>Ga0214473_10000001_pt1 | contig 846380 bp, 859 predicted proteins | sample RVTome_7_FD_203509 | JGI IMG/M metagenome (GOLD analysis project Ga0214473, IMG submission 203509) | Soil microbial communities from uranium-contaminated site in the Upper Colorado River Basin, Wyoming, United States - RVT98D197 | ecosystem: Environmental > Terrestrial > Soil > Contaminated >...
GTGTCGGGAGTTTAACTACAAATACAACTACCAGAGGTTTCATCAGACTCTAGGGTACAAAACTCCGGCAGGGTATGTTAAAAGTAATTTAGGGGCTGGTGTTACGTGATGTATAGGTCCAGCACAATCCTTTGCTAAATTTGCGCGAAAATTATAACATAAAAGGGATGAAAGTAGTTGTAGGACTTGGGAATCCTGGACAAAAGTATACGAACAATCGCCATAACGTGGGTTTTATGGTGGTTGATGAAATTTTAAAGCTGTACGCTGCGTCTCCTCATGTTAGTAAAAAACTGCAAGCAATTCTTTATTTTTTAGATAAAAAGCGCGTTTTGGTTAAACCCCAAACTTTTATGAATCTTTCCGGTCGGTCCGTCAATCGGATCGTGAATTTTTACAAAGTAAAACCAGAGAGTCTTTTGGTGGTTCATGATGATGTTGATTTGGAATTTGGCGAGATCAAACACCAATTTGGTCGAGGGGCGGCTGGTCACAGGGGAGTTGAGTCGGCAATTGGAGCATTGGGTTCTGATCAATTTGGCCGGATTCGTGTTGGGGTTGGACGACCTCCGCCAGCCGGAGGACAAGTTGAAATTGAGGATTGGGTATTGCAGAATTTTTCCGAAAATCCAGACGAAGTCGCCAGATTAATTGAACGAGCTAGCGAGGTCGTGATAAACTGGTTGAAGGAGTAGAGACTACGCCTTCTTTAAGGGAGGAGTGATGGTCGTTACAGCTAAGTCTTCCGGTTGGGTTGGACCGGTTCACGAGCGTGTATTCTGCTATTTCGAGCCCCGCAATCCAAACCCACGTTTGGTATTGCTGGGGTCACACTGTCTGGAAGCCTTGATGCGGCGTGCTGAGCGCTCCTTCAAAGGCGCGTTCGGCTTAATTACCGTGAACCTGGACAGAATTGTATTCTATCTCGCCGCGTGGGGATTCGAGATTCCACGAGGGGAAGGGTTCACCAGATCAGATGAATCGGATGCTGAATATCTTGGCCGACGCGACTGCGGCGATCAAGGAACTCTGATTCAGAGGGTGTGGCAAAAGGCGAGGACCTCAAGACACTGGCACAACGGAAAGAAAGAATGGTTCGATCCGGTGCTTGGATGCCCGACGATTAGACTAGGGACTCCTAGATTTGCGGATGGGGAGAAAGAGGCAAGGCTTTGGCGAAGACTTTGCGTTCCGGAGGGTGTCTCACATCAACTAGTGACTTTAGATAAACCAGCACTCACGATCATCCATGTGGAGGGGCCCAACGCCTTGGGGATGGGAGATTACCACTACGAGTGACAAAGGCTGATCCTAAGTTGCCACATGGCATGCTGCGGGTTGGCCTTTTCGCCCCTTTTCTACTTAACCCGCGAATCGTGATATAATCTCAAGGCAAATTTAATACGCGTCATACCCCTATTTTTACGAAAGGGGAGTTTTTTCGTTGTAAAAACTTTTACAAAAACCTTAAGTTTGTCGAAGGGCGTTGGTGAAAATATGGGTAAGCAAGGCTTCGAGATAAAATTAAATCAAGAAATTAATATAAGAGAGCTGGCTAAGAAGTTGGCCGTTCTTGGCTTTGAAAAAGTTGGCATTTCTACACCCGAGAAAGAAGGGCAGTTTGCCGCAAGGGGGAATTTAGTCGACCTTTGGCTAGAAAGATATAAGATGCCAGTACGAATAGATTTGATTGGTGAAAAAATTGAAAATCTATACTTGTTCAATCCAATTACTCAAAATAGGATAAAAAACTTGAAAGAAGTGTATATCGTTCCGTTTGGTACCACGCCTAAATTGGCTCCGACTTGGGTGAAAAAGGCTACATTTCCAGTAAAAGTAGGAAAATACGAAAGATTGTTTCTATCCGAAATCGAACAAGGAAATTTGGTTGTTCATATTGATCATGGTATTGGAAAATTTTTAGGCATCGTATCTGATGCGAAAAATATTACCGAGCAGCGTTCAGGACAGAGGCTGGTGATAGAATACGCCAGGGGAGATAAACTTTTTGTACCTATTGAGCAAATTGAAAGAGTTACTAGATATATTGGCGTTCCTGGTTACAAACCGAGATTGAACAATTTGGGAACAAGTGGTTGGGAAAGAACTAAAACGAGAGTGCAGGAATCAATAGTAAAAGACGCCCAAGATCTTTTACATCTTTATGCCCAAAGAGAAATTTCGCGCCGATCAAGGTATTCGGCTGATACTTCTTGGCAAAGGCAGCTTGAGGATTCTTTTGAATATAAGGAAACCCAGGATCAGAGTAAAGCAATTGCCGAGATTAAAGAAAATTTAGAAGGCGCAAAACCAATGGATAGGATTTTGGTTGGGGATGTAGGTTTTGGCAAGACCGAGGTTGCTATTCGCGCAGCTTTTAAAGTGGTTCAAGAAGGAAAACAAGTCGCGGTTTTAGTGCCAACCACGCTGCTGGCCGAACAACACTACCATCTGTTCTGCGCCCGTTTAAAAGAATTTCCCGTTGAAATTGGGATGCTTTCTAGGTTCAGAAACGAGACCGAGCAGAAACAGATATTGCTCGATTTAAAGATTGGAAAAATCGATATTGTGATTGGCACTCATCGCCTACTTAGCGGCGATGTAGAATTTAAAGAGTTAGGCTTACTTGTGATAGATGAAGAGCATCGTTTTGGTGTAGTGCACAAAGAGCGCTTAAAGGGATTGCGGACGAATGTTGACGTTTTATCTATGACTGCTACTCCAATCCCAAGGACTTTACATATGGCGTTAACACGCCTGAGAGATATCTCAGTCTTGAAACAGGCGCCGCCTGGGAGAAAGCCAATAGAGACTTATATTGGAAAGTACGATGAAGAAAAAATAAAAATTGCCTTGGAATCAGAAATTGCTAGAAGTGGGCAAGCATATTATTTATTTAACAATGTAGCTGAAATCGCAAAAAAAGCTAGCGAGGTCACTTCCTTGGTCCCTAAAGAAAAGGTAGTTTATGCGCATGGTCAGATGAGAGAAGAACAGCTTGAGGGGACTATGGAGCAATTTTATTCGGGGAATGCTAATATATTGGTTTGTACTACCATCATTGGTTCGGGGCTTGATATGCCCAATGTTAACACGATAATTATCGAAAACGTTCAAAAGTTTGGTTTGGCCGAAATTTATCAGTTGCGTGGCCGCGTTGGTCGATCCGACCGGCCAGCTTATGCTTATTTATTCTATCCGAAGGATTATATTCCAGTCGGTGACGTGCTTGAAAGGTTAATTGCGATAGGGAGCGCAAGTGAGCTAGGATCTGGTTTTCAGTTAGCAAAAAAGGATCTAGAAATCCGCGGCGCCGGTAATTTGCTAGGTAAGGCGCAACACGGAAATATTTCTTTGGTTGGATTTGAACTATATATTCAATTGCTTTCACAAGCAGTAGAAAAACTCAAAGATTCTAACAAGAGATCTAGAGCTGCTAGCTAGGTAGATTTTTTATTCGGTGCGGGTTTTTCCGCCCAACAAAATTTATCCACCCGTCTTCATGTTTTGGTCCACAAACCATCTCTCCGCTTGAGTTTCGTTCACAAGCATCACGGTCGTCATGATGGGTGTTGTGTATAATACCACCGTATCTATTCCAAACGTATGTCCCGTGAGCTTCAAGTTCATCACCGATTTTTACTGGTATCCGGTAAGCCCTTTCCAAATTATGGGCAATTAAAATTGTTTGGCTCGGGGATACTTCGATGATGATTCGCTGGTGGGGAGTACCCGTGTGATCATCTTCTAATATTTTAACCACGCGACCTTTGGCGGTAAGGGCAACGTCATATAATTTTTTTTCAAAAGCTTTTTCTATGTTCACTGGCCCAATTATACAACTAATGAGCTGTTTATTGAGGCAGGTTTTTATTGATAAAAGTTGACTTATCACTACGATCGTAGTGAAAGATCAATAAATGTCCTTGAGTTACGAGATCTGGCCGAGGGATTCTTGGGAAATTCTATCGAGGTTGTTTTTTAGCTAAATAAACTTTAAAATAACTAGCGCGATGGTTTTATATAGCACGCTCGTAGCTTATGCCTCCGATAAGATCAGAGCCAGCTACTCCGCGTGCTGCCTGCCCGACAGTGCCAGTCTATGGCAGGCGGGCGACCACTTCCTCTGATTAAATGTCGAACAAGTTCGACGTTTAACGCCTACACAAAGTAGGCATTAAATCGGAGTTCGTGGGCTACGCAAGCAACTAAGATTTCTATTTTATTAGGTCGCTGGAGATTATTTAGTTATGGTGTTATATCGCAAATACCGGCCACAAGTTTTATCAGACGTAATTGGGCAAGATCACGTTCGTGATCCTCTTCTAGCGGCTTTAAAAAGTGGAAAGATTACCCACGCCTATCTTTTTACTGGTCCAAGAGGTACTGGTAAGACAAGCGTGGCAAGAATATTAGCAAAAGCAGTAAATTGTGTGAGCGATCCAATTATAGGCGAGCCGTGCAATAAATGCCCTTCTTGTAATGCAATTACAAACGGATCACATCTGGATTTACTGGAAATAGATGCTGCATCAAACAGGGGAATTGATGAAATTCGAGATCTGCGAGAGAAAATAAAACTATCCCCAGCCCAATCAAAATACAAAGTATATATTATCGATGAAGCGCATATGCTGACGCCCGAAGCTTTTAACGCTTTGCTCAAAACCTTGGAGGAACCGCCGGAACATGCAATTTTCGTTTTAGCTACTACCGAGCCGCAAAAAATTCCAGCCACAATTGCTTCAAGGTCTACCCGTTTTGATTTCAAAGTACCAAATGTAGCACAGATAAAAGAAAAACTTTTTTCCATCTCAGAAAAAGAAGGTTGGGATTTTCCAGAAAAGTCTTTAGAGGAAATTGCGAAAATGGCCGGTGGAGCCTTTCGTGACGGGGAAGTGTTGCTTGAAAAAGTGGCTTCTTACGATCCGGCGGCAGATTTGGAAAAGACAAGGGAAGTTTTGGGTAAAAAAGAAGTTAAGTCAATCACAGGTTTCATAAATAAAATCGTAAAAGGAGACCCAAAAGAAGCTTTGGTGTGGTTGGATAACTATATAAAAGATGGGGGTGGTGTAAGGATTTTGACTGAAAGTGTGCTTGAAACGCTCAGAAAAATACTATTGTTAAAAGCAGGGGCGGTGGAGATTTTAATAGATTATAGCGAAGAAGACCTCGAAGAACTAAAGAATTTAGCGGAAGAATTAAGTAAAGAAAGATTACTAAAACTAACAGATTTATTCAACCGGGTAATCAACGAGTTACGCGATGCTACAATCCCCCAATTACCAATCGAGTTACTTATTGTGGAATACGGTTTAGAATCAATACAAGAAGGAAAAATAGATAAAGTTGAAAAAAGCCTTGAAGGTAACAATGTTACTCATAATGATGCAAATACGTTGGTTAGTAAAGATAATATACCTAAAGAAATAAGCGAACCAGTAAAAGAAGAAATAAGAGAAAAACCCAGAACTGAAAAAACTAACGTGAAACAGGATAAGCTGTTGCAAAAAATACAAAATAAATGGACCCAATTTTTAAAAGGCCTGAAACCATTAAATAGCTCCTTAGAACTTTTTTTAAGACAAGCTAAGCCAATTGATCTTGATGATAACTTGCTAATTATCGAATTTGTCTATAGATTTCATAAAGAAAAAGTGGAAGAAAGAAAATATCGCGAGGTGGTCGAGAGGGCTCTTCAAGAATTTGCTGGAGTGCCTCTGCGGATTAAGGGTGTAGTTTCTCAAAAACCACAAGAGCCCAAAAAGATAGAGAAAAAAAAGGTTAGCGATAAAGAAGAAAATATTGACCCAATTAATATTTTTGGTACACTAGAATAACACGCCAGTGCGTGCTGCGACCACTAAAGTGGGCTAAAAGGAGGTGCTATATGTTTGATAAATTGAAGCAAATGTATGATCTAAAAAGAAAAGCCGATCAGCTCAAAAAAGAACTTGAGTCTGAAGTGATTGATGTTGAGTCCGGTGAAGCAAAAATAAGAGTAAATGGTGCGCAAAGAATTATTAAATTGGAATACCCTGCCGATATTAACCCTGATAAACTAAAAGACGCGGTTAACAAGGCTATGGATGAAGCCCAAAAAGTCGCTGCAAAAAAAATGCAGGGTATGATGGGTGGTCTGGGTGGTCTGCAGGACATGCTTAAATAGCACGCTCGTATTCTTAGTCCAGCTTGCTGGCCGCAAAGCGCTTTCAGCGATTTATGCCGTCCGCATTTCATGCCGAAGCCGAATGCTCCGCGTGCTGCGACCACTCGCTCCGCTCAAGCGGAACTTCGTGGACTAAATCCAGTTGATGACCCCTGGGGTTGAATTCACAAAGAAGCGGCTTGATGTGGCATCAAGCCGCCCGTGATGATTCCTCTCTCCGACAACTTACTCGTAGATCGTCACTTTCATTCCAACAAATCCGAAGAACCAGACCCACTGAGAGTTGTGAAGTTGAAGACCTACACAACCGTGACTCGTTGGCTGGTTACCAAAGTAAGGGTCCCCATGCCACCAGTCGTGGTGAAGACTATGCCCTGAACTTGTGAAATACTGGGTGAAAAGGACGTTTTGGACATAATAGTCGGCGCCGGACATGGTCTCGTTAAGGATTCGTGTCCAGACGCTGTACTCTCCAAGTGGTGTAGGCGTCGAAGGTAAGCCGACACCGACTGGTGCCTGAAAGATGTCCGCGCCGTCGCAAAAGGCGTGCAATATCTGGTTGGTGCGGTCTACCTCCACCCACTTTTGGTTGCAAGAAACAAAGGGAGACGCTTCTCCCTGTTGTGGAACGAATATGAAGGCGGAGTAGACATATCCTTGCTCCAGCCTGTACCACTTAGTGACCCAGTCGGAGAAGGCACCGAAGGGGCTGATGGACTGATTGTGGTTCAGCCACATCTGGCCCTCAACTACCTCCAAGATCTTTACCTCTTGTCCCAGCTTCAGGGTACCAACCTGCTCACTCTCGCTGGTCGGCGCAGCTCGAATTACCACACCTTCGTCCATAGAGGTCCCAGAACCATTTCCTACTGGCCACTCAACCGTTGGTGGCGGTGGTGGGGTAGGTTGCGGCGTTGGAGCAGGAGTAGGTACAGGTGTCGGAGCAGGTGTAGGTTCCGGCGTCGGGCGGGGCGTTGGTGCTGGGCTTGGAGTTGGAGATGGGGCAGCTGTTGGTGTTGGAGTCGGGGCCCGCACGATTATTGTGGGCGCCCTTACTTGCGGTGTTGGAGTTACAACTCCAGTTAGAGTCTCCGATTCAGTTTCGTCCAAGACACCGGCTGCAAAGGTGACCCCAACCGCAAACAGCGTTAGTGTTAAGCCGAGGATACCTACCTTGATTCCCTTACCGATACCCATGATCCCTCCGATTTATCTGTTAACGAGCAAGCTTATGTTAACATTTTACACTGAATAGTCAAGCAAAAAGCCGAAGCCGGAAGGGAGTTCCGAACTTCGGCTCAAGGACAGGTAGATTCTCCTCCTTAGCAGGTTTTGCCGGTAGGCGTCAGCCACAGCTCACCGGGTTTGGCTAGATCCACTGCAGCTGACCAGCCCCCGGCTCCACTTGGTGTAATGATCGGTAGCCACCGGAAGCCGTCGCGGAAAGCAGCTGGGCCGGCGATGCAGACGGTGTCACCTTCATGAACCTCCGCGACTTTATCTTCACTCGTGCTTGGTCGGCCTCGGACATTGAGTGGGTCAGGTAGGACATTGGTGACAGTTGCACTGCAACCTGCTGTTGGCCGATTGCAGTCCACCCACGTTGGTTCACGATCGTTGCCGGGGTAATTCGTAACCGCCTTCATCCCGGTTCCGTCGGCGTTCATTACATAGATTTCTTCGTTGGTTTCCGGAATTTCCATGCCGATGACCTCGGGCTTTTCGACGGTGGCGTAAAACACCAACAACTTGCCATCTGGTGACCAGAAAACGGGAGAGGGCCAGCAGCTGGAACCAAGCATCGAGAAGAGGCAGGGCACTTTTGCCAGTAATCTTTTATTTGAGCCGTCTGGGCTGATTAGATGGACGTCTACATTCCAGGCGTTCTCGTTGAGTTCGCCAATGAATAGGATCGAGTCTCCTGTTGGCGACCATTTAGGCATCACACCGTTTGTGAGGAAGTGTAGTTCCGTGCCGTCGGCGTTTACTACGTACAGGCCGGACGGTTCCCTGGATGAAAAGAAAACCAGCTGTTTTCCGTCGGGAGACCAATCCAACGCTTCACCGTAACCTTCAGTATAGCAATGGAAACCGTCTGCTGCCGGGTGGTTGGAGACATTGGTCAGGCCGCTACCGTCAGCGTTGACTACATAGATCTCAGAATCACCAAGGCCGCTGCCGGTTAATGAACCGCATTTGACTAGAGCAGCTTTCTTGCCGTCTGGTGACCATTTGCACTCACCAGAGTAAGACTCGTCCGGAAAAGCCATACAACTATCGCGGCCTATGTATTCTCCGAGGCGTCTCACACCCGACCCGTCCGCGTTCATAATAAAGAGAATTGACCAGGCCGTGCCTCTTGGTTCCCGCTCAGAGCTGAAGGCGATCTTCTGCACCTGTGGCGGGGGTGGTGTCGGTGTTGGCGTGGGGACTGGTGTTTGAATTGGTGTTGGTGTAGGTTCCGGACTCGGAGTCGAGGTGGGTGTTTCTACGGGAGTTGGTGTCTGGGTAGTAGTTGGGGTCGCTGAAATCTTCGGTGTAGAAGTCGATGCGGACTCCTCTCCATCACCGCAACCATTCATCACTAGAACTATCACGAGTGCTATAATGGCAGAAACCAAGTAGATTCTTCCTCTCATGATTCGTTTCTCCCTTCGGCTATTTACTACTTAACGAGCAAGCTTGTTTTAACATTTTGCTACTTTTTAGTCAAGGAAAAGCATTGATTGTTGGGGAAAAAAGCAACCTTTCTTTACAGATGGGTCTATAATAAAGCTGGACTATCGGCCGTTTGCACATTAACAGCCTCAAAAGGGGGAGAGATGAACAAGAAAACCATCGCTGCTGCAATCGTAGTTATCGCCTTGATCGTATCATTTATCACAGTGGGCTACCCTTTCTTCTTCCGCGGATCGCTAGCTGACCCAAGTGTGGAAATGGATTCGAAGGAGGGCAAGGCTTGGCTTGACACCCAGATCGTTATGGAGTTTCGGGGAAGCCACTCAAAAGAGGTGCTTCTTGAAACTCTTGAAATCTCCCCGAAGGTGAAAATCGGCGAGGACAATCTGAAGGTCGAGCATATTGCCCGCTTTCCTTGGCACGAAGACTTTCCTTGGGCCAAGACCCGAGTGACCATCAACCTGGACAAGGATGAGATCTTTGCTCCCGAGACTTCCTACACAGTTTCTATTAGGGACAAAGAACTCAAATTCGAGACGATTACTTTGCCGGAAGTGCTAGAGGCGGCAGCTTTGGTTTGCAGGCCGTTTGCAATCACGGCTTGGTGGAATGATGGTACGTCTACGACGGCTTGCTTTGAGCTTGACTTCAACGAAAAAATCGTTTGGGAAGACCGGTATTTTTCTGTTAGTCCACCCGCAGAAGTGCAGCTAAGCGCTTCTGAGTATAACGGAAAAACGTCGGTGCTTGTTAGTCCGACCGAGCGGTGGGAGAATTCTACCGAGTACACCCTGACGATTAAAAAAGGGCTCAAGGATAACTTTGGTCATGAGTTGGTCGAGGACTATTCTCTTAGTTTTACCACTAGACCACCGTCTAAAGTTATCGAAGCAACACCAAAGGGTGAAAGTGCTCCGATCGATTCGGTAATACGGGGTAAGTTTGATCGACTAGGCGTTCGCAATTCTCACGATCTGAAATTTGACATCCAACCAAAAGTGGAAGGAACCTTAGAGTGGGAGGAAGATGGTCTCACTTTTGTTTGGAAGCCTAAGAAGGGCTTGTCGTATTCTACCGAGTACGAGGTCTTAGTTGGGGGGAAATCATGGGAAGGTGATCCAATTCCAGAATATCGTTGGAGCTTCAAAACCGAAGACCCGCCGGTTTCTGTGGAAATTCAGGAAACCACTCATAGCCCAAGGGTTTTGAGAGCGGTTGCCAGCGGTGGTTTGGGCAAATACTCCTACGAGTGGAGCACTGGTGAGACTAGCGATTCAATCTCAGTCGAAGTGCCGGCCGGAGAAACCTGGAATATTTCGGTGACGGTAGCTAGCGGTGATCAAACTGCGAGTGCAGGGGTCAATGTTTCAGGACCGCCGTTGCCGCCACCTCCGCCAGCTCCAGAGCCACCAACTTCTGCGCCTGCACCGTCTCCGCCAACACCTGGTGGAGGGATGAAATTCGTCTTAAGTTTTGATGACTCAGACGGGTCCGGAGCAATCGTCAGCGGGATTTTGGATACCCTGGCCCGATATGGTGCTAAGGCGATCTTTTTTCCGACTGGAAGTTGGGCGGTTGGTAACCCAATTATCAATCGGATGTTGGCAGAGGGGCACATGGTCTGCAACCACACTCGAGATCATGCGGACCTGACTAGCCTGTCAGAAGCCGGTATCAGGGAACAAATCCTGGGCGGTGCTGGAGTAGGTACTTGCAATCTGCTGCGTCCACCATATGGCGCCCACAACGCATTTGTCGATTCGGTAGCCGCTTCAATGGGCTACTCAATCTACATGTGGACTGTGGATCCGCGGGATTGGTCTGGTACTTCGGTGAGTTACATCACCAGTACTATTCTAAATAATGCCAGTCCTGGAGGGATCGTTGTTTTGCACATGCACGCTGGAAACACTCTGCTGGCGTTGCCGGCGATCATCGAGGGTCTGCAAGCCGCTGGTTACACGTTGAGCTACTAAGAAAGGAGACGACCGTGAAGGAAGAAAAAACCTGGAGCTGGAAGCTGGCCGAATTAACCCTCGTAGGCAGCGTGCTCTGTGTAGTCCTTGTGATCGAGCTGTTCGTCTTCGGCTTTGCCATATACACTTGGGCGAGCGGAGTCGATAATCACATGAGTAATCTACCGCTTTGGAGCCAGATTGTAAATGCGGTTGCCCTGCTTTGTCTGACGGGTGTAACAATACGCGAGCTACTGACACTTCCAAAGCGGATTTTTCGGAAGGAGGAGACGTATGACGTCTAAAAGGGAAGAACCAAACTGGGTAGGTCTGAAAACGCTGCTGTGGTTGGCCTGGGGTGTTGCTTTCATAGTAGTAGTGCTGGTGGTCATTTTGCTTGCCCCTTTGGGTGAGGAAGGACCCGAGCCCCTTCGACCAATCGCGATTGACTCCAGCCACGAAGAAGTTGCCGCCCACACGGAGCGGGTTCTCGAGAAGCGGCCTTACACCCTCAACGAGGAACTGATCGCCGAAGCAGCTGCTCTGGCAGGTTTTGCAGATCTGAGGGTCGAAACCTACTGGCATGAAAAACTGCCTGGGTTTGAGGCTTCACTGATGATAATCAACGAAGACACAACCCGAAGCGTCGTCACTATCGATCTTCCTGCCAATGAGTATGTGAACGAAGCAATGATGACTACTCTGTTCTACGATCGAGTGGTCACAAGCTATCATGTCCTCTCGACTACAAACACCATTGAGAGTAGATGGGAAGAGTCGGAACTACGTGACGCGCTGGGAAATCTCTATCTCGAGCACGTGAAAAAGGGAGAGACTGTCCTCTACTTTGTGGAGGAGGACACAGGATAGAGGGGATCACGTTCTTGTGTGGAACATCGGATAGAGCACCTTTCGGGACTCGGGAGGTGCTTTTTTCTTGCTTTAATAAGAAATTTCTGATAAATTTTTACTTTGAAATGAGAAAAGGAGGGAGACGGATGTGGAAGTATTATCTTCTAAGCACCCTGCTTAAAATCGTCAGATTTGTGCCAGCGAGGGTTTGTTACCAGGTCGCTTCGGTTGTGTCACTGGTAGTTTACGTGCTCGCTTGGCGAACGAGAAGGGCCGTCAAAAGGAACGTGAGAGTAGTTTTGGGTCCGGAGGCTTCCAACGGTCAAGTATCAATAACCGCTAGAGCAATATTTCGCTATGCCATCTGGGGTTACGCGGACTTACTTCGGGTGGGTAACTTCACCGAAGATAAATATCTGACGTTTGCTTACACCGAAATAGAACTAGACGGTTTGGAATACCTTCGTAAGGCAAGAGAGACAGGAAGGGGAATCGTTTTTGCCGGTGCCCATTTTGCTGGTGGTGAGATGGCGACGTTAGCTCTACCGGCATTGGGTTACGATATTCTCGTACCTGCTGAGCCACTTGAGCCAAAGAGATTAAACGAGTTGCTACACCGTATTCGTAACAGTGTTGGTAGGGAAGTGTATCTGCCTATATCGACTGACGTGTTGAAGCAAACCCTTAAACGCCTAAGGGAAGGTAGGATGGTTGGTTTAATAATCGATCGGGCTATTCAGGACACCGGTATCTCAGTTTCTTTTTTTGGCAGAGAAACCAAGCTGCCAACTGGTGCGGCAGAGTTGGCAGTAAGAACTGATTCCTTAATCATTCCTGCTAGCTGTTCGCGTAAAAGCCCCTTTAAGATTCGAGTCCAGATATTTCCTGCTTTTGATCCAAACCAATCAGGTGATCAAAAACAGGATATCCGAAACGCTGTTTTGTATCTGGTCTCGTTTCTCGAAGAAAGTATAAGGAGAGATCCTACCCAATGGGCAATACTACAACCGGTGTGGAATTAGCGTCTTATACTGCTCCTATAAGACGCTGCTTTTAAGCTAAATAAAATTTTGTTACAATGGTGAAGTTATCCTGTTTATTTAGCCATGATGAAACTTCCAAAATCTGTTGAGTTAACAATTAACGAACTTGAAAAATTGCCAGGTATTGGTCCAAAAACGGCGGAGAGATTGACATATCATTTACTTCATGCTCCTAAAGAATATTCAGAAAGGCTTTCTTCTGTAATTAAAGAGCTGAAAGAAAAAACTACTGTTTGTACCATTTGCTACAATGTAGCTGAACAAAACCCTTGTGATGTGTGCAGCTCAAGTGCACGAGATAAGTCAATAATAATGGTAGTTGAAGAACCGCTAGACGTAATAGCTTTGGAAAAATCACGTTCTTACAATGGTCTTTATCATATATTAGGTGGTGTGATTGCTCCTCTGTCTGGTATAAGTCCGGAAGACCTGCGTATAAAAGAACTTCTGCCACGGCTTAAAAATGGAAAAATAAAAGAATTGATTCTGGCTACCAATCCTAGTGTTGAAGGTGAAAGTACGGCTATGTATCTGCAGAAGATAATTTCTCCGCTCTCGATTAAAATTACCCGTATTGCGCGAGGATTACCGGTGGGAGCAGATTTGGAATATGCTGACGAAGTTACTCTAAGTCGGGCGATTGAGGGAAGAAGAGAATACTAGGAAAATGTCAAATAGATCGCTAACGCGCTCTGCGTTCCGGCGAACTAGACAAATTTCAAATGTCAAATTAATTTAGGAGGCACATTATGTTAAAGGAAAAAATATTAAATGAGCTGAACAAGGCGTTAAAAGAAAAAGAGGAGTTGAAGGTCTCGACCCTGCGATTGCTAATCGCGGCAATTAAAAATTTCGAGATTGCTAAGAGCGGAACTAGTTACGTAGCTAGTGACGAAGAGATTGCCAGCATTATTCAAAAAGAAATTAAACAGCGGAAGGAATCAATTGAACAATTCAAAGCTGGTGATAGACAAGATCTTGTCGATAAAGAAACCAAGGAAACAGAAATTCTCCAAATTTATTTACCAAAACAAATTAGCGAACAAGAGCTTTTGAATATGGTTGAAGACGTAATTAAAGAGGTGGGCGCTTCTTCGGTGAAGGATTTTGGGAAAGTAATGGGAGTTCTTTCGCAAAAAGTTAAGGGGAGAGCAGATATGAGTATAGTGAGCGGGATTATTAAACGCTTGCTTGGTAGCTAGGATGTAATTTGAATATAAAAATACCCCCACTACCTAATAGCTCGCTTGACTGCTTGATTTGCTGTTAAAAAGGAAATATAATATTTAAGGCACATCAAAATAGTAAATAGGGGAAGGTGTGCTTTTTAATTATTGGAGGCTACCTATGAAGATGATCATAGAGCGAGGCCTTCGTTGGATTGATGTTGAGCATCCTTCAAAAGCAGATATAGAAAGACTTGATAAAGAATTTCCTTCATTCCACCCGTTGACATTGGAGGATACTCTCTCACCGATCCAGCGAGCAAAAATAGACGTATTTGAAAACCATCTGTTTGTTGTGCTTCATTTCCCGGTTTACGAGAAAAAAACTGGAAGAGTAGCCTCGGCTGAGGTAGATTTTTTTATTGGCAAAGATTTCGTGGTAACTTTGCATGATGGGCGAATAAAACCGCTCGTTGAGTTTTTTGAGGATGCGCTGGATAATAAAAAAGTACGGAATGACATTTTCCTGAAAGGCGGAGCCGGATACTTGCTTTATAGCATTTTGAACAAAATTTTGGACGCTGAATTTCCGATTCTTTACCGGGTAGATACGGAACTAGACATAATTGAAGATAAAATTTTCGAGGGTGAAGATATTTCCAGACGGATCGAAGAACTTTCTGTTCAGCGGCGAAACGTCTTAATTTACCGAAGAATTATTAGTCCGCAAAGGGCGATTATTCCGCAGATTCGTGATCGGTTCCGATTGGTTGGCATCCGAGAAGAAATGGGTGTTTATTTCAACGATCTTGCGGATCATATTGAGAAGATTTGGCAGACACTTGAGGAACAAAAAGAAGTGGTGGAGGGTTTGCATGATTCTACGGCGGCTTTGGTGAATACATTGACGAATGACGTGGTTCGGGTTCTCACGGTTATCACCGTCATATTCTTACCCTTGACACTCATTGCTTCCGTATTTGGGATGAATATTCCTCTCCCCTTTGCCGAAAGCCGTTTTGGCCTCGAGATCGTTATCGGCGGTATGTTGGTAATTTTAGTGGTAATGGTCATCGTCTTCCGCAAACTTAAATGGCTCTAAGTTCGATATATTTATAAGTTTTAAGTTGTAAGTAGTAAGTAGGAAAAAGGAAGCGAGGTGGGCGAGGGTTTGAACCTCGTACTTACACCTCGCTAAACGGTCGTTACTAGTATTACCAAGCTCCTGCTAAAGAAGCTGTAGATCTACTTGTCCTTCTAACGGCCTCTTCCACACCGGGAACGATTGGGAAGAATTCCAAATCGTTAAGCTCAGACTCGGTGTACTCTCCTTTGATATTTCCGTCACTATCCCAGACGATGATATCTCCACCTAGCAGGAGACCCATGCATGTACGGTGTGATAGGATGTCGGTTACCCAATTAATATCCGCGTACGGACCTGGGAATCCAGGCACTTTAGCTAGATTGATTACTTTCACCTCGCCAATAGACTTTCTGATCCCGAAACACTCCCCGGCAAGGTGGAGGAATCGTTCCACAGCCTCAGATTCACTGTGCATCCGTGAAGACCACAGATTAGCGACTCCATACTCGTAATCGACTACTAGCCTCATGATTTTGTTTGGCATCGTGATTTCCTCCAAGCTAGTTTTTAAGCTGCTAGTGATTGACGACAGCGGCGGAAAGCTTCTTGTAGCTCTTCCTTGGTTACCTTGCGGTTGATGCTCATTCCGCGACCGATGTGTTTGTACCAACGTATCTCGATACTGCCACGGCGGAAGTTGGGTAGGACTGTTGGGCATTCCTCGTCATGGCTATTCTCGCTTGCGAATTGTTTCCACGCCTGTTGGTGGGGACAATCGCAATGAGAAGCGGAACCTGTAAAACCAGATTCCCAACCATTTTCTCGTGCCCATTCATCTATCTTTTGCACCCACTTATCAGAGTAGGGCTCGACCCCTTCGTCTTCGAGCTTTTTCTCGAACGCCTTTCGCCGAACATAGAAGCAATTGTCACTGTGGGGGTGATCTTCGCTCCAGTCAAGCTCCTTCTCATCATACCCACAAGTACAATCTCCCCGGTAGTATGTCCGCATCTGGAAGACACCGTTGTCAAAACCAGGTCCAGGCGAAAGACCAACTTGCTTGGCTAATTGCCGAAGTTGATCAGCCGCATAGATTTCAAGTTCGCCTAGATCATACTGACCGGGCATGTTACCTAAGAGCATTTGAACTAGCTCAGGTTCATACGGGACTTGAGTTGCGTTTGTCAACCTCTTCCTCCTTCGTGGTCTCGTTTTTAGGAAGTTGTTATTATACCACGAGACCTATAGTAGGTCAAGATTGAATTGTTTATCGAAAATTTGGGATTTGTTAAAATTTGATAAAAAATGAGGCGAGGTGGGCGTAAAAACACCAATCCTACCTCGCCGCTGCTTGATATTTAAGACTGCCGGTGGATGAAGCTTCTTGCTCTGAGCCAGCAGTAGGCGAGCCCTAGTAGAGCTACCGCTGGTACACAGGTGGTAAGCCATGCCAGGGTGGTCTCGTCTCCTTTTATGAGAAATGCTAGGATGGCTACAATAAGGGCAAGCATGATGATTATCAAAGTCACCATCACAGAGCGGAGCCTTTTCTGGAATTCTTTCCTGTCGTAAACGCCCGTTACAAAGAGCCACATTAGAAACAGGCCCCAGAGGCTGGCAACGACCACTCCCGAACCAGCCAGGACAACCGTTTCTTTGCCCAGACTTAGACCTACGAGGGCTAAGACGATACTGGCAATCAACACGCACGCTATCGCCTTAGCTTCTCCTTTGTATTTCCCAAAAACGGCCGAACCTGTGGGTTCTCTCTTTTCCATCAATCTGCCTCTTTCCTAGCCAGCGTTTGCTGGCGGATTATTCAGACGGAAGAGTACGGTTCGGGCGATCAACATGATAACAGCGATCGTCAAACTTGCTGCTCCAGATACTAGAAATATTACACTTGCCACATGGCCCCAAAAGATGAGGCTTATGCCTAGATAAACGACCCCAAAGAGTGAGAGTACGATGGAACCTAGTAGCAAGATTGACCTTCGGATCCGTTTCTTGTACTGGGACTCGTTCTCGAGGACTATCCTAGCAAGGAAGTAATCGCCCACTTCCGACCTCCCTTTAAGTGATGTTATTACCTCTCTCGTTGCGTGTAAGTATACTACAGGTCTATTTCAGAATCAACACAAAATACTAAATACTAGATACTGCATACTATATACGTTAGAATTAATTTATGACAAATATTTTTCTCGCCAACACTCTAACTCGGAAAAAAGAGAAGTTCGTTTCGATTGAGAAAGGGAAAGTGAAAATCTATTCTTGTGGACCGACGGTTTACAGTGATATCCATATTGGAAACCTACGCACTTATTTGGCGGCTGATATTCTCAAGCGGGTCTTGCTTTACAACAGTTACAAAGTTCAACAAATCAAAAACATTACTGATGTTGGTCATATGCGGACCGACCCCACTTCGCCAAGGCTACGCGGGGCAGGTGAAACTGCTGCTTATGACCCAATTATTGCAGAGGCGCTAAAAACAGGTAAGACCTCGCAACAAATTGCCGCAGAATACACAAAAAAATTCTTCGAAGATGAGAAAAAAATCAATATTTTGCCTGCTGACACGTTTCCTTTGGCGACAGATAACGTGAAAGAAATGATCGAGCTGATAAAAAAACTAATCGATAAGGGTTATGCCTATGTGACTGATGGGAAGGTTTTAGCCGCTGAAAGCGGCGCAAAACGTGGAAAAGCTGGAATCCGAGGCGGAGCCGACCATGGAAGCTTTGGAACGGTTTATTTCGATGTTAAGAAATTTGCTAGATACGGACAGCTTTCCGGCAACACTTTGGCGAAGATGGATAAACTACTGGAGGCAGTTCGCGTTGCTACTGAGACAGACAAAAAAGATAGCGTTGATTTTGCACTTTGGAAAAAAGCGGAAAGCGGTCGCAGTATGAAATGGGATAGTCCTTGGGGCGAAGGTTTTCCTGGTTGGCACGTAGAATGTTCAGCGATGAGTATGAAATATCTTGGGGATCGCTTCGATATTCACACCGGGGGGGAAGACAACATTTTCCCTCACCACGAAGACGAAATTGCCCAAAGTGAGGCCGCGGTCGGCAAAAAAGTAGTCAATTACTGGATTCACGCAGGTTTCTTACTAGTTGATGGTAAAAAGATGGCCCGGCGTGAAGGCAATGTTTACACAATTAGCGAACTTGAAAAACGAGGTTTCAACCCGTTGGCGTTTCGTTACCTGGTTTTAACCGCGCATTATCGTTCACGGTTGAATTTCACCTGGGAGTCTCTTGAGGCAGCTCAAAATTCGTTGAATAATCTCTACCGTGAGGTGACTGGGTTTGCCACAAGTGACAAACCAAAGGTTGCCCGCCTGCCAACGCCTAATGCCGTAGGATATGGCGGGCAGGGTTGCACAGAGTGCGAGCAGAAATTCTCGAAAGCAATCAATAATGATATGGATATGCCGACTGCTTTGAGTGTTGTGCAGCATTTAGTCAAAAGCAACTGCCCAGCAGGCGCGAAACTAGCGAGTCTTTACAAATTCGACCAGGTTTTAGGTTTAGATTTTGAAAAAGTCGCCGCTGAAGCAGCGAAAGTACCAGAAGAAGTTAAAAAACTCGTTGACGAACGCGAAGAGTTGCGGAATAAGGGAGATTTTGCCGGTGCAGATAAGTTGAGGAAAAAAATCCTAGAAAAAGGCTACGAAGTAGTTGACGAGGAAACAGGCTCGAGGTTAAAGAAAGCAGTTTGAGTAGATTAACTTTCTCAAGTTTAGTACAATTAGTAATGTGAGTGTTAGCCTGCCGATAATCGATGATCAGAAATCAGTGACCAGAAAACAGCTCTTTTCTTCCAGAGCATTTACCCTAATTGAGCTTTTAATTGTAGTTGCCATATTAGCAATTTTATTTGTAATTATTTTGGCAAGATTTGGAACATTTGGTAAGCAGGTCGATCTAAATACCACCAGCCAGCGTATTATTAGTGCTCTTCAATTAGCTCGTAATCAAACATTGGGTAGTGAGGGCGAAACTACTTACGGAGTCTATTTTGAATCTGATAAATATATCTTATTCAAAGGGGCTAGTTACGACCCGTCTGGCACCGAGAATAAGGTTTACGATCTTACTAAAACAGAAATTTATGATATTAATATTATTGGAGGTAGCAGTGTTGTATTTGAACGTGTGCGAGGTACCACATCAACCTATGGAAGCTTGAAGGTAAGATTATTAGCAGATAATACGAAGACTCAAACGATCCTAATAAATCCTTTAGGGCAGGTTAGCCTGCAAGAGGTAGTTACTCCGGTTGGTTCGCGAATTACCGATACTCGACATCTCCATTTTGATTTAGGTTGGACAATACAAGGTAAAAATACTCTACAATTAGTTTTTTCTAATCTTCCAAACCCGGATACAATTGAAAATATTACGATTTCTAATTATTTAAGCGCAGGCGTTTTTGATTGGGAGGGGACTGTAAACGTTAACGGCAGCGATCAAACACTCAGGATTCATAGTCACTTTATTGACGCCAGCAATACGGTTTTGAGTATCCACAGGGATAGAAGACACAACGATAAAGCATTACAAATTTTGATTGATAGCTCAGACATTGTCTCTTACACTGCTGATGGACAGGCTACTGTAGGGTTTTTTGGCGGTGCTATGACGCAACAATAAAATGAAGATTAAAAAACAAATTAAAATTAAAGGTATGGGTTTAGTCGAAATATTGATTGTACTTGCTGTAGTAGCAGTAGGATTTTTGTCAATATTATCCTTTCTTATTTTTTCTCGAGGTGTTACTTTTCAAGCAGCGCGAAACACCAAAGTTACTGCGCTTGCGGAAGAAGGTATAGAAGCAGTACGAAGTATGAGGGACGAAAGCTGGGCAGCAAATGTAAGTGTATTAGCTTCTGGTACTACCTACTACCCGGTCATAAGCAGTGGAAAATGGAGTTTGAGTGCTATAAACCCTGGTCTTATCGATAATCTTTATACTCGAACGATTGTAGTAAGTAATGTGAGTCGAGATGCAAACGATAATATTAGTGCTTCGGGGACCAATGACCCAAACACCAAAAAAGTTGTTGCAACAGTAACGTGGCAAGAGTCAGGTAGGAGTAAAAGTGTTGTACTTACCACATTTATCACTAACTTTTTAGATAATTAAAAATTGTATGAATAAAAAATTAGCCGTCATGAAAAATAATAAAGGATTTACTTTAATAGAACTTGTTATATACGCATTGTTATTAGTGGTGATTGGTGTGGTATCAGTCTCTTTTTTTGTCCAGGTGGTGAACGTAAGCGAGGCTTCGCGTAGGAGCCGTGAAGCGTTGGATAATGCTAAAAGATCGCTTGACGTGATAAGCCAAGAAGTTAGACACGCTAGTGCGGTTTATACTCCCACAAGCGTTTTTGATACAAGTTCTGGTCAGCTAAGCTTGGAGACAACTAGAGATTTACCGGCAGATGAAAACGCTACATACGTTGACTTTTATGTAGACGATTCGAGACTGTTTATCAAGCGAGAAGATCAGGCGGATCAAATAGTTACTTCAGAAAAAGTTAAGGTGACGCAGTTAACCTTCTCACTGCTAGACTCTTCAAGTGTTAAGCCAGCTGTTCAAATTGAGTTGACAGTAGAATATGCCGATCCAACATTAGGTCCAAAAAATTCGGTTACTTTAACATCAACGGCTACATTGCGTTCGTATTAGTATTATCTTAATTATGTTGACGAAATTGAAAGATATTAAAAAGCAAAAAGGTCAGGTAGCGATAACAATGGTTTTGGCTTTGTTATCAACGACGACTATATTAGTTGTAGCGATTGGGTTTTTAACCTTTAACGAAATTAAAAAACTAAATAATATTGTAAAATCCACTCAAAGTTATTATGTCGCGGAAGCTGGAATTGAAGATGCAATACTTCGTGTGAAAAATTCAATGAACTACACTAGTAGCTACTCTTTGATTGCTGGAGAAGGTAGCACCTTGGTGGAGATTGCCGGACCGTTGGATGATCTGACAATTATCTCAAAAGGAAATGTTTATAACCGCATCAGAAAAGTGGCGGTTAACATACAGGCTGAGCCTTCTACGGAGAATGTAGATTTCAATTATGGTGTGCAGGTTGGAGAGGGTGGTTTGATAATGAAGTCAAACTCAAACGTTTTGGGTAATATTTATTCCAATGGCCCAATTAGCGGAGCTTCAAACTCTTTTGTAAAAGGAGATGCTTATTCGACGGTTACAGGTGGGGCAACTGGGATAGATAAAATGACTATTGAAAAATCCAGCCCAACTGCGATTGATGGAAATGCTCACGCAAACAAAATTACTGCCTCAACGATCGAAAATGTAGCATTTTGCCAAACTAGTTCTAAAATCTATGATAAGCTTGGTAACCCTATTTCGTGCAACACTTCTGAACCAGACCCGACGCCAGAGCCCTTGCCTATTACCGATGCTCAAATAAATTCGATGAAAAGCTGGGCAGAAGCTGGGGGAGAGACCGGTCCAGTTACCATCCCTGGTGGAGGCACACGGTCTTTGGGCCCGATTAAAATAAATGGAGATTTAACTATAAATTCAAACGGTACTTTAATAGTTACTGGTACTATTTGGGTAACGGGTAATATTAATATTGCATCGAATAGTTTAGTCTTACTTTCTCCAAGTTACGGTGCAAACAGTAGTGGTACAGTAGTTGCTGATGGGCAAATTGTAATAAACAGCAATGTAACAATTTGTGGATCAAACGGAGGTACACTTGGTTCTTGTAATCCCGAGAATGGTAGTTACCTTATGCTTTTGTCAACAAGTTCTAAGACTGGCGATACTGATCCAGCGGTCGAAGCTTTCAGTAATATCCTGACTTCTATCCTTTACGCTAGTGCTGGGGCTATAAAGCTAAATTCAAATGTTCATGTAAAAGAAGTGACAGGTTATATGCTGCGGCTCGAATCAAACGCAACCGTGACTTACGAAACTGGTTTGGCTAGTGTAATATTTAGCTCTGGTCCCGGGGGGAGCTTTCAAATTAATAGTTGGCAAGAAATCGAGTAAAAAATTAAACGTCCAACGTAGACTTGCTTAAAAATAGTCATTATTGATATGATGTAATCGAAATAATATGAGCCTGCTCAACACCTTTAAGAGTAAAAAAGAAAAAAATATAAACCTTTTAGTTGAAGCAGAAACAAAACCCACCCTGGTTAAAAGGAGAGTTTTTTTGGTATTTTTAATCCCCCTTGGAGTTTTTATTTTCATGCTCTTAGCCTTTATGTTAATCTTTGCGCTTGAAAAGCAGCAATCAATGAGGAGTGCTGATATTGCCAAAAAGATGAGTCAACAAGAGGCTGAATGGAGAAAATATTCTCAAACTGCAACCGCAATTAAATCTATTAAATCTAGTGTTAGCGAATATAAAAAGCAATCTGTTATTAATAAAAATGTACTATCTTCAATCAAATCGATTCAGGAAATTGTGCCTGATAGTGTGCTAATTAAGAAACTGGATGTTCAGGATAGTAGCGAAGTAGCCATTGAAGGTGCCGCTAAAAATCCTAAAGCAGTATTTCAATTATTTAACATTTTAAAATCAAAAACAACCAAGTTTTCGGATGTAAAATTACTAAACATTGGGTATAGTTCTGACTCTTCCGGCGAAGGAGGTGCTACCGAAGAAGATACTTTTAATTTTTCTATCAATTTAAAAGTTATTACAAATGAAAAATAAAATAAGCAAATATTTGAATAATCAGGGATTAATGGCAGCTATTGCCGTAGTGTTAAGTATTTTGGTATTAATATTATTTATACCAAGTTTGATACTGCCTAAGGTGAAAAATTGGTTAGAATTATCAAAACTAAATTCCTTAGAATCAATTAAATTAGCCACAATTACGCAGAATGTTTCGTTTTTGAAATCCTTTGAGCATAGTCAAAACGATATTTATAAGGATTTTTCAGAAAAATTAATCCCAAGCAAGATAGATCAATTAAGAGTAGCTTCGATTTTGAACGATATTACATCGTTTAGTGGTGGTAGCTTGGATAATATGAATATTACTACGGTAGGAAGCGGTACCAGTAAAGTGATAGTTCCTCAATCGACATCACCAAACTCCTCGCCACAAACAGGGAATACGGTAACTCCTGGAAATACTGCAGGTACTACAAAACCGACTTCTAATTCAACCACCCAAAATTCTGCAACCACTCAATCCCAGAGCACTTCGTATAAGATTGGGCTGACCTACAGCGGGAGTTTTTCATCCGTCTTAACTTTTTTGGATTTACTGGGGGACTCAACTAGACTTGTGGGAGTGAAACAAGTGTCTTTAAATAAAGATAAGGATACGGGTGTATTAGCTATAACGATAAACTTTATATTGCCTATATCGGTAGCCCCATCAACAAATCCTACAGAAAAAATAGAGTTGAGCGAGGCCGAATTGGAAACAGTTGATGATTTAATACTCAAACTGTCTATCGATGCTTCTCCAACCAACCTGCCTACCGGTCGTGTTGACCCATTTAATTAAGAATGAAATTTGAACTTGATAACATCACCATCATTTACTAAGTAATCTCTACCTTCAAGACGGATCAATCCTTTTTCCGCAGCTTCATTCCAACTTTTTAACTCAATCAACTTGTTCCAGGGAATTACCTCTGCCTTAATAAAACCTTTTTGCATGTCCGTATGGACCAATCCGCTTGCACTGAGAGCCGTTGTGCCGGCTCGAAGTGGCCAGGCTTGGGTTTGTTTGCCCCCAACAATTGTAAAAAAAGTGATTAGTTCGAGTAATGAGTAACAGAGCTTGATTACTTTTTCCAACCCAGTATTTTCTACTCCTAACTCTTCCAGATATTTTTTTGCATCAGCTCGTCCTAGTTCAGAAAGTTCCGCCTCCAATTTAGCACTAATTTTTACCGCCCCAACAATTGGAACGACTAAGGAGGCTAGATCCTTTTCATCAACATTGATTACGTAAATAGCCGGTTTTTCTATGCCTGCCTGCTTTAATTCTTCTTCGATTATTTTTATATCTCTTTCTGGGTTAGACGAACCTTCGTGATGGGTAACGTTCGGATTGTAAAAAGCCCGTACAAGATGCAGGATGGCATCAACTTCTCGAATGTGGCCTAGAAACTGGTTGCCTAAGCCATGCCCTTCATGGGCGCCTTTTACCAGACCGGCAATGTCAATAAATTCAATTGCAGCAGGGACGACCTTTTCTACTTCTGTTGCCTTTGAGACGGCTTCTAAGCGCTCATCTGGTACCTGCACGACTCCTATATTTGGTTCAATCGTTGTAAACGGGTATTCTGCCACATCCGCAATCTGCCTCTGCAACAGCGCATTAAATAGAGTCGATTTTCCGGCGTTGGGCAGGCCTACTATACCGACTTTTAGCATGGACTGAATTATATATCATAGCGGCTTGGTAGAACAGAGATAAATAGTATCTTGTTTTTTAAAATTTCGTGATGTTAAATTGGTTGCATGCCAGTTAATTACACTTGCGACATCTGTGGTAAAAAAGTCGATTCTGTTGACTTAATCAGGATTATTGGTAGCAAGAGTATTGATTTGTTGTGCGAGGGATGCTGGGAACCAATTGAGAACGAAATTTTAAATAAAAAGGAGGTCGTCAATGTTAACCAAAGATGATTTAACAGAAATCGGAAAACTATTGGTACCAGTAAAAGAGGATTTAGGTGTTGTTAAGGAGAAGTTGGATGCTCATTCTGCCTCTTTAATGACGCTAGAAAAAGAAATTAAAGCCTACCTAGATGCTTTGGATGTTGAGAGAAAGAGAATCGATAGACACGATGGGCGTTTGGAAGTAATTGAGGAGAGTCTGGATTTGAACCCTTGAAACCAATTTGTTTCAACTATTCCCATTTTGAGTATAACTACGAGAATTTTACTTTCACCCATGTTAAAAGGAAATTTGTTATAATAGGGCCCACGTTCTAATGGAAAGGGGAGATTGCTATGGTTGATGGTTGTTACGATGCAACATTTCCTAAAGGGAGCCGGGACCGAGAACCAACGTGCATAGAAAAGGAACTGGGGATCACGGGCACACTTATGCGTGAGGTTGGTGTGGCGGGGGACGTGCTTACAATTACAGTAGGAGGAGGGATCTACAAAATCGAGTGCGTTTGCGCATGTTACCCTGGTTCAATTGCCGTGGACTGCCCACTTCATTACCGAGGTTCAGGTAAGCCTAGGGTTGTCGAAGATCTCAGAGCTATTCTTGCCGCAGGGACTAGCTCACATGAGTAAAAGTCGGCGGAGAGGTGGAAGGAATTGGAAACCTCCAAGTGGCCGGACTAGCCGCCAAAATAGGAGGCGGGCAAGAGATGTAGGTAACTACGGGTTGGCAAACGTTGTAGCCGAAGAAGTTACTACTAATGTACCCGCCGCTTCTTCTCAGACAGACGAAGTTGTGTCAGCAGCGTCTCTTAAAGATAGGTTTTCCTGGGGAAGCATCACCTCAGCATTTTGGAGAAAAGCTAGAGCACATCTGGGTGGTGTTTATCAGGGAAGATACGTTGAGGAGCCTGATCCAAACGCGAAGTTAGAGAATAAAGTGGCAACTAAACTGGCCCACGTCTTAGCGGTTTGGGATGGTGCTCTTGAGGAGGGTGACTTAGACAAAGTCAAAAGGTTACGAGAAGCTTATACTCGACTACAGGAGTATTACCGGGAAAATTTCCTGGGCGTTGAAAGTACTACATGAGGCTTGTTTCCATTTCGGAGGCAGGCCTCGATTCGTTTTTATAATTTTTTATTCCCAGTGGATAACGCACGTGGGAGCACCCCCGATTCAATCGGGGTTACGGAGCGTGGTTAGATCATGAAATGCTCGCAGCGTACGAGCAATCTTGTTGAAGAATTGCGAAGTATGCTTAATCCACGAAGTGGTTACACCACGCGAGAGTACCAACAACTCTTGAGTTTTTGTTACGGAGCGTGGTATACTGACGCCTGATATGGAGCAAGAGTATGAACTCGTGTTGGTGACGAAAGCTGATATAAGCGATTCGGACCGAAACAAAGTCTTAGATCAAGTCAAAAAAGTTATCGAAGCGACAAAAGGTAAAATCGGTAGTGTTGATGATTGGGGTAAGCGAGAACTAGCTTACGTGATACAAAAAAGTTCTCACGGATTTTATTCGGTAGTTAATTTTAGCTCGGATCCAAAATCCCCTCAGAATATCCAAACCAAAATAAAACTTATGGATGATGTTTTACGTTTTTTAATTTTTAAAAAGGAGGTCGAGAAGAGCAAGAAGAAAAAGAAAGAGAAAAAATAAAAGGCGGTTAATAATCTCGGAATGAACTTACGGTGAGGGAGGTCAATTTATTAGAATATGAAATTGATAGGAGGTATAGATGTCCGCTAGGAGCTTAAATAAAGTAATGTTGATTGGTAATTTGACACGGGATCCGGAGTTACGGTACACACCCAATGGTACGGCTGTGTGTTCATTCCGTTTAGCGACCAACAGGAGTTGGACTCCGTCGGATGGTAGTGAGCGAAAAGAAGAAACCGAATTTCATCGTATCGTAACTTGGAACAAACTGGCGGAGCTTTGCTCTCAGCTTTTGGCCAAAGGGCGAAAAGTTTATGTTGAGGGAAGATTACAGACTCGAAGTTGGGATACCCCAGAAGGGGAGAAAAGATACGCTACCGAAGTAGTGGCGGAGGATATGGTAGTTTTGGACTCAAGAAGAGTTAGTGAAAGCCAAGTTGAAGTTGAGGAGTCAGCAGTTACAAAGGAGCCAGCAGCTACCAAGGAGCCATCAGGCGAAGCAGTAGAGGAGAAACCCGCCGAAGGGTCAGAAGAGGATGGCGATAAAAAGAAAGATAAGAAAAAAGACGAAACTGAAGAAAAGCCCAAGGAAAAGCCAGAAGAAAAGAAAAAGCAAGAAGATGAAGGTGAAATTGATGTGGATGATATCCCATTTTAGCGTGAGTGTAAGATATGATTAAACCTGAAAGAATATATCGAAAAAAAGGATGTCTTTTTTGTAAAGAAGATATCCAACCGATTTTTAAAGAGGTAGATGCGTTGAAAAAATTTACAACGGAAAGAGGTAAAATCGTAAGCAGGGCTAAGACAGGAGTTTGCGCATCTCATCAAAGAAAACTTACCAAAGCGATAAAGAGGGCCAGGATTTTAGCACTGCTGCCTTTCGTTCCAAAAATTTAAAAAGATTTAAATGCCAAATCAACAATTTCTCACAATTGATGTTGGAAGTGCTTGGACTAAGGCTTTTCTCGTAAATTTTGCCGACAACTACGTAAACGTTGAGAAATCAGTTAAACTGCCTACCTCGTGGGGTGACCTCTCTTTTTCTATCAACCTACTTTTATCTCAAATTTTACAAAAAGATGTCACAAAAATATTTATTAGCAATTTACCAGAGGTCGAAAAAATTGCTGAAAAAAACGGCGGGCAGTTTGTGAGAGAGGACACTGCTGCTACGAATCTAGTTAGATATTTCAAGGTTAGCAATAGCGGTTTTATTATACTAGATGCTGGGGCGAGCAATTTTAAACAACCTTTTTTGATTGAAGATGTAGGTAAATATCTTACCTTTCAGGCAAATTCTATTTTTTTGGAAAACTTCATCGGCAAAAAAAGGTATCAAGCTCATGTTTTACCGGTAGACACAAAAGAATTGGAAATCGAGGAGGCTTTTCTGCGCAGTATTTTTAAGGCAAAACTATCCGGAAGAAGCTCAGGTAAGCAAAATATAATTGCTTTAAGCGGTGGGGTAATCTCGGGTACTCCAAAATTATCAAGGGTAGCGCTAATTTTATTGGATATTCATGAACGTATGGATGTGTCCCAAGTACTCTTTGATAGAGAATTTTTCTTGCCTTCTTTCGGCGCTTTATTATCTACTTACAAACAACTACAAACAGCAAACGTAGGCCCATGGTTAGAAAATATGGGCACTTTAGTATCACTGGGGGGTAAAATGGCTGCTGATCTGGATTGGGATTATTCCCAAATCCAAAAAATTGAGTTGGAGGAGGGTGAAATAAGTTTGGTGCCGGTACCTAAGGAGCAAAAAATTAAGCTTTCTCTTGTCACCAGCGAGAAAAATAAATCCTTATACGAGGTTGGTGGTGGTACTTTAGGTCTAGTTTTTGATGCGCGTATTAAACCTCTGCCTATCGCGTATGGACAAAATGAATCAAGAAAGCTTATGACTGATTGGTTAAAACAAGTCGAAGAAGCGGAATTATCAAAGGAGGTATTTTGATTTGCCCGATACTTAAGCGAATTGAAAAAAGCGAAAATATCCTTCTTGATCGGTTTTACCCGGGGAAGGGTAAACCAGTGGTAAAGGCTGTCCAAAACGTAGTCGATACGGATATTATCGCTCATTGTGAGATTAGTGCTGGGCAGAGGTTGATAAAGATCGCTCACACGCTTGGAGTTACTGGAAGGGAAGTTGGTAAATATTTAACTCGGAAAATAGGTGACCGTGTTTATGAAGGAGAAATAATCGCTCGCAAAAAAGGTTTGTTTGCGGTTGGTAAACGCGAGATCAAATCTCCAATTGATGGTTTAATATCAGAAATAGATGAGCGGGGAGATATTATTTTAAAATTTTTACCTAAACCAGTCAGATTGATTTCTGGAGCTAGCGGGATAGTTAGAGAAATTACAGAAAGCAAAATAACAATAGCCACCTCCGCATTGAAAATAAATGGATTTGTGTCTGAAGGAAAAATGAGGGAGGGAATCATTGAAATAATCAGCGCGCCGAAAGAATATATTTTTCCAAATATGATCAAACCTGATTCTAGAGGTAAGATATTGGTTGGAGGGTCATTACTTGAAAAAAGTTCCTTAGAGAAAGCAGTGACCTTGGGAGTGGCCGGGATTATTACAGGGGGAATTAATTTTAAGGAGTTTGATGATATTTCCAAAGGTGGTGATATTGGTATAACGGTTTTAGTAACCGAAGGCTTTGGGACAAACCCGATGGGTAAAGATATCTGGGATTTGGTAAATGGTAAAAAGGGTAGGCTTGGTTTTATTTCGGGGGAGTCTAACTGCCTGATTATTCCTGAGAAGTTTGAAGAACAGGACCGCCATCCTTCTTCAAATGTTGATTGGAAGGAATTACGCATTGGTGATAAAGTTAGGTTTTTGCGGCCGGAAAGTAGTGAAACATTGGGTGAGGTGAAGGAATTGCCCGGAATGCAAATAATAAACTCTGGTATTTTGGCAGAGATTGCTTTAGTATCGTTTGCTAGTGGTGAGGAGCTCCTTATACCATCAGCTAATCTGGAGATACTAGAATAAATAGGTATTTTACAAATTAATGAACGGATTAGATAACCCTAGTTTGCAACCAAAAAATAATTTTAATAAACGTTTTGCAAATTTCTTACCGAAAATCATTTTTTTTATCTTAGTTTTTGCCTTTGGGGTATGGGTGGGGCAGAATATCATTTTACCTTTCTCGTCTCCTAAAGCACCGATTATTAATTTTTCAAATAAACAAACTCCGAAAGAAATTCAGGTGGATTTCGCTCCATTCTGGGCAGTATGGCAAAGGGTCACAACAGATTATTTGGAAAAAACCAAGCTAGATCCTCAGCAATTACTTTATGGCGCAATTGGCGGTTTGGTCGAGGCTGTTGGCGATCCTTACACTGTATTTTTGGATCCAGAGCAAAACCGCGAATTTGAGTTATCCCTTTCGGGTACGTATGAAGGAGTAGGCATAGAGCTAGATATACGCGATAAACAGTTGGTGGTGGTCGCTCCTATAGAAGGTTCTCCAGCTCACAAAGCGGGGGTGGTTGCGGGAGATAAAATTTTGGAAATAGATGGTGTTGATACCAATTTCTTATCTATTCAGGAAGCAGTTAATAAAATCCGTGGTGTAGATGGAACTAGTGTTGTCTTGAAACTTGATCGGGACGGAAAAGTGTTTGACGTTGCCCTTACAAGGGCAAAGATAGTAATAAAAAGTGTCTTGTATGAGAAACTAGAAGACGGGGTAGCCAAAATAAAAATCACACGATTTGGTGATAATACCTTGAGCGAGTGGAATAAAGCGGTAAGCCAATTTATTGCGGACGGCAATAAAAAACTTATTTTAGATATGCGTAATAATCCTGGTGGCAGGCTTGATCATTCGATTTCAATCGCTGGGGATTTCTTAACCAAAGGGAGCACGGTAGTTATCCAAGAAGACTCGACTGGTAAGAAAAACCCGTTTTCCTCCGACACCAACCCAAGGTTAAGAGGAGTAAAATTAGTAATCCTGATTAATAAAGGCAGCGCTTCAGCTAGCGAAATTGTGGCGGGTGCGCTGCGTGATCATCTGGGCGTAAAATTGGTAGGAGAAAATAGTTTTGGTAAAGGTACGATCCAGAAGGTAGACGATCTTCCCAAAGGAGCGGGTTTGCATATCACTTTTGCCAAATGGCTTACGCCAAAAGAAACTTGGGTAAATAAAAAGGGTCTGAAGCCAGATATCGAAGTAAAACTTACCGAAGAGGATATCAAAGCAAAACGCGACCCACAACTGGAAAAAGCCAAAGAACTTTTAGAATAGCAAAGATGGTGAGGCTTTTTTGACATTTTTTGCTCGAGTAAAAATTGTCACGAAGGATGGGTAATTAATGAAAGAGGAAAATTTGTACCCGACTGCTAAGGAAGTTTTGAAATTACTTTCACTCGGAGTGGTTTTGGGTGCTGCAACCCTTGTCGCACCAGGGCTAGGTGAAGCATTTCGGTACTACTCAAAATCGAAACGGCGGAAATACAGACCTAGTTATTTAAAAAGGACGGTTAAAAGATTGTTGGATCGGGAATTAGTTTCTATCAAAGAGGCGGGTAGTAAATCGATAGTTAAACTTACCGAAAAAGGAAAACAGAAAGTTTTAGAATTTTCCTTCGACGAAATAAAGATACCAGAGCGAGATTGGGATGGTAGATGGCGGTTGGTAGTTTTCGATATTCCAAACAGTCGGCGAAAAGAAAGAGATATGTTCCGTAGAAAACTAAAGGAGTTGGGATTTTTTCCACTCCAAGAAAGTGTATTTATTTTTCCCTATGAATGCAAAGATCAGATCGATTTCTTGAGGGAGACGCTGCTTGTTCGTGATTACGTAAGGCTGCTTTTGGTAGAGGGGATCGAAAATGAAGATTATTATAAGTCCAAATTTAACTTGTTATAATCGTATTCGATTACATCTCGATGATTGTTTCTCTAGCTAAATATAGCCCAACCTTTACCTATTTATCTGACAGTTTTAGTTTGTGAGGCTATTTCATGACAAAATTTACTCGAGCGATTTTTATCACAGATAGGATTTGTCTGGGGTTCTGAAATCTTATAGTTTATTGACTTTGATTATTCCCAGTGCTAACATTTTCGCCAACCTGCCCGTTTGGGCACTTTTCAATCGGAATAGTTGCAAGGGTGAAATCCATTCGAGGAGGAGCGATCATGACCCAAGTGATGATGGACAGCCGGCTCTTGCTCAAGCCACTCGGGCTTGAGCCTGTGAGTCGGGGAAAGGTGAGAGAGATGTATGATCTTGGCAACGGCCGTCTGCTGATGGTCGCTACCGATCGCATCTCCGTCTTCGACGTCGTCCTTCCTGATGGGATTCCCGGTAAGGGGATAGTTCTGACCCAGATGTCGGCCTTCTGGTTCCAGCAGACTGCGGGGGTAGTGCCAAATCACTTTATCCGCCTAGCCGATGGAAGCGCTGCTGACGAACTACCCTTCCCGCTACCGCGAGAGCTCATCGGTCGAACAATGATCGTCCGAAAAGCCCACCGGATAGATATCGAGTGCGTAGCCCGTGGCTACATATCCGGGTCTGGTTGGGATGACTATCAAAGGATGGGGAGTATCTGTGGTATAAGGCTGCCGTTGGGTTTGAAAGAAAGCGAAAGCCTACCTAACCCAATATTTACACCAACAACAAAGGCAACCGAAGGTCACGACCAGCCTTTAACCTTTCCGGATGTGGTAATTAAGGTTGGGAAGTTGACTGCTCATGAGTTAGCCAAACGTAGCTACGATCTCTACTGTGCAGGAAGAGACCTTGCTTTTGATAAAGGTATCATCATTGCCGATACGAAGTTCGAGTTTGGTTGGGCAGACGTCGTCGGTCTTGATGAGTCAATCGTTATTGACGAGATGCTTACTCCTGATTCAAGCCGTTTTTGGCCTGCTGATGAGTTCAAACCAGGTGGACCGCAGCCAAGCTTCGACAAGCAGTACGTCCGGGACTATGTCACACCCCTCGGTTGGGACAAACAACCACCGGCCCCGGAGCTTCCAGCCGACGTGGTCGAAACCACGGCAGACAAGTACAGAGAGATTCTCTACCGACTGACTGGGCAACGCCTAAACTAGTTAGGGGAGGGAATGACGAGAGACAAGGCGCCAGCTTTTCGCGAGCTTGGCGCCTTTTTCTAGCTCCGATTAGATCGGAGCGCAGGACGCGAGAATATTTGAGCAATTGTCAAATTGTGAACATATGGAGCGTTCTATTCTATTTTGACAAGCAAGAGGCGCAGGTTGTATAATCCGCCTTTCGGTTAGGATGAAACACAAGGGAGGGATCGATGCACCTTGTGACTTGGAGAAGCATCTTTCTAATGCTCCTTGTTGCTGGTGTGGTTGTTCTTTGGCTCCTTCTCACCGGAGTTTACGAGGAAGGTTCGGATACTCCCAGGGAGCCTACACGAAGAGAATTCGAGATCGGTGGACAGTTCCCGGGGGATGTCTACCAATGATTCTGCCCACCCAAGAAGAGGTGGCAACAGGGTATCCGGACCAGAAAATAAGCGGAGCCCTTGACGAATACTTCTACCCGGTTGAAGAATATGCCGATAGAGAAGTCGCGAAAATCGAGAATGGAGCCTTCTGTCTCGTCAAGTTAGACGGGAAGGTCCTTGGATGGCTTAACAAAAACTACATTGGTTCGAACGGAGAATCTGCAACCAGAGTCCTCGAGCTTTGGAGCCAGAGTCGGCAGGTTCCTTGGGAAGATATTTGCGAGATTATCTGGAGCGAAGGAAACGATCCATGCGCGCCAGAAGGACCAGATGATCAGGAGGAACAGGATGGAGGCTGTCCCTATGTCTGACCAAACTCTGACCTGTATAGATTGCGGGGAAGGTTTTACATTTTCCGAGGACGAACAGCAGAAGTTCCAGAGTAGAGGTTGGGGCCCACCTATACGTTGCTTGCCTTGCCGCCTCAGAAAAAGGCAGGAAAGGGAGTGCAGACAGGAAAGCAGCGGAAGTAAGGGCACAGCTGAAGCACATCCTCGCCAACCTCCCAAGATGTGGAAACCGAAGGAGAAGAGGAAGGGTGGTAGATCTGCACCGGAATCCCGGGGTAAAAGGAGGCGTAAGGGTCGGAAGTTTAGGTGGTGAGGGAGCAGGGGGAGAGCGACAACGCGAGGCGTTCGTTATTATGAGACGAACGCCTTCCCCATTTATAGTTGACAAAAAATAGCCAAAAGTGTTTTAATAAATATTCAGTATGTGGAAAGATAACCACAACTGAAAAGGCGTAAATGATGGCCCGCAAGGGCTTTTTTTTACGCCTGAAAGGCGAGGGACAAAGCACACTGACAAAAGGAGGAACTGTGCAGGCCAAGACGCTTTTCACCGGGGCCCCTCACGTGCTTAGCGGTAAGCAATTTCCCCGTAGGTGGTTGGAGGAAGAGCTTTTTCCTCTGTCCGAATCTATGGGTGAAGTGGCTTCCAGCCGAACAATGAACGCGCTTTTAGGTAGGAGAGTGAGACTGCTCTTCTACGAGCCGAGTGAGCGCACACTCGATTCATTCGTCTCAGCGTGTGATCTGCTTGGTGCGCGCAATACCTGGCTCGGAAATCCGGAGATCTTTTCAAGCCAGGCAAAGGGCGAGTCGCTTGCTGACATGATCCGGGTGATCTGCCGCTATCATTACGATTTGATCGTAATGCGTTCCAAACAACAAGGCGAAGTTGAAAAGGCGGCATCTGTTTCGGGAAGAGTCCCGGTTATTAACGCAGGTGATGGTCCTGGTGAGCACCCGACCCAAGCTTTACTGGACGCATTCACAATCCATCGCGAACTTGGGACGATAGACGACGTCTCAATCGCGTTGGTTGGAGATTTGCACTACAGCAGAACGATACGGTCCCTTGCCTTCATGTTACCGCAGTGGAACGTGGGGAGGATCGCCTTCGTCGGTCCTCCAAACTGGAGAGTCGGAGAAGACGTCCGGGCTTTCTTGGATGACAATGGGGTGTGCTATAGCGAAGGGACTGATCTCGCGGCAGTTGCGTCAGAAGTAGATATCGTCTATCTGACGAGAGCGCAGACGGAGAGAACCAACCTCGCTATGCGGTTCCTGGATTCGCCGGATCAGAAGGTGTGTGTGACACTTACCGATGAGGTTCTGGAGAGAATGCCGGGGCACGCCAGGGTAATGCACCCTCTGCCGAGAAATGACGAGTTTGGGGAGTTGCCAGAGGAATTCACGGACCACCCGAAGGTCATCATCTTCGATGAAGTCTACAACGGGCTTCTGATCAGAATGGCCCTTCTGCAGATGCTTCTGGGTTGACGAAAAACGTACTGCCAGCGACCGGGGTGGTCCCCTCACTCCGGTCCTCTCTTTTTGCAAGACCACCTTTTCAGCCTTTTCTCAGATAGATCCAATATATAAATGTTGGACCTAGAATTTCTTTACATCTTTGCTTAGCCCACGAAGTGGTCGCAAAGCGCGAAGCGATTTAATTTATTTACGGAGAATGCTACAATTATATTAATGCTCAAAACACGCAAAGATCAGATATTTATTGCGGTTATTTTTGTTGCCGTGCTTTTTGCCGCATTCGGTGGTGCGGTAATTGGCGCAAACTACGCAAGTTGGGTGAATAACTTGGCATTTTTGCCTGATTTTCTAAAACCTAAAAATTCTTTAGTTCAACAAACAACTGGTGATGAGAATAAAACTATCAGAGTGGTCGAAGAAAGTGCGGTCATTGATGTAGTGGACAAGGCTTCTCCTGCGGTTGTTTCTATCGTGGCGCAAACTGTGTCGCTTGACCCTACGAAGGGTATAACGAGAGATCAACAGGGGATTGGAACTGGTTTTATTGTCCGAAGTGATGGAGTAATTTTGACTGCCTCTCATGTAGTAAGTGATAATTCCATTACATATAATATTGTGACTAAAGATGAAAAAACTTTTACTGTGAAAAAAATAGATTTCGATACTTCTATTGACTTCGCAATTTTAAAAGTAGACGCCAAGGATCTCCCAACCTTGCAACTTAGCGACTCTGATGCGGTAAAAGTAGGCCAGAAAGTAGTGGCAATAGGTAATGCACTTGGTAGGTTTGGCAATAGTGTAACGGTAGGTGTAATTTCGGGAGTAGGAAGGGGGGTAACCGCCGCAAATTCCATTGGATTGTCTGAGAGCACCCAAGAAAATATTATCCAAACAGATGCTGCTCTCAATCCTGGTAATTCGGGAGGGCCATTGCTAGATCTTTCGGCGAAAGTAGTAGGTATAAATTTTGCTACTACAATAGGGGCAGAAAATATTGGCTTTGTTATTCCGATCAACAATGTTAATTTGGTGCTTGCGCAATATTATGCTAAAGGAAGAATAATCAGGCCTTACTTAGGTATCGCTTATGTGGTTGTAGATCAAACAACGTCTGTTCTTCAAAAAATTCCTGAAGGGGTTTTTATTGAGAAAGTAGTTGCAAATACACCTGCGTCACAAGCAGGTTTGCAACAAGGCGACATAGTTACTAAGTTCGGCGGGATTTCTCTTAAAAGCGGCATTACTTTGGCCGGTGTCATTGGAAAATTCAAAGTAGGTGAAAAAGTAGATTTGGAGGTATGGCGTGATGGAAAAGAACTGAAACTAAAAGCAACTTTGACTGAAGCACCACCTTAATTGCGTTATTTATACTAGGACAGCACTCGTGTTGTGATACTGCTTTATATACGTTTGGCCATCGACCTCGTAAAAAAGAGATCCGCCCGGTTTTAATTTTGTTATCGCTTGTTTAAAAAGTATTTGGTATAAACCCAGACCGTCTTCCCCGCCATCAAGAGCAATTCTTGGCTCCCACTTAGTGATTTCCGGTGCCAGAAGCGCAAAGCGCGATTTTGGTATGTAGGGAAGATTGGCGACGATGAAATTAACCTCTTCCTTAAGCGGTTCCAACAAATCTCCCTGAATAAGTTTTATTTCGTTTTCCAGTTGGTGGTCAGAAATATTCTCTTTCGCTAGCTCGTATGCGCCGGAATCTTTTTCAATTGCGAAAATTTTTGCAAACGGTATTGCTTTTGCTAACGCGATAGCAATATTGCCACAACCTGTTCCCACGTCAACAATTTTCAACTGATCGTACTTCCAATGATTTGTGCGGTTCCGGTTTGGCAAGGCATAAACGTGGCTAGTAACCTGTCGAACTAGCTCTTCTGTTTCTGGTCGGGGGACCATTGCGCGATGGTCAATTTTAAAATTAAGACCACAAAATTCTTTGTAACCCAAAATATAAGCAAGAGGCTCATGGTGGCGGCGTCGTTTAATAAACTCTTTGAATTTTAAGGTTTGCTCGTTATTTAATTTGTATTCCGGAAACGCTTTTATAAAGCTACGGTCTTTACCGAGTAGGTGAGAGAGGTAGATTTCTATTTCGGTAGGGTCAATTTTGGTTTGTTTCAACGCCTTTTCGATAAGCACTTGATAATTATACACAACTGTCAAGTAAAAATAAAAATTTAAACATCAAAAATACAAATTAAAATTTAAAAAAAATATTTTAGTATTTACACTATAAATTTGATATTTAATGTTTGATTTTAGTTTGTTTTATCGAACGCGCGGTTGTAATACCGAGATAATCGGCTCTAGATAACCGTTCAGTATTTCTTCAATATGGTGCCAGGATTTGTTTACTCGGTGATCGGTTATTCGGTCTTGCGGAAAATTATATGTACGTATTTTTTCTGCACGATCTCCTGTGCCAATTTGTAAATTACGAGTAATATCAATACCCTTTTTCTCAGTTTCTTTTTCAGCCTCGTAAAGGCGTGATCGTAATATTGAGAGCGCGCGTTCTTTGTTTTGAAATTGACTTCTTTCGCTTTGGCATGTTGCGGCGGTTCCAGATGATAGGTGAGTAATTCTTACAGCGGTTTCTACCTTTTGAACATTTTGACCTCCGTGTCCAGAAGCCCGATAGGTTTCGATATTCAAATCTTTTGAATCAATGTGGAACTGGCGTTCGGTGATTTCCGGTAAAACCGCTACAGTTGCTGTGGAGGTATGGATTCGGCCAGAGCTTTCGGTTGATGGTACTCTTTGTACTCGATGGACACCTGATTCATATCTAAATTTAGAATACACCTCTCTTCCAGCAATTCTAAAAATTACCTCCTTTATATTTCCAATACCACCTTCATTTACAGACAACTGTTCCACCTTCCAATTCTGATTCTGGGCGTAGCGGGTGTACATCCGGGCTAGATCTGCAGCAAAAAGCCCGGCTTCGTTTCCACCGGCAGCAGCGCGGATTTCCATTATTACGGCGTTTGGAGAAGCCTCCTCGCTTGAATCCGGGGACCTAACTAGTTCTTCTTTTTGTTTCTCCAAACCCGCAATTTCTTCTTTTGCAAGAGCTTCCATAGTGGGGTCAGCCAAAAGTTTTTTGGCTTCTTCGATTTTTTTATTTATATCTTCAAGCTGTTTCTCAATATAACCCATCTTAATAAACTCGCAGGCCCAACTTTTTTAAGTTTAACTTAAGAATAACACAATAAAATTTGGCATTTGTAGCCCACGTTAGTAGTCGCAGAACGCGAGAGTACGTGAGAAACTGACAAGTTTCTAATATACGGAGCGTGCTACATTTGAAATTGAAGCAGTTATCCCTGCTTCTGTAGAATTTCCATCATTTCTTTGAGGGTTTGGGGTCTTTTTTCTTCTTTCTTTTGGTATTTTGCTTCTTTACGCTCTTTTAACTCTCTGCTGGAAGTTTCTGCATCTTTAGCTTGACGTTGGAAACGCTCAACTCTACCCTCGGTGTCCACAAATTTAGCACTGCCCGTATAAAAAGGATGGCAATTGCTACAAATTTCCACACGTATCTCGCTCTTTGTGCTCCCGGTCGTAAATGTATTCCCACAAGCACAAACTACTTTGGCATTATTATAATAAACTGGGTGAATTTCGGCTTTCATTGTGGCAAGTAGTTTATCATATAAATTTATATTCGACAAGAATGTTGAAAGAGCAAATAAAAAGTGTTATCCAGCAACATCTTTATTATAATTAAGATAATGATAACTGAACCAGAAAACCTGCAACCAATGGAAGACTTCGAACCAGTTATTGATGTTCCTATGGAAAAACCTGAAGAAACCCTTCCTCCTGATGAGGAGGAGAAAGAGCTGGAGATAGTGAAAAGCCTGGCGGGAAAGGTGAAGGAAGCTGGTGGGCGGGCGCTGATAATTGGCGGTTATGCTCGGGACGAAGTGATGAGAAGGGAAGGGTTGGAGGCTGAATCAAAAGATATTGACGTAGAAGTATACAACTTAGAGGAAGATAGTTTAATTAAGATTCTTGAAGAATTTGAAGATTATGCTAAGCCAAACCTAGTCGGGAAATCTTTTGGGGTGATCAAGCTTGGACCAATTGACGTTTCTCTACCGCGGCGAGATTCAAAAGTTGGTGCGGGTCATAAAGGGTTTGAAATAAAAGTGGACCCCGATCTTTCTATCACCGAAGCTGCTAGAAGGAGAGACCTCACTATTAATTCTTTGGCGCTGGATCCACTGACGAATGAGATAATCGATCCTTATGGTGGAGCAAACGATATAAAAAATAAGGTTTTGCGCGCTACTGATATTGCCACTTTTGGAGAAGACCCATTACGGGTACTTAGACTTGCCCAGTTTGCAGGTCGTTTTGGTTTTAGAGTTGAAGAAAAAACCCAGGGAATTGCGCTAGGTTTACCTCTTCACGAGCTGCCAAATGCGAGGATCGGTGAGGAATGGCGGAAGATGCTTCTGAAAAGTGAGAAACCTTCAATCGGTTTAGAAGTCGCTAGGGGAGTGGGGGTAATTGAAAAATTACACCCAGAACTTGCCGTGCTAATTGGTCTTGAGCAAGAAACTGATTGGCATCCTGAGGGTGATGTATGGACTCACACCCTTCAATCTCTTGACGTAGCTGCAGAAATTGTAAGGAGAGAAGGGTTGGAAGGCAATGAGGCATTAGTAATAATGACAGCTACTTTGCTTCATGATGCTGGTAAGCCTCTTACTACAGAGAAGCGTTTGGTTAAAGGTCAGGAAAGAGTCACATCTTATGGTCATTCGGAAGCGGGGGTGGAGCCAGCAAAAAAATTTTTGGCAAAGATGGAATTTGGTGAAAATATAAATCAGCAAGTTTATCCTCTTATTCGTTGGCATTTGTATTTGGCTAGTATCCAAGAAATAAAAGATTCCTCCGTCCGAAGGTTGTCAAATAGATTAAAACCAGCAAATATAAAACAACTTGCGTATATTATCGAAGCTGATAAACGGGGAAGGGGGAGTCTACCTAGCGATCTCGGGAAATTGATGGAGCTTACAAAGATGGCCCAAGAGCTTGGTGTGGACGAAAAGCCTGTCGAGCCGATACTTATGGGTCGGGATTTAATCGCGTTGGGGATGGAGCCAGGCGTACATTTTGGACAAATTTTGCGTCGTGCGCAAGAGGCGTTTTTGGATGGACAAATCAAGACAAAAGAAGAAGCAATAGATATGGTGGAACAAGTAAGAGAAAAAGGAGAACGATAGGTTTATAATGAATTTAATCTTTAATTTTCTTAACTATATTGAATTATATGTCTGAAGTTGAGGGTCCAGGACCAGAATTTTCTGAAAAAGAATCTCAGAAACTTGACTTTCTAAAAGATCAGGTAGAAAAGGGAAAAGTCGGTGGTCTGGATGATAAACCGGCACAGGAGCGTGGGCCCTCAGAACACCAAGAATTTCCGAAATGGGAGCAGATCGATCCAGCTTGGAAGGATTTACCACCCGAACTGCGCGAAGAGTTTTTGGATAAATTTGGTGGTAAGGTTGATAATGAAGATCTTTTGGGGCTGATGAATGAATTCGAAGAAACCACCGATGTCTCTGAAAATTTGCACTCCTATATAGAATCGGCGCTTAACCGTATCAAAGCACATCTTGAAGGTAGGGAACCGTTATTTGGAGAGGAGGGAGAACGAGGTTTATATTCGAATGAATTAATAGGAGATCCAAAGGAGCAGTTTTTTCAGATTTTAGAAAAGCGCTTTCCTGATTTGGGTATTACTGTCAGATCTGATGCGATCGGTATTGATGGCAAAAAATTGGAAGGATTTTCAGCTATATGGATTGATCCAACTAAAAGAGCTGATGTGGCTCCACGTATACATAGGCTTTTTGAGGAAAATAAAGCGATGCAATTTTTTCAGATGTTCAAGCTAAAAGGTACTCAACATGCTAGAGAGGTTGGTCAACAGCTCGAACAGCAAGGTATCCTACCTAGCGGGGTAACTGCGCGTTTCTATGCTCGTTATTTGAAGGACATGATTGAAGGATTACGTTCCAGTTTCGACGAACTAGAGATTGGGGAAAAGGTTGTTAAGGATATGCAGGAGGAGTTTGATGGCTTGAGGGTTGAACCGATGACTGACGAAGAACTTCAGATTTTCCTGTTGGAGAAGGTAATAATTCCTGAATTTGGTCCGCCGCAAGAGCCTGCTAAGTAGCGTTGGTACCACCTATTTAGTTGCTTTCAATAGGTTAGAATTGTAGCCCACTTTAGTGGTCGCAACATTCGAGAGTACCCAAATCAAAAGCTAGTGCGAATTGATTTGGTTACGTAGAATGTTATAAAATAAAAGCAATATGGATAACCTGCCTGCGCACCCTGAGGGTGCCGATAATACTGTTAATAACCAACCAGAAATTCCCCACGAACCCGTTGTTGAAAAAGAATCTACCGCGGTTAAACCACCAGAAGATGGAGAAACTCGCAATTTCATGCGCCCGGCTCCCGAAGCACCAAGATCTAAAGAAGGAACCGGTGAAGCTGGTTATCGATTAGTAAAACAATTGGAACCCACTGCTAAACCAGAAACACCCCATCAACCAACATCTTCTAGAATCGAATCAATTTATCAACCATCCGTTTCTTCTGAAACAAGTGAAGTACTTAGGCATCTGGTGGAACGGTCGCGTTTAAGAAATTTAAGAGGTATGGAAAAAGTTAAAGCCGTATGAACTTATTTGTAAAAATTATCGCAATTTTACTTCTATTTTTCATTATTACCATTTTCGGTTTAGTTTTTATTATTTTCCGCAAATTTTCCAAAAGGCAAGATAAATCGATTGGTTATGTTCAGCTTGAGGTGAAGACGCCTCGTTACAACGAAGTGAAAATTGAAGCGGCGGAAAGTTTTTTTACTTCTCTCTACAGTGTTTTCAAGCATGGTCCCCATGGCTTCTTGGCTGGGCAAGAGTATCTAGGTTTTGAGGTAGTAAGCCACGAAGGAAAAATTAGCATTTATGTTACTACTCCGCAACATCTTGTTTCTATGGTCGAAAGGCAAATCCATTCTTATTACCCGGAAGCAGAGGTTACGGAGGTTGAAGAATACAACTTTTTTCGGCCCGATATGTTTGTAGATATCGCTGAGCTTTCATTGAGGGCAAAGTCATACCGGCCAATACTGCGTTTTACCCAACTAAAAGAAATCGAACCATTAAATGCTATTACCACGGCGATGAGTAAGCTTGGTCCCGGTGAGGGAATGGCCTTGCAGATTTTAATTTCTCCAGCGGGTACCGGTTGGCAGGGAGCCGGTTTTTCTAAAATACATAAATCCCAAACCACTGAAAAAGCTGGGATCATGACGCCTTTCAATTTACCCTCAAGTGCCCAGCAGCAACAATACGCTGCTTCTCCGCCACAGCCAGAAGCAAAAACTGAAAGCATCACCGGAGACCCCTACAAAAAAATCGAAGAGAAAGTATCAAAACCGGGATTCGAAACTACGATCCGTATTATTGCTAGTGCGAAAGATTTAATAAGTGCCCGTTCTTACATCGAGCACATGGTGAGCGCGTTTGGCCAATTTAACGATCCCACAGCAAATGGTTTCCGCAAGCGCCGTTTTCCCTGGACACTGACTAAAAAACTTACGCTGAAACATTTTGTCTATAAAATGATGCCTTTTTGGTTTGGAAAGATGATTCTCAACTCTGAAGAGCTGGCCACAATATTTCATTTCCCAAATAAAAACGTCGTTACGCCGAACATAGATTGGTTGCTCTCTAAACGCGCAGCGGCTCCAAATATTATTCCGCAAGAGGGGCTGTATCTTGGAAAAAGTATTTTCCGCGGTGTCGAAACACGCGTCCATATCCTGCCTGATGATCGCCGGCGTCATATGTATATTATCGGGCAAACCGGTACTGGAAAATCCGAGTTTATGAAGTTTATGGCGGTGCAAGATATCAAAGAAGGGAAAGGGGTGTGTTTCATCGATCCTCACGGTAGCGCGATAGATGATATTATGCTTCAAATCCCGCCGGAGCGGGCGGAAGACGTGATTTATTTTGATGCTGGTGATACTGAAAGACCGCTAGGTTTAAATATTATGGAAACTCGTACAGAGGAAGGCAAGCATCAAATGGTGAACCATTTTATCCACCTTCTTTACAAACTTTATGATCCGAAACATGTTGGTATTATGGGACCAAGACTAGAGCGGGCAATAAGAAACGTGATGTTGACCGCGATGTATGAGCCAGGTAGTACATTGGTGGAGGTTTTGAGATTACTTATCGACCCAGAATTTGTAAAGCAGATGTTACCTAAAGTTTCAGATCCGCTTGTCCGCAGATATTGGACGGATGAAGTAGCCCAAACTTCTGCTTTTCACAAAAGCGAAGTAATGGGTTATTTTGTATCCAAATTTGACCGTTTTGTTACCGAGAAATTAATGCGTAATATTATTGGTCAAAGTAAAAGTTCGTTTGATTTTCGAGACGTGATGGATGCGGGCAAAATACTTTTGGTCGATCTTTCGAAAGGAAAAATTGGTGAAGAAAATTCTAACTTTTTAGGGTTGGTTCTCGTCCCGCGTATTTTGGTAGCCGCGATGAGTAGGGTTGATGTGCCGGAAGATCAAAGGCGAGACTTCCATCTGTATGTTGACGAGTTCCAGAATTTTGCGACGCCTGATTTTGCTCAAATTCTTTCTGAAGCGAGGAAATATCGTTTGGATCTCACTGTCGCAAACCAATTCATCGCCCAAATACAGGAAGAAGGAATCCGTGAGGCTGTATTCGGTAACGTTGGAACTTTGATTGCTTTCCGAGTCGGGATTGACGACGCAAACTACCTGGAGCACCAATTTGACCCTGTTTTCAAAAAAGAAGACCTTATCAATAATCCGCTTGGTCACGCCTATCTTCGGTTACTGGTAAAAGGCCAGCCGTCTTATCCGTTTTCGATGGGAACTGATTGGGAATTGATGAAGGTAGCGGCTCGTAACAAAGAAGTTGCCAACTCAATAGTTGAACTTTCTCGTCTTCGCTACGGTCGTGATCGGGCGATTGTTGAGGCCGAGATAAATCAAAGAGCTGGGCTTGATGAAGCTCCAACTACAATGCCCGAGCCCCAAAAACCAGCCCAACCTGCGCCAACTCAGGCTCCAAATCCAGTTCCTAGTCCAAATCCTTCAGAAACTCACCCAAAAGTCGGAGGAGAATAAATGAACGGAGAAACTTTAGAAGTGATGTAACATAAAGGTTTGAAAGTTAAATACCTTTATTTGACTTGCCAATTGCGCATTTGCTAAGCTTAAATCATATATAATATGTCAGAGATACCTGCCCCACCAGAAATCGAAAAAGAAGCAGAAGACGCTAGTTCTTCAGAATTTCCAAAACCTGAAACAGAAAAAAATTATGACATACAAAAATTATTTGAAGGTTTTCGTAATTCCGAAGAATATCAAACTGGTTTGAAAGAGCGAAGTAGTAAATTGGAAATTAAGGGGGATTTTGGTGAAGATGAGAAAGAAACCCTCCTTGTTGCTGGTTTTGAGGGCGATAAGGTAAGCGTACAGGGAAGAGAGTATGATTTCCAGAACGGGGAACATGATGCCTATAAAGGTGCTTTTATGCATTACGTTGACGGGTATTTTCATGAAAATGGGGAGTGGCCTCTATATTTTTCACCTGATATACAAGGCAGTGAGATATCAGATGTTTACGGAAACTACAAAGAGAAAGCAAAAGTAGTTTGGGCGAATGTTCGTAGGGGTGTTGATGCATTAGAATTACGAAATTTGGATAAACAGCGCAGCGACGCTCATGATCAACTAGCCAATTTGTTGTATTCCGCCGGAAAGGTCGAAAATTTGTTGCAAGGCAAACTGGTGGCTCGTTTATGGTTGGTGGCGGATAAAGTGGAAAGTCCTGCAGGTATTACATATATGGATAGAGCAAGGACGCTTCGGGAATTTGAATATTGGAAACAAATGCAGAAAATGTGAAAAAATGCGAGGATTGTGACAAACAGCGTAGTTTGTAACACAATCCTCTAATCGGGAACCGCGTAGACCTTAATTACCTGTTGGTAAGAAATAGCCAACGTTTCTGTCCCGTCACTCAAGTGAAACCCACCGTCGTCCAACCTCCCGACTTTCCCCATTACGAAAACGATCTCGTCAGGTGTCATGAAGGTTACCCCCATGTCGCTGTTATTAGCAAGGCTATAAAGAGCGAGTCTGGCGATGTTTTTTTGACTTGTTTGGCTACATAGGATCTCGTCAAGCTGCTTTCTGCTTAAGGATTCTAATGAAGTGCTACGTGCAACCAAATTGTCTCACCTCTCCTTGTGTAGATTTTTCGCGGGAGCAAATTTATACCACAATTAATAGATTAAGTCAACCTATAGTTAGCAAGATTAGTCTTGGAGAAAAGAGGAATTAATTAATTTTTACTTTCTTCCAGTTTTTGCTTATGATACTCCGTGAGAAAACCGGTGACGAAACCATCAAGGATTTCATCACTAACGACAGAAATATCTTTGCCAGTCTTTTGTTTGTAGAGCGCGGCTAGTTCTTCCTGCATTTTATCTTCAGGTAATTTATCAAGTCTAGCCATCTCTTCTTCATTATCGAGTACGGAAATTAGCTCTACCTGAATTTTTTGAGCCAGCAAATTATTTAAATCGGTCGCAAAAGTAGCGATAGCATTTTCGCTTACGTTGTTTTCTTGCAATGTTTTGATAACTTTCCCAAGATCTGCCATTTTAGACTCTGACTCCTATCGCCTTATTGATTGCCTCAATTCCGGCTGGTGTTACGAGGTTAATATTCCCACCAGTTTGGATAAAATGATGCGCCTCAACCAACCGGTGCATATCGGCAGCGTTGCCGGCAGCGGCTGATTCAATTAAACTAGGTAGTTCCGCTTGGGTAGGGAATTGAAAACCTGGCTCACCATAACCTGCACCTGCGGCTGCATCGTACCAACCTTTTAGTTTATCATGTTCCAACGCTAGTTGGGCACCCCAACGATGAGCATTATCTGGAATTGGTTCCCAAAGAGTAGCATCGCCATGGCCGTGATCTAGAAATACTTGACCAAGCGTATCACCTTGTTTAATGTCGTAAAGATTGCTGTTTTCGGGATTATTTAATAAATCAGCTAAATGTGGCACGTTTGGTGTTACTTCTGGTGTTACCCCTGGCGATGCTCCTTCAGTGCCCGATGGTAAATTCTCACCACCATGAATTTCAGGGCCTTGTGGTGGGCCTTGAGTATCAGGTGTTTGCCCGGTAGTTCCTTCAGGTGGTGCGTGTTCTGACCCAGCTGGTACAGCCGGACCTTCGCCATGATGAAAAATGCGATCAAAAGCTGGTTCGAGTACTTTCTCATAAAGACCAAACCCAACCGTAGCACCTATTGATCCTGCAGCAAGACCAGCAGAAAAACTACGAATTTTGTTATTTAGTTTTTGGTATTTTGTGTTCAATTTTTCAATCCGTTCTTGCAAAAGACGGGCGCCTTCTTCGTTGGTTTCCATTTCGACGTTACCTTTATGATCAGCCGTTCCGTACTTGGTAAAAATCTCTGTTGAAAGATTTTTCATGGCATCGTGATACTCCTGCTCTTTGGACATTCGCAAAAAGCGAAACGCGGAGTCAAATTTTTTTGTGTAGCCTGTTTTTTCGGCTGTGTCCTTTACTCCATAATTTTCTAAAATATTAGCGATCGAAAAGTTGCGAAATCTATTTACACCGTATGAAATTCCTAACAGAGCGCCAGATGATACCGCCGAACGAATTAATCTACCAGGGCCAAATCCTAAGAAGGGGAGAGCGAAGGTAAGTCCTACATTGCTTCCGGCACCGACGATGATTCCAGCGATCCACCATCCTTTTTCTTTGTCGCGCCAGTCGAATTTATTCAAAAAGCTATTACCAATCCGGTATAAACCATTTATCACCGGAGAGGCATTTCGGAGGCTATCCAATCTTTCTTTCCATCTTGATGTTGGTTTTAGTTCTTCCGTAATCTCTTTATTTTCATTTTCTAATCTGCTTTTAATTAATTTATCGACTTCTTTTTCTGGCAGCTGAAGCTTGTTGCTTTCTTGGTCGGTAAAAACAAAGGGTTTTTTATCTTCTGGGTTATACGCTTCAAATTTTAGTGTTTGCTGTCCTTTCTGGAGTTCGTAGCCGACGTCTTGGCCGGATTTAAGAAAATCTCGTTGCATTCGCACCGAGGTGCCCTTGCCTTCTTTTAGGCGTTCGCGGGTTTTGTTAAATTCCTCGGTTGGTTTATCTGCTTCTTTTTGAATATCCTCTTCTTTAGCTTTTAATTTTGCTTTTAGCTCTTGCGTAATCTCTTTATTTTCTTTTTCAATCTTACGTTTAATAAGTCTATCAACATCCCGTTCTTGTAAGTTTATTTTTTCGCCAGATTCATTTACGAAAACGAACGGCTTTTCATCTTCGGGTTTGTATGCTTCGAATTTCAGACTTTCTTTCCCGCGTGCGACTTCATATCCCACATCTTGCCCAGTTTTAAGAAGGTCCCGTTGCATTCTGACTGAGGTACTTCTGCCTGCTTTTATTCGATCTTTATCTTGTTCGAAACGCTCCCTATGTTCGTGTATTTGCTCTGCGGGGATCTTTGTTTGTTTTTCTTCTTGCAACCTTGTTTCTGTAGCATGAGCCTCATCTGGCTTTGGAACGGCATCTTTTCCCCACGGCTTTAACGTGCCACTTTGTACAGCTTCTTCCACATCAAAACCTTCGGGGAGAGGTGGAGGCTCCACCCTTGCTGAACTTGGTGCGCTAGATATTTGTGGTAGTCCTTCAGGTAATCTGCTTGGTGGTAGTTCCGTAGGCACACTTTCTACTGGTGATTCTGCAGGATACTCAATTTCGTCCAACGGGACTCCAGTATCAGAACCTTCAATTTTTACATATTGTCTACCGTCTGCTTCTCCATAACGACCAACTACTGTAACTGGTTGATCTGTATCTTGATTTTTCCAAACAGCTTTACCTAATCTAACTTCTGGGGGTTGTTCAGTTTCGGGTTTTGGTATAGATGATCTTCTTGACGTAACTGCCCTTTCACTTTCTGCGGCAAGCTCGGAAGTTTCAACAGGACTTGTTGGTCTCGCTCGTGCTGGTGGGCTAACTTCATCGGATCGTCCTACGCTGCTAGGGGATTCTACCTTGAATTCTTCAGCTGAGCTGGCATCATTGGCTATATTAGCTGCTCCTTGCGCAGTTTCTTCACTTACGGAGGATTTCCCAGAATCTTCTTTATTGACACCTTCTTTACCCGGAGAAGCGCCTACTTCAAATTCAGGAGAATCAGGGGGATTATCCCATTGGACTTGTTCAGGGTCTGGAGGTTGGGCAGTTTCGTTGGGCATCATCTAAATTATATAGAAATATTTACCCGCTAGTCAATTACAATAGAGTACAAATTCGAAATTCGAAGTACTAAGCACTAAACAAACCTAATTCTTAAAATCACAAACGTTTGAATATTGGGATTTGGGGTTTGAATATTATTTCGAATTTAGATATTAGGATTTAGTGCTTTAACTAAGACGCTTTATTAGTTCGCTTTCTTTAAGCCTGGTTTGTTCGCCGGTTGATAGATCTTTCAGGGTTACCGTATCGGTTTTTGCCTCTTCCGGTCCGATAATTGCCGCGTATGGAATCTGTTTGTTATCGGCATATTTGAGTTGTTTATCTAGTTTTTCGCTTGGGTCGAGGGCGATTTCGGCGGCTATTCCACGATTGCGCAATTTTGAGACAAGAGCCAGGGAGTCTTTCAACAAATTTTCTTTAAGGATGGTGACAAATACGCGAGTGCTTGGCGTGTAATCGGGCAACAGGTTTGCTTCTTCGGCGGCTTCGATGAGGCGGTCAAAACCAAAAGAAAAGCCAGTGGCAGGTATCTTTCCATTTGTAAATCGACCAATAAGATCATCATACCGACCACCGCCTCCAATCGATCCGCCAGAGTAGCCCTCAACCTCTAGTTCGAATATGACCCCTGTGTAATAATCCAAACCTCTTGCAAGTGTGGGATCAAAAGCATATTTATCAGTTTCAATCTTAAACTCTTTCAAGTATTCAAATAGTTTTTCGATATTTTTTGTTGGAGGAGAGTTTTTTATCTTTCTAAGGATAGCTTTTGCTTGAGAAGTACCGTAGCCAGTTCGTTGAAGTTGTTCGATTACCCCCATTTCGCCAATTTTGCCAAGTTTATCAATTATCCGAATTTCCTCGACTGACATCCCCCTGAAAGTGTCGCGATCATTGATTTTTAAAGTAAAATCTTTAAAGCCAACCTCTTTTGTAGTCGCAATGGTAGCGGCGACAATTTCCGCGTCGGTAAGTATGGAGTATTCACCGACGGTATCAAAATCTATTTGTAGAAATTCACGAAAGCGGCCTTTTTGAGGATTTTCAGCTCGCCAGACTGGTTGTATTTGATAACGCTTGAAAGGTTTTGGCAAATCTGGATTGGTAGCAACTATTCGGGCAAGCGGGACAGTTTGATCAAATCTCAGCGCGACTTCGCGACCGCCCCGGTCGGTAAATTCGAAAATGAGTTTTTCTTCATCACCGTATTTTCCGCGAAGTGTTTCGGCAAACTCGACAGCGGACGTTTCTAGTGGTTCAAATCCAAATTTTTCCAAAACAGCCTTTATTTTTTCCAATACAAATTTCCGGCTAGCTACGTCTGCCGGTAGAAAGTCACGAAATCCTTTTGGAGTTTGTATCTTATTTGCCATACAAAACGCATTTTAACACAAGATCAACTGAAGCTGCTAGTCGGATCGAGTCTTAGTCCCGAGCCCTGGTTAAATTATAGGAGGTGGTTTTAGGTTGCGGGAATACCCGGGCAACTAAAGATCCGGAGTTTGACGGCTTAGTCGGGCCCCGGTTCTTTTTTGGCGTAATTTGTTTGACCAAGTTTGACTTGGTTTGACAAAATAGCGTCTTTTGGGTATTTTGAAGACAAGAAGAAAGCCATCTTGCAATAAACCTCGAAGAAGGAAGGAGGTGAGAGGAATGGATGAGAGAGATATTGCTGAGGTTGAGGAAATAGAGGATCAAGACTCGGAGCTCGTAGGTACGGTGAGGTACGAAGAGTTTTTAGCTTCTGAAGCAGAAACTACCGACCCGGTTCGACAGTATCTGAAGGAAATTGGTGAGATACCGCTTCTGACTAGGATGGAGGAGCGAGAAAAGGGTAGGGAGTATGAGAAACTGCGGATCCTTTCGCAGCTAGAGGAAGCAGAGTCTCTAAGTGCTTACCCAAACAGTAAGATCTATCTTGAGCTGGTACGTACTTTGAGAAGTCAGGAGCCACTGATTGCGGCAATTGCGTCACACCTGCGATTAGTAAACGGACACGTCGTAGAAACAATTACCCACCCGGTTTTTCTTGCCGCTCTAGGTCGGACAGTCCCAGGGGTTTTCGGATCGAGAGTTAGGTCACCATATGTTGATAGCGGGCTTATCAAAGCCATCTCACAATTTATGGTGGTAGTCGATACGCTCACATCCGTGCCAATTCTGCCTGTTCTAACCTCCGTTGGGGTGGATGCAAATCTTGAAGATGTCTGTGAGTATGAGGGGCAGTTGCAGACAGGATTTGCGCAGCTGAAGAAAAAGGGTGAGGTAGCAAGGAAGCGTTTTGAGACTGGCAACCTTCGCCTTGTGGTCGCTTACGCCAAAAAACAAGTCGGTCGAGGGTTGGACATTTTGGATCTTATCCAAGAAGGAAACATCGGCCTAATGAAGGCGGTTTCCATGTACGACTGGCGACTAGGGTGGAAGTTTTCCACCTATGCAACATGGTGGATTCGCCAGGCAATCCAGAGAGCACTCGGTGATCAATCCAGAGTCATTAGGGTGCCTGTCTATATTTCTGATCTCATGGATAGGTTGTGGCGTGCGGAAGAAGAGTTGGTGCGGGCACTTGGGAGATATCCAACTTTGGAAGAGATCGCACATGTCCTTGAGGTGCCGACAACGAACGTAAAGTCCCTGCGGAAACTAAGACTCCAACCATTACCTTTACATATAAAGATTGGGGAAGACGACGATTCAGAGCTAGCGGATTTCGTTGAAACGTCTCTGCTGCCAACTGATGAGGCTGCTAGTAGGAGGCTCCTCCAATCCTCACTTCGGGAGGTGTTCAGTGAATATCTCACGGATAGAGAAGCTAGGGTCCTGATTTTAAGGTATGGGTTGGAAGATGGTAGAAGTAGAACTTTGGAGGAGGTAGGTCGAGAATTTAATGTAACGCGCGAGAGGATTAGGCAGATCGAAGCCAAAGCCCTGAGGAAATTGCGATACCCAACAAGGGCGCGAAGGATAAGAGATTTCATCTAAAAGTCGATTAGTGCTTGCCAGCGCTAGTCGACTATTTGCTTGTTAATTTATTTTTTGCGTTGCGAAAACTGGGGGCTTTTAGCCCTTGGAACTTTACTTATTGGGTGGATGATGGAGTTGCACTCTTTGTAGATTCTTTTGGTTCCACACCTTTAAATTTACCTGGGACCACGAAAATCTTTTCGGCGTTTATCGTACCTTCGTTATTAACCGAGCCGGAAACGATCATTATGTCGCCGACTTTAATATCGGCTATGCTTGCTTCGTCTACACCTTTGATTTTTATAGTTGTATCATTGGTAATATTTATCATAAATTTACGGTCAGTTCGGGTAAGGTGGGTAAGTATTAGACTTGTCTCTGATATTTCTTTTACTTTACCTAGCAGCGCGTGCCTTTTTGCAAAAGGTTTATTTTGCACAATGACAAACTTAGCAAGCCCATTAGTATCATCTTTTCCTACCCCTACCACCGAAACCTTATCGCCGATTTTCAAGTCAGTAAGCGTTATGCCCTTCCGCCCTTCTTGGTCTATAAAAATAAATTTGGTAAAGTCGTCAGTAAAAGCAGTTTTAAGGCCTTTGTTTGTATCTACTGTTAGAGTTGTGTCTTCTATGGATTCGATAATACCAAACACGTGAGTTCGTTTAAGAGACGACGAATTTTTTTTAAGTTCTGGTGACGAGGTAGAGATTTGTTCTTTGAGTTTTTGGATTCGATCAGTATTTTTCTTAATTGTGTCAGTATTTTCAGCCGCAACCAAAACATTATTTAAGGCAAATTCTTCTGCTAGATAAAGAATATTTAAGGATGTTTGTACACTTTCTCCACTGTTTACGTCAAAAGAATAGACAGTAATAGTATTTTCTCCTTCCTCCAAACCAACTTTTGCCTTGAAATTGCTATTAGTTGTCTCGGTGATGATATCTTTGGTTCCTCCAGTTACCGCTACTACGCTGTCCTTGCCAGTAGAACCAATAATATTTACACTAGAGTCTGATGTAACATACCCATCGTTTGGGGTGGAGATAGAAAGAATGATTCCTTGTGTTTGGGTTTCGGTTTTTTCTACCTGTTTATTTTTATCAATATATGATTTTACCCAAAATATGGATGCAGCTAAAATCACGCCAACAACTGCCCCAATTAAAAAAATAAGAAGTTTCGGAGTACGGGAATTAATTTGTGTATCCATGAGTAATTCTCATCATACGAGAAAGCCAATTTTTTTTCAAGAAGGTAATGGAAATAATCTTGTCAGCTAGTTTTTTCTATGTTAGTATCGTTTGAGCTAGACGTAAGGTCTAGGATCTAAGACTTAAGACATCTTAGACCTGCATCTTACATCATAAATCTAAGGAATATGGACATAACATATCTAGGGCATTCCTCATTCAAATTAAAAGGAAAAGGGGCTTCGATAATAACCGATCCTTATCATGCAACCAATGGGCAAAAATTTCCAAGTATCGGGTCAGATATCGTCACTATTAGTCATGATCATGACAAACATAACGCTGCAGAACTAGTGAAGGATCAACCTTTCGTCGTAAGTGGCCCGGGCGAATACGAAATAAAAGGTGTCAAAATTGTCGGCGTAAGTTCTTACCATGATGCCAAACAGGGCAAAGAAAAAGGCAAAAATACTATTTATAATATTAAAATTGATGGGATACGGATCTGTCACTTAGGAGATATAGGTCAATCTGAACTGTCGAATGCACAAATGGAAAATATTGGCAATGTACATATCTTATTCACGCCTGTCGGAGGTAGATATACTTTGGATTCATCTACCGCTTCAAAAATTGTTGCCGAGATAGAACCACGGATTGTAATCCCAATGCACTACTCCAGTAACGAGCTTGATAGAAACTTGGATACAGTCAGTAAATTCCTAAAAGAGATGGGAGCTACGCAAACAGAAACGACAACGAAACTTAGTATTACGAGGGATAAATTACCCGATGAGTTGTCGGTAGTGGTTTTTAGTTAAATATGGCTATGGCTCAATCAAAGTTAGCTAAAAAGATTAAAGACAGGATAAACCAAGGATCTATCCCGACCCGTATTCCGCCACAAAGTGTTGAGGCGGAAGTAGGTGTATTGGGTTCACTGTTGATAGATAAAAATGCGATTGTAAAAATAGCAGAAGCTCTAACTACGGAACATTTCTACCAAGATCGCCATGCAGAAATTTTTAAGGCCATCCTGTCTTTATATGAAAAAAGACTCCCAAGTGATTTGGTAACTTTGACAGAAGAGTTAAAAAAGACAGGTAAATTTGAAGAAGTAGGTGGAGCTAGTTATTTGACAACGTTAGTTAATTCTGTGCCTACTAGTGGTCATATAGAGCATTATGCTACTTTGGTGCGTGAATCAGCCACCAAAAGGAATTTGATTTCTGCAGCCGGAGCAATCAGTGAAAGCGCCTTTGATCCAGACGCCGAAGCAAAGGAGCTTTTAGAATTTGCTGAGACCACACTTTTTGGAATAAGCCAGCAACATTTAAGACAAAACTTTATCACGTTGCGCGAAGCTTTGGCAGAAAGCTTTGATAGATTGGATGAATTACATCGTAAGGGAACGGGTTTGAGAGGGATTGCGACTGGTTTCTCCGATCTTGACAAAAAGCTTTCCGGGATGCAGCAAGCAAATCTCCTTATATTGGCGGCACGGCCGAGTATAGGAAAAACAACTTTAGCGATGAACATCGCAGCGTATGTTGGAGTCCACGAGAAGTTGCCGATTGGGATTTTTTCACTTGAGATGAGTAAAAGCCAGCTTGTTGATTTGATGCTAGCGGCGGAAAGTGATATAGATGCGTGGAAAATTACCACCGGTAATTTATCAGAAGAAGATTTTGAGTCAATTTCGCAAGCGATGGGAACCTTGGCAGAAGCGCCGATATTTATTGACGACACGCCTGGAATATCCGTCATGGAGATTCGGACCAAAGCTAGGCGTCTTCAACTTGAACACGGTATGCAGCTTCTTATTGTAGATTACTTACAATTGATAAAAGGTAGGAATTTAGAAAATAGGGTTCAAGAAGTTTCAGAGATCTCCCAAGCATTAAAAAACCTCGCCCGAGAACTAAATATCCCAGTGTTAGCAATTTCTCAACTTTCCCGTGCAGTAGAGGCCCGTCAAGCAAAAATTCCTCAACTCGCCGATCTTCGAGAATCCGGTGCAATCGAGCAAGATGCGGATGTAGTGATGTTTATGTATCGCGAAGATCAAGAAGATTTTGAAAATATTAAACTATCAGTTGCCAAACACAGAAATGGCCCACTTGGCGAGCTTGATCTCAAATTTAAAGGTGAGCGCCGTCACTTCTACGGGGTAGAGAAGACTAGAAGTTAGAGTCCTCACTGCTGAAATAAAAATAATTAATGATAGGGAGTCTCCTTGTCAGACCACCCGTCTGTTAGTCTCGCTCCTCTACTTTTTTGACAAAAGCCCATAATTACCCTATAATAATTGTGATTTTTCGGAAAGGAGGGTTAAGTTGAGTACCTTAACAAAGTTGCGAAATAGGACGGTAGTTGTAGCTTTCGTGATACTGATGGCGGCTGTATTGTCCGTCCTCACGATTCATTTGTTAGTTTACCCAATATATCCAATTGGGGAAGCGACAAAGGAGCAACAACCACCAGATTTGCAGCCTACGCAGGCTGTTGCACCAACGGAGTTGCAGAGATTTCAAGAAGCATATGGTCGGTGGTTGACAACACAAGAGTCGATAGGATTGCGGGAGGCCATTGGGGTCCGTAACTTCGCTCTGCTTTTTGGCAACGGCAACGTTGCTTACGCTGAAAAGACGATGAGCTTTTCTCCCCAAGGCCCTTGGGTGATTGCCCGACCCCCAGAGATTACTGGGGTAGCTGTTGACGGAACGAGCGTGGAACTAAGCGATCAGCGTCGCAACCGGTTCACGCTCAACGCGACTCAACCATTTATTTTCGAAGGAAGGCTCGATCGAGTCTATCTTGTTGACAAAAATGGGGAGATCTGGAGTGCGGCGATCGCCGCTCTCACCATCGGTGAAGTAGGTGAGGTGGATAGTGTCGCCATTCCGCCTAATCCGAACTTAAGCATGAGCTACGGTAACTAAAAGGCAAAGCAAAGGAGGAAACGTCGATGTTTGTTACCGAAAGCGCTTTCTACGCTTTATTGGTCACTGCTATCTTGGCCGGGCTGAATCTAGTCCGGACTCGACACCAGAGAGCCGACTTTATCGGGTTGGCAGCGGCAGCAGTCTGCACGTTCCTGCTCACTTGGGGCTTAAACTGGCTGATTCTCTACTTCGCCAGGCCGGCGATGGTGGGACCGCTTCGCGGTTACATCTGGTTGTCGTTTCCCTTCCTGGTCGGCTGGATAATCTTTCTTATTAACGATTTGATACTGTCAGCAGATTCGTTCGACGAGTATCATAGGCGAGACGATGCGGGCTCGGTTGGTGTCGGGATAATCCTGGTGCCTATCTTGCTCGCTGCCTTCGCCGTTTTCTGGTTGAAGGTAACCGTTTTCGTTCCATTCGGCGGCGGCGAAGCTAAATACCTGGCCAACCTGGTGCAGGTGGAGGAAATGACGGCTGAGGAATATCCGGACACCGACGCCAACCACATTGTTGTGGTACCCGAAGAGACCGCTAGATTCCGTTGCGGTCAGAAGATTGCTGGTGGTCAGGACGAGGCAGGCCGCAATCTGGGCTCGGTTTACAAGCCCGGCCGGCCGATTCTTCAGTCGATAAACCAACATCTCTATTGGATTTGCGACCTGGAATTTGCGGGTTGGCGGGTGTGGATGCAGGTGAAGCAGCTTTCACCGGGTTTCATCGCCGTTGATGCTGAGGATCCCGACGCTCAACCGGATATTCATCTTGGTTTCAAGATGAAGTATGTACCATCGGCTTACTTTGCCAACGACCTGCCGCGACACCTCTACAACAACGGCTACAACCACTTTAACGTCGAGGATATCACGCTTGAGGTGGATGATGATTGGCGGCCGTGGTACACGGCGAGCCTGAACAAACCCGAGCTTCACACCTCGGGCAACGTACCGATTTCGATGATCGTGGTCAACCCCGAGACCGGCGAAGTGAGCAAGTATCCTCTCGACCAAAGCCCTGGCTGGATTGACCGAGTCTATTCGCAAGAGACGGTCACGAAGATGGTGAATTGGTGGGGGATGTGGGCGCAAGCCCCCTGGAAGCTGGCTTTCCAGACAAAGGCGAATCGGTTCAAAGTCGCTGGCGAGCCGATTCTCGTCTATACAAAAGAACGGCATCCGGCTTGGCAGATTATCATTACTTCCTTGAACAAGGACACATCTGCCACTGGAGTGATACTTTTCGATGGGCGGTCGAACCGCGCCCGTCTGTATCCAATCCTGGCTGGAACACCGATCGAGGAAGATGTGCTGCGGACTTTCCAGGAAACGGCGAAAAACATCAAGAGCCTGCCACCGAAGCATCTGTCGATGCATAAGATCTTCGGGGTTCTTACCTGGGTGGTCAGTTACATTTCGAAGGAAGAAGGCGGGCACTCCGGTCCCTTCCAGGGGGTTGGTTTGTTGTCGGCGACTGAGGTTACTGGCGCGAACGTCGTCTTTGCTCCAAGTAAAGAGGCGGCGCTATCACAGTACAAACAGTTCCTCGCGGGACAGAGTAATACCGCTGCTCCAGCCGAAAGTGGCTTGAGAAAAGATATCAAAGGAACGATCAAAGAGATCGCGGTCCAGATCGAAGATGGTGATACCGTTTATCTGATCCGGATCGTTGAAGATCCCGACCATGTCTTTAGGGCTGGTCGAACGATCAGCGTCGAGATTCCGTTTGCGCAGCCGGGGGACAAGGTAACGATGCAGTACTTCGATTCCAACGAAGTGCAGGTTGATGTGGGCTTGTTCAACGACTTAGCGATACCGCTGATTCAGTAAGTAAATAGCTGCATTAGCGCCGAGCCGCTGAAAGAATTTCTTTCAGCGGCTCTTTCTTTTTAAAGGTTAAAAAAACCACCCAGTAGATTTCATTGATTGACAAAGAAATAGCCCAAGTGGTAACTTTCCACTATACTTTTTTCGTGGGAGAGGATTATGAGATCAATCGCAGAGTCTCCGCCTTGGTTGGTCGTAACCGACGATGGCCGCCGTCCGTGACACAATAAGTTTCGAAGGTTCAACCGACGAAGAGTTACTGACGATTCTCGAAGGAGGCAGACTCTTATGAGCTCCGTGTTTGACTGTTGGCTAAAGACTCCCGATGGCCGCTGGCTTTCGGTGGAGCTTTCAGCAAGTAGGGTCTGGAAGTTTGTGGAGGAGAGGAGAAAGGCTATCAGAAAAGCAAAAAAATCTGGCCTAAAGCGTTTCAGGATCGACTTTGATGTAACGATTGGTGGAGAAACGTACGAGGTGAGCGATGTACTGGTTGGCGGGCCGGCGATAGTGCGTATCAGCAGCTACCTGCAGCCTCGTCACTGGCCATCGCTTGGCAAGAATTAAGGCGTGATAAGTAAGAGGGGGAAGTTGTGAAGGGGGAGAAATCAATTCAAATATTGAGGAGGAAACCGCTCGCCTCCTCATTTATTTTCTTTATATTATTTGAATCTAAGTGCCACGGCTTCGAAGCCAAATTATCACAGTTGGGCGCTAAAGTCCGAACGCTGCCTCTAAAATCTGGTTTAACTTTTCTTCCTCGACTTCTTTTGTTTGGTAAGCTCGGATTGAACGGCGATTTTTAACTACTTCAAAAAATTCCATCGCCTAAATTGTAGCATACAAGAGGAACTAAAAAATTCGGCCTTCGGCGCTTTGCGGATTGAGATTAACTTTTGGCTCTCTTGAATATGGTCTTTAGTATTACCCAACCAACTAAAATTAGGATAAAGTAAAAGAGGAGATCGATAACAAAACGAAGCGGTGAAAAACCTCCAATATAGCTAATAAAGTAGAACGGCCAACCCCTTTCAGAACAAAAACAATCTACGAAAACCCCCGGTGGGATGTTAGGACAGTCGCAAAAAAATAATGTTTCCTTATAGATTACGCTAGTTGCAGTCGCCAAAACCGCCAAAACCAAAATCACTAAAATTTCTTTCCAAGAAAGTTTCACCATTCTAGTCTCCTCGAATAAAAATCTTCTAGTTTATCGATAAATTGATATAAACCTGCTGGGATTTCTGGGACATTTTCTACACCTGCACCTCCGCACCTTCTAAGTACTTGCAACGTCTTGCTTTTATTCCCCTCGGTTACGGTAATGGTGTAATCCGCACAATCACAACAACCCTGAAAATATGTATTACCTAAAGAATAAAACTTAGTACCATCTACAGCCTTTTTTAAACCAGCAAGTTCAGTTGAAGACAGTTTTCCTTGGCTTTGCTTATCATTCACTTTATCAATGCAACGAATATCTCCGTTAGAGGAAATTGTAACTTCTTGATTCACATAACCCCACGCTTGACCTTCCCAAGTCCACCTTACATGAAAACTCTTGGGAACGAAATAGAATTGAAAAAGAAGTACAAGGCTAAAGCTGACTACAATAAGCGTAATTAAGAAACTCAGAATTAAATTCTTTTTCTTCCTCACAATTTAACTCTATCAACTTCTTGCTTGGGAGGCAATCGGAGTGGGGGGAATAAATCGCGTTAATTTATTACCAGTATACTAGTATACTGGTAATTGGGAATGGTGTCGGCGATCGGAGTCGTCCAGAACCTATGGTGGCGCAGGTGGGAGTCGAACCCACATGGTATTGCTACCACACGATTTTGAGTCGTGCGCGTCTGCCATTCCGCCACTGCGCCATATCAAGTATCCGTTAGTTCTTAAAATTACTTCTCTTTCCGCCACTTACCCTTGCTCAACTTACGAGGCTGTGTCTACTAGTTCCGCCAAGTCTAATTTGGTTGAGAAGTCTGATTTCTCGCCACCTCGGCAAGTTATTTACAGAAACTAATTATACCTGATAAAATATGCTCATTCAAATTATGCTAAACGTTACAGAATTGCGTGCAGGTACAACTTTCAAAGATTCCCAAGGAATTTGGGAAGTAGTTAGTTACAAGCACACCAAAATGGGTCGGGGGGCTGCTAATATTCGTGTGAAAGTGAATAATCTAAAATCCGGTGCAACAATTGAAAAAACATTTACTTCTGGTCAAAAAGTAGAAGAATTAAAACTCTCCAAGAAAAAAGGCCAGTTTTTATACGTTGATGAAGAAAGTATTGTTTTCATGGATCCGATATCATTTGAACAATTTAGTTTGCCGAAAGCTGCAGCGGGTGGAGGCGAGAAGTATCTAAAAGAAGAGGGGATTTATGAAATTCTTGTGGCCGAGGAGCAAGTCTTAAATGTCGAAATTCCAAAACTTGTTACACTTGCCGTTGCAGAAACCGGCCCGAGTGTAAAAGGTGATACGGTCTCGGGGGCAAGTAAGGATGCAACACTCGAAAATGGGTTAATGGTAAAAGTACCTTTGTTTATTAATACTGGAGATAAGGTGAAGGTAGATACTAGGAATAATGAGTATATTGAGAGAGTGAAAAAGTAGTTTTTTGCCACAAATTTATCGGAATAAGAACACCAAAGCTGCTAGACTGACTGCAAATGCGGAAAGCAAGCCGTGTGCAAACCGCACATTATACTGGACATTAGAGTGATACCTGTTAAACCTATCAATCAGGGGCAGCTTGATAAGCGGTGTTTTTACGTGACGAGAAAACGCCATGATGAAATCTGGCAAAGTGGCTAAAAACGCTCCAAGCAAAATAATTGCTTGTCGAGGGTCTCCTTGGGAAATCAAAAAAATTAGGGCTGCTCCAAACACATAGTCAACCACAACCCCACTTACCACTTTCTTACTAAACGGTGCCTTGGGAGAACCATCCCAATGAGGAGTCATATCAAGAACAAAATGACTAAAAAAAGCCGCCGGTAACGCGATTGAAGGTTCTGGGATAGAGCGCGCAATAGCTGCTCCAACCAGTAAGTGAGGTGTTGAAAGCATGTTAGTTTTTAATTTTAAACAAATTGTGGTCTATTTGTCAAACGCTCCGCGTTTAGCACACACATCACTCCGTGATATATTTGTCAAACTTTTACTAGCTTGGCAAGCACAACTTTTTTTGCTATATTTGCATGACGTTTATGAATCATTATTTTTTAGGATACCCTGCTCGCAAATAAATAAAAAATGGTTGCAGATATAATAAGTTTTATAGCTAGTAGTTTGGTAATAACTTTACTGGTTGCGTACTTATTCGCATTGTGGGCGGCGTTACTCGCATGGACATGGATGGATATTAGTAGCCGTACCAATAACGAACTTTACCGGCTTGGGTCATTACTTATAGTGGCGACCGGTGCGATGCTTGGGTTTGCGGTTTACCTTTTACTTAGGCCTACATACACCAAAGACGAAGCTGAGATGCGCGATATGGAGGAGGCGCTATTAATATCGCAGTCCCATTTACAAGCCTGTCCTCAATGCAATTTTATAATTAAAGAAGATTTTTCATACTGTTCCAATTGCTCAAAAAAGTTAAAGGTTGGTTGTTCTTCTTGTAGTCAAGAGCTAATTATTTTATGGAGTTTTTGTCCTTACTGTGGGTCGAAACAAAAAGAAACAGAGGAAGTTAAACCGGTTATTTCACCTGTGAGAGTTGGACTTAAAGATCGTAGTCTGGTATTTTTTTCCACGATAAGTAGCATAATAAAAAATATAAATGCGAGCAAAAAAGAAAATGTTGAAAAACAAAAACAAACTGCTTTACCAAAGAATAAAAAAAGTAAAAGCAAGCTTAAAAGAAAAAAAGCTTGACGCGTTAATAATCTCCTCTTTACACAACCGTTACTATCTCACGGGTTGGTTGGGAGACGAAGATAGCGGGTTTGTACTGCTGACCCCCTCAGATTCTTATATAATCACTGATTCTAGGTATACAGAGCACGCGATGAAAGAAACCTCTGGTTTTGAAGTAATAGAAACCAGGGAAGGAATCGGGCCTTCGTTAAAGGATATTGCCGCGCAACAAAAATTAAAAAAGGTAGGCTACGAATCACGTCATATTAGTGTTTACAGCCTTTGTAGATTAAAAAAATATTTAGCAAGCACTAAACTAGTCGCGACTTCCTTTTTGATTGAGGAATTAAGAAGCATCAAAGAACCAATCGAACTTGATTTTATCAAAGGGGCAGTAAATATAGCCGAAGGTTCTTTTAAACATATATTGGGGTTTATCAAGGTTGGTATGAAGGAAGAGGAGATTGCCTGGGAGCTGGAAAAAAAGATGAAAGAAAATGGTGCCAAAGCTCTGGCTTGGGAGCCAATAATTGTTGCAACAGGCGCGAATTCGTCCATGGTTCATTGGGGAGCTTCGGATTCTAAAGTTAAGGAAGGTAATCAAGTTTTACTTGATTACGGCTGTTCTTATCGCGGTTATGTTTCTGATATTTCAAGGGTAGTTTTTATTGGGAAACCAAGCAAAAAGCAAAAGAAAATTTACGACCTTGTGCTGGACGCGCAGGAACTAGCGCTAAGTTTGGTCAAAGCGGGAAGAGGGGTATCTACAATTGATAAAAAAGTAAGAAACTTTTTAGAAAAACACACGAAATATTATTATAGACATGCGCTTGGTCACGGAGTTGGATTGGAAGTTCACGAACTTCCTTACGTTAATATTTCGCGTAAAAATAAATTAGCCGTAGGTAACGTAATCACGATCGAACCTGGGATTTATATCCCTGGGTGGGGTGGAGTAAGGATAGAAGATATGGTACTTGTGACTAAAGAAGGCTGCAAACTCCTCACAAAAGCCCCAAAGAAAATCGAAGACGTAACAATTTTATCTTGAGTTTGTCGAAGGGTTAGTCGAGGAATTTGCTTGTAGTGAGTTAGTCGAATCTGAAGGTTGAAGCCATCAGATCACATTGTTTTTCTAAATCTACTTTTTCTGTAACCACAAAGGAGCAGGTGAAAGTCACTCCTCTTGTCTTTCCTCCTTGTTCAAATTCTGAGTAGTACTCAATTGTTTTATCGTTTGGCTTACCTAAAAGAGTAAAAAGAGCCTTTGTTGCTTTTTTACCACCGAGAACAGCATCTTTTTTTGAAACTAGCTTCCACCCCTGATTTTCATTTTCCCCAGAACCGTTTGCATACCCCCTTACTATATTTGTATAAAATCCAGCTCCATAAGCGATCGCTTGAAAGTAACCTTCTTTATCCCACGCAAGAGCAAATTGTATGTCTTTTGTAGGCTGACCGTTTAGAATTACGTTTTCAATATCGGTTGCAACACCATTAATTTTTAGACCAGGTTGTAAAGCTATCTTTAAGGTTGGGGGGTATTTGAATGAGTGCTTAGGAATATCTAGGTCTCCCATCGGTCCGACAAATAATTTCCAACCTGCGGTTTCGTCTTTCTGGGATGAGGGGGTAGCAATAGTGGCACTTGGTGTTGTTTTTGGTCTTTGGCTGACGAAGTTTGGTCCGACTTGTGGATTTGCTGTGAAGTAGGATATTGATAAAACTAATATAGCTACGATCAAAGATCCAATTATCACGCCGAGCACTATATTACGAAAAGTAATTCGGAGTGGGTTGGTATACACTACTGGCGGCTTGGGAGGTTTAAACAATTTTTCTGCAAGCATCATCTATATTATTAAATACATGTGAAAACTTGTCAACGTAGCTTGTGTTTGTTAAAATCGTTTTCCTGATGAAAATAACAACTTCACTTGAAAAATTAGATAAAGTAGTTTCTGACGTACTGGTAATTTTTTTGTTTTCAAACGAGAAATTATCACCAGAAATATCAAGGCTAGATAAATCTCTTAGTGGTGCAATAGGCGAAACGATAAGTCTAGGTGATTTCAAAGGAAAGCTATATGAAACTACCTCTATATATTCGCATGGGAAAGTGGGTGCAGTCAGAGTATTTCTTTCTGGTATGGGTAAAAGAAGTGAATTTGAGTCTAGGATTGGCAGAAATGTAGCTGGGGCTGCTACAAGAAGGGCAATCAAAATAGGTGCAAAGAGCATAGCGATTTTTCCTGGCGACGAAATAAATGCGGAGGAGTTGATCGAAGGGGTTAACCTTGCAATCTATGACCCTGGTTTGTACAAAACGAAAAAAGAGGAAATAAATAAAATTAAAGAATTGAAAATTTTGGGTCGTGTTGATAATCAAGTCATATTACATTCACAGATAGTTTCAGAAACAACTAATTGGGTAAGAAAATTGATCAGTGAGCCTGCCAATGTTATGACACCTAATAATTTAGTGGAAGAAGCTAAGAGGCTCGCGAGTAAATATAAAATGAAGATTGAGGTTTTAAATGAAAAGGAAGCAGAAAAAAAAGGGCTGGGGGCTTTTGCTGGAGTGGCAAAGGGTAGTGAAGAACCTTCCTATTTTGTGACGGTAAAGTATAACTCAGGATCAAAAAAGACTTTAGGTGTTGTAGGCAAAGGGATCACGTTTGATTCAGGTGGGATTAGTATAAAGCCAAGTGAAAAGATGCACGAGATGAAAATGGATATGTCAGGAGCGGCGGCATGCCTAGGCTTTTTAAAGGCCGTTGGACAATTAAGACCGAAAGTCAACGTGGTTACAATCTTGCCTTTGACGGAAAATCTTCCCGGTGGCAAGGCTTTGAAGCCCGGCGATGTGCTGAAAGCTTATAACGGAAAGACGATTGAAGTAATAAATACTGATGCTGAAGGTAGAGTCGTTTTGGCAGACGGGCTTTCTTACGCAGTTAAACAAGGAGTAACTCACCTTGTTGATCTAGCAACACTAACTGGGGCAGTAGTTGTGGCGCTTGGTGATCAAGCGTCAGCTGTACTTGGTAGGCCACAAAGTTGGCTTGACGTTCTAAAAAAATCTAGCTACGAAGCTGGAGAAAGGTTATGGCAGCTGCCAATTTACCCGGAACATAAAGAGTTGCTTAAGAGTGATATTGCGGATGTAGCAAATGTTCCGCCGGTTAAGGGGGCAGGAGTGATAGCGGGAGCAGTGTTTCTGCAGGAATTTGTACCTAATAAAATTCCGTGGGCTCATATAGATATAGCCGGTACGTCATGGTTGAATAGCGACCAACCGTACATGGCTAAAGGCCCAGTCGGTTTTGGCGTGCGGACTTTAGTAAAATTGATTGAGAGTTTAGAAAAAGAAAGTTAGATATAAGTTTTAAGACGCAGAATATTATTAGGATTATAAGGCTAAATCATGTTGCCAGTTCTTTTTAAAATCGGTCCTGTAACTATTTACTCGTTTGGCTTTTTCCTTACCGTAGCCTACTTTGTGGCGACGTTTATACTTTGGCGGGAAGGTAAACGGCAAGGGTACAATGAGGAGAAGCTTTTAGATTTATCGGTAATTAGTCTGATTGCTGCTATTCTCGGGGGTCGTGTGTATTATTTATTTTTGAATTGGCAATTTTTTTCTGACGAGCCCGTGCGAGCTTTCTATTTTTGGGAAGGAGGGTTTGCTTACCATGGTGCTTTAGTTGGGGTGTTGTTGGCGGCATCGTATTTTATTAAGAAGTGGAAATGGTCTTTTTTTCAAATTGGGGACATTGCTGCATTATCAACAAGCGCCGCTTTAGTTTTTGGTAAAACAGGGACATTTTTAGCTGGGCTGGATTATGGGAAAGAGAGCTTACTGCCTTGGTCGGTAAAACTTCCAGGTTTGATAGGTTCTAGACACCCTGTTCAATTATACGAGGCTGGTAGCTATTTTATTATTTTCGTAATTTTGTATTTTTTGTTTTTTCGTAACCTAGTTTCCTCAAATATGAAAAGCGGAAAGGTGTTTTTTATTTTCATGATTTCTACAAGTTTGGTAGGGGGCTTTCTTGAATTTTTTAGAGCTGAGCATTTTTATATATATACGGTTCCGTTAGCCACTATTGTAAGTCTGGCTGTTGCAACCATTTCAATTATTGCACTATACTATTTTCAGATTAGAAATTTCAGGAGCGACGCGGCTACCGTCGCGAGTGCTTTATTGGGGTTGAATACTCGATTGTTAAGGAAATTTAGATTTAAATAAACTAACATCACATAGATTAACAAGAAATTATGGATAAAATAAAAGATAAATTATGCAGTGAAAAAGAAAATTTATTGAGTCAGCTGGCCATATATAATAGCGAGGACCCTTTGCTTGATAAAGATCAAAATATATTTAACACGTCAGAAGATGATGTGACGGCGAGTGAGGGGCATGATCGAATAGCGGCCACAAGATTTGGTTTGAAGCAGAGGCTAAAAGAGGTGGAAGATGCACTGAAAAAAATCGAAATGGGAAAATACGGTATCTGTGAAAATTGCGGTAAAAAAATTGACGGTGAAAGACTAGACGTTTTAGCTACAGCGAGGCATTGTTTAAAATGTAACCAAATCAAAAAATAAATATCAACAAAGCACTTGATACGTGATATATGTTTCATGGTAATATATAATTAATAAAAAAAATTATGGCCCAAAGAATATTAGTTGTAGAAGACGACCAATTTTTGAGAGAACTTTATGACGAGCTACTTCGAGAAGAAGGTTACGAGGTAGATTTGGCTCCTGATGGGGAAGAGGGTTTAAACAAAATGTTAAAAGGTGGTTATGATCTGGTGCTTTTGGATATTATGCTTCCCAAGATTGATGGGCTTGAGATCTTAAACCGCATCAAAGGCCATCCTCCTCAAACACCCAATGGATCGATAGTACTTCTAACCAATTTGGGTCAGGATTCTATAATAAAAGAAGGATTCAACCTGGGAGCTAGCGGTTACCTGATAAAAAGCGCGATGAATCCCGACCAAGTATTATCTGAAGTAAAAGTATTTCTTTCAAGGGGTTCGGTGGCAAAATAAATTTTTGCCTATTTATAGCTTTGGTTTCTGATAATATCGGATGAGAGTAGTCGAAGTTAAAATAAAACCAAAAGAAGATAGACTCGATAAATTCCTACCAAAACTTAGCAAAAAGCTCTCAAGATCTCAATCCAAAAAACTTATCAAAGAAGGTTCCATACTGGTAAATGACTCCAAAGTAGATCCGGACTACAGCGTAAAAAAAGGTGACAAAATTAAAATTGAAATTCCTCCCCCCAAACCTAGTTACATACTTCCCCAAAATATCCCTTTAAAAATTATCTATGAAGACGAAAGTATTCTAGTAATTGATAAAAAGGAAGGTTTGGTGATTCACCCCACAACGGATCATCCAGATCTTACTTTAGTCAATGCGCTTTTGCATTATCTAAAGAAAAAGAATCTACCAACAAGCGGTGAAACCCTACGTCCGGGAATAGTGCATAGATTGGACAAGGATACTTCTGGATTGTTGGTTATCGCTAAAACAAACCAAGCCTTAATAAGCCTAAAAAATCAATTTAAAAGTAGGCTTGTTGAAAAAAAATATCTGGTTTTAGTCGGTGGTAAATTGGAACCTATGGTTGGAACGATTATCAAACCCATCGCGAGGCATTTAAAAAACAGGAAGAAATTTACCATAGCCAAAGAAGGTAAAGAAGCGATTACTCAGTACAAAGTGTTGAAATATGTTGGTCAGTCTTTTTCTCTACTGGAAGCCCAACCGAAGACCGGTAGAACCCACCAGCTTCGTGTCCATTTTTCTCATCTTGGACATCCAATTGTGGGGGATAAATTATACAAAGGTAAGTTTGCTCCAAGGTTATTTCTGCATGCAACTTATTTAGGATTTGTGCACCCAAGATCAAGGGAAAAAGTCTTTTTCGATAGCCCCTTACCAGATTCTCTAAATAAAATACTAAATAAATTTGAAGCCTAAGGGATTTATTTTATAGGTAGCTTTAATTTTACTACTTTAATTTTACTATGGTAGACTAATATTAATGACGAGTATTTTTGTTGACATATCTATTATTTTGGCTTTGACAACGATATTGGCAGTAATATTTAATAGGTTACGCCAACCTATCTTACTTTCATATATTCTTGTTGGGATAGTAGCAGCTTCAAGCGGTGTTTTTAAAGCCTTTACTAGCGGACCGACTTTGAATTTTTTTGCTGAGCTTGGTATTGCCTTTGCATTATTTCTCATTGGTTTGGAACTAAATTTTTCCAATATAAAACAAATCGGCAGAGCTTCTTTTTTTGTTGGTATCGGTCAAGTGGTATTCACAATCATTTTCGGTTTTTTGCTGGGAAGTATTTTTGGTTTCAACATTGTTGAGGCCGTATTTATCGCCATTGCTTTAACTTTTTCAAGTACGATTATAGTCGTTAAGTTATTAGAACAAAAAAGAGACCTCGATTCTTTATACGGCCAAATCTCCGTTGGGTATTTGATCGTGCAAGATTTTATTGCCATTGCTGCATTAATATTTGTAGCTTCTGTCGGCAAAGGTGGTGGTGTCGGCAACTTTCTTATTACGGCTGCAATAGGCGCATTTTTAGTCGGCCTGATCTTATTTCTTAATCGGTATATATTGCAGAATTTATTTGATTTATTATCAAAAAACACCGAGGTTTTGTTCTTGGCAAGTATATCCTGGGCATTAATTTTTGCTGCAGTTTCCGCAACTCTTGGTTTTTCTATTGAAATCGGCGCTTTTCTAGCAGGTTTGGGGCTAGCATCTTTGCGTGAGGAGCAGCAAATTGCTTCCTGGATACGGCCATTGAGAAACCTTTTTATTATTTTATTTTTTCTTAGTTTAGGCTTAAAACTTTCCTTGTCAGCAATCCTTTCAATAATTGGTTTGGTTTTATTATTTTCCGGGTTTGTACTGATTGGTAACCCTCTCATAATGTTAGTAATTATGAGTTTGCTTGGTTTCCGACGGAGAACATCTTTTCATGTAGCTGTTACGAGCGCTCAGCTTTCAGAATTTTCCTTAATATTTGTTGCTCTAGGCGCGAGACTTAATTTGGTAGGGGACAAAATAGTCAATCTTATTATGGCTGTTGCATTGGTAACTATAGTCATATCCACGTACCTAATAATTTATTCATCAAAAATATACCGCTACTTATCTCCAGCTTTAAAAATAATTGAAAGGAAAAAATTGACTGAAATAACTTACGAGGAGGGTAGGGATTATTCGGACCATGTGATACTCGTTGGTGCAGGTAGGTTGGGATTGAATATTTTAAAGGGTTTACGTAAAAAAGGATTAGAGGTTATTGTAGTTGATTTTGACCCAGATGTGGTTAAAACTCTGCAGTCGCAACAAATACCTATTATATACGGTGATATTACCGACCAAGAAATATTTGAAAAAGCACTTGGAAAAAATGCAAAGTTGATAATATCTACAGTTTTTGACCCCGAAGATACTAACCACGTTCTTACCGAGGTTGAAAAGTTAACGCATAAAGTACCAGTTGTAGTAACTAGTCCTACACCAGAAGCTGCTTTGGACTATTACAAAAAAGGCGCTGTGTACGTTATAATTCCGCGAATATTAAGCTCCCACTTAGTCCAAAAACACATGCTGGAAAATCAGTTTGAAGATTTAAGAGAAGGCAAACTGCGTAAAGAGCATATAGAAGAAATCACAAGTAATCATATCAAAGTAGTATAATCGCAAGATTACATCTCGCGATTGTTTCTCTAGCGAGATATAATTTCCTAACTACATGAAGATATATAAACCTGCCCGAATACCTGTGTGGGAAAAGATAAAATTAGAAAACAGAAAGCATCGGTTGATTAAGCTAGCTGTTGTTGGACTAGTCTCATTAATAATAATTAATCTTTTAATTAAACTGCCGGGCATTTATAGGGATTTAAATAACCCTTTCCCTAAAGATCCAAAGGATACTGGTACTACTAACAGTATAGATACAGCTGTTCGCACAAACTATTTACTAATTGTATTCGATAAAAAAAGGTTAATTGATATCTCTGTAGCTACTTATGAACCTACGGATAAACGCTTAACAGTACTTCTGTTTAATTTGCCGGAGAATAAGAAGCTTAGATTGAGTACTAATAAGGTTTTTAGGCTCGGTGGAGCAAAAGATGTTGAAAAATATTTATCTATCGACATGGGAATCATATTTGATCGTTATTTAGCTTTTGAGCACTCGGATTTTCAATTTGATAAAAATAGCATCTTAGCAACGCATAAAAAAATAAAAAGTACCTTGGCACTTTTTGAAATATTTTCTTTTAAAAGTAACTTTGACCAAATCTTAAAAACCAACTTAAGTGTATCTGAAATGCTAAGTTTATTCTGGGATATACGTAGTTCCAAGCTTGAAGAGAAAGATATAATACAGGATGCAGCGTCGGATTTGGAAGTGGAGGAAGCCGATAGAAGCATTAACAATCTATTTTTTGATCGTATGATTATAAAAGAAGCTTCAACAGTCACAATTAGAAACGCTTCAGGGGTAGATGGTCTAGGTAGCACCTTAGGAAATATCGTTACAAATTTGGGTGCTACAGTAGTGACAATAGACAGCACTGAGGAATTATCAGAAAATAATTTTTTTATCGTGGAAAATAAAAAATCAAATTTAGAAAAAAGACTTTCCGCTTTATTAAATTTTAAAGAAAGAAAAATAAAAGAAAACGATGATTTTTCTGGGGATATTTTAATAATTTTAGGAAAAGACGCAACTAAGAAATTGACTTTACCATAATACTTGTGATATAATAAACGCGATCTCTCTCCTTTCTTCCGAGGGAGACCCAAAATTAGGTCTCCCTAAATGAGAAAGGCCCCGCTTGCGGGGCTTTTCTCGTATATAGAGAACAACTAGGAATCTCATTTGTCTAAATACTCACAACTTTCAGATTCGACCGGGTTTCGACCTAGACTTTAGATAAACGCCCTTGAATGAGCAAATTCCCTGACTGAGGCTAGCTCTAGGATCTAGGTTTTCCAGATTTCCTATAACCTAAGTCTTAAATCATACATTTTGTATCCAACATCTTATATCCAAACCAAGTTGACTTTTAGGTATAACTGGGTTAAAATAGCCACATTATTTGCATTGTAAAAAGGAGAGAAATCCCTCCTGCTATTTATAAACAGCGGGGGAAAAACAATTATGTTTATAGCAGCACTAATAGTAATATTGCTGATTTCATTTATCTTAGCTTGGAGAGCAGCACGAAAACTTGAAGGAGGTAAGAGACCCTCGCAAATATCCAATGGGGTTTTACTCTCCATTACACTACCTCGGAACAACGAAAAACTTCCCACAGCAGCCGAGCAAATGTTTGCCAGTTTGCACGGCATTTTGAATTTTACTCCTGGTGTTGAGGAACATCTTGCTTTGGAAATGGCTAGCTCGGCCGACGGGATTAGGTTTTACGCCTACACGCCAGCTGCCTTTAAAAACTTTGTGGAAAGCCAAATCTATGCTCAATATCCGGATGCGGAGATTCGAGAAGCTGTGGATTATTCAAAAAGTATTCCGGCTAGCTCATTTGTTTCCTCTACAGAAATAACGTTGGGTAGGGATTTTATATTTCCGATCAAAACATTTAGGGATTTTGAAGTCGATCCTTTAGCAGCAATTACTAGTGCTCTTAGTGGAGTAAAACAAGGGGAGCAATTGTGGATGCAGATGTTGATAAGACCGGTTGACGATTTTTGGCAGGAAAGAGGACATGAATATGTTCGAATGATTCGTGAAGGTGTCTCTCCAGTGACTTTAAACCCACACGATATTGTGATAGATGTAGGAAAGCATATTCTTTCTATCGGCGGTAACGCGGTAACTCACGTGATGCGAGGGCCACAACCCTACGAAGAGGAAAGAGGCAGCCAATTTGTTAGGTTGTCTGCTGGCCAAGAGTTAACTTTAAAAATGCTCGAGAATAAATTATCAAAAATTGGATTTGAAACAAAGATAAGGCTGGTAGCAATTTCTAACACAAAAGAAGCAGCCCAGTCCAGGCTCTCCGGACTTAACAGTTCATTAAAACAATTTTCAACTGCGAATTTAAATAGTTTCGAAGTTGATCCCGAAAGCCCCTCAACAGAGCAAATCGTCAAGGATTATCAGCAAAGAATTTTTGCCGAAAAAGAAGAAGGCAATTATGTCCTGACCACAGAGGAACTCGCGTCTATTTTCCACTTGCCAAACGTGTCCGTCGAAACACCGACTATTGAATGGACCGGCGCAAAAAAGGGTGAGCCACCTTTAAATTTGCCTACTAGCTCAGCGAATATAATAGGAGAGACTATATATCGAGATGCCAACACCCGTTTTGGTATTAAAAAATCTGACCGTCGAAAACACGTCTATGTTGTTGGAAAAACCGGAACTGGTAAAAGTACATTGATAAAAAATATGATTGTTCAAGATATGAAAGCAGGGGAGGGAGTAGCGGTGCTTGATCCTCACGGTCAATTGATCGATGAGCTACTAGACTATGTTCCTGAGAACCGCATTGATGATGTTGTAATTTTTAATCCTGCTGACGCGGATAACCCAATATCATTAAATATGCTGGAAATGATAGATCAAAGACAGCGTACCTTGACGGGAGATACTTTGGTTGATGTATTTAAAAAATATTTTGCCGAAAGTTGGGGTCCAAGACTAGAATATATTCTAAAAAATTGTATTCTGACCCTTCTCGAAGTACCCAACACATCACTATTATCAATCACCAGGTTGTTAACAGATAGAGACTATCGTAAATATATTGTCGACATGATCCAAGATCCTCAAATGAAAGCTTTTTGGAATAATGAATTTGCAAAAATGGAAAGGAACGAAAGATTGATCACCGAGGCAATTAGCCCAATACAAAACAAAGTTGGACAGTTTCTAAACTCTGAACTTATTCGTAATATCGTTGGTCAACCAAAGAGCTCGATCAGGGTCGACGAGATTATCAATTCAGGGAAGTTGTTTTTTGTAAATTTAGCAACAGGCCGTATTGGTGCAAACAACACGGCATTGCTGGGTGCAATGATTGTTTCCCAACTTCAGTTTGCGGCTATGCGTAGAGTTGATATACCTGAAGAAGTACGTAAGGATTTCTTTCTTTATGCAGATGAATTCCAAAACTTCGCTACCGAAAGCTTTGCTACGGTACTTTCCGAGGCTAGAAAATATAGGCTTGATCTGACTATAACCCATCAATACATCGAGCAAATGCCTGAAGCAGTGAAAGATGCGGTTTTTGGTAATATCGGTACTCTAATATGTTTTACCGTTGGACCAACTGATTCTATATTTCTCGAAAAGGAATTTGAGCCGGTGTTCACAGCTAACGATCTGATTAATTTGGGTAGATACGAAATGTATCTAAAATTGCAGATAGAGGACACCCAAAGCCACCCTTTTTCCGCTCGAAGCCTGCCTGCGTCAGCAGCTCCTACAGGAATGAAAGAAAGGGCAATCGCGGCTACCAGAAGTAAATACGGCAGGCCTGTAGAAAGAGTAGAGAAAATAATTAAAAAATGGACCGAAACGAGATTTCGTGCTGGCCAGACGCCACAACCGCCTGCATGGTCAGTAAATGAGGAAACAAAGATTCGGGAAGTTCCTATCGAGGGTGAGCCACAAAAAGTTGATGAAGAGAAACCAATTATAATCGATACCCATGTACCTTCCGAGCCTGTGCCAAGGCCTTTTATCGAAAACGATGTATCAAAATTTGAAGAAAGGCCTACTTTGTCACCTAGGGAAGAGGTAGAAAAGGGTAGCGATGAAGTAGAAATATATCATTTTCCAGAGACTACTCCTCCAAGTCAAATTGATGCTAGTCAGATGAGAAATAACAAACCAAGGTTTTCGCATGAAAATCAAGTTAAGACTACCGGTAAAGACAGTTTTAGTGATGTATCCGAAAGGTAGCTATATATAATTTTATAATAAATAAAGGAGGCAAGGAAATATGGCTCAAAAAATTGAACTGATCAGACAGGCGCTTTCAGCGGCAGAAAGTAGCCTTAAATTAGCAAGGCAGTTGCTTAGTGATATTGAAAGAAGTGATGGAGGAAATAGGCAAAAAACGACAGACTTACCTGGAGTCACTGGTGTTTTTGACGGTCAAAACATGATAACCGAGAAGGGTGAATCGTTTCCCGTACCTGAAAATTATGCTTCAAAGAGCATATTGGTTGTCGGTGATACCTTGAAACTAGTTCAGCAGGGTAAGGAAAAGAGGTTTAAACAAATCGAGCATGTTAAAAGACACAAAACGAGTGGTATTTTAACCAAAAAAGATGGAAAATGGGCAGCCGTGACTTCTGAAGGTTCCTATAAGTTGTTATCGGCCTCGGTGGATCATTATAACGGGGAAGTAGGCGATGAAATTTTAGTCCAAATCCCCGCAAACAATCTTCAGTCCACATGGGCTGCGGTAGAAAACGTTGTTAAGAAAAAAGAAAGTAAACCGTTGGTGAAAGAGGATAAACAGGTTGAGGAGAAAAAGAAAGAAGACAAACCAACCAAGACCGCTTCTGGCGAAGGGTCAAAAGCAAAAACCGAAAGTAAAATAGAAGCGAAAGAAGAAAAAGAAGAAAAAGAAGTAAAGGAAAAGGAACCTACTAAAAGTACGCTTGGAGAAACTGAAGTTACTGAAAAGGAAGTAAAAGAGAAGGAAGCTGTAAAAGACTCGATTGGAGAGGCTGATATCACCGTGAAAGAAGAAGTCAAGGCAAAAGACGCCGCTCCGCAAACTGAGGAAGAGGAGGAGTTAGCTTAACTAGTCATTGTTGACACTATCGTCTTCTTCTTGTTCTTTTTCGGCTAATTCTTCAAGAGACTGGTCCGGAGTGTTAACGCTTGGTAATTGTGAAACTTCTATTTCTTCAATTGCGTCATCTGCTTCAGTTTGTAGAGGAGTTTGGTTTGAGAGAAGACTTAAAGCTTCTTCCCGTACATAAGGGGTAAATGAATAATTGTCGGATGGAAATGGAGCGGAAACTATTTTTGGCGATCGATATTTTTCGCGGATAAAAATAGTAACGTGAGATTTTCCTTTTTTATACGAACCCTCATTAAGAATTATCGATTTAATAAAAGACTCAAATTTGCTACCGGTCCTTAGATGCTCCGCTAAATTTTTAGCTAAACCGTTTTCTATTTTACCAATCCTTTTACCACTAGAAGAGAGCACTGCTACGTTATTGTGGTGTTTGGATAGGAAAACTTCATCACCAGTCCATAAACCTGCCAGAACAGATGGCATTGCAGTGTCTTCAAGAACGGTAGTGATGGTTTTTCCGGGCTCTTCTAAAAAAGTATCACTTTTTACTGTTGCTTGTATTTGTTTTGGGTCAATATCATTTTTTTTAATTGAGGAAAGTCTTTTAAGATTTTTTTCGGCTATTGGGTTGTATGGGTCTAGTTTTAGAACTTTTTGATAATATATTTTGGCTTGATTTATTTGGCCAGATTCACGATATGACCTTGCTAATCGATTGTTGGTATCTATATCATTTGGGTATTTTTTAATTAGTTCTTGGTTTAGCTGGAGTGCCTTTTCCCAATTATTTTCCAAAGCAGCTTTGATTGCTTCTTGAACTTTAGGATCAAAAGTGGTCTCGTTGGTCATAGAACGTAACTCCTTCTGTTTAGTATAGAGACATTCCTCTAGAGTTTGTCAAGACTCCTAAAATATTAGATTTATAAATAGTTGCAGACGATGATGTTACGTGAAGGTCATGCTCTTGGAGCTGATGTAAATGTCATTTACATCGGAGCTGAGGAAGTCGGTGAGGAGGGAATCCCTACCGAGGTTTTCGTCCATGGAGAATCGCTTCATAGGGCGTGGTTCGACATCCGCTACAACGTGAAAGATGTGGAGATAAGTGCCGGTGGCACTCAGATCTTGGTCGAAAGCCATCCGACCTTTGGCAATTCTGCGGTGTACTTTTTCTTGATGGCTGTCGGCGCGGTCGTAGCAGCAATTGGATGGTTTGTCGCACTAGTAATAACCGTAGCAATCGTAAAAGCTGTGCCAGGCCCGGTTATGAACTTCTGGTACAGAATGCGCTCCTAAACGAGCACAAGTGGCGCCGGTGGAGACACTTTCATCGGCGCCCTTTCATTTCTAAAAAGTGAATCTATGGTAAAATAGTTTCGTTATGTCGGGGCATAGTAAATGGTCAACAATCAAGAGGCAAAAAGGTGCTACCGACGCCCGTCGTGGGGCAGCTTTTACTAAAGCAACGAACGCAATCATAATGGCTGCTCGCGAAGGTGGTGGTAATCCGGAAGCAAACTTCAAACTTAGGCTAGCAATCGAAGCAGCCAAGCGGATAAATATGCCAAAAGATAATATTGAAAAAGCAATTGCTAGGGCTACAGGAGCAGCAAAAGAAGGTAAAGCTTTGGAAGGAGTAACCTACGAGGGTTTTGGCCCAGGTGGGGTAGGGGTGTTAGTCGAAGCAGTCACCGATAATCGTCAGCGGACCGCTCAGGAAGTTCGTAGCGCTTTTGAAAGAGGGGGCGGAAACCTTTCCGGTGCCGGTTCGGTGGCACATCTATTTTCGCCGATTGGAGAAATTGTTATCCGTAGAGATGGTGGTTTAGACCAAGACCAACTATTTTTAGACGCTGCTGATGCTGGGGCGGAGGATATTGAAATCGAAGATGATGAAGTGATAGTTTATTGTAAAACCTTAGAGCTGGAAAAGGTTAAGGAAAAACTTGGGAAGGCGGGATTGGAAATTATCGAAACCCGACTTTCCCGTAAGCCAACTTCGGTTATTAAAATTGTCGATGAAAAGCAAGCTTTTAGCATACTATCTTTAGTTAATAAACTTGATGATTTGTCTGATGTACAAAGAGTGTATGCCAATTTTGACATTTCGAATGAGGTACTCATGAGGAATGCAAACATTGGAAAATGATTATGTACCTGAAGAAATCCTGCAAAAGGAGGTAGCATGAAACTAAATGAGGCAATCCGAGAAACTAAAAAGGTTGCCGAAAATATGCCGGGAGAAAAATGGGGAATTTACCAAAGGTTTTGTGATCTTGCAGAAGAAGTAGGTGAGCTAGCAAATGCAATACAAGTCAAAGAAGGATGGAAAACAGCAAAAAGATCAAAATCAGAAGTAGTAGACAGCATTTGTGATGTCCTTTATGAACTACTTTTAATTGCAGATTATTTCAATGTAAATTTAGAAATAGAGTACCCGAAAGTTTTGGAGGAAATTGACAAGCGGCGGAAAAAAGGGGAATTTGATCATATATAAAAATGTATAATTATACTATTTTTGAGGCTAAGTTATGATAATTCTTGGAATTGATCCCGGTACGGCGACGACAGGGTGGGGTATTATCAGCAATCAGAAATCAGCGATCAGGGCTCAGAAGAAGAAACGTGAAGGGTCACAGATCGCAGATTGTAAATTACTAAAGTTAGTAAATTTTGGATGTGTATTAACCGACCCAAAGAGCGAAATGGGAGATAGACTTTTAATACTAAAACGAGCATTAAAAAAAATAATACAATCATACAAGCCAGACCACATAGTGGTTGAAAGACTTTTTTTCGGTGCAAACTCGACGAGTGCTTTATCAGTTGGACAGGCTAGAGGAGTGGTACTTTTAGTGGCGGCTGAAGCGAAAGTTCCTACGTCTGAATACACTGGTTTGGAAGTAAAGTTATCAGTTGCCAACCATGGCAGGGCTGACAAAAAATCTATTCAAACAGCAGTCAGAAGACATCTGGGAATAAAGAACTTACCCAAACCAAAAGATCAATATGGGCACCAAGTTCATCGATTTCGGGATGATGCATACGATGCTGTTGCAGCCACTATCTGTCACGTACTAAAGTCGGAAAACAGATAGCAGATAGCAGATAGCAGATAACATTAGAAGGAGAAGACAGGGGTTAACTGCCAGCTGCTTTCCGATTGCTGAACATGTTGACCAAGAGACAGAAAATAACAATTAGCAGTAGTTTGCTAGCAAGCAGTATTTTTTTATTGCCTTACATTGATAAAAGCAACCACTTTTTTATAATTTTAGCAATTTTTGTTGCCAGCTATTTTTTATCAATTTGGTCGATCTATGCCGCCTTCTCCCCGTATGAACTAGTGAGCTTGTTTTCTTTACCGGTATTGTTAACAGTAAGTTTTGCGATATTTTTTTCGAAGTTTGAAGTTTCTTTTGGCACCGGGATAATCCTTGCACTGACTTACGTGGTAGTTATGTATACTATATTGCTCTCGGAAAACATTTTTAATGTTTCGGTGGAAAGAAATATTCCTTTAGTAAGGGCTGCTCGTACGGTTGGTTATTTGGCGACGTTGTTTGTCACTTTTGCATTTTTTACCTTAATTTTTGGTTTGGGACTTAGTAATATATTATTTGCTCTTATAGCCTTTATCGCCTCGGCATTATTATTCGCCCAAGGTTTCTGGCAGATCGAATTAAAAGAAACAAATTCCCGCCGCCTGATTTATTTCTCTGTTGTTAGTGGGTTAATAGTAAGTGAAGTATCTTGGGCGTTAAGTTATTGGCCCCTTGATCCTCCTAAAATGGGTTTAGCACTAGCCGCATGTGTTTATGTAGTTATGGGTGTGCTGCAGCATTTTATTAAAGAAGATTTAACAAGGCGAACTTTATTTGAATATATCTTTGTGGCAGGTTCTGTACTGACACTACTTGTTCTATCAACTTCTTGGGGTGCTTAATTAATTATATAAAAAAACAAAAACGATTTTTAATGTTTCCTTTGTTTAATATCTTCCAAAGAAATTTACATATAGGCAAGTTGGAGTAGAGGAGTAGTAGTAGTAGTAGTAGAGGTATAAAATCCCCCACCAAGCAAGCAGACAGGGGTTTAGATATAGTGATATAGTTTGATATAGTATCTTTCCACGCGTGGAAAGTCACAAAACTATAGGGTAGTGGAGCAAATCCCTAAATTAAACAATTCGTAAAAAACCCGAACAATAATTCATGTGGAAGTAAGTCCCGGGGAGCTAGACCCTTTCGGGTTTATGACAACAAGAAATATTTAAAATATATGTTTAAAACTAAAATATGAACTTATAGATCAAGCTAATTTGACATTATTTTTTGATTAAGATACTGACAATTATTGAATAGAAAAATATAAATATTGATCGTTTTATCAAGCAGAAATTAACATAGACTGCTAATGTCTTATTACCTTGATTTCTACATCGTATCGCTAGTTATTTTATAAGGCGCTGTAATGGCCTAGGATGTGCTTTTTTATTTGGGAGAGACATATGTCTCGCTAATTTCTAATTTGTTGTTTGTTAAAACGAAAATAGAAAACAAAATAAAAGTTTTATAAATCATTTAGCAAAAAACCTTACCCCACTACTTGACAGGTACGAGGCCTTAGAGTTAAACTTGATGTAACCGAGTATAATCACTCTTACACTCGGTCATTTAAACTCCCCCTGGGGTTTAATATAAAAATTTTATATATGTTAACTTTTGTTGATGATTTTTTATTAAATCTTCAGACCAATAACTATTCCCCTGAAACGGTCTATAATTATGAACGAGATCTGCGTGTATTTGACCAATTTTTAACCGAATCTGGCACAAGGTTTGAGCAGACTGATAAGCAGACAATCGCCCGCTACAAGGCCTACTTGACAAGCCGTGACAGAAAAACGGCAATTAGGTTGATAGAACAAGATAAAATGCTTGTTTCACGTTCAATAAATCGGATGCTTAGTTCCTTAAGAAGCTATTTAAAATATTTAATAGAGATGGATAGACCTACGCCTATACCTCCAGAGGCGGTGAAACTTACCAAGACCGAAAGAAAGCACCCGCAAGTAGCAGAACTAGCCGACCTAATTCGCCTTATCGAGGCACCAAGTAATTTTGAAAAGGATAAATTAGTGTCACTTAGAAATCGGGCGGTACTTGAAGTCCTTTTTGCTACCGGAATGCGGATATCAGAACTATGTAGCTTGAATAGAAATCAGATTGATGATTCAGGTAAGATATTTATTATGGGGAAAGGTAAGAAGCAAAGGTTTGTGTATCTTACCAATAGGGCAGTTGCGCATCTTAGCCGGTATTTATCAACTAGAAAAGACGCCTACCCCGCTCTCTTTATCCCCTACAGCGGTCGAAATGTGCAAAGTACAAAAAAAAGAATCTCGACAAATTATTTACAAGAAAAGATAAAGGAATATAGGGAGAAACTAAAAATAAACGTTCCTACAAGCGCTCACAGCCTTAGACATGGGTTTGCGACCTACCTTGCGGAAGAAGGAGCCTCCCCTGCAGCAATCCAAATCCTCCTTGGGCACGAATCACTCGATACCACCACCCGTTACGTCCACGCTTCCGATCGTTTTGCTCAAGACACCCACCGCAAATTCCACCCTTTAGCTGAACCTGAGGATTAAGTAGTAAAATCTAGAATGGTTGCGGCGGTCCAGGCTTGTTTATGGGCGCCGTGATGGCCGTGCTTACTTATATACTCCTCGACTTTCCCATCATTTTTAACGCAATAAAGCTCTATTGGCATACCAAAATAGCTAATAGCATTGAGCACCGCCTTCTTAATTTGCTCGGCTTCCTTGCAAAAGCCAAAATTTTCAAAACCTTCGGCTATCAAACCGTTGTCAAAAGGCCAGATGGAGCCGTTGTGGTAGCTGCATGGGCCGAAAAACTTGGATTTTGTGCTTAAAGTTCGGATACCAGCACCTGGTTCAAACATATCCGGCATCATTAGTCTAGCGACAACATTCGGAATGTACTCATCATTGATAATCGATTTAAACTTACCATCCGTTTGGACTGCTGCCCAAAGGCAATGACCTGGATTGGATCTTACTTCAATTATCTCGGCTTTTTGACTAAAAATCGCTTGGTCGAAATAATAAAGGCCCTCAGAGCGATTCAAAAACACCTTGTCAAATTCTTTATCAAGCTCACTTGCTCTTTTTTCAAGTTCTCTACTTATGTCATGGTCGATCTTTTCATAAATTACTGCCCAAAATTTTAAAGCTTTAAAATAGTAACCTTGAGCTTCCACCAAAGCTATCGGCTCCTTTGGCGGTTCGCCGTATATTCGTATTGAGTCGGCGCTGTCCATCCAACCTTGGTTTACTAAACCTCCGTAAGGTTCGGGCCGATGCAGCTGGTACTCTAGAAATAGGCGCTTACCTCCCTTATGCCCAAATTTCTTTAAATAATCGAAAGCTTTTTTTACTGTTGGCAAGATGTCCTGGAGAAAAACCTCATCTTTAGTAAAGTTGTAAAATTCTGCCGCTAGGATTAAGAACAATGGTGTGGAATCTGTGGTGTCATAATTACGCAAAGTTTTATCTGGGTAAATATACCAAGGCCTTTCCCTATTTACCAAATGGCTGTAATCAGCTTCTCTGTATTCGTGAATTATTTTTCCAGGTTTTTCTCCACTAGCGAGGTTTATTTCTTTGCCTTGGAGCCGTGATGCCGTCTTGAGGATTTTTCTAACGATTCTGGGGTAAGCAGCGTCGGGCTTTTTTTTATAAACCCGGAGAAGTTTTAACCCTGTTATAGCCGAGTCGCGCCCAAAAAAAGCAGCAAATGGGTCCCCTTTGCCAGAAGCATTTATTCCCAACGGAGTTTCTAGCTCCAGGACGGTTTCATAGGCTACTTTATTCAAGGACTCTAGGTCCTGTTTTTGGGGCGATTTAATGTGGCGAGTTTCTTTTTTGCCCATCTACAATTTCATGATACACTTTTTCGTACGCATCGACCATCTTTTTTAAATTGAAATTTTGTTCTACATGCCTCCTACATTTTTTTCTTGAAATAGATCCTATTTTTTCTATAGCTCTAATCATCTCCTTTTCCTTCTCGACTATAAAACCTGTCTTTTTATCTACCACTATTTCTGGAATGGAGCCCTTGTTAAAAGATACCACCGGACAACCACAAGCCATAGCTTCGATCATATTAAGCCCAAAAGGCTCCCGCCAGGTAATCGGGTGAAGTAAGCAAAGCGCCTCGCTCATTAGTTTATTTCTTTCCCGATCATCCACCTCTCCTACCCAGTGAATCTTCCCGTTTGAGAGTCGGGGAGCAACATATTTGTTAAAATAATCTACATCAACTTTATCCAGTTTGGCAGCGATTATCAGCTCTTTGTCTAAAGCTAGCGCAACATCCATTGCTATGTGCGTGCCTTTCTCAAGTGATATTCGACCGACAAAAAGGAGATAATCTTTCGGCTTGTCTTTAAAGGGGAACTTTTCGATTTGTATTCCATGGTGGATTGTTGCTAGCCAATTAAGCGTCGGTCCTTCTTGACGTTGGGCGTCAGAAATTGAGATGAAATTTAGGTTTTTATACTCCTCAAAGATGGCTCTGTTCTCTAGAGTGAATTGACCGTGAAATGTATTGACGGTAGGTGTCGGTGAAAAATAAGCTGCAAGGAAGGCGAAAAAATCAATGTGATTATGGATGATATCAAATTCACTCGCTCTTTTGTAGACCTTCGTGATGTTTAATATTGTGAAGGCGGAGGCATCAGCTGTGTGTAATTGTCTCAAGGAGTGAGAAGAAGCAGCTACTAGCTTTGCACTGGTCTGGGAGTCACCAGAGGCAAATAACGTGACGTCATGACCCCTTTTTACCAACTCTTCCGTCAGATAATGCACTACCCTCTCAATCCCGCCATATCTTTTTGGCGGAGTCGGCTCAATGAGAGATGAAAGCTGTGCAATTTTCATATGTTACTCTTTTTTTATTTATCGAACGTCTTTAAATAATCGCAGGCAGGAAGGGATGCTACTTATTTAGCGGCTTTGTGTTTGTCAACTATCTCATTATACACTTTTTCGTACGCATCGACCATCTTTTTTAAGTTAAAGTTCGTTTTTACGTGCTCTCTACACTCTGATCTATTAATGGTTTCTATTTTTCGAACAGCTTTCACCATTTCCTTTTCAGACTCGACTACAAAGCCTGTTTTTCTATGGATTATAATTTCTGGTATTGATCCCCTGCGAAACGCGATAACTGGTGTTCCACAAGCCATGGATTCAATTAAAGTCAAACCGAAAGGTTCTTTCCAAGTAATTGGGTGTAATAAACACAAGGCGTTGGCGTAAAGCTTATTCCTTTCTTCGTCTCCTACCTCACCAACCCATTTTATCAACCCATTACTTAGCCTTGATCCTATATATCGATTGAAGTAGTCGATGTCTTGTGGGTCTAGTTTGGCGGCAATAATTAATTCCTTGTTTAATGCTTCAGCTACGTCAATGGCGAAATGGGTCCCTTTAATTAATGCGATTCTTCCTACATAAAGTAGATAATTTCCGTGGGTTTTCTTAAACGGAAATTCACTCACTGGAATTCCATGGTAAATTGTTTGAGTGTAGTTCAGACCAGGTAGGGATTTTCTCTGACTGTTTGATATTGGTACAAAATTTAATTCTTTGTATTCCTGGAATAATCTTTTGTTCTCTAGATTGAAAGGTGCATGGAGAGTAGTTATAGTAGGTGTTGGGCTTGAATAAGCTGCCGGGAATGCTACATACTCTGGATAAGTATTGTTGTGTATGATATCAAACTCACAGGCTTTTTTATACGCTTTAGCTGTGGCTAGAACAGTGTATGGATTTGTGTCTAAGATGTGGACTTCCCTTAGAGGGTGTGGGTTTACTGATTCAAGCTTGGCTTCAGTGATAGAATCACCGGTGGCAAATAATGTAACTTCGTGACCTCTTTTTACTAGTTCCTCGGTCAAATAATTTATAAATCTTTCGGTCCCACCATATCTTTTTGGCGGCACTCTTTCATAAAGAGGAGCTATTTGTGCAATTTTCATTTTGAATTTATTTGGGCGGGATCTACGATTATAACTTGTTGTGGCTTGTTTATCAAGTTTGTTGGCCTGCCGCTTTATACGCAGGTGTTATTTTAGACCAACAGCAGGTTAATATTACTATAGGTTTCATGAAGCAAGAAAGTTAATAAATCCTGTAGTAGAGATATAGTGACGGGAAAAACATTACTATTGGTTATGTTCGTAACAAATTACAAAAACACCTTTCTTGAAAGTGTCTTATGTGAATTTTAACTACAAAGCCCCCGTATGGAGGGGGCCTTGCTTGTGATATTAAGCTCTAGGTAATTTACCTACTTTTCAACAAACCTTACTTTAAAGGCTTTATCCAATATTTTAAGGGCGAACCCAATAGCCACTAGAATCATTGGCCAAATTGGTAAACCTTGACCAGTTATAGGTAGTCCTGCAGCAGCAGCTAGTACTTGTCCTGCTTCAGATGGAATAATTCCTGGTTGAGGAATTAAGCCTGGTCCTTCTGGTTCTTTGCTAGGTATAGGACCGCCAATTATATTCCTATTTAGATCATTTATGACTTCTATTGAAAAGTCAATGTCACCAGTAGTTATAGAACCAGTACCTGTATTTTTGTCAGCGCTATTTCCCCCGGTGTTGAGATTTGTGCCGATGTTATTATTTACGTTTGCATTATTGGTGATAGTAACGTTTAAGTTGTTTTTGATCTTGACTTGTGATTTGTTATTAGAGTCGGCGCCAGTATTTGAGTTGCTTGCTGAAAAATTACAGTTAGAAGCGCAATTTAGATTTAATACCGAGTCAAAAGTTCCGTTTTCATTTCCCAAGTTTTTTACTACTACCGAACCTGTTATATCTCCAGTTGATACCGTTCCGTTTCCGGTGTTATTACTTGCTGTATTATTTCCGGTGTTGGCATTTACCGAAATATTGTTAGTGATAGCCGCGTTATTCACAGAGTTAATAGTGGTGTTATTTTGAACAGTAACCAAAGCATTGCTGGTTGAATCAGCTCCAGTGTTTGAATTAGAAGCATCAATTGCAAGAGCAGCACTGCCCAGAAGCAAACCACTAAATAAAGATGCAATTATTGTTGCCACCTTTGTCCAGATGTGTTTCATAGTCACCTCCTTACTAGTACCCTCCTTGATAATGAGAATAATACCCCGAATATCACCGGATAAATAAGATACATAAGTTTGAAATCATCGAATAGTCCCCTATCGGTGGTGAATCTAGCTATTTGCAGTGGTGCTGAATTACCATCTCCAATATTTGAAGCAAGAACCATAGCGGAATCGTCTTGGTCATCACTTGAATTAGTCTGAGCGCCTCCTATAGCAAAATCTGATCCCGCAGTGTTTAGTATACCAGGGTTTGACGAGCTAGTAGTCTGATTTGGTGAAATTGCGATTGATTCACTGGGATCTACCGTCAACGCCCCTAGGTTGTTATCACCTTGGCGAATATCTCCTAAAAAGCTGCCAAATATATTTACGATAGATATCGCAAATTTTCCACCAAGGAATACATTATTAAGCATATTGATTATATTTGTTGCTACGTTTACGTTTCCTGTGGAAATCGTGCCATTTCCAGTATTCTTTGAAGCGCTATTTCCTCCAGTATTTGCATCAATCGATATATTGTTGGTGATTGTAGCAGTGTTAGTAATCGCTATATCAGAATCATTTTCCACGTTCGTGGAAGCGTCGTTGGTGCTACCTGGACCAGTATTTGTATTCGAGGCAGATAGGCTCCCATCCGGATTTAGGTTAAAGGTAAAGAAAGGTGAATAGACACCACTATTAGTTCCTGTATTAAATAGTTGTCCTGTCCAAGTACCCAAATTGTTTACTAAGACCATCCAGATTGTCCCCCCGTCACCGATCCCAGTGTTATTGGCGATGTTAGTTACATTTAAATTTGCGTTTGTATTTCCCGTAGTGATAGATCCGCTACCGGTATTTTTATCGGCACTGTTATTTCCGGTGACGGCATCGAGATTGATATTATTAAGAACTTCAGCAGAATTAGCTAAGCTCACGCTTGTATTATTTGATGAAGAGGCGCTTGCATTATTTTCTGAGTCCGCTCCGGTAGTGCTGTTGCTTGATGAGAGGGAACCAATATTAAGGTCACTTTCACTACTAGGGCCAAGTCCTTCAAGAATGATATCCCCGTCGAGGGTACCGTAAACGTTTACTACCCCTACGCCCAACTGTCCCTCACCTCCAAGAAATAGATTATTTAAGAAATTAATTAAATTGAAAACAATATTTGCATCTCCTGTGGTTATTGATCCATTACCTGTATTTTTGTCAGCTGTATTATTGCCTGTGTTTGCATCTAAATAATAATTATTAATTACATTACCATCATTATCGATAATTATTTGAGATGTGTTGTTCGCGCTTGTATCAGAATTATTGGTTGAATCTGCACCAGTATTATTATTTGCGGAACCTAGGTTTCCATACAACCCTGCTGTTCCAAAAATATCATTGAAATTTATAATTATGTCTCCAGTCTGGTCGTCTAGCACGTTAAATACCTGGTAACCGACATTGATATTATTTGCCCCATTTATGGCAGTAAGGATAATGTCGGAGTCCCCTGTATCTATAGTTCCGTCTAAAGTATTGTAGCTTGCACTGTTATTACCGCTGTCAGCATCAAACATAATTAAATTGTTAAGAAGTGCATTATTATCAATACCTAGGTTTGAGTTATTGTTTGAAGAACTTGAAGAATTATTATCTGATCCACTACCCGTATTGGAATTTCCAGATGAGAGATTAGTTAGATTAATTACATCGCACTCCGTTGAGCATTCGAGCGATCCGATATCTACCGTGTTTGCACTATTTTGTAAATTTCCGTTGATTACAGCGTTGCCGGTACTTACAGACCCACTTCCGGTATTTTTATCGGCGTTATTATTGCCACTAATAGCGTCAACATTAACTATATTATCCAATAACGCATCGTTACCGATGCCTATCTCTGTATCATTATCTATTGTGGATTGAGAATTGTTAGTCGAATCGCTTCCTGTGTTGGTATTGGAAGAACTTGCTGTTGGGCTACTTGTACTGTTTTGGTTTGTGTTTGGATTGGTTGGATTGCCCGTGTTACTTGTATTGGTGGTGTTACTAGGGAGGTTTGGATCACTTGGTGCTGCAGGAGCGTCTGGTGATGTCGGAGAGCTAGGCGCTGATGGTGCACTTGGTGATTGGGGCAAAGCATATGCAAAATTAACTGTAAAAGCAAATGGATAAACTACTAATACTAAAATTGCTAGTAAATTATTAATTATTCTTTTTAATTTAATACTCATATTGCATCCTATTTTTTGGCAGAAGACTTTTTTTAAAATCTTAAATAAAATCTACTACCTTCTTGGATTCCCCGCCCCGACTTCGTCGGGGCGAAGGAATTACCAAGAAAATTCCTCTTAATCTAGTGAATTAGAATTCACATCAGTTGAGACTTCCACCTCAACGTCAGAATCTCCGGTGCTAACTTCAGCATCGCCGGTGTTCTTGTTGGCTTTGTTGTGACCTGTGTCGGCATCGATATTACCGCTGTTATCAACATGGGAACGGTTTGATTGCTCAATAGCAACCTCGTTTTCGACCTCGACTTCGGCCTCATTATTTGAGCCGGCTCCAGTAGTTGAATTACTGGTATCCCAGTCACCTTCTACCCCAGCTTCGATAGAAGCCTCGTTTGAATTGCCGGAAGTTCCGACCTCAACTGAAACATCAGCATCACCGGTTTCGATCATTGGATCCCCACCAGTATTCTTGTTGGCTTTGTTCCAACCAGTGTCCACCTCAATATCAACATCGTTGTCTACACAAAGTTTATTTTTCTGTAGAACTCCGATATCATTCTCGACCTCGACCTCGGCTTCATTGTTTGAATCAGCTCCGGTCTTCTCGTTGGTAGCGGAAAGATTACCACTACCCAGCCCGTCGATTTCAAGGACGTTTTCATTGAGATCAGTAGTGATCTCAACTTCCACATCAGAGTCGCCGGTATCAATTGAAGCTTCACCGGTGTTCTTGTTGGCTTTGTTGTGACCTGTGTCGGCGTCAATGTCGACGTCATTGTCTACATGAGCGCGATTTGATTGCTCAATAGCTACCTCATTTTCGACTTCGACTTCGGCCTCATTATTTGAGCCAGCTCCGGTCTTGGTGTTGGAAGCAGATAGATCGCCGCTTCCACCCAAGCTCAAGGTGAGCGAGTTGGAATTACCAGTAGTTTCGACAACTACCTTGGAATTGGCATCACCAGTGCTAACGCTGCCGTCACCAGTATTTTTACTTGCACTGTTGTGACCAGTGTTGACATTAGAAGTGATGTTGTTATGTATGCTCAGATTGTTTTGTTGGAGAATACTGATACCGTTTTCGATTTCAACTTCAGCTTCATTGTTTGAATCGGCTCCAGTGGTGTCATTACTTGCAGTTGCTGCCATGGCTGGAGCAAGTGCAAAAGCCAGAGAAGCAGCACCGCTTAAAGCTGCGTGAATAAGTTTCGTCTTTGTCATTTTTTCACCCCCTTTCAAGGTTTATAGATTTCTACCCAAATTGTTAATTTCTTAAAGCTTTACAAAGTTTTTGATAGAGGCAGCAGCAGGAAAACGGCAGACTGTCTACATGTAAGACTTATAGAAACTTTCATTAGACTTTGTAAATATTCTATATAGAAAGAACCTATAATGTCAATAGGGTTTTATTTTAGATAGACACGCCTTGCTATGTCAACTAACAACCAACCATTTATACTGCTGTAATAATACGTTTTTAGTTGTTAATTAGCGTTTCACTTTATATTATTTGAAATAATATTTCTGTGATACCTCTCACATTAAAGACGATAGTAGTTGTGTTTTTGTTACAGAGAAGGTTGCTTGATTGGCTGCTAGTAAAATGTATGAGGCTATAATACAGCAGGAGATATTGGCCGTTGAGGGTACTATTTAAAGGTGACTTCGAGAGTTTCTTTGGGGTTGTTTATATCGCCTACTTCGATTTTAAATTTTTTATCTGTTGGTAATGCAACGAAAGCAACATTACTTTTTTTTGTTGCTTGAGGTCTTACTAGAACTGCTCCCTGATGTACAGAAGGAGCAAATTTTTTCCCATCTTCCCTGATAAATCTAAACAAATCAACCGGGAATGCATAAAGTTCTACATTGTGTTTATTTTCAATCTCCATGTTGATTAATAGGAATGTTTTACCTTCGATTGGTTTAGCTCTTTTTCCTTGAACAAGGATATAATCTGCAAATTGGGCGTTAATGACTGTGAGGGTAAATCTTCCTGTGGTTCTCTGCTTCTCTAAAGTTCGGGCGATGACCTGATAAGATCTACTAATATTTACAGTTGGTCGGTCTTCTTCTGAGAGCACATTGCTCTGATTACTCTGTCTTATAAAATAGCCGACTAACAATAATGCAATTATTACCCCGCCAACAACCAAAAAGTGTTTTGGAGTTTTTAACCAACTAAGTAGGTTATTTAGGTTTTTCGTAACAAATCCTATACTCATAAAGTGGGCACTATTATCTATCATGGCTTATAGTTTGTCAAGCTCCAGTCTATTATTGATAAAAAATGCCAAGACGTAAGTGATGTCTTCTATTACAAGAAGAATATAGGGACGGTGAAGTCGTCTCACCGTCCCTAGTTTAAGCAGTTTCGTGCTACTCGGCTTCTACGTCTTTCCTTTTTTGGCCGGCAGGCAGAAGGTCCAGCAGCCTTTGTCCCCAGCCCCTTACATCGTCGGGTTGTAGACCGAGTTTTATCTCATACTCGGCAGATCTCTCGGTTGCGATGCGGATCGCAAGCCAGATTGTAAAGGCTTCAATGGCGACGAAGCCAAGCCCTCCTATGCAGATGGCTGCGAGGAGCAGCGAAGCTCCTTTTGAGTTGTCGAGCCAAAGACCTTCGTTCTCTAGCTCGCTAAAGCCAAAGACGGTTAAGTAGAACGCGGCGAAGAGGCAAGCTGCTGCTACTACCACTGAGACTACGAACCAGCCGCCTCCATTTCTGGTTTTGAGAAGCTGATCAGCCAGAAACGACAGTCTCGCCGGTGATAGGCGTGAGGACTTTAGTGAGGCGTTCAACAGACCCCTTTGGTCTTTCGTGATTGCCTCGTCCTGGGCGATCTTCTCAACGGTAGCTCGATGCACGTCATCTGATCCCTTACCCAAAGTCTGGTCTCCTTTCCTTGTTGCCTACTTACCGATAAGCCTATTTTAGGCTTTTGAGGATGGAGTCTATCATGGATAAATGTGGTTGTCAAACTATGGGTTTTTAAAATGAATTAAGAAGAGAGCTAAATATTCCTCAGGGTACCACAATCAACCGCCTACAACCAATTGGTTATTTTCTACCCGAACATTTACTTGCGAGCCTCGCTGGATTTCGTTAGAAAGAATCTTTTCAGCAATCTTTTCCTCAAGATTATCCGCTACGAACCTTCTGAGAGGTCTGGCACCGTAGGTTGGGTCATAACCGTTTTTTGCTATCCAGTTTAAAGTTTGAGGGTCAATCGATAGAGAAACATCTTGTTTAGCAAGCCTTTTTTCCAATTCTTTTATTATTAAAATTACTACTTGGACGGTTTCTGCTTCGTTAAGTGGTTTGTAAACGATGATATCGTCAAATCTGTTGAGAAATTCAGGTTTAAAAACAGCGTCTCGTTGCAGTTTTTCGAGCAAGACCTTTTTGAGATTGCTTAAAGGTATATTTTGATTTATTGATTCTCTGATAAATTCGGCTCCGGCATTGGAAGTAGCAATAATTATTGTATTAGAGAAAATGATTTTCCTGCCGATAGTGTCCTCTAGCACACCCTCATCAAATACTGGTAAAAACGCCTCCTGAATTTTAGGATGAGCTTTTTCCATTTCATCAAGTAAAATGAGGCAATATGGGTTTTGTCTGACTTTTTCGGTGAACTCCCCGCCCTCCTCAAACTTACCAGTACCAGGTGGAGCTCCGATCAACCTGTTGATTGATTCGATGCTTTGGTACTCACTCATATCGATTCTAATGATTGTGTCCTCGCTTTTAAAATAAAATTCGGATAAAGCTTTGGCAGTTTCGGTTTTTCCAACACCAGTCGGACCAAGGAACAAAAAGCTCCCGATTGGTCTTTTTGTTTCACGCTCAATTGTTCGAGCTCTGCGTAATGCATTTGAAATAGCGACAATTGCTTCTTCTTGATTAATGATTCTTTGATGGATAATTTTTTCGAGATTTATTAATCTTTCGGCTTCTTCTCCAGTCGCTTTTTTTACCGGTGTTTTGGTTTTTTGACTGACTACTTCTTCTACATCCTCTGGTTCAAGTAAGCCCTTCCCTTTTATTGAAACGGCTGTAGCTACCTCGTCTATTAGGTCTATTGCTTTCCCAGGTAATACCCTATCCACCATGTAACGATCCGCGAGCTCTACGGTTTTTTGTATTGCTTTATAAGAAACGGTAATCTTATTGCTTGCTTCAATTTTGCCCGTATTTTGCTGCAAAATTCTTATTGTCTCAGATATCGATGGTTGATCAATATCTATTCCTTCAAATAAACTGGCAAAAGTACCTTGGTTTTCTATATATCTACGATGAGCGATACGGGTGCTGGTAGCAATCACTTGGAGTTTGCCCGATCCTAGCGAGTTTATTAAATGACCTGATATATTTACGCCAGTTCCAGAGGCCCCTGCTAGGTTTTCTAAATCGGGAATAAAAAGAACGACGTTACCTGCGTGTGTTAGTTCAGTTAGCAAGTTTTTGATTCGTTCTTCCAATTCTCCTTCCCTCGCACCGGCTAGGAGGGATGTAAGATCAAGTTCTAAAAATCTTTTATATTTTAGAGCTGGTGGTAAAAGCCCAAGTATGGATTTTTCTGCTAGACCATAAACAATTGTTTTTTTACCAACTCCTGGAGGCCCAAGTAAAATAATATTGCGTCTGTCACTTCGGGCTAAAACCTCTTCAATACGCGTGACTTCTTGATATCTGCCTACGAGGGTTGAAGAGATTTTGTTTTTCTGTAGTTCCTTGGTTATATCCACCGCATATTTTTCTGTTTCGACTGTCCAACCTCCAGCCCAAAATTCCGCAATCCCAGGCCCCAAGGTTTCTACAGGTTTTTCCCAAAAAAATTGATAGTCTTTTTCAAGCTCTTTTCTTGTCCAGAAAACAATATTAAGTAGATCAGCCTCCTTTAGTCCTTTTTCGAAGATAATTTGTCCTAATTTTGGAGTTTGGGAAATAAGAGCAAGTAAAATATCCAATTTATCAATAAAAACGCGCTTTTCTTTTAAAGCCCAGCTGCGGGCAAAATTCACGGTTTCCTGCAGATCTAATCTTTTACTAATGATTTCTTGGTTCTGTACTATATTATGTATTTCTTCTAAAGTAATATCTGCTCTTTCAAGTACGTATAATGTTTTTTTATTCTTGAATAGCCCACGTAAGAGATTTACTAAATAATCTGGGTTTTCTGTCTTCAAAAACAATCGAGCTAATTCCAAAGAGAAGCTATCGGCTAAATTATTCGAAGCCCCTTCTGTTAGGGAGAGAGGTTTTTCTTTAGTTATTTTTAGAAAAAAATAAATTTCAAAAACAGAAACTATTATTATAAGAGCTGTAAGAAGCCTGAAAACACGAATATTTCCATCTTGGCTCGAAATTAATATAGAAAAAATTAGAAAGATTGCTACGGCTATCCTGGAAAGCATCAATGGAATGGATGCGTAAATATTTACAAACGAAGCCGCAGAAAATATTTTTGAATTATTAGGCAAAAACTGTTCCATATAAAGAATAAATAGCGATGAAAGGTAGCAGGAACCAAAGCAAAAAGATAATAATTTCTATAAAAAGTATTAAGCCTAAGATAAAAAAGTCAAAAATTATTAAAAGGGCTTTTATAAAAGCTCCTATAAATATTGCTGTACGGACCAAACCTTCTCTGTACTCATTTTTCCAGGGCTTAAAAAAGGTAGTGAATAGTAATTTGAGAGAAAATAAATGAACGCTAGCGAAAAAAATAAAACGCAGTATCTTGTAAAGGGTGAATGGAGCTTCAAAAAACCACCACTTTACAAAATCACCAGGAAGCCTCGCAATATAAATAGAAACGGCAGCTGCGTCCATAATTTTAAGTCTTCGAAAAATTACATCTAGCAACGCTAGTTATAATTTTAAGTCTTCGAAAAATTACATCTAGCAACGCTAGTTATAATTTTTTAGTTTCAATGAAAAACCTCGTCACGCTTTAGCGGGACATTAATTTTAGTTTAGCACAAAAGTTAGCTACTAGTTAATAGTCTGTAAACCTATATTTAAGTTTTTAATTTACATATAAGTTTTAGGTTTGGTTTTGGAGGACTTAATTTTAGTTAAAGATTATTTCTTTGTTTTCGGAATAAAGGCACCTGTCTGCTTTTTATACCCTTCATATTCTTTACCAAATTGCTTAGTTAACCCTTTCTCTTGGATTACCAGTGCGTGGTAACCAAAAACTAAAGCCGAGATTGGGGTGAGGAAGAAAATTGCCGAAAACGAATTTAAATAGGAAGCGGCCCCCAATACTAAAAAGGGATAAGTGAGGTTCATTGGGTGACGGATGTATCTATAGGGGCCTGTTGTAACCAAATTGACTGGTGAAGCGTGAAACGGATTTGGGCTTCCTCCGCCAAAGCGAATTAGGTAATAAGCACTTGTTACTAAAACTGGAAAAAAGATTATTACTAGAATTGAAGCTAGAAACATGTTGGCTGGTGAGGTAAGTGGGATTGGTAGATTAAAAGTTTTATCTAGCAGCAGGCTTACATTGAAAGCTGTGTACAAAACTAAAAGAAACATCGGTAGTGACCAGGCTAAGGAATAAAATATCTGACTTGTTGATTGTTTTCTCATCGTATTTAAACGAGTTCGTCGTAGAGTTTGAGCTCATCGAGTAGGAGGCGGGTAATAAGGAATTTCTCGCGGACCGTTTCTCTACCCTTCTCCCCTACCTGGTTTGCTTTCTCTGGGTTTTTCAATAAATAAATTATTTTTTCGGCGGTTTCAGCAACTGTTGTAACCAGAAAACCATTCTCCCCATCCTCGATTTGTTCGACTATTCCGCCGGCTTTACCACCGATGACTGGTTTCCCTTTCCACATACCTTCTGTGACTGTTAGGCCAAAGCCTTCTCGAGTTGATTTCTGGATTATCACGTCACTTGCTACTTGGAAGGCATTCACTTCTATGTCACCAACCCCATCTAAGTTGCTGAGAATAAATATATTTGGGTCACCTTTGGTGTATTTTTTTAAATCTTCTACAACCACTTTTGCCTCAGGATCATCTGGAGCAAACACACCAATTAACGCTAGTTGTAAGGTTGGGAATTCGCGCTTCGCAACTCTATAAGCATCTATTACCCCCCAAGGGTCCTTCCAGGGGTCAAACCTAGATATTTGGGATACTAGCGGTAACATAGCATTTACACCGTAGCGGTGAACAATCTTATCTGCGCTTTCTAAGTCCAAGGGTTTGTTTTTTGCACTAAGGGGGTCTATAGCTGGAGCAATTATTCTTGCTTTTCTATAATCTAGGTCCGGACCAATGTATTTTCTCATTGTAAAGACATACCGGTCATATTTTTGAATGAAGGGCAGTAAAAATCGCCAGACAAAAATATTTGGTTTTGAGGTGTCGATGTGGCAGCGCCAAATAGATGGGTGAAGGGTGTTGTAAAACTTAACAACTGGAACAAACTGTGGATCGTGGATTATCCAAAGATCAGCGTTTAAAGAGGATAGTGTCCCACCTATTTCAGTGCTGGCTTCTAAATAAAGCGCTCTTTCTTTTTCTGTAAGATCTCCTTTTTTACCTTGCAAATAGTTGTGAATCCGTTTTGTTGTATGGAAAAAATTGGTGTTCTTCATACCCCTGAACCAGTGAGTTTCCAGACCCACACCCTTTTGTAGAGGGACCAACGATCTTAAAATTTCGGCTACTCCGCCACCAGTTGGTGAAGTGTTTAAATGAATGACGCGGGCGCCTGCCAGTTTTTTTGCAGCTTTTTCTATCTCGGAGTAAGTGTCTTTTGAGATAATGTTTTTATAGTCAGATAATTGGATTGGGTCTAGAAATACTTCCTGCAGCACTTATTTCTTCCTCCTTAATTTTTGAATTTGCTCTTTTCGAAACCAATTTGGCGTCCTATAACCCGGACCCTTACCACGTTTTTTCATATATAATAACAGTTTACAAAATAATGGTTAATATGTTAAGGAGTAAATTTATCTAGTGACAAGGAGTCTCCTTGTCATTGATTGTTGTGTCAATCAAAATAGATCGCTCCGTAATTCGAAACCTTTGGTTTCTCAGTACTCTCGCGCTCTGCGACCACTTCGTGGACTATAAAACGGCTCCGGTTCGTGCTTTCGCCTGCTAGCGGAAGCAAAACCCAGAGCCGTATCCTGATCTCAATTATCTACCTTCCTTCTCGTCTGCCCGCAACAGCCTTTCCCGATCGCTTTTGGCAGGTTCTGCTATGAGAAGTAGTCTAAGTACCACTCGATTGATCGCCGCTTGCCCAACCCCACACCGATAATGTGGAGAAAGATATCCTCCCTGATTAGTATAGCCCATACTGGGGGCCAGACCAGGGCGAGTGTCGCACATCGTAGATCCGAGCGGAAAGAGCTTGGATCGCCCACCTGACAGGTGAACGAGAGCCAGAAGAGAAGATTTAAAACCACATTTCCTACCCAGATCCAGATCAGGATCTCAATCCACAACGGTATTGGCAGCAGCATCTCACGAGCTCCTTCCTGCAGCTTCGAAGCGTCTTTGATCAGCTAATCGACACAGTGCTCCATAAAGACTTAGTGCTCCCGGAAGTTTCTCTACTTCTTTGATGGCCGCCTCCTCTTTTTCGGGGCTTGGGTCTAAGAAGAAAACATCGATTATTAAGATGCTCCTCCTTACTTCGATTGCACTCTGAAGAAGCTCTTCGTTAATATCCACAGGTCCTTCTCCTTTCGTCTCCTCCAGATTCGATTTTTCCAATTATATCAGATTATTTCCTTACTCGCGCTGATATGTCCAACTTGCGCTGCAATTTTTGTTAATGTATAGTTTAATACAACAGAGATCGGAGGGAAGTCAGGAAAAAGGAGGCGATCAATGAGACCCACTAATATGATAATGGTGGTACTGGGGTTTGCCCTTTTCGTGTTCTCGACTGCCTGCGGCGGTTCTAGTTCGGCAAGCGGACCGTTGCCGCTTGGTCACCATGAAGATCTAGGTGATTACAAGTGGGAGGTTCGGATGGTCGACGACGGTGAGTACACCCAGTCCTTCTATACAGATACAGAGCCTGTTTGGTTACTGGGATCATGTCCGCCCGTCATACGAATCCAGAATTTCAGAAGATACCCGAATGATCTAGAGCCTCGTTTTGGTCCAACTTTTGACGTTCTGTCGGACAAAGACCAGAGGATTGAACGCATCCAAAAGCGTTAGAGCCCTCTGTTACAGAGAAAAATAAAGGCGGTCTTCGGATCGCCTTTCTCATTTCTTGAGTTTTTCGAGGTGTTCTTTGATGTAGCGTTCGTAGCCGATATTTTTTGGCTCGTAGTAGCGACGGCCGGCTAGTTTATCCGGGAGAAATTGTTGTTTGACGTAGCCGCCGGGAAATTCATGGGCGTATTTGTAACCTTTTCCATACCCAACATTTTTCATTAAATCTGTCACCGGGTTCCGTAGATGTAGAGGTACTGGTTCATTCAAGGTTCGCTTAACATCAAATTTTGCTCTTTTTAAAGCAATGTATGATGCATTGGATTTTGGAGTTGAGGCAAGATAAGTAGCACCGTGGGCGAGGTTTAAAGCTGCTTCAGGTAGTCCGACAAAACCGACAGCCTGTGCTGCGGCGACTGCCACTTGCAAAGCTTTGGGATCGGCATTTCCCACATCTTCGCTAGCCAAAATTATCATTCTTCTGGCGATAAATTCCGGATCTTCGCCGGCTTCCAGCATCCGTGCCAGCCAATAAATTGCTGCGTCCGGATCAGAACCTCTTAGAGATTTAATAAAAGCGCTGATTGTGTTGTAATGTTCCTCCCCGGTTTTGTCGTACAAAAGTTTTTTCGAACCTAGTGCTTGAGTGATTTTTTCCTCAGTAATTAATCTTTTCCCTACCTTTGGTTTGGTTAAGTTAGTAGCTATTTCAAGTGCATTGAGGACTACCCTTGCATCGCCGTTTGAAGCTTCCAGTAGTAGTTCGAGAGCTTCCTTCGTCAGCTTACTATTATATTTCCCCAGTCCCCGTGTCTCATCTTTTAATGCAGCGTCAGCTATATTTTTGAGATCTTCTTTGTCTAATCGGTTCAGAGTAAGCACCTTACTTCGTGAAAGAAGAGGACCGATGACTTCAAAAGAAGGATTTTCGGTTGTTGCGCCAATTAAAATCAGCGTTCCGTCTTCGACGTGTGGTAGCAGATATGCTTGTTGAGCCTTGTTCCAGCGGTGGATCTCATCAATGCAAAGAATAGTTCTTTGGCCGGTAGAATTTAAACGTTCTTTTGCTTGTTCGACTACCTTTTTTATTTCATTTACCCCTACTTCGACTGCAGAATAAAAGCAAAAGAAGCTTTTTGTTTCACTCGCAATTATTTTTGCTAGTGTAGTCTTCCCACTCCCAGGTGGTCCCCAAAATATTAAACTTGGAACCCTGTCTTTCTTTAAAAGAATGGAGATTACTTTTCCCTTTCCAACTAGGTGCTTTTGCCCAATAAATTCTTTTAAATTTTTTGGCCGTATACTATCTGCTAGAGGTTTGTGGGAACCATTCATACCAACCAATCTTATCGGTAAAAAATGATTTGGTCAATAAACAAGTATTTAAGTTTAAATAGGTTCGATAAGAGATGATTTTACAAACTTGTTATTTTCATCAAATTCGAGAGTTGTGATGGATGCAGGAGCTACTTCATAAATTTTCACCATGGTTAAAGGTTTATTTTCCAAAAAAAGGCGCAAAACTACGATTGGATGGAGGTGGGAAATACAGACAACCGCCTCTCCTTTATGTTTTTTGCACAATTTCATTGTAAATTGGTACATCCTTTGGGCGAGCTGGTTTAGATTTTCCGGAATTTCATTTGAATTAGGCTCATTTAAAAACGATTCGTAATAATTATTGGTAAAAAGCTCTTCAAGTTTATACGCTTGCCATTGAATTGAATCGACCTCTGTTAGCTGGATGGCATGATTTATTTTGATGTCTGGGTAATAATCTGCAATGATATTGGCGGTTTCATAAGCTCGTTCTAGCGGCGATGTGTAGATGTGTTTAATTTTTTTATCTTTTAGATATTTAGCGACCTTTTTGGCTTTTTCTTTCCCGTCTTTATCCAAATAATATCCCGGAATTCGACCGGGGATTATTCTGGAAGGGTTTTCGTATGAGGCATGACGGATAAAATAAAAAATTGTACTCATCTAAATTTCCAAAGTTGTGATACACCCCATACCAATAACAACAGTCCGATAATTACTGAAAAACTAATCTTTAATAAACCTAAACCATTTAATATTAAGGCGATGCCAAATATTATTAACAATATCGGTATTAATCTAGATCCTTCATGATGAAAAATCATATTCGTACCTCCTAAAAATACTTTAATCAAAAATTAGCAGGAAAGCAATTTATTTATTTTTTAAAAGTTTAATACAATGATTATAACTTTCTTCGATGACAGAATCGATTTTCTCTTGAGTAAAATCATAGGGTGCTAGTTTTAATCCTGCTCTTGGTTCGATAGGGATTATTTTTATATTTGGATAAAGACATTTTATCAACTCGATTTCATAGCGCATTGTTTGGTATTGGGCTATATCACGAGAATTTAATATAGCCTCAATGAAATTTTTTGGTGGGCGCTTAATCTCTCCGGAGTAACCTGCATTTATTGCATATATGACTCCACAGCCTTCTTTGGATAGTTCAAATATTGGTAAATTATCAGTTACTCCGCCATCTGTATAATTGTAGCCATTTATTTCTACCGGTGGAAATATTCCTGGGGTAGCGCTAGAAGCCATAAGTGCAGGAATAATTGGCCCCTTCCGAAACCAGATATCTTGACCAGTCTCAAAATTTGTGGCCCCTATAGCTAAATTAATTTTAAGTTCTTCGAAACGTTTAAAAGGCAATCTTTTTTTTAAAAAAGTTTCTATTTTTGAAGAATCACCCAAACTTTCTATGTTCAAACCCTTAGTAGCGAATTTTTTCAGAAGTTGGCTAGCGGTTAAACCGATGAATTCCTTGTTAAGGTAAGAAAAAAGTATTTTTAGATCGGTAAAGGCGTTGAAAGTATGTGGGTCATAAGCATGAAAGGCAGCTATGAATGCACCAGCTGAGACTCCTGCGACGTGAGTTGGAATGATTTTCTTTTCGAGAAAAGCTCTTAATACTCCAATGTGAACTACTCCCCTATTTCCTCCTCCTGAATACGAAATCCCAATTATTTCTTTTTTGCAAATATTTGAATTGATTTTACGTATCTTCACATATATATCGTAAAATTATATATATAAATAAGTCAACTCTTATGTGCTTAACTGGGTTTGACAAGTGTTTGATTGTTGGCTTATAATAAAAATAGAATGGCTGCTCGCTATCGAATAATATTTTATGCTGCTATAACATCTTTTCTACTTCTTCTTCTACTACCAAAAACTTGGATTTAAAGGTTTTTGGTCTGCGGTTCTAAGCGTGAATTGAATACAATTATTCCCACCGTCTTATGAAAATATTACCGCAAATGAATAGTCGCCTGTCCCCACGGAGACGTTGTCCCCTCAGGTTCAGGCGACTGCTCTCTTCTCAACCTGGCAGCGGGCTAGCTCTTCAGCAATTATCATGTAAGATTCGCGATGGAATGCGAGGCTTACGTGAGTGCCGCCATGAACTTCTCGGTTGAGCCAGTTATTAGGGAAAATGCAATACTTCCAGTACGCTACGCTATCACTTCTCGTGAAAATAGCTACCCTGCCCACTGAACTTGGGATTCGTCCTCTACGAATCCGTTTAATCGCAGCGCATTCGCAAGCAGGTGTGTAGCAATGTCTTGGCAGACCCTTCCAAATATGGCGGAGAAATATCAGGAATCTGACCAAACTAGCTGTCACAACAACCAACGGACTGACAGTTATTGCTCTGAAGGGTGACCCCAAGGTGATCACTTGGGCTACTTCGCCGGGCTTATCTGCAGCGGCACTTAGGGTTAGGAAACCACCGAGGCTATGACCAATTAGATGTACGGGTCTTCCAGTTACGCGGTAAGCGTGCTCAATGGTCTTGGCTAGGCGCGCATACAAAATCTCGAGACAATCGGCATTCTGACCGATACCGGACATGTATGGGCGATAACCTATTCGCCGTAGCCACAGCCACATTATGCACAAGTACCAGTCGAAGCCTAGAAAGCCAGGGACCAAGATAACTGCCGAGCCGTCTCCTTTCGGAACACCTTCCCCCCTGTATACAGACGAAAATCGAAGCTGGAACCAGTCGACCCATGCCCGAAACTCGGGGAATATGGACCTTGGCATGCTCCTGATCTGGTCTTGCGCTTCTACAGCAGTTGCCACCTTGATCACCTCCTTTCTCGAAAAAGAAGTCTCCCTCCGGTATATTTACTTTTGTTAAAGCGCTTGGCTGCAACTATTATCTTTTCTATCGGATATAACTGTCAAGGTGTAGATTGGTTAGGGATATCTGACCTGGAATTGGCAATTTGTTTCGATGCTCATTTCATGATCAAACGCGAATATTATCTTCCCTTTATAAATAACAAAGGTATGAGGCGATGCACGCGCCTCCTCTTTTGAAGCTGTTTTTAAATTGATAACTATTTCCTTTTTCTCTAACCCCTTAAAAATAAGGGGTTTTTCCAATTTATAATTAATAAACTGATCATCGCTACTATTTTCTATTTGTGTGCTGGGAAGTGTGTTAAGCAAGTAAGCGTATCTCCTGTTATTCATACCTAATAAATTTATACCCACACTGATTTTTTCTAATTTAACCAAGATTTTATTTTTATTTGTGAGCGTGAATTTAAACGAAAATTCTTTGTTTGGATTTGATGTTTCATTGCAACTTGTTTTGACTTTTATTTTTTTAATCAAGCTGGCTCCAATTTTCCTATCCTGATAAGTTTGGTATGTGCCAAAAGAGAGCAAACTAACAGAAATGATAATTATCATTAGGATAGGCGTCAGAACTGGTTTCAGAATAACCCAGATAGACCTAATCATTTGAGGTAAATTAGAATTGTTAAACCTTTCACTAAGTATCTTTTAATAATTACTTATCTTTGAACAGGCTCCGGTTTCGGTCGCTGAATTTTGTTTTATTTAAAAAAGATATTGCTAACGTATTCAAATTTTTTTGAGATTAGTTTTAGTTTTATTTTTAAATAAGGGAATGCTTAGTAAAGATTTTTTCAATTTTCCCACAAAAAAGTAGTTGTGTATGAATAAGCTGATCAATACACCTACAACAGGGACAGCAATGAACCAAAAAACGTTATTGGGTATGCCGGGGAAGATAAAAGCGATTATTGCGATAAATATGGGAAGTAAAAGAATTATTAGAATTGATTGAAGAGCAAGCCTTTGCCACAGAAATCCTTTTTTTTGAACCTTTTTCAGCCAAACATAATAAATTAATAATCTCGTGGGAAGATAAGTGAGTATAAAGGTGAAAGGGTTTGGCTGGAATTGATTACCAGAAAAGATGGAGATCGTGATAGCGAATAATAACGACAGAACATCAATAAACACGTAAAGCAGTAAGGTTTTCATATATTTATTTAGTACCTGTATACTAAAATATATTACAGTTTAACATTTTGAGCAAATTTAACTACCGCCAATATTTTGGTGTAAGAAAAGGCATTAGGGCGCAAATAATACCTTGTTCGTAAGCTTTAGCGCGAGATAACCTTCCGGCAGTTAAAGCGCTATAAGCACCGCCGCGTCGTTTTGTTCCTCGCCCGCTGACTAGTTTGTCAATTGCTACTCCAAGCTCATCGCCAGAAGCCATCTGCCTAATTATTTTATTTGGTAGCTGAAACCGTGCGGATGTACCTCTCCCCACTTTCCCTTGTTTGTCTACGACGGCAATCCAAGCATTGCTGAAAACGCCGTATTTGTGTTTTTGGATTCCGCCTTCAATTCCCACCCCGTAATCAGCTTTTATCTTTCTTTGGGCGTTTTTTGCGCGATTCAAAGCTCCTTGAAAAGCTTCCTTATCAGTTTTTGGTTGGTCTGAGACGCCAGATTCTACTTGGAGTGGAACTAACCTAATTTGTCCGGCAAAGGCTTTTTGAAAAGCGTTTGTGGCAGCTCTGATTTTCGCCGGATTTGTAGAACCTACTGCCACTATTATCATTTTATTACTCTAACACATTTTTTTATTTTAAAAAACCAAAGCAAATCAAGTACTTAAAGGTATCATAATAATAATAATTATTGCTTGTCTGTTGACGAATTAAGATAAAAGTAGTAGAAATATTAACGCTCCTTTGGAAAACCAAAGCCTGAAAGGTAGAAATATCTGGACAGCTACAGGTGGACTGAAGGAGCGTTTTGTTATCTAGCTAATTTTGAACGAAGCCTTTCTTTTAAAACGGGGTTGTCTAGACATTCACTTACCTTAGACCAAATTTCAGAGCACTCGTGCCCATTCATACCTACGATATTAATTATCTTTTTTTCTAAATAATTAGCATTTTCCTCTGACGCAGGGATTCCTAAATCATAAAATATACCTTTGTGGATCATATGGTGGATGAAGCAACTCATATTAACAAAAAATATCTACGCAGACATGAAAAATACTAATACTTAAAAAGATGATTTTCAACAAACAAGTAAGTCTGTTTGATATAAGTTGACTAAAGCTTGGTTAGAGTGGTGATTATATTTTTGACCTTAGAATTCCAAGTTGATAAACCAATGTTGCGAATGTTGCTCCGATTAGAGGACCCAACCAAAAAATGAGATGGTTGGCCCAGTAGTTTGCTACAACTGCAGGACCAAATGCTCTGGCTGGGTTTAATAGTCCTCCAGTTAACGAAAAGCCAACGATAGCCAACCCAGTATATACAAGACCGATTGCAATGCCAGCGTGTTTTGTTTGAGATCGTCTATCAACCAAAACACCAAAAACTACTAATACTAATAAAAATGTGAGAACTCCTTCAAGTAAGACGGCTGTAATTGGGTTGGACAAAGCTACTGTTGGTATAGCGGCTCTAGCGTTACCAAATATTCCTTCGATGAAGATACCAGCTAAAATCGCCCCAGCTAGTTGGGCTATTACATAACCTGCAGCGACTGAATTTTCAATTTTTTTGGTTATCCAAAAAGAAAGAGTAACGGCTGGGTTAAGATGAGCCCCGGAAACATGACTAAAAGCATAAATAAATGCCATTAGGGCTAAACCATGCGCTAAAGCAATACCTACGATTCCAAGAGAACCATTGGTTGCATTGTTTACAACAACAGAACTACCACCGACAAAAACAAAACCAAATGTCCCAAGGAGTTCAGCGAGATAAGGAGTAGCTTCCCGATTCAAGAGTTATCACCACCTTTCTGCTTAGAAAAAGATAATCGATTAGGCAGACTTTGCATTTTTAGATCAAGTATAAAAACAAACGGGCAAGTGTCAAGATGAGATAACTTACTATAGCTTGCTTCTAGCTTTAATTTCCTTTCTCGGCCAGGGTGAGGGCACCGATTATTCCGGAGTCTTGACCTAAAGCAGCTGGTACGATGGGTACCTGAGGCAACTCTATCAAGTAATTTTTCATTGATTTTTTCAAAGGTTGGAAAAAATTGTCTGTATGTTTTGTCATTCCCCCACCGATTATTACAATTTCCGGAGAATAATGAAGAATAGAATTTGTTAAACCGACTGCAAGCCAGCCCATAGCCTCAATCCATTGTTTGGTCCCCTCAACTTCCTCTGGAGTTTTGTTATATAAACGTTTTATAGCGCTTCCTGAAGCGAGCGATTCTAAATCTGCTGCAGGTGCGCCAGTGTGACCTACCCCATCTTTTTTGAGGATTTGATGACCCGCTTCTGGGTTGAATACGCCGTGAAACATATTTCCATTTATTATTAAACCGCTGCCGACACCGGTGCTGACAGTAAAATAAAGCACAGGATTTCTCCCCTTACCAGCTCCGTAAGTGGCTTCACCTAGGGCTGCCACTGATGCGTCATGGCCAAGATAGACTTTTTTTTCGAGTATTTTTGAAAAAATATCAACTAGTTCAATATTATCCCAGCCTACTAAATTTGGAGAGTGAGTTATTTTGCCTTCTTTTATATTTAAAAAACCGGGGATTCCAATTCCGACTGCTTCAACCTGTATTGTTTTAGACAGATCTAATACCGCTTCTTTTATTTCCTGGATATTTTCATGGAATTCGCGCGTTTTGAAATCACGTTTTTCTTTTATAGAGCCGTTTGATCCAATAGCAACGCGGATGTGGGTGCCACCAATATCAATTCCGATAAACATAAGTAATAAATTAAAACTAAAGATTTAAATCTTACACTACTCCTCCACCTTAAAAATCTTATCGTTGTCGTGGACCGGCTGGCTCACTTTAATAGCAATGGCTTGACCTTTCTTAGCACTTTGGATGTTTTCGTGCTCAAGCTGCATACTTTCAACTTCCTGTTCAAAATCATCGTGGGTGCCTTGGATGTGGATTTTATCGCCAACCTTTAGGTTACCTGTAAGCTCGACTACACCAACACTTATGTGGTCATAAAAGTGAGTTATTCTTCCAATTTGTTTTTCTGCCATATTCACCTCCCTTCGCCCTCCGTAGCCTTTTGCGTAGGAGGGTTTCTACAACAATTATAATCCTTTGTAACATCTTTAGACTTAGTTGGCTACGGGAGGCAAGCCTCCTTAGAAACTCCTATCCGAGCCTACTACTCAGGGTTTTGAACCGTAGTAGCGGGAGCGAGTTTTTCAGCATCCTCTTTATGTTTTTGCTTCAAATCATCAATGAGCTGACCGACCAATTTTTTCGGATCTGCTTCGTAAAGCACACGGCACTCGTGTTTATGAGCGATTCGGGTGATTTCCTCGATTTCATCTGCCATCCCGCCACTTTCCTCCAAAACTCCAATTGGTTTTTTATCTTCAAATGCAACAGTAAATTCGTTAAGTGTCCCGATTCGGCCACAGATAATAATGACCGCGTCGGCGCTTCGGGTAAGAATCAGATTTCTCCCCGCGTAGCCAAAACCAGTATAAACAGTGAGATCTAGGTATTTTGTCGGTAATTTGTAGCGGTTAATATGGTCGACTCGACTAGCTGCGGGAGAAAAACCAATCGAGATTCCGCCGGCTTCTTTAGCTCCTTTTGTAGCAGCGTGTGGAATTCCACTAGTTGCGCCTGTTACTAATATAGCCCCTTCTTTCGCGATTGCTTCACCAACCTTTTCGGCTTTCTTCAAAGTTTCGGGAGTGAGGCACCCCCCTTCTGCAGCACCCGAGACACAAATTTTAAAACTCATAAAAATAGTTTATCAGGGAAAAGAAAAAAAGGCAAAAAATTAGCCGCCTCGCGCATATAACGAAGCGGCTCCCTTAGACCCAGAAGATTACTACTTTGGTGTCGTCGGGTAATGTGTGGAGGTAGCGAAAAGCCGCCAAGCCCCATGAGTTCACGCCGCAATATTTCTCAGCGGCGTCTAGTGGGCAGCACCGTTTGATCTCCCAGACGTAAGTTGATCTGAGTGGTTCACCGAAGTGGTCTGTGTAAGTTAGCTCGTTTGTGTGTGGATCATTGATCTTCTGACCAAACAACTGAACCGCTGCAAGTTGTTTGAACTCAGGTGGGGCCTCCTCCTCGAGTGGGGACGTGCCCCCAAACACCAGGTGTAACTGAGACACATTACCTAGCGGTAGGCAGACAACGTTGCCACCCAACTCGTCTAGTGGGCATAGGTAGAGATAGACCGACAACCTTTCCTCCATACCCGCCGTTTGCAGTTGCATTTACGGCTGCGGATATTATGGACTATACCAAAAACTCAGCGGAGTGTCAATACTATAAGATATTATTGAGATTTAATTAGGTTTGAGGATTCGAGCATGCGGTCAAGGATGTGAGCGCCATCTTTTTCTGATAGAAAGCGGGGTTGATAAGATACATCGACTATGATTGGATGAAATTTAACGTTTACAAGATGTACCTCATCCTCCTTCGCTGAAGCTTCGGAGGACAAGTAAAAAGTATATTCCCCTACTACTCCTTCTTGGGTTTCCTGACTCCAGGTTTGGTCGAAGATGAAATTTCCGTGGGCGTAAGTGATCAATTTGTCCTTGTAAATTTCTACTCCTTGCACAGTGTGAGGATGGTTGCCGATTATTAGATCCGCGCCGGCGTTGATCATCAAATGACTGATTTCCTGAGGATCATCCGGGGCAATATTGCTATATTTTCTTGGAGTAAGGACATATTCATCTCCCCAGTGAGCAGAAACTATTAGGACATCAGCTTTTTTCTTTGCCGCCTCAATCTCTTTTTTGATCTGTTCTCGATCAAAAGGGGTTTCTATACCATTGAAAGCTAAAAAGCCAAATTTGATATTTTTTATCAGCCTGATATCAAGTTTCCCAAACCCACTCCAGCCTATATTGTTGGATTCGAGCAGGGCTGTCGTCTCGTTTCTTCCAGCCAGCCCAAAATTATCAATATGATTATTTGCGATTGAGACAGTGTCGACTCCGGCAAAAACTAATCCTTTAATATGCCGGGCATCGCCACAGAAAGTCATACCTTCTGTCATTAACTTACAGTTTTTGTTTAAAGGGGCTTCAAGATTGATTAAAGTAATATCTCCATCTGCAAGAAGCGACGCAGTCGCCTTCCAATTGTAAGTAAAATCACCACTGGTTACCGCTGGCCAGTTTGCACCTCGTGCGGGGATGACATCTCCGGTAGCTAATAGTGTGACTAGTTTATTCTTATTGAAGTTTTTGGTGTCATTTGGTTTTTCAAATATAGACTTTAGGCTTATATTTGGTAGCTTGGGCGGCAATTTTGTTTGCGGATTATGAGTTATTGTGTAACCAGGATGGAATCCAAAATATAAAAGTAGCGAAACAAAAATAAATGATAGTATAAAAATTAATTTGTAAAAAATAACTATCCTTTTTTCCAAAGCGCCTCTTTTCTCCTTACACCTTTATTTAAAGTTCTTGCAAGAACAAAAAGTAAGTCAGAGAGCCGGTTTAGATAAGCTAAAATGTTTGGGTTAACCCCTTCCCTTTTGGCTAAGGTTGTAAGTGCTCTTTCCGTCCGGCGGCTGATAGTTCTAGCCAGGTGCAAAAAACTAGCCGCGTTTGAGCCAGAAGGTAAAATAAATGTATGTAATGCTGGGAGATTTTTATCATATTGATCAATAATCTTCTCCAAACATATGATTTTGAACTGATCTAATTTATAATAGCCGCCTGTTTTTTTCTTAAGCTTACTGCCGCTTGCAAGTTCAGCGCCGATATTAAAAAGCTCATTTTGAATATTTTGTAAAATATCTGATATTTGCTGATCTTTGATAAATGAAGTAGCTACACCTAAACTTGCGTTTAACTCATCGATTGCGCCATAAGCCCCTATTCTTGGGTGGTCCTTGCATACCCTACCACCGAAGATCGATGAGGTTTTGCCCCTATCCCCTTTTCTGGTGTAAATCCGTACCTTTTCCATCAGTAAGAGTTTATAAGATTTTTTATGCAAAAGGAAGATAAGTTTATTGGATTAGAGGTTGCAAAACCTTGATTATCCGATCCGCCATGATTTTGTAGCCGGCTGCGTTTGGGTGAATACTGTCGGCCATCAACGATGAGTTCCCCACGATTCCATCTAGGATATCCCAGACCACTGGCGTATTGTATTTTTCGGAGATTTTCTTAAAGCCATTTTTGTAATCATCGGCGTTTTTGGGAAAGTTGATATTGACTAGGATTATTTGAGACCCAGTTTGTTTAATTTGTTTAGTGATTACATCAAGATTTTCTATGGTTTTTTCCACGCTAACTCCGCGTAAAAAATCGTTGCCAGAAAGCTCGACGATCACAATTGAAGGATTATAGCCCAGCACGTCAGTCTGTAATCGAGCCAGAGCAGTTTCTGTGGTATCGCCTGGTACGCCAGCGTTAATCACATTTGTTAGATTTAGCTTCCTAGCAACGACCGAAGGAAAATCTTCTCCTTCTCCTGCCCCGGCGCCTGCAGTGAGACTGTTGCCAAAAAAGATAATCGACCCCTCTTTACTTACCTTCTCTACGGGTTCGTTTCTGAAAAATAAAAACCAGCTGGTTGTACCAATTAACAAGATTAGAAGAAGACCAATTAAGAATCTAACCATCATAATGATTATAGTTGATCAAAACAAAAAAGTTGCTTATAATTTGTTTGGTCCTAGTGGGAGAGGGATTGCCTGGTCATTGCGTGTTACAGTACGTGTTCTGGGCGATCAGTGAGATATTGGGTAAAGTCGTGCTACCAATAGGTGGAAACCTAGCTGCGGTTAGGGAGGAAAGGTACAGCTTCTTCCTACTGTGGTAGTCTCACTGACCTATGTCGATATGGTTCCTTTCCCACCAGGACACTTAATGGGGAGAATTAGGAGGCGGTTTCTGCGTTAGCAGGCAGGGTTGTTTTCCCCTGGATCCGTCGTCTTCTGCTCTGGGCTCGGTGGTTTCTCGACTCCATCGGGCCCCATTCTTACAACCCACTGCAAGTATACCAGTATACTGGTTGAGAATATTTAGCTTCAGAGACCAGGCTTTCAGTTATAGGTTAGTAACTTTTGATTAGAGTAACCCTTTTAGAAAGTTGTAGTCGGTTTGGGAATGGACTACGAGGGTTGATTCGATCTTGGGGATGCTATCAGCGACCTCCTTCATTGCCTTTGCGACATCTTCTTTTGGTAATCCGACAACTCCAGCGCCGAGAAGTGGAAAGGTTACCTTCTTACAATTTGTATTTTTAGCAATTTCTAAAGCAGCCAGAACCCCTTTTTTAATATCATCCAGATTTGCTCTTTTACCAGTTGTGTAATTAATTGTGGGAACGTGGATAATGCATTTAGCTGGCAGATTTCCCGCTCCAGTGACCGCCGCCTTGCCAATATCACACCAACCGATTTTGTCACTTTCGTCTTGGACGATTTGTCCGCCGACACGTACAATTGCGGCTGCTATTCCTCCACCATGCTTAAGCCGTGTATTTGCAGCATTAACTATAGCATCAGCAGATATTTGTGTAATATCGCCTAGTAATAACTTCATTTCGTAACCAAATAAACTTTAGGACACTTTCGCAAAAACACCCCAGACACCAAGTGTGGCAGCTATCCCCACCCAAGAATCGGCTCCAAGACCAAGTGCTGGAAAATCTGTGGTGAGAAAGTCTATTCCAGCAAGTACTGCAGCTATAACTGATATGACAATGAGTCCATTAGAAATTAATTTTTTATCCACTTTTTTCACCTCCTTTCTTTAAATCAAATAAAAACCACTTATTAAAGATTGTCAAAATAGTCTAATACCTCGGTAGCCGTTTTTACCATAACTGGTGCTCTTTCATTGGGGTCAAGGACGATATTGTTGTTGCTAAATACCACGAGTATAAATGGATATTTTTTATGTTTTACTATTGCTGCGTCATGCGCTTCGCCCTCAAATTTCCCCGTTTTGTGATAATAAGTAAGATCCGCCTGATCGAATGCTGGCGAGAAAAAGTTTTCGCTCTCAGTTTTTTGCATATAGGAGAAAAGTTTGGTGCGGTGGGATTCCTTGAGCAACTCACCGCTAGCTAATTTTTTTAATAAGCTTGCTGTATCTTTTGGCGACATTTTATTCTCTCCGTATCGAAGGTCTGTAGCTTCGAGGCCGATATTTTTGGCGTAAGTGTTTTGATCTTCTGGTTTGAACCGCTCGTCGATTAGTTCCCATGAGACACTGTTGCTTATATTGATCATTTTCTCAAGTTGGAATTCAAGATTATATGCGCCCATACCGTCAGATAAGCTAGCGTTACCTTTTTCAACTTGATCAAGTACATATACAGCGGTGAGTACTTTTGAGACGCTAGCTGCATGTTGGGGATCTACGTCGTTCGTGCCAAAATATTCTTTGTTTTTCAAATCATATACCGCGAGGGAGAAAGTAGTTCCGGGAGATTCCTGGGTAAATATTTCCTTTATGATTTCGATGAGAGCTTCTTGTTTTTCGCCTCTTTCTTTTTTGGAAGTTACTTTGCTAATCTTTTTTTGAGGCGGGGTTGTTTTGCGATTACTAACAGATTGCCAGACAAACTTTCCAATTCCAGTCAGTATAGCTATAACTACAATTGTTATAGCCAGCTTAATTAAACGTTTTTTCATTCCGTTTCAGTTTAACCCCCTTAATTGATAATTGGCAAGATCCAAAACAAAGGACGTTTTTAAATTATTTGCACAAGCACTTTTCGGTTTTGTCTCGGTCCGTCGAGTTCAACCAAAAATATTTCTTGCCATGTGCCCAACGCCAGCTTGTTATTTAAGATTGGTATGGTTCTCGACTGGCCAATGAGGGAAGATGCTAAATGTGAAGTGGCATTACTATCGATCTGGTTGTGCTCCCAATCTCCTTCTGGTATCCAGATATTTATTAGTTTTTGGATGTCTGCTTTGAATCCTGGCTCGTCTTCATTGATTAAAACGGCTGCAGTTGCATGCGGTACAAATACGTGGCAAAGACCTTCGGAAATATTGGTCCCATCCACTATTTGATTAATTTCTGCAGTAATATTAACCAGCTCAACCTTTTTTATAGTTGAAATATTAACTTCTTCATTAACCATGGATTAATATATTATTTAGATTTTTTTACGACTTTTTTCTTAGTTTCAAAAGAGGTTATTATACCCAGTGCTGTTTGTTTAAATTTATTATTTGCTGCTATAGCCCAAAAAACGACTTTCGGTTTATCCTCATTTTTGGGTAATTCTACTACGATGAAATAATCTCCTTTTTGAAAAGAATATATAGTGACGTAGGCAGTTTGCTTATCTATATTGATTGTTGTTTCCTGGACTTCTTTTTGTTTTTCTTTTTGTTCATTCGAAAACCGATACTCACGAATATTTGTAAACCAAAACTCTACCTTCGCTCCATCCCCTTCAATCTTTGCACCAGGCGGGTCTTTTTTTGAATTTTTCTTAACTTGCCAATTTTTGGGATACTCGAAAGTATAAGTGCTTGCCTTAAAGGTGTTCCAATTCTTTTTCGTAGCACTAGCGGTGACGTCTTCTTTTTTGGGAGGAATGATCTCAAATTTAGTGTACTTACCTAATGCAAAACCGCCAGCGAAGAAAATAAAAGCGATAATTATAATTATTAAAATTGGAATGATATTTTTGATTTTGTTTTCTTTTGGTTTCAGATCTAGTATAATTTCTTCTGCCATATCTTTTAGAATAGCAACACTTTGCTAAACTTTCAATCTCAAAAAAGGGCTAGACGATTAGACCTATTTTCTGCTAATAATAAATAGAGAGGAAAAAAATGGCCAAAAATATTTTACTTATAGAAGACGATGTGTTTGTTAGTGATATTTATTCACGTGAGTTGAGAAAAGCTGGTTTAAATGTAGATATTGCAGGTGATGGTTTGGAAGGAGTGGAAAAAGCAAAAGAAAAATCTTACGATCTAATTTTGCTGGATATAATGTTACCAAAAAAGACTGGGATAGATGTGTTGAAAGAAATACGGGTGCCAACTTCTACTGCCAAAGATACGCCGGTTTATTTGCTTACCAATCTTGGGCAAGGATCGATCATTAAGCAAGCCATTGAAATCGGAGCCCAAGGTTATCTGCTTAAGGCTCGTGTACTCCCCTCTCAAGTTTTACAAGCGGTAAACGAATTTTTCGACAAAGGCCCCATGAATATAGATCTATCAGAGTTTGGGTTGGAATAAAAGCGTATTTATTCGGCTGGAGTTTCTTCAGAGCCGGTAGTTGATTCTTCTGGCACGTCTTTAGGCTCTTCTTTCGTACTTTCAGGTTTTTCGGGCTCTTTGTCTTTTTTATCTCCTTGCTTCTTTCGGCGGCGGTAGATGATATATCCTGCAATTGCTCCAGCCAAAAGAATGGTTAATGCTGCCAAGATTGCTATTCTTAATGCAGAGATTCCCTTTGACTCTACTTGAGAGGTGCTAACGGTTGCTTTTTTAGCGCCGATTGTGGCTGATTGGGTTGCCGTTTTTTCTTCACCTGGTTTTGAGGTAGTTTCCCCACCACTTGTGTTAGAGCTATTATCAGTTCCAACGTTAGTACTCCCGTCAGTTGGTGATGTAGGCAAAGTGTAGGTGATGGCTAATTTTGGCGGTTTATTGGCCGGGTCTTCTCGCCCGTAGAAGAACTTAATCCAGTCAGCAACTGTTGGTTGGGGGTATTCATTTCCATATAATCCTAGGCCGTAATTTGGCCAAGTTCCATTTCTCCAATTTTCCACAAATGATTTAACATCAAAATTGTGATATTGGTTGTTTAAACTGCATGGAGCAGTTTTATTCAAGGTACTCGACATATCAAATTTACTTTTATGAGTATTCCAAGTAACTTGATATTCCTGCCAGTCTGCGGTGATTCTAGCAATGTTTAGATCATCAACTGTTTGGGAGAGCGATCCACAGCCATATAAATAAATTGAAAAAGTGGCGGAAGTAATTGTGGCATTGGATGGTATGCTACCTAAATCAAACCTGATCAAATCCCGGATTTTATAGGTTGAAGTTTTAGCTACGTCAAGATGAGAATTTGAACCATACTTAGAATCTGGATGGTCTGAAATAATCATAGCATCAGCAGTGGGGGTTAATGTGGTGGGAGCAGCCCAAGCGTTGTTTGTTTTTGGAGCAATGAAAAGAAATGAAAAAAGTAAAACGAAAATAATAAATAAAGGCAGTCGTTTCATTACTTTTATTATGCCAAGCGGGCTAGCTAGATGTTAACTAATAAAAAAAGCCCTGGTGAGAAAGGGTCTCACCAGGGAGTTGATGGTCAGAACCAGGAAGGATAGTATGCCTGGTGGTTCAAATCCGACGCCACCACTACCGGAAGTGTCGGTCAGCTCAAGATGCTTTTCTCGAGCGGCTACGATTACCTGCTCCAGCAGTTGCCAAACCTTCGCTACTTCTTCCTCACTTCCGACGAGATGAGCCTCGGTTCTGTGCATCCAGACCCGAAAGTCGCAGAGTAGGTCTTCCAGAACCTTTTTTGTGAGAACTCTTCTCGTCTTGAACTCGTTGACCCCGTAGATGACGATCCGATCCAGAAGGTCGGTTGGACTGTTTGCCGACCGAACTCCCGCGAGGCAATGAAAAAGTACCTCAGTGAGGCACTGAGGGTCCTCACCTCTGAGTTCCGGTTTCCCTTTCTTTTGCGAAGGTGCCGGCCACGGCTCCACAGCCTTTCTGTAGTCTCTTCTTTGCTGGCGATCAGATTTTATGGTCATTTACCCCCTCCTCTAGCTTAAATTACAAGGACACCATACTACAACTATGGGTCTATGTCAAATTCGAACAAGGATAAAAAACGGATATGAACTTACATTCAAAATGAAATGAGACCCTTTGTTTATCCTCGTGGGTCTCTAGACGAGGTTGTCTAGCTAGGTTTTGGAGCAAGTTGGAGAAGTTTCAACCCAAACTTACGTCATACCCCGCTATACAAGATACGGTTCAGGTTTCTAAGTCCAGCGCCTTCCTCCATTTATGTCTCACTTTCGAAAGGAGTTTGGGAGTAACCTGCCACAAGTTCTCGCAAGTACACAGCAAGAGCTTGCCGACCCTTAGGCGTGATTTCATAATAGCGCCGTTGGGGTCTATCGGTTGGAGAGGGCTCCTCCCAGCTGGCAGATAGGTAACCTTTGGCCTCAAGACCATGGAGTGCTCCGAGAAGTGTACCCATACCTACTACCCATTTTCCAGTTCTTTTTTCGATCTCCTTACCGATCGTGTGTGACCACCCCTGGCCGAGATCTTTGACAACGCCAAGGGTTATCCACTTGAATTCCTCTGGGATACCGGAGGTTACAGCTACGACGAGAGCACTCACTAACACTCCGAAAAGAGCCAATAGCGGAAAGACTGCTCTTAGAATAGCTTCCTCAAAGTTTTGCGAACCTACCCAGCTTTCCCAAGCGAAGTTACCGGCGATAAAGCACAAAGCAACGATGATAATGGCGCTAAAAGGTACTTTGATCATCTCTCATTCTCTCCTTTTCTGTTGAGTATGACAAGGAGACTCCTTGTCACTGGTTAAAAAGGAAAAGGGGAAGCTGACTCCAGCACTAACAGCTTCCCTAGCGTGGATTCCCACAGAACTTCTCGTCCCGGCAGCTGGTTACCAAAACGAGTCGCAGTCTGTACTTGGACATGCCAAGCCTCGGTTCTGCTCTTACTACTCGAAGGGGGTGGTATTTCAAGGTCGGCTCCACACCACCCGAAAGCAGTGCTTCGTAGCCATCCCACCTATCCTACGCACCAACGAATGCCCTGTCGGGACCAACGTAGGGGATCGAACCCTACCAGAGACAATCATCAGGCGAGCGACTATCTCCGAGTGCCATACTGCTGTTTCCACGCAGAGCGTATTTTAGGTGTTTTGTTGGAAAAGTCAAGAGCTTTTTAGAAAAATAGATTGAGGAAACGACTTATTTAATGATGGTGTTGAGCCAGAATTTGTTTGAACACCTAGAAGATTGAATATTGAAGTCGTTTGATAGCTTGGATTTTGTCGCGGTCGCCGATTTTTGCTTTTTCGATGGCGAATTTTAATATTTCGATTGATTTATCGTATGTTTTACGGTCGACTGGATAAGGAGTACCGTCTTTGCCGCCGTGGGCAAAAGAATATTTAACTGGGTCTTCCCTACTCGCTGGTGCGTTGTAAACTAGTTCCGATATCAAAGCGAGCGCGCGAATTGTTCGAGGCCCGACCCCAGGGGTTGCAAGCAGGGTTTCGAAGTTTTTGGGCCGATTTTCATAGGTGGAAAGTAAAATTCTGTTAAGATTTTCTGGTTTGATATCGCTTGGTTGAATTATTTCGTGAGAAGGCAACGATAAGTTGATTAGCCGGCTAGTAGATTGGCGAATTCGCTCAAATTGCTTGACTACTCTTTCGGGTTTATCGCAGGCTAATTTTGTTGAGATATCTCGAGCTTGATTTGATTCGCCGGCAACTAAATTAAGTGGCGTTACAGTTTTGTCGCAAGCAATAGCGTTGTGGGGTTCCTCGACAAACGATTTTAAATTATCGGATAGCCAGTGGTACCGTCGTGCCCATCGATTGGTGGGATTCATCCCCTGTTGGACAACTGCCCAGTCACCGTCCTTCGTAAAGAAAAAGTTGTGGTGGTAAAGTTGGTAGCCATCTTGCAAGGCAGCGCTATCAACTTTGGCGCTCATTTTTGAGGAATAAATTAATCGTGAAAAATCCTTACCAAGTGTGTTTGAGACAGTTTCTATTTCGCTTGGGGTTTTGCGGCTTGTTGCGCCTTTTCCACCAGCGACAAAAAGACCGAGATCTTTCGAGACGTCTTTGAGTCCAAATTTTAGAGCCCCGCCAACAGTTGTTGTCAGACCGGAGCTATGCCAATCAAAGCCAAGCACGCAGCCGAAAGATTGAAACCAATATGGGTGAGAAATACGGCGTAAAAATTCGCTTGGTCCGTATTCATCAACAATGACAATTGTTACCTCTCTAGCCAGTTTCGCCATCCGATCAAAAAGCCAGCGAGGCGCGTTTCCGTAATGAAGAGGAAGATGAGCAGTTCCAATACGCATGGGTTTACTTTACCCCAATTTTTACCGAAAAACAACTCCTGGTAGCAACACTTGACATATAACTATAAGTCCTGTATAATACCCGCCTATGGTAAAAAGAACGTTAATTATAGGTTTTGTTGTATTATTTTCATTGGCGCTTTTCTCTGGCGCTGCTTTTGCAAAGGGGAAGCCTTACACAAACTCTCACCAAAATATCACCTACGATGTTCCTGACGAAGGCGACAACTTACACCCGTCTGGTAAAGACCGCTCCGTTGAGCATGGTGGTTCTGCTACGCAAGGAAACGCCCATTCTGATCCAGACGATAATTACAAAGGGCCAGATCGTTCAAACGGAGGCGCCGATAAACAACCTAATGGAATTGGTGGTATAGATAAAGAAGACCAGGACAACAATAATGGCTGTGGTAATGATGATGATTTCGAAGACGACAATGAGGGGTGGTGCGGTAGTAAACCTAAAGTTAGTGATCCAGGTAATGGTGGTAAAGAACCCGAAGGACCGACTCCAGAAATACCAACCGTTAAAACTACGACTGGAAAAATATTGGGGGTTACCTCGTTACCAAATACTGGGGTTAAAACCAATAGTCAGCTGACCTTTATAGTAGTCCTGCTTGTAAGCGGAGTATCTTTGTTCGTAGTTTCCAAACGCCTTGAAGCCTTAGTCGAAGTCAATAAAGCCTAAGTTAGGTTGCTAATCTTTTTCCGCTAATTTTAAACTAAACAAGCTATATTTTGTGTTATGATGAAAATATGGAAATCCTTGGTGTAACTTTGTCCAAAGCTGCCATCGTTTTTATAGTTGCCTTTATTATTTGGGTACTTAGTCAGGTATTATCCAAAAAACTGGTAGATATCTTAACTATTGGTACACCAACGGGTAAAAGGCTGCGAACTTTAAATAGTTTAGTGCGGACAGGATCTTCGGCGGTGATTTTGGTAGTGGCTACTTTTATGATTGTCCGTGAGCTTGGGTTTGACATTGCCCCACTTTTAGCTAGCGCAGGAATTGCCGGTTTGGCGATTGGTTTTGGGGCTCAAACGTTGATCAAGGATATTATCGCCGGCGCCTTTATTTTAATTGAGAACCAATTTGACGAAGGAGATGAGGTGGAGATTTTAGATAAAAAAGGTGTGGTAGAAAAAGTCACCTTGCGAACAGTCTGGTTGAAAGCCAAAGACGGTACTTTGCATATTATCCCCAACGGTTCCATCACTGTAATAAGTAATTTTTCTAAAAAGTAAATCATAAAATCAATTTTAAAAGGAAAGACGGCAAGCCGAGACGACTTACCGTCAAAGATCTCTGGTAAAGAAACCCTTCATTCCTTTGGTTTAGTCAAACACACATAATACATTTTTCCGCGTGAAGTGGGTTTGACTCTTTGCACCTTGGACACTCCCAGGTTCCTTCGCAGGTCATCTCAGCTCCTTCTATTAGTCAAGATTGGGCGGGAAGGCTCTCCACCACAGCCTCTAGGCTTGCCCATCTTCTCCTCTCGGAAGGAAGTTTTCTGCGGCTTTTAGCACACCGGACTTGTAGCGCACTTGTGACCAGGTACGTTAGTGCACCGGCGTTGAGGGTTCGGAGTAGGGTTAGGACGAACCCTAGCTAGGGTGCCACCCCAGCTAACCCTCGCGGCATCCGCACTAGAAGCCTTCCCTAACTCAGATATAAGTACCGCAATGGTTTGGCCAAGCAGTTCGCCCCAAGAGTGACTTCGCCTAGCTTACATCCGAGCTAGCTAGTAAATAGCGGATTTTTGCAAAAAAGTCAAGCAAAAGGTTGTTAATCTACTTTTTATAGTTTCGATTCTTGCACAATTTGCAAAATCGATCAACAAATTTTATATTATAGTTGTCAATCAGAGAAGGGAGAGATTGCTGTGGCTAATATTCGAATTGTAACGGATACTGCGCATAACCTACCGGAGGATATTGCACGCGAGATTCCGATGGTCGAGGTTCCGTTCAAAGTCAGGGTCGGTGAGGATGAGTACAACGATAATGACCTGACTTTAGCTGATCTAGCAAGGATGCTTGAAAGGCGTAAAGGGCGATACCCATCGACTTCAGCGCCTCCTCCGTACGATTTTCAGCAGATTCTTAGGGCCTCTAAGAATTTCGACGGGGTGCTGGTGATCACGATAGGTTCAGCTTATTCGGCTACCTACAACAACGCTCTTCAGGCAGTGGAAACGTTTCGCGATCAGACAAAAAGTAAGCTTCCGATTGAGGTGGTTGATTCACGTGGAGGAACGATGAACCAGGGTTTCCTGGTAATGGAAGCAAATGAGTTACTAGCCTCTGGGCGATCGCTGCGAGAGACAGCCGAAAAACTGCGAGAATCAGCTGATAAAGATAAGCTTGTGTTCGCCCTACGAGAGACAACTTATCTTTACCGTAGTGGTAGAGCGAAAAGGGCCCAACATCTTCTTGCATCTGTTCTCCGGGTGAAGCCTGTTTTGGCCCTCAACAACGGAGAACTTGCTCTTTTGGATCGAATAAGGGGAGACGTCCGTAAGGCATACCAAAGAGTCGTAGAGGAGGTTTTGACCCGCTCTAACGGCGTGATTGAGAAGCTTGCTATTATTGGGGGTCTCGAGACCGAAAAAGGCGAAGAATATCTGCTGAGCGAGATTCTCTCGCGGCTTTCCGTCCAACCAAGGGAAATCTTACATGCAAAAATGTGCCCGGCCATTATGGTGCATGTTGGGCCTCACGGCGTAGGCGCGGCGTGGGTGTGAGGTAAGAAGAAGAGATCGAAGCGGTGGGATGAAAGGGTTTTCCCTTTCGCGAGTCCCACCGCTTTTCGGATCCCTCTGGTTTCTTCACCTTTAGTGTTTGCGAGCCGTTGCGTGATCGACTACATAAAGCACGTCTTCTCCTGCCATGTCTTCTGGCAACAAGTCGAGAACACTACCACGCATGATCCTTGTATCCTCTTCTCGTTGTTGTTTTGGAGGCAGACGTGCGGGTGGTAGCTGAAAAGACGGCCCAAATTCGATGGCTGGCTTCTTTCTTCTGTGGATCCCTCGGTCTAAGTTTTTCACTACCGAACCAACCGTTAGGTGACTTGCGTTGGTGATCGCAAACGGTACTATTTTAGCCTTCGGGGCACGTCTGGCAATTACAGCAGCGCCTGGATGGAATCCCCTCACCTTACCGTCTTTTGATCGGTGACCCTCTGGAAACATACAAACCGCACCACCGCGTTTGAGTATACTTACGATCGTCCGCATGGTTTCGAAATCGCTTGAGTTCCTGTTGATTGTGATTGCACCCGTCAGTAAACGCAGTAGAGTTAACGCCTTACGACTTTCACTGTCGTTTTTGACTACCAGGTTGACTCCCCTCGATCGTGCTCCGTGAATGACTAGGGGTCCATCGAATGCCTGTTGGTGATCTCCAATCAAAAAAGTGCCGCCGGATACTGGAATATTCTCAACACCTATGATTTCGGCGTCAAATCTCCAGCACAGGTACCACGCAAGCAGCTGACCAACTTCTGGAAATTCAGAGCGTATCTTAACGTCACCCTTAATGATGGCATTGAATAGCCGATAACTATCTAGCGCCAGCGCCCGACAAATTGCTGAATATTCAGAGCGCATCGTGTCCCCTCTTTCTTCCGTGGTTTGTCCCTTTAGGATGTGGAGAATTATACTGCTTGGTTGCCCATTTGACAATATAAGAATATGCAGGTTAAATTGGGTCTTGATGAAACGAAAGTTTTTGGCTGCGGTAGCATTTGTATTTTTCTTTGTTGTTGCTTTCGCGCTGCTTTCTTATAATCCCGCTAGTACTGAAAAAGAACAACAGACCAAGAAAAGCGATTCGTCAGGTTTATCATCTTCTTTAATTACTGAAACTGAAAAAGGTCAGCCGTCCAACAAAAGAGAAGTTGAAACAGAAGGCATTTTAGTTACAAGAGTTATAGATGGCGACACTATCGAAATCGAAGGTGGCCAAAAAATTCGTTATATTGGGATTGATACTCCAGAAACGGTTGATCCAAGGACTAGTGTCCAATGTTACGGAAAAGAGGCCTCAGCGAAAAATAAGGAGTTTGTGGAGGGAAAACGCGTTCGCCTCGAAAAAGATGTTTCGGAGACTGATAAATATGGAAGATTACTTCGTTACGTTTTCGTTGGCGACGTTTTTGTTAATGAGACTCTTGTAAAAGAAGGCTATGCTTTCTCCTCCACTTACCCACCAGATATCAAATATCAAGATCGATTTGCAAAAGCAGAAAAAGCGGCGCGGGAAGCAGATCGTGGGCTTTGGGGTGCGTGTGGTTTGATTGCCGGAGAAAAGACAACTGCACCGGAAACCGATTGCGTGATAAAAGGGAATATTTCCTCTTCCGGCGAGAAAATTTATCATATGCCGGGACAAAAATATTACAATCAGACAGTAATCAGTGAAAGTAAAGGCGAGCGTTGGTTTTGCACGGAAAGTGAAGCCCAAAAGGCCGGCTGGCGTAAATCTAAGCTTTAAAAAAAGGAGAACCCGCTTCTTGAGCATGCGCTCGAAGCGGGTTTCTCACACTCCTTTTCTTCCTTCGAATTCTCTACCACTCCAGGATGACGGCTCCAGATGTTAGCCCTGCCCCGATAGCATCGAGAAGCGTTAAGTCTCCTTTCTTGAGACGACCTTTTTTAACGAGCTCGGTGATAAGGATAGGGATACTGGCTGACGACGTGTTACCGTACCTCAAGATGTTTGTCGGTACCTTTCGGCTTAAGCGTCCAAGTCTGTCTACCAAGCCAAGCTGATCAGCAACTGCTCTGATGATACGAATGTTTGCCTGATGCATTATGATACGATCGATATCCCGTAACGAGACTTGGGCCTTCTCCATTACATCTTTGGCGTTTTGTACTAACGCCCTTACCGCATGGTAGAACACTTTTGGTCCTTCGAAATATACAGCCGTGTCCTCCCCGGAGAAGCGCCGTTGTATAAGATACCACAGGCTGCCATCATCGCCCATCTTGAATACCCACGGCTTGAGTATCTCCGATCGAGTAAGTACCACAGCACCAGCACCGTCGCCAAAGAGTATGGCTACTTCGGGTTTCTCTTTGTATACGCGGCTGGGCGTTTCTGCTCCGATAAGCAAGATGTTGGAGTAAGCGCCTGTCTCGACGAAGCTTACGGCGATTTCCAGCCCCTTAACGAAACTAGCGCAAGCAGCTCGTACATCGAGGACTGCAGCCCTTCTTGCACTCAATTCGTTCTGAACAATGGACGAGATCCCGTAGGCGAGGTCGTCGGGTAGTGTATTGGCGGTTATGATGAGGTCAATATCTGCGGCCGATATACCTGACATCATCAAAGCCTGGTCAGCCGCTTCCGTGGCTATACTTGCAGTGGTTTCTCCAGGACCCAGAACATGTCGGCATTGGATCCCGCAGCGAGCGAAAATGTCCGCTACACGGCTAAAACGTGTACCTGCAAGAAAACGGTGGTTGTGCCAGATCTCGCTTGGGACTCCCATGCCGACGCCAGCGATCCTTACTGGCTTCATGTACCGAGTAGGAATTTTGACGGCCAAGATGCCCCCCCTTCTTCAGCAAACTCTCTACCCGTAGTGTTTGTCTATTCACTTTGTTGAAATTATAAGCGGACTAGCAGCCAATTGCAATTTGAGAGAAGTTTGAGGTGGAAATTATCGAAATTAATAACAGGCTTTATTTAACTTTGAGGTATGACTTATTGGCGTAAAACTCTTCGGTTTCTCCTCCAACTAATTGAAATTATAACACGATGGTCCTATGTTTATTGACACCATGGCGCCATTGTGATAAAAAGAAAGTCTATGAAAGTGTTTTTTGCCAGTTATAAAAGACCTACAAATCAACGAAAATTTTATAAAGAAATAATTGAGCAAATAGAAAACCTTGGGCATGAAATATTGGAAAATCAGTTTACCGATAGGGTTTTAGGGAAGTATGGAATACTAACTCCCCAACAGGTTTTGGATAGAGATGAAAAAGCATTTAGAGAATCTGATATATTTACGGCAGAAATAACCCTGGGAGGTTTTAGCGAGGGGTATTTTTATGCTTCAGCTCTTGCTCAGAAAAAGCCTATTCTTTTCTTGATTAACGAGAAATATTTTAAAAAAGGAATACTTACGGATTTGATTAGAGGATCAGGTTCCCAATTAGTATCCTGCGAATACTATAATGAGAAAAATTTAAAAGAAATTTTAGGAAAACATCTTTCAAAACCTAAAAAATTTTCATTAACAAAATTTAACTTCATAATTACCCCGTACATAGCAGATTATTTGGATTGGGTTAACCACGTAAAAAAGAAATCTAAATCTGAACATCTCAGAGAGTCTGTCATCAAAAAAATTATCGAAACTGACGAAGAATATCAAAATTTTCTTTCGGAGCAAAGAACAAACCTCTAATTTAATTAGTATCTGCTGCTTCCCTGTTGACAAAGTCTTATAAAAGTTCTATTTTTAAATAAATGGCGTAATGGCGCCATGGCACACTACAAAATGGAGGTGTGGAGAGTGAAGACATTGGTTTCGCAAAAGCCAAATTGTGAGAATGCTTTGCAGTGGCTTGCCGGAATTTCCGGTGTTCAAGTGCCCGTCGTGGGTGACCCTTCGCGGTCAACCATCGACGAACAGAGAGCGCTGATTTCGGTCGAAGAACCATCCTTCCAAGTAGAGCCAATCAGCGCGGAGCAGTTGATCGGCGGGATGGTAGGCTGTTTCCTGACTGATCTGAGCGCGATGGGTGTCCGCCCCAGGGAGGTTCGTCTCAACGGCAAGATGAAGTTCCGGGCGATACCCCTTTCGTGCAGCGATCTTTCCAGGCTACCGACCGAAGCTCGGCAGACCTACCAGCGGATCCATGCGCTTCCCAGCTCGGTTCCCTTCCCCGACTGGGCAATATTGGAGGAAGTGCCGCCACCGGCGCCTCCCCCGCTGTATCGGAGAGATCCCTGGCTAGCGGTTCAAATCGGGAGTCGCTACTACGGCGTCTACCATTGGGATTAGACGCGGCACATCGAAAACACGGAGCGCTTTGGGACCTTGTCCTGGAGCGCTCTTTCCATAAGGAGGAGGAAGAAGATGGGAGCGAAACGATGTGAACTTTGCGTTGGGAGATCGGAGCATCTTGCGGATACAGCCTGTGCTTTTTGTGGAAAACTACGCTGTAGTCAGCAATTGACGTGTGATTGTGAGAGCACTAAGGATCTTATGAGTATCACAGAACAAGCTTTAGTCGTTTACCGCAACCTAGAGAATCACATATGTGAAATGGAGGGGATGTTCAACGGTAAACAAGTACAGCGGCCGTACGTCTATGTTTGCTTCCTCTGCGGTGTTACCTTTTGTGACCTATGCGCTGCTGAGTTCGAACTAGAAGACACCAAAGATGTGGCGCAGCTGTACCAGGTGTTAGCTAATCCGGATAGCTTTGGGGTAAGGTTGCGGCAGATCTCATCTATTGGTGAGGCGACTCCTGGAGAGTTCCGTATCCTGGATCAGCAGCTGGAAAAGCTTCTTAGCAACATTCACACTATTATGGTGTGTGAAAAGCACGGCAACAAACCGACACAGCTTCTACTGACATCTAGTACAGGATGGGAGCCTTCGGTTGGTCTTGAAACATCTCTCACTCCAGCTGAGAGCAAAACTGCCCTCGTTTTAGGTAAGGAGATGCGGACAAAATTCCAAAACATAGCCGAGCGGCGGAGACAACACCTTGCTGCAATAGATGAAGAAAGAAGAAGAGAAGAAAAGGTAGGTGTGGTGCACGCGGTATATGACAGATATGCTATACCAGCACCGGCTCAGCCTACTCTGCCATCACAAAGAATCAGAAGAAGTGGTGGAACTAGTCCAGAGATTACTTCTTCCAGGGTGGTAGCTACTGGTACTAGAACCGAGGATGCCCGAAACCGACAGATACTACTCGCCATCGCAATACTTTTTGCTATTTTGATAGCAGCGTTACTATCAGTTTGGTTACAGGTCAATGGAGTTTCTATACAAGAAGCCTTGCATTTCTTGGGTCGGGTGGTGATGGCGATCTTAATATGTGCCTGGGTCGCTGCTTTTTTGATTGCTCTCTACTTCTGGATCGACAACAACACTTAGTAGTGTTCTGGTCAATCACGAATAGGCCGTGCTAGGTTTCCTACCATCCTAGCACATTCCTTGAAAGGGGAAGCTTAAAATGCTTTTTCTTTCTTCAACAAAGAACTTTAAAAATTTATTTGGGGGAGGAGAGATGAGTTGCCGAAAAGATCCGTATGAAGTTTTGGGTGTATCCAGGGGTGATTGTGATGCGGAAATAAAAAGGCAATGGCGTACTCTTGCCTTGAAGTATCATCCTGATGTTTCTGTCTTGCCAGTTGAGTACGCCACGCAAAAATCAGCAGAAATAAATGCAGCCTACGATCTCTTGAAAGATGCTGAGTTGAGGGCTGCCTATGACAAAACTCACGGTGGACCAATATTGAGAGTGTACGACGTTGAGTCCGAAATAGATATAGTAGAAGGTAAACCGGCTATTATAAAGTTTAAGGTAGGTATAGTCAGCGGAGCAGTCTCGTCAAAAAGCAAGCTGCATTTTACTTCCTTAAATGACTGGTTGAAAGTCAAACCAGTAAAAATAAAATCTCTTTCCGAGGGAGCAACCTTTCCGTTAGAGGTGTGGCTCGTAATCGTTACGGACAACATTTCACGAGATGTTTGGAGTGAAGGGAAAATTGAGATTCAAGTGAGGGAGGTAGTGTCGTGAACGATAAATCAATTGAGGCGTCGATTCCGGGTCCTGCTAGTCTGGTAGCAGTTTCTAACGAGACAGTATCGGTTAGTTTGGGCCAGGGTCCACTCAACTTCGGTGGGACAGCATATGTGGATATAGTATTCGTAATCGACACTACTGGGAGTATGGAGGACGAGATTGATGGTCTGCTAACCACCTCGCAAAAGCTCGTCGATCGCCTTGCGAAAAAACAGATCAATTGGCGTATAGCTGTGGAAGCTTTTGGCGACCTGACTGTGCCTGGCGATAGGATAGCGGCTACCGTGTTTTCTAAGAATATCGAAGTGATAAAAAAATCGCTGAGAGAAATTCCTAGATACAGTGGCGGTGGTAATGAGGGTGAATCCAGCCTTGAGGCTTTGCTTAAGGCGATGAATTTGTCAGGTTTTAGACAGAGCGCCATAAAGGTGTTCATTCTCATGACTGATGAACCTGCGCTGCAATCAGAGCAACTAAACGCTGATATGGTGATAGATACGCTAAGAAAGAAAGGTGCGTTGACCTTTGTGATATCCGAGCCATTTGATTATTTCAAAAGAATGGCGAGAGCTACAGGGGGGACTTGGTTCCAAATCAGCAACGACACCAACTTTCTTTCGATCCTGAGAAGGTTTGGAGAAAAAGTCGCGCAAGTCGTTGAAGAGGTGTACCAACTCGCGGATGGCGATGTCCAAAAGTACCTACTGCTGAAAAGCGGATTATTGTGGGAGGTAGTATGGAGGGGAATAAGGTTGTAATACAGGTAAGGGCCCGTGTTCGGTCGTCGGTGCCTAAAGTTACTGTCAAACCCCCATCGGCGGCTGCGTCATCGACGAAATCACCGCGGACCTCATCGAGTACATCAACTGGTGCTGGTCGAAGTAGTTATGCGAGACGAACAGCTAGTTATTCGGCTCCACCGCCCCCACCACCTCCACGGCCTTCACCACCTCCGAGTTCGGTACCCCACTCGGATTGGATTCCTTACCCACACTTTGGACCACCGAAGTCAGTGAGGTTGGATGGTAAACCAGAACTAATAGCTTGGGCTGGAATACTGGCGCTGTGTATCCTAGCGACTCTACTCTGGTGCATGTCGCTTTATGGGATTTCCGTCCAAGAAGCTTTGCATTTTATGGGTCGGGTGGTGATGGTGCTCTTAATATTCGCTTGGGTTGCCGCCTTTGTGGTTGCCTTAGGTTTATGGCTCACAAAGTAGCTGATGCCCCGAAGATAATCGCCAGCATTTTGTGCTAGGTTCCCTACCCGCCTAGCACTTTTCTCGGAAGATAAAAGCTTAAAATGCTTTTTCTTTCTTCGACAAAGAACTTTAAAAATCTATAAGGAGGGAGAGATGGGGAGGGTTCTTGCTGGTTATTCAAACCTTGCTACTGGAGCCTTTGGAGTTTTCTGCATCGTCGCTGCATTCTTCATGCCGGATGCAACTGCCCTTGACCGGATTGGAGCATTTGGTCTGGGAGCAGCGCTACTGACCTTGGCTGTTTATGTTGGTCAGGTCGGTGGTCTTGAAGAGCTACAGTGGTGGCAGAGCGGATTGATGATACTCTCATTCCTGCTGGGGGTAGTAATTGTGGTTTTTACGATCTTTATGGTTTGGTTTGTGTACCGCCTGGTGCGGGTAGCAGCCGATGCCATGCTGGAAACTTGGGGAGGGAAATGAGAGATGAGTAATCAAACACTGCGGGTAGTAATTGTGATTGAGATCGCTCTTTTCGCGCTCTTGCTAGTATTGAGCCTGGCAAAAGTGCTAGGCGGCGAGGGTGATGGAGAGTCGATTACAGATACCGTAAAACAACCCGCGGTTGTTGCCAGCCAAACGGCTAAAGCTTCAGTGCCGACACCAGTGAAAACTGTAGTTCCTAGGGTTACGCCGACGCCAGTACCAACACCGAATCCGACTCCTTCACCGAGGCCTACTCCAAGCCCGACACCGGTCCCAATACCTACTAAAAGCACACTAAGAGTTGAGTTAAGGTATTCTGATGGATCGCCAGCGCTTGGGTATTGGTTAGACCTTTTCAGGCAAGAAACCGATATAAACGGCAACCCGATTAGCGGTGAAGGACTCGATGGCGCTTCGACAGGAAATAGCGGCGCTGTCAACTGGGAACTTGACCCTGGGAAATATGTCGTTATTTTCAGGGGTTTTGGCAACCCATTAATCGGCGGCTCTCCTTTTGGTCCGGATCAAGGACCGGGGTTTGGGGATCTTATCGTAAATGCAGGTGGGACTACGACATTAAAAATTAGCTCAGGCCAACTGCTAATGACTGTGTGGAGGGGTCAGTGCCAAAACGACACTTGTATTGAATTAGGTGAGCCTAACCCACACGCATCGCTGTGCGCAATGGTAAAAGTAAATTTCACCGAATACCAAAATGTTCTGTGCGGTGAAACAAACGATCAAGGGCAAATAAATTTACAGCTGCTGCCTGGGGAATACTTGCTGCACCTTAACTTCGGCGCGTGGGGGGCGGACATTGGTAGTGTAACAATACAGGAGCTAAAAACAGTTACGATGAATTGCACTACTTATGGGTTTGTCGATGGTTACGGCCAAGGAATAGCAGGATATAAAGACCCTACATGTGCACGTTAAAGCGGTTTCGCTCGACGGGACCGCTTTTCTTTTTGATACGTTAAGATCCAGTTGACTTATTCGGTTATCTTTCGGATACTATATTTAGTATTCAGTATTGCGTATTTAGTATTTTGTATAAAATTTTCTGATACTGGATACAATATACATGCTACAAAATACTCGTTCTAGCTGGATGCATCTAGATCTGGATGCTTTTTTTGCTAGCGTTGAACAAAAATTAAAGCCTTCGTTGAAAGGAAAGCCAATTCTTGTTGGCCGAGTTGATCCTCATGGTCGAAGCGTTCCTCGCGGCGTCATCGCCACTTGTTCATATGAAGCAAGGAAATTTGGTTGTAAGTCCGGTATGCCTCTTTTTCAAGCCCTGAAACTTTGCCCACAAGCAATCGTCGTCGGTGGTCATTACGAAGAATATATAAAAGCATCTGGTCAAGTTTTTTCCATTGCTGCAAGGTACGCGCCGAAGGTAGAGCAAATCGGTATCGACGAAGCGTTTTTAGATTTTTCCGGTACCGATTGGATTTATCCAGACCTGCCTGCCGGCAGGCAAGGTTTGATTAAAATCGCGAGAAAAATCAAAGAAGAAGTGAAACGCGAAGTAGGCATCGCCGCTTCTATTGGTATTGCTGCGACAAAAGTGGTGGCAAAAGTCGCAAGTGATTATCAAAAACCTGATGGGTTAACGCTCGTACCCGCGGGGTCGGAACGGAAATTTCTCGCCCCCCTACCAGTAACCCGCTTACCTGGTATCAACGAAAAAACCAAGCAGAAAATGGCCACTATATTAGTAGGTAGTAATATAGTGAAACCAAATCAGGAAATTACGATTCGTAATTTGGCAAATTTGTCAAAAGATTTTGTTGAAAAACATTTTGGCAAAGTTGGTCTTAGTTTGTGGCAGGCAGCTAATGGGATTGATAACCTTTGGTTTTCACCAAGGACGGAGGTGAAATCAGTTTCTCGCAGCGAAACTTTTGCTAAAAATAGCGCTGACCTGAAATTTATTTTGGCGATGCTTCAATATTTAGCAGAAAAGGTTGGACAAGAGTTGCGACGTGAAGGTTACGCTGGCCGATGTGTTCACGTCACTATCCGTTACGCGGATTTTCGAACTGTTTCTCGTCAACATACTCTTCCCTACCCTACAGCTAGCACAAAAGAAATTTTTGACGCGGGGGTAGTTTTATTGAAAGAGCTTTGGGATCATCAGAAGTCCTTGAGATTGGTTGGAATCGGAATATCACAATTTGAGGAGACGGTTCAGCCGTCATTGTTCGATAATGCTCGTGAGAAAAGACTAAATCTAGAAAAAAGAATTGACACTTTGCGCGAAAAATTTGGTAAGGATGCAGTGGTTCCAGCAGCTGTTATGAGATTAGATAAAAAGCCTTTAGAAAGAAGAAGCCGGTGAATTCGCTTGGTAGCGGACCACCGGCAAGATTGTTTGGTGAGAGATTAACCCCGCCTGTAGGCGCATGGAATCAGTCTCCTTTGACCTGGCAGTGTCAGTCCCAGGTTGGAGGGAGGGCCATGCACCGGTAGCGTGGAATCTCCCATTTTAAAGCGGCAAGAGCAGCGGCCTCGGCGAAAGGAACCTACATCCGCTGTGAGTGAGTGGTGGACACCGAGCCACAAATCTCACCCTTTGGTTTCTCTTACCGCCCCAGTCGCCCCGCCAGGCGAACTGGCAAAGTTGAAGCTCTGATGGGAGTGCTCATCAGAGCAAGAGATTCGAGGGGGCGTCATAGGCACTCCGGAGCCCCGTTATACATAACAAAAAAGGCGGAAAAGGTCAGAGTCGTACACGTTAGTGTTCAGAAGATCAGTAAATGTTAGACTCTTCCGCCGTTCCATCCGAAGATGGTAAGTTTGGAGCTGGCAGGGCTGGATCAAGAACTCCTCTCCCGAAGGATTAGAGACATCTCCGAACCCTACCAGCTCATCCATCGAGTCGAGGCGTGTCGCCCAGGTGGTCCCTTTGGAGGGGCCTGAAGCTATACGCTATCCCCGACTCGATCAGATCTGGAAGGATCTCGCGAAGACTCACGCCACCGTTGAGGCCACCATCAAGGCGGTCCTCATAAAGGCCGCACTGCAGCCACCGTCGAGACCCCCTTTCCAGTAGTTGCTCGCCGTTTGACCATCAAGGTGCAAACCACCTCAAATGGGATACAGTTGGCCAAACTGCATCTGGTAGGTTGGTATCAGCTGGCTTGAACCCTTGCCTACCTTTTTACTAAAAGTGTGACATTAGGGCGAGGAGAACCTCGTTGTCACGCCCCACCACTACTGGACCCTCGCGCGAAGGAATTTAGCCTTAAAGTACTCAAGACCAAATTCCTCCGAACGAGGTAATTTCTCTCCAAATTTAACAAATTGCTTTCACAATTTATGACAAGCGTAAAAAATTGTCAAGTCAGGAAAGCGGGAATTATTATAGCAAAAAGGAAGAAGGTTGTCAACCACTATAAGTCTTTCCGTATGTAAATTTAGCTTCGCCAAATTTACGTACTCTCAAAACTTGCGTTCAAGCGTAGTCTAACGACTTAGGAGTGAAACGACGCAAAGCGCGAAGCGATTTATCCGCTTAAACTAAGTACCCTCTAACTAAATGGGAAACGACGCTGTTTTCATCCTTGGACTGTGATTCCAGGGAGAGTCCAGCGTCGTTTTAGTCGGCAGAGAGTTTGAGCAGGATTGTCTCGGCACGCCGTAGATTGCTAATCGTCCTTGCCAGTAGGGTCCAGGTTCCTTCGGACCTTTGGCGTAAACGAGTATTAGCGTGCGCCACTGGGACAAGTCTACGTACGGGTTAAGTATATTGCTTTGCCCGTGGACGCCTGTCCCAAGCAGATAGGCCATGCCGTCTTCTGTCTCCACTTCCAAGGGCCAGTGGTTTCGTGAAGGTATCGGGGTGAACCTTCCAAGCCTAGAGTCTTTTAGGAGCTTAGTTATTGTTCTTCCCATCTCTCCCCCTTTACGTCTTGGGTGCACGATCACCAATTTGGGCGTGCGCGTATTGTAGCAAAATAACTGGGAAAATCAAGATTGGGATTATTTAAACTTGCTTTACTGCGCCGGCAAGGATGTCATCACGGATCTTTTTCCACCAAGGGAAAGTTAATTTTTTAAGATAAGAAAGTCGATCTTTGTAAATTTCTTCAAAATAAGTGTTTCCAGCTTGGATTTCTTCAAAACATTTAGAAAGAAGCTGCAGCTTATCCGCTACTTTAACGATTTGTGATTCGATTGATTTGGATTCACTTTCTGTTTCCCACAGTTGCACTAGCTCACTAGCCAAATCGGCTGGTAAATCGGCGAACATCTCGCCTACCATCTGGCGGTTTACATCGCGAATTGCCTGATAAACCTTTTCATTAAAATGTTTAAAAGGATTGAGAATATCACCGCTGAAACTTTCCTCCGCGTCATGAATGATCGCCATTGATAGGGCTTTTTTCGTATCAATCTTAACCTTCTTTTTTTCCAAAAGACTGCTAAGAATCAAAACAAAATAAGCAACGTAAAAAGAATGTTCTGCCACACTCTCCGGGAAATGTTGCGGCCGATTGTTAAACCGTATTACGTGAGCCAGGTCTCTATTCAATAAATGCTCAAATATTTTTGCCATAGCTTAAGCGATTATACAAAAGCCTGTTCTGTATTTGCAAAGAGTAATAAAAAGATTTAAAATGCGCTACCAGCACAAGAAAATCCATAAATAAGGAGAGGATCGTTTTGCCAAAACCAAGAGCGGACCTTCAAGTTGTGGCTTACCGTGTTAATGCCCGGTTGAGAAAAGGAAACATCGCTGCTGTTCCGATTTATCCTCTTTCGACGGAGTGGTCAGAGCTTGATCGCTGGCCTTCGGTCATCCTCCTTCTTGATAGTTTGAGAATACGGTTGCCGGCGTTGTATAGCGACTCAAGACGAAAATATGAGGCGAAGTATGAGCTCACCTGGTACAATCGGGTTACTATTCCTCCGTCAGTTCTTAATAGCCGTTTTGTAGGTGTGAGTAGAAAATCACCTGATTACGAATGGCTTATGCATGCCAGTAGAGAGCAACGTCGAGCAGTCGGTGTGATAGAAACATCTCTTGGCCTAAAAAGACGGATCTATGAGGTGGTTCGGGATCTGTCTCATGGTCAGAGGCAACCGATACATGTTCGGCTGCAATATGAGGATGAAAAAGCAAAGCTAGAGACTATTCGGATGAAGCTGAGAGAAAGGTTGCGTCAGGAGGCGGCTGGACTGCTTATTCTTTCTGATGAGGAAATTGAGATAGCCCAGCTGACTTCAGCTCAGATTGGTTTTCGTATCGAAGAGATCGAGCGAATATTAATGGACAGAGCTGTAAGAGAGACGAGGCTTGCTTCTTATGCTCGAATGAGCAATCTTCAGCTTTTCCTACTTGCCGAGAGTCTTGCTGAGTTCAAATCAAGCTTTGCAAGAATGCCGAAAATAAACATAGCTGCGGTTCAAAGATACCTGCAAGGATTTTTGTCAGATCTTGCTCTATACGGTAGTAGGGAGATACGGAATAATCGAAATTATGCCCAAAACCTGATCAGGAGAATCATTGATAATATGGGTGATTTGGAAAGGGCAGAAATAGTTCGTCTTCTGAATATGGCGGTGGAACACCTTACGAGAGCTGCCAATATTATGACTGGTTGGGCGGATAGTCTAAGTGCGGAAGAAAAGCTGATCGTGGGTTTAGCTTCCCTTCCGGGAGATGTCTAAAATAACAACTATAGGTTGACATATAGGCACGGAGAAGTGTATAATTAACAAAACGCGGAAGAAAGCGAGGAGGTCAGCTTGAGCGGTGAAGAGTATGAATGCGCAATACCTGTGAATCCCAAGGCATTAGAGGATAAGCAGGTACTTTGTGGGAGACCGGCTCGGGGTGCTTGTTCCAGATGTGGCCGGCCGAGGTGTGATAGCCACGTTGGTCGCTACACACTTTGCTCGGACCGAGCTGGATGCGACTGGATAGTAGCGTGGAGAAAGCGACCGCGCTTGTCTGAGCATCCTGTTAAGTACCCAGACAGGTGCACACACTGCGCACAAGGTGCGGTTGTGGTTGGCGAGAGTCACGCCTTCTGCTCTGTCTGTGGGAATGAAATCGAGCCGATCGCAGACGCCTGACCGCCGTTAGTTGCTTACCTGTCAAGTAAGTGACGAAGCGGCGGTCTTTCTGTTTTAAAAAGTTAGCTTCCAAAGTCAGACCTTGACGCACAAAAATCAAACGTGAAGACACAATTTATGCGATCGCAAAACTTGTGTCTTTAATTCATTACGGATTGGAAGAATTCTGACAAGAGCGAACCTATCAAGAGATTGTATTTCCTCGATTGTTGTGTTAGATATTAAAAGATGGTTTTGAACAAAACTGATAAGGTAGTTGCGGAAATAATCAAAAAAGAGGAAGAGCGGCAAAGGGAAAATATCAATTTGATCGCCTCTGAGAATTACGCCTCGAAAGCCGTCCGTGAAGCCCTCTCTAGTGTTTTTACCAATAAGTATTCCGAAGGCTACCCATACAAAAGATATTACGCTGGGAATCGATTTGTGGATGAAATTGAAACTCTGGCGATAGAAAGAGCAAAAAAAGTATTTGGAGTTAAGTATGCTAATGTTCAAGGGCTTTCCGGCTCCCCTGCCAATCAAGCCGCTTACATGGCTTTGGCGGAACCTGGTGATACAATAATGGGGCTTACTCTTACCCACGGTGGGCATTTGTCTCACGGTGCTAGTGTGAATTTTTCCGGAAAGATCTTCCACGCTATCGGATACGAAGTTGACCCAAAAACAGAGCTGATTGATTTTGATAAATTGGAGACTCTTGCAAAACAGTGTCGGCCGAAGGTAATAGTCGCTGGTTTTACTGCTTACCCCAGAATTGTTGAGTGGAAGAAGTTTAGACAGGTAGCCGATTTGGTTGGAGCTTACCTTTTAGCAGATACATCCCATTTCACTGGTTTAATTGTCGCTGGTGTTCACCCAAGCCCGGTCAGAATCGCTGATGTGACTATGACGACTACTCACAAGACTCTTCGCGGTCCCCGTGGCGCAATTCTCGCGACAAATGATTCCGAAATCGCCAAGAAAATAGACAAGGCGGTATTCCCTGGACTGCAAGGCGGACCACATGACAATACGACCGCAGCGATTGCCGTTTGTCTGAAAGAAGCTTCAAGCGCGTCATTCAAAAAGTATGGACAGCAGATTGTGAAAAACGCAAAGGCTTTGGCGCAAACTCTTTCAGAAAACGGATTACGTTTAGTAAGTGGTGGGACCGATACTCATCTGGTTTTAATTGATCTTGGCTCGGATGGACCAACTGGAAAAGAAGTTCAGACTGCTTTAGAGAAAGTGGGAATTATCGTTAATAAAAATACTGTCCCCCGAGAAACTCGTAAACCATTTGTTGCTAGTGGAATTCGACTCGGTACTCCGGCAGTCACAACCCGCGGAATGAAGGAAAAAGATGTTAAGCAGGTTGGTAGGTTAATCGCTTTTGTTGTGAAAAATTTTAATGACGAAAAATCTTGCAAAAAGGTTGAGACAGAAGTTAAAAAACTCTCTGCTAGATTTCCCGTTCCTTAAACCTCTTTAAGTTGACATTAACGACTAGATTTGAAATCATTAGATCAATGCTCTTAGAAAGCCATCCGGATGAGACAGCTTGGTTTAAAAAACATCAGAAGTTTTATGAGTGGGTCACGTACTTTGTAGCTATTCCTACTTACATTCTAACCTTCCTGCCAATCGGTGTACCGATTCATCGAGTGGGTATCACCTCTCTGTTCGTATTCGTTCTTATTTTCAACGTATTGCTGTTTAGGATATTGCCATTTGAGGTTAAAGAAGGCCTCTTCCGTTATACAATCAGGCAAAAACTGTTTTTTGTACAAATCGCGGATCATTATTTTGGTAGCGCAGCGATATTTTTCACTGGTGGAATGGGTAGTTCTCTTTGGTATATTTATATCGCCGCTCTTATCATGGGAGCGATGGTGCTGCCAGCCTGGGCAATAATTTTTGCAGGTGTGTTTTCGATTACTATTTATTTGGCTACGGTCGCCTATATCACTCCATATTTTATTGGCTTATACGAAGTTGGTTTGACAGCCCAAATGGTTGTCGTTCCACTAGCTTCAGTAATCGCTATTGTTTTAACCCACACAATAGCAAAAGATTTAAACCTAGAGATCTCCCGAGTTAGAAAACTTGCAAGTGATTTAAAGAAAAAAGCCTCCGAGGTAATGGGTGAAAGAAACAAACTAGATACTATTGTCGCATCTGTAGTTGATGGGATATTTGTTTTGGATAGAGAAAGACGATTTATTTTTTCCAATAAAGCAGCTTTGGGGATACTAAAGCTTACCGAGGAAGATATAACTCATGAACGCTTTGATGAAGTAATTACAGCATTTGATACCCAATCCAATGAGCAAGTTAAAGAAGATCAAATCTGCCCATTGGGGAAGGTTGAGGAGGACAAAATATTATTTGGACCGAGGGAACTTAAAGTCAAGATAGGCGCTAGAAAAGATATCTGGATTCGGTTAATCTCAAGTGGAATAAAGGAAGGACCCGATATTGATATCGGTTGTATTTGTACCTTCCATGATGTAAGCAAAGAGAGAGAACTCGAAGAGATGAAACTTGATTTCGTCGCCATGGCAGCTCACGAACTTCGCACACCACTAACCGCTGTACGTGGTTATCTTTCAATATTGCTGGAAGAAAAAGAAAAAAAGCGTGATCCGGAAGAACAAGAATGGATTAAAAAAGCATTTGTTTCGACAAATAGCCTTGCTTCTCTTGTAGAAAACTTACTTTCAATCTCAAGAATAGAAAAGCATAGCTTGAAGATGGAATTTGTAGATTCTGATTGGCAAGAAGTATTAAAAGAAGCGGTAGAAAACTTTAAACAGCAAGCAGAAGGAAAAAATATCGATCTTGCACTTGAAATAAAGGGGAAAGTACCATTAATTGCTGTTGATAAATTTAGAATGAATGAGGTGCTTGGTAATCTACTGACTAACGCTCTAAATTACTCAAAAACAGGTGGCAAAGTAAAAGTAAGTTCATTTATTCAAGGTAACGATGTTGTAACATCAGTTAGTGATACGGGTGAAGGGATTCCCGAGTCTGCCCTACCCCATTTGTTTACTAAATTCTTCCGTGTATCAGGTGTATTGGAACAAGGATCCAAAGGTACTGGTCTTGGACTTTATATTTCGAAAGCTATAGTAGAAATGCACAACGGCGAAATTTGGGTAAAAAGTAAGCTTGGAGCTGGAAGTACATTTAGTTTCAGTCTGCCATGTAAAGAAAAGAAAGTCGGTTTGGTAAAAGAAGAAGGGCGTTTGGGGGGTACACTCTTAAGATCTGTTTGAGTAATCTTTATCATACTCATAAAAAATGTAAAACTAAAGTAAGTTTGACAACTGCGTTTGATTTTGAAATCATTAAATTAATGCTGCTCGATAATTACCCAGAGGAAGCTGAAAGATTAAAAAGACACGAGAAATTTTTTGAGTGGGTAACATGGTTGATCGTAATTGTAGGTTATACCATTACTTATTTTCCACTAGGTTTACCAATCCATCGATTGGGCGCAAACATCCTTTTCCTTACAGTGGGCCTGACGACATTTATTTCTTATCGGATCCTGCCTTTTGAAAAGAGAATCGGATTTTATCGTTACACATACAAACAAAAAGGTTTTTCCATCCAAGTTTCTGATCACTTATTTGCTAGCGCTTTAATATTTTTATCTGGAGGGATAAATAGCCCGTTTTGGTTCATATATTTACTTGCTTTGATTGCTGGAGCAATGTATTTGCCTGCTTGGGCAATGGTCGTAGCTGGGGTTGAGGCAATCCTGCTTTATTTATTGACTGTCGCATTATTAACCCCGTATTTTTTTGGATTATATAAGGTTGGTGTAACTGCTCAAATGCTTATAGTGCCAATTGCATCTTTCTTTTCTGTAATCATGACGTACGTGGTAGCAAAGGATTTAAATATCGAAATTCAAAATATACGAAAGCTGGCAAATAATTTAAAGAAAAAAACAACGGAGGTGATAGGCGAAAGGAATAAATTGGATACGGTAGTGGCAAGTGTGGCTGATGGAATTTTTGTGCTTGATAAAGAAAAAAGAATCACCTTTATTAACAGTGCTGCGCAAGCAATTCTTGGGTTAAATAAAGATAATGTATTAGAAAAAAATATCGATGAAATTTTAGAATTAAGAGAAGAGAGAAACTACGAGTTGATTGATAGCGGTAAAATTTGTGTGACGAAAAATATACACGCCGATAAAAAGTTGTTTGGGCCTATTAATCTGCGAATAAAAACCAAGTTTGGTAGTGAAATCTTGGTAAATCTCACTTCTAGCGGAATTAAGGAGGGAGATGAAGTTGATATAGGTTGTATATGCACTTTCCACGACATAAGCAAAGAAAAAGAACTCGAAGAAATGAAGCTTGATTTTGTGGCTATGGCTGCTCATGAGTTAAGGACTCCTCTTACTGCAGTGAGGGGTTACCTATCAATCCTTATAGAAGAAGTTTCCAAAAAATTAACAAAAGAAGAAAAGTCTTGGGTGGAAAAGGCTTTTGTATCGACTACAAACTTATCGTCTCTTGTTGAAAACTTACTGTCAATTTCTAGAATTGAGATGCAAAGCTTAAAATTAGAGTTGGTAGAAACCAACTGGGCTATTTTTTTAAGAGAAATTATCAATAATTTCCAGCCTCAAGCGAAACAAAAAAATATCGATCTAAAATTGATATTAAAAGGCGAAATACACAAGATTTCCATAGATAAATTCAGAATGAGCGAAGTCATGTCAAACCTGTTGGCTAATGCAATTAACTACACAAACCCAGGCGGCAAGGTGGAATTAACTTCGTGGATTGATAAAAAAGACTTGATTACCACTATCGAAGATACCGGTGAAGGTATTCCTGAAAGTGCGTTACCGCATCTGTTTACCAAGTTTTTCAGGGTTTCTGGTGCTTTGGAGCAAGGGTCAAAGGGTACGGGATTAGGTTTATATATTTCAAAAGCAATTATTGAAATGCACCAGGGGAAAATATGGGTAAAAAGCACTTTAGGTGTTGGCAGCATTTTTGGGTTTAATATCCCGGTTGTTAATATTACAAACAAGTCATAAATAAACAAGGTTTATAACTTGACAGGCTAATAATAAGACTTTATGCTCGAATAAGAATCGACGAAAAATGATATCATTTACTGCCCAACCTTCAGTAATATTTGAATTTATATTTAACCCTTACGCTATTTTATCGTATCTCGCTTTCGTTACGAATAGTGTTGTAATCTACTTAATCGTCTCTAAAGGTTTGCAAGTATCGGCTAACCGGTGGTTTGTTATGACTGTACTTGCGATTCTTCCTTGGAGTTTATCAGAAACTTTGTCCAGAATTAGCGGTAGCCCAACCGCGGCTGCTTTTTGGGAAACAACTGGTGTGATTGGTTGGATATTTGTGTCACCTCTGTTTCTTAGTTTTACGCTAGCGTATATTGGGAAAGAAAAATTTCTCTCAAGACTTTCTACTCAAATTCTTCTTTTTGGTCCAGCAGTCCTCTTCCTTTTTCTCGGTTGGGCTACTGATTTGATTAGTAATACGAATCCAGGCGTATATCAAAAAGTTTCCTGGGGTTGGGATAGTTCGGCCGCACCTTTGTTTTGGCTGCCTCTTGCATGGTTAGATATTCTGTTTATTATCTCTCTAGGACTACTATTTCTATACTGGAAAAACTTAAAAGAGACTGCCAGACGTAAACAAACGATGCTAATTTTCATTGGAGTACTTATCCCGGTTGTTGGGGGCTCTGTCACAAACGGTTTGTTTCAGATATTAAATATTGAATTTATTGGATTGGCGGTTGTGCTTACTACAGTAATGAGCATAACCGTCACCTACGCTATTATCAAATATAAATTATTTGTCTTCAATCCCGCGACAATTGCGACCAACATTGTCGAAACAATGAACGAGATACTACTGGTCTTGAACCCCAACCATACCATCGAGTTTGTGAACAGCGCTGTCGAAAACACACTTGGTTATAAAAAGAAAGATATCATCGGTCTATCTTTCAAGAAGTTATTAAAAGGAGACTGGGAAGAATTTTACAACAACGTTATTAAATTAGTCTACGAAAACAAGACAATTTCCGGTGTAGATTTAGAATTAATTAGCTCCTCTAGAGATGAGATTCCCGTGAGTTTTTCAGCATCACCCTTAAAAGACCCAAAAGGCGGAATATTAGGAGTTGTTTGTGTAGCAACTGACATTAGAAAAATTCGTGACTTGTTTATAGACGTTACGGCAGAAAGAAATAAATTGACGACAACTATCGAGTCTATCGCAGATGGGGTGTTAGCTTTAGATTTTGATTCTTACGTGATGATGGTCAACCCGGCAGCTCTCAATATGTTGGGTTTGTCAGATACAGATATTATCGGAAAAAATATTGATGGTGTTATAGACGCTTATGAGGAAGATAAAAAAATATTATTTAAGGAATTTATCCCTAAAGTTAAACTAGCCCAAGATACGATCATTGCTCGAAAAGAAAATATTAAATTAGCTACAAAATTTGGAAAACAAATGTATGTAAATTTAACTAGCTCTGCAATTAAGGAAGGTGCAGAAGCAGGTTTGGGTGCAATAATTACGATGAGTGATGTGAGTAAAGAAAAAGAACTTGAAGAAATGAAACTTGATTTTGTATCAATGGCGGCTCATGAACTACGTACCCCACTTACAGCAATAAGGGGTTATTTATCTGTATTGCAAGAAGAAATGACCGCCAATTTAACTAAAGAACAAAAATCTTTTCTTGATAAAGCCTTTATATCCTCATCTCAACTGGCAGCATTAGTTGAAAATCTGCTTTCTGTGTCGCGTATAGAGCGTGGTGCAATGAAGATTGAGACCGAACCGCAAAATTGGAAAGTTATATTAGGCGAAATTATATCAAATTATACTCCTTTGGCGAAGGAAAAAGGAATAAATTTATTATTAACTTGTCCTGAAGGAGTACCAAACGTGCTAGTGGACAAATTTAGGATTAGCGAAGTGATATCAAATCTTATTGGCAACGCACTAAATTATACTGAGTCGGACGGTACAGTTGAATTAAAGGTTGAGTTGGATAAAAAAAGCAACCGGGTAGTTACCCATGTGATTGACACAGGTCAGGGAATACCTGAAAGCGCCCTACCCCACTTGTTTACAAAATTTTTTAGGGTATCTGGGGTGCTAGAGCAAGGATCAAAAGGGACAGGTTTGGGACTTTATATTTCTAAGGCAATAATAAATATGCATGGTGGTGATATATGGGTTAGCTCAAAATACGGGGAAGGCAGCACTTTTAGCTTTAATATTCCAATAGCTTTAAGCGAAGATAAAAATAAAGTAACTATTTACCAAAACAAGCCTAAAAGATTTTTCTTGCGTAAGAAAGGCTCGCAACAAAATAAAGCTCCACTTGCTTAGCGGGGGTCGCTACCTAGGCGGAAGAGTCTCTTTTCTCAATACTAAAATAAAAATTTAATAAACTGCTAATTACTTTCTTTTTTTATACTTGAAGCAGCTGCCACGACGTCGCTTTCATCAGAAAATCTGATCAGTATTACCCCTTGAGTTTGTCTTGTCAATACTGGGATATCCTTCACAGGCAGTTTTATTACTTGGCCATTTTTGCTGGTTATTATAATATGTTTATCTTCTTTCCCCAGTACTTTCGCATCCACAACTACTCCATTTTTAGTAGTTACTTCGGCTGTTTTTACTCCTAGACCTGCTCTGGATTGCAGAGGCCAATCCTGGATCTTACTTTTTTTGCCAAACCCATGCTCAGTTATGATAAATAACTCTCCATTTGGAATTACTTTATCCATAGTTATTACATGATCGTCTTTTTTTAACCTAATTCCAAGTACGCCGGCGGTTGGTCTACCCATGGATCTTACATTTTTTTCGGGGAATTTTATCGACATACCATTCTTAGTTGCCATAACGATTTGGTCATTCCCATTTGTTAATTTTACCCATGAAAGTTGGTCTCCGCTATTAAGTTTGATAGCGATCATTCCACTTTTTCGAATATGCTCAAATTCGCTAGTTGCAGTTTTTTTGACGATCCCCTTGTTTGTAGCCATAAAAAGATATTCTGAGGATCTCTTATCTTTTTTCGGTACAGATAAGATGGAGGTGACCTTTTCAGTTTGTTCGAGGTTTATGATATTGACTATTGCAGCACCTTTGGAGTATCGGCTTCCTTCTGGGAGTTCGTAAACTTTGATTTGAAATACTCTGCCGTTGTTTGTGAAAAACATCAAAGAATCGTGAGTATTTGCTGAAAAAATATCAGCCACCGTATCTTCTTCTTTCATTGCAACCCCAGCTACTCCTTTGCCCCCTCTTGCCTGGGAGCGAAAAGTCCCGATGGGGTTTCGTTTTACGTAACCTCCCTTAGTTATAGTTACGATTACTTGTTCAGAGGGAATAAGGTCTTCCTCGGAAAAGTCGCCGATTGGAGTAGAGTAAACTCTGGTACGTCTTTCATCTCCGTATTTTTCTTTCAATTGGTTGAGTTCTTTTTCAATAACGCCTAATATTTTTTTGGGAGAAGCTAAAAGGTCTTCAAGATAAGCAATCATTTCAATTACGTGCTTATATTCTTCTTCTATTTTTTGACGCTCTAAAGCAGCCAATCTTCTTAGCTGCATGTCTAGTATAGCTGTAGCCTGAATATCGGTTAATTTGAATTTTTTAATAAGATTGGTTTTTGCAGTGTCTGCATCCTTTGATTTCTTAATCGTTTCAATTACCGCGTCGAGATTATCAAGAGCAATTTTTAAACCTTCCAATATATGAGCTCGATTCTTAGCTGCTTCGAGATCAAATTGCGTTCTTTTGGTGATGACTTTTTGGCGGTGTCTAATGTATTCGGTTAGAATTTGCTTTAGGGTTAGGGTAAGCGGAACCCCATCTACCAAAGCGACCATGTTTACGTTGAAAGCTAATTGCATCGCGGTGTGTTTGTAGAGGTTGTTTAATATTGATTGAGGCCTGGCATCTCTCTTTAATTCAATTACAATTCTCATCCCGCGTCTATCAGATTCATCGCGTAGGTCGGATATTCCTTCTAGTTTTTTTTCTTTGACCAGGGAAGCTATTCTGGCGATTAATAGGCTTTTATTAACTTGGTAAGGTATTTCTGATACGATAATTACAAATTTCCCTCCTTTTTCTTCTTCTATCTCCGCCTTTGCTCTCATCACAATTCTGCCCTTCCCCGAAGTATAAGCAGAGCGGATCTCGCTTATATCAAATATTGCCCCGCCGGTAGGAAAATCCGGTCCTTTGATATATTTCATCAGGTCTTCGACTGCGGCTTCCGGGTTGTTTATCAAACAAATTATGGCATCACAAACCTCATTTAAGTTGTGCGTTGGTATATTTGTCGCCATTCCTACAGCTATTCCAGCAGACCCGTTTACCAAAAGGTTTGGTATTTTTGCTGGTAACACGGTAGGTTCCTTTCTGGTAGCATCGAAATTATCGGTGAAGGCTACTGTGCGCCTTTCAATATCAGATAGCATTTCGGCCGATATTTTTGCCATTTTACATTCGGTATAACGCATCGCAGCCGGAGGATCACCATCGACGGATCCAAAATTACCCTGACCGGCAACTAGAGGAATTCTCATTGCAAAATTCTGAGCTAACCGCACTAGAGCGTCATAAACAGGAGAGTCTCCATGGGGGTGGTACTTACCTAGTACTTCTCCGACGACAGTTGCACTTTTTCGAAATTTTGCTTCATAGGTAAGACCTAATTCGTGCATAGCGTATAAAATGCGGCGATGGACGGGTTTTAGACCGTCTTTGACATCGGGCAAAGCGCGCTGCACGATTACGCTCATCGCGTAATCTAAATAAGAACGTTGCATTTCTTCGGTTATTTCGATCGGCTCGATTTTACCGATGCTACCCTGAACTACTTTGTTATCTTCTGTCTCCATATATTTTTAAACGATCTTTTCAAAACGAATTTTTATTGGTAAAAATTTATCTAGACAAAAAACAATTACATTCAGCTTATACGTCTAATGTTGCGTAGCGAGCGTGGGTCTGGATAAATTTTTTCCTCGGTGGAACTTCCTCACCCATCAACATATTAAATACTTCATCTGCTTCGTTAGCATCCTCAATATTGACTTTTTTTAATATCCTGTGAGCAGGGTCCATAGTGGTTTCCCATAACTGATCCGGATTCATTTCTCCAAGACCTTTGTATCTTTGGATACTTATAGTTTTTTTGGCTGGTGTTGAGGTCGCAGTTTTTTGATTTGTATTAACCTCACCCTTTTTAGAAGGCCCCCCGCCAATCATCGATTCTTTTTCCTCTTCGCTGTAGGCGTAAAAAATATCCTTACTAATATTTATTTTATATAGGGGTGGTTGGGCTACATAAAGATAACCTTTTTCAATCACTTGAGGCATATATCTAAATATGAATGTGAGTAACAATGTGCGAATATGTTCTCCGTCAACGTCCGCATCGGTCATTAATATTATTCGGTGATAGCGAATTTTATCAATATTAAACGTGTCAGCAATGCCGGCTCCTAGTGCGATAATAAGGTCCTTTATTTCCTCAAATTGAATGACTTTATCTAAACGGGCCCGTTCGGTGTTTAATATTTTTCCTCCAAGGGGTAATATAGCTTGAAATCTTCGTTCTCTGCCTTGCTTCGCGCTTCCTCCAGCACTATCCCCTTCAACAATATACAGTTCTGATAAAGACGGGTCTTTTTCTTGGCAATCAGCTAATTTACCTGGCAAGGTCATTCCTTCTAGAGCGCCCTTTCGTATGACTGCCTCCTTAGCTGCTTTAGCGGCTAAACGCGCTCTTGCTGCAAGTAGAACTTTTTCTATTAATTTTTTGGATTCTGTAGGGACCTCCTCAAAAAAGGTGCTTAATCCATCTTTCACGATTGTTTGGACGAGGGGTTGAATTTCAGCGTTACCTAACTTTGTTTTGGTTTGTCCTTCAAATTCGAGTTTCTCTGAGTTCATTTTTATTGCCACAACCGCTGTTAGTCCTTCCCGCACGTCTTCACCGCTGAATCCTCCCTCGATGTCTTTTATCGCTCCGATTTTACGAGCAAAGTCATTAATTGCTCTGGTAAGAGCGATACGGAAACCAGTTAAGTGAGTTCCTCCCTCAATTGTGTTTATCACATTTGCAAAAGATTCAACGTTTTCGGTAAATGAATCATTGTATTGAAGAGCAACCTCAACCCTAATAGCTTCACTATCTTTTTTAATAAATATTGGTGTATGCAAGGCAGTTTTGTTTTTATTTAGATCTTCAACCAAACTTTTTATCCCACCGTCAAAATAATAGTTCTTTTCGTTATCTGTTCGCTCGTCAACTAAATGGAAAAAAAGCCCTGCAACCAAATACGCCCGTTCCCTAACTTGCTTTTCTAAAAGCCTAAAATCTGAAGATACAGTGGAAAATATTTTTTCATCAGCCAGAAAATTTGTAGCAGTACCGCTTTTTATTTTGGACCAAGTATTATTTATTCCTGCTGGTAAGTTTGATTCTGTGATGTTTTTGACTGGTGTTGTGGGTTTTCCTCTGGCATAGCTTTGACTAAATAATTTACCGTCTCTTTTGACTTCTACGAACATGTCTTCACTTAAAGCATTTACTGCAGAGGCTCCCACGCCGTGCAAACCTCCAGATACTTTGTAGCTACCGCTGCCGAATTTACCACCGGCGTGTAAGTGAGTCATCGCGACTTCTAAGGCCGACTTTTTAACCTGGTGGTGGGCCTCAACTGGTATACCACGACCGTCATCTACCACGGTTACCCTGTCATCCTTATGAAGAGTGACCCAGACATTTTTAGCATGACCAGCTAAGGCCTCATCTACGGAGTTATCGATTATTTCAGTTACCAAATGATGGAGGCCTCTGACGTCCGTTGATCCAATATACATCCCCGGGCGTCTTCGTACGGGTTCTAACCCTTCTAAAACTTGAATGTCTTTGGCAGTGTATTTTGTCATTTTACCCTCATTTAACGATCATATTTTACTTTGTTAGCGTGTTTTATGCAAGGTTATTTAGTTTACGCTTACATATATTGGAAGCTTGCAAACTTACGTCAATATATTTTTGGGGCTTCTAATAATGCTACCAGGTTGATTAATTTACTTGACACTTTTCTTTTTTGGAGCTTGCGTATTTTAAACAAAAATTTTAAATATCTTACTAATTTTATTAAATTATCGTTTGTGTTAGTTTGTATTTCTTGATTATAAACCATAAAAAGCATCTTACTACGCCAATAATCGACCCACGTTTCGAAGTTTAGGGAAGAAGCCTTTTTATAGTAATCAAAAAAACTTAAATTTAATAAGGTCTCAACTGCCTTATGATCAGTATTTTCCTTTGTATCAAGGGCAAGTTCAAGTTTGCCGCATCTGGAAGAGACGGTCGATAATAAGCCTTCGTTATTTTGGGTGGTCATGATAACGCGGCTGCTTTTTGGGGGCTCCTCGAGAATTTTTAGTAGAGCATTTTGAGCCTCGATAGTAAGATTTTGGGCTTCTAAGATAATAAATGATTGGTATTGGGATTCGAAAGGTCGACGGTGAAACTTTAAATTTAAATTTCGTATATCCCCTATTCCATGCTCGTCACCTGCATCTAGTACTATTATGTCAAAATCAGAGGAAGTTTCCTTGGCATTTTGGAAAGCGGTCGTTTTTCTTAGATTAGGATTTCCCCCGGATATTAATAAAGGCAATAGCATAATTGACACCTCTTCGCATAAGATTTGACGGTCGTACTATTTTACCAGATTTCACGATGTAAGTCGCTATAATTTTTTTGAAAGCTACGAGGTGTCAACCCTCCGACCTTCGTCGGCCGAAGCCGACTACGGTCGGCGAAGGCCGAAGCTTGATGCGAAGGAAGCGTTGACATTCTATCAGGGTAGCCGATACAATATCAATGAAATAATATTTTACACCGTATAAAAATAGGTATAAAATAATAGTAAACCCACTCATATAATGGGTTAAGGATCTGCCCCATGGCACAAGTCACCGAAAAAGGTATCGAAGACATTTTATTTGAAAACGGCAAGCTTACCGAAGAGAAACGTTCCATAGTTAAAATGGAATCAATCAAAACCGGTAAGCAAGTAGAAGATTTAATTTTGGAACGAGCGTTTGCTACTTTATCAGATATTACTCAAGCGAGAGCCACGATACTTGGAATTGATTTCGTTGATCCTACTTCAAAACCTATCCCGACTGATGTTTTGGGTAAAATCCCCGAACCAGTAGCCAGAAGATACGCGCTTATCCCTTTTAGTTTGGATAAAAACACAAATACTTTATCAGTGGCAATGGCGGATCCGTTAGACTTGCAGATAGTTGAGTTTATTGAAAGGAAAAGCAGTTCAAAAATTAAACCTTTCATTTCCACGACAGATCTTATCAACGAAGCTATTTCTGATCAATATTCTCAAAGTTTAACTACCCAGGTATCCGCGGCTTTGGAAGAGGTAGGTGGGATGGTCGAAGCCAAAGAAGAAATTACCGATTTGGGGAAAGTTGAGGAGATAATCAAAGAAGCACCGGTGGCAAAAATTGTTTCTACTTTAGTTGAATACGCGATGAAGGCAAGAGCAAGTGACATTCATATAGAAGCGCAGGATGATCGGACTAGAGTGAGGTATCGTATTGATGGTATTTTGCAGGAGAGAGTAGTTTTGCCCCGAAAAGTTCACGACGCTCTAGTTTCGAGAATAAAAATTCTATCGAATTTAAAAATAGATGAAAAACGGATTCCTCAAGATGGGCGGTTTACCTTTAAATTAGTAGATAACGTGGTTGATTTGCGTATCGCGACATTGCCAACGGTAAATGGTGAAAAGGTAGTGATGAGGCTTTTGCCAAAAGCTGGCTCAGCACCTACTTTGGCAGAATTGGGGTTGCGCGGAACAGCCTTAAAAATATTTGATGAGAATATTATTAGGCCTCACGGAATTATTTTGATCACTGGTCCCACGGGAAGTGGGAAAACAACTACCCTTTTTGCAACGCTTTCAAAAATCAACTCACCAAAAGTAAATATCGTTACCCTTGAAGATCCGGTGGAATATCAGATTCCTGGGGTAAACCAAGTACAGATAAATCCTATTGCTGGTCTTACATTTGCTTCTGGGCTGCGTAGTTTTTTACGCCAAGACCCAAATATAATTATGGTAGGAGAAATACGGGATGGTGAAACAGCTGGATTGGCAATTCAAGCTTCCCTGACAGGCCATCTTGTTTTTTCAACTTTGCATACCAATTCATCTGCCGGAGCACTACCGAGACTTTTGGACATGGGCGCGGAAACATTTTTGCTAGCTTCTTCTATAAATTGTGTTGGTGCCCAACGAGTGGTACGAGTAATTTGTGAAAATTGTAAAACAAAGCTAGACCCCCCACCCCAAATGGTTGATGATATCAAGATGGTTTTGGGTAATTTAATTAGCGAAAAACATACCAAGTTATCCGAACAAGAAGAAAAAGACCTAGATGAAGTAAAAGGTAAGTCCAAATTTAAGTTGTTTAAAGGTAGAGGCTGCGATAAATGTGGAGATTCAGGCTACAAAGGTAGAATTGCTATTTTTGAAGTGATGTCGGTTAACGAAAAAATAGGAAGGTTGATTTTGGAAAGAGCTCCAGCGGGGAAGATTGAAGAACAAGCGGTCGAAGATGGAATGGTGAGGCTTATTCAGGACGGTTACCTAAAAGTTTTGGAAGGAATCACTACTATCGAAGAAATCTTGCGTGTTTCTCGCGACTAGAATATATTATTAAATAAGGAGGAAAAAATAAATGGAGATTCAGCAAATATTAGAAGAGGCACTCCGTCGAGGAGCATCGGATATTCACCTGATGGCTGGTGTCTACCCCACTTTGCGTATTGACGGCAAACTGGTACCGATTACCAAAACACCTACGCCAGTACCAGAATATATCGAGAAACTGGTGTTATCACTCTGTTTGCCTGAACAAAAAGAACTGCTGCTTACTAATAAGGAACTTGATTTCTCCTTTGCCCTGGGCGAAACAGCCCGTTTCAGGGTCAATGCATTTTATCAAAAAGGTTATTTATCCGCTGCACTCCGTTTGATACCAAATAAGATCCCCTCGATAGAAGAGCTTCATTTGCCTGGTGTAATTGCCAATCTTACAAAACTTAAGCAGGGTTTGATATTAGTTACCGGGCCAACCGGGCATGGAAAATCAACCACAATCGCATCCCTGATAAACGTTATCAATAGCGAAAGGGGCGAACATATTATCACAGTTGAGGACCCAATCGAATATGTTTATCCAAGCCGAAAATCTCTTATCGCCCAACGGGAAATGCACCTTGATACGCACTCATGGGAAATTTCACTTCGTTCAGTTTTACGTGAAGATCCGGATATAGTGCTTATTGGTGAGATGCGTGATTATGAGACAATCGAATCAGTGCTTACCATTGCAGAGACGGGTCACCTGGTTTTTGCTACTTTGCATACCAACAACGCTGCCCAAACGATAGACCGTGTGGTGGGCGTTTTTCCCGAAAACCAACAAGAGCAGGTAAAAATGCAGCTTTCAAATGTACTGGAGGCTGTTTTATCAATGAGGCTTCTGCCGGGTCGTGAGGGAGGCCGTTACCCATCAACCGAAATTTTACTTGCTACTCCGGCGGTAAGGAACGTGATACGTGAAGGTAAAACCCATCTTATTGACAATATTATCCAGACATCAACCAATGTAGGTATGCAGACTCTTGAAAACTCTCTCACTTCCCTGGTGAAATCTCGAAGAATCACGCTCGACACAGCTCTTTCTTACAGTTTGAGACCGCAGGAGCTTATGAGAGAGGTGAAAAGAGCCGGCGCGGAAATAAAGGAATAAAATTTATGCAGCAATTCACTTACACAGTTACAGACGCCAAAGGCAAATCTCGTAAAGGCATCATCGAAGCTACAAGCAGTAAACAAGCTTCGATAGTATTGCACGATCGGGGTTTTACCATCATCAATATCGTCGAAAAGAAAGGTGGAGTTTTCTCCATACCATTTTTTGGCGGTGTAGGTATAGCGCCGCTTGCCCAGTTTACAAGGCAGCTAGCCACCATGATTACCTCCGGCCTGCCCCTTGCCGACTCGCTGGTAGTGCTGCAAAAACAAACTGAAAATCAAAAGCTACAAGAGATAGTCAAGGATATTTCTAGCGATATAGAAGGCGGAAACAGCCTTGCCTCGTCTTTGCAAAAGCATAGCTCGGTTTTTTCTTCTGCTTATTACAATATCATCAAAGCCGGTGAAGCTTCCGGTACTTTGGATAAAGTGCTTTTAAAACTTGCTGACACGTTGGAAAAGCAAAGAGAATTTCAGGGAAAATTAAAAGGAGCTATGGTTTATCCGGCTATCATTATGATTGCGATGTTCTTGGTAGCAGCGATTATCTTGATATTTGTTGTACCTAAGCTTTCTGAAGTGTATAAAGACTTGGGTATCACATTACCTTTACCAACATTAATTTTGATGGCCTTAAGTAATTTTTTTGTAAAATTTTGGTGGTTGGTTATCATAATTTCGGTCGGCGGTTCTATCGCCTTGCGTAGGTACCGTAAGACACCGGAAGGCGCTTTACTTATAGATAGTCTAATACTTAAATTGCCTGTTATTGGCAAGCTAAACCGGGACTCATCGCTGACAGAATTTACCAGAACCTTAGGATCTCTGGTGGCTGCAGGCGTACCGATACTAGATTCCCTGAAAATTGCCGGTGAGACTGCTACCAATGCTACTCATAAAGTAGCGGTTGCTAACGTGGCTACAAGTGTGGAAAAAGGAGCCAGCCTTGCTAGAGCTTTAGAGAATGAAGAGACGTTTCCTCCCCTCATATGCCAAATGGCTAAAGTAGGAGAAGAAACTGGAAAAATGGATGAGGTATTGACAAAAGTGAGTATATTTTTTGAACAAGAGGTTGATCAACAGGTAAAAAATTTAACAACTGCTCTTGAACCAATAATTATGATCGTATTAGGTATAGGGGTTGGGTTGTTAATGATCTCAATTATTTTGCCGATATATAGTATCACCAGTGCCTTCTAGAACTAATATTCTAAATTCTAAGCACTAATTTCTAGATAAATTCCAATGCTATAAACTGAAAATTCCAAACGAAGCAAATATGATCTAGAAGAAAGAACGTTTAGGTTTACTAAAAGAGTAGCAGAATATGTAGGAAAGCTGACAAAAACCACAAGCAATATAGAATTTGGCAAACAATTAATAAGATCAAGCGGTTCAGTGGGAGCAAACTATATAGAGGCCAACGAATCCTTGAGCAAGAAAGATTTCAAAATGCGGATTAAAATTTGCAAAAAAGAATCAAAAGAAAGTCGATATTGGTTAAGGCTAACTGAAGTTCCCAGAGAAAAAGAAAGCGAAAAACAAGAATTAATTAACGAATCTATTGAATTAGCTAAGATATTTGGTGCGATAATTGAGAAGTCAAAATAGTTTGTAATTTATACTTAAATTTGTGATTTATTTAGGATTTAGATATTAGAATTTAGGATTTGTTATGTTGTATTTGTTGATAATTTTGTTCTTCGCACTTGGTCTTGCTGTTGGTTCTTTTCTAAATGTTGTCGCTTATCGCACGGTACATGGGGGGTCTGTTTTTTTAGGAAGTTCTGTTTGTCCTAGATGTAAGCACAAATTGACACCCCTGGATCTAATTCCAATTGTGAGTTTTTTGCTTCTGGCAGGAAAGTGCCGTTATTGCGGCAAAAAAATTTCTCTTCAATACCCGCTAGTAGAAGTAACAACCGGCATTCTATTTGTCTTTACGTTTCTTTATTGGCTAAATACAGCATACAGTATACAGCATACATTGTTTGTCTTGACTAGCTTAATTTACTTATTGTTTGTAGTGAGCGTGCTAATTGTACTGTTTGTTACCGATATTTTAGATGGCGTGCTACCTAACAGTGTGGTTTTACCTGCTATAGCTTTTGTACTTATCTTAAAAAGCATTTTTTTGGTAAACGGTGACATTACCCTTTCTTCACTTATTATTGATGTTGCTGCCGCTATCGTAGTTGCAAGCGCCTTTTTTACTATCGTTTATTTCTCAAACGAAAAGGCAATGGGAGGTGGTGACGTGAAACTAGCCTTTCTTGTCAGCTTGGTAGTTGGTTGGCCGGCTACTATCCTTGCCTTGTTTGTAAGCTTCTTGACAGGAGCCTTCGTGGCTGTTATGCTTATATTACTCGGAAAAAAACGGTTCGGACAGACTGTTCCTTTCGGGCCGTTTTTAGTGATAGGAGCGTTTTTAGCCCTTTTTTGGGGCAGAGAAATTATCGAAATTTACTTGAGGTTTTTATATACATGAAACTGCCTAAACTATCTGAATATTCCCATCTGAAATCCCAAATATTTTGCAATCTTACGTTTATACTGTTGAAAGGAGGTGAGAAATAAGTGACTAGTAAACTTAGATCTCATCTAAAGAAGACCCGCGGTTTCACACTTGTAGAGCTACTTATCGTTATTGCGATTATAGCTATTTTAGTGTTGATAGTAATTGTAGCGATTAATCCTATTCAAAGAATCCACGATACAAATGATAGAAGAGCGGAATCAGACGTTAAGTCTGTAGCTCAGGTAGTGGAGGGTTGTCTTGCATATACAGAACCTACTACAGGAATAACGAACACTGTAGCACAATGTGATTCTGCCGGAGACTTAACAGCAGCAGCAACTCCAGGCGGTCCTTGGTCCAGAAATGTTCCTGCAACCGTGACTGTCGGAGCTGCAGGAGGCGTTATAAGTGTTAGTGCTCCTGGGGGAACAGGTCATAATGCTTGTTATAATACTACTACAGGGACAGTCGTCCACACAGTTGGTGCTTGTCCATAATCTGTAGCATTAGGATGTACTAGACAAAACAATTCGGCGCCGAATGTGCACATAGCAAGTACGAAAAAAGCTTAATATATGATTAATTTCAGAATGAGTGGAAAAGGCTTCACTTTGGTGGAGTTACTAATAGTGATATCTATAATTTCAGTATTAGTCTCCATAGTACTTATTGCTGTTAATCCAATACGAGTGATGCAAAATACCCGAGATTCAAAAAGAAGATCAGAAATAGAACAAATAAGATCTTCTTTACAAATGTATTTTAATGAAAATAATCGATACCCAACTGCCGGTGAAGTCACGGGTGGAGGGCCAATATCTTTCACACCTACTTATATGAGACAATTACCTAACGAATGGGCAGCTAGGTATAGATATAGTCAAGCTGTTACAGACTATGATGCTTCAGTTACTCTTGAGAACCCAAATGTCGTTGGAAATGATTCACGTACAATGACAAAATGCTCTCCTATCATAGCTGGCGCTGGCGGTGGTGATTACTTCATTTGTCCAGACTAGAATGTTTTACTCACCTATAAGATTAATACATTCAAACAAAGGTATTTCAATTTTAACTCTGATAATTATTGCCGCTTTTATTTTTGCCGGGTTTAATGCATATGCTTATTTTAACCCCGAATTCTCTCTACGAAATTACAGCCTCTTACGTTTTTTGGGTTCATACAATGACAAAACCAGAATAAAAGATTTGCAAAATATTCAAATAACAGTAGAGCGTTATTATGATGATAATGGAGAATATCCGGCTAGCGATGGTTGGTGTGGAAGAATCGTCTCTGTTTTATATCCTGAAGCAAAAGACGCGCTGCAAGGTTATTTTAATGCAGGTGGTATCCATCAAGACCCGGCTTTCCGCGGGACAAGTAAAGATTATTTTTACCGTCGGGAAGACCGAAATACATATGTACTTATGGCGGTGCTCGAAAATCCTCCGGTTGGTTCCAAAACATATAGCTACGAAAAATGCCACGATTGGCCTGGAGATGACGTATACAACTATCGATTAGAGGGCAGTCGCTAGATACTCTACCCCACTTGCCTAGATATTGCGTAAGTGCTGATAGTTTGCTACAGTTTAATTAATGCCTGAGTCTACAAGTTGGAATTTTAATAAAAAACGTTTCCTCAGTTTACCCAGTCTAAAAACTATCAATATGCGAGGATTTACTCTGGTTGAACTGTTGGTGGTTTTGGCGATTATATCTATTCTCACTTTTATCACTCTAGGCAGCTTCAACAATTTCCAAAGTAGACAAGAAGTAAGAAACGCAGCAACGGAAATAAAAGCAGAGTTGCGTAAGTATCAAAATTACGCTATTTCTGGCCAAAAAAACCCAGATCCTACACTTGCTGGTAGTAATAATTGTGAATCAACCGGAACGCTTGATCATTACCAACTAATTTTTGTTGAATTCAATGCCCCTTTTTATCGAGCAGAATTGTACTGCCCAAGTTGGCCAAATTGGACTAGACTTAAAGAAATTAGACCGGCTTGGACAGATGAAGTAGAAATAGAGCGAGTGGGGTACGAGCGTGGTGCTTTAGATATTAATTGCCGTATTATTTGGTTTAACTTCAGACCTTTAAATGAAGACGTGGAATTAATGTGCTGGGCTGTTGATGTAACAGCGTTAGCCGACCGAATGTACATACAAGTAAGAGGCTCAGACCCGAACATGAGATATAGAATAAATGTTACACCGTCAGGTTTAATTTATGAGGAAAGACTATAAGTCGCTACGTAACCAAATATTTTTATTTAGCTCAAAATTCCGAATACTTATGCACTCTGAGCCTCAAACGCTATTAAAACAAAAAGGTCAATCTCTGCTTGAGGCAATAGTTACTCTGGCAATTGCTTTGGCGATTGTGACGTCTATTGTATCTTTGGCGAATAAGACGAATGCACGTTCAACTAATGCCCGCCAAGCTACTCAAGCGTCCAAACTTGCCCAAGAAGGCCTTGAGATAATTAGGAATATAAGAGATGTAGATGCAGTAGCTGTTTTTATAACTACCATAACGTGTACAACTGGGTGTAGTTGGCATGATTTATACACTCGTAATATGGGTGATCCTACGCCTGGTCAGTTACAAGGCCCGCCTCCGTTGGGTGGGTGTGCCGTGGGATGGTGTTTAAGAAACGCAAACGCCACAGAAAACAGTCTTTTGGGTATATTTAGTCGAAGAGTAGAGTTATATGATGATTTGGGTGTAGATAGCGATGGGGATGGAATAAACGATTCTATTTGTAGTAGCTCTCATTTAGGTGCAAACCAAACAAAAAGAGTTGAAGTAGTGGTAGAGTGGGATTCTCCGTTTGGTACTCAACAAAGAACAGCTAGTACTTGTATTACTAATTGGCGTAATTAAAGATGATGAATTGGCGTATTTTCAATAAAAAATCACTTGGATTTACTTTGATTGAATTACTAGTAACGACTGCTATTTTAGGGTTTCTGGCGATCGTGAGTGCTGTGATAGTATCTGCGGTTATAAAATCGCAAAATAAAACCGAGATTATCAATGAAGTAAGAGGCAACGGTGATTTGGTGATAGCTAAGTTTGAGAGGGACGTTAAAGGAGCTAGTCTTATTGTTAGAAATAATCAAAGAAGGCTCACCTTAAGTTACGAAGACTCGCCTACAGTGATCTGGGACTGTAGCACGTCCAATTTCACTCGTAATGGGGCTATAGTAACCAATAACGACCCAATAAGAGGAGTACGGATAGCACTGACTACTACACTACCATTTACCCGAGAGTGCTCATTTACTGTTGCCCCAACCCCAAAAACTCCAGGTATACCTCAGATAGCTACGTTGGACTTTACACTTGATCAAAGATCTACTGCTCAAAGGCAAGAATTCCAAATTAGAGAAGATTTTGAAGTGACTGTAGGGTCAAGGGCTTATCAATAGTTAGTAACCTACTTGACTATCTGTTTATCAATATCTTAATATATAATTAAGAGTATTTTATGACAAACCTACCGAAGAAATATTTCGCCAGCGCACGTGGGCAAGTCCTCATACTTTTCCTTCTTATTTTAGTGCTTGCTATGTCTATTGTGGTATCTATTTCTTCACGGACTGTCACCGAAATTGAAGTTACCACTACTAGCGATGATAGCAATAAAGCATATTTTGCCGCTGAAGCTGGTGTGGAAGAAGCCTTGGAACACTACAAAACCGATATTCCCGCTATGGGGGATCCACCGATTCATCTTTCATTTGATAATTCGACAAGTGCTACGACTACAGTAAGCACAGGCGGAGTAAGAGATAATTTTGTCTATCCAAATTTGGTTGATAGAGATGATGTAGCCCAGGTAATGATGCTAAACGACCCAAACAATCTAGATAGTGGTTGGTGTCCCCCGCCTGCAGCTGCGGGTGATTGTGTGGTAACTATATATTGGGGTACAGATCCGGCTGGCGCAAATGGTAATAAACAAGCTATCGAAGTTTCGGTAGTTTATTATTATATAGAGAGCGTCGGGTGGTGGCATTCTGGCCCCGGTGTAGGGAATGGTGAATGGCGGATAACAAAGTTTGCCGTTAGTGCAAGCCCACCACCCTTCTGTAAAGGTGGTGCTCAACCTATACCCGGTGGAGAAGAAAGGGTGGATTTAGTTTCAGGAGTAGCCTTTACATTCTTTTACAAAACAGATATCGATTTAAGGTCATCTCCTCCACCAGCAAGTCCAATCAGTGGGTGTGCAGTAGCAAACCAAGGAGGCACCGTGGGTGATGGTCAAATCGCGCTAATGAGAATCAGACCTTTGTTCAATCTCCAAGCGATACCAATAGCAGTAAGTTCCACCAGTCCACAACAAATTCCTAACCAAGGCGTGACACTTGAGTCTGTGGGAAGCACAACTTCGGGAGTGACCAGAAAAATTCAAGTTACTACCCTTTACCCTTCTATGCCCGCAATTTTTGATTACGTGCTATTTAACGGTGGCAATTCTGCTTTGACGAAATAGTTTTGTTATTTTTATAAACCTTAATTTTTAGTAAATTTTCAAAAAACAATTCTAGGGGTCTTGTCAGTTCTAAATATCTTATGCTACAATTTTATTTGAGGGTTATATGCCTGCCCTAAATCATTTTGGTCTCGACATAGGAAGTCATAGTATAAAAGCTGTTCAACTCTCCGGTACGCAGGAGAGGCCTATTTTTGTGGCTGCTGGTCAAATAGAAACTCCTTCCGAAGCTACTGATAACCCACTAGGAACAGATGATGAAAAGGCTGCAAACGCTGTTTCTGAATCTATCAAAACATTACACAAAGAGGCCCATTTTAGTACGGATAAGGTAGTAGCTGCATTGCCCGAATCGCAGATATTTACCCGGGTGGTGGAACTGCCGTCTTTGAAACAAGCTGATATAAAAAACGCGATTACCTGGGAAGCAGAACAGTACGTTCCGGTACCGATGAAAGAAATCAGGCTTGACTGGCAAATACTAGGTAATACGCCGGAGGGTAAGGTGGAAGTATTGCTGATCGCTGCTCCTCTGACTTTGATTGAACGTTTTTTGAAATATATTAGGATGGCCAACCTTACCCCTATTAGTTTGGAGACTGAAATTACCTCCGTTGTTAGATCGCTTGTTCAGCGGGTTGAAGGAGCTCCAACTACAATGGTAGTAAGTATAGGAGCTTCAACTACTGATCTTAGTATTGTTCACCAAGGAAAGATTAGTTTTACCCGCTCTATTGGTACAGGAGGGTCTGCACTAGCCCGTGGTGTGGCCCAGGAGCTTGGTTTTGAAATAGACCAGGCAACTGAGTATATGAAAACTTATGGCTTGGATCCAAGCTCTCTAGAAGGCAAGGTAATGCAAGCAATAAAACCAGTTTTTGATGTGATAGTAAATGAAATCAGGCGTGTTTTGGCTTATTATGCTACAAAGCATACAGATGTTCCGGTGAAAAGAGTTGTTTTGACTGGAGGTACCGCAAAATTGCCCGGACTTGTAATTTACTTGGCAGAAGCGCTAGGATTAGAAGTACAGATAGGTAATCCTTGGGAGGGAGTCTCTTTGCCGGGAAATGTGTCGAAAAGATTAATTCAAGAGTCTACTTCATATGCTGTTTCAGTGGGTTTGGCGCTAAAACAAATTACTAAATAAAATGGCTGAAGATATTAATTTATTACCGGAGATAACTGAAAAGGAAACAAAAAAAGCCGGTATCACAAGAGGTGTAAATATCGTCGCAATAGTGTTTTTGCTAATTACTTTGGGCGTACTAGGAGCGCTACTTGGCTGGAATGTTTACCTTTCTTCAAGTATGGGGAGGGTTGAAGAACAGACTAAAAACGCTGAAGAAAAAATTCTTAAACAAAGCAGCAAAGAAATTAACCACCGTTTATTAATCGGTAAACTCGATGAAGCTGGAAAATTCCTATCATCCGCAACGCCTTATTTTGAAGGGGTTAAGAAAATATACGATATCATCTTGCAATCCGGGGCGTTGATAACAAAAAGCGAATTAAAAAATAATGGCACTTTTACTATAAGCGGCGAAGCCCAAAATTCGGATATTTTGGGGAGCGTGACAGATGGTTTGACTAATAAGGAGCAGCAAACATTATTTGGGAATGTCAAACTAGTCAAACTAGTAAAAGAAAAGGACCCGGATAACCAAAACCCGCCCTATCAATTTACAATCGATGTTAATTATTTAAAAAAGGGCCTGTTGCCCGAACCCAGCAAATCAAGTAAAGAGAAATGAAAAAAGAAAATATATCACCATTTAGAGTATATGTTGTGCCTATCATGGTAGTAATAGTAATAATTCTTTTAGTTCCCTATATTATTATTCCCCAACTTAATAAAATAAAAGAAACAAACGTTAAGATAGAAAAAAGGGCGGCTAGACTAGAAGCTTTGGAAGCTAAGATAGAAAGTTTGGAAAGTATAGATGAGAAGGAAGAACTGGAACAGTTGGTAGAAATGGATAAAGTCGTTCCAAAAAGAAAAGATTTGGCAGCCCTTGTCATAGGAGTAAGGAATATGATTGCTGAGTCTGAATTGTTAGTTGAGGAGATGACCTTTGTGCCTGGTAAAATAGCTACTCGTAGTGCTACCGTCTCCGCTTCTAAGAAGGTAAAGACCACGCTTAATAAAAAAGAAGAGGAACAAAATAAAAATAAAATCAACTTTATCCTAAAAGCCAAGGGTAAATATGAAAACCTAATCACATTTTTGGAAAAACTGGAAAAAGCAAAAAGATTAATAGGTATTAGCATTGTAACTTCAGATTATGATAAAGAAAATCAAATACATAAATTCGAGTTTCAAATAGGATCACCTTTCAGAGGGTCTGAAGAGAAAAAAGATATTATTGCTGAACCTCTACCTAAAATTACCCCGCTTCACAAAAAAATCTATGATTTTGTCATCAATTTAGCTAATTATACTGACGTTTCGATACCTTTGGTGCCTAAAGGAGTGGAAAACCCTTTTGGTGAAGTATCGAAACCAAAAAAGTAATATTCCAGTTTAGATTTTTAATAAGTCAGTCCGCTTCTTCTTGGTCTTTGCTAGTTGACTTGCTAAACGCCATTCCCGTATCTTTTTATGGTTTCCGGACATAAGAACTTCCGGTACCTTTTGACCTAAAAAATTTAGTGGTCTTGTATAGACTGGGTAGTCAAGCAATTTAACTAATTTATTATTCACCAATACTTTTGTGAACGATTCATTCTTTATGGACTCTTTCTTACCCGCGAATCCTGGTATTAATCTGGATATAGAATCAACAAGCACTGCTGCTGCGCTTTCTCCCCCACTAAGTATATAATCTCCAATTGATATTTCTTCATCGGCGAAAATCTCCTTAAAACGTTCGTCGAAACCTTCGTAATGGCCGCAAATTAGGACTAACCAATCCTTTTTTGATAGTCTTTTTACTTTTTGTTGATCTAGGGTTTTTCCAGCAGGATCTAAGATAATTACGTATGGTTGTTTATTATACCCATCTTTTTTTCCTTCTTGTTTAACTTTCTCTAGAGATAAAGTTAATACTTCAGGTTTTAATACCATACCTGGGCCACCACCGAAGGGACGGTCATCAACCTGCTTATGTTTGCCAATACCGTGTCTTCGAATATCGTGAACTTTGATAAATAATAATTTGTTGTTTATCGCTTTAGATATGAGACTTGTGGAGAAAGGACCTTTAAAATACTCTGGAAATAAAGAAATAATATCGATACGGAAGCTTTTTTTGCCCATTACGTACTTTTTTCAACTAGATTCAGATAGACGTGTTTTCCTTCTTTTATGGCCTTTATTTTGAGAAGAGTTCTGATAGCCTTGATTGTACGACCTGATTTGCCAATTATTATTCCCATATCTTCGGAGTCTACATCTAAGTTAAGATTTATCTGCGAATTTTCCTCTCTTTCTTCGATGAGGACCTTATCTGGATTCGCAACAATATTTTTAACTATGTATTCTAGCAATTTTTTCATATCTTTTTACAATATCAAAAACGGCTTTTGTTGGCTGGGCGCCAACTGACAACCAATGAGCGTATCTCTCTTTATCAATATCTATTTCAGATGGGTCGGTTGTAGGGTTGTATCTACCTAAAATTTCAATGAACCTCCCATCTCTTTTAGATTGTTCGTCTGAAACGACAATTCGGTATTTTGGTTTCTTTTTTGCCCCGATTCTTAAAAGTCTGATTTTTACCATATAATTTTTTCTAAGGCGTAGATTTTAACTTTTTCAACGCCATGTTTCAAGTGCCGCCTTTGCTGCTTCTTGTTCTGCTGATTGTTTACTATTGCCCTCCCCTTCGGCAACCTTTTTATTTCTTAAAAATACCGCGATTTTGAAGATTTTGGCATGATCGGGACCTTTTTCGTCAGTTACTTTATATACTGGTGTGAAGCCTATTTTTTCTTGGGATTTTTCTTGCAGGAGGCTTTTAAAATCTTTATAAAGTTTGTTTTTAATAATGTGGTCCAAAAAAATAAGAAGTTTTTTTTCAATAAGAACCGTAGCCATAGCAACTCCTTGATCAAGATAAACCGCACCAATAAGCGCTTCAAAGGTATTGGCTAGGATATAAAGTCTTTTCCGACCACCAGTGGCCTCTTCCCCCTTTGACAAAAATAAGTAGTCGCCTAAGTTTAATGAAATTGCCGCCTTTGATAGGGTTTTGGCATTTACCAAAGAAGATCTTAAGTTTGTTAAATCTCCTTCAGGGTAGGTAGGAAATCTGGTATAAAGTTTTTCTGAAACAACTAGACCAAGGACAGAGTCGCCCAAAAATTCAAGCCGTTCGTTGTGGGGTAAAGACTCTTGCGGATGCTCGTTTAAATATGAACGATGAATAAAAGTAGTTTTTAATAAATTCTTATCTTTGAAATTAATTTCAATATCTTTTTCTAATTTATTTAAATTATTCTCCATAACTTAGGAATAAATTGTATTAAATATCACCTGTTTGATCGGTAATGTAGTTTAAGATGTCCTCAACTGTCTTAAATTCAGAAGCTTGATTTTGAGGTATCCTAAGATCAAATTCTTCCTCGAGCTTGACAATTAAATCAGCTACACTTATAGGATCTGCATCGAAATCTTCTTTTAAATGGGAAGATAGATTAATTTCCATTTCATCTATACCCAACTCTGCAGATAAAATTTGTTTTATTTTTGCTAATGTGTCATTTGACATATACTATTTCTTGATCCTTTCAGGTTTTTTAGCAGGGAGTTTTTTGCTTTCTATATTTTGTTTTGAATCGGATAGTATTTTTGATTCGGGCATCATTTGTTTCACTACCGTGCCCAAAACTCCATTTACGAATTTTGATGAATTTTCCCCGCCAAACTCTTTAGCTAGTTCTACAGCTTCATCAATTGCGACCTTTGGCGGAACGTTACTAGAGATATATAATTCAAATATTGCTATTCTTAATATTTCCAAATCGACCTTTGATATTTGGTTTATTGGCCACTCAGGCGCGCAGGTTTCTATTATTTTATCCAGCGTATCTAGATTCGCAGTCACGCCTTCTGAAATAAATATCGCCAGATCTTTATCAACATTTGTTTTAGTATTTTCGTCGCTATCAAAGCCTCCGCTTTCTGTAACATCTCTGGCAACAATATTTTTTATGTTCGTCGAGTTAAAGCTCCATTCAAATAGAGCCTGAAGTGCGGAAATACGTGCCTGATGTCGGGGATCCAATTTTTGTTTCATTCTTTCTCACCGCTGCTTACTTTAGTAACTTTCGCTTTTTCTTTTATCTCCAAAAATTTATTTTTATTATAATAGCCACAGTTGGGGCATATGTGGTGACTAATGTATGGTTTGTGGCATTGCTTGCAGTCGACAAGCTTGGGTAAATTATATTTTTTTGATGCCAATCTTTTGCCTTTTCTGGCTTTGGATAATTTTTTCTTAGGTAACGCTCCCATAGGTTTCGATTATTATAAGGAGTTAGGAAAAAAGTGTCAATTTTTTAATCCGGAGACACTAATTTGAATTTATTTAACTCCTTTGTTAACTCTAGATAGCTTGTTGAATTAATATTACTAAAAATTGTTTCGGCCTCTTTTTTAACCATCGAAATTAACGGCAGATCGTTTATATCGGCGATTTTGAAATTCGTTAGTCCGGATTGAGCAGTGCCGTATAACTGACCTGGCCCTCGTAATTTTAAGTCTATTTCTGCTAATTGCAAGCCCTGATCGTATTTTTTCATCGATGAAAGCCTTTGTATTATGTTTCTTCCGCTGCTTTCGGTAAAGAGAAGGCAATAAGATTGTATTCCTCTACGTCCAACGCGGCCTCTAAGTTGATGCAAGGACGCAAGCCCAAACCTTTCCGCAGCCTCGATCATCATTATTGTCGCATTTGGAATATCTATTCCTACTTCAACTACTGGTGTGGAAACTAAAATATTAATCTTGTTCTCTAAAAATTTAGTAATAACTTCTTCTTTTTCTTTAATTTTTAGTCTACCATGCATTAGGCCTAACGATAATTGAGGAAATATCTCGTTTTTGAGACGTTCGTACTCTACTTTTGCCGCTTTGACAGTAATTAGTGATTCAGAAGGTTCTATAATAGGACAGATAATAAACGCCTGATTTCCTTCACCTATTTTGTTTTGGATGAATTGATAAGCATCACCTCTCTTTTCTAAAGGAACGATAAATGTATCAATCTTTTTTCTGCCCCTGGGTAAATCTGTGAGATTTGAGACATCGAGATCGCCATAAAACGTGAGAGCTAGACTTCGTGGTATTGGCGTAGCAGTCATTGAAAGTACATGGGGAGATTTTCCCTTTGTTCTTAGAAGTGCCCTTTGTTCCACCCCAAATCGATGTTGTTCATCAATGACTGTGAAGGCAAGATTTTTAAACTTAACATCTTTCGTAAGCAAGGCGTGGGTACCAATTAAAATATCGTATTCACCGTTATTTTTTATCTGTGAAGTTCGGATAGCCACTTTTACGCCGTAGGGAGACAGGATACTTTTGAGGGTGTTCAAATGCTGCATGGCTAGTATCTCCGTAGGCGCCATGAGAGCTGATTTAAAGCCGTTTAAATAAACTGCGTACGCTGCAATTGCCGCCACGACTGTTTTCCCGCTTCCCACGTCACCTTGTAATAATCTATTCATCGGCCTATGTGACGAGAGATCAGAAAAAATCTCTCTAAGAACCTTATTTTGCGATTTAGTTAATTCAAACGGTAGACTTGATATAAGATTTAATATTTTTTCTTGAGGTATTTTTAGCGGTACTCCTTTCCTGTTTTGTTGCCAGGCGGATTTCCTCTCGAATGAATTTAAAATACTAATTAATATTTCTTCGTAAGCAAGCCTTTTTCTAGCATCTTTTATCTCTTTATCATTTTTAGGAAAATGAATCTGCCAAGAAGCTTGCTTTTTGGTAATAATTTTATTCCTTTGTAAAGTATCATTTGGTAGGGTTTCTCTTATCTTGTTGAGAGTCTGGGGCAGAATATCCTTTATTTTTTGACGAAACCATCTTGAACTTAGCCCAGATGTTTCTGGATATATTGGTATCAAGCCTTTGGTATGTAACCTACGCTTTTCTCCGGTATTGGTTACCAATTCATAAGATGGGTTGATAAAAGTTTGCCGATGGGAAAAAAGACCAACTTTACCTGCAATAGCAAGGAGATCGTTGGTTTTTATATTTTTCGTTAAAAATGGCTGGTTAAACCAGATTGCCTCTATGCTTCCAAACCCGTCGTTTATGGTTGCCAGCGTCAACTTTTTTCCGAACCTAGTCCTAATATTTTTAATCTGCAAGACTTTGCCTTGAGTAGCGACGATTTCGCCGGTGTTTATTTCGTTAATATTTTTGGGTTGACCTAAATCCTCGTAGCGAAATGGGTAATGGTTGATTAGATCTTCAACCGTGTTTAATTTTAATCGCTTTAATTTATTGGTAAGATATGTACCAATTTTTGGGATTTGGTCTAGAGGAGTAGAAAGATCCATCGATTAATTGCCGGTACTTAAAGGTATGTATAGAAACGGTAAAACCAGTAAACCAAATATTACTAAAATAGATAGTATTATCCAGACCCACTTATTTTTTCTTATAAATCTCATTTATTTACCTTCAATTATTAGTTTGATTGCCTTGAACTTACCAGCTCTTATTATACTACCGCTTTCCAGTTCCACTTCAACTTCTTTTGAGGATAGCTTGTGTCCGTTCACTTCTACACCACCTTGGTCAATCAATCTTTTTGCATCACTTTTACTACTAGCTAAATTTGAATCGTAGAGAACGTTTATAATAGTTGCTTTACTTTGTTTAAGATGATAATTAACGGTTTTAGGTGTCCCCTTTTGCTGAAATACCCTCTCAAATTCTTTAGCTGCAGATTTGGCAATATTTTCTTCATGATACTTACTAACAAGATCGTAAGCCAGTTTTTTCTTAGCAAGTATCGGGTTTAGCGATCCTTTATCGATAGCGGATTTGATTTTTTTGATTTCTTCAATAGACACTTTGGTTGTTAGTGTAAGGTAATTAACAATAAGCGGGTCTTGAATTGACATTATTTTTCCATACATGTTTGACGGATCATTTTCGATTTCGATAATGTTTCCTAAAGACTTGCTCATTTTTCTTCCATCCGCCCCTTCTAAAAGAGGGGTTGTTATAACAATCTTTTCCTTTTTTTGGTAACGCTTCATCATTTCGCGGCCAATTAACATGTTAAATAATTGATCAGTACCACCAACCTCAATATCGATATTTAAGGCGACGCTGTCGTACCCTTGTAGGAGCGGGTATAGAAATTCGGATAAAGATATCGGCCTTCCTCTCTTTAATCTATCCTGAAATAAATCCCGCTCGATTAATTGAGACAGAGTAAAACCTCTTGCGATTTCTAGGAATTTTTTTGTGTTTATTTTATCCCACCATTTTGAATTATAGGTGATAAGAGGAGGATTTTTGGAAAAATCAAGGATTTTTTCAACTTGACTTTTATAAGTTAAACTGTTCTTATTTAGTTGAGAGTTTGTAAGTACAGTGCGGTGGATATCTTTTCCTGAAGGGTCGCCAATCATGCCAGTAAAATCACCAAACACCAATATTATCTGGTGCCCCATTTCTTGAAATTCATTTAGAAGTTGCAGCGGAATACTATGACCGAGATGGATAAAAGGGCTCGTAGGATCTATGCCAAAATAGATTTGAATTTTTTCCTTTTTGGCTAGTAAGGTTTCTAAAGCACTCCTCGATGGATAAACCGAGTCAATATATCGATAAAAGTTGTTATCGCCTTCCATTAAGATATTATTATAAACATAAAACAAATGGATTTCTATTAGAAAAACGGATTGTTCTAATAAAATTTACTATCAATTAAGTTTATAAATCGTCATATCATCAATTACGTTTACGGGGGTGTAATTATCTTCGATTAAATTACTCATGGTTTTAAATGTCGGGTGAGGGGTCGATAATATAAATTTGGGTTCGTTGGAGGTTAGTGTTTTTATCGTTTCATTTTGAGCCTTAGGTATAGCTTCAATATGTAAAAATGAAATGTATCTGGAAGGTAATCTGCGGTCTAAGTCGTAATAAAGCCAAGTTGTGGTTCCTCCTCCCCAGATGTAAACTGAGTCATTTTCACTCGAAATACTATTTAAGTAACTTACCACTTTTTTATTCCTATCAATTCCCCACCTTTTTGAAAATAAATCGTTAAAAGCATTTTTATCAATATTGGTTGCTGACTTTGTAAAAGAGGAGTAGTAATCCCATTCTTTGAATACATCCCCATAGCTTATAAATCGAAAATAACTATTTAGCGGGATAAATAAAAAAAATGTTATTAAAATCGCCCCGAGGTATTTTATAAGTTTAGCGTGATAATTTTTCGAAATATATAACGCAATAATTAAGCTTGAGATAGGCATAACTTGTATTAAATAATGGGGATACGGTTGTCCGCCTGCTAGTACTGCAATGCTATCTACTAGAAACCATAGGAGTATTGGTACATAGGGCAATCTTTCTTTAAAAAATATTAGTAAAAAGGTAATTGCAAGTAATAATATCTTAAAAACGGTAAATAAAATGCCTATTTTCCTACTTACCACATAGGATAGATTAAACGTTATGTTGGAAAACCAAATTTCTTTAAATGGAGAGCCTAAAGCAAGGTTTATTGATAATATTACTAGTGAGGTTAAAGCTAAGCCTAAAAATAAATAAAAAACGTGTTTCAAAAAACTGCCTTTTTTGAATGTAAGTAAAAATAAAATTAAAATTAGGTCTATACCCGCTACCTGTTTAATAAAAAATGCTGTTGCTAAACTAAAACCGGCGATTACCAATTTGTATTTTGTTATTTTATTAGTGAAAGGCTGAATCAAATAAATTGAAAGTAATACCAACGGTAAAAAAAAGACCTCTCCGTTAGCCTGATTCCCATCAAAAAAAGGTAGGCTCGACATGACTGCGAAAATTAAAGCAGCAATAAAGGCGATTTTAGCATTGAAAGACTGTTTAGCGATTAGATACAGTAAGATAGAAGATGTAAAGCAGCTGATGAAAGCTAATATTTTGGCGCCAAGTAAGATATCAAAAGGAAGTAAATAACAAAAAGCGTAAATTAAATACATGCCAATTGGTTTATGATCCCATATATACAAATAGGGAATTTCGCCTTTGATAATACTTTTACCAAAGAGTGAGTAAAGCCCTTCGTCAAAATACCAATGGGTCTCAAAAAAAGAAGGAAGCCTTAAAAAAAATGCTACTAATAAAAGCAAAACGAGGGGTAGATATTTTTTTAGTTTTATCAAACTAAGTTTTTCTAAATTTGAAAACATTTTATATTTTATTCTTTAGAAATATTAAATACAACCTTTTTTCAAGTCAAGAATTAAAATTACAGTTTCCTAAAAATGACAAATATTAGCCTTTGTGGTAAAATACTCTCCTAGTAAATTATGAACCCTATTTTTACACCCGTGCCTCCGCGGATCAAAAAAATTCTATCTAGAAGAAGGTCAAAAAAATTTAAACTGAGATTAATTAGCGGTTTAGTTACTGTTGGATTTATCATATTTATATTCTTTTTGGTTGGAACCACGATTGCTTTTGGTTATTTTGCCAGGAACTTACCGTCGCCAAACAAACTTTCCGAAAAAAACTTTGGTCAATCCACCAAAATTTACGATAGAAACGGGATTTTGCTCTATAATATTTACGGCGAACAAAACCGGACATTAGTGAAGCTAGATAAAATACCAAAGGACCTGCAAAACGCAACAGTGGCAATTGAAGATAAAAATTTTTACAAACATAAAGGCTTTGATTTTGTCGGAATTATAAGAGCAGCTAAAGACGCCGTTTTTAAGAAAAAAGTAACCGGTGGCTCTACCCTTACCCAGCAATTAGTAAAAAATGCCTTACTTACCCCAGAAAGAACTGTCACCAGAAAAATGAAAGAGTTTATTCTTGCAGTTCAGATTGAAAGGCGTTACAACAAAAAGGAGATTCTCCAAATTTATCTAAACGAGATACCATATGGTGGTACTGCTTGGGGCTCCGAGGCGGCTGCTGAGCAATATTTTGGGAAACATGTTTGGGAACTTAGTTTGTTAGAGAGTGCCGTATTGGCTGGTTTGCCCCAAAAACCAACAGCATATTCTCCCTTTGGGAGTGATCCCACAGCGTATATAGTTAGAACAAAAGATGTTCTAAGGAGAATGAGGGAAGATAAATATATAACAAAGGCTCAAGAAAAGAAGGCAGTAAAACAACTTCCTCACGTCCAGTTCGCCACGTATGGTCAGGGTATAAAAGCACCTCATTTTTCTATCCACGTCAAGAATTTATTAGAAGAGAAATACGGAGCAAAACTTGTTCAAGAAGGAGGATTAAGAGTTACTACTAGTTTGGATCTTAGTCTGCAGAACATGGCCCAACAAGTAATCGCAGATGAAATAAGTAGGAACGGACAAAGATTGCGGATGAGTAATTCTGCTGCAATTATTGAGAATGTAAAAACGGGTGAGATATTAGCTATGGTTGGCTCAAAAGATTATTTTGCTCAAGATATTCAAGGTAATTTTAATGTGGCAACCCAAGGGTTAAGGCAGCCTGGATCTGCTCTAAAACCGTTTAATTATTTGCTTGGATTTGAAAAAGGCTACTCCCCCTCTACAATATTTCTTGATGAGAGAACTGATTTTGGAGGAGGTTACACACCCGGTAACTATTGTGATTGTTTTAACGGGCCAATGAGTGTGAGGGTAGCTTTGGGAAGCTCTAGAAATATACCTGCAGTTAAGATGCTAGGCGTAAATGGTGTTGCAGGCATGGTTGGTAAACTAAAGCAATTTAATATTACCACGTTAAACAACCCAAGCCAGTATGGTCTTTCTCTTACCTTAGGAGGCGGAGCAATAAGACTTTCAGAATTAACCAACGCCTACGCGATTCTTGGAAACGAAGGAAGAAGCCTATCACCACAGGTAATATTAAAGATAACAGATTCGGATGGTAACGTAATTGAAGAATTTAACCCGGAAAAGATTGCTAAAAATAAACAATCGGCAAAACCAGAACACGTCTATTTGATAAATAACATACTGTCAGATCCTAGTGCTAAATATATGGATTATGGCAATTATTGGGCACATCGACTTAACTTTCAAGAAAATTTAGCCGTAAAAACTGGTACATCAGAAATGAGAATAGATAACTGGTCATTTGGTTACACTCCTTCTTATGTTGTTGGTGTATGGGTAGGAAATAATGATAATTCTCCGATGCACCCGTCTTTATCTTCAGGAGTAACAGGGGCAGCGCCAATTTGGCGGACAATAACGGAAAACGTCTTAAAAGGAAAACCAATTGATAAATTCAAACAACCTGATAACGTAGTGAGAATGGATGTTGATTCTCAAACTGGCCAACAGCCGGTGGCAGGGTCGCCAACAAAGAGCGAATTATTTGTTAAATACCAACCACCACCAAAGAGTGATATGCGTAAAGAAGTAAAAATATGTGAACCTACAGGTCTACTTGCAAACTCTTCGTGTGAAGCGGCTGGCAAAGCAGTTACAAAAGCATTTTTAGTTTTGGTCGATCCTTACACTAAACTTTATATGCCCAGTTATAGATACTGTAATCCATGCCCACCTACGGAATCAGATCAAAACACTTATACTCCTGGTTCCGATGAATTAACTTTAGTTATAACCGACCCATCAAATAACTCTACTGTCGGGACTAGTTTTACAGTAACAATAAAAGTTTCAGGACCAAAAAAAATATTAGGCGTTGAGTATTATATTGATAATAATTTAAAAGACACTAAAACCTCTCCGCCATACACACAGTATTTTACGGGGGTTTCGCCAGGAAATCATAAAGTTGAGGTAAAAGCCTACGATGATTCAGGCGATTCAATAAAAGAAAGTATTAACGTAAAAGTAGTAGCTGGTGGGCCTTTAGGTAATTCTCCTCCTTAGCATATTTTATTAGCTTCTTATCGTTACATCTAAAGAGTTTAGAGATTCATATATTTTACTCCTTAGGGAAGTTGTATCTTCTTTGGTTAGAGTGCGGTTGGGATGGAAATATTCTAGCCCGATCAAAAGAGAGCGTTTATTTTTTAAATATATGTCCTCGATTAATTCAAGATTATAAAGTTTGTTTCCGACCGCTTGTTTGATCGCGTTTTCTATTTGGGAAAATGTTGTGCCTTTTGTAATAAATAACGAAACGTCTTCCTTAACAGTTGGAAATTTTGGTGGCGGTTTGTATATCGGGTGTGAGATACGGTTTAGCAGGTTATCTAAATCTATTTCAAATGCAAACACTGGTGCTTTAATATCAAATTTAGCCAAAGCTTCCTTTTTAAGATCTCCAATCGTACCTAGAGTAACTTCATTTATTTTTACGGTCGCTGAATTTTCACCGAATATTTTTTGCTTTGTATTTTTATCAAACCCTACTCCTTTTATATGTAGAGAGTTGAATAATGTTTCTAACGCACCTTTTACCTGGAGAAAATCTGTATTGTAAAAAATAGCCGAGAGATACTTTGGTTGATCTGGGAGAGTGTCACCACCCTCATTTTTTTTGAATACCCTCCCCGTTTCATATAAAGAAAACCTATCAAAATATTCTTTATTTAGAGAAGCAGCGATTATTAAGCCGACTAGTAATGAGGGCCGCAAATATTCATAATCAATGACCAACCTATTAGCTACTTTGAGTGTGTTTTCTACTTCGAGGCCTAAATTGTCTAATACAGAGGCACTGGTAAGTGAATTTGAATAAATTTCTTTCAGACCCAAGTTTGATAAAATTAGTTTTATCTTTTTTTCAAAATTTTCGTGTGAAAGATCAATTTCCGGTGGTGAGCCGGTAGGTAGTGTTTTTGGAAAGTTATTGTAGCCATAAATTCTGCCAATTTCTTCGGTTATATCTATTGGATGGTTGATATCGGTTCTAAACGAAGGCACCCCAACCTTGAATACTGTGGCGCCATCTTCGTTTTTCATACTTATAGAAAACCCAAGTTTTGTAAGTATTTGCGAGATGCTCTCGCTATTTATATCTATGCCAAGCACGTCTCTTACCAGCGAACTTTTAAAGATTACGTATTGTTCTTTTGTCGGGTAGCCAATACTTTTTATTGGAGATGCAAGTTTGCCTTGTGCTAGGATTCCAATAAGTTGTAAGGCTCTTTCGAAAGCAAATCTGTGAGCTACTGGGTCTAGCTTCTTCTCAAAGCGGTTAGAGGCTTCTGTTCTTAATCCTAGGTTTTGAGAGGCGGTACGTATGAGTAGCGGGTCGTAAAGAGGAGCATGAAGCAACACATTTTTAGTTTTATTATCTACCTCACTATTTCGGCCCCCCATTAGACCAGCCAAATCAATAATTTTTTCCTCGTCTTCAATAATTATTGTGTTTTTAGGTAGTACCCTTTCAATTCCGTCCAAAGTTGTTATATGTTCTTCTTTTTTTGACAACCTCATTACCATCCTCCCTTTAATTTTATCTGCATCAAAAGCATGCATTGGCTGTCCTGTTTCCAACATAACGTAATTTGTGATATCAACGATATTGTTTATACTACGCACGTCGGATTTCTCTAGCCTTTCTACCATCCAATTTGGAGAACGGCCGACACTCACAGATTCAACTAAACCTACACTATAATTTGGACACAATTTATTGGAATCAACATTGATATCAACAGGTCTATTGCGCGTCTCGTTAATAACTGTGGAGAAAACATCGGGTAATTTAATCTTTCGTCCGTAAATCGCAGCTATTTCTCTGGCGACACCTATCACGGACAAACAATCCGGGCGATTTGGAGTTATTTCCAAATCAAAAATTGTATCATCATTAATATTGATGACAGACTCGACCTTTGTGCCGGAAGACTGTAAACTAGCAACCAGCTCATTCGTTGGTTCTTTGATGTCGACATATTCTTTTAACCAAGACAACGGTAACTTCATTTTAGAATTAGAACTGATTTAAGAATCGTAGGTCATTTTTAAAAAAAGTTCGGATATCGCTAATTCCATATTTTAGCATCGCCAATCTATCCGGGCCCATCCCAAAAGCCCAGCCTTTGTATTTGTTTGGGTCTATATTTCCATTCTTGAGCACATTCGGATGAACCATTCCTGCTCCCAGTATTTCAATCCAGCCTTTTTTTGGGTGTAAGACCTCGACCTCAATTGAAGGTTCCGTATAAGGGAAGTGGTGTCCGTAAACTCTGATTTTAGCTTCTTCGCCAAAGAAGTTTTTAGCAAAAAAGTCCAAGGTTCCTAAAAGATCAGTCATCGTTGATTTTTCATCCACCAACAAACCTTCTATTTGATAAAAAGAAGGTAGGTGTGTTGCATCCGGCATGTCCCGTCTGTAGCAACGCCCAGGGAATAAAACTCTAATTGGGGGTTTGTGGCTTTCCATGTAACGAACTTGCATGTTGCTTGTATGAGTTCGCAGAAGAATGTTTTTGCTAATATAATAAGTTTGTTGCACATCTCTCGCCGGATGATCTGGCGGCATATTTAATTTCTGAAAATTATACAAATCACTTTCAGCTTCAGGCCCGTCTACCCAAGTAAATCCAAGATAGCAAAAAATTTCTTTGATATCTTCAATTACTTGTGTAAGTGGGTGCAAACTGCCAACATCTAATTTTTTGCCTGGTATTGTAATATCAATAGTTTCGGTCGAAACCCTAGTTTCGAGGTCAGACTTTTTTTTATTAATTTCTTGTTCAATAAAGCTCTTAATCTTTTTTATTTTTGTTCCGATATCGATACGTTTATTTGGGCCGAGTTTAGGAATATCTTGGGTAAATCTTGTAATTATCCCCGCTTTACGGCCTAAGTACTTGATGCGTAATTTTTCTAAATCACTATCACTATTTACATTATTTATTTCATCTTGAAATATTTTTATTATTTTTACTGCATCAACTATCATGTTTTTAATTCTATCACAGGAGTTTTTCGAAAAGAAGAGATTTAAGAATCAAATTAGCCTAGAAATGGGAAGCTCACGCCTGCCCTACATGAGCTCCCCAATCCTAGGCTAATAAAGCTTAAAAATAGTAACACAAAAAAATAAGGATGTCAAGACTATGGGGTTGCTGATAATTAAGCTGAAAACTTTCCTATTTTATTTCACTTAATATTTTATCGAAGGTGTTATTGTCAGAGACAGCAATTTCTGCTAAGATCTTCCTGTCCAGATGGATATCTGCCTTTTTCAAATCATTAATAAATTTATTATAGGTAATACCTTTATTTTTTATTACAGCGTTTATCTTTACAATCCAAAGGCTTCGTTTTTGTCTCTTCCTTTGCCTCCTACCAGAAAATGCGTAGTTACCTGCATGTAAAGAGGCTTCTTTAGCACTCTTAAAAAGTCGTCCTTTCGCTCCTCTATTTCCTTTAACACTTTTTAGTATTTTCTTATGTCTCAAGGATTTTATTTTGCCCTTTTTTATTCTGGTCATATTTATTGTTCTAGTAACTTTTTAATCTTTTGTTTAAAAGAGGCACTAATTAATTTCGGTTCCTTTTGCCTTCGGATTCTGCTTTTTGATTTTTTTCTTTTCAAATGGGAGCTATACGCGTGCCCCCTGATTATTTTACCAGTCTTAGTTAATTTAAAACGTTTAATTACTGTCTTACTATTTTTTTTCTTCATGACTTATTTTTTTGGTTTAATACTTAAGTTCATATTTCGGCCAATGAGTTTTATTTCTGAATCTTTTTCACCTTCATCCGATAAAATATTTACAGCCTTTTCTAAAACTTTATGGCCAAATTCAGGATGGGTTATTTCTCTACCTCCAAATTTAACAGTCAACTTAACCCTATCCCCATTTTTTAAAAATGACTTAGCCTGGTACATACGGTTATTAAGGTCGTGATCACTTATTAAGGGACCGAGCCAAATTTCTTTCGTTTCTATGTCCCTAGTTTTCTTCTTTGCTACTCTATCTTTTTTTGATTCTTCGTATTTAAATTTTTTGAAATCAATGATTCGAACTACTGGTGGGTTAGCTTTTGGTGCTATTTCTACCAAATCTAAACCTACAGTCTGTGCTTTTTTTCGTGCCTCCTCTATTTCCACAATTCCTATTTGTTTCCCGTCCTTATTTATTAATCTTACTTTATTGGCAATAATATTTTGATTTAAACGGTAATATTTACCTATGGTCTAAAATCCTCCTAAAGACTTTAATTTATTTAAAGAAAACGCTCCTTTTCTTAAAACTTTATATGGCCTTTTTGTTAAATCTATCAAGGTCGATGGTTTAAGAGCCATTTGTTTACTATCTGGCTGGTTTCTAAGTTCGAATGCATAGTCTACCAAAGCTATAAGACCCTTGTCAATTTCAGCGAAGCTAGTTGGCGACCTCCCTCCATGAAAATTGGCGCTTGGGGCAAGTATTGGTTCGCCCAACCTTCTGATAATCTCCAAAATTGGTGGTTGGTCGGGAATTCTAATTCCAACGGTGCCGTTCCTTCCTCGAATCGCTTTCGGGACTTTCTCTTTTGCCTTCACGACTGTTGTGAGCGGCCCAGGCCAAAATATTTTGACAAATCTTGCTGCTGCTGAGTCGAAAAAACCATATTCGAAAGCTTGAGTAATGCAGCAGGTTAAAATTAGTTGTGGTTTCGCGGGTGCGTCACTCCTAACTTTATAAACCCTTCTTATCGCCTCTTCGTCGCTTAAACGACAACCAATTCCGTAAACGGTGTCTGTTGGAAAAATAACGATATCTCCTTTTTTAAAATGCGAAAGTGCTTTATTTATCATTTATATTCGGAAATTTCTTTATCAAGTTGTTGGACGAACGCTTCAATACTTTTTACACCCTCGTCACCTTTTTTTCTTGATCGGACGGATAGTTTATTACGAACTTTCTCTTTATCCCCTAAAATTATCATGTAAGGGACTTTTTGTAACTCGGCATCGCGGAGGCGTGCTTGCATTGTTTCAGACCGAGAATTTACCTCTACCCGAATATTTTTTTTGGTGAAATATTTTTCAATTTTTTCAGCGTACTCTACGTGCCGATCAGCAATAGGTATAATTACCACTTGAACCGGTGATAACCAGGTGGGAAAGGCACCGTTGTAATGCTCAATCAAAATTCCCAAAAATCTTTCGAACGCCCCGAGTATTGCTCGGTGAACCATAACGATTTGTTGTTCGCGACCACTTTTGTCCGTGTATTTGGAATTAAATCTTTTAGGCATTTGATAATCCAATTGAATTGTTGCCAGTTGCCAGTTTCTTCCCAATGCATCGTCAATATGAAGATCCACCTTAGGTCCATAAAAGGAGCCTTCCCCTTCCTTTAATTTATATTCAATATCTTTTCTTTCTAATATTTTTTTTAATCTTGCTTCAGCTAAGGCCCAGTTTTTTGCATCGCCAAGCGCCTTATCTGGCTTATTTGCTAGAAAGAATGAGGGTTTAAAGCCAAATGTTGAATAAGTGTAATTGACTATATCTAAAAGCTCTTCAACCACTTCTTCAATTTGTTCCGGAGTACATAATATGTGGGCGTCATCTTGTGAGAGTTCTCGGACCCTAAAAAGACCATTTAGTGTACCTGATTCTTCAAATCTATGGAGAATATCAAGGTCAGAAAGTTTTAAAGGCAATTCTTTATAACTATGTTTTTTTGTATTAAATAAAAGCAATGTTTGGGGGCAATTCATGGGTTTTAAAGAATATGTTTGATTTTCCTGTTTAAAGACGAACATGTTTTTCTTAAAGAGTTTCCAATGCCCTGATGTTTCCCAAACCTCCTTTTTTGCTAAGAGTGGTGTGGATATTTCGCGGTAATTATATTTTTTATTTATATCCCTTACAAATTTTTTCAATTGTTCGACGAGAGTAAAGCCTTTCGGATACCAAAAAGGCATTCCCGGCGCGACCGGTAAAAAAGTAAATAATTCTAGTTCAGCCCCAATTTTTTTGTGGTCTCTTTTTTTTATTTCTTCGATATTTTTCAAATAAACTTCAAGCTCGTTTTTTGTGTTCCATGCTGTACCATAGATTCTTTGCAGCATCTTATTATTTTCATTACCTTTCCAATAAGCACCGGCTACACTTAACAATTTAACCACGCCAATTTCTCCTGTATTTTTAACATGAGGACCAGTACATAAATCAATAAAACCACCGGTTTTATAAAAAGAAACCTTTTTTTCACCTTTTCTTTTTAAATCTAAAATTAATTCTTTTTTATAAGGTTCTTTTTGCTGATTAATTATGGTAAGAGCGTCGGAGATATTTTTTTCTATTCGTTGAAAGGGAACTTTTTCCTTTATGGTTCTATTAACGGCTTTTTCTATTTTAAGAAAATCATCTTCGCTGAAAGTATGGGTGGAATCAAAATCATAATAGAATCCATTTTCTATTACAGGACCTATTCCTAGTGATGTTTTTGGATAAAGATTTTTTACTGCGACAGCTAACAAATGAGCAGCAGAGTGCCTTATAGTGTCTAAATTATTTTTCATGGTCTGCTCGAAACTTGTACTCCTTGAATGATTTTACCGATAAAATCACCAATAATTGGGACAGCATTTAACTTGCCTAATATTATTACGAGTAGAGTAGTGATAATCGTTGCACCGAATATAGTACCGATACCCCAAAACAAGCCCCCCAAAAAATTATTTACGATCATTTTTTTTGTCGAAATGCTAATTTTGGTGTGGCCCCTTTGTGGTCCTAGTTCAATATATTCTTTTTGTTCCCTCTGATTCTGTGCCATAAACTATTATTAATGGTGGGTGGTGCAGACGTAAACCTGCGGCCTTCCAATCTAAATCTGGTGGGCTCACCAGGATTCGAACCTGGGGCCTTTGCGATGTCAACGCAACGCTCTAACCAACTGAGCTATGAGCCCAGATTTTTGGCGGGTTACCCCTTACCACCAAACAAACCCTTGTTATTTAAACTTTAATTCGAATTTTACCTATACTAGAAACTTGTTTGGATACAGATACCTTCTGACCTTTTTTTGCCTCAATAACCTCGTCAATTATACCGTATTTTCTTGCTTCGCTACTAGTCATAAAAAAATCCCTTTCTGTATCTTTTTCAACTTGGGTGACAGGTTTTTTACTCTCTTTTGCAAGTATTTCGTTTAATTTCTTTTTTAACCTTAGGATTTCGTCAGCATGAATTTTAATATCCGTAGCCTGACCTGAAATCTCGGTCATTGGTTGATGAATCATTATTTTTGCGTTAGGAAGCGAAAATCTTTTTCCTTTTTTCCCGCCTGCCAATAAAATTGCCGCGCCAGAGGCTGCCAGCCCCACGCAAACCGTCGAAATATCGGGATGGATATATTTCATAGTGTCGTAGATAGCAAGCGTAGAATGAACAAAACCGCCAGGAGAATTTATATAAATACTTATATCTTTATCCATAGATTCATTCTCCAAATATAGTAACTCCGCGATAATTATATTTGCAGTTTCATCTGTGATAGGCCCACCAATAAATATTATTCTTTCTTCTAGTAACCGGCTATATATGTCGTATGCCCTTTCTCCTCTTGAATCTTTTTTGATGACCATTGGTATGAGTTCCATGACAGGCGTGATTATATCAAATAGAATTCGGAATTGCTAGAGAATGGTGGTTGGAGGACCTCGGCCAGAGCAGCGTAACCGAGGTCCATGTGGTTCTTTGAGAGTACACAGCCTAGTTGCTTTGAACCTTTTCTTGCAGGCCTTTTGAGCTAGTGTCCAAACGTCTGGATGATTGCGTACCCAACTCGTCACTACGCTTCTGGCGATCGGGTCAAATTGTCCTTCTCGCATAAGCCCAACGACAGTGAAAAAGAGTCTCTCCCGACTTGCGGCTTCCAACCCGGCAGCTTGGTCGAGATAGTGACTTATTGTATCCTTGTCAAACATCTGCGCTTACTTCTATCTCGGCCATTTTTGCCCGGTTTCCTCCCTGAAGATTCGTGCGAACCTGCTGTTGTTAGCGCCCTTCAAGGGTTCGAATTCACGCGCGAGTGCACGCTCGGTCCCCGAAAACGGTGGCCCACCGTTTAATACCCGGATTACAGCGCGTACGTAGTCGAGAAATAGTTGGTCCCAGACCGAATCACCTTGTTCGCTAGCAACCTCCATAGCTTTCATCAAACCATACCCCAGTGAGTTCGGTGAGCGCGCGCCTCCTCTTGTCCGCGAATCGTCAAAGCCGGTGGAATAGACCGTGTTTCTCGGGTATTGTCCTTCCTGAGCTCTTGCTCATTACTTCTAGGATCATCGCTATCTCCTTGATCCATAAGATCGTCCTCCTCCTCCTCCTTCTTCTTCTCGGACATCTTGCCTCCTTCTTCCGAGACCTGTGCCTTGAGGCTTTATTTTGTGAGAGTGGTGGGATTCGGACCCACGACCGCTGCTAGTAAACTATAGCGACTACCAACTAGACTTCACTCCCGAGTTGGAGGCGGTAGGAGTTGCACCTGCCGTTTAGGAAGCGAAGTCCCCACAAACACTTCCTTTTCTTGCTGAAGCCTCCAAACTAAAAAACCCCCTTGCGGGGGTTTTTTCTTTCGTTTTTTATTTAAAGAGCCTACAGTGCTTCCCCCGCAACATTCTTCTTCTCCTTAATAAGGAGAGATACAGCCAAAATAATTATAAGGGAAGACATATTGTTCATAAGTTAATCATAATTGTAATTTTATAGAAAAAAACTGTCAAGAGGTTACTTGCTTTTTTCTTGAAAAAATAAGTCATCTTATTGATATAGTTCCAGCAATTGATTCAATACTTATATCTAGTCTAACAAAAGAAGCATCAAAATCTTTTGTTTTATACTCATCCCCACTTTTTTTAAAGCGTTTATTAATGGTTAGGTTTTTTATAGTCGAATCAATTTTTATCCTTGCTGCCATTTTTTCAGGTATTTGGATTTTTATATTAGTGGCTTTGGTTTTAATTTTTGCCCTAGACGAATAAATGCTATCAAATTTTATTTCCAGATTGGTGGCTTGTGAATTTAACTCCAGATAATCAGTCCTCAACCCTGTTAAATCCAACCTTTCATTTGCGGCAGCAGTATCAACTTGTAGCTCTAAAGGAATCTGTGTGGTTAAATATAAATTTGTATTATTTTTTAAGCTAGAAATAAATGGTAATCCGACATTTTGTGGTTGTGAAATTCTTACGATAGCCTGACTAGATATTTCGTCGTATTCTATTTTTGGTTTATTAGCGGCTTGACTGAAGCTGATTTCACCCTCTATCAATTTTGTAGTGTCGCTCAACCTTCTTATACTAAGATTAGTGGTTGGTAGGTTGATTAATAATCTTGCTTTGGTTAAAGACTTTATAGGTTTAGAGACTTTTATTTTTTGCGTTAAAAAAGGATTTTTCGTGAACGGGTTAAACGCTACAACTATTGGGATTAAGAATATTAGAACAAGTAATATGATTACTGTTCGGAAAGATATGGGCTGACCAATAAAAAACTCAACACCAATCAAAATAAGTATGATGGGCCAAAATTTCCATAAGTTAATCCAAATTGACCATGGAAGTACACCAAAATTATTTAATAAAAAAATTACGCCTAAGCTAATTAAAATTAATGGTGCGAATTTGAATTTTTTATCCATTCATAAATAGGATAACTGCGCAGTGAGATTTATGTCAAATGAAGTTTTAATTACTCGCTTCTAAGAGAGACGATAGGATCTTTTTTGGCCGCGTTCATAGCGGGTAAAACACCAAATATTATCCCAACGATAATAGAAAATCCTAATGCTAATAAAATAATAAATGGAGTTACCGAAATTGGGAGAGATGAATATCGGTTAATTGCAAAAGCGCCAATAGACGCAGTTACTGTAGCAATTATTCCTCCGACGATGCTTAAAATGACTGACTCTACTAGAAATTGAAAAAGAATATGGTTATTAGTCGCACCCACCGCTTTCCTAATACCTATCTCCTTCGTCCTTTCCGTTACAGAAACTAGCATAATATTCATAATTCCCACGCCACCAACTACTAATGATATTGCCGCTACTGCTGTCAACATTGCTGTTAATATGTTTAGGATATTACCAATGATATTTAGCAGATCTTCTTGTGTGAGAACGGAGAAATCTTCCTCGCCTTTATGAGTTTTGAGCAAAAGGCCTCTTATTTTTTCTTGAGTCACTTTTACAGAATCGGAGTTTTTAGCCTGCAACACGATACGGAGTATTTGTCGTGAATTGGTAATCTCCCAAGCAGTAGTAATAGGCATGCCAACACCGTCATTAAAATCAATACTAAATAAAATGTCAGCATTTTCCTTTGCTTTTAAAACCCCAATAACTTTAAATTGCTGTTCCCGAATCTCAAGAGTTTTATTTATAGGATCTTGATTTGGAAAAAGAGTTTGCGCAGTTTTATCACCAATTACCACCACTTTCGAATTTGTTTGAAGATCCTCTTTATTTATAAACCTACCTGAGCTTATATTTGTATTTAATATTGGTAGTACCTGCTCTGATGTCCCAAAAATTAATGACGAGGAAGAAATATTTTTTCCTGACTTTACACTACCTGACAGAAGCATAATCATTGATAAATTACGAATCTCGGGAACTTCTTTACTTATAGTTTGATAATCAGTTTCTGTAAGAGTAGAAGCTCCCATGCTGGCAGTTGGATTTACACTTCTACCGGGTTTAATTTGACCTGAAACTACAGTAATCAAGTTACTTCCAAAACCTTCTACTTGACTTGTAATCTCCTTCCTTACTCCTACAGCAATCGATAGCAAGCTAGTAATAGTTATTACTCCGATAACGACACCTAATATCGTCAAAAAGCTTCTTAATTTATTTAAAAAAATGTTGTTTACGGCAATTTTGCAGCTGTTAAACATTATTTTCATACTAAACTTCCGTCTTTGATATTAATTATTCTGTCGGCAGAATTTGCAAGATGTTGCTCATGGGTTACCATAATTATTGTTTTACCTCTCTCCTTTAATGAAAGTAATATTTTTAATATATCTAAGCCGGTTTTCGAATCAAGATTACCCGTAGGCTCATCAGCTAAAATTATTGTCGGGTTATTGATTAGCGCTCTGGCAATAGCGACACGCTGTTGCTCGCCGCCGGAAATTTCATTTGGTTTACTCTTCAATTTATTAGCAAGACCTAAGCTGGTTAATAATTGGTTCACTTTGTCTTTTGGTTTATCAACCGTCTCTCTACTATATAAAAATGGTAAATAAACGTTGTCAAAGACGCTTGTTTTGGGAATTAAATTAAAAAATTGAAATACAAATCCAATTTTTTTATTTCTAAAGGCAGCTAACTTCTTGTCTGATAATTTGCTTAAGTTTTCAGCGTCTACAAAAATACTCCCTTCAGAAGGTCTATCTAAACCACCAATTATATGCAATAGTGTAGATTTTCCCGAGCCAGATGGGCCTAAAATTGCCACAAATTCTCCAGATTTAATTTCCAGTGATATGTGTTTTAACGCCCAAAAAGGCTCTCCACCCATTAAATAAGCCTTGGATATATCTTGAACATATAAAGAACCTGATTTTTGGTAAATCGTATCTAGTTGTGAAGGTTTAAAACGGTGTGGAAGAGGCTTTCCCGGATATTTTATTGGCTCCGCTGGTAAATCAGTTGTTAATTTTGGGTCTTTGATTATTCGAATCATTTAGGTATTTTATTTTTGAGAAAAGACAACGTTTTCCTATTTGCTTTAAAAGCAATTCTTTTTGGTAATTTTTGCAAATGAAACCATTTTAACTTGCTTACATCATCAGCGGGTTTCGGCTTGCCAGATATTATTTTCCCAATATAAGCCATCGGGACAATATCAATATTATCATATTTATCATTTGTAGCCCCAAGAAATTTCAATAATTTTATTTTTAATCCGGTTTCTTCTTTAGTTTCACGAATGGCTGTTTCCTGAGGGCTTTCACCTGCTTCGATAAATCCGCCTATACTATCCCACCAGCCTAAATAGGGTTTAATTTTCCTTTTTGCTAGCAACACTTTTTGCTTTTCGATTATAAAAACACCAACGGCAGGTGCTGGATTTTGATAATGAATAAAACCGCATTTATCACATATCAAACGAATCTTATTTGATTTAAGTTTCTTCGTTAATTTATTAGCGCACAAAGGACAAAATTTATATGTTTTTTTCATATGGTTTAGATAATTTAGAACTTTTATATATATTTGCTCGAAAGGATTTTAATCTTAATATTTTGATATTTTTTATTCGGTGTTTTTTTAGAGACTTTTTTAGCTCGTAAATAGCTGGTTTTTGATCATAACCAAGCGCCAATATAGTTGGTTTATGGGTTCTTAAAGTACGATGGAAATTATATGTTTTCGATCCAAGAATAACTTTGTCTGCCAATTTCAATTTTTTAATATTAAATAACCTTTTCTTTTCTTGATTTTTTGGATTTGAACCTTTTGCTAATTTAACAAATTTGTCCCGAGCAACAACGACTATTAGATACGTAGCTAATTTTTTAGCCTGATAAAAAAAATTAAGGTGTCCTTTATGTAGGATATCAAAAGTGCCAAATACGATTACTTTTTTCATTCGGGTTTATATTTTTTTAAATAACTAACTAATTTCTGCAATGCTTGAGAACGGTGAGAAATTTGATTTTTTTCCAGAAGGAGTATTTGCGCCATATTTCTTTTCTTCGAAGGAATGTAAAATATCGGGTCGTATCCAAAACCCATAATTCCTTCAGGCTTTTTAGCGATCTCGCCAAATACCTGGCCCTCAAAAGAGACACGCTCCTTCTTAAATAGATATACTAAAGCTGCCTTGAAGACCGCTTTTCGGTCCTGAATCCCCTCCATTTTTTTAATAATAGAAAGGTTTTTTTCCGATGAGTCTCCTTCCATCCAACGATTGCTTAAAACTCCTGGAAAACCATGTAAGACATTTATTTCTAACCCAGAATCCTCTGCTACGATAGGAAGGTGGGTAAATTTCGAATAAAAGAAAGCTTTATTTTGAGCAACTTCTAAAAAAGTATCGCCTACCTCGGGACTTACATTATTTATGCCCAAATCGCTTAAACTAACAAGTTTGTAACCAAGCGGGCTTAAATAACTTTTGTATTCTTCTAATTTTCCTTGGTTATGGGTAGCAATTAGTATTTTTCTCATACCTTACCTTAAATTTCTAATTCCTGGCCATCATAAGCAATGTGAAAATTCTTTCCGCCTCTATCTTGAACGAAATTTTCAAGTTCGTCATGACGTCCGCTAGCGTGGCCTATATGAATAAAATAAACTTGCTTGGCTTTTACTTCTTTTCCGAGCTTAATACCCTCTTCGATTGATTGGTGAGACCCAGCTTGGCCGCGTTTACCTAAACTTGAACCGTCCATGATAAGTAGGTGCGCGCCTTTCACTGTTCGGTATACTTTTTTTGGAAGGCGCGACATATCTGGAATATAAATTAAAATCTGTCCTGATTTTACCTTGATGCCGAAAGCGCTTCTACGTCCGTGTTCAACAGGAAAATACTCAACGGTTGTGTTGTTGTCAAGTTGGATTCTTTCGTGGGGTTGTACAACATTTATTTTTAATTGAATAAGTAAAAGATCAGGGATTTTTCGCAGACCATTCAAAATTTCATTTGGGATGAACAGATTGATTTTTTGCTTCGTGTTATAAATATGAGAGACGTCCCAAAGCCCCATAACGTGATCGGGATGAGTATGTGAAATCAAGATGTGGCGTATATCTGATGGGTTGCTATTTATTAAATGATTGTAAGTATCCGGCCCGGCGTCCAGAAGTATTGTGTCATTTACTAAAAGCTGGCTTCGAGTTCGTGTGTCTTTTGGATCTTTTGAAACACAGATAGCACATCTGCAACCTAAACGGGGTAGCGGCCAGCCCGCACTTGTTCCCAAAAATGTAATTTTCATTATAAGGTGGTGCCGAGGGGGAGACTTGAACTCCCACGTCTGTTTAAGGACACATGGTCCTAAGCCATGCGCGTCTGCCAATTCCGCCACCTCGGCTTTTTAAAATCAAATTATATTTAAATAATATTAAAAAATCAATTAATCCCTTTTTGTGTTCTATCAATGGATGATTTATGAGTTAGATTTTCTAGTGTGTCCTCAAGCGGTGTTAATTCTATTATTTTATGCTTTCTTTTTAACGACCTTAAAATTAGAAAGTCTGCAAAACGGGGATTTTTAGGTAGGAGTGGTCCATGTAAGTAACAGCCAAAAATATTTCCTTGGTAAGCTCCCTCTGTGCGATCCTCACCATTATTACCATAACCTACAATTACTTTACCCATTGGAGACGCCTTTTTTCCTAAATAAGTTTTTCCGCTATGATTTTCAAAACCAACTAGTAACTTTCCTTCAAAATTCAAATTATTATTTTTTTCGATTACTATATTCCCTATCATACGATTATTACCCGCAATAGTTACGATGTCTAAAAGACCCAAACCAGGTAGCCTTTGATCGTTACTAGGCTGATAATAATTACCCAATAATTGATAGCCTCCGCATATTCCTAAAAAGACAGATCCTAGACGAGAAGCTTTGAACAAATCGTCTTTTTTATAACGAATAAGGTCATCACTTACAATTTTTTGTGCCTGATCTTGCCCACCCCCAAAAAAGAAAAGATCAAATCTTGCCGGATCAATTTTTTCCTTCAAGTCTATTTCCCGAACATTAACTTGAATGTTTCTCCATCTTGATCTTTTCCAAATAGACAACACGTTACCTCTGTCCCCGTAAGTGCTCATTTGCTTTGGGTAAAGCCAACCAATATTTAATTTCAAATCACCTTTGCTGCTTAATGTTCTCTGATCACTGATCACTGATTTTATTCCTCCCAAAAACGATTACTTATACCTCTGTCGGCTAATATTTTTTTTATAGACAACATTGCCGTGTAAGTTGGTAGGATATATAAAGTTTCGCCAGTGGGTATCTCATCTGCGGCTGTCTCAATAGCTTCTTGAATATTATCAATAATTGTAGGTTTTATAGTTTGACTTGTGTATTTTAGCCTTAATGCCATATCATTCGCCCTTATACCCGTTACCCATAAACGTTTTATTTGAGATTTCGTGTAAAAGGTTTCAAAATCAACATCCCACAACCAAGATACATCTGTTCCGTCAGCTAGCAAGTCATTAATTGCTAAAACCACATATTTTTCTTTTTTATTATTTAGTAAAACTCTCAATATTTCATTAAATCCGGAAGGATTTTTGACCAGCGCGATATATAATTTTTTCCCATCAACTTCTATTTGTTCTGTTCGACCAAAAACCGCCTTTGCATTATGCAAGCCTTTTTTAATATCGCTTACTGCGAGACCCAAAGCCAACGCAGCTGATATGGCCGCTAAACAATTATAAACGTTATATATTCCTGGTAAATTTATTTTTAATTTAAATACGTCTTCTGGTGTTACAAAAGTAGCTGTAAAACTCTTCTCCTCAAAAAAATCTACTTTTTTAACAAACACGTCAGGCTTTGGTCTTTTTAAACCACATTTTACACACCTATATTTTCCCAGGTGAGATAAGTAAACCTCGCTATATGTAAGTTCAGTATTACAATTTATACAGCTTGTGAAATCGGATGCATGCGGTAATTTACCGATGGAAAGATCACCGTCTTCTATACCAAAATAAATAACCTTAGCCTTAGTTTGATTGGAAAGATGTGAGATCGAATGGTCATCCGAATTTAAAATAAGCGTAGTGGACGAATCTAGATTTATTAAGGAGTTTTGCCATATTTTCCTAATTTTATCTACCTCGCCATACCTATCTAGTTGATCCCTAAATAAATTATTAAAAATTATTGCCTGAGGATCAACGCTATTTATTACAGTATACAAAGTAGGCTCGTCTACTTCTAATAAAGGTATTTTATTCGACCCTTCTCTACTTGGAATATTATCTATATAAGTGCCAATTATTCCCCGTAATAAATTCGATCCTTCGCGATTGTGTAAAAATGGGGTGCCTGCTTCTTTGAATATATTCGCTAGCAGACGGGAAGTAGTCGTTTTGCCGTTTGTTCCTGTTACTAACACTGCTCTGGAAAAATATCTGCTTAATTTACCTAAAGAATCCTTATCGATATATTCCGCCAGTAAGCCGGGGGCAGCAGTCGCACCCCCACCATAAATTTTTATTAAAAGTTTGAGTATTTTAGCCGAGGTTACAGCCGCAAAAAGGCGGGTATTCATGAAAATTATTATACACTTAATAAACTCAACTTAAAATTAATTATTATAGTTATCTATCTGTCTCATATAAATTTCAACATGACCTGCCCAAAAAGGACTGGCCGCATAAGAAGAAGCGATTTTCCAATGATTTATTTGACCCATGTAGCCCCATTTTGTTTTCATTTCTTTGGAAACATATGCTGTGGCGTGGTTCCAACTAGTAAATGAAAAATTACCATTATACCAACCATAAGGATTATATGAACCAAAAGGTACGATCTTCCCAAATTGGGATTCAACGCCTGCAATGGAAGGTAAAAGCTTCCAATCATAATCGTATGTATCGGCTATCCTTACCATATCTTCAGCATTATCAGCCATAGGCGAGCCTTGGCTTGCTAAATAACTTCTTAATCTAGCAGCCCTATCGTCTTTTTTTGCTTTTATGTAGGTTATAATTTTGTTTTTTTGCGTATCAGATATAGAAGCATTTATATAATATGCTTCTAAATCGTCGTTTTGCTTTGCAATTGTGGGGCTAGCCAAAAATAATGTTGTAAAAATTGTGGCTATGGCAGAAACCCTTAAAATTGGGCTTAACATAATCACCCCGATAAAATCAGGGCAATTTTAGACACAAAAAAACTTTCGCAAATTTTCCGCGAAAGTTTGGTTTTATTTTACCAAATAAAAACCTTTAAGTCAAATCTAATACTCGCTACCCGATATTTCCTCCATCGCACTTCTTACCGAAAAAATCCAACTTGGATTTTTATTTGAGGTATACACACCAACAATCTCTTCAGGAGTCGATAACCCTTTACTAATATAATCTTTGTTTAACGAAGCTGCCACAATATCAATTCCACTTTTCCAACTATCAAAATATACACCAGAATTACTTCCTTCATATATCCCCCACCCAAACGGATTATGCGACCCCCTTGGTATTTTCTTACCAAGACTCGATTCTTGAAATGCAATTGCTGGTAATAATCGCCAATCAAGGGCGTATTCATCAGCAGCAGCTACAAAGTCTTGTCCTAGCCCAACCATCGGGGAATTGTATTTTTTTAGAAATTTATCTATAAGTACTACCCTTGAATCGCCTCCTTTTACTATAGTTAATACATCAGCCACGTAGGTATTATTTGTATTTGGCGGGACAATTATATTTTTAGATGAGCCTGATAATAAGATATCAATGGAATTAGTATTGGCTATTCGAGGATAAATGAACAATGAAAAAAATATCAAAAATAAGCTAACTACCAACCAAATTGCAAAAGTAGATAAAACTAAGACAGTCTTTTTTACCATTAATGGTTTTAAACCCCCGATGGCGCGGGCGACCCCGCAAATTTTGGAGCGCGAGAGGGGACTTGAACCCCCGACCTCTTCCTTGGCAAGGAAGCGTTCTACCACTGAACTACTCGCGCGAATTTTTGTTTGCGGGGGGCGACCTTCTCCTTGGCAAGGAGACACTCTACCGCTCTAGCTACACCCGCATGTTGTGCCATATTATAACATAATTAATTAATCTTCCCAGTAACCATAACGTATTCTTTTAAAAAGCCTCCTGAGCCTCTCAGCGGCTCTGTAAAAGTAGTATTTTGCACTGATTGGGTAATCTTGTGCGCGAATGTAGCTGTACTTGAAACCTCCAAAACCACGCTTAAAAAGACTAAATCCGTACCAAGGGTGGCCTGGATGAAAATTCTTGTCTTTTACCACTCCCCAGAAGTTGTAATACTTACACCCACGCCTTTCTGCTTCTTTTATTGCTTCCCACTGCAATGAGTAGCCTACAGATTGCTCCTCTTTTGGATTTGAAGCAGCGTGCAAATAGTTGCCCATCTCACCGTAGAAAGCAATCATCGCCATCGATAATATTCGGTTGCTTTTTTTTGCGATATAAATTTTTTCTTGATTATCCTTGGATAATATCTCAAATTGCTTGATATAGTAGTCTTTTGGATGATTGGTAAAGCTTTTTCTTGCCGCAGTTGAATAAAGTAAATCAACGAACTTTTTGGCATCTTCAGGCTTAGAAGAAACTTCAATCTTAATTCCCTGCATCGGTTCGTGGCGAACTAAGTAACGCGTAGTTTTACGCATATCAGCGAGTAATTCCTCCTCACTTTTATCAAGTGGGAGTAGCCAGGCGTCTTCTACTTGGACGAAGGTAACAGCTGGTTTGAATCCGAATTGTTTAAAAATATCGCGGTTTTTGATGATGTCCTCAAGAGCTGGGTCGAGCTTGATGAATATGCAATTTTCTTCCTGCGCAATTTCCTTAAGTTTCCCAAATAGAGCTCTAAATAGATTTGGTTTACTCCAGTCTAAAATTGGTCCCCGCGGACAATAAATGTAGCTTCCCAACCTAGTTTCATGCTTAACTGCTAGACAGATTCCTTCTAGTTTATTATCTGAATAAGTTCCCAATCTCCAAATTTTTCTACCCAGCTCGCGATTAAATTCCCCCCAATTCCACGATTGCAAGAAAGTATTTGGGCTTGAAGCTAGGGAGAAATCTTCCCAAATTTTCTTGTCCTGTATTTCTTTTACTTGATATTTCATTCGTAACTATTTATAAAATCAACTACTTGCTGTGCTTCTCCAAGCGCCATACCTAAATAATTTGGCAAATTAATTGTTTCCCTTGCGCATTTTTCCGCATTCGGACAGCTCCCGCGTTCGTAACCAAGCTTTTGCTCATCAATACCTTTGGGATAAACTGGTGTGTTGTACCAATTACCAAACCAAAAACGTTTTTTTCTTGCTTCAGCCAATATATTTGCAGCTTCCTTGTGAAAAGCAACAAAACGAAGATAGATTCCTTCGTGATCAGCAAGCAATTTAAAATCTGTATTTTTTATGTTGTTTAAATAAAATTGGCCGATTTCTCTGCGCGACTTATTGCGTTTTTCTAAATCTTCAAACTCTTCTTGTGCGATTTGTGCCAGAACGTTCGGCATTGCAGATGGATACCAGGCAGGTTTTTCACCTATTTTTTCTTTCTGGCTAGTCACAACATTGAAAAAATCGTGTTTGTTAAGCTGTTTTATAAACGTAAGGCCTCCGTCTTTAAAATAAATTCTTCGCAGCAGCACGCGCCAAGCAAAAAAATTAAAGAATTCGTGCGCCATACGCTTGGAGGAAATTGAAGGCAACTGCGAAACAAGATCAATAATTGGTTTTACTAAGCGTTCGTTTCGAACTATTATTGCCCCACCAGCTAGTGAAGATATAACTTTTTCCCGACCGAACGATAAAATTGAGACATCGCCAAATGTGCCTAGCCTTTTTCCGTTATAAGTACCTCCTAAGCAATGCGCACAATCTTCGATCAAGAGTATGTTGTGCTTTGTAGCTATGCTTTGAAGCTCTTCAATTGGACCAGGACGGCCAAATGTGTGCTGGATGATTATAGCTTTTGTTTTACTTGTGATTTTATCTTCAACTTGATTTGGATCTGCATTTAGGGTGTCTGGGTTTATGTCCGCGTAAATAGGCCTTGCGCCTGTCCAAAGAATCGGATTTGGTACTGCGTTACAAGTATAAGCTTGAATAATCACTTCGTCCCCTCTCCCAATTTTTGCGGCTTTTAATATCAGATAAATAGCGCTTCGGCCGGAATTTACCGGAAAGACGCGCAAACCAAAATATTCCTCAAGAACCTTCTGCAGTTGCAGTACTGGTTCTAGACCCTTATCCGCCCGAACGTTCAATAAGTTTTTTGTAATTACCTTGATTACGTTTGTTTTAGCCATTTTAGGTATGTTTGTAGTATAATCCACTTAGGATTGTACCCTGCGTATTGTTTTCCTAACGAGATATAATATCATAATCATAACTCAAACCTTGCCGGGTCGTCTAACGGTAGGACGCGGGACTCTGGATCCCGCTATCTAGGTTCGAATCCTAGCCCGGCAGCCATATTGGGGTTCGTAGTCCACGAAGTGGTCGCAGGATGCGCAGCATACTTATCCCTGCTCCCGAGCCAGTTAAATTCGAATCCTTAGTCCATGGAATGGTCGTAAGACGCGAAGCGAATTAGCCCGGCAGCCATAGCCTCCCCCAGTTTTAATTGATAATTAGCCTGAAATTTGATAGAATCTTGAAGTTGTTGCCGCGGTGGCGGAACTGGCAGACGCGCTACGTTCAGAGCGTAGTGGCCGCAAGGCTGTGGGAGTTCAAATCTCCCCCGCGGCACCATAATTCGACAAGCTCATTATTGACGGGGTGTAGCTCAGGGGAAGAGCGCGCGCTTTGGGAGCGTGAGGCCGCAGGTTCAAATCCTGTCACCCCGACCAACCTTCGCTAAAGCTTCGGTTGGCAGGCCATAACAACATTGGGGAATTGTGTAACGGTAGCACAGCGGCCTTTGGAGCCGTTAGTCCAGGTTCGAATCCTGGTTCCCCAGCCAATTTCGTTTTTTGCTTCACAAAAAGCGCCGCAAGAAAAGGTGTTGCCCTTGTCCCAGCCCTCCCGTGCGCGGGCAACGACAAGGAACCCCCTAATTTAGTTTGATTAAAAGCTAAAAATTTCATATACTAAACAATGATGATGAATTTATTATACCTCTACTAACTATCATAGTAAAGTTATACGAATATGTCAAACGAAAAATCCACAATCGGCGAGAACATAAAAAAATATCGAAACAAGCTCGGTATTTCACAAGATGTCTTATCAAAAAAGGCAAATTTGGCTTTTCATACTATTGCTAAAATAGAAGCAGGCGCAACGCCAAACCCGACTATTGATACAGTTAAAAAAATCGCGGACGCGCTCGGCGTGTCGCTCGATGATTTAATGAAATAATATGGCAGCAAAATCTTTAAATAAAAATTTACGTAATGCAAGTAAAGCCAAAAAAGATGAGTTTTATACTCAACTGGTTGATATTGAAAAGGAGCTGAAACATTACAAAGATCAGTTTCGTGGTAAGATCGTTTATTGCAATTGCGACGATCCATACGAAAGCAACTTTTTTAAATATTTTGCGTCCAACTTCAACGCGCTAGGCTTAAAAAAACTCATTACCACAAGTTATAGCGGTTCACCAATTGTTGGAGGTCAATTACCGCTGTTTCAAGTGGCTGGATCAAAGGGCAAACAACCGTTTAAAATCGAAATCAAAGAAGTGCCAGATGTAGACAAAGATGGAGCGATAAACCTTGATGATGTTAAATATTTGCTCAAACATGACAAAAATACCGCCACACCGCTAAAAGGCAGTGGCGATTTTCGTAGTGATGAGTGTATAGAATTGCTCAAAGAGGCCGATATAGTTGTAACTAATCCGCCATTTTCTTTATTCCGTGAATACTTGGCGCAACTGATGAAATATAAAAAGAAATTTTTAATTCTCGGTGATCAAAATAACATAACTAAAAAAGACATTTTTAAATTTATAAAGGAGAATAGATTATGGCTTGGTTACGATAATGGCGGCACAAAGTGGTTCCAGGTGCCAATGGATTATGATATTCCCACTGAGTCAAGAAAAAAAATTGTAAATGGAGTCAAATATTTCAGTATGGGGAGAATTTTGTGGTTTACGAACCTTGAGACTACCAAGCGGCACGAGAAGTTGGTTTTATATAAAAAATACACCCCAGAGGAATTTCCCAAATATGACAACTACGATGCTATTAACATTGACAAAGTTTCCGATATTCCAATGAACTACAACGGAGTAATGGGTGTTCCGATAACATTTATTGATAAATATAATCCTGAACAATTTGAGCTACTAGGAATTATGAATACAGGCGAAGAAAATAAAGGCATCCGATATCAAGGGACTCCACACGGCAGACCACTTGTAAAAGGCGTTGAAAAATATCTTCGTATTTTAATAAAAGCAAAAAACTAAAAAAATAATATGAAAATTGACTTACATAAAATCACAATTCGGGAAGTAATCGCTGGCTATAAAGACAGCGCCGAGGAAGGTGTAACGGCTTATAACGGTAAATTAAATATTCGTCCAAAATATCAGCGTGAGTTTGTCTATAAGGAAAAACAACGCAATGCCGTGATAGAAACCATCGAAAACAAATTTCCTTTAAATGTGATGTATTGGATGATTAGAGAAGATGGCGGGTATGAAGTGTTGGATGGGCAACAGCGCACTATCAGCGTTGGGCAATATGTTACCGGTGATTTTTCGCTAAACGACCGCTTTTTTCATAATTTAACCAAAGAGGAGCAGGACGAGATTTTGGACTATGAATTGATGATTTATTTCTGTGAAGGAACGGACAAAGAACGACTGGACTGGTTCAGAATTATCAATATCGCCGGAGAAAAATTGACCGACCAGGAAATCCGCAACGCGGTTTATACTGGCCCGTGGCTTTCCGACGCCAAATTAAAATTTAGCAAATCAAATTGTGCGGCTTATTTATTGGCGAATGATGGCGGGCAATTAGTGAGTGGCTCGCCAATCCGACAAGAGTATTTAGAAACCGCGCTTTCGTGGATTAATGATGGCAAGATTGAAGACTATATGGCAAAACACCAGCACGATGCCAATGCTAGCGAACTTTGGGAATATTTTCAAAATGTTATTGCGTGGGTGCGAGAGGTTTTTCCAAATTATCGCCGCGAAATGAGCAATGTTCCGTGGGGCGTATTATACAACCAATTCAAAGATAAAAAATTTGATTCAAAGAAATTGGAAAAGGAAATAATCGAGCTAATGCAAGACGAAGATGTAACCAAAAAGTCTGGTATTTATGAATATGTTTTGACCACAAACGAAAAGTTTTTGAATATCCGCGCCTTCACCGACAAAATGAGGCGAGAAGCCTATGAGAGGCAAAAAGGCGTTTGTCCTTGGTGCAAAAAAGAAAAGAAGAAAAAACAGAAGTGGAAAATTGAAGAAATGGAGGCCGATCATATCAAACCTTGGCGTGAAGGCGGAAAGACTATCGTTGAAAATTGCCAAATGTTGTGTAGGGAGCACAATCGAACCAAATCTGATATATGAAATCTATTTATGGACAGAGAAAATATTTTAAATGAGATAACAAATTTTTACCTTAACTCAAAGGATTTTAATGGAATATCTATTGAGGATTTATATAAAAAATCATCTCTTTCAGAAGACAAATTCAAGGAAGAAATAACAGCGTTAATTAAAAATCGAAAGATTGATTTGATATACGAGGGTGATATTCCTAACCCACACATTAAACCATTTCCTGCCCCAGCCATAGAGAAGCAAATTGAAAAACTGCATCAGCTTAAAATTGACGATCATATAAAACAATCAGAAGCAAGTGCGGAAACATTCGGTGAAGGAGATATTAAAATTAGATTTGTTCAAGGAATTGGATGTTGTGTTTATCCGGCACCAGATCATTTAAAAAATAAAGTTGATTGGAAAAAATATGTTTCTCGACCATTTACCCTACGATTGGCTATGGGTGAATGGAAGTTGAGGCCCTATTTTTTTGAACTTGGCATTTTAGCAATTTACAGAAATGATCCACGATATACATATCGGACAGACGATATAACTGGTTCAATAAGTTATGTTGACGAAAAATTACTGAATCCGTCGGATCAAATTTTCATAGAGCACTTTGGCTTTGGTTTCGGTGATGGCGGAATTCGCGCAGTTGCTGTTTTACTTACTGATTTGGCAAAATTAACACCAGAACATCAACAAATTTGGAAAGCAAAAATGTTAGGCGGATATTATAAATATCAGCTACACCCAGAATTTAGAAGGTCTATCCTAGGCGATTTTTACGAAAAAGAATCAATTTTTTCGGCATTTCTCAAGGAATTAGAGGTTATAAAAGAAATGTCAGAAAAAATTAGTGAGGTGTCGTTAATCAATAAAACATTTGATTATGATGAAAAACCTGAAAATTTTGGCTTTCTTATTTTACCAACATTGCGGGAATATGAACTATTTTGTCATACATTAGATCGCATGATGAGTGATAATCTAAACAAAGAATTTTTTAAAGATAAAATTATTGAATCCGATCTTTCGGAGGGGGAGACGATGGAAAAGATTGATAAACAACTTATCCGAAAATTGGAAATCTGGATTAACAAAACTGTCAGATTTTCCGATCATGGCCCGAAAGACGAAATGTTTAAAACATTCCGTGAAATACGCGGTCTACGATCCAAGCCCGCACACTCTCATTTCAAAAACGAATGGAATTTAAGATTTTATGAAGATCAGAAAAAATTGATAAAACAAGCATACACGGCAATACGGACACTTCGGCTTATTTCGGCAAATCATAGGAATACGAAATCGGTTGAGGTTCCGGATTGGTTGTTCAAAGGAGAAATTAGAACATTTTAATTTAGCGGCGCGCTCCCGCAAAGCGGGGCACGAAATTCGGCGGCGGCGGGCTGGCTTCCTTAGTCAGGGTTCGCTTGGTAAAAAGTTCGGATTTTGTTCAGGACAGACAGCCAACGTATTTAGATTGATATAACAATAAAAACGACCCCCTATTATAATTTTGGTTAAATTAACCTACTGCCAGCTTTCGAATAGGACTACCGTAAGGTGCGCAGGAGCACAAAAAAACATTGCATGAAGCAAGGCTTCCTGTATTGCCTTGCCAACGTTATTAGGCAAGTTTTACATTTTTTGCACTTGGGCCTTTTTCACCATCCACAACATCAAACGTAACGGCTGCTCCAACTTGAAGTGCTTCAAAATCAACACCGCTCAAATCATTAGAGTGAAAGAAAAGATCTTTTGTTTCTCCGTCACGAGAAATAAATCCAAATCCTCTATCTGTTTTATTTTTAATTGTTCCGTTCATAGTTTTTTGATAGATTTATTGATTAAACCTACTGTACCCCCTTTCGTTTCTTACATTATACTATATCCTGAGATAATTATCTAATTGCGACAGGATGTGGTAATATACTACATGAATTTTGTTTTAACGAAGTTAAAACGAGGCCAATGAATTTATGTAGAAGTTCCTGATTGCGTGTAGCTTTTCCAGCCACCCCATAGCATTGACTTTTCTACGGTTCTATGTATAATAAATTCATCCGAAAGCTTTGCCCCTCATCTTTGGTGACGGGTGAACCGAAAGGAGAGTAGAGGTGCACCTACTTAAGCAGTACAAGCGGGATGATGGGAGCATCGCCATTTTCGTGGGGGCTGCGGGTTTGTTTATCCAACTCAGAGACGATCTACACAACATTTCCTGGCATGTGCGAGGATACCCGATATCCTTCGTGGATGCCATAAGGGAGGTGTGCGGGAGTCGCCTGGATGCTACTGGGACGGTGGATGACTATCCTCAAACTTCCGCAGAGTTTGCCTTCATTCCTGGTCAGGGTGATGAATCGGAATGGATACGGGCCTTCTGGATCGAAGACGAGCACGGACCAGGCGGCGGAGGATGGCGGATGATACTGAGAATAAGTGAAATCCGCTGGATTGCTGACTTCCTCTACGACTATTGGGTCATCTGATACGGAATCGATAAGACAACGTAGGAATTCGGGAGATTGGAGTGTCCAAATGATCTTTCTCAAAGGCCGGAGCCACCGAGCTTGCCCCGAGGCGTAGGCCAAACGCAGGCGGAGCAAGATGCCACCCGCAAGCGTATGGAAGAGGATTTGGCCTCCGACCGAGAAAAACGAGGTGCAACTGACCAGCGCTCGTAGGTCAATCCTCACGGTGTTGCAGTCGGTATCGGAACATGTGACGTGAGCGTGGGCCCAGGGTTGTAGCACTCAAAAGAGTAGCCGCAACGACCCTGGGTCTTTCATTTGGTAATAGTTCCTGATTGGTACAGCTTCCCCGGCTGTCCTTTGTGCCGTTTGCTAGCCTTTTTGGCCAACATCTCACGCTTTATCGCAAGCCTTTTCTTGGTCTTTTTTGAATGCGATTTCTTTCCTTTTCCTACTCCTGTAGCTCTTTTTGCCATAGATATAACTATACACTATTTTTTCTCCGAATAGGACATGGAACTTTTAGAGATAAACAATCGGATATATATTTGTAGAAATTTTGACTTAGTTTGAGGAAGATAAATAATATCTAACCAATCATATGTTCTAAAATCTTCCCTCCTAAAAACTCAGGACAAGCAATTAGAACCAGCCACGTTATTTACAGATATAACAAGAAAAACAACACATTTCTGCGTCGCTTTTCTTCTATTTAAATATTAAATCGAAGGTTTTAGCCTCCGATTTTAAACATTTTAGTTCCACAATCTGGACAAGTACCTTTTAGGGCTTTTCTACCATTTTTCATGGTAACTTGCTCTGGATTGGAAACTTCTTTCTTAGCTTTACACTTTACGCAGTATGCAGTTGACATATTCTTTGTAACACCCCCTTCCAAATTAAGGATTTTTTACCACTTTTTCTATTATCTTTAATCTTAGTTCGTTTGTCAAACCCACAAGTCTACTATACAGGTGATCTAATTCTTCTTAAGAATAAAAATCGGGATTTTTTGTTGGTAATAGTTCCTATTTTCGAATCTCCCTTTATGTTTACACGGTTGAGGTTCCCGTGAGATAATAACTTTTGTGTTTACAATCAAACAAAGGGGGTGACTAACTTGGATAAAAAAACCAAAGAAGAATTTAAAGTAAAGGGCGAAGAGCTGCTAGCAAAAGTTAAACAACTAGTCAAGGAAGGTAATGTGAGACAAATCACGATAAAAGATAAAGATGGAAAAACGCTAGTAGTCTTGCCTTTGACAGTTGGCGTAGTGGGAGCAGTACTTGTGCCGGTACTGGCAGCTGTAGGAACAATCGCGGCTTTGGTAACAGAGTGTACAATTACGGTGGAGAGGAAGTGAATTGGTTTTACTTACGCGATATAAACCACAACAATTGTTATTACTAGAATAATTCCCAATGAGTAAAGCAAAGTGTAGACCAAAACTTTTATCGCTTCTCTCGCCTTTTTATTTAATGCTAGATACACTGGGTAGCCAAAAACCATCGAACCTGTAACAGCTGCTGAGAAAACAAAAAGAACCAGCATTAAAACAATCCCTATAAATCCCGGCTTTGCTGCAATACGCTCCATAAGTAAAAAGAAACCACCAATCAAAATACTGTAGATTGTTACGCCTAATGATTGTGCCAAGCCGATTATTGAAGGGTCAGGAGATTTTTTAAAAAATTTAATCATTAATACCTTTCTTTGCTTAACTTTCCCTTTCTATCCTACCATCCCGGAGATGGATTGTCCGACCGCAAACCTTTGCGACTTCAGAATTGTGTGTTACGATGACGAATGTCTGCCCTTCCGCTTCATTTAAATTTTTCAATAATTTTATGACTCCCAAAGAAGTCTCTGTGTCAAGTTCGCCGGTTGGTTCATCAGCTAAAACGATAGTCGGTTTATTCACTAGTGCACGGGCTATAGCTACCCTTTGTTGTTCCCCACCTGATAGTTCACCTGGTCTGTGATTTAACCGTTTTCCTAAACCGACATCCTCCAACACTTTTTTGGCTTCGTTTTTTGCATTTGCGCGCCGTCCGCTGTAATCAACCGCCAACATAACATTTTCTAGCGCAGTCATCGTTGTTATTAAGTTAAATCCTTGAAAAACAAAACCAACCTTTCTGCCTCTGATTTTGAAAAGGCCGGAGATTTTTTTCTTTGAAATTTCTTCACCCTCCAGCCAAACCTGACCTTTCGTTGGATTATCCAGCGCTCCTAAAATGTGCATAAGAGTGCTTTTTCCAGAGCCAGAGGGTCCAATAATCGCCACAAACTCGCCTCTTTTGATATTTAAAGTTACGCCACGCAAGGCTTGGACAAGGTTTTCTTTGCCGATTTCGTAATATTTGTGCAGGTCTTTTGTTTCAACAACTATCTCATTCATTTATTCACTCCTTAAAGCTTGAATTGGGTTGAGTCTTGACGCGTACCAAGCTGGATAAACTCCAGCAAAGGCACCGAGAAAAGTTGCAAAGACTACGGATCCAATGGCGAGCCTTGGCGTCGTCAAAAAGATAATTTGCCCGCTTTCCGCAGTAATAGCATTGATAATTCTCACCGTTCCCCAACCCAAACCTAAACCAACTAAACCGCCAATTAGCCCCATTATCGCTGCTTCAAGTAAAAACTCTCGCATAATTCGAAGATTCGAAGCGCCAATTGCTTTCTTGATGCCAATTTCTCGCACCCTCTCAGCTACAGACATAATCATCGTGTTAATAATCGAGAAACTACCCACAATAAGAGCGATCAAAGCTGCGGCAAAAATTATCAAATTAAAAATTGCAACAGAATTGGCAACTTGTTCCTTGAAGGCTTCTGGGTCTAGAGCTTTTACATCTTTGATATTTTTATTGATTTTGGTAACAACCGATTTTGGATCAACATCTTTTTTGACGAACACTTCGATTGATGTGGCCAAATCCTCTTCTTTAATCCCTGTGCGATACGCAGCTGGTATATCTCCAAGAAGAATTTCTTGGGCATCAGGTAGGTTGACGATTGCCATATTATCCGGAGCTGAAAAAGTTTTTTCCATTATTCCTACTACTTCAAATTTTTTCCCGCGCAGCTTTACTTGATCACCAACTGTAGCGTTTAAATCACGCATCAGATCTTGGCCAAGAACCACCTTTCGCACGTCACCCACTTTTATCGCTCTTCCTTTTGCGTAAGAAATTTCATAAGTTTCGTCTACTTCCTGCCTTGGGTCACCGCCACCAATCATCGGTGGAACGCCAAAATTTACCGCGCCTGCCTCTTCTATAAGTAAACTGATGCTAGGATAAGCAGATTTTACACCTTCAATTTTTTTTATTTCATCAATTTTGGAAATCGAGATTGGATTGCTACTAAAGAAGCTCATCTGGGCTTTTGCATCTTGAACCGTAATCCTCGTTCCGTAATAATCCAGCCCACCAGAAACGAGTTTATTTAGTTTTTCCGCCATCGAACCCATTACCACAAAGGCAAAGATACCAATCGCAATACCAAATATTGTTAGAGAGGCGCGAATTTTTCTTCTGAATATACTCCTAAGAATCTTCATGTCCGCTTAGATTTTTTCGCAAAGAAAATATTATACCAACTCTACTTTTTATTTACAAGAAAATAGAGCAAATTACGGTTTTTATAAATTGCACTAAGTTATAGTTTTCCTATACAATGTTTTTTGGTGCAAAAAAAGTTTACTCTAAAAATCTTCTTCTTAGTTTTATTTTTGCTTTTAATTTCTAGCTTTATCATATTGTCCATTTTGGTTTCCAACGAAGCAACTAAAGCAATTGATGCAAGCACAATCGAATTCGTTCAGTCTTTTTCATCCCCAACCGTAACTTATTTTATGGTTTTTATTTCATTTTTTGGTGATGGTTTTTATCCGGTGGTTATTTTTCTATCTTTAGCGCTTTTATTAATTTTTTCTGGCCATAAAAGGGAATTTTACTTCTCATTTTTAATTTGGTTTGGCCCTCTGGCCTCATGGTTTATGAAAATGTTGGTATCGAGAACTAGGCCCCAAGAATACCTGACGTCTGGTTATCCTCTACCAAACGATTTCGGCTTTCCTAGTGGTCACGCTGTTTTTTACGTCGTGTTTTTTGGCTTGGTTATTTTGTACTCCCTAACTTTACCCAGGTTGAAAAATATTGAAAGAAAAATTCTAATCGCTATCTCTATGTCCCTGATATTATTAATTGGTTTATCACGAATTTATCTTGGGGTTCATTGGCCTATTGATGTTTTAGCTGGTTACTTGCTAGGTTTTGCTTTATTAGAATTATTGGTAGTAGTCTACCCAAAATTTATTCATTTACCACAAATGCGGGATAAATAGAATCAGACCAACAACCACCGCAAAAATAGATATTAACAAAACTGCGGAGGCTGAAATATCTTTAGCGATTTTTGCATCTGGTACGAGTTTTTCTTTTACAGCCAAATCTATCACTACTTCAACCACAGTGTTTAACAGTTCCGCAACTAAAACCAAAGCTATAGTTATGATAAGTATCAACCATTCAATACGGTTAAAATCTAATATCCAAGCAATTATAATTATAAATAGCCCTATTAAGATTTGTATCTGGAAATTTTTTTGGGTGTTAATAGCGTGAATCAAACCAGAACTCGCTATACGAAAGCTTTCCGCTCTGCTACGATTAACATTTTTTTGTACTATCATTTTTATATGGTGCCGGGAGGCGGAATCGAACCACCCACGCTCCGCTCTTCAGGCGGACGCTCTACCACTGAGCTATCCCGGCTGGTGGGTGGTTAGGGACTCGAACCCCAGGCCTCTTCGGTGTAAACGAAGCGCTCTAACCAACTGAGCTAACCACCCAAATTTCCTAAAACGAAGCGCTCTAACCAACTGCCTGCCCGCAACGCTTCGCGTAGCGAGGCGGGCGGGAGCTAACCGTTCATAGTGCGGGCGACCCCGCTTAGCGGGCCACAGGATTGCTCCCACCCCGTTAATGGTGCCCTCGGCGGGACTCGAACCCGCACGCTCTTGCAAGCCTAGCTCCTCAAGCTAGTGTGTATGCCAATTCCACCACGAGGGCACATTTTACGGGGCAGCGTCTGCCAATTCCTCCACGTCCGCGAGAACTAACATTTTAGCAAAAAAAGAAAATAATTTAAAGTATTTACTAAATCCTGCTATTTAGACCGTTTGTTTTAAATTTTTCTAGTCGTTTGAAATACTATTTAAAAAATTGAAGAGTTGTCGAAGCTCTTATTTAAAACGGCATTCCAAATTACCAATAACGTCATGATTAGATACAAAAATGCCATAATTAACCAAATGAAGATATTGATAAATTTTGATTTAAAGACTGTTTTATTTACAGGGTGATATAAAGTAGTTGAAGGTTCTTGAATGGGTAAACTAACTGTTGGTTGATTACTTAGATAAATTCTATCGTACGGGCACCAATAAGTGTTGTTTACACGAGTGGCTGTGTAACCGCACACCGGGCAGATCATAATTACATTTTACCAAATATTATGCTTTAGTCCACCTTAATTATTGATTACGAAGCGATTATTAGCCTACGTAAGTGGTCGCCCGCCTGCCGAAGACCGGCACTGTCGGGCAGGCGGAACGCAAGATTATTTAAAACTCAGGGTTTTTGAGATGAGGCAGTTTATTCCCGAAGGGATAAAGACGTGGAAGTAGTAAGGATTTGGAAATTTCGCAGTACGAAACGATCTTTAACCGTCAGGTGCAGAACGCGGAAATAGCGTTCTATTCCCAACGGAAAGTTCTACCGGAGACTTCCTCTATTTTCAGACCAATAGGTGGGTTTTTGATCTCTGCCAATTTTAAATTCATTTTATCCACTACCCCACTAACCAAACTAGTAACGGCTGCTGCTTGTCGTGGATCCGCCTGCGAAACATAAAGTTTTGGATTTGAGATTCTGTTCCCGTCGTTGACTAAGACACCGCCTATTCTGCCCTGATGAAGTTTTTCTTTTAACTCACTCTCCAACCTAGACTCTATATTTACGACCTCAATACTTTTTAATTAAATTTTTTTACTTCTATAACAGGTCTTTCATTTTCCATAATTTTTCGACTACAGCCTTAGCTAAGAACTTCCAAACAATGTTAATTTTTAAACAATTCTACCTTTGGGGTAATAACTTTTTAGTGAGTTGGTTAACAATCGAGTATGGTGCTGGGAGCGGGATTCGAACCCGCAAGATGTTGCCATCAACGGATTTTAAGTCCGTCGCGTATACCAGTTCCGCCATCCCAGCAACTAATTATTAACTTTGCCTATAAAAAACTAATAAATTATATCAATACCCACGTATTACTTCAACGTATAATCAAGCTCTGTTATAATAAAATGAATAAAATTTTTCATGTTTAGTTTTTTAGATACATTTTGGTCAGAAATACTTTATAAACCTATATATAATTTAGTCATACTCACTTACAATATTACGCCTGGTCCTAGTTTTGGTATTGCAATCATCGGACTTGCGATTTTAATTAGATTTATATTTTTATACTTCACTCTCATAGGGTATAAACACGAAGAGCAATTAGCAAGTGTCAAACCCCAGATGGATTCAATACAACAAGATAATACCCTTACTAGTAAAGAAAAATTAATTAGAGTATCCAATATTACAAATCCGTTGGGTATAAACCCCCTTTTAGCTTCAATACCTTTATTTGCTCAAATAATATTCTTGGGTGTCCTATATCAAATAATACAAGTAGGCATCTATAGTGGGGGCTATGATAATTTATATGGTTTTGTCCACAAACCAGCAAATATGAACACTATGTTTTTTGGAATTGACCTAGCAAAAACTAATTTAATATTAGCTTTTACCGCCGCATTTATTTTATTTCTCGAAAGAATATGGGAATATAATCAAAAAAAAGATATTGGAAAAAGCTTTGCTCAAAAATGGGACCCGTTGATTTGGCCGGCAGGGTCGTTTATAATTTTATTAATACTTCCTAGCGCAAAGGCTGTTTTTTTGATAACATCAGTTGCGTTTACGTTTATTATAAAAGGAATAGTGCATATTTCCAAACCAAAAAATGCCCTTACCACAGGAAGTTAAAATAATATGGCATCATTTGATCAATTAGTAATTTCTTTTTTAGTAGATGAAGTTGCGGGTGGGTTTTTTGTTGATGTCCCACCAGGCCACGTCGCAACTATATACGACCGTGGTCGTGGAGTACTAAATAAAATATACGGCCCTGGTCTTCATTTCAAATTACCTTTTTGGCAAAAAGCAAAAGTCTTTAACGGTCAAACTCTCGAATATACAATCCGTGATGGTTTTAATGCTGAAGGCAATAAAGAGATCCTAGGAGATGACTCTATAAGTGCCGTCACAGCTGATAATACAAATATCAAAATAAACGGAACAATTTTAGTTAGAATAAATAAGGAAAATGTTGTATCGCTTTGGGAAAATATTGGTGAAAATTTCGTTTCAAAAATTGTCCGGCCAGTCTCGCGCAGTAGGATACGGGGTGTCGTATCCAAAGTCACATTTAGCCAAATAAACGTCCATCGTCAAGATATAGAATCCAAAATGAAAGAGATGCTTGAGAGTGAATTTGCTCCAAAAGGACTAATCGTAGAAAACGTACTGCTTTCCGATGTAACTGAACCAGGTCAATAATACACCCTACTTTTAAGTTACAATAACGTCAAGTCCTGACATGTCTTCTAAGATAACTCATCCAAACTTAAAGTTGAGAAGCTTAGTTTGATTTGATATAATTCGCTCCAGAATTATTGTAGATGTGTTACTTGCACGAGTAGCTCAACTGGCCAGAGCGTCTCCCTTCCAAGGAGAAGGTTGAGGGTTCGAGTCCCTTCTCGTGCTCCACTTCACCTTGCTTATAAGAGGATCAGTGTAAACATTACAGTTCAAGGCTTGCGCTGAATGAAGCGAATGTGCGCCCATAGCTCAATTGGACAGAGCGTATGGCTTCGGACCATAAGGTTGGGGGTTCAAGTCCCTCTGGGCGCGCCAGAACATCGTGGAGGTCGTAGCTCAATGGCAGAGCGGATGGTTGTGGACCATCAGGTTGTGGGTTCGAGCCCCATCGGCCTCCCCATAATATTTTTCGTAAAACAGAACAACTTTACTGGAGGTGCTTAGCAGTCTCTTTTAGTCCACAAGGTGGTCGCAAAGCGACAACTCTTGGCAGTCGCTTTACAGGGGTGCTAAAATAAATGCGTATGGAAAAAAAATCAAAACATATCCTACCACTCATACCAGTCAGAAACGTGGTAGTTTTCCCAAAATCAAAAGTCCCAATATCTCTAAAACGTGAAAAATCTGTAAAAGCCTTAGAAAAATCTGTCACCAAAGATAAAACGTTATTTATGGTGATGCAAAAAAGGCAAGAAGTTGATGAACCATCCACAACAGATTTGTTTGACGTAGGAACCATCTCCAAAGTTATTTCGGTGCAAAGATTGCCTGATGGCATTGTTAACATTGCCGTTGAAGGTATAAAAAAGGCAAGAGTAATCCGTCACAACAAGGTTGATCCTTATTTTGAGTGCGAAGTTGAAGAAATAAACGAGCCTGTTTTCTCACAAGAAGAACTCGAATCTACTCTTAGACCTATCATCGAGCAATTTCGCCAATTAATTTCTTTGGGGAAAGCAATTCCTCTGGATATCATACCCACTATTTTTGATTTAACAAACCCGTATCAAACCTTGGACATAATTATCTACAATTTGGATCTGCGGTCCATTGAGAAACAGGCAATACTCGAAGCGCCTGATATTAAATCCAGAATGAAGATACTAAGCGAATATGTTTCAAAAGAAATATCAGTATTTAAAACAGCACGCAGAATACAAGACCAAACTACTGAAGAAATAGGCAAAAGTGCCAAAGAAGCCTTTTTGAGAGAGCAGTTAAAAACAATAGAAAAAGAACTTGGTGTACGAGAGGAAAAAGAAGAATTTAGTGAGGTTGAAAAGAAAATAAAAGCTTCAGGAATGCTCAAAGATACCGAAGAAAAAGCATTGAAGGAGCTAGATAGATTAAAAAAAATGCCCCAATTTTCTCCTGAAATTTCGTACTTAAGAGCATATCTTGATTGGCTTGTGGAACTGCCTTGGAGTAAGAAAACGGTAAGCAAAATTGACGTTAAGCAGGCAGAAAAAATTCTAAACAAAGATCACTACGGGCTTAAAAAAATAAAAGAGCGGATATTAGAGTATCTGGCAGTCCATAAATTAACCGGCAAAATAAAAGGCCCTATTCTTTGTTTTGTTGGTCCTCCTGGAACAGGCAAAACATCAGTTGGAAAATCAATCGCCCGTGCTTTGGGTAGAAAATTTGTCAAGGTATCTTTGGGGGGTATACGAGACGAAGCTGAGATTCGCGGTCATCGTCGAACTTATGTCGGCGCATTACCGGGAAGAATTATCCAAGCAATGAAAGAGGCAGGACACCGCAACCCAGTTTTTATGATGGACGAGATAGATAAAATAGGTTTTGATTTTCGAGGAGACCCATCTTCTGCACTGCTAGAAGCGCTCGACCCAGAACAAAATTATGCTTTCTCCGATCATTATTTAGAGGTTCCATTTGATTTATCAGATGTAATGTTTATTACCACAGCTAATGTTTTGGACACGATACCACCACCCCTACGCGACAGAATGGAGATCATTGAATTTCCTGGATATACCGAGGAAGAAAAATTCCACATTGCCACCGGTTTTCTATGGCCAAAACAGCTTGAAGCTCATGGTCTTGATAAAAATAGACTGGACATGGCCGATATTTCGATTAAAGAGGTGATAACTAAATACACAAGAGAAGCGGGTGTCAGAAATCTTGAGAGAGAGTTGGCCGCAATTTGCCGTAAAGTAGTTAGAGAGATAGTGGAAAATAAAACTAAAAAAGGCAATATTACCCATAAGAATCTTAGAAAATATTTAGGCCCCGAACGATTTGAGCCGTGGGCTACAGAGAAAAAGGACGAGATTGGCGTTGCTACCGGCCTAGCTTGGACCGAAGCAGGTGGTCAAGTATTAAGCGTCGAAGCTACAGCGATGCCTGGTCGAGGTAATTTAATATTAACTGGTCACCTAGGAGATGTAATGAAAGAGAGTGCTCAAGCTGCTTTATCTTACACTAGAAGTAAATCTTCAGATTTTGGTCTAAAGGAAAATTTCTTTAAAAACAAAGATATCCATGTACACGTGCCAGCTGGGGCAATCCCCAAAGATGGCCCAAGCGCTGGTGTGACTATGGCAACTGCTTTAGTGAGCTTAATAACCCAAATTAAAGTAAAAAAGGATATTGGTATGACCGGAGAAGTAACCCTTAGAGGTAAAGTACTCGAAATTGGCGGTACAAAAGAAAAAATATTAGCAGCCCATAGAGCAGGTCTTCGAAAGGTAATTTTGCCAAAAAATAATAAAAAAGATTTAGAAGACTTACCGGTGAAGACAAGAAAAGAATTAAAATTCATATTCGTCGAAACAATGGATGAGATTCTCAAGAATTCCCTTTCCAAAGACCCTTATCGCTATAAATATAGTCGTCCCCAACCTACTATTTCTCCACCAGCTCTACCAGCGGCTTGAGAATTTGGTGAGCCCGGGAGGATTCGAACCTCCGACATGCGGCTTAAGAGGCCGCCGTTCTGCCACTGAACTACGGGCCCACATTCTCAAACACTTGTCTGTGAGCCCATATTTTATCAAAAACCTGGTTAATTATCTAGGCTAGATCTTTTGGACTGATTGCAGAATCTGCTTCACGGTTGGGATATAGTTCAGATTGGTCATGTCAAGCGCATCGTAATCTTCTGCCTGATCGTAACTGAACATACCGATGAAGTTACAAGAGCACGTCGCAACACCTGATTGAGGCTGTTTGTAGAAATATTCTTTTACCTTTCCTTGAAAGACCAACGCTTCAGGCACTACGTTTACGCCCAAAATGTCAAAAGCCATATCGGGTTTCACTACGAAATCACCGGCTCCGACCCCTGTCCGATCATTATTCGTGAAGCCTTGTTCAGCGCTCTTTTTGTAACCCCAATACAAAAAGTATTTATTGTCAGGAGTGTGAATCGTAGTAAGCTTCACGTTCATTTGGAGCGTTTCATTAAATTCATTGGTCTCAGTAAGACTCCAATCACAAGGGTATTTCAGGGAATAGCCAACCGGTTGGTTTTTATATTCTTTCCAACAACCTTCCGCTGCTTCTTCAGCTGCTTGTTGGTTTTCTTCCGATTTCTTCCCGGCAGACTCCGCGGAGCTAGTTGCGGTTTTTTCCTTATCCTCGTTTGATTTCTGCCAGTAAAACTTACCGACGACGAAACCCGCAACAACTAAAATCAAAACAACTAAAATCGCAAGAAGTATTTTTAATGTTTTCGACACCTTTCACCTCCTTAATACATATTATATATACTTAGTACATGTCCTGATATACAGCAAGCTTCCATCAGGACACCCTGGCGGAAGCTACGCTTGATGCCAGGGTGGCGCCCCAGGAGGGAATCGAACCCCCAACCGTCTCCTTAGAACGAAGCTGCTCTATCCAATTGAGCTACTGGGGCGTATCGTTTAATCGCTCTATAGCCCTCTCGTAGATTATGACTACCGCAACTCCTGTGCTGTAGCAAGCTACTGTGCGTGCTGCGACCACTCGCCTGCCTATCCGGGGCTTCGTGGACTACCGATTGAGCTACAATCGCACTCCGAAGCTAAATTATAACAGAAATCAATATTTAACAAAAGTTATTTGAAATGAAATTTTTATTTTATTAAAAAAGTTCGCTATTTATTTTCCAATTATTATATGAATTAAACCTATCAACTGGATTAGCAAATTTTTCCAGTTTTATACCTCCCACTTTATTTGATACCGCCCATATATATTGTGGGTAATACAAAAATATTGCTGGTGATTCGTCAAGAAGTAATTTTGTAAATAGTTTATACTTTTCAATTCTTACATTATTTTCGTTAATTTTCCTTGCTTCCTCAAGAAGTTTATCTAATTTGGGGCTCTTTATCCCGGTAATATTCGCGTGGTGTATCTGACTAGTATGCCACAACACGTATTGATCAGGATCTGGACTAATATCTTGAAAATCAACCAATATTTCAAATTTTTGGTTGGGTATAATATCTTTTCGAAGTTTTTCTGCATCAACAATAGTTGTTTTTACTTCTATACCAAAACTGACCCAAGAGTCCTTTAAAAGACTCGCGATTGAATTAAGTTCGTAGTCGTCTGCTGTGGTAATATCTACAGTTATTTTCTTATTATCCTTTTGCCATTTTCCACCCACATTTTTATATTTAGCCTTTGTTAATAGATTTTTGGCTGTCTCCAAATCAAATGGGTATCTTTCATTATTTGAATTTAGGGATGGGGTAGGCAACCCCAGTTGGTTTTTTGCTATTATTGAATTTTTCCCTCCAGCTTTGTCTTTTATTAATCTTTTATCTACCGCATAACTTAACGCTTGACGGACCTCTTTTTTATTTAAACTATTAACTCTGGTGTTAAAAAATACGACTGTTTGTCTAAATGGGAGTGTTTTTTGGTATATTTTCTTACCACCAAACGCTTTTATCGACCCTACCTCTTGTGGAGAAAACCCCCCTAAAGCATGGATCTCGCCTAATTTCAAAGCTATTTTTGCTTGATCAAAACTTGTATAAAACTTAAAGACCAAATTTATTTTTTTCGTAGTCAATACTAACTTGTTAGGGGTTATTTGTTTAACCTGAAACACACCAGTACCAATAGGTTTATATTTTTTTAGTGGGACGTGTTTTGGAATGACACCTACTGTTGTCGAAAGTGGGAATGGCGAAAACGGTTCCTTTAATAAAAATTTTATCGAGTAATTGTTAATTTTACTTACGCTAACATCAGTAAAATTATCCGCTATCACACTCGTGTTTTCTGGGTCTTGGGCTTTTTCAACTGTGTAAACTACATCATCCGCAGTAAATTTAACACCGTCATGCCAATAAATATTCCTTTTTAAGTTAAATATGTACTCTGTATCAGATACTTTTTTGTAATTTTCAGCTAAATCTGGTACTAAATTGCCGTGGATATCTACTTTTGTTAAACCCCTATAGATTAATTTGCTGATATCTTTTTGAGTTTTGTTCGAATCAAAGAGAGGGTTTGGATACACAGGTTCGCCTACCACACCCTCAATAAAGCTTGGTTTTTTTAATTCGTAATATACATTTGCCAAAATAGGTAATACTAAGGGAATAACTATTTTTAAAAAGAAGATAGTCAGGATGATACAAACAAAACCCAATGTTATTTTTTTCTTGCCTTTTCTTATAAAAGCTGAAGTTAGTGCGGTATAAAAACGGATCTTTCTAAACATGGGATCAACTGGTTATTTTACAAATATAAGAGAGAGTGAAAAAGCAGTGTATAAAACGGCCAGCCCAATTGTTAAATAATGGAACATTTTTTCTATTCCCCTTTTTGTACGATATATATCACCCCCACCACCGCCAAATATGCTTCCGGCCCCTCCTCCACGTTGTTGCAACAATATTAGTACAATAAGGGAAATAGCGGTGAGTATTAGTAAAATCAATAATATTATCCTCATCGGAGGTAGATTTTACCACAGCGAAAAAATAACTGTAAGTAGTTATAATAAAACCCAAACCAAAAAGCTGTTTAAAGATCCCAAAATCACGGCAGCGCTAACTATGCTAGGAAATATGCTTGAGCCAAATGAAGGAATTGAAAAACCCAAAATATCAATATTTAGGTCAAAGGTTACAATGCTAAAACCTGCAATTAAATTGCTAATCAAATATAGGATGAGAACATTCAAAAGTAGACTTGCTAAACCAAAGGTTATTAAATTTAAAGGTATAGTAAGTATTTTCATTATCCGTTTAATAAAAATATGTAAGGCTGAAAACATTAATGCAGATAGCAGGATATCTCCTGAGCTTGCAAATTTAAATCCGGGATAAAAATACGCCAAGGCAAGAAAAGATATAAAAGCGATTATTACTGCCTTAAATAACTTTTTCATCTCAGCTCGTCACAAGTAATTTTTTACTTCTCAATTTCCGATGGTAAGTAACAGCAAAGCGGTGAGCTTCATCTCTTATTCTTTGAATTAATTTCAAAGCGTCATTACTTTTGTCTAATCTTAAAGGAGTTTTCAGACCTTCCTGATAAACATCTTCGTGTTTTTTTGCAATCGAGATCGCGGGAATATTTATATTGAGTATTTTTATGGTTCTTAAGGCAGCGTTTAATTGGCCTATTCCCCCATCAACGATGATTAAATCTGGCCTTTTCCATTCGTTTTGAAATCTTCTTATTAATACTTCCGTAAGCATAGCAACATCGTTGATACCGACATTATTTTTTATTTTAAACCGTCTATATTCTGATTTATCTGCAAAACCGCGGCTGAATACTATCATCGAACCAGTAGCCTCTCTACCTGATATATTTGATACATCAAAACATTCAATTCTAGACGGTATTTTTTTTAAATTTAATTGTCTTTTTAATTCAGATAGTTCCTCACGAATTTTATTTTCTATATTTTCATTTATAAATTCTATTTTATGAACGGGACTCGTAATATAATTAATCGAATCTATTTTTCTCTTTACTTCGGATGCTTTTTCATATTCATAATTTTTCGTTAATTTTCTTAATTCCTTCTCTAGACTATTAATCACAAATGTCGTTTTACCATTTAGAAATTCTATAATATTTTTTATATTTTTCTTATAAGAATTCTTATTGATCAGGCCAATACAAACCCCAGGACAAAGTCCTATATGGAAATTAAAACATGCTTTATTCTGGTTGCGCTTACAATTAGAGTAAGGAAATAATTTTCTTAATATTCTCAAGGTTAAACGTACTTTTGACGAAGAAGGAAAAGGCCCAAAGTGTGTTTTTGTGTTTGATAGATCTTTTCTTCTAGCTGCTAATACCTTCGGGAATTCATCCTTTGTAATTTTTATGTACAAATAATCTTTGTCGTCTTTTAACAGACTATTATATTTTGGTTGGTATTTTTTTATTAAATTTGCTTCTAATATTAGCGCCTCGATTTCGGAATCAACTCTAATCGACTCTACCTTACTAGCTTGACTCGAAAGAAAACTTTGTTTTAACAAGTTATTTTTTGGCTGAAAATGGCTTTCAATCCTTGATCTAATATTAAATGCTTTCCCTATGTAAATTGGATTATTGTTTTTATCTTTAATTATATAAACACCCGAATTTTCTGGTAAATCATGAAATTTCATTTGTGTATTTAACAAATAGATTATTTATTCTTATGGAACTTGGTAGCAACAACCCCGATCATAAGTAACAATATTACGATGAACAGCATTATTTGCTGTCTTCCAAAAGAAAAAAACGACTTTACGATGATATTTTCTTCTTTACTTGCCTCCACACTGTCAGATCCACTTTTTCCACTCATCTTCACAATCACCTTACCGACCACATCACCCATTAAATTGCCTGAGCGGATTTTTATTTTTATTTTTTTGGTTTCAAAAGGGAATAAGATTGGAACATCTTTTTGACCTGCGCCTATTAAATCTACATTTTCTGTTTTGATATCTAACTTTCCATCAACTATGCTATGCCCGGTTTTATTTACTAGATCTATTCCAATCTCAGCTGGAAAACCTATATAAGGTTGGTCATAATTTATAGACAAATCAACTTTTGGGGGATAGTCAGATTTTTTTGACAACTCAGATATCTTTACATTTTCATTTGAAATGGCGTAGTTTCGTATACCACCAATATTTTCACCCGTTTGGCTAAAAAACAATACAATGCGGTCACTGGGTTCAAACTGATTGTAACCTAAAGAAAATATATTTCCCCATGTGGGATCGATATTAACCCATGATTTATTTTTTTTGTCATATACCTGAACCCAGGGGTGAATATTTTTTGTATTTAAAGGCTCGCCTACAAAAATCGGTTTAAAAATATTTTCCTCGTTTAAAACGAGCCCAAAAACAACTCTTGTTGGCAAACCTATCGCTCTAGATAAAGAGGCGAATAAATCGACGAATTCAAGGTTTGTTGCCAGTGATTTTTTTTGAATAAGTTTGGATGATCCTTTGCGGATCGATTTTCCTTTCTCATAAGCCTCTTTATCATATTCAAGGTGACCTGTGACAAAATCATAAATTGATTCTGTATTTTTAAGCTCCTTAGCTTTTTGTTGGATCGTTTTATCCTGCGGATTAATATATTTACTTGAGTCTTTTAAATCATTTAACACATTTTTAACGAGCACTTCCTTTTTGGGATAAAATTTATTTGAACCAGCGATCTTCACCACACCCTCTATAGTAACGTCCACGTTACCCCTACCCCGTACTTCAAACATAGCTTGGTAATTACCAAATTTATCAACCTCAATCTTATTTGGTTTTGGCGTTATTTTTTTAAATACTACTTGTTGCTTACTTGTATCTGGTGGTAAGTTTAAAATAAATACCTTCCTTAAAATTTCAGAGTTTTCAAGGCGGGTTTTTAACTTGAAAAGTAACTCCTGGTGGTCGCCAAAACTTGCCAAAATACTATTATTTAAAGCTTTATTTTTTTCAAAGAAAATAGTGGTAACTTCTTGACCTTTCTCAATTTTACTCGCGTTAGGAACTAGCGAAAAAATATCACCCCAACCAGAAGGCACGTTTAACTTAAGATTGAAAGAAGTTATTTTTTCTGATGAGCTTAGTTGAGGTATCAGGGTACTCCAAATTAAGCTTTGTTTATTAGCTAAATTATCTATTTTGTAATTAATTTCGAAATTAACACTTTTATTTTTTCCGATTACCTCGTCGTTTAATTTTGCATTAACTAGCGTAAAATTTTGCTGGTTGCTAATATTTATCGATAAACCACCCAACGCATCACTACCTGATATTGAACGGAGTTTGTTAGAATTGATTCTTAAACTATATTCTGAAGCAAAACAACCATCAACTAAATTCGTTAAACTAACCTTCTGATTCACATCAGCATTGCCACTTGTGTCAAAAGAAAACGTAATATCGTAACTACTAGTAAATATATCAGCAGTTTTGTCGCAATCAGCACTTCTCACCGTTGATAAAGGTACAAGGAAAACAAATAAAATTACAACTATAAATAATATCCTGACGGGGCTTTTCATTAAATTTATATATTTATTTAATCTTCACCAACCCAATTTTTTACTTTTTTGGAAATTTCTTCAGGGGAAAATTGTGACTTTATTAAATATTCATTTGCTCCCAACGTAAGGCCTTTTTCTATCAAATCCTGTTCATCAAAATTGGAAAGAATAACAACCGGAATATTTTTAGTTTTTTGATCTTCACGCAGTTTCTTTAGAACTTCAAAACCATCCATGCCGGGCATTTTTATATCAAGAAAAATTAATTCTGGCTCCTCTTGTAATGCTTTTTCGAGTCCCTCCTGTCCGTTATCTGCTGTTATTACGTGATACCCATCGATGGATAATTTCAATTTGTATAGCTCGGCCACTTCTTTTTCATCTTCGATGAGAAGTACATTAATTTTGTCTTCAAGGTTTTTAGGCATAAGTTTTTTTAGTCTAACACAAAAATTAGGTGCCTTCAACCAACGGAAGTGCGAAACTAAATTCTGTACCCTTACCTAATTCTGATCTAACAAATATTTTTCCTTTGTGAAGCTCAACCAACGATTTCACAATGTACAACCCCAAACCAGTTCCTTTGTTTTCTTTAAGAAATGATCCTCCAGCTTGCTGAAATTTCTCAAATACCCTTGGCAGCATGTTCGGAGGAATCCCAATCCCTGTATCTTTTATTTTGACGTAGATCTGTCCATTTTCAACGTAACACTCTGTGGTAATTTCACCTCCACTTTCAGTATATTTAATTGCATTATCCAGTAAATTAACTAATATCTCTTTAAATTTGGCTACGTCCGCGTTTATAAATATTTTGTCCTTATTTTTTAAAAAATTATAACGTGCCAGTACTCTCACACCCTTCATTGAACCTACAGGTTTAAATTCATTCACCACTTCATCTATTTTTTCAATAATCGGTATTTTTTTAAACGATAGTTTTAATCTACCATCCTCAATCCTAGTCACATTCAAAAGTTCTTCTACCAGCTTAGTTACCCTTTGAGTTTCGCTGTATACCTTTTTTAATATTTCAATAAAACCAGCTTTACTTCTCTCATTATCAAAATCGCCTAGATCCCCACTTAAAAGTAGGGAGAGATAACCCCCAATTACTGTCAATGGTGTACGAAGCTCATGGCTAGCAACGGACACAAATTCGCTTTTTGCACATTCCAGCTCCTTTATTGTCGTGATGTCTCTTATCACGCTTACTATCTGTTCCACCTCTCCTTCTTCATCGAAGATCGGCGTGTAACTCACTCCTACCCAACGTTCCTTACCGTCCTTGCCGTTATGAAGATGTTCATCATAAGGAATCGATTCTTTAGTTGCCAAAACCTTCGAGACTGGATCAAACTCTGGGTGATAGTGCCCAAATTTATCATGACAACCAAAAACCTCGTAGAGGTTTTTTCCAACCATCTCTTTCTCGGAAATTCCGGACATTAGTTCACAAGCATCGTTTGCACTTATTATCCGTAAATTTTTATCGAAAATAAGTGCCCCTTCCTCAACGTTATCAAAAATTGCCTGGACTCTGTTTTTCTGTTTTTCTACTTCAATTAAATGTTGGGATATTTTTTCCGCCTGGTTTTTTAGCAAAGTCACATCCCTAAAACTAGCACTCATTCCCACAACTTTACTGTTCTTACCCTTAATTGGTACATAATTACCCTCTAGATATTTTGGTGGTTTTGAATGAACTTTCATTAAAACGTTTGAGACAGTTTTACCAGAATAAACATCCCTTTGTGTCTGGAGAGAATCGTCAAAACGCTCCACTTTATTCTTAAAATATTTGGTTCTATTTGTAGTAATTTCCTCTCGTTTAATACCAATTAAATTTCTTTTTACGCCAAATAACTTCTTAAGAGCGGGGTTTATATCGACAACTCTACCTTCTTTATCGTATAGAGCGAGGCCTTCTTTTGTTGTTTTAAAAAGAATTTCCATCTTCCTTTTTTCTTCCTCAAGTACACGTTCCGCTTCCTTTCGCTCTGTAATATCACGCAAAATCGCCATGTCGGCGAGCCTACCTTCATGTTCGATGACGGAAGCGCTTACCTCAATTGGAATCTTTCTACCATCCTCAGCAAGAATCTCGATCTCATATTTTTCCGGTACCTTCTCACCTTTAATCCTTCTCTTATACCTTTCCGCTACCAGCTTCCTATGTTCAGGCGAAACAAAATCAAGAAACGACCTTCCAATTGCCTTTTTAGTCATAAAACCAGTAATCTTAGAAGATTTTTGATTTACAAACTTCAGCAAACCATCTTGGATAATAATTATCCCGTCATTACCCTTTTCTACCAAAGTAGAATACTTTTTTTCCGATGCAATCATGGCCTCTTCCACTTGTTTGTGTTTAGTCAAATTTATGATTGAAACCAACACTCTCGACAAGGTGTCCTCGTATCCAGGAACGACGACAACCTTTATAGCAACGTAGCGCTTTTCGCCTTTTACAGTTTTATTTGTAGCTTCAGCCTCAAATATTGTCTTTCCTTCTGCAAGTGTGATAATCTCCTCTTGGAACGTTATATAAGATTCTTCATCAAAAAACATTTCCAAATTTTGCAGCAACTTTTTTTTATCTATTGCCTGATATAATTTTAGAGTTGCTTTATTTACATTAATTACTTTTACTTTTAATGCGCATTCTGACACGGCTTTCGGATGCGACTTGAAATAGGATCGAAAATCTTTTACACCCTTTCTTCGCAAATAATCGAAATATCTCTTAACTTCGGAGAAGTCTTCCTCCCAAAGAGAGATGGGAGATTCTTCAAACAATACACGGTATCGCTTCTCCTTTTCCTCTAAACTATTTCCTAACTCACTAGCATCGATCTTATTCAATGAACGTTTTTGGCGGTTACCTAAAACCTCCAGAGACAACTTGTTCACCTTATTTTTGTTAGAGGAAGTTACTAATGACATATAAGCGCTCCTGTATGTAATTGTTACAGCAAGACTATAATTTAATATTTTGCGAAAATCAAGACGGGTCTTGTTGTCGAACAATCAAGTTGGAGTCTTATTATCGAAAGATCAAGAGGCGAGTTGCTTCATACCATTCAAAACTACCTTTAAGTACTGACCTGTGTAGGATCTTTTATCAGCCGCTACTTGCTTTGGAGTCCCAACTGCAATCACTCTACCACCCTCATCACCACCTCCTGGCCCAAGATCGATTATCCAATCAGCTGTTTTCACAACTTCGAGATTATGCTCAATTACAACCACAGTATTACCGATGTCCACCAAACGGTGCAGCACGGAAAGTAAGTTTTCGATATCGGCAAAATGCAATCCTGTAGTTGGTTCATCAAGAATATAAAGTGTTTTCCCCGTACTTCTTTTCGAAAGCTCAGTAGCAAGCTTCACTCTTTGCGCCTCACCTCCTGAAAGAGTAGTTGCCGCTTGCCCAAGTCTCATATATCCCAAACCAACATCCGCGAGCGTCGTTAATTTACTTTTTATTGCTGGGATATTTTCAAAAAATTTGTTTGCTTCCCCTATCATCATACCGAGCACTTCAGCGATATTTTTACCTTTGTAAGCAATTTCAAGCGCCTCACGATTGTACCTTTTACCAGCGCAAACTTCACAAGTTACATAAACATCTGGCAAAAACTGCATCTCTATTTTTATCGCGCCATCTCCTTGACATGCCTCACATCTACCACCTTTAACATTAAAGGAAAATCTTCCAGCCTTGTATCCTCTAGCCCGTGCCTCGGGAGTCTTTGAAAAAAGCTCTCGAATATAAGAGAATGCTCCAGTGTAGGTTGCTGGGTTTGATCTAGGAGTCCGACCAATCGGGGACTGATCGATATCAATTACTTTATCCAGGTTTTCAAGACCAACAATCTTTTCGAATTTACCCGGTTTGTTTTTTGCCTTAAAAAAGTAGTTTGCTAACGCTTTATGCAAAATATCCTCAACCAAAGTTGACTTTCCACTACCAGAGACGCCGGTGACACAGACAAATTTTTCTAACGGTATGTCTACTTTTATATTTTTTAGATTGTGTTCCGCCGCCCCAGTGACTTTCAGATATTTACCATTACCTTTCCTAGTCTTCGACCCACTATTCATTACGACCTTTTTGCCGGCAAGATATTGACCCGTTAATGATTCTTTATTTTTTGCGATCTGCGCCGGTGTTCCTTGCGCAATTATTCTGCCACCTTCTTCGCCTGCTCCCGGTCCAATGTCAATCACCCAATTAGCCGACATTATCGTTTCTCTATCGTGTTCGACAACAATTACGCTATTACCCATTGTTCTCAAATTTTTTAACGTGTTTATAAGTTTCAAATTATCCCTCTGGTGCAAACCGATCGATGGTTCGTCAAGACAATAGAGCACACCAGATAAACCTGAGCCGATCTGACTTGCCAAGCGAATTCTTTGTGCTTCTCCACCAGCTAAGGTCGCACTGGCTCGATCAATCGTTAGATAATCAAGACCAACATCGGAAAGAAACTTTAGCCTGGCAAAAGTTTCTTTCAACACTTGTTTGATTATTTCTTGCTCTTTTGAGTTAAGTTTAAGTTTCGAAAACCAATTTTTTGCATCTAGGATCGACATTGCTGAGACATCAACGATGGATTTACCAGCCACACTAACGAATTTTGCTTCTTTCTTTAAACGCGTGCCAAGACAAACTTCACAAGTATCCTCTCTCATATACTTTTGAATCTCCCGGCGTGACCACTCACTCTCAGTTTCCTTGTACCGGCGTGCGAGCTCTGGAATAATACCTTCAAAAGTAGTTTCAAAGCTGATCTGGCGTCCAAACCGATTCCTACCTGAAACATGAAAGACTTCTTGTTCGGAACCATAAAGAATTACGCCCAAATTTTCTTTTTCAATATCTTTGACAGGCGTTCTCAAAGAGAAATCGAGATGAGTAGCTAAAGCTTCGAGACGCCTGCCAGTCCAGGTATCATGTGCCAAAAGTCTTTGCCAGGGCAAGATGGCCCCTTCGCTTATAGAGAGGTTCTTGTTTGGAATAACAAGATCTGGATCAACTATTAGCTTATACCCAATACCCTGACAGTCTGGACATGCCCCCCGAGGAGAATTAAAGGAAAATGTTCTAGGCTCTAGTTCCGGCAAAGAAACATCGTGCTCCGGACAGGAAAATCTTTCCGAATAGACTTTATCTGCCCTCCCGTCAACATTCACATAAACAAACCCTTCTCCCAATCCTAAAGCAGTTTCTACGGATTCGGTTAGTCGTTGCCTGTCGGTTGGTAACTGCAACCGATCAATCACCACATCAATATCGTGAATCTTGTATCTATCTAAAGATGGCGTTTCATCCATTTCGTAGACTTTTCCATCCACTCGAACTCGCACATAACCCTTTTTCTTCAAATCCACAAAAACTTCTTCATAAATTCCTTTTCTACCATGGACAATCGGCGCCAAAATTAGAATCGTGTTTTCTGCTTTCTGTTTTCTGTTCTCTGCTCCCAGGTTAATAATCTGATCTACTATCTCCTGCGGAGTCTGAGCGCGGATCTCCTTTCCATCAACCGGACAACGAGGCCTACCGACTCGTGCCCAGAAGAGTCTCATGTAGTCATAAATTTCGGTTATTGTTCCAACAGTTGACCGAGGATTTTTTGAAGCGCTTTTTTGATCGATTGAGATAGCTGGGGAAAGCCCTTCGATCTGGTCAACATCTGGTTTTTCCATTAAACCGAGGAATTGTCTCGCGTATGCAGAAAGCGATTCAACATATCGTCTCTGTCCTTCCGCATAAAGAGTGTCAAAAGCAAGAGAGCTTTTACCCGAACCTGAAATCCCGGTAATTACCACTAATTTGTTCTTGGGAATTTCCAGATCAACGTTTTTCAAGTTGTGTTCTCGAGCACCACGGATGATGATTTTATCTTGCATTTTCTTAATATGTAAGTGAGGAGGAATTAAACGCGTAGTTTGAGCTAAGCGAAACCGAAGCATTTAATTCGATCCTATCCTGCATAACCAATCCCAATTTCGATTTAAAGGTATTTTTAGCGAACCAATAGTTTACCTCTTTTTGCAAATTTTGACAAGTCATACTAGAATAATCCAAGTTTCCCGAAGAAAAGCTAAGCGAGGATTGGAGGGTTGATGGCGATCGAAAACAGCTGGTATCTGGTATCCAGTCATGGACAGATACTTTTCTACATCGCTGTAAAACCAGATTGCACGATCCGAGATATCGCAGATGCAATATCCCTCGCCCACCGCACTGTATGGGGGGGTTTATCGGAGATCTAAGGCGGGCTGGGATGCTATTTGTTCGCAAGGAAGGACGTATTCATCACTACACTGTGAATTTCAACGGACCCTTCAAGGCTCCGGGTATAGATGGTGTCAAACTTCAAGTCGTTCTTGGTGAACTTGCCTCGAGAGCATCGCTATAAGATTCGGGGTGATTAGGCCTGTGGTCGGGTTCGGTTAGAACAAACGAGGAGTAAGACGTTCTCGCTAGGAGCATCTAGCCGAACCCGACCTCCAAACTTGACAATTCCGGGCGACCTCCTTTCTCTCTCGCAAGGAGTGTGGCGCTCCTTGTGAGAACTGCGAGAGGTAGTGTATGGAAGCGCGCTACCTCTCGCCCATTTTTCCCAAATTGACATCGAACTTCTCTCGTAGTAAAATCCGCTCGTTCCTTGTATAGCCAAACTTTGTTTGTTCTTTGAATATTTAATAAGACGGTGAGCGATTCCTTACGTGTGAGGAAATCTGTGACTCACAAGATTGGGTCTTGGTTTTCCTCACATGTGAGGGCTGCGGAGAGTAACACTCCACGGAGTTGGAACGTTGGAGCGCGAAAGAAGCTGGATCCCCCCGGAGACCCAGTGGCGATTTTGAGCGTGGCTGCTCCGGTAAATAAAACGGCAGCACGTCACTCCCGCAGCAAACATGGACGCGAGGGGTGGATGAACCAATGGCCCCTTGAGGTGTCGCCCACCTCAAGTCGCGGCCGGCCCCCCTTGCGGCGACTCTGCCTCTCGCGTCCTCCATCCCCTTCCTAAGGGTGATTCCTCAAATCACCAGTTGCGGGGCTGGTGACAGAGTGCGTGCGCTCTTGGGAAGGGAATGCCAACTTGTGTTGCGTCCCACCCCTGCACCTACCGGAATCTGCGTGGGTCGGAACGCGGCTTATTAACTCGTCCCGAGCTTACAGCCGCAATGACCATACCTTTCGCGAAGATCGGTGTGATCAACCTAAGCTTGCAGAGCATAAGCTCGGGTCCAACAACACCTGAGGGGTAGTTGTTCCTTCTCGGAAGGGGAACCTGGTGGTATAGTTCGTCGGGAGCGGGCACCAGCCCCGATCCAATCGGGGGCTACCCCTCAACTGAATTTGTGTTTGTTTAACCTGGAGTGAGTTACTCTGTTATGGAGCTCGAGGGGTGCTTCGTCAGGCCTGATGTTGATGGAGATGGCCAAAACCCCTCACCAATTTCGGGTGTAAACACGCTGTAACAGTTTGGGGCGGAACTCAGACTGCAGCGTGGCACCAACGGCGGAGGTTGCTAAACCCACTCTGAAAGGTGAGTGTAGTGGCGAGCCTGAGCAAAGCAGCCTCCGCCAGAAATCGAGTTCAAACTGCTTGCTTTGGGGTACTTAGAAGCAAGTAGCTTGAACCAGCAACCACCTGCCTCGCGTTGGCTCCCCCTCCGCGAGATTCTTTTCCACCTGGCTCTCGTGACACCCTACACGAGAGCTTCTTTCTTTCGTTCAGCTAATTTTTACTTTCCTGGCTCCTTTTGGAGAAATCGTCTTGGGAATCTTTAGTTGCTGATTTTTTAATTCCCCCATCTGATCACGTAAAACCTCGTTGCAATTTTTTTGAAAAACCTTTACTATTAAATCAGTAACTCATCAGTTTCCAGGAGGGTACGATAGAAGCTGCCGAAGGTTCCGGAAAATCAAAAAAGTTACTCCTTATCACACTTTCAGTCCTGCTGATTGCATCTACACTCACCGCTGTCTTTTTTGGTTATCTTTATTACAAGAAAAACAAGAACTACGATAGTTTAAATAATAAATGTGACAACCTTTCCTCGCAGGTAAAAAAACTTGAAAACCAAGTAAGCACTACTTCCGCTGAGCTCAAAAAAGTAAGCACCGCCTCTGCGGCACTCAAAGAACAGGTAACAAGCCTGCAAGACCAACTATCAGCCTGCCAGGCAAAATCAGCAAAAGTCAAAACCTATACCGCGGTGATCTCATATGTATCTGGGGTGATTAAAGTTCATAGCGGCTTTGATGGTTGGACTGATGCCGAGTATCAGAAAGGTCGCAGCCTGGCTCAGGCAACGGGGGACGCAAATTTTGTCAATACTATTGATTGGGCTTGGAACCGAAAAGACCTCGACCAAATGACCCGTTTTACTGGCTTTCTTAATGCCCTCGTCACCGGCATCGATAACGCCTTGAAGTAACCTATTTTCCTCCAACCTCTTTTAAAGTGATCGTTTCGGGAATCTTCAGTTCTTGGTTCTTGAGTTCTAACACCTGATCACGCAGAATTGCCGCTCGTTCAAAATCCATTTGTTTTGCTGCTGTCACCATTTCGCGTGTAAGGTCGTGAATTAATCCTTTCACTTGATCTTTAGGCACTTTTGTCAAATCTAGTTCCTGCGTCACTTCTGCTTCTGGTTGTAGCTGTCTCACACGTTCGCCAATATCACGAATTGCTTTTTGGATGGTCTCTGGAGTGATGTGATGTTTTTTATTATACTCAAGCTGAATTTTTCTCCGCCTGTTTGTCTCATCAATCGCGCCTCTCATTGATCTAGTAATACGATCAGCATACATAATTACTTTCCCTTCCACATGGCGCGCTGCCCGACCAGTTGTTTGAACCAAAGACGTTTTGCTACGTAAAAAACCTTCCTTATCAGCATCTAAAATTGCAACAAGAGTAACCTCTGGCAGATCCAAACCCTCTCTCAATAAATTAATCCCAACCAACACATCGTATTTTCCAATCCGCAAATCCCGCAGGATATCAACTCTTTCCAAAGTATCGACCTCATGGTGAATATACATTACCTTTATTTCTCTTTCTTGCAGAAATTCAGCTAAATCTTCAGCCATTCTTTTAGTCAGGGTAGTAACCAACACCCGTTGGCTTTTTTTCACTCTAATTTGAATTTCGTTGATTAAATCCGGGATTTGCCTTTCAGTTTTTCTTACTTCAATCTCGGGATCAACTATTCCAGTCGGTCTAATTATCTGCTCAGCAATTCCGTTATAATCTTTTAACTTAACATTTGTCATTTGTAGTCCACGAAGTGGTCGCAGAGCGCGAAGCGATCTATATTTAGCATTCCTGGCGCTTTCCTTTGAAAGCGACAGCTCATATTCATCCGGTGTTGCTGAGAAGAAAACGATTTGACCTACCTTTCGCATGAATTCATCAAATGTCAGCGGTCGGTTATCTATTGCACTAGGCAACCGGAATCCATTTTCGATCAAAACTTCTTTTCTTTTACGCTCACCGTGCCACATTCCACGCAATTGTGGGATGCTCATATGCGATTCATCAATAAAAGTTATAAAATTTTTTGGGAAATAAGAACCTGAATCCCTCGATGTTTTAGACAATTTTACATCTCGGTCTCCAGAACCTTGCTTTTCAGCAGATGCTGAAAAGTAATCAAGCAGCGTATAAGGTGGTTCTCCGGCTGCTCGCCCATCAAGATAACGGGAATAGTTTTCAATTCCCTTGACAAAACCGATTTCGCGTAGCATTTCAAGATCATAATTTACTCTGTTGGTCAGGCGCTGCAACTCAACCAGTTTATTTTCCTTTTTTAGCTTTTTGCTCCAAACCCCAAACTCTTTTTCAATTTCTACGTACGGATCATAAGGCAAATCAATCGGAGCATTATAATGTCGGGCTGGAAAGATAGTGATTTCGTCGATATCCTCGATTTTTTCCAAACTTGTTGGGTCTAGCTTGCTGACCTTTTCAATATTGTCACCAAAAAACGAAATTCGCAGCGCAAATTCCTCATACGCTGGATAAATTTCCAAAATATCCCCTTTTACTCGAAATGTTGCCCGTTTCAAATCTAGATCGTTTCTTTCGTATTGAAGCTTTACAAGACTTTCTTTCGCGCTCGCAATTGGTAATATCTGGCCTTTGTAAAAGGTAAGCGTGCTTTGTTTATAGGCAGCTGGTGAACCAATGTTGTAAATACAAGAAACACTAGCCACAATTAAAACGTCCCGGCGGGTGAGCAGAGCTTTTGTTGCAGCAAGACGCAGGCGATCAATCTCCTCGTTTATATCAGCATCCTTTTCAATATAAAGATCGATTTGCGGGACATAACTTTCCGGCTGGTAATAGTCATAATAGGAAACGAAGTATTCCACAGCATTGTTTGGGAAAAATTCGCGAAACTCTGCTGCCAGCTGTGCAGCGAGAGTCTTATTATGGGCGATGACAAGTGTCGGTCGATTCAGTCTGGCCGTTATATTAGCCATTGTGAAGGTTTTTCCTGTTCCGGTAGCACCAAGTAAGGTTTGGTAACGTAACCCGTCTCTCAAGCCTTCTGAGAGCCGCAAAATAGCTTCTGGTTGGTCGCCAGTCGGCGGCCACGGTGCTTTCAAATCAAATTTATCCATATTCTGCATTATACATCCAAAAAAGGTTCCAAAAATGAAGAACCGTCAGTTACTACTTAAAGCAACTGGCGATCTGGCTATCGAATCTCCCACAGCGTCATTTGACGTACTAGACATTCATGATTGGCGGCTTCCCTGGGGGACCACCACTACTAGTCACCACGACCTTATTTCCTTTCTCCGTAGTAATGACAAGACTTCCTCGCGTAGCACTCTTACCAACAACCATCCTAACACTAACGACTCTCCTCCCCAGAAGAGCGGCTAGAACATGGGAAAATTCTATCCCGACTGTACCACCGAACAGACTTAGACATTCAGCTTTAGCGGCCTCTTGCTCATCTGAATTCATTACTCCATACATCGACTCCCTCCAATCGTACCTCGCTTTCTGCGCAGCATTATAGGCCGCAAACCGATTGTAGTCAAGAATTTTGATACACTTTTATCCAGTTGACAAAAGCCCGAAAAATATACGATAATTTAAATACTTCATTTTGAATTTATCATTTTTAATTTTTGAACGAAGTGAGAGCTTATGCCTGCAGTAATTTACAAGCGAGAACGCGATCTTCTTGAATTCATTTCGCAATTCATGCAAAAGCACGGTTTTGCCCCAACTTTAGCCGAAATTTGTGATGGGTTAGGACTTCGCTCCCCCGCAACAGTTCACGAACATATTGCCAATTTAATTGACAAAGGAGTTCTCAAAAAAGATGAGGGTGTTCGACGTGGTTTGGAAATAATTGACCAAAAAGTCATGGGCTGGATCCAAACTATTGTCGAGGTACCTTTGGTAGGACGTATAGCGGCGGGGAGCCCAATTGAAGCTATTACTGATCATACAAGTGTGGTAAATGTACCACCAGATATCATCGGTAAAAAGAAATGTTTTGCCCTTCAAGTGCGTGGGAACAGTATGATTGAAGCCTCAATTTTAGACGGGGACTACGTAATTTGTGAAGAAACAACCGAGGCAGATAATGGAGAGATTGTAGTTGCCTTATTAAACGAAAGTTTTGCCACTCTCAAACGCTTTTTCAGGGAGGTCGACCACGTCCGGCTAGAACCAGCTAATTCATCCATGAATCCAATTATTACAAGAAATGTGAAAATACAAGGACGAGTTGTTGGCGTAATTAGAAAGTACCACTAAAGACTAGATTAGCCAACTTATTAACATCGAAACGGCCGCTAACCCCATCAGGAAAAAAGCCAGCCACCCTAAATAATTTGACCATGAACCATTGACCCTCGTCCCTAAAATATTTTTATTATTGGAAACTAAGATTATAACCGCAAGCAACGGAACAGCGATTATTCCATTAACAACTGCTGTATAAAACAAAGCCCGGATTGGATTTATCCCAATAAAATTCATTGATAAACCAATTAAGGTCGAAAAAATCATCACTCCATAAAACCCATGGGCACGCCTAAACTTCAAATAAAGGCCTTCACGCCAGCCAAGCGCCTCGGAAAGAGCATAAGCAGCACTACCTGCCAAAACGGGCACAGCCAGTAGTCCTACTCCAACCAACCCAGTCGCAAAAAGAATCTTGGCCAATGTACCGGCATAAGGAAAATTCGCTACTAAGGGTTCAATTGCTTTTGCGGCATCTTGAGCAGTTTGGATGTCATGAATACCAACGACAAACAAGGTCGAGGCGGTTGTTACAATGATGAAGAAAGCGACTGTGTTGGAGAAAAACATCCCAACAGCCGTGTCGATACGCATCTCATTCACATCACCTTTGGTAACTCGCGGCCTGCCCTTACCAAACGCGACAATCTTCTGTTTCGCTACTTCTTCCTCTACTTCCTCGCCTGTTTGCCAAAAGAAAAGGTAGGGTGAAATAGTCGTTCCCAAAAATGCAACTATTGTTGCCAAATAGGTCTCGTCCAGTCTCAACGTCGGAACAATCAAGTCTTTTAAAACTTCACTCCAATTTACACTAACGACAAAGGCCGTTAGGATATAAGCAAACAAAACAACCGTTAGCCACTTCAAAAATTTGGCGTAGGTTTTGTAGGAAATAATAATTTCTAAAGCGAGAATAATAATTGTAAAACCAACTGCCCAAGCGGCAAACGGGATATCAATAAGCATTTCTGCGCTTGCCGCCATCGCGCCAATGTCAGCGCCAATATTGATTGTATTAGCGACCAAAAGTAGGCAAACGACAAAGTAGAGAAAAGTCTTTGGGTAATTTGCTTTGATTACTCCCGCTAAACCCTTCCCAGTCACCATCCCAATGCGACCACACATTTCCTGAACGGTTGTCATCAACGGGTAAAGAAACAAGGTCAGCCAATTTAAGGCGTAGCCAAAAGAAGCACCGGCTATTGAGTAGGTGGCTATACCGGACGGGTCATCGTCACTTGCCCCAGTTATAAGCCCTGGTCCTAATAAGGAGAGTATCTTTTTAATTTTCTTCATTTATACACCAAGAATTGATCGAACCTCGGCCACTACCTGATCGGGGGTGTACAAACTTTTAATGATGTAAGCTTTGGCACCAATCTGTAAAGCTTGTTTGATAAGTTCATCCTGACCTAAGTTACTAAGTATTATTACTTGAATATTCTTAGTATCCGCGTCTAGCTTTAATCTTTTCAATACCTCTATCCCATCTATCTTTGGGATCATAATATCCAAAAGTACAGCATCAAATTTTTCGGTCTTTAAAAAATCAAGTGCGCTCTGACCATCACCTGCGACTTTTGCATTAAATCCGTATTTAGTAAATTGGTGATGATAAAGCTCGGAAACAAAGTTATCGTCTTCAACAATCAATATGTTTCTTTGCGTGGAAGATTGACCCATATTTTAAAAATTTATCCTAAACCTATTATAGCTACTTTTTATACAATTTTGTCAACCTTTTAGCCTTTTATGATATAACTGCCATCCTGCACACTGTTATTTTTATATTATGAACTCTTATGTTTTTTTGTCTTAATCAACTTTTTGTATTTGAAGAAAAAATAAATTATTAATATCATCACGGCAATTATCAATATTGCGGTGTCAAATCGACGAAAAATAGGCTCAAGAATAGACCAATTCTCCCCCAGTTTTACACCAATAAATGCCAAAAAAGCGGACCAAATCAAGCTGCCAGCAAAGGTGTAAAGACAAAATCGGTAAAAATTTACCTTTACCACTCCAGCAGGCAGAGAAATAAATGTTCTCACAACCGGAAATATTCTAGATGCAAAAACAATAAAATCTCCGTAGCGGCGGAACCATTTCTCGCCCAGCTCAAATTCCTTCTCATCTATTAAAATCCTCGCCCAGCTACGAAGAATTGTCCTGACAAATCTTTCCTTTCCCCAACTACCAATCACGTACATGACAATAGAGCCAAAAAGATTACCGGCAGCCCCTACTAAAACAACTAAATAGAAATTAAATTTCCCGGTCGAAACTAAGTAGCCAGAAAAGGGCATTATAATCTCCGAAGGCAGGGGAATAGACGCCGACTCTATAGCCATCGCCAAAAAAATACCAAAATAACCTAAGCTGGAAATTAAATTAATTGTCCAAGCAGCAATTGCCTCTAGCAGACCCTCTAACATTAAAATTATGATAACATATTAGCTCTAATGCAAAAAGCAAAATGCAAAAATATGCAAATCAAAACATGCGTTCTAACAAACGAGAAAATTTTGAATTTCGCACTGTCGTTTTGATATTTTATATTTAAATTTATGTCCACATTGTATCTCGTGTCTACACCAATCGGCAATCTAAAAGATATTACGTTACGGGCGCTTGACGTTCTTGGAGAAGTTGATTTAATTTTGGCTGAAGATACCCGCAAAACCCAGAAGCTTCTTTCAGCGCATCATATTACTAAACCTATTGAGTCTCTCCACGAACACAATGAAGAAGCGAGAATACCCTCAGTACTAAACAAGCTTCGTTCCGGTAAACAGATTGCCTTGGTCTCGGACGCCGGCACTCCTACCCTCTCCGATCCTGGATTTAAACTAGTGAGAGCCGCGTTAAACAAAAACATTAAGGTGGTGCCTATCCCCGGAACAAGCTCTCTACTAGCTGCTCTTGTTCCATCTGGCTTGCCTACCGATCGAATACTCTTTGTTGGTTATTTGCCAAAAAAGCCTGGTAAAAAATGCGCCTCTTTGGATTTCATCGAGTTTGTTATCAACAAAAACCCTACTACGGTAGTTTTCTTTGAATCACCTTACCGAATAAATAAAACCTTACAAACGTTAGCAGAAAGATTTCCTGAGAAAGAATTAGTTATCGCCCGAGAACTTACTAAAATCCACGAGGAATTTTACCGGGGAAAGGTAAAGGACCTAGCTGCCAGCGTAATCAAGCAAAAGGGGGAATTTACACTCCTACTCAGGTAAAAGGTTGCGACCGGTCATTGAACCTGGTGTATCAACGCTAAGCAAAGAAAGCGCAGTAGGTGCAACGTCTGACAATATTCCAGTGGGCAGTTTTAGATTTAAACGGTTTTTAAACATATCGGATACGATAATAAAAGGCACTGGGTTGGTTGTATGCTCTGCATTAATAGATTGAGTAGCGCTATCATACATGCTCTCAGCGTTCCCATGATCTGCTGTAATAATCACCGCGCCGCCTAATGGCAATACTTCATTGCAGATTTTTTTTAAACACGCATCCAAAGTCTCTATTGCTTTTATTGTGGCCGTAATGTCGCCAGTGTGAGCTACCATATCAGCGTTAGCAAAATTTATTATATAAACGTCATATATTTTCTGTAATAATCTGTCGCAAACATGATCTGTTATTTCGATTGCTGACATTTCAGGTTTTTTATCATAGGTTGCAATTTTCGGCGATGGGATATGAACCCTGTCTTCACCAGGAAATGGGTCTTCTCGGCCACCGTTAAAAAAATAGGTCACATGAGCATATTTTTCAGTCTCACCGATATGTAACTGTCTAAAATTTTTCGTGGACAAAACTGACGATAACGGAAACGATATATTTGGTGGTGGAAAAGCAACTAAAACAGGCAGGTTTTTCTCGTAGCTCGTCATTGTAACAAATTGTAAATTCTTAATATATTTTCGAGTTTTAAAGTTATTAAATGTAGGATCAACAAAAGCGCGGGTCAACTGCCTTGCTCTATCGGGGCGAAAATTAAAAAAAATTACGGCATCTCCCTCATTTATTAAATTAACCTCTCCTTCCTTGTTTGTTATTAAAAAAGGCTCAAAAAATTCATCTGTAATACCTTTTTGATAATAATCAGAAATTGTTTTGAGAGGCTCGCTAGTTTTTTGCCCTGCTCCATCCACTAACGCCTGGTAAACAAGCCTAGTTCTATCCCACCGATTATCTCGATCCATAGCAAAGTATCTACCCGCTATTGATGTAATACTACCTATACCAATTTCACCTATTTTTTCATTTATTTCCTTGATTATTCCCAGACCAGAAGTAGGTGGTGAGTCTCTACCATCGGAAAACACGTGTAGATAAACTTCTTTTAACCCCTTTGCCTTAGCAAACCACATTAAAGCGTATAGATGCTCTATACTTGAGTGAACTGTCCCTCTACCTACCAGTCCCATAATATGCAATTTCGATTTATTCTTTTTTACCGTCTCTGCAACTACCTGTAAAGTGTTATTTTCAAGAAAAGACCCGTCGCTTATCGCCACATCTATTCTTAATAATTCTTGGGATCATTCCAGCTCCAATATTAAGGTGCCCTACCTCACTGTTACCGGCCTCACCGTGGGGTAAACCAACATTCTCCCCCGAGGCTCCTAGTGTAGTGTGGGGATAGGCGACAGATAATTTATCCCAAAAAGGTTTACGTGCCAAAGAAATTGCATTTGTGTCGCCGTCAGGCGCAACCCCCCATCCGTCAAGAACGATGAGTATAAGCGGTCTGTTCTTTTGCATTTTATTTACGCCAAAGTTCTTTTTCTATTTCAATTAAACGGTTATATTTTGCGTAACGTTCCTTTTTTAATGGCGAACCGATTTTTATTAATTCTGCGTTGATAGCGACCGCCAGATCAGAAATAAATGTATCCTCGGTTTCACCACTACGATGAGAAACTATTAGTTTCAGTCCAGCCTCGTGAGCCCGATAAGCAAATTCTAAAGTCTCAGACAGTGTACCAATCTGATTAGGTTTAATTATTACTGCACTCATTGCTTCGGTCTCTAAAGCTTGGGTCAGTCTATTTTGATTTGTCACCGTGATATCATCCCCTACAACCAAAGTTGCGGGCGATAATTTCTTGTTTATTTCCTTCCATCCTATCCAGTCGTTTTCGCTTAGTGGGTCTTCTATTGAATATAAATTGTACTTTTTAGCTAGACTGGTCAGGAATTCAATAAATCCCATGCTATTTAACGCCCTATCAAAATCACGTACCCTGTACTCTCCGTTTTGATAAACGCTCATCGCCGCAATATCCAAAGCCAGGTCAAAATCATTCGCAGAAAATTCAACATTTTCCATCGCGTCTTTAATCAATTTTAATGCTTCTTCGTTGGTGGTTAGATTTACAGTAAAACCGCCTTCCATTCCCAAATTAATATCAGTAGTTTTTTTCCCCACAATCGATTTTAAACTTTCAATCAATTTTAATATTTTCGCGTAGGCTTCTTCGACAAATCTGGTTCCCTTGGGCACGACTAAAAATTCCTGGAAATCAAGCCCTTCTTTTACGTGTTTACCTCCTTCAATTAAATTGATCATTTGGCGAGGAATTACAAATTCCTCGTTGGGGCCAAATTTACTAATTTGCCTTAAATATTTAAATAATGGCAACTTTTTACTCAAAGAAGCTGCTACAGCCACCGCTAATGAAACAGAAAGAATTGCATTTGCCCCCAACTTGCTTTTATTAAATGTTCCATCAAGCATTATGATCGTCCGATCAATTTTGTCTTGCTCATACACGTTAATATCCTTAATTGCCTGGAAAATAATTCCTTGGGCGTTGTTAATTGCATTTAGTACCCCCATACCGTTATACCGATTTGGGTCCTGATCTCTTAATTCCAAGGCTTCCAAACTACCAATTGAAACCCCGGAAGGCATCGACGAAGTACCTTGTGCACCATCATCAAGATAAACCGCAGTTTTTAAGGTTGGTTTACTATTACTATCAACAATTTCTTCAGAAATAATTTTGCTTATAAAAGGCATATAAAGTTATCTTAACTTAAAAAAAGTAAATATTTCAACAATCGATAATTAAATTACTAAACAAGCAATTTTAATTAAAAAACCAAATAACCACCCTAGACAGATTTTGCTGGGTTTGTTAATATGTTTTTTCATGAAAAAAACACACCAGGCTAAAGTATTAGTAATTTCTTGTATTGATTTTCGCTTTATTACAATAATTCGTAACTATTTAATTGATCAAGGTCTGGGAGGCAAATATGATTTAATCACCCTTCCAGGCGCCTCATTAAACCTTGAGGACGCCACGAGTAGTATCGCTACTTCGATAACGCTACACAACCCTGATGAAATTTATATTTTCGACCATGAAGATTGTGGCGCTTACGGCGAAGACAATTCAAACGAAAAACACGTCGAAAATTTGGACAAAGCGAAAAAATATTTATCCAATAAATACCCAGGAAGATTAATAAAAGTATTTATCGCTTATTTTAACGAAATTAAGGAAATTTAATATTATGGAGATTACCCTCTTTGCAGAAAAAATAATTTGGTTTGGCCCTCTTCCAATAACCAATACTCTTGTCACTACGCTAATCACCACGTTAATACTATCTTTATTTGCAATAATAATTTCCAAAAAAATATCCTTGGTGCCTACAAACAAACTCGTTTTAGCTTCGGAACTGGTAATTGAAACAATTTTTTCCACAATTGAAGATCTTGGTGACGAGAAGAGGGCTAAAAAATTTTTCCCTCTTATCGCTACTTTTTTTATATTTATCCTCGCCGCTAACTATATAGGACTTTTACCAGGTTTTAATACGATCGGCTTCCACGAATTTCACCATGGAGAAAAGGTGTTTGTACCACTACTCCGCAGTGTAAATAGCGATTTAAACGTAACTTTATCCTTGGCGCTTATTTCAGTTGGAATGACTCATTTTTACTCAATTTCCAGCCTAGGAATCGGGAGTTACTTAAAACGTTACTTTAGTTTAAATCCGGTAAATCTATTTGTCGGTTTGCTCGAAATAATTGCTGAATTCACTAAAATTCTTTCGCTTTCTTTTAGGCTTTTTGGAAATATCTTTGCTGGCGAAGCATTGCTTGTTACGATATCTTCGTTGTTTGCATTTATCCTACCGTTACCATTTATGTTCCTCGAAATAATTGTAGGCTTTGTCCAAGCCGTAATTTTTATGATGCTAACACTCGTATTTATGGTTATTCTAACTGATAAAAAACTAGCTCATTAAATTAGAAGGGAGGTGTACGTTGATGGATATTTCGATAACTGGCGGACTCATTATAGCATTGGGGGGTGCAGCACCAGCTGTAGGTATAGGTTTGATTGGGATGAAAGCAATGGAGGCTATAGGACGAAACCCAGAAGCTCAGGGCAAGATTTTACCAGCAATGCTTCTGGGAATGGCGTTTGCAGAGGCTATTGCAATCTATGCTTTAGTAGTAGCATTCAGAGGTTAGGATGGATATTTTAAAGGATTTTGGTGTCGAGCCCTTGTTACTTTTGGCTCAAGTAGTTAATTTTATTATTCTTCTTTATATACTCAAAAGGTTTTTATATAAACCGATATTGAAAGTATTGGAGGAAAGAAAAAAAAGAATCGAGACTTCGATAAAACAAGCTGAAGAAATTCAAAAAAAGTTTGACGAATCGACGAAAAAGGAGGAGGAGATAATAAATAAAGGTCGATCGGAAGCGGCAAGGTTAGTGGAAGAAGCTAAAGAAGAAGCAAAAGCGCTGTCAGCGCAAATTCAGGCCGAAACCAAACAAACCATTCAAGACAGCCTAAAAAAGACTCAGGAATCGTTGGAACTTGAAAAACAAAAAATGATTGCTGACGCGAGAGATAAAATTGCTGATCTTGTCTCTTTGGCAACAGAAAAGGTCGTTTCTAGATCCCTGAGAAGTCCCGAGAAAGAAAGGCTCATTGAGCAAGCAATAAAGGAAATAAAGGAATGAAATTAAATAAAAAAGATAATCTGAAAACCGCTAAAAAAATCTTTCAATCTAGTTTGATTAATGAAAAGCCAAATCTTACAAAAGTAAGGAAGTTTGTTAAATCCATTAAAACAAGGTATAAAAGCAATGCTTTAGCAATTCTAAAACTATATTTGAACCTATTAATTGCTTATTTTAAACGAGAGACTATAATTATTGAAGCCACTGACAAACTCCCTCCGCAATACTTAAATAAAATAAAAAGACATTTTGAAAAAATAACCGGGAAAACGCTTAATGTTTCGTTTGTATACAATTCTAGTGTCATTGGCGGTTTAAAAATATGTTTTGCAGATTACGAGTGGGATTTTACAATCAAAGGCAGAATCAAAAAACTTAAGGAGTTCTTGCATGGCTGATATTATTACTGAATTAAAAAAAGAAATTGAAGGTTTAAAATTTACACCTACAACCCAAAATGTTGGCAGAATCAGCGAAATCAGTGACGGGATAGCCAAAGTTGAAGGCTTGTCCGACGTAGCTTACAACGAATTGGTTGGACTCCCCCACAACCTTCAGGGACTAGCTCTTAATTTGGAAGAAACCAGCGTTGGAATCATTATCTTTGGAGATTACAAGCTTCTCAAAGAAGGCGATCAGGTAAAAACCACCGGTAAAATATTGTCAGTTCCAGTAGGAGAAAAACTGATTGGGAGAACCGTTGATGCTCTAGGTAACTCAATCGATGGGAAAGGAATAATAAAATCTACAGACTTTTACCCGATCGAAAAAATCGCTCCTGGCGTAATCAACAGAGAACCCGTCAGCACACCCTTACAAACAGGATTGAAGGCGATTGATTCGATGATCCCAATCGGAAGAGGCCAACGGGAACTCATTATTGGCGATAGAGGACTTGGAAAAACCGCTCTTACGATCGACACAATTATCAATCAAAAAAATTCCAATGTGATCTGCATCTATGTTGCGATTGGCCAAAAAACTTCAAAAATTGCCCAAGTTATCGCCACTTTAGAAAAACACCAAGCAATGGACCATACTATTGTTGTTGCAGCCAGTGCCAACGACCCGGCAGCAATGAGTTTCATCGCTCCTTACGCCGGTTGCGCAATTGGTGAGTATTTTATGGATCAGGGACTTGACGCGCTAGTCGTTTATGATGACCTTTCAAAACACGCCTGGGCCTACAGACAACTTTCTCTTACTCTCCGAAGACCATCAGGCCGTGAAGCTTACCCCGGTGACATATTTTACCTTCATAGCCGTCTTTTGGAGCGGGCAGCGAAATTAAACAAAGATTTTGGCGGTGGTTCGCTTACTGCCCTACCAATTATCGAAACTCAAGCCGGTGATGTATCTGCGTATATCCCAACCAATGTAATCTCCATTACTGACGGTCAGATTTATCTAGAAGGCGATCTTTTCTTTGCAGGGGTACGACCTGCAGTTAATGTCGGCCTCTCAGTTTCTCGTGTTGGTGGTGCTGCTCAGATAAAAGCTATGAAGTCTGTCGCAGGAAGTTTGCGGCTCGACCTCGCACAATTCCGAGAATTGGCTGCTTTTGCTCAATTTGGCAGCGACCTAGACGAAGCTACAAGGAATCAGCTTGAACGAGGAAAGAGAATTGTCGAAGTCCTCAAACAGCCCCAATATGTCCCAATGCCAGTCGAACAACAAATTGTTATCATTTGGACCGCAACCAACGGGCATTTAGACGAGGTTCCAGTTGAACAAATAAAAAATTTCGAAGAAAAGTATCTTGATTATATGAAAACCAAATACAAAAAACTTGTTGAGCAAATAGCCAAGGAAAAAGTTTTAGATGATAAATTAATAAAAGAGCTAGAAAAATCAATTATTGAGTTTAAAAAGACATTTAAATAATTTTTAATTCCATCTATGGCATCGCTACGCGAGATCAAAAGAAGAATAGGGTCTATCCAAAACACAAGCAAAATCACTCATGCGATGGAGCTTGTGTCGGCGGCAAAAATGAAAAAAGCGCAGGACCAAGCTACTTCCGGAAAACCATACTCCCAACTAGTAAATGGGATAATCCATTCAATTGCTAATAGAATAGACCCTGAGACCCACCCTTTGTTGGCCAGAACGCAAGGGCAAGTGAGCGCTGTGATTTTCTTCTCAACTAATCGCGGATTCGTGAGTGCCTTAAACAGCAATTTATTTAAAGAGCTTGGAAAAATAGTTGGCCGCCCAAAATTTATCACTTTAGGCAAAAAAGGTCGCAACTTCGTAGCAAAATCTGGCCAGGAATTGATCGCAGACTTTCCAGTCCCCGAACATCCAGACCTTGCCTCGTGCAGACCCATCGCAAAATTTGCTATCGATGGTTTCTTAAATCGTGAGTTTGACCAAGTCCAAGTACTGTACACCGAGTTTATTTCTACTTTGAAACAGATCGCGATCGTGAAGCAATTATTGCCTATTATCGATCAAGAGATTTTGGAGGAACTTGCAAAAGAAGCAGAAGTCGCTGGGGCGCAGGAACCACTTTTCGAACCAGACCCAGACACAGTTCTTGAAACGATTTTACCGCAATATATCCTGATGGAACTTTATCAAATTTTGCTTGAAGCAGAAGCAAGCAAACACTCTGCCCGCATGGTCGCAATGAAAAACGCGACCGAAAACGCACTGGATTTAGTAGATGATTTAAAATTAGCTTATAACGGAATCCGCCAAGAAGCAATTACCAAAGAGATTCTCGATATTAGCACTGCCGCAGTTGCGCTAGAATAAGGAGTAAACCTATGAATAAAGGAAAAATTGTACAGATAATTGGCCCCGTCGTTGATGTGGAATTCAAACCAAAAGAGTTGCCGGCAATTTATGATGCACTTGAAGTAAATCTAGGTAAAGATAAACTCGTGCTTGAAGTGCAGCAGCATCTTGGTGACAGTGTCGTTCGCACCGTAGGGCTAGGACCAACTGATGGGTTGAAACGAGGTCAAGAAGCGCTCGATACTGGAAAACCAATTAGTATTCCTGTCGGCGAGCAAGTCTTAGGGAGAATTTTCAATGTTACCGGCGACGTGATTGATGGGAAAGGCCCGGTGAAAACACAAAAACGTTACGCTATCCACAGAGAAGCTCCCTCGCTAATTGAGCAGGAAACAAAGCAGGAAATTTTAGAAACTGGAATCAAAGTGATCGATCTTATCGCTCCGTTTATCAAAGGCGGGAAAATTGGCGTTTTTGGTGGTGCAGGAGTTGGAAAAACCGTCATCATTATGGAACTTATTCGAAATATCGCCACAGAACATGGCGGCTACTCTGTTTTTTCGGGAGTCGGAGAAAGGACACGTGAAGGAAACGATCTTTATAAAGAATTAAATGAATCAGGTGTTATTAAGAAAACTGCGCTGGTTTTTGGTCAAATGAACGAACCCCCAGGAGCAAGGCTGCGAGTCGGTTTAGCCGGGCTCTCCATAGCTGAATACTTCCGAGATGAGAAAAATCAGGATGTTTTGCTTTTTATCGACAACATTTTCCGCTTTACTCAAGCCGGAAGCGAGGTAAGTGCGCTCTTGGGACGAATTCCATCTGCTGTTGGATACCAACCCACCTTAGCTGCCGAAATGGGCGAGCTGCAAGAAAGAATCACTTCAACTAAAAAAGGCTCTATCACATCCTTGCAAGCAATTTACGTGCCGGCGGATGACTACACCGACCCAGCACCAGTTACCACTTTCGCCCATCTAGATTCAACAATTGTGCTTGAGCGCTCTATCTCCGAGCAAGGGCTTTACCCAGCTGTCGATCCTTTAGCCTCTACCTCAAGAGCTTTGGATCCAAACATTGTTGGCGAAGAACATTACAGCGTTGCAAGAGCCGTGCAGCAAGTTTTGCAGCGATATAAAGAACTCCAAGATATAATAGCTATCCTTGGAATAGAAGAACTTGCTGATGAAGACAAAGTGACAGTCTCCCGGGCAAGAAAAATTCAAAAATTTCTTTCCCAACCAATGTTTGTCGCCGAAACTTTTACGGGGAGAGACGGAAAATATGTTCCGATCGCCGAAACTATCAAAGGCTTCAAGAGAATTTTCGATGGAGAGCTGGACGATGTGACGGAACAGGACTTCTACATGAAGGGCCCAATTGAGGAAGTAAAAAAGGTGAGCAAATGAGAATCGAAATAATTACACCAGAAAAAGTTGCCTATTCTGAGGAAGCAGATCAAGTGACTATACCCACACCTGACGGCGAGATTACTATTCTCCCCAATCATGTTCCGCTTATCTCCCAATTACTCCCAGGCGAGCTGGTAGTAAAAAAAGGAAGTCAGTATCTAGTTTTAGCAAGTGGCGGTGGCTTTGCAGAAGTAACAGGCAAACAAGTCTGTGTAGTAACAGATCTTGCTCAAAAACCAGAAGAAATTGATGAGAAAGTTGCAGAAGAGGCTAGAAAAAGAGCCGAACAAGCTTTGACCGAACGTGAAAGGCTCTCTGAGGAAGAGTTTGCCATCACAGCGGCAAATCTCCAAAAAGCTCTTGCTCAGTTGCGGGTAAAACGACGTCACAAACCCCGTTAAAAAATCTACTTTGCCAGCTCCTCATCAATTATTGTCCTAAATTCTTCAAGTGGTATAACACCCCTATGTACCTCACCGTTTATGAAGAAAGTAGGTGTAGCGTTTACCCCATATTTTTCCCCTGCATCGATGTCTGCTCTTACTTTTTCCTTTAATTTTTCAGAATTAAAGGCTTTTTCAAACTTATCCATATCCAGACCTATCTCCTTTGCATACTTTTTTAAATCGTCATCCTTTAAATTCTCTTGGTTCTCAAACAATTTATCGTGATATTCCCAAAATTTCCCTTGCTCTCCCGCAGCTTCAGCAGCTGCAGCTGCTCTTAACGCATAAGGGTGCGAGGAAATAATCGGAAAATGACGGAAAACAACTAAAATTTTGTCTCCGTATTCTTTCGCTAACTCTTTTACAATTGAAGCGGCGGCGCTACACGCCGGGCATTGAAAGTCGCTAAATTCGACAATTACCACTTTAGCATCATGGCTACCTAAAACATTACTATCTTTTCGGACCAATTCTTCATTAGAGATATCACTTGGCGGCTGACTTTTTGTGCTAGTAAACACTGCGGCACCAACGATTATTAGACAAATCGCTCCGACAGCTAAAAATATTAATTTATCTGAAGAAAATTTCATTTGGATGTATTTTACTATAAGAAAGCTACTTTGTTAAGATGATAGTTGTATTTTTAGGTATCGAGGCGGTAAACGTCAATTTTTTATTAGACGCTAACCTGGATGAAATAAGTAATTACTGTTGCTACACCAGCGGCAATTATTACCAGAGTAGCTTTTTTAAGCACTTTTGCGGCCTCTCGCCTAACAGCAATAAATGAGGCCGCCAAGCTAGCCGCCATTAATACTTTCGAAGCTTCGCATAGCGCGCAAAAAACTTTTATTTTAAAAAATTCAATCCAACTAAAATACAAAGAGGGAATTAAAACAAACAGTGAAAATAAAAATATAAGCTTAAATACCTCCCTCTTCCTATTAAGCAACGTCAGCAAAAATGTAAAACCAAAATACCCTAGTCCAAGTATGGAAATGGGTACGCCAAGAATTTCTGAATAAGCACTTTGTGCTACCTCACTACAAGAAATATTACCCGAAATATCACAAAAATACCTACTTGCTGATTCATAGTGGATATATGTAAGGTAAATCATGATAGCAAAACCAACAAGAGAAATTGCAGCTATAGTTAATCTTGCCGAATTTAAAGTCGATTGGTTCGCTTCTTTTTTTGATTTCATTGGAGTGTGGTGACCCCGGGGGGATTCGAACCCCCGATCTCTGGGATGAAAACCCAGTATCCTAGACCACTAGACGACGGGGCCAAACTTCCTTGCTACGTTATCTATATCATTTTTATATAAATTTTCGATAGATTTTCTCTTCTTCCATAATTTTATTCGGAACTCCCCCACCAACGCTTTCGGGTAATCAGTATATTCTTTAGCGTGAACTAGCATAAAAGGTAAATTAAATTTAGTTGATCTAACTTCACCATTTGTGTGTTGTTTTATACGTCTCTTTAAATTTCTACAAGAACCTACATAATACTTGCCGTCCTTCAATTTTAGAATGTAAACGTACGCCATAACTTAAAACGCTAGACCCCGATGTTCATAACCATAGTTATGAAATCGTGGACTCTCGATCTCGACTTTGTCGAGTATCGGAGCGACAGGGCCAAGATCGGCAAACAGCAATCATCAAGTAGTAATTAATGGCCTTGCGCAAGAATTTATTTTAGCATAAAATTAGCTTCGAAACAATTATTTATATGAGTATTGAAAAAACATTTTTACTTTTTGGGATAATTTTTAGTTTACTGGGTATTGCATTGATGCTTGGCTTAAAGTGGCCAAAATTACCAGGCGATATTGTAATAAAAAAAGAAGGTTTTACTTTTGTCTTTCCACTTACGAGTTCAATTATAATTTCAATTATTTTGACGATTATTTTCAATCTAATTTTCAGAAGATGATAAAACCGTTTTACAGAAATATTGTAGTTTGTGGCAATGTAGGCAGTGGTACGACTACCTTAGCGAAGGGTTTGGCAGACAAACAAGGCTGGAAATATTTATCCGCTGGAGATTTTTTTCGCGATTATCAAAAAAGGCGCAGTATTCCTCTTTGGAATAAAGCAGCTATCCCAGACGAGATTGAAAGAAAAATTGATTATGAGTTTTTGGAAAAGATGAAGCGAAACAAACACATCGTTTTCGATTGTCATTATGGCGGATGGTTTGCGCGAGATTTACCAGAAGTCTTCCGAATCTTATTAGTTTGCGATAAAAATGTAGCTACTCAAAGGATCATTGCTCGTGATCAGTTTGAGAAAGAAACTTCGCAGCAGATTGAAGAAAGAAGAAGACAGCTAAGAGCTAAATTTAAAAAACTTTACAGCAGCGATAGCTACGAAGATCCAAAATATTTCCATTTAGTGATCGATACCACCACAACCAGCATCGAAGAAACAATCTTGGCTGTTCTAAACAAGCTTTCAGCCGCTTCTTGACTATTTAGCCCCTATTTTGTAATATCGTTACTTCGTTTTCTATCGGAGGGAGGTAAACGCGACTGTGCGAAGATGGAATCCCGAGTGGTCAACATTTAGCGAGGTGGTTCGGGGGTTGAGAGAGGGAATCGGTCTTAGCCAGGCCCAACTAGCCAGCCGGGCAGATCTGAGCCAGGGTTATATGTCTCAGATCGAAAACGATGGGGTGCAAAACCCAAGCGCTGCCGTTTTTCACAGACTAGCCGTTGCCCTTGGTGTCAACCCGCGGGCCCTTATGAGGGCGGGTGGGTATGAAGAAGTTGGCGAAGAACTCGTTGATGAGTCGGAATTTCCCGTCTTACTCGAACTTCTTCGTTTCCTGGCGAGATTCTCGTCTGATTACCAAACCGTCATCTACGTCTTTCTTAGGGGTTTCACTGGAGCCGTGAAGGAAACGCCTGACGAGAAAGAGGCTGAGACCAAAGAGGGTGGGAGGATAGAACCGGTCACAACACGACGCTCCAGAAAACCCAAGGGTAAGCTGGGGGACAAGATTATCAGTTTACGGGGGATTACTCGCATAACTCAAGGTAAGTTAGCTATATCGGCTGATCTTAGTCAGGGTCATCTCTCACAGCTGGAGAACGGGGATGTGAAAAAACCCTCGGTGGCGACACTGCTACGGCTTGCGGCAGCCTTGGATATACCTGCTGACGATCTCTTTGAAGCGGCTGGGTACCTAACTATGCGAAGACTTCGGGATGAATATCACGTTTTGGAGTCACAGGTACTACCCAGATTGAGGGAGTTTTTGGCAGGGCTGTCTTTGAGTACTCAACAACAGCTTCTTGGTCACCTTAGAGACATTGAGGATGTGGTTGTGTCAGCGGGCAAAATCAAAAGCACGGCTGCGAACACCGAAAAAGCAGCACTGCCAACTTAATTACAAGTAGTTGCCAAACGCAAGGTCGGGTAGCAATACTCGACCTTTATCTTTTGCAAATGAGGTGTGGTAATCGCAAAGATACGCCAAAGAGATCAAAGGAATGGTACCAGTAACAAAGCGACTATGTTGATAACTTTAATAGCATCCTCCGAAACTAAATTCATTCGCTCATCGCTCAAGTAATTTAGGTACTCTTGGCCGCTGCGACTACTTCGTGGACTACTTGGGATTGATTGCAGGACCGGCGGTGTCTTTTAGATAATGGAACGAAATTCTAAAACAACGATTTTAGAATGAAGTGTCATTATCGCAAGGATACAGCGGCTACAGAAATGGCACCAAAAGCAGTGCTACTATGTTTATGACTTTAATCATAGGATTAATTGCCGGCCCTGCTGTATCCTTATAAGGATCCCCAACGGTATCGCCCGTTACTGCTGCCTTGTGAGCTTCGCTTCCTTTTCCACCAAGATTTCCTTCCTCAATATATTTTTTTGCATTATCCCAAGCCGCTCCACCGGTAGTCATGCTTATTGCAACAAAAAGTCCGGTAACTATTGAACCAACCAAAAGACCACCTAAAGCTTCTGCTCCAAGCCACAGACCAACAACGACTGGAACAACTACTGGGATTAAGGCTGGTAAGATCATTTCTCTCTGGGCTGATGCAGTCACAATTGCTACAGCCTTTCCGTAATCCGGCTTTGCTTTTCCAGCCATTATTCCTTTAATTTCTTTAAATTGCCGCCGGACTTCCTTTACTACGGCACCAGCTGCTTTTCCTACGGCTTCCATTGCCAACGCTCCAAAAATATAAGGCAAAGCAGCACCGATGAATAAACCAACTATTACTTTTGGGTCATCCAGTTTAAAGATAAGATTTTCTCCAGCAGCAGACAATTCCTCGGAATAGGATGCAAACAAAACCAAAGCAGCAAGTCCCGCGCTGGCGATGGCGTACCCCTTCGTAACTGCCTTGGTGGTATTACCGACTGCGTCAAGAGAGTCAGTTATCTCTCTTGTACCTCGCGGTAGCGCGCTCATTTCAGCTATCCCACCGGCGTTATCAGTAATCGGTCCAAAGGCATCAATCGCAACTATAATTCCAGTCATGCTAAGCATGCTCATTGCTGCAATCGCTATTCCATAAACCCCAGCAAGATTAAAAGAGATCAAAGTCGCGGCTGCAATCAAAATAATTGGCGCGAGAGTACTTTTCATTGAGACCGCAAGCCCGGCGATTATATTTGTAGCGTGTCCTGTCTGGCTAGCATTGGCGATATTTTTTACTGAACCGAAATTTTTTGAAGTGAAAAACTCCGTGATCGCCACCATCCCTAAGGTAACAATTAAGCCAACTAGCGAAGTGTAAAAAACCTCCGCTTTGGTTGGCACTTCAACAAAATCTCCCGAGAGGGTAAAAAGATTTTGAGTAACAAACCAAAAACCAATCGCCGCCAAAACTCCGGAAGCAATTAACCCTTGATACAATGCTCCCATTATATTTTTTCCGATAAGGCGGACAAAAAAAGTGCCTATTATTGAGGCGGCTATTGAAACGGCGCCTAAAGCTAGAGGGTACACAACCACGTCTTCAACACCAGGAAAAATCAGACTGCCCAAAAGCATCGCAGCAATAGCTGTTACAGCGTAAGTTTCAAAAAGATCAGCCGCCATACCTGCATCATCGCCGACGTTATCACCAACATTATCAGCAATAACGGCTGGATTTCTGGGATCATCCTCGGGAATTCCAGCTTCTAACTTTCCAACCAGATCTGCGCCAACATCAGCACCTTTTGTATAAATACCGCCGCCAAGTCTGGCGAAAACGGAAATTAAACTTCCTCCAAAGCCCAAGCCTACAAGCGCCTGTATGTCTCGGGTTACAAAGTAAAATCCCGCCACTGAAATTAAAGCCAGCCCAACAACCACCATTCCTGTTACAGCACCACCACGAAAAGCAATGCTCAAGGCTTTTCCTAAACCAACCTGAGCTGCATTTGCTGTACGGGAGTTAGCCCTAACAGCTACGTTCATACCAACATATCCGGCTAAGGCAGAGGCGACAGCACCGATTACAAAACCTGCAGCGGTAACTGGTTTACCAACTGGGAGCCAAAGAATAAGGAAAATGACGATGCCTACAGCAGCTATTACGAGATATTGCCTACGCAGGTACGAGGAGGCCCCCTCCTGGATTGCACGGGCGATTTCTCGCATTTTCTTATTGCCGGCTGGTTCTTTCAGGACGAGGGTTGTTAGAAAAATTGCATAGACTAAAGCAACTGCTCCTGCAGCTAAAACCCAATAAAGTATCTGATCGATTGACATATCTGCATTAATTTACACTAAAGCGATGAGCTTGACAAGAGGGAACAAGCAAGGCAATAATATACCATAGTATCAAGAGTTTTCCCGCAAGGGGAGACGGCAACCCTTTAGGAGTAGGGTGCCTCCTTTGACAAGTCTAGCATGAACTGGATTTGTCGGAGGGATACGTCCTGAGGACTTTCGGCTGATCTTGGTCGAAGCCTTATCGAAGGAAATCCTATGAATTATAAAATTTTCACATCAGAGTCAGTAGCTGCTGGTCACCCCGACAAAATCTGCGATCAAATTTCGGATGCTATACTAGATGCTGCTTTAACAAAAGACCCAAACGCTCATACTGGTATTGAAACTTTAGTGACAGCCGACCACGTGATCTTGGCTGGTGAAGTTAAAGTCAAAGATGACGTAACCATTAACTACGAGGAAATTGCTAGAAATGTAATAAAAGACTTGGGTTATACAAACCAAGAGTTTGGCTTTAATTATAAAGCAAAAATAGATACCTTGATTCATCAACAATCGCGGGAAATAGCTGCCGGTGTAGATATTGGAGGTGCAGGCGATCAAGGTATGATGTTTGGTTTTGCCACCAATGAAACAAAGACATTTATGCCTACTCCTGTTGCTATAGCCCACTCTCTAACAGAAGGTTTAGATAAACTTAGGGAAGACAAAGTGTTGGGATACCTTTACCCTGATGGGAAAAGCGAAGTAAGTGTCTCTTACAAAGCTAACAAACCAAAGAATGTTGAGAATGTAATCTTGGCGGTAGCTGCCAAAAGTTCGGCGGAGGTAGCCCAAATTAAAGAGGATTTGTTTAGGTTGTTGATTAACCCAACGTTAGATAAATTTGGTTTTAAGATTCAAAAAGATAAAGTTTTGGTGAACGGTACGGGTTGGAAATGGACTACTCCTGGTCCTGCTTCTGATACTGGGGTGACTGGTCGGAAAATAATTGTTGATACCTACGGCGGTTTTGCCCGAGCTGGCGGAGGTTGTTTTTCTGGAAAAGATCCAACTAAAGTCGATAGGTCAGCTACGTATGCGGCAAGGTACATTGCCAAAAATATTGTAGCAGCAAATCTTGCAGACAAAGTAGAAGTCCAAATCGCCTATGTTATTGGACAGCTACAACCGATCGCTAAAGACATAGAGACTTTTGGTAGTGAGAAAAAACCACACCGAGTAATCGAAGATTTTGCTTGGAAGCTGCTTGATTTATCTGTCCCTGGGATAATAAATGGGTTAGACCTACGCAAACCTATATACCGCGAAACAGCTCGTTATGGTCACTTTGGCCGTGATAGTTTTCCGTGGGAACACATAAAAAATTCCCGTTGAGCAAATACAATTTGACTTTTCAATATTTTATTTGTAGACTGATAAAGAAAATATACTGCCCCCAAATCTAATCTTATAGAATATAATTTAGTTCTTAATTAAGATCTGAAGGGGGGTGAAAAACTTGTCATTCCAGGAATATATCGATCTTTCTCAAACCTCGGTTAGTAATTTTTTTGGCAATTTTCTTCCGATTTTCACAAATATCATAGCTGCTGTCATAACTATCTCTATTGGTATCATCGTAGGATGGGTGCTAAAGTGGGTAATCACAGAGGTTTCTCGCGCGATTGGGTTGGAAAGAACTTTATCAGGATTAGCCTTCTACACCCGCATTACAAAATCACATGAGGAAATTGATTTCACTTCTCTGATTGGTGAGGTCGCCCGATGGATAGCAATAATCGTTTTCCTACTGCCAGCACTAGCTAGTCTTCAAATTCAAGGTGGAAACGAAGTATTCTCTCAGGTTTTCGGGTATACTTCAAATGTCATCTTAGCTTCTTTGTATCTATTATTTGGTTTTGTAATCGCTTGGTTCATTCATCGAATAATCATGGCCACTACCACCGTATTAGGAACAAATCCCGCTCATTTATTGGCAAACGTAGCTTATTTAGCAATCGTAGTCTTTGCTTCCCTACAAGCAGTACTCCAATTAGGTATAACAGATGATATCATTCGCCTTATGGTAATCGCCGTCCTGGCAGCATCCGCACTTGCATTCGGGCTTGCTGGTAAAGATACAGCTAGTGACATGATTAAGAAATTTATGGACAAGGCAAAGTAATGCGCATCTATAAATCCTAATACATAACCCCGATTACTCGGGGTTATGTATGTTTAGGTTGACATATTAATAAATTTATTAATATACTTTATTTCGAAGGGGGGTGAAATATTTTGGTGAATGAAATCACTGACAGCTTATTCCAAGCGATAACTGACTCGTTAACGGCGACAGCTAATTTATTACCTAGTTTGTTGGCAGCATTAATTATATTCATAGTTGGTGTAGTACTAGCCTCTGTATTACGTAGAATATTAATTAGAATATTGGAGGTAATAAATCTCGAAAAAGCACTTTCTACCACGGGGGTACCACAAGCCTTAAAGAAAACCGAAACTTCTTTAACAGTTTCAGGTTTGCTAGGTGAATTGTTACGCTGGTTTATTATCCTTATATTTTTAATACCGGCGGTAGACCAATTAGGGCTTGGCGCCATAAACGACGTTTTGAAATCACTTCTTCTCTATATTCCAAACGTAGTTGTGGCGGTAATTATTGTAGCTATCGGAGCAATTTTTGCTAAGATAGCCCGTGATTTTGTCACAGCTACTGTAACCAGACTTGGGGCACAACTATCACAAATAGTCGGTGAAATCGCCCGTTGGTCAATTATTGTATTCGCGCTACTCGCCGCGTTAAATCAATTGGGAGTAGCTACAGACCTAATCAGAATCCTTTTCACAAGCGTTGTTGCTATGATTGCTTTAGCCGGTGGTCTCGCGTTTGGATTTGGAGGAAAAGACACGGCCGAAAAATTGCTTAAGAAATTTTTTGATCGTATTATTGAATAGTCAGGACGCGGTAAAAATTAAATCAAAAATTTAAATTAAACTGTTGCCGTGACAATACTTGTCATGGTAAAATTTCGGTTAAAACATGCCCGGCTATATTTTATGGCTTTCTGAAATTGACAAGAACGACGTTCCCTTAGTGGGCGGCAAGGCCGCAAATCTGGGGGAAATGACCCGCAACGGTATTCCAGTACCAAATGGATTTACGATTACTGTAAAAGCATATTTTGACTTTCTCAAAGAAGCTGGTTTAAGCAGCAAGATTAAAAGCCTGTTAGATAAGGTAGATCCAAATAATTCAAGCTTCTTAAATGAAACTTCCAATCTGATTAAAATTTCTATCGAAAAATCCCCTCTTAGTGAGGTTTTAGTAAAACAAATATCTACTAGTTATAAAAAACTCATTTTGGGAAAACCGCACTTTGTGGCTGTTCGATCTTCTGCTACAGCTGAAGATTTACCAGATGCGTCGTTTGCCGGTCAACAAGCTACCCTCTTAAATATTAAAGACGAAAAACAACTTTTGGAAGCGATAATTAAATGCTGGTCTTCACTCTTCGAACCACGAGCAATATTTTATCGAAATGAAAAAAAATTTGACCACACAAAAGTAGGAATCGCGGTAGTTGTTCAACAAATGGTCCAATCAGAAGTTTCTGGAGTACTGTTCACCGCGGATCCAGTGGAAAATGATAAAAACAAAATAATCATCGAATCGGTGTGGGGATTAGGAGAATTTATAGTCCAAGGCACTGTGAATCCTGACCATTACGAGGTAGACAAACATAGCTTTAATATTATTAGTAAACAAATAGCCCAACAAAAAAACCAGTTGATAGAAGTCGGCAATGAAAATAAGGAAATACCCGTAGCAAAAACCTTTCAATCAGCCCAAAAGTTATCTGATACCAAAATCGTTGAGCTAGCAAAAATAGGCAGGAAAATAGAAAATCACTACGGTTTTCCTCAAGATATTGAATGGGCTGTGGAAGAAGATCAATTAAAAATCGTCCAAACCAGAGCAGTTACAACCTTGAAACAAGTTGAAAAAGATTTAAAAAAACATATTCATATAGACTTACCGATCTTACTGGAAGGGGCCCCAGCTTCTCCTGGAATAGCCGTTGGATTTCCTAAAGTTCTGACTAGTGCAAAAGAGATAAGTAAAATAAAAAGGGGTGAAATATTAGTAGCACCTATGACGAACCCAGATTACGTTCCAGCTATGAAAAAAGCAGCGGCAATAGTTACTGATAAAGGAGGTCGGACTTCTCACGCTGCCATAGTTTCGAGAGAATTAGGTATCCCCTGTATAGTTGGTGCAACCAACGCCACCAAAACATTTAAAAATGCCAAATATTTAATTACGATTAATGGCGTCACCGGTAAAATATACAAAGGTGCCTTAAGCCAGCAATATTTAACAGCTATAGAATACGCAGAAAAAATATCTGAAGAAAAAACTAGGACGCTAAAAACGGCAACAAAAATCTACGTCAATTTAGGAGAAAAGGGGTTAGCAGAAGAAGTGGCAAAAAGATGCGTTGACGGAATAGGCCTTTTAAGGGCTGAATTTATGATTGCCGAAATTGGTGTTCATCCAAAAAAGATGGTTTCTGACCGCAAACAAAAGGAATTTATCAATAAATTGGCTTCCAGTTTATTAACTTTTGCGGAGGCTTTTGACCCTCGACCAATTATCTACCGAGCTACAGATTTTAAATCGAATGAGTATAAAAACTTAAAAGGAGGTGATAAATTTGAGGAGGATGAGTCTAATCCACTGCTCGGCTTCCGAGGTGCTTTTAGGTATATCACTGACCCACAAGTATTTGACATGGAACTGGAAGCTATTAAAACCGTACGTAATAAGTATGGTTATAAAAACCTCTGGCTTATGATACCCTTCGTCCGAACAATAGATGAGATGGAAAAAATCAAAAAAATTGTTTCCGCATCAGGGTTGCATCGCTCAAAAAGTTTTAAATTTTTAATGATGGCTGAAATCCCCTCAAATGTTATTTTAATTGATAAATTTTTGGATCTAGGAATAGATGGGGTATCAATTGGAAGTAATGATTTAACCATGCTACTTCTTGGAATAGATCGAGACAACGCGAAGATCGCTACTGAGTTTAATGAACTAGATCCAGCTGTACTTGAAAGTATTAAACATATTATTCATGAATGTAAAAAACGAAGGTTGTATTCAGGTATATGTGGACAAGCTCCTTCCGTGTATCCGGAACTCACCGAAAAATTGGTAAGTTGGGGTATATCCTCAATATCTGTTTCACCAGATGCGATAGAGAATACTAGAAAGATCGTGTATGAGGCCGAGAAAAAAGCCGTTTCAAAATCAAATTAGACTATTCCCATAAACATTAATTCAAATTTGGTCCAGCCACCTCGAAAGTCTCACCTGATGTAAGTGTTGTCGTTAGTACCCAGCTTTTCTTATCTTCGGATGGAACGTATTGATAATCTTTTTTAGTTACTGGATCGGTAGGCAGTTCGGGCAATGAACCAGGAACAATATCTTTTAACAATTCTGGGGCGGTTTGTTTATCGAGATAGTACGCTTTTAAAGCAGAATTTATAGTGGAGATATCAACTTTTCTTTTTTGATCAATACTCGCATTTCTCTTAATTTCTTCGTACTTACTATTATCTGTGGTTTTCTGAGTATTATTTTGGTTTTTACTATCTACATATTGATTTTGTCCAATACGTAGAAATATATAAAATCCCGCGGCTAATAAAAGGGAGATTGTCAGAAATATAAGTAGCTCTTTATAGATTTTTTTGTCAATTTGGTTAAAAATATCCTTTAGAAAGGAATCATCTACCTTGCTTTTTATATCTTCGTTCCCTGGGGCAGATCCATCCATTAATGGTTATTATGGACAAATATATTCTAAAAGTCAAAAAGGAAAATGAGAAGTTAGGTGTCAAAAGGCGAAAAGTCCTATTTAATCTCTAGTTCGCTGACGCTCTCTAACATCGGTTTCTGAGGAAGTTTTACTTTTAGTGTTCTGGTCAAAATCAACATCAAAATCAACCTCTCCATCGTTCACTTTTATTCTAAAATTATTACTATCTGTAAGTTTATCGAGATTTTCGGAAATAGTATTTGTCTCTCCATTTTTCGTAACTTCTATTTCTGCTTGGCCGGTAGTTTCTCCGTTTGTGGTATTTGAATTCACTAAGACATGAAGTTTGATGGAAGTTGTTTTTTGCGAATTGTCGCTATCTGCGCTTTCTTCTGTTCCACCTGGTTTGGTTGACTTGGTTTCGGAAACTTGATTTTCTTCTTGAAATATCGGGGAGATTGCATCCTTAGTACTATTGCTTTCTTTAGTAGTTTCAGACGAGCCAAAAATTGCGAGCGCAAGAAGCAATACGGCGGCAACTACGAGGTTAGCTATTCTCCATGAATAATTTTTCAAAATTGTAAGTCTCATAGTTACAACTAGAATACCTCAGCTATATCTTTTTTGTCAACAGGCAATTTACCTTTTTCAAAAGCGAAAAGGCCTGATCATAACGAATCAAGGCCTTTTTGTAACCACCACCGGCAGCTTCTGATGCTCTACATTAATTGATATCTCCCCATGATCGAATTGGTAAGGCTCACCGTCTATCTGTCCTTGCATTTCGACAGGTAATGTTAAAGTCAACGGTTCAAGCGAGTCTGTTTCCATAACAACCACATGATGATTCTTTCTTAGTTTCCCGAGTATACCTTGGGCTACAAGCCAGAAACGATGTAATCGCGAGGTGTCGGGAACCAAGGTGACCTCAAACTTACCATCTTTCATCGAAGCAGTTGGCTCCAGGTTTACTATTCCCGCCATTCTTGGCCCGCTGGAGACATAGAAATCTAGCACCGACCCGATAGCAGAACCATTCACCACTAAGGGAAAGGTTTGGGCTCCCCACACCTTCGGTAAACCAGAAGTTATATAAACCAGACGGTTTCTAATTCGCTTTTCTGCCACTGTATGAGCGACAGCAGCACTAAAACCAAAGCTGAAAACGTTCACTCCATACAAACAGGAACGAGAAGCAGCTTCGATTTTTATTAGATCAAGCCATTCCACCCAAGATTTGGCCTCGCCCATCAGGAGAAGATAATCTTTTAACCTTTCGAGGCTTTTAAGCCTAGAGATGCCTAAGTTGGCAGCAATGTCATTGCCGCTACCCACTGGAATAATCACCACAAACGGAAGGCACTCTACACCTGACCGAATCAGCCCGTTAGCTACTTCGTGGACCGTACCGTCACCGCCAACTACTCCTAGGTAACGAGCACCCCTCCGGCAGAGTTCCTCAGCAGCTTCTATCCCGTAACCTCGATGCTTGGTAAACACGACTTGATTGGGCTTCAGATCTCTGTCTTTAAGAAGAGTTTCGCCTACTTTACTAGCTAACCCTCGGCTTCCGGCAGCAGGATTAACAATGAAACCGACTTCTTCCAATTTCTCCCTCCTACGCAAGTGAGATCAAGGATAAATATTAAACCTGTAGTTTAGCGATGTCAAATCCGCTATTTTAGTCTATACGTCCAACGTTGAAACTTCAGCTTCGATTTGCTATTATATTAATTCGTGTATTGCACTTAAATTTAAGGGTGGGTTTTATAATGCCCGCCCGCAACGCCAGCAAGCTTGTCTTGCTTGGCGGGCAGGGGCCCGTAGCTCAACGGTAGAGCGCCAGCCTTTTAAGCTGGGCGTTGTGGGTTCGAATCCCACCGGGCTCACCAGAAACAAAAGTAGGTCTTTACGACCTGCTTTTTGTTTTTGTGATTCTCTGGGACGAATCCCCCAGGGTTCGTAGCCCACGAAGTGGTCGCAGGACGCGTAGCGGCCTTACCCCACCGGGCTCACCATCTTTCGCTCTTCGTTTTCACTCAGAGCTTCAGATGGCAGGCCAACTATTCGTTATCTAACCGCTCGCACCCACAAAAATAGAAAGATGTCGTCCGAAGCCTTGGTGAAGGATGACAAATTACTGGTACAATAAAAGTGTGTATTATGCTTATATTCTTAAACTCTCCAATAGTAGTTTCTACACAGGAGTAACAGATAATTTAGTAAAAAGAGTCAAAGCGCATAATAAAGGAGACGTTCCTCATACAAGAAAATTCAGACCGGTCCAGCTTATCCAATACTCTGCGTTTAAAACCAAACAGAAAGCCTTGGAATTTGAAAAGTACCTAAAGTCTGGCTCTGGTATTGCTTTTAGGAATAAAAGACTGGTTTAATTGGCCTTATGCACTGGAGCCTTGTGAGTAAGTATATGCCATTCTAGCATTCTTGAGAAGCTTAGCTTTCTTTGGTGTAAGGTGCGAAGCTAAGCCAGTTTTTAAATGTACCCCCATAAACCCCAATTATTTTTCATAGCTGCCATTGGCAGGAAACGTTGAAGCCAAACCAGCATAAGTGTTAAAATCCTCTTGTGCGTCTTTTCATATGAAAAAGGAAACCACATGTTTCTTCGATGAATCAGGTATTGATGGAGCGAGTAGGTATTTTGCTGTTGGTCTTCTTAAAATCGGAGACCCCACAGCCCTTCATACTCAATTAGAAAACATCAGAAATAAACACCACTTTTACGAAGAAATCAAATCAACCAAAATTTCCCGGTTAAGATATAAAGTCGAAGTAGAGTGGATTGATATTTTCTTTAAAAGCAAAGAGATAAAAATGTGCGTGATGGTGGTCGATAAAGATAAGTTTAAATTGCATTATTTCGGTGGTAAAGACTGGATCCGCTTTAATAAGTGTACTAAAGATTTCCTAAATAATAACTGCGACGGTGATGAACCATTAAAGATATTAGCCGACGAAAAACCTACCCAAAGAGAGGATAATTTAAAAGAGTATCTGGAAACTCATGTTTTCAACCTTGCGGCATTTAATTTTGTAGATTCTAAAGGTTATGATGGGATTCAGCTTTGCGATTTACTTTTGGGCTTGGTGAGAAGCGATTTTGAGGGTATTAGAAGGTCAAGATTAAGAACTAGGCTTGTGGAAAAGATTAGAGGCGATTTAAGGATAGAGGACTTGAAAAGGAGAGTCTCTAGGCCCAATTTTAATATCTGGATTTATACACCAAAGAAGGTCTAAAAACGTTCAAACGACCTAGCTCCCAAAACGAGAACTGGCCGTCTGAACACCCTTATATTAACAAAATTTACGCTGTAAGTCAACCTCCAAGCGATCCCTTTCATCTTCAAAAATCAAGGAAACATTGAAGCCAAACCAGCATAAGTGGTAAAATCCTCTTGCTTGTTTCTAATTTATACTGAGAAAGGTTACCACCACCCAGGTTCAATGGTTGTCAAAGTGACAACTTGACTTATAGGGTTTCTTATGTTACAATTCGCCCCGATGAAAGATTTTATTTCAATAAACGACTTAGCAAGAATACTCGGGGTTTCAAGACAAACGGTTCTCAAACAACTGCAGGGAAAGATTAATTCCGGTGAAATCGAAGCCCGAACAGAAGGGAAAAAATATTTAATCAAATATTTCACTCTTCCCCAGGAAATTAAAACTCGTGTTGAAAAATCCCAAATAGAAGTTTCTAAAAAAGCACAAGGGTTGGTTCCTACTCAAAAAGATAACCATTTTGAAAAAGAACTTTGGGCAGCGGCCGATAGATTACGCGGTAATATTGACTCCTCCGATTACAAGCACGTGGTTCTCGGTCTTCTTTTCCTAAAATATATTTCCGATTCTTTCTACCAGTTCCGCGAAAAACTACAAAAAGACCTCAATGACCCGAAAAGTAAATATTACGTTCCAAACAAAGAAGCCCAAGTAAAAATGCTTGAGGACAAAGACCTTTACAAAAGCGAAGGTACGTTTTATATACCTGAAACCGCGCGCTGGGAATTTCTGCGCAGCAAAGCAGGGTTGCCAGACATTGCCAAATATATAGATGAAGCGATGGAAGCAATCGAAAACGAAAATCCTCAGCAGCTTGCCGGTGTACTTCCGAAAAACTACGTACGTGTACCACTCGAAAGCCACATATTGGGCGAACTGGTTAATATTTTCTCAAGAATAGATTTCGGTGGAGATGACAAAAAAGAAAAGGACGTGCTGGGCATTATTTATGAATACTTCCTCGGTCGATTTGCCGACGCGGAGGGCAAGCGTGGGGGTGAGTTCTACACTCCTCGACCATTGGTAAAACTTCTTGTTGAAGTGCTTGAGCCTTTTGAGAATAGTCGAGTACTGGACCCGGCTGCGGGTAGCGGAGGAATGTTTGTCCAGTCCAGCAAATTCTTGCAAGAACACCACAAAGACCCAACTAAAATTGCGATTTACGGACAAGAGAGTAACCAGACAACTCTTAGACTTTGCAAGATGAATCTAGCCATTCGTGGAGTCTTTAGTCAAATAGAGCTTGGTAATTCTTACTACGATGATAAATTTCCAGAACTTAAAGCAGATTTTTGTCTCGCAAATCCGCCGTTCAACGCCGAGTGGGACCCAGGTAGACTTTCGGAAAAAGACCCTCGTTTAGTTTATGGAATAGCTCCAAAAGGCAACGCAAACTTTATGTGGATTCAGCATTTTATTAGCCATCTTGCCCCTAATGGAATGGCTGGTTTTGTTATGGCAAATGGAGCCTTAGCCGTAAGTGGAAAAGAAGGAGAGATTCGCAAGAAAATTATTGAAGACGATTTGGTAGATGTTATTATCGCTTGCCCCCCGAAACTTTTTTACAACGTTTCCCTTCCAGTTTCTTTGTGGTTTGTAACTACAAATAAAGAAACCGGTCGTTTTCGCAACCGCAAAGGTGAAACTCTTTTTATCGATGCCAGAGAAACTTTCGAGCAGATTTCCCGTAAGCAAGTAATTTTTAACGACGAGAATATAGCAAAAATCGCCGGAACTGTCCGCGCTTGGCGAGGACAAGATGGCGAATACAAAGATACTCCCGGTTTTTGCAAAGCAATAACCCTTGAAGAAATCGCCAAGAACGGTTTTGTCCTGACCCCCGGCCGTTATGTCGGCGTTCCAGACGAAGAAGACGACGGCATACCCTTTGCCGAAAAAATGCAAAAGCTTGAAGCAGACTTGAAACAATATTTCTCCGAAAGTGAAAAATTAGAAAAAGAAATTTTGGAGAATTTAAAAAAGATTAAACCATGAGTGACCACTATGACACAATGCAGGTTTGTAAAAACTGGGGTCATAAGATTACTGATTATTATGACGATTTACCCAATCATAGGCAGGAATACTGTGATAAGTGTGGTGGTGAGACGGTAATAAGCTGTGAATATTGTAAAGAAAGAATCCGTGGGTTTTATCATGTCGACGGAGTTATTGGTGGCCCCAGCCCCGAAGTTCCCTTGCACTGCCATAAGTGCGGTAAACCTTACTCATGGAGGACAAAACGTTTCATCATAAATTCTGCTAAAACTTTGGTCTCACCAATAAAATATATTTTTGATTCAATAATTGGAATATTTAAGAAATGAACAGCAGCAACGAATCACAGATTGTACAAGAGTTTAGACACTTTCTTCAAGAAGGCAAAAATTGGTGTGGAGAAAAGAAAGTTGAATGGGCTAAAATTAGGACGTTTGACTTAACTAAAGAGGCGATAATATTCGATCTAGGAGTCCTTGCCTTTTTGGGAGCAACCAATTCTTTATATGGTTCTAAAGTATGGCTCTATATAGGAGCAGGCTCTGCACTACTGTCTCTCCTGTTAGCTTTTATTTATATTTGGAAAGTTAGTACAGAGAACATCAATTACTTACGAGCTAAATATGATGCTATTGATGAAACTTTAAATAAACTGGATAAAACTTACGAGGAGGCTCATTTACACTACGAAAAGAGGTTCAATTTTATTGAAGGTAAATTAAGAACCCGAGAAGAGATTTGGGATTTAGTGCAGAAAGTATCATTTATCTTATTTTTCCTGAGTGTTACTGTCTCGTTCCTGGGGTTAATAATATGAGCAATCAGATTCCAAAAAATTGGCAAAAAGTGAAGTTGGAAGATATTACACTCCAAATATGTAGAGGTTTCCAACCAAGCTATACAGAAGACGATGGATTAACAGTTATTAATCAAAAGTGTATTAGAGATGGAAAAATAAATTTTGAAGAAGCTAGACTTAGTGATCTCAAAAAAAAGTCGATTAGCGCTGATAAATATTTAGAAATATTGGATATTCTAATTAATTCTACTGGTACCGGTACTGTTGGGAGAGTCGGGCAGCTTATCAATATAAAGTCTCTGCTATCCTTCGATTCTCATGTTACTCTTGTGCGGCCTGATAAAACTAAGGTGGATGGTAGGTATTTAGGATATAAGCTGTGGCAATTAGAAAGACTTTTTGAAAATCTTGCGGAAGGAAGTACAAATCAAGTTGAACTAGGAAGAGACAGAATTCGGAATTTAGAAATTTTACTTCCATCACTATCAGAGCAAGGGCAGATTGCACCTATCCTTTCTGCTTTTGATGACAAGATTGAGGTAAACAATAAAATCGCAAAGACTTTGGAAGAAATACCCCAGGCGATTTTTAAGGAATGGTTTTCCAGATCTGAGGAGCCAGAAGGAAAGTTATCAGATATTGCCGAAATAAAAATGGGTCAATCCCCACCTTCAGAATTTTATAACTCAGTTGGCAACGGGTTGCCGTTTCATCAGGGTGTGACAAATTTTGGGAATCGTTTTCCAAAGCACGAAGTTTATTGTACTCAGAATAATCGAATCGCCGAAGCAGGAGATCTTTTATTTAGTGTGAGGGCACCCGTTGGGAGAATAAATATTGCGGATACCAAAATTTCTTTGGGAAGAGGTGTCGCAAGTATAAGGCACAAAAATGGATACCAATCGTACCTTTACTATCTACTGAAAAGATTATTCAAAAAAGAAGATTCACTAGGTGGAGGATCTGTTTTCCCCGCAGTTACTAAAGACGAGATGGAGGGAATGAAAATTATGCTTCCCAATGATCAAATCATAGAAAAGTTTGAGAAAATTGTCAGGGATATGGATAAAAAAATTGAAGTAATTGAAAAAGAAAATCAAAGATTAGTAGCTCTGCGCGATTTGCTCTTGCCAAAATTAATGAGTGGGGAGGTAAGGCTATAAATACTTTAAAGGAATGGATTTTAGTGAAAGACAAATTTGATCACGCAGATTTTGTTACACATAAAAACTATATTTCTCACCTCAACTTAATTTCAAGCAATTTACAAATGCAATGCTTAAGCAAGGTATCTGTTAGATTTTCTAAAATAAAAACTGTTGATCAAAAAGTCAACTTGGTTAATCTAACACTTATAAATCTTAAAGAGGAGTATAAAAACATAAAGCAATTCCCAGACTATGCTGTAGTTTGCGTTTCGTGGATCCCGATAAAATCCTATTACCTGATTTATAATCTAGCTATATTACTGGAATATTTTATCACTTCGAGTGAAGCTTATTTGCTAACGATTAACCATTCTAAAATTTGGGAAGAATTCAAAAATCTTTTATCTTCCAACAAAATTAGATTTAACAAAAATAAGTTTAACGAGGTGTTTGCATCTACGACGGCTGCTTCTTGGAAAATTCCACAATACGAGAACGTCAAAGTCAATAATTACAATGAAGTACATCGCGAAAGAGGCATACTGAGGAAGATTTTAGATTACAAAATTGATGATTTTAAGCGACTTGAGAAAATAAAAAGATTAGGTGGAGAAAAAAGAAAAATCTATATGAAATCAACAACTTTAAATATGTGTGAGTTCTTTTATTGGTACAGAACTAAAGCTAGTTATAGAGATATGCAATTTGTGAATAGACCAGTCCCTGTTACAGATTTTAAAGAGTTTTATGAAAATTATTATTCTTTTACTTTAAATTTTTACACCGCACTTAAGAAGTGCGTGAATGAGCTGTCTCTATTGAGATATGGACTAGTGATTTTGAAATGAACTTAAACGAAGACACATTAACTGAACAACCGGTAATTGATTGGCTCAAGGAATTGGGTTACGAATACGCTTTTGGTCCGGATATTGCCCCGGGCGGTTCTTTCATGGAGCGGACTAACTGGACCGATGTTGTAATCGAAGGGCGGCTGAAACGTGCTTTGCGAAGAATAAATCCCGATATTCCGGAGGAAAAACTAGCGGAAGTTGCTGATCAAATCATTAAATACCAGCACCAAGACTTGGAACTCGGTAATAAAGAAATGTTCGAGTGGCTGACTAGAGGCGTAAAGGTGGATGTAAAGGATAGCAACGAAGACTTACGCGGAAAAATCGTTAAGATTTTTGATTTTGAAAACCCCGAAAACAACGAATTTTTGGTCGTTAACCAGTTTTCAATAGAAGGAGTACCAAATGTTAGTAGAAGACCAGATGTTGTCGTTTTCATCAACGGAATCCCAGTGGCGATTTTTGAATTGAAAAATCCAACCAGAGAAAACGCGACCATTGTTGACGCCTACACTCAAATCCAAGACCTTTACAAAAAAGAAATTCCCAAAATATTTTTCTATAACCAAATTTTAGTTATCAGCGATCTTCTCAAAGCAAAACACGGGACAATTTCTGCCCAATGGGATTTTTTCAGCGTTTGGAAAGGGATAGAAAGCGAAGATGAAAAAGAATCCGGGAAAAGCGAGTTGGAACTTTTGACAAAAGGGATCTTTCACAAGACAAGGCTTTTGGATATCATCGAAAACTTCATTATCTTTGAAGCAGATGCTGAGAAAGACGCAAGTAAATTTACCAAGAAGATGGCAATGTACCACCAATACTTTGGTGTGAATCGGGCAATTAACAAGACATTTGAAGCTGTAAAGGGAGATAAGAAGATTGGTGTCTTTTGGCACACGCAAGGAAGCGGAAAATCTTTGGCGATGGTTTTTTATGTTAACAAGGTAAAAAAGATTGAATCGCTACGCGGACCAACGTTTTTGTTTTTGACGGACAGAAATGATCTTGACCAACAGCTTTATAAAACCTTTCTGCGTACTGGGTACCCTACTGCTAAACAAGCTGAAAGTATCAGCGGTCTTGTAGATAAATTGAAAGGTGCCGGGGCAGAAGTACTTTTTACTACTATTCAAAAGTTTGAAATGCAAGAGCCCTTGACTAGTCGAGAAAATATTATCGTGATTGCTGATGAGGCCCACCGTTCTCAGTACGCAACTTTGGCTGGAAATGTGCGAGGTGTGCTACCTAAAGCTTCCTTTATGGGTATAACCGGAACCCCAATTGAACTTGGAAACAAAAATACAAGGATGGTGTTTGGAGACCATGTCAGTGAGTACCCGATTGATCGATCTGTGGATGATGGAACAACTGTAAAAATTTATTACGAAGGCAGACTTGCGCCACTGCACCTGTTGAATAATTACATTGACGAGGATTTTGATCAGTTGGTTGAAGAACATCCAATGGAAGTGCAAGAAACATTTAAGAAAAAATTGGCTACTCTTAAAGCCGCTGTTGGGGCGGAAGATAGACTGCAAAAGATTGCAGGAGACATTGTTTACCATTTTCAAAACCGCAGGATAGAAGGCAAAGCCATGATCGTGACGATGAGCCGGAGAATAGCGGTTGAAATGTACAAGATTATCTCAAAAATGAATGACGCTCCAGAGACTGCAGTGGTAATTTCCGGCAACCAAGAATTTGTTGGAGAAATACAAAAAGAGCTGGACAATAAAGAACTTGAAAAAAGATTTAAAAATCCTAGCGACCCCTTGAAGATCGCTATTGTTTGCGATATGTGGTTGACTGGTTTTGATGTTCCCCATCTTCACACGATGTATTTGGATAAACCTTTGAAGGGCCACACTTTAATGCAAGCAATTGCGCGGGTGAATAGACGATATAAAGACAAGGAAGGTGGTCTGATCGTTGATTATATTGGCGTTGCTGACAACTTGAAAAAAGCACTAGCGATTTATACATCCGACATTCAAAAACAGGCAATGGTTCCTGTCGAGGAAATTATCGAGAAAATGCTCGAAAGATACAGAGAGGTTTGTGAGTTTTTTGTTGAGATTGATTATAAAGGCTGGAAAAAATTACCGGCAGGAGAGCTAGCGACACTATTTTCAAAGGCTGTAAATATGGTTTTAACTGATTTGGACACAGGTCGTTTGGATCCAGAAAAGAAAAAAACTTACCTTCAACTTTCGAGTCAGCTATACAAATTGTTCTCTTTAGCGATGCCGCACAAACAAGCAAATGATATTCGGGATGAGGTCGAGTTTTTTGAAGGTGTAAGAAAAGCGGTGGTTAAAACCACAGTGATTGAACGCGGACCCCTAAGCCCTGAAAAGGAAAGTGCGATCCGGGATTTGATAAGCAAAGGCATTGTAGCAGAAGGAGTAATCGATATCTTTGCGCAAAAGGGTAAAGAAAAACCTGATATCTCTATACTTGATGAAAGGTTTTTGGAAGATGTGAAAGACTCTCATTTTAAGAATTTGACTATCGAGGCAATCCGTAAGTTGCTCAATGATGAGTTGAGACTGAAAATGAGGACTAATCTAGTTAGGTATAGATCCCTTCTTCAAATGCTGGATGAAATAATTGAGCAGTACGAGAACAATATCATCAATTCCTCTAAAGTTATCGAACGGTTAATTGAGCTCGCAAAGGAAATCAAAAAAGTTGAAAAAGCGGGAATAGATATTGGTTTATCTGAAGAAGAGATGGCGTTTTATGATGCGCTGTCTCAAGGTAAGAAGGCTTTGAAAAACGGCAAACTGAAAGATCTTGTTAAGGAGCTTGTAAAAATTATCAAAAGAGACATAGCAATAGATTGGACTAACCACGAAATTATTAAGTCAAGAATTAGAGCAGATGTGAGATTAGTTTTGCTTAGACATAATGTGCCGTTTAACGAGTTGGATGTTTTCGTGGGCGAGATTTATAAACAGGCGGAGGAGCTTTATAAAAACTACCCATCAGTTTTTGCTTAATTTCTTGACACTTCAGCCAATCAGGCCTTAAGTTTCCTTAAAGTGGTAAAATATTGCCATGAGACTGAAAGTAGGAGACGCCTCACCTGAATTTGAATTGCCCGATCAAAACGGCAAAACCCACAAACTTGTCGATCCTTTCAGTAAATTCAAGGCACGCTTTTTGCTCACTACATTCTCAAATTCTTGAGAATTTGAGAACGACACGGAGCGCTTGCTAGTTGTAAAAAATAACTTTATAATGTATATTAACTACCTATGAACTCAACCGTAAAAAAATCAATGCGTTATGTAGCTAGAGACCAGAAAATTCTCGGCGGAGCTCCCACGATAGCTGGTACAAGAATTCCTGCTGAAAGACTAGTTCATTTAGTAGAACAAGGTTATGAAGAGAAGAATATAAAGAAGGAGTTCCCTGGCGTAGATGTTGAAAAGATTCGTGGGGCTCTAAAAGAACTGACCTTGGTGGGAGTTCAAAGCATTTAGGTTCTCCTAATGTCTCCTCGACAAAAAACTTCTGCTCGCCGTTCACCCAAACCAAAACTTATTCTGGATGAAGGTTTTCCTTTTAGGAATTCTTTTAAGAACCTAAATAATTATTTTGATATAAAACACATAAAACAAGATTTTAAGCGGAGTGGGATTACAGATGAAGAAGTTTACAATGTCGCAGCGGCAAAGAAAAGAATTTTGGTTACTTTTAACGTGAAAGGTTTTTAACCACTATTAGCAGAGGACAGTCCTACAATAATTGGAGTTGGTACAGCTTTAACTAATGAAGAAATTGATAAAAGACTAACCGCGTTAGTGAAAAAATTTAAACCTTCAGATTTAAAGGGTAAATTTTTTAAGGTTAATTAATTTTCTTGACACCTCCTCCAACCAGGCCTTAATTTTCCTTAAAGTGGTAAAATATTGCCATGAGACTGAAAGTAGGAGACGCCTCACCTCTTTTTGAATTGCCCGATCAAAACGACAAGACCCACAAACTTGCCGATTACCGCGGCAGGAAAGTCCTTATTTATTTTGTTTACAATTATGTTACAATCGTTCCACTATGAAATCTAGCGAAATAAAGGTCTTAGAATATCAGCTACCCATCAAAATCGAAGAAAACCCAGAAGGTAGTTTCAGTGCCTTTTCTCCTGCCTGGAGTGATTGTTACGCTCAAGGCGACACTCTTGATGAGGCGGTTAATGAAATAAGTGCAGTGGCTGCTTCTCTGATAGAGCTGTACAAAGAAGAGGGTCTTAAAGTACCACTTAAGAAAAAAGTTAGTGATAAATCTACTTTCCGCGTTCCCGTTCTCGTCTCTCAATGAAACCAATAACGTACAAAGAAATGATTAAAAAAGCCAGAAAAGCTGGTTTTGTTTTTCGACGGTCTACTTCCGGCACTCATGAGATTTGGTGGAACGAGAAACTAAAGAAAACTTGCGTTATTCCTCACCACAAGGAAATAAGTTCGGGTACCCTGCGCAGTATACTCCGACAAATGGGCCTGACAGAAGAGGAGTTCAACCAAGTTTGATTTTCTTGACACTCTCCCTTCGTTCTCAAGTTCTTGAGAACACCAGAATTACGGCGGTTCGATTTATGGTATACTTTTTTCGCTAGCTAGTAAGTTGACATTATGACAAATTTATCATAAAATACACATGAACTTAATTGTCGATAAGAGAGTTGATCAATTTGTTGATACTTTAACAGATCTAGATCAAGGTAGAATTACCGGATATCTTGATTTATTTGGGCAACACCAATTTAGCTTGCCTAGTAAATATTTAAAGAAGTTAGATAAGAGTTTGTGGGAACTGCGACCTGGAAATATTCGATTGCTTTTAGGTAAGGTGGGTTCTCGAATTATAGTTGTAAATTGTTTTAAAAAGAAAAGCCAAAAGACACCAAAGAAAGAAATAGAAACAGCAAAAAGACGTTTAATGGAGTATTAATTATGAAAAAAAGACCAGATTATATAACATTTGAACAATTTAAAAAGAAACTCTTGGCGAAACCTGGGGTAAAGAAAGCCTACGAGGATTTGCAACCAGAATTTGCAATTGTCAATGCAATAGTTGAGGCGCGGATCAAAAATAAAGTTTCCCAAGAAGAACTTGCCAAAAGAATGGGTACCGGACAGGCTGTTATTTCCCGTCTCGAAACTGCAAACGCAAGTCCCTCACTGGCTCTAATTAAACGCTTGGCAGACGCTTTACATCTTAAAGTCAGCCTTCGTTTTAGCTCGAAATAAAAGGTTGTCCTTCCAAAAAACCGCACCAACGAGACTTTATCCAGAAGCTCAAAGTGGACTTTTGATTTTCCAACCATTCTCAAGTTCGTAAGAACATTAGAATAACTTTCTTGACGCCTTTCAGCTCGGCGTTGCTCGCTATAAACTTAGCTCAAGATTGACACCTCTTCCAAACAGGCATAAAATCCCGGCTGATGAGCAAAAATTTAGATACTCAATTTATCAGTCTTTACGAACAATGGGAAAGGTATCTTATAAAGTCTCGGTTTGGGCAAAACAATATGCACAGGCTCTCACAGAGGTTTTGGGAGGTAGAAACCGAAAGGTGTAAGGAAGAACCTCTAAAAGTTGAGTACGAGTACGATGACGAATCAACACCCGAAGAAAGGGAAGCTCGACTTTCCAGAGCTTTCAAATTCCTCTTTGGAGAATATGAAAAGTGGTTACGAGCGCGAAGATGTTCTATTAGAACTTACCGAATGAATTATGACGATTTACAAACTGTTACATTTGTGTTAGTGTAGTAACACTAAAAAACCCCTGTGCGAGCGAAAGCTGTGTGCAGGGTTTTTTAATGGACTTTATTCTGGATTATTTGCGGCTTTTCTTGGTAAAGGTCAGAATTTGTTTCTTCTTAAGTATCATACGCGAGGAGCAATTATTAGAAAGGGCGCGGCTGATAAAATTCTCAAATCCTATATAGACAATTTCTTTCCCTTCATCCTTCGCTGTTTTTATTGCTGGTAAAAGATCAGTGTCGGAAGATATAAGGTAATACTTGTCGTATTCGTTCTTGATTGCACCACGAACTATATCTACAGCGATTTGGACATCAACACCCTTCTCACGAAACCTACCGTCAGACATTAGTAAGTACCCCAACTTTATTTCAATATTTTGATTCCGTAAACTCGTAAAGAGCTTCTGTTGGTTGGCGTAGAGTATTTCGGATTTTCTACTACCCTCATACTGTCTTATTTCTCCGACATAGTAAATTATGTGAGGTTCTGCTACTTCCACCAACGATTTTGCCAGACTCGCGTAACTAAAATCTGTTAAGTGCGTTTTAGGTAGGATTTTCTTGATTTTGTTGTAAAAATTACTCCCATCAATTTGCACCAATATTTTCTTCATACTTATCTATTCTATGGTATTAGAAAATTTTCTGCAATTAAAAACCCCCAGCTCGAGTTGAACTGGGGGGAGTTAGCAAATTAGGGAGTTCCTTTCGGAACTGCTACGATTGTAGCACTAGTATTAACTAAATGCAATATCTGGGGTTACTTATGCTCCAACGGTCAGAGGGTAAGCTTTGAAAGCTATACTCCAATCTTTGAAAACTTCTACCAATTGATCTATATTTTCGTTAGAAAATACATGACTAGCGTCAGCTGGACATAGAAAATTTCAGTTTTATCACAATAAAAGGCCTCACTTAATCCTTGGTTTTAGAGGGTTGAGATAACGTGGATGAATCCTTTTTCTTTCTCATCTTAAAGACGGCAATCCCCATTATAATTAAGGCCATCCAAGCCAGGAATCCTAGAATTATATATAGAAAGAGGTTTTTTTCCAAAACCAAAGTTCCACTTACAGTAGCGGAAGCTGTTGCACCGTTTGCAGACAGAGCATTGACGACGATTTTATTGACTCCTTCAGCTAGGTTAACTTTCGCGGAAAATTTACCTGAAGCCGTAGCTATTTTTAGCTTTCCTAAATCCCGTTTGTTTAGTTTCGCCGAGACAGAAGCGGTAGGATCAGTTACCTTGCCTACCAAATTAATCTGATTTTCCTTGGTTGAAAAATTATTCACCGGCTCGGAAATGTTAATGGATGGCGCAGCCTGTAAAACCGAGAAATGAGTTACATCAAAGGTAAGAGTCCCTTTTACGTATTTAATATTTGAGACAATACTCTTATCCTGCCTGCCATCCACCAAAACTCTCGGTTGTGCTAGCCATGGCAACCCCTTCATGGTAACAGCGGCTTTTTTGTTTATTTCCGGCAGAGACACCGAATCCAGAAAGACGAGGGCAGTTGTATCCAATTTGACGTAATCATCAAGCTCTTTGAATTTATCCTTTACCGCAGTGGACGACAGATCAACTACTTCTTTAATTTTTATGGTTGCCTTCGTGGTGTCTAGGGTAAGATTTTCAACCTTGGCTGGATCGACAACTTTGCTCAAATCTGTCGTTTGGGTGCCTTCCTCGCGAAATACAGGTGGTAATGTAATGTCTTTTATGGTCTCCGGCGGTGGCGGTAGTGGGGGTGGCACATATTTTGTTAAATAAATTATTGGGATTTCCCCTTGATAATGACTTATAGCAGCAGTTTTTGATTGGTAGCCACTTTTAGTTATTCGTACCTGCATACTGGCTACTTCTTGGCAGATAATTTTGTAAAGACCACTAGTGTATTCTGCAAAATTGTAGTCAGAGCCGGAGTCTCCACAGTGAAAGGATGTTTTGTTAACAACCGTAGCAGTCGCCCCAGTAATAAGTGAAGAATCTGGTTCAGAAGTCCCCGGCAACACTGCTCCAAGAACCGAAGCATCTTTCAAATAAAATTTGTAATAATAGCTTTCTACGCTACCAGGTAAAACCCTGCCCTTTGCAAAATTCTGGGAGAGAGATAAGTTGTTTTCTGAAGTAGTCTTATTTTTATCAGATAAAAGCGAGGTAAAGCCCAGTCCTACTAAAGTAAGTAGCAAGAATGAAAGAAGGAAGGCTAGTCGGGTAGTTTTTTGGTTCACGTTTAAATTTTACTTTAAAAACAAGTTAGCTGTCAAACCACTTCAAACCTAGGAAAATTTGGTTGTAGCAAAATTATCTGGTCTATTAGTAACCCGATGAAACAACCTTATTAAACTTATTAAACGCAAGACTACTCAGCGTTTTTAATTAACTCTTTGCGGATTACTTTACCGTCATCATCCATTTCAATTGCTACCACATCAATTCTTTCTGCTTCTGGCAAACCTTTGTTCGTAAGACGAAAAAATTGCCCTGTTTTTTCAATTGATCTTAATTTTCTAGGTGTAATCGCTTCTTCAGGCCTACCATACTGCTGACTCCACCTTGTTTTAACCTCAACAAAGATGAGAGTATCGTCTTCTTGAGCAACAATGTCTATTTCACCAAAACGAGAGTTGAAATTTTTTTCTAGTATTTTATAACCCTGCCTTTGGAGAAGCTTTGCTGCAATGTTTTCACCTTTTTTACCCAAGTCTTTTTTTTTCATACATAAAGATAAGGGGTTAAATTGAATGATTTACGATGAATATTCGTAAGTTTATGTTTATGAATTTTTTTCTGATGAAGCCTAGTCCCGTAACCTTTATGTAAGTGGAATCCATATTGAGGGAAATTTTTTGACAACCCGACCATTATATTATCCCGATATACCTTTGCCACAATAGAAGCAGCAGCAATGGAGGCACATATTTTATCCCCATCTTTTACAGGTCGTTGATTCTGTCTAGACCAATACTGTATATAAAACGCGTCAATTAAATAATAGTCACATGTGTTTTTCAAGGCCATAACTGCTTTTCGGAAAGCCTTTTGTGAGGCTTTAGAAATTCCGATCTTATCTATCGTCAACTCATCAACCACACCAATTCCAATATTAGCAATACGGCGAATTTTTTTTGAAAGTATTTCTCTTTGTCTGGAAGAAAGTAACTTTGAATCAAAAAGCTTAAAAGTCGGTTTGAAAAATGGGGGAAAGGCTACTGCTGCCGCTATCACTGGTCCCGCCCAGGCTCCTCTGCCTACCTCATCGATCCCAACCACCCCTTTATACCCCAACTTCCAAAGTTTCTTCTCATACCGAAAACCGGCTGGAAATTTCATAAGACAAGTTGCCTAAAGATTAGCGCCAGTTGCTTCTTTACCCCTAAGCTTTCGCAGGTAATACAGTTTTGCTCTTTTTTGTGGTCTTTTTTTTAAAACTTTTATTTTACTTATCGAAGGAGAATGTACGGGCCATATCCTCTCAACACCTATCCCCCCGGTAGCAATTTTTCGGACAATAATATTTTTTGAATCGCCGCTTCCCCTTATACCTATTACTGTACCTTCGAAGGCTTGAAGACGTTCCTTTCCACTCTCCTTTACCTTAATTTCTACTCTAACCATATCTCCTGGCGCAAATAAAATATTTTCTTTGGTATCCATATTTGTTGAACTGTCCATTATTTATTAAACTCAAAGATTTTAAGCCAAGTATAATAACATTGTCAACTTACTAAACCAAAAACACAAAAGAAAGTATCATGAATATCAAGGCACTTATAACTAAATACTCGAAAAAATGTTTACGGTTAAGGTTTTTTTCTTCCCAATGATGCCACATACCCCATCCAAAATAAAGCATTGATAAAAAGGATACCACCACAACTTTAAACACGTAATTTGTCAAGAGAAATAGTAGGTATAAAAAAAACGTAAAAGTTATTATTAATAATATATATTGTAAAACATGCTCTTGATAATATTTATGGTTTAGGTTTTTAATACTCATAGTTTAGAAGATCGATCCCCTTCCGTAAAGCAAAGATATTAATATGAGCAGCATTATTATACTAGCATGGGAAAAAGAATGGCTGTTTACCCTAACATGTCTTTTTCGAAAGATAATTACCGAGTCAAAAATAAATAATATTCCGATCAGTAAGAGTAAGCTCATTGTAACTTTTTGACTCGAGGTCAAATTTTTGAACAATCCTAAATTCGCTTGAATAGTTACTCCTTCACCCGAACCAGAGGAAGGAATTGTAGTTTTTTCTCCGGTTTGAGGATTTTGACTTTTTACCGTCTCTTTCGGAGTCGTTAAACTCAACTCATCTTCTATTTTAACCGGATTTTTTTGGACATTTCCAGTATTGTTATTCGCCGTCGGAGCAGCCGCTACTTCTAGTGGTCTGCCAAATAATTGAACTACTAAGGTGGTATCTTCACCTTCCAAATTTCCATTTACGTTGGAGACACCTATTTCAGTATAATTTGGATTTAATATATTAGCTTTATGTCCAGAACTATTCATCCAAGCGGTTACAACACCCGCAGAAGTTGCAAAATCGCGAGCGAGGTTTTCCCCAGCCCATGAATATCTATATCCGACTAAATTAAAAAAATACCAAGGGCTTGTTCCATCAGGCGCGAAATGGGCCCAATAATTTTTCTCAAACATATCTTTAGCTTTAAGATTCGCCGCGTTATTAAGTACAGCGTTTGTTGAAAGTAAATTCAAACCTGCTTTAGAACGCTCCTGGTTAGTTAAATTAATTATTTCACTATTATTAATATTAGTAGCAAATCCGAGTATATTGTCATTTTTTGAATAGATATTGGAAAAAACTTGTACCAAAATAATCAAGCCCAAAAATAATATTAAGGTGTGACTACGCAAAGCCCAAGGTTCATGGTCATTACGCTCATGCGGGTAGGTAAGTTTAAGTATAAAATCCCCTAAATCATCAAAATGTTTATCTACGCTCCAAAACATATCGTTAACCTTTTTCCCAACAATTTGAAATATAAATATCGACCTTTACTGGAACTTTCTTTAATAATTTTTCACCAGCTCTAATCATATTCTGCTCGATTATACCTGCCACTTTTTCAACAGTGTCTTCTCTCGCTTCCACTACAATTTCGTCATGGACTGTATGAATAAGATGAGCATCTAATTTTTGCTTTGTCAGTTCTTGGAAAATGTAAGCTATTGCGTATTTTGTAATGTCAGCGCTGGTACCCTGTATAGGCATATTCTTTCCTTGTCTTTCGATAGCCGAAATTAACCGGTCATATTCCGGGTGACTCCGCTCGGGTAAAACAAACTCTCTTCTTCGACCACCTAATGTTCGGACGTATTTATTCCTTACTGCTTGTCTGCCAATATCATCCAACCACCTCTTAACTTTTTTGTAGCTAGAGAAATACACATCAAGCAACTTTCGCGCCTCATCAACTGAAAGTCCAATTTGGTTACCCAGCGATACCGGTCCTCTACCATACATTAAACCAAAGTTAATTGATTTCGCCTGAAATCTTTTATCTTTATTTACCTTACCAATTGGAACTCGAAACATTTGGCTCGCAGTTAACGAATGAAGGTCGATATCCTCATGGAAAGCCTTTAAAAAGGCTGGGTCGTCAGATACTTCAGCCATAATCCGCAGTTCTATTTGCGAATAATCCGCCGTTATCAGCTTAAAACCCGGCGTAGCAATAAAGCAGCTCCTAAATCCTGAATCGGCTGGTATTTGCTGAAGGTTTGGGTTGTTACAAGCAAACCTACCGGTATCAGCTCCTAATTGAAGAAAATCGGGGTGTAATCTCCCGGTTATTTCATTTATTTTCTCCAGTATTGTCTCACCAAAAGAAGTAATCATTTTTTCATATGCGCGGTATTCTAAAAGTTTCTTCGCTAAAGGATGGGTTGATCGGCGAAGATTTAATTCGGAGGTATTAGGCATATCCTCTCCTAATTTTTTAAAAATTTGTAATAACTGCATAGGACTATCGAGATTAACTGTATCGCTTTCATTACCAAATAAATCAACTTGCGAATATGGTGACAAATGCCGTATATCATTTTGGATCTCCTTATTGATTTGATCTCTCTTTTTCTCAAGCTCAGCAATATGAGCTCTCCACTTATGAGTATCTATTAATGAACCTCGAATTTCCATTTCAGCAATTGCAGGTACTATCGCAAATTCCAATTTTGCTGTCTCGATAAGCTTTTCATCTATCAACTGGCGGTATTGCTTTTCGAATATTGTTCTAAGAACTAATACATCTCTCGCAGCGTAATCCAATTGTTCTTTGTTAAAATTACCTTTCAGAGCTGGGTTTGCTGGGTCGGTAAAACCTTCTCTTACTGTCTTATCTATTTTTAAACCCAAATATTTTTGCACCAATGTTTTAAGTGAAATTTCTCTTGAGACACCGCAGGTCAAAATCCTCTCCGCTAGCATTGTATCAAACACGTTTCCCAGCGCGATTCCAGCCTGAACTTTTAGTAAAGAGTAGTCGAATTTGGCGTTTTGAGCAATTTTCAGTGGTCTTTCTGCTTCTAATATATGTTTTAGTTCAGTAATGTCCACTTTTGTACAATCTATAACGTATGATTTATCCCTCACAGCTATTTGTAGAAGTAGTAATTTTGCCTTATACGGATCAAAAGAACTGCCTTCACTATCTATCGCGATGATCGGCTCTTTTTCAATCTTGTTTATCAACTCGATTAACTTATCGTTTGTTTGTATGAAATCGTATTTTATTTCAGTTGTTGTTTCCATTAAGTCAGATATTTTTTTAATAAGTTGGAAGCGGTAGTTGGATTAGCGCGTCCTCTTGTCTTTCTCATTACCTGCCCAACCAAAAAACCAAGGGAAGTTGCTTTACCTTTTTTGAAATCATTGACCGCTTTAGTATTCTCGTTTAATATTTCTTTTACCACCTCATCAAGATCTTCCTCACGTGATACTTGGGTAAGACCAAATTCCCTAATTAAATCTAAAGGGGACTTTCCGGTGTTAAACACTTGAGAAAAAATCTGTTTCGCGCTCGATTGATTAATTTCTCCTCTGTCTAAAACCTGTAATAATTCTACCAGACTCGCTGGTTCTATTGGTACGGATAATACGGGGATTGATTTTTCTTTAATTTTTCTGATCAACTCGCCGCAAACCCAATTTGCTATTATTTTTGACCTCTCTTTCAGATTCTTGTTATTTTTTACATATAATTTCAACGCTTTTTCATACCATTGAGCAATATTTTTATCGTCTGTTAATAAGTGGACAGTATTTTTATCCAATCCATATTCTTCCAAAAACCTTTCTTGCTTTCTTGTAGGTAATTCGGGTAAGTTTTTTTTCACATTACTTACATATTCTTCGTTAAATACTAGCGGTGGTAAATCAGGTTCTGGGAAATATCTATAATCAGGCGAAGTTTCTTTTGTACGCTGTGAAACTGTTATTTCTTTAGCCTCGATCCAACCACGAGTTTCCTGAAAAATGCTTTCGCCTGATTTTATTATTTGCAGCTGTCTTTTTATTTCATAAGCAAGGGCTTTTTCAAGAAACTTAAAGGAATTAATATTTTTAATTTCTACCTTTTCGCCTAGTTTATGAGATTTTTTTTCACTAATAGATACATTAGCATCAAACCTCATTCCGGCCTTTTCCATATCAGCTTCAGATACCTCTAAATAACGTGCAATTTGGTGGATTTTTTTTGCAAATTGCTTTGCCATCTCAGGACTATCTATGTCTGGTTCGGTAACTACTTCCAGCAACGGCACTCCACTACGATTAAAATCAATTAGACTTACATTTTTACCCTTTACCTTTGCATGAATTAGCTTCCCAGTGTCTTCTTCCTGATGAACTCGATTGATTCGTATTTTTTTATTTTCCACCTCTACCCAACCATTCTTTGCAATCGGTAAATCAAATTGAGATATTTGGAACCCTTTTGGCAAATCTGGGTAGAAATAATTTTTTCGATCAAATTTACTAAAATTTACAATCTTACAATTTAAACCTAAAGCAAACTTAACAGCCGATTCAATCGCCTTTCTATTCGTTACTGGAAGAGCACCAGGCAAACCTAAACATACTGGACAAGTATGTGAATTAGGATCTGATCCAAAGTATTCGGCACTTGTTCTACAGAACATTTTTGTTTTTGTCTTTAACTGAACGTGTATTTCAAGCCCAATTGTAGCTTCGTATGCTTTCATCTTTAAACACCTAATATCTTTTTCCACCATGGCTTTTTCACAGGCTGATAATATGATTTTTTCATTTTCGATATACGGTCTGTACGTCGCATCAGGTTCTCGTCTGGCTCCTGATCCCAACGTATTCTTTGTAGTTTCGCGATTTCTTCTTTATAACCTTTATTTAGAGCGTAAATTTTCCCATCCTCAGCCATTTTACGAAGTAGGTTTTTCACACGAAAGCGGTCTAAATCAAGTAAATTTATCGAGTACAGTTTAATTCCCTGTTTTTCCAGCAAGTTTCTCTTTTTTGTATCTAAATGAAGTTGTTTTTGGAAATCTACTGGTCCTCTATGCATTCCTGGAACAACTCTATAATGTTGATCTCCTTGAAATTCGATTGCTATCCCCAAACTTGGGTACAATCGGTCAATCTCTAATCCTTCCAACCAACTAAACCTGGCATTATCCAATTTTTTAAAATTTCCAAAATATTGGTCCAGTACCTGCTTTGCTAATAGTTCACTGTGAGAAACTCCTAGACCACCTGTCATAATTTTGGTTTCTCCTTAAAAGGAAAATTCTGCTCATAAGCGTAAGCGACGTTAAAAATCTTTCCCTCTTGCCACTGATCGGCAATAATCTGTAAACCCACTGGCAAACCGGAAACAAGACCACAAGGAATTGACATTCCCGGCAAACCGGCCAAATTTACTGGAACTGTCAAGATATCCGCTAAATACATCTGAAGTGGGTCGCTCACCCGCTCACCAATTTTAAAGGGTAGGATTGGGGATACAGGACCGACAATCACATCAACCTTTTCGAAAGCTTGCCTAAACTCTCGACTAATCAGCGTCCGAACACGGGCAGCTTTTAAATAATAGGCATCGTAGTAACCAGCAGAAAGTGCGTAGGTCCCAAGCATTATTCTTCGTTTTATTTCTGGACCAAATTTATCCCGACTGCCGCCAAAACGAATGCCGTCATAACGAGCCAGATTAGCTGAAACCTCTGAAGGCATAATCAGGTAATAAACGGCGATTGCTTCTTTTGTGCGCGGAAGAGATATTTCGACCAATTCTGCACCCAATTCCTCAAATCTACTAATCGCTTTCTTTAGTGCTTCAACAACTTCTGGTGCAACGCCCTCGCCAAAAAATTCACTTGGAACACCAATTTTTAGACCGTTAATTGTCGGCTTAAGAAAGCTGGTGTAGTCTGGTAACTCTTTCTTTACGGAGGTAGAATCGTATGGATCATATCCTGCAATTTCATTAAGGACAATAGCCGCATCCTCAACAGTCTTTGTAATCGGTCCAATCTGATCAAGCGACGAAGCCATTGCGAGCAGACCGTAACGGCTAACTCGACCATATGTTGGTTTTAAACCCACCACCCCGCAAAAACTAGCTGGTTGGCGAATACTACCCCCAGTATCGGAACCGAGCGCATAGATACACATATCGGCGGCTGTAGCCGCCGCTGAACCACCACTACTTCCTCCTGGCACCCTCGATAAATCCCAAGGATTTTTTGTAGTCTTGTAAGCCGAATTTTCGGTTGAGCCGCCACAAGCAAATTCATCAAGATTGGTCTTCCCAATTATCACTGATCCGCCTCCCTCCAGCTTTTCGAAAACGGTCGCTGAATAAGGCGGGATAAAATCTTCGAGGATTTTTGAGGCAGCAGTGGTCCGAACTCCCTTTGTGACAATAATATCCTTTAAAGCCACCGGCACCCCTGCTAATACAGGTATTTGTTGATTGTCGTTAATTAACTCATCAACTTTTTCCGCTTGTTTTTCCGCTAACTCCTTAGTAAAAAGAAGAAAGGCATCTAGCTCCGCCTCCAATTTATCTATCCGAGTAAATACTGCGCTGCACAACTCTTTCGCAGAAAATTTTTTACTTTTTAGTCCTTCCGCTGCCTCTTTAATTGAGATTTTAGCTAAATCCATATTACCCGTGTTCTAGAATTGCTTTTACTTTGAAAAAATTATTATGCTTATTTTTTGTATTAGATAAAGCCTCCTCTTGACTTAGGCCTGGTTCGGTCTCGTCTTCTCTTTGAATATTAAACGCGCCAGTTATATGGGCTGTAGGTTCGACATTTTCTGTATCTACCTTCTCTAATAGAGATATATTATAATCAATAACTTCTGAAAGCTGATTAGAAAATGTTTCTGTCCTAGAAACTTGAAGGGGAATATTGGCTAATTTAGCCACGTGTTTTACGATATCTGGAGTAATTTTCTTCTTCATACCTCTACCCCTGTAGATACCCTTAGAGCTTTTACTCTTTCTTCAATAGGAGGATGCGTCATAAATAGACTGGTAAACCAACTCTTTGCTTGCTCCCCTTTAAATGGGTTGATAATAAAAAGGTGGGCTGTTGCGTTATTTGCTTTATCCAACGGGGTTTGGTCAGAGCTAATCTTAAGTAGAGCAGATGCTAACCCCTCCGGGTGACGTGTGAGTAAGGCTCCGGAGGAATCCGCTAAAAATTCTCTTCTCCTGGAAATAGCCAACTTGATAAGTTGTGCAGCTACCGGAGCTAAAATCGCTAGTAAAATACCGATAATTATCATTGCTCCTCCGCCACGACGGTCCCGCCTACCGCTACCCCACCACAAACTTCTCAAAAAAATATCAGCTAATAATGCTACTGTCCCAACCAAAATTACTACAATACTCATAAGTCGTGTGTCGAAGTTTCGAATATGTGAAAGTTCATGTGCTGCAACACCTTCCAGCTCCAGCTTTTCAAGTCTGTTTAATAAACCAGTGGTGAATACGATCGCAGAGTGGCTAGGGTCTCTGCCCGTCGCAAAAGCATTCGGGGCTAGGTCATCAATCATATAAATTTTTGGTGACGGTATACCTGCTGCAATGGCTAAATTTTCAACAACGCGATAAAGTTCTGGGTTGTCCTTCTTCTCAATTGGTTTTGCACCCATCATACCCAAAACCAGTTTATCGGACCAGTAATAAGAACCCAGGTTAATAAAGCCTGAAATAATAAGAATAATCCCAACAACACTTAGGGCACCAGGTCCCTCATACCCGAATGCCATTACTAATAAATAGGCGACAATAACAATAAAAAGGGAAAACCCAAACATCAAAACGATAGTTTTTCGTCGATTCGCATCGACTTGATTATATATTGTTGGGACTGTCATTTAAGCTATTTTATTGCGCAAACTAAAATTTAACTTGAACAGGAGCTTTGTCAGGTTCTTCCGCTTCGAAAAATTCCTCTTCTCTAAATCCAAACGAATTAGCAATAATAACATTGGGGAAAACTTGGATTTTCGTATTGTAGTCTAATACGTTTGAGTTATAAAACTGCCTAGATGCTGCAATTTTTGTTTCCGTGTCAGATAGTTCTTGTTGCAATTCTTTGAAATTATCAGATGCTTTCAAATCTGGATAATTTTCAGCTACTGCAAACAAAGATTTAAGGGCTCCGGTCAACATGTTATCCGCATCCGCTGCCGCTTTTGCTGTATTTGCTCCGAGTAAAGCGCTCCTGGCTTTAGTTACATTTTCAAATACGGACTTTTCGTGTTTTGCGTATCCTTTTACGGTTTCGATTAGATTAGGAATCAGATCAGAACGTCTTTTTAGCTGTACATCAATACCACTCCAAGACTCTTTTACCCTGTTTCTCGCCGTTATTAAACCGTTATATAAAGTCCAAACAAATACTGCTATTACTACTACAACCCCTACTAATATTAGTAATAAGGTTTCCATTTTTGCACCTCCCTTCAATTAATAATCAAATACCCCTTAAAGCTAATTAACTAGTCTACTAGTCTCTAATGCCAAGTATATCTTTAAGTTTGGGATAGGGCAAGGTATTAATAACATCTACTTTTTCGAGCCAACCACGCCTAGCAACAGAAATGCCGTATTCCATAAGACCCAAGTGACCAACTTGGTGAGAATCTGTATCAGTCGTAAACTTAATCCCAAATTTCTTAGCTTCGCGAACCAAAGTATCCGGTAGATCAAGTCTATTAGGGAAGCTATTAATCTCAATAAATTTTCCAAGTTCAGCAACCCTTTTAAAGACTTCTTCCCAGTCCACATCTATCCCTTCTCTTTCCAGTAGGAGTCTACCGGTTGGATGGGCCAGAGCATCAACATGCGGACTTTCCATTGCTCTGATTATCCTCTTAGTCATCTCATCTTTTGATTGACGGAAACTAGTGTGAACGGAAGCAAAAACAATGTCATGTTTGGCTAATATATTGTCTGGTATTTGTAAGGTTGAATCGGCATTTATGTTAACTTCGAGTCCAGAAATTACTCTAATATTGTCCTGTGAGTAATTAAATTGTTCTATCTCCTTCGATCTTTTGCTATAATTTAAACTTGGGTACGAGTGGTCAGTCAATGCTATATACTCTCTACCCAAACTCATTGCTGCTTTCGCCATATCTGCTATTGAATCCTTACCGTCACTCCAGAAAGAATGAGTATGCAAATCGCCTTTGATATCCTCTAAAGCAATTAATTTCGGCAATTTATTAGACAGCGCCGCCTCTATTTCACCTTGATCTTCCCGCAACTCTGGCTCGATATAACTCATACCTAGCCTTCTGTAAAATTCTTGCTCGTTTTGGCACTTGATAAACGTATCCTCTGAAAATTGCTTTCCTGATTGTTCAATCTTTTTTATTCCATACTCGGAAAGCGATAAACTTTTTTCCCTGGCAAGTTTTCGAATATGAATATTGTGGTGCTTACTACCTGTGAAGTGCTGAAGAAGAGAACCATAACGTTCTGGTGGTTGAACCATTAAATCAATCCGAATCCCACCGCCAACTGAAATTGTGGCCGTTCGTTCTCCCGCCTCAACCACTCGTTCTTTGCCAGGAAATTTGAGGAAATGTTCAACCACAGACTTTGGATCCTTTGAAGCAACGGAGATATCAATATCGCCGACTGTAGCAACTTTTCGACGCAGGCTACCTAAAGGATCGGCGCTAGTCACATCCTTATTTTTCTTTAAATATTCAATAACTTGCGAAGCTACATCCCAAGCAACGGGGAGGAGAATACGATCAGATTTTCTTCTAAATTCTTCTATACCCTGTAGGATGTTGGCTAGAGTCTTTTCACCAAAACCCTCTCTTTTCAGGCTACCGGCTTTTATTTTTGTCTCTAAGTGATTAATGCTTTTCACACCAGTATCTGCCAACTTGTAGGCTGTCTTTGGACCAATCCCAGAAATCTTTAAAAATTCAAACATTGAACCAGGAATTTGTTTAAAAACTTGCTTAAAATGTTTTACCTCACCAGTTGTGTACAGCTCATCAAGATAATTTGCAATGTTGCTGCCTACACCTGGAATTTTATCAAGATCTCCGGTTTCCCAAAGTGCTCGAGCGTCGCTACTAGCATGTTCTACAGCATCTGCGGCTAGATCATAGGCACGAATTTGAAAAGAATTAGCACCACCTTTGACTTGATAGGCAGCAGAAACATTTCTTAGCAACTGCGCAATGTCTTTGTTTGAGAATTTTTTCTCCATAAAAAAGATTATAGCACTCTCCGTAACCAAACTCATTCGCTCCGCGAAGGTAGTTTGGGTACTCTCAAATGCTGCGCTTTGCTAACCCGATTTTCTCTCCAAAAAGAAGAACCCCGCGTCAGCCGTTCGGTTGCCCGAATTGCCGCTGCGGGGTCATTTCTCTCCTCCCTCTTACTGCCTTGATCGCTTCCCCTCGTTGGCCGGCCAACCATCAGGGTCCTCACCGTATTCCCTTAGGAACCAGCCTCCGTGCCCAACAGTAGTGTTCATCGGCACCTGTTCCATGCAAGCCTGGCACTCCTCCGGATCCCACGCCTCCATCGGCACATTCAGCAGTTCGGTCAGAGGAAGGCCCTCAAACTCCCCGCTGATGTCGCTGCGGTTGCAGAAAACTGCAACCGAACAAGGAAGACCGCCAGCTTCACGAACTGCCGTTAGCGTCTCGCGGATAGTACCACCAGTGGTCAGTACGTCGTCGACCACCAAAACCTGCCTCCCTTGAACCTTCTTCGCTTGACCACGAGGAAAATCACGACCGTCCAAAACGATCTTCACTTCCCTCAGCTCTCCGTTGACCGGGATGGTGCGCTTCTCGGTTGTTTCCTGACAGTACACTGGTACGACCGCCCTACCAAGATCAAGAAACGCATCGGCAAGAGCAGTTGCCAGCTTGTCACCAGTGTGTGTAGGACCGGCTATCACCCCGAAATCTAGGTCGGTAAGCCGCCTAGCTAGAACCCTCGACGTGGCCCGAGCAGCTTTGGCGCTCATAAGAACCTCTACCCAGTTGACATAAGCACTACCGTGCTTTCGGGAGGTGTAGACCATATGACTGTTGTCTATCACCCCTCCAACCTCTCTCAGGAGTTTAAGCAGGTCAGACACAGCTTCCCCCTTCCCCTACGCTACCCGACCGAGGTTGTCAACGACGTCGCGGATCTGCTGGTCGTAGAACACTGCTGCCTTGGCTGCCGCCTGGTCGAACTGAGCCGAATCCGTCTGGAACTGCTCCTGCAAGTAGGCGTACAGAACCGCGCTGGAGACGTTGATCACCAGGTCAGGAAGGGCTTCCAGATTGAGAGCGTTTCTCACCGAGACCTCGAGGTCGCCTTCTTGAGTACCGACACCAGGAATCAGCTTGAACAGCCCCGGAGCGATAGCGTGGACCTCCGCCAGCTCCTTGGGGTAAGTGGCGCCGACCACTAGACCGCAGTTGCCGTTACCATTCCAGTGGGCAGAGACTCGGTGCGCCACCGCCTGGTACAAAGGAGCCCGGTGAGCCCATCCACAAGGGTCGCTGCTCACTTCACACATGAGATTCTGGAATTCACCAGCGCCAGGATTGCTTGTCCGGCAGAGAACGATGATCCCCTTGTCCTGGCGGTCTAGGAAGCCCTGCAGAGCCTCGCCCCCAAGGAAAGGGTGGACCGTTGCGGCGTCGAACCTGAACACATCGAAGAGCTCCTTGATGTACCCAAGGTTTGTCTTCCCGATGTCGCCTCGCTTCGCGTCACCAATGATCGGTATATCTCGGTATCGCCCCTGGATGTGTCTGACGATCTCCAGAAGCTCCTCTAAACCTCCAAGGTGCTCCTCGAAAAAGCCGAGGTTGGGCTTGAAAGCGCCAGCAACAGAAGCCGTTGCCTCTACTATCCTGTTGACAAAACTGACGACATCCACCCCTTCTGGGATCTTGCCGACAACCGGATCAAGACCCACACAAAGCCGCCTTCCATTCTGTGCTTGGGCAGCGGCTTTTTCCATGAAAGTCATGGTCATGGCTAACCCTCCAGGTGTTTCAAGATCTGACCCACCAGCTCTGTTGGCGGGAGGACCAGAATCGGCGCTTTTTGTTTACCTAACCGTCGGACAATCTCAGCAAATAGTTCTGCAGTACCACCTCCCTCTCCAAATATTGTAGCTCATAAGTGCTTTGGTTAAAGAGTATACGAAAAGAAACTATGAGACGTCAACTATAAATTTAAATTTCAAAATAAATCGCTTAGCGCTTTGCGTTCTGGAGAACTAGCAAAATTCAAAATCAAGAAAGAAATTTAAATTCCAACCAGAATTGACGAAGGTAGGCCAATTTGGTAAACTTACACAACAAAACGAGTTGGGCCGGTAGCTCAGCGGTTAGAGTGCCTCTCTGTCGAAGAGGATGTCGCGGGTTCGAATCCCGTCCGGCCCGCCAGTCAACATTTCCCAATCAAATTACCCTAGTCAATGATTCTATTTGATATAGTTAATAACACTTAGTCATAATTGACCAGCACTTTATTGATTGCTATAGTTTGCTTAATTTCAAAAAGGTCGAGAGACGAAACCTCTGCCACCAATACAAACGAAGCCCTGCTTAAGCTACAGAGAGACTATATTCCATTGAATCTGCTTAATCTAAACAAAGAAGGAGGTGTAACATATGAATTTAAAATCATTTTGGCAATCATCACGGTCTACAATAATTTCTGCAATTATTGCGATCATTGTTATTGCAGGTTTGTTTATACTTTTTAACGTTTTACCGGCAAATCAGGCAACAAAACCAGCGCAAAAAACAGAAAAAAAGCAAGAACAAACTAAAGAAACCAATAAGAATGCTGAGGCCAAAAAAACTGAAAAACCAACTGAAAAAAAGGTGAAACTTCCGACTAAGTATACTGTTGTCAGAGGCGATCATTTATGGAGAATATCTACACATTTTTATGGGAGCGGCTATAACTGGACTTTACTAGCAAGTGAAAATAAATTAGCTAACCCAGATATCATCCACGCTGGAAACGTACTAACAATACCTAAAGCCAGTGAAAAAACCACAGCTAGAACGCATACGGTCGTAAGAGGTGATTCGCTTTGGAGTATTGCCGAAAAGTCATATGGTACTGGTTTTGAATGGACAAAAATTCGCGACGCCAATCCGGGAAAAATCGGGTTATTACCAAACGGTAGACCCCTCATAACACCAGGTCAGGTGCTCGCAGTTCCATAATAGGACTAAATAAATTATAATAGATTGGTATACGATTTTGTGCGGAATTGGTATAAAAGTAATATGCCAACTTCCCATCGCCGTAGCCCGCGGTGGTAGTTCAGTGGTAGAATGTCTCCTTCCCAAGGAGAAGGTCGCGGGTTCGAGTCCCGTCCACCGCTCCAAATTATTTATGGACAGACAAGGTGGAAACGCAAGTTTGCAATCCACGAAGTAGTCAGTCTCCCACCTTGATTTATAAGTCTAGTCGGGTATAGAAAGTGCATTTTTAAAATAATTTGTACGTTTTATCTAAAAGAACTATAATATCTATAGTAAAAATTTATGATGTCCTTAGAAGAAATAGAGAAAACAGTTATCCTCAAAAAAGAAGTGGGTAATTTAATCAGCGTAACATTCACCCAATATTTAGCTGAGCAGGAAAGTAGTGAACAAGCGAATTTGGTAGTCGGTAAGATAGAAGAGATCCTGAAAAATAATCCCGAGATTGGATTTAACTTAATATTTGATCTTTCTCCCATCAAAATACTCCCATCTTTTATCACTAACGAATCGCAAGAAAAATACAGAGGTTTAGCCGAACATAAGCAGGTACGTAAAGTAGCTATCATCGGAGCAAATTTATTTTTCAAAGTCGCGACCAATTTCTTAATGACTGCAAGCCGAAGAGGTACAAGTATAAAATGGTTTTCAAATAGAGAAGAGGCTCTTAATTGGTTTTCCAAAGTATAATTAGTTAGTATCTTTTTCATCTAAAATTTTCATAGTATAATATCCAAGTTATAAAATTGCTTAGTTAGAATGCCAGGGTAGCTCAATGGCAGAGCGGTTGCTTCGTAAGCAATAGGTTGAGGGTTCGAATCCCTCCTCTGGCTCCAAAAAATGAAAAGGAAATACAGGGCCGGTCTTCCCTTATATACATACCAAAGGGACAAAACTGAAGAAAAAACTATTTATCGAAGATTAGCTATAATTGGAGGAGCTACACTAGTCCTTTTGTTAATAATATTTTTTTGGGGCGTGTATTTCATCCGCATAATAGGTTTTTTGGGAACAGATAAGTCTGGTGCCACCGAGGTTACAAAATTAGATCTTCCTCTAGTAAAACCAAGTCTAACCGATTTACCTGAATATACCAACAAAGATATGGTATCATTTTCTGGCTTCACATCACCCGGAGCCCGTCTTTCACTTATCGTGAATGGGACCAAAACTAAAAAAACTATCGCCGACGTAAAAGGTAATTTCTCTTTTGTTGATCTCCTTTTAAAAGAAGGCACAAATATTATTAAAATTATCGCGACCGATGAATCTGGTGAAACAAAAGAATTTCGTGCGCTGGTAACATTTGATAAAACAAAACCCGTGCTAGAAATTTCTTTACCTACGGATAAACAAACATACCCCAAAGGAACCCAATCTATAACTATACAAGGTAAATCTGAACCGGGTGCAAATATTACTATAAACTCAATCCAAGTAATATTAGACCAAAATGGTAACTTTTCGTACGAACTTGCGGTAACCCCAGGACAAAACCAAATTGAAATTAACTCAACTGATGTTGCCGGAAACTCTAATATTTTAAAACTTAGTATAACAATCGAGAGTTAATTTTAGATTGAAGCGAAATATACGAAATTAAAGCTAACAACAACCAAAATTCAACCGCCAAATCATTCTTGAAATAAGGCACGTCTACCAACCCGTGAGCGAAGATATAAACTAGTGCTGAAAACAAACCAACGGGAATAAAGTTTTTGAACGAGCGTTCCAAAATTTTAAAACTGACAAAGCAAATCCAAAGGAACGCAACCATTCCGAAGAAACCAATCTCGGTCCAAAAATTAAGGAAGATATTATGAGGATAAAGCTGGGCTTCCTCATAACAGGTAGCGTAGGAGGGATATGTTTCCTGATAGGCAGCCAACCCCGCCCCAGTTATCGGTCGATCGGCTAGTAAGTTTCGTGTCGCTTGCCACATACAAAACCTAGCCTCGATACTATCTTGTTGCGCGGGTTTATACGCCGCTACAAAATTATCAATCTTGACAAAAACAACTATATTCAAAAGAAGATAAACAAAAACAGCAAATAAAAACCCCAGCTGCAACAACCGCCGAAAAAAATTTGGCAAGTTAAGATAGAGAGCGGAAATTGCAAAAACCAACAAAGAAACGCTAATTCCTAAGATGGCTCCCCGACTTTTGCTAAGATAAATCGCCAAAATAAAAGTAGCGATACAAAGAGCCAAATACAACGGCAAACCGAATTTTTTCAGGCTTATTTTCTTCCGACGATAAAGTTCTACCAAACAGCCTAAAGCAAGCAGCGCCAACGGTCCTACATACAAACCGATGGCGTTCGGCGTGCTGTAAATCGAACTTACCCGACCTTGGGCAATCGCGTAAGGCGCAAACTGATTCGTACCTGTTGCTGCCTGCCAAATCGCTAATAGGCTAACCCACAAACCGGAAAAAAGTATTGGTAGCACCGCCCAGGTAAGCGATTTTTTAAAGGTTGTGAGGTCGGCTACTACGATAAATAGGATGGCCGGCTCGATAAAATAAGCCTTCCAAATTCCGGCAGCCATCCGTAGGTCCGGTGCTATAAAGACTGACACAGTAGCAAAAATTAAAAAAGTCACTAGTGGCCAAAAAAGTGGGCCTGTGAGCCCCCTAAAAACGCTCTGACCGCTAGTTGTTCCTTTTCTAACCTGTGATACCTTCCAAAAAATCCAGGCGACAAAAGTAGCTAAAATAAGGACTTCCAAAAGTGTGAGTGGAACCGGTGATCTACACCAGGCAAAACTTTTACAGCGAATTAGATAGACCGGCAGAAGTACTAAGGTAACCGAAGCCAAAAGTTGTACATATTTCATTTTAAATTTATTAAATTCCTAAATATATTTACAATTCAGGACTTAATTCCCCAAAACCACAATCCTGCTCCCCAGAAACGGGGGAAAGCGCTATCCCAACGATCAAAAGCTCGCCAAATAGGTTTCGTCGGTTTTAACGAAATAGTATAAATCCTATCTAGGCTTTTGGGTAGAGTAAGCCGAGGAAAAGGTCGATTTCCACGAACTCGCACGCTTGCAATTCCTGCCTCCTCCATCATTTTTTTATACTCGATAAAATGGATTTCGTTCTCAAAATATAGTGGTCTAAAGTTTTGCCGGGCTTTCGCCACTCCGGTCGACACTTTACCTTTAATAACCCAGTAGCCCAAACTGACAGTCGCGTTGAAGACATTGCCAAAACTTTGGCAAGAAAAGCGGCGCGGAACAACATCAGCAAAGAACAAACCGCCACTTTTCAAAACCCGGGCACTTTCCCGAATCACTTGCGCTGGATCACTAAAATGCTCCAGGAGGCCGAAACTCGTCACAGCGTCGAACTGCTCATCGCCAAATGGGAGGTTCTCCGCATCACCAACTACAAACTTTGCCTCAGTTCCCTCCTTTCTAAAATTCGCTTCTGCTGCTTTTAAAACTTCTTTGTTTATATCCAAACAAGTAGCAAGATGTCCACGCTTAGCAAAATACAACGAAACAAAGGCTGTCCCACAGCCCACTTCAAGAATTTTCGCGGGCGGAGGTGGAAGCAAATCTTTTAAAAAGCTAATTTTTACATGTTCGAACAACTTACCTTGGGTATCTGTACTTTCAGAATAAGAAAGGTCGGCACCGCTAAAAACTTCATCCCAAGCACCAACTGAACCATGGAGGTAGGTATTGTTAGATTTTCCCATAAAAACCTTAATAATATTTTAAAATTTGAATCAACGCTAGGTTGGGACAAGTCTCAAGTTCTTTCACCCCGATAAACAAGTGACAAAACACCCACGCTTAAAGCTAAGATCAGTATTTCGCTAATAATTGTTATCACTGCTGCCGCATTATAACCAAACGAGGGAATAAAAACCAAATTGGCTACCAAATTAAATGTAGCGGTGAAACCATAGATAAATACCATTTCCCTAACTTTGTTCAAAGTAACTGCCAGCCAAAGAGTAATCGGAGTAATAAAGAAAAATGGAAATCCAAACAGCAAAATTCGGGTAGTTTGTATGCTTTCGGAAAATTTTTCTAACCCAGGTGTTTTGAATATAAAAGGAAGAATCAGCCACCCTAATATCAATCCAACAATACCTAAAGCAAGTAGGATTTTAGCCAGTTTTTTGACGAAATCAAATAAAGCGTCGATGCTTTCTTCTTTTTTCTTTACCATTATCGGGTAGCCGACATTCATGATAAAACTAGGCAGCACTATAGCCACTTCAAAAATCTTATAAGCAAATCCATAGATTCCTGCAGCCACCTGGCCATTTAAATGTAGTGACTCCTTATAATGTGCTAAAAGGACGATCTGTTTATCGATTTGAAAATTAAGTTGACTAAAAAGAATAATCAAACCTATCGGCAGTGCTGCCCAAACTAGCCGTCGCCAAAAAACTGTATTAAAAGCAAACGCCAAAACTCCTATTTGAAAACGAGCTAAATATAAAGCAACTATAACTCGCACCGCCCCCCCAGCAACCAAAGCCACAATCACCATCAAAATGCTGTCAAAGTTTTTCGCTGCAATATAAACAAAGAGAAGATTAGCCCCTGCTCCAAAAATATCGGCAATTGCGGCTTGATCGTAGCGAATCCGCGCTTGAAATAAAGCGAGAGCCGTAGCGGTAAAAGATTGAGCAATTATCAACCCCAAAGCGATAATTATTCCTAGTTTTACAATTGCTGGATGGCCGCTAAAACCTAGGACAGCTGTGGCAGCAAAGGCGGTCAAAATAGAGGTAACTAGCCGCAAACCGAGTAAATTCTTAAAGTACTCCTTTTGTTTTTCTGCGTCTGTACCAGTTTCCCGCACAAAAACTGCGTTAAAGCCAAAATCGGCTAAAACATAAAACAGTGCAATATAGCTTAAAATCGCGGTGAAATTACCAAAATTTGCGACTGAATAATTCCGCGCGATAATATAAGTAATTACGGCAGTAAAGGAAGCAGTAATAATTTTACTGACAAGTTGAACCGCCGTATTGTAAGCAAGTTTAAAAGGAATGTTCATGTGAATATGTTAGTTTAACAATTTGCTAGTTTGCTAGCAATAGAAAAAAATTAGCCCTCCGCGTCCAACAAAGACGGAAGGGCTAAGTTTAGCGACTCAAGAAGGCCAGTAGATTACATCCACCTGCCTTTCTTTAGATTCCACAATCTCTCCAATACGGTAATGCTCGGGGAGCTTCCGGCCGACTTTCCGGAGATTCTCAGGCGAAACTATGATTACCAAACCAATTCCCTGGTTGAACACCCGGAAAGCTTGGGTCTTTACCTGTTCATCAAGCCGGTACAAACTCTTACCTTGCTCTTCGACGATTCTGTCGAGAAAGGCAAACTCCGCTGGTCGCGACCACAGCCACCGCCCATTCCGATTTCGGGCCTTGATCACCGCCTTACAACCTACCGGTAGCAATCTTTCGATGTTGTCATAAAGACCGCCACCAGTAATATGGGCGATTGCCTTCACCTCACCCTTCACCTTTTGGATTACTTCTCGGTAGGAACGATGCGGCCGCAGAAACACTTCCGCTATAGTACCAGAGATCTCCTCCACCGTCTGCAAAATTCCAAGGTTTGACCAACTGATTATGTCCCGCGCGAGCGAATAGCCGTTGGTATGAAGTCCACTCGAGGGTAGACCGATCAGAACATCACCAGGTTTTATCAATGCCCCGGTAATAATCTCTTCTTTCGGCACCTCACCGCAAATCATACCGACGAAATCGATTTTACCCGGCCGATAGATCTCATCCTTTTTATCGACCAGGCAGCCCATGAAGGTCAGTCCCTGTTCTTGGCAGGCTTTAGCCACACCTTCCTTTAAAATCTCGATCGGTCGTTCGCTCACCAAAGAATGGACCCCAAGGTAAGCGTAGAAGGCGGTGGGAACTGCCCCCGTGCACATCAAATCGTTGACGCCGTGGTGGACCAGATCGTACGGCAACCCTTCCATCAGACCGCTATCCAAAGCTAGTATCGATTTCGTCCCGACCCCATCGACGGAAACGACATGGAAACGGTCGGCTTTTTCCCAAGACAGCGGCCGCGGTTTTCCTTTTTGGCCAGCCACCCAAAAAACTACCTCGCCGCTGCCCTCCCGATAGACGTCAGGCATCTCGGCGGTCTCTCCGCCAATGACCTTGAAGCCAACAAGATTTTGGGCTTGCATAAGCGACTGACCAATTCTGTCCATCACTGACGCATTCAGCTTGGCAACGCCGATATAGTCCATCACAAAGCTCGGTGTGTAACCATACCGCTCCAGTGCCAGTTCGGTCTCACGCTTCAAGAAAGATCCAAACTTAATCGAGGTGCCGTTGGCGAGAAGTTCGGAAGCTATTTCTGGCGGAATTGGTAGCATCAACCAGCTCAAATCAGCCTCTTCTTGGCTTTTGGGAAAAAATCCCCCAAAATGACCAATTCCAGGCAGCCACTTTGCTAGGGCTTTGGTTGCTTCTTCTGCTTCGGACAGGTTCACCCCAGCCCGGGCATAAAAATCAGTCACGTTCTTCTCCTTCCTTTTCACTTGTTAATAATGCAAAAACTGCTCAAAGGAGCAGCCGAAAAGATCTTAGCAAAGACGGAGGAAAATTGGAAGACTAATGCTTAAAGGCGCGTATACTAGTAAAAACCATCGCGGTACCGCATTTATTACATAGATCAATTGTCTCCTGATCACGAATTGAGCCGCCAGGTTGAACAATGGCTTTGATTCCAGCTTTTATCAATATTTCTGGGCCATCGGCGAATGGAAAGAAAGCATCGGAAGCAGCAACTGCACCTGCTGGAGTCTTCTTATTTTTGTTCCGAGCCGGGTCGGTAGCTTTGTAAACCGCAATTCTAGCGGCTTCTTTTCTATCCTGCTGACCAACACCAGAGGAGATTAATGTTTGGTTTTTAACAATCGCGATGGCATTTGATTTGGACATTTTGACCATTTTCCAAGCAAACAGCAAATCTTCAACTTGCTTCTTGGTTGGTTTTTTCTTCGTAACTACTTTCAAATCTTTTTCTCTTATTTGCCTTGAATCGAAGTTCTGCGCCAAGATTCCCCCACGGATATATTTATAATCTTTCCCAGCCCTAATTCGAGGATTTTTCAAACTAGGATTTGTTAAAACTATCAAATTTTTCCTGTTGAATAAAACTTGTAAAGCATCGATAACTATACTTGGCGCAACCAAAACTTCAAAAAATTTCTTTTCTCCCTTTTGTGACAATATCTTCAAAGCTAATTTTCGGTCTACTTCTCGATTTGCAGCAATTACTCCACCAAAGGCAGCTAGCGGGTCGCCTTCGTACCAAGCTTTGTTGTAAACCTTTTCAATGTCTCCACCGACTGCTGCTCCGGCGGGGGAGCCGTGTTTTATGACAACACAAGCTGGTTGATCCTGACCAATCTCAGCAATTGAATCGATTGCAGCTGAGATATCAAGAATATTGTTGAAAGAAAGCTCCTTCCCTTGCGCCACCCTAAAATTTTGTAAAGCAAGCGGGTCGCTAATTGACTCCTTATAAAACCAGCCCTCTTGATGAGGATTTTCGCCATAACGCAAACCTCTCCCCTTGCAAAAAGCCATCTTTAGTACGTCACTATCGAGAAACTTCTTAGCTAGATAACCATCTATCGCATCATCATAATCAGAAGTTTTCCAAAAAACCTTCGAAGCTAGCTTCTCCTTTGTTTTAAGAGAGACCTCTCCTTGCTTTTCTAACTCTTCAATTACGCTAGGGTAATCCCTTGGGTCAGTTAAAGCTGTCACAAAACGGTAATTTTTAGCTGCAGCGCGAAGCAGTGTCACACCACCAATATCAATCATCTCAAGCGCTTCTTCAAAGGTGTGTTTTTTCGAGATAGTTTCTTCGAAAGGGTAAAGATTAACCACCACCATGTCGATTTGCGGAAGATTTCTCGCCCGAATTTCTCTTTGATGGCGCTCGTTGTCTCGGTCAAATAAAATCCCGGCTGCCGCCTGGTAAGAAATAGTTTTCACCCTACCATCAAGAATTTCTGGGCTACCTGTTATCTTGTCAATTGGAGTTACATCGAGTTTCGCCCGACGTAAAGTTTTGTATGTTCCACCAGTGCAAACTAACCCCCAACCTAATTTTTGGAGTTTTTTAGCAAAAGCAACAACCCCTTTTTTATCAAAAACTGAAATTAAAGCTAGTTTCTCCATAAATAATTTGGAAAATCCGGCAGGAAATCAAGACTAAATTAGCAGATATTATGAAAAATAAGAAGACTTGTTTTGTTCGTTGCCATTCACAAAATAAGAAGACTTGTTTTGTTCGTTGCCATTCACAAAATAAGAAGACTTGTTTTGTTCGTTGCCATTCACAAAATAAGAAGACTTGTTTTGTTCGTTGCCATTCACAAAATGAAAAGTAGCTTAACTGAAGGGTTCTTCTTCAGAATCAGTAATAACCGTGTGAGGATGGCTTTCGCGTATTCCAGCAGTGGTTACTTGCCAGTAACTTGTGGCCCAAAGATTGCTTATTTTACGCGCACCATAGTATGCCATGGCTGTACGCAGCGAAGCTACTAATTTTTTTAGAACGTTTGAAACCGAACCTTTATAAGGTACTCGTCCGGCAACTCCCTCGGCGACTTCTTTCTGCAAATAACGATCGTAGCCCCGGACTTTAATCGCCTCGTAAGAGCCCATACCTCGATATTTTTTATATCGTCGGCCATCCGCTGAAATTATAATATCACCGGGCGCTTCGTCCGTTCCGGCAATCATTGAACCAAGCATCACCGAGTTTGCTCCAGCTGCAAGAGCTTTTGCTATATCTGCCGGATAAACAATGCCGCCATCTGCTATCACCGGAACCTTCGATCGCTTTGCAGCCTTAGCGCATTCGGCAATTGCCGTAAATTGCGGCACACCTACTCCCGCTACATCCCGAGTGGAACAAATTGATCCGCAGCCTACCCCAACCTTCACGGCATCCGCACCTGTTTTAATAAGATCTTTAGTAGCTTCGGCAGTAGCTACATTACCAACAATAAGTTGTATTTTTGGAAATGCTCGTTTTAATAGCGGGATTGCTTTTAAAACATTTTTGTGATGCCCGTGAGCTTTATCAACCACCAAGACATCTACCCCAGCCTTCACTAAAGTCGCCGCTCTTTGCAATGAATCTGTTCCTACGCCTATCGCAGCAGCAACTAAAAAGCGTCCCGAAGTATCTTTACTTGCATTTGGATAAGATTTAATTTTCGTCAGATCCTTCCAAGTAATAAGCCCTTTTAAAGCTCCTTTGTTATCAACGATTGGAAGCTTCTCAATTTTGTATTTTTTTAAAATTTTTTCGGCTTGAGTAAGTGTAGTCCCGACTTCTGCGGTAATCACTCCTTTCGCAGTCATAACTTCACCGACTTTTTTTGACAAATTTGTTTCTAACCGTAGGTCTCTTTCGGTGATGATGCCTTTCAAACGATTATTATTGACAACCGGTATCCCTGATATGTGGTGCTGCCCCATTAGAAGTTTCGCCTCTTCGAGTGTCGCACCAGGGTCTAGTGTAACTGGTTCGCTGATGACCCCAGATTCGCTCCGCTTTACCCTTTTTACTTGCTCAACCTGCTCCTCTATCGAGAAGTTACGATGAATTACCCCAATCCCACCAAGTCTCGCTACAGCTATAGCCATATCGGCTTCTGTCACAGTATCCATTGCTGCGGAAATTATCGGCATATTAATAGTTATTTTCTTCGTCAGTCTGGTGGAGATTTTTACTTCGTGAGGCAATACGGAAGATGCAGCAGGCTCAAGAAGTATATCGTCAAATGTCAGTGCTAATCCCTTAAATCTAGCCGCCATTGCTAATTATATAACAGAAAAGCAATAGGCTGGCAAACAAATGGTGGTCGTGCCTGGATTCGAACCAGGGGCCTTACGGATGTGAACCGTACGCTCTAACCAACTGAGCTACACGACCAAATATAAGATTATTCACAGAAATTTAAAGTTAATTTTAGCAAAATCACCGTTGCGCAGCAATAGGTTTTGAACGTATACTAAAAATAAACAATCCCAACATGGACGCTCAGAAGTCTTCTATTTGGTCCACAATTGTCGATATCATTGAAACAATAGTAGTGGCGGCTGCTATTTTTATAGTTGTCTATTTATTCCTGTTGCAACCTCATCAAGTCAAAGGCGCTAGTATGGAACCAAATTTTCATGACGGAGAATATATCCTCACAGATAAAATAACTTACAGATTCGGCGAACCCCAAAGAGGCGATGTGGTTATTTTCAAATCACCCACAAACCCAGATGTTGATTTCATTAAAAGGATAGTAGCTTTGCCTGGTGAAAGAATAGAAATAAAAAATAACAAAGTTATTATTTTTAATAACCAAAACCCTGACGGTATCACTTTATCAGAGCCATACGAAATCATGGAACCAATCGCCGGTGGTTCTCACTTGCGAGAAGGCAAAATCGTCAAGGTACCAGTAGGAAATTATTTTGTTTTCGGTGACAACCGAACTCATAGTTTTGATTCTAGAGAATGGGGGCCATTGAAAAAGTCAGAGATTATTGGAAAGGCATGGGTACGTTATTGGCCGTTATCTAAAATTTCGCTAATTAAAAGGTTTAAAATACCTATTTGATCTACTGCGATGTAAGTTTTTTATAGATTTTGTCTAGTTGTTCTGCGGTATTAAAAATTAGTATTATTCTACCGCCTTTTACGGATCTATATAATTTCGTTGTGCAATTTGTGGCTTGAGCAATTTCTTCCTCCATTTTGGCAATATCCTCACTATGTTCGTACTCTCTTTTTGTCTTTGGCTTAATATCAGCCTTTGCTTTCATTCGTCGTACAAGTTCTTCGGTAGGTCTGACACCAAGATTCTCCGCTAGAATCTTTTTATATCCAGTAATTATTAAATTAACATCTTCCAAACCTAGTAATGCTTTTGCATGGCCTTCAGATATTGCGTTTGAAAGTAAACCGTCCTTTAAAGCATCTGGCAATTCTAACAACCGTAGTGTGTTTGATATATAAGGTCCGCTTTTACTTACTCTTTGACCAATTTCTGTAGCCGTAATATTGAATTCTTCGATTAGCCTTTTGTAAGCCTGCGCCCTTTCAATTGGATTTAAATCAACCCTTTGCACATTTTCAACCAAAGCCATTTCTAGCATGCCTCTCGGGGTAGTTTCTCTAACAATACAGGGCAATTTTGCTAATCCTGCAAGTTTCGCTGCTCGCCATCGCCTCTCGCCGGCAATAATTTGATAACCAGCCGGAGTTTTTGCTACTACTAACGGTTCTAATAAACCATGCTCCCGAATAGACTCAGCTAATTCAACCAGTGAGTCAGGCATAATTTGCCCCCGCGGTTGCAAGGGGTTTGGTTGTAGAAGATCAATATTAATTTCTATTCCTTCAGTTTCTACTTCCATATTAATTATTTTTCACATCTATATATTTTTTACCCTTAGATTTCCTCATTGCGACGATACCTTGGTGTGTTGAAAATATCGTATGATCGCGCCCTATTTTGACACCTTCTCCTGGCAGATACACCGTACCTCTTTGCCGCACAATAATTTGGCCGGGGTTTACTGTCTCCCCACCATACAATTTCAGGCCAAGCCTTTTACCTACCACATTTACACCTTGTCTAGCTTTTGATCCACCTGCTTTTTTATGCGCCATTTATTTTCCCTTTATACTCTCGATTAATATTTTGGTTTTTAGTTGACGATGACCAACACTACGGTGGTAACCTGTTTTAGGCTTGTACTTTAAAACATTTACTTTTTTATCTTTAAACTGATCTAGGATCTTCGCCTGCACATTTGCATCAATCGTCGGCTTACCAACCGTAACCTTCTCATCCTCAACTAAAAGTAGGACTTCGTTAAAATTTATTAAATTATCTTCTTGCTTATTTTGACTACTAGAGGGTTGCTCGATTTTTTCAACTGCGATGGTTTGACCTTCGCTGACCTTATATTGTTTTCCTCCTGTTTTTATTACCGCATACTTCATCACAGACTCCTAACAGTAGACTAAATAATATAGGCTCTTATTCAATGTGTCAACTGGCAATATATGTATCAAACATATCCTGAGTATTTTTTGCTGATTGGACAAAACCAAGGAAAATAAACAGAGAAAGTATTGAACTACCACCAAATGATAAAAACGGCAGGGTTACTCCACTAACTGGGAATATACCCATATTCATGGCTGCATTGATAAAAAATTGAGTCGCAATGATAAAACCCACGCTAAAAATAAAAATTTTACTGTTTCTTTGTTTCATTTCACTTGCAAGCCTAAAAATACGGAAGATAAGAAAAGAAAACAATACTATTATTAAAGATAGCCCAATAAAACCCAACTCTTCTCCCGCAACTGAAAAGATAAAATCGGTCCTACTTTCGGGTAAAAACTCTAAGTGTGATTGAGTACCACGACCAAAACCAAGCCCAGTTAATTGCCCGCTACCTAAAGCGATCAAGGCCTGAACAATGTTATAACCAGCTCCCTGCGGATCAATATTAGGATTGAAAAAGGTTAATATCCGACTTTTTTGATAACCTTTTAAAATAAAACCCCAGATTAATGGGGTCGTAACCAATAATATTAACGTCGTAATAATCAAATGGTACACGTCCAAACCCGCGATAAATACAATAAAAAACCACAAAACAAGTAGCAAAAAGCTGTTGCTTAAATCAGGTTGACTAGCAACCAACGCAACCGGAATAATTATCAAAAATATTGATATTAACAAATTTTTAAAGTTACTAGGGTTATTTATAGAAATAAAACTTGCCAAAGCCAAAGCTAGTACTGGCTTAGCCAACTCAACCCCCTGAATCGTAACAAAACTAAAATCCAACCAACGAGTTGACCCTCTAATTGGGTCACCAAAAAATAAGGTGATGGCTAATATTACTAATATGATGATATATAGGATCGGTGCAGAACGAACGATAGTGTTAAAGTTAAATCTACTAATTAAAAAAAATATAATTATTGAGAAAATAACATAAACAATTTGCCTAACAAAAAAAGAAGGGTCTGTATCAAACGAGGTGCTAAAAATCAATAATAATCCAATACTAGTTAATAGTATCGCTGGAATAATTAAAGTAAAATCGATTATTTTTAAAAATTTGGCCATGCCTACTAATCTTTAGCTACCTTCGACTTTCAAAATATCCCCTTTTTGTATTTTTACCGCTAATGTCTCACTTTTGATGAATTTTTCGAATTCTTTTGGCCAATTTGGTGCGTAAACAATCACGCGCGAGTTGAAAGCTACCCCTAACTCCTTTCTTTTTTCTTGAATCCTACGAACTAAATCTCTTGCCTCGCCTTCTTTTTTAAGCTGGTCAGTTATTCTTATATCAAGACGCACCTTTTCTTTTTGCGACGAGTTGAATTTGACACGTTTTACGTTCAGCTCACTAGCTATAACTTTTTCTGTTTCTGAATTTAATTTCCTGCCAACTTTGTAACTTAACAAATTAAGAGGTTGTCTTACCTTAATTTTTCTTTTTTTCCTGATTGCATGCGCTGCTTCAACGATCTCGCGTGCTTTTTTCATTTGTTTCTCTAAATTTGAATCGATATCTGAGTTATTTATTTCGGGCCAATTAGTAAGATGGACCGACTCTACTTTGGCGAGATTTGTGTAAATTTCTTCTGACATGAATGGGATCATAGGTGCCAAAACCCTCGCATAGGTAGTTAGGATAATCCAAAGATTTTGATAAGCATCGTCTTTAGACTCCCCATTTTTAACTGTCGGCCCAACCCGACTTCTTATTTGCCGCACATACCAATTTGAAAGATCATCGACCACAAAAGACTCAGCTTCATTTACAGCTAAGACAGCATCGTATTTTTCTAAAGCTTTTTGAATAATTCCAACGCTCCGCGCAAGTCTAGATAAAATCCACCGATCTAGTATATTATTTGGGTTAAACTTCACGCTTTTTGGTTTCCAATTATCTATCTGTGCGTAGTTAACAAAAAAGGTGTAGACGTTCCAAAGTCGCAGGTGAAAATATCGCCGAATCTCATCTGCAACGTGATAGCCAAAATTCACATTGTGTTCTGGATTGGTTCTTAGATACAACCAACGCATTACGTCAACACCAATTTTCTCCGCGGACTCATTAAACTCTATTGCATTGCCTTTGCTTTTATGCATCTCCTCCCCCTTCTCATCCTTCACCATTCCGTGACCGAGAAGATTCTTAAATGGAGCCTTATTCTCTAATCCAGCACTCATTGCAATCAATGAATAAAACCAATTTTTGAATTGCCCAGGGAAAGCCTCTACAATAAAATCGGCTGGAAACCACTCTTTCCAATAACTTTTATCTTCAAAATATTTCAGGGTAGAATATGGAACAATCCCAGCATCAAGCCAAGGGCTACCAACGTCAGCTATCCTTGAGGCGGCTTCCCCGCATTTTGAGCATTTTATTTTAACCTGATCCAACCAAGGGCGATGTGGTGAATTACCATTAAAATCTTTCCAGCCTTCAATTGCTTTTTTTTCTAACTCTTCTTTCGAACCGATCACTTCAAAATTACTACATTTGTCACACTCCCAAATCGGCAAAGCCAATCCCCAATAACGCTTTTTTGATATTAGCCAATCATGCATATTATTAAGCCAATCAAGCTCTCGATTGTATCCCCATTTTGGAATCCAGTTGATTTGTTTAATCACGTCTTTCATTAGATTTCGATAAGTCTTACCCTTCTCCGGATCCTTCTTATCCATCGCGATATACCATTCATCAACCACCCGCCAAACAAGCTCAGTTTTGCAACGCCAACAAACTGGATAGCGGTGCTTGTAATCTTCCTCGGCTAATAAATAATTTTTCTTTTTTAGATAATCAATAATTATTTCAGGGTAATTTTTGGCATTTTTACCCGAGAATTCACCTAACTCGTCTAAATAAACTGCTCCCTCATCGATTAATTCGACAACCGGTAAATTTTCTTCTTGAGAAAGTTTGAAGTCTTCTTCGCCCGCTCCGGGAGCGATATGAACTAAACCCGTTCCTTCGTTTTCGGTAACAAGTTCTTCTGAAGCTATTACGTTGTGGAAGTTACTTGGTTTGGATTTTTTTGCCTCGTGTAACCTTGCAAGATCATCAAACGGACCACTGTATTTGAACTTTACCAATTCTTTCCCTCTAAACACCCCACCTACTCTTTTTAACGAAACCTTTTTTTCGCCTAAGGTTCTAGCAACCCTTTCTTTTGCGTTACTTGCGAAAAGCACTTTCTCTCCCTCTAGTTCAAAAGCCTCATAATCAAATTCTGGGTTGATTGCGACGGATACATTCCCCGGCAGTGTCCACGGAGTCGTTGTCCAGATAAGAAGACTAAAGTTTTGCCCAATTACTGGATATTTAACAAATACTGCTTTATGAGTTAACTCTTGGTATTCTTCAGTTAAAATTTCGTGCTGGGAAATAGCTGTCCCACAACGAGGACACCAGGGAACACTATCCCGACCTTTATAAAGCCAACCTTTTTCATGAATATTTTTTAGATAATGCCAAATCGCGTAGTTATTGCGGTCAGAAGAGGTGTGGTAAGAACCATCCCAGTCCATAAAATATCCGAGACGCTTACTCTGCTGTGTTTGAATCTCGGATAGTTTTTTGACCCGCGCTTTGCAGAGGTTAACAAACTTCGCAATGCTATCGAAAACTTTTCCTGGGACAAGGTTCTCAATATCTCTTTTCGTTTTTAAGCCTAATTCTTTTTCCACCTCAACCTCAACCCAAAGACCTTGCTCATCAAAACCGTTTTGGAATCTCTGCCTGTACCCTCTCATGTTAAAAAAACGTTGCCAAAGATCTTTATAAGTTCGTCCCCATGCGTGGTGAACACCCATTGGGTTATTAGCAGTTATCGGACCATCGATAAAGGAAAATTTTTTGGTAGCTTTTTGGTTTTTCTGAAGGTACTTTCTCACAATTCCAGACTTGTACCAAAACGATAAAAGTCTTCTCTCGATTTGCGTGAAATCCACCCTCGAAGATACGGGTCTAAACATAAGGTTATATTATATCTCGTCAGAGAAACAAGAGAAAGCTTTGCTTTCTGCGTCGCTATCTCTCCGACGTCGAGATGTAATAGATCGCTTTGCGATCTGCGTCGCAGCTGCGACTACGAAGATGATTATATATTAATTTGCTAATTGGTGTAATACGCCTTGAAGATTATCCTTGGATTAAACAAATATCGCTTAGAGGCATAAATAACAAACTTAACGACCGTGCAAGTTAAAAAGATTAGTCCTCCCCTCAAACATAAGTCGAGGGGCAAGCTTAGCAACCAAAGGTAAGATTGCTAAACTACTAAAACTCGAACTCTAGCTGTTTTCTAGCTCTTGTTCTACCTCCTTTTTTACCTATCTCTGAGTAAAAGGCTGGTCCGTGTTTTTCTTTAACTTTTTCCCCGCCTTTTTCACCTATGTTGGAGTAGAATTCTGGACCATATGTCTTTTTGGTAGCTTGTCCACCTTTCCTTCCGATCTCAGAATAAAAAGACGGCCCATACTTTTTCTTCACAGCTAACCCACCACGCCTGCCTGCTTCTTCTGTCGTCATTGTCATAAATTTCAGGTAGCAGTCCGCAGATATCAGAATCTGTTTTCACCAGCTTTCTGCTAACTACTTGCTACTTACCGGTTATTTTCACCTCCCTTCAATAGGTATTTCACAATATAGAGATTTTCTTAAATTGTCAAGTATGGGCAGATTATTAGTATATAGATGGTAGGTTATGTGACAATAATACTGTAACTATTAGGTTTTGATTTGTCAAGGGTTTGTTTAGTCTTCACTAGAAAAACCCCGACATCTATCGGGGTTTTTCTGTTGTGTGCTACCCTCGTAACATATTTAAAGACGCCCGTTTTTCAAACGGGCTTTGCACACAACCTACTGTTAAATATAGTATAGTTATATCGTCAGAAAATCAACAATCAACCAGGCTTGTTTATTTTGGTGGGATGTAACTCCTTGCGGACTGTTACTTTATGTTGTAGTATTGATTGGTAATTTTAGCATAATAGCAATATTCAATAAAATTTTTCATGTGTTATTTTTTATGCTCAAAAACACAATTTACAATACTATATAAATTATGAAATCCGCGGATTCAAAGCCTTTATTTACACTTTCGGTAGCCGCCGAAATCATGGGAGTACACCCAAGAACATTAATGATTTATGAGGCGGAAGGTTTGGTGATTCCTTCAAGAACCAAAACAAACCGAAGAAGATATTCTCAAAAAGATATAAAAAAACTGCAATTTATAAGATTCTTAACCAATAAAAAGGGTGTTAATTTAGCCGGTGTGGCCTTCATCTTCAAATTGATTAATCAATCTGAGAAAATTGGTTTCAACCTCCAAAGTAATGTGTTCCCCGATTTTACCGAAAAAAGCATAATGTGATTGATAGCTAATTTAATTGACGCTTGCTTGTTGACATCTAGATTCGGATTTGATACCAATGTTGTACAATTTTGTGAGTGTGAGAAAATAAGATAACTTTATTGCTTCTTTATATTACCTCGAACTCCCTGCGATGCCCTCCGTAGGGAGTTCATTTTTCATTTTTCATAGCTAAAGACAAGCCTTGATAAACTGATCGTAAAGCGGGTGGGGCTTAAGCGGCCTAGATTTAAACTCAGGATGAAATTGTGTGCCGACAAAAAAAGGGTGGCTTGCTAATTCGATCATCTCGACTAGTTTCCCATTGGGACTTGTACCAGAAATTATTAATCCAGCTTTTTGCAGTTTTTGTTTGTAATAGTTGTTAAATTCATATCGATGCCTGTGACGCTCGTACGCTAGATTCGTTTTATAAGCTTTTTTAGCAAGAGTACGTTCAACTATTTTACAAGCAAAAGATCCTAATCTCATTGTACCACCATATTCTCGACCAATTAGCAATTTTTCCTGTTTTGGCATAATATGAATTACCGGGTTGGGTGTCTTTGGATCAATCTCAGTGGTATGAGCCTTGGGCAAACCAGCTACATTACGTGCAAACTCAACCGTGGCAAGCTGCATACCATAACAAAGCCCGAAATACGGTTTCTTAGATTCTCTCGCATATTTTATCGTGTTTAATATCCCATCTATTCCTCTCCCCCCAAAACCTCCTGGTACGACAATGCCATTCATATGTTTTAGAGATTCTTCTATACTTTTGCCTTTTTCAAAATCCTCGCTATCTATCCAAAAAAGTCTCGCCTTAGCACCGTTGTCCCATGCAGCATGTTTTATCGCTTCAATAACCGACACATATACATCCTCAAGTTGAAAATTCCCCGTAGCGAAATATTTGCCTACCACCGCGATTCTTAATTCCTTTTTTGCGTTTTTTATTTTATTGACTAGTTTATCCCAGTCTCCTAAATCTTTCTTACGATCCGGAAGCTTAGCTTTCGTCAAAATCTTCTGACCAATTTTCTGGGTATCCAGCACTCTAGGAACGCGATAAATAGTATCAACATCAGGATTTGATATCACATCATCCCCTGCTACATTACAAAATAAAGCTAGTCTTTCCCTCCGTCTTTTATCCATTGGTAATTCAGCCCTACCAACAATAATATCTGGTTGAATCCCCAAGGAATTTAACATCCGAACCGATTGTTGCACCGGTTTAGATTTCATTTCACCTAAATGTTCCGGGATAGGTAAATACGCAACATGTACATGCAATACATCCCCTGGACTTTTTAATCCCATAATTCTGCTGGCTTCAAAAAACAACATATTTTGGTACTCACCTACGGTCCCTCCTAGTTCGATAAGCACGAAATCGGCATCACGAACACGGCCTGCTTCTTTGATTCGGTGAATAATTTCGTCTGTTATATGCGGAATAGCCTCCACATCCTCGCCGTCATATTCGAAGGAACGCTCTTTGTTTATAACCGACTGATACACTTGCCCAGTGGTTATATAATTTGCCCGTGAAAGTGATAAATCTAAAAATCGTTCGTAATGGCCTAAGTCTTGATCGGTTTCGATACCATCGTCAGTCACAAAAACCTCACCGTGCTCTTGGGGACGAATAGTACCCGCATCAATATTTAGATACATATCTATTTTTACCGGCGAAACCTTGTAACCTTTTGATTGAAGGATTGTAGATAAAGAGGCGGTGGTGATACCTTTTCCAATTCCAGAAATTACACCACCGGATATAAAAATATATTTCGTTTTACTCATACATTTTTGCTTTCTCAACAGCTAGAAAATAAAAAATATATTTCTTCTTGCCCACCGTAGCTTTAGCGAAGGCGGGACCTGCCCTTTTAGCCATCAAAAAAGCCCCGGGGGTATGTATTTTGGGGCCCACCATTAATATACTTTTTTGTTTACCTGGATGTCAATATGGCTTTCACCTTTACCTTGTAAAAATTATACATTTATGGATGACTTACCCTTCTAAAACGTTTATCAACAACCCTCTGATTTGATCTGGAATCGTAAATTATTTATAATCGCAAGATTACATCTCGCGGATATATCTCCAGCGAGTTATAATCGCAAGATTACATCTCGCGTAGGAGCGAAAGCGACGCAGAAAGCTTCAGCTTTCTTAGCCGAAGGCGCAGCACGCGAGAGTACCTAAATAATTGAGTGTTTAGCGAAATTATTTAGTCACGAAGCTGGCTATTGTTTCTCTAGCGAGATATAATTAACACTGATGAGTAATATTGTTTTAGCTGCTATTGTTTTAGTTGCTGGGTTAGCTTTTATAGTATTCGTTATGTTTTTTGCTACTCGAAAAAGACGGGACCAAACTACTTTCACACAGCCTTCCGAAAATAAAACAAACGAGCAAATAGATTCAACGCTCGATAGTGATCGAGACCGCATTCCAGACACAGAGGAAGTAAACCGTTATGGTACAGACCCACACTCTTACGATACCGATAAAGATGGGATTGGTGATAGAGAGGAAATTATCCAAAGGACTGATCCTACTTCTGTGGATACAGACAGAGACAACTTAACCGATCTTCAAGAACGCTACGCAGGCACCGACCCTACCCACCCAGACACTGATAGAGACGGGATTTCTGATAGTCAGGACAAAGATTAATCAGTATTTTGTGATAAATTCTGACGCATAAAGACCTGCATATCAAACGATTAAATTTTCTCTTCAGAACACTCATACTTAATATTATGAGGTTTCGCCTTCAGGTTTTTCCTCACCTTCCGGTTTTGCTTCTCCTGTACCTTCTTCTGGAGCTGGGGTCGGAGCTTCACCACCTTCGGTTCCGCTTTGCACCCCACCTGGAGCATCGCCTCCTGCTTCTCCACCAGGTACTACTTCTTCTTTCTTTTCTTCATCTTGCATTTCTGCCACCTCCATTCTTAAAAATACAACAATACTATTAATAATAGAGAAAAGTCAGATAAAAATCCAGGCTTTTTAAGAAAGGAAATTCATCAAAACAGGGGGAGGGCAAGGTTACCTTTGCCGCATAAAAGCTGGAATGTCAAACTCGTCAGTTTCTTCACCAGCCTCGGCGGCTCAGTTGCCTTCTTGGACGGTGACAACTGCCCTCAAAACTCCTGTTATCTCGCTCATTTTATATGCATTATCTGAAATAGTCAACGCGACTAATCTAACCTAGAGATAATCCAGAAGTAACTAACTTACTTTACTAGAAGCATAAATTACGAGTATTTTTTGTCAGCAGTCTGCCTCAATATGATTTTACTTGTGTCTTCAAGAATTTCATTTACTTCGTTAAATGATTCAACCATTACATTATCTGTCCAAGTAACAGCCCAATCTTTGAAACCCAGACCCACTTTAGGATTGTGTAAAGGTAGCGGGGGGAATTTAGAAACAGACTGTGTGAATCTAGTACCGATAATTTTCTGATGTGTATAAAACCTTCTATACTTTATCAACTCGGATAAAAGGGCTGACGATTTAAATCTACTAAGTGGTATATTGAGTCCCAAGCGTATTATCTTCTTATCTTTCAGTATTTTATCGAAATTGATTTGATTGTCCGTATAACCTAGCAGCAATACTTCATTCAAGAACTGACAAAGCTTTTCCCTAAAAATATATAAGCGATAAATAAAATTCTCTATATTATAAATTATTTCATCAGTAACAAGCGACATTGTAATTCTATCTTTATTTCCTTCTTCTCGATAGGTTTCATATTTAAAAAGCGACTTCAAAGTAAGTTCGCGAGCGGTGGCTAAACCAAACTTGTTTTGCCAGACCTCGTAAAAATAAGAATCTTTTTTAGGATTGAGAATGTCTTGTAATTTGACCCAAGATGGTGATACTCCCCTCATTTTTATTTCCATAATAATACTCTAGTGCTTGAACTAGAATATCTTTTTCCACCTTTTAAATGCTTTAACATCCCTTGGGCTTAGCTTAAACCACTCACCCTTCATCCTTTTATCTTTAAATCTGTTGTCCCAATACAGCTCTATGCCAGTCGGGTCGTCTGTAATTATCGAATGAATTCTTTCAGGATTTTCAGGAAGCTGAAGTCTAATTTCAGCACCTCTCCGTAAGCTATCCTTACTTTTACCTATTTTGTAATGGCCCCCAACCTTATAAAGATATACCTCACCAACTTCAATATCTTTATCTTCTTTCGAGCTATAATCCTCTGTTTCTAATTGTTCGAAAATAGGTTTACAAATGTTCAATATATCGTCATGACCAGGATGCTTCTCGCAATAATTTATTAAATCGCATAAAAAGTCTTTTTTTCTTCTCTTATCTATCTGTGCGTAATGAAACTTTGGGTTACTTACAAATTCAACTCGCATCTCACCCTTAGTAAAGTATCTACCTAACTTTCGAATTAAATATATTGCGTCTTTTTCAACAACTCCCTCATCATATTTTCGCCATGGTTCGTTTCTCTTAAAACCAGCCTCTTCTAAAACACCACCCCAATTTGGCCAGTATTTTCCCCATTCCCAAGGTCCTATTTCAGTTTCGTTTCTAAAACTCTTAGAACCTAACGGTTTACCACCATTTTCCTTGGCGGTTCTTTTGACTTCGTCTAAAATCTCTTGTTTAGTTGACATCTTACACTCCGTGAGTATTAATAAAAACTATATTACAGCTCCAAGATACTTGGCGTCAACAAACACTACTTCAGTAAACAGATTGTTAAAAATAACTATTATCCGTGTGAGTATAATACGTGTTACAGACGCTTGATTGAGGCTAAAATTGACACCTAGTCACTTCTAAAGTCCCATAACCACCAAAAAACTCCCTTTTACAGGAGCTGGAAGACTATCTTAGTGGTCTATTCTTAAATTAGCGCTGACGCATAAAGGCCGGGACGTCGAATTGATCATCAGCCTCGCCACTTTCAGCAGAGCCGTCGCCTTCGGTGGCGGTCGCTACAGCAGGCAAAGATTCGAGGGCTTCCTTTGTTTCGACTGCGCGAACTCGGTCTTCGGCAAAACCAGTAGCAATTACCGTGATTTTCACTTGATCAACCATATCCTCATCAATTGACGCTCCAAAAATTATGTTTGCATCAGAGTCTGCCGCCGAAGAAATTATCTTAGCCGCTTCATCTACTTCAAACATTGAAACGTCTGGCCCACCGATAATATTAAATAGTATCCCCTTTGCCCCCTCTATCGAAATCTCAAGTAGCGGAGAGGCAATTGCTGCTCTTGCGGCACTAGCGGCACGTCCTTCACCAGATCCAAAACCAATTCCCATGAGTGAACTACCAGCATTAGTCATGATCGTACGTACGTCAGCAAAATCCACATTAATAAGCCCAGGAAGAACAATGATATCTGATATTCCTTGAACACCTTGACCGAGTACAGAATCTGCTACCTTAAACGCTTCAAGCAAACTCATCTTTTTGTCAACTACATCGAGCAATCTCTGGTTCGGAATCACAATCATCGTATCGACTTTATTTTTAAGCTCCTCTATCCCTTCCTCAGCCACTATTCGCCTATGAGCACCTTCAAAAGAAAATGGTTTGGTTACCACCGCAACAGTCAAAGCACCATTTTTCCTAGATATATCAGCCAATATCGGGGCTGCTCCAGTACCAGTTCCCCCACCCATACCAGCGGTTAAAAATACCATGTCAGCATCTTTTATCATTTCTTCAATTTTATCGGTGCTTTCTTCTGCTGACTTTCTGCCAATATCAGGATCGCCTCCACTACCCAACCCTTTGGTAAGCTGTTCGCCTATTTGGACTTTGATTGGAGCAAGGCAAGTTAGGAGGGCTTGTGCATCAGAATTTATTCCAACAAAATCAACACCTTGAATCTGTTGAAGGGAAATCATGGAATTGAGAGCATTTGAACCACCGCCACCAATTCCAACTACTTTAATCTTGGCAAAACGATTTACTTCTGGTTTTATCAGCATAAAGCCCGCCCTGTAAAAAACAAAAAAGAGGTTTAACTATTTAAGATTAACGTATAATAAATTTTTTGTCAATTGTAAACTTTAAGGAATTAAACTACGCACCCAACCAGCAATTTTTTTCACCAGGTCAGCAACATTTTTACCTTTACCCAATGAAATTCTAACTCTTGGAGCCGATACTGAAAACTTCTCGCCAAACAATAAAAGGCCTGTTGAATTTGAATAGGCAGGTGACGTTATTTCATCAATTAGACCCCCCACCCCTTTGGGCGAGGCGATCCGCACCGGCATTCTCAACACTTCTTTACCCACGTTGGGTAAAAGTATCGTCTCGGCTGCTCCTCCAGTAATTACCAGTCCTGCTGGTAAAAGCCCGGCAAAACCAGCCCTTTTTATTTCCATACCAATCAAGGTAAAAATCTCGGTTAGTCTTGGTCTAATTATTCCGTCTGTTAGAGTTTTTTTAGATAAAGTTCCCAAATCCTCAGTTATTCCTAATTTCGATATATCAATTTCACCAGCCTTATCTTTTTCATCTTGTTCGTTTTCTTCATCAACTTTACTTAATTTTTTACCGCTCAAAGCTAACTTTATCTTCTCTGCTGATTCGAGAGAACTACGCAGTCCTATTGCTAAATCGTTAGTGATGTTCTTCCCACCAATTGGAATAACTGCCGAGTGGGCAATTGAACCGTCAACATACAAAGCAACATCTGTTGTCCCGCCTCCAATATCTACCAACGCTACACCCAACTCCCTTTCGGTGTCCGTCAAGGTTGACTCTGCACTAGATATACCGGAAAAAACCAAACCTTCTACATCAATACCAACTTGTTGGATACACTTAGCTAGATTCCTCAAAGAAGTAGTTGCTCCAGTAATGATATGTGTTTCAACTTCCAAACGAACACCAGTCATCCCAACTGGATCTTTTATTCCCTCCTGTGAATCCACAATGTAATCTCGCGGTATTACATGAATAATTTCCCTTGATGAAGGTGTTGATATCGCTTGAGCAGCTTCCACAACTCGACGCACATCATCTTCATTGATTTCATTTTCGCCACCAGCCACCGCAACAACACCTCGTGAATTCAAAGATGAGATATGCACTCCGCTCACACTTACAAAACAAGATGAGGCGCTTACTCCAGCCATTCGTTCGGCAGATTCCAACCCTTCAGCAATAGCGCTAACAGCTTCGTCAATATCAACAACCTGACCTTTTCTAATACCTTTTGATTCAATACTAGAAACGCCAATCACCGTCAAATCACCCTCAGACGAAGTTGAAATAAGTATTGTTATTTTTGACGAACCTATATCTACACCAACAATTATTTTTTCTCTAGCCACTTCACCCTCTTCTGAATTTCGTCATAGACTAAATAAATTAAATATTAATAGATTAATTTATTGACCATAACGCACCACTAATTTATTAAACCTAAAATCCACTGAAGATATCACTTTATTATCTATTTTAGCTTTGGTAAGAAGGGTTTGTAAAGTACCACTCTGCGATTTAATACTTTTTTCAGAGGTCAAAATAACTTCAATACCTTCTTGGCTTTTAATTTTGTAAATATGCTCAGTTATTTTTTCGATTGCGGTAATATTTAGAATTTTTCCATCGATTTCGCTTGTTATTTTTTCTTCAAAAGAAATTTCTTTTTGATTATCTTTATTTTCTGTTTTCAATAAAACGGCATTTTTCACTTTAGCGAATAGTTCACCTGGAGAAACTTGACTTACCTTAAGTAAACTAAATATTGAACCTGCAGCGACAAAAATAATGATAATAATTTCTAACCAGGTTCGAAGTCTCGCTTTTTGAGTGTGGGTTTTCTGAGTGGTAAAAACTTTTTGTTTTGATTTCTCAAATCTCATTATTAATCTCTTACCAATTTTATTGCCTCATTCACAAAAACCTCAGCAGCATCAGGTATAATCAGTTTCTTTGCTTTTTTTGCATTGTTTTTATAATAATCATATTTGAATATAATTGCGTTTATCGCTGCTAGAAGTCTTGTTGGTGTAAGTCTATCTTGTTTTAACACGACTGCAGCCCCGATATTTTCCATCATTTGGGCGTTTTTCTCCTGCTCATTTGCACCAGCCCACGGCAAAGGTATAAATAAAGAAGGGACTCCCAAGACGGCTGCCTCACTAACTGTATTCGCGCCTGATCGCCCTACCAATAAAGAAGTTCTGGAATAAACTTCGTCAAGTTCTTTACTATTTAACCATTTATACACTTTGTACCGACTTTTTAATTTCTGAGGTAACTGGGAAACTCTAGCAGTCAACATTTCATAATCCTTGTATTTTTCCGCTCCGCCAGTTTGATGAATAACCTCATACTTTTCTAATAGTTTCTCAATTATTTCAAGTACCGATTCGTTTATTGAATGGGCTCCTTGGTTACCACCAGTGATAAATATTACGGGTCTAGAAACTCGTTGCTTTTTAATCGTTAATATTTCATTTCGAATAGGTATACCAGTTAATACACTTTTATTTTTAGGAAAATAAACACTAGAATCAGGCCATGAATATGCAATTTTTTTAGCAAAGTGAGAAATAATCTGATTAGCCAAACCTCCTTTAACCGTTTGTTCGTGGGTTATTGCTGGAATACCCAACATCCAAGAAGCAATAACAACCGGGAGTGCCACATAACTACCAAAAGAGACTACAACATCAGGCTTTTCTTGGCTTAATATCAGCAGTGCTGAAAATAATCCAATTGGCGAGCGTAACAAACTAGGCAGAGTGTATCTAGTAAATCTTCTCTGTAATCTCCCAGCGTTTATCGCGTAAAATTTTATCCCCAAACTTGGTATTATTACTGATTCCGCACTTGGGGTTGGGTCACCTTCGGTCGCTTTTGACCTGCCGATAAAAAATATTTGACCCAAATCTCGTTTTTTCAACTCACTTATAACTGCTAACGCCGGGGTCAAATGCCCTCCACAAATTGCAATTTTCATATATTACCCTATTTAAATTGAGACCAATCTCGTTTCCGCAAGGTTCAATTATACTCTACAAATAAAGTAAGGTTCAACAAAACTTTATATTTTAGCCCGGACCTGGGTATAACGGGAGATATTTAGTAAAATTGCCGCGGCCAATATAGTTGCCACTAAAGAACTTCCACCATACGAGATATACGGTAAAGGCACTCCAGTTAACGGTAAAAGTGCGGTTAAACCAGCAATATTGATAAAAGTTTGGATACTAATCCACATAGTTATCCCAACTGCCACAAGACTGGAAAATTTATCCGGTGCAGTCATTGCAATTTTAAACCCACGGAAAACTATCAAAAGGAAGAGTAATACTAAAATTATTGAACCCATAAAACCTAGCTCATTACCAATCACCGCAAAAATTGAGTCAGTAGTAACTTCGGGAATATATCCGTATTTTTGCCTAGACTCACCCAAACCCACACCAAACAACCCTCCGGAACCAATTGCGATTAGTGCTTGATTTATGTGATAACCAATCCCCCCTGGATCTATATTTGGATTAATAAAAGACAAAAGGCGTGCCTTTCGGTGGGGAGACGTAATAATATATATAGATGTTGCGGCCACCAGTACTGGAATAATAATTAATATTTGCCATAAAGCCCCACCCGCAATAAAAAACATACATAAACCTATCATTATGGTTATTATGGTAGTACCCATATCATTTTGGGCCATGACAATTGCCGATATTACACCGCTAATAATTAGGAAAGGAAAAATTTTATTTTTTTTCGAAAATAAAGCTCCCAAATAAATTATGAAGGCAAGTTTTGCAAATTCCGCAGGTTGAATCCCCACTATTCCAAACCTAAGCCATCTTTGTGCGCCGTAAATTTTGGGTCCTAAACCTGGTATAAAAACAGCTAGCAATAAAATAATAGCCAGAAGTATTAAAAAAGGCGCTGCTTTTTGCCAAAAAATATAGGGTATTTTAAATACAACAAAGCCTGCTATCACACCGCCAAACGCCCACATAACTTGGAGTCGGATCAAATAAAGCGGATCACCAAAATCACGCAAACTGGTCACCGGTGAAGCATTATAAACCATCAAAAGACCAAACAGTACTAAAAAGACAACCGCAAATAGTAGTATGAAATCTGGCCGATGAATTTGGGTTTTAACCGGTTTAACCATGGGCAGGCTACTATGAATTACAAATTTAAAATATGCAAAGCACACGCTCTGGCGAACTAGAAAAATTAAAAATGTTCCAGATTACACTATAGTCTATTTGCACAACGGATTCAAGCTTACCTTCTACGCGATCGTGTCATTATTTTAAATTTTTTACCGCATCCTTAAACTGATCTCCACGGTCTGGGTAGTTATTGAACATATCAAAAGACGCACAAGCTGGGGAGAGAATTACGACATCGCCTGGTTTGGATAGGTTTTCCGCTTTTTCAACAATTTCTTGCATGGTTTTTAACCCCTCAACAACCGTTCCAGAAAATTTACCAGCTGCGTTAATCGCTTCTTTGATCCGCTTTACCTCTTCACCAATCAAAATCATCACTTTGATGTTGTTGGTCAGGATTGTTTTAGCCATTTCTGTGAAGTCAGATTGTTTACCCGAACCACCAAGGATAACAATTTTTGGTTCTTTAAACGCCTTGATCGCAGCAATCGCTGTTTCTGGAGTGGTAGACGCTGAATCATTGTAAAATTTCACCTTACCGATTTCCCTAACGAATTCAAGTCTGTGCGGTAGACCTTTGAAGCTAATTACGGCCTGGTGAGTAATTTCTGGCGGAATCTCTAATATTCCAGCAACGGCTACGGCCGCCACGATATTTTGAAGATTGTGCTCACCGGGAATTTTAACCTCATCCGCCCTAACTATGGTTGTCCAACCATCAATTACAGAAACAACAAAACCTTTATCGATGTAAGAACCCCGTTCCACTGTTTCTTTAATCGAAAAATAGTACCTTTTAGCGCGAGAAATATCCCCCAATTTTAACGAGCTTGGGAAATCCTTATTGATAACCACAAAATCATTTTCATTTTGATACCTCACAATTGGCTCTTTGGATTTTGTGTACTCCTCAATATCTTTGTGCCAGTCAAGATGCTCGGAAGTAATCATCAAAACGACGGCGATATGCGGGCTTTTCTCCAGATCCATAAGCTGAAAGCTGGAAAGTTCCAACAACACAATAGAATCCCGCTTTAATTTATCAATAAATTGAAGTGGCGGAACCCCAATGTTACCGCCTAGATAAGCGTCTTTACCTGCCTTTTTGAGAATTTCAAAAATTAAGCTTGCGGTTGTCCCTTTGCCCTTTGTTCCAGTTATACCAACGATCGGCGCCGGGCAAAGGTCAAAAAACAATTTGGTTTGAGAGGTGATAATAGTACCTCTTTTTTTGGCATCAACTAATTGGGGTAGATCTGGTCTGACACCCGGGGAGCGAAAAATGAGTTCAAAGCTAGAAAAATCGGAAAGGTAGTCTTTACCTAGAACCAGCTTGATAGGGAGTTTTCGGATTTCTTTTATCTGCCCAGTACCAAATTGCTCTTCGCTCTTCTTATCAAGTAAGGCGACGTTTGCTCCTTTTGAAATCAAATACGCTGCGGACGACAACCCTTCAACACCAGCCCCAATTACGGCAACTTTTTTATCTTTGAGATTCATAAGGAAATTTTACAACAGGGCAATGAAAAGGCCAACAAAGCTTGCGATAGCTCCCGCAAGCCAAAATCGCATGGTTACTTTAGTTTCATCCCAACCTTTTGCCTCAAAATGATGGTGCAACGGTGCAGCGATAAAAACGCGTTTCTTAAAAAAACCTTTGCTAAACATCTGACCCAATGAACTAGCTGCCTCCAAAACAAACACAAATCCTACTAAAGGCAGGATCAAGCTAGAATTTATCATCAAAGCAATCACCGCAAGTATCGCCCCTAGAGAAAGGGCGCCTGTATCACCAAGCCAGACTCTTGCTGGATATATATTGAAATATAAAAATGCTAGCAATGAACCGGTGATAACTGAAATAAATAATGCTACATCCAATACATTAATCTGAGAGGCTAGGTACCAAAAAGTAGTCAATGAAAACAGCATAAGACCAGTAACCAATCCATCAAGGCCATCGGTAATATTCACTGCGTTTGTGGTGGCAAAAATGACTACTGCCGACCACAAAATATACCAGACACCAAGCTGGATATCGAAATCAAGTATAGGAACATTTATGCTCGATAAACCTATTTTGCTGTACAGCAAATACCCAATAAAGAGAGCTAAAACCATTTGCAGGAAAATTTTATATCTTATCCGTAAACCCCAAACACCAGCCAATTTAAAACTATAAAATTTTCTTATATCATCATAAAGCCCGATTAATCCAAAACAAACTAAAGTAAGGTACAAAATTACCGCTGACCAATTTATACCCCACGCTTTTGTACGTATTTCGTATCCTGGTACTGCCTTGTAAAAAATTGCGCTTAAAATAATAGTAGTTACAATAATCAATATTCCACCGGCATTTGGGGTACCGACTTTCCAACCATGAAGACGATTAACGATTGACGTAAAATAACCAAAAATATCTTTTTGTGCTTCACGCTGACGTTGAAATTTAAGCTTGTACAAAAGATTAATAAATGGAATAGCTGCAATTAAAGTCACGGTAAAAGAGACCAGTAGAATAAAAAGTAGTTTGGTCATATATAAGAAATAATTCTATCACCTCATAAACTTGCAAGCAATCATTTTACCGATATATTTCGTAACGCCTAGAGGCAATATCGTCCATATCAACATCCTTACCCTCTAAGATAAGAGGAATCCTCTCGAGATGCTTGAGAAGAGATCCCTTTAAATACCACAAGTCGCCTTTTTTTAAAATACCAGAAAGCACTCCCGCTGCTTCAAACACATCTTTTACCCAGACAACTTGGCTTTTTCTCATCCCTTTTCTTGCTTCCTCGGCAATAAATTTCGTCGCGTCTCCTACACAAACTAAATAGTCAGGCTTAGTTTCAGCAGCTTTGCGGCCAACGTTGCGATGCCCCTCTTCTTCGTACTTACCAAGCTCGCCCATTTCCCCTAGCACCGCTATTTTTCTTTTAGCGGTTAGATCTGCCAAAATTTGCAAACCAGCAACAGCAGAAGCAGGATTTGATCTTCTTGAGTCATTTAATAAAATAGTTTCTTTTGGTCCGGCTACAATATTACCCCGACCATCAAGCGGAATAAGTTTCACTAATCCGGAAGTAATTTCTCTCCATTTCATGCCAGAAAGTATTCCCACAATCGTTGCTGGCAAAACAGTATAAACATGATGACGTCCAATCAAAGGTATTTTGACATTGTGGCTAGAACCACGAAAATGGATTTTGAAAGTAGTTCCTTTAAAATTTGTTTTCACATGAGATACCCAAAACTGGCAATGATACCTATTGCGACCGTAAAAAATCACTTTTCCTTTTACGCTATCAGCTATTTTTCTGGCTAAATGATCGTCCCAATTAATTATTACCCATCCAGACGCAGGTACGGCAGAAGCCAGCTTGCTTTTTTCACGAATAATATTTTCAACAGAACCAAGGTGATTAGTATCTGCATGAACAGGCGTGATTCCGGTAATCACAGCAACCCGCGGTTTGGCAATGAAAAGATGCTGGTTCATTTCACCTAGGCTATCAATCCCATACTCAAGAACCAGTTTTTCATGTTCGCCAAGTTTCAATGCAGTGATCGGAATATTAAACCTGGTATCAAGGTTAAGATCAGTAGACAGTACTTTAAATTTCTCGGCTAGAACGGTAAATATAGCCGCGGTAGTGTTGGTTTTGCCATAGCTTCCTGTGATTCCTATTATCTCTACCTTTGGATGAGCAAGCAACCAAAGCTTGGCTGCCATTCGGCGCAGATTGTGAAAAATATTCTTGAAAGCGTTCATTTTAATAACTTAGAAGGGAAGTAAGTTTTATTCTGCCGTTTATCATTATAAGCGCAGCTTACGCAGCGCTTGTCCCGCGCTAGACAACCGATAGATTATACCTTGTTCTCAAGTTTTTTCAACAGTTGCTTAGGTGGTTTTATTTTATTCTTCCTATGCGCGGCATACCTTTCAAACGCAAGATTGATTAACCGATCGATCAAATCAGGATATGAAACTCCGCTCGCCCCCCAAAGTTTCGGATACATACTTATCGAAGTAAAACCAGGAATTGTATTTACTTCATCGATAAAAATGTTATTTGTCCCTTTTTCAAGTAGAAAATCGGCTCTAGCCATCCCAGCGCAATCAATAGCCTTGAAAGCTTTCGCAGCCAAGTTTCTTATCTTATCTGAAAGTGTTTTTGACAGGGGAGCTGGAATCAACAATTTGGCCTTTCCCAAAATATATTTATCTTCGTAGTCGTAGAACTCTTTCGACGGCACGACTTCTCCACACACACTTGCTTCCGGTTCGTCGTTGCCAATGACTGAAACCTCGATCTCCCTGGCTTTCTCGATCCCCTGCTCAACAATAACCTTCCGATCGTACTCGCAAGCTAGATTCAAACCCTTAGTCAGCTCCTTCCTATTATGCGCCTTAGTAATACCAACGCTAGACCCAAGGTTGGCTGGTTTAGTAAAAATCGGATAGGAAAGTTGCTTTTCAGTCTCAGCAACGAGCCTCGGATTGTTTTTTTCACTTTCTTTTCGCAGGAACACAAGATGTTTTGTAACTGGTAATCCTACCGCGGCAAATATTTTTTTCATCAGGGCTTTATCCATCCCAGCAGCCGAAGCGGCGACACCCGCACCAACGTAGGGAATCCCTGCAAGTTCGAGAAGGCCTTGGATGGCACCGTCTTCACCGTAAGGACCGTGCAAAACCGGAAAAACAACATCAATTTTTTTAGGTTGCGTGTGGCTTTTTTCAACAGGCACCAACTCAGAACTAGTAGGATCTGGTGGAAGATAGACATATTCCGCGCCCTTTCCCTTTACGGACTTTGGCTGCGCACCCAGCAACCACTGGCCTTTTTTATTAATGAAAATCGGGGTGACTTCGTATTTTGTTTTATCAATTGCGTCAATAACAGATCTAGCTGAAATAACCGAAACTTCATGTTCGCCGCTTCTACCACCAAAAATTACACCGACCCGAATTTTTTTCATACGTAAATCCTAGGAACTCGGGCAGATATTGCCGAGACTACTTCGTAGGAAATTGTACCAAGTTTATCCGCGACCTCCTCAGCTAGTATCTGGTCATCCCCACCCCTACCAATTAAAACTACCTCTTCCCCTCTACGAATATCTGCGCGAATATCCGTGATGTCAACTGCCGCCTGATCCATCGAAACTCGCCCTACTAACGGAACTCTTTGGCTGCGAATCAAAACTTCGCCCCAATTTTTCGGACCTCTACGAAAACCATCACCATAACCAACCGCAAGTGTAGCAACCATCGTTGGTCTTTTAGCAAAAAATCCTCGACCATAACCCACCGATTCTCCTTTGTTAATTTCGGTTATTTGCGTAATTTCAGTTTTGAAAGTAAGAGACGGCTGCAGATCTAACCCGCAATCAAAATCCGCAACTGGCTTCAACCCATACATTGCAATACCGATTCGTACCATATCCAAGTGAGACCCCGGTAATTTAAAAGTTGCTGCCGAATTAGCCGCCGAGCAAACTGGGATTTTTATTTCTTCCTTTTCGAGTTCAGCTAAGACTCTCTGAAAAGAAACAAGCTGCTTTTTGGCAAAATCTAAGTTGGGATTATCAGCATCGGCAAAATGGGTGAAAATACCTTCGACAACCAAATTGGGCAAGTCTTGGAGTTTCTTGATAAAAAACAAAACTTCTCCTGGATTTAAACCAAGCCTGTGCATACCACTATCGACTTTAACCCAAACTTTTGCAGTTTTGTTCTCTCTTCTCGCAGCAGTAGAAAGCGCTCTGGCAACGTCAAGACTGCGAATCGTAACCGTTATATCGAAGTTTACTATATCCATATAATTTTCCGCCGGTGTAAATCCAAGGATAACAATTGGAGCTTTTATCCCCACTTCACGGAGTTGCTTCGCCTCTACGAATGAGGAAACTCCAAGCATCTTTACCCCTGCGTCAAGTGCTGTTTTTGAAACCTCCACCGCTCCGTGACCGTAGGCATTAGCTTTTACCACAGCCATAATCGCCGTTTTCCCACCGACAAAATTTTGAATCTGGGCAAGATTTTGTTTCAAAGCGCTTTTTGAAATTTCACACCAAGCAAGTCTTTCCAAAGCCATAATTACTCTACTTTTGTTATTCTAGCTCCAAGACGCTCCAACCTACCTTCAAGATCTTCGTAACCCCTTTCGATATGCTCGATTCCATATATTTCACTTTTTCCCTCTGCCATCAAGGCAGCAAAAACTAATGTCGCGCCTGCTCTGATATCGGATACTTCCAAAGTGGCGTGATGAAGAGGGTTTGGCCCATGAACTTTTACTGCATGGAGGAATTGCTTTGATCTTTCATCCCACTCAAAATTATAAACTTCCTCCGGGTTTTCAACTATTGGATTAAAAAGCTCAATATTGGCTCCCATTTTTAATAGGTTTTTCACACATTCAAACCGATTTTCAAAAATCGTCTCATGAATTATCGACTCTCCTACTGCTTGGGTCATCAAAGCTATCCATAAGCTTTGCCAGTCTGTCATAAATCCTGGGTAAGGAGATGTTTGTATGTTAGTTGCTTTTAACTTCTGATTATAAAAAACATTTAAATTTAATCCTACTTTTTTTATCCCTCCACCACAAACTATTATCTGTTCTTCGAAAGCTCTAATAAACCTAGAGTCGACATTTTCTATCTTAATATCTCCACCCGTCCCCAAAGCCATACAGCTAAAAGTAACCACCTCATTACGATCCGTCATCACCTGATGCACAGCCCCTTTAAGAGAAGTAGCCCCTTCTATTTCTATTTCCCGCGGCTTTACTCTATTTATTTTTGCTCCCATTTGGTTTAAAAATGAGATCAGCTCATCTACCTCTGGCTCAGCCGCTGCGTTTATTAATTTCGTCTTTCCTTTTGCTAAGGTAGCTGCCAAAATAAGTGCTTCTGTTACGGTATGAGAGTTTTTAGGAAATATGTACTCACAACCGACTAATCCGTTTGGGGCTTCAGCACTTATTTCACCTTCTTGAGCTTGAATTGTTACTCCCATTTTCCCTAAACCTTCAAGAAACCAATTAATCGGCCGCATACCAATTCTGTCTCCCATTGGAGTTGATACCGTGCCTTTTTTAAACCTGTGTAATAAAACCGGCAAATACATAAAGCTTGCTCTTGATTTTACCCCCAGCTCTTCCGGTACCTGCGCGCTAGTAATCCCGCCACTTATCTGCATCGTGTCGTCGGAAAATTCAACTCGTGCACCAAGTGCTTCTATTATCTTTTTTACCGCTATCACGTCACGAATATACGGTATATTGGTTATGGTAGAAATCTCATCTGAAAGAAGGGAGGCAATCATAAGTTTAAACCCGGCATTTTTCGCACCTGGAATCCTTACGTTGCCACGCAACGGTACACCACCCTCGATGATATATTTTGCCATGTAAGAGCTAATTTTAAGCTAGCAAGGGGATAATTTCAACTGACAGGGTGTGAATCCAATTGCGGAATTTGAAGGTAGGTGCTATCTAATTAAGCACTTTTAGTAGCTAATAGATTTTAGTATTTTTTTCGCCGTTTTTAAGTCTGGCAGATTAAAGTATTCCTCGGGAGTCAGTTTTTGGTAGCTTGAATTGTCTGGATACTGCCCATGAAATGCTGTGCCTTTATTCGAAATTGATAAGAAACCCAGTGATCCTTCCACTTCGTTCTCAAAAACTAGGCAGTTTTTACCATTATCCCCAAGTTTGGGAAAATCCTTATCATCATCAAGCAGTGTTTCTTTTCTAACAAAGTTTGAGCCTTTGTTATCTAGGAAACCTCCCGACACTCCCCATTCAACTATTCTAACTGGCTCCCCTTTATAATTATTAAACCCGGCCTCCTCAATACTATAAACATTTACATTAAGTAGGTATTGACTACCCAAATCATCGCCACATCCCCCTCCCAAACCACTTATACCTGTAACAAATTGAAGAAGAAATCCTTTTGGGCTCGTAATACTTACGTAGTCTTTTGTCGTTTTTCCAGGCGGCCTCGATACCTTGTTCAATGTCCAAGAGGACGGGTACTTAAAACTTACCCCATCATCAGCAGCATAGGTCTCCCAATCAGCTGTTTCGTCTTTTTCGGCAGAAGGTGTGGCTTGGCTTGAGCTTGGTGTGGAGACTTTGACTGAACTTGCTGGAGTTGACTCTGTTTGATTACAAACAAAGTACCAAATCAAACCTGATATTACACCTGATACCACAATTACGACAACTACCGTAATTATGATTTTTTTCCAAGAAATACCTTTCTTTGGTTCTTTTTGAACTTGAGGCTGCGCGGGTTGATTTGGTTGTGTTTGTTCAGAAACTTCAAGCATTCTTACTCCTAGTCTAGGAATTTAAACGTTGAGATAATCAATTCAAACGTATCCAACTCATCTGGCCAGGAAGGCTTTTGAAGATACTCAATCATCAACACCTTACCGTCCTGATTTATATAGTAATCAATTACATCCGAACCGTTTAAAGAATATACATCCTCGGTGAGATTGTACGTGCCAGTCACTTTAACTGCTTCCGTACCACCCACTGTTGTGCTCTCTTTCCGAGAATCTTTTAGAGAACTCATATCTATATTGTTGGTATATGTAGTGAATAACTCGTTGATCTGTTGTACAACTACCAACCCACCAAACTCGGTGGCACACTTACCTAAAAGATCCTTCGTCGGTGCCAAAAAGTCTATACCAGCACCACATAATGAATCATCCGCTCCTTCCTTGGTTTCCCAACTTTGAGGCACCTTGAGTAAGTAATCCATACTCTCACTCGTGAAGATCTTCCAACCACTAGTCACGCCCTTCTCTGTTTTTCCTTCTGAAAAGGGTGTGGCTTCTTTTGAAGACAAGGTAACTTCTTTTGCGCTTGGAGTAGAAACTTTAGCCGAATCTGCTGTATCAGATTTATTTAGTGTAAAAACCCAAATCAGCCCACCCAAAATTGCTGAGACTACCACGATAGCCACAACAATAATTATAATTTTTTTCGTGTAAACTTTTTTTACTTGCTCCGGTTGAACTTGAGGTTGTTTAGGCTGACTTTCTAAATTTGGTTGCGGCGAGACTTCGGGCATTAATTAAATTATGTCTTACCCACAGATATTTGTCAAACACATTGACAAGGAGGGTTGACAGGGAGTCTCCCTGTCATTTTTAACAAACTCAACTACCAGTATACTAGTATACTGGTAAGTTTTTCAGGTAATAAATCACCACTCACCAATATAGCGGACTTCTTCTTCAAGGTCGATACCGAATTTTTCTTTAACACATTTTTTCATTAAATCGATCAGTGCTTTTACATCAGCCGCGGTGGCAGTTCCTTCATTTATTATAAAATTAGCGTGTTTTTCGCTTATCTTTGCTCCACCGATTCTTTTCCCTTTCAGCCCACATTCCTCTACTAATCTACCTGCGTAATCTCCTTTTGGATTTTTGAAAGTCGAGCCGACTGTCGGACCAGAAGGTTGGTGCATCTTGCGTACCAAAATATCTTTCGCAGCTCCTTCGATTTCTTCTTTGCTCGCCTGTTTTAGCTGCAATTTTACCCTTAGAATTATCTCGCCGCTTTTTTGAAATCTAGAACTCCGATAACCAAAGTCGCATTCTTCTTTAGGTATCTTTTTTACCTTTCCATCTTTATCCATCACTTCGACCCATACCACCAAACCCTCAAAAAATTTCTTTTTACCCGTGTCCCCTGCATTCATATAGACGGCTCCGCCTACTGTCCCCGGAACCTTAAGTAATCTTTCTGTACCCATCAAACCTCGATCCTTCGACTGGCGAATCAAATCCATATTATTTACCCCAGAATCTGCTTCGACAAATCCATGTGGTAGGAGTTTGATATTTTTCGAACTGTTGATAATAACTAATCCCCTTACGCCTTTATCAGAAACCAAAATGTTTGAGCCGTTACCTAAAACCAGATAGGACACCCCTTCTTGAATAGATACTTTCACTGCTTCCTCAACTTCTTTCGCATCTTGAGCCTGATAATACATATCTGCCGGTCCGCCCACTTTTAGATACACATGATATTTTAAAGGCTCGCTAATTTTTACTCTGTTAAATCCAAGTTTATTTATCAATTCTTTCTCGCTCATCCTTTCCCTTTCAATTTTTCAAGAATTCTATCGGATAATTTATATATATCCCCTGCGCCCATCGTGATGACTACATCACCATAAGATAAATTTTTAGTTAGATAAGTTGCTACCTCTTCGTGATCAGAAATATATTTAGCTTTTTTATCCCCTATAGCATATGCAAGTGAAGCGCTTGATATTTTACCTTCGTCTTTTTCTCTAGCGGCAAAAATATCCACCAGAATTATTTGGTCTACTCCAGCATTGGACAAAGAAAGCACAAAATCATCAAAAAGTATTTTTGTTCTCGAAAAAAGATGAGGTTGAAAAACTACCCAAATTTTTCTATCCGGAAACTTTTCTCTAGCTGCCTGCAAAGTTTTAGCTATAGCAGTCGGATGATGGGCATAATCATCAAACACCAGTACACCTTTTTCCTCGCCCTTAAATTCGAACCGGCGCGATAAACCTTTAAAGCTTTCTAAAGAGGATTTTATTTTTTTCTCATCTATTAAAAGCTCTCTAGCTACTATCGCTGCGATAGATGCGTTTACTTTATTAAACTCCCCAATCATTTTTAGCTCGAAGTCTTCACTTTTTACAATATTAGCTGTCCGACCTTTCGGGTTTTCCAGATTAACACCCGGACCAGTCACCAAGAAGGAGCCTTTTTTTAAGTTATTTAGGAATTTTTTAAATGTTTTGGTGACATTTTCGAAATTTTTGAAATACTCAGGATGGTCAAACTCGATATTTGTAATAACAGCGATGTCTGGATTAAATTGAAGTAATTTCTCACTATATTCGTCTGCTTCAATAACAAAATATTTTGATTTTCCAAACCGATAATTACAACCCCAGTTATTTACAACTGCGCCTACTAAGCAAGATGGGTCAAGCCCGCCTTTTTCCAGTAAAATCCCTATCATCGCTGTAACTGTACTTTTTCCGTGAGTACCCGCAACCGCAATGAGAAATTTATCTTTTACGATATAATTTGCTAAAAATCTATCCCAACTAATGGTAGTCAAACCTCTTTTTTCGGCGTACGCCATTTCCTCATTGTCAGAGTCATAAACACTTATGGCAGGTGAGTAAACCAATATTTCGACATCTTTTAGATGGTTAGGGCTGTGCCCAAAAAAAACATCTTCACTTATTTTTTCATCTAGGTAAGGGGAGCCTGCTTCCTTATCACAACCACTAACTTGATAACCAAATTTTTTCGCAATAGCATAGGCAGCAGAACAACCTGCTCCTCCTACACCCATAAAATGAACCTTCTTAATTTCCATTTTTCATTCCCATAATTGCCATAAACCTTTCGTTTTTATCACCCCGTCGAAGAGAATAAAAATCAGGATTTTCATATGTACATGCTTTTATACTAATGTCAATATTTGGTTTTAAAACTCCAGTTTTCAATAGTTGAATTGTATTGGCCAACTTTAAATCCAAGAAAAACTTACCCGACCTACTTTTTAAGATAGAGTTTTTTAAATTGCTAGAGCAAAATTTGGCCGCAACGTCAGCACCTACTTCGTAATGACAGAACTCTATACTAGGACCAAAACCCACTAATATGTTTTTGGTTTCTGACCCAACATCACGAAAAGCTAAGATTAGATTTTGCGCGATATTAGACAAAGTCCCTTTCCAACCCGCATGGGCGATTCCTACAATTTCTTTTTTTGGATCGTATGCGACAATTGGTAAACAGTCTGCGACAAAAACCATTAGAAATAAATTCTTTTCTTTCGTAGCTAACCCATCGGCCCCCTTGATATTTCTTCCGGAATTATTATTATTCACATAAGCAACCCGGCTACCATGAATTTGTTCAGCCGTTACATTAGCGGGTTTTTTCAAACTTAACCTTTTTAAAAACTCTTCCTTATTTTTCTCAATTTGTGTAATCTGCTTCTCTAAAGCTGGCTTCATATTTCCAAATTGTAATGTCGAGAAAGCGCAAACTAAATTTTTAAAGTCCGCTAGCATTGTCAAGGTATAAACACCACTCTTATTTCTTAGTAGCATTTTTTAATTTTTCCCCCATTAGCTTATCTGCACGTACTAGTTCTTCTGGTGTATTTACGCCGTGCCACTCACCAACATTTTCCAAAACAAAGGCCCCTACCTTTTTCCCCTGTTCGACCGCCGTCCTTATAAGATCGACCAAATAATACTCGCCCGCTTTGCTTTTCTTAACATTGGGGAGGTTTTGTTCCAGCCACTCACGATTGAAGACATAGACGCCGTCGTTAATTTCTTTAATCTTTTTCTGCGCGTTCGTAGCATCTTTTTCTTCGATAATATCTACCACTGCGCCATTTTTTCTAATTACCCTACCTAACCCGATGGGATTCTCAAGTTTCAAGGTAACAAATGTCACGGTATCACCCTTGCTAACATGTTCGTTTATAATTGTCTGTAAAGTTTTTGGCCGATAGAAAGCTGAGTCGTCGCCATTGATAATTAATATTTCCTTTTTACTTTTACTTACTGGTACAAGACCAACCTTAGCAGCGTGACCTGTCCCTAGTCTTTTATCCTGAACAGCAAACTTAAAACCGGGCCCAACCTCCCTTTTTACATCGTCAGCCCTGTGCCCAACCACGATAACTATTTCTTCCAAACCTAGCCCCTTCAAAAGATCTAGTGTATAACCTATCATCGGACGGCCTGCGATTTGGTATAACACTTTTGGCGCTGGTGAAGGGCAACCTTCGGCTAAACGCGTGCCTTTTCCAGCTGCTAGTACAATCGCGGCAAAATTTTCTATCATCTCTTTAGCCTCGTTTTCAAAGAGTTGCGGGTGATAAGTTCATCACTCCAGGGATACTCTTTACTACCAATATTCATACTTTTTTCATGCCCTTTACCTAATATGACTACAGTGTCTGAATCGGCAGCGAGAGTTTGGATAGCTGTATTTATTGCTTGAACTCGATCGGGTATCTTAAAAAATGTTCTGTTTTCAATACCACCAGCTTTCACAGCCCCTCCCGCCATCTGATTAATTATTTGATTTACGTCCTCGCTCCTTGGATCTTCCGCCGTAAAAACACTTAGGTTCGCTAATTCTGTCGCTACTTTCCCCATCATAGTCCTTTTCCCTACATCCCGCTCTCCAGCCGAACCAAAAACCGCGATTATCTTACCCTCCTTTATTGTATGCAGATATTTCAAGATGTTTTCCAAAGCAGCTGGAGTATGGGCGAAATCTATAATCACGTCAAAGCCTTGACCTTCATCAACGTACTGCATTCTGCCTCTTACCCCAGTAAAATTATTAATTGCTGCGACAATTTTTTTCTTTTCCACTCCCAGACAAACTGCCACTACAAACGCGGCGAGCATGTTGTATATATTATATTTACCAGTCATTTTGGTATTTATTTCTACTTTATCGGATATTTTTTTGTGTTTGTAATTAATAGTAAATTTCAATCCTTGTTTATCCGACGATATATTTTCCGCTTTAAAATCAGCGTCCTTATTTACACCATAAGTAATAAGATGACCTGTCCCTCGCCTATGCAGTTTTTTGAATGAGGTGTCGTCCCTATTTAGTATTCGACAATTTGTCCCATTTAATATTTTAGCTTTGGCATCTAAATAATTATTGTACGTTTTATGATAGTCGAGATGCTCGTGAGTAATATTAGTGACTATACCTGCGAAAAATTTGACGAAAGCGACTCTTTCCTGCGCCAAACCGTGAGAAGTAACCTCTAACACAGCGTATTCACTACCTGCATCAGCGATTTTTCTTAACAAATTCTGTACTTTGAATGGGTTTGGAGTAGTCACATGCAAACCTGTATCAATTACTTTATCACCAATCTTCGCCTCAACAGTTGAGATCATTGAAGTATTGATACCCGATTCATTTAGAATGTGATGAATCAAATAAACCGTGGTCGTCTTACCATCGGTACCAGTAACCCCGATTACTTTTATTTGTCGTGAAGGAAAGCGAAAAAATAAAGCCCCGAAAAGAGCTTGTAAAAAATGGTAAGCGTTTTTAATAGGCTCGGGAACTAACCTCTTGATAGTGGCTAGCATAGCTAGGAATTTTATCATAAAGGCAACTAGCAAGCAAATAAGCTAATCCTGGCTATAATATTAGCGTCGTAGTCGTGTTTGATAAAAAATTAAAAATGGAGTTAAGCACCTGGATATTTTTGCAATATTTGGTTGCTTTTTTATTCGTGAACAGGTATCCCCCAATAAGGATAAAGCTCTTTTATTATATCGAAGAATAGTGGCTCTGATGTCTCGGCTGCGTAAATCGAAGCTGAAGGTTGAAACAATACTATAATCATAGCGAAACGCGGATCTTCTACCGGACCAAATCCTACAAAAGAAGCAACCGTTTTGGTAGAGTAACCTCCCGGGATAGGAACTTGAGCTGTCCCCGTCTTACCGGCAACCCGATAACCGTGGGGGATAAGCTTTTTAGCCTCTCCTCCTTCAACTGCGGCAAACAGTAGTTCTTTCATTATTGTTGCAGTTGATGATTTTATCACTCTTTTTACTTGCTTTGACTTAAATTCAACTTCCTCGTCATCACCAACTATTTTTTTGACTACGAAAGGCTTCATCAACACGCCGTCATTCCCGATCGCAGCAAACGCACTTACCATTTGCATTGCTGTAACTGATAATCCTTGACCAAAAGCAGCGTTTACCAATTCTATCTCGTGCCAATCGGATCTACCTTTGATAATCCCGGATTCTTCTCCTTGGAGATCTATCGCGGTGGGAACCCCAAAGGCGAAATCTTGAATATATTTCAAAAAAATATCGGTTCCCATTTTTTGAGCTGCGAAAGCAGCGCCGACATTATCCGAACGTTGAAGAATTTGTGTTATAGTTGAGTTTGGGTAATATTTATTATTGAAAGTCTGCACTTCATAACCACTAACTTTTATTGGTCCTGCACATGGACATATGGTATCAATTTTTATAGATCCGGAGTCCAGCGCTGCAGAAAACGTAACCGCTTTGTATACTGATCCAGGTTCAAATACCTCAGAAATAGAATAATTCTTATAGCTTTCCGTCTTTGAGCTTGCCGGATCTAAAAGATCAAATGAAGGAAAAGAACTACTAGCCAGCAGAGCACCTGTTTTCGGATTAATGATAATCGCGGCGCCAGCTCTTGCACCATATTTTTGTACCCCCCAACTAAGTTTCGAATCAACGACAAATTGGACTGTTCGATCTATTGTGGTATGCAAATCCAACCCATCTAAAGCACCCAACCCTTCTGGTGTATCCGCTAAAATAGGCCTGCCCGAAGCATCAACCTCTTGAATTAAATTACCAGCGTGACCCCGAAGTTTGCTATCGTAAAAACCCTCCAAACCAGAATACCCTTTATCATTACTGTTTCTGTCTTCTCCTACAAACCCGAGTAGATTCGCAGCTAAATTTCCTTCTGGGTAAAATCTTTTCGTATCTTCTTCAAAACCTATTCCTTTTATTTTCAATTTTTCTACTTCAAGTTTGGTTTGCTCCGTTATCTTTTTTGCTAGTGGAACCCATACAACCCCCGTTCTTCCAAGCTGAAATATCATTTTTGACTTTGTTTCGTCTCTATATAAGTCAATTTCAGGTTGGGTGGTTTTTGCGTTATCAGCTACTTTTTGCCTCACTAAAATTGGTACTAATTGGTCGGAAATGTCATTTATGAGCTGATTATATGTTTCATCTTTATCTTTAATTTTAAGAATTTCAGGTAAAAGAGCGTACATCAAGTAGGCTTTTTGGTTGCTAACTAGTATTGATCCGTCAGAAGAAAATATTTTCCCGCGTTTTGCACCTATTAACACCGTGCTTTCAACTTGAGCTTTGGCCGTTGCAGCAAAATCTTGATAGTTTAATACCTGCCAATAAAATAAACGGCCGATTGTTGCGGCCGAAAATAAAAATAGAGCAATTTCTACAATAATCAATCTGGCCTTGCTCATTTATTGGCAATAGGACCACTTGGAATCAAAACTTCAACATTGGACGCCTTGATAAATCCTTCTTTCTTTGCGAAAATTTCAATAAAAGATAGCGAATTTAATTTACTAGCCTCATTTACCAACCGATCGTTTTCTTCTTCCAAAAGTGTAATTTTTTGATTTGCAGCTGCCAAACGCTGGCCAGATGTTGCTAGTAAATTTGAAAATATGATTTTAGTAATAAAAAGACCAAAAACTATAACTACAAAAACTGAAATCAAAGTTTTGTAAAATGATATTTTATTTTGTTTGTCTTGTATACTTTTTTTTATCATTGGGCAGGACGTCCTCCGGGATCAGTTACCAGAGATCGGGAATCAGAATCTACCCTCGTACTGATCACGGATTACCGATCACCAATCACTGTTTCTCTGCTACTCTCATCTTCGCACTTCTAGACCTAGGATTATCCAAAACTTCTCTTCTACTAGGAATAATTGGTTTCTTTGTAATTATTTTTAACTCGCTTCTCTCCATTAAAAACTTTTTAACAACTCTATCTTCAAGTGAATGAAAGCTGATTACTACTAATCTTCCTTGTTTTTTTAATAGCGACGCTGCTTCATTCAAACCAATCTTTAGATTGTTTAATTCGTCATTTACCACTATTCTCAAAGCTTGGAACACTTTGGTTGCCGGGTGTATCTTTCCTTTCTTTCTAATACACCTCTCTATTATTTCGGCTAACTTTCTCGTAGTGGTAATTTTTTCCTTTATTCTGGCTTCCAAGAGATGACGAACAATATATCGGCTATAGCGCTCCTGACCAAACTCAGTAAATAATTCATATAGCTCCCTTTCATTTAAACTATTTATTAGATCAGCCGCTGTTATATTCAGACCAGGATCCATCCTCATATCAAGCGGCCCTTCTTTGTTAAACGAGAAACCTCTTTGGGCGTTGTCTAACTGCAAACTAGATAAACCAAGATCAAAGAGTACTCCGGATGTTCCCAATACCCCAAAGACACTAGAAAGCTCTCGTATTTTTGCAAAATTTCCCTGTACTATTGTTAAAAATGTACTTCTTGCTACATATAAACCGTTTTGTCTTTTCAGCTCCAGGTCAAATTTCTTTGCGGAAAATTTTATCGCTTCTGGATCTATATCAACACCAAAAACTTTTCCGCCCTTATCTAGTATCCCCTGAGCATGACCACCGCCATTCAAAGTAGCATCTATATAAACTTCGCCTTTTTTTACATTAAGAGACTCCAACGCTTCTTCGAACAAAACGGTTTTATGTTGGGTACTCATTTATACTCCCCTTTCCGATAGTTTTTCGGCAATCTCTTCTCCTCTGGAATCTAATTTTCTAGCCAATTTGTTCCATTTATCCGGATTCCAAATTTCGATTCTTTCCAAAATTCCCACAAAAACTGCTTCCTTTTTTATAAGTGCGTACTCAAGCAGGTATTCAGGTATTTTTACGCGTCCCAACAAGTCAAATTCCACCGCTACTGCTCTCCCAAACAAATATCTTTCAAATGCCCGCGTATCTGCCTGCGTAACTGATGATTCTTTCAAGCGGTTAGTGAGTTTTTCCCAAGACTCTTGTGGATAGAGAAACAAACAGCCATCCAAACCTTTGGTTAGAATGGCCCCGCTCGCAAGCTCCTTCCTAAATTTTTTAGGTACGGCTAGCCTGCCTTTATAATCTAGATTGTGTTTATATTCTCCAAGAAACATTCCCGTAGGCTTGAGGCCTTACGGGCAGACCCGCCTGCAACACTTTGCGAAGCATTGCGGGCAGGGATAAGTCCCCTGCTGTCCAGACTAGGGCAGGCTATGGAGGGCAGCGGTAAATAACACACTTTTTACCACTTTTTACCCCTTTTTACCACTAAAGTAATAGTAGTACACGCGTGGAAAGATGTCAACCAAAAAAACCCGAACAAAATGAGATCCTCTTGTAAGTTTGGCGAATCATTAAGAACGGGCCCACGAAAAGCCAGTTCGCAGAATCTCCGGAGACGACTTAGAGCATGACGATCCCAAACCTCGCAACTACCAAAACGGTTAATTGGCTTAGCCTTCAATTCACTGAACAGAAAATCCTATGGGCACAAATTATGCGATCGCTTTGAATTGTGTCTATCCACACAAGCACGGGCCTGAATTAATCTAGACCAAACCAGTCTCTAAAAAACTCTTCTTCCTCTAGATCTTTCGTTTCAATATATTTTACAAAATCTCCGATTTCATAAGTTACTCGAATGAAATCTATGACATTCTTGCATTCAAAAGGATAGATAAATGCACTTTTTTGAAACTGATAAAACCCAAGCTCTTTTAATTTTCTCCTCAGGACCTCGCGAGCCAATTTTTTGGTCTCTGGAACATCGAACAACACTACCCTCCATTTTCCGTCCCAGATATCTGGCTCTTTTATCTGTAGGTTGTCTATATCAAACCTTAAAATCTTTTTCTTGCCCTTTTCGGTGATTTTAACTATTGTTTCTTCTCCTTCTTGCTTAAAACTTATAACTTCCTGGCGGGCTAGTCTTTTTACAATTTGTCGTAGCCTTTTTCTTTCATATTTTTTGAATTGTCTTCCAAGTTTCATTATCGCCCCGGGAACACCAGGGGCGATCACAGCTATTCCGATGATTGCTCCAACGGCAAGCAGGCTCAACACAGCTTTTGTAGTCGGGTTTTCCTCTTTCGCCATAAAAAACAATCTAACACAGGCTAGGTCACAGATCAATGCGATAGCAAAATTTGTGACCTAATCAAAGGGCTGTATCATATTATCGTGATTATTTGCCTTATGAAACTTGCTTGACCATCTGGTTTGTGGAATAATTAATTTAATGGAAAACAAAATCCAGAAACCTCAAATACTAACAAAACCCCCAAGTGTTAATATATTAATTTTGTTCTTAGTAATTTTCTTGTTTATACCTCCCAGTCTTTATTACCTTACCACCAAAATGAAAGACAATATATTCGCTGCCTTGATCATCTTACAAATAATAGAGGCCGCAGTTATCGTTGCTCTTTTTTTATTTGATTCTCTGACTCTTAAAATTTCCTTGTGGTTAAGTTTGTCATTAACTGTATTCTGGGGAGCAATCTCGATTTTATCAGTTTTCCTAGCAGGATTCTTTTATCTAGAGCTCGGCGATCAGGAGGGTTGGGGGATTTTGGCGATGGTGTTCTTCCTAGGTTTATTCATGTTCCTAGGTATCTCAGCAGTCCTTGGATTCATATTAAATCTTACATCATTCAAATTAAGCAAAAAATACCTAAGTCTTTTAAGAGAAATTCCTAAAGCTTAACTCAATCTCGCGTTTAAATAATTCGGTAGGGCTTTCTCAACTTTAACGCGTCCTTGCTTCATTGAATCACGATCACGGATCGTTACGGAGTTGTCTTTTAGAGTGTCGAAATCGACGGTGATGGCGTAGGGAGTTCCAATTTCATCTTGCCTTCGGTAGCGGCGGCCGATGGTGGCGACTTCGTCGTACATTACATACCATTCTTTTTTGAGATTTTTGTAAATTTCTTTGGCGATCTTAATTAGTTTTTCGTCTTTAACCAGTGGGAGTACGGCAACTTTAATTGGTGCCAAGTTTGGATGCAGTTTAAGAACCACACGAGTTTCCGATTCTTCCTTCTTGCCCCGCGAAGCTTCAGCGGAGTGGGGTTTTGCAGTAGGTGCTTTTTCCTCGGAATATGAGTCTATCAATATAGCCAACATTGCCCTACCCACACCAAGCGAAGGCTCGATAACATAGGGAACAATCTTTTCTTTTGTTTCTTCATCGAAATAAGACAAATCTTTACCGCTTTCTTTGGCGTGTTGTTTTAGGTCGTAATCCGTCCGGTTCGCAATTCCTTCTAGTTCCAACCAGCCACCAAAGGGCCAGTTATATTCGATATCAACACTTTTTACAGCATAATGGGCCCGCTCGTCATCATCATGCTCACGAAATCTTAAATTCTTTTTATCTAACCCTAAAGCCAAAAACCAATCCATTCGCTCTTTTTTCCAATAATCAAAATCGCGTTCTGCTTGCGCAGGGTATGTAAAGTACTCAAGCTCCATCATTTCAAACTCACGCACTCGGAAAAGAAAGTTCCCGGTGGTTATTTCATTGCGAAATCCTTTACCAATCTGGGCAATACCAAAAGGAAGTTTCACCCTCATTGTATCCACCACGTTACCGAAGTTAACAAAAATACCTTGAGCTGTTTCTGGTCGCAAAAAGGTCTCATCTGCCGCTTCTTCTGTCGGTCCAACATGGGTTTTAAACATCAGATTGAACATCCGAGGCGGCGTCCAAGAGTTTTTCCCGCAGGTTGGACAATTTCTTGACTTTGGAAGCGTATCTTCGCGGAAACGGTTGTGACAATTTTTACATTCAACGAGAGGGTCGGCGAAGCTTTCGACGTGACCGGAAGTGTGCCAAACCTGCCGACTCATTAAAATAGATGAATCCAGTCCAACTACATTGTCTCTTTCTTGAACAATATTCTTCCACCACAGTTTCTTAATGTTATTAGCCAGTTCTACTCCAAGCGGCCCAAGATCATAAATCCCACCCAGACCGCTATAAATTTCACTACCCGGAAATATAAAACCCCTCCGCTTCGAAAGAGACACGATTTTATCCATTATATTAGTCATAATTATATTCACTCCTAATTCCACTTCCGTTTAGCAAGACGCACTCGATAAAGTATACGGCTTGCAATCAACCATTTCAATGTTTGTTGTATTTAGATTTTTCTAGACTATAATTTTTTATCAGGATGAAGGAGAGCCGATGAGACCCAAAGGGAGAGGATCAGGCGGTGCGAAGCCTTGAGCTGTACAAATCCCGGCTCTCCTTCATCCTCCTTGTTAAAATACCGCTAGGGAGGAGCTTGGGACAAGTTACTATCCTTAAGGCTAGCTTCTGGGTGATCCTTCACCCCTCTGGTGAAAACGCCTAGCAGCCCAACCCAGGATAAGTTTGTCCCTCGACAGCGGTCCCGGAAGCACTTCGGGATGACTAGCACCAGCCCTATTAGGGACAAGCGCAGGTAGCTACTCTTGCTCCTCCCTACCAAACACAATTGGAGGGGATCTAAACTTGGCACAGACGAGATTTCCCGGAAGTCTCATAACCCAGGGACGTTGGCGAAGCCAAGCTAACGTCCCTCACTTCTTCATCTGATCAATAAATTTTGCACTTTTTATTTCCTTTTCCAGCAAATACTCCGTATAAAACCGCAAATTTCCATCTATCTTCTCACATAATGAACCTGACAATTTTAATCTTTTTATACCGCTCCAGTTCTCTCTTTGTAGGAATCGCAAGATTTTGACCAGGTCGTACGAAGCTGGTCTAACATTTACTAAATTTTTAGCGCATGAATAATGAACCAATCCTCCTAAATCAGGGGATAAGTAACTAGTGGTTGGTTTGATAATTTGATTACATCTTGAACATTTATAAAGCTCTGGTCGATATCCCACTATCTCCAAAAATTTGATTATAAACGCAAATAAATATATTTTTACTTTCTCAATTTTCATTTCATTATTTATAGTCAACAAGGTGTTTTTTAATAAATTAAATATTTTTATATTGCCCTGCCCATCAGCCAGAAATTCGTTTGTAAGTTCAGATAGGTAAAAACCGTAACTTACCCGTTCTAAATCCTCTTTGACTTTTTTGAATGTTTCTATGGCTTCAACCTCGGTAACTAGATCTATATTTTTGCCAGACACAAATTGGGCTTTAACAAGATTAAACAAATCAAGGTTTGGAGATCTTCGCGAGGCAATTTTCCGAACGCCTTTAGCAACAGCGCGAAATTTCCCTCTGTAAGGTGATAAAAAAGTGATGATTCGATCGGACTCACCAAAATTTACTGACTTAATTATTATCGCTTCGGTACTATAGCTTCGAGCCATTATTGATAAGTCAGACTTTAAATTCTAGATCTGTATCTTTTTTCAATTCAAACTCGAATAGTTTACTACCATTCACGCGAATAATCATCATAGGATCAGTTGTCCCGGGCTGTTTTTGAATTCTTAATTTGTATTTTTCACCTTTTTTTATTTTGAAAGGCAATTTGTAAGTAAAAGATGTTTCACTTGATTTCAATGGGTACGTCAGAGAAAAACTCTCCCATACTTTCCTATCAAATTCTTTTTTTTCCGCAAAATCTCTGTACACTTTTTTATCGATTAATTTAGAACCGCTTGGCACGTAGATTCTCATCCAGTTTCGGTAAACCGAATTTAACCACCCATCCGCTTTTTCTATATTGCTCAATGTGACTAAAACTTTCTTTTCAATTGTGCCGTCATTAGCTACCACAATATCTTGTTCGACACTTGAACGGATGTAAAGATTTCCCTTCAATCCCCCAAAGTTTGAGTTGTTAACATGAAGATAATCCATCTCATAATCTCTGATTCTTCCCCCAAAGTTTATCTTTTCTACCAAAGACTGGGCTTTTTTATCTTTAAAATAAAATAAAATATTTTTACTGTCAGCTGACTTCATAAAAGTCTCTAAAATTATAGGGAACTTTTCTGGCGGAGCATTAAAAAGTTGGTGTAGCATTTCATCCATTAGATCGCCTACTATGCCTTTTCTATCGGGATTACCAGCATGAATTTTTTCAGCGTAAAGTTCTAACTTATAAACAACATCCGGAATTTTATACTTAGGGTGTGGTTCGGGAGAAAAAGTCTCGTTATATTTCTTAATTGTAATTGGACCTGTGATTTCCATAAATTTTCTAACCATTTCGGTGTCCATCGCAATGATCCCATCAATCTTTGGCATACCTTTCATACTGTCATAGATTTCCATAAATATTTTGGTGGACGACCTGTAATCAGGTGATAGATTAGCATCCCAAATTGGTAAAACTGTATGGCCCATGTATTTGCTCAGAGCAGGTGGTGCGGGTAGAAAAGTAGTTACTTTGTTACGAAGAGAGTAAATATCCTCGCTAGAAATATCTTGTAATTTACCGTCTTTTACTTTTGCAATACCATACGAAGTAAGAAACCCTCCAGTTGGTCTGAGTTCCTTATCATTTTGGAACCAAATAAAATAGGTTTTTTCCTGCTTACTTCCCATAATAGAAGGTAAAACATCCAATGCGTTTTTTAGTGTGGGCAAAAATTCATTTGCTTTAGTAATGCTTTCTTGAGCTTTTACCAAACTATCATGAACCTTTCTTTTTTTTAGGACGATAAATTCTGGATACCGGTTTGGGTCGATTTCGTCTAATTCCTGATCAATTTTATTGATATAACTTTGCAATTTTACAGTTTTTTTGGAAATAGTCGGAATTACTTTGGTGACAAGTACTGCTACTTTTTCTTCCGCTTTCAAATCGCTTTTTACATCTTTTAAACCTAAGATGTCGCCGAAAGGCAGGATCGAATCCACGATTATCTCTCCCGCTTCTGAAGATAAAATACCAGCTTCAACCCCGTGGTTTGCATCGTTGTAGTAACTTGTAATTATCGGTATAAAACGGATGATTCTTATTCTATGAAGATCGTTTTTTGTTTTGATTAAATCTTTATTCAATTCAGAAATTGTCTGATCAATTTTTTTTATATCCTGTTTTTCAATAGAAATTTCTAAAGTATCGATATGATTATCTACTTTGTTAAAATCAGCAGCCAACACATTTAACTTTGGGTAAAAATATACTAGCGACGTAAAGGTGAAAATAAAAATAAATGCTAAAGACCCAAGAAAAAACTTCTTCTTGTTTATTTTTAGCTTTTTTCTACCTATTTTGCTTTTATCAACATCAATATAGGTAATTGGCATTGGTTAATTACCTTCTCCCCCAAAAACTGCCGGTATAGTCTTTAATAGTATTAACAGATCATAAAAAACTGATCTATTTTCAGCGTATTTAGCATCTAATTTAATCCGCTCTGGAAAATCTATAGCGCTTCGCCCAGAAACCTGCCATGGGCCAGTCAGACCAGGTTTTATCGAAACCGCTTGCTTTATGAATATTTTAGTTTTTGGAAATCTTTTTTGCTGCTTTTCCAGTTCATCAACATGAAAAGCCCTTGGCCCCACCAAACTCATATCGCCTTTTAAAATATTTATTAGTTGAGGTAACTCATCCAAAGAAGTCTTTCTAATAAATTTGCCGACTTTTGTAATCCGAGGGTCTGTGTTTGTAGGAATTTTAAAACTATTTTTTACATAATGTTGATAAAGCTTTTTAAACCTAGGGTCTTTTTTAAGTAATATGTGGGCATTTTTAATCATAGAACGGAATTTGTACATTCTAAATATTTTACCGTTTAAACCCACCCGTTCCGGCATATCTGCAAATACCGGACCAAAAGAATCTAGCTTCACTGCAAGAGCAATAAATATCAAAATAGGAGCTGACAAAACTAAAAAGATTAAGGATAAGGAGATATCAATCGCCCTTTTTGTAAAAAAATAGAACATAAAATTATATCAGGCTCATATAAATACGCGCCTGATGTAATCACCCGACTGATTATATCACAGGTATTGATCCTTTTTTTCTACTTCTAATTTCTGGACTATTTTTTTAACCTCCTGAGATTGAGATTTGGAACAAACTAAAAGCGCATTTGGCGTGTCAACAATCACTAAATCTTTGATTCCTATCGTAGCAATTAATTTATCCGTGCTACTTATCAAGCAGTTTTTGGTATCTATCAAAATAAATTCAGAATCTTGGTCACCAATTATTACATTGTTGTTTTTTAAACTTGGCAAAATGTTGTGCAGCGTTGACCAATCTCCGACGTCATGCCAAGAAAAATCTCCTGGCACCATCAAGACATTGGTTGCCCTCTCAAGTATAACTGTGTCTATTGGTTCGGAGGGTAGTTTCCGCCAGGTTTCACTAAACTTCCCTCTTCCAACACCTTTAACTGCTTTTTCCAACACCTTAGAAAGTTGTGGAAACAGCTTGTCAATTGAATCAAGAAGACTTTTTGCTCTGTAAGTATTAATATTAGCATTCCAAAAATACTCGCCACTTGCAAAATAGGCTTCGGCTGTTTGCTGATCTGGCTTTTCCTTAAAACCTTTTACTTTGAAAACCGGATGTTTCCCAATCCTTTTAGCTTCGGTACCTGCGTGAATATAACCAAAACCCGTGTGTGCATAGGTTGGTTTAATTCCAATAGTAACTAAAAAGTCTCCGCCTTCCACCGCTTCTCTAGCCACTGAGAGGATTTTTAAAAACTTCGTTTTTTCTTTTATGTAATGGTCCGCAGCCAACGTTGAGATAACCGCATTTTTATCTTTTTTTAAAATAAGGGCTGCTGCCAACCCAATCGCCGGTGCGGTGTTTTTGGGCGCTGGTTCGACTATTATATTTTTTGTAGGAATTTCCGGTGCTTCCCTTTTTATTTCACTCACCAACTCTTGCCCCGTAACCACATAAATATTTGAGACTAAAACTGAAGATTTAGCCCGATCGAAGGTCTCTTGGAAAAGAGTCTTATCATTTAGCAGTTTTAAGAATTGTTTTGGCGACCTTATCCTAGATTTTGGCCAAAGTCGGGTGCCTCCGCCACCGGCTAAAATTACGATGTAGTTATTTTCTTTTGCCATGCGTGCTCCACGAATATTTTAATTTGATGTTTAAAAACCTCTTTTGAAAATTTTTCGGCCTGCGCTCGGCAAGCCTCTAGTTTATATTTTCCTGAATCAAATTTTTTAACTGCTTTTATTATAGCACTAGGCTCTTGTTCGTCAAAAAATTCTCCTGTTACTCCTTCGACGACTGTCTCGAGCGCCCCACCACCTCTAAATGCAATCACCGGTTTTCCAGCCGCCATTGCCTCCACCGGCACGATCCCAAAATCTTCATAAGTAGGAAAGATTAAAGCTGTACATGATTTATAAAGCTTGGTTACCTCCTCATCGCTTCTTCTGCCTAGAAGCTCAACGTTATCCTTGGCAATACTTTTTAAATAACTAAATTGCGGACCGTCGCCAACAATCTTCAAAGGCAATCCAAGCTTATTAAAAGCCTCAACCGCAATATCAACCTTCTTATAACCACCCAACCTTGACACAACAAGAAAAAAATCTTGTTTACTTGATACTTGATACTTGCTTTTTGATCCCTCAAAAATACGTCCTCGTATACTTGGCGCTTTCGCGAAGCGATCAATATCCACTGGTGGATAAATCACCACGCTATCCCGATTGTAATGTTTTTTAATTCGTTTCCTTACTTCCTCAGAGATAGAGACAAAAAAATCCACTTTTTGCGCAGCATCAAAATCGGCTTTTTTCAAAATTTTTTTTACTGCCGGAACCACAACCTCATACAAGGGGTGCAGAAATTTATCAAAGGGACGGTGGTAGTAACGCGTCAACTCGGTATCATATCCCCATAAAAACCTTGGTGGGGTAAAAATGTAACAGATGTGTATCGAGTCTTTTTTGCCTTTTGCAAATTTCGCTGCGTAAGACGTGTCGCTCAGAATAATATCAGTATCTCTAATGTTTTGCATTCTAAACGCAAGTGGATAAAGAGCGAAGTAATGCTTTACTAAATAATTACTAAACGGAAGCTTGGAGATTAAATTAGTCTTGATTAGGGACTCGTCTATTCCCAACCAACCACGCATCAGGTTTTTATCATAAATCGAAGTGTAGATAGGACCCCCCGGCCAGATCTCATTAAGCGCTTGTAGTACCCTCTCCCCCCCACCATATTGGTTGAGATAATCATGCGCGATTGCTACTTTCATATATTTCTGAATTATACACGTGTACGATTTTCAATGCGAATATTCAATATTTTAAATTTTAATTAAGGGGTCAAATTATAGATATAGAAAGTAGTAAAAATTAAATAGAATTAATCTTTAGCTGGTACCGCTTCCAAATCAGCAGGAAACAGTGTCGGCAATTTGTTAGAAGCTGTGTTTTCGTTTTCCAGATAGGACTTATTGATAAGTTGTAAATACATCTGCGACAATTTATCAACCATCTTTTCTAAAGTAAATTTTGATTTCGCCATTAATCGTCCTTGCTCGCCTAGTTCTTTTGCTGTTTTCTTATTTTTCAAAAGAATTGTTACTTTATCAACCATCCCTTTCCAATCTGAACTGTCAAAAAGGTATCCGTTTATCCCGTCCTTAACCGTATCAACCACTCCTCTAGGTCTTCTAGCCACTACGGGTAAACCAGCCACCATTGCCTCAAGAACGGCAAATCCTTTTCCAACAGAAGGGGTGCAATACACATCAGCGATACTTAGCAACTCGCCTATTTTATCTGTTCCTTTCAAAAACTTAATTGATTTATCAAGTCCCACACTTTTGGTGTGTGATATAAGTTTATTTCGATAATCCTCCCCATCAGCTCCCCCATCTCCAACTATTAATAATTTTGCGTTAGGTATTCTTGCTAGCACGTATGGAAACCAATATATCAATTGATCAAATTGTTTCTCAGGAACAACCCTGGCGACGGAGATAACAATTTTATCTTTTTCTGTAAATCCAAGATCTTTTTTAAAGTTATGTTTATTTATGTTTATATTCATAAACCTATTCACATCTACACCATTTAGAATTGTCTTTGCTTTATTTTTCCTCAACCCAAAACTGATTAATCTTTTAGACAACCAATCAGATATCATCACCACTTTATCTGTGGTGTGATTCAATGTTCTCGCAACGGAAGGAAATCTACCATCTGGATAACCGTGGGCGGTTTTTATCACCGGTACTTTGGTAATCAGCTTGGCAATCCTCGCAGCGAAAGCACCGCTGGTAGACTGGGTATGTACGATCTGAATCTTCTCTTTCCAGCACACATATACAATCGCGAGAATCGAACGCAACCTACTGATAGCGTCCGTCTTTCTGACGGGAGCAAAATAAAGTTTCACTTTTTTATCCAAAAGTTTTTTCATCGGTCCGCCACGCGAAACTATGGCTACCCGACAACCTCTTTCGACCAATTCATTAGCAAGGCTAACAGTATAGCGCTCAGCACCCCCGTATATTAATTGATTCACTATTAATAACACACTCAACTTCTTCGCTTTCATGGGATTTTTTTGAGATAAGCAGGAATAATATTTAAACGGAATTATAAGCGAAATAAACAAGCCATTTCAAGACTATATAAGATGTTCATAAACTTTCTCTAAATCATTGACATATCTTTCTATCGAAAACAAAGTATTTACTCTTTTTTTACCTAACTCGCCAAATTTTTTAGCGGTGTGGGGATTGGACAACAGGTATTTTACCTGATCCGCCCACTGTTGCCAAGCAAATTTATCGAAAAGGAATCCAGTCTTCCCATGTAAAACTAACTCAGGCTTAAGCATCCCCGTCCTACTAACTATAACAGGTAAACCGCTAGCCATTGCCTCCATAACCGATAGATCACGTGCTAGCCTTGTAATTGTAAAAATATCTCCCAAAGCAAGGTATTTTTCTACGTCGGTTTGTCCACCCACACAAATTATATGCTTATTAAGCCCTAGACTCTTAATTTTTTCAATCAGACTATTTAAATATGTTCGATCTCCACTTCCATTATCACCCACCATCACAAACCGGGCGTTAGGAAAATCAGCTAATATGTATGGGAACCAATTCACAAAACTCTCCGGGGTTTTCTCGCCACAAACTCTGGAGACCCAAACCAAAACAGGATCTTTCTCTCCAACCCCTAAATCCGCTTTTAAGCTTTTAATTTCTTTTTGCTTGGTTTTCCCAAACTTTTTTGTGTCTATACCGTTTTGTATTACAACAATTTTTTTCGAAATTAGACCTGCCTTCTTCAAAACTGTTAAAAAATCCTGGGAAATTGCTATCAAAACATCTGCTCTGCCTGGCAGTCTCTTAGCCGCTTTTTGTCTTTCCGCTTCCTTTGTCCAAATATGATGAATTGTCTCAACTACCCTCGATTTTGAGAAAGTGGAAAGTAATTTATGCGAAAGTAAGCTGCTAGAGGCTTCACCGTGGATAATGTTAAAACCCTCATTCCTAGCAATAAAGGCGGCTTTAAAAATCGTTCTTACTCTACTAATCGGGTCGAAACCTAACCCTCTCACCTTAATATGATATTTTTTTACGTTTTCATTTAAATTTTTCGCCAAGGGGCCGCCATCAAAAAGTAAACCGACTTTGTAGCCTCTACAGGCTAATTCGTTGGCTACTTCAACTATATATTTTTTTGCCCCGTTGTAATTTAAATTGGTTGTTACAAACAATACCGAAATTTCTTTTTTCATATAAAAAAGCAACCGCATGTTGGTTGCATCAAGCAGATCTTACTATAAATACGTATCTTTAAGCAAATTCGTTATATATACTCAAAGTTTGTTTAGCTAGTTTTTCCCAAGAATATTTTTCCGCCTGTTCAAATCCTTTCTGGATACTTTGGGTTTTGAGATTTAGGTTGTTAGTTAATTGATTAATTTTATTAGCTATATCACGTGGAGACTTTGGATCAAAATAGATTGGCGCATCGCCATAAACCTCTTTAAACACCGGAGTATCTGAGCAAACCACCGGACAGCCAGAAGCCATTGATTCTATACCAGGCAAGCCAAAACCTTCGGAAAGCGAAGGAAAGACAAGACACTTAGCAAGACGGTATAAAACGGTCAAATCTTCCTTTGGCACAAAACCAGCTAATAATAAGCGTTTTTCGACGCCTATTTCTTTTGCTTTAGTAATTAGCCGATCAACAAAAATATTTCTTGAGCCAGCGTACACCAGGCTGATTTTTTTATCGACCGATCTTAAGGCAAAGAGAAGATTATCCAAATTTTTATAGGGAAAGGCACTCCCAACATAAAGAATAAAAGGCGGCTTAATACCATAAGTAGCTAGTACCTGCCTTTTTCGCCCCTCTGGTATTTTTTGTTTGCTTGCCTCGCCAAAAATTTCATCTGCTGCCTCATGAGTCACGGAAATTTTTTCGCTGGTTATTCCGAAGGTTTTTGCTAGTTTTTTCTTAACAAAATTAGAAGGAACTAGTATTTTTTTTGCCCGTTTTACTGCTTGGCGAATCGCAATTTCGTAACCTGCATGTTTTAAGTAATAGATTGGCAAAGCCCGGGTGGTAGATGAAGCCTCTTTAAATTCACTTTTGATTATATCGTGGATCGTCACAACAAAGCGTCCTAGGTAAAGCAAGGGTATATTAAAATGGGGAAAATGAACTAAATCAGGCTTTATCTTGGTTAAAACCGCCGGTAGCAAGAATTGCTCTTTTAAGCCGTACCAGGCGGCATCGGCCAATATTTTTTCAAAGTTAGTATTTTTCGGATTATAAAGAGGAGAATTGCTTTTCCGTAGAATAATATAATATTTATTTTGTGGATCGAGCCGCTCCAAATTTTCCAGAAGCTTCTCAACATATTTTCCAATTCCAGTTCCTTCTGGCCCGTAAAACCTGGCATCTATAGCGATTCTCATACTTATTCCAATCCCTGTGCTCATACTGAGCTAAGCAATCTTCATGGTTCCTCACGAGTTATAAAATCTAACTTATCAAAATCTTTATCGTAGCTTAGTATTGCGTCGGTCTGTATTCTCCTCGCGTAAACAGCGTTATACGCGTCGATAAAGCTGATGTTTTTATCAACAAACAGCTCAAATACGGAAGCGACGTATCCTTTTGCTGGAAAAGAAATAAAATCCTCAAGCAAAAGCGGTAAAAAATTTTCTTTTACGCTCTCCTTAGGAAGATTAAAGAGCCTCTTTGAGGTTAGAACCCAAACTACCTCGGCGATAACCAAATCCGAGGTAACAAGTTGTAATCCTTTCTGTCGGGTGGACTCTAAAAGCGTTAGAATTTTGCGGGCTTTTTCTGGATTATCACCTGTTAAAAACCTTAAAAAAATATTGGTGTCGACAAATTTTTTCATCCATCAACCTATTTTAATTTTAAAAATTCTTCGGCGGCTTCTTCCTCCATAATCTCTCTTACTTTTTTAAAATCGATTGGTCTCTTAACCGGCAAGCTTCCGTAAATTTCCTCCAAAGATTTTTTCGGCAAAGGCTTTAGAGCCACTTTTTCTTTTTCTAAATTAACCACCAAACGATCGCCGACCTTCAAATTAAGTCTTGTCCGAACATCCAACGGGATTGTAATTTGGCCTTTGGAGGTAATTTTAGTAATATTGTTTCCGTTTGATCTTACTTTTTTCATGTATACTAACTTTATAAAATTTTCTTACTTCCGTCAACAGGTAAAACCAAATTTCCCAATTCAACCCCTCCCAGACCATAAAACATTGCATCAAGTGCGATCCTCATATACCTTCATAAAACTTCAGACCCTCTACAAACTCAAAATCTTTTTTATTTCTTGTAGCAAGGGGCGCGTTAAGATGGGTAGCGGTAGCGGCAATTACGGCATCAATAGGGTCTTTAAGTCTAGTGTAATCCCGAATTAGAAAACCTACCAAACGGGCGATGTTTAAGTCTAGATCTATCAATCGAAGAGATGAAATTATTTTCTCAATTTTTGCCCGTTTACTTTCAATTCTTGTTTCTGAACCAGCAAAAAGCTCCGTAGCAACAACCGTCGGGATAATTAGTTGTACTTCCTCTTTAACCGACTCTTCCTTGAGCATTTCAAAATCGGCTGTTTTATCACGAAGATAATCAATTATTATGTTGGGATCTACTGCCACTCTTCCCATCAGTAATCAGTAGATCCCTTTCCTAAGTTTTCTTACTGTTTCTTCACCTGCTTTTCTTACCCTTCTTAAACCACCTCTGTAAAATTCCCTCTCTGGCGCATCTTTCCAAATACCACGGGTTTCGTCAAGCAGTTTTTTCACCTCAGACCAAGGCTTTCTATCCACCCCAGTTCTGGTAATTTTAACTAGCGGTTTTTTATTTCTCTCTACAACCACTACATTGTCAGTTTTTGAAACTTCATCGATCAGGTCAAAAAATTTATTTCTGGCAATAGTAGCTGAAATCCTTTTCTCACTTATATAAACCTCACTTCAACAAACAATGTACATTATGTCAATTTATATCCTTTATAAAACTCTGCCTCTCAGTTTATCAACCGCAAACTGAAGAAAAGCGGGAAGGTAACTTAAAGCTATGAACGGTTCCAATAAAATTTGTTCTAGTCTTGGTCTGTGTTTTTTGAAGTAATATCGCAAGCTTTTGTTCCAGATAATCTGCCTCTCCAAAGGGCAAAGTTTTCTTATACTGTGGGAGCGGATGTGCAGAACAGACGCGTTCGGGAAATAAACTATCTTGTACCCTGCGCTAGCTATCCTTTTCAAAAGATCGGTATCTTCAAACCACAAAAAGAAATTCTCATCAAAAAAGTCTACTTTTGTCAAAACTTCTTTTCTGACCAGAATGGCCGATCCCATTATATGTTCTAATTCTTGAACCTTCTCGTACTCGTAGTCTGGATACACTACTTTCTTAAAAAATGGCAGTCTGTGAAGACGTAGCAAAATAAGAATCTGGTTTGATAGCGACGGGAAGGACGATACCTCTATTTGCAAGCTATTATCTTGATTTACTAGCGTAGGTGCCAAAACTCCGATATCTTGACGCGGCTTTATATAATCAAGCATCTTCTTTAAACTATCATCTAATACTTCGGTGTCTGGGTTCAGGAGAAAAACAAACTCGCCGGTTGCCATTTTTAGTCCATGGTTGCAAGCTGTGCCGTAACCAACATTTTTCTTATTTCTTATGAGTTTCACGTTCGGAAACTTTGTCTTTATGATACCATCTGTTCCATCACTAGAAACATTGTCGACAACAACTACTTCAAGTCTAAGATCTTTAACCGCGGTGGCTAAGGACCCTAAGCAGTTCTCGATTGTATCGGCTGAATTCCAAGTTACTATAACTGTTGAAACAGATGTTTTTTTCATGATCCAAATTAATATATTTTGAAGATTTTAAAGCTAATCCACTTGAGATAAAAATAAACTAACCTAGTGTAGTAACCTATACCTATCCTCCTGCGTGTCCAGAAATTATTTGATCTACAGAAATTTACAACCGGTGAAAGTACCTTTTCCCATGAATATTCCGTCCGCAACTTCTCCAAATTTTCCCTGCAGTTTTGATACAGTTTACGATTATCTACCAAGCGTTCTATAGCAGCAGCTATAGCTGAAACGTCCTTTTCTGGAACAGACAGCCCCAACCTACGCTTTTCTACCAACTCACTTAGATAGTCACCCTTTGTGCAAATTATTGGCAACGATGCCCAAATCAAATCCAGGATTCTTGAACGGTGGGAAAATCTTGTTTCAAGATTGTCGTAGTAAGTTGACACTCCAATATCAGACTCAAGAAGGTAATTCTGACTGTCCTCAAAGTCTACCCAACCAAAATTAAAAAACACGTACTTATTAAATAACCCAAGTTTTTTTGCTAAAGCTGTTGCCTCACTCAAAACCCTAAACTCCTGAATTTTGGGATTAGGGTGCTTAGTACCGAGAAAATAAAGCTTGATATCATAACGCTTCTTGCTGATTTCCCCAATAGCCTCAATTAAACTAGCCGGATCAAACCAATTCCAAATTCCCCCATTCCAGATAAGCACTTTATCTCTACCTGCGATACCAGGTACAACACCTTTCAGGACTTTCTTTGTTTTTATGGGCATAGCCTGCCTAACACCGAGAGGAACAATATCAATCAAAGATCTCAAGCTGCTGTCTCTGTCATAATCTCTTTTTTTGATAATGTCTAGAGATGAAAGCATACCCAACCACATATCCCTTTGGCGACCGTTGGCACAAACTATAAAATCGGCTAGTAAAAACTCTAAGTTCAAGTAATCGCGATTGAACCTAATCCGTTTTTCGTATATATCGCTACCCTTGCCCGTCTCCAACCATTCCATATTGATAGGATCATATGCATCAAACAGGAATTTTTTCCTTCTAGAAAAATAAAAAAACAGCCCAACAAGACCAAATCCTTGAGAAATTATTACATCACTACCAAGAATAAGTTTTGCTTTTGTCCAATTACTCTTGTACTGAACTATTCCAAAGGGCCTGTTTTGCAAATCAGGTTCATTTGGGACAGCCAAAGTTATTTGGACTGTGGGTAGTTTTTTTGTTAACTGCCTAGCAATATTATAATTCCTTATTCCCAATCCAGACATCTTAACTCCGACTGGGTCAGAACTGATAATTAAAATTTTCATAGACATAGAGGCTTTTTAGCTTGACTATTATAGAATTGTTTGATTATAATTACCAGTATTGTAGTTTAATAAGCGAGGGTAAACAAGATTTGAAAGAACCTGACGTAGTAGAATTAAAAAATTGTAGAACTTGCGGAGAACCAACTCTCCGCAATTTTCTATCCCTGGGGCCAATGCCTATCCCCAACGGCTTTCTTGAACCAAAAAATCTGGACAAAGGTGAAGATTATTTTCCTCTTGATGTGGCCTTTTGTGAGGCTTGTGGTCTCATGACCTTAAAACACGTTGTGAGACCAGATATCATGTTTAGAAACTATGTTTATATCCCCGGTACTTCCAAGACGATAGTTGAGCACTTTGGTAAATTGGCCAAGGATAGTATCAAAAGATTTAAGTTAAACAAAAACTCCCTAGCTGTCGATATAGGCAGCAACGACGGCACTCTATTGAAACAATTCAAATCCTATGGAGTGAAAGTCCTAGGCGTTGATCCAGCAAAAAACATTGCCGCAGAAGCAAATAAGCAAGGAATAGAAACTATCCCTGAATTTTTCAACTCAAAATTAGCAAAAAAAATCGCTGTAAAAAGGGGTGAAGCTGACTTAATCACTGCTACCAACGTAGTCGCCCACATAAACGATTCCGTAGACCTGCTGAAAGGAGTTGAAATACTTCTCAAGAATAAAGGGGTTTTTACTGGGGAATTTCCTTACCTACTGGACCTACTTGAACATAGCGAATTTGATACTATTTACCACGAACATTTATCCTATTTTAGTATAAGGTCGCTTTTAGCTTTGGCTGGAAGAGTCAATTTGGAAATATTCGACGTGATAAGAACACCGGTGCACGGTGGTTCGGTACAAGTATTTTTTAGGAAGAAAGGCTCAAGTAAAGAACCACCAAAATCTTCGGTCGCAGAGTTGGTTGCTTTGGAAAAATCCAAGGGAATGGACACTCCAGTACCATTCGATGATTTCGCGATAAGAACTCATCGAAAAAAGGCGGAACTCACCAAGCTTCTGACAGAATTAAAAGCCCAAGGTAGGCGGGTTGTTGGGTATGGCGCGGCTGCAAAAGGTAATGTCCTAACCAATTTCTTTAGAATAGGCACTGATTTGTTGGAATATATAGTAGACTCGATACCATACAAGCAAGGGCTTTATACACCAGGGCTACATATTCCGATATACCCGGAAAGCAAACTACTCGAGGACATGCCAGAGTACGCGCTTATATTGGCTTGGAATTTTACCGACGAAATCGTAAATAAAAACCAGGAATATATAAAACGTGGTGGTAAATTTATTACTACTGTCCCTCTAGTAAAAATACTCTAAGTCGCTGATCACCCCGGCGTTATTTCCCAAAAATCCTTACCAAACAAATCCCAAGGTAATCTTCCCTCATCAGGAGTTTCTGAATTAAACTGCTGATTTACAAAATAAAAAACATAAAGTGGATCTTGAGTAAAATTAGCATAGCCATGGGCAACCCCTGAAGGAATTAAGATCATTTGAGATTTACCAGCTCCCAGAACCGACCTCATCCGTACTTCTTTTGTAGAAGAGTTTGCTCTTAAATCAACCAGCCCAACAGAAAGATAGCCGTCAGGAGGTACATACCAAAGATCTGTCTGGTTAAAATGCAGATGCCAAGCTTTGATCGAACCAGGCATGACTTTCGTGAAGTTTATCTGGCGAAATTTAAAACCCTCCTGGCCTTCTAGATTTCCCTTCTCATCCAACCTTGCTACCTCGCACAAAAACCCATCGTCGGAGACAAAATTTTTTAACTCAAAAATCTTAACGCCATCAATGGTAGGTTTTTTAGAATAATCTTGCGGCTTCAGCAATTTCTTATAAGATTCAATAATTTTTTTGGTCATTAGATCTTGTTCGGTATAATTGAATGTTGGTATTATAACAAAGCAATTTGTTGGAATGCAATAAATTTTTACATCCAAGCTTGTTATTAAGGTTTCTATTAGTCTAAAATACTAAAATCATGAATATATATAAGTTGTTTAGAAAAATAGCTCCTTTTTTCAGCCGCCACAGGAAAAACGTTGCCTGGTTGGAAAAAATAAACTCCCAGTATCAAATCTGGCTCAAAAAAAATGGGTTGCCGGACATAACCATTGAAAAAAAGCACCGTGAGGTTACTTCTTTTAAATTCAAACCCAAGATAACTCTAATACTCATCGCTTCAAGACCACGTAGTCTACTTGAAAAAACAATCGCATCGGTCCTTGAACAAATTTACCCGGAATTTGAGCTTTTAATTATTAACTGTTTTGAAAATGCTCAAGACAACCAAACTATTAATTCGTTTATGGAAAAGGATAAAAGAATCAAACTCTCACAATCCGAAACTATAAATGAAGTTATTGAGCAGGCATCAGGTTATCATGTTGGGATGGTTTGGCCTGGCGATCAATTACATATAAATACACTATTCGAAATCGTAAAGCTAATAAATCAAGAAAACAAAGCGCCAGATATCATTTATACTGATGAAGACAAAATTGATAGCCGCGGTAAATACATCGAACCATTCTTTAAGCCTGATTGGTCTCCAGATTTGCTTCTATCCATAATGTACGTAGGCCAATTAGTTTTGTTTCGTCGAGAATTACTCAACAAAGTTACTATTCCTAAAAATTTATATTCTAGAAATCTACTTTGGGATTTATGTTTAAAGATGTCGGAAATGACAAATAGAATATATCACATACCAGACATTCTTTTTACCCAAAGTCTTCTTGGGAAATCTATTTCAGGCTGGCCTGAGTTGAGTAATAAGGAATATTCCATACAACCAAAGATACTAAAGAATACCTTAAAAAGGAGAAATATTAATGGGAAAGTAGAAGAAGGCTTCTTTAAAGGCTCTTATCGGATTAAGTACGGGTTGATAGATAAACCACTGGTCAGCATAATTATTTCTACAAAGGACAAAGTAGATTTACTTTCAAAATGTATTAATGGAATCTTTAGCAATAACTCCTATAAAAATTTTGAGCTTATCATTATCGATAACCAAAGTGTAGAATCTGAAACATTTAAATATTTTGAGAAACTGAAAAATAATCCAAAAATACGCTTACTAAAATACGATGAACCATTTAACATCGCGGCGATTTTTAATTGGGCTGTCAGGTTTGCTCGTGGTGAATTTATTCTTTTTATGGGCAACGATACTGAGCCAGTCACTAAAGATTGGCTAGAGAGGATGGTAAGCTACGGTCAAAGAGATCACATTGGAGCTGTTGGTGCAAAGTTGCTATACCCAGATAAATCTATACAGCATGCTGGAGTAGTCCTTGGTTACGGATCAGCCAGCGACAATAGTGATCGGGTGGCCGGACATTGCTTTAGCCACTTTCCGGATTCTTTTGGTTACTTTGGTTTTATTAATCTAGCCAGAAACTATTCCGCTGTTACAGGTGCTTGTCTTTTAACCAAAAAATCCCTTTATCTTAAGGTTGGTGGTTTCAATGAAGAAATACTGAAAGTCCGTTTTAACGATGTAGACTATTGTTTAAAACTCGGAGCTAAGGGTTATTATATTGTCTACGCTCCTGAATGTGTACTTTACCATTACGAGTCTACTAGTGTTAGTAAAATTAGAATGGACCCACAGGAGATTAAGTATATGAGGAAAAAATGGTCCTTCTGGGAAGACAACGACCCTTTTTACAACCCAAACTTAACACTAGATAGCACTGACTACACTCTACGAATCTGAAACGCGCAAACTGTAATCTTCTCTTTGCAAAGTCAGATTTGGATTATAGTAAGGATCGTTCTGCAAAATATCACCCCAACGCTTCTTCATCAATTCGTTCTCTTCCAAAAACTCTTCCAGATCTCTCGAACCACCACCAGGGATACCAACACTTGTCGATTCGTAATGAAATAATTTTGCATACGGTGTATAAACGACTAAGTAACCAATTTTCCTTACACGCAAACAGAAATCCACATCATTGTAAGCGACTCGAAACGCCTCATCAAACCCTTTAACTTTTTCAAAGACATCCCGCCTTACTAACATACAAGCCGCTGTGACGCAGCTCCAGTTCCTTATCATATCCTTATTATTGTAAATTGGTAACGTCCCACCAATATTATCAGGGTACATTTTTTGAGCATGTCCGGCTATTCCACCTATCCCCAAAATAACCCCTGCGTGCTGAATATACCCTCCTGGATAAAGTAGTTTCGCTCCCACTACCCCAACTTGGTTACGCTGAGCATGTTCAATCATTGAGGCTAACCAGTCTGGCTCTATTACCTCGGTATCATTATTTAAAAATAAAAGATATTTACCTTTAGTCTTGTTCGCGGCATAATTATTGATCGCGGCAAAGTTAAATAGTTTTGGATATTTAAGAACTTTGATCCTCGGGTTATTTACTATCTTCTGAAAATAACTTAAAGTTTTGTTTTCAACACTGTTATTATCTACTATTATAATTTCGTAATTATTGTATATAGTCTTTTTGAGAACACTACCCACGCACTTTTGAAGTAGCTCTGCTTTATCTTTTGTAGATATGATGATCGAAACTTTTTCTTTATTTTTGATATTATAATGAACCCGAAATAAATTTGGTTTTAAGCCTGGATCCAACTTAGCATCCAACTTCCTCCTTTTTATAACTTCCTCCAAAGCTTTTTTCGCACTTTCGTGAGCATAGCCTTTTGCTCCGTATACCTCAGCGGTAGACCCGGGGATTTTGCGCCAGTGGTAGAGAACTTTTGGAATATGATATATCTTATCTGTGACTTCAGAGAATCTAAGTGCTAAATCATAATCCTGGCTTCCTTCGAACCCTATTCGAAAGGCTCCTATTTTTTCTACAATGGCTTTTCTGTAGACAGAAAAATGGGGGGTATACATATTGGATAGAATCATGTCAGGGGACCAATCTGGTTTGAAGTACGGGTCACGGCGACCCCCCTCGTGATCTATTTTATCTTCATCAGAGTAAATCATATCTAAATCTTTTTCTTTATTTAAAGCCAGCACGACTTCTAAAAGGGCATCTTCCGTAAGTTCATCATCATGGTCAAGCAAACCAATAAATTCTCCGCTAGATTCCTTCAAAGCATCGTTCGTGGCTTGCGAAATATCTCCTCTCTCCGTTCTAAAAATTATTTTTATACGTTTATCTCTATCTTTGAAATAATTTAAAATCTTTAAAGTCTCTGGCTTATTTGAACAATCATCTGCGATACAAAGTTCCCAATTTTGGTAACTTTGGTTAGCAACAGATTGTATCGCTTTTTCGAGCCAACTCTTATCGGTATTATAAACTGGCATTAATATACTAATTTTTGGCTTATAAACTAAAGAATCTATAGTTTCTTTACAGTTAGAAGATTTGTAAAACCGCAGGTATAGGTCTTGATAGGATGCATTTAAACCTTCAACTCCTTTAAGAACCTGACTCCGAGAATATTCCAATCTTATAACTTTTTTAATATTTTCAGGTAGAAGAACTTTTAATAACCTAATCGGGTAACCTTTAAAAGGCTTATTAACTATTAGCCCGAACGAAAAAAAGAAATCCCAGAGAATAGAATAAAATTTTTTAGCACCAGAAGTAAAATAACTTGGCCTCAAATAATTAAAGTAGGGTATTATTTTAATTAGTTTTAAACTAAAGCTAAAAAAAAGGCTCTCCTCTCTAGAACCAATGTCTCTTGCTAGCTTTTTCAATCTATTTATAAAAATATATGGGTTGATATTTGTAGTAGCGGGAAGATATTTTAGAAAAAATTTTGTAAATTCATAATTTAATCTCCATTTTTCCAAAAAGCTAGGCTTTGAACCATAAACTTTATCCATCAAATTAACATTTATCTCCCTCTTTTTTCTTGCCACAAAAATCTTTCGATAAACAGGACCACTCGGCTTTTTTGACGCCAAGTTGCGATTAAATTCCGAATAAAGCTGGCCTATCTGTGTTGATAGTTCCTCTTTTGTGGCAACATCAAGGAAGTGGAGTAGTATCATCTCAAGCCAATGAAAGGCTGGATGATTACCTAAAATTTGGAGACTTTTTACTTTCTCTGACAGCTCTTTGTAGATTTGGCTCTCCCTAGGCAATCCGTATTCTTCGTGCTCCCTAAGCCATGGATGGGCTGTGCCAATACGATCCTTAAAAAAATTAGTAGCAAATTTTTCAACTTTGGCAATTTCTTCGGTATAGACTGGGCAAGCTAAAATTATTAAATCTTTACTCACACGAACTAGCTCACTAATAACCTTTAATCTATCCTCTTTCTTAATGTGCTCTAAGACTTCAATACAGACTACGCCATCAAAATAATTATCAGGAAAATTTAGTTTTCTCGCGTCTCCTTTAACGTAATTTTTACCTTTGACATCAAAAACATCAAGAATTGTCACTTGCTTATTAACGAACGCTCCCAAATTACCTTGGTAGCCTCCAACATCTAGAATCTTCGCATTTTTATCTCTAACTAATAAATCAATAGTCTTACCTATCACCGAAGCCCTTACAAAAATATCGCTAGACAAAGTGGTCTTTTGCAAAATGCTATTTTCCATAATTATGGATCTTCCATTGCCCATCAAACTTGAAAACTCCCGCCTGGTTTAATTCTGTTGCACCCACCCTAAAGCTCGGTCCTTTATCAATAAAATCGTATGCAAAACTAACTTTTTCATCAAATAACCCTACCGTCAATAAAAATCTACCAGCGTGCATTGAGATCTTTTCGATCCGATAATCTATGTACCCGTTACCTTCCACGTAATTAATTGGGTATTTTGAATCTTTTGTATTTGGGCCTGTCAAGTGTATCCCGTCGTCTCTATAGAGCGCGATACCAATCACAGGTTTGTTTATCCTTTTAGCAGCTAAATAATGTGTCCTAATAATCAACGGCTCTCCGGTTTCGAAAAATTTTTTATTCTTAAAGTTCTTATTAAGAAACTCAATTTTTATAATCTTTAACATCTTTCTCTCTTTACTAGGAGTAAACCCGTCTTTGTCCTCCTTCACCTCATCTTCCTTCATATTCATTTTCAAGTATTCCAGAGCTGCTTCCTCTGGATTCCCGATGAAATAAGGTGACCCATTTTTCATAACCAAGACTCTGTCACAAAATTCTTCTACTCTTCCTAAGTCGTGGGAAACGAAAACAATCGTGGCTCCCTTCCTCTTAAATTCTTGAAACTGTGAGAAGCTTTTTTGCTGAAAAGAGGCATCTCCTACAGCCAGAACCTCATCGACTAGCAAGATTTCAGGGTTGATATTGATTGCTATAGAAAAAGCTAGCCTCACTTGCATCCCTGACGAATAAAATTTTAATGGGCTGTCGATGAATTTTTGCAATTCGGAAAAGGCGACAATTTCATCAAACTTCTTTTCGATCTCCTTCTTGGATAGACCTAATATCGAACCGTTTAAGTAAGTGTTTTCTCTACCACTCAACTCTGGGTGAAATCCAGTACCAAGCTCAAAAAGTGTCGAGATCCTCCCGTTTACTCTTACCTCACCCAAATCCGGGTACAAAATACCAGCTAGAATCCGAAGTAAGGTTGTTTTTCCTGACCCATTAGTGCCTATTATTCCTAGGGCTTCACCTTTTTTCACTTCTAATGATATGTTTTTTAAAGCCCAGAACTCTTCTGTAGTTGGACCATGTCCTCTGAAAAAACTCACTGCGAACCCTTTTAAAGTTTCCTCTTTACCGTGTTGGATTCTAAATTTTTTACCCAATCTTTTCACTTCAATTGCATTCATTTAAATCTCCTCAGCAAATCTTTTTTCCAGTTTGCCAAAAATCAGATAACCAAGGATAAAGATTCCTAACGATGATATCAAAGTAACTATAAATATTTCTGCGCCTGGCATCACCCCATCCATAAGAATGTCTCGATAGGCGGTAATGAAAGAAGCCATTGGATTTAAAAAATAAATATTTAAAAATTTGGCTGGAACAAACGAAGTTGGGTAGAAAATAGGCGAAGCAAAATACCAAGCCGGAATCACGCTTTCAATAAGCAGAGGTACGTCTCTAAAGTAAACGCTTAAAGATGAGGCGATTAGGACTAGACCAACTATAAAAAGGAACTGCAAGAAAAGAAAATAAGGAAAAAGAAGCCAAAATAAGTTTGGAAAGATTTTGAAGTAGCATAGAAATAGAAGAAGAATCAAAAGAGTAAAAAAAAGATGTACCAAATTTCCCAAAACAGTAGAGAGGGGAAATATTTCCCTTGCTAAATGAATTTTTTTAATTAAGCCACCGTTATCAATGATCGATCGAGCGCCCAAAATCACCGATGATGATAGAAATTGCCAAGCAAGAATACCAATCAACAAAAATACTGCATAATTTTTTACGTTTGCTCTGACCACGAATGAAAAAACAAGCGCTAAAACCAGTAGATTTAAGAGTGGGTTCAAAAAAGACCAAAAAAATCCTAGAAAAGAACCCTTGTATCGAGTCTTTAAATCCCTAGCTACAAAATTCCTTGCCACCTCACGGTAGCTATAAATCTCTTTTATCTTTTTCATGCTTGTTGGGTCGGGTTGATATTATATCTCGCTAGAGAAACGATAGAAAGCTTCATAACTAAATAATTTCGCTAACCACTCAACTATTTAGGTACTCTCGCGTACTGTGCCTTTCGGTTAAGATAGCTTCGCTTTCTGCGTCGTTTCACTCCTACGCGATATGTAATCTTGCGATTATAACTTGAAAGGCTCGATCTTTCAACATATTCTGTACAGGCATCTTTCCAATCTCGCAATTTAATACCGAGCTTCGCCGCACGATCGTTTTTTAGCACACAATGTTCCGGAGGTTTTGAAGGTCTCTCGAAATCTTTCAGCTTAATAGGTTCGATGTAGATGTTTTCCAAATGAGTTAATTTTAGTACCAGTTTAGCCCAGTTATATCTAGAAGCTTGCCCTTCATTCACAAGGTGAAAAATACCGGTTGGATTTTTCTCGGTTAGTTTTTTAATTGCTCTAGCAAGATCTGGGGCGTATGTAGGAGTTGAAATTTCATCATCGACAACTTTAAGAAAACCTTGTTCCCAGGCTTTTTTTATAATTTTATTTGGAAAATTTACCCCCGATCCAGGACTATACAGCCAAGAAGTTCTGGTTACTATGCAGCTTTCTCCCAAAATTTCTTGACAATATTTTTCCCCTGCCAGTTTCGACCTCCCATAAGGCGTAGTTGAACCCGTCTCATCGCTCTCTATGTATGAAGATCCTTTTTTACCATCAAAAACCTCATTAGTTGAGATATAAATTACCTTAGCGCCGATCTTTTTTGCTGCCTCGCAGAGATTTTTCGTTCCCTCCCCATTGACCTTCATTGCTCCTTCCGGATCTTCAGCAGCCGCATCAACATTGGTCCAGGCAGCACAATGCACAATAACATCTGGTTTTTCTTTAGTAAAAAAGGTTTCTACCTCCTTTTTATTAGTTATATCCAGATTGTAAGTGTCAGTCGGAATTACGACAAACTTCTTTTTAAATTCCTTAATTATTTCTTGCCCAAGTTGCCCGTTCGCTCCAGTTATTAGTGCCTTTTTTTCATCTTTTAACATATTGTTTTTGATAATATTTTAAGTATTCTTTATTTTTGACTCTTTGCCACCAACCTTGGTTTTTTTTGTACCAAGCAACCGTAAATTTTAAGGCATCGGCAAACGAATATTTCGGTTTAAAACCAAGCTTTTTAAGATTCCTTGCGTCTAGCGCATAGCGGCGGTCGTGACCAGGACGATCTTTGACAAATTCTAACTGAGACTCATTTTTACCTAGAATTTTTAATATTTTTTTGGCGATTTCGATATTCAGATATTCATTATCTGCTGAAACTAAATATGTTGCTCCTTCCTCGCCTTTTTTTAAAACAAGCTCGCAGGCTTGGGTGTGATCCTCGACAAAAAGCCAATCACGTACGTACAAACCGTCCCCATAAATTGGTATTTTTTTGTTTTCCAGCGCGTTTGTTATTGAGAGCGGGATAAATTTTTCCGGAAAATGATACGGGCCAAAGTTGTTCGATGAGTTGGTAATTGTAATTGGCAAGTGGTAGGTTGTGTAGTAAGCTCTTACCAAATGGTCAGCCGCCGCTTTGGAAGCCGAGTAAGGACTCCTTGGATCGTATGGGGAATTTGCTTTAAATTTCTTTTTTGAATTTAAAGGAAGAGCACCAAAGACCTCATCAGTCGATACATGATGAAATCTTTTTACCCTTGTTTTTAGAGCTGCTTCTAATAAAACCTGCGTGCCTAAAATATTAGTTCTAATAAAAGGGGAGGGGTCTAAAATAGAACGGTCGACGTGGGATTCGGCTGCGAAGTGTACAACGACATCAGTCCCCTTCATCACTTTATTGACCAGCTTTCCGTCACAAATATCACCTTTAATGAATTGATAATTTGGGTATTTTTCAACCTCTTTCAAATTCTCCAGATTTCCTGCGTAGGTTAATTTATCTAAAACTAAAACCCTGTCTTGCGGATATTTCTTCACCCAGCAGCGAACAAAATCGCTGCCCATGAAACCTGCACCACCAGTTACGAGTAATTTCATAAAAACAAAACCTTCTTTACAAAATGGACAGGGTGCGAAAACGGTTTAAATGATTGTCGAAATTGCTATACTCATGAGCCATCGAATGTCGAAAGTTTATCTTCCCTTTTCCCTAAAATCTTCCGTGCCCAATAAACACCTGTCCGGTACAAACTTTCCGGTGTCCCGGCATCAGACCAAAATCCGGAAAGTACAGACCAGGAAAGCTTTCCCGCCTTTAAGTAAAGGTTGTTAACGTCAGTGATTTCGAATTGTCCCCTCTTTGACGGCTTAATTTTCTTTATATAGCTAAACACTTTGTTATCATAAACATAAAGGCCGGTTACTGCGTAGTTGCTTTTGGGATCCTTTGGCTTTTCCTCAATTTTGATGATTTCTTTCCCATCTTTATCAAAGACCGGCACGCCAAAACGCTTCGGATCGGGCACTTCTTTTAGAAAAACTAGCGCGCCCTCTTTAAAGTTCTTAATCTCTTTAGAAATATTAGCATCGGTGCAGTTATCTCCCAAGATCACCGTAATCCCTCCGCCGTCGGCAAAATCTTCACAAAGCCGCAGGGCATCAGCAATCCCACCCTCACCGTTTTCTTGATAAGCGTACTCAAGATGATCTATCCCAAAATCGTCTCCATTTTGCAGCACCCGAATAAAATCACCAGCATGAGGGCCCCCGGTCACCACCATAATGTTTTTAATGCCGGCGCGGACCAAAGTCTGAATTGGATAATAAACCATCGGTTGGTCAAAAACCGGAAGAAGATGTTTATTTGTCGCGTGGGTCAACGGATAAAGCCTTGTTCCCAAACCCCCGGCTAAGATTACGCCTCTCATAAAGCTAATTTTAACACATCAGTAAAAGCCGCCAGTTGCATTGCTTACAAGCTGCTTGTCTTCTGCTTGACACTATAATATAATAGGATCGATAAAATGGCAGAAAACAAAAACCGAAACAAACCAATTAGCCCTCTTTTTATTGACACTAGCGACCCAGAAGTAATCGAAACTTTTCTGAAGATGGGCATCATCAGTGGCGTTACTACCAATCCCACCATAATGTTCAAAGAAAAATTTGCTACGGATGAAGCGGAGGTGAAGAAACACTCTTTAAGACTGGCGAAATTAATTGACCCCTTCCCCCTTAGCTTGGAGGTCACGAGCAATGACCCAAAGGAGATGGTGCGCCAAGCTAAAGAGCTGGCGAGCTGGGCAAAAAATGTGGTTGTGAAAGTACCGGTCCACGGACCAAAAGGCGAGCTCTATTATCTTGAGGTTATTAATAACCTCTCGGACGCTGGCATAAAGATCAACTGCACCGCTATTATGTCGCCTATTCAAGGTTTGATGGCTGCTTTGGCTGGCGCCAGCTATGTGTCTTTATTCGGTGGGAGAGTGGCCAACATTGGCCATGATGCTACCAACGAATTCCAAAAGCTTAGAACACTTCTTGACATGCATATCCCAGGAGCCAAAATTATCGCTGCCTCAAGCCGAGAGGCCTACAATATCACCGAGTGGCTCCTAGCTGGCTGTGATATTGTCACCGTAGTTCCCGACCTACTGAAAGCGTTTTTGGTTCACCCTTATACCAAAGAGACTGTCCAAATGTTTCTAGATGATGGTGCAAAACTCAAAGGCAAGTAACCTCCCCGATTACACTCTTCGCGAAAGAGCCACGATTATCACCCAAAGTCCCATGCGAATAGTTTTGGGCGGTGGCGGCACAGATGTTCTTTGGTATTCCAGACTGAAAGGCGGGGCTTGGATCTCTGGCGCGATTAATAAATACGTTTTTGTATTTTTAAATAAAACCGAGGATCCTAAATTGATTAAAGCATCTCACGGGACCGAAGCCACTATGACTTACGACTATCACAAAATTCCCAACCCAATAATCAGAGAAGCTTTTAAGCTGACCAGTATTAAAAAGGGGATTGAAATCAGCACAGCGGCAGATGCTTCAGCAAAAAGTGGTTTGGGTGGATCAGGCGCTTTTGAAGTAAGTCTACTAAATGCCCTCCACACTTATAAACGGGAGCATGTGTCACCATTAGTTTTAGCAAAGGAAGCTTGCACAATCGAGATCGATAGATTAAGGCACCCAATCGGACCAAATGATCAATATATCGCCGCCCTGGGAGGCATTAATTATTTTGAAGTAGACAAAAAGGGAGAGGTCTTCATCGAACCTTTAAATCTGCACCTCCACACCATCGCCAAACTGGAAAGCAACCTGCTTTATTTCCGAACTGGGATGCAAAGGGATGCATCCTCGGTACTCGCTAATCAAAAGAAAAAAGTCGAAAGCAAGAAACCTAAAGTTTCTGCTGCTGTAATAGAAGCGTTGGACGAGATCAAAGATTTGGGTCAGTACGCGAAGAAGTTGCTGCTGAAAAAACACATTGATGATTTTGGCAAAACTTTCCACACTCATTGGTTGATAAAAAAGCGTCTTTCTGATAAAGTAAGCACCGGTAAAATTGACGAATGGTATGAGGAAGGAATGAAGGCTGGCGCTCTAGGCGGAAAGATAATCGGCGCCGGCGGTGGCGGTTGGCTGGTTTTTTACGTTCCTCAAGGCCAAGCAACATTCCGAGCCCGGATGGCTAAATTAGGCCTAGAAGAGAGAAGAGTCCGCTTTGATTGGGAAGGAACCAAAGTTTTAATCAATCTGTCCTGAAAGTAATAAAATGTTGAAATCGTATTATACACAGGAATATTTGGAAGGCGCTATCAAAGTACTCGAAAAGCTTTCTGTCGGGGATATTGATGCCATGATTGAAGCGCTTTTAAGTTTGAAAAAACGAAGTGGCCGACTGTTTCTGTTGGGCGTCGGTGGTGGCGCGGCGAATTGTTCGCATGCGGTCAATGATTTTAGGAAAATCGCAAAGATTGAGGCTTATACCCCAGTCGATAATGTCTCTGAACTAACCGCCCGGACCAATGATGATGGTTGGGATTCGGTCTTCATCGAGTGGTTAAGGGGGAGTGGCTTAACTAAAAACGACGCGGTAATGGTCTTTTCCGTTGGCGGTGGAAATAAGGAAAAAAACATCAGTGCAAATATTGTCTCGGCCCTGGATTATACCAAGAAGATGGGTGCGACTATTTTGGGGATTGTTAGCCGCGATGGTGGGCACACTAAGAAAGTAGCCGACGTTTGCATAATGGTTCCGGTGGTTTCCGACAGCGCCATCACCCCCTACGCTGAAGGTTTTCAAGCAGTGATCTGGCATGGCATCGTCAATTACCCCGGCTTTAAAGAAGAGAAAAGTTAAATCTTTATCAAACCTTTTTTAAAATCCTCGTTGGCTTTATCAAGCTTTTCCTGATTACCAATATCAATAAAATAACCCTCTATCGGAAAGGCGAAAACTTTTTTTCCAACACTTAACAATCTGGGGAAAACGTCTTTACCAAAATCGACAACTCTATTTTCCTCTATGTAATTAAATATCCCCGGCTCAAAGATGTAAAAAGCGGAGTTTGCCCAAACAAAGTTTTCTCGAATCTCAGATTCCATTGGTCTTTCTTTGAACTGCCTTACCCGACCATCACTGTCAAAGATAATTGAACTTTTTGGGTTTGGCCCAAAACGTTTATAAACACCAATCGTCGCGAAAGCCCCTTTTTCTTTATGAACATCCCACATCCTCCCTACATCCACCACCCTTATGCTGTCACCGTAAGTGACGATAAAAGTGTCGCTGGTTTTAACCTTGGCTAAAGTTACTGCCCCAGCGGTACCTAACGGCTGAGTCGGATCTTCGTAGGTATAGTCGATTTTTACCCCAAAGTTCTTCCCGTCACCAAAATAGGAGGTGATTGTTTCTGGTAGATAACAAAGGGCGAAAATGAGATCTTTAAATCCGTATTTTTTGAAGAGATCCAGATTATACTCCAGAATTGGTTTACCGCCGACTTCCACCATCGGTTTAGCAATTTTGTTGGTTAGCGGCCGTAGCCGTTCACCTTTTCCACCGGCAACAATTACAACTTTCATAGACATCTACTCTTTGATAATCTCAATAATTTCTTTTGGTTTTTTGACAATAAAATCTGGTTTTACGCCTTTTAACTTGTCTTCGATTATCGACAAATAAGCTGATTCCAAAAGATTAGCAATCAAAATCGTTTTTGTTCCAGCCGAATTTCCCGCCAAGACATCGTTCACCCCGTCTCCAATGGTCCAACTTTTTGACAGATCGATATTAAATTCTTTCTCAGCGTCTTCAAAAAATTTAATCCCTGGTTTTCGGCACTCACATTTCATCATGTATTTTTCAACAGAGGCAAAAGGATGGTGAAAACAATAATATTCTTTGTCTAGTTTAACTCTGTCTTTCTCAAGTTCTTCATTAAATTTTTGTCTTATTTCTTCGAACTTTTGCTCTGTTAACTTTTTTATTCCGATTCTCGGTTGATTAGAGATAACGATTAGTAAATAGCCCAACCCTTTCAGACGCTTTAGAACTTCCCCAATATCCGGCGTAAGTTCCACCTGCTCCGGTCGACTGACAGTGTCAATCGTTTCAGCATCTTCATAATAGGCCAATTTAATAATTGTCCCATCACGATCGAAAAAAACCGCTTTATTTTTCATAAAAACAAGTCCTCTTATTTTTCATAATAAGCATTTTAACATCTATTAGCGGGGAAGTAACCTTGCCTAACTATTTAGAACTACTATATAATAAACCAACAGTTGCCGCTCATTTTAGTCAGGCAATTGTTTTTTATGAAGGAAATGACGACGCTTTCAATAATAATACCTGTGTACAACGAGGCTAGAACTCTAAAAAAAGTTCTGGAATGGGTTTATATCTATCAAATACCAAACGTAAAGAAGGAATTAATTATTGTTGAGAGTAATAGCACCGACGGCTCTAGGGAAATAGTCGCCGAATTTGCCAAAAACAAAAAAGATGTTACCTTAATTTTAGAAGAAAAACCGCAGGGCAAAGGCCATGCCGTACGAACTGGCTTAACAAAGGCCAGCGGTAGGATTATTCTCATTCAAGATGCTGATCTGGAATATGAAGTTTCTGATTATCCAAGCCTGCTCAACCCGATTCTAGAAGGAAAAACAAAGTTTGTATTGGGCTCCCGCCATCTCAATCATACCGGAGATTATAGTTGGGATATAAGAAATTTTAAAGAAGGAAGGAAAGCTCTCTTCATGAATATTGCTGGGCTCGCCTTTCATGCCTTTTTTAATCTTATCTATCAAACTAATCTTACTGATCCGACCACAATGTATAAAGTTTTCAAAAGAGAGTGTTTGAAGAATCTTCATTTGAGAGGTAACTACTTTGATTTAGATTGGGAACTCGTGGCAAAATTAATTAGATCCGGTTATAAACCAATTGAGGTTCCAGTACATTACAAACCTAGAGGGTTTGCGGAAGGGAAAAAAATAAATATAATGAGAGACGGGCCTCGATATGTTAAAGCCATTATAGAAAACAGAATCCTGCCTCTAAATAAACTATGAGAGCCCTTGAAAATAAAAATGCAATAATCACTGGCGGAGCAAGAGGGTTTGGTAGGGCTATAACCGAGCGTTTCATCGCTGATGGCGCAAAGGTGTTGATTTGCTCTAGAACCATTGAGGAGTTGAAAAAGACAAGCAAAGAAATAGACCCATCTGGAAAGTCTTTATATTTTGTAGAGGCGGATGTTTCTAATCATGAGGTTTGTCAAAAATTATTTACCTACACCAAAAAGGTTTTTAAAACTTTGGATATTTTAGTAAATAATGCGGGCATCTATGGACCGGTTGGTCCGTTAGAAACAAATTCCCCAAAAGATTGGCTAAAGACAATAGAAATTAATCTTATGGGTACTGTGTATTGCACGCGATTAGCACTCGAACAAATGAAAAATCAAAAACATGGAAAAATAATAAATTTGGCTGGCGCTGGGGTTGGTGGAAAAAAACCTCTTAGTAGATTTTCTGCTTATTATACCTCAAAAGCTGCTGTCGCGGCTTTTACCGAAGTAGTTGCCAATGAGGTGGCTGATTACAACATTCAGGTAAATTGTATTTCACCAGGTGCTATAAATACTTACTTCACCGATTATTTAATAGCTCAGGGCCCAGACAAAGCTGGTCCTATGTATGAACAAGCTCTAAAGCAAAAAGAAACTGGCGGAGACTCACCGGAGCTTGGGGCTAATTTAGCCTCCTTTCTAGCTTCTGATCAATCAAATAACGTGACTGGTAAGACCTTAAGTGCTAAGTGGGATAAGATCGAAAAACTCAAAAAATTAAGTCCTAAAGATTCCAACAAGTTCACTTTAAGAAGAATCGACGAGGAGTTCTTTGGTGAAAAATAATGATCAATTAGGAGTTTTGGGTTTGTGGCATTTAGGCTCAGTTTATTCTGCAGCTTTAACCAGCCAAGGCTTTAAAGTAACAGCTTACGATGAAAACCAATCGACTGTAGACAACCTAAAGAAAGGCATTCCTCCCATAGAAGAGCCGCTTTTAAAAGAGACCATATCTGAAAATCTAAACAAAAATCTTTTCTTTACCAGTGATCCAAAGGAAGCTATAAAAGGTAAAAGCTTTATTTTTATTACTTACGATGTTCCAGTCGATGAAAAGGACAAAAGCGATTTAACTATAATTGATTCAACCTTTTCTCTGTTAAGTAAGTATATCTCCCCAAAAACTACTGTTGTTGTTTCAAGTCAAGTACCGATTGGCTATTGTCGTAAATCTTTAGAAAAACTTAGAAAGAAGCACCCGACAGTAGACATTATTTACTTCCCGGAGAACTTAAGACTAGGAAATGCTTTTGAAAGTTTTTTGCGACCAGATAGAATTGTAATCGGTTCGACAGACCCTGAGGTTTGTGATAAGTTTAAACGAACTTTTTCTTTTTTTAAACGTCCTCTCATAAAAATGAACCTCGAAAGTGCGGAGATGGTAAAACATAGTCTAAACAGTTATTTAGCATTCTTGATTAGTTTTAGTAGTGAAATGGGTGATTTAGCTGAGATTTTAGGGGCGAACATGAATGACGTAGTAGCGGCTCTAAAAACAGACAAAAGGGTCAGTCCTTTTGCCCCGCTTTCACCTGGGCTTGGATTCGCCGGTGGAACACTAGGAAGAGATATCCAGACTTTAAGAAAACTAGGACGAGAAAAAAATTATAAAACTTTCTTACTAGACTCGGTGTACAAGGTAAACCAAACCCGCTTAAAACATTTAATTGGTAATATAAAATCTGTTATTTCTCCTCTAAAAGACAAAAACATAGGCATCTTAGGATTAACTTACAAACCAACGACAAGCACGTTAAGAAGATCGATGTCCTTAGAATTAGCTAAGTTACTTCATGCTGAGAACGCTAAAATCAAAGCTTTAGACCCGGCCATCAAAAAGGGGGTTTCTAACTACCCTTTTATTAACGTAGAAACTTCCATACTTGCTTTTTTTGATGACCTGGATCTTGTAATCTTAATGACAGAGTGGGAGGATTTTAAAAAAATCGATTGGACGAAAAATTCAAGTTTGATGAAGTCAAAAATAATTTTCGACTGTAAAAATCTTCTGGACAAAAATTTTTTAGAAAAAATAGGTTTTAAATACTTCGGAATAGGTTACCCAAAATGAAAATAGCAATCATTGGCGCGGGATTAATTGGAAAAAAAAGGGCTTTAAGCTTACCCAAAGAAGTAGTTTTAAAAACAGTTTGCGATGTAAATGAGTCTTCAGCAAAATCTTTTGCTAAAGGGTTCAATTGTTTCCCCACAACCAATTTAAAAAATGTTTTGGGAGACAAGGAGATAGAAGCATTAATAATTGCTACGCCGAATGGTTTTTTGGCCGAACTAGCGAGAAAAGCAATCATTTGTGGCAAACATGTTCTAATTGAAAAACCGGGGGCAACAAACAAAAAGGAGCTGGAAACTATTTGGAAAGAACATAAGAAAAACCCCGTTGTTGTTATGTTCGGGTACAACCATCGCTTCCACCCTAGTATCCAAAAAGCAAAAGAAATTGCTGATTCAAAAAAATTTGGAGAAATTCTTTTTATCAGAGCAAAATACGGACATGGTGGAAGGCTAGAGTACGAAAAAGAGTGGCGCTTTAACCAAGAACTTTCCGGGGGCGGTGAATTAATCGATCAAGGATCCCATCTCATCGATTTAACAAATTTCTTTATCGGCCCAATGCCTAATATAAAAAGCTTCGCTTGTACACTTTTTTGGGAAACCCCTTTGGAAGATGCTGCATTCGTTCTACTAGCTAATAATAAACGCCAACTAGCGTCTCTATCAGCAAGCTGCGTGGAGTGGAAAAATATTTTTACTTTTGAAATAATGTTAGAAAAAGCAAAAATCCAAATAGACGGTCTTGGTGGTAGCTATGGCACTGAGAAACTAACCTCGTTTAAAATGAGGCCTGAAATGGGACCACCAGATGTGGAAGAAATTTCCTTCCCTGGTCCAGATCTTTCTTGGGAACGAGAGAATGAAGTATTCTTTACCAAAATTAAGGGTAAGTATCTCTCAGAAGAACCCTTCAAACAGGCTTTTTATGTTTTAGATATAATAGGAAAAGTATACAAGGAGAATAAAAAATGAAGTATTTAATAACAGGCGGGGCTGGTTTTATCGGAAGTCACATAGTTGACGGGCTAATAAAGCAAGGGGAGCAAGTCGTTGTCTACGATAACTTTTCAACAGGAAAAGAATTGTTTATACAACACCACCAAGATAATCGAAATTTCAAACTCATCAAGGGCGACGTTTTGGATCAGAACTTGTTAAACAAATCCCTCGCTGGTATAGACTTTGTTTTTCATTTTTCGGCCCATGCTGATGTGAGAAGTGGTTTTGAAAACCACGAGCTTGATCATATTCAAAACCTTGAAGCTACACAAAATGTCTTGGAGGCGATGTTAGAAAACGGTGTAAAAAATATAGCCTTTTCCTCTACCTCTTCTGTTTACGGAGATGCAACTGTGCATCCAACACCTGAAGATTACCCTTTCCAACCTACTTCACTTTATGGCGCTACAAAAGCCGCTGCGGAGAGTTATATCTACACTTATGCTAGTTACTACAACTGGAAGGCTTACATTTTTCGCTTTGTCTCTTGGATAGGAGAAAGGTACACTCACGGAATTATCTTTGACCTGATGAAAAAGCTTAAAGAAAATCCAAAACAATTAGAACTTCTCTCTGATGGTACACCCAAAAAATCCTCTCTTTATGTAAAAGACGGGGTTGAAGCCATCTTTACTATAATTGAAAAGGCTGAAGAACAAATAAATATCTACAATTTGGGGCACACCGAGGTTTTAACCGTTGATCAAATTGCAGGTATAATTTTAGACGAGTTGGAAGCCCACCCAACTAAAAAATATCTTGGAGGGAAGGTAGGTTGGAAAGGGGATAATTTTTTCGTTCATTTGGACACTAGAAGGCTTAATAAGCTTGGATGGAAACCAAAATCTACAATCGAAGAGGGAATAAAAAAGACGATAGATTATTTAATGGAAGATCCAAATTTGTTCAAATAAATGCTAAAGGCCTTTACCTTCAAAACCTTTAATCTTATCAACCGCTATGAACACCTTAGGCAAATCATCGTTTATTTATTTGTCGGTGGGCTATCTGCTTTTTTAGATATCGTCCTACTTTTCATCTTGGTTGATGTTTTTCACATATGGTATTTATTTGCTGCTACTATCTCATTTATAAGTGTATCGACTTTGGGGTTTTTTCTTCATAAGAGACTTACCTTTAGATATCAAGGCCGAAGAACGAAACTTAGATACGTTGCGTTTCTTTTTATCGCAGGATCAGGTTTAGTTTGGAGTTTAGTACTACTCTACACTTTCGTCGATATTTTTAAAATATGGTATTTATTTGCTGCTATAATGGTGAAATTTATAGTACTGGTTTGGAATTTTTTGATGAATAAGTTTATAACATTCGGCTCTTACAAAAAAGACAATACGCTAAGACGCTTTTTGATCCAAGTCGAGGAAAGAATCTATGCTAGGAAAACTTAATTACCAAAATTCTAAATACTGGTTTGCTTTGATAGCCTTTCTACTACCTTTTATATTTTATTTTGGCATATTTTTTGGCCGTTCTTTTGGTATGGAGTGCGCCACAGGAGTCATGGGCTTCAAGCCTCCTTATCAGCAAACAGTTACTGAACCGAACAAGTTTTGTGGTCACTGGGCTGATGTAGGAGCTTATGCCTGGCAGCATGTGCCTCAGGGCATTAAAGTGGGTATGGAATATGCCAATTTTCAATTCCCCCTTTGGAATCAAAATAGTGGTATTGGTGTACCACTGGCGGCAAATTTTATTTCGACTGCTTTTTTCTTACCTCTTATCCCTTTTCTTTTCTTCAAATCGATCTTTGCCTTTGATCTATTCATCATATTCCGAATGTCTATCGCCTCACTTGGCATGTATTTTTTTATTAGATCCTTAGGACTACCAAAACCACTTGCCCTAACAGGACCTCTATTGGTTTTTCTTAATGGTTATATAACCACACTACCGTCTATCTCCCATCAAAGTGTAGACATATTTTTACCTTGGATTGGCTATTTGATAACTACGGCTGCCAAAAAAGGGGCAATCAAGTACTTTGTTCTTTTGGGCATTGTCGCCGCAGTATCTCATCTAGGTGCTAGTCCAGAATCAAGTGTCTTCGTAGCTCTTTTCTATGCTCTATATGCATCTTTTATCATAATATTTATTCATAGACAAAAAGCATCTAGCCTAACGATTCTCTTCTTCTTGTCATTCATCTTAAGTTTTGTACTTTCCGCTATTCTAATCATCCCGGGCATGGAGTTTATTAATCACTCAAGCAATCTTCATGAAAAACATATTCTCCAGCAATATTCTGCTCCCTTTTTGAACACAGTTTTCTTTATTTATCCCTATATACTAGGCTTATTGCGTAATCAAGCCTACAGTGAGGTCGTTGATTGGATGACGCCAAACTATATTGGTGCTTTCTTCAGTTTTTTCCTTATCTATCCTATATTTTTGTTATTCAAATTAAAAACAAAAATTAATCATTTTTTAAACTGGCAGTATTATTTATTCTTCATCTTTTTCCTACTGTTTTTATCCGTCCAGTACTTTAATATTTTCAGCTTACCTATTTTCACTAAGTTTCCAGGCTTTTCTCAAACTAATTACCCAAAATATAGCTTAAGCCTTATCAATTTATTAATTGCCGCAATAGTTCCATTTTCAATTTATTATCAGCAAGAACTTATAAAAGGTGCGACTAGCCTTAAGGAAAAAATCAGCCGCTCCTTTCCAACAATACTCACCTTTATCACCTTCTTGATAATTACTTTAGTGGTTTTTCGCCTTTTAGGACCTATTGCTACTAAATACTTATTTTACGATAGGTTTAGACTACAACTTTTAGTTGCCGTCAGCATAGCATCCATCATCTTAGTAGTTAGCTTTATAAGAAACGCAAAAATAAAATACATTTTATTTTTTCTCTTAACCTCAGTTGAACTATTTGTTTATCTTCCTTATCTAAAAGGCGACGCCCAACGCCGAGATACTTTGAGAAAACCGCCAGCTTTATCTTTTTTACAGGATAAAGACTATAAAGAAAGTCGTATTTTCAGCCCTGATTACATTTTGTATCCTGATTTTTCTGCCGCTTTTGACTTAAATGACGTAAGAAATTTAGATGCCCTATGGCCAAAGTATTACTATAATTATTTGAAAGAATTCATAGTCCCAGAGATAGATAAAGCGTATTTTAGATTTACTGGAATTAGGGAAAGTGGGACAAACAGCGATGCCAGATTTACTGACAATGTTTATTTAGATCTGTTAAGTACAAGATATATTCTCTCGTATAATGATTTAAATGCCTATGAAGATTTGCATCAACTCTCCAGCATTTTTAACCAGATTGTTGAAACTCCTTCTTTAAGATCGGAAATATTTAATATAAATGGGGTTTCCCGACCTGTATTATTCGAGCATGCGTCTAGTTCTGTCGAACTGAATATAACAAAACCAGAAGGAGCAAAATATTTCTTCCTCTACCCTGCCTTATCAGAAAAAGTCTTTAATGATCCTTCCAAAGGCGATGGTGTAAAATTTCTAGCCAAAGCGACCAAAGACGGGACTGTTTTATTTGAACAGGAACTAACAATTGACCCAAAGAATAAGAAAGAAGATCAAAAATGGTTTGAAATTTCTTTTGGGCCTTTCCCTGACGGGATTAGCAATTTTACTTTAATTCTACAAACCGATTCCTTAGATACAAGTATAAATGATTGGTCTGGTTGGGGTGGTTTGGAATGGGACATTGAGAAAAACAAACCTAAAGATTATCAATACAAGAAAATTTATGATGATGAGATGAAAATATATGAAAATACTAGATTTGTTCCTCGATTACATCCAATATCAGAAGTAAATTGTGTAAAAAACGAGTCTGGTATTTTCTCCACCATGAAAGCAAATGAAACTCGAATATTAAATCTCGGAATAGTTTTTGACCAAAACTGTAAGGAGGAGAAATTTGAAACCAGCAACGTAAAAATCTCCAATCAATTTTTCGATGATCAAAAAGTTTCTTTTGAATATAGCTCAGCGGGACCTGCATACATAGTCCTTTCTAACCTGTATTATCCTGGTTGGAAACTAAAAATAGATGGAAAAGAAACACCAATTGAACGAGTTAACTATGCCTTTCAAGGCCTTCGGCTGCCAACTGCTGAAAACGCAAATGTAGAAGTGATTTACGATCCTAGTTCTTTCAAAATGGGACTGACCTTGACGCTAATTGGTCTGATCATCTCTGGATTTTTGTTCTTTAAATTCGGCAACCGCAAATTCTAGTCTTTCCGTTTACAATTTTTTATGAATGTCACTTGGTGACGTCGGTAATCACCGAAAAGTTTCGTATGTGCCATTCTCCATTCACCGGACGCCAAATTGCGATATCAGTCTTGCTATCGTCAAAGTAGTCCCCTGGGACCGGAATATCACTGCTCGCACCGTACTGAATGACTCCGAAGTTACGTATGTGCCACTCTCCGTTCACTGGACGCCAAATTGCGATATCATCCTTGCTATTGTCAAAGTAGTTCCCTGGGATCGGAATATCGCTACTGGCGCCGTACTGAATGAGTTCGAAGTTGCGGATGTGCCACTCTCCGTTCACTGGACGCCAAATTGCGATATCAGTCTTGTCGTCCCCGAAATAATCTCTAGGTACTAGTATATCTGTAGATGCTCCATATTGGAACACCCCAAGATCTTTAATGTGCCATTCGCCATTGATGGGACGCCAGATGGCAATGTCTGTTGCCCTGTCGCCAAAGTAATCTCCAGGAACAGGGGTATCGCCAGGCCCCCCATACTGGATTACACCGATATTTCTGATGTGCCACTCTCCATTGATGGGACGCCAGACTGCAAGGTCTGTCGTACCATCACCATTGTAGTCTCCGGGAACAGGGGTATCGCTAAAAGCACCATACTGAAATAAACCAACATCTTTGATATACCACTGACCGCTCAACGGGCGCCAGATGGCAAGATCGGTTTGACCATCTCCGTTAAAGTCTCCTAAAAACGGACGTAGTTTTCTTATGTAATTTGGTGAAACAGTTCCATAGCGGGCATAAACCGCTAAAAGATCGTCCGTAGTTTGATCTATTGACCCTTCAATTCTTTGAGTCCCATTAGAATTTGTCAAAAATATTTGTTGAGGCATATATTGAGCCCAGGCGATTAAATTCGGTACAAAATTATTTAAGTGAGTACCGGCACAAGCAGTGTTTGCAACCCGTCCATGAACAAAAACAGTAGGTAGTACCAAACCACTGGGGCCAAAAACAGAAACTTCATCTGGATTTATATCGTGTGAGTGAAGTTTCCAAACAGCAATTTTATGTAGGGCATTTTGAACACGCTTATTAACTCCAACATAACGAAAATCCCCGAGAACCGCCACGCCAACACCACCAGCGTTGTACCCACTGGTATGAGCTCCAATCACACCATCACCGCCTCTCCTCCCTTCGTAAATAGTACCGTTATTCTGATCAATGACGAAATTGTAACCTATGTCTCCCCAACCACGGCCAACATTATGGTAATAATAAATTGCCCGCACCGTCGCCGCTGGATTAGAATCATTATTGGCAGTAACGGTATGATGAATGATTACTTTTCTAACCGGTGCATAATCTTCGCCGGGAACATAAATAGATTCATCTGCACCCCAACAGGCCCGGGTGCAGATAGGTGGGGGATCGGTAGGATCAGTAGAGAGATCAGAAGCTACTGCTTCTTTAGCTTTAAGTTTAATCCGTTTCAATAACTTTTCTAAAAGATTGCGTTTTTCTTTGCTATCAATATAGGTCAGTTTAAGACTTTTAACTGATGGAATAGTATCTAAACTACCCGTTCGAAAAATCGTTCTCTCTTGAAAATACTTCCCTTGAACCACAATTAACCGGCCATAGGTCCTGGTGCTAGGAACCTTGTCATTACCGTCATCCTCGTCCGCCTCGACATTCCGCCACGAGGACCAACCCGCACCATCTTCCGAGGTCCTTACTTGGATAAGCACTTGCGACCCAGAAGGCGTATTAGCTTGCCAAGAAGGTGCTATAGCATTAAAAGCAAATTTGGCTAGTCTTTTTGGCCCTTCTTTTTTTACTTCAATAGGAACTTTCGTTCCTAAAATTCTTTTTGATTCATCCAAGGCCAAGGCGTTGCCTAGCAACCTAGCCACTTCTGTCTTCTTTACTTTAGCTTCGTAGCTACTAGCGTTTACTTTGACTGGTTTATTAGGATTGTACCAAGCAACCACTAAGACAAAAGCGGATGCTGTAATAAATAAAACTATTAAAATAGAACATAAAATCTTTTTTGCTCTCACAGCTCTAAGAAGATTCTACGCTATTTGATATTTTTTTGTATATACGTTTCGTTTGCTCTTCGCCAATCTTGCAAAACTATACCGATTTTCCTGGGGCGAGATCTGCATAATTCCGGGGTTTGAGATACATTCAATTGAATTGAGTAGCGTGGTTAAACACCCAAATGGTTTTCTGATTAAAGGTGCTAGGCCGTCCGTTTACGTTGTTTCTGGAGGCCAAAGAAGATTTATTATAAACACGACTGTTTTTGAATCTCTAGGCTATCGCTGGGGAAATATTATCACTATTTCTGATGCAGATTTAAATTCTTGCGTCGCAGTCTTTGTTGATATATAATCTTACCCATGAAAAATTTAAAAATTAGTAATATTGTAATTGTATTTTTAATATTGTTTGTTCTTTTTAAGAAAAATACTTACGCGTATCTTGATCCGGGAACAGGAAGTTTTATCCTTCAAATGCTCGCCGCCGGAGCGCTGGGAACCCTCTTTGCGATAAAAACATTTTGGCGCCAAATTATAAACTTTTTGACAAAAATACTTTCGAGGAAGGGGAAGAAACCAGAGAAGAAAACACAGAAAAAGAACAATGACACAAAGTAAGATAGCCTCCTCTTTTCGCGATCCAAGCGGGTTCCTGTTTACGCAAGATGGGGTAATGTACCGACAAATAAACAATGCCTACAAAGAAAATTACGACTTGCTAACAAAATCCGGTCTTTACAAAAAGCTTGTTGCAGAAGATCTATTAATTCCTCACGAAGAAACCGATAAAAAATTTGCCGAGACACAAGAAGCCTACAAGGTAATCAAGCCAGAAAAAATACCATTTATCTCCTACCCTTATGAGTGGTGTTTTAGCCAACTGAAAGACGCTGCCTTAACCACACTGAAAATCCAGAAAATTGCTCTGGATCACGGCGTGAGCCTGAAAGACGCGAGCGCTTTTAATATTCAATTTTTTAAAGGGCGGTCAGTATTGATCGACACGCTTTCCTTTGAAAAATTCACTGAAAAACCGTGGGTTGCGTATAAGCAGTTCTGCCAACATTTTCTGGCTCCGCTTGCCTTGATGAGCTATACCGACGTAAATTTAAATAAATTATCCGAGCTTTTTATCGATGGGGTACCCCTGCAATTGGCAACGAAATTATTACCAATAAGGACTAAGTTCAAACCATCCTTGCTCATACACATTCATTTGCACGCTGCTACGCAAAAAAAATACGCCGGGAAAAGTATAAAAAAAGAGGCTGTGGCAAGAAAGTTTAGCCTACGTTCGTTTTTGGGACTTATTGATAGTTTAGAAGGTGCAATAAAAAGTCTGAGATGGGAACCAAAAGGCACCGAATGGGCTGATTATTATGAAGATAAGATCAATTACACACCCTCGTCTTTACGTGATAAAGCTAATATTGTCGAAGGTTTTATTAATATAAGCAAACCAAAAAACGTCTGGGACCTTGGTGCCAACACAGGACTCTTTAGTAGGATCGCTTCCGAAAAAGGCATACCAACTATATCTTCAGACATTGATCCTGCAGCCGTAGAAATAAATTATAAAACAGTAGTAGAAAAGAACGAGACAAACATTCTTCCGCTACTAATCGATTTGACCAACCCTAGTCCCGCGGTTGGCTGGAACAATAACGAGAGAGATTCCTTTTTGTCTCGGGGACCAGCCGACACTATCCTTGCTCTGGCACTGGTTCATCATCTTGCTATATCAAATAATCTACCACTTGGGCTTCTGGCAGAATTTTTTAGCTCCATGTGCCGCTGGTTAATTATCGAATTCGTCCCCAAGGAAGATTCGCAAGTACAAAAATTATTATCAAGCCGAGAAGACATTTTCCCTGGTTATACAAAAGAAAACTTTGAAAAAGAATTTTCCAAATACTTCGTCATAAAAAAACCAGTTGGTATTAAAAATAGCCGCAGAATTTTATACCTGATGAAAGTAAAAAATAATTAAACTTCTTCCACCGCACCGAAACCAACTTAGCTAAATTGCGGGGTTTTAGTCCACGCAGTGGTCGCAAGACGAGGAATTTGGCATTCATTTAACCTATCTTACAGTGACGCTCTTTGCCAAATTCCGCGGCTTATCCGGCTCCAACCTTTTTTCCAATGCTATGAAGTAGGCGAGCAGTTGTGCGATAACTACGTTAGGAATAATCGAAGCGTCTTTCACGTCAGATACAGGTAGGTAGTAATCAAAGGCTCCATTATCACTTGGGCTTACACCAATAATAAAACCTCCTCTTGATTTTATCTCCATCGCGTTTGAGATAATCGCTTCATAAGTTTCATCTTTTGGTGCAAAAACAATCACAGGTGTTCCTTTTTCGATCAATGCAATCACCCCATGTTTGAGCTCAGCACCAGCAAAACCTTCGCTGTGAACGTATGGGACTTCTTTCAGTTTAAGTGTGGCTTCCAAAGCTGATGCGTAAGAGAGGCCTCGACCAATCACATATAAATGCTCCTTTTTATAAAGTTTTTTAGAAAGTTGCCTAATCTTATTTAGGTACTTACCCCCTAGCATTTCACTTACATTTTGGGCGGCCTTTTTAAGTAGAAGCTTTGCTTTCTCCCCATCACCATTCATCTCATACGCCAAAAAAATAAGCACCGAAACCATCGCAATAAAACTCTTTGTTGCACAAACTGCAACTTCTGGCCCAGCCCCTAAGAGGATTTTATAGTCGGCCAATCTGTACAATGTAGAGCCTAAGACATTTGTCAATGCTGCTGTTTTTGCTCCTTTTTTCTTCGCGTTAGAGATTGGTTCAACAACATCAGTCGTCTCGCCGCTTTGCGAAATAGCAACGACCAAACTTTGACGGTTCAAATAGTGTTCTAAATAATTAAACTCGCTCCCGATTGAAAAATTCACATGGGTATGGGCTATTCTTGAAAACAAATATTGCCCAGCTAAAGCAGCGTATGAGGCTGTACCACAACCGATAAGGAAAGTCCCCTTCGCTTTTTTTATCACACTAGCTAAGTTTTTGATTTGTTCATCATAATTTTCAGCTATGTTCCTCATCACCCTAGGTTGTTCATAGATCTCCTTCAACATGAAATGCTTAAATTTCCCTAGTTGTGCCTCTTTAACTTCCCAATCAATAGTTTGAATCTTTGGCTTCACTTCCTTACCCGACTCAACTTCAAACACTTTAACTGCTCCGTTACCAACCGTGGCTAGCTGATCGTCTTCAAGAAAAATTATTTTTTTGGTGTAAGGTAATATAGCGCTAGGATCGGATGCAACAAAATATTCATCGCTTCCTACTCCCAAAACCAAGGGTGAGCCTTTTTTGGCAACAGTAATTTGCCCATCCGAATTCAATACCACAATAGCGTTCAACCCGTCCAATTTTTTAAATGCGTGCGCAACAGCTGTCTTGAAATCTTTCGACGCTAGCTCCTGCTCAATTAAATGGGTGATAATTTCTGTATCTGTCTCGGATCTTATTTTATGTGTCTTATCAAGGAATTTTTCTATTTTCTGATAATTTTCAACAATTCCATTGTGAACAACCGCCGTTGAAGAATCGCAACTTAAGTGAGGGTGTGCATTAACGTCTGTAACACCACCGTGTGTTGCCCAACGGGTATGACCTATTCCGCATGTACTTTTAGGAAGATTAGTTTCCGCTACCCCAATCTTCCCAACATGTTTCTCAAAAACCAAGCCCTCATCAGCGCCTACAGCTATTCCCCAACTATCATAACCTCTATATTCAAGTGTTTTAAGCCCCCGCAAAACTATTTCTGCGGCGTTTTTTTTATAACCTGTATACCCAAAAATTCCACACATATTTTTCAGCGTGTTGAGATATCGATAATTATTCGAGCAGTTTTTCCTGCGTCATGACGAAGTAGAGTACCTGCGGTGGCAAAATCTTTCACTATCACATTTTTTACCTGCTTTTTTACCTCGCTAACATCAGCTTCTACAGGCAATGCTTTTTCTTTGGCGTATCTATTTAATAATTTCTCAGGAAAGCCCCCTTTATTTAAAACTGCGTAGTCTATTCGTCCACTTTCTAAATATGTTTTGGTTTCTTTTACAAAGTCGCTGGCCTTAAACCCATCGCTCTCACCATGTTTGGTCATGAGATTACAAACATAGACTTTCTTTGCTTTAGAATAATTTATTGACTCGACCACACCTTCAACAAGTAAATTTGGAATGATACTTGTATATAAATCACCTGGTCCCAAAACTATTACATCTGCAGTCTCAATTTCTTTTAAAACCTCTGGGTAAGCGTATGCTTTTGGATCTAGATAAACGTAATCTATTTTTACGTCTACCTTTTCCTTCCGAATATCAATATTTGTTTCGCCCACAATTTCGCTTCCATCCTCTAAACGGGCGATTAAATTGGAATTAGTCAAGGTAACTGGGTACACTTTGCCTATAATTCCCAATATCCTACCCGCCTCTAATATTGCTTTATCAGTGCCTCCAGTAATATCAGCCAAAGCAGTTAGAAATAAATTTCCAAAAGAATGCCCCTCCAAGCCATTTCCTCTTGAAAACCGATAATTAAAAAGCTGCCTTAGTGTAAGAGAAGACCTATCATCCGGTGATAAAGCTACTAAAGTCTGGCGAAGATCTCCAGGGGGAAGATGACCAAATTCGTCTCTCAATCTTCCAGAGCTACCGCCCGAATCCATCATCGTCACAATAGCAACAATATTGGATGTATAACGACGCAACCCTTTCAGGAGATTAAATATTCCTGTACCCCCACCAAAAATAACTATTTTCGGATTACCATCATTTTTTTGCTTGCTTGATTGTTTCATTTCTTAATATTAGGAAATTAGGTAAATAGTATTCTAGCAAATAATCGATTGCTTATCAAGTCAATCAACCAAGCAAGCATATTTATGCCTTTGGTAATGTTTTATTATACCGTGAAAAATCTAAACCGTCTCGAGAATGGATATCTTTAAACCAAGGGGGTAACAAAATTAAATATGTTTAAAAAATTCTATTGTTTTTCTCAAACCCTCTCCCAAAGAAACTTTCGCCTTCCAACCAAGTTCTTTTTGAATTTTTTTCGAGCTTGCCCAGTTGGCTGGTACATCTCCAACCCGCCTTCCTAAATCTTCTATCGGTACCTTACATCCGGTAATTTCGAAAATTTTATTCACAATATCGATAACCTTTGTGCCCTTACCAGTACCAACATTAAAGATGTGAGATCCTTCCAGCGAAAGCGGCGCTACATGGGCAGCCGCTAAATCTTCGATGTAAATAAAATCCCGGATTTGCTCACCCTTCCAAAACAAGGGGATTGGTTTGTGATCTAAGGTTGCTTTAATAAAATTCGGGATAGCATGAGTTTCGGGCTTGTGAAGCTCGTTTGGACCGTATGGATTAAAATAGCGCAAAATAATCGCTGATAAACCATTATCCTCATGCGCCTTCTTGATTAACTTCTCCATTTCTATTTTTGTTTGACCATACGGATTCTCGGCTTTTTTAACCGGCGAGTCTTCAAAAAGGGGTAATTGGTCTGGATCTCCGTAAACAGTGGCCGAAGAGGAAAAAATGATTTTTTTTACCCCCTCTTCTTCCATCGCTTCAAGCAAGATTTTTGTGCTGACGACGTTATTTTCCCAATAAAGGTCCGGTTTCTCTACACTTTCCGGAACAATAATGAAAGCCGCCATATGAATCACTGTATCTATCCCAATCAGCGCATCTACCAACCTTTTCTTTTCAGACAAGGAAGCGCATACAAAAGAAGCTTTAGCATCAATAAGAGATCTGTAACCCCGACTTAAATTGTCAAACACAACCACTTCGTGGCCTTTATCAATCAACTGTTTCGTCACGTGAGACCCAATGAAACCCGCACCACCTGTCACTAATATTTTCATAATTTCAAATTACCCTAGCGTTATTAATAATAAGCTCTATTTGAAATTACGTCACGCTTTAGCGGGACATAAAAGGATCAACATTCCTTGCTCTGCTAATAGCTGGTGATATAGCACACCACGGTAAAATCATTTGTTTACTCTCTGTAACTGAAACTTGCGAGTTGAACGAATTGCCCTTTTGTTTTGTCTAAAAAAACCTTTCTCGATACGCAGCTTTGCACTATTCCAAATAAATTCTAATATATCACCAGGCCCAAGCTTCGTGTGACCCCAAGTCCTTTCTTGAAAATCAATTGGCACTTCTTTTACTTTTGCTCCGTTTATGTAGGCTTTGTACAAAAGATTCATTTGGAAAGAATAACCCCGGACTTTCAGCTTATCTAAGTCAATTTTTCTCAGTATTTTGCTCTTTATTGCTCTAAAACCACTTGTACAATCTCGCACATTATCAATACCTGCTAGATAACGAGCAAACCTATTACCCCAACGGCTATTAAGTTGACGTAAAAAATTCCAATCTTTAGGTACTTTGCCTCCAGGAATGTAGCGACTCCCTATAACAAAATCCGCCCCTTTTTCTATCTCTTTTAGAAGCATTGGTAAATCTTGAGGCTGGTGGGAAAAATCTGCATCCATTTCAACCAATACGTCAGGCTTAAAGTATTTCATCGCATGTTTGAAAGCACGTATGTAGGCTGCACCAAGCCCTTGTTTCTTTCCAGGTAGTAAATGGATATTAGGTAGTTTCTTTGCCAATTCCTTCACCGCTTGAGCTGTTCGATCCGGGCTCTCATCATCAACTACCAAAATTTCAAATTTATGCTTTTGTTTTTTTCCAAATTGTTCTACTAGCTCAGGGATAAGACGAATGATATTTTCTCGCTCTTTATATGTAGGAAGGACAACAACTACTTTCACTCAATGGATAATAGCTTTTATATCTTTCTTTGTCAAAAAGAAACCCCGCACTTCAGTATCCTTCAGAGCGGGGTTTGGGTAACACCCGCCAAAATATTAACAGCATTTTTTAACATGTCAACCCCCAAAAAAGAATTTATAATTTAGAATGCAGAATTCAAAATATTTTAAATAAGTTTTTAATTTTAAGCTGTAGATTTGACTTTTGAAATTTGAGTTTTGAATTAAGGTCACTAGATTATTCAGCCTCAAAATGATAGAATAATTAACTATGTTTAAATTCTTGGGCAACCTACTTGATTCAAACGAACGTGAGTTAAGTAAACTAGATCCAATTATTGATAAAGTAAATTCACTAGAAAAAGAAACCAAACGTTTTTCCGACGAAAAATTAAAAGAAAAAACCCTTCTTCTAAAAAAGAGGCTGGAAAAAGGAGAAACGCTTGATGATATTTTACCAGAAGCTTTTGCTATGGTCCGTGAAGCTGCTCAAAGAACGATTGGTCAGCGTCATTTTGATGTTCAAATCGTCGGCGGAATAGTACTACACCAAGGAAAGATCACAGAAATGAAAACTGGTGAAGGAAAAACTTTAGTATCTACCTTGCCTTTATATTTAAACGCTCTTACCGGCAAGGGTGCGCATTTAGTAACCGTCAATGATTATTTAGCTCGCCGCGACGCTGAGTGGATGGGACCAATTTATCACTTATTAGGCCTCACCGTTGGAGTAATAAGTCACGAAAAATCTTTTATATTTGACCCAAACCCTAAAACAATCGAACTTTCTGATGAAAATATCAAGATGGACCCACAAGATTCACTTTCTCCAGAACAAGAAGGTCTTGGTGTAGGAAAATTCTTACGCGAAGTAACAAGACGCGAAGCTTACCAAGCCGATATTACCTATGGAACTAACAACGAATACGGCTTTGATTATCTGCGTGACAATATGGAAGGTGATTTAGCTAGCTTTTCCCAACGATCTCACCATTATGCTATTGTCGACGAGGTAGATTCGATATTAATCGATGAAGCCCGCACGCCTTTGATAATCTCCTCTCCAGCAATGGAAGCGACTGACAAGTATAACCAATTTGCCAAACTAGTCGATCGGCTGGTCAAAGATACAGACTATATTATCGATGAAAAGCTAAAAACTGCGTCTTTAAATGAAATTGGCATATCCAAGATAGAAAGAATGCTTGGTGTACCAAACCTATATGAAAGGGATTTTGAAACCGTTCATCATATCGAAGAAGCCCTTAAAGCCAAAACCCTCTATCATAAAGATAAAGATTACGTAGTTAAAGACGGGGAAGTTATTATTGTTGACGAATTTACCGGCAGGCTTTTACCAGGAAGAAGGTATTCTGAGGGTCTCCATCAAGCAATCGAAGCCAAAGAAAGCGTTCCAATACAAAAAGAGAGCCGTACTTTTGCAACTGTATCTTTCCAAAACTATTTTCGATTGTATGAAAAATTAGCGGGTATGACCGGTACAGCTGCAACAAGCGCAGAAGAGTTTCATAAAGTTTATAAACTGGATGTCATTGTTATCCCTACCAATAAACCTATGGTTAGGAAAGACATCCCGGATTCTGTTTTCAAATCGGAAAAATCCAAATGGCAAGCTGTCGTACATGAAATAGAAGAAAAACATATCAAAGGTCAACCTGTCTTAGTCGGAACCACATCAATTGAAAAAAATGAGCTTCTATCGGATTTACTTAAAAGAAAAAAAATCACTCACGAAGTCCTCAATGCCAAGAATCACGAACGTGAGGCACAAATAATTGCCAATGCCGGCCAAAAAGGCGCGGTCACCATCGCTACAAATATTGCTGGTAGAGGAGTTGACATTAAACTAGGAGAGGGTGTGGTGAAACTGGGCGGGCTACATATTGTAGGCACCGAGCGTCATGAAGCCAGAAGAATCGATAACCAACTTCGAGGCCGAAGCGGTCGTCAAGGAGATCCCGGAAGCAGCCGTTTTTTTGTTTCTCTTCAAGATGACATCATGAGACTTTTTGGAGGTGACGCAGTCGCCAAAATCATGGATACACTCAAAATACCAGAAGACATTCCAATCGAAAATGCCATGGTTTCCAAAGCCCTCGAAGGTGCCCAAAGCAGAGTTGAAGGCCACAACTTTGATATCCGGAAAAGACTTGTAGAGTATGATGACGTTCTAAATAAACAGCGAGAAATAATTTATGGTTTGCGGCACAATATTTTAGAATCTTTTTCCCCAACAGGCGATTCAGAAAAACCCGAGCAAGATTCCTTGAAAAATATGCTGCAAGAAAAAATAACTACCGAAATAGAAAATATTGTCCTTTTCTCTCAAACCGAGACAAAAGCTCTTGATTACGAAAGAATCGCTACCGAATTTTTTTCAATAATTCCTTTTGACGAGACTTCCCAGAAAAAAATCAGGAGTGAAATAGAAAAATTGGCAGAGCCTGGTAAAATTCAGGAGTTACTTTTAAAGTTTTCTAACGATATCTACGAAGCTAGAGAAAAACAATACGGCCCAGAAATAAACAGGCAAATTGAAAAATTAGTTCTACTCAACACTATCGACTCACTGTGGGTTAATCACCTTGAAGATATTGATTATTTACGAGAAGGAATCGGCCTACGCGGATACGCAGCGAAAGATCCTCTGGTGGAATATAAGGGAGAGGCTTTTAAACTATTTGAAGATCTGATGCGGACAATTGACTATGAAACAGTCCACCGGATTTACAAGATCCAACTAGTTCCACAGCAACCTCAGCGACCAGAAATCAAAGAACAGGAGCCAATGGCAACAGCAACTTCGGGATCTACAAGTGTTACTTCTACCATGGCCAATGCTAATCCCGGACCTGCCCGTCAAAACCTTGGTGGGGGCGAGTCAACAATCCCAGATTACCGAAAAAAGCTAGGCCGTAATGATCCGTGCCCATGCGGAGCGATCAATCCGGAAACAAACAAACCTTACAAATACAAAAAATGTGGTATGATCAACGCGCCACACCATCGAGGTTAAAAAGCACAGTCCTCCAGAAATCGCAGCATGAACCGTGTACGAATAGTACTGTAAAGGTGAGTGCTAAGATTCGGAGGGCGGATCTGGTTTAAAATACAAAAAATGCGGTCTAATAGGTAACCCCAAACATCGTGCGTAAAAAGAAAGCCTCTAAAGGGCAAAATCTACCTCTGCCCCACCATTACCAGCTCTAGTTTCTCTTATTGCGGCAAGCATATAATCTGCCTTTTTTCATCAAAAGAAAAACGGAGCTCTAACACTGTCAAGGCTTTATGGTTTGACCCTACTTTTCTCGAAACCAGTCAATGCTTTACACTCTTCCCTTAAATGTATAATAATTATGGAGCTTTAATATTTTGAAAATATCCCGTTATGAAAAACTCTCCAAAGGTCGCAGCCAATATTGTCACAATGAACCGCAAGGATCTTCTCAAACAATGCCTTAGTGCGCTTACCAAACAGAAATACCACTTATCAGCAATCACCGTATTAAATAACGGATCAACAGATAACACGGATCAGATGCTACTAGAAGAAGGCTATATTACCCAGCTGCCTGAAGAAAATCATGAAGATCCTTGGATAGAGAAAAAAGGACTTAAAGATGCGCAGGGACGCTCTATTAGATTCAAATACATTAGGTCTTCAAAAAATCTTGGCTCCGGCGGTGGGCGCCACGAGACTCTCAAAAACGACTACGAGGAAGGGTACCATTGGTTTTGGATCGTCGATGATGATACCCTTGTACAACCTGATTCTTTGGAAAAACTCATGGAAAAAATCCCTTATATCGAAAACGAGAAAATAGGCTTCCTTGGAAGTAAGTGCCTATGGAAAGACGGCACAATCCTGAAAATGAACCTACCGATAATTGAAACGTTCTTGCACGGTAAACCGTTTAATCTTTATGAAGACAAAAACGTGCTGATCGTAAAGGAGTGTTCGTTTGTTTCTTTCCTAACCAACCGTGAAACAATTGCAAAAATAGGCTACCCTATCAAAAGCTTCAAGATTTGGGGTGACGACCTAGAATATTCCAACAGAATCACATCTGCAGGAATGCTAGGTTTCTACGTCTCAGATAGTATTGTAAACCATTACATGAAGGATACCAGCGATATAAATGTTTTTACTGATGGACCTCACAATCTTTGGAAATATCCCCATGGGATAAGTAACAACTTATACGTAATTCGGAGAAAAAGCTTTACGAAATATTGGCTTTACCTATTACGATCGCTTATCTCGGTAAATATCAAAATCTTGCTCAAACGCAAGGATCATAAACTCGAATTTACATGGGCAAATACTAAGGGTGCAATCTCATCGTTGTGGAATTTTCCTAATGTTTATGAAGACATACCTACAACCTAACCATACGACAAATTAATCCGTGAGCGTGTATACAATCTAAGTGGGATGTAAGGAGTGGGGCTCCTACACAAAGGTAGAATTCAACTTTTGGAAGGATACTGTTATAATATTTTAATGGGCAAGTTTATCTCTCAAGCTGCTATTCCGAAACTCTTAGACCATCTCAAAAAAACCTACGATGTCTTCGCTCCCCAATCCAAAAATGGCGAAGTTGTCTACGCGGAAGTGCAAAACTCAAGCAATTTAATCCTAGGTTGCGAGACAACCCTTCTACCGCCAAAGATTTACTTTTTACCACCGGAAGAGGAACTATTTAAAGTTGACGTTGGCCGTGTTCAAGAAACGCGTTTTGAGAAGCAGTTTATTGTTTTTGGCCTTAGTATCAAAGATCTAACGGCGATAATTCAGCTCGATCAAGTAATGAGTAAAGAACCAGCAGATGCTTTCTACCAGCAACGAAGAGCGGTCTCGACTTTGGTTGCGGTCTCCGACAAAGAAGTCGGAGTTCCGCCAGGAGGAGATCTGATTTTAGAAAAAATTTCACAAGAAGATTATCGAACTATCATTCTCAGCGACAAGGGACGAAAAATCGCCGATTTACCTATGTTTAAAGAGGCGAAACTCGCAGGTAAAGCAAAGCCTCAAGGCGCGCTTTCAAAATTAGACCAGATGTTAACCGACAGTGAATTCGTTGCTAAAGCAGTAGAATGGTCCAGAGAAAATTATCCTCAAGTTTGGGAAAGACTCGGTAAACTTTGCCTAGGCTGCGGGATTTGTACCTATGTCTGCCCGCTTTGCTATTGCACAAGCATGGAAGATAAAACTAGTTTTGACGGGTCGGCTTGTTCTCGTTGTCGACTCTGGGATGCTTGCACACTGCCTGGTTTTGCTAAGATATCAGGCGGGTATAATTTCCGACCGAATCAAAAAAGCCGATATTTCAACTGGTTTTACCATAAGTTCGTTAGGACATATAAAGAAACCGGTCAAGCCCAATGTGTTGCATGCAGAAGGTGCACAAAATATTGCCCGGCTGGTATTAACATCGAAAAAGTTTTAGAAGAAATAATCGGTAAATTCCAAGAAGCCCAACCAATAAGGAAATTTTAAATGGAAAACGCACTTCATCCGAAGAATGTAAAAATACTTAAGATAGAACAGGTGTCTTCAAATTTCAAACTTTTCCGACTAAAACCTGTTGGTTGGGAATTTCCTGTTGATAAAAACGGGTTGGTGTTTAATCCGGGCCAGTTTGTATTAGCTGGCGCCTGGGGCTATGGTGAGGCGCCTTTTGGTCCAGCTTCCTCACCGTATGAGCGAGGTTTTATAGATATTGGCATTAGACGAACCGGTAATGTCACGTCTGCTCTACACCGATTAAACGAAGGCGATGAAATGACAATCCGCGGTCCTTATGGAAATGGATACCCGCTTAACTTTTTTACTGGTAAGGACTTGGTTTTTGTCACCGGCGGTTGTGGTATTCCTCCCATCGCCTCGTTGATTGAATATGTAATCACCAATAGAAAAAGGTTTGACCGAGTTTATCTATTATATGGAGCACTAACACCAAAAGATCTTTTATTTGAGGATCGCTACGAGCGTTGGCGCAAATCGATCAAAGTACTTTTAACAGTTGATAAACCCACTCCCGATTGGAAAGGCCACGTAGGTTTGGTTAGTGAATTAACCCACGAAATAGACATCAAAACTCGCAACACTGCTGTAGCGATGTGCGGACCAGGACCAATGACGAAAGCCCTAGAAAACATTTTAAGACCGCTGGGTATTGCAGATCGGCGAATTTTCGTCTCGGAAGAGCGAAAAATGAGCTGTGGAATTGGTAAATGCCAGCATTGTACAACCGGCGATAAATACGTTTGCGTAGACGGGCCTGTATTTTATTATGACCAAGTTCAAGGAAACTGGGACTAAAAGTTGTAGTGGGATGGTTAACCCAACTATGACAAGAGAAATTAAACCAAAGCCAAAAGTTGCGATTTTTGATTTCACTGATTGCGAAGGCTGTGAGGTAGCCTTAGTTTCGCTGCGGGAAAAACTGCTGGAGCTAGCCGGCGAAATAGAAATTGTCAATTGGCGCTTGGCTCAAAAAAGAGCCGATGAAGGTCCTTACGACGTGGTTATAATCGAAGGAACCCCAGTTACCCAACATGAAATCGATACGCTGAAGCTTCTCCGCGAGCAGACTAAGTTTTTAATTGGGCTCGGAAGCTGCGCAACACTTGGGGGAATCCCAGGGATTATTGATAAGAGTGCGCGTAGTTTCTGGTATAAAAAGATTTACGGTCCAAAGTATAAACCCCGCGGAATTGATGCTCTCCCCCTCACAGCTTATGTACAGGTTGATTATTTGATCCACGGTTGTCCTGTCGAGAAAAAAGAAATCGTCAGGGTAATGCAGGAACTTTTGGCTGGGAAAATTCCCAAGCCACGCGGACATTCAGTTTGTTTCGAATGTAAACTTGCCGGAAACCGCTGCCGATTGCTCGATAAAAAGGTTTGTCTTGGACCAATCACCCAAGGTGGTTGCGGCGCAATTTGTGTCTCTGGCGGCTCGCCTTGCTATGGTTGCTTTGGTTTGCGAGATGAGCCTCAAGTTGATAATCTTCTAAATACTTTGTATAAATTCTCTGACTCGAAAGAAGTTGAAAGATATTTTTCGATGTTCTTGAAGAAAACTCCGGAATACAATAGGCTTTTTAGGAAAGCTAAAGGAAAAAATGGAAAAACCTGATTTTATTGCTCAAATTGAAGGGCATGGGACTCTCAATATCAATTGGCAAAAAAATAAAGTACTTCTGGAAATTCACGAGGGTGAACGACTCTTCGAAGGCATGGTCGTCGGAAGGCCGGCGACTGATCTTTATTGGATTACCCCTCGCATCTGCGGCGTCTGCCCAATCGCCCATAATATGGGCGCCTTAAAAGCGGTCGAAGACGCACTAGGTTTAAAACCCTCACCAAGCACAATCCTTTTGAGAAAATTACTAATGGGTGTTCAAATGATCCAAAGCCATGTTTTGCATTTATATTTTCTAGTTGCACCAGATTATTTAGGTTTGGACTCAGGAGTAGAAATAATCAAAACTCACCCCAAATATTTTCAGCAAGCTTTAGAACTAAAAAGGATTTCAGACCTGATTGCTGATACTATAGGAGGGCGCGGGATTCACCCTACTGCAACATACGCCGGCGGATTCCACAAAGTCCCTTCGGTAGAAAAATTAAAGAACCTAAAAGCGGAAGCCGCAAAAATGCTCGAGGCAGCCGAAGGCACGGTACATTTGTTCTCGTCTTTAAGCTACCCAGAAATTAAAACTAAACTAGTCTTTTTTTCGCAAACCAACGGAAAAACTTACGATACCTACGAAGGAAAATATATTTCTTCCAGCAAAAAGTTAAAAGCGAAAGCCAGCGAGTACAAAAAAATAATTGACGAGGAGATCAAGCCTTATTCAACGGCTAAATTCGGCAAACATAAAGGGCGCGGTTTTATGGTCGGGTCTTTGGCCAGGTTGAATCTTCAGGGCAACCTATTGAAAGGAAAGGCGAAAGAATTTTTTAAGAGCGTAGACCTTGACTATCAAAATCCGTATTACAACAATTTGGCCCAGGCAATAGAAGTTTACCATTTTGTCCAAGAAGCAAATGAGATCTTAGAGGAACTAGTTGAAAAAGGAGTTGATCCGGCTGCAACGAACTTACCAAAGGAATATAAACCAAAGAAAGCTTCCCGTGGCGTCGGCGCAGTCGAAGCACCACGCGGCAGTCTTTACTACGAAATCACTGTTGACACCAAAGGCTTGATCACAGAATGCAATATCATCACGCCAACTGTCCAGAACCTAAGTTCGATTGAAGAAAGTGCCCAGGCAGTTCTTGATCAGACCGGGGGACAAAGTAAAGAAAGAAGACAAGAGTTAATGGAGGCTCTTGTGCGCGCCTACGATCCCTGTATCACCTGTTCGGTGCATTGAGGACTTAGCTTTCCTGTTGAGGAAAGGTTTCTAAAGGAATAATTCCCTTGAAATATCGCGACGATGCTTTACATTTAGCGATTGCTTCTGTAGAAAATATGGACATTTTGGTGAGTTGGAACTTTGACCATATCGTGAGATTAAAAACAAAGCACGGCGTAACTGGGATAAATACTTTACTTGGGCATAAAGTAATTGATATAATCTCACCATCGGAGTTACTATGAGCAAGGTTTTGGACGAGCTTCACAAAATCAGAGAAAAGCACTATGAGGAAACAAAGCACCTTAGCGCCAAGGAGCTGGTAGAGCGTATCCACAAAGAAGGAAAAGAAGCCGCTGAAAAGCTTGGTTTGAAGATTAAAACTCCTGAGAAAGTTTCCCCGTAAAATAATGCACGTCTACAACTCCTGAATCATCTACCTCGGTTTAGTTGAATTTTCCGATTCTGTCGGTCGATTTAATTAACGAAGCGGTCAAAGAGTCTTCCAGTAGTGCTTTTTTCAGTAATCTTTCTTGCTTAGTGTTATTTAGCTTCCACTTTTTATGTGGTTTGCAAAGACTACAGGTGCTTTTTCCAACCTTCATATGTTCTAGTTTATCTTAACAAATCTAATGGGCGCAAGGACGGGCCTGCCCGCTTGTGCCTCGCAGTGGTAGGCGGGCCTTGCAAACCTCTATTTGCTGAAGTCAAAGGAATTTATGCTGAGCGTAGCCGAAGCGAAGTAAAGAAAAACGACCCGCTTGTCCTCCGTAGCTTTATGCGAAGGACGGATGGGTCGCTTTTCCTCCCAAGAAAACCTTGTTTATGGTGAGCCTTGTCGAACCAAGATTTGCTTAGGAAAGTCAGATTTAAGGTTGGTCTCACCCCAACCACCACTTGCGTGGCTCTGTCTCTGTCGAACTCGGCCTTAGCTCCCTGCCCACCCACATCCCTAGGTGATTATCACGCCTAAGGCTACAAACGAGACCATGATTGTGTTGGCCAGCGTGTGCATTGCAATGGACGACTGTACACCCTCATCCTCAGCATCATACAACCTTGCGTATGGATGCTCCTCTAGGTACCGCTCGTAGCTGGTGAGGTACTTCCATGCGAGGGCAAGACCTACCACGGTCAACCCAAAACCCACGGCGATGGGAATACCCATGATCAGGTGGATGAAACCGAAGGCGATTGATGCAGGTATCCACTCATCTGGCTTGTGCTTTCCCTTCCTGAAAGCCTTCTCCTCGTACTCCGCAAGGAATGGGAGGAGGAGAATCACGAGAAGGAAAAAGCCTACCGCCAGTGGCTTGGCTAGAAAATCGGCTGGTGCTGCGATGAAGTAGTTACCACCACCCCTGTTGAGAAGGTTGTACCATCCCCAACCGAGACCAGGAACGTACGCCCAAAGCACATAAATTAGTGCGCTTGCAGCCGTGTACACCAGCACGACCTCTACCAGTAGTATCGGCGTAAACCGACGCCACACGCTCAGAATGTAGGGTGCTCGGTACCTGTTCCTCCACAGCGTAGAACCAAGCTCGTACGCAATGACACCGAACAGGAGACCAAGCAGGATGTTCACGATGTTCATCTCTGCTCCTCTCGCTCGTTCTCCTACAACCTGACAATTATATCAAATAATACCAGAAATGGAGGTAATGTCAAGACTATAGGACTCTCCGTAACTAAATTCGTTCGCTGATCGCGAAGGTAACTTAGGTACTTTCGAATCCTGCGACCACTTCGTGGACTAGAGTCTTTTATTAAAGTTTACTAGATCGATTGTTTTCTGGGTGTAATATTCAAGGTTTTTGACTTCTTGGGGAATTAGAATTTCGCAGGCCTGGCCCCAATGGAAAGAGACCCAATCGCCTTTTTTGATATTTTGAACAAATTCCCTTGACCATTCGACCTCTTTTTCTACTTCTTTCCCAAGAGTAATATTCCTACCCAAAACCAACGATTTACTTGTCACTTGCAACTTTTCTAGTCCACGAAGTGGTCGCAGAACGCGGGAGTATTGAGAAACTGAAAGTTTCGAATTACGGAGCGATCTATTTTTGACTTCGCTAACGCGTCCCCATCCAGTTCTACATAGGTCCAGCATCGCACCCTTCAAGGTTATTCGCTCGGACACCGCTCCGATGACCAAAACATGAAAGCTGTGGTGGGGATGGGCTTCTGGGGGAACTTGGGCGGCTTTTTCTTTCGCTTCTCCCCTCGTCAAAAGCCCAGGCCGGCAAAAACCAGTTAAAATCAGGTTTCTCAGATCGTTTCCATCAACTTTTTCCAAAAGGTTGTTACCTACCCAAAAAGCCTTAACCACTTTTTTGTCCAATGGGTCGGCAATACCGTTTTTCTTGGCTATTAGTTTATAATAAGGGTAGGCAGATTCGAATTTTTCAAAAATTTCTCTGATCTTCTTTTCCGAAACGGATTTGCCGAAAGCGTAATCGGACAAGATTCTTCGGCTTGTTGGGTCTTGTGGTCCGCAGAAACCTAGAGAGAAAGACGGCAGAGAATAAGCGGTGGCGACTTTAAGTCCGGGATGCATAAACAAACCTTGGCAGATTCTTTGCTGTTTCCCAAATTACCCGAAGACCAACCGCCAAACCGACTCCAAGAATCAAGAGCCCTGCTCCGATTAATTGGTGCACGGTAAAGCCTTGGCCTTGAAAGATGAAGGCGAGAAGCGTAGTAATTGGAGAACCCAAAAGTAAAACGATTGTAGCGGTTGAAACATTTATATATTTAAGACCTGTGTACCAAGTGGTTACATAACCAAAAAGGATAACTCCTGAAATTAAAACCCACCGCCAATGAAACGCTGTCAATGTTAAAACAGTACTAAATCCGCCGGTAAAAAGTAGGAACGCAGCGATAAATACTGAACCTATTCCCATCCGACCAAAGGCAACGATTCGAGGCGACAAGGTTTTTAGCGCATATTTAGAAATTGTATTTTCGACTGCCCAAAACAGTGTCGCTGCCAAAACTAACAAATCCCCAGTTTGAACGCCTGAAGGTAAAAATTTCAAAAAATAAAGATTACCCATAAGAAGTAGCGCACAGGCAATTAAAAGCCTGCTGGGTAACTTTTCCTTCAAAAAAACGCCGGCTAAAACTGCTACATAAATAAACATTGTTTTGTGAATAAAGGCACCACTTGCCGCCGCAGTCATGGAAAGACCCTTGAAGAAAAGTAAGAAGGGAATGCTTCCGCCAACAAGTCCAATTATTGCTAGAAGTAGCCAATCTTTCTTTTTTAGCTTTTTAAGCTGGTTAATTTCTTTTAACCCAAGTAGCAGACCGACCAAAAACAAGGCAACCACCAGGTTTTTCAAAAAGGTGTAAAGATACGGGTCAAAACTTTTGACCCCGTAACTATTGATAAAAATCGCAAAGCCGCTAATAATGGCTGTGCCAAAAACTAAAGTTATACCCTTGGATGTTTGACTGTTCATTCTCTCAAAGAATTATTTCCCCCACTTTTTAACTAATTCTAAAACTTTTTCAGCATCGGTTCTAGAGACTTTTTTGATCGCCAAGCCACGACTGGCGTAAAGATAATCACCTACTCTGATGTTTTGGAGAAGGCTAGTATCAACCTGGCTTTTCTTGCCCAAAGCATCAACTATGGCTTTATTTTTATTTAACTTTGTAACTTTAACCGGCGTGGCCAAACACATTGATGTTTATTGTCCTAATACTAATAACCTTAACCAAAGGTAAAATCGAAGCGAAACTATTTAAAATTCTATCATCTCTATGTCGGTAGTTATCAAGGACCCTTTTTGTTCACAAGGCTTTAAGTAAATAGTCGCATGTTTCTTTTTCTTCGATTTTGTAGTTATAAAGTTGGTTTAAATTTATTTTTGTTTTTTGGTCTAAGTAATCCCCATAAAGTTGGTTTAGATCGTTGGGTAAATCACTTTTATCAATGCAATACAACATCAATGCTGTTTCTACCTGACCTTTGTTTATTGCTGCGTTTGCACTAGTTATCCCAAGCACATCTTTGTCTTTTGGGTTTAGTTTTTCAAAACTAGCAGGATTAATAAAATAAATGAGAGAGGCTACTCCTGAAATGATAATCAATATCCTAAACAACATTTCTTTCTTCTTAAAGATTCTGGGAATTATTAAAAAATCTTATCCTTATACTACCCTACATGCTTTCCTCCCAATATAATAACATTATTTTTATGATAGCACATAGATAGTTGCAGTTATTAACAATACATGAAAAATTAAACCGCGAGTTTTCCCGTTGACAGCAGCTCGACGCTTGAAAGATAATTATCCCACATCAATGATCTCGATAATTATTCCCGCTTTTAATGAGGAGAGAAGAATAAGATCTTCTTTAGAAAAACTTTCTTCTTTTTTAAAGACACGCGAAGAAAAATACGAAACAATCGTTGTAGACGATGCTAGTACTGATAATACAAAAAAAGTTGCTGAGGATTTCAAAAAGAAAATTCCCAATTTAAGGATAATTAGGCTTGATAAGAGTCCTTACGCTGGTAAAGGTCTCGCAGTCAATACCGGAGCACTAGCAGCAAGGGGGGACATAGTTATCTTCACTGATGCTGATTTTTCCACACCGATAAATCAGATCGACAAACTACTTAATAAATTAAAAGAAGGGTACGATATCGCCATTGGTTCCAGGGCTTTGGACCGCTCACTAGTGAAAACTAGGCAGAACCCTCTACGGGAATTGATGGGGCGTATCTTCAACATACTCGTGAGGGCTTTAGTTATTCGAGGGATCGTTGACACTCAATGCGGTTTTAAAGCCTTTAAAATGCCCCCTTCAAAATCTTTATTTGAGCAGGAAAAAATCTTTGATTTTGGTTTCGATGTAGAGATATTATATTTAGCGAGGAAAAATAATCTTAAAATAGCTGAAGTACCAGTTATTTGGTTCAACAATCCCGTCAGTAAAGTCCACCCTATAATTGACTCCTATAGAATGTTTGCTGACCTCATCAAAATTCGCCTCTACTATTCGAATAAAGAAGGCTCGCTTGGCGATAAGTTCTTTTATCTTATCTACCACTATCGTACCTTCTGGCGTTTCAGTGTTGTGGGAACCAGCAACACAGTCGTTGATTACGGCCTCTTTTATATTCTCACCCGAATGGCTCACCTAGATGCGCTGACTGCCAACCCAATCTCCGTCGAAATCGCTATCATCTGGAGTTTTATTTGGAACAACCTCTGGACCTTCTCAGAACGAAAGGTCGACAAACCTCTTTTTAACCGATTTTTTATTTTCAATTTTGTCTCTATCGGCGCCTTGATGCTTTCTCAAATCGGCCTTCTTTTACTTAATAAATATGTCGGGGTATATGATCTTTTGGCTAAGGCCCTCACGATACCAATTGTTTTGCTGTTTAACTATTTTCTCAACAGCCGCTGGACCTTCAGGGACACAGCCAAAGGACGAGCGCTGTGGTATATCTACACTGGTCTTATCCTCGCTCTCCTACTTTTTTACCTAACTCTAACTTATTAGATATAGTAGTAATTTCTCTAGGTTCGAAGAACCTACATGACGTGAAGCGGTATATATCGGAGATATTATTACATTTAATTAATATAGCAATATAAACCACGTTAATCTTCTATATTGACTAGATGGTAGAAAAACCGATAATATATTTTTAAGGACTATTAATTATTTAAATATCGGAAGGAGGTGAAAAATAAATGGAGTCCCGACCTGTTCGTGCCGGGATTGGTGCTGGTATAGTAGGACTTTTAGTTGGGGGAGTATTAGGTACTTATGGGGGTTGGTCAGCAGTTTTTTCTTTAGCGCCTACTGATATCGGTTTGTGGGTCGTTGCGGTTACAGCAAGCGTCTTTATCACCTATATTTATGGGTACTGGTTCAATGCTTTCCTTCCCGGTTCTAGCATTACCCGCGGAGCATTGTATGGGGTCTTAGTATGGATACTAATGCTTATATTAGGTGGGGTGTCAGCCTTCTTTAAAGAAGCTACTTATCCTGATCCAGCTGGTCCAACTGTATTTCTGACGCTTGTGCTTCACCTAGTCTGGGGTACGGTGCTAGGCATACTTTACGAAACAAGGTAGTCTGTGTGCTATTTTTGACTAGACACCAACGTAATTAAAGATTCCGCTGCTTCTGCGGGTTCGTTGATATTTTTTTGTTGCTGTTTTTTATTTTTCGCCGCTTATTTTTTTGTCTTCAAAAAGTAATCTATTTGTTATAATTAGCTCAAATTATGGAAACTCTACAAGAAAAAATAAAATTGCTGAAAAATAAATTAGCGATTCTTGAACATCGATTAAATTTAGATAAAAAGAGAACCGAGCTACGGGAACTTGAAGCGAAAAGTGTAAAAGGCGATTTCTGGCAGGATATTAAGGCTGCTACGAACGTGATGGAAAAAATTGCCAACATAAAGAAAGTGATTGAAGTTGTAGAGGACTTAAATGAAAGGATTGACATAGCAACACAATATGACGATTCAATTAGTACTACGGATCAAAATAATCTCCGGCTAGAGGTTGAAGAAATAGAAAAACATATCGAAAAGCTGGAACTAGATTCTTTTTTAGCTGGGGAGCATGATTGCCAAAACGCAATTCTTTCGATTCATGCCGGCCAAGGTGGTGTTGAAGCAATGGATTGGGCCCAAATGCTAACTAGAATGTACCTGCGTTTTGCTGAGAAAAGAAGGTGGAAAACGATCATTTTGTCTGAAACTAAAGGTGAGGAAGCTGGTATCAAAAGTATCTCGCTAGAAGTAGCCGGACAATATGCTTACGGCTATTTAAAAAAGGAATCGGGTACTCACCGCCTGGTCAGACAATCGCCATTCAACGCTGACAAATTAAGGCACACCTCCTTTGCATTAGTTGAAGTACTACCAGTTGTGGAAAATGAAGTAGAAATAGATATTAAACCTGATGATTTGGAAATCGATACCTATAAAGCAAGTGGGCCGGGAGGTCAAAACGTGCAAAAAGTCGAAACAGCGGTAAGGATACGCCATCTACCTACCGGTACGGTAGTAGCCACTCAATCGGAAAGAAGCCAAGCGCAAAATAAAGAAAACGCACTCAAACTTCTCAAATCAAAACTTTTAATTTTAAAGGAGCGAGAAAAAGAAGCAGAAGAGAAAAAACTCAAAGGTGACTACAAAGCTGCTTCATGGGGAAACCAAATCCGCAACTATATTCTCCATCCTTATAAATTGGTGAAAGATTTACGAACCCAAGTTGAAAGTAAAGATCCGGAAGCTGTACTGGATGGAAAATTGGATGAATTTATTGAGGCTGAAATTAAATTAGAGAAATCCTAAACCTCAATTTCTTAGTACTCTCGCGTCTTTATGACGCATTCATTACTGAATATGCCAATAAATCGTTTTCCAGCCATTATCATGGTGTATTACAATTCCTTTACCTATTGTGCCGGTAAGCCAACAAGGAGAACCATCGGAAGAAAGATACGCTGTTCCATCCCGGGCAGCCAGAATCGGGGCGCCATGATATTCGACCATGTCAATTCCGTTGTGCCCCGGCATACCAAAGTTGTTCATGTACCACCAGTAGTTAGCACCATACCACTGGGTAACTGTAGGATGCCTCAAAGGCCAGCCTAATGCGCCTGAATCCAGATACGGCTTTGGATTAACCGCGCCGCCAATATATAAACCAAAATGCAGATGTGACCCAGTGGAACAGCCAGTATTGCCTTGGAAAGCGATTACTTCTCCCCTTCGTACTGGTCCTAATCTTACCCCACCGCCACCCAAAGCCCGAGCGATAGCGGCGATTTCATTTTGGACTTGGGAAAGCAACTTCTGATACTCTTTTTCATTATTTTTGGTTACACCTAACAAATATTGTTTTGAATTTTCTTGGGAAGCCAAACTAGTTCTTTTCTTTTCAAGTTCTGCTTTCAAAGTCTCCTCTTTATTTTTACTATCTTCCAAGGTCTGTTTTTGGTCAGCATATTCTTTTTTTAAATTTTCAAGCTCGTCAAGCAATTCCAAATCTTGTGTCCTGATTACCTCGGTATATTTTTGCCGAACTAAAAATTGATTGAAACCGTCTGTCCCCAAAAAATTATCAATAGGATTTACGTAGCTTTGTTTGTAGATGGCTCTGATTCTGAGGTTGGCAACATTTTGGGTAAAATCCAAATCTTCCTTTGTCTTAGTTAATTTTATAGTCACCTCATCTATATCGCCTGAAAGCTGGTTTAGTCTGGCTTCTGTCTCTTCTATTTCGAGCTGAGTTAACGCTATTTGGTTATTTAAGTTTGAAATTTCGGCAGAGAGAGATTTTTCCTGAGCTTGGGCGTTAGCTATTTTTTTACGTAAATCATCTTGTTTTTTTAGATTTGCGTTTAATTGGTCGATCAATCCACCACTATTCTTGTTTATCCCTTCATACCCTCCATGCGCAAAAACACCTGTTGAGGCAGTAAGTAAAAGTACGGCAAATATAGTTGTGGCAGCTTTTTTCAACATGGCAGTTATACTGTTAAATATCTTCTTGTCGCGATAAAAGCTCCTATTATTCCAATAACACTTCCCGCGACTACCTCAAAAAGAAGCAAATAGACAAATACTAACTGGTTAATTGGCAAAAGAGGAACACCAGAAAAAACACTTTGTAAAAACGGCGACAGCCAAACAAACAGCCCCCATAGAAAAGCAGTTGCTATTAAAGCGCTAAATCCCCCATAAAAAACACCTTCAAATATAAATGGGGTACGGATATACCCGTCAGTTGCGCCAACAAGCCGCATGATTTCGATTTCATCCTTATGCAACGCTATATTCAAACCCACTACAATTAGCGTGGTAAGAAGTGAGGTAGCTAAAAGAAAGACGACAACCACACCACCAATATTTCGCAGCGCCCTCGTCCAAACATTTAGTGTCTCCACAATATTTTTTTGAAAAACTACTTCATCAACTGAAGGATCTTTAGTCAACATACCGGCAACTTTGGATAAATCTTCCAATTTATGGGTTGACACCTCTATAGATGCAGGTAATATATCGGCGGTCACAAATTCAGATAGCAAAGGTTCGTTTTTATTCCTTTCTTTATATATTTTTAATGCTTCTTCTTTGGAAATATATTTTGTTTTCGATACCACTCCTGTAGAAACTAGTGAATCCTGAATTCCTTTCACCTTTTCAGTGTCAGTACCATCTTCTAAAAACGCGGTGATGGCTGGCCTAGATTCAAAATACGCCAGTAACACATTTGATCCTAGACTAACCAAAACAAACGCCCCCACCACCACAAAGGTTAGAAACATTACAAAGAAAGCTGCCAATGCGTGGTATGGGTTTCGCCTCATCCTTGATGCTGCGGTTTTTAGTAAACGTTGAATTTTTCTCATTTTTTACTTTTCTTCACTTCTTCGCCTTTTGCCTTTTTTTCTTTGGTATCTTTCACAATTCGACCATCTCGTATTTCCAGCATCCTGTGTGGCAAACTGGTCGATATATCAATATTATGGGTAGCCATAATTACGGTGGTACCTAAACTATTCAGCTTGCCAAGAAGTTGCATCACTTCCCACGCACTTGCCGAATCCAAATTACCGGTTGGCTCATCCGCCAAAATAACTTCCGGCCGCATCACCATCGCTCTAGCTGTAGCAGCTCGTTGGGCCTCACCGCCTGAAAGTTGATTAGGAAAATAGCTTGCTTTATCCTTCAGACCTACAAGCTCCAAAATTTCATAGGTGGCTTTAGCAATTTCATCATCATCAAGCCCTAGAATTTCTAGCGGAAAGGAAACATTTTCAAATATTGTCCGTTGAGGCAGAAGCTTAAAATCCTGGAAAATTGTCCCCACCTTACGCCGTAAATGAGGGACCTGCGAGGAAGACAGTTTATTAATTTCTACATCATCAAAAAAAATACTACCGTTACTTGGTAGCTCATCTCTGATAATTAGTTTGAGCAGTGTCGACTTACCTGCACCAGAAGGACCAACTAAAAAAACAAATTCGCCTGTATCAATATCACACGAAATATTTGCCAACGCAGCCAGAGAATTAAAGTTTTTTGAAACGTCTTTGAATATAATCATTGGCAGACCCTCGACAAATAGATCGGTACTAGATAGAATAGCAAATTTGAAGCTCAAAAACAACCCCGTAGTATTTATCTTGGTTTGACAAAGCAACTTTCCTAAACCATAATTGATCCCGATGAAGAGGTTAAATTTTATTTTTGCAGGAACTTTGTTTTTATTATTCTTTTTAGCCCACGCGCCAAAAGTTCTTGCTCAAAACGATCTTGTTAGGATAAGCGAGTTTGCCGCCGTTACTTTGGGTACAACCGCTGATCCGGATTGGGTAGAACTTTATAATGAATCCGATGTAGCTATTTCGCTTGATGGCTGGAAATTAAGAGATTCAATCGAGACTAGCCCAAAGGACTTATCTGGCTGCATCAACCCAAGAGGGTATCGTAAATTTGACTTTTTCAACCGTTTAAACAACGCTGGTGACCAAATCCGTTTATTTGATAGCCAAGACCAGCTAGTCAGCTTTGTGGAATATTTCTCGCAGACGGTTCCTGCTCACCAAAAAGGCGAGTCGACTAGCAAAATTCTCAACACTGCTACCTGGCAAATTTCCAACCCACCCTCGCCCACAGATAGCGTTTGTCCAAACTCCCAAACTCCGGCTCCTCCAATGCCCAAGATTTATTCAAGCTTTTCGCTCTCAGAAATACTATCTAATCCCAATAAAGGTGAGCCGGAATGGGTGGAAATATTCAACCCAAACTCTTTCCCTGTAGATATATCTGGTTGGCAACTGGTAGATGGAGCAAACCACAGCAAAAATTTGGAGGGGGTCATTGCTGGTTTTAGCTACAAAGTATTTACTTACTCAAGCGGATGGCTAAATAATAGCGGTGATAAAATTACTCTTGTGTCTCCCGCTGGCCAACAAACCGAAAATTACGAATTTGGCTCAGCCGAGCCAAGCTTTTCCTTCGCCAAAGACGCACAAGGAGCTTGGACGCTTACTTCAACACCCACCCCGGGAACTGCCAATATAATATCATCCAAAAATGTTGCTTCTGCCAAAAATAGTAAAAATACCAGCTCCAAAAATAATTTACTTGCTTCAACAGGACTCAAAGAACCGGCCAACTATATTAATGATACGCTTAAAAAAGGCGGGGGCGCAAATATCTCACCTGCGAATACCAAAGGTAAAGTTGCCGGAATCACTGAAAAAAAGGACGAGAAAAACGCTTTATCTACTTTACTTATTGCGGTTGGGGTATCCTTGGTGGGAACAGCAATTGTGTGGCCTTTTATTGAACGGAAAGTAAATATATAAATGCGTGAAATTATTACTCGAGCAAAAGGACAAACTCAAAAAATTGCCTCCGCTTTCGCCAAAAAATTGCATACTGGAGACATCGTAGCGCTTTACGGACCGCTCGGTGCTGGCAAAACTACCTTTATACAAGGGCTTGCCAAGGGGCTAGGTTATAAACAAAGGGTTTTATCCCCCACCTTCGTTTTTGTCAGGCCATATACGATCAGTAAGCAGCAGGCGGGGAGCGGAGATCGGAAAATAAAAATTTTGTATCATATTGATTTGTATCGGGTGGAAGAAGAAACTGATTTGAAAACAATTGGAATCGAAGAGTTTATCGCTGATAAAGAAGCTATTTCGGTAATTGAATGGCCGGAGAAAATCGAGCGTTTTTTACCTAAAAAAACTAAAAAAATAAAAATAATCCCGATTAAGAAAAACGAAAGAAAAATTATTTTTAGCAAACGCAAGGATATAAAAAATCCAGCAGAAGTTACATCTTCCGAGTAAGTAAATAATCTGCAGCTTGAAGTAAGTAGTTTTTTCCCTCTTCAACCAATTTTACATTGTAAATACCCTCTTTGGCTTTATTGATTAAGCGGTCTGCAAGCTCTTGAGTATATTGGAGAGCTCCGCAACTACGCATAATACTACGGACACGGTTTATATCCCCTGGTTGGGCATGCTTATTACCAAGCACGCTATTTAATAATTTCTTGTCCTTTTTATCGCAAAATTCATAAGTTTTTACCACCAGCAAGGTTTTTTTACCTTCTTTTATATCAGAGTCCACAGGCTTACCGATTATTTCTTCGGTGCTAAACGTACCTAAAATATCATCTTGCAGTTGGAAAGCTTGACCAAGTTTTGTACCATAAGCAGATAAAACAGGAAAGATTTCTTCCTCTGCGCCAGCTAATGCTGCACCAAAGTGCAGCGGCTGTTCAACTGTATATTTGGCTGTTTTGTACTCAATTATTTTTAATATATCCTTTTCGGTAACTTTTCTTTTACTGCTTGCTGTAATATCTAGATACTGCCCAAAAATAACCTGCTTCTTCACCGCATCAAAGTAGAAATTTGCCCGCCTTATTCTCCCGGCAGGAAAGGGAGCGGTATTTAATAGCTCATCGGCAAAACTTATAGCCATATCACCGGCTAAAATAGCAGCCGATTTTCCAAAGTCTTTGGCGCTACCTGTAAATTTTCTATTTTTGTGAAATTGGGTAAAAGCTACATGGACAGATGGCTTCCCACGCCGCAAGGAAGAATCGTCCATAATATCATCATGAATCAGCGCAAAAGCTTGTAGCAATTCCAGCGCTGCCGAAGCGTAAAGTATCGCATCCAGCGAACGTCCATTGGTAGCAATATAAGATGCGTAAGCAAATCCTGGGCGGATTCTTTTACCTCCAGCGGAAACAAAACGTCTTATTTCTTCAACCAAAACTACTACTTCTGGATCGATAGAAGAAGCTTCTCGCAATTTTTCTTCAAAATAAGCGTTTAGAAAAGGGTCGATTTGACTTTTAAACCAAGCCAAAAAAGCGAGGGCTTCTTTTCCTGATGTCTCGATAGTACGGTCAACTTGTAATTCTGGATATAAAAAAACTTCCCTCATTTGTTATCTACCTGGAAATAAATTCTACCATATTACCAATTTGTAGGGAACTTAGAGATTATTACTAAAGAAAGGGGGGTGCCTTACCACAAGATTGTGGAAACGACACCCACCAACGCTATCTTCCCCTATTCCTCCTCGACGCAGATATCGATAACTTCAATCTGCTCTTCTACCCCACTACCCAGCAAGGCTGTTACAGTATCCCCCGCCGTCGAACCTAGTAGTGCCTTGCCGACTGGACTATCTTTCGAAATTGTCTTGTCCTTATTTATATCACCCTTGGAAGAAACCAACGTGAGAGTCAACCTTTTCCCTGTCCGTATAAGTACGAAGGTCACTTTTGAACCAACCTCCGCACGTTCGGTTGAACCACAGGGGACCTCCGCCCGCGAAAGTGTATACTCGAGATCTCTTTGCTGCATCAACAGCGAATCGAGCTCCTCCTGTACAATCAACCGCGTAGTGTCGTCGGGACGGCCATTACCGACTTCCCTAAGTTCTGCCTGCTTGGCTTTAATCTTCTCCGTCAGCTTCTCAAGCGCATCTTCATCACGCTTAATGCTTGCTCTACTCATGTAGACCACCGCCTCCCCACCTCCAATTGCGGGACTTTGGTTGGTAGGCAAGTTCCCTCCTTTTATTTTGATGCGAGATTTTTACCACAAATTCATACAAATTGCAAGATTATAAGCTTTCTCACCCCTTGCTTGTTTGGTAAAATTGGGTTAATATATATTTTTAGATGAAAGAACCGGTTGTTATCTCACTTGGTGGATCGCTTATTGTCCCAAATAAAATAGATCACCAATTTTTAAAAAATTTCCGAAACATACTATTAAAATTCGTCAAAGAAGGTTGGCACTTTATTATCGTCGCTGGGGGCGGGAAAACCTGCCGGATTTATCAAGATGCGGCAAAAAAAGTGGGCCCGATATCAAAAAATGATGTTGACTGGATTGGCATTCATTCAACTCACCTCAACGCTCATTTATTACGGACAATTTTTCGAGAATTTGCTTACCCGAAAGTTCTTACCCACTATACCGAAAAAGAAAACATCCAGGAACCAATTGTTGTAGCTGCTGGTTGGAAGCCTGGTAGTTCTACTGATTATGACGCCGTGTGCTTTGCCAAGCTTTATGAGATGAAAACTGTAATCAATCTTTCAGACATCCCATTTGTTTACGATAAAGACCCAAATAAATTCCCTGACGCAAAACCAATAAAAGAGATTTGTTGGAAAGACTTTCGAAAAATCGTCGGTGACACCTGGATCCCTGGAGACAAGCTGCCGTTTGACCCAATCGCTTCCAAAGCAGCCCACGAGGCAAAAATCAAAGTTGTAGTCATGAATGGGAACGGTCTAACCAACTTCGAAAACTTCCTCCGCGATAAACCCTTCCAAGGCACGCTCATAAGCTAACACAGTTGGTATTGATAACCCTGACAAGGAGACTCCCTGTTAGAATTCCATGTTCCTGTTAAAGTGTATTATACACCGACCGATGAGTAACGACCTTTACGATCCTCACTTTTACGAGCTCTCCTTGCGAGTTGAAAAACTCAACCGCCTCACCTTCTTTTTTGCCAAAAATCGCTTTTCCAAGAAGTGATGTAGTCCGAACCACGTTAAAACCATTCCCACAACCGGGATTTCTTAAAGAATATCTGCCAGCCCCATCTTCAAATTCGAGATCTAGCTCGCAATTCACGCGTACTTTATTCATTTGCCAGGAATTTTATACCTAATTTGTGCCCAGGTCAGTCCCGCAGAGATACTGGATAGGTTCCCTTAATCAGGTGAGGTCAATCATACTACTATCCAACTCTTTCTTGGCTAATAGCGGAGGTTTGATGATTGGTGACAGTAACTCCAAAGTTGGTAGCAAAGGGATTTTACTTACCACAGTTCTGTGTTTCAGATCAACTTGAGCCCTTTTTACAACGTGTTTATAAAACTTTGTTCCTGGTATTTGTACGAAAACATGACACAAAGGTTTTGCTATTAAAACTGTATCCAACCCACCGGCGAACATAGACATCCCGTTGGCGTAAGAAGGCATGAATGCTGAAAGCGCTGCTTGAACGTCACCATTTCTCCTATAGTAGTCGCGGGTAAGCGAAAAAATTACACTTGAGGTATTCATCGGAGAACCTGGAAAACTATACAGTCTGGTAAAGTCAACGACCTCCTTGTAATCAAAACCTTTTAGAAGTACGGCCGTTTTCTTGTAATCCCTGTCAATTTTTTCAACTCCTAAAACCGAGAAGGGTCTTTTCTCACCTTTAATAAATAGGCCGAATGCTTGATGTACCCTGGGAAAGTGGATGTAATGAAGTTGTCTGTGTAACATTTTTGCATAATTTTTATCAACCCTGCGAAACGTGAGTTCTTTTTTCTTTCTCCCTTTCGCAGCATAAATTTTTCCAAAAGATTTTTTGATTACCCAACCTCTGGATTTAAAAACTTCATTTTCTGATTTCAAGATCTCAGAAAGTGGTAACCTAGTTTTCTTAATTCTGATCTTACCAACCTGAATCTGCTCTCTGATTACAGATTTTACTAACTCCTTATTTATTCTAAATCGTTTTAAATAGCCCTCGTTTAGTTTTAAGATGTTTCGCCAAGACTCGTAAGCACCTTTTCGTCTCAAGTATTCCTCAAGTTTCTGATTAAAAATCTCTTTAGCCTCATACGTTGTTAGACGAAACAAAACCTGATATTTCAAATCTTTTTCGTCGATGTAAAATTTTAGGTTTTTTAATTCTTTATTTATGATCGGAAGAGACTTAGACTTTATAGTTTCCATCAAGGGGTCCTGCGGCCAATTTTTCAAGGTAAATGCTGAGATAAGTTTCACTTTCCTCAGCGCTTTTTCTTGCTCGAGTCTTAAACCATACGAAACAGAAAAGAAATCCAAAACTTTTCTCCTGATTCGTAGCCAAGAAACTTCTGCAAAATCTACTTGTCTTGGTCTCAAATCAAAATAGTTTTTCTTATAGGTGGGAAAATACCACAAGGAACAAAGCCAAATACCCTTTTTATACTTAGATCTGTCATACGTTGTTTGAAGCAGTCCTTTGGCTCCTTCAACTGTTGTTGAAAAAACAATCCTACCACTGTAGGCTATCGCTACAGCCTCCTTCCACTGCATCCTTCGATCTTCCTTACCTTCCATCAATCTTAGCAAAGCGTTCATCCGGTCAAAATCAGAGCCTTTTTTGAATCTTTTGGTTAAAAGAGCGTTCCAAGAATTGCCCAAGGCGGGAATCTCCATTCCTCCATCAGTAGCAATCGCAAAACCATCGTAATTTTTTCCATACCAAAGGGCTTTCTTCTTCGCGATCTGCTCAAATGTCCCACCTGCCTCTTTTATTTTGAGTGGTTTTTTCGGCAGATCTATTTGATTAAAAAAGCCATCAACAATCCATTTTAATTTCTCTTGCTTATGCGGATTGTCTGTCGCTAATAATATTTTGCTAAACATAAGTTTTTTGCTTTCTTATAAATAGCTCAGAACATAAGTTCTGAGCTAAGGAAATCTTGCGAGCTCCCTTCTTAACATAGCGATGCTTGCCTGCGTTTTCTGGACGCTATTCCAGATTTCGAGAAAGGAAGCACCCGTATCTTGGGCCAGCTTAGAGGTAGCCCACACAGAAAAGTCTTGGTGAAACACTATCTGTCCAGGGGGTTCCTCAAGCTCTATCCGATTCCGCCCATTGGCTCGTCTCCTTTTTACGATTTCCTCCGCCGGAGCAGAGATATGAATAAAGAGCCTGGGCGCTAGCCTGTAGATCGAATCCGGAACGCTGACCAAGTCACCTCCACTTCTCATAACTACGTGGGTGTTAACTATCAATGGCGGTCCTTGGACCAATCGCTGACTTATCGCCTCATTCCCAGCCAGAATTTCTCTCGGGCTAAGCTCTTTAAGCTGGTCGCGGTTTTTCAAACCGGGGTAGTCAGACCTCAAAAGCTTGAAAACCTCCTCACCAAAGTTGACAACCTGAAAACCCTCCAGCAGGAAAGGCTCCACCTTACCCAAGAGAAAATCCTTTCCGCTGCAGGAAACGCCCGTGATCAGGACAATATTGCTCACCTCTCTCCTCCTTGATAGTTTGGTGGTCTACTTTGGGGAAATTTTAAACTTAAGTAAGCGGCCAGTCAGTCCCTGAAAGGCCTCGAAGAGGTTCTTTTTACCGGGAGTGTTTTTCTAGGTAGGAAATTCGCCAGGCGAGGTCGTGGATTGCTTCTTTTTTAAGATTTATGAAGGCGTTGCGGGAAGTAGCTTGGTAATCCGTTGGGCTGGTGATAGCAAATCTAGGCTTTCGCCCCTCCGCTCTCTCTGCAATCTCCAATGGATATTCTTCAAATCCAAGATCCCAAAGTATCTGCCCTTCTTCCACCTGATCAGCGATATGTTTTAACATAAAGTATTTTAAACTTGCGCGGCTACGAGTATGAAAATCATCTAGCTTAAAATAAGTTATTGATTCTTTTATCAGGTCTCTTAATCTATCCACTGAACTCGTAACGTCATTATTTACCACTCTCAGCCGTAACAGTGTGCTTTGTTCTAGCCTGCTAGGTTTATTGTAATTTCTTAATGCAAGGGATATTTCTTCATCGGTTACGCGAGGTATGAAAACCTCGCAGCGATAGAAAATATTTCTGACAAAACTCATTATCCAGTCATACAAAGTGTGTGTCGATAAAAGAACGAAGATAAATATCGAGATAAAAAGAATTTTATTGATGGAGACTTCCAAATTAAATATAAAAATTAACCCCAGATATATTATCGAGAGTCCAAACACTGTTATTGTCGAATAAACAAACTCTCGACCAAAGTTTGACCGGGCACCGTCTAAAAATAATCTATTTGCAAATACATTCGCTGCCAAAAGTAGTATTGAAAGACCCAAAACCACTTCAGCGATACTTTTAATTAGTGCACTGTGAGTGAAAATAAAAGGGACCAAAAGTGTCAAAAAACCGATCGTAAACAGCACCGACGCCACTAATGGAAAGGTATACTTGAACCAACATTTTGCTCTGTCCTTTGCTCCTAAATAAAGCTGTAGCAGGTTGTAAGAAGATAAAGACGCATAAAATACTATAAATACAGCCGCTGGATAAAATAGCGGTCCTTTTGAAAAAATAAATTTAAACCTACTTATTGGAGCAGCCAGCGTATCGTAATCAAAAACCAGATTGGTACTGGTCTCCAAGACACTTAGCCCCACTCCCAAAAAATAGCCCAACACCAATACTCCAAACCACTTCCGTTGGGCTGGTGCGTCTGATAACAAAACCGAAACGTGACACCACAAAACTGCGGATAAATATACTGCGAATGCACTCGATTTAAAGATAAATCTTGTCTCTTCAACAGAACCTGCTGAATAAATAAATGCTCCGGTAAGAAAAAATATTGATGAGGTGAAAAGTAGTGCCGCCCCCACCCGGGAAAGGGTGTTAAATGGGTTTGAGGTCAAAACGAAAATCCCCACCCAAAAAATAAAGGCTGAGACTACTAAGAACAATATAACTGTCAAGCTAAACATTTTGCAGCTTTATTTTACATCTAAAGATCAAACTCTGGTTACTTTTGATGTTTCTCCAGGTAGGAAATTCGCCAAGCAAGATCGTGGATCGCTTCTTTTTTAAGATTTATGAAGGCGTTGCGGGAGGTAGCTTGGTAATCCGTTGGGCTGGTGATAGCAAATCTAGGCTTTCGCCCCTCCGCTCTTTCGGCAATTTCCAAAGGATACTCCTCAAAACCAAGGTCCCAAAGTATCTGCCCTTCTTCCACCTGATCAGCAATCAACCGCAACATCTGATACTTGAGATTTGCTCTGGTCCGACGAGTAGGATCATCGGCTCTAAGATACTCGATTGCCTCCCGTAGTAGTTTTTTCAAAGCAGCCAGTCTATCCAGGCTTTCCCTCTCTATAAATTTATCCAGAATTCGCAAACGAAGTAGCCCGCTCTCCTCCAAAACGGTTGGTTTGTTATAGCTACGCAAGGATAATGCCACTTCTCCATCGGTCACTTTTGGAATCACCAAGCTCTTTTGGTAGAAAATATTTCTGGCAAAGCTCATAAACCAATCATAGCCGGTGTGGGTGATGGGAATGAGTAAAATTCCAGCGACGATAAGAAGTAGCAGTTTAAAGCTGTATTCGAACTGAAGGAGAAAGATTAGTCCACCAAATAACGCATACAAGCCAAGCAGCACTAAGGTGGAGAGTACGAACTCCTTGCCAAAAAGTAACACACCGGTTTCAAATTGTGATGAGTAACGGATAACAGAGTAGGCAACAAAAATCAAACCGACAAGAAGTAGCAGCTCTCCTGGCGTCTCCGGGTACAAATTGCCAAATAAAACATTCAAGGTCAAAAAAGTCCCGGACACTGCAAAAATCGCTGCTCCAATAGTCAAATGGTTGAAAGCCTTCCTTGCCTCACCAGTTTTTGTCCTCGCCACGGAATAAAAATTGTAAACCGCTGCAAAGGCAAACGTAATAACCTGGGCAGTAAGCAGCCAAAACAATTCCCCATGGCTAACTAAATAAATACTTGGGCTTTTAGTAAGACTTATTTCCGAGTAATCGTAAAGAAGGTGGGTAAATGCACCAAGCAGTGCAATGATGACTCCAGAGACAAAACCAATGACCACCCAGGGTTTAAGTTTTCGTCTCTTTTCTTTAGAAAAAACAGTTGTGCTAAAGTAAAACCACGCGGGTATTGGAAAGGCAATTGCCCAAATCAGGATCTTTTGGACATTCACATAGGCAAGATCGTCAGCCTTAAGATTAGTTTGTAAAACACCAAGCAAATCGTACGAGGCAATAAAGAAAAAGGCTAAGGAAAGAGCACGGATTTTTTCACTATGAGGATTCCTAGAGAACAGATAAACTGCTACCCACCAAAAGGTGGCCATCACAATCGCTGTTGGGACCGAGAGAATATTAAACTGCTCCATAACAGCCTGCATTCTAGCACTTTTCGCTGGATATAAAAATACTTTTAGGAATATGAGTTATAATAACTTGTATCAGCAGAATTATGAACGATTCCAAGAAACAAGGGCTTCTGTTGTTTGGTATTAGTTTATCAACAATTTTAGGAGTAATCTTTGGTGAAAGTTGGATTATCGCTGTCGTAGCTATTTTAGGCCCAATTTTTGGTTTTCTAACTCTATTTATTATCTCCTACGCCATAAGCGTAGTTATCTTGATCGCTTACGATAAGTACGAGCTTTCTAATATATTATTTATTCAGCGAATTGGCCAATGGGCTAAAAATAAAGGAAAAAATATAAATCCTGTTAGTTTAAGACTTCTGAGGGTGAGTAAAATATTGGCTTTCCTTTTTTCAACTGTTACCGCGGGACCATTCGTTACTATTATCTTCAGCAGACTGTTTGCTAGACCGAAAACTAATTTTTATATCGTAGCTTTAGTTTCAAGTTTAATTTTTAGCTTTGTTTGGACTTTAATTTACTCTGGTGCTATCATCTTAATAAAGCAAGTGATAGACCAACTAGTATGACTTCCATTTTTTCTCGTGTCCTTTGGGACTTACATTCAATAGTTTATGACTTCAAAACTAGTGCTGTGGTGCACAAGGATCTCCAAGAAGACATAATAAACGAGCTTGACTTTAAGGGTGGGGAACTTTTACTCGATGCAGGGATAGGAACGGGTGCTCTAGAAATCGCTTTGCTAAGAAGAGGTATAAGTGATATCAAAGTGGTCGGAGTAGACATATCGACAAACATGTTGAAGCGGGCTGAAAAAAGGCTCAATCATAAATTTAAAGATCTGGAGCTAAAAAGGCTTAATTTAAATAGCCCTCTGCCTTTTCCAGTTAACCATTTTGATGCTATAGCTTGTTGCAACACCTTTTATACACTTTATAACCACCTTGCGGCTTTGAAGGAATTTTATCGAATCCTTAAGCCACATGGAAAAATTGTTCTAACCACACCGCATGAGAGATTTAAAGGTACAGAGTTAATGAAATACCACTACAAAAAATCCGAAAAATTACACCATTACTTAAAGGCGGCGAGCGAAAGTCTGCTAAGTATTTTCCTTATCCTTCCCTTTGAGTTACTTATCACGATTGCTGAGAAAAAAGGCGAGTACAAGCACCTAGATGAAGAATCGATGGGAAAGCTATTCTTGCAAGCAGGCTTCAATTCACATAAAATAAAATTGGCTTATGCGGAACAGAACTGGCTAGTTAAAGCAGGTAAGTAAAATGGTAAATATAATGCAAGCAATTTTAATGGGAGATGCAAAAAGGGCAAATTGGTTCCTTTCCCACTTCCCTGAAAATTTTTGGTTTAAAATCGGCTACAAAAGAGCAAATGCCGCCTATAAAATAGCTTCAGCTAAAGTTCCAGCTTATATTTCCTTTTTAAGAAGTAAGAAGGCTAAAAAAAGATTAAAATTTGAACACACTCCATTTACCGATAAGGAAAATTACCTAAATAAATACCCATTTTACGAAAGGGTAATAAATGGCATTAAGGGTATGGAAAACATACACGCCTTTTCAAAAAGCTCTGGCTCAAACGGAAAATCTACATACTGGCCAAGAATTGGGAGTAGCGATGAAACAACGGGAAAAGTATTAGCATTTACATATGATTACTTGTACAAGGTATTTGAGAAAAAGACCCTGATTATAAATAATTTGGCTTTAGGGACATGGTTCGCTGGGGAAGTTGCCGGCGACGCAAGCAGAAAAGCTAGCTCCTTAAAGTCCTGTAAGGCCTCTGTTATTTCCCCTGGTGCAAATTCGCAGGAAACAGCAGACATTATTGCAGATTTAGGAAAGCTTTATGAGCAGATTGTTTCAATTGGGTATCCGCCTTTTGCAAAGCAGTTACTCGACGCCTTGGAAGAGAAAAAAATAAAAACTAGGAGTATAAACTTAAAGTTCTTCTTAGGTGGGGAGGCTTTTACAGAAGACTACAGGGATTATCTGTATTCAAGATTGGAAAGTAAGGATCTTAACACAGTTATAGGGGTTTACGCTTCATCTGATTTTGGATTTGTAAGTTCAGAGACCCCCTTAAGCATTGCAATAAAGCGAGAATCAGTTAACAAGCCAAAACTAGCAAAATCTTTATTCGGAAGAGAGGATGTTGAAAATATGACCTTGGTACAATATAACCCTGTCGGGCGGTACTTCGAATCTATAGGAGATGAGCTAGTAGCAACCATCTTACAGGCCGTGCCTTTGGTAAGGTACAATATCCACGATAACGGTGGAATCATAAGCCTTAAGCGTACTCTTGATCTCTGCAAAGAAAGCAATTTTTTCCCAACAGAAATTGTAAAAAACCAAGGCTTTAATTTTTACTGGAAGCTTCCCTTTCTATTTGTATTCGGGAGAAGTGACAACACTATCTCCATCGGAGGGGCGAACATATATCCTGAAAACGTTATTGTAGCTGTACGAAAGTTCCCTGAAGTAAACACCTTTAAACTAGCTCGAAAATTGGATGAAAATAATAACACAAGATTAAAGGTATATATCGAGCTTCGTGAAAATATAATTAACATAAGGGGCCCGTCTGCAAAAAATTTGAAAGAATCATTGGAAGCAGCAATTTTAAATAGCCTACTTACCAAAAACGAAGATTTTAAAGACGCGTACAGGCTTGACCCTCAAAGTCTTAAGCCAGAAATAGAAATTTTTGAGTTCGGCGAAGGAGTCTTCAAAGAGCGTGGGATCAAAAACAAATATATTCATAAGGAAAGTTAGATGTTTCTTATATTTCACTCATTTGCTTTAATTTTAATCGTTCTAATATTTACTTTCATCGGCCTTTTAGTTTTCTTTAGAAATAGAACAAACCTGACTAATATCTCATTTGTGGTTTTCGTCATTACAACTACTTTCTGGTTGATTACAAATTACTTCGCCGATACACCCCTCTTTTATTCGAATGCTCTTCTCTGGAACAAGCTGGCCTATGCCGCGGGGTTTGCTATGGGTACTATTGGTATACCCTTCTTTCTTGCTAACTTCCCTACCAAAGGTAAACTTGCACTATTTTGGAAATTAAACTTTCTCGCTAGCTCCGTCTTTATGATTCTAACCGTCTTCACAAATTTAATTGTAAGTAGGGTAGAGGTCATGGATTGGGGAACAAATATGATCACCGGCCCCCTATTCATGCCAAGTGTAATATGGGGGATAATTGCAGTCGTTGGGATCATAGTAACTTTTGTTAGGAAATATCGAAGTGCAACGGGAATAGAAAGAATAAGGTTAAAATATTTTATTTTAGGCTTTTTAGGATTTCTAATCTCGGCAGTAATTCTAGGACTAATACTACCTGCTATTACTGGTCAGAATAACTTGGCCAAGTTTACCGCATATGGGCTAATTGTATTTATAGCCGGGACCTCTTACTCCATTTTAAGGCATCGATTACTGGACGTAAGACTTGTCGTAGCCAGAACTGTTGCGTACACTTTGCTTCTGGCACTGATTGGTGCCTTTTATGCAGCTAGTGCTGTGTTTGTGACTTCGGTATTCCTTAAGACGGCTACTACTATTGAGCAGATTCTTTTGTACACGGGTTTAACTATTATTGTTGCCTTTACCTTCCAGCCTTTAAGAAGCTTTCTCGAAAATGTCACAGATAAAATTTTCTTCAAGGGCAAATACGATTCCCAAGAACTTTTGACCAACCTCACCAAAGTAATGGTCAAAACCCTTGGATTGAAGAATCTTACCGAAGGAATAATTGTCCACCTGCTTCCCGAAATGAGAATCAGTAAAGGCGCGATTGTTTTGTTGGAAAAAGGCAAAGTGGATGGAGTCGAAAGTGCTGGGTTCGATAAAAAAACGAAGTTTGTCGGCGTGGATATACTCGCCCTTTTGGAAGCTGGCAAGGTCCTTATCGCCGATGAGCTAAACAACGACAAGTTAAAGAAAATCATGGAAGATTTAGATGTGAGCGTGGTCGTACCATTTAAAATTGGCGAAGAAGAACTGGGAGTAATGCTACTCGGCAACAAACTTTCCGGCGAAATTTACACTGACCAGGACATTAATCTTTTAGAAATCCTGGCGCCGGAAACTTCGATCGCTATCAAAAACGCAAAAGCTTACGAAGAAATCCGCAAATTTAGTATCCACTTGCAGGAAGAAGTAGCCAAAGCAACTACTGACCTGCGAGCGGCTAATGAGCGGTTGAAGGAACTAGATGAACTAAAAGACGAATTTATGTCGATTGCCAGCCATGAACTGCGAACCCCGATGACTGCTATAAAAAGTTATGTCTGGCTTGCTTTAAATGGAAAGGGTGGGGAAATAGGCATGAAGTTACGCAACTACTTAACCATAGTGTACGATTCTTCCGAACGAATGATCGCGATGATCAATGACATGCTCAATGTTTCCCGGATTGAAACTGGCCGTTTGCAGCTAGAAATCGTGCCAGTTTCCGTCCAAAAAGTCTTGGCGCAGGTGCTGGGTGATCTTTCTGCGCGCTCAGCAGAAGCAGGGGTTGAAATAAAAGTGGCCAAGGATCAAATAATTCCGCTTGTCTCGGCAGACCGAGATAAACTGATAGAAATATTTACAAATTTGATTGGTAATGCGCTCAAATTTACACGAAAAGGTGGTAGGATAACGGTTTCTTCACAAAAGAAGGGGGATATGGTCGAAACCAGTGTAACTGACACTGGTGTCGGTATTTCTGAAGAAAATATTGGCAAACTTTTCAAAAAATATGGAAAAATCGACGAATCGTACGCCACAGTGGCACCATCAACTGGCACCGGTTTGGGACTGTACATCACCAAGCAATACCTTGAAAAGATGGCTGGTAAGATTTGGGTGAAAAGTACCCCAGGCAAAGGCACTACTTTTTCCTTCTCTCTGCCAATTGCTACAGGCGCGGTAAAAGAAGCCGAAGAAAAAGAAGCGGCCGCTTTTGTGCCAAGGCGAATCATTAAGTAACTAGCCACTAGTTCCTAGCCACTAAAGGATCAACCAACAGGAACTAGCTATTAGAATTTAGAAGTATGAATTCATATAAGGATTTAATCGTTTGGCAAAAGTCCATACAATTAGTAAAGGACGTTTATAAATCGACAGAAAAATTCCCATCAAACGAAGTATATGGTTTGACCTCGCAGATAAGAAGATCCGTCGTTTCAATACCATCTAACATTGCCGAAGGTTTTTCACGCAGAAACACGGGCGAGTATAAACAATTTTTATACATTGCCTACGGTTCTGCAGCCGAACTTGAAACCCAACTACTAATCGCTAACGAATTAAATTTCTTGACAGAAGCTGCTTATCGGAGGTTACAATCATTATTAACAGAAGTATTAAAGATGTTGAACACTATGCTAACAAATTTAAGGAGGAATCGATCTAGTACCTAGTGGCTCGTGGCTAAATTCTAGTGGCTAAGTATGAAACTCTTCATTGACTGCACAGTTTCTAAAAAAGCAACTGTTTCTTTGCTAGACGGTAAAAAGCTAATTGCTGCTGAAGAAGCGGATGAACCATTGATCGCCATTTATAAACTCTTGAAGAAAACAAAAATGAAACTTGAAGATATCGACGAGATTTCTTCTCACCCAGGCCCGGGCTCTTTCACCGGCCTGCGGGTTGGCTCGGCCGTAGCCCAAGCCCTCAATTTCGCCCTTGGCAAAAAGGCTAAGGAAACTGATATCAAATACGGTTGATGAATAGCATTACTAGAATCAAAGCTAGGGCAATTCTATACCAAACGAAAATATTGAAATTGTGGGTAGATACAAACTTCAGCAGGAATTTGATTGCAAACCAACCAGAAACCGCTGCAGCGATTGTCCCAACAATTATGACTACCAAGTGCCCCTCCAAGCTCGATCGGGGTAAATCCCCAACACTCAAAGCAGCAGCCCCAATAATCGCTGGGGTAGAAAGCAAAAAGGAAAATCGGGTTGCCGCTTCGCGTTTTAAGCCTTTGAACAACCCAGCTGAAATTGTTACCCCGCTTCGGCTTACGCCTGGAATCAAAGAAACCGCTTGAGCCGCCCCGACAAAAATCGCCTCCGTCCAACCAATCTGTTTAAATTCCCTTTTCTTTGATCCAATTTTATCCGCTGCAAACAAAACGGTTGCAAAAACGAGTAGGGCAGCGGCAACAAGGAGAGGCTCGCGAGTATTTTTTTCAATAAAATCTTTGAATCCAAACCCTACGACTCCAGCTGGAATAGAACCAACCAAAATCATCAAAAAAAGTTTCGAGTCAAAATCGGCTAGGATGTTTTTACCCAAGTTTCTAACAAATGAAGAAATTATCCTTGCCCAATCAGACCAAAAAAACCAAACGACTGCTATGGTTGTTCCCACGTGAAGAGATACATCAAATTCCAAACTATCTACAATACCTCCCCAACTAAATATTTTTGGGAAAAAAATAAGGTGTCCGGAAGAAGAAATCGGTAAAAACTCAGTCAAACCTTGAACTATACCCAAAATAAAAGCTTGGAAAACTTCCACCATAAAAACTACCCTCTGGCGTAGACGATCACGTTGTCTAGTCTTGGATCACCGCGTACCACATGGGAGGACACGTTTGGGAACACACTATTGACGAGTTTTTCAAATTCTTCTAGCTCTTCCTTGCCAGAAAATATTTTATTCATCGAGCACAAACCCTCCGGGGTAAGAATATTTTTAACGCTAGTTAAAAAATCCCCAGTTTGGATCTTTTCCGGCACACTACCAGCCACAAATGCGTCCAGGCAGATAAGATCATATTTGTATCTAGCATCACGCACATAATCGACGGCATCAGTAAGATGAACCTGTAAATTAGGCTCGTTCATATCAAAATATTTTTTCCCTAGCTCTATCATCAGAGGATCTATCTCGACTCCGTCAATAGCAACCGGCCCAAACCGATGATTAATGATTTTTACAGTAGTCCCAGCACCAAGGCCAATAATCAAGACACGTGCATCAAGCGTCAACCTAAGCTCAGGTGGTACCATATCGTCCCAATAACGGTATCCGGTAATACCATTTGAATTCAAAGATTGGCTTTGAGTGTGCCCACCGGCAACCAAACGGCGTATTCCCATATACTCGGTTACCATCACCTCGCCGTTGACCGGGCTATGGCCTTTGTAGAGTGTCTTTTTCCAAATATTCATGGAGGACTTTTGGAACCTTTACTGACCCGTCTTTTTGTTGGTGGTTTTCGATAATAGCGATAATAGTCCGGGAGACCGCAATCGCGGTACCATTAAGAGTGTGGACAAATTTTGTCCCGGCTTTATCGCGATATTTAATATTTAACCGCCGAGCTTGATAATCGGTCGTATTGGAAGTGCTGGTCAGTTCACGGTATTGGCTGTTTACCGGGTCCCAGTATTCTAAATCATATTTGAGATAGGCCGGAGCGCTCATTTCACCAGCGCAATTATTAACGACACGGTAGGGTATTTCCAGAGATTGGCATATTTGTTCTTCTAGCGCAATTATTTCTTCGAAAGCTGCTTCAGAATCAGCTGGTTTAACAAATTTAAATATTTCCACCTTGTCAAACTGATGATCGCGGAAAATACCGTGGGTATATTTGCCATAACTACCCGCCTCCTTCCGAAAACAGGAAGAAAATCCGGCGTAATTTATCGGTAATGCAGATTCCCTTAATATGCTATCAGCATGCATTGCGGCTAAAGGAATTTCTGCAGTAGCAATTAGATACAGATCTTCTGTTTCTATTTTATAAATATCCAGTTCTTCGCGTCTTGGCAAATAGCCTGTTCCTTCAACGAATCTCGAACGCACTAGTTCAGGAGTAATCACCGGTTTATAACCTTTTTTCACCAGAAACTTCATCACCCAATTTATCAGGGCAAGTTCTAACAACGCTCCGTCCCCAACCAAAAAGTAAAATCCATGACCGCTTGTTTTAGCAGCCATTTCTTGATCGATAATCTGTAAGTTTTTACCAATTTGTAAATGGTCTACCGGTGAAAAACCAAATCTAGGTAATTTACCCCACCTTCTTACTTCCACGTTATCCGCTTCGCTTTTACCCTGCGGTACACTCGGGGACATCATATTGGGCACTTGTTCTAAATATTCCTGCAATTCCTTCTCCACCGCGGATAAAGATGATTCAAGTTTTGTGAGTTTTCCCTTAATTTCTCGACCTTTTTGTTGATCTTTTTTACCAGCCGCGTCTTTTTTTGCATGGCGTAGCTGCTCCACCTCGCGAATTAATTTTAGACGTTCATCGTCTATCTTAATAATATGGTCAAGAGGAGTTTTTAAACCCCTTCTATAAATATTTTGCTCGACTTCTTTTAAGTTTTCGCGAATAAATTTGATATCTAGCATATTTTTTGGTTTTAAGATTTAAGATCTATAACTTAAGCTATTAAAAAATTGAGTTTTCTTACATCCGACATCCTAGACCCTACAATCCTAACTCTCTAGAAATCCCTTTCATTGCCTCTAAAACAATATCAGCAAACTCCGGTAGGGGAGTCCCAAGTTCCTTAGCGCAAGTTTTAATCTGATCACGATTTGCACCTTTAGCAAAAGCTGGCTCTTTGAATCTTTTTAAAACCGATTCTGTTGTGAGTCCTTCCAATTTTTTATCGGGGCGAACCAACGCAGCTGCAACAATCAGCCCAGTCAGCTCATCCGCAGCGTAAATTGTCTTGGCCATAAGAGTCTTTCTCTCTACTTTGTTTGCATGTCCACGTATAGCATCAATCACTTCTTGGCTTGCGTTGCCAGTTATTTTTTCTGTTACCAAATCGGTGTGTTTTTCCAAATCTTTATCGGTCGCTCCGTAATCAGCGTCGTGCAGCAATCCAACAACTCCCCAATCTTCCCTAGAACCAGTATTAACCTTGCCTTTTTCATCAAAATAATCGTGCAATGCAGCCATTGCTGCTTCGGCCGCCAAACAGTGCTTGCGAATATTCGGGCTTTTCACAAGCTCCTCTACGATTTTTAGTGCTTTTTCCCTATTCATAGAAACCCCTGACAGGGAGACTCCCTGTCAACCTCCCTGTCAATTATTTTATTTCTAGTATTTCTTTTGCCAGTTTTGCGTATTTTTCAGGCACTAAAATCGTTCGCGAACCTTCAGGTACACCAAAAACGCCCGCCGTTGCAGTTTCAGAGCCTAGTCTTGCCGGAACACCTAAATTCTCAAGTTTTTCTATCAGCATTTCTGCAATAGCAGAACTCTCGGCTGTATAAACCACTACTTCTTTAATTTTCTCCTTCTTGCTTCCTTTCTGCATTCTTAATTCTTAATTTTTAATTTTACCTGCCGCCTCTTCAAATCTTTCTTTAACAAAGTTTTTATCCAAACTGAGTATCAGCCAAGCTGCTTTTGGTCCGCTTTCTTTTCCAAGTAGTGATAGATAAATTGCTTTAAATGTGTCCGAGCTCGTCAACCCTAGTTTTTTACCAACCTGATAAATATCGTTTTGAAATTGCTCCGGGTCTTTTGCCTTTTCAACCAAACCAGAAATTCCTATTAGTAACTCTTTCTGTTCTCGAGTCAACGTTTTTGCATCCTGTGGCAATTCCGTTTTTACGCTAAATTTCACTTCTTCTGGTGCAAGACGTCCCAGATAAATTTTAACATACTTTACCCTCTCTTCTAGCGCTCTTTTGTCCTCGGTAGTTAGTTTTGAACCTTTAATTTTCTCGGCTTGGTTTTCTAAGTCAATGTTCGGCATTTGGACTAGGTTAACCAAATCGCGAAACCGAGGAACAAAATATTTTTTCTTCTCCTTCCCTACTTGGGATAGTTCGTACATTCTTGTTAGATCTGCTTCTTTTGAAACTCTTGCGAAATCGAAATCGTCGAAAAGTTTTGGAATGGTGTGCTCAAGCTCTGGATTAAACTCAATATGCTGCATCGGCCGAGGCCGTACCATTAGGAACCTTAATATCTCGGGAGGCAAAACTTCTGCTACTTCCACCGCAGAAACACCAACGCCTTTTGAGCTGCTCATTTTTTTGCCGGAAAGAAGAAAGTGTTCATACGGAATATCGTATGGCGGCTCATAGCCAAAAATTTCTTTACAAATTGCATTTGCTGTATCCCTAGTACCGCCTTTTGAGGCATGGTCCTTTCCTTCGCCTTCGATAGTTACTCCCAGTGCAGCCCATTTTGCCGGCCACTCCACCCGAAATGGCATTTTTCCGCCTCCTGCGAATGGGTCGACTTTTCCTTTGTGCCCACAGCCTTTTGCCCAAACTACTTTATTTTCTTGACATTCGTAAGAGACCTGTTTTCCATCCCAGTTAGTCGCGCTAGTTGTACCAATCTTGCCGCATTTTTCGCAAATCGGTTGAAAAGGAATGTAATCGCGCGGTCTTTTTGAACCGGAGACTTTCTCATAAATTTCTTGGATCTTATTGGCATTATCCAGCGCCAAGCTAATTTGCTTATCTAGCTTCCCCTCTTTATAAAGCCGTGAACTCCACAAAATCTCAGGCCTAGCACCAAGCCCATTAAAAACTTTAATAAACTCTTCCGCGTAATACTCCGCATAAGAACCCCCACCTTCAGGCGCTGGAATATCTTTCAATGGGGCACCCATGTACTTTTCATATTTTTCTTTGGCTAAGTAAGTAGGAAGAGAATCCATAGGATCTAAATCATCAAATATAAATGTGTAACGTGCCTTTGTATCAATTTGAGTCAGTGCTTTGCAAACCAAATCGTGGATGATTACACCACGCAAAGCGCCAACATGCACGCGGCCACTTGGAGTCTTTGCATCATCAACAAGCTGCGGTTTTTTTGCTGTCGCCAGCTCTTTAGCAATTTTATCTACCCAGAACATATTTTAAGTATAATCCCCTTCATAACAAAATCCAAGGATTTTGGTACTCTCGGGTCTTGCGCCAAAGCTAAGCACTCTTCATAACTCGAGGTACAAAATTTCTCAGTATTCTTGAGTGCTGCGACTACTTCGTGGGTTAACGGGGAAAGTGGTTTTTGAGCAAGAAAAAAGAAGGGTGCGTGGCCTCTACCGGCGGGGTGATAGAGGCCGTCTCACTGGGCAAGGGCTACCCTTTTAGTAGGATACACCTGACTTATCTCCGGCAGATACCTTTGCTTCACTCGGGACCAGTAGAGCTTTGCTGTCTCGTCCCGGATTCTCCTCTCAAGTCTTTCGGTAAAGGTACGGACATTCCCCTGAGTGATATCCATATAACCTTTCCTGGCGTACCACAGTGCTAAGTGGACATCCAGGACCTGCCCAATGTTGTGAACGAACCAAGCGATTAGACCTCTCGCACCAAGCCGCAGCCTCGGCCTCAAGAAGTAGAGTTCAAGGCTTGCACTCGTCGCTGCCCATATCTCTGGGGTTTCGGTGAAATACGGCCTCAGCACCGCCACAACACCTCGGTGCTCCTGCCTCCTATCATCGTACGAAAGACCATTATCAACGAAACGTCTGATAAACGCTGCGATCCTGCTGGTTGGAATATCGGGGATCCTCGGCTCGTCACGGTTGATGGCTTTGGCCAAATCATGGTCCAAACTAAGCTCTGAGACAGTCACAGGGTTGTGGCCCAAACGAAGCTCGGTGTTAAACCACCGACATACTTGTTCAGTCATCCCAATATGGCCGAGCATCCTCACCTGCTTGGCGGGTCTGACTCCTCTGACCTTGTAACCCGCTCTCGCGTGTAGCGAAAGTGGAAACAACAGGGCTTCCACCAAATCGATTATTGAGTCCACCGCTTCTTCAGGAGGTGGTCTCTGCACTTTCGCCATGGTCTCTCCTCCTTCTGATCTCTACTAGGGCATTGGAGCAGTTTAGGACAAGTGGGGCGTATCCTATCTGCTTGGGGCGAAATAATACACTATTTGTGCAAAAAACTCAAGCGGTTAGACGACCGAATCCTTTTTTGAAATAGTACTCGTCGATAGACTGAACAAACTCAATTAGTATAGGATCATCTAACAGCTCTTTTAGCTGTAACCAAAATGAACTAATAGGAATATTTTTATCTCCAGATTGATACTCTAACGCTTGGAGAAGCGCTTCAATCCGGTCGATTTGTCTGAAATATCTTCCTTCTCTACTGGTACCTGTTTTATACGCAAGCCAGAAATAATTAGCATCGCGCCTTTGACGTAGCGGTAGATATTTTAATATTTGATTCAACGCTTTTGCTTCTCTTTCTAATCTTTGTTTAGCAATGAGTTCTTTATGCGCCCTGGACCCAAGCCAGGGTAAACTTTCAATGATCCTAACTTTCTTTTCTCTACTTTTAGTTTCAACAATTGACTCATCGTATGGGGTAAGATCACCGATTACCGTTGTAAACAAATCGTGAATGGCTGCAGTGATTATCACTGCTTCTTGATTTATCCTTCTTCTTGATGAGAAAAACCACGCTATTATTGCCGATCTGAAACAGTGTGCGGCAAGGGATTCAGGTTTTTTTACTCCCCGTATCACCCAACCCCTTCGCAGCACGCTCTTTGTTTTACCGACCTCAATAATGAAGTTAATTAGATTTCGATCTCCTCGGTTTTTAACGCTACTCCTACCCTTAGTGAAGTATTGATTCAAAGATTCAACAAATTTGAGGATTTTTTTATCAGTAGTAATTCGCTGGGTTTGCTGCAAGAAAGGCGTAAGTAGGCTTTCTTTTAGTTGGGATTTATACTCCAGCGCTTGAATTAAATTTTCGAGCCTATCTAACACCCACAAATACTTTGCTTCTTTGGAAGTTTTGTGTTGGAAATCTAACCACAAATACCTTATTTCGTGTCTCATAGCTTCGGGGAGAGCCTTAGTTAATCTATCAATTGCTTTTTTCTCCTCCTCAAAGCGAAGGGCGTTTATTTCTCTTTTCTTCATTATCGGGGCTCGTAAAAGCAGCGCCGGGTATTTTTTTAAAAAATCTTTTTTATCTTTGTATTCGATCAGTTTATCGTAAGGACTGATGTATTCTATATAGACCGCGGAAAGGCTATGCACAAGAGCAAGTTTTAGTAGTTTTTTGACATTAAGGCTTGTTTGAGTTCCAAAAACCCAAGCCAAAACCAAAACTCGGAAAGCATGATCAGCAACGGATTCTGGGTCTTTAATACCACGCAATACCCAACCAGGTCTCTTTGCACCTTTAAGTTTACCGACATTAATGAAAAAACGAATAAGTGGTTCCATAAGCAAACTACTATTATATCTCGCCTAACAAAAAATTGCGAGATTTTAATAAAAAGGTTGATAGAATAAAGTACCGGAAAAACTGAGTTTAATTAATCTCGAAGATTTTTAGGAGCGTGCCGACGCAGGATATTTAGAAATTTAATTTATTTCTAAAATCTTTAGAATGAAGTTCGCAAGATTTGAGAAGTCTAATTGATTTCGAGAATCTTATAAGTAGCTTTAATAGTAGAAGCGACTGTCACAATGTCGCCTACTTTTGAACCTATTAATGCTTTTCCCACGGGGGATTCATCGGATATTTTTCCCTGCATTGGATCGGCTTCAACAGAGGAGACAATTACGAATTCATCTTCTTCCTCGTCAACACCAACCTTTACTTTCGACCCGATCTGGACGGTTGAAGATTTTTGACTTGAATCAATAGACTGGGCATTTCGTAGAATATCTTCTAGCTCCAGGATTCTACCTTCAATAAAAGATTGTTCGTCTCTAGCGGTATCATATTCAGAATTTTCATTAATATCACCGTATTCCCTCGCCCTAGCAATGCGAGCCGCCACCTCCTTACGCTTTACATTTATAAGGTGTTCGTGTTCTTTTTTTAGTTTGGAAAACCCTTCTTTGGTTAGGTAAATTTTTTCCATTGATTTTCCTTCTTTCATAATTTTGGGACAAAAAAACCCGATCTACTCGGGGACTTCATTTAATTATTTAGTCGTTTTTTAGTAAATACTCAAACCCGAGAATGAGGTTTAAGTCAAAATTTATTACACGTAATACTATCAATTATTGAGCTTTATGTCAAGAAGCAAGCTTGCGGGTTTTTATAACAATTCCAGCGTAATAACAGAGCTTTGCGCTATCCGACTATTCGTCCCGCTTAGCGGGACTTCGTAGCTAATTAATCTACCTTATTAACTTGGTACCGCCAGGGGGATTCGAACCCCCGATCTCGGCGCTGAGAACGCCGTGTCCTAGACCACTAGACGATGGCGGCATGTTGGACAGAGAACCAGCGTTTTAAACCGCTAGACCACGGGACCTGTATACTATATTTTGTAAACGAATTATACCTTTTATTGCTTAATATAGTCAAAATCCCTTGACAATACTAAGGTAAATAATGTACCTTAGTAGCAAGGAGACTGCCTGTTTTTCGGGCAAATATAAATGGCCGATACACCAACTGACCCAGCAACAAATCAAGAACCAGTTTCTAATACACCAACCCAACCAAATCCTACTAGTAATCTTAACCAACCAGCACCGCCCCAACCCGTGGGGCCTCAACCAACACCAGAGTTTGACAACCCTCCTCCGCCAACACCTAGTATAGACCCAATTACTAGTATGGAGGGAACCTCTACTCCTACAAACGAGCCGCCTTTACCAACTGGTCATGAAATTTTTGGCCAAAGCAGTGGAGCCGTACCCCAACCACCGGATCCTACTCCACCTCCACCACCAGTTCAAAATATCGAGCCTCCACCTATGGAGGCTAGTGTTACGGATACGCCAAACACAGCACCAGTTGGACCCAGCCAAGATCAACCAGATCCAGTACAATCACCCGACTCAAATTTGGTTGGTGAACAAACAGCAGACCCATCCAGCAACCCGGTAGATCCAACACCAACTGTACCGCTAGCTTCGTCAACAGACACCCAATCCTTTGGAGGTGATCCTGTACCTTCGCCTGATCCTGCACCTGAACCAGCAAGCACTTCTGGATACACACCGGAACCTCAACAAGCAACTTCCTCGCCTCCAATTAGCGCTGAGGAGGTAGGACCACCTTGGTTAAGAACCGACCCAAACGTACGAGCGGCTCAAGACTCCAGTGGAACAATCAGCGGTGTCGCTGAAAATCCAATTTCGGGTCCCACTCCTCAGGAAGGACCTATGCCCTGGCAAGCTCCAAGCGAAGAAGGCAATCTACCGCTAAGTCCGGAGGAAGGCCGTGGTGAAGGCCATTTTCCAGTAATTATTTTCGTACTATTAGTTCTGGGGATAATCTTCGCGATTGGAATATTTCTTTTTTCCCAAGGAGCACTTCCCTTTGGCGGTTAAAATCGCCAATTTTTTCTTTAACTTCGGTTTCAACGGCCAAAATTCCGAACCTGTTTATCGAAAAAAATTATTGCTTTTACTAATTCTTTTTTATCAAAATCTGGCCATAAAACGTCGGTAAAATAGTATTCGGAATAAGCCGCTTGCCATATTAAAAAATTAGATATCCTCATCCTACCACCGGTGCGAATAATCAATTCTGGCTCAGGTAAATCATCGGTATATAAATGGGAACTGATATCCTTTGCGCTAATTTTTGAAACGTCGGTTTTTATCCTCCTTACAGCTTGAACGATTTCATACCGACCACCATAATTTACCGCGATAGTCAAAACTAGTTTATGGTTGTGGCTTAGCTTTTGTTGGGCACCGGCGAGTTGGCGCTGCAATTTTGAGGGCAGGCTATCAGTGTCTCCAATAATATTCAAGCGTACCCCTGCTTTATCTAATTTTGGGACTTTACTTGTCATCACTAAACCCATCAGAGAAAATAAATATTTTAGTTCGATCTTACTTCTTTGGCGCAGATTTTCGGTAGACAAAGCAAAAACAGTAAGATACTTTACCCCCAAGTTTCCTGCTACCTCAACAATTTTCTCCAATGTTTCTGCACCCTCTTGATGTCCTTTGAAACTAGGTAATTTTTTATTACCTGCCCAGCGCCGATTTCCATCCATGATTATTCCAATATGCTGGGGGACTATCTTTTGGATCATAGATAAGGATTTTACTCAAATATGCATAGAAAAACAACAAAAAGTAATAAAGGTGGGTAATTGGTTTTTGACTATAATTACAAAAGAAGCTAAACTAATATTAATAAATATGAAAGAGCCTGACCCAAACCCACCACCATCTTCAGATTCAAAAATCCCTGTTCGCACCACTATCGATGACACCGATCAAGAATTGATTATCGAGATAAAACGTTTAGAAAATACGGTAACAAGCTCAGACCTACCTTTGGAACTAAAAGAAGAGCTCACCCACACTTTACACCGGTTAAATAGAGCAATGGCGCACGAGTTTTATCAGGCTGAATTTGAGCAAATATCAAGATACGTTGAATGGTTAGCTAGTTTACCATGGACGAAACGAAGTATGGATAATTTAGATCTGCAAAAGGCTAAGGCTATCTTGGACAAAAATCACTACAGTTTAGATCAAATAAAACAAAGGATTTTAGAATATCTGGCAGTGTTAAAACTTCAAGCCCATAAAGAAAATTCCCAAGTTGTAAAATTATCTCGTTCACCGATACTTTGCTTTGTCGGTTTACCTGGTACAGGAAAAACCACTCTAGGCGAATCGATTGCCGAAAGTCTGGAAAGAGCCTTCATTAGAATCCCAATGGGAGGTATGGCCAGTCCGCTTACGCTACGAGGGCAAACAAAATCGCTTCCTGAAGCAGAACCTGGTATGATCATCAAGGGTCTAAAAAGAGCGGGGACAAAAAACCCCGTGATCCTACTAGATGAGATAGATTCTTTAGCCGAAGGCGCAGAAAGCGACGTAATGGGAGTCCTTCTTGAGTTACTCGATCCAGAACAAAACAATGCGTTTACTGATTATTATATAGACCACCCCTTTGACCTATCTGAAATACTTTTTGTTTGTTCAGCCAATAAAATGGGCAATCTTACCGGTGCGGTAATGGACAGACTTGAGGTAATCATCATGCCCAGATACACCGATGAAGATAAGATCCATATTGCTAGGGATTATCTCCTGCCAAGAGAAATTCAAAATGTAGGTTTGGAAGGAAAGGTAGTCTCTTTTGCAGAAGATGTTTGGCCCTCGATTATCAAACCGTATGGTTATGAAGTAGATATTAGGTCCCTTCAACGAACAATCAATGGTATTTTGCGTAAAGTAGCTATCAAATATGTGCAAGGAAATTTAAACCAGGCCATCATCAACGCAGCAACTCTTCCAGAATACCTGCCTGAATTTATCTAAAAAATTAGTTTAAGTTTGTACGGCGCAGAGTAAGTGCATTTATAACCACAATAATCGAGCTTGCACTCATTAGCAGTGCAGACCATTCTGGTCGAAGCAATATACCAAAAGGAAAAAGAATACCGGCTGCTATTGGTATAGCGATTAGATTGTAGCCAGCAGCCCAAGCGAGATTTTGGCGCATCTTACTATTGGTTTTTCGAGAAAGCTTGATCACTTTGAGGACGTCTCTTGGGTCGTCTTTCACCAGAACGATCCCTGCGCTCTGCGCTGCTATATCAGTACCTGCCCCAATAGCAATCCCCGCGTGAGCTTGAGTAAGAGAAGCAGCGTCGTTTACTCCATCCCCAACCATCACCACAACATTGCCTTCATTCTGCAACTGTTTAATTTTATTCACCTTATCCTCCGGTGATACTTCGGCAAAAAATATCTCGATCCCAAGTTCTTTGGCGACACTTTGTGTAATCGTCTGGTTGTCACCAGTCAACATAACAGTTTTTATGCCGATTTTTTTCAAAGCATCAACCGCTTCTTTAGATTCCTCTCTAATCGCATCCTCTAAAATGACCACTCCAATTAAATTTTTATCGGCTGCAACCCAAATAAAGGTCTTGCCTGTAAGCCTTGCTTCAATGATCATGTTCTCATATTTATCGGCGCGCAATCCGTTTTGATTCATCAAAGCTTGGTTACCGACTAGTATTTCTTGACCACCTACCCTACCTGCGGCTCCCATCCCCGGAAATGACCGGAAACCCCTAGCAGGCGCGAAAGTTAAACCTCTGCGGTGTGCTTCCGCGACCACGCTTTGCGCTAGTGAGTGTTGCGAATGAAAGTCGATAGCAGCTATGTAGCTAAGTATTTTTTCCTCAGCTATCTCCGTCAAAGGAGTAATGTGACTTATGCCAAACTCACCTTTCGTAAGTGTTCCCGTCTTATCAAAAACCACACAAGAAACCTTTCGGATAATTTCTACTGCCTTCATATCACGAATTAATATTCCGTTTTTTGCCGCCAAAGAGGTAGTGATTGTTGTTACAATCGGAATAGCTAAACCAAGTGCATGCGGGCAGGCGATCACAATTACTGCTATAGCCAGTGTGCCTGCAAAGATTACTCCTTGGGGACTGACGAAAAACCAAAAAACAAATACGCTTATTCCAACTATGATAGCTATAAAGGTAAGCCATTTTGCAGCACTGTCAGCAAGTTTTTGGACCGGCGGCTTTGTCTCTTGCGCGGATCGTACTAACTCCATCATTTGAGAAACAGCAGTTTCCTCTCCAGTCTTTGATACTTCGATTGTTAACGACCCATCATTATTAATCGCACCACCAATTACTTCATCTCCTTTTTTCTTGCCGACCGGTTTTGATTCTCCGGTGATCATAGCTTCGTTAACCGAGCTTTCACCATCAATTACCAACCCATCAATCGGCACTTTTTCTCCTGGCTTGACTAACACTCTATCGCCCTTAAGCAATTCTTCAGTTTTGACATCTATTAACTCTACTTTAGATTCCGAATTCTTAATTCTTAATTCTGAATTTATCTTGTGGGCGGTTGGTGGTATTAGTTTGGCAAGTTCGGCTAATGCACCGCTCGCACCACGTACTGCCCTCATCTCCATCCAATGACCAAAAAGAAATGCTAAAACTAAGGTTGAAATCTCCCAGTAAAGACTTTCTCCTTCGAAAAGAAAGGTGGCTGCAACACTAAAAGCATAGCCGGATAAAACCGCAAGAGAAACCAAAGTCATCATACCAAAGGCTCGTGTCTTGATTTCGCCCTTCGCCATCACGTAAAAAGGCCAGCCAGTATAGAAAACAATGGTAGAAGCTAGAACAAAAAGAAAAAACTCAATTCCCGAAAAGGTAATCGTAAAGTGAAGCCATTGCTGAATCTTAGGAGAAAGAAGCAAAACCACGATCGTTAGCGGAAGAGCAAGAAAGAAGCGACGTTTGAAACTCTCCTCCATTCCGAAGTGATGTTCATTGTGTTCTTTTTGATCTTTGATCTTTGATTTTTGAGTTTGCTCTAAGTCCACTCCACACTTCGGGCAATCCCCAGGCTCTTTTCGCACCACCTCTGGGTCCATCGGGCAAGTATAGGTTTGATCATCTTCCGCTGAGTGTTGGTTCATTTATCTTTTCTTAAAAACTTCAACCAACTCTTTTATAGATTTTTTTGATTCGTCCCCCTTGAAAGAAGGAACAACGCATGTGTGTAGATGGGAATCCAGAATGATTTCCTCGACTTTTTTCAGTGATCCCTTGATCGCTTCTGTTTGTTGTAAGACATCGATGCAGTAACGGTCACCCTCAACCATTTCGACAATCTTTCGGAGATGACCATTGGTAATATTAAGCCGTTTAATTACTTCCTTTTTAACTTCACCTTTCATATATTTCTATCCTACCCTGTAGGGTAGGGTTTGTCAATAGGCTGCGGGGCTTCCATCTTAATTTTAGAATTTTGAAAGGCCGAGGAGGTAGTACCTGTAGAAATGTGGCGATAATAATTACCGTAAACGCCAAGGTTTCTAAAACGGACTGCTTTGGCCTACCATAGGCTAATTTTGAAACGAAATCAATTAGAACAAGGATGGTGTGAGCACGAATATATTCTTATCTTGTCTAAATTTCCCCATTCCAGAAGTGATTAGCAGCAAGTATAAGGCTAAAGATAATTGGCAGCATATTATTAACATTGCAAATTCGACATATCCTTGCAATTACTAATATTTTCTTGTATCCTATAACCCTAATTTACCGGCCCAATATTATATTTATATGGTTTCGTTAAAGAATAAAATTTTATTCGTAATTGCGCCTCACCCAGACGATGAGGTTTTAGGGTGTGGAGGATTAATAGGTAAAATAAAGAAAGAAAATGGTAAGGTGTATGTGCTATTTATGACAAATGGGACTACTTTGGATTTTTCATCTCGTGGAATTTCTACCCAAAGCGAACGGGAAAAAGAAATGAAAGAAGTGGCCAATTTTTTACATTACGACGATTATAAAATTGCTTTTCCAGGGAGTGATTACCACTTAAGACTTGATCGCTTGCCCCAAAAAGATATCATGTTTGAGATAGAACAGGGTAAGAAAATATCTCTTCAAAAAATTCGCCCAGACATAATCGCTTTTCCTGCGCAAGGAGATTATAACCAAGACCATGTAGCTATATCAAGAGCCGCCTTTGCAGCTTGTAGACCAACACAAAGACAAAATAAATTTATACCGAATATTGTTCTTTCCTATGAAGAAGTTACAGATTTTTGGGCGCAGCACCAAAAACCAAATATTAATTTTTTTGTCGCCTTATCTGATCGTGAAATTATAAATAAAGTAAGAGCCCTAAATATTTATAAAAGTCAGATGAGAGGTAACGGTCATCCAAGAAATGAAAATGCGATAAACTCATTAGCAATTTTACGAGGGTCTGCAATTGGTGCGGACTTTGCCGAAGGTTTCCACTGCTTAAAACTAATATTATAAATGATTATTGCGGCTCACCAACCAAACTTTTTACCAAATCTTGCTTTCTTCTCAAAAATGAAAGCTGTTGATAAATTTATTATTATCACAAATCTCCAATTTGAAAAGAGCGAGGGTTGGCAGCATAGACATAAACTTTCTGGAAAAAATGGTGATATTTGGCTTACAGTTCCAGCCCTAGGTAGCCAGAACCAATTAATTCGTGACGTACGAATTAAAAACGGCTTACCATGGTCACGAAAACACAAAAGAACTATTCAGTTGTTATACACACATAGCAAAGAAAAACATATTATTTCTCAAATATCCAAACTCTATGATCAAAATTGGGATAGACTCGTCGATCTAAATGTTGCGTTTATCAAATTAATTGCGGCGGTCCTTGAAATAAAAACTCCAATAATTATTGACGAAAAATGTAGTGGAAAAGAACACAAACTACTAATACACCTTTGTAAAAAATATAATGCAGACACTTACTTATCTGGAGTCGGGGCGAAACTATATATGACTAAAGATTATCTAGATGAAATCGAAACAAGTGGGATCAAACATAAAATTGTCGACCGGAATTTAACAGTTGAATTTCCCTATTCAACAGTCCACTATTTATTATCTGAAGGAAGAGATTGGGTTAACAATCATATTTAATAAGAAAATTACTAAATTTTATGTTTTACCTAATTCTTATTGCTAAGGCTAGCAATCTCTTGACATCTGATTTTTCGTCCTATAAGGTTGCTGCCACGGGTATTTTTATTAAAAGATAATCACGTGTTATGAAACAAATTCCGCATAATAAACCCAGTTTAGATAATCAAGAGATTAAAGCTTTGGAAAGGGTTGTTCAAAGTGGTTGGTTGGTCATGGGAGAAGAAGTTGATAAATTACAGGTAAGTTTTAAGAAATATTTAAATGTGAGATATTCACTAGCTACCAACAGTGGTATATCGGCAATCCACTTGGCTCTTATAGCACTAGGTGTGGGCAGAAACGATGAAGTTATTTTACCCTCATACACATTCTCTGGTTTATTAAATACAATAAACTACCTAGGTGCAACCCCTATCTTAGTTGATAATGAAAAAAACTTTTGTAATATAGATCCAACGCAGGTTAAAAGTAAGATTAATAAAAAAACTAAAGTAATAATCGTACCCCATACCTTTGGTATACCTGCCAAAATTAATGAGCTAAAAAATTTGGGAGTACCCGTCATCGAAGATTGTGCTCACGCACTGGGAAGCTATGATGAAGGGCAACCATTAGGATCGTTTGGTGATATAAGTATCTTCTCTTTCTACGCAACGAAAATGATAGCCACTGGTCAAGGTGGGATGTTTGCTACAAACATAAAAAAATATTATGAAGTAGCATCTGACCTTATCCATTACGATCAGAGGAAAGATTATAAAATACGATTTAATTATCAACTAACAGATGTTGCGGCTTGTATAGGAAATACTCAATTTAATAAACTTTCCACCTTCATAAATGAAAGGAGTCGGAACGCGTTGCGATATATAAAAGTTCTGGAAAAATACGATCAAGTAAATTATTGGCCGAACCAAAAGGATACAAACTTAAATCATTATCGTTTTATTATCAAATTTCCTAGTCAAAAAATAAGAGACCGTATAAAAAATCAGTTCTCCCAAAAAGGTGTATCTGCAATAGTTCCGATTGACAACTACCAACTTTTACATAATTTACTAAAACTTTCTAAGAAGAACTTTCTGAATGCCGAGAATTTCTCTAAAACTACTTTATCTCTTCCAATTTACCCTGCTTTGACATATAAGGATTCTGAAAAATCCGCTTCGATTTTAGACTTGCTGTGTAAGAACTATCTTAAGATAAAATCGAATCCTGACTTTGTTACAACGCACGAAAAAGCTTACGTACATGATATCTAGAATTATACCTGTAGTAACATTATTAACCGTATTAGGAATCTTAGTAGTTGGGTTCTTCATACTTACGAAAAAGGAAAGCCGAAATAACACTCCTAGACCAGCTCCCTCACCAGCACCTTTACCTCTTAAAAGTATTGGCTGGATTCCATATTGGGATCAGGAAAAAGCTTTCGCAACTGTACAAACAAATGCTTCAAGCTTTGATTTTATTTCTGTTTTTTGGTACGGCCTCTCTAAAGAAGGAGAGGTTATAAAATATGAAGGTGTCGTAGAAGATAGAGAAATTATTAAGTTTGCCAAAGAGAACCAAATAAAAGTAATGGCTCTCTTTGCAAATCTGATAGAAGAAGAGGGTGATGTTTGGGACGCCGAGCGAGTAAACAAGGTTATTTCAGACCCCCAAAAAAGAAAAGTTCACATCCAAGAAATTTTAACAAAAGTTGATGAATTTGATTTTGACGGTGTAGATATTGATTATGAAGCACTAAAAAAACCTCAGCGTAATGATTACACCCAATTTATTAAAGAATTAGCAGACGCGTTACATAAGCAGGATAAACTAATTGGGATATCTATCCATCCTAAGACATCTGAGGACAACCCAGCAGAATATAACGGATCCCAGGCTCAAGATTGGCAAAATTTGGCCAAGGTCGTCGATCATATGTATTTTATGACTTACGGTGAGTATTGGGATAAGTCGAAGGTCGGTCCAATCGCTTCTCTTCCCTGGGTAAGAAATGTAATTAATTACGCGCTCTCAATCGGTGTGCCACGTAAAAAAATATTCATGGGAATACCGCTTTACGGTCTTAAATGGCAAAAAATAAACGGGGCATTTGAGCCAGCACAATCTGATACTGAAGAGCTTCTTTATGATGAAATTTATTACTTAATAAATAATTCTAGTGGCGAAGTCAAATGGGATAGTAAATCACATGCTTCTTATTTTGAATACCAAACTTTAGGTATAAGTAACATCATTTGGTTTGAAGATTCAAGAAGTGTTGAAGATAAAATTAAATTCGCTAATAAAACTGGTCTCGGTGGTGTAGGTTTTTGGCGCCTGGGTGGTGAAGATTCTCAAGTTTGGAACACTCTACGCAATTCCCCTTAACCCTTGCATTTCTATAGGATATCCAGTATAATTATCCGACAAAATTCTATCGTGGAGGTGTACCGCAATGGAAGACGGAGAGATCCGAGGGGTCGTGGCCAAAGAAATTGGTCTTTTCGAATGCGCTAGACCAACTATAAGCCCGGACATAGACGCGGTGTTCGTGTTTAGCGGGCCGGGGACAGTCTGCGAGCCGCTAAGTGAGGGTGACCAGGATTGGATGGAGTACTGTGATCTCACTCGCGTCATCCGGGGAATCTCGATCGTTCTCAAGGTCACCGCGATGAAGCTATCCATACCGTACGGAGGTGTAACGGCAGACGAGGTGGGTAAAGCAGGCCCTTACCTCATCTACAACGGGGTCCGCTCCAAGTTCGAGAATCAGGACTTGGTTGATTACCTTTCACTGCCTCGATCACGAATCCCGGCGAACCGCCTCGTCTTAATAGATGAGATAAACGAGAACGGTTCCGTACGAGAGATCAAGCACACCGGTGACCAAGTAAAGACGTTTCCCTCGCATATGTTGGGAAATGAAATAAAGGGTGCAATCGCGCTGGTCTCAAACGCGCCGCATTTCCCACGGATCTTGAGATACATGGAGCACTATGGTCGGCCCATCCCGGAGGGATTCCCTATCCGCGTCTTCCCAATCCATTCGGACCCGGCGTGGGCAGCAAGCTACGCTGTCAGCGAAATCGAGGCCTTGGTAAGATATCTAAACGCAGGCTACCTGGCAGAACAGCCCTACCCCAAAGATCTGGGACTCGGCTGCGTCAGTTAGCTGCCAGTGCCATCAACGAAACAAATCGCTCCGTTTCTGCCACGGAGCGATTTACTTTTTTATTTTATTCTAGCTGGAGAATTCCATATTCCTGTTGATTTTTTAATTATCGCTACAGGCAACGTCGTAAATAAAATCATAGAATCGATAAATCGAATAAATATAAACCCCAAACCATATATTGCTAAACTGTGTTTTTTATCCTTTAACGCAATTATTAGGGAAAGTAAATAATCAGCAAGAAATACCACCACGAAAAGATCGATTAATGTAATGTAATATTTTTCAATTAATGTCCCAACACTTGCAGCCCAAGGAATAAGCTCTGTTGGTATCAATAAACTAGATAAAAAAAAGGCTAATAGTGGTATAAACAAAAAGGCAAAGCCATTAATAATAGCCTCTATAATAAAAAATCCCAGCGATATCCAAAAAAATGATGGCCATATTTTCCAGTATTTTGCTGTTTGGAAAAAACCGATATTCCAACGTCTTAGTTGCTTCCAATAATCTCGGATAGTTGCTGGGTCTTGAGTTGTTGCAAATAAATTAGAATGGTGAGCAATAATTCCAAGACGTTTCTTGTGAAGCTGAAAACTCATATTAAAGTCTTCAATTGCCAACCCGGGTATATCTATTTTCAATTGTCTTAAAATTGATACCCGATATAAACTCGCGTAACCAGGAATCACTGGTAATACATTGGTATATTTCCAAGTCTGACCATATGTGAAAACAAGCTGTAGCAACCTCCAAAGCCTAGTCCGATAAGCCGCTATATACATTTTCTGGTTAAACTTTAGACCTTTATACCACTTAGTCTTGGCATACGCAGTTACAACTGCTACGTTTTTATCAACAAATAACGGTAGGGCTTCACGTAGAAAATTTCTTTCGAATATGGTATCGGCATCTGCTATCAGAATAAATTTATAACTAGAAACTGGTCTACCGATATCTAATAATGATATTTTAGGAAAGCTAAGTATTTCGATTTCCCCATTAATTGAATTTTTTCCTTTATTTAATCTTGAAGGAGTAAATTTATATCTTCTTTTGATTCTTGTAAGAAGTCGGAAGTGTTTCATTAAAGCTTCAAGGGCTGCGGCCTTACCAACGCCACGAGGTAGTTCTAATACATTACAGCCGGTACTACGCGCAATCAACGCGGTTTGATCGCTTGACCCGTCACTCACAACATAAATTTGCTTTGTAGAAACCAATTTTCTTAATCGGTTTAAAGTTTTCTTAATTACTAATTCTTCATTATGAGCAGGTACACATATGGCAACCTGCTTTATAAGAGATGCTAATTTTCTTCTCCTAAATGGTGCTTTTTTATTTAATTTTTCTTGGGTATATCTTAGTAAGCCAACGATGCCCCAAAATAAGGCGCTGATGCTGATTGGAAATATCCATTTCATCGAGGATATTTTAACCTATTTAGACATTTAATTCTTCTTTTTCTTTAACTATTGAAGCAAAGGTTTTTCTCAAACCTTCTTCCAAAGATGTTTTCGGAGACCAGCCTAAACGGGAGACTTTTGAGGTGTCTGGCATACGGGCTTGATGATCGTGGGGTGGGCGCTGTGCTGTAGAAATTCCAACATTAGTGTTCGAAAGATCGATCATGAGTTTTGCTAAATCCATAACTGATATTTCTTCTCGACTGCCCAAATTGTACACCTCTCCTGTCTCACCTTCGTTCATTACTAGCGTCAAACCATCGATCAAGTCGTATACGTGACAATATGTTCTTTTTTGGGTTCCATCACCATGAACAGTTAGTGGTTGGCCGTTTTTTATCTGTCCAATAAATTTTGGGATAATCCTTTCATCATTTTTATTCATATTTGAGCCATAAGTATTAAAGACTCTGACAATTTTTCCCTCAAGGCCATATTTTCGTACATACATCATTATCAGACTTTCTGAGTATCTTTTTCCCTCCTCATAAGGGCTCCTTAATCCTGTAGGATCTACATTTCCTGTGTAATCTTCATTTTGAGGAAATTCTTGTGGGTCTCCATAAACCTCTGAAGAACTTGTAAACAAAAATTTTGCTTTAGATTTAAGAGCCACATCAAGAATATTTTTCGTTCCAACAGAACAGGTAAGAAGCATTTCTTCTGCCAACCGGGTTAGATTTGGGACACCTGTTGGACACGCGAGATGATAAACCTCATCAAAATCTTTTTCTGTTAATTTTCTAATTTGATTGCTCGTTAAGCTGGTTATATCTGCTTCTTCAAAACAAAAATTAGGTTGTTTTGTAAGATCAGATATATTGCCATGAGAACCAGTAATAAAGTTATCAACACCAACTACCTTATGACCTTCCTCCAAAAGGCGTTGGGCTAAATTTGATCCTATAAAACCAGCTACTCCTGTAATTAATATTTTTTTCATATGCCCATTCTATCGTTTTTTAAAAGGTTATTTTTGGTAAATTTCCTCATAATATTTCTGCAGTCTATTATTGGTTTATTTATAGTAGCCAACATCTCATATGGCACGTTTTTGTGATCTGTGACTATCACAATAACGTCTTGCTTTAGCAACGTGTCGTAGCTTAGCAACTTTGAATTATAGCCGTTTAATACCGGAACGTTTGGATCAAAATAAGAAACGCTCAAGCCTTGTTTTTCTGCTTCTTCCCATATTTTTAACGCGGGCGATTCTCGCGTGTCACGACTACCAGGTTTGTATGCAATACCGATGAGAAACAATTTAGCTTTTTTACCGTTCGGCCGACCGTTTAAGGCGCGTTTTGCTTCTTGGACAATTTTTTTAGGTTGCGCCTCATTCACCTTGATAGCTGACCGAACTATATCTAGACTTACTCCCCTTCTCTTAGCCTCTTCAAATAAATAGACTGGGTCGACAGGAATACAATGACCACCCACGCCAGGGCCCGGGTAATGAGGCATGAAAGCATACGGTTTGGTCGCTGCAGCATCTATAACTTCCCAGATGTCAATACCAACACGATCGGCATAACTTTTTATTTCATTAATCAAACTAATATTGACTAGACGAAAGGTGTTTTCTAGCGTTTTTGTAAGTTCGGCTGCCTCTACCGAACTTAGAGGCACGACCCGATCAATAAAATTTGAATAAAACTCGGTTGCTAGGTGGGTTGATGCCTCGTCTATACCCCCAACCACCCTAGGTATGTTTTTTACAGCAAATATGGTATTACCTGGGTCTACCCGCTCTGGAGACATAGCTAGGTAGAAATCTCTACCGCATTTTCTACCTGCCCTCTCAAATACTGGTAAAACAATGTTTCGTAAAGTCCCAGGCGCAACAGTACTTTCAATTATGATTAGTCGCTCTCGATCTTGTATACCAGCTAAACCACTAACCGCGTCTATTAAACAGCTCAAGTCCGGTTTACGATTTTTACCTAGTGGTGTAGGCACACAAACAACAATAACATCGCAAGGTTCTAATACTTTTATACTAACTGCCCCAGTAAATAGCTTGTGGTTGATAACCAGCAACTTATTTCTATCTACGTCAAACCCGTAAGTTTGGTAACCGGATGAAACAAGGGTATCGACCAAAGCTTGACCGACATAACCAACACCAACAACACCTATTTTAGCTTCGCGAGGATTGACTTTTGGTCCTAACCTGAAAGTGGTTGTGGTTCCAAAAATATTTTTTAAATTTAGTTTCGATAATTCCACGGCAATCTACACTCGTGGACAGCTTTTGGGAGCAGCATAAAGTGGGACAGAGGCAGATTTATTATAGATTTGGCAGAGGCAGAATGAAGTTAAAACTCAAATTTATTTTAGATCATACTAGGCTTAATTGTCAACTTGATAAAAATCAGTTTTTAAAACCGCTAGGAGCTCTTCGTGGATTTTTCCGTTTGAGGCGACGATATCAGATATATCTAGAGCCCATTCTTTACCTTCTATGTTACTGATCGTTCCACCAGCTTCTTTAATAACCAAAGAACCTGCAGCGATGTCCCAAGGCTCCTGTGAGAGACTAATATCTGCATCTAATCTACCGTCTGCAACGTAACAAAGTTGAAGAGCGGTGCTGCCTAAAACTTTGGGCGTCCTGGCTACTTTTTCTACTTTTTGGAAAACATCAATAAATCTCTCCTTAGCCTGACTTGATCGCGAATATCCAATCATAGATTTGCTCAGTTTCGATGTAGCAGAAACTCTTATGATAGATTCGTTCAGCTTGGCACCTTTTCCAAATTCTGCTGTGAAAACTTCGTCTTTGTTTGGGTCATATACTACTCCAAGCTTTACCCTTTTATTTTCAACCAAAGCGATGGATACTGAAAAAAACGGTATTCGTGTAGCAAAGTTTGTCGTGCCATCCAACGGATCGATTATCCAAAGCTGCTTGGACTTTTTCTCTAATAATCCACTTTCCTCAGCGCATATAGAATGGTTTGGAAAACTTGCTTTAATAATCGAAATAATTTTTTCTTCGGAAAGTCTGTCCGCCTGCGTCTGAAAACTTTCGTCTTTTTTAAGCGTAATTGTAGAGGATTTTCCAAATTCCTCCCTTATAATACTCCCGGCTGCTTTTGCTGCACGTATTGCTACCTCAAGTTCGTTTTTCAAATTTAGCTCCAATGGCTCCTAATTTTGAGACCTCTTACTTTTTTACCGAGAATTTTGTCTTGAATAGCATACATATCTTCTTCGATCTTCTCGGCCAGACTGTCCACTCCCCTCTTAACTTTTTCCAAATCCCCATTTACCTTACCAAAAGCTTGTAGGTAGTACTTAAACTGCGGTTGTGTACCAGAAGGCCTGGTAAGAAGTTTGATTCTCTCATCCTCAGAAAGAATAAAAGTAATTTCGTCCCCTGTAACTCCTACCCTGTAGTTTTCCGGGTTTCTAAGGTTTTCATCCAATCGATCAATTATTTTAAGCACTTTTAACCCGGCTACTTCCTTCGGCGGATTTGTCCTCAACCCCTTGTAAAACTTAACAATATCTTCAAAACCTTCTTTACCCACAACTTCAACTTGATAAAGAACATTGCGGTAATAACCATACCGCCCGTAAATCTCATCTAAGTATTCTGTTATCGTTTTATTTTGGTCTTTAAGCCAAGAGACCATCTCAGCGGCGGTGATTGCACCAATTGCACCGTCTTTGTCACGGATAAAATCTCCACGACAATACCCGCAGGTATCTTCAAAAGAAAAGACAAAATTCTTTGAGTTTTCCATGTGTTCCACAACTTGGCCAATCCATTTATAACCAACAAGAAGATCGTCAACATACTTTATCCCAAAACTTTCGGCTATGTCTGTGGCAAGTGTTGTGGAGGCGAAAGTTTTAATATAAAGTAAGTCCTTCGTTATTTTTCCCCTCTCTTTCATGAGAGACAAAATAAAATAAAGCATGGCTGAAGCGATTTCATTCGCAGTTATATATTGCAATTCGTTTGAGTTTTTATCGATTTTAAAAGCCGCGGCAAACCGACAAGCATCCGGATCAGTACAAATAGCTATATCAGCGCCAATTTTTTCACCAAGCTTTGTTGTTGGTTCCAACACTTGTTCAAACTCTGGATTTATATAATCTCTATAGGCGCCTGGAAAATTTTCATCCGGCCGAGCTTGCTCTGCAAGTACTGTCACATTAAACCCTTCTTGTTTTAGAACCGGTAGGGCATTGGTAACTCCAACGCTGTGAATTGGACTAAAAGCAATTTTTGCTGATCGAGTATCCACCAGAGACAAGTCCCGAATCTTTTTAAAATACGCCTCATCAACTTCTTTCCCAATTATCTCCACCATCCCTTTCGCCTTTGCCTCACGGAGACCCATCCTTTTTATTTCTTTGACATTTAGCACTAGATCCATAAATTTCTCATCTAGAGGAGGCACAACTTGTCCACCGTCTTTCCAGAAAAATTTAAATCCATTGTCTGTTCTAGGATTGTGAGAGGCGGTTAATTGTACACCTGCGATTGCTTTTAAGTGGCGGGCTGCAAAAGAAACCTCTGGGGTGGAACGAATCCCATCAAAAAGAAAAGATTTTATGCCATTAGCGGCTAAAACCTCACAAGTGAGAGTGGCAAATTCCTCTGAATGTTTTCTTACTTCTCGGCTGACAACCACACCTTTCTTCTTTGCTTCTGGTCCAAAATCGCGGATAAAATTGCACAATCCTTGGGCGGCCTCGCCAATTGTTCGTAGATTGATTCGATTCGGTCCAACACCAAGATTGCCACGGATTCCACCAGTACCAACTCTTATATGGGTGTAAAAAGCATCTTCCAACCCTCCCCAATTTTTCTTCCTCGCTAAACCCTCTAAATCCTTTTTGTACGCCTTAAATTCAGGCTTTTCGTACCAGAATTTAAAGTTCTTGCAGGCCTCAGGGGAAAGTTTGCCCTTTAAAACTTTCAACGCATCTTCCATAAAAACTTATTTGATTATAGCACCCTTCCTAATTCGAAATACAGGATTTCTCAATACTCTCAGCTGCTGCGTCGCTTCGCTCCTAACTATGGGGTGATTTTGGAGATTAGCTTGTGGATAAAGCTGGTTTTTTAAGTAGATTTAAAACCAGTTCGTATCCGCCAAAGAAAACCCCGGTGTAGAAAATGTCTCCCAAAATTGTGTTTCGGAAAAAGGGCAGAGCGAGGGTGTAACATTCGACTAGACCAGTCAAATTTTGAGGATACCAACCGCCAAGCCAAACAGCGAGATTTGTTATCAGAAAAAACAAAACTGATGCGCCGATCGCTGCCAAAATTACATTTCGTGGGTTTCTTCGCTTTTTCAACCACAACCCAATCAATCCTGTTAGAACAAACGACCCATAGACCGAAAACATAACAATCGGTGCATAAAACCCAATGAAAATATCACTTGCCAGCATTGCCGCAAGCGGCACCAAAATTGCCCAGCGCCGGTTCAAATAGGCTCCGCCAAAGAGAGCCATCGCGGCAATTGGCGTAAAGTTCGGTGCGTGAGGAACTATCCTAGCAAGTACCGCTAATCCAATGATAAGAGAAGGATCAACCAACTTGCTTAAATAAGTTTTTAATTGTATTTTGCTCATAGCCAAATGTCAGAATCTACTGATTCGCCACTCTATTTTATCGCCATTCTTTACTTTGTAAGAACCAGCACCAACTTGTGAGGACTCGCCATTAATAACCAGTTCCCAAAACTCATTTTGTGCTTCATCGGCGCTTCTTCCATCAATACTGGTCACAAAGGCATTTTCTCCCTCGCCTTTTGTTTCCACTTTGGCAACTTTCTTTGTCAAATCGAGAGCGGTTTTCCCTTCTTCTATCACGGCCTCTTGGGCACTTAAAAGTTTGCTTTGCTTCCCTCCAGGGTTAATCAAAACACTTGCTTTGATTTTCTTGACCTGCTCGTTGTGAGTAACTGCGGCGTCGTCAATCCGGCCTTTTTCCTGGACATTTACATTGGCGCTTAAGAAATACCCGCCAATAGCCACAAATATTAAAATTACTATAGCAGCAACCCAATTTGTTTGCGTATTTTTCATAGCCTTCAGTCTACCTACAAAAAAACCAACCGCAAAGTTGGTTGGTCTAAATTTTCCTTTTCACCTCCTTTGCTCGAAGGAATCTAGAGGCGGGGTTCTGGGTTTACAGTAGCGGCACTCCCACGGATTTCCCTGCCCTTCCGTAGCTTTACGCGAAGGAGGGTCACCGTGATTCACCCGTATTTCCTTTGATTCGCCAGTTGCGAATTAATTTTTTAAAGTATTATCAGCCTAAATTAATTATTGTTATTTGTCAACGTCCATTTAGCATTCACTATACGCGCATGAGTAACACTTCTTACAGCCTTCTTCAAATACAAAACTAGCTACCCCACATTTAGGGCAAATATCTCGGCGAATATTTTTTGCTTCCATAACTACTTGTATGTTTTGGGTAGTCTCCTCAATTTTTACTGCAGGAGAACTGAGCTTCTCTTGGTTTGTGTTGCTATACTCCTGAGCAACCGCTTTACCGTTTGCTTCTGGCTTAACTATCTGTTCCAATTCTTTCTTTTCAAGATAATCTTTCAATACTTTGGCAACAGCATCTGCCATTGAAGAAACCCGATTACTACCAAACCCCATTTGGCTTGCCCCTCCAATACCAACTAGTTGATCAACTACTTTACGAACAACTTCTTTTTGGGGAAACTCTGAAGGAATGCGTAATGCCAAAGATATCAGTCGTCCAATAGCCTCGGCGTCGGCTTTTATATCACTACCCGCTCTACCTACATTGATGAATACTTCAAATGGGTTTCCTTGACTATCTTCATTGATAGTGATAAAAGCATATCCCACTGGTGTTGGTACTTTCCTAGTGATACCACCTAGGTTATCTGATCTTTTACGTAAAAATACCGTTTGTTGGGGTTGATCGGTGATAGAAGCTTCCCCGTTAGGTTTTACTTGACCATTCTCGGTAGGCATTTCTTTATCACCTTCGATATGTGAAAGTACACCATCTCTACTACCATCCCTCATATAAGTTATGCCTTTACAACCTAGCTCAAATGCTGACGTGTAAAGTTTTTTGACATCCTCAACTGTATGGGTGCCTGGGGCATTTACGGTTTTAGATATCGATGAATCAGTGTACTCCTGGATTATCGCCTGCATTTGAACATGTTCGTCTGGTGTTAAGTCGTTTGCAGCTACGAAATAGTCTGGGTGGGTTTTGTCTGGGTTTTCGGCTTGCCATTTCTGGTAAAGAGGGTGATAAATCACATGTTCACCTATTCTATCTCGCCGCAGCATAGCAAAATCGTAAACGGGCTCAATACCAGAGGAGACGCCAGCTAAGAGACTAGTCGATCCGGTTGGTGCTTGGGTGAGTAGCAACGCATTACGAATACCGTGCCCCGCGATTTTTTCTCTAAGTTTTTCAGGTAATTTTTTGACGAACCAGGATTTCAAGTATTTTTCTTTGTCAAATTTCGAAAACGCTCCTTTTTCGGAAGCGATCACCGCGCTTTCCTCATACGCAGCGTCACGAATTGTCCTATAAATCTTCTCAACGATCGGAGCGGCTTCCGTACTACCGTAACGAAGACCCATTTTTATTAGTGTATCTCCCAAACCCATCGTCCCCAACCCAACCCGACGAATAGCCCCTTGTTGTTTTTTATTCTCGTCAAAATAATAACCGGTGGCATCAATCACGTCATCCATAAAACGAATCGCTACCTTTACATGCTGCTCCAAGGAAGAATAATCAAATACCGCCTTCCCTAACTCACCGTTCGCAAAAGCGGTTAGATTCATAGACCCCAAATTACAGACCCCCCAGGCCCCCAACGGCTGTTCTCCACAAGGGTTTGTAGAAATTAGCTTTTCAAAGTACCAGGTATTGCTACGCTTGTTGGCCCGCTCAATAAAGTAGACTCCGGGCTCTGCTGACCTCCAAGCTGCCTGGCAAATTTTATCCCAGATTTGCCTCGCTTTTAGTGTCTGGTAAACTTTAATTTTTTTACCAAGAGCCTTCCAGTCTTCTAAATTCCCATCCCAAGTTTGATCATAATCTGGATCCTCGATGTCGGGGAAAACAAGATCCCAATCTTTATCATCACGGACGGCCTCCATGAATCTGTCAGACACACAAACTGAAAGGTTAGCGCCGTTTATCTTCGAGAGATCCTGTTTTACCTCAATAAACTCAATCATATCTGGGTGCCAGTCGTCTATCATCAGCATGAGAGCGCCACGTCTGGTGCCACCCTGTTGGATAACTTCAAAACTTGCCGTTGAGTAAAGTGCTGCCCAATTTACTGGTCCAGAACTTGTCCCGTTGACTCTTTTTACCCTTGCGCCGCGCGGGCGGAGCGAAGAAAGATTGATACCTGCTCCACCACTACGAGCAAAAATATCAATCATTGATTTGAGATTATCAACTATTCCCTCACGAGAATCATGAGGCGAAGGGAGAACAAAACAGTTGTAGAAGGTTACTTCGTAAGGAGTACCGGCACCGGAAATGATTCGGCCGCCAGGAACAAACTTAAAATCTCTCAGCGTATTGTAAAAACGAACTGTCCATTCTTCCCGTTTTTTCTGAGTTTTTTCCACTTGGGCAATCCCAGCTGCAACCCGACGCCATGTTTGCTCCGGGTAATCCTCTATCTGTTTCCCGCGCGGATCTTTAAGAGCGTAACGGTCTTGAAAAACTTTTAGACGTACATCCCCCAACTGGGTTTTAGAAACGTCGGTGATCAAACTTTCTAGTTTTTCTTGTAACTTAGCATCAAAATTTACGTTTGGTTTTTTTGACTGTTTGGTTCCTGAAGATCTTGGCATAATAAATATCTCCCTAAGCACTTCCTTGATTTTTTTGAGTTTTTAATAAACTCTTTACTTCTTTTTCAAAAGATTCCACGTCTTCAAAAGCCCGGTAAACACTAGCAAAACGGATATAAGCTACTTTATCTATAGAGCGTAATCTTCTGATTACTGATTCGCCAATAAATTTGCTGGGGACTTCTGTAGTTTCGCGTTTGCGAAGGTTTTGTTCAATTTCATCCACAGTTTCATCAATCGTTTCCATAGATATAGGTCTTTTTTCGCAAGCCTTTTTTATACCCCCTAGAAGCTTATTTCTGTCAAACTGCTCTCTGCGACCATCTTTTTTTATTACAAATAGATCTATCATTTCAACACGTTCGTAAGTAGTGAATCTCTTATCACATTTGAGACATTCCCTTCGCCGACGGACGGAAGAAAGATCCTCGGAGTCGCGAGAATCTAGGACTTGATTTTCTTCATGAGCGCAGTATGGACATTTCATACTTTTTAACTAGTTAGATATCTCCCTAATAGTGGTAAAAAAAGAGGTAGTAAATCTTTTGCCCCGCCCAACCCTTCAAAAACAGCCTTTCACGTGTGGAAACTATTAAACACTATATATTGGGTTATGAACTTATGATAGTCACAACATCTAGTAAATGTCAAGTGTTTTTTCTATATTACTTTGTATTATAGGATAGATGTTACTATATTGATATATTTATATATATTAAGTAATATATTGATGTGAAAATCTTGCGGCCTTGTTGGTTTTTTAGTTGCCTAATTCTGTCTTCTTCCTTTTAATCAGGATATTCTTCCTCTAACCACTTCTGCGCATCCATGGCGGCCATGCAGCCAGCACCGGCTGCCGTCACTGCTTGTTGATACTTCCAATCGTGAATATCACCGGCTGCGAAAACACCGGGGACTGAAGTTTTGGTTTTATCCTTGACGACAACATATCCTTTTTTATCTAGTTCAACTTTACCCTTTAAAAAATCCGTATTTGGTTTGTGGCCAATAGCTATGAAAAGCCCTTCGATCGTTAATTTTTTGCTTTCGCTCGTGTTAGTATTTTTTATTATTACCCCTTCAACCTTGTCTCTCCCCAACACTTCTTCCACAACGCTGTTCCAAATGAACTTTATCTTGACCTCTGAAAATGCTTTTTCCTGCAGAGCCGGAAACGCGCGTAGTTTGTCCCTCCGATGTATCACGCTTACTTCCGAAGCAAATCTTGTTAGGAAAAGGGCTTCACGAATAGCTGAATCTCCTCCACCAACTAAAGCTATTTTTTTACCTTTAAAAAACGCTCCGTCGCATACCGCACAAGCAGAAACGCCTTTGCCTATCAGCCTCTGTTCACTTGGAAGGCCCAGCCATCTCGCGCTAGCACCTGTCGCAATAATCAAAGTTTTAACCAAAAAAAATTCTGTACCTGACGTGACTTTGAAAGGTTTTGGTCTTAGCTCTACCTTTGTTGCGTCTCCATCGACAAACTCGGCCCCAAGACGCTCTGCTTGTCTTCTCATCTGCGTCATCAATTCTGGCCCCTGTATCCCCTCTGGAAAACCAGGAAAGTCTTCAACATCAGTAGTGAGAGTGAGTTGTCCACCGGGTGTAGACCCAGCGAGAACAAGAGTTTTCAATTTTGCCCGAGAAGCATAAATCGCCGCCGTCAAACCAGCCGGCCCGCTACCAACAATAATTGTATCGTAAATCCGCTTTTTCATAAGTCTTCAACAGATCAATAATAACACAAGAGTGAAGCTATCCCGGCGGCTAAGCAAACTTTGCCAGTTGTTCTTTGAAGAAGTCAACATTCGGTACAGGCGTTGGATCAATTTCGTTGAGAATCGCTAGATAAAAGCTGGCCCAGGAGGAGAAGGCTAGGGTTTCGAACGACGCCTCAACTTTACTAGTCCCCTTGGTATTATAGGAAATTGACTCTATATCAGCCTTCGCTAAAACTTCTTTAGTTATCTTAACTCGCTGTTTAATCTTTTCACTATAAAGCGCGGTTTCCAAAAAGAAAAATTTAATTTTTTCGCCAAGACCATCCGGTAAGCTTATTCCTTCCAAAAGATGGTGGTCTATCTCAGGCAGAAGAAAGTAAGCAGCAAAGGTTTTAGCGTTTTCGTTGATTTGGTTAGCAAAAATGTGAGCATTGCCGGCCAAAAATTCCGCTGCGATAATGATTGGAGTCTTACCGATTAGTTTTGTGGCCATTGCTTTCGCCGGGTTGTTGCTGATACTTTCTCCAAGACCAAAAGAAGAATCGCTTGTTTTTATATAGCCAATGGCTTTCTCCAATTCCGGATCAAGAAGTTTAACCAAACCAAGTTGGTTGAGAAGGCCAAGTATCCCACCCACTGAATAACCTAGCCCCATCCGCGGTTGTCCACAAGGGTTGTACTTAGGATCGAATTGATAAACGGGGAGATTCTTTTCTCTAAGAAAAGTGGCTAAATTTCCGCCGGAAGTTATTCCTACCACCTTCGCGCCTTTTTCTAAAGCGCCTCTAAATGTAGCAATCGTTTCCTCAGTCCCACCAGAATAACTGGAAACGATAACCAGCGTGTCCTTGCCGACAAACGACGGAAGGACATAATCATTAACAATCTGCAAAGGCAAGGGAAGATCAAAGACACTACGAATAAGATGGGCACCTAAGCCACTTCCTCCCATCCCGGGGACGACTATATTGCGCACTTCCCTATAATCACCCGGCATCCGAACCAATCTAGCACCATACCAAGCTTCTTTTAATTGGCTTGCCAAGCTGACAAGGGACCCAATCACATTCCCGCTGTCAAGGTTTTTTATTTCACCCGTATCGTCAAGACTTATCATTACTGGTAAATTTTATTTAATACCAAGAGCCTCGTTTAGCCTTTCTTTATCAAAACCTAGGATTTTTTCTTCTGTACCATCATCCTTTTGCACGATTGTAAACGGCACTCCCATCTGGCCACTTTTTTCGAGCATTTCTGTGGCAGCATTCGGATCGTTGTCAACGTAGAAATTTTCATACTTTATTCCATGGGAATCTAAGTAATCTTTTTCCATGTTGCAGTATGGACAAGTTGTAGTAGTATAAATTCTAACCGTTACCATTTGTAACTCCTTACTTAAACCTTCGAGTAATTTGTTTTAACTATACCATTATAAACAGGCTGTTACTTAGATTACAACAAGTTTAGAATTTTAAATTTAGAATTTCCAATGAAAATCAAAAAATGAAAATTGAAAATTACTTTACCAAATTTGGCGGAATCTTATCTTCAAGTGCAGCAATGATATTCTCGGCCGCTATCTTACTCATCGCCATCCTTGCTTCTCGTGTTGCGCTAGCAGTATGAGGAGTCAACACGACATTTGGCAAATCAGCTAGTCCCTTTGTAAGCTCCGGCTCTTTCTCAAAGACGTCAAGTCCCGCTCCAGCAATTTTACCTGCTTTTAAAGCTTCGGTCAAAGAAACCTCATCTACTACCGGACCGCGGGAAGTGTTTACTAAGATAGCCGTTTTCTTCATCATCCCTAGCTCTTCTGCACTAATCAAATGATGGGTTTCTGGAATAAGCGGCACATGAATAGTCACAAAGTCTGACTCCTTCAACAACTCAGGCAATTCACGGTACTTTGCCGAAAATCTCCTCTCAAACTCCTCATTTTTCTTCACGTCGTAATAAAGAACTTCCATATTGAAACCACCGTGAGCAATCTGAGCAACAAAAGAGCCGATTCTTCCTAAACCGACTATGCCGATTGTTTTACCCCATATCTGTGGGCCAAGAAAACCTTTTGGCTCCCACTGTTTGTATTTTCCCTCTCGGACGAATTTATCCGCCTCTACAATTCTCTTCGCTACTGACATCAACAAGGCAAAGGTGTGTTCGGCTACCGCTTCGGTAAGAACTCCGGGTGTGTTGGTAACAAAAATGTTTCTTTCGGCCGCCGCTTTTACATCGATATTATCAAATCCCACAGCGTAATTTGCTACGATTTTCAGATTTTGCCCAGCTGCATCTAGTACTTCTCCATCGATTTTATCAGACAACAAACACAATACCGCATCGTAGCCTGCGATTGCTTTTTTTAGTTCGAGTTTTGAAAGAACTCTATCCTCAGGATTTACATTAACTTGAAATCCTTTTTTACGAAGCATTTCAATTCCATCTTCTAGAATTGGACGTGTAACATATACCTTTTTACTCATAATTTGAATCCTCCTTCGTTAATAGTATCACGTATCAGGTATCGAGTATGAAGCCGGCCAACCCTAAATATACATAATACTCAAAACAAAATACTCGCTACTTATTAGATTTTTCTGATGTCAAACCACCCATTAAGAAGGTTTTCTACAATAACATCTTCCATTTTCTCTACCCCGAAATAATTGATAAAAATTTTATTCCAAAGCGCTTCGTGAAAATGGTAGGTGTAGCGGTCTTTAAACTTATGCTTGTTCATCACGCTCATCACGTTGTCCATAAAGTTGAAATTAACAAGCTCTGTTCCTCCCAACCTGCTCGGAAACCAAACTGCTACATAATTTGTATGCTCCCAAATTAAGAAATGAAGCGCTGGTACAAATTTTGCCATCTTCAAAAGTGTTCTTGAAGCTCCACGATGATACAAAGCTTCGGGATTAATATGCGGAATCCCTAGGCGTACATCATTTGGATCTTCTTTAAAAAGATAACGCTGAATCAACAACCAAAGATATGGCTGGCCCTTTGCTAAAACTGCCGTCGGTACATCCCCCCTTATTGCGCTAACCATCTTTTCGCCAAAAAATTCGTCTTCAGAATGGTATTTTAGATAGTTCGAGTAAAGTGTCACCTCATCTAGGTAATGGCTGGTCATCGCAAAAAGATATGTGGTGGATGCGTCCTTAAGTTCTTCGCTTGGAACAAGAAATATTAGCCCCAGTTCCTTCAAATGGCTCATTGGATGTAGCTTCTTTCCGACAAATGCCTCGGTGATTTTTTTCCATTTATTAATATCAAGTACTCTTATTTCAATCGCTCTAACTTCGAAATCATCTTTTTTCAACTCTCGGTACGCTGCTATATATGTGGAATTCAACCATTCACGCTTCTCTATAAACCGCAGCGCTGCATAGATTTCGAATAAATCTTCTTTTTCTATCATTTCCTCCACGTCTTTATACCCAAGCTCTGCCATTATCCTCCTTGGTGGGTTTTCGCGTAGGAGACTTTCGGCTACTTTCCTCTTTAGGAAGAAACCCGTCCTATTTGTATGCAGGGCTAAAACAGCAGAGATAAGATTAGCGCAACCTTCATTTGAAACACATTCTGGCTTTTCTAGAAGTTCGTAAATTTGTTTGTCAAGTTTTTTTATATTTTCACAGATTGCTTCGTAGACTTGCTCAGCTGTAGGATAAGTAAGCTTTAGGTCGCGGAGTATCTTTCTTACCTTCTCCTGATTTTCTGTGTAAAAATGTTCCAGGACTCTTTCTTTATCTGTAATATGCCCCAAAGTGTCTATTGCTTTACCGAAAATATCCGGATCGACGTTTAGTTGATGTGCAAAAAATTCAATTACAGTATTTCTCATTTATAGCCCATCATATAATCGCGGGATACGAGAATATCCAAATTTTTGAAGGGTAGCGAAAACATTTGGTTTTGAAGCATCATACCTTCTTTTTTGTAATTTCTAATTTATCTCTGAATGGCTTTTCACCAGTACGGAGAATTCCTTCTTTTGCTCCGAAAAAATTTACCACGTTACTAGCATTATCCGCAGCTAACTCCAAGGCACTTTCCACATTCTTGTACTTGATGAGACCTGCTACAAATCCAGAAGCAAACGCATCCCCAGCACCAGTACGATCCACCGATGGGTTTCCGTGCGTACCTATATGATAGAAAAATTCACTATCACATGCAGTAGCACCATTTCTGGCGTCAGTTACTACACTCACACCCCCAACAAGAAGACACATTTTATGAACAATTTTTTCTTTATGGTCAAAATGAATACCAGTAATAGCTGACGCTTCTTCTCGATTCATTATCACCACGTCTGCTTTCGCGAATATTGGGGCTAATATCTTTGGGCCTTTAGAGAGTTCCCCGCTTCCGGGTACGACTGCAATTTTTATGTTTTGTTTTTTTGCCAAATCAACAATTTGCTCAAGAACACCCACGTTTCCCGCCAGGCTGGAAACAAAAAGCCATTTTGTCTCTAATTTATTTGTAGGAATTATCTCTGTTGAAAAATAATTACTTGCGCCCCGATATACAAGAATAGTCCGCTCGCCGCTTCTTGTTACTAAAATAATAGCATAACCAGTGTAGTTGTTTTTATCTTTAAAAATTAAACCTGTATCTACACCTTCTTCATTCAAAGTTTCAATTATTGCTTTCCCACCAGGATCTACTCCTACACGGCATAAAGCGCCAACTTTTAATTTTTGTCGGGCAAATGTAACAGCCGCGTTGGTAGCCCCACCTCCGGTTTCAAAAATGATTTTATCAATATTAAGTTTTGACCCAAGCGGAAGAGTTAGATCATGCTCAGTAGGTGATAACTTGTCGCGTTTAGTCTTAAATTGCTTTGAAGAGACGAATATGTCACGGGTCGCCGCACCAATAGATATACAATCAAACATAGGATAGATGAGCCTTTCATCTTAAGTATATACGGCAGGATATTATTTGTGAAGAAGCTTATTGCCCGGTGGGTAAATTCCTTCCTCCTCGACAAAAAAAGTGATCAGATCCAATACAAAAAAGAAGATCGAGAGTAAGAGAAAAACCAAAGCTGAGTAACCCGCACTTTCGGTAGAAAACCCGATCACAAGAAGGGAGTACAAAAAATACAAAACCATAAAACCAATCAGGAAAAAGCCGAACACAGAGGTAGCTAGACTTACATGCTTTAATATTTTATTTGAATAGAAAAAAAGTGAAATGGCATCCGCGAGTATAATCAAGAGAAAGTAAGCAAAAGTGAAATGATAAACAGTCATCGAGCTTATGTAGGAAAATCCTATATAGGGTTGGGCGTCGCTAAAAAAGGTGGGGATCCGCAAGGTATCCAAAAACGGTCGTGGAATACTATGAATCGAGAAAACTATAGCAACAATAGAAATGAAAACAAGAAGATATACCCACTGCAGGATTTTTACACTAGCTGGTTTTCGCATTTAAAACCCAATTTTTCATTTTGTTTGACAAGGAGTCTGACAAGGAGTCTCCTTGTCACTTCCTCCTTGTCACTTCGCAACAAAGAGACACCTCGCCAGAACCCTCATCAAATTTTCCCAGCGGACCCAAATGTATTAATTTTTCTCTCAACTACTTCTTCGACCGCTTCTACAACTTCAGGCATAATTTTATATATTGCGTATTCGTCTTTATGTTCTTCCAACACATCCTCCAACGTATCCTTAAAAGCCTGACGCATTTCAGTGTTTATATTGACTTTTACAAACCCTCCAGCTTTAATTGCTTTTTCGACTTCTTCCTCTGGAATTCCGCTCCCGCCATGGATAGATAAAAATGTGTTTGGCACTGCTTCCCGAATTCTTTTTATCAGATCAAAATCCAAAGGGGGTTGTGTTGGGAAAACACCATGAATATTTCCAAAAAGAGTCGCCATCGTGTCAACCCCTGTTGCATCAACAAATTCTTTCACCTTTTCTGGTTTGGAAAAAGTCGCTCTAAGCTCCTCTAGGGCGATTTGCTCTTTATAAACTTCGGAGCTCTTTCTAGCCATCCTGTCTATCTCGGCTTCAACTAAAAGATTTTTCTTGTGGGCTTCCGCAACGACCTTTTTCGCGATCTCCAGGTTTTCTTCGTAGGGAAGCGCGGAACCGTCGAAGTGAATCAGGTCATAACCTGCTTCGATTCCTTCCATACATTGCTCAAACGTTTCCGCGTGATCTAAATTAACAAAAATTGGGATGCTAAATTCCTCAGAATAATTTTTGGCAATATCCACCACGTTTTCTGCTCCCATCCACTCTGTTTCGCCAGGTGAAGATTCAATAATAATAGGAGATTTCTTTTCTGCAGCAACAGTAACTATTGCTTTAAACGTTTCAAGGTTAGCGACATTCAAAGCGCCAATTGCAAACTGCTCCTCTCTGGCTCGTTGTAACCATTCCTTGGCTGTCACGCAAAACCTCCTGTACAATTAATTTTAGCTTTTCTTGCCCCTCGAAGCTTTAGCGAAGTGGGGTCTAACCATTCCTTAGCAGTCATAACTTGAGTATAACGAAAATTACATCACGCGTCAGCGTGTTATAAAATTAACTCCTTCCGACCACCTAGACCAAAACGCTCATCATCTAAATAATATACCTTTTTGGGGGTAATTTTGAAGAGGCGGTTCTTTACAGCCCCCGAAAACATTTGTTTCGGGCTAGAAATATAATCCTTCAACCAAAAATACTTTTTTAGAAAAAGCGCGTAAACTCTCGAAGATTCAAGCTTGCCAACCATCTCACACTCTCCCTCTAGTTGAACCCCCCCCCCGAACTTTGCCTATCCCACCAGTGACTTCGTTAATTGTAGCTGCTATTTTGGGATTAATTTGCAAGTTTTGAACCTTCCGAGTACCAACTTCCGATAAAAAATAGATGTTGAGATCGTCATCGTACGCGTACATCACCGTCGAAGCCCACGGAGTGTTATTCTTCGACGTCGCCAAACTCATTCTTTTGTTTTGGGATAGGTAATCCAGGATGTGTTGTTTAAGTTCCTCAAGGGAAAGATCCATTTACTTTTGCTTCTTTTTCAAAACATTTTTAACAGCTTCTTTAATCTTTTTCACGCTCATACCGTATTTTTCGAGGAGTTCTTCGGGGGAACCGGATTCACCAAAAGAATCTGGCATACCGACCCGTTCCATAGGAACGGGGAAATTTTCTGCGAGAACTTCAGCAACTGCGCTTGCTAAGCCACCAGTGATTTGGTGTTCTTCCACGGTCACTACGGCGCCTGTTTTTTTAGCGCTAGACGCGATTGTAAGTTTATCCATTGGCTTGATGGTGTGGTTATTGATTACTTCGGCGAGGATTCCATCTTTCACCAACTCTTTTGCTGCGACGAGTGATTGGTAAACGAGTGGTCCACAAGCAACAATGGTCACATCAGTTCCATCTTTAAACACTTCGGCCCTACCAACTTTAAACGGCGTGTCTTTAGTCGTAATTACTGGAGTTTTTTCGCGAGCGAACCGGAAATAAAATGGGCCAAGGTACTCACCAGCAGCAATAGTAGCTTTTTTAGTTTCTATAGAGTCGCACGGAACAACGACAACAATATTTGGAAGACAGCGAACTGTAGCAATATCCTCCAGAGCTTGATGGGTAGCGCCATCCGGGCCAACACTAATTCCAGCGTGTGCCCCAGCCACTTTTACATTTGCTTTTGAATAACAAACACTAACCCGCAGCTGGTCCCAACATCTCCCGGGAACAAATACCGCGTAGGAGGAAACGAAGGGGATTTTACCGGAAAGTGCAAGTCCTGCCGCAATTCCCATCATATTTTGCTCGGCAATTCCGCATTCGATAAAGCGGTCCGGAAACTTCTGGCCAAAAGTATGAACACGGGTCGATTCAGCCAAATCGCCAGTGAGTACCACCACATTTGGATTTTTCTCCCCCAAATCTACTAAACCATCACCATAGCCAAATCGTGTTGGCACCTGCTCAACCTCTGGATCAAAAAGTTTTGGATTTAGCTTAATTTGGTTCATTTTTTCGCTTTTGTTGTTATACTTAGATATCTACGTGTTACTAAGATCAACCCAATTAACACTATTACCAGCTCCAAAAATAACCACCGTTTATCTACCGCTTGAAAACCGCGTACGGCACCATAAAGGATGGTAAGCAAGCCGCCAAAAACTAGTCCCGGCGCTACTGGCCCCATTGCTTCACTAATAAACAGCGCCCCGGCAGCAATCGCAACAAAGCCAATGATCGTTGTCATAATAAAGACATCTCGATTATGGGCCTGCCCAACTGTGTCCTGCTTATCGTAGCATTTCTTATACGTTGGGTCTTTCATCGGATCCGGGCAAACCTGTTTACCTTCACATGATGGTTCAAGGGAACGGCATTTTTCATAAGGGTCTTTCGGCGAAGCATAAAAAGCCTCAATTCCCAAACCAACCATCAAAGGAAAAATAATCGCAACCGCAACAAGCAAACCAACTTTAATTGCATTAGTCATTTACATCACCCCTATTCATACTCACTCACAATCTTACCTTTTAATGTTCGGAGCTCGCGCAAGGCTTTTTTGGCTTCTTCGGGATTTGGCGGTTTGCCGTGCCAACCAGGCTGCCATTCCATGAAATCGACGCCTTTACCAGGAATCGTATGGGCAATTATAACTGAAGGCTGGTTGTAAATTACCTTCGCCTCGTTGCAGGCATCAATTATCGCTTCGATGTTGTGACCGTCAACCTCTTGGGTATGCCAACCAAAAGCTTTAAATTTATCAACTAGCGGCTCAAGCGGCATAACGTGCTCGGTGAAACCATCAATCTGAATATTATTCCGATCAACAATGCCAATAAGGTTACCCATTTCATTTTTACTAGCAAACATCGCTGCCTCCCAAATCTGTCCTTCGTCTAGCTCTCCATCGCCCATACTGCAAAAAACGTAGTAGCGTTTATTATCCAAGCGAGAAGCGAGAACCATCCCAATTGCTTGAGGCAGACCTTGACCCAAGGGCCCAGAAGAATTCTCAATCCCCGGAAGCGTACCGTAATGAGGGTGACCTTGCAGACGAGTATTTAATTTCCTCAAGGTGAAAAGTTCTTCTCTTCGAAAATACCCAGCGTGCGCGAGCGCTACATATTGGACTGGGCAGATATGCCCGTTGGAAAGTACTAATCTATCGCGGTCCCCCCATTTTGGATTTTTGGGGTTGTGGTTTAGAACAGAAAAATAAAGCGCAGTAAAAATATCAGCCAGGCCGAGTGTTCCAGCGGAATGGCCACTCCCAGCTTCAACTAACATCTTTATCACGTCCTGACGGATATCATAAGCTATTTTTTCCAATTGCCCGACATGCGCGTGGCCTAATTGTTTTGCCGGTCGTTCTTCTTTCATTTTGAGCAGATAGGTTCCTTCTTACTTATTGTAACAGTTTTTTGCGACTTTGGCTTTAAATTAAAGCGAAGGCACTACACCTTCGACATCTTCCTTTAGAATACTCAGGGCATTCCGAACCTTTTCGTGATAAGTATCTCCTTCTATTTTGGGATTTTCGAAAATATAGCTCCCGGAGATTAGAATATCTGCCCCTACTTCGGCGCAGCGTCTCGCAGTTCCTGGCTCAATTCCACCGTCTATTTCAACCACAACATCCGGTCTCATTTCTCGCAGTTTCATTATTTTATCTAAAATGCCGTAAACAAAATGTTGCCCAGAAAAACCGGGGTACACGGAAAGGAGCAGAATAGTATCTGTATTATCAACAAGGTGCGCAAGTCTAGCAACTGACGTATCCGGATTAATTGATATTCCCACCTTTATTCCATGTTGATGTATATGACTAATAGTACCCAGAGGATCGTGGGCTGTTTCGTAAGGAAAAACTATTCTCTCAATATTTGCTTTTTTTCCAATTTGTATAAACGGATCCACCCAATCCTCAATAAAATCAACCATCAATTGAATCTCTAATTTTTTTGCAGTCCTAAATGCTGCAATTTCCTTTGGCCCAATTGTGAGATTACGAGCGAATTTATTATCAACAATATCGATCTGAATCCACTCAGTCAAAGGCTCGATCGCCTTAAATTTTTTATGATAGTCAGCCGGTGTCTTACTTAAAATTGCCGGAACTATTTCAGCCATTTGATACCTCGATCTCACCTATCTTTTTGATCCTCCGGACATGTCGACTTTCTCGTGTAAAAGGCTGTTCCAACCACTCTCTCACCGCTTTTAATGCGGTTTCTTCGGTGACAAACCTTGACCCAATTGACAAAACATTAGCATCACCATGCTCCCGAGTTAAACGAATCATTTCATATGGATCCTCACTTTTCCGACCGGTTATATCGGCTGCCCCTATAGGAGCTACAGCAGTATAAAAAATCGCGCAACGAACGCGCGGGAACTTATTTGCAACCATAGCTTCGCCTTGACCAGAACCGCCAAAAATTATCGCCTTTGAATTTTCTGGATCCCTGGAGACATTCTTAACGGCTTTGCTTATAAAATCTGGGTAGTCATCATCGGGATTAAATTGGTGGGCGCCACAATCCTCCACGTCAAAACCGGAATCTTGAAGATGCTTCTTAATCTTTGCTTTTAATTCAAAACCGGCGTGATCGCTTCCTAAATAAATTTTCATACGGCCTCTAGTCCACAAAGTGGTCGCAGCATTCGAGAGTACCTAAATTACCTTCCGATTTATCGGAATGAATTTTGTTACGGAGAATGCTATTTTCTGATCTTCTTGCCAGCCAAAATTACCTGTTCTACCAACCGATGAGAATAACCCAATTCATTGTCGTACCAAGCAAACACTTTTACTAAATCACCATCGACTACTTGCGTGAGTGATAAATCAACAATCGAACTTTCAGTCCGTCCCACAATATCGCTACTAACAACCGATTCATTAGTGGTCGCCAAAACACCTTTGAATGACGAATTAGCAGACGCCTCTTTGAAAGCTTTATTTACCTCCTCGACTGTGACTTTTTTCTTTAACAAAAAGGTAAAATCAGAAATCGAACCAACCGGGGTCGGCACGCGAATCGACATACCGTCAAAAAGCCCTTTAAGCTCTGGAATTGTTTCTGTCGTCGCAATTGCTGCTCCGGTACTGGTCGGAACTATGTTTTCTGCAGCAGCGCGGGCACGACGAAGGTCTTTGTGTGGTCCGTCTTGTAGGTTTTGATCCGCAGTGTAACTATGAATCGTAGTCATCATTGCTTTGGCTATGCCAAATTTATCGTGCATAATAGCTGCAACTGGAGCAATACAATTAGTTGTACAAGAAGCATTATTTATTATTTGCTCACCTCCGGTGTCTTTTTCTTCATTGACGCCAATTACGTACGTACCAACGCCTTCGCCTTTTGCTGGTGCTGAAATCACTACCCTTTTTGCGCCAGCTTTAATATGCCCCATACTTCCATCTTTACTAGTAAAAAATCCCGTAGATTCTATCACTACATCCACACCTAATTCCCGCCAAGGAAGATTGACCGGTTCACGCTCTGCATAAATAGGATATTTTTTCCCTTCGACAATTATATTGTTACCACTAGCTGAGACCTGCTTTTCGTAAGTACCATAAGCAGTGTCGTACTTAAGAAGATGAGCCAGAGTTGCTGCATCAGTCAAATCATTTATTCCGACGATATCAACTTCATTTTTATGATGGTCTACAGCAACCTTAAAAGCACTTCGACCAATTCTACCGAAGCCGTTAATAGCGACTTTCAGCATAAAAACCCCCTTCATCTTTAACTATAGACAAGATTTATACTTAAAGCAAGAACGGTGAGGTGGTTTTAATAGGTATAGATTAGAATATGTGAGGAAAGTTATTTTGTCTAAATGGTGGTGCCTTCTCGTTATTTGTTTCCAATTCCTACCGCTTGTGAAATATTGCTAAAACCATCTCTTTTCAGTAAATGCACCAAACCTTGATTAATCTCACTTATAACTTGTGGCCCTTCAAAAATCATTCCGGTTATTAATTGAACAAGCGAGGCACCTAATTTTATTTTTTTATACGCGTCCTCCGCTGAGAAAACACCACCACAACCGATTATGATGTATTTCCCTTTAGTCTTTTGGTACACATACCTAATCTGCTCGTTAGCGCTATCTTCCACAGGCTTACCGCTGAAGGTTCCCTTTTCTGGAACATTTTTATCAATAATCTTTTTCGTGTCCCTTTTCTTAGAAAGATTGGTACAGATAAATCCATCTACTTTGTGTTGATCAGCAACTTGAAGAATTTTATCAATCTCATTCTTTGACAAATCAGGAGATAGTTTTAGAAAAATCGGCTTTTTTGTTGGGGTTTTATCAATTTCATTAAGAAGTTTATCCAATCTCTCTTCATCGGTAAATGGCTGCCCACCAAAGGCATTTGGGCAACTAATATTAATAGTAAAATAGCTCCCAATATCAATAAACTTTCTGTAAGCCTTCACATAATCGTTTATTCCTTCTTTTAGGCCTACTGTACCTCTACTATTCGTCTTGGCAATACTTGTCCCAACAGGAATAGCAAATTTTTTATTTTTCAATCTTTTTGAGATCTTTTCACATCCCTCATTTTTCAAGCCGTAATGAACAGCTAAACTTTTTGATTTTTCAAGACGCCAAAGTCTAGGCTGCGGATTGCCTTCGCAAGGTTCGCCGGTTATTGAACCAACTTCAGCAAATCCAAAACCAACCGACGGCAAGATCTCAGTAAGAACCGCATCTTTATCATAACCAGCGGCTAAGCCGATTGGGTTTGGAAAACGTACCCCCAAGATCTTTTGTTCCAGCCTTTTGTTGGAGTAAGAAAACGATAATGTGGTAATAGCTCGAGTAATAGCATTCGAGCCAAGAAATCCACCAAATATAAGCATCCCGTTATGCATACTCTCTGGCTCGATACTAAAAAAAATCCGCCGCAATATTGCCTTGTACAAAAACCGAATCTTAATATTTCTCAATGAGATAAAAATTTCTTTCATACTATTAATTATCCATGTAATCTCTTTTGGACAGAAGAACTTTGCAGTTCGCGGATGGCATCAGTGGCAATCCATTTGGCAGGTTTCGAATTTAATTTTTGGATTTCTTCTGCTACGGCAATTGCGGCTTTGTTTAGATTTGTATTCCGTTTTCCAATCTGACGCAGAGCCCAATTAACAGCTTTTTTAACAAAGTTTCGCTCGTCCGTGGAACCATTTTTTATCAAAGGAAAAAACGCGATAAATTTACTGTCAGAAGATTCCTTATCATGCCAAGCCAGACAAGACATCAAAGCAAAACCGGCTCTTTTTTCAAACTCTTCACTTCTCTTCACCCACTCTTTCGCTTTCTCAAAGGCGAAAGGCGTCTTATCAAAAAGGTTCATGCAAACTTGGTCGCAGACGTCCCAAGAGTCAAAATCGGCTATCCAAGCATCCATTTGGCCTTCTGTAACAAGTTTTGGGTCGTCAATCATACCAGCCAAAATGCGGGCTTCATGAACTCCAGAATCCCAAAGTTGACCAGCCAACTTGTGGTCTTTGCCGATTTCTTTAGCTAATTTCCGCAAGTTCGGAATCGATACACCATAAGTATCTTTAGGATTAATCCCAAATCTCGCCATCCCTTCGACATTTTTAGGATCTCCTAAGGATTTTATTTTTTTTAATACATCTTTGAATTCCATTTGTTAAATTCAACACCAATTATACTACCCTAAATGTTACTAAGCATTTTAACAGCCTTGTAGGTATTATCAAACCTACTAGATTTTCAGTAAATTGACTATAAGATGTACAATTAGATTGTAATCGCAGGCTCTTTACCAACTGAATAGTTGCCCCAAAGACCATTCGAACAAGGAGGAGTTTACATGATCACACGAAAGTTCTTAGTTGCTATTCTTGCAACCATCCTACCAATCTTGGTAGGAACACTACTCCTGCTAGTGATTAGTTGCGTCTCAAGGTCGGAGGAACCCACCCTCAAAGCTTCGCCTTCACCCATTAGACCGGCACAAGCCACTGAACCGACCGCGGTTCCAACAACCACACCGACACCGTACCCTCCTAACTGGGCGGAATTTGAAATCGTACTGAAAGAAACCGGTTGGAAAATTCCGTGCAGAAGCTTTAAGATCATAGACCTCTGCAGTCATTACAAGTTACCTGAATACCATCCAGTCTATCTAACCAAGGACGTCAAGGATATCAGGGAACTTGATTTCACAAGCACAGACCCTGATAAAGGCGTACGGGACTGGGAGATAACCGATCTTAACGGAGTGACGACTCAGCACAAATGGCAGTTCTTCACCTTCCACGATAGAGGTGAACATATACCAGGGCTTGGTATATCATTCATACTGGGGCACGGAGAATCTGGCGATGGCGACTTGTACGACGTGGTGAAATGCTATGAGGATTCCGAGGGCTGGGGTGCGAGCGAGATTCACCTATGGGATGTCGACAAAATCGTTCGTATTAACTAAAAGACAAGGAAAGAGGTTTCGGGTACTGTCCCTGTCCAGCCCAGCTGGACTGCCTTCTTTCCTAAACAAGTTACTTCGACGTGATTAGCAGCTTGCTTGGGAAAAGGAACGACCTAGAGATAGGTCGTTTTTCTTTAAGAACCAAACTGGAGTTTTGAAAAGTAAGGTAAGCCTTTTAGGGACCTGCTCGGGTCCTTTATACTACTCTGTCCACTCGGTTGTAAATCCCTATCCTCGTTTTTTGCTAAAGAAAGGCATCCAGCAACGCAAAGACCAGTATAACAGCAGCGAGAAGGAAAACAGCAGTGACTATTACAACATTTCCGAGGATTTCATCGCCTTTGATGTAATCACCACTATCTTCGCGCTCACCGTAGTAGCAAGACGCAGGACAGTATATCCTCCCACAGTTGGGGCAGTAGTCGCGATCCGTACTATAGCAAAAAAACATACTACACTCTCCTTTCTTTTCGGAGTGCAGCTGGTTTAGCAGCTTGATTTTATTAAAAACTGAAGCATGTTACAAAACTTTCGTGTCTAAATTAATTGCAACTATCTGAGGTTGGATCTTTCATGGATACGCTTGAGCTTGGGATTCTGTAAGGTTTTTCCAATAAATTGACTATCAGGTGTACAATTAGGCTGTAAGGACAGGCACTTTACCAACTGAAATAGCAGTTGGAGAAAGGAATCCAAAGGAGGAGGAAGAGGAAATGTTTGGGAAGAGATTCATCCGAGTAGCAGTAAAAGCCGTCCTTGTAGTCTTGTCTGGAGCTCTAACCTTACTTGCAGTTGGTTGGAGCTCAGAATCGAACGAATCTACATGGACGACTCAAAGGCCGAATACGGCGGTAAACCCACCCACGGAGGCAGCGTCCAAGCCAAACTCAACCGGCCTTGGGTACTGGCTGGTGGCCTCTGATGGGGGTGTCTTTTCCTTTGGCGACGCTGGTTTCCATGGCTCCGCGGGAGACATCATCTTCAACCAGTCCATCGCTGCAATGACGGCCACCTTAAGCGGCGATGGCTACTGGCTTGTCTCCTCCAACGGAGGCATCTTCGCTTTCGGTAACGCCATGTTCTTCAACCCTACGGATGTGATCCCCAACCAACCCATTGTCGGCATAGCCCACACCCTTAGCGGCCTTGGTTATTGGCTCGTCGCCTCTGACGGGGGTGTCTTTTCCTTCGGCGATGCGCAGTTCTACGGCTCTACGGGGAACATGGTTCTCAATCAGCCGATCGTGGGCATGGCGAGCACGCCAAGTGGTAACGGCTACTGGTTGGTAGCCTCTGATGGCGGTGTCTTTTCCTTCGGTGACGCAGCCTTCCACGGCTCCACGGGAAACATCGCCCTCAATCAGCCCATCGTTGGTATGGCGGCCACGTCAAGTGGTAACGGTTACTGGCTAGCAGCTGCAGATGGAGGCATCTTCAGTTTCGGGGACGCTTTCTTCTACGGATCCATGGGCGGCACTCCTCTCAACCAACCCGTTGTAGGCATGGCAACTACTCCAAGCGGTAACGGTTATTGGCTCGTCGCCTCTGACGGGGGTGTCTTTTCCTTCGGCGATGCGCAGTTCTACGGCTCTACGGGGAACATGGTTCTCAATCAGCCGATCGTGGGCATGGCGAGCACGCCAAGTGGTAGCGGCTACTGGGACAAAGGCAAGTTAGTTCTCATGAATAATGGGGGCGACGTTTGGCTGATTAACTCTGATGGCTCTGGTAAGATCCACCTAACTAGTAGCGCTGATGGACCGTGGGCTGGCGTTTCATCTAGTTTACCGGCTTGGTCGCCTCGTGGAGATAAACTTGCCGTCCGGATGGATGGTTACCGTTTGGGGGATCACCATTGGCTAGTCTTTAGCAGGGCGGGCAATGTCCTGGAGAAGATAGCCGAGACTCAATCCCCAACAGGTGTGTGGTCGCCAAAGGAGATGTCCTGGTCTCCAGATAATACCTCATTGATCTACGGTCTTTACGACGATGGCATCTACGAACTCAACCTGGTGACTCAAGCAACCCGTCAGATTCTGACTACCACCGGATTCACCTATGACCACAGTCCTGTTTGGTCGCCAGATGGGAAAAAGATCGTCTTTGTTCACCATGAATTTGGCGGCCGCTTCTATGTAAGCCTCATCGATTTCGATGAGACGGAGATCCCCTACAGAGGTGAGGATCGAAACAACAGGCGATTCAACCCAAAACTTGCCTTGCTGGTCGCTGGACGCTGTCCCTGGCACGACCAACCCTTCCGTTTTCAATGGACGCCAGATAGCCGGAAGGTTGTCTTCTCCTCAGGAAGTGAGACGGATCCTTGGGTCGGGACGATCTACGTCGTCAATGTGGTAACAGGAGAAGTGGTGAAAATACAACCTGAAGGTTTTGGTCAGCTCAGCATACCTGATCATGTGGATTTGTCAAACGACGGTCGACAAATAGCCTTTGCCGCCGGGAGCGACTTATTCGTGGTCGGTATTGACGGCTCAAACCTGAGGAGAATCTTCAGCGGTGGAGATTCTTGGCTATATGGACTCGACTACCCCAGATGGTCACCAACCAATAGCCAAATTGCTTTTACCTCCTTCGTCTCTGGAGTCGGTCAAAGTGTTTGGGCCGTAAACGCCGACGGAACCGGATTAAGGAGGTTACCAAACACGGATGAGGCGGAGGCAATAGAGTGGTCACCGAGACCTTAGCGGTCTGAACCAGACAGGAGAGATGACGACAAACGTCGTCGGGCCCTTGGACATACCCGTCCGAGGGTCCTTTCTTTTGTAGGAACAAGAATTCCCTAACTAGATTTCCTTTTCTCCAGAAGGAACCCAGTACCGATCGTAATCACCGGAATCGTCAAATAAGTAACTCCAATATCAGCTGTGTATTCTGGGACAGTCATTTGTAGCGGTCCTCCAAAAAACATGAGTGAATCGATGAGTATGCTAATTACAAACCACAGTACTCCAAGTTTCAAACCTTCAACCACAAAATCTTTTCCTACTTTTCTGAAGTAGGCTGCTGACAAAAATACTGCAATACTGACACCGGCTACAGGCATTATTGATTCAAACAACGGTCTGTTAGTATCGTGAATTGGGAAGATAATTACTGATACCACAAAAGGGACCAGCCAAACCAAAAATCCATAAATAATAGCCAACTTAAGCGACTTCATTATTCTTCACCTCCTATTTACACTTGTGCCAGCAAAACGACGTAATTTTTGCCGTAGGCTTTCGCGCAAGCCGGACAAGTAGTGTAGCCAAAATAGAGCTTTTTGAGTTCTTTCCCTTTGGTGGTTACGTATTCTTTCATTTCTTTTATCCAACCGCCAATATTTTTGTATGGTCCCTCAAAAACCTTCGTCAAAAAAGTTCCTGACAGTTTCTCCATCTGCGCTCCCGGCACTTCTTTACTGACCGAGATATAGATGTCGGAACCCCAAAGCGATTTTTCGTCGGAAAGCATCAGTTGCTCCCCCAAAGCGCCTGCGTCCTCGATCAACTTCATATCGCGAGTCATCACTTGATTTATATTTAAAGGGATATGCAGGAAACTGCGCACATGATCTTTGAGAAAGAGCTTATCTTTCCAAGTAACTTCTTTCTCCTGCCACGGCGCGGGATCAAACCTTTTGCAGCAACCTGTTTCTGCTTGATTGTCAAGTTTTTCCACTAAACTTCACCTCCTTTACAAATATGATTCTTAATTATATCAAAGGCTTCCACAACTTCAATATAAAAATGGGTGTTTTCTGCCTGATGAATTGTTGACCAAACAGAAACCGAGATGCTACTATTGAATGTTGCTGCTATGAATGCAATTTCGGTCGCTAATTTAAAAAAACACTTTGGGAAAACGCGCGCGGTGGATGGTATTTCCTTTGAGGTCAAGGAAGGCGAGATCATGGGTTTTTTGGGTCCAAATGGTGCGGGGAAGACGACCACGATCCGATGTCTGATGGATTTTATTCGACCGACAGAAGGAAAAATTGAAATCCTTGGTCGAGACGCCCAAAAAAACACCACCAAGATAAAATCTGACATTGGCTATTTATCGAGCGAAACTAATCTTTATAAGTCTTGGGCTGGTCAGGAACACATCCACTTTATGGAAAGGATCAGAGGGATTAGTAGTTTTGATGAGGAATTAATCGACAAATTGAAATTCGATCCACGAAAAAAAGCAGGGGCACTATCTACCGGTAACCGACAAAAGTTAGGAATCATCTTGGCCCTTATGCACCAACCAAAACTTCTTATTCTAGATGAACCTACCGTTGGTCTAGACCCACTTTTGCAAAATTATATCTACGAAATTCTCCGTGCTGAAGCGGCAAAAGGCAACACCATCTTTATGTCTTCTCACAATCTTGCCGAAGTCGAAAAAATTTGTGATCGAGTGATTATCCTTAAGGACGGCAAAATCGTCGACACCGAATCTATCAGCGACATTAAAAGGAAAAGAATTTACACTGTTTATGCTTATTTTGAGGGAGATGTGCCAAAAAAACAAATCGTAACTGACGGCATTAGTTTAGTTGAAGAATTTTCCGATGGTTTGGTTTTAACCGTTAAAGGTAATCTTAAACCACTACTGACAAAATTAAGTAGCTTTAAGAATCTTAAGGATCTGGAAATCACTCACGCCAGTTTGGAAGAGGTTTTTATGGAGTTTTATCGATAATTATGTGGCCACTATTTACCAAAACACTAAAAACTAATCGAATCGCACTTTTAGTTTACAACGCTATTTGTATTGGTTTTGTCTGGTTTTATGCCGCTTTCTTCCCTTCAATCTTTAAAGAAAGTGAGAAGTTAAAAGAGGCTTTCAAGGCCTACCCGCAAGATCTGATGAAAGCCTTTGGCATCGAAATTGACAAATTTATTTCTAGTTTCGAGGGGTTTATGGCCGGTGAGTATTTCAGCATGCTTTGGCCAATAATTTTAATTGTTTTAATCATTGCCTATACCGGATCAGCAATTGCCGGTGAAATTGAGCAGGGAACAATTGAATTACTGCTCGCCCAGCCAATCTCTCGGTTGCGAATTTTCTTTTCTAAATATCTCTCGGGTTTGTTTATCATCGCCATCTTTATTGCTATCTCCAACTCGTCTGTGATTCTTTTCGCCCGCCTTTACAACGTAAGCCTCCATTGGCAAAACTTTCTAACCATCTCGATTTTGGGTTTCTTGTTTGCCTTTGCCGTCTTTGGTATTTGCTTTATGCTTTCCGCTGTCTCTTCCTCGAAAGGGAGGCCAGCAGCTCTTACCGGTGGGTTACTCATCATTATGTACGCTATTAATATATTTTCAACCTTCCAAGAATCTTTAAAAAACTTAACGTATGCTTCTTTCTTCCACTACTACGACCAAAATGCCGCTTTACTTAATAACCACATCGACACTTTAAGCATCGCCGTCTTCCTCGCCGTCGGTATAATCTGCACGATAATTGGGGCGGCTGCTTTTGTTAAAAGAGACATTACGACAACTTAAAGAATTGGGTGACTACTGTTGTTTCCAAGCCTTGATAGATTCCCAGAAAAGTATTAGACCTAAGACAACAAGAATTAAACCAATAATTGTCCCAGGGTAATAGATTCCAAGTGAAATAGAACGAATCAGGTGGTGAATCTCGGAGATAAAAAGAAGACTAAAGAAGCCTATTACAACAAGCTGCCATTTTCCGCCCCTCAAAGAAAGGTAGGTCGTTCCTAACCACAGTACTCCAAAGATTCCAACCATAAGAATGAAGGCTTCATCAGCGTTTTGCGAGATCGGTGTCAAAGTATCTATTATGCCATCGAACACAGCCTTTGCATCGACGTAATAAGTATGATCAATCCGGAAAATCCACAATTCCAGTGGCATATGGATAATCTCAAGTATCGATGCAGCCAGAAAAAGGTTTAAGATCCTCTTAGTCACCATAATTATATTTTAACTAATTATTGTCTTCAGTCGCTGAGATGTCGCTATAACTACAAGTGCCGACATTTTCGGCTGCGACATCATATGTCCAACCGAGTGAGTTTCCGGTTCCCGGCTTTAAACTAACTGACTCATTTTTCACCAAATGCTTGATACCATCGGCTGTGGTGTAGTTTAAATTAAGTGAAACGCTAGCTGCCTTTGCTCTATCTTGATTCACCACTACCATATTACAGTAAATTTTATATTTATCCGAGGTAGCCGGTGATGTTTTTACCATTTCATAGCAGCTGTCTTTGGTTTTATTCCATTTGACACACGTGTCTTTTAAGGACCCGCACCCTTTGCCCGCACACGATCTTCCCGTTTCACCAAAGTCACGGGCCCGCACATCAATTGTATCGGAAACACGCGTTGAGTTTTTAATAAAATCGGAATCATCGTCCTTCGCTGTTCCTTCTGCTTGAGTCGGGGTTTTACTTGCTTTTTCTTCTGAACTCGATTTTGAATCTTTTGACTTAGGGTTGTTTTTGAACTGATGAAGGAATGATGAAGTACCGCAGGCAACCACTATTGTTAGTGCGGTCAAGAGAATGATCAACAAGAATTTTTTACTCAATCGTTTTTTCCGATGAAGAACGTAGATTATTCCAGTTGAAATAAATACTGAAGCGATTGCAATTAAACCTAAAATAATAAAAGCTAATGGCGGATTGGCGTTTTTGCCCTTTTCACCAGAGACACTTGCCTGTGAACCTGTCCCCTTTTCACTAAGGGCGTAAAAATTTCCTCCTTCGTCTCCAAAATAAATCGTGCCGTCCTCGCCAATCGCGGGTGAAGAAACAATCCCGCTACCACTCTCGCTTTTCCATCTCCAGAGCTCTTTGCCGGCTGTATCAACAGCATATACTGTGTCAAAAACATCAGCGAAAACTAATACTCCGTCTTTTGAAAGCGCTGCGCTAGTACAAATCGTTTCTTTACCAGGATATCCCTCAAACAATTTTGGATCCCGTCCTACCTTTACATCAAAACGCCACTTTTCTTTGCCGGTTTTTTGGTCAAAGGCATAAAAGTTCCCGTCCCATGAACCGATATAAACGTTTCCGTCACCACCAACAGTCGGCATGGCGCTGATCCCACCTCCAGTTTTGAAGTGCCATTTCTCTTTGCCATCAGGATTTAGAGCGTAAAAGATGCCTTCTTTTGAACCGCTAAATATCGTTCTGTCATCTCCAATCGCTGATGGCCCTTCGAGCCATTGCTCCAGAACAAATTCCCACTTTTTCTTCCCATCCGAAGTCAATGCTATGACTCTCCCCCTATTATCAACCGGATTAGCCGCCCCGGAGATAACCGTACCGTCATCAAAAACACTTGGCACTATAGTCACACCTGATGACTCGGGAGAGAACCATTTTCTAGTTCCGTTTGGATTTAGGGCATAAAGGCCTGAACCTTCACTATTTTTATCAAACCGAGCCGTGCCAATATAAATAGTTCCGTCAGGACCAATATTCGGCCCGTTCCAAAAATCATTATGCCATTTGATCGGAAAACGCCATTTTTCACTGCCGTCAGGATTAAGGGCATGAAGAAAGTCGGAAGCTGTGTTTATATAAATAGTCCCATCTTTAGCAATAGCCGGACTTGCCATTATCGCTTTTGAAGTATTCCACCTTGCATCATACGATGGCTCGGTCAACTTAACTTTCCATTTAACCGAGCCGTTCTTGTTGAATGCATAAAAAAAGCCATCGTGTGATCCCACATAGACTGTTCCGTCCGCCCCAATAGCCGGCGATGATTCTATTGAGCTTCCAGTTTTATACTTCCAAAGTAGTTCCTTTTTATCTTTTCCGATTTCATAAGTACTGGCGTTTGTGTGACGGGAGTCGTGGCCAAAGACCGGCCAGGGCGAGTCGGCAAGTTGAGCGTTAGCAATTGAGGTGGCAACAAAGGATGAAAAAAGGAAAGTAGAAAAAACAAGTATTGGCAGTTTGATATTTTTCACTTCAACTCTATTTTATCAAAAAACCCGCCTGGTTGTTGGTGTTTCAATTGAAGAGTTGATAAAATAGCGTCACCAAAATGAAGACTTTGGTTGTTTATGACTCACTTTATGGAAATACGGAGAAAGTAGCCCAAGCAATTGGTAAGGCTACTGGTAGGGAGGTTAAATTTGTTGGTGAGGTTGCCCCCTCGGAATTAAAAGGTCTTGATCTCCTCATAGTTGGATCTCCAACCCACTGCGGTCGCCCAAAACCAACAACACAAGAGTTCCTCGATAAAATTCCTGCCAGTAGCTTGAAGGGTATCAGTGTTGCCGCTTTTGATACTAGATTTGAGAAAAGTGGCCATGGAATTGGGTTAAGGTTATTAATGACAGTGATAAACTTCGCTGCTCCAAAGATTGCAACCACGCTGAAGAAAAAAGGCGGCAACTTGGTTGTCCCACCAGAAGGATTTATCGTCGAAGGCAAAGAAGGCCCGCTGAAAGATGGCGAGCTCGAACGAGCAAAAGAGTGGGCTAAAGGAATTTCAGAGAACAAAAAATAGCTTCCCCGGAAGGCAAATATTATTGTAGAAACGGGAAGAGCCAGAGGCGGAGGTGCCATCTGGCTCTCGTTGGTGCAGCAGCTTGGTGACTAGCGACGACTGGAGGCGAGTCTGGCGAGACCTCGGGTGACATACACGCTTTCGGCGTTCTCAAAGTCCTCATCCGTGCACTCCTCGCCCTCGCGCGGTCCGGAGATCTTGACGCTAAGGCTGAGGATGGTCCCGTTCTTGCTGACGAGCTTTAGTTCCTGCCAGCCTTCGTCGGAAAGCAAATTGGGTAGTTAACTGTTGACATAAATACCCTAATTGTATATTATCTTCATATACATGAACTTGGACGAGGTGGCTGGTTTTGATTGGGACGAAGGGAATGTTTTAAAGAATTGGGAAAAACACAAAGTAAAGCACACCGAAGCCGAAGAAGTCTTTGAGAATAAACCGAGAATTGTTTCGAAGGATTATAAGCATTCACTAAGAGAAACTAGGCACCAAATATTAGGTGTAACTAATGAAAAAAGAAAACTGTCAGTTATCTTTACTTTTAGGGACAGGAAAGTTAGAGTTATTTCGGCTCGTGATATGAATAGAAAGGAAAAGGCAAAATATGAAGAAGCAACTTAAACCAATACCAAAATTTAAAAATGAGGACGAGGAACGCGACTTCTGGGCAACTGCGGATACTTCCGAGTATTTCGATTGGGGTAATCCAATAATTAACCCATCTTTCCCAAATTTAAAACCCTCAACTAAAACCGTTTCGATTCGTCTAACTCAATCGTTGTTAAACGCGCTTAAAGAACTGGCGAACAAAAAAGATGTTCCCTACCAGTCCCTGATGAAAATTTATTTGGCGGAAAAAGTGGAAGAAGAGCTTCAACCTGTAAAGTGAGGCTTACCATCCCCCACGCCCCCACTTGGGCTAAAGGAATTTCAGAGTAAAAAGTAATTTTCAGTAAACCTGAGCGTGCGTGCCAATATCCAAAAGAAAAAGCTCGTTATTCGTAATAAAATAAACAACTCTAATATCACCCGTTACGGAGAACGCTCTTAGGTTTATCCTTTTTCCAACCAAAGCGTGATCTCGAAGTAATGGGTTTTTTGGATCTTTCAGGAAAAGTTCAAGCCTTTCTTCAAATCTTTTGACTAAATTTTCATGTGGTGAGACTCTGCTGCGGAAATTTTTCTTGAAAGCCCGATGATAGTTAATTTTCATTCAACTTCGAAACTAGGTCTTCAACGCTGCTGGCTGACTCAATATTTCGTCCAGACTCAAAATCTTTCAACTGCTTTCCGTAGCGACTTTCTGCTTTTGGCGTCAATCTGACTGCGGGTTCAAAGGAGATCTTCAAATTTCCTTGAGAAAGTTCGGTCAAAAAAACCCTGACAGATTCTTGCAAAGAAGAAAAACCCTGCCTAGAAGAGGCTTTTTCGGCCTTTTCTTTTAGATCTTTCGAAACTGGTACTTGCAAAATTGTTTTACTCATGGCATTACAATTATATAGTTTTGGTAATAGATGTCAACCCAACTCCGCACAAGGCTTTGCTGGGTTGGCACCTTGTAGCTTTTAGCGAAGTGGTGTCAACACTTTATCAAGATACCAGAAGGTCCTCATCGTCGAAGGCAAAGAAGGCCCGCTGAAGGAAGGAGAACTCTCCTGCGCCACCACCTGGGCTAAAGGAATTTCAGAGAACAAGAAGTAACTTTCTTGGAAAGCGAAAAGAACGATTTCAAGTTTTTCGTCTCGTTATTTTATTGTTCTTACGCACCTTGCGTAATTATAAACCCTCTGCTCATCTCCCTGCGGCCCGTGATATTTAGGATAATCTGCTTCCGAACCACTTTTTGGATCGCTTCTTTGTGCGCCAGCACCATGAACATCCAATATTTGGTTAAACATTTGCCCAAGGGCTTCACCAAAACTTACATACACCGCTTGACCGTTTTGACTAAAGGTGGTTGCTGACCAGTAGAAGGGGTAATTGACCCCACCCCTTGGATCTTCGATTTCTGAAGTGCTAAAAAGTGGATCGATCGCTGCTGACTTGGTGGCCTGCGGAGAGCGTGAGTAGTCTACGATGCTTTGCAATTCTTTTGCGCTTGGAAGCCTCCAATCATCATGCTTGCTCAGGTTTAGACCCTCGCAATACGCAAGAGCATTCCCCCAATCCATACCCTTTTTACTGTCTTCTTTTTGCCACATTAAACCGGTTGCCGTATCAGATATAGTTCCGTCATTATTATCATTAAATTTGTTTTTTCCGTAATCCGAGTTGCCACGCACGAGCCTAAAGTACATTTTCAAGGGCTCTTTAAGTTCTGGAGGACTTAATTTTGGATAACCCTTTATTCTGCCGTCAATAAAATTAAACCCAAAAATTGTTTCATTATTGCCCATGGTTTTACCTGTATAAACCGTTGATGACCATGTTTGAGCGTCTATCTCTCTTTCCCCTAATGCCTTATTGCCTATAGGTTGTCTAAAATAATTTGTATCAATAAAGAACGTATCGCCAGCTCTTTCGCCACCATCCTGCCCGTTGAAATTACTGAGTGAATACAACTCCTTAATTGTTGGAACGCGCCAGTCGGAATAACCGGCTAGTTTAGAACCCTTGGCCTTTTCGTTTGCTTCTTCCAATGTCATCTTTGAGCCCATATCTTTTTCCCACATAAGAGCAGTAACATTATCCATTATCGTGCCGTCTTTGTTGTCCATATAAGATGGCAAATTATTTAAGTAATTTGCGTCTTGCCCAAAAAAAGCTTCTCCGCTTTTAATGGTCGATACTTCCTTTTGGCTATCATAATATTTTTGAACACCGGTATGGACGATGGGGTATGTTATGCCAGCGAGATTTGATGGTTTTTGAACTGTGGATTGCTGTTTTTTAGTAAATGGATTGGCAAAAAGTAAAATTCCTCCTACCCCAAGTATTATGACGCCCATAATTAGGATTATGACTCTTTTACCCATAACCCATCTCTTCTTCTTTGTTAAAATGAAGTTCTTCTCGCTTGCATTATTTGTATTAGTCATAAGATTATTCTATTAAATCCTCAATTGAAACGCTCAACGCTTTAGCGATTTTCGCCACAGCTAATCTATATCAAATTTTACTTTTTCCTTCCTCGGAAAGCAAACGATGAAGTCTATAGCTACCAAAAGCGTTTGAAAAATGATTTTTTGGGGGAACTGATGTTTTCCTGCTCCATATTTTTATTGTATTAAATACTCTCCTGAAACATCAAGAAAGCGGGCGATTTTCGCCGAAGTTACTTCCAAAAAGATCGGCCGTAAACGCTGGTGCATGAGCAGCTTTGGCAAACACTTCTGTAGTATGAATAGTATTCAGCGCTATATCCGCTGTAATTATAGCCATTGCGGTTGCATCCTTCAGCGTAACAACCCGAACAACTGATTGAATAGTAAAGGTATTTTGTAGTTTGCGGAGTAGTTGTCTGCTGACTTTGGTTTGAAGTGCTTTGGTTTTGTGAGGTCGATTGCGGTTGCGAAGTTGTAGTTGTCGACGATTCGGAATCGGAGTCGTACTTATCTAAATAATCTGATACAGTAGGACCAAAGCGAAAAAAGGCAACAATGAGGACAAGGATCACTAAACAGCCGGATACTGCATCAATAACTTTCGGCAGAATTCTGTGGGAATTTACGAACTTTACCTTACTCCTAACGACCGCAAGAACTATAACTACTGCTATTAAAATCCAGATGGCATCCCTGTTGTTCACCAAAAATCTCAAGACGGAAATAGCCGCTGGATACAACTTGGTGGAATAAAGTTGATGCAAGGTATCAAATATTTTCTTAGCTGTGTCTTCTACCATATAGGTACAATTAAATTATATACGATTAATATACATTGTCACCCCGCCTGTATCCCACGAAGTTTCCATTCGCATCTAAATCAACTCGGATTTCGTAATTACCGGTCTGGCAATGATTCGTACAGTAATAATGCTCTACGTAGTAATTTAGACTAGCGCCATTTTCTGGATTCAACAAATCCTGGTTGTAAAGGCAGACATCAGCCCTTAAATGTTCGTAAGTCGTAACCTTTTTTTCTTGCATCAACTGAATTATAAAGGCAGCAAATTGTTTATTTTGTTCTGGTCGATAATCCTTAATTTTGCCGAAAAAGGCGCCGCTTCCAAACGATTGGAATGAATCTACTTTTAATATCTCTGTGTCACCAGAATAGCTCACACTCTTTTCAACTCGGAATTTGGAAAGACATTTGTGGTTTCCCAAACTTCCTTCATTGTGTGAATTACTAATCTCGTTATCGCTGGTTATGTTTGAGGTAACGGTTTTTTTGTTGGTATTATCGTTATTTTTTTGAGGGTAAAACTTAGCAACGGCTATATAAGCCAAACCAACTAAAACAATTAACACTAATGCGGCTATTAAAATTTTCTTAGTCATGGTTAATTAATTTAATTATACCTTCTTCACAAAATGTTAGTATAACTTCTAAGGATTTTACTTTCTCCTCCCTCGGAAAGCAAACTTACTAACACCCAACTTTATCGTTTACATGAAAATATTGGCAGAAAGCTTACACGTAGTAACTTTTAACGATGTGGGTTGAAAAATGATTTTTTTGATCGGCTATTAATGGCATTCACATTATTTTATTTATAATCCAGTTTAAAACTGGTATAAGTATTGCTCCCAAGCTTATACTGGATAGTTTTCCCGGATTTTGAGCTACCAAAATCCAAAAGCGGGTCGATTGAAGAGTGGTGGTAGATGCGGCTGTTTGTTTCGACACTGATATCAAAACTAATATCACTGTTCGGTAAAACATGGAGGTTTGCGAGCGGAAATGCCGCCATCAAAAAATCTTTGCCAACTCCACCGTATACCTTTCCCTTATCACTCCCAAGAGAATAAATTGTTTCACCATGTTTATCTATTTCGCTTGTCGGCGAAGCAATGCTGGTCACATGAAGACTAGGCGTAATAATGTTGGATCCAGCTGATTCATCTTTTGAATCTTCACCTTTTGAATCAGCATAAGTTAGCCCAATCTGCCACATTCCCTCATTTGTCGTTCCGTCTGTTGATGTGAATTTCGAAAGTACTACATTACCACCAATACCTCTAATATCATCCCCCTCTGTAGTGACCATTGAGTTTGGAAGTATTCCGTAAAAATCATAACGGATGTAAAAATTTTCGTTATCTGCTCCAAAAGTGACTTTTTTTAAATCGTTCCAACCTAAAGAATATGGTTTTTGATTATCGGGCTTGCCATCAGCATCTACCCCAACCGGCGGGATCGCAAAATCATTGGCCGGGTCATCGATCGAGACGCCGTTTGCAAGTATTGAGTTCGCTTTTTTCAGTTGTTCAGCAGTCATCAGCGGCTCGACATACTGATAGCCCTGGTTTTCTTTGGCTTTTTCCTCATTGATCTGCGCTTGTTTTTGTAGTTCTTTCTCCGCCTCTTTATTTTTCTCAGTCTGGTTAGAGTAGACCGTGAATCCGACAAAACCAATGAGCAAGATAAGCATAATTAATCCTGCCCACCAAAATCGTCTGAAAAATACTCGCTTTGGTTTTTGTTTTTCTTGCTCTATACTTTTATTGTATTAAATACTCTCCTGAAACATCAAGGGAGAGGGTGATTTTCACCGTAGTTGCTTTTGATCTTTTCCTCCCTCAGAAAGCAAACTTGAGGATTAAAATCGTAACCTCAATCCCGGGGTTTGCATTCAGAGGGGTTGGATTCAGAACTTACCAATCAAAACTGCCGGGTTACTTTCCAACCGATTTGATCTTTCTCAACCATTTCCATTCTGTCTTCGTTTTGACCTACCAAAAAATGGTTCTCGTCAAGACCAATATCTTTATTTTTCCCCAAGTTTTTCTCCCCTGGCAAACCGTAAATTATTCCAACCCGAGTGATGCTTTTCCCTTCTCGCTCAACCGTATACAAAACCCCATCACCGCTCTTCAAAACAGAGAAGTCAGTAATTTTTTCTGCGAGAAGAACCCTACCACCTTGATAAGGCCCGGCATTTTGCCCGGCCATCCGAAAGATTCGCGTCTCCGTCGAAATTCTGGTGAAATAAACACCTACTCCAACGGCCGCCAAAGCAATTAATACAACTATTATTGACAAGATCGTAAATATTTTTTTCATAAACTTGCTAACCCTCCATCAATAGGGATCAGTCAAAATCTCGCTTGGTTTATCGGGATTACGGTACCCACCAACAGTCGGGTCATAAGAAGTCAAAGGTAAAGTGTAACTTTCTCCAGTCGAGGGTGAGGTCAGGTCACTTTCTTGGCCCATAATCGCGTCGGAAAACTCATGAGAAGTTTTTTCTTGGGCGCTATTGCGATATTCCCAAGAGTCCATTAGCGGTGAGGAATCGTTGGCCAGATCAGCAGCCGTCGGTAAGCGAACCTTATCTATTCCACCCGCTTGAGCTGGATTGATGATGGCGATTGACTTGGCTACCCTCTCAAGAGTCGGTGCCCATTTTCCCCATTTGCCCGGTGTGGTTTGAAAAGCAATAATCATCCCCATAAACTGCCCATAACCATTCAAAACTCCAGCGCTGGCTTTGGCTTTAATAGTTTTTCCGCCCTTTTGAAAAGTAAAAGTTTTGGTTTTCATTTTCCAAACCAAGCCGCTGGTTGGGTCTTTGATTGATTCTTCAGCTGATTGGTTTAAATATTTTACGTTGGTAGCTCCAATTGCTTCCAACAAAAAGCTAATAAAGCCGTCTGGGCTCTGATAACCATACCAACCCACCGCAACCGCACCAGCTGCGCCAGTGTCATGATCTTTCGGGTCCATAATATCTATTCCACTTTCGTTGTCTGTTACTTTCCAACCCTTTGGTATTTTGGCACCGAAAACCTGTCCCTTATAAGCAACTAAAGTGTAAGCAAAGGATTGTGGTTTGGTTTGTTTGCTAGATTCAGTTGCGGCCGGGGATTTGGTTTGAGACTCTTTTTTATCAGAATCTTGGCTAGAATCAGAGGGTCTGCCAGAATTTAAAACTGCCCACCCACCAGCTGCGGCAGCGAGGATAACGATCAAAATAATCGGAACAAAAACAAGCGGTTTTCTCAAAAACCCTCGAAGTTTACCCACAATTAAATTCTAGAGCTTCCCAAAACTCTTTGCAAGAAAATCTCAAACTTGTAACCTACAAGATAAGAGGTAAAAGTACGCTATTAGAAAAGTAAGAACAACAAAGACGCACCACTACCGATAAGTAGCCCTGCAACTAGGTCTGCTACTAACAGCATGAAGACAAATACAATTACCCGTCCAGTTTCAACTAGTATTTCCCGAAATATAATATATTCGACAATCCCTGCTTTATTCGCTTTATCGTAAGATAATGCATCCAGCGGTACTGTCACAAATGCCCGGACAATTCCGTGAAATGAATCAACGACATACACCTGCAAGGGAGTTGTGATAAAAGTTTTCAGAAACCAAATAAATGAAGTCGCCAACGCCCCAACCTTCAGCACCAAACTTCTATTGATATTTGAAAAAACACCGGTGAGAGCAATAGAAACTGCAGAAAAAAATAAAGATAAGCTTGACACAAAGCCCAAGGCGGTAAAACTGCCAAGAATCGAAAAGAAAATAAAAATTGGCCAGACCACCAAACTTACCCCGGTTTCTATCCCTCTACCTACAAAAACCAGGCCCTCTTTTAGCATTGAATAAGTGAAAATTTTATCAGTCGAGATATATATCGGCTCGTGGACATCTTTTGATAAAAATAATGGCGTGATCGATATGAGAAGCAGAACAGTAACTAAAACAAACAGCATCTTAAAATCAAAGAGCGTGAGGAAAATTCCTCCGGCTAAAGGCCCTAGAAAATGAGATCCAAAAAATAACATCCGGGCAAATCCAACCTCGCTCCACCTATTTTCTTTATCAGAAAATTTTGAAAAATCGATATGATAACCCATCCAAAATAAAGCTCGGTTGATCCCGAACGCGGCTGCGAGCAAAAGCAGCGGCCAATGGAAAGTCTCAAGCGAGTAAAGCAATAAGTAAAGAGAAACTAGGAAGGGAACGCTCAAGAAAATAGAGTGTTTAAATCCATACTTTGCCGAAAATCCTGCAGCGGGAATTATAAATAATGCATTGACTGCAAACGAGACTGCGTAAAAAAGGAAGACCGAGTCCAAAGAATAACCCAGCTTCAATAGATAGATTGGGATAAATATCCCAATCATCCCCATAGCAAAGGCTCTTATCGCTAAACTGGCATATAGCTCATCCAGTTCCCTGTTTTTTAGAAAATGTAGAAAAGAATCATGATTTTGCATTTGTTTGAATTTGGTTCAAAGAGCCACTCAAAACTTCGATTTTATTTCTTCAACTCGACAAAAAGAGGCGAGTCGGAAAGCTGGAGAGCGCTAGTTTCTACTTCCCTGCTTACACCGTAAATATCTGTGACTTTCAATTTTCCAGTAATTTCGGTTGGCAGCTCCGCGTTTCCCCACAAAACATACACTGCTTTATCGCCATTTACAAATTTATATTGAGCAACCTGTGAAGTTGCGCCCTCGCGGTCGTCTTGACCTTCTGTGAATTTTTCTTTGATAGTCTCAATCTTGTCGAAAGAGTTAATTTTATCTACCAAATTTAGATAAACCTTGTGAGTAGAGTTATTTGAAAGATCTAATTTTGGTGGCTTGCCTTTAGTTTCTTTTTTGCTTTCATCGTCTTCTTCCGGCGGTTTAAACATTTCTTTGTTGTCCCACATCGTCCAGTTCTCAATAAAAAATAGTTTCTCGGCACCTTGGGCCAGAGAAAAAACCGTTGCCCTTACCATCAATTTTTCAAAAGCCGTCAGGTCTTTTGGTTTGTCCATCAATTGTCCAAATTGAACTTCGGTTACCCAGATTGGTTTATTTTCTATTCCGTACTTTTCCAGGTACTTTTTAAACTTAATTACATAGAGGTCCTCTCTCTGTTCGTCCGTTGAGATTGAATGAATGTTAGCGATATCAAAATAACCACCTCCGCCACCCGCAAAAACAGGATCCCAGAAATCCTGAAAATTCTTTTGCATGCCAGCCATCCCTGCATAAAGCACTTTTGCACTAGAGTCAGCTTTCTTTATAGCTTTATAAGAGGTCTCCAGAATTTCTACATACTCCTGAGGTGTTCCAACAAAAAATTTCAAGTCCTCCCCAGCGCCGCCAAACCCACCACCTTGCATTTCGGGTTCATTTATTATTTCCCAATACTTAACCGGAATTTTAAGATCTGGCATATCGTCCCTACCATCTCCATCATATCGCTCAACCACTTCTCGTATGAACTGGCTATATGCTTCCATATCACACGGCGCTCCCATATAGAGATCTTCGCCGCCCCGCTTCAAGTGGCCTGTCGCCACGTACTTCTTCCCTGAATGACAAGTTATTTGATCCCAGTTCGCATAAGGCCAGATTATCGAAAGGTGGTACGCCCCTTGCGCCTGTCCGTCTTTAAACTCAGTCAACATTCTGTCATTCTCTTCCCAATTGTATTTACCTTTCTCAGGCTCAATTACGTTCCAAACAACATCAAACCCGCGCATCCAGTAAGCATTTTTCTCCCCCGCAACTTTGGAAAGATGTGTTGCTTCTTTTTGGGGGTCTAACTTAACAGGTTTTGTGTTTGTAGTAGAAGTTTGAGTTTCTTTGGAAAAATAATTTTTGTAGATAAAAAACCCACCGACAACAATTAGAACTATTACCACAAAAGCAATCAAGAAATAGAGCTTTTTCATTCTTTATTTCTCAGAGATAGTTTATTTAACAGTAGATAATCCATCTGCCTGCCAACCGGAGATTCCACCGGCTATATTATAAACTTTTTTGAATCCAAGGTTTTTCATTGTCTCCAGCACTGCCGTGCTACGACGACCACTTTGGCAATGTATGAGATACGTCTTACTCTTTTCAAGATTTTCAAGTTCGTCTCGAAAAGTATCGGAATAATAATCTAAATTAGTTGCGTCCTCAATGTGTCCGACTGCATATTCGTCAGGCGTTCGAAGATCAAGGATTACAAAACCATCGTTTTCTTTATTATCTTGGATCAAATCGTGGGCTTTTTCTGGGGTAACATTTTCTATTACTTGAGACTGACCTTTTACATTGGAATTCTCATCTTTACTATTTTCGCCCCTGCTCATTAAGAATAGCCCAGCTACCAAGACCCCTGCCACTATTAGAAATAAGACACCTATTTGTTTTGGTTTCATTTCATATAATTAATAACTCCTAAGAGTTTAATAATATTTGACTACTTTTTCAAACATTAAATTTATATGTAAAACTTGACAAGCACTAAAATTTAATATTACGATTGTTTTAAGTACAACAAATGCCAAACCTACCCAAAACTAAATTACCCCCACTCACACTTAAGAAAAGGCTTATCTTAGTATTCATAATTGTCTTTTTAGTCGTTGTTAGCGCAGTAGCTTTATTTTTGTTAACTAGAGAAAAAATTAAGCCTGACAAAATCGGTCCAGAAATTCAACTTTCTTCTCCATCTTCGGAAAACTGGTATTCGACAAATACAAAAACTATCGCTATAGAAGGTTTGGTTAATGACGAGAGTGGGGTAAAATCCGTCACGTGGAAAAGCGACAAGGGTAAGTCTGGAACGGCTACAATATCGGAAGATTCTTGGAAAATTGAAGGTGTTTCACTATCCAATAAGGACAATAAAATCACCATTACTGCGGTGGACGAAAAAGGTAATATTTCTGAGGTTGTATTCAACGTCGTATACAATAGTAATGTAACTTTCCATGATATTACCTTTAGCCAGGATTATTTATTTGTAGAGGAACCAGCCGATGTCACCGTAAGAGCTGAGATTGAAGCTGAATCCAGTACAACAATCGGTGATGTAAACCTTTACCAAGTTACAGGCGACAAAACTAAAAAATTGGTAGAAATGTTGGATAACGGCATCGTAGATAATGGCGATGATATACCAGGCGATGGAGTCTTCAGCGGGATTAACTCTTTCTCTGCCACATCTGCCAAACAAATTCAACTACGAGTCGGTGTGGCGAGCTCCGAATCATCAGAAATATCCTATTCAGAAGTTATAACTATATCAGTATTTAATCGTCTTTCAGAAGCACAGCTTTCAAAAGTAGTTTCGATCAATAAAGAGATAAACACCAAATTTGAAGAAATAAAAAAATCAAAGTCTGGTCAAGATGCTGCTGAGGAACTAGTGAGATGGTTATCCGAAAAAGAAGAGATCAAGCTTGCAGGCACATCTGATGAAGGCTTGGGTGTGTGGTGGGAATACAAAGATACCGGAATTTTAGGTGGCATAGAAAACAATCCCGAAGGTACGCGTGGTAGCGAGGAAGAAAGAGCAAAAATACGAAATCGTGAAGTACAGGCAAGGCAAAAAAGCGGGTCAGTTGCGGGCGTTTCTGACACTATTTTTTCAACTGTAAATTTTGGTGTCCCGAAAGCGTCGGCTCAAACTACAGGCCCAGAGGTAAAGAGCACCAAAGCTTTGTATCTTGGGCCGTACCTTCATGATTTCAAAGATACAGACGACTATCATGATGCATGGCAAACCATAAAAGATTCTAAGTGTCCAGAGTGTCAAACTGTTGAGAAAAAAGATGCTGAAGTTACCATTGAAGATTTTAAGAATTTAAGCGATTACGGTTTGGTCGTCATAATTTCTCATGGAGATTCCTGGTTCAATGGAGTTTTTGGCACTGACCGAGGCCAAGTAGTCATCCTTACTTTTCAATCCGCTGGAGAAAACGAACTAAAAAAATATGAGGCTGATCTGAGGCTTCGACGGCTTGCTCTTACCGGCGGTAATAAATTCGTTGTGTTACCACAATTTGTTCGCCGATATAACCGAAACTTCCCGAGCAGTCTAGTTTACGTAGGTAGCTGCCGAAGCAGTTACAATGCTACGATGAGCAATGTTTTCCGTTCTAAAGGCGCCAAGGCATACTTTGGATTTTCAGAATACGTGCTTTCCGACTATGCAAAGGGTGTGGCTGGAGAAATGATGAAGAGCTTTATTAATAAAGGAAAGGCCGCGGCTGAAGCGTTTCAAGAGGCGGTCAACGCCAAGGGGGCGGACGATGGTCAAGCAACCCCAGCTAGATTTACGTTTTCCGGTGATCAAAATCTAAAAATGGGGGGAAAGAAACTCCAAAATACTGGCTTTGAAGAAAATCTTTTGGGCTGGCAGTCCGAGGGGGACGCTCGAATAATATTGTCCCTAGCTTCGCTTACCCCCCAAGAGGGCAAAAAAATGGCTATTATTAGCACGGGCCTAGGCTCTGTTAATGACAGCAACAGCGCTTTAATTCAGGTGATTTGCTCTCAGGAAGGTAAAGCGACCATCTCGTTCAAATACAACGTAGTAAGCGAAGAACCAATGGAATGGGTAGATAGCGCTTATGATGACAACTTCACTATGTCGGTAGATGTTAACGGCAAAAAAACAACTGTCGTACAAGTGACGATAAACAACTCCAGCTGGATACCAATAGGTGGAATTGATTTCGCCGGTGGCGACGCTACTACTTATATGACCGGTTGGAAAACCGCCTCACTAGATCTAGAAGAACTTAAAAAAGACGACAGGATCAAAATTGAATTTCGGGTAAGTGATAAGGGCGATAGCATTTACGACACTGCCGCTTTGATTGATGCTGTGAACTTTGAAGTTAAGTAGTTTACACTTCTTTAACAACTCACTGATTTTTTATTGGCGCCTCTTTATTTCTGTCCATTCACATTCTTCTCACTTTCTATTCCACACAACCCCCGAAGGTAAAGGCGTAAATTTGAAATGCATACGAAAGGGGCGTGATTTTCACTTTGTGGTATCCGTATATATTGCTTCTGTAAAGATTATACATTCTTGGCTCTTGTATATCTATAAAGCTTCTTCCCGCCTTATCATACTGAATATCGATTCCGGCAAATTCCTCCGTTATAGGTTGGTCGTCTAAATCCACATAAACTTTTGCTGTATCCGTCATTTTTACGCTTTTTGTTTCGTCCAGTTTTATTACGCCGTTAAGCTCTAGACCATGAAAAGGAAGGGTGACGTAGTTAAGCGGGTCTTTTGTATTAACAGCGTGTTGGAGGAAATTTTGGGTTGCGATCCATGCACCGTTTAAATAAATACTGCCATCTATATAATTTTTTATCACCCCTAGCTTATATATATTAAATGTGTCTTTTTTAAATCCTTCAGGGTTGCCTAGAGTTCCTCGCAAATACCCGCAGTAAACCTCTGGCGTCTGGGGGTAGCATGTACCATCTGTTCCGACATGTTTATGCTCTTTTGTAATCATTTTTGGAAGCTTTTTATCAGGATATGCTTTTTGGAGAGCTTCACGGATTTTTTGCTCCGTCTCAACATACGCACCTTCACCCAAGTGATCGAAACAAATTTTTCCTTTTGTATCAACTAACAACTTTCTAGGCCATCCATGGTTTGCAAATGCATTCCATATACGATATTCAGGATCCAAAATAACCGGGTATTTTATATTTTGATTTTTTAAAAAATTTTCAACATGTCTTTGCTCTTTTTCAAAATCAAATTCTGGTGTATGTACTCCTATGATTATCAAACCAAAACGCGCATATTTTTTAAATAGATGCTTGAGAAAAGGCAGCGTACGCAAACAATTCACGCAAGTATAAGTCCAAAAATCAATTAATACGATCTTTCCAGCTTTAGACGCTTCCTTTATATTTATTGGGCTGGTATTTAGCCACGGTCCAATATTATCAGGTAGTTTGGGGACTTTTGATCCAACTAAATTATCTTTTGACTTGAAAATATTAAGAAAAGACATTTTTTAAAGTTTATTATTTTAATAATTACAAAGCAAGTTTTTTTAGCTTCGCGTTTCCTTGACTTTCAATTTGAAACTAAGCTAAACTTTATCTATAAAACAACCCTATCGTAATACTCTACATGGAACCTAAAAATAACTTAGTTGCAATAAAAGATAAAGAAATACCGGAAAATCAAAACTTACCTAGAAATATTTACGCTTCACCAAACAATAGTATCAAACCTACCTCCGAAGCATATAAAAAAGCTATTCGAGAACTCACCCAAGCAAACCTAAGGCTTAAACAGCTAGATACAGCTAAGGATGAGTTTATATCAATTGCAAGTCATGAGCTCCGAAATCCAATGGCGATCATTAAAGGTAATATCAGCATTATATTATCTGGAGATACTGGCCAAGTTAATCCTGAAATCAAAGACGTGTTGACCGACGTAATGCTGGCAGTTGAAAGGCAGATCCGCTTGGTAAACGAATTATTAGATATTTCAAGAATAGAAGCTGGTGTAATAAATTTTAACCTAAACCCCGCAATACATATGGACGATGTATCCCAATTACTAGTAAGTTCTTTAAAAAGTGTTGCGACAAATCAAAAAATTGAAATTAAAATAATAAAACCCGAAAAACCGCTACCGACTGTCCAGGCAGACCATGATAAAATAAGCCAGGTGCTTATTAATTTAGTCACTAATGCCATGAAATTTACCCAGAAAGGTTCGGTAGAAATCGAAACAAAACAAAAGGGCGATTTTGTTTACACTTGCGTAACTGATACTGGGTTAGGAATTCCTAATAAACAGAAAGACTTACTATTCAAAAAATTTTCTAAGCCTGCCTCACCAACACCTGGTACTATATCTTCAGGTAGTGGGCTTGGGCTTTATATTTCGAAAAAATATATTGAAAAACAAGGCGGCGATATTTGGTTAGAAAAATCGGAACTAAATACAGGATCTACGTTTTGCTTTTCGCTACCGATAAGCAACTCACCAAAAGCCCAAGAGGTGTATGAGGACATTCAATCTCTAAAACCATTAAAAGAGGTACATTTTAAACCATATGAAGGAGGTGTAAAATGAGCAAAATATTGTTGATCGAAGATGATGCACTTTTTGTAAAGATGTATCAGAAGAAGCTAGCCCATGAAGGATTAGAACTAATAGCTGCATATGATGGTGAGGAGGGTGTCGAAAAGACAAAATCGGAAAAACCAGATCTGATTATTTTGGATCTTATGCTTCCTAAAATGAGCGGGAGTGATGTCTTGAAAAAAATTAAAGAAGACCCAGAATTAGGTTCAATTCCGGTAGTCGTTTTGACCAATTTGAGCACAAGTGCCGAGGAAGTAAGCCGTTGTATTCAACTTGGTGTTAAAGGAACATTCCTAAAAACCAATGTGACACCGGCCCAAATGGTTGATGAAATTAGAAAATACCTAAAATGAAGCTCACAGATGAAGAAATCAAAGAAGCCATTCTCAAAAGTGGGTTTGTTACTAACCAAGAAATAAACGATGCGGAAAAAATTGCGCGGGATCAGAACCGTTTGACTACGGATATTTTAATTGAACGCGGTGTAATCATCGAAAAATTCTTAGGACAAACCCTTGCTGAACATATCGGATTCCCCTACGCTGATCTAAAAAATGCAACAATCAACGATAGGTTCCTGAAGATGATTTCGGAACAGTATGCTGCTGAAAAACGTGTTGTTGCTTTTGGTCAGAAAAACGGCACATTATATGTAGCTATGGAAAATCCTGATGATATTGAAACTGTTGAATATATCAAAAAGAAAACCGGGCTTATGGTAGAACCTTACTACACACTTCCCCAAATATTAGACGATGCTCTGGATCAATACCGAAAAAATATAAAAGTGGATTTTGAAAGAGCTATAACCGAAAACGTAAACGTCGCCCAAAAACTTACTACCTTAAGTGCCAAAGACCTACCAATCGTAAAAATACTAGATACCCTTCTTGAATACGCGGCAAGTGAAAAGGCATCTGATATCCATATCGAAAACGTTGGTGACAGATTGATAGTTCGATTTCGAATTGACGGCAAACTGCGAGACGTGTTGGAACTACCAACCAAAATCCAATCTGGAATAATAACGAGGGTAAAAATTCTCTCTAGCTTAAGAACAGATGAGCATCGTACCCCTCAAGATGGTCGATTTCGATTTAAACATCGCGAAGATGAAATATCCGTCAGAGTATCTATTCTACCTACGTATCACGGGGAGGATGCTGTATTAAGACTCTTATCCGCTACCGCTCGCCCGAAAACCTTGGAAGGTCTTGGTTTAACCGGTAAAAACCTAGACATAGTTAATATGGAAATTTCGCGACCAAGAGGAATGGTTCTCGCCACCGGACCTACCGGCAGTGGTAAAACAACCACTCTTTACAACCTGGTTACAATATTAAATAAATCTGACGTCAATATAAACACTATCGAAGACCCAATCGAGTATGGTTTACCAAGAGTCAATCAAAGCCAAGTAAATCCAGCAGCCGGCTTAACGTTTGCAAATGGCCTCAGATCCATACTACGCCATGACCCAGACATTATTCTAGTTGGGGAAATACGCGATAATGAGACGGCAGAAATTGCCGTTCATGCAGCCTTAACTGGACATCTAGTTCTATCATCTCTTCATACTAATAGCGCAATTGGCGCCATTCCTCGCCTCCTCGATCTTGGTGTCCAACCTTATTTAATTGGATCAAGCCTTAGCTTAGTAATTGCCCAACGTCTAGTGGCTCAAAATGACCATAATTGTTTAGTATCTGAACCTATTAGTAAAGAGATCATCGACTCACTTAGTAAAGAGTTTGGTGAAAAACTCCCGACATATTTTATCAACAATCCAAAACAATATCGCGGTAAAGGTTGTAGTGTGTGCAATAATGAAGGTTACCTAGGTAGAATAGCAATTTTTGAAGCGCTTTCTGTTAGCGATAAAATAAAGGAGCTTATTTTTGCCAAAGCGTCAATGGGCCAAATTGAAAAACAAGCAAAGCTGGAGGGATTTACCAGTATGCTTGAGGATGGGCTAAGTAAAGTCCAGGCGGGAATCACCACATTGGAAGAGGTCCTTCACGCTGTGAGAGAATAAATCATTATGAAACTGCCTTTTAGTAAGAAATATCATAAGTTACCCCCAACAGAAAAATTAGCTGTTGTTGAAGGTTTATCGATCATGCTTTCCGCCGGAATTCCAATACTGGAGGCAATCGAGTCGTTAAAAGAAGATACAGAAAATAAAAATACTAAACTAGTTTTGGCCGGTTTATCCGATGAGATCAGTAGCGGCAAGACCTTGTCTGACGCAATAAGCGCGTTTTCCGATTCTTTCGACCTTGTGTTTATCAATATTATTAAATCCGGTGAGGCAAGTGGTAACCTCGATAAGGTTTTAACTCATTTAGCAGAAAATATTAAGTCCTCCATTGAAACGTCCGATAATATAAAATCCGCCCTTTTTTATCCAGCTTTGGTGATTATCACTTTGGTCTCGGTATCTTTTTATATGTTTGCTTTCTCACTACCCAAAATATCTACTGTATTTATCGACTTAAATATTGATTTACCTGCCTATTCAACATTTATTTTCAAATTTTCATTATTTTTTCAGAAAAATTTACTTTACATTGGAGCAGGTTTTTTAACCTCCATTATTTTATCCATTTGGTTACTGAGAACTACGAAGATAAGAAAGATATTTTTTTCTTTCCTCATTAAATTACCATCGGTACGAACACTAATTAAATACATGGACTTATCTCGTTTTACCAAAACAACCGCTCTACTTTTGACTGCTGGAGTACCAATAATTGATGTGCTTGATATTTCAAAAAACGTAATTATCTCTCCCAAATTCAAAGCAGATATTGAGTATTTAAAAGATTCTTTGACTGAAGGGATAAACTTAGCCGACGCTATGAAAACCCGCCCCAAAAGCTTCCCTAGTTTGCTAAAACAAGTTATCGGAGTTGGCGAAGAAACAGGAAATTTAGATAAAGCCCTTGAAGATATATCCGGTCATTACGAAAAAAAGTTTACTGATATAATCAAAAATCTTACCGTTTTACTTGAACCAATTCTTATCGTTCTCATAGGTATACTAGTGGGGGTTGTTTTATTATCGATCATCGTCCCAATTTATCAGCTTATTAGCCAAATAGGCCCGCAGTAAAAATTATGAAGGGTTCTACCCAAAAGGAGTTTGGTTTCACACTTATCGAGTTAATCTTGGTAATTGCTTTATTGAGTATAGCTCTTACCATTACGACCATAAATCTTATCAGGCCCACTACTCAAGTTAAGTTAAACACTCAAAGTGAAGACATCTATTCCATCGTAAAAGAAGCTCAAAACAAAGCGATAAATACCAATATCGGAAACGGGAGTCAAAGCGACCACTGGGGGGTTCATTTTGAAGCAAGTAAATATGTGCTGTTTAAGGGAGATACCTACGATAGTGCTGACGCCAATAATTTTGTAACGACTAATCCCCAAAATATTGTAATAAATCCAAACCTACCCTGCCCTTCACCCCCTGGCGATTGCCAAAATATTGTTTTTCAGCGAATTTCTGGTGAAGTTAAAAATTACGACAACACGAAAAACAGCATATGCATTACCGAAACTGCAAGCAATAAAAATAAGCTACTTTTAATTAATTTCATTGGGACCCTAATTATCCAAAATGGCTGCTAATAAAGGTCAGGCATTGATTGAGCTGGTTCTTGCCATCGCGATAGCGGTGATGCTTCTGGCTGCACTTACTACTGGAGTAATTGCTGCTAGAGAGGGTTTCGCACGCACCGGGAAAATCGGCGAAGCAAATATTTTGCTTCAAAAAGAAATAGAAGCAATTCGTTCAGTGCGAGAAACAGCTTGGAACTCAATATCTAACCCGGATACGTATCACACGGAACAATCCGGCAATAGCTGGATCGCCGTGTCGGGTACGATTATGGAAAACGGTTTCACCAGAGGATTTACGGTTGCGAACGTCTGTAGATCGGGTTCTAATTCATCAATTATTAGCTGCGGCAGCCCACAAGCGGTAAATGATCCTTCAACAAAGGAAATCGCTACTAATGTTTCCTGGTCATTTCTAGGTACCCAATCGGTCTCCTCGACATTTTACTTAACTCGCTATTCTGGAAATCAAGCTTGGACTCAAACCACTCTTAATGATTTTAATGATGGAACTTTTAATAATACTGAGTCCACAAACGACGGCGGAGGAGCCGTACGATTAATAGTGAAAGGAGGGCAAAGCTTTATCGATGAATATACTAACAGTAGCGACTATACTTTTGATCCAAACAAAATCGAAGTAACCGGCGGCTTTGCTCAACTCAAAGCCCAAGGGTCTACTGTGTCTGGATCAACGACAAACAGTGGATTTGACACCAATGCCAATGGCTGGTCCTGGAGCAGCTGGGGACAAGATATCGGTCAAGGTCGCAACTACCGAAGTACGGGAGGCAATCCTGGGGGTTATGTCGATATTTCTGCATCGGCGAATAATAATAAAAACGGCGGAGGGTACTGGTCCCAACCGTTTACTACCACCGTAGCAAATCCAACCACTAATGTGAGGTTAGATTGGCGAATAACAGCTTATCAATCCCCGCCTACTTCATTTCGTCTTTATGTTTTTGTTGATCCGAACAATAGCGCTCCCAATATTGGGCAGGAGGTATGGCGTCAAAACATTACCGGAACCACCAACTGGGCTTCAGTAGTAAATATCGATGCTTCTTCCAGGGTAACCACCGCAAGGACTTACTACCTAAAAGTCGCTATGTACATTCAAAGACCCAGAGGCCAATACGCTATAGGTTTTGATAATGTCCAACTAAACTGGTCAAAAACTGTTGGCGGCGGCTACCCAACCGACCAACCAAACATTTATCGAGTCGTGTCATTTTCTGCTCCGTCAATAACTTCCTGGACTTCTTTCACTCAAACTGCTGTTCTAAACGGAGGGTCAATCATGTACCAGCTTTCAGATAATGATGGTTCTACATGGAGATATTTCAACGGCGCTACTTGGGTAATAGCTACTTTACCAACCCATTACAATAATGCTGCTACGTTAAATAGCAATATAAGTACATTTCCAACCACGAATAATAAAATAAATGTAAGAGCTTTTCTAATAAGTAATGGTTCCCAATTTGTCAGACTTGATCAAATCGTCATAGGATACCAAGGTTCAGAAACTGGCACATATATTTCCACTACTTTCAACACTACGCTCTCTGTAGGTTTTAACCGGATTTTGTGGACAGAAAGTAGTACTGCGAATACAACTATTAAGTTTCAAGTTGCAACAAACAATGATAATAACACCTGGAACTTCGTAGGCCCTGATGGAACACCAAGCACATATTTTGTCGGTAGCTCCGGAATTATTCCCTTGGGTATAGTCGCTGGACAATATCTCAAGTATAAAATTTATTTTAGCTCAAACACGAATGACATACCCATAGTTTATGATGTAACAATCAATTACTCACCGTAGCTTTCTAGTTTAGTACTAAAATATGGTACACCTTATAAAAAACATAAAGACTTCACAAAAAGGGACTAGTCTCATAGAACTTATAGTTTATTTTAGTCTACTAGGAATAGTATTAATCATCGCTACTGATCTAATGCTACGCACTGGAGAATTTTCTTTGGAAGCCAGCAACCGTAATTATATTCAGGAAGATGCTCGTTTTATCGTCAACAGGTTAAATTACGATATCCGTAGAGCAAATTCTATCAGTACACCCGCAAATCTTGGCGATAATTCGGGAACACTAGTTTTAACCATTGGAACTGAAACCTATACATATAATCGGGTGGGTACAAATTTACAATATGAAAAAATATTTGGCCCACCACCAACCACCATAACTGCAAACACGAATAGCAGCTTTACCAAAGTAACCTCGCTAAACTTCCAGAGGCTGGGGAATATTAGTGGAAAACCCACGATAAAAGTTTCCTTTCAGTTGGAGGCGGTTAAAAAAGAAAAGTCTGGCCCAAAACAAAAAAACTTTGAAACCGTAGTGGGGGTAAGATGAAAGAAAAAGGTTTACCCTTCGTAGCATCAGCGAAGAAGGGGCAAGCGTTGATCATTTTAATAGTAGCAATCGCAATAGCTATAACTATCGTGACAAGCACTACTTTACTCGCGGTAGGACAGGCAAAAGCTTCATTGAATGAGAAGTTGGGTCGGGAAGTTTATTATGCAGCTGAAGCTGGCAATGAGTATGCTCTAGTTAAATTAATTAGAAACCCAAATAGTTGTGCTGGGACCGATATCTTCACGCAAGACTCTGTCCTAATCAACGTCGCGTACAACCTTTCCGGCGGAAGATGCGTCGTTACAAGCGAAGCGAAACAAAATAATATTGTCAAAAAGATAAAAGTTGAGGCTTGGTATAACACAAATCGTATTTTTGAAACCTGTTGTTGGCAAGAAATTCCTTAAAATTAAAACCCTTATGGTTTAGTGGTAAAATGTAGATAACATCTAAATCTAAGACACAACTATGTTATTTGGCCCAAAATTTGCCAACCTAATTATCACCGATACCGCTATTAAAGTCGTTGCTGCCAAACCAACTACTACTGGATTTAAAATCTCATTTCTAGGTAAAAAAAACCTACCCCAAGGCATTGTTTTCAACGGGAGAGTAGTTAATACTGATTTATTTCGCGAAGCTTTAAAAACCTTTTTCTTGGAAAATTATGAAAAATTAAGAACCCGGAATCTCGTCGTCGGAATAAACGAGCAGGAGATTTTTATTGATTACATAAATTTTGAAAAAAAACCTAACCACTTAGATAGCGAGATCAATTCAAGGCTGGCAGAAAACCTCCCCTTCGATCCAAATGAAGCTATTGTACTACGTGAAAAACTAACTGATCTTTCTTGCCAACTCATAGCGACTAAAAAAAGTTATCTACAAACTATAGTCAACATAATTGAAGACGCAAATTTTACTATAAAAGCACTGGTACCCATTCCAATGATATTTCCCAAATTAGTTAAACCAAAAACAACTCCGTACTTATTTATCTCTTCAGAGGATGACCTAATTTTTAGCTTGGTAATAAACGGTATTGTAATATTCTCATCTACCTTCATTTTGAAAAAACCACTCCAAGATTCAGAAAAGGAAGTGGTAATGATGGCAGAGGAGATAATTAGGAATGAATACCAAAAAGTTTCATCAGAACCATTAAAGAACGTATTTATTTTTGGTCGGAACTCAAACTACCTAAATAAATTTTTTGTTACGCGTGGCTTTTTAGTAAAGATCCTTTACGATTCTACTGTAGCTTCTAAACAGACTGGGTATGATTTTGCTGATTATAGTCGGGCTATTGCGCTATCTTATTGGGATAGTTCTTTAGTTTCATTCCCGAAGCTAGAAACTCCAAAAAATATCGCGCAGCAACCAAAACAACCGGCAAAAAAAAGGTCTAACCTTATCTTTTTTTTACTACCCTTAATATTATTAACTATCTTAGCGGCATTTTTCATTTGGCCAATAGTGAAGAGTAGTTTTTTCCAAGGTAACGAGGCAGGAGAAAAACCAAAAATTACCAAAGAAGTCACAAGCTCCGCCAGCAAAAACATAAAAAAAGCTACTCCAGAAGCAAAAAAGAACGAGGCTGCACCTACAGCCGAACCAGCTCCCACCGTAAACCGTGCCGATTACAAAATCAGGATACTAAATGGTTCGGGGAAAACTGGTGCTGCCAACCAGGCGCGGGATTTTTTAGTTGGTAAGGGATACGTTGTGGAAAGCACGGGAAATGCTAGCAATTACAATTACCAAAAAACCCTGGTGCAAGTAAAAGACAGTCAAAAAGAAGTAACCGACCTCTTGACAAAAGATTTGCAGGAACGATATGCTATTAATGTGGGTTCGCCTTTATCCGAAGGTGAATCCTGTGATATATTAATAATAGTAGGAGGTGAATAAATGCTGCCCTTTATAAAAAATAAAAAAGGTTTTACGCTTATCGAGCTATTAGTCGTTATTGCCATTCTTTCAATTCTTTTAGTCATCGTACTTGTCGCTATCAACCCAGCTAGGCAAACCCAGAAAGCTAGAAACACCCAGCGCAGAGCTGACGTATTGACTATTCTAAATGCGGTTAATCAGTATTTTGTGGATAACGGGGACTTTCCAGCAGGTGGTTTTTCAACCTGTCCAGCTACAGATACGATTGGGAAAACAGCTACTAAAGATCTTGACGCTACCTTGGTTCCAACCTACGTTGCGGCAATGCCTGTGGATCCAAACACTACGTTCGACCAAAACGATACCGGGTATACTATTTGCGAAAGTGCAAGTGACAGAATTACAGTATACGCTCCGGAAAGCTTAAATGACGGGGAGGCCACCACTATCAGCGCTACGCGATAATTATTGCTAAAAACCTTGATGATATGACAAACGCCCATAATGAACGTAAGGGTTTTACATTAATAGAATTACTAGTAGTAATTGCAATATTGTCTATACTTCTAGTAATTGTACTTGTTGCTATCAACCCAGCTAGACAAACCCAGAAAGCTAGAAACACCCAAAGAAGAGCAGATGTTTTGGTAATGCTCAACGCGGTGAATGCGTATTTTGTTGAAGAAGGCGCTTTTCCAGATGGCTCACCAGCAGCCGGTGCAGGCGCCAAAGATATTAATAGTACCGCTATGGCAGGAACCGATTTTTGTACGGATTTAATATCAATTTACGTGGCCAAATTCCCATTTGACCCTAGTAAATCAGGTGCTACATTCACCGACTGCGCCACAACTCCCTGGGATACAGGTTACACAATCAGCATCTCAGCTACGGATGACCGCGTAACTATAACTGCTCCCTATAGCACATCTGATGGCTCACCAACAGTAATTAGCGCAACAAGGTAAAATACATCACAAGCCTACGCTGTTTTCTCAAATAACTAAACTTTTTTATGGTTTAGAATGACTTGGGTAGCAAGGTGATTACGTGTAGCATTCTTTCGTAGAAAAGAATGTTGGTACCAAATTCAGCTCGGGAGGAGCTAATCCCTAAAACTTCCTCCGGTATGTTGATAGTTTTAGGTTGTAATAAAAATAACAGTTCAAAAAATGAGTTTATTTCTTTTACTTTTTTTGGCGCTATTACTTTAACCTTTTTATTTATATCGGTAAGTTCAAATGAGATTTTCAAGTCAAGCAGCTTATTTTCAGCAGCTGGGGTCAGTAATTCTCCCGAGATTATATCGTGAACACTTGCCGCTATTTCAAACTTATTTATAAAAAAGCTTTTTTCCCCGACCCAAATATCAAACGTGAGGTCTTTTATTAAACTATCGATTTCTTTTTCCTCTGTTTTTTGACCAGGGTTTAGTTCATTTATTAATCTAGTTAAAGTTTTCGTGTCAAGAGATAGCTGCAGATGAAAATTATTTTCTCCGTTTATTTTTTCACCCGAAATTTTTCTGATCCTACCAAAAAGATGGTTTTCGTCAAAAAAATCGTATACTTCTTCGGACTTTTCCGCGATATCCTCTTTAATACTTGTATCTTTTAACGTTGCTGTTCCGATGCTTGAAGAAGCTTTTTCCAGATTAATTTTATACCAATTGCCGCTTATCGTACTAAAATCGTAACCGGGTAACGTTGGGGCTTGCTTGATATTAAAAAATAAATAATCCCCTATCTGCTTGACGGAGAGATCTAGTTTCGCACCTTTACTTTGTCCAATTTCTCCCTGAATATCAGCTTCTAAAGAAGTGTTACTCTCATCTTCACTATCAACCTTACTTTTCACCTGTAGGCTTAGGAGGGATTTATCACCACTTTCCAAACCAAAAGTAAAGACTTCACTAGCTGTTTTGACGTTTTGGTTATCCTGCAGGGCTTTCGTAATTATTTGCTTCGGGTTTTTAGGAATAAATGGTATTGAAGCAATTGTATAATCTACCTTTCTCTGAAAACTTCTTGACACAAGAGGCAGCTTGATAGAAAAATAACTCGCAATAACCAAAGCTATGACAGGAGATAAAATTATTAGTCCCAGCAAGAAAGTTGAAATGATAATTATCTTTTTACGGTTAAGGTTTGGTAGCAACGAACCAGCTCCTTTATAAACCTTTATATTGTTATCTGGGTTTTCTATCTCTGGCATATTATTAAGTTAACCCGGTTAAAACCTTTAGTCAAGATTTAGATTAAGTTTTTTTTGCAGTTTTTCGATGAAAGTAACTGAATTTACTAACAAGCGCCTAAATTTATTAACTAATAATACTGACGCAATTCCTAACAACGCGCCGATGAAAACATCACTCGGATAATGAATCCCAGCGTATACCCTACTAAAACAGTATGCTGCCACCAATGTGAGTGCGAATTTACCTAGTGTTTTATCAACCAGATATATCGCAAGGGCCATGGCAAAAGACACAGCCGCTGCATTACTCGGGAAAGACGGGTCGGTAGGTTTGTAGTAAAGTAAATTTGTAGGCAGTACATCAAAAGGCCTAGGTCTTTTTATTAGCTCATTAATAATCTCAAAAAAAGCAGCTAAACTTATTATTGAAAAGAACGCTAATGGTAATGCCTCTTTATTTACAGAATTTAAACCGCTTTTTCTATACCAAAGATACAATATAACTAGACTTAAGCTAACTGGAACAAAATATTCATTCACTACTAGTCTGACAAAATTATCAACCAAAAAATATTTTCCAGCTAACCCGTTGATCCATAAAAACAATTTTTCGTCTATTTCAATAATATTCATCTGCTACCAAGTAATTTAAGCAGTATCTTTGTGGCAAGTGCAGCTAGTACTACACTCAACCCTAATATCATAAAGAGCTGAACACCTTCTAAAAAGGTATGAACATTACGGTCGCGAGCCGTAAAAAACCAATAATAAGATAATAAAAGCGATGTTACTCCTACCATGAATCGGGTGTTAATCTTGTTAGATAAAGCAATTTGAATAACTGACAAACTAGCAATAAAAGTAAAAATAAAATATTCTAAAATGTAAATAGGCTCCATAAATGATATTTTAAACAAAAATATATTTTTGTTGCTCGAAAAGAAGTTCGATTTGGAAATTATACATGAGACGCGGGAAGAGTGAAAGTAAATTTGCTTCCCTTACCAACTTGACTCTCAACAAAAACCTCCCCACCCATTCTTGTTATCAAACTTTTCGCCAAAAACAGCCCCAAACCTATACTTTTTTCTTTTTTCTCTACCGTCGGTTCTGCAATTCCATCATCAGACGGGATCTTGTGAAATCGAGTAAATACATAAGGAATTTCGTCAGCTGGTATTCCCACCCCACTATCGGCTATTGAAATAAAGACTTTATTATTTTTCCTTTCAATCCAAACCCATATTTTGCCGAATTCACCAGTATATTTGATAGCGTTATCCGAAAATATCAGCGTCACTTCCCTAACCCTCTCTTTATCTGCTTTCACGAGCAGAATATCTTCAGTTGGTTTAAACAAATACTCTATCTTCTTTTCTTTTGCCTGCTCGATCTCGCTAGTTAGTACTTCTTTAAGATGGGTATTTATATCAAAACTCTCTATTGAAAGTTTCAATTTTCCAACCTCAAGTCTAGACAGATCAAGCAATTCACCAATAAGATCGTTTAATCGTTCGCTTTGGCGAAAAGCTCGCAACCCTAAATTTGTTAATTCGTTGTTAGATTTTGATGATTTACTATTCAAAAATAGTTCTAAATATCCCCTAATTGCAGTGATCGGTCCACGAAGCTCGTGAGCAATAATGAATAGGAATTCATCTTTCAATGAATTGACTGTTTTTTCTTTTTCAACCACTGCTTGGGTTGCAGCAATTTGTGCAGTTTCTACCCCTTTTGCTAAATAATTACCATACATAGCTACCAAACCCACAGCCCACGAATTTAGAACAGCTAAACTTAGAGGTGGCGTAGGGAATCCGCCTACTGGATTAATATTTGGTTGGGGGAATATTAAAGTTTCGGCGAAAATAAAAAAAGCAGTCATAAACCAAAATATAAAAGTATGCCTCCGCGTTGAAATAATCGATATATTTAAGTTTGGTAAAAAGTACAAAAAATTAAAGTAGCTACGCACCCCACCTGTCACATGGACAATTACAGCTATAGTCGCTATATAAACAACAGACTCTAGAAAGTTTTTATTTAAGGGGGAGAGGGGTAATTTTAATTTGTGCCATATAAAACCAAAGACAAACACGAAAAAGGAAGCGAGATAAATCACAGTTTTATTTGGTTCTGGAATAATAGGTAAATTAATGATTAAAAGACCCGATATAATCAGAATTCCACTAGTAACTTCTATTAGGCGTTCTATTCTTTTGAATGTTTTTGTTTGCTCGTCCATATTTATTACCGATACCTAGGCAAGGTGATGTAAAAAGTCGTACCTTCCTCCGCTTTAGATACAACCCCTACTTGACCACCCATTTTCTCAACTAACTGCTTGGTGATAAATAATCCCAACCCACTGCCCTTTACAGCTCTCGTCCTCTCGTTCTCAATTCGATAAAATTTTTCAAATAGGTGTTTTTGGTCTTCTTCTGAAATTCCAATTCCGTTATCAGAAACGAGAATTTTTGCGGAGTCTCCTTCTCTTTTTGCTTCTACAATCACTCTACCTCCTTCTGGAGTATATTTAATTGCATTATTAATTAAATTAGTTAGTACCTCTTTCAACCTATCTACATCTGCATTCGCACCTACTTCTTCAGTCATTTTTTGAGAAAGGGAGATCCTCTTTTCTTTAGCTTCCAATAAAAGGGTGGATAAAACTTCATTAATAATTGGCCTCAAAGAAACATCTGTCATAACAATGCGCAAACTCCCCTTTTCGATCTGTGATATGTCTAGTAAATCATCAAGTAGCTTTGTTAACCTGACGCTGTTTGTGTTGGTCAAATCAAGAATTTCTTTATCTTCCAAATTTATAGTGCTGGAAAATTTTGAAAAAATATTATCTATATAACCTTTTATTGAGATCGCAGGTTGTTTCAACTCATGAGAAATAATGTACACAAATTCATCTTTTAGTTTACCAACTGTTTTTTCTTTTTCGAGTATATTATCTTCTTCGGCCTTTTTCACCAACACAGCCTCTCCAGAATTAAATCGGGAATAAAATACAACTAATACAAATCCCCATGAGTTTAATAACGCTAAACTTAAATTAGTTTGAAGCGAACCCTTCGTTAGAAAAGCTTCGGTAAAAACTAGGATGGTTGAATAAAATGTAGTCACGAATGTATAACGTAACGGTAATGTCATTGATACTGGCAGGAGCGAAAGGTAGTAAAAAAATATTGTGTAGCCTCTCACACCATTGGTGTAATGCACTAAAAAAGCGATAAAAGTCAAGGTAATAAGCGAATAAACGAACCTCTTCATCCTGCCTGAAAATCTTTTTGGCAAGACGTGGTACCAAAAAACTACAAATACACCAACAATAGCAGCAAGCTTATAGATGGCTGGTTTATTTAAATCCTGCGCAAAAGGTAGTTGGATTATCAGCAGCCCTATTACAACTGCGATAATAGTGAAAATCTCTAGCAGCCTCTCGAAAATTTTATATTTATCCTCTTTTTCAAGCTGGCCTGAGATTAAAAAAGCTTTTAATAACTCGCTGGCAGGTTGTCGATCCATTATACTAATTTTAGCAAAAAATAATATCTAATTGGTAAGCGAATCTACGGCTCGATCTAGTCTTTTTATTGACTCATCTTTACCAACAACAATCAGACTCTCAAATAAAGGTGGGCTCTCCTTACTACCACAAATTACTACTCTTATTGTCATAAATAAATCTGCTGGTTTCCAGCCTATTTGGACTGCTAATTTCCTAGTACCCTCTTCCAGCCTCTTTTGTTCCCACACCAAATTTTCATATTTAACCAGTACCTTCTTTAAAACTTCCTTTGTTTCCGCTGCCGTATAACCAAAACTTAATAAAAGTGTGTTATCAACCCTCGGGCTTTCAAAAACGAATTTTACCAATTCATCAAATTCGGATAATACTTTCACGCGTTCCCAAACCAATGGTAAAACTTTTTTAATATCCGGTTCTGCATACTTGCTAGTTTCTTTGATTTTACTAATCAGTTCTTTGTCCGATATACTTCGACTCCATTGACCATTTAGCCAATTTAACTTTTGTAAATCAAAGATAGGTCCAACCGGATCTACTCTACTCAAATCTATCTTGTCAATAAATTCCTCCAAACTGAATTTTTCCCGACCATCGGGCATAGACCAACCCATTAAAGCAAGATAATTCAAAATTGCTTGGGGCAAATACCCCTGATTTCTATACCAAACTAATGAAACTGGGTTTTTTCTTTTGGATATTTTACTCTTATCCTGATTTCTAAGTAGCGGTAAATGAGCATAGATAGGTGGTTTATTTTTTAACGCCTGGTATATCAAGATGTGCTTGGGGGTAGAGGAAAGCCACTCTTCTGCTCTGATAACATGGCTTATTTTCATACTAATATCATCAACCACTACAGCTAGATGATATGTCGGCCAGCCATCGGATTTGAGTAAAACGGCATCATCAATATCTCTATTTTTGAAAGTTATATTTCCTCTAATTAAATCTTCAAAATTTGTGTCTCCATCAGCCGGCACTCTTAATCGGACTACAAACTTACCTTTTTTGGGCGGATTTACCCGGCACTTCCTATCATATCTTGGAATCTCCCTTTTAGCTTGTTGTTTTTTTCTAACCTCCGCAAGTCTATCTGAGGAACAATCACAATAATAAGCCGCGCCCGATTCCACCAACTCTTTGGCGGTTTTTTGATAAAGAGCGAGTCTTTCGCTTTGTCGATATGGCCCCTTATCCCATTTAAGTCCGAGCCAAGATAATGAATCGATAATTTTTTGCTCGGCCTCTGGTACTATTCTAGTTCTATCCGTGTCCTCGATTCTAAGGATAAATTCGCCCTTATTTTTCTTTGCAAACGCGTAATTAAAAAGTGCAGTATATACTGTACCTAAATGAGGATCGCCTGTTGGCGAAGGTGCAATTCTAGTTCTAACCATTTTTATAAAATAACCGTAATTTATTTAAGCTTATCAGGTTTTATCCCCAATTCCTTTAGCTGTGATAAATCAGCGTTGCTTGGGGCGTCCATCACAGACGTTTGGCCACTACTGGTTACGGGAAACGCAATTACCTCACGTATATTATCTTCCCCCACTACCAACGCTACTAAACGATCTAGTCCCAAGGCAATTCCACCATGAAAAGGTGCGCCGTATTGATAAGCGGAAAGTATATGACCAAATTGCTGCTCAATTTGAAAGTCAGAATAACCCATCACCCTAAATATTTGTCTCTGAATCTCCGGATTTGTTATCCGAATGCTTCCCCCACCAATTTCTTCACCATTACAAACTAAATCGTACTGTAAAGATTGCAGGTTATCCAAATTTGTATTTTTTCTTAAATCCGCTACGTACTCCGACTTTGGCGAAGCAAATGGATTATGTGCAAAAGTGTACTTTCCTTCCGTTGTTTTCTCAAATAAAGGAAAGTCTTTTACCCACAAAAAGTGTAACATGTCTTTACTTTTAGCTAGATTTGGTCTATCTGTGTCGTACTTATCCTTTGCTTCCTTGTAGGTAAGAACTGGAAAAGGCTTTTTATCGATTTTCCGTCCGCTTTTTTCAACCACAAATATAATCATTTCTTCCACCAGGTTCATCACATCTTCCCGCTCTACATACGCCATCTCGATATCTATTTGAGTATGTTCGAACTGTCGATCAGCACGTAAATCCTCGTCTCGGAAGGCACGAGCAATCTGATAGTAGCGCTCAAATCCAGCGACCATAAGAAGTTGTTTGTACTGCTGTGGAGATTGAGCCAAAGCATAAAATGTGCCTTTTTGCAGTCGGCTTGGTACCAAAAAATCTCTTGCGCCTTCTGGTGTAGTTTTGGAAAGATAGGGAGTCTCGATCTCAACAAAACCTTTTTCGTCAAGAAATTCTCTGACAAGCCTTGTGATCTTATGACGAAGTTTTAAATTTTTCTGCAACCGGGGTCGACGTAAATCAATGTAACGATTTTTGAAACGAATTGCTTCATCTATATCGTATCCTTCTCCTTCGGTTGGAATTGGCAGTGCTGCGGCTTTGTTGATCAATTCAATTTCCTGAGCGCTAACTTCAATTTCGCCTGTTGGAATCTCTTTATTAACATTCTCTTTTGGCCGTCTATTTACTACACCAATTATTTTTATTACATCCTCAGCACCCAGTTTAGTTGCAACCTTGTAAGCAGCCTCCGCCTTTGGAGTTGCTACCACTTGAACTATTCCAGAAGCATCACGTAGATCTAGAAAAATAATTTTTCCATGATCACGTCGCGTGTTTATAAATCCATATAAAGTAACTTTCTGACCGACTTTTTTAGTTGTATCGATTGCCAAATCGCGCGCCATCGTGCCTATTTTACGCTAACTAAACCTGCTTGTCTAGCACAGATTTATTTGTTTTTAACCGTTTATCCTGAGCTTGCCGAAGGATTCATCCTGAGTCCATCGAAGGATTGACTTTCAGCCTCAAATATGATAAACTATAGGTTAATCAAAAACAGGAGGTGAGGATGAGAGTCCTTACAATCAGCCTTGTATTGGTGCCGTTCGCTCTCCTAGCTATAGGCTGTCAGAGAAACGCGCCCGTTCCGAAGGCTGAAACAGGAACCGTAAGTGGTTGGTACACTGTTAGGTTTGGGGACGATCTTTCCCACATCTCCGTTCTGTTCTATGGTGATGCTCAATACTGGTATCACTTGAGAGAACTGAACGTGGAGATGGGGAATCTCGAGGATTCTGGACTGCGCAGTAGCGACAGGATCTTCATCCCCAACGTCCAGCGGAATACAGACTTGCTTACGGACACTGAGGCGGGTACGACCCCAAAGGCTACCCGCCTCAATTCTTTTTTGATGGTCGAAAATCTTTCAGTTTCAGTTCCAATCGCCTATTTCCGTTCCAAGTATCTTCTTTTAGATTATAAACCGCATCCAATCTACCACCCACTTTTACATCTTCCCCTCCAAAACCAAATCCAATAGCATCGAAACCAAAATAATCTGGCGTCCGTAGTCTCATCCTTAAATGTTTCCCGTTTGTTCCAAGTCTACGCACATCAGCTATTTCCAGATTCCTCGTAAGAAAGGTCGGTTCCGGATTTCCTATTCCGAATGGCTCGAATTCGTTTATGACACCAAAGGTTTTATAGTTAAGCGCCTCTTTACCCAACTGACAATCAATTTTTAAGGTTGGTGTCAGGTCCCCTTTTTCCAATGTTTTTTCTGCGAAATTTAATATTTGTTTTTTGAATAAGGGGATTTTCTTAGGCTCAATAGAAAAACCGGCCGCCATCGGATGGCCGCCATGAGTTTTTAGGTGTTTGCTTGCCAATCCTATCGCATCTATAATATTAAACCCGCTAATGCTCCGAGCGCTCCCCTTACTTAATGGGCTTGCTTCACTAATTACTATCGTTGGCCGATAAAATTCGTCGGCCAGTCTCCCCGCAACTAGACCAATCACTCCTTGCGGATAACTATCGTGGTGGACGATTATCATCTTTGAGATTCCGTCCCCATTTACAGCTTCTCTCGCGTGAGAGAGAGCCTCGGCGGTAGCTTCCTGTCGCTGACGATTTGTCTCTGAAAGTTTGGCTGCAAGCTCTCTTGCCCTTTTCTTATTCCTCGTCAAAAGAAGCCGGAGCGAATCCAAAGCGTGCTCCATTCTACCAGCAGCATTTAGTCTTGGCGCGATAATAAAACCAACCTCGTATGGTCCGATTTTTTTAGTTAAGGATGCTTCGTCATATAAAGCTCGCAGACCGATCCGAGAGCTTTTTGCTAAATTATGAAACCCGTTGGCGCTAAGAATTCTATTATCCCCAATCAGCGGAGCCATGTCAGCTATAGTTCCGATAGCACCTAGTTCCAAATTTTTATAAAGCTGTTCATCGTCTTTTCTTGAGAAAGATTCAAGCAGTGCTTTTGCTAACATAAATGCCACACCGCTCCCAGCAAGAGTCTCGGTGTGTAATAAAGCAAAGGGTTTTGGAAGGGTTTTCTGCAACGTGTGGTGATCAGTGATAATAAGATCAACGTTTAATTTTTTAGCTATTTCTGCTTCTTCAACCGCCGTAATACCACAATCAACACTAATAATCAACTTTGCGCCTTCTTTAGCTAGTGATTTTATTGCCTTCGCATTTATCCCAAACCCCTCTTTTTCCCGATGAGGAATATAAGGCAGGCATTTGCCTCCGAGAAAATCGATTGTTTCCCACAAAATCGCCGTGGCGGTAATTCCATCAACATCAAAGTCCCCGTAAATATAAATAAGTTCTTTTTGTTTGATCACTCTTTTTATTCTTTCGATCGCTTTTTCTAAATCTGGGAAAAGTTTGTCTGGGGAAGTAAGTTTATAAAGATGGGGTTTGAAAAAAGCCTCTCTATCTTTTATATTCCTATTCTTAATTAAAACTTCTCTTAAATCTTTCCCGTTTTCACCTAGTATTACCCAACGTTTTTTAACCATACCCTGGAATCTTACCATAATACAAAAATATTTTGTTACCAAAATATGAAGCCTAATCTGTTAGAATAGAAACGTGAACTCTTCTGAAATAAAAGAAACTCCCTTAGTAATTCCTGTGAATAAAAAACAAATTGTAGGTATGATTCACTTACCTCCTATCCAAAATCCAAAGGTAATAATTATGTGTCATGGTTATACTGGAGACAAGGTTGGGCCCTGGCCTTATCTTTTTGTCACCGCGGCAAGATTCTTTGCCAAAAATGGGTGGGCGGTAATTAGATTTGATTTTAGAGGAAGTGGTGAATCTTCAGGGTCATGGGAGGAACAGAATCTAGAAACTGAAATAGAAGACCTCGGCGCTGTACTCAATTATGTGACAAAAAGACAAGAGCTGAACCAAGAAAAAATTGGTGTTATTGGCCATAGTCGTGGGGGAGCACTAGCCCTAATTAAGACCTCTCAAGACTCTAGAATTAAAAGTTTAGTCACCTGGGCCGCAGTAGCTAATTGGAAACCTCTTTGGGGAAAAACTGCTGGAGAAATTTCAAAGAAAGGGTATATATCTTTCTCTTCATTTAAAGAGACGGGACAGCTTCTCAAGATCGATTTTAAATATGACCCCGTAACAAACTTTTCATCGAAAATAAACGTTCCTACCCTGATTATTCATGGAGAGAAAGATGGGAAAAGAACAGGGGAAGTACCACTATCGCACGCTAAAGCATTGCTTAAAAGTATAAAAAGCCGTAAAGCCTTATTCGTTATTAAAGGAGCTGGGCATTTATTCTTTGCCGAAAAACACCGTCAACAGTTATTTAAACAAACATTGGACTGGTTTGACGGAACACTTAAATAGAGATTTTTAGTGTTTTTGTTTCCGTTGAAAAAATAGACGTAAAACCTCTCATGAAAAAAGCGCCCTAGTCTACGAAGTTGTCACAGGACGCAGGAATAATGAAAAACATTGTGTTTTGAAGTATGAAGCGTACTATTTCCAGCCACCATATCCACGTTGACAAGACCTATATTAAAGGTTATAATGTCTGTCACTTTGCACAAGAGAGGAGTCACTCACGTGCCCCGCAAAGCAAAAACCCCGCAGGAAGAGACAGAGCTTATCGAAAAGGCTGCTACAGGCGACAAAAGTGCGTTTGGTGCGCTTTACAAGATATACCAACCTCGAGTCTTTCGCCACATTTTTTTCTTGGTGAGTAATCACCATACAGCCGAGGATCTTACCGCCCAAACGTTCCTCCAGGCTCTTGAGGCAATCCACAGATACGAGATCCGGAACGTGCCTTTCTTGGCCTGGCTCCTACGTATCGCCTACCATCTCTCGGTGAATCATCTGCGGAATCGAAGCAATGGAACTGACCCGCTGCCGCAGAGGGAACTACCAAACGATCAGCAGCTCCCCGAAGCGATAGCTGAAACTAGCGACGAGGCTAGACGGGCACAGGAACTGGTGCGCGGTCTCAAAGGCGACCGACGGAGAGTCATCGTAATGTTCTTCCTTGAGGACTTGAGTCTCTCGGACATTGCCAGTGTGCTAGGCAAAAGCATCGGTGCTGTGAGGGCACTTAAGTGCAGGGCCCTTCAGGACCTGCGTCAAAGAGCAGAATCGTAGCAATCGCGCAACAGCACTCAACCAAAACTGGGGCCAGCGCCAAGAAGCGTGTTGGCCCCAGCTCAATTTCTACTCTTGCTAATCTTTTTTATTAGTATATAATTGATAGGCCTCCCTAAAATATATGGCTACAACAAAGAAAATTACCGCAAAAACTACTGCTCCTAAGCAAAAGGCTGCTAACAAAGGGGCTTCCTTTTTTTCTGAGTGGAAAAAAGATTTCCTGCGCAGATGGCACAATAACCCCTCACTTTACACAATCGGAACAGTCGTATTAGTCTTTGTTATCGCTACTACACTATTATTTATATACAACAAAGGTCTATTTCTCGCGGGCAGTATAAACGGTAAATTTATAACCACCCCACAATTTTATTCTGAACTAACTAAAGCCCGCGGTGAAGAAGTCTTCGACACTATGGTAAGAGAAATTCTTATTAAACAAGAGGCGGCAAAAAAGGATATCGCTGTTGATGATAAAGAGATCGATAAAAAAATAAAAGAGATCGAAAAAAGATTGGGGGGAAAAGAAAACTTCAAGATGGCTTTAAAACAAAATAATACAAGCCTGCAAGACGTAAAAAAGCAGATCACTATTCAGCTACTGGCGGAAAAGATTTTGGCTGACAAAATAAAGGTAGCTGATGAACAAATCGACAAATATATCAAAGAAAATGGTGAACTAGTAAAAGGTCTTTCGAAGGAGGAGGTGAAAGATCAACTAAAATCGCAAAAATTAAACCAAGAATTCCCTACTTGGTTTGATAAGCTCAAAAACAAAGCAAATATCACTACTTACTTTTAAATTTACCCATAATATAAATAAAAATTTAATAACCTAAGATCGTAATATCTGTGAACCTAACCATCAGAATTTAATTCGTTTAAGTCTTGCTCAAATAACGAAGCTAGGTGGCGTAAATAGCAGAATAAAAAAGGGTTGGACGAGAGTCTGTTATTTAAATTGAATTGATTTTAGAATCAGGTCAAACGCTTCTATTATATCGCTAGATAAAGACGCACCTAAATAATCAAACGCAATCATAACTACAAAAGGTGTGTTATTTTTTTGAAAAGTTACTGCTATCAAGCGACTATCTTCGATTCCTTCATATGTAGATTTTTTTGCTTTCTGACAAGCAACCAGTATGTCTTCACTTGATTTCAATTTAGTACCTTGGTATGTTATTTTTACCGCAGGACCGCTTCTAAATTGCATATTTAAGTTTGCTTCTTTATCCTCTAGCTTAATGTTATCCAGGTTGGTATCTGTCAGACTCCAACTTTGGGGGTATTGAAAGACGTAATCATAAGAAGTATTTTCATAAGTTTCCCATAGCTCCATTTCTACTTGTTCGGTTTCTGTAAGAGTAGTTGCACAATCTGTTGTTACTGCGTTTTTCTTTTTCAATGCTACTATATCTAATTCTTCTTCCAACCGGACGATTCTCCTTTCATTAGATCTTTGCCTATCCATTAGGTCTTTCCCAAATGAATAGGTACGGAAAACAAAAAAACCTGTGATGAAAACTAAGACGACAAAGATAACTATTAAGATAGTTTCTCTTTTACTTGTCATGGTCAAGCTCTATTTATAGTTTAACTTTACTTCGCAGTTAATACAATTAATAAAAGGTCTAACGATGGGCTTTCAAGCTGTTTCTTTTATCAGCCCACTCCTGCCAAACAACTAGTAATGGGGCCGCATTGAAAATAGATGAATAAGTACCCGAAATTATTCCAATAAGCAACGCAACTGTAAACCAGCGAAGAGTCGCCCCTCCAAACAACAATACCGCCAACAAAACTAATACCACAGTGACTGACGTGTTAAGTGACCTGGCAAATGTCTGCGTAATAGAATGGTTTACTGTGGATGTGAAATTTTCACCAACATTATTTTTTAAATTTTCACGTACCCTATCAAAAACAACAATCGTATCGTGAACGGAAAAACCAATTATTGTCAGTAAAGCGGTTACGAAAAATGAATCAACTTCCACGGCAAAAAAATGTCCCAAAATTGAAAATATACCAACGATCAAAATCGTATCATGTAACAAAGCTGTAACTGCACATACCCCAAATCGCCAAGAAGAAGCTGGTTTTGGTACAGATCGAAAAGCAAAAGCAATGTAAAGCACGATCACTACGGCTGCTACTATCAAGGCAATAAATGCCTTGCGTAAAAGTTCTGCCCCAATTGTCGGCCCAATTGTTTCATGACCCACTTCTTCAACACTTCCGAACTTTCCTTTAGCCCCCTCAATTACTGTCCTTCTTTGTTTATCATCAAGTGGTTTCGTCCTAACTAAATAAGTACCTGCATCGGTTGTTGCAATTGAAGAAACATGAATATCTTTGTTTTTGATAACTTTTTCGAGGTTATTTTTATCAATTTGCTGGTTAAATGATAGCTCAATCAATGTTCCACCAGTAAAATCCACACCAAGGTTTAATCCCCACAAAGCTAAAGCGACTATACCCGGAATAATTACCAAACCGGAAAAAGCAAAATACCATATTTTTTTTGACATAACATCTACCATATTCAAGACCTTCCTAAACTTTTTATCTCATCAATTAATTCTTTTTCTAATAAAACGGCTCTTTCTGTCAACAATTCTTCAATATTCTCTATTTTCCCCCGTAAAAACTCAGCCACTATTGCCGTGGATCCGCCATGAATTTGTTCAAGAAAAAGTTCTTTGTCTTCTTCTTCAAGTCTTTCCAAAACACCATCCAGCATTCGGGCTTCGGCAATATCATAAATTATCTTCAAAAGATGTTCTTTTTCTGACTTATCGATATCTAACTCGTCTAGCTTAGTTGAAACATTTTTCTTGCGAAAATAACCTTCGACCAATATACTCATTTTCCATACCTCCCAAGTGGTATTTGATCATTCGGATCATCAACGAAATACATCAAGACATTAGATCCAGTTTTTGATAGTTCAAGCTCTTCAACAACCTCTGGCGAACCTCCAAATTTACTACCGGTATGAGGTTGGGGTCCGGCGTCTTCCAGCACACCTATTACCACCCTTCCGTTTTTTGGATTTACCACAACCATCTTACGATGTCTAAACCAATCCTTTACTTTTGGGGATCCCCAACTTGGTGACAAAAACGTTTGCGCTACCAAATAATATTTTTCCCGATCGATGTCTTTTTGAGTCAAGGCTTTTTTGCTCGGCGCCGGGTAACCCCACGCTCCTGGACCACCTGCCATACTCGCTTTAGAAAATCTTTTATACTCCTGCGCAGAATCAAAGTGGGTAAACAAATTATCTCCCGGAAACCGGCTCAAATGTGATTCATATCCCATTCTGCCATAAGTTGCGTTTAGTCTAATACCGTTAAGCTGGCGGGACACAGGAATATTTAGTATTGACGTAAGTTGGGATGAAATATTCGCTTCATCGTATAAATTGGTATTTTTCAACATATTTTTCACCTGCTGCGTGATGTCTTCTTTTGCTTCAACGGTAGTTTTTACATCTAGATCTGGCAAATCCCTACGGATTTCTTTTTGGTGATTTATTTTCTTACTTAGTGCTTGGTGGCTCGGCGAACCACCAGCTGAAATTACAATCGCACTCGTAGCCACACCAGCCGCCAAACCTCTAGCGCTTTTTCCGACAATTTCTTCTGCACTTAGACCTTTCTTTTTGGCCCATTCTGTTACTACTTTATGTTTTTTTCTTATGTCCTCTATAGCTTCTGTTTTTTTAGCATTTAGCTTTTTGGAAAGTATCTTAAAATGTTTACTAGGTTTATTTTTTTTATTGAATAATCTCATTTTTCAACCTCGATAAACCACCCTTAATAGGTTACGGGTAATGGTAATAGCGGTAAACATCGAAATAATTATCCCGATTGCGAGCGCCACCGCGAATCCTTTCACCGCCCCGCTTCCAAACCAAAATAAAATCGCTGCTGTTAGTAAAGAAGAGACGTTTGAATCACGAATCGAGCTCCAAGCTCTTGTGAAACCAATTTCAATTGCTTGAGTTCTAGACCGGCCAGCTCTTATTTCCTCCTTCATTCTTTCAAATATTAAAACATTAGCATCTACCGCCATACCAATCGAAAGAATAAAACCAGCAATACCTGCCAAAGTAAGGGTAATCGGAATTAATTTGAATACGGCAAGAACAAACAATGTGTACAAAAGCAAAGCAATCGCAGCTAACAATCCTGGCAGTTGATAATAAACCAACATAAAGGCAGCTACAATTGTTATTCCCACTACTCCTGCAACCAAACTTCGATTAATTGATGTTTTCCCCAAAGTAGGACCGATTGTTTTTTCAGAAATGATATCAATTTTTTTTACCGGCAACGCACCGGCTGAAAGCTGTATTGCTAGTCTTTTTGCGCCGTCACTATCAACTCCGGTAATAATTCCTTCCTGGCCTATCTCACTTTGAACAATGGGAGCAGAAATGGGCATATCATCCAAAAATACGGCTAGGGGTTTGCCGATTAATCTTTTGGTAACTTCGCGGAATTTATTGGCGCTTTCACTTTTCAGCTCAAATCTTACTACCGGACCACCTGATGTCTCGCCTGACTGTGCTGGCTGAAAATCGGCTGTAGCGCTTTTTAAATCTTTTCCGCTTATTCCAGTAGGTTTAGTATTTCCAATGAAAGGAATTGTACCGGCTTGTATATTCGTATCAATAAATTCTCGGAACTCAAGTTTTGCTGTTTGCCCGACTAATATTTTGGCATCTTCAACATTTGTAATTCCTGGTAGCTCCACAAGTATACGATAATCTCCACCTACTTTAGAGGTTTGCACGATAGCTTCGGCAACACCAATTGAATTTACGCGGCGTTCAATTACCTCTTTGGCAGCTTCTAGCGCTTTATCTCTTTCCCCTGATTTAATCCCACTCATATCTGCTTTTAACGTAAGTGATGTGCCACCTTTCAGATCCAAACCCAACTTTACATCAAGATCACGCTTTATCTCATAACCAAGTAGCTTCATATTTATTGAAGGCACGGCTAATACTCTATTTACTTTCACTGGTCCAAAGGAAAATTTAATTGGTATTCTTGGCCAATCCACAACCAAGGCTAAGGTTGTTAATACTATTATTAATAAAATTATAATTTTAGGATTTTTCAACATATATATCGTCAGTTGCGCAGATTTTCTTCATCACCTATCAGCACTACGCCTATACTTTCAAGTACTCTGGACAAAAACGGGTCTTTTCGTCTTTTCCGAAATGTAAATTCGTCTTCGTTCATCACCGTATAATTTATTTCACGTCCCACGCTGTCTTCTGCTTTTTTAACTAGAGATGCTAGTTGCGGCAGAACCACGTTTCCAACAACAAGCAAATCCACATCATTTGAACCTGCAGGACGTCTTCTGATAAACGCGGCGGAAAGTGATACATATTTTATTTTCCCCAGCTTATTCCTCTCTCGAATTATATCCCCGCCCAAACCACTTGCCTTGGCGATTATTTCCGCCAGCTCTGGTTGAAATATATAATCTTTACGGAAGCCGTAAAATTTCCTATTGGCGCGGTTTTCGCTACTTACCAAACCAGCTTTCTCCAATCGAGCCAGTTCGGCCCGAACTGCATTTATTTGTTCGCCTATCGCCCTTACAAGTTCTCGAACGTAAAATATTTTCCCAGGGCTATTCAAAAAAATTGCAAGTAACTTTGCTCTTGTCTTAGAAATAAGCAACGGGCGCAATAAACTTGCCGTTAAATTAAGCTGCTCCATAGACACCTCCTTTTTGATAATATTTTTAGGCAGGGTTTAAATATTATTAATACGATATGGGCGAACTATCAGGTACTACCTCTACCCAAATACTTCCTCTATTGATCAGCATCTCCTGGCCTTTATCATCATAAAACCTAGTCCGGCTTGTTCTGGAATTTTTTTTCCAAGTACCCAAAACCGCTACACCGTCTTTAAACAAAATTGCTTTTCCAGTCGAAACAGTATCAATTCTAATTCGACCATGGCCCGATGGGTCTGGGTTTACTTTAACAATTTGTACAATGATGTTTTTTGTTTCAAGTTGTTTGTTTCCTACCGTATCAATATGATTACCACCACCGTTTACCCTCAAATAAGTATTTGTACTTTTTTGATAAATCCAAGACACATCATAACCCCAAGTACCTAGAAACCCTAAATTTAGGTTAAATTTGTCCGGCCTATTTTCTAAACGGGCTTGCGAGTCACTAAATTGCCACGAATCTATTACTACTGGGCCATTAAATCCTTTTATCGCTGCCACCCCCCGTAATTTTTGGGTGGAAGTATAAACATTGTGTGGCGAAGGTCTTGCGCTTGAACGTTCATAGGTAGGCGCACCGATATAAAATTGGTCAAGATCCTTAATATTATATGTATGGACTAACTGCTGCGCTTCTGGACTACCACCAACGTGAGCATAACCAGCAGAATATTCACTAACCCAATCTAGAAAATATGCTCTATTACTTCTAACTGGTCCTAATTCCGTATCTTGGGATAGGAAAATGGCTAGGAAACGGGTAATCCCGCCCTCTGCTAAAGCTTCATAAACCACTTCAGCCTGACCTAAACCTGTCTGAGGCCGAGCATCAGTATGATTTTCAATAATTACTGCCAAAGGCAGGCGGTCCTTCCATGCATTGGCTTCCTGAGCGGTGTATAGCATTCCGTTTATTGGATTAGGAAAATCAGCAACCTGCGGAAAGTTATCTTCATTTATTAAAGAGCCTATACGTATTTTTTCTTTAGTTACCGGGACACTCTTTCTTCCAACCACAAAACCAACAAATGTCCATATTACAATAAAAATAATAAAAATTATTGTAATTAAAAACTTATATTTGATCGGCAGTGTTTTAAACCTTCCCATTAGCTACAGTCAAACCTAACTTGAACAATACTAGTACCCAGAAGAATACAAATTTTTATGTAGCACGTCAAGTATTTTATATTATTTGCAAATAAATATTTTTTTGTGTTAGCATATTATAGTTATGCCTAGAAAAACAAAAGCCCAAAAAATGGCGGCTACTTTAAAAAGGTTGAGGAGCCAAGCTTCTTCTTTTCAGACCCCAACCAAAACAGACGAAGCTCCAATTGATGCTGCTAAAAAAGATGTGCCTAGCCTTGAATATTCCTTAACTGACGTCAAGATTAAAAGTCCAGTTCGACCAGCAAAACCAAATATAGATACGCAGAGTGTAAATTATGATTATGTAGCGGGTGATCTGAAAAAAATATTTATCCTAACCATTTTAGCAATTTCCCTGGAAGTACTTTTGAACTTGACAATGAGGCTCCAGTTTGCTAAGCTGCTTCTACGCAGGTTCGGAATAGAAATTTAAACTAGGAATTATTAATTTATTTTTGAGAGGAGGTGAAAACTCAGCGATCAGAGATTAGAGAACAGGTATCAGGTTCAAACAAACTGATCACTGATCCCCAATTAATATGGCTTCAATGTATTGTGTAAAATGCCGAGATAAGAGAGATGTTGCTAATCCAGAAACTGTTACTATGAAAAATGGTAAGAAAGCACTTCGCGGTACATGTCCTACATGCGGTACGAAAATGTTTAAAATCGGCGGTTAATTTAGAATATTTTTACCATAACGAAAGGCCCCTTGATTGTAAGTTTATATAGTCGGGGGTTTTTCGTTTGGCTAAAAAATCTACTTAATTATCCGCTTTAGAACGATACTGTAAAGCTTCAGCAATATGTTGGGTATTGACTTGAGCGGAATCTTCAAGATCAGCTATCGTACGGGAGACTTTTAGTATCCGGTGATATGCGCGGGCGGAAAGGCCCATTTTACTCACCGCTGCCCTTAGTAGATTAAGACAATCTTGGTCAGGCCTACAGAAAATTTTTATTTCTTTTGGGGTCATTTCACTATTGCTGGTAAATGCGCTTTCTTTGAATCTACCTAGCTGAGCTTCTCTGGCTTTCTGGACTCGCAACCGGATAGATTCAGAAGCTTCCGCCTCGCTATCTCCGGTTAACTTATCGACTTTTACTGCTGGCACTTCAACGTGCAAATCAATCCGGTCAAGAATTGGGCCGGATAATCTTTTTTGGTAACGAGTTACATAACCAGGAGAACAAGTACATTCTTTTGTTGGGTCGCCCAAGAAACCGCACGGGCAGGGGTTGGCGGCAGCAATTAAAGTAAATTTTGCTGGAAAAGAGAGGCTTCCAGCTGCACGGGAAACGGTAACTACTCCATCTTCCAATGGCCCACGCAGACTTTCGAGCACATGACGCGGAAATTCTGGAAATTCATCTAAAAATAGTACGCCTCGGTGGGCTAGGGAAATTTCTCCAGGTTTTGGATGAGCACCACCACCAATCAAACCAATCGCACTCGCGGAGTGATGTGGGCTACGAAATGGACGCACTTTTACTACTGGCTCCTGAGGATCCACCTGTCCAAGAATCGAGTAGATTTTGGTAGCTTCCAGCGCTTCTTCGACGGTAAGTTTGGGTAGAATACTGGGAAAAGCCCGCGCTAGAAGTGTCTTTCCGGCACCCGGTGGGCCTTTCAAAAGGATATTATGCCCACCCGCGGCAGCAATTTCTAGCGCTCGCTTTGCAGTTTCTTGTCCACGAATGTCTTTCATGTCAAATTCGTAGACGCCCCTGCTATCAAGATCGATATTTATCTTTGGGTGGGAGGCTAGTTTTTTATTTCCAGAAAGATGGTGGAACAAATCGATAATATTTTCCACACCTATCACACCAACACCGTCTACAATCGCGGCTTCTTTTGCATTTACTTTTGGAAGAAAAAGACGCTTAAAACCTTCACGTTTTGCAAGCATGGTAAGCGGTAAAACTCCACTAGTAAATCGCAAATTACCATCCAGTGAAAGCTCTCCAAGAAAAATTGCATCGGAAATTTCGCTCGAAAGTTGTCCAGAGGCAATCAACACACCAATCGCGATTGGAAGATCGTACGCGGGCCCTTCTTTTGGCAAATCGGCAGGGGCTAGATTGACAGTAATTCTTTTTGTTGGAAATTCTGCGCCGACATTTTTCAAAGCCGCTCTCACTCTTTCTTTACTTTCTTCGACTGCTTTATCCGGCAACCCAACAATATTAAAAGCAGGCAAGCTTTGGGCAGCGACATCCACCTCTACTTCAATCGGAACGCTATCCAAACCAATTGTCGCTCCGGAAATTACTTTGGCAAGCATACGAACATTTTAGCTTGTTTTGTTTTAGTGTCAAGGTAATTTAGTGAACCCAAAGTTAGCCTACTATCTTTAGATTATTGTTGGTTAACTTCTGTAAGTTTCTATCGAAAGAGGTTATCTGCGTTATATTTTGATCTCTTACTTGAGCAATTATTGTGCAATCAGCAAAAGAGATCTGATCGTTTGGTTTTTGTTGTTGAAATAAGTCCCAAGCCTCTTTTTGAATATGTTTGTCAACCTGCAAAACCTTGAACCAAGGATTTATTTTTTCGTATGCAAGTTGCCCCAACCTTATCGAAACCTCCAAGCTTTTGGTCCTCAAAAGAAGAATCGTTAGAGCTTCGTTTATGCAGTAATTATTAGTCACGTAGAGAGGTTTTAGCTTATCCAAATCAGCTGCTAACTGAACTGCTTGTTGATGTAAAGAATCGTCTAATCGATAAAGGGCAACCAAAACATTGGAATCGACAAATATTTTTGGTCTATTCTCTGCCATAAAGGTACTCGTTTATTTCGGCAGCGTAGTTTTTCTTCTTTCCCTTTTCTTTACCCGTTGCCTGTTTGGCCATTTCAAGTAATGGGGAACGATAGGTAGGTTTTATAGGTTCAAATTTACTATCTAAATAATTTTTATAAAGGTTAGTTCTGTTAAATATTTTTCCCTTACCAAACATATAGCTGGCCAACGCTTCGCCAACGATTTCTTGAAGGGTTTTATCCTGCTCCAAAGCTTTTCTTTTCGCTTCTTTTATTAAAGTTTCATCTAATCTAAGGGTAGTCTTAGTAGCCATATAGCCATATTAACAGCAAGCCGTATCTATGTCAACATGATCTTAAAGAATTTTAATCTCAAACTCAAATGTATTTATTTTAGACCTAACCTTAGGACAAAAATAAACCCTAATACCATTTCACTAAGACAAAAAAGAATATGCCCAGAAATATTACCATAAATAGAGGAGTAATAATAAAACCAGTTTTAGAGATTATGAACTCCCTTAGATCATTTGGCATATTAAAATTATACTAAAATATTTTGAATAATTGGTGGTAGATTACGTACAAATTGGAAGGTTGGTGGCGGTGAAGGGTTCGGACCTAGCACCGCCCAAGGCTCTCCGCTCTCTCGTCTAGCTTTCAGATGCAACCTTTATGGCCCGTCGCAGGCAGTCTTTAGTTACCTTACCGCTGTGACTGACGCACATAAAAGCGTCAGGTTCGTCGCCCTCACAAAGGATCTGCATCTCCACCTCAAGGGTTAGAGATTCTAGTCGCATTACTAGACCGTCTTTTCTCAGTGGATTTGGTCCCCACATCGCCACACGGTCGTTCTTCGTCCAACGGATTATCTCCCCTTCAGTATCCGAAGGCAGAAATTTATGAATCCGATGGGCACGATCATTAAGTGCGACAATCAACCTCTTCCAGAGCTTGAGTATCTCCAACTCTGTTCTGGTAAAGGTAGGTCTAGGCATGTGATTCTCTCCTCAGCCACCGTCAACACGTGCTTTTCGCACTCCACTCGAGGTGGGCTGACCCGCAGCAATTAATTTTGGATTATACCAAATTATTTCTTTATTTGCCCAGCAATTCTCACCCAAAAGAAAAACGGCCCATTTCTAGGTCGCTTCTCTTCCCAAGAAAACCTCCAACAGAGATTTGCTTGGGGGGTAGGGCAGTCTGATTTGGGTCAGACTGTGGCAGAATCCCATACCTCTCTCCTCGCTCGACAGGTTAGTAGCGAAGGCCTCGCTGTCTCGCAGCAGCAGCAAGCTTCCCAAAGGGTTTATGCTCCTTCGCACGAGATTGGATCAACGACACGAGGTCGCTGTCGGACATACGCCTTGTTTGCTCTCGGTTGAGGGCATCCAACATTGGATCGGTTGCACCAGTGTGTCCTTGGGCCTCACGTCCCTTGATCTTCTCCCGCAATTCCTCGTCGGAGAGTTCTGAGTAATTGACCATCGTTCACCTCCTTCCTCCTCCTATTAGTCTCTCATATACCAAGAAGCCCGAAGAGTGGTGACCCAGCACCAAGCAGAAATGCAATATCGTACAAGTCACCACTTCTCTCGTCGTCATAAACGGGATGGTCTTCTAGGAATCCGAACAGGTGCGCTACAACTACAACCCAGGCGGTGAGTCCGTTTATGAAACCCCAGAAGAAGTCTTCCATTGCATAGGAGAGGTCTTCCATGATCACGCTCCTTTCCGCGCTATTTGTAGTGAATTATATCTACAATTGATGGGGTTGTCTAATCTATGGAGTGTTGGTTAGAAGTTTTGGTAATTTTTTCACAATCTCAAACTCAAATGTGTATATTTTAGACCAAATTCAGAAATGTTTTAAAAAAGAAGGCACGATCGCTTGGAACGTACCTGTGACCTCTTCCCCGTTTCTCTGCTTCAGTACTTACTAGGTTGTAAAAGCTGGTAGTTTTGATAATTGCTAATTACAAGTGCACACTCTTAACACGCCATGAATGACCGCAATCATTGCAAGTGTGCAAGTAAACCATAATAATACCAGCTTCAGTTCTAGGCGTATAAATGGTCATTACTTCGTTTGTAATATCCTTCCGTTTGAAGGATGTTGACCTGCAACGTGGGCATCGGTTAGCTACCGAAGTTTTCCTGTTTCTCCTAATCCCCTCGTATATTACCCAGATAACCATAAACACAAGACCAAAACTGAGGAGGTACTCTAACCAATTCATTGTATAACCCTCCTTTGAAATCTGTCCTCCAATAGTCATCCGGTTGGTAAAGAGCCTGCCGTTACAGCCTAATTGTACACCTAGGGGTCAATTTATTGAAAAAGAAAAGACCCTCGGATGTGGATACCCAAGGGTCTGGATAAGGCAGCTCGCCTCCCGTTCTCCTTCAGCTGAACTCGTACGGTGAAGCCTTCGAGTGAGGATTCATCGAACATTCTGACCTTTGATCAAAGTTTCTTTAGTCACCAAATATAGCCTGTTTTAGGACCGCTAGTACACCGAGTCCAAAAAATACTGCCAGCGCTATCGCAGCATTCCTTAGCTTTTTCTGTCTATCTTCTGCTTTCTTCCAATCCTGAGCTTCTTTCGACAATTCCTCAAAACTGTCGGTATCGGTTTTTTGGAAGATTTCTTCAATCGAATTACCTTCCACAGCCCCTCTAATTGTCGCGTTGAAATCTTCTTCACCTAGCTCAGAACGTAAGTAGCGGAATACTGTTTGGTACTCTTGATATTCTTCCGGTGTCGAAGCAACTAGAATAACTTCGCGACCCCCTTCGGAATATGTTATTGAGTGCTCTTTACCGCCACTGAAATAAACCGCTGCTCCTTCACGAAACCACTTGGGTAGCTCGTCACCCTCGCAACGCATTGCTTGAAAATACGCGTGTACCAATTCGTGCGAGATGGTTTCTGGTAACGTTTTCTTGCTCAGCTTTTTTTCTTTATCTGTGAAGCCGTGCTCATCCAAGACGACTATGAACCTGCATGGTAGTGTAACGCCCAAGGTATGGAAGTCTAGGAACGACTCGAGTACTATTGGAGGCGTATCAAGAAGAGAAGGGAAGTGATTTACATAAACGTACCCTTCTGGAGGAGGCAACCCAACCTCTTCGCGCAACTTGACAACGGCTCGATCGTCTGATGTCTCCAGATCTACTAGATCAACCTCATGGTCGTTGCCGCCAATCAAGACTAGAAACTGCTCTACGGCGAAGGTTAGGGTGGAATATTCACCCTGCGTACCCCACTCATCCAAGCAGGCCAAGACCTCGCTATAGAAGTTGATCCAATCCTTAACCTCTCCTTTTGTTCGCAGGACTGGGTTTTGCAGATCTTCAAGAGGATCCTCTACGGCCACAAACGCCTCGATAATCTCAAGACATCTATCCGTCGATTGCGACGAAGGAGAAGCGCTAGCGGTGATTACTTGGGAGTAAGCGACCCCTTTCTCAACGGTGAATGCTAGAGCCAGCGCTGCTAGAAAAACGGTCAGCTTCCTTACGAGTGACACCTTGATCTCCCCCTTACGTATAGTTGGAAAGGTGCTTGATTTGTTGGATTATGAGGCAAAAGGATTTATCTGTCAATCTATATACGAGTATTTAAAGGGCGGCCGATTGGTCGCCCTTTGGGTGGTCTTGTCAGGCTGCGGACCTAGAATTCGTACAAGGCCTCAACGATTGGTAAACCATCTTTGATTACCACAATAGCTATTAGTTGCTTTCCAGGTAGATCGATGTCAAATCCGGAACCACTATCAAGTGGCATAGAGATAGCCCGATGCCCATCTAATGAAATTGTTTTTATTGGCTCATCAAACGGTGGTATATCGCCCTCTTCATACCAATAAAAACACATTAATGTATCGGAGGCTGTCAAACCACATTTAGTTCCAGAGGAAAACTGACCATCTTGGTAGAAGATGGCTTGGACTTGGTCAAACTCAACTGTTTCTTCACCGCTATTTCCGATTTCAACTTCAAGATCGGTTCGGAAATTAATCATACCCATGATTGGGTTCATGTCGGGCATGCTCTCTATGTTGAGAATATTTATATCCAAACCGTCGCCGTTTGCATCTTCCCCCTGGTCCGTTGTTTCCTCCGAATCTTCATCGACCTTGGTTGTCGCCTCAAACGTCGGTTCGTCTCCGACATCAGCTGCGTGCCTTCCATCGTCTACGCAAGCCGCGATAATAATACCGAGAATAATTAACACAACCGACCAAACGATCGCTCTTCTCATTGTCTCCCTCCGACTTCTAGGTTCTGGCTAGCTATTGCCTGTTCGTTTGAGAAATTATACCATAAGATGAAAATAGTGGCTTTTTATTCCTACAAAAGAAACGACCCTTGGATAGATCATATCCATGGGTCATGATGTTCTCCCTCATCTTCCCGGTCCTCGGACAGCGTAGGGCACAGAAGCTATCCGCAGCCGCACCCGTAGCCTTCTTAGTCCAGAGATACGTGGATCAACCACGATTCTTGTTCGCACTCCTAAATCCTCCTTTATGTCGTTTAACCTCTCTACGAAATACTATAGTTGGTTACCATGTTTTTCTGCAAATGCCTGGAACCTCCGTGCCCACCTGCTAGCGAGTTCCTCATCATGTTTAATGATAGTAAGTCCAGGCTTGTATTTTGGGTTTTCTAGGTACAAATCCCGGCCGTCTGCTATTGCGTAACGCTGTTGTAACCTGCGTTGGCACCAGTAAAGTTTGAATCGTTCACGATTGCTTCCAATCAGTCCCCACAACCTAGGATTGAATCTTTCAAACTCAGCTTGGGCTGCTTGAAGATCCGGTACATCCTTGCTGAATATAATTTCTACTGCTGCGCAGCCAGCCAATATCGACCTCAGCGCCTCGATAACGTCGTACTGATTGAAGAAATCGCGGTCGCAATCACCCCAGACGATTTGCAGTTCCCTCCTTACCCTCTGGAGTAGTTTTAATAGTCCCCTCTTTGCACTCTGATCAGTAACAAACCATTCTTCGTTGGATGGCGGTCTTTTATCCCATCCAGGTATCTGATGATGTATTAAAGCATACTCGTACTCACTTGCCATCAGTGGTGACCTCCCCCTTAATATGACTGCGACCCGCTCAGCCGATCTTTCTGGTTTCTTCTGATGTGGAGTCTAGCACAATAATTTAAAATTTTAAAGTTTTGGATATTGGCTGTGTATATAGAAAAGCCAAGTATAGCGAGCAATTTTGCATAAGAAAGAAAGGACCCCCTGAACGTAATTTCGTCCAAGGGTCCGATAAGGCAATTTGGGTTTGCCTCTTCTCCTATCCCCAATGCGTCTAGCCGAGGTATCTGACTTTTACAAGTCGCAGTGATCCTCGGTACGTCGCCCCTCTGATGTGACGGATGGTGTCTCTCCCTCGGCCGCAGACACACGTGTTTGGTGGGCGAGCCGGGTAACAGGAGTCGCAGTACACCCGGTGGCATTCCCAGCACTGCTCCGCGACGCCAGTATCGGGAGCGAATTCCTCTCTCGTCAGCATCGTGTAACCCTTGCCGCTAAACCCCAGTACCTGCATCTCGCGTGAGCAGGTTGCGCACTGTTGCACATCTGGTAGTCTGGGGATCAGATCGTGTAACCACTTAGGAATACCCATAGTTGCCTCCTACGTTTCCTCCAACAATGCTTCCTAGCACTAACCCCACATGTAAAGACGGCTATCCCAGTAAAAAACATCTCAAACCCTTTTCTCCAGAAGTTAACGTTCCTGCATTTGGTTGATGACGGTAAAGAGCCCGTTGCTGATCATTCCTCCGATAGGTGAGACTATTGCTCCCAAAAGCACCACCTCCCGTTTGAATTCATCATCGATTCCCAAAGCTTTCGCTCCAATGATGAAGCAGATTATGTAGCTTGCGGCGAATCCTGCAAGAAAACTGCTGAAAATGTGCAGTGGGTTTTCACCGCCGCCGAAAGTAATACTCTGCACCCTAGCCATCCCGCCTATTGCGCCACCAACGAACAGGGCAATAACCGATGCTACTCCTACTATCCCTTTTAGCTCCCAGTCGTGAGGCTCTAGGAATTTCCACGATTCGTGAACCGGTAGGAATGTTGTCAGAAGAATCAATACGACAAAGTAACCGACGAGGAAAGAAAGAACAAACCCAAAAATCTTTAGGCCGGATGGTTCATGCATCGTAGCCTCCTTGCGGCAATTGTGCTAGCCGCTTCTGAATTGCAGCTATACCAACCGAGTCGGAAAGTGATTGATCGATTCTCAGACTCATTTGGTAGAGACGCTTTGCTTCCGAGTGATTACCTTGAAGGTGAGCGATTTCGCCAAGACGGAAGAGAGCGTCGCTCTTTGCGCCGATTACTTCTCCATCACCGGGATACTGATCCTCCAGCTCTTCTATCATTCTCAAAGCCGTTTGGCCGTGGTTTCTTGCGAGATCTGGTAGATACCGATGGCGGAGAAGAAGGGCCAGCTGGATGTGTGAAACTACAATGTTCATTCCAGCCCTTCGTCGATCTTCTTCCGTTCTGGCCAGCGCAAAAAGTCTTTCTTGGACTGAAAGCGCTTCTTTGTAGCCTTCCTCTGCCCGAACCAACCTTGGGTTTTCACAAGCATAGGCGATTTCTTGAGCGTTTCTTTGCTCAGAGAAATCGACAATGTAGGTGGTCTCGTGGAGAGATTTGGCACTATCGTACAGACGTTGTGATCTCGGTTTGGAAAAGTGGACGAACGCCATTACAGAAACCGGCCAAATGAGGATTAGTAGATGCTTTGGTTCATCAGGGAAATCTAGCTTAAAAACCGTTCCCCAGACTAGCATTATTACCCAAAGACTCATTGCGAAAGTGGTTCTTGGGTTTGTTGGGCCCTCAAGGCCGACTCGTCGAAACCCTTTTCGGCCAAATTCCCAGGCGATAAGTGCGTTGCCAACGATTCCCACAAAGAGCCAATAGTAGATTTCAAAAGCTTGTTGCATCACTCTTTACCTTTCCCCACACTATTAATTGAGTTTTGAGAGTGCTTGCTTGTATCTTAATTCTACATCTTATAGTCAAGATATTTGTGAAAATCTAACTTGATCTCAAATTCTAACTTGTATCTTAAATCTAATTTCGAAAGATACTATTGTTTACTTTTAGGATTAAAAGACACACCTTAACAAAGCTACCAAGGTTTATTAGAATCTTGTGAAAATTTAAATAGGAACGTTGGTGGAAATTATCCTCCTAAATCTATTTCTCTGATAAATTACCCTCTACTGTTTGGGTGGTGGAATACGTAGTTTAAACTCAAATGGTATCCTAACAGCCTTACTTTGTCTGGTTTCGTTCCGACAATTCCAATTAATGCCATGTTTTGGATTCTGACAACCTTTTCTTTAGTTATAAATAAGAGGACTCGATTTATTAATTACAGGTGGTCGTTCCGTTCGGAGATGTGACAACTTGTCTTTGATTGGAATCCCAACTAGCATACAGAGTTGGTTCATTGCCAGTCGCCTTATATGCACAGATTTTACTTGTACCAGTAGTAATAGTGATTCCAGAAGGAATTAAAGAAATATAGTTACCCTGGATTAATGTGGCTGAGTCCGCACAACCGCCTTTTTTAGTAGATGCGTCCCAAGCTGATTTAGAATAAGTTTGGTCTGCCGAAACTCCCATGGCTGTTTGATTAGCAATACAAGCAGAAATTGCAGTACCAACCTCTCGAACATCGCTGTTTACCTTGGCTGCGTCAGCTTCTTTAATTCTCCCAACGGGATTTATTGCAACAATTACTATCAGAATCATAATAAAAATCGTCGCTGGTATTATTAAAAGTGCCAATACTATTGACCACATATCCCATTTATGTTGTGTTTTTTTAAATTGCTCCACCGATTCATATCTTTTTGCTTGCCAAGCCCATTCTCTGCCTTTAATACCGAGAATAATCGACATTACAAATCCAACATAAGGCACCAGAGCAATTAATCCAATCCAAACACTATTACCTACAGCCCAAATCCATGAAAGTAAAAACCCACCCCAACTCCAACCTTTTACTTCTTCCGGCACAACAGCAGAACTTCCTTGCCCAGAAGTATTGTCAGTCGTAGCTACTACAGGACTCACCGAAGGCGCGATAGGATCAATAGTAGTTGAGCTAGAAGCAACCGGGTCGGTTTTGATAGTATCTTGTTCTCCTGAAGGAGAAAAGCTTTGAGTAGGCGGGTCTGGTTTTTGAACCGGTGGATCTGGAATTCGAGCTGGTGGGTTAGAATCGCTAGACGGTAGGCTCGTATCTGTAGATGGTGGGTCTTGGTTTGTTGAAGATTGCGCTACTCCTAGATCCGGCGGTACGGTTTTGTTTTCATCGGGCATGGGAGGTGACAGCGGTGAATTTATATCTTGCGTATCCTCAGGCATTAACTAGATTATCTATTTTACGACTGCGGATGTCAAATAGGAACCTAGGAAAATTTACTAACTTAACGCTTTTTATAAGAAGTTGAATTACTTTTTCCAGAAGAGGTTTTTGTCAAAAACAAGATTTGGGTTTAGATCAGCTCCTTCTTTCTCGCAGCGGAATAGATTTCCTTTTTAGTAAGAATAGCTGCCCCTAAACCAAAAAGAATTACGAAAAAGACTACAAAACCTCCAACTATTGGAACTGAGGTAATAATAAGGTAAACTACTAACCCAACAATAAAAGCCCAGGCCTCGTGAACTTTACCACGAGTTTTCACAAGTATCCATGATCCAGCCCAGAAAATCACAAATATCCTACTTAAATATAAACTAATTAGATATAGCGCGCCGAGAATAAGGCCAAGGGGAATACCAACTATCGTTATAAAAAGGAGGACTATAATTATCGGCGTCAAAATCAGAGTAGCTGCACCAACCCCCAAACTAACCCAGGGTCGCTTTTTGAGAGTAGCGGCAGTCTCTTTGTTATATAAAGGAAAAAGTTTTATTAGTAGCAACCCAATCACTAAAGTCGAGATAAAGCTAACTATTTTAAGGAAAAGGTTAAACCCGGCAAAAGCACCTACAACTGCTTCCGCTTTCGGCTTGGCTGCTTGGGGCGGTGCCTTTTTGGTTATCTTACCCGAAACAATTGCACTCCCATCAATCGAAGCTTTTTGATCACTCCAATAGGTGAGGTCTCCACCTATATCTGCTTTGGAGGTTAAACGCATTACACCAACACCAGCCTCTATACTCCCGTTAATTTTGTTCGAAACTGTCAAATTTCCTGCGCCAATCTTTGCATCTTTGCCAACTACTGCCGCCAAACTAATATTCCCACCACCAGCAACAACCCCACCAGTAATTATCGCAGAATTAGTCAGCTCGACATTACCACCACCAACGGTAAGATTGCGACCGATCTTTCCACTGATCGTTACCTGTCCACCGCCAACACGCGCATCTTGAGAAACATCGCCAGAAACATTAACCAACCCGCCAGCAGCAATAAGATCACCATTTACCGTACCATCCACTAAAACCTGGCCACCAAAAGCATAAACATCTCCATTAACTGTCCCGGAAATCTCAACAATATCACCAGCAGCAAAATAATCCTTATTGATCACCTTGCCCACTGGAACACTAATTATTTTTGTTTCTTCGCTATTTTTTTCCTTTGCAATAGCAACAGGAGTAAGAAGTAGAAGAGATAACCCAGTTAATATAATTACAAGCTTCTTCATGCCAGGCCAATGTACACCATTACTATTTTGTTGTCAACTCGCGATTTATTTATTTTTGAGGTAAAAGGTAAGCAACGAACTACGAGAAAGTACTTCAACGCATTCGTTGCTCACCTCCAGATATTGTTAGTACGTTTGTTGACTCGTCTCCTCCAAACCCAAGAGCTTCATGAAATCAGCATGGCAGACGAGTATGTCCCTTGCTACGACTGTGGTATAACCTAAATCCACTGTAAGATCTATATCTCCTCCGGCTTCGTTCACCTTCTTTACCACCTCCATGAATCTCAATGCGTCACCTTCCCAAACATGCCCTCTCCGCCAACTATCCTCGAGCTCGATAAGGGTTTCAAGAAGTTCAGAGGTCATTATCTATTCCCTCCCTCCAGAATTGGTAAATTCTAACAAAGAATAATCAGTCAAGCAATGGGTAGCTTTTTAGTGTATCTGTTCATAGTTGAAACTAAATAATGGTACAATTTAGGTATGTAAGGGCTTTCATTCTGTCTTTACTCACCAATTAACTACTATGCTCGTAACGAATCTTTTGATGGTCATACTTGCTTTGTTTAATTCTTTAATTTTTGGCATTCTCTTAATTATTGTTTGGGTAGCCAATCCTAAAATAAGTATTAATCGAGTTTTTTCCTTTTTTCTAATATCGGGTGTTGTCTGGGGCTTATTCGTTGCTTTTTGGGGCATGAATATTACGCCTTTTCAAGAACGTTTTGTTGTAGCCGGTACTGCAATTTTCGGTATCTACCCTGCGGTTATTGGCTATTTTTTCTTTGGCTTAGTTTTCTTAAGAAAATCGTATAAACCCTGGCTTTTTTACGTGATCCCTACCTATATCTTCCTATCTTATCTTATGACCACCAACGCAATCACCTACGTCCGCGATGAACCTTTCCTTGGCGGCTCTGGTCCCCACCAAAGAGCGGGAAATGGCGATCTACTTCCTCTAGCACTAGCTTGGGGAGGTTCCCTAATTTTTATATTAATCGTCTATTTAATAAAAGAGCTCCGAAAAAAATTTAAAGATAAAGTCCATTCACAAAAAGTTAAGCTTTTCTTACTAACCACCACAATAGTTACAGCATTCGTAATTTTCTATAATGCCACCCCCGCATTGTGGAACTACCCAATCGATATCCTCGGGCTTTTAATCGCGGCCGTACTGTTAACTTACGGTATCCTCCACTATGAACTCGTTGATGTAAATATTAAGCTTCGCAATACTCTAGCCAATATTATTTTTGCTATCCTCTTTACTGTCGTTTATGTAGGTTTAGTAGTCTTTGCTCGATTTATCTTGGCAAGCCGTTTTGACGAATTTTTCTGGTGGGTATCGATAATAGCCGCAATTTATCTCACTTCAGTCCTCCAACCTTTGAGAGAAAAAATTTTAAGATTTATCGATGTTACCTTTTATCGGGTTAGATACGACTATCGGGAAACGATCAACAAATTTACTTCGTTGGTAGGCGAAGTCTTAAACCTGGCGGAGCTTTCAAGTTTCATTACAAAAACTATTGAAGACACTTTTGAGCCGCAATCTTTAAAGTTATTTATCTTTTCTAAAGGAACCTATCAGACTTTAAAAAACGATCCCGATAAAATTTCCTTCGCGAAAGAACACCCAATCATCAACTTCCTTCACACCTATGAAAGGGCTATCGGCGAAGAAGAGATAAATAAATCGTTGGTATCGTTTAACGAGGTGCAGCGCCTGAAACCTCAAGTCGTTGTCCCCTTGAAAAGCAGGGATGAACTTATTGGATTTATATTTATAGAGCGGAGGGTTTCTGGAGATTTCTATTCCCAAGAGGACAAAAATCTGCTCTCCACTCTCGGTCAAGCCTCAGCTATTGCTTTAAAGAATGCCCTTCTTTACGAAGAAGTTCTGGAAAACAAAAAGGAAATCGAGCAATTATTAGCTCATGAACGAGAAGTAAACGAAAGTAAAAATGAATTTGTAAACATAGTCTCCCACTACTTACGGACACCTCTTACTTCCACTAAAGGTTACTTAGATATACTCACAAAAGGTAGGATAACAGCTGAGGAACGGGCTGGCTATCTTACACGTGTTTACAATGAACAAAAAAGGCTTTCATCGCTTGTCGAGGATTTGATTAGTATTTCTTCACTGGAAAAAGGTGAGTTGCGCCTCTTCAAAAATAATTTGTCTTTACAATCCGTGGTTGAAAAAGTAGTTGACGACTTTTCGAGTCTTGCACAAGAGAAAGATCTTTATTTAAAAACAGCTATGAAGACGGCGGTCGGGACGATTAATGCTGACCAGCAAAAACTAACTCAAGCAATCATCAATTTAGTAGATAATGCAATTAAATTTACGAAAATCGGTGGCATAACTATAAAAATTGCCGGGAAGAGCTCGCAAGCAGAAATCTGTGTCGAAGATACTGGGATCGGTATCGACCCGCAGGAAATGCCCAAACTTTTCCAAAAATTCCACCGTGGTACAAGCGTAAAAACTTTTACCTATGAAGGTTCTGGGCTTGGGCTTTACATCACTAAGTTAATTGTTGAGGCGCATGGCGGAGAAATAAAAGCATCATCCGAACTTGGCAAGGGTTCTGGATTCTGTATTTATTTACCAATCGCTTAGAGTAAAATGTAACGGCCGACAAAAATTCAGAGTAAACTGTAGGTTCCAATCAGTATTTTCGTACATTCGCCCATTTGGCCTTTTTGTTCCCTTTTGATAAGATCTTTAAGCTCCTCGACGGTAACCCACTTCATTTCGGAATACTCCTCGTGATTAAGATTGGGCCTTCCTTTAAACACTAAAACGTTGTAATCCTCCATATGTAAACGATAGCTATCACGATCAGAGATACCTGTACCAATCGACTTAGATGCAATCTCGACGGCCCGCAATCCAAGTTTGTTTTTCGCTAGTCTCTTAGCGGCTTCTTCAGGCTTTTCGTCATCATGTAAGTAAGCAGACGGCAGAGACCAAAAACCGGGAAAACTATCTTTATTCAATGATCTTTTAGTAGTTAAGATTTTACCTTCAGAATTTTTGAAAATCAGGGAGATAGCTTTTCGTATCTGTGTCACAAACCAATTGTCGCATTAAAGAGTGTTTTAGTCAAAACAAAAAACTCCACAAGTTGTGGAGTTCTTTGATGCTCAAAGGTGGCTCATAAGCCAGGTTCTGTTTTAAGACGATCATCTGTCTAGATGTCACGTTTAATGACTACCTCCCCCGATTAAATCGGGGGTGCTCGCGTCTTTCCCACTATCCCGACTGTCAAAGTGAGGTTCGGCGATTGCAGCCCCTAGGATTGCCCGTTTCACTCCCAAACCTAATTGCCGAGGTTTAGGACTACGTCTCTGTTGCTCTCGAAACCTGTCAATTCAGGCTCCGTTCCTAGATCAATCTCGGCTCGATTAAACTAGGACACTAGCCCTTTCGGGTCGGACCTTACGATCCGTTGGGTGTCGGCTTGCTGCCTGGACTTTCCTCCCCTCGCTCGGCTCCGCCTCACTCGGGACAAGACCCCTTCATTCTAAAACCATAGGGGTTTATCCTGAGAAAGGCAAAGCCTTTCGAAGGGTGATCATCCGGCTACCTTTGAGCGAAGTATATTTTACCACAAAATGGCTTCATTTTCAATTAGCAGGTCAATTAATGTAAAATATAAAGAGATGCCGGAACTTTTTGTATTTATTATTTCTCTAATCGCTGTAATTGTAGGCGCGGATTGGCTTGGTAACTCCGCATCGCACTTTGCAAAAAAATTTGCCCTGCCAAAAGTTTTAATAGGCGCAACTATTGTTAGTTTTGCTACAACTTTGCCAGAAATTACAATAGCTGGAATATCTGGTTTAGAAGGGGCCTCCGAAGTTGGCTTAGGAACTGTGTTTGGCTCTCCACTAGTAAATATTGGTTTGATGTTTGGGATTCTCCTAATATTTTCTCCACCATTAACCGATAAATCTTATTTTTCAAGAACAATTAAATTTTTTTTGGTTGCACTTGGGCTCATCCTAATTTTATCTTTTACCGATGGTATTACCCGTATTTCTGGCTGTATATTAATTATTTTTGGGTTTATTTATCTTTTCATCCAGTTAATAGCTGGGAAAAGCGAAGAGTCTTTTTTGGAGCAAATAGAAAACCGGTTTGAGAAATTGACGAGCTTCTTTTCTCAACAAAAAAATTATTACGATATTATATATTTTATCTTGGGAAGTATACTTTTAGTTACAGGCGCACATTTTTTAGTAAATTCCACGATATATTTAGCCGAAATAATTGGCGCCAGCCAAGTAGTTGTAGGATTTATTATTATTGCCTTTGGGACATCAATACCTGAGATTCTAACTACTTTTAATTCGATAATAAGAAACAGACCTAGTATAAGCGCTGGTAATTTATTTGGCGCAAGTATCTTTGATATTACTTTTGCGCTAGGACTCTCAGGTATTTTTACTGGATCAAAGCTAGACCAGACAGGTCTTTATTTCACAATTGGAAGTTTAGCTATCCTGGGTGTTATAGGATTATTGTATATCTATACGCAATTTTCCCCTAAAATACTTGGGCTTACCTTAATTGCTACTTACTTAATTTCCATAATTATATTTGGAAATATTGGCTAGAAAGCCGATAAAGTGGGATTATTTTTTACTGGCAGCGATTAAATAGTCTTCAAATATTACGTGAATAATTGCTGCTGACGGTACAGATAATATAGCCCCGACCACTCCAAAAATACTACCCCCGACCAACAGCGAAAATATTATTACAATTGGGGAAAGACCAACCGCCTTCTCCATCAATTTGGGAACAATAAGATTATTTTCCAGTTGTTGAATCAGGATATAAAGGGCTAAGACCCCAATTGCTAAAATGGGCGATTGGACAAAAGCAATCATAAGTGCTGGAATCGCTGAAATAGTCGGGCCTATATTAGGGACAACTTCGAGAAGACCCGCTATTACGGCTAAAGGCAAGGCGTACGGTACTCTCAAAAGAGATAATCCAATATAAGTAGCAACTCCGATAATTAACATTAAGATCAGTTCTCCTCTGAACCAGTGGCCTAGTTTGTCTTCGATTTTATGTGCAAGTGTGTTTACTTTTTCCTTAGGAAAACTAGGAAAAAACACATGAACATTTTCTTTTAATTTGTCTCTTTCTAATAATAGATAAAAGGTAAACACTGATACAGCAATAAAAAGTAGAAATACGCTAAACGCGTTCAATGCCACACTTAATAAACCTGATAGGGCCGAGTCTAGTCTTGATGAAAAAATTTGAATAATATTATCATTTGTAATAACAGGTACGTAACTGTCACCAAATGTTACCGTCAGCCAATCAACATATGTAGGAAGGTTGATAACAAACTCTTTTATTTGAGAGACTAAAGGAGGGATTACTACAAAAAGCAGGGTCCCAAAAAATCCAATGGAAATAAAGTAAGTAACAGTTACTGATAAAAATTTATTCAAACCTTTCCTCATTAACCAGTCGACCAAAGGAGCAAAACCACTCATCAAAATATAGGAAATAAATAACGCGATTAATACTCCCCTTACCTTCCAAGCAATTACAAACAGTAGTAACGTACCGATGATCAATAAAACTGATTTTAAAGATATTTCAATTGTGACGATATTTTTCACAAAGCTTCTCCTAAATACATTTTAACAAACAGTAAACCTATCGGCAAACTGTATTATTTTCTAAAATTTTTTATTCCAATCGTTTACTAATTTATACACCTTTATTTTATAATCTGGCTCAGAAATATCAAACCAGTTAATATCTGGCTCTTTTTTAAACCAAGTAAGTTGCCTACGAATATAATCATGCTGCTCCCATTTTATTTTTTGTTTTGCTACCTGAAGAGGGAGCTTTTTCTTCAGATACATACTTACTTGCCGATAGCCAAGCGAAGTCATCGCCGGGCAATATTCGTCATAACCTTTGGCGAGAAGGCTTTTTACTTCGTTAATAAACCCCTGATCAAACCACTCTTTAACCTTGTTATCTGCCCTTCCGTATAAATAGCTTTTATCTGCCCTCAAACCAATTTTTAGGCAGTCAAAATCTACTTTAAATTGACCTTTCAGTTTCGAAAGCGGTTTACCTGTTTGGTAATATACTTCCAAGGCCCGTATAATTCGCCTAGGGTTTTTCCTATCAATTCCAACTGCTGCCTCCGGATCAACTTTTTCTAACTCAGAAACTAGCGCCTCTAGCGATTTTGCTTCTAAACGCCCGCGAAGTTTTTTATCCGGCGGTACTTTAGGTATTTTCAAACCCTCTGCCACCGCCCTAATATACAAGCCTGTCCCACCGACCAAAATCGGTAACTTATTCCTCTCATGAATCTCCACAATTGCTTCATAAGCCCGCTGTTGAAACTCCGCCACCGAAAACGTCTTATCCGGCGTAATTACATCATAAAGATATATTGGAACCCCATCAACAATCCATTTTCCTTTTCTTTTTTCTAGTCCACGAAGTGGTTGCAGCATCGCGGAGTATTCGGCTTCAGCACGAAGTGCGGACGGCATAGAATACGAGCGTGCTATTTTTGAACTTTGAATTTTTAACTTTGAATTCACGGGCAATTTGCCCGTGCCAATGTCCAACCCAGTATAAATCTGCCGAGAATCCGCGGAAACAAGCTCGCCGGAAAATTTTTTTGCGATTCCCAAAGCTAAATCAGTCTTTCCCGTTCCCGTCGGTCCAACAATCACCAAAAGTTTTTTCATAACTTGAAATTTAGCACAAAGGCAGTTTTTAGGAAAGGATCATATCAACCACTAGAGTGGACCAACCGAAGTTGTGGGCACCGTAGCCTTCACCAGTGAAGGGATTGAAAAATTCACGAAACCCGCTTAAGGAAATCAGATTAACACTTCGTTCAATCAATTTCTTGGCCTCTTTTTCATAGCCCTGGTACTCCAACCCTCTCGCAATATACCAGTTGGTATTGATCCAAGTTGGACCTCGCCAAATGATCGGTTCTTTGCCGATAACTTTGGCCATAATTACTGGAGCAGCACTAAACGATTTTTCACTTTTTGCTACGCTAGGAACGGCAAATGGAAGGTCGAATTCGTCGCGGTTGAAAAGATGGTTTTTGATCAGGTCCCGGACAATCGTTTTCGGAATATCCAAAATCAGGGGAAAAAGCCCTTTGACTGTCTTTACCCTGGCACTTTTTTCCTCGGCCCCATACCGATCGTAGAAAAAACTATCTGTCCCATCGTAACATTTTTTAATCAGCGTCTCTTTTGCTTTTGTTGACAGATGATGGAAGGTCCTAGCCGCCTCCTCATTGTCGATTTCATGTAAAAGTCTGGAAAGAACTTGCAGATTTTTAATATAAATTGAATTCACCATTACATCTTCGACATTGAAATAGTTAGCGGCGAAAATTTTCTTTAAGTTGTACCCCCGGATCATGTTTCGAAAGGTGATGGTACGTCCCAATATCGCAGCAGCGGTAGCAGAACTATTATCAATCCCCAAAACCGGATCGTATGAAGGGGATTGATCCATCCCCGATTCATACGGCGCGATGATAGAAATTAGACCGTCATCGTCGGGATCTCGTTCGCGCGCCAACCATTTGTAGTAAGCAACTAGTTTGGGAAGAATCTCATACAAAAAATCGCTGTTTTTTTCTTTTTTGTAAATTGCCTCTACCGCTTCGGCAAGCAGGGGTGGTTGGATCAGTTGAGAAGTTTTTGGTCGTAGGCTGGGTTTAGACTCCAGTGGCCGCAGGACCTCTCGCCAACCAAGTACTCCCCGATCCCAAAAAATCATGTGCGGAACAAAACCATCCGGCTGCTGAGCTTTCAGGAGATTGCGGATTTCGTTTTTGGCTAGCTCTAAGTTAAAGTGAGACAAAACTATGGCGTGAAAACAGCTATCCCAAAACCATTGATGGCGGTAATGGTGTATTGAGGGGGAAATGTATTTATACTCACCAGCCCAATCGGAAATACCAGTTTTAATATTACCGTATAAAACTTCTTTCGCCTGATTGATAATTTCTTGGGCAGCTTTTTCCATTATGCAAAGTTTATATCAAAATAGGGCATAATTTAAAGCCCCTTTGATATATAATTAACACCATGGTCGGAAAAAACTTATTTTTTATTTCTCCAAATAAATTAAAAATATGGTTAGAATGTCCAAGAAAATACTGGCATTATTATATTTATGAACCGACCAAATATAAAGAACCACCCCGTCCTTATTACACACTCGGCGAAGCTGTTCATAACACCTTGAATTCGTTTTTTAGCCTCTCTCCATCTATCCGTACTAAAGAACGCTTATTCGATCAATTTAAACTACATTGGCATTCGGTAACAAACCAAGAAGGTGGTTTTACCGATAAAAAAGAGGAGAAGCTTTTTAAAGATCGAGCAGTCGCTATGTTGGAAAGTTTTTTTGCCGGTGAAAATATTTATGCCGTGCCTTTCAAACTTTCACCTGCAAAAACAGTCTATATTGCTCTAACAAATAAAATCATGCTGGGTGGAAAGATTGACCGAGTAGACCTGGAACCTGATGGCAGCCTACACATCATTGATTATAAAACGGGAAAAGAAGACAAAGATGATCCTTATCAATTACCGATTTATGATTTATTAGTTCGCGGCTGGTTGAAAAAAGAGGTTTCTAAACTTTCATATTTACATTTGGAAAGTGGTCACTGGTCCTCGCAAATACCCACAGAAAGTAGCAGGAAAAAAATAAAAACATTTGTTTTGGAAACGGCTAAAGAAATACCGAAAGTATTTGACAGAAAATATTTTAACTGTAAATTAGGTAAAAACTGTAATCACTGTGATTACCTTAAAGAAATTGGTTTTGTACCAATACTGGATTGAGACATAAGTCTCATTTTCTCACACTCTTTTTTATACCTTTTGAAGCGATAAAACCTAAAGTATTCATTGAAGGAAGTTGTATCTTTTGCCCCGTCTTAGGATTCCTACCAGGTCTCGCCTTTCGACCTCGTAATTTAAAAGTACCAAAACCAGAAAGTACTACTTTTTCACCTTTTCTTAAGGCGGAAATAATATTATTAAAAGTAGCATCGACTGCTTCTCTAGCGGCTTTTTTTGTTAGATGCGCTTCCTTGGCGACTTTTTCAATTATGTCTGCTTTCAGCATAAAAAATTCACCTCCTTTTTTTCTTCATTAATTTATATAATTTTACACAAATATCAAGAAAATCCAACAATCAAGTAAGCTTTTTATCTACTCTTTCGATTTTATCTACCCGACCACCTCTTTTTATTGAAATCATTACTGACCGGAAAACGCTAGGCCCATCCTCTACCCACTCAAATCTTGCCGGTGTAGGATCTTTTTGTTTTTTAATAATGATTGCCGGCTCTACCCCAAGTATAGAGTTAAGAGCCCCGCTCATTCCCACGTCTGTTACGAAAGCGGTGCCTTTGGGTAAAATTTGCGCGTCTGCGCTAGGTACATGTGTATGAGTTCCAATTACTGCAGTAACCTTACCATCCAAAAACCAAGCAAGAGCCGCTTTTTCACTAGTCGCCTCTGCGTGAAAATCAACTAAAATAACGTCTGGTTTTTCTTTATCTACCTGATCACGTAATATGTTATCAATCGTCCGATAAGGTTCATCGGTAGGTTCGTTCATCCATTGTCTACCAACTAGATTGATAATTAATATTTTTTGTTTTGAAATAGTAGCATAGGTAAATCCAAATCCTGGTAAATCACTTGGGTAATTCGCAGGCCGTAATATACTAGGATCGGTGTTTAAAATCTCTGTAAAATCTTCTCTAAACCATATGTGGTTACCGCTGGTCATTATATCTACACCGGAATTTCTTACCTCTTCAATTGTTTTCTCTGTTGCTCCCTTACCATGAGCTAAATTTTCGATATTAGCTACCACCAAATCGATTTTTTCTTCCTTTATTAAATCAGGTAAAATTTGTTTTACCACTCTTCTACCGGGTTTCGCTACAATGTCACCAATAAATAGAATTTTCATAAAATTTATTTATCCGAATTCATCCGAATGTCAACGAATTTATCCGAATATTCGGACTCATTTTGATTTAGCCCACGTATATGGTCGCAGCATTCGAGAGTACCCAAATTACTTGAGCGATTAGCGAAAGGGTTTAGTTACGGAGAATGCTATTTCGCTATCGCTTCTGATCTTGTTTCACGCAATACAACTACTTTTATTTGCCCAGGGTAAGTAACGCTTTTTTCTATTTTATCCGCTACATCATGAGCTAATTTAGTAACGGAAGCATCATCGATTTGCTCCGGAATTACAATAACTCTAACTTCTCTGCCAGCACTAATGGCAAATGATTTCTCTACCCCCTGAAACGAGGTGGCGATATTTTCTATATCTTTTAACCTACGTATATAATCTTCTACAGATTCGTGACGTGCTCCTGGCCGACTTCCCGAAATCGCATCCGCTATCCACACAATTACTGATTCTACCCCTGAAAAGGGTTTGTCCTCGTGATGTTCCTCAACTGCAGCAATTACCTTTGCATCAAAGTTAAATTTCTTTAGAAAATCAATACCTACTTGCACGTGCGTTCCTTCTTGTTCGGGAGTAAATATTTTACCAACATCATGAAGTAAACAGCCTAGTCTAACTACATTTAAGTCAGCTCCAATTTCTCTTGCTAAAGCCATTCCTATTTTTGTTTCTTCAAGTGTATGCTGCCATAGGTTTTGACCGTAGGAAAATCGCCACTTAAATCTCCCAAGAGCATCTATTATTTCTAGGGGTAAGTTGTGAACTCCGGTTTCCCCGGCTAATTTTTCTCCTTCCTCTCTGCGAATTTTCTCAAAATCCTTTTTCACCCGAGAAACGATCTCTTCAATCCGCGAGGGCTGAATACGCCCGTCTGCCATAAGCCTTTCTAAAGCTACTTTAGCGGTTTCTCTCCTTTCACCATCAAAAGAAGAAAGACGGATAATTCCAGGCTCGTCAAGATCAACATCTACACCAGTCTCGGCTTCAAAAGATTTAATATTACGGCCTTCTTTACCAATTATCCGACCCTTCATATCTTCATCGGGTAGCTTTATAGTTGAGGTGGTATATTCAGCTACATAATCTGTTGCACCGTGACGCATTGCGTCAACAAGGATATGTTTCGCTTTTTCATCAGATTCCTTTTTAAGTTGTTCTTCCGCTTCTTTTATCCTTTTTGCAACTTCTTCTTTCAAATGACCTTCGGTGGCTTCAATTATCAATTTTTTTGCTTCTTCGCGAGTTATACCAGCGACTTTTTCTAATTTTGTAACTAATTCGTTTTTAGTTGCTTCTAGTGCTTTTTCTTTTTCTTCGATCGCAAGATTTTTTTTATCAATACCCTCTATTTTTTTATCGAGATTTTCTTCTCTAGCAGCAAGTTTCGCCTCCAATGCTAAAGTTTCCGATCTAATCTTTCGGTTTTCTTCTTCAGCCTCACGTTTCATACGGAAAGCTTCGTCTTTTGCTTCCAGAATAATTTCACGTGCTTTAGAATCGGTTTCTTGAGGTTTTTTAGAAGGTTCTTTTTCAGTTGGGCTTTTCTTTTTAAGATAATTCTGATAGCTGAGGGCTAATAACGCACCCACTACTAAAGAAGCTGCGGCTATGAATATTGGGCTCATAATAGTTATCAAACCTTTCTAGAAACATATATAATACTTTGGACAGGAAGTTGATTAAAAAGTAGCAAATATATTGATATATCAATATATTTTTAGAGTACTTAATATTTTACCCCTTCCTGATAAGAGTGTCAACAACTTTTTTAATAATATTCCAATCAAATCCTCGACGAAGCAAAAATTGCCCAATCTTCAGCCTAATTTCTTCTTCATTATATTTTTTTAAAAGCTTCATTTTTTTAGATGCTGCGGCCAATGCAAGCTGCATCTGATCTTCATCATTAATACAAAGTGACTCATCGATAATCTCTTTGGAAACACCCTTGGCCCTTAACTCGATCCTCAATAATCTCTGCCCACAAGGTCTAAACCGATTCCTTTGGTCTATCCACCAACTAGCAAATGTGCGATCATTTATCTGTCCTAATTTTTTTAAACGTCTTAGTACTTCACCCACAGAAAACTCGTATTGTGTCTTCTCCACTTCGCCTTTTACTTCTTTTAATTTTCCTTTTCTCAGCAAGTGTTCTCGAATTTCTTTTTCACTTCTTGGACGAAACGATATAAAATTCAAAGCTTTATTTAAAAGTCTTTCTGTCTGATCTAAGTTAATTAAATCTTCAACCTGTTTTTCTGATAATTTTTGGTCAATTTCAAGCTTTTTCTCGAACCTAATTTCGGCGGAAATCCCAAAAGCAAACTGCCCATCCACATATACATTGAACCTATTTGGGTCTTTTTGTTGTCGCCTAATATCTGCAATTTTTCCCACGTTGGCTTGATTATAACACTCTTGTATGGTATTAAAATCAACCTATAGGTAGAGGTCTCTTACTCTAACAGAGTTGTGGAAAGGAAGGCACCACCGTCTTTTATTTGTCTGAAGGTTTTTGTACTGTTTTCGAAGCTGCGTCTTTTACTTTCTTCTCTATTTCAGTAGCTATTTTTGTGTGTTCTTCTAAGTACGCTTTCGCTGCTTCCCTACCCTGAGCGATATTTTGTCCGCTATAAGAAAACCAACCACCGCTTTTTCCAATTACTCCCGCCCCAATCGCAGCATCAAGTATAGAACCTTCACGGGAAATCCCTTTGTCAAACATAATGTCAAACTCCGCTTGTCTAAACGGGGGTGCGACTTTGTTCTTTACAACTTTTGCACGTACTCTATTCCCCAAGACTTCCCCACCATCAGTAATACTTTCCACCCTGCGCACCTCAATTCTCACTGATGAATAAAATTTCAACGCCCGTCCACCCGGAGTTACCTCTGGATTACCAAACATAATCCCTACTTTTTCCCTTAGTTGGTTGATAAAAATCACAAGGGTTTTTGATTTAGATATAGCTGCGGCTAGTTTTCTCATTGCTTGACTCATCAAACGCGCCTGAAGACCCACAAAAGCATCGCCCATCTCACCTTCAACCTCCGCCCTAGGTACAAGCGCCGCAACGGAATCTATTACCACCACATCTACGGCGCCGCTGCGCACTAGAGTTTCTACAATTTCAAGGGCTTGCTCACCAGTGTCAGGCTGGGAAATAAGTAACTCTTGGGTTTTTACACCAATTGTTTCTGCTCTAGTTGGATCAAGAGCGTGTTCGGCGTCGACAAAAGACGCAGTACCCCCTTTTTTTTGAGCTTCAGCAACTACGTGGAGGGCTAACGTGGTTTTTCCAGATCCTTCCGGACCAAAAATTTCTACGACACGACCTTTTGGTAAACCCCCAACTCCAAGTGCAATATCTAGTCCTAAAGATCCTGTTGGAATAGCGTCTACACTAAGTCTAGCGCCTACTTCTCCTAATTTCATGATCGCCCCTTTTCCAAACTGTTTCTCTATTTCATTCATCGCAGCCCGAATGGCATCAAGTTTTCCATCATTCGACATATATTATCTCCTTCTGGGCAGAATAAAAAATCAAAACAAAAGTAGCACAACTATAGGAGAAAGACAAGCGGGAATTTGAATAAAATTAAGAATTCAAAACGCAAAAAGTCTCAACCACGTTCTAGCGATCTTTAGAGAGTGGGGCACTATTGAACAATCTAAGTTCAATAGTAAGCGAAACTCTCGCAAGCTGGCAAATCATCTAATCTTAACAACATAAGTATTTGCCAGCTTATCATGCCAACTTTGTTTTTTGGGATCAAAAGCGATCCACAAAAAACCTAAACAAAATACTAACGCAGAAACCCATTTACCGATAATTTCCCTCAGAGTTGCTCTCCTCAAGGATATTCTTTGACCGTTTTTATCGACCACCCGCAAACCAAGAATAAGTTTACCAAGAGTACCACCGTACGCACTGGTAAGACCGACGTAATATATAATATCAATCGCGGTAAATATAAGTATCGTCACTCCAACCAGCCCCAACAAATTAAAACCAGTTTGTAAAGACGCTCCAGGTTGACCAAGAGATGTTTGGATAACATCATTTTTTACACTCACCAAGGGAGCATTGAACAACCAATCAAAAATTAATTGTCCCGCTAACCCAACACCTAGTAATATTACCCCGTCACAAGTAGCGGCCAGAAGCCTAACCCAAAACCCAGCGTATTTTGCATTCACGCTAATTTGGTTTTTTACTGGCTTATTTTGTTTTTCTTCTCGTTCCATACATCACCAACCCTCTTTGCTAGCTAAATGTTCATAAAAAAGCGTCCAATATGTTGCCTGAAAAGTGCTCCAAAAACCACCTGCAGTGGCTAATATTAATAGGAGTGGGATAGCGATCACCCCTAAAATTACTAAGGCGCCCCATACACCCCCAAATGCCATCCCGGCGAGAAAAAGAAGAAATAATACTATACCTATTGGTATAAAAGCTAAGAAAAATACCGATCCTGCAGCAATATTTAGTCCGATCGCTAAAAAGTACGTAATAATAGACTCTCCCAGATTTTTCTTTATTAGATGGCTAGATAACCTAAGCGAATCTAATACTTTGGTTCCCTTGTGGATTATCATTCTTTGGGAAATGGTAATAAGTAAAGTCGCTATAACACTAACGATAAATAAAAATATTACGAATACGACTATCGCCAATATCAAAATTACCACTGCGAGAGCTTTCCATTTTGTCAGAAAAAGGAAGATTACCGGCAACGCTAATACGGCAAGTACAGCGAGAATAAACATTCCAACTACCAAGGTAAGCAGATAAAATCTCCACCAAAACTTCAGACCGGCTTTTGCGCCAATGGAAAAACTTGGTTTTTGAATATTTCTATGCAAAATACTATAAACTAGTGCCGCCGACGCCCAGTTTGTAATAAAAATACTAATAAGAATACCTGCCAGCACAACAAGCCCAATTATTAAAATTATTATCAACCAGGTTTCCATTGGAATAGCACCAAGTGTGTTGTCACTTACGCCCAATACTTTACTAGTTTCTTTAAGTTCTGGAAGTCTTGGGGTAGAACTTGGCAACGTGAAATTGAATCCAGATGAGTCGATATACCCTACCGTGCTTGTACCACCAGATAGAAAACCAAAAAGCCAAAGTATCCGGTTATTCCATGCGAAGGAAAATGATTTTTTAATAAGGGCAGAATAATCCATCTATTAGTTATATTAAAGCAAAACCAAGCTTTCGATGCAACTAAGAAGATGGCGCGGTTAAAAAAACAACCACGCCACATTAGTTATCAACCTCCCTAATCCTTTTTACTGATTTATTTTCCCCCAACCAGAAAATAGTGCAGGTCACCAAAGCGCCCATAAACGCAGCGATTGTGTCTAGAGCTACATCCAGTTCAGAGACACTTCGATACGGTACGAATGACTGATGATACTCATCAAAGACACCGTAACCTGCAGAGGTAAGTAAACCCGCAGCTATTGCCACAATAGGTTTGTATCCCGCGCCCAACAAAGGTAGCACGATCAATGCTGCTAGAAAACCAAAGGCAGTTAGGTGGTAAAGCAACGGTCCTACTTCAATAGTGATACTCTGTGAAGGACGGGGTTCGTCCGACACGACAAACATTCCCACCATCACAACAATCGCAGGAATAAAAGTAGCCGGATGTCTCCAGTTCAAGGCTCTCTCCTCTCCTTAAATTTGTCATTTATATTATAAACCTAATTATCAATTAAGTAACTATTGGCTCTTCAGAACTAATTAGTCTTTTCTTGTAGTCCTTTCTTTTTTTCACTTGACCTTCCTTTTATCTCCCTCGATAATATAAGTAATGCCTGTCAATTTCTTCAAACCTTTACAGAAACTGTTATCAAGCGATGTAATTTTAATTTCCTTGCTAATAATATTGATACCGAGCGCCTCTAGTGTAGGTATTTTTAACATTCTGCCTCAGGTGATTATTGGTGTCTTTATTGCCGTTCTATTTGAACTACTTTCTACTTATATTAAAAAGGAAAGGTATTATTTCCCCGAAACTGCCGTCATCACTGGTCTCATAATCGCCATGGTTTTGCCGGTTGGAACAAATCCGATGGTTACTATTGTTGCTACGGTTATTGCGATTACCATTAAACAATTTGTTAATTTTAAAAAACTTTCTATGTTTAATCCCATCGCCTATTCTTTGTTTGTCACGGCAACAATATTTAATATCAAACTGGGTTGGTGGGGCGATACTTTTCCTCTTCTGGTGATTATTTTAGGCGCAATCGTAGTTTTCAAAGCCAAAAAGGGCTGGCAAGCTTTTAGCTTTGTAATAAGCTACATAATATTAGAAGCTTTATTTATTAAATCAGCTGGGTCAGGCGTAAGTACTGCTCTGAAAAACGCAATTGTTACAAATTCTTGGCTCTTTACTTTTTTCCTGGTGTCTGAGCCTGGAAAAATGGTACGATCTCTAAAATTAAAGGTTTCATTTGGAGTCATTGTTGCCCTAGTTGCAATCAACCTCTCTACTATCAAACTGGGTATTATTTCTAATAATTCACTTCTACTGGGACTATTGTTAGCTAATTTGATAACATTTTTCTATTTATACTTGGGAGAGAAAGAATCTAAATCACGGTGATTGTTCCTGAGTTTGAAAGGCTCCTTTCATCATGCCAACCCCAATTGCCTTTTTTTTGAAATGTAAAAGACCACTCTTTGCCCGGCCTTATCTCCTGTGAATCAAACTCCGGGTAATTATCATGTTCTGGGTGAGGGTCGCTTATTGGCCAATGTCTCCTATCGTCATTATTTACCCACCTTATCGTATCTCCTCGATTTATAGTGACATACAAATGCGAATAAAAACCCGAATCGTTGATAGTTATCGTAATTGTTTTATTACTCGGTGGCGGAGGTGGGGGTGGTTGTGGGGGTGGAGGCGGAGGGTTTGGAGGTACTACTGGTGCTGGGGGAGAAACAACCGGAGGAATTAGTAAATCATTTTCTTCCGGGGGCAAAGGCCGATTGTTAACATTGTTATTGTTTGTTTTATCTTGTTCTATGACAGTTGTATCGATTACCTCGTTATTTGATTCTTCAATTATTTCCTTTGCACCAATACTTTCTTTCCCGATGCCAATTTGCTTATTTTTTAGAGTGAAATTCGCAAAAGTAGCTGCGATTAGAGCATATACGGCAAAAATCAAAAATGCGTCTTTAAATAGCATTTTTTTGTGCAGGAATTTCATGTATTTATATTGTATTAATCTTGAAAAGATTTCACAAGGAAAAAATAAAAATCAGTAAGATGTTGTCTGCCGTAATAGCCTCTTTGAGGAACCTCTGGCCTATGAGCAGCCGATCGGCCAATTTGCACCATTCTGGCCGATTCTATATAGTTTAGTTATGGACGACGCCCAAGCCAGCGATCAGAAACCAGAGGAGCAAAAACCAGTAGAACAGCCAGTACAGGAAACACCGGTAGAATCTCCAAAACCAACCGAACAACCACTAGAAATTCCTGCGCCACCAGAACCACAGCCGCCGACTGAAATAGAGCCGCCGTCGCAACCAGAAACGCCAACGCCGGTACCAGAACCAAAACCCGAAGAGCCAGTTTCGGAAAAGCCTCTGGAAGGTCCGGCTCCGGTAGAACAGAAACCCCCGGAAGAAAAACCGGTTGAGACAAAGCCCACAGAAACGCCGGCAGAACAAAATCCACCGGAAACAGCCGAAGAAAAACCCGCAGTTAGTCAAGAAGAAATAGATAACCAAGTCGAGGAGAAACTAAAAGAAAGGCTTCTTGAGAGCAAACAAAAAGCAGATCAAGCCAGATTACAAAGACGAGAAGATAATTTAAACGAGATAGTTAAATTCGTTCAAGAAAAAGGTCAAGTCGATAATCAGCAAGTTCGAGATCTGTTGCAAGTTTCTCAAAGCACAGCGACAACTTATTTAACGGAACTTTCAAAAACTGGTAGACTCAAGGTAGAGAAAAAAGCCAAAGCTACAGTTTATAGGCCCTGAGGTGGTTATGACGTTGTACAAGAGTACAAGGCCAAATCTTGAGAAAGAAAAAGAGCTTCTTGTCAAATCCTTGCGGAAACTTAAGTCTGAATAGTATTTATCCGCATTTCTTGAAGATCTTTTGACCGAGGAGGAAATTCTCGATCTGGCCCAAAGACTAAAAATAGCACAATTAATTATTGTGGGCAAAACCTACGACGAAATCTCCGAGAAAGTCGACACCAGTACTTCAACCGTTTCCAAAATCGGCCAAATTTTAAAGTTCGGCAAAGAGGGCTTGAAAAAAGCCTTGTCCAAGAAGTCTAAAGGAGGCTTGCCAACCGAAGCCTCGGCGAAGGTGGCTGGCCACTCCGAAGCTCAAAAAGCGAAGGGTGGTGGTACGAAATGGCAGGATTAACAGTTGCCCATTTAGTCGCTGGGCTAATTGGTGGTCTTATTAGAGGTCTGGTCGGAATTACAAAGTCGTCAACTTTTACTCCGGAAAAATTTAAATTTCAGTGGCAATATTTCTCTTTTTCCTTACTGGTTGCCGCAATTGTCGGTGTGCTGGCTGGCGTTATTGCCGGAGGAGATTGGCGACTGTCACTACTGGCCGGTTATGCTGGAGTTGATTTTCTCGAAAGTCTTTACCGGTTGAAGTTTGCGAACATATTCAAAGTCGGTAGTTAACATTATTAGTTCATTCGCTATAATAAATTTAATGAAGACGAAAATAGAAACTAAAGAGGCTCCTATTGCGACGGGACTACTTTCTCAGGCAGTAGTGAGCAACGGTATTATTTATGTCGCTGGTCAAATACACAGCACGGCTGAAGGCATTTTAATTGAAGGGACGACAGAAGAGAAAGTCCATCAGATAATGAAAAACCTCACAGCAATTCTAAAAGCTGCTAGTGCAGATTTTAGTCACGTGCTAAAGGTTAATGTGTACGTCACAGATATTACTGAACTGCCTAAACTTAATGAGGTTTATAAAACGTACTTCACCACAGAACCGTTGCCGGTAAGAGAAGCAGTTTGTGTCAAAGCCTACCACTTGGTGCGAGCATTGAAATAAGCCTAGTGGCCTTTAAAGAATAAGGACAGCTTGGTTTATCGAATCAGGGCTATCAATGAGACAATTACTCCAATAGCACTAAGTATCACTGTAAGTACTAACAACGCTTATCTAAAAGTTGAATTGTATCTTTAACCTTTCTTGCTTCCTTTCCTGTTTCATTAGTTGACTTCTCTAAACTATCGATTTTCTTTTTGGTGGCCAACATAATATCCCCTAGGGTAGCTAGGTTATCGTTCATTACTCCATTACCCCTTTGAATTTTGGGAAATTCATCTTCCATAGTTATATTGTGTCTCCTCTAAATCCTCTTCCTGGTTTTACCTTCGTTTTAGCATGCTGACGGATATTTCTGGGTACTGCGCGACTGAGTTTTTGTATGTCCACGAATCGCCCCTTGCTATCCCGTTTAGCGTATAGCGTTGTATCTCCAAGTTTGTGTCTTGTTCTGAAAATTCCTTTAGCCATTGATACCACCTCCTCTTTATTTCAAAAAGTTATTAACTTTATTATTTTTCCTCCTCTTGATCCTCGCCTGAAGGTAACTCTAACGTTTTAATTTGCTGAAGCTCCCTTCCGGTTACTGCTTGGAGTTCGCCATAAATTCCATGGGTGTTATCAATTATTTTTCGCAACTCCTTTTCTTGTCTTGCCCACTTGACGGTAAACCAGCGTTTTTCTTTTTCAATGTCAAGTTGAAGATTATTAAAAGCTTCGACTACTGCTTCGATCCGGTGTCGAAACTCGGCACTTCGAAGGTACTGATAGAGAACTTCCATCTTTTCGTTTTTACCTACATTTGAAAGTTTTTCTTGGTGAAGGTGGATTAAATCAAATCTTAGAGCAAAGGCAAGGGGAACTACTAGTTGGCGAGTTGTTACCCAAACACCTTCCAAATAAGTGTATGTTTCAACACTATCAGGAGGATTAGCAACCACCAAGACGGAAAGTTGAGCTTTCGCTGCTCTTTGATCTTCGCGAAGTTTTTTTAACCAGCCGTCACTCCATTGGGCATTTTTTGATTCCCATAAAATACTGCCACATTCTCGGCCGAGTTTATCTATCACGGTTTGATTAACATCCGCTCCACGTTCGCCTTTTTTGATTTCGGTTACTTTGTCCTCTGGAAATTCTTTTCCTAAAAGCTCTTCAAGCTCCAGTTCCAAAACTTCTCCTTGTGTCTGTTGAGATCCTTGCTCTAACTTCCTTCTTAATTCTTCATTAACACGTATAGCGTCTTGGAGTTTTTTATCTTTTTCAGCGTCTTTCAATCTGTGCTCCTCATCAGATTTCTTTCTAGTTTCTTCTCTTATTTTGCTTTCTTCCGCAACCAGTTGTTTTTGCATTTCCAGTTTCGCGTCGTCTTTTTCCTGCCGTGCTTTGCGCAACTCGTTTGTGAGCTCTAGGAGCTGCTCTTGTAATTTTTTATTTCTTTCTTTTTCTCCGGCAGCATCTTGCTGGAGTCTTTTGACTACGGTTTCCATCTCAGTGCGGGCAGTTGCGTCAGCTTTTTTCTGAATCTCGTCGAGCTCTTTTCGGTGCTTCTCTCGTTCAGAAACGAGAGCCGCTTCTATAATTTGGTGTTCGATAGCTTCTGTAATTTCGAGCTCTTGTCCACAATTTTTACACTTTATAATATTCACAGTTGTTACCTCTTGACTTTCGATTCATTTTCGATTACTCTATTTTATAGAACAAGACTCTAGGAGTCAAGGTATGATTACAAAAAGACAAAAACAAGTCCTTGATTTCATTAAATCCTATAAAAGTAAGAGGGAATATGCCCCTTCACTAGAAGAAATAAAACGACACTTACATCTCACTTCTGTATCTACTGCACATCATCACGTTAAATCCCTCGAAGAGTTAGGTTATCTTAAAAAGCAGGAAAATTTGCCGAGAAGCATTGATGTATTTGAAACACAACCCATGGTCCAAATCCCAATTTTAGGTCGTATTTCTGCCGGACAACCAATAGACGCAATTCGAGATAAAGAACTTATCGCGGTTCCAAAAAGCAAAATACCTTCTTCGTCAGAAGTTTATGCTCTCCGTGTAGTCGGTAACAGCATGGTGGATGAAAATATCAACGATGGTGATGTTGTTTTGGTGCGCCAACAAGCAACGGCAGAAAATGGACAAAAAGTGGTGGCCCTTATCGATAACAATGAGGCAACCTTAAAAAAATTTTACAAAGAAAGGGGGCGTATTCGATTACAACCAGCCAACAAAACTATGGATCCGCTTATATTTAGTAACGGGCGGGATGTTTCAATACAAGGGGTGTTGTTAGATGTTATTCGCGAAGAAACACCTCCAACAGTTGGTTTGCCGGAAGTTAAGACCGAGATCAAGCAATACAAAAAACTCCCCTTGAACGAAATTATTTGCGGAGATGCAGCAGAGGTAATGAAAGCATTGCCCCTTGACTCAATAGATCTTGTGGTAACTTCTCCGCCGTATGATGAGCTAAGAGACTATAAAAGCTATGAGTTCAATTTTGAAGGAATGGCGCGTGGTTTGTTTAGAGTTATGAAAAAAGGCGGAGTTGTGGTTTGGATAGTTGGAGACCAAACAATTAAAGGAGATGAAACAGGAACATCTTTTAGACAAGCCCTATATTTCAAGCAAGTAGGTTTTAATCTTTTTGACACAATGATATATCTCAAAACTCCGCGAGGTGCTGTTGGCAACAACAATACATACTGGCAGGCTTTTGAGTATATGTTTATACTAAGTAAAGGCACACCAAAGACAATAAATCTTATCAAAGATAGGGAAAATAAAGACGAGCGGGGTGGCGATAACGGCACAAAACGACTGCATGATGGTACACTATTAAAATTAAAAAGGGCGGGATATTCTAAGTATGGTAGACGAACAAATGTCTGGGAATATCTAATTGGAAGGGGGCATTCTGCAAGTGATGATATTGCTTATAAACATCCTGCTATATTTCCAGAAAAGTTAGTGCAAGACCACATCACAACTTGGTCAAATCTTGGTGATGTAGTGTTTGATCCTATGTGTGGTTCTGGAACAACCTGTAAAATGGCTAGACTTCATAGAAGAAACTTCATTGGAATAGACATCTCTTCTGAATATTGTAAAATAGCTGAAGAAAGATTGAGGCAAGAAACTCTATTTTAAAAATGTTTAAATAAGAGTGGTCAGAATCTTTGTAGATAGATTATTCCAATTCTTTCTGCCTAAAGCTAAGAGGCGCGCAAGATACCTTGTAGCCATTTTATAGCTCGTTTCAGTGTACCCACATCATCCTCCATCATGCCCATACTGTTATTGCACATTCTACAAATCCAACCCCTTATTTCGCCAGTATCATGAAAGTGGTCTAATACGACATCATTTTTATATTGTCTGATTATCGTTCTATCACAAATAGGGCAATGAAAAGGATTACCTATAGGTGGCTGCGGGTTTGTTTTTTCAAATTCCTCTCTTACTTTCTTGGGCATAGGGCGTTTCCACTTGCGGCACTCTCTACATCCGCCCCTTCTTGATACTTTACCTCTAATACTTTTCTGATTCTTTTCAAATTCAAAAATACTTTTCCGTTGTTGGCATCTACGGCATATTTTTGTTTCATTGAAACATGAGTCACAAAAATCCCCCCGAGTCGCTTTATTACGGCTACACTCAATACAATATTTCATATTTATTTTATAAAGTAATTAATATCTTTTCTATACAATTTAGCAAATTCTTTCAGTTCAACAATATCAATACGCCTCTGTCCTGCTTCAACTTTTGAAACATGAGATTGTGTTTTACCGATCAGTTTTGCCACTTCTGCTTGATCCAAATCGTTATCTTCTCGTGCTTTTTTGAGCCTTTCAATCAAAGCTTCGTGGTCTTTAGAAAAAATCGTTTTTGTCATAAAGCATTTGACTTTCACTATTTTATATTCCAAAATGGAATATGCCAAATTGGAATAAATCAAGAGGGGTAACACAGTTCTTTAATATTTTTGCGTTTTTGTACCCCCGATAAATACCGGGGGTGTTCGGCCGACAAGGCTATACTAATCTTTTATTCCTGAAAGCAAAACCCGAGGAGGATTTAAGATATTTTTCAAACCCCAAAGCCTTCCTCTTGGTTTTAAACGCCGCGTAGAATACAAGCTCTTCAGGTTTAATTCTTGTAGTAGTCTTTGTGTTACTTTGGGAATGTTGGATAACTCGATTCTTTAGATTCTTCGTTTCCCCAACGTAATATTGCCCATTACTTAATTTGAGAATATAAACATAGTGCATATCTTTATTGCCCCACTTCACATAAAGTTTCGCGGGGCAGGCCGCGTAGCTCGCTTTGCGAGCGTAGTGGCCTGGTCGGGGTGAGAGGAATCGAACCTCCGACATCAGGACCCCCAGCCCTGCGTTCTGCCACTGAACTACACCCCGATTTAACGTAACCATTATATCCCCAAAAACCCTTTCCATCAATAATATATGTATGTGCTAAACTTTAATTAATGGGCAGAAATAGTATATGGGCGGAAATTTATTACAGGTTAAGTCGTCTTAGCCCACTTGCCTGGGCTTTTATTTTAATAATAATTGCCCTTTTACTTGTTAGAATAGATTCTGATTTCACTAAAAAATTAGCCCTTTTACCTACAGTTTTAGCACTTCTCCTTATCTACCAAGCTATTTTCCGCGGGAAAATGTATTAATATCTGCTCCTTTGTTTACAAAAAACCGATTTTCGGTTAAACTAAACATTCGGTCTTGGCGGCTTCCCAGTGGCGGAGGATATCCGTTGAAGGGAGAGGCCTTTGAAACGAGCTTTCCTGTTGGCAGTGCTGGCCCTGGGGGTAGGTTGGCTTATTGCCAGCGCATCCTTCGGCCAAAACTCCAACACCAAGGCCACGTCAAACCAAACCACCTCAACGGATGTGGTGCAAATCCAGACCGAGGTCAAGCGTATTCTGGCTCTTGAGGCAGATACGCAACCCAGCAGAAAGGAGGTGTCACCAACACCTACTCTGCCGCCAAGTCCCACTCCCGAACCGACAGTTACTCCAAGGGAAGAAGTAGCGACCCCAACTCCTACCGCTGAGGTAATTACTCCCCAAACGGTAGAAGCCACCGGTACTGACTTACTTCCTCCCACCGGAGAACAGCTTGGACAAACAGTCAAAGGGGTGTGGCTCACTTTCTACGATTGTGATGTCGAAGGCTATTGCGAAACAACAGCCTCGGGAGTAACCCTAAAGGAAGGAGGAACCGAAGAGAAAGAACGGTACGCCGCTTGCGATCCCAACTATTGGTCTGTTGGAACTATCGAAACCAACGGAATCGATGGAACCGAATTCACCATTGTTGGCGATCCAAATGGCTACGAGTGGAAATGCGTTGATACAGGGTCTGCTGTTATCGGCCCGGCCCACTTGGACGTCTGGTTTTACAACCGGGTCGGTGACGATGACACGGTCGGCGGGGAGGACTACTTGAAAACAGTCGGCACGACTGTCACGATCGAGATTCTTCCCTAGCTTTAGCAGACCCTGTTCTAAGGATATTCTTCGCCGCAACTAGCCGGCCCCAAGGGAAGCGAAAGCTGACTTTGGGGCCGATCCATTTTTATCTCTTGGGACTTTGTTTCATCTTGCGGGCTTTTCCAGCATGGCCATACTTTCGGCGTTCTTTCATCCTGGAGTCTCTTGTCAGAAGTTTTTTATTGGAAAGGATTTGCCTAAATGACGGGTCATAGCTTGCTAATGCTCTTGCGGTGCCATGGACAAAAGCATCTACCTGAGACGACGCCCCACCCCCAAAAATCTTTACAGTACCAGAAAATTGTCCTATCCGATTAACGACACGAAATGGTTCTTCATATTTTTTCTGAAGTACTTCACCTTTAAAATATTCTTGGATTTGTTCATCATTTATAATTAGGTTTCCTTTCTCCAGTTTCAACCAAACTCTGGCTATAGCCTTTTTTCTTCTTCCAGTTCCTCGGAAGACGTTAGTTTTACTCGATATTTTCCTTTCAGCTTTGTTTTTTTTGATTGGTTGGGCTTCTTCTGCTTTTTTTCTAGGCATATATTTACACCTCTAATTCCTCAGGCTGTTGAGCTTGATGAGGATGTTCATCTTTTGAGTATATGAATAGTTTCTTTATCATTGCAGCTCCCAAACGATTTTTGGGCAACATGCCTGCAACTGCTCGACGAATAACTTCTTCTGGTTTCCTGAACCTTAATTTTTGTAAAAGTTCTTTCTTTAATCCTCCCGGATACCCAGAATAACTATAATAGATTTTTTTAGTGTCTTTTTTACCAGTCACTGCGACTTTTGCAGCATTTATCACGACAACATTATCACCCATATCAATATTTGGTTGCCAGGTTGGCTTATGCTTCCCCATCAAAACCGTAGCGATTTTTGCTGACATTCTACCAAGTATTTTTTTCCTTGCGTCAACAATGAACCAACATCGATCGATTTCTTGTTTTTTGATTTTTACTTTTTCTTTGGTTTGGGTTTCTATCATATTTGCTCTTATCTTTTTTTCGGGTCCATTTTTGTCTTTTTGTTTTTACTTTGTTCTTTTTTAGCTATCGGAGGTTTTTTAGTGCCCCTTTTCGTCTTTTCAGAAATTTTATCTTTTGGTGATTTTTCCTGTAACTTCTTTTTTGCGGCTATTTCCGAAACATTTTCGACAAATTCGATTAGTGCCATTTCTGCTTTGTCCCCAGTTCGCGGTGGTAATTTGACAATCCTAGTATACCCACCAAGCCTTTCCTTAAACGTTGGGCCTACCAACTCTACCATCTTTTTTATTGAGTTATTGCCGTCAAGCCTACCTGATAAGTAACGTCTATTTACCAAAGTATTTTTTTTTGCTTTGGTGACCAGTTTTTCGATATAGGGTCGTAAAGCCTTTGCTTTTGCCGAGGTTGTTTTAATTTTTTCGTGTAACACCAAACTTGTAGCGAGATTTTTCAAAAGGTGCCTTCTTGCGTTTGTACTACGGGAAAGTTTTTGCTGAGAAACTCGATGCACCATTTTTTAAATCAGATCCTTATCTTTGAGCTTTTCTTCTATGTCACTTATTGACTTTGCACCCATATTCTTTAATTTGACCAATTCCTCTTTAGGAGTTTGTAGTAGCTTGGCTACAGTATCGATATCAGCGCTACGTAATGCATTTGTAATTCGGGTAGAAAGTTCCAGTTCCTCAACAAGAGCGCTTTTTTCGATTTTAGGCATCTTCTTTGGTTTTGTGTCTTTTATTGGTTGTTTTCTTTGCTCAACTAATACTTTGAAATAATCCTCTAAAATTTGTGAAGCCTGTTTTATCGCCTGTGCTGGTGTCAAGGTATTATCAGTTATTATGGAGAGGGTCAATTTGTCAAAATTGGTCATTTGCCCAACACGCGTTGGTTCTATTTTATAATTCACCTTTAGTACAGGTGAAAAATTGGCGTCAAGTGGTATTGTACCAATAGATAGAGACTTTCTAGATTCAACTGGTATAAAGCCCACTCCGTTTTCAGCTGTTATTTCAATATTCAATCTAGCCTTCGGGTCAGAAAGGGAAGCGATGTGAGTATCTGGGTCTACTATCTCAACACCAGAAACAGTTTTTATTTTTTTAGCGGTTACTAATCCAGGACCCTTTTCGTCAATTTCTAGCTTTACACTTTTTTCACCATCGATTGTTAATCTTACTTTTTTGAGATTTAATAGTATTTCTACTACATCTTCTTTTACACCTTTAATAGTGCTGTATTCATGCTTTACCCCAGCTATTTTAACTTGCGTAATTGCGGCGCCGGCTAGTGACGAAAGTAACACTCTACGAAGCGAGTTACCTAAGGTTAACCCATAACCCTGTGGGAGCGGCTCAATCACAATACTCCCTTCATGGGAATTTCCAAACTGACTTACTTTTATTAAATCAAGCATAATACCTCCTTATAAATATTACCGAGAATATCCCCCTTCGGGTGATGTTCTCTAACGAGAATAAAATTCTACAATAAGCTGTTCATTTGCAATTGCTTCTACATCTTCAGACTGAGGAAGTTTTACTACATTTCCAACCAAAGCTTTTCTCCGCAACCATGGTACAATATCTTCACCACCTGCTTTTATCGACTCGGGAACACTTGATAATTTTTGGGCTTTTGGGGTAAGGGTAATTATATCACCTACCTTAACACATTGTGATGGTATGTCTACTTTTTTATCATTTAAAAGTGTATGTCCATGTGTAACCAGCTGTCTCGCCGCTGCCCTTGAAGGTGCAAACCCAACCCGATAGACTACGTTATCCAACCTGGTTTCTAAAGTTCTCATTAACGCTGTACCGGTATTCCCCTTTTCTTTTGAGGCGTTTTTGAAGTACCTCCTAAATTGTTTCTCCAATATACCATACATCCGTTTTACTTTTTGCTTTTCTCTTAGTTGCATACCAAAATCAGACCGCCTCTTTCGTAAAAGCCTTTGACCATGCTGACCTGGCGGTACGGCCCCCTTCCGATCAATAGGGTGTTTCCCAGATGAACTTCTTTTCCCTTTTAAGAAAAGGTTGACGCCTTCCCGCCGATCTATCTTAAATTTCGGACCTGTATATCTAGCCATGCTCCTCCCCTCGGTCGTCGAATTCAAAATGCAAGATTAGTTTAAAAATTATTGTGCTTAAATTTTGAACTTTGTAGTCCACGAAGTGGTCGCAGGGCGCGAAGCGATCTATCTTTGAACTTTTCATCAGACTCTCCTTTTCTTTCTTGGTCTTGGGCCGTTATGAGGTATCGGAGTTACATCAGCAATCGCCCTGATATTTAATTCGCTGCCCCTTAGTGCTCTAACTGCTGCTTCTCTGCCAAATCCTGGTCCTTTTATAAAAACTTCCGCGTCTCGTAATCCAGCTGCTGTAGCTTTTTTTACGGCTGCTTCCACCGCAGTGGTAGCGGCATATGGTGTAGATTTCCTGGCTCCCTTAAACCCCATTGAACCACTGCTAGACCAAACTATAGTATTTCCATGCGCATCGGTAATTGTTATCAATGTATTATTAAAAGTAGCACTAATAAATATTTTTCCTAATGATAAATCTTTTGGTATTTGTTTCTTTCTTTTTGCCATAATAATTAACTACCTTTTTGATCACTTTGGGCTTTTTGAGAAATTATATTACGCATTTCTTTTTTAATTGCACCAACAGTTTGCCTCTTGCCTCTTTTTGTTCGTGCATTACTCCTTGTTCTTTGCCCTCTAACTGGCAACCCTCTCTTATGCCTAATACCTTTATAAGAATTGATTTCTTCGATTCGTCTGATATTTTGCGCTATTATTCTTCTTAGGTCTCCCTCGACGGCAAAATTCTCAACTTCTTTTTGCAATTTTAATACTTCCCCCTCAGTTAAATCTTTCGCCCTTTTTACCATGGGGACTTGGGTTTTATCTAATATTTTTTTAGCCAACGCTGGGCCAATCCCATAGATGGTCGTTAGTGCGAATTGTATTTTTCTTTCGTTTGGTAAATCTACACCGACAATTCTTGCCATAATATATAGTTCGTTAGTCCCCAACCATTAGCCCCACTAATACTAATAACTAGTAGCTAACATCTAGGTTAGCCTTGACGTTGCTTATGCCTTGGGTTATCGCATATCACATATAAACGTCCGGTTCGTCTTACTATTTGACATTTTGCACACCTTTTTTTTATTGAAGCTTTTACTTTCATAATTTTCGGCTTAATTTATTTTTGTCTAAAAACGATTCGGCCTTTTGCTAAATCGTATGGAGTAACCTGAATTTTTACTTTGTCACCTGGCAGTATTTTTATATAATGCATACGCATTTTACCTGATAAGTGGCACAGCAACACTCTTCCGATTAATTCTGGCTCCGGGCTCTCCAACACCTCTACTCTAAATAAGGTGTTCGGTAAGTTTTCATTAACTCTACCAATTACTTCAATAACTTCTTTTTCCATAAAAAATAATACGCAAAATTGCGCCTACAGATTTTAACACTAAGCTTACAACTTAGTCAACCATCCTACGCCAAGGCTTCGGGTGGTTGACACCTCATAGCTTTAGCGAAGTGGTGTCAACACCAACGGGCCTTTTTTAGTAACTGCAACAGTACGCTCAAACAAACCTGAAAGTGAGCCGTCCTTCGTCGAAATAGTCCAACCATCAGATAAAAGCTTGACTTGATTTTTACCCATGTTATAAATTACTTCGATAGCTAAAACCATTCCTTCTTTCATTTCTTCCCCAGTTCCTTTCTTACCTCTACCCGGAATCAAAGGATCTTCGTGCAATTGCTTGCCAACACCATGTCCAACTAATTCTCTCACGACAGAATAACCCTCGCCTTCGATAATTTGTTGTATTGTCTCACTTACGTCCCCGATTCTTTTACCAACCTCTACTTGTTTGATAGCACTTGTTAATGCCCTTTTACCAGTTTCTAAAAAATGTTTCTTCTTTGCATCTATTTTTCCAACAACAAACGTCTGCGCTAAATCTGAATGATATCCCTTGTAGTAAGCCCCAAGATCAATTCCTACACAGTCTTTTTCTTTAAGAATGGTATCGCCTGGTATTCCATGCACAACCCAATCATTTGGCGTCGTACATATACTATGACGATAACCTTCTACTTTTTTAAAAGAACTTATCGCTCCTAAAGCCCGGATTTTATTTTCTGCGATACGATCTAGCTCAATTGTTTTTACGCCCGGTTTGATATTTTTTGCAATCTCCCGTAGCGCTGTAGTTGCTATATTCCCTGCCTTGCGCATAATCTCAATTTCTTGCTTGTTTTTCAAGTAAACCATCTATCTTCCTTTGTACTTTTTCGATTGATGGGGAGTTATCTACCTCGACAATTTTTACTCTTTGATTTTTAAAATAACCGAATAATGGCCGTGTAAATTTATCAAACATGCCAAGTCTTTTTTTGATAACTTCATAAGTATCATCGTATCTTTTTCTTTCTATTAATCGCGCGATTGCAATATTTTCTGGCAATCTAACATAGAAAATTAAATTTATTTTAAATTTTAAAGCTTTAGCTTGCTCTAAAGTCCTTGGGTAACCATCCAGCACAAATCCTTTCGATATATCGTAATTTCTTGTGTATTCTTCAAAGGCTGGGATAGAAATTTCGTTCGGTATGAGGACTCCCTTTCGCATCAAATTTTTTACTTTTTTTCCCCTTGGAAAATTTTCTTTTTCTAACTCCCTAAATAAGTCGCCAGTGTAAATATAAGGTACATCAAGTTTTTCGGCAATGTATTTTGCGTGAGTACTTTTACCAGATCCCTGAGAACCGAAAACTACTATGTTCATAAATAATATTTATTTCAAAAACCCTTCATAGCTTCTCATTACGAGCTGGCTCTCGAGTTGCTTAGCCGTTTCTAATACAACAGACACTACGATCAAAAGCCCTGTTCCCCCAACCGCTAAAGTACTAATATTAGTTACATCTGTAATAATAAAAGGCAGTATAGCAATCGAACCCAAAAATACTCCTCCAACTAAAGTAATCCTATTTATTATGTAGGCAAGATAATTGCTTGTTGCGTTACCAGGACGAATACCTGGGATAAAACCGCCGTATTTGCGTAAATCATCTGCTACTTTATTCGGTTGAAAGGTGACTCCTGTGTAAAAATATGTAAATAAAACCACCATTATAAAATATAGGGTACTATAATAAATCGTATTGTTAAAAAAATCTCGCACCTGAGTAGCTACATTAGCAATCGCAGGGTTCGCTGCTGTGGCAAAAAACGTCGCTATCATACCCGGCAATAAAATTATTGATACAGCAAATATAATAGGTATGACTCCTGCTTGATTAATCCTAATAGGTAAGTGACTACTTCCTCCGCCATAAACCCGACCGCCTCGAACTCTTCTTGCATACTGGACCGGTACACGCCTATGAGCTTCATTTATTATTGCTACTGCAGCAATTACCACTAAAGCCAAGATAACAACTAATACAATATTAAAGGCGTTTTGGGGGGTAAATATTTCCGCAGTTTGACCTAAATTAACCGGTAACCTTGCCAGTATCCCAGCAAAAATTAAAATAGATATCCCATTTCCAATCCCTTGCTCTGTGATTAGTTCCCCCAACCACATAAGTAGCATAGTCCCAGCAGTCATAGTAACCAAAATTGTAACCAATTCTGCTGGTCCAAGATGGCTTAAAATTCCAGAACCAGATCGTTGTAAAAGCATTAAAACACCCCATGATTGAATAAATGCTAGAGGAACGGTTAAATATCTAGTGTATTGGTTAATTTTGGCACGGCCATATTCTCCTTCTTTTTGCAGCTCTTCCAACACCGGGATAACATTAGTAAGTAATTGCATAATAATTGATGCGTTTATATATGGATTCAAGCCAAGTGTCATTATCGAAAAGTTAAAAAGTGTACCTCCTGAAAAAATATCTAGCAGTTGAAAAATTTGGTTTCCTTGAAAAAATTTCTTTAACGCCATCACATCTACACCCGGCATCGGGATATAAGCGATGATACGGAAAATGACGATAATAAAAATTGTGAAAAGAATCTTCCTACGTAAGTCTGGCGTATTCCAAATGTTAAGCAGAGTCTTCATTCAATATCTGGCCTCCCACTTTTTCAATCAGCCTTTTAGCTTTTTTTGTGATCGGGATTTTTATCTTTAATTTTTTATCTACCTTGCCGCCGAGTACTATTTTTGCCTTGATTTTTTTGATTGATTTGTCGATAAAACCAGCTTTTTTCAAAACTGCCAGATCTATAATTGTGTCTGGAGGCAATTTATTAAGTTGTTCTGTCCTTATAGAAATCGATTTGGTAAATGGTTTATTTCGTAACCCTCTTTTGTGAGGTAACCTTTGATAAATTGGTAGCTGACCGCCTTCGAAGCCAAGTTTTACTTTGCCTCGTTTTTTTTGGCCTTTAGCTCCTCTAGTTGCAGTTTTACCTTTTCCTGATGATTCACCGCGACCAATTCGCATTTTCTTTTTGGTTTTATGTTTTAGTAATTTATCTAGTCTCATGTTTTTTAGTTAATTTATCCTTTGTTTGTTTTATGCTTTTTTTATTTCCGAGAGTAACGTCTTTTTCAACACTAGTTTTAACCATGGGCTTTTCTTTTTCGATCATGGTCAGCAACTTCAAAGCTTCGATAGTTGCGTATACATTTGAGGCTTGGTTTGACGTACCTAACACTTTTGATAAGATATCTCTGATACCTGCGGCTTCTACCACTGCCCTTACAGCTCCGCCTGCAATTACTCCAGTTCCCTTTGAAGCTGGTTTCAATAGTACTTTAGCTGCTCCTCTTTTTACATAAATCTCGTGAGGTATTGTAGTACCAACCATAGGAACTTTTATCATATGCTTCTTTGCATAAGAAGCACCTTTCCTAATTGCATCCGCTACACCCGGAGATTTACCTAAACCAACACCAACCTGACCTTTTTTATCTCCAACAACAACCAGAACCGAAAAACCAATTCTATTTCCACCGGCCGTCTTTTTTGAGACGCGGTTGACTTGGACTACCTTTTCTTCGATTTCACTTTCACCGTAATATTCATTCATAAAAGCTCCTTCAAAATTCTAGCCCTGCCTCTCTTGCACCTTCAGCCAACTTTTTTACTCGGCCGTGATATAAATACCCCGCTCTATCAAACACTACTTTAGTAAAACCTTTATTTTTTGCCTTCTGCGCAATATACTTCCCCACCATATATGCTGTATCAGTTTTAGAATTTTTTTCTGAGCTTTTAATATTCTTATCGCTAGCACTAATCATTGTTTTACCGCTACCGTCATCTATCAAAGCAGCGTAGATGTGTTTGTTGGAACGAAAGACGTTTAGCCTAGGTCGCTTAATGTCGCCTATTACTTTTGCTCTTATTTTTAATTTTCGTTCCTTACGTGCTTTTCCATCCATAACTTATGTTCCAGCTCCTATTCCCGCCTTTGCAGCTTTTCCAGGCTTTAATCTTATTTTTTCTCCTTCATATCTTATACCTTTACCTTTGTACGCATCCGGCGGTCGAGTCCTTCTTATATCTGCTGCTACTTTACCAACTAATTCTTTACTTATTCCCGACACAGTAATTTTATTTCCTGCTACCAAAAACTTAATTCCCTCAGGAGGGTCTATCTCTACCGAATGAGAGAAACCAACGGACATCACCAGTTTATCACCAGAAAGCTGAGCTTTGAATCCAATTCCAGATAATTCCAGTGTTTTTTTAAATCCTGTGGTAACTCCTATTACCATATTCGCAATTAAACTCCTAATAAGTCCGTGAAATGATTTTGCTTCCTTACTATCGCTTGTTCGAGAAACTATACAGAGATTTTCTTTCCTTGCCAAATTTATCCCTCTTGGAATCTTTAGAGAAAGTTCTCCTAACGGGCCTGCTACAGTCACCTTGTGATTAATCTCCACCTGCACGTTACCCGGTATCTCTATTGGTTTTTTGCCTATTCTGCTCATAAAATACACCTCACCACACCTTTAATAGTAATTCTCCACCGACCTTAGCTTTTTTTGCTTCTCTACTATTTAAAATACCCTTTGGAGTTGATAAAATAACCAACCCTTTCCCAGCCAATACTTTTGGAATTTTATCAATAGAAGAGTAAACCCGTAGCGAAGGTTTAGACATTCTTTTAATGTCCGTAATTACTGATTTATTATCCTTATACGCTAGCACCAACTCTATCTTTTTTTTATTTTCAACTACTGTGATTGACTCTAAAAATCCAGCCTCTTTTAAGCTCCTCGCAACATCTTCTTTCAGTTTAGAATAAGATATGCGCACGCGGTTTCTATTCGCCTTATAGCCGTTTTTTATTATTGATATCATATCTGAAATTGGATCCATAAATTTATTCCTTTTTAAAAATTTCAAAATTAACCATACATTACCAGCTTGATTTCACCACTCCTGGGACTTCACCTTTGTGAGCTAGTTGGCGAAAACAAATACGACACATACCAAATTTTCGCATATAAGCTCTCGGTCTCCCACACAACTGACAACGGTTTTTGCTTCTAACGTTAAATTTTGGTTCTCTTTTTGCTTTCTCAATCAAAGATTTTTTTGCCATGGTTTAGTCTTTCATCTAAGGCTTTTTTAGCCTAAACTCTTTTTTATATTTTTTTGCTGTATTTCCGGAAACGGCATTCCTAGATCTAGTAAAAGGGCTTTAGCCTCATCTTTTGATTTCGCGCTTGTACAAATAGTAACCTCCAAGCCTGTTGCTTTGTCCATCCGATTATATTCAATTTCTGGAAAAACATTAATTTCTGCAAATCCTAGTGTAAAACTGCCTTTATTATCAAATGATTTTTCCTTTACGCCCCGGAAGTCTCTTAGTCTCGGAAACACAATGGAAACTAATTTTTTGTAAAAATGGTACATTTTATCGCCTCGCAAAGTAACTTTAGCACCAATAGTCTGCCCCTTTCTTATTTTAAAACCTGCTATAGCTTTTTTTGCTACAGTAAATACAGGTTTCTGACCTGATATTTTCTTCAAATTTTCTGAGATCAAATCCTTTACCTTGCTATCTGCAGAAATTTTCCCAAAACCTACATTTATCACTATCTTTACTAGTCCCGGGACTTCATAGATGTTTTTTTTACCTAGCTCCTTTTTCAGTTTGTTTCTTATTTCTTTTAAATATTTTTCTTTCAAATTTCCTGTTTGCATTTTTTACAAATCCTTACTTTTTTATCATTACTTAGTTTATAACTTGCTTTGGTAGGCAAATTACATTTCGAACATACCAGCACCACTTTTGATACCTGCATTGGCTTCATAATATCAGTAATACCAGCCGGTTTATTACCAGATCTTTTGACATTCTTTTTAAATAAATTTATTCCGGTAATCAATATTTTATTTTTTTTACTTAAAACTTTATCAATCTTTCCTTTTTTCCCTTTGTCTTTGCCTCGCAAGACAAGTACTTCGTCCCCCTTTAGGATTTTCATACTTATAATACCTCCTGTGCCAAAGAGGCTATTTTTATATAGCCTTTTTCGCGAACCTCCCGTGCAATCGGTCCAAAAATTCGACTACCTTTCGGGTTGCCATGGTTATCAATTATCACTACAGCATTTTCATCAAAACGAATATATGATCCATCACTTCTTCTACTTTCTTTCTTGGTCCTTACGACAACTGAACGGACTATTTCAGAATCCTTCACGGTCCCATTCGGATCAGCCTTTTTTACTACTCCCGTAATCACATCTCCAAGATGGGCGAATCTTTGTTTACTCCTCCGAGGAATACCTATAAGCTCCACTTTTTTCGCACCGCTATTGTCCGCAACATTTAACATACTTCTAGTTTGTATCATTTTGTAAGAATCTCCTTAACCACAAAATGTTTATCTTTTGATATCGGCTTACTCGTACTTATTAATACCTTATCGCCTACTTTAACTCCCAATTCATCATGAGCCTTAAATTTTTTAACTTTCTTTATTCTTTTCTTGTACAAAGGATGTGTTACTAAACGTTCAATTTTTACTACGGCTGTTTTATTCATTTTTGTACTTACAACTTTTCCAACAATATTCATATTAGGTAGTTAATTTTTTTAATCTCATGGCTGTTTTTATCCGAGCGATATCTTTGCGTATTATATTAGCTGCGTGAAAATTTTTTGTTTTATTTTGCGCGATTGATATCCCCGTCTCCAACAATTCTTTTTCTTTGTTTTGTAACACTTTAAAAAGTTCTTGGTTGTCTTTTTGATTATAGTTTGTCTTTTTTTGCGATAGAGCCATTTTTCTAATCCTCGGTTGTTATAAATTTTACTTCGACAGGTAATTTAGCTGAGGCTCTCCTCATTGCTTCGTGGGCGGTTTCTTTTGCTACTCCGCTCATTTCAAAAAGAATATTTCCAGGTTTTATTACTGCCACATAATGATCGACCGCTCCTTTACCCGAACCCATTCTAGTTTCGGGCGGTTTTTTAGTAATTGGCTTATCCGGAAAAATACGTATCCATAACCGACCGCCTCTCTTTGTATAATGAGTCATTGAACGCCTTGCACTTTCAATTTGTCTTGCGGTAAGCCATCCAGACTCAAGAGTCTTTAAGGCATAATCGCCAAACTTAATTGATGAACCCCTAGTTGCAATACCTGTTCTCCTCCCTCTAAACGCACGTCGATATTTCACTCGTTTTGGTTGTAACATAATTTATTCGCCTGCTTTCTCAGTCTTTTTATGAATCCATACTTTTACACCAACTATACCAGCAGTTGCAGTCTTTGCATCAACCTTCGCAAAATCAATATTCGCGCGAAGAGTCGAGGTTGGTACGCTTCCTGACATCTGCTTTTCTTGCCTCGCTATTTCCCGACCACCTATTCTTCCAGAACAGATTATTTTTACACCTTGCGCACCAGATCTTGTCACTCTATCCACGCCCTGAAGCAAAGCTCGCTTTACGGGATAACGTCTCTCTATTTGATCAGCTATACCTCTAGCAATCAAATACGCATCAAGGTCTGGTTTTTTTATCTCCTCAATATTTAATGAAATTTTCTGCCCTATTTTTTGTTCAATAAATTTACGTAGATCTTCAACACCAGATCCACCTCTGCCAATAACAATACCCGGACGGGCGACATAAATATTTATTTTGATTTTCCCAGCCGGTCGTTCAATAATGACATCACTTACCCCCGCTGTTTTCAATTTGGGCATAATCACTTTTCGGATTAGCACATCCTCTAAAAGCAGGTTTTTATACTTCTTATCATCACGTGAAAACCACCTTGACGACCAATTGTGAGTCAAGGCTAACCTGGCAATTTTTGGATTTACTTTTTGTCCCATATTTACTCCTAGACTATTAAGCCTTATTTAAAGGCTTACTTACTTTTGCTCCAGTATTATTTTTATATGACAAGTTCTTTTTAATATTTTATGGGCTGCTCCCCTTGAAACAGGTCTAAATCTCTTCATCGTTGGTCCGGAATTTACTAATATTTCTTTAATTGACAACTTACCTGGTTCTAACTTATTGTTATTTTGCGCGTTTGCGATAGCGCTTTTTAATATCTTCGCCAAAGGTGTTGCGGCCTTTTTTGGCACGAATTTAAGTAATTCCAGGGTTTTTTGTGCCCCCCTACCAGTAAGCTTTTCGGCGACAACCCTAACTTTTTTAGGCGATACTCTTATATTTTTTCCTTCAGCAACCACTTCTACCATAACATATCTCCACTATTTTTAAGTTGGTGTGAGAGTCCTTTTACTCACTTTCCCATGCCCGGTAAATTTTCTGGTGGGTGAGAATTCACCCAATCTATGTCCAACCATCGATTCAGTTATAAAAACTGGAATGAACGTTTTTCCGTTGTAGATTGAAATAGTTACTCCGACCATTTCAGGCGAAACCTGACTCCGTCTAGACCAAGTTTTTATTGGCGCTCGGTCATCTTTTTCTTTTGCGGTTTTTACTTTTTTCATCAGTTTTATATCAACGAAAGGACCTTTTTTAACTGATCTAGCCATAATTTATTTTCTCCTTTCTAGTATTAATTTGCCCGACGCTTTTGCTTTCCTAGTCTTTTTGCCAAGAGTTTTTTTACCTGTGGGGCTTTTTGGTGAAGCCATTCCTATTCCACTTCTTCCCTCGCCACCACCGTGTGGATGGTCACGCGGACTCATAGCAACACCGCGTACTGAAGGGCGAATACCCAAATGGCGGCTTTTACCGGCTTTACCTTTTTTAATATTTTTAAAATTTATATTTCCAATCTGACCAATTGTTGCCAAAGAAACAAGTGGCGTTTTTCTCAACTCACCAGAAGGCATTCGTATATGTGCGTGCGTACCATCTTTCGCCGATAATATAGCAGCAGTACCCGCACTTCTAACAATTTGGCCGCCTCTCCCCGGGATAAGTTCAATATTATGAATTTGCGTACCAACTGGGATGTTCTTTAGCGGCATAGCGTTTCCGGGTTTTATCTCCACTTTCTCCCCAGAAATAACTTTTTCCCCAACCTTCAAACCTTCAGGTGCAATAATCAATCTTTTTTCTCCGTCTTTGTAATGCAACTGAGCAATCCGTGCGTTCCGATTCGGGTCGTATTCGATCAAAGAAACTTTTGCCTCTATACCAAATTTATCTCGGTTAAAATCAATTTTTCGCCAAAATCTTTTATGCCGACCTCCAATATGGCGAACGGATATTTGGCCTCTACTATCCCTACCGCCGGTTTTTTTTAAAATTTTCATAAGAGATTTTACCGGTTTTACTTTAACCAGCCTTTTAAATTTAATTTTTTTATCCAGTGGTTTCTTTACCATATATCCTCTAATTAACTTGCAGTTTCAAATGCTGATATCTTTTGTCCTTTGGTTATTTCAACCGTGGCTTTTTTTCTAATTGGTCCGGGTCTTTCTAACCTTGTTCCTCTTATCCGGACTCTTTTTCCTTTTAAAATCCTGGTTCGTACGCTCAACACATCTACACCGAAGGACTTTTTCACAGCCTGCGCAATTTGATACTTATTTGCTTTTAGATCAACTTCAAAAGTGTATTTATCTTCCGTCGCTTGTCGCAAGCTTTTTTCAGATAGCACCGGTCTCTTGATAATTCTAGGCATTAGCTCCTCCGACACGTTCTTTTAATTTTTCTATTGACCCCAGCGTAAAAATTAAACCAGAGGATTTTAACACATCTAGAGCATTCAAATCCACTGCTAGTGTAGTATGTATATTTTTAATATTCCGGAAAGACTTTATAGTAACGCTGTTTTTTTCTTCTAGAACAAGTAGTAAGGATCTTTTATCTTTCAAATCAACTTTATTTATTAGTTCAGTAGCCTTTTTTGTCTTTGGTTCCTTGTAATCGAACTTTTCTACTACTACTAAATTGCCACTGAGTTTTTCCGATAGTAACCCTACTAACGCTTTTTGTTTAATTTTTTTAGTTAATTTCAGCTCTTTTTTGATAGCTTTTGGCCCAAAAATTATCCCACCACCACGTCTGCCTGGCGCACGAATACTACCCGCTCTAGCTCTACCAGTACCTTTTTGACGCCATGGCTTTCTCCCTCCCCCGGTTACTTCTGACCGAGTTTTTGTGCTAGCCAATTTTTCCTTCTGATTAGCTAAATATACTCTGATAACTTGCGGGACTGTTTTGGGGTTTATGTTTTGACCAAAAATATTATCTGGCAAACTAATTTTTTTTATTAATTCGCCTTTTTGATTATATAAGGGGACCGATAATTTTGTATCTTTCTTAATCTTTTCCTTTTTCGAATCTTCTTTTGTTTTTTCTCTAGCCATTATTTCCTCCAGTAGTCTCGGTAGAAGTCGCAGCAGATACGAAATTTTCTTCTTGCGCTGGTTCTTCTTTTATTTCCCCCGAAGTTTCCTCTTTTGTTGCGGAAATTTCTGGCACAGAAGGAATTTCTGTTTCGTGAAAAGCTTTTTTCTTTTTGGCGGATTTATGCACAATTAAAATACTCCCCCTAGCACCAGGCACCGAACCCTTTACTAACATGGTGTTTTTTTCATTATTTACATCAATCACTTCCAAACCTAAAATTGTCACTTTATCTTGGCCTTTATGCCCAGCCATTTTCATTCCTTTAAAGACTCTCCCTGGAGTCGTGGTAGCACCAATAGACCCTGGAGCCCTCTCCCGATCTGATTGTCCGTGAGTTCTGGGCCCTCCGGCAAAACCCCATCTTTTCACAACTCCAGTAAAACCTTTACCCTTTGAAATTCCTGTTATATTTACTATAGAGCCTTTTTTAAAAACCTGCCCCAAATTGATTTCTTCCCCTGCTTGAATTTCGCCATCATATTCAACTTCCCGGATTATTTTAGGTGCAGTTTTCAACCCAGCCGTTTTAGCATGACCGAGATTTGGCTTTTTTGGTTTTTTAGTTATTCCAGTCCCAACTTGAGCTTTTTTAGTCTTTGACTCCCCAGATTTTATCATCTGCACAATAAAGTTTGGCTCAATCAATATTTTAGTAACAGGAATATGTCGCCTGTGTTCGTTAAATATCTGAGTCATTTCAATTTTCTTGCCAATTAATCCTTTTACCATTTTTTATTAACTCACAAAATAAGGGCCTCTCGGCCCAAGTAAAAATCTGTATGTATTGCGTTGCAAACTTTTTACATTTTCACCTCAATATCCACGCCTGCCGGAAGTTCTAAATGCATAAGAGCGTCCAATGTTTTTGGTGTAGGCTCCAATATGTCAATTAAACGTTTGTGGGTTCTTATCTCAAACTGTTCCCTCGCGTCCTTATCAACGTGAGGTGAAGTAGTTACTGTAATAATTTCTTTTTCCGTTGGTAGAGGAATAGGGCCAGCGATTTTTGCACCAGTGCGAATCGCAGTATCCAATATCTCCTCTGCTGAGTCATCAAGAACTCTTGAATCATATGATTTTAAACGTACCCTTAGACGTCCTTTTGGCATATCTAAAAAAGTTAGAGCTGTTAGCTATTTAAGCAGTAATTTTGGTAACTACCCCTGCACCTACAGTCTTACCGCCCTCTCTAACAGCAAAACGCAAACCTTCCTCTAAAGCAACTGGGCCAATTAATTTTACTTTAATATTCGTATTATCACCTGGCATCACCATTTCGGTTCCTTCGGGTAATTTTACATCGCCAGTAACATCCGTAGTTCGGAAATAAAATTGTGGTTTATAGCCGGTGAAAAACGGTGTGTGTCGACCGCCTTCTTCTTTTGTCAAAACATATACTTCAGCTTCAAATTCGGTGTGGGGTTTGATACTCCCTGGAATCGCGATCACCTGACCTCTTTCTACATCGTCTTTTTCTATCCCTCTAAGCAACAGCCCGATATTGTCACCGGCTTGGCCTTCGTCTAGTTGCTTCCTAAACATTTCTACACCTGTAACTACGGTCGATGTAGTTTTGGGACGAATTCCAACAACTTCTACAGAATCGTTAACTTTTATCTTGCCTCGTTCAACTCTTCCAGTAACTACCGTGCCACGCCCCTTAATAGAAAACACGTCCTCAATTGGCATAAGAAACGGCTTATCCAAATCTCGAGTTGGGGTTGGAATAAAATCATCGACAGCTTTTAGTAACTCCTCGATACTTTTCTCATTCTCAGCATCACCTTCAAGAGCTTTCAACGCGCTGCCTCGAACAATAGGGGTATCTTTCCCGGGAAACTCGTATTTGTCGAGCAATTCTCTGATTTCCTCTTCAACCAAATCCAAAAGGTCTTTGTCATCTACCATATCTACCTTGTTCATATAAACTACAATAGCCGGTACACCCACCTGGCGTGCAAGTAAAATGTGCTCTCTCGTTTGAGGCATCGGACCATCTGCAGCCGATACTACTAAAATAGCACCATCCATCTGAGCTGCCCCAGTAATCATGTTTTTTATATAATCAGCATGTCCTGGTGCATCAATATGAGCATAATGTCGCTTATCGGTTTCATACTCAACGTGAGCTAACGCTATAGTAATCCCTCTTTGTTTTTCTTCCGGAGCTTTATCAATAGAATCAAAAGCAATATACTCGGCTTTGCCGCTTTTTGATAAAAGTTTAGTTATCGCTGAGGTAAGTGTGGTCTTACCATGATCAACATGACCAATAGTCCCCACATTAACGTGTGGCTTAGTTCGTTCAAATTTTTTTGGTCCTGCCATAATACCTCCTATTTATAAATATTAATAAGCAACCTTACAGCGTAGCCATTTTAGTGGCTTTAAGGTGAGAAGTCAACACCTTATCGTTATTTTTTAGACATTAATTTTTGAGCAATATTTGTCGGCACCTCTTCATAATGGGAGGGCTCAATATTAAAAGACGCTCGTCCACTACTAAGACTTCTCAGAGTAGTCGCGTAACCAAAAATCTCCGCCAGTGGAACTAAAGCTTTTATTATTCTTGTATTGCCTAATTGGTCACTAGCTTCAATTCTGGCTCTTTTGGAGGATAGGTCTCCAATCACCTCGCCCATAAATTCTTCTGGGGTAGCTACCTCAATCTTCATTATTGGTTCAAGTAAAAATGGCTCGGATCTTTTCACTGCCTCCTTGAATGCTAAAGATCCAGCAATTTTAAATGCTATTTCTGAAGAATCTACTTCATGAAATGTACCATCATATACAGCCGCTTTATAATCTACCATAGGATAACCAGCAATCACACCATTATCAGCAGCTTCTTTTACCCCTTTTCCGACTGCCGGAATAAACTCTCTGGGAATTGCCCCGCCTACTATCTCCGATATAAATTCACCACCCTCGCCACGACCTTTAGGCTCAACTCGAATAAAACAGTGCCCGTATTGTCCCCGTCCCCCGGTTTGGCGAATATATTTACCTTCACCTTGGGCAATTTTACGAATAGTTTCTTTGTACGCTACTTGCGGTCTGCCTACATTTGCTTCAACACTAAATTCTCTTTTCATCCTATCAACGATAATTTCCAAATGCAGCTCACCCATCCCCGAAATTATCGCCTGACCTGTTTCTTGATCGGTCTTCATTCTAAATGTCGGGTCTTCTTCAGCGAGTTTTGCCAAAGAAAGACCCATCTTTTCCTGATCAGCTTTTGTTTTTGGTTCTATTGCCAAAGAAATAACCGGCTCAGGAAAGCGAATATTTTCTAAAACAATTGGTTTATCCTCATCACAAAGAGTATCACCAGTAAACGTACTTTTTAGCCCTACTGCTGCACCAATCTCTCCGGCAGTAATTACTTTAATTTCCTGCCGGGCATTTGCGTGCATAAGTAATATTCGCCCAACTCTTTCCTTAGTATCTTTGGTCGAATTGTAGATATAACTACCGGCAGAAAGTTTCCCAGAGTAAGCTCGGAGATAAGTTAATCTACCCACGAAAGGATCGGACATTACTTTAAAGGCAAGGGCAGAAAAAGGCTCATTTTCACTTGTTTTTCTTTCTTCTTCCTCGTTCGTTTTAGGATCCTTACCTTTTACCGGTGGTACATCAATGGGAGATGGCAGCAGTTCTATAATGGTATCAAGAAGCGGCTGGATGGCCTTGTTTTTCAAAGCGCTTCCGGCAAGTACGGGTGTGATTTTTCCAGCTATAGTAGCAGCCCGCAACCCTTTGATTAATTCATCTATCGTTAGCTCGCTCCCAGCTAAATATTTTTCTAACAGTTCATCGGTGGAATGTTCAGCAATCTGCTCTACAAGAACGTTGCGGTACTGGGCAACTTTGTCTTTTAGATTTGCCGGAACTTCCCCTAACTTAGGCTCTTTTCCGCTTTCATCAACATACAAGATAGCGCTTTGCCGAATCAGATCTACCACGCCTTTAAACTCTTGCTCCTCACCAATCGGGATCTGAATAGCTACGGCATTTGCACCTAGACGGTTTTTAATTGAATCGAGGCTTTTATAAAAATCTCCGCCAATCGCATCTAGTTTATTTATAAAACAAATCCTGGGAACATTATATTTATCCGCCTGCCGCCATACAGTTTCACTTTGGGGTTCGACTCCCATCTTGCCATCAAAAACAACAACTCCTCCGTCTAGTACTCTTAGCGATCTTTCAACTTCCGCAGTGAAATCTACGTGGCCAGGTGTATCAATAATATTTATCCGGTGTGTTTGGTCTTTATATGGACCGTCCTTTGTGTTCCAAAAAGTCGTAGTGGCAGCGCTTGTTATGGTTATTCCACGCTCGCGTTCCTGCGCCATCCAATCCATCACCGCTTCTCCTTCGTGAACTTCACCAATTTTATAAGTTTTACCGGTATAAAAAAGTACGCGTTCAGTAACCGTAGTTTTACCGGCATCTATGTGCGCTATGATACCTATATTTCTAACTTTGCCTAAATCTATTTTTTCAGCCATATACCTAAAATTTCCAATGTCAAATTACAAATGACAAATGAAACTCAAAATTCAAATTAAAAAATTTTACTTAACAACCAAATGAGGAAAATTACTCCAAAAGCAACCACTAAAGCAATTATTCTCCAAAACGGTAGTATGTTTTTAAAAGGTAAATATCGCTTAAAGATTTCTTCCATAATAATTTTATTGCTCTTTTTAAGTGGGCAGATGCTTTTAGATAATGTAGCTGCTATTTAAACAACGATTTAAATAGCAAGCGTAATTATCGCAAGGCTTTGCACCTTTCGATCACCATCGAAAGTGTGCAAATGCCTTATTCGCCTCTGCCATCCTGTGAGTATCATCTCTTTTCTTTATCGATGCCCCGGTACCACTAGCTGCATCTTGAAGCTCAGTCGCCAATTTATCAACCATTGTTTTATATTCAGAATTTGGTTTTTTTTGGGCAAAAGCGACTATCCATCGTAGAGCAAGGGCTTCTCTTCGATTGCCTTTGACTTCTACTGGAACTTGATACGATGCGCCGCCTATTCTCCTTGGTCGAACCTCCATTCTGGGCGATACGTTTCTGACAGCAGCTTCAAATACCTCGACCGGGTCTTTTCCTGAATTTTTTATTTTCTCAAATGCTTTATATACAATAGACTGGGCTGTTGCTTTTTTACCTTCTTTCATCAGACGGTTTATAAAACGGTGTATCAACCTACTGTTATAAAGAAGGTCTGGTTCTAATTTTCTTTTTTCGACTCGTTTGCCTCGCATAAGTAATAAAGTTTTAAATTCAAATTTCTAAATCCTAAATAAACTCCAAGTTCTAATTTTTCAAATCACAACAGGATTTGTTTAGAGTTTCGGACTTCTTGCTTAGGATTTTCTTTAAAGTTATTCCTTTGGTTTTTTAGTTCCATACAAACTTCTACCTTGCTTTCGCTTTTCTACACCAGTAGTATCGTAATGTCCTCTTATTACATGGTATTTAACACCAGGTAAGTCTTTTACTCTACCGCCACGCACCAAAACAATTGAATGCTCCTGAAGATTATGCCCAATTCCAGGTATATACGCTGTGATTTCTTTACGGTTTGAAAGCCGCAGCCTTGCAACTTTTCGCAAAGCTGAATTTGGTTTCTTCGGTGTCATTGTTTTTACTATCACCGCAACCCCTCTTTTTTGGGGATTTGTCGTCGGAACTATTTTTCTTTTTGCCGCGTGGAAAGACCCCCGCAGCGCGGTTGCTTTTACTTTCCGCAATATCTTTTTCCTACCTTTTCGTACCAGTTGATTTATCGTCGGCATATTTAAATTATCCTAACACATTTAGACGAAATATTTAACGAGCAAAGGTTTTTTCCAACAACGTCTGGTAGCAGCGGATACCAATTCAAAATCTTAGCAATAAGTATAGGCTTCAATTTGCTTTACCCAGACAAAGGCTATATTATAGCCAGGAACCAGCTAACTGTCAATGATTGGTAAAAACGATTATTTTTATTACAATAAGATTATGGAGTGTCCGATTTGTGGCCGAAATGGGGTCAATAAGGGCGGGCAATTTTTTTGTACAAATTGTGAAATTTTCTTTGGTGATAAGATCACTGAGTCTCGTTATGACACCCTTCGACCAACAGACGAGGGTCCCGCCGAAAAATTCCGCGAACGTGCTCGTAAAAATTTTCTTAAAGGTACGCTAATAATCTTGGTGGTTTTTATATGCATTTTACCAATCGCGGTATATTTATTTATCAATTATACTGCGTATGGTTTTAGAGAAAAGGTAATGTACAAGTATGGTTTCACCGCCAAAGCCAGTAGCTATCTTAGAAGTCAGACCAGCATTGATGTAATGAACATTTCTGAGAAAAAACCGTTTGGTATCACCCACAGCGGCTACTGGAAACCAGGCAGTAAAAACGTCAAATTAAATACAGCTAGTGATGAGGTAGCCATCCACGAATTCGCCCATGCTTGGTGGGAAGAAATGCGCAAAGATGAAAAGGTTAGAGTCAACCTAATCAAGGACACACTCAAGCTTTCAAAAATGGTGGGTGAAAATTATGAACTTGCGATCAAACGAGCAGAAGATCTTGTCCAAAAATATTGCTTGTGCTCAAGCGAAGAAAAAATAAATTATGATAGGGTGGACGACCATCATCTTTATGCTTTCATGGCCGAATTTACTATGGGCAAGTTTAAAGATGGTTCTCACAAACTGCCAGAATTTATGTGGAAATATTTTGACGGTCTATTTAGCAGCCATTTAAGGGTAGAGGCCTGTTTTGAAACAAATAGTTGCTACTTCCCACATAATAATACAAGTTTATAACTTTCTTTCTTAACAAAGTTATTTGATTTTTTATGATATAATATAGCCATGAAAAAAATATTATCGGCTATTGTACTTGCGCTATTTTTTGTTGGCACCCTTGGGGTTTCTTTTGCTGCTAGCAAAGATGTTCCTTCACCCAATATTAAACAGAAGGTGTTTGTGTACTGGCCAAAATACGCGCGAGGAAAAAGGCCTCCGCAACCGCCTATTGGACCAACCTGTAGTACAACCGGAAACGATCAAGAACCAACGTACCTAGTCGGGGGTTGGTTCATGCCTGATACTGGCGGAGGCTACGTAATAAACGTCTCCACTGCCCCTAGTAATTTGAAACCAAATACACCTTCTGTAATAAACGCTTCTTTCCAAACTTGGACCAATGCCGACCCAGCTCAAATTTTTACTTACCAAGGAACTACTAGTATAAAATCTGCGCGTAGAGACGGGCAAAATGTTATTATCTGGAAAGGAATTACATCTAGTGCAATTGCCATCACCTATCTTTGGTACCGAACCGATACAGGTGAGCTGCTTGAAGCCGACACTATATTTAATAATAACTTGCCCTGGTCAATAAATGACCCTACAAAAGGTGATTGCGGTGGAGACCCAGGTTCATACGATGTTCAAAACGTTGCGACCCACGAATTTGGCCATTGGGTTGGGCTTTTAGATCTATATGAAAATAAAGATGCTGCACTTACTATGTACGGTTATGGTGCTTTGGGAGAATTAAAGAAGTCTACTCTCGGCGCTGGTGATATCCTCGGAGTAAATGCAGTTGCCCCTTAACCTAAACTAGGTCGTCCTCTGACAGCCTATAAGAAGCTGAGGGTTCTGGTTGATCCTTTTCGTCGGAAAACTCTTGAATTCGGCCGATTATTCCGTTGGTTAATCTGACTTTGTGACCGCGTGGATGAAACTGCTTACTGGTTAGTACGTCTTTGACGATCCCTTCCGTTAACTTACCAGAAGCATAATCTTTTTTCTGTACTACCCGTACTTTATCTCCCGGTACGGGAACCCGGCTACCTACTTCGTAAACCATTAGTTAAATTGATTGACAAGATGATTGACAAGGAGACTCCGTGTCAGCACTCCGTGTCAGCACTTTTTACTCGCTGTCTTCCGATGGTGCTGATTCTGCGGTTGCTTCTTCGGCAGATTGGGCTTGAAGGTCCGCCGCTTCAGCTTCTAGATTTCTGGCTGCATCTTCCAGGTCCTGAACAACCCTTGGGTTATCTCTGTTTAGAGCTTCTTCGTTTCGTAACCCTCTTGCTTCCCGCCCTAGGCGGTCAGCCTCATATGCATCTCGATACGCACGATCCATAAAACCTCCTTTGCTTATAATTATCGAGAAGGAAAGGTGTTTTGTCAAATTGTAGCCTTCTCAACATCTAAGACGGGTAAAATAAAACCCGTGGGTTTACATATACAAAAAAGAGAAACCGACCCCGTTACCAGAGTCGGTTTTGCCCTCTAACCAGATCATTAAAAGAGTGGTTCTCCCCTGATAATTGCGAGAATTACTCCGCAGATTATGACAAGACTAATTGGAACACCTACCCAGACTCCTACTGTAATCAGGAAATCTTTCCAATTATCAGGCAGCTCTGTATTTGGTTCATCGTTTGGTTCTACTGGAATTGCTACCTCGTCAAGATCCAACTCCGTCGCGTCTTTAGGCGGCTCATGAGTCTCTCCCCACTTTTCAGCTGTCACTAACAGCTCATCAAAGTCCGCAAAACCGGTCGCTAGAAAAATTCCCTCCACCGAATTATTTTCTATAGCTTCGCGCACCACTTTATTGAAGCCCTCTTCGCTAAGCTCAGATTCCAAGTAACGAAATACCGTGTCATAAGTCAGATAATCCTCCGGGGCTGTCCTAACAATTTCCGCTGACAGTCCAGGAATCATCAGACTTATAGTCTGCGTTTTTGCACCACCACTCAGGTTGGTCGCAAGCCCCTCGTGAAACCATGTTGGGAGATCGTCTTCGAGGTCTAACTTAGCCTCAAGATAAGCATGTACCAACTCGTGGGAAATAGTTTTGGAGCGGGACTTTTCTTCCATCCCCAAATCGTCAAAAACAGTATCTGACTCCTCCAAGACAATAACAAATCGAAATGGCAAGGCTACACCGCGAACATCCGGATCCAAAAATGCATCAGTCACATACGTTGGTATTTCGTATCTTGAGTCAATGTGGTTTACAAATATATACCCATCTGGAGGAGGAACCCCGATTTCGTCACGCAATCTAGAAACTGCAGGATCATCTGAGGTTTCTAAGTCTACCAAGTCGATTTGTTGACCTTCTCCCTCCACCAGATACAGAAACCGCAACACCAGCATATCTATGAGCTCTAAATCTTCCTGTGAAAAAACTATACCCAGCTCGTCGATACACGGATAGACTCGCTTATACAAAGCGATCTTTTCTTCGATCTCCGCCTGTGTATTTAGCACAGGATTGACTAAGTCTCCCATCAAATCGCCCTCTTCCAACGCGGTTACCAAAACTTCGGCACAATCTGGTTGCGATTGTAGGCCAAGATTACCATCAGTTTGATAACCAGATGCATAGGAAGTGCTAGGAGCTACGAAGAGCAGAAGCAACCCAACAAAAGAGGCCGCAACTTTAGCTCGCCACGACATCTAGATCCCCTTTCTCTAGTTAGTTGTGAAGGTACGCTAAACTAATAAATTATTAAATAAAATGGCCTAACTGTCAATCTTTTTATGAGGCAGATAAGCATCTGTCAGATTGGTTATTTTTAATACTAATAAAGAAACCGACTCCAGATTTAGAGCCGGTCTCGTCAAGCGGACAACCGATAAGCACTTTTGATCTTGGGGAGAGAAGCACTCTATTTACGAGTCTCTCTTCTCCACACAGAAATGAAAAGTACTACCACGAACATTAATACAAACCCTTCTCCTATCATGATACCTCTTATCGTTTTTTCTCTACCGCTATTTTCTTCCCACTCTTGAGCCTTTTCAAACAAATCTTCAAAATCGTGTGAGCCTGTCTTTTGGAAGATTTCCTCTACCGAACCTGTTTCAACCGCTACCTTGATCGTTTCATAAAAGCCTTGCTCCCCAAACCTGAAAAGCAGATAACGAACTAAAACATCGTACTCTTTATATTTCTCGGGTGCTTCAGCACTTACAGTGCCGATAACAACATCTCCGAATGTATAATTTACCGATAGTTCTTTCGCACCTTCGCTGAAATATACGGCCACTGCTTCATGGAACCATTTGGGCAATTCTTTCTTAGCACCAAGCTGTGCTAGAAGATAGGCGTGGACAAATTCATGCGAAATCGTCCTTTCCAAATCTTCCTTGCTTAGTGCGACCTGACCTGGAAAGAGCCTATTCATTATCGGGAATAGCTCGGGGCTCTTTAAAACAACAATGAATCGGCAAGGCAAAGTAATAGCAGCTATTTCTGGCTTTTTAAAAGCCCACGCTAGCTGCTTTGGTAATTCGTAGCGATAATCAAAGTAGCTTATATATATGAGGCCCTTTGGTGGGGACAATCCCAAATTATCCCTCAGCTCCACAACGGCCGCGTCATTGGTAGTTGCGAGATCCACCAGATCGATTCGTTGACCAACACCACCAACCAAAATCAAAAAGCGGTCAACTAGTGTTTCCACCAACTCTAGGTCATCGGTCGGAAGAATTCCTTCCAGATCGCTTAGGCAAGGCTTGACTTCTCTGTAGAAATCAACTCTCTCCTGTACCTGCGTTTCACTGGTAAGAACAGGGTTTGTCAGATTTTCAAGGAAACTGCCTTCTTCCTCCACCAGAATTTTAAGGATGCTGCTACAATCCGCCGGCTGCTGGGGGTTTTCAAGCCCCTCTGCCTTCTGCACGGGTGAAGAAATACCGACGGAGGTCGCCAAGAACAGAAGAAGCGCAGCCGCAAAAGCTACCCGGATGATAGCTGCTTTTTTTGCATCCAACATTTTCTCTCCCTTTTCTTTTTTTTGTTCACCTACCCTACAAGCAAGAAGAGTATAGGAACTCGATTAATCAGTAACAATTATCCGACATGTATCACTTGCTATCCAGTGTCCCCAACGTGCATTAGCGGTAAGTTCATAGCGGCCACTGGGTATCCCAAATAAAGAGAAGACTACCGTCTCAGTTTCTCCTGGTCCTAGATATTCGATCTTCTCAAAACTAGTATAGTCCTTATAGTTATCACCCGGAATAACAATCTCAAGATCGATATCTTTTTTACTTTTCTCTGATACGTTAGTAACGGACACAGCAATCCGATCGAAAAACGGATCAATATGCCCTCCATTTGGTACAGTAACTTTAACCTCGAGATCAGTCTGGCAACCTATTATGAAAACGGTTAAGATCATCAGACTTATCAAGATCAAAATTCTTAGTGGCCTACTCATACATCCCATCTCCTTCTTCTGCACAAGTGAAGAAATACTAATGGAAGATGCTATGAGTATAGCTGCTTTTTTTGCATCCAACATTTCCTCTCCCCTCTTCTTTATTTACCGACCTATTTCTTGATTGAAAGGTGCTTTGTTAGGTTGGATTATCAAACAAAATAACTTAGCTGTCAATCGTTTTGTTGAAACCGGAAGAATTTGGGGGTGGATTATTCCTTTGGGATCGGGAAAAGAGTGGCTTTGCCAACAATAATTTTGTAAATATTTTCCACTATGTCGCCACCGGCATAGCCTACGATAAAAGCAATGGCGGGGTTGATTTCATCTACAGCCGGCAATCTTAAACCGGAAGAAGCTACCGCCCAGGTGACTACCAGACCGATGGCGGATGAGATAAGCATCAGGGAAAGAAAATAAGCGGGTTCAAATTTTACATTTTTGTAGGCAAATTGATGCTTGGTGAAACCGACCAAACCACGGATGAGTCCTCCAAAAGCACCGGCAACAAGTAAAGCAACCATATCTGTCTTAAGTATAAATCTGCTCAAATAAAAAAATCAATAGGGATTGGATGGGGTGTCAAGAAAATCAAAAGTCCTGTTCAAGAAAAGGGTGTGTCAACTACTCTGCTTTGGAGCAGTGTGACTAAAGTGTCTGCGGCAAATGAGGCATTTGTATTGGACTGAGTCTGTTGGAATAACTTGGGACGAGGAAACTTGAACTTTTGTAAGATCCCGACTGCCGCATTGAGGACATTTTACGCTATCAGCCATATTACTTTTTCTTGTTCTTTTTTGGTTTTTTGACTTCTCTTCTCTGTTTGCCTTGACTGTGAGCCATAGAGTGTAATTATATGGTTACTAACACCAAAAGACAAGGGCTTTCATGCTTGTTTGGGAAGGGGCGTCAAGAAAAGCAAAAGTCCTGCCCAGCTTCCGGATTTGGAAATGATCTTTAATAATTTTTTCCTTTGCCTTTTCCAACCGTACGCTTATTTTTAATTAGCCTCTGTCGTTTCTCTTTTGCATATAGCAATCTCTGCAGTAAACCGGTCTGTCTCCAGAAGGTTTAAAGGGGACTTGTGTTTCCTTCCCACAATCAGAACACTTTACGTTATAAAGCTGACGGCCTTGTTGATCAGTTCCTGCTGACTCCACAGCATTTTCTGCTGGGGTAGCTGCATCCTCTGCAGGCTCTTCTGTTTTTGGCTCTTCAGAGGTTGCTTCTTCGGTCCCTTTTTCGCCGGCTTCGTCCTTTGTTTCAGCTTGCTCATCTTGGGTTGGTTCTACAGTTTCATCTTCTTTTGCTTCGTCTTTTACAGTTTTGTCGCTATCTAACATAAATAATCACCCCCTTTGTTATTATTCTACATTAATCCAAGTTTTTTGAATATGCAGACATTAAAGACAAGCTTATTGGAGACGAGGAATTCTCAACCTACCATTAGATATTTCGGTGATGCTGTCTGAAAGTTTTAGCTGGTCTGCCTTTATTTTTGGTGTTTCCATATGGTTGGAATTTTATGATTGTTTGGTGAAAGTGTTAAGGGAAGTGGTTAATCAGGAATGATTTTGTACAAAAATGCCTCTACTTTGTCGTGGACGTAGAAGAGGTAGCTAACAAGGAATTTTGGAAGGGAGAGGTTTTCTTTGGGCAGCATGGTTTTTTCAGTTTAATATCAAACAGTCAGAGATGTCAAGAAAAGCAAAAGTCCTGTTCAAGAATTAGAATGGTTCTTTATCCAGTCAGAAATTTGTTCGAGACTGGGTTTTTTGTTTTCAATCCACAGAGCAAAATCTATTTTTTCTTTTTGGCTTGCCTTAATTTCACTATTATTTAAATAAAGGAAATACTCCATAGCAATCAAGGCTGTCCTCTTATTTCCGTCAAAAAAGGGGTGGTTTAAAAGGAGAGAGTGGGCCAAAGCGGCTGCTTTTAGGAAAATATCCGGGTAAAGATCCTTCCCTCCAAAGGCGGTTTGTGGCCTGGCAATTGCAGAGGAAAGTAAGTTTAAATCTCTGACTCCTGGCGAACCTCCAGTTTCCTGAACGATGCGGAAATGAATGGCTAGTATATCATCGAGTGTAGGGTAATCCATTTAAGAAACTACTTTTTGGCAAGTGCTTCCAATGCTGGTCTATTGTCTTTGATGTATGTGTCTACCCATCGAAGCGTTTTTTCAGTTCTTTTTTTACTGATGCTTGCGAGATGTTCTTCCAAAGCTTCATTCAATACAGACTGAAGGCTTTTACCCTCTTCGAGAGCTTTTTTCTCAGCGGCTTTTTTAAGATTTTCTTTTATTCTCAGGGTAGTTTTCACTAACATGTCTTGATGATACCATTTCGCCATATTTATGGCAAGCTTTGCTTGACGTAAATACATCAGTCAAAGACTGTTATATGTATGGCAAGGTGTCTATATATAACATGAGAAGAATTTGTAGTCCATGAAATGGTCTCAGGATTCGTAGAATTCTAGAATATGGTTTTAGGATTGTTTTGATTAGGTGTCAAGAAAATCATTCTCATGTTCTTGAGAACTTGAGAATGGTTAAGATGTCAGGGGCGCAGCGTCCCAGCGAAAACTTGCCAGGCGAGGGTTGATTTTGCTATCAGAGACAGGGCTATATAGGCATACTCACCAAAAACGTAGTCCCTCCAACGGCCGATTTTTTTATACTGCAAAAACATATTGATTGCAAAGCAGTTGAAGAAAATAAATATTGATACGTATATCCAGTAGACAAAGGTGGGGATTTCGCCGCTGCCATAAGCTGCTGCTGCCCAAAAGTAAAGACCGACGACGATCCAGGGGACGATTCCAGCAAAACAGCCAATAATAAAGGAGATCCAATTGGTCTCTTTAGTAGTTTGATTGTGAACCTCCATCACCAACCCCATTAAGTTCATAAACGCAACTAAAGAAAATATCATTAATAACGAGGAAAGTTCATAAATCCCAACGAGCAGTGCGATTGCCACCATCATCGTGCTTGCGGAAAGGGCATACTCGACCCAGCGGGCCCGATTCATCCCCTTTTGGATATCTGCTTCGTAACCCTTTTTCCAAACAGTGGCAATTGTCAAATGTGCCAAAGCAGACATAAAGAAAAAAGCGACAATTAACCATGCTAGAGGAACTTCAAACAAAGTTTTACCCGCTGGTTCCAACGCTTGAGTGGAAAAGTTGAAACTCAAATAACCAGCTGTTATTGGTAGCTTGAAGCTTGTAGCTAGGAAAATGATGATAATACCCTGGACTGCATGCAAAGCAGCCATTAAGAGATTAGATGTCCGAAGTTTTGAAAAGTTTATGCCCACCAATAATTATAGTATCATAAATCTTCATCAAATTCCCACTGTCTTGAGGCAAACTTAGAATAATTTGGAAAATAGGGACTCGGAAGGATGCAGAAAAACCTAGAGGCTGGCTAGATCCCTCAAAACCTCTTGGGCGTGGGCAGCCGGTTTGACGTTTTCGTAAATTTTGATTATCTTACCAGTCTCATCAATCAGAAATGAGGTACGTACTGTCCCCAAAAATTCCCGTCCCAGGAATTTTTGGGGCTTGTAGACATCATAGGTCTTGACAACTTCCTTATTGGTATCGGCTAGCAGAGTAAAAGGTAGCTTATATTTTTGGGAGAATTTTTTGTGGCTTTCAGGCGAGTCGGTACTGATTCCCAAAACTGCTACCAATGTTTCTTCAAATTTTGGAAAGTTGTCACGAATCTGGCAAGCCTCGGTCGTGCAGCCGGGAGTGCCATCTTTGGGGTAAAAATAAATAAGGACTTTCCTGCCGCGGTAATCGGCAAGTTTGTGGGTCTTGTCGTTTTGATCGGGCAATTCAAAAAGAGGTGAGGCGTCTCCTACTTTCAGTCTCAGGGCAATATTTTACCACTTTAAGGAAACTTAAGGCCTGATTGGATGAGGTGTCAAGAAAACTAATTTTTAATATCTTTACCAGTTTGTACCTGCCCTTCTGATCTTAATATTAGTTTACTCAATTCTTGAACAAACTTTTTGGCGTGTTCACGACTCATCCCAATTCTAGAAACAACCCTCAACTGATTAGCAGTGGGACCGACTCTTTGAGTAATATCTAGAACTAACCCATCGGGATTTGTTGACATGAAAATGCTATCCGTGTAAAGAATCGGGGTTGTATCAAGATTAATACTCACATTCATTTCTTGTTGCTTTTGTTCCACTAATTTTCACCGCCTCTTTCGATATAGTAATTTTTCATTAATTGACATTTTCGTAAAACTTTCGTATATTATATTGGGTGCCTGTCATGAAAGTCAATACCAACCTCACGCCTAAACAGAAAAAAGTTCTTGATTTTATAGCTTCATTTGTTGATAAAAACGGCTACTCACCATCACTCGAAGAAATAGCTAAACATTTCAAATTAAAATCTGTATCTACAGTTCATCAATTTGTCCATTCCTTGGAGAAAAAAGGTTACTTATCTAGAACAGAGCACAAGCAAAGAACAATAGAGCCTGTTATCGAAGACGTGGAAATACCACTGCTCGGATATATAGCCGCTGGTGAACCAATCGAAGCAATATCAAATCCAGAACCAATAAAAGTACCCCAAACAATGCTTTCAAGATCGGGGCTTCACTACGCTCTAAAAGTTAAAGGTGATAGCATGATCGATGATAGTATTCACGATGGAGACACCGTTATTATCCGCAAACAAGAAACGGCAGAAAACGGTACGAAAGTTGTTGCTCTATTAAATGGCCATGAGGCAACTCTCAAAAAAATCTATAAAGAAAAAAATGGTTTTAGGCTACAACCAGCAAATTCTAGCTTAAGCCCACTTTTCGTAAAGGATCTAGTTGTACAAGGAAAGGTTCTTAATGTCTTACATTATGAAAAGCCAAAAATCGAAGAAGTAGAGGTCAAAAAGAGACAATTTGGTTTAGATAAAATCATAACCGGAGATGTACTTGAAATAATGGAACAAATTCCAAGTAATTCTGTTCATTTAGCAATAACATCGCCCCCGTACAACGTAGGAAAGGCGTACGATAATCATTTCGACAATCTGGAATACCAGCAATATTTAGATTGGTTGGAAAAGGTTTGGAAGGAAACTAAAAGAGTTTTGGTGCCTGGAGGAAGATTTGCTTTAAATATAGCCCCTACAGGCATAAAGAATTTTGTCCCGATCCATCATGATTTTGCAAACCAATTACGGAAAATCGGAGTGAAGTTTAGAACAGAAATTATCTGGTATAAACAGACGATGTTAAAAAGAACCGCCTGGGGAAGTTTCAAAAGTCCTGCAAACCCTCACATTGTTCCTTCTTGGGAGTACGTTCTTGTTTTCTCAAAGGATGGGGATCGTCTTGATGGTAAAGCAAAAGATATAGATATTACACGTGAAGAATTTATGAAGTTTTCAGACGGAATGTGGTATATTCCGCCAGAGACACAAAGAAAGGGTCATCCGGCCCCTTTTCCCGAAAACCTAATCAATCGCTTAATTAAATTTTACTCTTATAAAGGAAATACAGTACTCGATATGTTTGGAGGAACTGGAACCGTAGCAGTGGTATCGTTCAAAACGGGCCGTCACTTTATACACATAGATATTTCTGAAGAATACAATAAAACTGCAATACAAAGATTGGCGACTGTAAAAAGATCAGATTAAGTTAAACTGGACTTGTCCAAATAATTATTTAGGTGGTCTGTTACTACAGACTCTCTCCAAGCTTTCAAAGTGTCTGTAAGCGTTTTTGCACCCTCTAGATTAGTGAAATCAAGTCTTTTTATCTGACTACATCCTATAGTTCTGGGATTCGTTGAGAAAACAGCGTCTAAGTAAGCTTCGCTAAGCCTTCTTAACGTACTTGGGCTTTCATGTCCCTTTGTAAATCGGTTATCAAGATCCTGCGTCATCAAGGCATACTTAATCCCCAGATCCCTTAAGGCTAATGCCCAAAACATTACAGCCGTATTCCTGCTATGATCGCTGGTTTTACAATTTAACAGAGCGAAGACTTTCCACTGATTATCTTTGTTTTTTGTTAACATTAGAATATCACTATCTGGCCATACTCCCGTGTTTTCCTGAATACAACGTCTCCTTGCAGGTAAAGTAATGAACTCAACGAGGCCTTTTAGATTTTTATTTTTCGGGATTAAATGTTTTAATTCGTCTCCTTTAATAGCTACTATCCCAACGTCGTTCAGTTCTTTGTTTATGAATTCCCTGATGAACCCTTCAAAATTGTTTCCGCTGGCATTCACCCAGCTTTGCCTTGCTTGGTTCAAATCTCCTTTTTTTATTTCTTGGTATAATCTCAAGTAAACTTTCTGTACTAACAGCATTACTTCTGTCTCTCTTACCTCTTCAAAAGATTGAACGAATGTCAGGATTTTCCCCACATCTTCTATTGGGGATTTCCCAAAATTTTTTATATTTTTCTTTATTTGACTATATATTTTTTCTATATCCATCTGGCTGAATTTTATTACGTTTGGTCTGTTGGTTGCAAGTTTTTGTTGTTTAAAAATTCGCTTACTCTTTCGCTAAAGATTCAAGGTGCAGGATAAATTAGAAACAAGCAAGAGGATTTTAGCACGCTCCGTAACTCCGATCAAGCTCGGAGGTACTCTCGCATACTGCGGCCACTGCGTGGACTAAAACTTTGGCAGGCTAGCTGCAAGTTCTAGGACTTTGCCTAGGCTTCATAAACACCTGAAAATCATCCAGAAATTTAAGAGAAAGTAACTGAAGTCTAGCCAGAAGTTAATTAGATCTTGGAAAGAGCCCGGAGTAGTGTATCTAGCTGCTCAGAAGTGATATCTTTTAGCTGAATCTTGGCAATCTTCCCGAATTGTTGGCTCTTGAAGGCGAATTTCTCATAGTTTGGGATCTGTTCTTCCATCACTTTTTCAACTGATTTGTAATTTTTGTTAGTAACCCAAACTTGTAACCCTCCGCCTTCATATTCTGGATTTAGCGACAAGTTAATATTTACTTTATCCTGAAATGAGGTGGTAACGTAGAAATTCAGGTATTTTGGTGATTTTGAAGCTACGATATTCAAATATTTGTCGGGATTTTCTCTCACTCTGTTTAACAACGTAATCACCTCAGCGACTTTGGGCTGCTCTGGTCTTTCCCGATAGGATTCTATAAACTCCTCGTCGGTTGGAATCTTTTGACGGGTTGCGTTTGTACCGACATTTTTCTTTACCTCAGCACCATAAAGTCTTGGTATTAGAATCTCGTATTCGTTGTGTTTGTAATACTCAAGTTCAACCGCGTAGATAGTGAACTCACTGCTATTGTTTAAGAAGATAATTAAATCCTTAAGTTGATCGTGAAGATGATCCATCAGAACCACAAATTTGAAATTGCCGGCCCTTAGATTTTGTTTAGCGTTTTCTAGCAAAGTGTCAGCTTCTTCTTCGGAAATGCCAAAAAAGTTGCGGACTCGCTGATTTAGGCTCTGGTTGAAATCCTTGTTAGTGTGTTGACTGATTTGCTCAGTAAAATCATTAAAATCTCTAAAACCCGACCACAACGCGGCGCCGTAATCCAAAACTTGAGCGACGACCATTCGCTTGTCTGGGTTTTTGTAGAACTTGGTTTCGACTAAATAGATCTCACCGTCTTTATCTACTCCCAAAGCATCAATTGACCCACTTTTGGTGGTAAACTCTCTTGCCAAAATTAAAAGCCTAATATCTTCTTTGATATCGTAAAGAGGGATACTTTCTGGGTTATCGTAAATGTATTGTTGAAGCTTGTCTTCCAGCTGGAAGTCACTTTTATCTACCTTAACCGCGTCTTTTCCGTTTTTAGAGATGATAATCGCCATTCAACCACCTAGCTTGTACTGGAGGAAAGTATGCTAAAAGATCCCCGCCAAAAATGATACCAACAACTTTTTTCATAGGTGTAAGGATTTTATACCTTTGGCAGGCTGGCTGCAATGGTTCGATAAAACTCAGTATAAAGTTTTTTGGGGAGGTGTTAAGTGACTAGTATTTTGTATATGGCCCTATTTACTTCTGCTTATTTGATTTTCGGTGGGATTTTTGGAAAAACTTTTTACCTGCATTTCGAATATTGAACGCATTAAAGTTTTTCTTTACTGCCTGCGGCGGGATTGATTTCATGCATTAATTATACCATCCTACCCAAGTAATAAATAAGTTCCAACCTAATAAATTTGAAATTAATAGTAGATCGCTAAAGCACTCTGCGTCACTTTGTTCCTAAGATCGCTAAAGCACTCTGCGTCACTTTGTTCCTAAGATCGCTAAAGCGATCTACGACCACTGGCGTTGGTTAAGAATTAAGAATGTAAGATCGAAGATCTAAAATCCTGGTTCAAATAACTACTTTCTATTTCTGCTGCAAGGCTCTATTAAGATTATCCTGGAAAACATAAGAATCGGGAGCAAGTTTCACTGCTGTTCTTAGTTCCTCCAAACCCTTTTCTCTTTCGCCAAGACAAAGATAGGATAGTCCAAGATTATTGTGTGTCCAGGCGTAGTCTGGAGCAAGTTCAACTGCTTTTTTCGCGTATTCTAAAGCTTTATTACAATCATTTCTCGTAAATACAACCGCTGACAACGTCACATAAGGAGCCCCGTACTGGGGATCTAGCTCAACAGCTAATAACTCTTCCTTTTCACATAAGTCCAGTTTGTTTTGTTTATAATATGAGAGCCCAATCCAATAGTGAGCTATCGCTTTTTCTTTGTTTGTCGAAGCTTTGGTCAAAAGTACCTTGGCTTTTTTTAGAGAACCATCATAATCCCCCTTGCCCCAAGTCAATTTAACTTCTACAGCTGCCTTATTAAAATCATAAGTTTGGGTAGTTGAAGTGGTTTCTTTCAATTTTGTTACTGCCTTGTCAATATCTTTGAAATAAAACGCTCCGATGACGGCCAAGGAGCAGATCGAAAGCCCAACAAAAAGGAAAAGGCTTGCCAAAATAAAGATTTCTGTTTTTGTAAGCTTTATCGGGGTAGTAAGATCCGCAGTCTGTTTTGGAATTGCTGCAGAAGGCGGTTGGTTTTCAGATAAAATCTGGTCGGGCATTAGCTAAATTATCTAAAACTAAACCCACGTTGTCAGCCAGGCCGCAGGCCTTATTGGTTGTGGGATCTAGGATGTAAGAACTAGGATTTAGGTTGGAGGAATCAGGCGGGAGCGGTGGGTGAGAATATTTCCCCAAGTCATTGCAGTCTCTGCCCAAGAAAGGGTGTCTTTTGGGCCTTCTTTGGCTGATCTTTCCAGTTTTGAATATTCCGCTAAAAACTTATCAAGGGTCTTTTTAAACTTCCCTTCAAAAGAATCCTTGTCTAATGAATCGATATAACCAGAAGTTTGATCCAGGAAAGTATCAATTCTTTTTCTTTTTTTATTAAAATCATCCGCCGCCCAGTTGCCAATACGGTTTAGATTCATCGCGATATCAAGGATTTTTGCTTTTTGATCCATAGACAATTAAAGTAGTAGCTCCTTTACTATTCTATCAAATCTCTTTCTAATTTCGACGGATAAAATGTCTCGGCTGGGATTATCTTGATTTGGCCGCAGGTTAATCACTGAATTATAATCAACCTCGCGCATCTCCAAATCTACTCCACCACCCCAAAGATCACTTTGCTTGGACCCCTCCGAAAGCAACCTTTGCTCGCCATCAACGTGGCGTTCTCCACCACCTGCAAGTATCTCTTGTTCCACATCAACAACCAACTTAGCATAACCATCAAAGTCTTGGGTTATTTTCTGTAACTCGTTTTTGGTTGCTTTTTTACGGATAATCAGCAGCATATTTGAGTATCGATTTTATATCTTTGCTTTCCTAGCTGCAAGTTGGAGAATTTACTAAAAACCCATAGCATTTGCTTTATTCCTTCAGGTGTGTTATACTACCTTTCAGTTGAATTAGATTTTGAGCTATACAAACACTTATTTTCTTTTTATTTTCTGCAATTAGCAGCTAAGAAAAAGGGTCTTTGAAATTAGCTCCTAAGATTTCAAAGTTCTTGCAAAGGCTGCATTTACTACTCTATCTTAGTTTTTCTCTTTCAATAACTATGCATAGATCACGGCGTATTGCCAGCTTCGGCGGACATCGCGGAGGTTCTGGCAAAAGAAAATTTCATAAATCAGGCAATGGCGGCAGTTACAGCTACCCGAAAAGTTTTTCCAATGCGAGAAGCTTATCTAGCGCAACTAGAAGCCAGCTGGGTGATGATATAAGTATTTTTATCAAGAAAGCGGGAGAAATTTCCCCAATTGAAAATTACAGTGCAAGGTACCAATTTGCGGACTTTAATCTCGTCCCCAATTTAGAAACAAATATTACCAACAAAGGCTATAGTGAGCTAACTCCTGTTCAGGATCAGGCAATTAAACCAATTCTTGAAGGCCGAGATCTGATTGGACTAGCCAACACTGGTACCGGAAAAACTGCCGCCTTTTTAATTCCCTTAATTGACAAAATCTACAAAAACAGGAGCCAAAGAGCTTTGATTATCACACCCACCAGAGAATTAGCCGGTCAGATCAATGAAGAACTGCATACCTTGAGCCGAGGTATGAATATTTACTCAAGCCTTGTTATAGGTGGGGCAAACATACATCGCCAAATTGGGGATATTCGGCGCCTACCAAACGTAGTCATTGGTACACCGGGAAGACTGAAAGATCTTATTGAAAGAAAGGTCCTTCATCTAGCCGACTTTCGTAATTTCGTACTAGATGAGGTAGATCACATGGTAGATATTGGTTTTATCCACGATGTTAGATATTTTATTTCGCTTCTTCCCAAGGAGCGTCAGTCACTCTTTTTTTCGGCCACTATTCCTCCTAATGTGCATGGGGTCCTACAAGATTTTGTTACCAACCCGGTAACTATATCGGTGAAGGAGCAAAATATTCCTGAAAATATTGACCAGGATGTCGTAAAGGTAAACGGGGGGAACAAAGTAGACAAGCTGCACGATCTCTTAAATCAAGAGGGTTTCGACAAGGTGCTGATTTTTGGTCGTACCAAACACGGAATTGAAAAGTTGGATCGTCTGCTGACCACTCGAGGTTTTAAAGTCGGCTCTATCCATGGAAATAGAAGGCAATCGCAAAGACAAAGAATACTAAAAAGCTTCAAGACGGATGAGATCAGCATACTTTTGGCTACTGACGTGGCTAGCCGGGGACTGGATATTGATAATGTTTCTCACGTAATCAATTATGACTTGCCCCAGACTTATGATGATTACGTTCATCGAATTGGCCGTACCGGTCGGCTGAATAAACGCGGAGCTGCTCTAACCTTTGTTGATTAATACATGCTGATTTCCTTGCTTATTTAGATTTAGGGAGTATAATAAAAGGGTGACTGAAAACGTAAGTGACTTCATTTCCTTTCATAATGCCCACATATTAAATCTAGAAATGACCGCAAATTTTGAAACGATTTCCCTTTTTGCTTCAGAAAAAAATATTGCTTTAGACAATTTATCGATTGAAAAACACCGTCTTCCTTTCATCAACTGGATCACCAGCCTAAATAGTTCACAAGTCTAAGCTCACTAGACGAATTTTAACTTTTTCATTTTTTAAAAATATTGCTCTTGAAGCTAAAAAGCGAGATTGGTCAAGTAAGGACGAGTTTGCTATAGTAAAAACAAAGGAGGAAAAATGGAAGAAAAAAATAAACAACATAAAAATAACTTCCCGCAAATAATTATTATATTAGTAGTTATAATCGTCACCGCTATTGTTGCTGGTGGCGGGGTTTATCTTTGGATGCAGGGTCAAGACAAGGAAGATCAGACTCCAACCCAAAACCAGACCGCAACCGATTCCTCAAGCAAAACAGAGGAGGAGGAACCCTCGTCTTCGCCTTCCGAGGTGGCGGAGGAATTTATTTTATGTACTTTGGGTACTGTACCAAATTCAGAAGTCGATTACGAAAAAGCCGAAACGTATATGTCAGAAGAATTAAAAACGCAATTTACGGAAGCTTCATTTATTCCGCAATTTTACGGAATCCAGCAAGGACCAGACGGTTATGAAATTAAAACCCAAACCATCAATGGCGATACTGCTTCGGTTAAAGTTGATGCTATATACGGTGAGATGATGCAAGGATGGGCATTTGTTTTGGTTAAAGAAAATGGCGAATGGAAGATTGACGAATTTCATAGCGACGCCCAATAAACAAAAGATCAGAAATTGAAGCTAAAAAGCGAAGAATAAAGAAAAAGGGCAGAAGAAGTGCGGATTCTAATACTTTGCTTGATTGTCCGCAACCCTCCCATCAAGGAAAGTGAAGAGAAACACCACTACCAAAAAATTCCGCTATAATTAAACTAAGTGATTAGAAATTTACAAGTTATTACGCTTCTTATTATTATTTTATTAGTCTTCGTATATGGATTTTTCTACATTTCATTTAATCACACTCCCTCGTACCTTAAATGGGTAAATGAAGACCTGCGTTCATATTTTGCCAAAAACTTTTTTTTGCGTCGTACCCTACGCCTTTATCAACCAGGTGACGCCAGAAGTGATTACTTTTTGGCAAAACAATTCACCAAATTAAAAGTGGAAGTGTATGAGAGTTCTTATGGTGCTTTATATCCCGCTTCGTTGGAGCTGGTAAAAAATGGTGTGGATGGGGTGATAAAAAAACCCGGCGGAATAAAAATTGAAAAAAAGAAAATAGAGCAAGTCCCGGAAAACGTGGGTGATAAATTTATCGATAAGTTGGCGGATAACTTTCCTAAATATTCTGGAAATACCGCAATATTACGTATCTATATATTATCTGTTTACGAGACTCATCCAACTTTGATTGGGATCACAGCTGGAGCTTATAGTTTCGTGGTATTCAAAAGCAGCATCGAAGACTCTTCCGAGATCTTGGCTATCTGGGAAGATCTGGAGCAAGAGGCAATTTTGCATGAAATTGGCCACCTCCTTGGAGCAAGACACTCAAATTACGAAAATTGCATTATGAATAAAATTGTCGATGTACCAAACAGAAGTTTCTCTAGTTTCATACCTACAAAATATTGTTTCTATGACAAAGAAGCAATAAGGCTAGCGAATATTTAACTTTTTTCTACCGTTATTTTTAAATATAGGCAATATAAAGTGTTTATTTGGTATAATAATTTCCTATTGTGAAAAATTTGCTGGTTATTTCCGCTATAATTATAATAATTGTTTTAGGTATATTGTTTCTGACTTCTACTGAAAATAAGGAGACAGGTACAAAGGCGGAAAAAAATAATCTTAATCAATCTGTAGATGTAAGCAAAAAGGACCAAATGGACGAGAAGAAATATCCAAATTTTCCAGGGGTTCTTCCTGAAAATGAAAGGATCGGCAAAAAAGCCAGTTTTGAAACCTCCGAAGGCAATTTTACCGTTGCTCTTTTTGGTGATGAGGCACCAAAGGCTGTCAGTAGTTTCATTTTCCTTGCCAAAAAGGGCTTTTTTAACGGTCTCACCTTTCACCGGATAATCCCCGGCTTTATGATCCAAGGTGGAGACCCACTCGGTACTGGAACAGGAGGACCAGGATACAAGTTTGAAGATGAATTTGACGCTTCTTTAACTTTTTCCAAGCCGGGGATTTTGGCAATGGCCAATTCCGGTCCAGGTACCAATGGTAGTCAATTTTTTATTACTGTCGCTCCGACGCCACATCTGAATAACAAACACACTATTTTTGGCGAAGTAGTTGAGGGCTACAGCGTAGTTGAAAAAATATCCACGGTGCAGACCAACAGCAACAATAAACCTCTAAACCCCATCGTTATTAAGAAAATCGAAATTCTCTAACACTAAAAAGCGAGGGTAGTTGATTGAAGACAGTTTTGCTATAGTGAAGTATCTATGGATTGGAAAATATTTGGCTCGACTTTTCTTTTAATTTTTCTCGCTGAGCTAGGCGACAAAACTCAACTGGCGGTTCTCGCCTTGAGCGCAAAGGAAAAAACGCCTCTGACGATTTTCGTCTCTGCTATCTTTGGTTTTGCACTGGCAACAGTTATTGCAATAATCATCGGCACTCTCGGCGCAAAATACGTGCCGGTAGAGATAGTCCAAAAAGCGGCTGCCGTGGCTTTTATCGTAATTGGGGTACTTATCTTCTTCGGAAAAATATAATTTAAATAGAGGGTGGAAAATTCTACTTTGATCCCAGATGATGTTTGAACCAGTTAGCTGCAAGATACGCAACTTTTTCTAAAGCGCCCGGTTCTTCAAAAAGATGGGTGGTACCGGGGATAATTTCCAATTTTTTCTCTGCGCGTATTTTTTCAAAAGCTTTTTCGTTAAGCTCAATAACCGCGTCATCCTCGCCGCCAACTATCAGCAAGGTCGGGGCCGCTACCTTCGCTAAAGAACCCCAAGCAAGATCCGGCCTACCGCCGCGCGAAACAACTGCGGAAATTTCCGACTTCAATTCTGCCGCTGCATTCAAAGCTGCCGCCGCGCCGGTACTAGCGCCAAAATAGCCAATTTTAAGATTACCAACCTGGGATTGTTGGAGCCACTTCGTAGTTGCTATCAAACGATCTGTCAAAAGATTAATATCAAAACGGGTTTCGTAAATTTCATCCTCTCTTTCAGTCAAAAGATCAAAAAGCAAAGTACCGATTCCTTCTTTTTGCAAAACCTCCGCGACAAATTTATTTCGGGGACTCAGTCTACTACTACCGCTACCATGAGCGAAGATAACTACGCCAACAGCTTTTTGAGGAACTGTTAGCTCTCCATCGAGAGTTACAGAATCAATTTTGATTTTTACCAACTGCCGCCACCTCCACCACCAAAACCGCCACCGGAAAATCCTCCGCCGCCACTAAAACCACTTCCGCCAGGAGCAGACACCATAGCGGAAGATAAGGAATTTGAAAAACTAGAAATGCTTGAGCCAAATAATACTGCGTTAAAAGGCGCAGTACCCGAATACCAGGCCGGTTGCGGCGGCTCAATACCCATATCCTTAAAAGCTTGAGCGAATTTTTCAGTCAGACCAAAAACGATTGCATAAGGCAATATTTCATTAAATATATTCTTCTTTTCGAAAAATTGCTGCCTGTATTTCTCCGCTTTACTTATAAAAAGTTCGTATCCCCGTGCTCTACGAAACATCTCCCGACCACTAGCTGTTTTTCTGGGCATAATAATCGAAAAAAGAAACCAAGAAATACTACCAACGACGGTTCCTGCGCCAAGAGCAGCTATTAAACTAACGGTAAAAATAAATCCCAATGCCATTATGAGAGCTCCTACTACGTCGATTCCAATCCCAGCGAAAATATATTTTTTCCTGACATTCTCCGGATTTTCCGGGAAAAAACCCTTGTTGACAATTTCCTCGTAAAGTTTATCTTTCACAAGTTTTAAATCCTGATAAAACTTTGTTTTCAAACCAGATAAATCAACTTCGCTCTTTCCGCCAAATAGTTTATCTAAAAGTAGGTTTTCGTACTCCAACAGACCGCTATTTTCTTTAAATGTTTTCGTGAGCTTGTAATCAATGCTGCCGAATACCCATTTTTTCGGAATTTCATTAATGGTAAAGAACCCACGTGTTGCAAGATCTACAATTGTCGCGGTTACATCAAGCGTATCGGCCCGTTCATCCATCAACACTCCAATTTCGGCTGGCCGCAAGCCTTCCGGCGGTGAAAATTCTACAACGATTGGTTCGTAAGCACCAATCGGGCGGGCCTCCTTTTTTGCTGCTGGATCATCAATAAAACGTCTACGCCACCAAAGATCTCGACCTTTCTTCCACCAAAGCAAAGCTGCACTTCCTACACCCAGACTCACTGTCAAAATAAACGCTCCAAAATTTGTCAGGGTAAATAAATCATCAAATATACTTTTTGGCGGTGGTACTGTAATGATTGGTACCAATCCTTTGGTGTAACCAACCACCAGTGTCAAACCCTCACCTTCAGCAAGGCTTCTCGAGGCGGCAAAAGTTGCTTCTTTCTGACTATTTTGCTCAGAATCACAAGACTCTTTAGAACCAAGGGTCCCTTCGTAGCAAGTAATTTGGGCTATTCCTTCAGTTGGTAAGGTTACAGTTGCGCTAACATTTCTTATCGGCACCGGCCAAGCATTCCCCGTCACATTCCAAAAAAGTTCGTCGTGATCTTCAAACGAAACTAACACTCCGCTTGCTGTGTAAGAAATTTCGTAATTTTGTTTTCCCGAAACAGTTTTTTCCGTGTCACCAATTTTAATTTTTTCGTAGCTACCGGTCCGATAAGTTTCGTATGGGATCGAAACTCCATTACTTGTTACAGACCCAACTTCTATCTTCGTATAAAGTTTTTCGCCACCAGAAAGTGAATATACAAAGGGTATTTCGCGGAAAATACCGTGTCTTTGCAAACTACCAAAATCTGCCTCAATTTCTTCGACCACCTGAACTCTCCCGTCTTTCAACACATTTATTTTGCTATCAAAATTTTCTATTACCCAGTCTTCCTGGGCGTAGACTTGAGCAGGTAAAAATAAAATGCAAATACTTAAAATAAGGATGGTTATTAGTTTCACTTATAAAATTTTAACATAAATAAACAGTTGAATTTAAAATTTTTAAGTAACTTACCCGTCGGTTTCCTATCAAGGTATATAATTACATGGAAGGAGGGAGAAATGGTACGAGAAGATCTAGTTATAGAAATTGCGGTTGCATTACCTCTGGCATGCCCGATTTGTGGGACTGTGATACGACTTGACAGAATTAGGGTAGAATACTTCGAACCGGGTAAAGGTTGGCACCTACGTGGTCTTTGCGGAAGATGTGATGTGGGGGGGATGTTTTTGTTTGACGTCGAAGATCCAAGGTATGAATCAGCCCGGCGCGCTGTTCTACTGGATCGATCGTTTGAGGAAGAAGTACGGTTTCGCGAAACAGGCCCCATCGAACCTGGCTATGAAGTCCGACTGCCCTCTCTGCTTACTGATATTTGGAGGGCGGAACCAAGAGATCAAACTGACCCCACGCGCAATACTTGAGGGCACCCGAAAAAGTGCCCTTTATTTTTGGAGAAGTTTTTAGAACTTAAATTTCTTTTATTATTTTGATCTTACTCCCTAGAATTTCTTGCTTTTTCAAGCCTCTCCCTGGCAATTTTTAAAGCTGCTTCTCTTGAAGTAATTTTTTCCGCTTTTGCTTTTCCCAAAACAGTTCCCAGATTTCTATTGATTTTTCGCTCGATCAATTTAAACATCTGCTTTGGGTTGTAACCGCGATACTCCGCATAAGAAGAGATCACTCCACCGGCATTAGCGATAATATCGGGAACGATCAAAACACCTTTTTTGTGCAGAGTAATTTCTGCATCAGGCCTAACTGCTAAATTAGCTGCTTCGACAATTAACTTTGCCTTTATTTTACTAACATTTTCACTTGTAATAGCCTCATGAAAAGCAGCCGGCACCAAAATATCTACATCAAGGGTAGTTATATCTTCGCTAGAAAGTTTTTCTCCGTCAGGATTATCTGCTACACTTCCCTTCTTCTTTTTCACATCAAAAATTTTCCGTGTTTCTAGCCCCTTTGGATTATAAGTCGCACCGCCGCTATCGGAAATTGCGACAATTTTTGCTCCTTCTCGGTCTAGAAGACTAACTACAAATGAACCAACATTTCCAAACCCAGCAACAGCTACCTTCATATCTTTAATATTTTTTCCCAAAAAACCCAGCGCCGCCAAAGTGGCTTGAACCACTCCAAAACCGGTCGAGCCAAATTCATGGGGAATCCCGCATTCCACCCCAGGTTTCACGCACATACTGGCTGGCTTACCGGTAGCGGATTTTAGCGAACCGTTGGCTTTAACAAACTCCGCCATCTCGCGCTCACCTGTATTTACATCAGGCCCTGATACATACAGCTTGGGACAAAGCTCTTTGATTGATTCAGAGAAGATACGAATCAACCTAAGTTTTTCATCAGGATCAATTTTTTTACCGTTTGCCACTATTCCTGATTTGCCACCACCAAAAGGAAGTTCTGCTAGAGCGTTTTTATATGTCATGGTTCTCGCCAAGTGAAAAGTTTCCTCTAATGTTACGCCTGGAGTCATCCGCAAACCGCCCTTTGCGATTCCTAACCAAGTATTATCAATTACTAAAAAGCCGCGCATTTTAGTATCGTGATCGTAAACCTCAATTAATTTTTCTGGGCCTAGATGATCGTGCTTAATCATAGAAAGTATGATTTATATTATTCGCAACTAGGTAAATACGCAAGTAGTGATAGTTATAAAAAAATATCTGTGGGAAAAGCTATGCCGGGCATTTGCTGAAAGTTATTATAGGACTTTCAGCAAACATTTATCCCGACAAAAAGAAGGTGAAGAATACCGCTAGTTTAACTAGCGGTGTTTTCCGTCGAATATTAATCGACGAAAAATAACCTCACATTTATACACTATCGGTCTACAAATGTCAAGACTACAGTCATTAGTAAGTTGTCCAGCGTATTAGGTTGACTTTTTGGTTATTTCCGAATAAAATTAGCATGTTAGTACCTTTAATAATTTTCTTCCTTCTTATTCGTTCGCCCCGCGTTCGTTTTCCCGAAACAGCAGCAGATTGAATAAGTAAGTAAGATTGTGAAAACCCCAATAAGGGGTGGAAAGGAAAAGCCCTATGGGCAAAAAATTATTCGTTGGGGGTGTCCCTTACGAAACTTCCAATGAGGAGCTGGAGAAACTTTTCTCCGAAGCAGGCACGGTAGAAAGTGCCACCGTTATCACCGACCGAATGACTGGAAGATCCAGAGGCTTCGGCTTTGTAGAAATGTCAAGTGACGAAGAAGCCACAAAAGCGATCGAGCAGTTAAATGGGAAGGATGTAGGTGGCCGAAATATTGTTGTCGCTGAAGCCAAGCCTCGCGAAGAACGGCCCGAAGGACCAAAAAGATAGAATTCCGACAAGGCCTGACGAGGAGTCTCCTTGTCGTCGTTACTGTTTGAACCAACGGAAGAATGTTTCTACTGGTGAACCAATCTTCCAAACATGCAGAATAACTTCTTGTGGTATTTTTATTAGCCAGAGAAACATTAATGCCATAGCTAGTTTTGATATTGAGTTTAACCATCTATATTCTTTTGTTTCTTTCCCCAACTTCTGAAGTACTGCGTAAAAAATGAAGAAGTTTTCAAAAAGATTTGGAGTGAGAAAAAGAATATATTCAACTTTTGTAATTTGAAACGCGACGATACCAATTAATCTCCAAATATATAGAGCTGCGCTAGTTCTTTTTGCTAACTTGTTTAACCAACGCAAGGACACTAGCAATTCAATTGTCAAATAATATGTGTCCAGATATTTGTCAGTAAAAGTGTAATTTGGGATTTCTACACCAAAAGGTTTGACGATATTTGTATCAGCCGCATCGATAATTAATGACGCCAATCCACCCCACAACGGCCAGCGGAATATCGTCAAAGGTACCAACAACCGCAAAGCAAAAATAATAACTATTCCCAAAGGTATGGAAAAAATAATCGTCATCCCTAACTAAAAATTATCAGGAAATGCAGATATTGGGCAATTTGAATAAAAAATTAAGATATATCTATTTCATCCCCAATTTCTGTTTTACTTTTTTTGATCGTTCCTGCTGGTAACTCAATAACAAAATTATATTTAGGATTCCAAAAATACAAGCCCCACGGCGAAATATTCTCTTTCATGTCTACAATTTCCTTTTTTCTATTTAATACTAAGCAATCTATTAGGAAGCTTAAGCCAAAAGTATGAATACCAAAGCGGGTTTCTAATATGATCGCGTAAGCCTTCTTCTTGCCAATTAAACCAATACTTTTAGCAAACAGCTTTTTTGCTTCTTTAGCATTCGCTGCTATTACTGTATTTTTTGAGCGATTGGTGATTTTTAACATAATACTTTCTTCAAGTATTGCTTTAATTATAATTTATGAAGGTACAAAAACACAATTTTCTTTAGGAGACGGTCTGAAAAAACTACCCCTTGACAACGCTTATAAGTAATGTTAGTATGTGTATTAGTTACACTAACTATATGAACACTTTAAAGCAAGACGTAGAGAAAAAATATCAGTTCGCAGTAATAGCTACTGACGTGGTCATTTTCACTGCCCAAAACGGAAAACTAAAAGTACTTTTAATTGAAATGAGGAAACCTCCCTATACCGGATATTGGGCTTGCCCGGGAGGGTTAGTAAAACCAAACGAGTCTGTAGACAGAGCTGCCCAAAAACATCTTTTCGACAAAACTGGTGTAAAAGATGTGTACCTTGAACAACTCTATACTTTTGGAGAGATCGATAGAGATCCTTTTGGCAGAGTGGTTTCAGTCGCCTATTATGCTCTTATACCATCTGGAGGTATCAAGCTAAAGACATCGCATGAGTATACCGATGTAGATTGGTTTCAAGTAAAACAGTTGCCTCCTATGGCTTACGACCATACCGAAATAATTAAGGTGGCGGTAAAAAGGTTGAAAGATAAAATAACCTATTCAAATATCGTCTATAGTTTATTGCCGAAAAGCTTCACGCTAAGTGAATTACAAGGAATATATGAACTTATTTTGGATAAAAGACTCGATAAAAGAAACTTTAGAAAAAAGATTCTTACTTTAAATTTAATTACAAAAACCGGAAGAAAAAGAACTGGCGAAGCTAATCGACCAGCTCAATTGTATAAATTTGTTCGGAGAACTCCGCAGGAAGTTGAGGTTCTTTAAAAGTTAGTAAAAATTTTAAGGATTAGTAAGTGTGTGTAATACACTTTCTATCATTGAATATCCAAATTGGATATTGCTAAAGTTGAAATTTAATTTAAATTATGATACTATAGGTCGCCCCACTTAATTACTCTAACCAACTTGTTGGGGGCGGGCACATTAAAAACCAGAAGGGAGATCAAAGACATGTTTGGATACGAGTTTGCCTACGGAACTGTCGGTGGGCTGCACCACTCTGACCCTGTGAACCTGAAGTCGAACCAGGATGCCCTGGTTGTGATAAGCAGCGAGAATCGCCTTGCTGCAGTAGTCTGCGATGGATGCAGCGGAGGAAAGAATTCTGAAGTTGGAGCCAAAATAGGCGCCAGGCTTATTGCTCAGGAGCTTTGTCAGATCGAGAAGCTTTTGAGAAACTACAACGGAGAAAATCCGGGTTATCTAACGGCGCTTTTGGAAAAAAGCCGGCAAGATATCCTGGCACAATTAAGAATTCTGGCCGAAGCAATGGGCGGATCATTTACGGAAACCATCCGTGGTTACTTTCTTTTCACGGTACTTGGTTTACTAATGACTCCTGACCTCACCTTTTTCTTCCACAACGGGGACGGTCTCTTCCTCGTAAACGGTAACAAGTACCAAATAGGTCCTTTTCCTGAAGATAAACCCCCCTACCTTGCCTACGGTATGGTAGAGACCGACTTCACCCAAGCAGAAATATCTTTTACGCTTGATCTCGCAATCCCCACATCGGAAGTCGATTCTGTTGTGATCGGAAGTGACGGTCTGGCGGATCTGATTAACTCTGCTGACAGAAAACTCCCAGGGAAAGAAAAGACCTTCGGCCCAATCAATCAATTTTGGGAGGAGGACATCTTCTTTCGGAATCCTGATGCAATCAGACGAAGACTTGTTTCGGCAAACCTAACAAGTATAACGGTTGATCGAGACGGAAATCTGGTCAGAGAAGTCGGCTTTCTCCCAGACGACACTACACTAGTCGTTGTCAGGAAGCAAAAGGAGGAAGCAGGTGCAGGTAGTAATTGACGGGTCGCCAATAACTATCAACCCATCAGACTCAATAGGCAGTGGCGGAGAAGCAGATATTTATCTTCTACCAAGCGCTGTTGCTCTGAAAGTCTACAAAAGGTCCTACCACGCTGACTACCAGGGAAATCTAGTAGAACAGCGCATGGCCGAAGAAAGACTCAAAGAGCATCAATTGAAGCTTCCCAGTTTCCCCCGGGGCTTGCCGCAGACGGTAGTTGTCCCTGAGAAACTGGTGATGGATAGAAAAGGCCTGATTATCGGCTACACCATGAAGTACATTCAAGGTGCCGAACCCCTTATGCGTTACAGTGAAAAATCTTTCAGGCAGGGGAAAATACCAAACCAAGAAGTCGTTTCGATCTTTCTAGATCTTCACACAACTGTGTCCGGCATTCACGCAAGACAGGTTGTGATCGGAGATTTCAACGATCTAAACGTCCTCGTTAAATCCAGAGCTGCTCTAATCATCGACGCGGACAGTTTTCAGTTTGATCGCTTTCATTGCCGGCTCTATACAGACCGGTTTGTCGATCCGCTGTTGTGCGATCCTAGAGAGCCGAGGCTTGTATTGGCAAGACCTTACAATCCAAACTCTGATTGGTATTCCTTCATTGTAATGCTCTTCAGGAGTTTGCTTTACGTCGATCCTTATGGAGGGATCTATGATCCAAAGGTAAGGGCAAAGCGAATTCCGGACAGCGCAAGACCACTTCATCGGATAACCATCTTCAACCCTGACGTTCGCTACCCCAAACCGGCAACACACTTCTCTGTCCTACCCGATGATCTCTTGCAGCAAATGCAGCTAGTCCTCGAAGAGGATGAGAGAGGAGTATTTCCGAAAAAGCTCCTCGAAGGTTTGCGGTGGACGGTCTGCACAAACTGCGGGACAGAACACGCAAGAGGTGTTTGCCCAACGTGTGCCTTGGTCACAGCCCCAGTAGTCAAGGCGGTAACAAAAGTGCGAGGAAAGGTCGTGGCAACGAGAATTTTCCAGACAAAAGGCCATATCTTGTTTGCCGCCATGCAAAGTAAGGGGCTTCACTGGCTTTATCACGAAGATGGAAAGTTCCTACGGGAAACCAACCAACCAATACTTGAGGGGGCACTGGATCCGCAGGTACGGTACCGAATCAAAGGAAACGCAACCTTACTTGGCAAAGGAAACACTCTAATCATTCTGACTAAGGGAGAGGCGACTGAACGGCTAGTTGTCGAAGCCTTCGGCAATTTGCCGATGTTTGACGCAAACGGGAGCCACCATTATTGGATAGCTGGCGGTCAACTTCTTCGAGATGGGCAATTTGGCCCTGTCTACATCGGAGATGTTCTGTCAAAACAGACGCTTTTCTGGGTAGGAGAAAATTTCGGCTTTGGTTTCTACCGAGCCGGGGGCTTGAGCAGAAGCTTTGTTTTTGATGCTGAAAAAGCAGGCATAAACGACTCCGTCGTGCTTGATCCTCCAATAAGAGGTCAGCTAGTAGATTCTACCTGCGTTTTCAGTTCGGACAGATGCTTCTTTATCATCTCAACCCAAGAGTCTGGTAGGATGATAAACCGCTGTTACCTCATCAGTCAAAAAGGCGAAGTCCTGGCGACGGCGGAGACAGGTTTAGGCGACCCAAGTTGGCTTGGTACTGTCAGAGGAAAGGCGGCTTACAAACACTTCCTATTTGCCGCGACAGATGACGGAATAGTCAGAGTCGAACAGAATGGTAACAGAATTGAAGTGGCGACAACCTTCCCAGACACTGAGCCCTTTGTGGACTCAGGAGGCCACCTTTTCATGAAGGAGCAAGAGCTTTATGTGGTGAGTTCGAAGGAAATAGTAGAGCTGAAACTAGGCTAAGCGAAAGGAGGTCTTGTAAAGATCGCACCACAGCCTAAATTTGGCACCTTCAAAAACGGCAAACCAATCACAGAGAGGAACGGACAAAATGACCACACTATCAACACTACCTTTGCCGACACATTACCGGCCGGATGAGGTTGCCGATATACGGCTAGTAAATGCGGGCGAGATCGCCAATCAAGCCGCTGCCTACGCGAAAGCGCATGGGGTCAAGCCGGCCGCAGGTGACCGAGTCAAGCGGAGCTTGATGATGATTGACGAACAAATCGACTTCTGCTCTCCGCAGGGATCTCTTTTCGTCGGCGGCAGATCTGGAACAGGCGCCGTAGATGACGCACGAAGACTTCTGGAGTGGGCCTACATCAACCTCGGTTCGATCACCGAGATGTGTGCGTCCATGGACACCCACAAGATTATGCAGATCTTCCACCCACAGTTCTGGAGCAACGAGCAAGGCGAGCACCCTGCTCCCTTCACGATGATCTCCGTAGACGAGGTGGAAAAAGGAATCTGGCAGGTGAACCCAGGAGTTTTCCGCGAGGTCGAAGGTGCTGATCTGGCAAACATGCGCCGCTTTGTCGAGCATTATGTCAGACAGCTGGCGGCAACTGGCAAGTATGCTCTGACGATCTGGCCTTACCACACCCTTCTCGGCAGTGTTGGCCACGCTCTACTACCCTCGGTGCAGGAGCTCTGCGTTTGGCATTCTGTCGCAAGAAACACCCAGACGCAATACGAGATCAAGGGCGGCAATACTCTGACCGAGAACTATTCTGTCCTCGGCCCAGAGGTGCGCACAAAGCATGATGGAAGCGCCCTTGGTCAGAAGAACACGAAGTTCATCGAAAGACTCCTCGCCTTCGATGCAGTGATCATTGCCGGTCAGGCCAAGAGCCACTGCGTCGCCTGGACGATCGATGATCTTCTTAACGAAATCATGGCGCAGGACCCAACCCTGGCAAAGAAGGTCTACCTTCTTGAAGATTGCACCTCACCAGTCGTTGTTCCAGGAGTGGTGGATTACACCGACGAGGCGAATGCTGCCTTCCAACGCTTTGCGGACGCCGGTATGCACGTAGTCAATACGAGCATGCCGCTTGAAACCTGGCCGGACATGCCTCTTTAGGAAAGGGGAAGAACGATGAGCAGCACACCAAAAGTTGGCGACCTGTTTCAAAGCGCAAGGGATGAGGGTCTCGTCTCTGCCGCTACAGCTAAGGCGCTCATGCCTGCTGATCTTGGACAACAGATCCAGGCGGCGCTGGGCGTGCCGGCGATGGAAGTCACAAGCAGCGAGGTCATCCTCGTAAGCTTGGTTGACGATGATACAGGCTCGATCTCCGGATTCGGCAACGAGCAAGCGGTCATGGACGGGCACAATACGGTTCTTGATGCTCTTGGTGAATCTAAGGAAAGAGATGCGATCTTTGTCCATGCTTCGCTGCTTTACGGCGGATTGCTCCACGCATTCGTTCCGCTCGAAAGGGCAACGCGGTTGACCAGAGCCAACTACATAGCGAATGCACCATGCACCCCTTTGTACGACCGGACTTTCGAACTTCTGGCCACGGTTCTTGCCAAAACGCAGGAATTCCGCGACCAGAATGTAACCGTCAGAACAGCCAGTCTCATCGTCACCGACGGCGAGGACAACGCCTCTAAGAGGGGGCCAGATAAAGTTGCTCAGCTGGTAGCAGACCTCCTCAAGCAGGAGTGCCACATCATTGCAGCGATGGGCATTCAAGGAGGAACCGACTTCCGGCAGATCTTCCAGGAGATGGGACTGCGAGATGAGTGGATCCTGACGCCGAGGAATATTCCGACGGAAATCAGACGAGCCTTCGGGGTCTTCTCAAGGTCGTCTGTCCGTGCTAGTCAAAGCGCCCAAGCTTTCTCGCAAGTTGCCCAAGCTGGAGCTGGCTGGACGGATTAGCAGGAGGGAGAGTGATAATCTGCGGGGGAGGAATCGAATTTCTTTGATTCCTCCCCTTCAACATTTTTAGGTTCATTTAGGTTTGACAAATTAGGTAATGAAGTATATACTATAGGATCTTATGGTTTCATCATCGGTCCTGCACGAAGAGAATTCTAACCAAAGAGGTTTGGTTGAAACTCTCTTACCTCAAGGCTTCTTGAGGTAAAGCACATTAATAGATCACAAACTTCACACTCTATTTTGTTATAGACGGAAAGGAGAAGGTAGTGGGTATAATCAAGTCGCTACTCGACCTTGACTACTACAAACCTACCATGGCACAGGTAGCCTTGCGTTTTTTCCGCGGCGTACCTGTAGTCTATGGCTTCAGAAACCGGACAAAATCGGTGAATCTTCCAGCATTCGTCCGCGAAAGAGATTTGCGGGAAGAGCTGGAAAGTATCCAGACTCTACGGTTCTCGCCAGCAGAGATTAACTTCCTACGGGCAAGCCCGTATATCCCGGCAGGGATGTTTTCTGAGGCATTTCTTGCCTTTCTCAAGAATCTCCGCCTGCCCGATTTTGAACTGGAGTCGCATGATTCCACGTTTCGAATCGAGGTAGCTGAGACTTGGAAGGACACAATTCTTTGGGAAACTCTGATCCTTTCGGTGGTAAACGAGCTTTACTACCGCACCGTCCTTAAGCAGAATGGGGCAGACATCCGAGAAGTCTGGAAGGAAGGTGAACGCCGTCTTCTCGAAAAGATCGCCAAGATCAAAGGAGATCCAAGAGTCCGATTCTCCGACTTCGGCACTAGACGACGCTTTAGCGGTCCCTGGCAACGACACGTCGTCGAAATCCTAGCGGAAGAACTGCCCGAACAGTTCATTGGAACTTCCAACGTCCTTTTCGCCAAGGAGTTGGGCTTGCGCCCAATCGGGACTTTTGCTCACGAAATGGACATGGTTTACAGTGGAGTCTACCACGGAAGTGACGAAGAAATCCGAGCTTCTCACAACAAAGTCCTTCAAGACTGGTGGGCGCAGTACGGCGAACCGCTGTCCATCGCCTTAACCGATACCTACGGGACGGACTTCTTCTTCAAAGATTTCACTCCCGAACAAGCTCAGGCTTGGCGGGGACTCCGTCAGGATTCGGGTGACCCGTTTGCTTTTGGCGAAAAGGCTATTGCTTTCTACCAAAAGTACGGAATCGACCCCCGGACCAAAACTATTGTCTTCAGCGATGGCCTGGAGGTCGAAATGATTCTAGCCCTCACGGATCGCTTCTACGACCGTACCCAAATCGTCTTTGGTTGGGGTACAAATCTCACCAACGACTTAGGTTTTGTACCGCTGTCGGTAGTCGTCAAGATCCTGCGCTCGTGTGGTTACGGCGCTGTGAAACTTTCCGATAACCTCGACAAGGCTCTCGGAACTCCAGAGGATATCGAAAGATTCATGAGGATTTTCGGACACACCGATATCAAGCGATTGGGTGTGAAGTACTGATCTATTGTGTGGTGGGCCGCTGCGATACCAAGCGCAACACAGCCGCCCACCCTTTCTCAGAGCTACTTACTTTTGCAAGTAAGTGGTTGTGAGAAGGAGAAAGAAAAGCACTCGAAAAATCAAAAAAGGAGACCCCTCATGACGATGCCGCTAAATCTCATTCTTGTGAGACACGGTGAGTCGGAAGGTAATGTCGCCACGGCTCGTTCAAAGGCTGGTGATCACAGCGATTACACTGGTGAATTTCTACGCCGTCACAACTCTTTTTGGAGATTAACGGACAATGGGATCTGGCAGGCGCAGGAGGCAGGCCGCTGGATCCGCGAACACATCGGATCCGCTTTCGGTCGCTACTATACGTCTGGGTATCTAAGGGCGATGGAAACTGCTTACTATCTTGGGCTACCCGATGCTAACTGGTACGCCGATTTCAACCTTAGGGAACGGGACTGGGGATCATTTGATAGCATTTCCCGCGAGGAAAGAGCGGCCAGATTCGCCGAAGTGCTCAAAGAGCGTGAGCGGGACGGTTTTTCTTGGCGACCTCCATATGGAGAATCTATTGCAGATGTTTGCTTACGTGAGACCCGCGTACTCGATACGCTCCATCGGGAATGTACTGACATGGATGTGATCATTGTCTGTCATGGTGAGATAATCTGGGCCTTCCGAATCTTGCTTGAGCGTCTCACTCAAAGACGATTCAATGAGCTCGATGCGTCGAAGGATACTCGTGACAGGATTCATAATTGTCAGGTACTTCACTACACAAGGGTCGATCCTGTAACGAGAGAGGTGCATCCCTACCTGAATTGGGTGCGGTCTGTTTGCCCCACTGATTTGTCGCTGTCCACAAACAAGTGGCAGGTCATTGATCGCAAGAGATACTCAAACGAAGATCTCTTGGCGGAAGTGAGCCTCGCACCAAGACTAATAAGCGAGTAGCAAATCGTGGTGAGAAAAGTACCACTACCTATTCTCACCACTCCTTTCTGGAATTACTTATGAAAATATGTAATTGCGGTAAGGAGAAAATCTCGCTCTTTGAAAAGTCAATAGTCATTGCAAACAGGAGGAATAGCGATGCGTCTGATTAAAATCGGCCTAGCAAATATTGACACCACTGTTGGAGCCCATACTGCAAACACCGATAAGGTAATCGAGTTTGCGCGTCAGATGTCAGAGTCGCGCTGTACCATTGGAGCATTCCAAGAACAGGTGATTTCAGGCTATCCAGCCGAAGATTTAGTCCAATGGGACGGTTTTGTCCAGTATCAATGGTACCAACTAAACCGTTTTATCGAAGAAACTAAGAAGTTTGAATTTTCAACCATCTTCATCCTTGGCTTAACCGCCAAAGAAGGCGGGAGTCTCTACAATTCTGCGGCAGTTGTCTACCACGGTCAAATACTTGGTGTCGTTCCTAAAGAGGAGCTACCAACATACGGCGTTTTCTACGAGAGACGTACCTTCTCTCGTGGCATTCCTGGCCGAGTTTCGCAGGTAAACGGCGTACCTTTCGGGGATCTAATTTTTGAATTCCCTTTTGGTACAATCGCTGCAGAAGTCTGCGAAGACATCTGGTCAGCGGACGGTCCAATGCGTCGCCGTGCCTACAGCGGTGTGGAACTAGTCGTCAATATTTCAGCCTCACCGTATCGCGCCGGCATTCTAAATACCCGCCGCGAGATGATTTCGACCCGAGCTGCCGATAACCAAGCAACCGTAGCGTATATCAATCAGTTTGGTGGACAAGATTCGCTTGTCTTTGACGGCGGTGGTTTTGTAAACCAAAACGGCCGAATGCTTCTTGAGGTAGAGAGGTGGCGAGAAGGCTGGACGGATACGATCGCCGATCTTGACCGAACTACTACTCTACGGGAAGCCAACACGACCTGGCGGATGGGTCGCGAGGATTTCCTTCGAGAAAACAAATCAGTCCGTAGAATCGTATCTAGGCAAGGTCCTCCAGTTCATTACGAACCTCGTCCCTACCCAGCTCCAGCTAGCAGAAACTTCTTCCTACCACCAGTGGAAACCCCACCCAGCCCTCAGGAAGAGCTCTTCGAGGATCTTCTTGCTGCGATGCAGACGGGCCTGGCTGGATCCTTCGAAAAAACCGATTCTTTTGAGCGGATTGGTATCGCCCTTTCCGGCGGAAAAGACTCGGCGCTGACTCTCATCATCGCCTGGCTTTACGCCCAAGAGCGATTTGCGGACCTTGGCGCAGAAGAACGGAAAGCAGCAATTCGGGATTTTATCCACTGCTTTTCGATGCCCAGCCAGTACAACACCGAGCGGACGAGGGGCATCGCGCGACGGCTTTGCGAGGAGCTTGGTGTCTCCTTCAAGGAAGTTCCAATCCAGGAAGCCTTTGAGCGCGAGGTCCAAATCGTCAAGACGATGCTCGATGGGCATGGTCCGACGCCTCTTACTCTGGAGAACATCCAGGCACGTATCCGGGCACAGCGAATGTGGAACTGGACCAACACTGCTCACGCCTTTTGGCTACAAACCGGCAATATGAGCGAGAAGGCGGTTGGTTACACTACCATTGGAGGAGACATGATGGGTGGCTATTCGCTCATCGGAAACCTGCCGAAAACCGTCATCATCGCTCTCCTGCACTACCTTGACCGGAAGTTCGGCTGGCCGTGTCTCAAGGATCTTCTAACCACCAAGGCTTCAGCCGAGCTAGCTGAAAACCAGGAGGACGAGAAGGATCTTATGCCATTCCCTGTCCTTGACGCCTGTATCCATCTCTTCGCTGGTGAGAAGTTATCACCAGACGAGGTTTTCCGAGCAGTCCGCACCATGTGGACTGACGTGGAACTAGCCGAGATGCACCCTGGTTATCAACCAGGAATGTTGAAAGATTGGGTGAAGAAATTTGTCGTTAGCTTCTTCCGTTCAATCTTCAAGTGGGTCCAGGCACCGCAGTCTGTCCATTTAGGCGCACTCGAGCTTGATCGGGAGCGCGCACTACAACTGCCAGTGGTAACCTCAACCGATTGGTTAAGACTAGATCAGATAGATAAAGAATCTAACTAAAGGGAGGAGAGAAACCTAGCAGCCCGTTTACGGTTACGCAACCTGTAAACGGGCTTTCCTATTTCTACAATAAACGGTAATCAAATGTTTCTACTTAAAAGGTTTTTGCCCTTAGAACCTACATCTCCCAAAGATACTTCCTCAAATTTACTTTATTATCGCCCACTTCCACACCTTCGGCCTGTAATCTTTCAGCCTGTTCCTGCGCACCGCCAAAAGCGTAACCCACCGCAATTTGTCCTTTAATATTAACCACCCTGTGGCAAGGAATTTTTTCCGGGTCTGGATTTTTATGTAGAAACCTTCCAACTAGCCTAGGGCTCCGAATCCCAGTTAGCCTTGCTAAATTCCCGTAGGTCGTAACTTTACCTTCGGGTATCAAAGAAACAATTTTGTATATTTTTTCACTTTGCGTCATTTTTCTCATAAACCAGTACAAGGTCTTGAAATATTTTCATCATAATTATACAATTTATTTAATGCCTCTTGTTAGTTGGGTAAAAACACATAAATTAATTACTTTCTTAAGTTTGGTAATTATCTTTCTACTTTTTAGAAACAGCTTATCTTTGTTTTCTGTGAGTTCCCCATCATTCCCTTCTACGTCAGATGAGGTTGGGATGACACCCACAAGTACTAGCAGATTATCTTTCGAACCTAATATTACTTCAAAAACCAGCCCGTCTGCTGCTGATACAAGTGAAAGAGTAGTGATTAAAAATTCCAACCTTTCTTTGCTAGTTAAAGATGTCCGAAAAACTGGTGAGGATATTCTTACCTATACAAAAAACATCGGCGGTTTTATGGTTGAGACTTCATATAACCGACCAGATGAATCTCCGTTTGCGACCATTACTGTCCGTGTTCCCTCAAAAAAGCTCGACGCCACCCTCGATCATTTCCGGTCACTAGCGGTAAAGGTAACCAATGAGAACCTGTTCGGTACTGACGTAACAGAAGAATACACCGATATTAAAGCATATTTGGATAATCACACCAAGACAAAAGCAAAATATGAAGCAATATTAGAAAAAGCTGTCACTGTTGATGAAATTCTCAAGGTGCAAGAACAATTAATAAACCTGCAACAGCAGATAGATGCCTTGAAAGGAGAGCAGCAAGCAATTGAACAAAACGCAGCTTTCTCAAAGGTAACTCTTTATGTTTCAACAGATGAACTTGCTCTGCCTTACACACCAGACCAAGCATTCCGCCCGGATGTAGTATTTAAGTACGCAGTTAGAAGTTTGCTGAACACCTTGAGAATAGGCGCTGAAATGTTAATCTGGGTAGGAGTATATTCTGTTATCTGGTTGCCAGCTCTTTTGGTCTTCCTCGGGTATCGAAAATGGCGGAAAAGAAAACAATCACCTAATACATAGTTCTGTGAATCATTATTCCCTGGGTGTTTTATGTTTCTTGCCTGCTACTGCAAATGCCACGCGATAATTTGAATACTCACAAGTCGGGGAGCTTTTCGGAAGTTCGCTGCTCTCCAAACATTTTTTAATATCCATCACCACTTTTTCCACCCAAGAATCGTCTCCCTTATGAGGTATTATAGAAAGTTCAAATTCGAGTCTTCCGTCAAAGACAGGTCTATTTTTACCGGCATTGGCAAACACGAAATATCCAGCGTCGCTTACCTTAAAACCGTTTTTTCGAAAAAGCCACTGGTAAACCTCCATTTGTATTTTGTAGCTTTGTTTGTATTTATCATCCAAGGAAATTTCTTTTTCTGTTGAAGTAGATTTATAATCTACAATATGCAGCTCTCCTTGCGGATTTACCCAGACATCATCTACTGCACCAAATACTAGCAAGTCGGTTTTTGGGTGCAAGTATCGCACTCCTACAAACGTGTTCCGCCAATCTTCCATCTTTGGGTGTTGATAGGGAACAGCATCCACTTTGTATTTTTTCATTATTTCGTGCGCTTTTCCCTCTTTTCGAAGCAAATCAAATTCTTTTTTAAGCAAAATATCGACCGCGGAATTCAAAGTATACCCCGGAATCCTTGGCCTGCTAACTCCGAGCTTAGCATCAAAATAAAAGCACCTGGGACACTCTAGAAAAAGGTCTATTTTCGACCTGCTTATTTTGAACGGCACTTTGGAATTTGGATCAAACTGGACTTTTCTCGCCATATTCAGAAATTTTACGCTGGAAGTTTAACTAGTGTCAAGGAAATTTATCTCTTTCCCAAGGCCCTATAAAATTCATCTTTCGAGAAACCACTTTGACGAATAATAGAACTTAGAGTACCAGATTTAAATTCCACATTTGTTCCATGGAAAGATAAAGTAACTGCGAAATGTTTATTTCTTCTCTTTAATACCCAGGTTTGATGGGAAGTTGAGCCAGAGGTTTCTTGTCTAAAACCCAAATTTCTAAGTACTCCAACGACCTCTCTATACTTGAGAGGTTTGTATTTAGACATAGACTGGCTTCCTACTGTAGGGTTGCACTGAGAAGAATTGAAATTGGTCAAAGGGTGGTTTTGTAGGTTTTTCTTTGATAATCTCGGCAAGTTTCTGAAAATAATCTTTTGGCGCAGGTCTAAACATTAACTCCTTGGGAAATCCTAATTTTGACGCAGCCTGCACATGAGAATCAAGAGCGTCATGTATACTTAAGACGGCTTCTTGAAGACTTGTGTGCCCCTCTTCGACAATATCCAAATCTAGACAAACTCCCGTAAAAGTGCCGTCTTTTTCCTGATATACTATGCAGCGAAATGAAAATTTGTGTTTCTCCATAGCTGGAGAATTATAACATCATTGTAAATAAAAGAAATCAAACAGGCAATCAATACTCTTTTTTCAACTTCTGGATAAAGTTTGTCGATTTCTTTCATAACGTTCGTACTTGATCGTAGAATTTATTTTTTTGGCAAAGGGATTTAACAAACTTTGAATCAGAAACTCTGTTTTTAGGTACATCGATGTTAAAGTAAAGGCAAAAGACTAAATCGTCTATTAGATCTTTGAGTTCTTTTTGTTTCTCAATATCGATTACGGGTAGCGACATGAGTTCTGAAAGAGTAATCGTTTCACCTTCAAGAGCCAGACCCTCTTGACCATAATTCTCCTCAACGATTTTATGTACTAGTGAAGGGTCTCGCTTAATAGGCAATTCTATTTTATCTCCATCCTTTTTTAATATAAGCTTGCTGCCTTCGACACTAACCTTGTCAAACTTCTGTTTCAAAACTTTGGAAAGATCCACAAAATCTTGCAAAAAACTCTCTTCCAATTCGAGTAAATTCTCTGCCAAATCCTGAATTTTTAATTTAACACGTTGGCTTCCGTCAGAAACCACTGGAATACGAACAAATTCTTTGATTGAGGTTGTAGAGATTAATAGATCTTTCTCGTTTTCGCTTCTCAACAAAGAATTTAGAATTAGCATGTTAACCAAGGAATTAAATAAAGAAAAAAGATACAAAAGCTCACTCTTGTTGTCACTTCCAACCGCACAAATTTGGTTCCTTGCCCAAATCAATGGGAGAGATGAAAAATGAAACCTCTGGGGGTTAGCATACGACCATAGTAACTTGTACTTACTATCTAATAGATTATATCCCTGATTCGCTTGTCTCAGTGAAATCAAATGCGGTGATTTTCCTTCCCTTACATTTGGCCAATATCCTCTATTACCCTTAATCGACCAATGCTTTTTATCGGTCTTTGGGTAGATATAATAATCACCTTCGGGGGCGGTTTCTAATCTTTTTCTTTCGTCAATATCGTAACCGCTATCAAAGTAGAATTTGCTTCCATACTTATATTTTGCTAACTCATGATTATAGTACACCGAGATATCTTCACTGTTTCGCTTGTACTCCTTCCAAAAATCAATAAACTCACTACCCCTTACGAGGAGATTCCAATTGTTTGTGTTTATAAGTAAATCCTGCTGGTTTACTTGTTTTCTTGTAACCTTTTTATTACTTTGAATATTTCCCAAGCACTTTTCTATATCATCATCAGGGTCTGTATAATTCACCACTTTAACTCTATGTTCCGGGTTTGGAAATTCTCGGCTAAGCACGAAAATTAAACTCGATGTAGCAACAGGCTTATTTTGACGTAAACCTCTCCCAATGAACATCTTCCCGCTGAAAATTACTATTTTCTCAATCGTTGTGAACTTAGCTAGGTGGTAACGAACTACATCCAAATCGCCCGCAGTCAATACCGTTTGTGGAATGATATAGCTAAGCTTGCCGTTATCTTTGAGTAACGCCAATCCTAACGCGATAAAAAAGGCATATAGGTTGGGGTTTGGGCGATAACGCTTCGTGCTTTCAGGTACGCTGTGGAGGTTTACACCGTAAATGTTGTTTAGTTTTGCCTTTCCTTGTTTCATCAGTTCGAACAAAAGTACTTTTTGTTTTGCGCACTCATTGTAAGACACGTATGGAGGATTACCGATGACGTAGTCGAAACGTCGTCTTGGAACTTCCGGTTGATTTTCAAGGCTCTTCTTCATCTCTTCCAAATCGCTCTCTTCACGCACATAACTTTCATAATCTAGATTGAGTTTCTCAGTAAACAGCAAAGCCTGGCCTGTAGCTTGGCCCTTTTGAAACTCTATAGTCTGGTCAGTAAATGTATTTCTTAAAGCCGTGTCCATAAACTCAGAGACCGAATCTCTTGTTTTAAAAACTTTAATTTTTTTATCAATAGGGTTGTTGTACTTTTCGTTGATGATAAGAGACAACATCCGCATCAAGATACTCATCTCTGCCAAGTAGAGTGGGAACTCCTCAATATCAAGCCCAAAAACACCGTTGGTCACGATTTCTTCAATCTTCTTTGATGCCTCCTCACTACTACCTCGAAATGCGTTGACTATCGAGTCAGTGGCCGAATAGAGAAACGTACCACTACCACAAGAGGGGTCAATTATCGAAACGCTATCTTCATCGTAACCATATCGCTTCTTAACCATTTCGGGTGTATACCCAATCTGATCGAGCATAAAATTGACCACTGACGGATCTGTGAAATATTGCCCTTTTTTGCTCTCTTCATAAAGCTCTTTTAGGTAGTTTTCGTAAATGTAACCAAAAATTTCGTTGCGGACATTAGCATAGTTGTACTTTTTGACAAAGATGAAAATATCGAGCCAAGGTGAAACGTCGGAAAGGTTATTTTCAAGGCTATGGTATAGTTCTTGAATTTTGTCTTTGATAAACGCCTGCTCTTTGGTAAAAGGACGATAGACATTCCTTGAAATTTTAGCCGAAATACCCTCAATAATACCTAAGATATCTTTGTAACGTTTGTCTTTCAAGGATTCGTGAATCTTCGTAACTGTGGTTTCAAATTCCTTCCCAAAATCGTCAAAATCGTTATCCACCAACGTCTTGTATAGAATAAATTGGATAACATAGGCGTAGGTCAGCTCAATGGCTCGTTTCTCCCGATCTTTCTTATCCGTCCCTTCGAGATAACCTTCAATTTGTAGTTTGTTTTTAAACGATTGAATGAGCTTGGTGATATCTTCAAAGAAGAGTTGTCGATTGTCTTCAACATGAAGCTTGGTTTCCTCAATAAGTGCTAATTGTCCCCTCTTTTCGAAAAACGAGAGGTAATAGAATTCGGGCTTGATATATTCCTTCCAAAAGGTGAGGAAAAGCCCTGTGTCGCCAGTTATGTCTTCAAGCGTGAAGACTTTGAAAACGTTGTTATTATAAAAACGCCAACTAAACCCATCAGTCAAAATTCCATAATGTTTATCGAAATCTCTTTGATAGTTTAGAAGTTGTTTTTCGCCAACATCAATATTTCCGTAACACTCAGCCTCAACGGGAATAGCTATTTCAGAATTAATGTAGATGTAAAAATCTGCTCTGCGTCGCTCTTTAGCATTCTTCTCGTGTATAAATTCATTTTTTCGAGCTGTTAGAGGGGTAGAGAGGTTACCCTCTTTTAAATTAAATAAATCTGGACTGGTCAGAATATCCCTAATAAAACTGTGAACGCCAGAACCCAACTCGTGCTTCTTATAAAATTCTTTTTCGTCATTCCACTTACGTCTTAAATCATTAATTGTCATAATTTTGCTCTTGTACCTACTTGTTTAACATAAAATAACCAAGCTGATTTTAGCATTCTCAGCCTCATTACTCAACCTAATATAGAACGGAGAGAAAATCGTTTGTCAATATGGGTCTAGATTAAGATGTTAATGATAAGAAGCAGCGCGAGCATTATTATACTTGCAGCAATAAAATACCAACTTAAGACCAGTTTCACCTTTTCTTTTAGCTTTCGATGAACCACCAGCCTGTCAGTCTTCGTCACTTTCTCATAGAACGGGGGAAAGTAGAATTTCCAAAAAGTCGGGTCTTTAAACTCCCGGGCTGTAAGAAGCAGCAAACCCAAAGCTAGGAATAGTAAGGCGAGCAAAATAGACAGCAGGTTGAACATAAGAAGTTACTTTTCTCTGGAATAAGTACCAATTAACTCGGCCTGATCTAAGATATGACCTTCTATTTCTTTTTCAATATCCTCTTTTGTAGCTTGATAAGGAAACTTTAAAACTGTATCTAGCGCATATAATTTAAAAAAATAACGGTGCGTTCCGCCAGGTGGGCAAGGACCGCCATAGCCCACCTCGCCAAAATCTGTTACTCCCTGCACCGCACCTTCGGGAACGCTGCCTTCTGGTATTCCAGTGGAGGCTGGATTTATATTCCAAACTGTCCAATGAACCCAAGTCTTTGCTAGCGCATCGGGATCGTCACAGATTAAAACCAGGCTTTTTGCCTGCGCGGGCACTTCCGAAAATTCTAAGCCAGGGCTGAAATTATTTCCGTCGCATGTATATTTGCTAGGAATTTGTCCTTGGTGAGGAAAGGCGTCGCTAGTAATCTTCATAAGTACCCTTATTATAAATCCCCAGACCAAATTTTAGCAAAATATTTTTTAGTGGTTATTTCGGCAAAGCTTGCGGGGTAACCTGGCTCGCTACATTCTGGCTGCTGCTGGAACCTCCCTTAATAAAAAATGAAGCCAAAAAGGCTACTGCTGCAGCGAAGATAAGTGCTCCAAATATTACTGCCATCATCACCGAAAGGTCTAAGGGAATTTTGATCAATAAATCATTCATTGTCTTGCCAAGATTCTTAAATTCAAATTTATCTATATCCGCAGTAACAAATCCTACAATAAAGCTGCCCAGTAAAAATACCGTCCCTGTAATGAGCAGTCCAAAAAAAGACGGGAGAGATAACGCAAGCGCAAATTTGCGTAGTTTTGACTTTAAACCTTTCGCCATTAATATTATTAATGTCAGTATTACTAAACTGGCAATTATTAGTACCAGTGGTGCTAATTGTATAAGGCCATAGATTTTTTGTATTTGCGTGCCGTCCCCTGGGTCATATTTTAGCGGGGTACTTAGGAATTGTTCTAAATCTTCTGCTAAAAGGTGTTTCATAGCAAGCTTATCTAGTTTTTCTGATAAATCGCCAAAATCAAGTTCTGGAACATTACTTTTCTCTTTGCGCAACCACTCAAAATTATCGTCAATGTAGGGCTCGATTTTGTTTTGAAGATATTCTCCGGTTACTTCCTCTTTAAGAAATTTAGTAAATTCGGTCTTTACTTCATCAGGAATTGTTTTTTCATCAGCCTTTTCTTCCGGTATACCAATAAATTGGGGTACATTTTCAGCAAATACCGAGTAGGCGTTGCTTTCACTTAAACGGCTCTTAATATAAACGGGATTCAATAAAGAATTAACAGAATAAAAAAAGACGGCCAAAGGGATAGTGAAAAAGATGATAAAAAAAAGAACGAACGTAATAAACCCTCGCATTAAAAATATTATCTACTAATCAACGGCTTGTTTGCAACTTTTTATGGTCCTTCACAGGTCTTTATACTCACACCGTTTATACATGTGTCGTATCCAGGGCCTCCCTTCAAAGCATTGCTCCCTTCACCACCATCCAAATCGTCATCACCATCATATCCCTTCAGAGAATCGTCTCCCGGGCCGCCAGAGAGTACGTCATTCCCATCGTTTCCTTTTAGGCTATCAGCGCCTGGACCTCCTATAAGTGTGTCATTCCCTTTTCCACCGTGAAGAGAGTCATCGCCATCCTCACCAATCAGGACGTCATCGCCATCTTCACCTTTCAATGCATCATCACCGATCCCACCGACCAGACAATCGTCGCCGCCACGTCCTTTAATTGAGTCGTCACCCTCAAGTCCAAAGATAAGGTCGTTTCCGGGCGTACCAACCAAATGATCCCCCGTTGAAGTGCCGTAGATTGGTTCGCTATCAAAATCAATATGCGAGCACTCTGCCGGTATTTCCCCATCGCTACCCCCGATACCGATTATCAAATCGAATACGACCCCCTCACCCTGGAATTCATTTCCGGCTTCAGCATCAAAAGTTACTTTGAAAGTATAGGTCGTACTATCTCCACCGTTTATAGTTGAAAGAGAAATGCCGTCCGCGGCACTTTCCGTAAAGAAATCGGAAAGGTGTTTTGGTCCTGTTGCACTCGAACCACCATAAAGCTCTACCGCTCCTTCACTAATAACTATACTAAGCACCGTAGAAATATTACCGGTCTCACTTTGCACGACTGCCTTCACCTTCACATCCCGCGGCTCGGATCCATTATTTGTTACGAGGGCGTCGCGACTTTCCGAATCACCCGGCAACATATTATTTATAACAAAGATCGGATCCCCTTCTAGAACTCCAAAATCAACTGTCAAATCGCCGATCGCGCGCACCATAGAAGGCCGGTTGTTTTGGTAAATATTGACTACCGCGATAATCACCACCACGGCTAAAATGTAGATAAATACTTTTCTAAAAATTTCCTTCTTTGTCATTTTTAATTTAAAAACTTACAGCAGTGCTTCTTAATACTTGTCCTCCTCCAACTGCGCTTATCCAGAAATTAGTCGCTCCACCAACTACCTGTAACGAAGTACTAAAAGTGTCGTCTCCATTTATATCTGTTGTCATTGCTGCAGGAAAACTTGGGCTACTTAGAGGACAGGCTCCAGGATCTTGGTTTACCCAAATATCGTAGGTGCTGCTTGGTGTAGCACCATCCAAAACCACATCGACATAGAGTGTGCTGCTGTCCTTATCGATTGTTACCGTACCGAATGTTGGACCGGCTGTATTGCTTGCACCCCCAGGACAAGTGTAAGGGGTACTGTTATAAAGAGGTGCGGCTTGGGGAAAGCTTTCAGCGACCTGCAAAATGTTACCGGCGCTTGTTTCGGTATCAGAGAAAAATGGGGTGGTAGTGATTGTTTTTACGCCGACAACTATCAACGCTAAAATAAAAATAAAAGCGCCAAGTTTTAATACCGAAGATTTCATATTACTGCCCCTCTCCTTCGTGCAAGGATCTTTTTGGTTTCGCCAATAATTGCTAAGATTTCACTATAAATAATCAGAGTAATTGGGATGACAATAAGGAAAATATAGCCGAGTTGAGTTTTAGCAAAAGAAACCGCATGTCCCACGTACGGAACCGTAAGGAGGACCTTACCCAAAATCTGCCCTTCCGCCACTTTCGCTTGGTCAGGTGTCCTATTTGCATCACCTTTTGTTTGATAAGTAAATTGCCCATCGGAATCTTCGACTGCAAAAACACGGTGAGTAATCGGATTATCCCCGGAAAGATACGTAACGATATCGCCTTTATTGAACATCGCTGAAGGTAATGGCGAAGCAACTTTCTTTATCTGACTTGTTGGTTGAACCAACAAGACCGACCCGATTTCAATACTTGGCTTCATCGAACCAGATTGGACGACAAAAAGTTGATAAGTCCCGGCCTTTCCAAAAACGGATAAGGCGACAGCGGCTCCAAAGACTATAATAGCCGCAATTAACAATGCATAAAATGTAGTACAAGCAATTTTTAATATTTTTCTCACGGCAGTATTTGCACCTTTCTACTCATGGCCTGGCGGGTGCGGGATCAAGCCCGCACCTCACCAACCATTTTCTAACGATACAGCTTTACGGCGCATTCGTGTCGTTGTACTTAACGAAGTTGTACTCGAACAGGTACTTACTTTGGTCCCAATTAATCATCTTCATCCCATCGTGGTGACTAGACAGAACTAACCAAATTTTTGCTCCCGTCGGATAGTTTGCATCGTCAGGGTGCGGTAGATCATACTCTAAGTCAGTGTTCGCCGAAATGGTTAGATCACCGCTGGCTGTTGATGTATCAGAACCAAGAACAGTGTTCTGACCACCGGGCAAACCTTGTGGCCATGGATCCGGCGCATATACCAAGCTGTAGCTAGTTCTAGGTTGAAGTCCATGAGCATTAAGAGTCGTGCTAAAGTCAAATGTGTCTCCATCACCTGCCCACTTAAGGACTCCCCACATACCATCGCCAATAATTGGATTCCAACTACCATCCTTGTTCTCCAAAAGCAATGTCTGTTGGCCTGTACCTCCACTAATTGGGCCTGGTGCCCCGCCAGTTGTTTGTTCTGCATAAACCTCAATGGTGAAAGTCAACTTATCGCTTTGGGCCCAGTTCCCTGTATCAGCTCGCATGTGATAGCTTTGAACAACCGTCATCGATTGGTTTTGGTCGAGCGTTCCCAAATATACGAACGTTGACTCGATATCATTAAGTGTAATTCCATCAGCTGGATCGATTACGGTAGTACCGTTCACTGTCATATCGTACTCTATTACAGTGTCGATATCATTTTTGGGAGTACCTCCAGTACATCCTTCACCCCACGTTCCTACATAAGCTTCGCACTCTGGTTCAGTAATACCGTTATCCTCGGTCTCAACACCCTTAATGTGCTTCCAAATCTTGGCTGGATTACTACCCACATTCTTAATCACGAAGGTTTTATACTTCACCGTCGATGGTTTCAAGTCAGCAATAGCGAAATTACCAGCCCAAGGATTTTGGTCGTCAACAGAGATGTCAATTGTTCCGGCGGTAATGGTGTTGTCTTCGCTGGTTTCGGTGTCGGAGAAGTAAGCGCGGGTAACTGCAAAGCCGACTACTGCCACAATAGCAATAGTCAACATACTAACTAATATCCTTTTCATTATTTTTCACCCCCCTTCAAAGTTAAGTACTAAGTAGTAAGTATGAAGTAATAAGTCAGAAGTATTAAGTTTTAGGAATTTTTTCTTTTTAACTTCGTACTTCATCCTTCATACTTTATACTTAATTACGTGTTTTTAAGTTTTTTGATTGAAGCTGTTAGGATTTTTGCGATCTCCTCAGCTTCTTTAATCAAAGATTTCATTCTATTCCTCGTCCTTGCGCCGTTGCTTTCAGCAAGTAGTCTTAGCCAGTAAATTGTTTCTCTTGCCTCCTTTTTCGATATGTTGGTGCTATTTGTAAACTCGGCTCTCGTGTGTGATCCCAATGCCTCTTCAAGATTGGCTCCAATCGAAGTACCTGATCTTAAAACTTGGTTAATTAGAACCCTATTTACTTCGTTCTTTGGTAGCGCTTTGGTTAAGTTAATAATCCTAAGTGCAAATTTAAAAGTTCTTTCTCTGATGTCCTCTGGCTTTCTAACTTCATCCTTCATACTTCATACTTGATCCTTACTACTTCGTCCTTCATCCTTTGCAATTCAGCCTTTATACTTAAGACTTAGTACTTCATACTTAATATAATGACTTTCTCTAGACTAATCCGTTACAAACAAAAAGCTGTGCCAAAGTCAGCACAGCTACTATTCCTCTAGGTTGGGGCAATAAGCAGAGCCATAATATTTATCCAGTTTTTTCTGGGCAGAAGGAAACTAATGGGGCAGAAGAATTCTTCTTTACTTTAAGCATTTTTGGGGCAACTGTCAAGATAGAAAAAATTGGCGTCTGGAAAAGGTTTTTAAATATAATATTTACTCTAAGATAAGTGGTTGACAGGGCGTCTCCCTGTCAACCTTCTATTTCTTCTTACTTCACAAGAGGTATAGCATCTCTTTCGGGTCGCGTAGCAAACCTTTTACTATTGCGTGCTAGCGAATCATTTATCGCTTCGTTCACCCAAGAAGAAAAACTTTGCTCTGATAGTAAGAGATTAGCTCTTAATTTAAGATAGTTTTCTTTGTTTACCATCGCTGATATTCTGTAATTTTTGTTTGCCATATTTCTATATTACTATAAATATATAATTATGTCAATATGGTATTATGGTATCAAAGTTGGGGAAACTAGAGTGTAACCTATCTACCTCGCTTATTTGCTTTTCGGTGGGATTTTTGGAATAACTTTTTACTTGCATTTCGAATATTGAATGCATTAGAGTTTTTCCTTACTGCCTGCGGCGGAAATGATTTCATTGGTTAATTATACATCTTATCCAGGTAATAAATAAGTTCCAACCTAATAAATTTGAAATTAAAAGTAGATCGCTAAAGCGCTCTGCGTCACTTTGTTCCTAAGATCGCTAAAGCGCTCTGCGTCACTTTGTTCCTAAGATCGCTAAAGCGCTCTGCGTCCACTAACGTGGGCTAAGGATTAGGATGGTTGGGTCACAGCTTCTTTGGCTTGAGGCTCTTCGACCTCAGGCTTCTTCACTTCTACTTCTTCTGCGGCGACTACTTTTCCTTCCTCTGCGGCTATTCCAGCTCTTTTAACGTCCAGTAAAGCTCTATTACCTGTAGGAATCAGGCGTCCAATAATCACATTTTCTTTTAATCCTCTCAAATAATCGATTTTACCACTGGTTGCTGCGTCAGTCAGAACTGTGGTGGTTTCTTGGAAAGAAGCTGCTGATAATACGCTTTCCGTGTAAAGTGCTGATCGGGTGATACCAAGAATAACCACGCTAGCTGTAGCCGGTTCTCCTCCTTCAGCTAAAACACCAGCGTTTTCATCAGAAAATCTGACTTTATCAACCAATTCTCCGGGCAACAAGCTAGTGTCCCCTGACGACTGAATACGGACTTTCTCACTCATTTTTCTTATTATGACTTCAAAATGCTTATCATTTATCGGCGCTCCTTGAGACTCATAAACTTTCTGCAGTTCAGACACGATGTACTGTTGGAGCGCCCTCATCCCCTTCACAGTAAGTAAACCCTTTAGATCCAGGTGTCCGCTGGTCAATGAGGCCCCAGCTTCAACTTCGTCACCATCTTTTACTAGTAACTCGCTTGCGGCAGGAATTAGATAATCTTTCTCGACTTTAGTTTTTTTATCCAGAGCCGTGATACGTATTTTTCTTTCTTCGCCTTCCTCAATTATTTGAACCTTTCCGGGAATCTCTGTCATTACAGCCGGGGTCTTTGGGGTCCTTGATTCAAAAATTTCATCGACACGCGGTAACCCTTGAGTAATATCCAAACCAACAATTCCACCCAGATGAAATGTCCTCATTGTCAGTTGGGTACCTGGTTCTCCAATTGACTGGGCTGCAATCACCCCAACCGGTGTGCCAATTTGCACTTTTTCTTTTGATGATAAATCCCTACCGTAACATGATTGACAAATCCCATATTTTGTTTCACAAGTAAGAGGACTTCTGACAAGGATTTCTTTAACATCGGAGTTTTTTATTTTTTCAACTACTGATTCAGTGATTGATTCATTAGCTTTCAATAAAGTATGGTTGTTTTTATCTCTTATTGGTTTAATTACAATCCTTCCCAAAATCTGTCCAGAAAACGGCGTGGTGCGTTCACTACTATCTTTAATTAAAATCCCTTCTTTTGTACCGCAATCTACTTCCCGCACCAACACATCGTGAGCTACATCAACTAACCTTCTGGTAAGGTATCCTGCGTCCGCTGTTTTTAGAGCTTTATCAACTAAACCTTTTCTAGCGCCTCTAGTCGAAGTGAAATATTCGTAAACCTCTAAACCCTCCCTGAAATTACTTTTGCTAGGCAGCTCAACTATTCTGCCCAGAGGATCGGCTAATAATCCTCTCATTCCAGCCAATTGTTTTAGCTGATCCCTACTTCCTCTGGCTTCAGAATCTTGCATGATTCTTAAAGGATTATTTTCACTCATATTAGCTAGTGTCAGTTCGTCTATTCTTGCAGTAAGATTTGACCATATTTCTTCCGACAAACGGGCTTTTTCATTTTCTGTAATCAAGCCACGACGAAAATTTTTCTCTATTAATTCCACTTCTGCATCCGCTTTATCAATCAATTTTTGTTTATTTGGTATTACTTCTGCGTCAGTGATTGACATTGATATTCCAGAAAAAGTAGCAAAAGAAAAACCAAGTTCTTTAAAATTATCAATTACTTCAACAATCTTTTCTTTTGTAAAGCGATTTTGACATTCAATAAGTATATTTTTTATATCTCTGCCTTTAATTACTTTATTGAAATAACGCATTTCCTCCGGTAACGCTTGGTTGAAAAAAATCTGACCTACAGAGGTTTCTATCAACTTACCTTTCCAGGAAATATAAATCCGTTCTTGCAGTTTCAGAAGTCCTAGACGAAAGGCTTTTATGGCCTCGCCCTCTAAGTAAAACCGTTCCGCTTTTTCTTTACCAAGAAAAGTAAGATAATAGATTCCTAAGAATACGTCTCTGTTTGGCGTCATGATGGGTTCTCCATCAGCAGGTCGAAGTAAATTATTAGTAGACATCATCAGGGATATCGATTCACTTTGCGCCGTTTTTGCTAGTGGTACGTGAATCGCCATTTGATCACCGTCAAAATCTGCTCCGTATCCAGCACAGACAGAGGGGTGAATACCTATCGCATTGCCTTCAGTCAATATCGGGTAAAAAGCCTGTATTCCAAGTCTATGTAAGGTAGGAGCCCGATTTAGAAGAACCGGGTGGTTTTTGGTAATAGACTCCAGTATATCCCATACCTCAGTTTCTCTTCTCTCAAAAACATGCTTTGCACTTTTAACATTTGGGGCGTATCCTTGGAAAATTAACTCTCTTAAGACATATGGTTTAAATAATTCCAAGGCCATCTCTTTGGGAACTAAACACTCGTTTAATTTTATATTTGGTGCAACCACGATTACGCTTCTTCCAGAATAATCTACTCTTTTTCCAAGAAGATTCTGGCGAAATCGACCTTGTTTACCTTTCAACATATCTGATAATGAACGGAGCACTTTGGCGCCGGCTCTGGTTGGTGTTGGTCTTTGGGCTGAATCTATCAATGCATCTACTGCCTCCTGTAGCATCCTCTTTTCATTTCTTAAAATAATCTCTGGTGCACCAAGATCAGTTAATCTTTTAAGTCGATTATTTCGATTGATTACTCTTCGATATAAATCATTAAGATCGCTTGTAGCAAACCTTCCGCCAGAAAGTTGAACCATAGGTCTCAAATCTGGTGGAATCACCGGTAAAACGTTGAGTACCATCCACTCTGGTTTGATTTCCGATTGCCTAAACCCCTCCACGACTCTTAACCGTTTTGTCGCTTTTAATTGTTTTTGGCCAGATGTGTTTTGGACGTCGTTTCTTAATTGAAGCGATAATTTGTTTAGATCTATACCTTTCAAAACTTCCAGAATTGCTTCTGCACCCATACCTACGTTCATGAAATCTACTTTGGTCAAACTGGTAAGTTTTTGATACTCATCTTCGGCGATAACAGAAAGGGTTTTTATCAACTTTATTTTTTCCGTGGCTGCTTTTTTATATTCTTGAAGTTTTGAAATTTCATTTTTTTCTTCATCTATCAGATTTGTCCGCCTTGCCTTTGTTTTTAATTCCAGTTCTTCTACTATTAGTTCTTTTTGCTCCTTATTTTTTATATCTAATTTTTTAATTTCTCTCTTGAAATCTTTATCTATTTTGACTAATCCTTTTTTATATTCGCTTTTAATATCTTCGGCCTGCTTTTTGAAAAATTCTTCCAATTCGATCAATGCTTTTTTACGTTTTTCTTCATCTAAATTTATTACCAAATAGTTTGCGAAATACACTACCGCCTCTAAATAACGTGGGGTAATATCTAATAGTTGAGACAGCTTTGAAGGAGTACCTTTGAAAAACCATACATGAGCAACAGGTGCCGCTAGTTTAATGTGGCCTATTCTTTCTCTCCGTACTTTAGACTGAGTGACCTCAACCCCACATTTATCGCAAATTACGCCACGGTATCGAATCCGTTTATATTTGCCGCAATAACATTCCCAATCCTTAGTCGGACCAAAAATCTTCTCATCAAATAAACCGTCTTTCTCAGGTTTAAACGTGCGGTAGTTTATTGTCTCGGGTTTTGTAATTTCCCCATGAGACCACGAAAATATATCTTCAGGGCTAGATAAAACTATTCGTAATGCTTTAAAATCTCTTATTTCGTTCATGTTTTAATTTGCCTCCTTTCCAACTTCTTCTTTGGATTCTTCCAACTTTAATTCTCTTGCAAATTCCTCTCCTTTAATTACTGTTTCCTCACCGCTAACTTCAGCAAGTTCTTTTGCTTCCTTTTCTAATTTCTCTTCTTCAACAGATTCTTTTTTGGTCGTTACTTTCTCTTCCTCAACTTCAGCCCCAAGAAGTTCTACCTTTAGACCCAAGCCGTTTAGCTCTTTTACCAAAACCTTAAAAGACTCTGGAACTGTCGACTCCGGTATATCGGTTCCCTTTACTATTGCCTCAAAAGCCTTTGCTCTCCCGATTACATCATCGCTTTTAATGGTTAGCATTTCTTTCAGTGTGTGCGCAGCGCCGTATGCTTCAAGAGCCCAGACTTCCATTTCACCTAACCTCTGTCCGCCCATTTGCGCCTTTCCACCAAGAGGTTGTTGGGTAACTAATGAATATGGTCCGGTACTTCGAGCGTGAACTTTTTCATCAACCATATGTACCAGCTTCATAATATAACCTATTCCTACGGTAACTGGGTTTTCAAAAGGTAGCCCGGTTTTCCCATCGTACAATTTTACTTTTCCGGTTTCGGGCAACCCAGCTTTTTTCAACTGACCTGATAAATCTTCTTCCTTAAAACCACCAAAAGAGGGTACTGCTGCTTTGTACCCTAGTTTTGCCGCCGCCCAACCAAGATGGGTCTCTAAAAGCTGGCCTAAGTTCATTCGAGAAATAACAGACAGTGGAGAAATTATAATATCAATTGGCGTACCATCCTCCAAATAAGGCATGTTTTCTACAGGTACGACACGGGAGATAACTCCTTTGTTTCCATGCCGACCAGCTAATTTATCGCCCACAGTTATTTTGCGCGTCTGAGCAACTTTGACTTTTATTAATCTTATTACTCCTGGCTCTACCTCATCCCCGGCTTCTTTGGATAAAATTTGCACACCTACGACAGTACCTCTTTCCCCGTGTGGCATACGTAAAGAAGTGTCCCGGACTTCTCTTGCTTTTTCGCCGAATATTGCCCGCAACAACCTCTCCTCAGCTGTAAGTTCGGTTTCACCTTTGGGTGTAATTTTGCCTACTAAAATATCGTTTGGCCCTACTTCCGCACCAACATAAACAATTCCTTCCTCATCTAAATTAGCTAGCGCTTCTTCTCCTACATTGGGAATATCCCTAGTGGTTTCTTCTGGACCTAATTTTGTTTCATTCACCGAAACCTCATACTCCTCAATGTGGATCGAAGTCAGCGTGTCATCCCTTACCAAACGTTCTGATATCACTATCGCGTCTTCGTATCCGTACCCCTCCCAACTCATATATGCAATAAGTAGGTTTTGGCCAAGAGAAAGTTCTCCGTCTTCTGTCACCGGACCATCTACAATCAATTCGTTTTTCGTTACTTTTTGGCCTACTGTTACTAACGGTTTTTGTGAGTAACACGTGTTTTGGTTGGATTTTTCAAACTTCACCAAGGGAAATTCGTAATCTTTTCTATCCTTACCCCGAATAACAATTTCATTTGCATCTACATAGACTGCTTTCCCGTCGACAGGGCTTTTTACTATTCTACCGATATTATCCGCAACCGGACCCTCCATGCCAGTACCAACAGTAGGTGCACTGGGGCGGACGAGTGGCACAGCTTGATTTTGCATGTTAGAACCCATCAAAGCCCGGTTTGCTTCATCGTGAGCTAAGAAAGGTATCAATGCCGACGAGGCACCTAACATTTGCCAGGGCGCGACGTCAATATAATCTACCAAAGACGCTGGCCCACTAATAAACGACCCTTTATATCTTAGTGGGACTCTTTTATCGAGTATAAAACCGTTTTTATCAATAGCTACGGTAGCGTGTGTTATGTAAGAGTCTTCTTCATCATCGCCCATCAACCAAACGATTTCATTCGTAACCCTTGCTTCCCCATTGTTTTTCAATACTTTTCTGTAAGGCGTTTCCAAAAATCCATATTCATTTATGCGGGCCATCAATGAAAGGTGGGTTATTAATCCAATATTTGGTCCTTCTGGAGATTTAATTGGATCGATTCTTCCATACTGGGAGTTATTTATATCATGAACCGAAAAGCTTGCTCTCTCTCTAGTTAAACCTCCCGGTCCCATAACTGACAAACGTCGCAAGTGTTCTAGTTCGGATAACGAATTTATTTGATCCATAAATTGTGATAGTTGACTGCCGGCAAAAAACTCGTTCAGTCTTGCTACTATTGGTCGGGCGTTGATAAGCGCTGTAGGAGTAACGGCCGTCAAATCTGCAGACAAACTCATCCTTTCTTTGACAACTCTTTCCATCTGTAGCAAACCTATTCTTAAAGTGTTCTGAGCAAGTTCGCCAACAGCTCGTACCCTTCTATTTCCTAAATGATCGATATCATCAGGGCCTCCTTCTCCATTATTAAGCCGAATGATAAGCTTAATCGAAGCGACGATATCCTCTGGTGAAAGTATCCAGTGTTCAGCATCGTTTGGTATAGTAAGTCCTAGTCTTTTATTAAGCTTATAACGGCCCACCTTTCCTAGCGAATATCTTTTTGAATTAAAAAATAAGTTTTCTAAAAGACCTTTAGCATTGTCTAAAATGGGCGGGTCTCCCGGCCTCATCTTCCGATAAATTTCCAAGAATGCCTCTTCAGCATTATCTGCCGGGTCCTTCTCCAAAGTTGTATCTATGTACGGATGATCTGAGTTTTCATCAATATCAGTAAAGAGACTTTTTATCTTATCAGTACTGCCATAACCAATTGTGCGCAAAAATGTAGTTGCTGGAATTCTCCTTTTCCTGTCAATTCTTACTGAGATAAGATCGTTTTTTGCGGTTTCAAACTCCAACCAACTTCCCCTCGTAGGACGTAGTTCTGCACGATAAAGGTTCCTACCAGTTGCTGGTTCAACTTCAAATGTATAAAAAATCCCCGGGCTACGGGTAAGTTGGGTTACGACAACTCTCTCAACACCATTGATAATAAACGTGCCAGAATCGGTCATAAGAGGCAAGTCACCTAAAAATACTTCTTGCTCCAAATCCTCACCTGTTTGCTTATTTAACAATCTACTTTTTACTCTTAATGGTGCCGCATAAGTTCCGCCTTTTTCAAGAGCAAGTCTTGGAGAATATTTTGACTTACCAAAAGAATGGCTGATAAAATATAGAGAAAAGTTTTTCCCTGTAAAATCTTCAATTGGAGATACTTCTGAAAGAAGATTTTTTATTCCCTCATCTAATAACCAGCTGTAAGAAGCTTTTTGAGGTTCTATTAAATTTATAATCGGAAAATTGCTCCCGGCTGTACCAAAAACTTTGCGGTTAGACATTAAACCCTTTATGTTGGATGATTCCTTTTATTAAAAAATAGAAGGCAGAGTTATTTTTACTACAAACAAATAGACGTACGCACATTGTACGTCTTTTTGTTATTTAGTTTACCCTAACATATCCTTTTTTTATTTATTTGTCAAGTACATCATCATATTTTATAAATAATCGTTGATATTTTTTTGATGTTCTTCAAACGTCTTTCCGTAATGAACTTTACCTTTATTATCGTGGATATAAAAATAATATGGCGATTCTTGTGGATTCAAAGCTGCATTTATCGCTGCTAAGCCAGGGCTGCATATAGGACTAGGCGGTAAACCCACGTTTTCCCTGGTATTGAAAGGGCTTTTCATTTTTAGATCTTCCTCGGTGATAATTTTTCGCCACCACGATTTTTCTTCTTCGCTATACCCCAGTACGTATTGGATACTAGCGTCTACCCCCAATGGGCTTCCATCGTTTAATCTTTTAATTAAGATACCGGCAATTATTGACCTTTCCTCTTTTGTTAGAGTCTCTCTTTCTATAATCGAAGCCAAAATAATTATTTCATCGTTTGACAGACTACTTTCTTCTTTGATTTTTTTCAAACTCTCACCGAATTTTTTATCGAAATTTATTTTAAATATTTCAAGTATTTTCTCTTCGTTTGCATCAAGAGGTATGAGATATGTGTCGGGAAAAAGTCTGCCCTCTTCTGCTTTATTTATAAAAGTTTCCTTTTTTATTTTAATATTTTTCGCTAAAACTTCCGCTACTTCTTCTTTCCTCAAACCTTCAATTATGGTCACCCACTTGTCCAACCTTCCCCTTGTCAATGCGAACGCAACATCCTCTGCATTCTTATAAGGAGACAAACGAAAGCTACCCGCTTGGATTTTTTTATCTAATTCTGATAATTTTAAGTATATTCTAAACATCAACGCGCTTCTTATTAATCCGTCTTTTTGCAACCGATCAGAAAAAGATATTGCGCTCTCTCCTCTATTGATCACAAAGATTTTTTCGGGCTTACCAACACCTACTGGCGCCAAAGACCAATTAACCCAAGCGGTAATTATAACTAATGGGGCCAGGATAATTAAAAAAAATGTCGTTAGCAATTTAAACAAATTACCAAACGGTTGTTTAATTGTCCAAGTCGATTTCATCCTAGTCTTCCTTCATTATTTTTATATTTATTCTGCTTGAAGATGGTGGCATTAGTCCTAATATATGAAAGAATGATGGTGAAATTTTAATTTCAAAACCGCTTATATTACTTAGTGATTTTAGATATTCATCGGTTTCACCAAAGCCTTTGCCAGCGATTTTCTTTTTAATGACATCTTCGTCAACATCCGGGATAAGACTAGCTTTTATCTTACCGATAATTTCTAACTCGCTCTCGCCACTTTCGATAATCTCGCTATCAACTACCGAGTTATCGGCATTTATTTCAAAACCGTTCGGAATGGAATCAGAGATTTGCTTTATCAGTAATTTCTTCAAATCCTTTTCCGATATTGCTTTTACAATAAAATTAACCTGCAAATTTAAGCGAAAGTCGGAGGCTTCTTCGTCTACCTTCTTGCTATATGTTTCATCGAGAATTTTAGTTTCGAAGCCTCCCTCTGGAATGATGATGTCTGGATTTTCCTTATTCAGTTCTTTATCAGCTTTATTTTCTAGCTTTTTAAGAAGATCTTCTTTAGCTTTCTTCTGATCATCAGCGGAAACCACGGTCACTTTTTTACTCGATCCTCCAGTAAAATTGGTATCGTTTTTGGCAAAAACATAGTCTATATTTGCACTGCCAACTTTAAATACGTTACCTGCCGGAAGATTTCCGGACTCACCAATGCCTGTTGCGGTAACATCTACACCAGCTGAAGGACAATTATCCGTACACCCAACAGGGGCTGCTGAAATTGTAGCGGTATTATCTAACGTAAACGAAATACTAGTTCCAGTTGCAGTAGTCATAACTGTACCTTTGAAAAAGGTCTTTGCTCCACTAGGCCCAGTAGTACGATTAACTATTGTTACTCTACCTTTAGCTGGCTCTCCAACCGTCTTTGTACCTGTTGCATCTGACTCAATTACATCTTCTTGTTTATTTTCCAATGTTTTTAAAGGAATTATCCCCTTTTCGGCATCAGCTTTGTCGGCATCAGCACTTGCCACTAAAGTTAGTTCCGCTTCTTTATATTGGGATTCGGTATATAAGATTACTTCTGCTCTTGGAAAAAACCAAAATGAAAGTAAACCGGCAACAACTAATACTGCTAGTAACCCAAGTATGATGGCGAGCCTTTTTCGTCCTTTTAGCTGGGCGATAAATGCTAGTTTTGGTAAGTTAAATTTAGGTTTCTGTTTTTCTTCCGGAGCTTCTTGCTTTGACGTCAGTTTTTCTCCAGCTACATCTTTGCCTTCAATAAATCCCAAATTCACTTCTCTACTCGCAGGCCTCTCTGCTTCTTCATGCTTTTTACCAAAATCGCCTTTAATGCTAACTTTTTTCCCGAGATTTTCCGCGTGGTGATTAATTATTTCTATATTTGTGGGGACAGTTAATATATCTGTTCCAGGGGCAATAAAAATTTCTATTTCTTTCTCTTCAAGATCAGCAATCGAATTTAGAACGTCAGAAAGTTTGCTGTTCTCGCTAAATTCAAGTCTTTTCATTATTCGACCTCCTGCTGACTTAAAGCGTAAATACCAATATCTGAAGAAGAAAAGTTTTGGATATTTCCCGCTATCTCAACTCTTGGGTCTAGCTCGAAATCAAGTTTTTTCCGCCAAGAAAATTCTTCTAAGAGCTTTTTAATTTTTTCTAAATCTACTTGGTCATTATCCGCAAACAACCAAACAAGATCTGGTTTTTTATCTTTATCAAATTTTTTGATCGCCACTTCCCAGGTTACTGGTAGTAAATCCAGCTCCTCAGCTCCAATACTAACTGGCAAAATTTCCGAGATATGGCCATCTTGCATTACGGTAAGCTCGCTTCTTTCTTTCCCAACCCTAAAAATTAGCACGTCTCTCAAATTTTTCTTTGCCAGCAATTTTGCCACCGCATAAGAAGTTGGGGCTATTTTTTCTATTTTTACGTCAATTTCACTCATCAAACGATCAAGCAGTTCTATCTCAGTAGTATCTTTAAGTGCGGCAAAACACGCCAGTTCAACTTTTTCACCTTTCAAACCTAACGGGTTACTTACTCTTACGCCATCAATATTTGCGCTAGAAACTATTGAAAAAAACACCTTCTTATCCTCTTTATCCAGATTTTCTACTACCTGGTCTAAGGTCTCTTGTGTTTCGTCCAGTTTTATTGGTTTTTTTGAATTTTTCCGCTGATATCTAGCAATAGTGGTAACTGTTTCCAACGAACCTCCAGAAATACCCAATATACCATCGGTCGGAAGATCGGGAACGATAGCTGCTAATGAGTCAAGGGCTTCTAATACTGTGTCAAAAACTTCATCTTGAGAAGAGAATCTCTTTTTACCTATTCCTAACAGCTTCAGCTGTTTTTCTTCTTTTTCAAATATCGCGCAAGTTATTTTTTCAAGGCCTATTTCGATAATAATAAAATTATTCTTCTTCTTTTTAGGTTTAAGGAAATTTAATTTGGGCATTATTAAATTGAAATTATACTAATATTATTACCCCTAGTCCAGAACTGCTTTGATGCGACGCTGTCCTACCCCCAATGCTTCTTCTTTAATTATTTTAAATTTTCCTAGTTGGCTCGTGTGTTTGACATGCGGCCCGCCACAGAATTCTTTTGAATAATTTCCGATTGAGTAAACCGATGCCTTTTCGCCATATTTTTCGCGAAACAAACCGATGGCGCCAGCCTTTTTCCCTTCCTCCACGCTCATTATTTCTTTTTTCACCGGCAGATCCTCTTTGATTTTTTGGTTAACTATATCTTCGACTTTTTCGACCTGCTCCGGAGTAAGTTTCTCACCATGCGAGAAGTCAAAGCGAACCCGTTCCGGAGTAATGTTGCTACCGGTTTGATAAACATGGTCACCTAAAACATCACGTAATGCTTGGTGTAAAAGGTGAGTCGCTGTATGACCACGAATCGTAGTTTCTGTATGATCAGCTAAACCACCGGCGAATTTTCTTCCGCCCGCTCGCGAAATCTCTTGATGTCCTTCAAATTCTTTCTCAAATTCACCCTTGTTAATTCTAACACCCTTCTCAACCGCTAATTCTTCCGTCATCTCCAGAGGAAAACCAAATGTTTCGTAAAGATAAAATGCGATCTTTCCAGTAATTTCCTTTTGTTTTTCAAACTCTTTCAGCCCCACTTCTAAAGTTTTTCCGAATTTATCCTCCTCCTTCGAAAGTTCGCTGAAAATTTTTTCTTTATTCTTAGAAAGTTCCGGATAAATTTCTTGAAAAATGCTGGTTGTAACTTCAGTAATTTTGGTCGTGAAAGCTTCGTCTATTCCTAAAAGTCTCCCATGACGAATTGCTCTACGGATAAGCCGTCGCAGCACGTAGCCTCTTTCAACATTCGAAGGTGTAACTCCATCAGCTATAATAAAAGTTGCAGCCCGTAAGTGATCAGCGACGATCCTAGCAAAACGCAAATCCCATTTTGTGGATAGTCTCTTTATTTCGCTCATTATTGGAGTAAAAAGCTCCGTGTCGTATACGTTGTCTTTTCCTTGCAAAACGGCGGTGGTCCTCTCAACTCCCATACCGGTATCAACATTTTTTTGTTTCAAAGGAACATAGGTACCACCGGCAGTTTTGTTAAATTCCATGAAAACATCATTCCATATTTCCGCATATTTACCGCAAGTTTCACCTGGTTGGCATCTCTCTCCGTGTTCAGCTCTACCAGTATCGTAAAACATTTCAGTATCAGGCCCACAAGGGCCTGTTTGGCCAACCGGCCCCCACCAATTATCTTTTTTTCCGAGCCTAAAAATTCGATTCTCGGTGATTCCAAGGCTTCTCCAAACCTGAATAGTTTCTTCATCCTCTTTTACACCGGGAATTTCTGGATCGCTACCAAAAACAGTCACGTAAATTCTTTTTGGATCTAATTTCAATTCTTGGGTGAGGAATTCAAACGACCATTCTATTGCTTCTCGTTTCCAATAATCACCTAGTGACCAATTACCAAGCATTTCAAAAAAAGTGTTGTGCCAGGGATCTCCAACATCATCGATATCATCTGTCCGCATGCTTTTTTGTACGTTAACTAGCCTCTTACCAGCTGGATGAGGCTCACCTAAAAGGTGTGGTACAAGCGGGTGCATGCCAGCTGTAGTGAATAGAACGGTCGGATCATGCTCGGGAACTAAAGAAGCACTTGGTATAACCGCATGCCCCTTTTTCTTAAAAAAATCCAAATATTTCTTCCGTAGTTCTTTCGCCGTCATGAGTTTCCATTATATCGCGTTTTAGCGGTGCAAGCACGCGACGATTTCCCTTGCGTGATTATAAGCAGTAACCACTCATTTTTCAATTCGAACACAATCTCCAAAAATTGCAGGGCAGATAGGGAAATAGTTTACTTGGATTTCTTCTGGAAAAATCTGCGGGGCTCCCCTGAAGCAGAGGCTCTTGCTTTTTGTTCCGGCTCGGGTGTTTCTAGGTCCCCAATGTCGTAATCTTCCATTCCCGGCTCGACGGTGAGCGCCTCGTCAATTTTTTTACGCGCGGTTTTAACAAGTTCTTTGCCTCCTTCGCTGTTGAGCAACCAAACCATTCCCACACCAATTAGCAAACCAAAGAAAAGGCCTTTGTAAAAATTACCCTCGTTTTCGCTATGTTTATTGTTCATGTTCTCCATTTTTGGACTCTTTTCTCTTACTAGTAAGATCCCGGAAAATTACCAGTACTTCTTTCAAAATGCCTGCTACCCCAAACAAAGATCCCACGGGACGAACAATTTTGTCATCCATTACTTCTATAATTGAATCGACATGATTTAAAATATTATTAAATCGCTGCAGGGTAATTCTAGCTTCATGTAAAACTAAAATCATGTAAATACCAACCGCGATTAAGATAATTGCTACTAATATAATTATTATTAAGAAAAATGTTGTAGTGTCCATGGCAGTATCATTAAAGTAAGGCTCAGAATAACAACTTATTTTTCTTTTAGCAAGAAACTTTTACTTTTATAGGGTAAATTCCTTTTCAATTTTTTCACCTTTTTTTCCTAACGTAGTCTCTTGGTCACCAATCTTAACCACCGTAGACCCACCATCTTCGGTTATTATTTTTATCTTTTTTTTAGCTTCAAAAATTTTATCACTCCCGGCTATCATAAGTCCTTCAAATAATATCTTTTCATCTACGAACACCTTTAAAAAAGTGGGCTTATTTATTACTTTTAGTTGAAGGGTGAGTATATTTTGCTCACCACCAATTAACTCCCTCTGCTTTTTTGGTGTTGTTACAAAAACAGTTCGTGAATCTGTATTGATTTTTCCGAATTTATTTTCTGCGGTTATTATTAATTTATTAACACCTTCTTTCAAACTTACAGAAACGGAAAAAGTACCTCCCGGGGAAACCTGCACCTTTTCACCATTAATTTTCAAAATAGCGTCACTCCATGTTTTACCGATTACATTTACTTCTAAAGTAGAGGTTTTTAAATTATTTTTTGGTTCTTGTATTTCAAGTTTTGGGGCTGAGGTAAAAGATTGATATTGGTAAAATAGATAAATAAAGACAGCTATAACTATTATTAGTATGAGGGAAGCCGTGATCACACCGGGAGTAAAATGAAACTTAGGCTTAAATCTATCTAAGCGTTTAGCAGTCTTTGTTTCCTTCTTTTCATCATACTCGCGACGAAAAAAAGCTAAAATTCTTTTTTCATCTAATCCTAAATAAGTAGCGTAGTTTTTTAGCAGTCCTTTTGTGTATGTAGGCCCCAGTAGATTCCAGTTGCTTTGCTCAAGAATTTCTAAAATTTTCTTACGGATTTTCGTTTCTTTGGCTATTTGATCTAAACTTAATTTCTTGCTATTTCTAGCTTCAATTAGTATTTCACCTACTGTCCTCATAATATTGAAAAATTAAATAAATATCGGTACCCAATCGCTACTGGTTACATCATTCTGTCTCTTGCTCCGGTCCTCCTAATATTCTGGACGGATCCTTAACCAAGACATCCCTTGGCTTACTGCCCTCCGCTGAACCAACGACTCCCGCAGATTCAAGGTCATCAATAAGTCGGGCTGCTCGTGCATACCCAATCTTCAATCTCCTTTGTAATAACGAGGCGCTCGCTCGATCATACTGGGTAATCACATTTACCGCGTCTTCGAAAAACTCATCCCGATCACCGGATCTTCCGATGACTTTTGTAATCGGCATTGCTGTGATTTCTTCAGTGTATTGAGGTTCAAGACCAGATCTCTTTAGATATTCTATTAGCCTATTTATTTCCGGCTCGGAAACAAATACACCCTGTATTCTCTGTGGTTTTGATATATCTGGCGGGACATACAACATATCACCTCTACCAAGCAATTTTTCTGCTCCCGGCTGGTCGATAATGACTTGGGAATCGACTCTACTTGCGACATTAAAAGCAATCCGGCAGGGGATATTAGCTTTTATTAAACCTGTGATTACATCTACCCTTGGGCTTTGGGTGGATAGAATCATGTGAAGTCCAGTAGCACGCGATAATTGGGCTAATTTGGTAATAGTATCTTCTACCTCTACTGGTGCAAAATGCATCAAATGAGCAAATTCGTCAATAATAATAACAATATACGGTAATGACTGAAAACCAGCAGCTTCATTGAATGAATCAATATTTCTTACTCCTGCTTCTTTAAAAAATTTGTATCTATTAGTCATTTCAACAACAGCCCATTTAAGTGCGGAGAGCACTTTCTCCGGTTCGGTAATCACTGGCGCAAGTAGGTGAGGTATCCCGTTCCACTGGGAAAGTTCAACCATTTTTGGATCAATGAGTATCAATTTCACTTCTTCTGGAGAAGCCCTAAAAAGTAGTGTTGAGATAAAAGCATTGATCCCAACACTTTTCCCGGATCCAGTCGAACCCGCAACCAATATGTGAGGCATTCTACCCAAATTATCTACTACCGGTTGGCCAGACACGTCTAAACCAAGTGCTAATGATAATTTCAAGTTTGATCTTTTCATTGCCGGTGAAGTAAGTACAGTCTTTAGTGGAACGATTTCAGGGGTTATATTGGGCACCTCAATACCGACTAATGATTTACCGGGTATTGGGGCCTCAATCCGGACAGTACCAGTCGGTGCTGCCAAAGCCAGCGCGATATCATTGGAAAGAGAAGTAATTTTTGTTAATTTCGTACCCAAAGCAATCTCTAATGCATATTGGGTTACCGCCGGTCCCATATTAACTTCAACCACTTTAGCCTGTATCCCGAAATTATCGAGAGTTCTCTCAATAATGGCGGCGTTTTGCTTAATATCACCCCGAGCTGCTTTAGCACCCAAACTCTCAGTTAATATATCAAATGAAGGGTACTCCCAAACTTGATCTCCTCTCAAGTTTGTCACCGGTTCCCTCGAGGAGGTAGCTAAAGTTTCATCAATTTCTTTATCAGAGAGTTTTTCTCTTTCCAATCCTTTAGTGGTGAATAAAGGCTCGTCTTTTCCGCTATCTTCCCTAGTTTTCGACCAAACATTTTTTAAGTAGGTGTACGATCCTGCTAAAAAGCGGCCTATTATCGCAAACGTTACATCAAGAGAAGTATTAAAAAAAATAACCACCGCTACTAGAAACAGGATAAGCAGGGTAAAGATTGCCCCCGGTGTAGATAATAGTCCTGTTAGTAAATTGGCACTTACTTTGCCTATAACTCCACCTTTTTCATGGGAGAAAATAGATCCCAGCGTAAGAATGGTAAATAAAAAAAGATAGAATCCAAAAACTGTATTAGCTGTAATTAAAGTAGGCCTCACTCTTAACAAAAAAAGACCAGTGATCAGAAAAGCAATTATCGCAAATGGGGAGGAAAAACCAATCACTTTGTATATTTGGTCTTTAAGTATTATTACTGGTTGGGATACTCCAAAAAAGGATACTATAATTACACCAGATGCTAATATAAAACCCAGACCAACAAGAGAACGGAAAGTCTTTTGCTTAAGACTTAACTTAAAAAAATTCCTTATGTAGTTTTTTCTGCGGGGCATGGTGAAAATATTATATCGCGTTCAAGCGAAACAAGCACGCGATACAATCCTTAGCGTGATTATACGCTCAATTACTCTAGGTTTCAAGCTAGGGTTAGTTCAATGAGTCTTTTTGTGTTATTATTTTATTGATGTCAGCTGCCAAAATAATATCGCTAACTGCTGGGATTATTCATTCTTTATTTGCTTTGTTTTTTTTATTTCAAAATTACTCTCTTCTTGTTGATTTCCTTACACCGCGTCCTCATCCAGGTTTCGATGACGCGATGGTCATAGAGCCAGATCCGATCATTTTAATTTTGCCTCTTATCGCTCTTTTATCGTTTGCAATTATCAGCTTTATATTTTGGTTTTTTTTGAAAAATAAGGAAAAGCAAAATGTACGCGTCAGATATGGCTTAATCGTTAGTATTTTTCTACTAGGGGCACCTTTTCTGATTTTCTTTTTAGTTGGTGTTTATGCAGACTTTATGATGTCTAAAATAATAAATGAAACTCTTTGACCTTTCCTCCCTACCATCGCTTCTAGTCAGCGAAACAAGGAAGTAATCATTCAAGTGTGGCGTTTGGATTTTCTGTTGGAGAGTCTTTAGACATCAACAATCACCGGCAAGACCATCGGGCGGCGGGCGGTTTTTGTGCTTTAAGCCAATTTTTCAAAATCTTTGTCAAAACTTAAGACTTTGGCGCCTTGCTCTTGGGCTGAAGTGAAAAGAACTAAATCAACAAGATCAAGATTGCTTTTTACGTATAAATTCAACGCTCTAAGTAAAATTAAACGGTTAGGAATGGCAATGTGAGGCTGCTCAATAAATACAGAAAGGTTTTCAGCAATTTCTTTTCTGGATTTTCTGTATACTTTACGTAGCACATACTCGATTTCCATAACGATTTCCGAGATGAAAACAATTTTTATCTTACCTTCTTTTGCTGCTTTGAAATAATTTTCTGCGGCTAAGGTTTGTTCTGGAATTTCATCAAGAATAAAGCGGAGAAAGATGTTTGTGTCGGCGTAGTAAACCTTCATTCGGGAAGCTTTATACCCATTTTTTTCATTTTACGACGATAACGTTCAGCTATTGCTTCGCCTACAGCTTCCTTTTCAAGTTTAATAATCTCATTAAGAGGTTTATTCTTAATTGCGCTGTCTCGGAAAGCTCCTTTCAGCTCTAAGAGGTCTTTGACCGGCCTGATAAGTATATTATTATCCTGGACTGACAGCAATGCTTTTTTAGATCTATCTAGTTTAAGATCACGCCTAATCTTAGCCGGAATACTAATTTGACCCTGAGATGTAATCGAAACGGTGTAAGTCATGCATTAAATATACAATCTTACATTAAATTTGTCAATAAAGATTAATTAAACGTCCTTGCATTAAACATCAACAATCACCGGCAGGACCATCGGCCGACGGGCGGTTTTCTTGAAGAGAAAACGCTCGAGATCTTCTGTAATTTTTTCTTTAACCATCAGCCAATTTCTTACTTTCCCGTTCTTTGTTAAACTTTTTTTCACTACTTCTTGGCTTTCTCGGATAAGAGCTGTACTTTCTTTCATGTAAACGAAACCGCGAGAGATAACCCCAGGTTCACCAAGCAGCTTATTGGTGTGTTTATGCACAGTAATTATCACCACCACAATACCTTCTTCAGCAAGTACTTTGCGATCACGCAGGACAATGCTACCAACATCACCCACACCAATCCCGTCAACAAAAACGTTTGTCGTCTCGATTTCACCAACTATATGTGCGCTGTCACGATCAAACTCGATGATACCACCCTCATCAACTATGAAAGTGTCAAGTGGTGGCGTGGGCAAAGTTTGGGCAAGTTGAGTAAACTGTCTCATTTGACGGTGCATTGAAGAAATCGGCACCAAATACTTAGGTTGAGTGAGTGTAAGCATCATAAGCAGTTCGCTTTGGGCCCCATGACCCGAAACATGGTAATCACTAGTTATATCCGAATATTTAACTACGGCACCCAACCTTGAAAGATTATCGATCATTTCGTAAACCGCATCTTGGTTACCCGGAATTGGATCAGCGCTAAATATGATTAAATCGCCAGCTTTTAGTATTATATACTTATGTTCGCCCGAAGCTATTCGCGAAAGAGCGCTGCCCGGTTGACCTTGACTCCCCGCCACAATTAACGTGAGGTTTTTATCTGGTATTGTCCGTATCTTTTCGGCTCTTATTAAAATATCAGAAGGAAATTTTAAATACCCCAGTTGGCTTGCTACTTGCACGTTTTGTTCCATACTTCGACCAATAATTGCCACGCGACGATTGTGTTTTAAACTCGCCTCAATCGCTTGCTGAATTCGAGAAACATTTGAAGCAAAGGTAGTGATAATTACCCTCCCCTCCGCTTCTTTCATAGCTTCGTCGAATCTCTGTTTGATAGTGCTTTCCGAAAGTGTCATCCCTGGCTTTTCGCTTCTCAAACAATCACTCATCAAAGCCAAAACCCCGCGTCTCCCAAATTCGGTTAGTCGAGTAACATCCGTTGTTTTACCATCAACTGGGGTGGGATCAAATTTATAGTCCCCAGTATGAATCGTGGTACCTACAGGGGTAGAAATAGCATACCCAACTGAATCTGGTATTGAGTGGCTAACCCTAAATGGTTCAACGCAAAAAGCACCTAATTGATACTTTTTACGGGGTTCGATTTGGACAAAGTTAACACCTGCAAGCTTTCCTGCCTCTTTCAAACGAACCTTAATTAAACCAATTGTAAGCTTAGTAGCGTAAATAGGAACCGAAATTTTATCAATTATGTAGGGGAGTGCACCTATATGATCTTCATGACCGTGGGTGATAAATATACCACGGATCTTATCTCGTTTGTCGGCAAGGTATGAAATATCTGGGATCACCATATCCACACCGTAAAGCATTTCGGTCGGAAAACCCATACCACAATCAACCAAAATAATATCCCTACCATACTCATAAACAAACATGTTTTTAGTTACCTGACCATTACCCCCTAGAGGAATAAAACGAAGTTTATTGTGTTTCTTTGAGCGATAGTTGTGTTTACTCATATTAAAATTACGCCCCGAGAGCTAAAATAAACTGCCTTGCGCTTCATCGCCATCCAAACTTTCCGCATTATCAGCCTGGTCGGGGTTTTGCAGCAGCTCTTTATTTTTTAGAAAATCTTCTTCCAATTCACTTGATATTTTATTACTCCGAAGTGCTGCGGCTGGATGATACATAGGAATAACGATAATCTCTTTAGTTCTTATTGGTTTCCCATGAACTTCAGAAATTTTTTTACTTGGTAAAAATCTCCCTAGACTCCACTTGCCCAATGTAACTACAATTTTCGGTGAAATAACCAAAAGTTGTTCATCTAACCAACCATTACACTCCGCGATTTCTAACAAAGTAGGGTCGCGGTTTTCTGGGGGTCGGTGTTTTATAACGTTTGTAATAAACACATCCCCCCGCTTCAAGCCAATCTTTGAGATTAGTAAATCAAGGTATTTCCCCGCATTACCCACAAACGGACGGCTTTGTATATCTTCGTTAAAACCAGGAGCTTCACCAATGAAAATTATTTTTGCAGAAGCTGATCCTTCCCCGGCAACAGCGTGATTTGCGGATTTATATAGATCACATTTATGGCAAATTTCGATCTGACGCGCTAAACTCTGAAGAGTTTTGTCTTCTATCATTAAAAATTAATTTACAGATTTACGCGTTAAGTTTATCCTACCTTGTTGATCTATTTCTAACACCCTAACCTTAAATTCTTGTCCGATCTTAACTTCCTTATTTATATCCTCCACACGATAAGGCGCTAATTGAGAAACATGAACCATCCCTTCTTTACCCGGCAATATTTCCACAAAGGCTCCAAAGGGCATTATCCTCTTTACCACCCCCATATACTGTTCACCCACATGCACTTCACGAGTTAAACCTTTCACCCATTCAACCGCCTTGCTCAGCCCTTCTTCGTCAACACTCGTAATAGTTACTGACCCATCGTCTTCTATATCGATAGCAGCTCCCGTTTCTTGAATTATTCTATTGATTGTTTTACCCCCACTACCAATAACCTCTCCAATCTTTTTAACCGGGATTTGGACAACCGAAACTTTAGGTGCGTATTTTGATATTTCTTCCCTAACTTTCGGCAAAGCTTCTTGCATCTTACCCAATATATGTTTTCTAGCATTGTTTGATCGGCTAAAAGTTTCAGCAATTATTTTTGAAGTTAGGCCTTCATTTTTAACATCTAGTTGAATAGCAGTGATTCCCCTCTCGGTACCTGCAATCTTAAAATCCATATCTCCGTAAAAATCTTCAAGTGCTTGGATGTCAGTTAAGATTTTATATTTGTCATTTTCGCTTACCAAACCCATAGCAACTCCAGCAACTGGAGAAGAGATTGGAACTCCTGCGTCCATCAAAGCTAAGGTGGACCCACAAGCTGCAGCCATTGATGTCGAACCTGAAGAAGAAAGTACTTCTGATACTAATCTTATTGTATATGGAAATTTATCTTCATCTGGTATTACAGGAAACAAAGACTTTTCAGCTAGTGCCCCATGCCCGATTTCACGTCTGTTAGGAGGGCCCATCCTTCCCGCCTCACCTGTCGAAAAAGGAGGAAATTCATAATGGTGCATAAATCTCTTCTTCGCTTCTCCCTCCATACCCTCAATTAATTGTTCAAGTGAGGTGGAACCAAGGGTAGCTACAGTAAGGACTTGAGTGTCTCCACGTTTAAATATTGCCGATCCGTGAGTACGGGGAAGAACTCCAACTTCTATTTCAATCTCTCTTATATCTTCAAGGCCTCTCCCATCTGGCCTTTTTTCTTTTTCGACTATTTGCTCTCGAACAAATTGTTTTACCGTATTATCAAATATCTTACTAATCTGCGTTTTTGCAAGCTTACCTTCAAATTCTTTATAAAGCTGTTCTTTTTGATCATCCGTCAAGCTTTCTCGCGCGCTTTCTTTGGGATCGTATAAATCCTTTTTAAAATTACTTTCTATATATTTCTTGATCTGTTCAACTATCTCACTTGAATCTTCGCCTTTATCGTATTTTTCCTCCTTTACTCCCACTTCTTTTTGAAAAGCATCTAGCATCTCAAAAACCGGTTTAGATTGCTTCTGTGCAAAATCAATTGCTTTAAGCACGATATCCTCGCTAATTTCCTTAAATGCTCCTTCGATCATTACTGCTTTCTCGCGACCAAATGAAACGGTTAAAGATAGGCCGGTATGAGGTTCATCGCTTTTTGTCGGATTTAATATAAACTCACCATCTCTGTATCCGACGCGTACACCCACAACCGGGCCATTCCAAGCAACCGACGAAGTTAATAAAGCAGCGCTGGTAGCTAAAAGGGATATAATATCGGGGTCATTTTCCTGGTCGTAAGATAAAATAGTGATGACAACCTGTACTTCGTTAAAATAATCTTTAGGAAAAAGCGGACGAATCGAACGGTCTATCAAACGCCCATTCAAAATTGCTTCTTCTGTGGGCCTGCCTTCCCTTTTAATGAAACGTGACGTTGAGATTCGGCCTGAAGCGTATAATCTTTCCTCATAATCCACCGAGAGTGGGAAGTAATCCAAGTCTTCACGAGGCGGCGCTGAAACAACTGTAGCTAACACCATGGTATCACCATATCTACCTAAAATAGCGCTATCAGCTTGCCCAGCTAATTTTCCTCTTTGAAGTGAAAGGTTTTTACCACCCCATTTTATTTCTTTTTGTACAATTTTATTCGTTAAATTTTTCATTAAGTTTGGTCGAAAGGAGAGGATATAGGGAGCCGAGATCAGCATCAATCACCTAATAAGCGGGGATTGCTTTGCGGATCGCCGTTCCCCAATCAACTTCTTCCTTGACCACAAATAACTATTTTACTATAAATATGCAATAATTGTTACAAGTACTATTTTTTTAAGCCCACTTTATCCAAAATCGTCTTATACCTATCAGGATCTTTTCTAGTCAAATATATTAAAATTCTTCGTCTTTTATTTATCATTTGCAACAAACCACGCCTAGAATGTACATCCTGTTTGTGATCTTTTAAATGTTCCGTAAGTCGTTTAATTCTTTCTGATAACAAAGCGATTTGTACCTCTGGGCTTCCAGTGTCTCCCTGATGTTGAGCAAATTCTTTGAGTATTTTTTTCTTTTCTTCTTTTTCTAAAGCCATATTAATCTTTATTTAGTATATCAAATTATGAACCTAAAACAAAATTCTTTAGGAAGCTTGTTGTTTTGATCGATATATTTTTGGCGAAAGCCATGCTTTTGGTATTGATGGCTTCGCCACAGATTCTTTCGTTTCAAGCTTCTCTCCGTAGCCTTTTTTTATTTTTACGCAGTAAGCCGCGGCCTCAAATGTCGAAGGGTCAAGTACAGATTTAAAATTATTCGTAGCTATCCGCATACCTTCAAGTAGATGATCAACAGAAGGTTTGGGCGGTGAAATATCAATCTTTTCAAATAATTTTGCAACTAAACTGCAACAACTATCGGCGTTATCGTTTACAAAATTTAACCTCCCGAAAAGTTGATTATCTTTTTTTACATCAATGTTAATTATCGTCTTATCGGCCAAATATTCTCTTTCAGAGTCTTCTAATTCCATTAATGACTTGAGGCCTAAAGTTATTACACAATCAGCTTCGAAACCACGGTATTTTATTTGAATATCGTCCTTTTTGATTGTATGGCTTTTTGGGTTGATAATAAAATCAAACGTATCGCCTTCCAATTTATAGCTAACTCTATCTACAGCATTTTTATGCCAATTAAATGAAACTATAAGCTTTCGGGGTTCAATCTTGCTCGTTATTCTTTCAGAATAATTATTAAACCCATCGGGTAATTCCCCCTTAAAAACTATGTGGACGTCCTTATTCAAAGATCTTAGGGTCTCTTCAATAAATAAAGAAGCAGCTAAATTATCAATGCTAGTACTATTTTGGGCAATTATTAAAATATTACTAGAGTGACTAATTAATCTTCCAAACAAACCGTAACCTTCTATTTGTACTTGCATAATTAACCTATAGCGGACATTATATCACCTTTTGTGAAGGGGATACTTTTTTCGAGAACAACTCCAAACTCTTCATTTTGTATTGCTTCATTAAGATCTGTGTCACGCTGCTTTATCGAGGTTATTTTACTCCGACCGATTTCTTTGCCGTTTCTTTTCACGACTAGTAAATCGTTTTTGTTTATCCTACCTTCTTTAACAACACACCCTGCTATCTTTGTATTTTCTATATTAAAGATTTTTATTATCATAGCCTCACCCAAAATGGTGGCCTCTTGTTTTTTTTCAGATAATGCTTCCATCCCCTCTTTCAACTCGTCTAAAAGTTCGTAAATTAAGGTATATTTTCGAATAGGGGTTTTTTCTTCGATGGCAAGTCTTTCCGCAGAAGTGCCGACCGTTACATTGAAACCAATAATTATCGATTTGGTAGCCGCTGCTAATAGTACATCGCTTTCAGTTACGTTACCCGTACCAGAATAATATATTTTTAATTTATACTCATCTTGTTTAAGATTTTTTATCGAGTTTATAATTGCTTCTAATGTACCTGACACATCCGCTTTAATAATTAATCTAACCTCGCTTTCCTTTAGTTTAGTAATTCTTTTTGAAAAATCGGTAGGGCTTGCCATCTCTTTCTTATCCAAATCTATACTTGACTTCCCTTTATTTACACTTACTTTAACCCCTACCTCTGGCACTGACGAGAATCCTAAAACTTCCGCCGGGGTTGAAGGGGAAGCGTATGAAATTTGCTTACCATCAGTATTTAGAAGTGATTTTACTTTACCGCTCGTACTTGAAGTATAAATAGTATCTCCGATGTGCAGATAGCCTTCTTTTACTAATATCAAGGCTACCGGCCCTTTAAACCTATCAAGTCTTGATTCGATTATTACACCCGAAAATGGGTTGTGAGAGGTGTCTTTTAATTCTTGTAAATCGCTCACCAGGATAGTCATGTCTATTAAATCATCAACTCCTTGCCCTGTCTTCGCTGAAACCTCCGCAACTACTACATCACCACCAAAACCCTCAACTAAAATTTCACAGTCTGCGAGTTGCTTCTTTATTTTTTCTATATTGACTTGAGGTAGATCAATCTTATTTATCACGACTATAAATGGAATGCCTGCTGCTTTTATATGGGCTATGCTTTCTCGCGTTTGTGGCATCACACCATCATCGGCTGCGATAACTAACAGGGCTAAATCAGATACGGAGCCACCACGGGCTCGCATTGTCGAAAATGCTTCGTGACCAGGAGTATCAATAAATGTTATCGTCCTATCCTTGTGAACAATTTGATAAGACCCGATATGCTGAGTGATACCACCAGCTTCTTTTTCAACTACATGGCTTTTACGAATATAATCAAGTAGCGTAGTTTTTCCATGATCTACATGACCTAGAATTGCTACAACAGGAGGTCGAGTATTGATTTTCTGGACAGATGATTGAATTGTATTTTCAACTTTAGCTCTACTTTCTTTGACCATTTAAATCCCCGAGAACTACTTTTCATTTTTCTTAATTTTTTTACTTGAACTAGGTTTTCTTTTTTTAGATTTTTTTTCTGTTTGTGTCTCTTTTTTTGATTTTGGATCGCTTTTTTTATCTTTCTCAACCGATTTCTCCGCAGTATCCTCGACTTTCTGTATCTTATCTGCCCCTTTGATGTCAATCCTCCAACTAGTAAGCTTTGCGGCTAACCGGACGTTTTGCCCATCCTTCCCAATCGCAAGCGAGAGTTGGTCGTCCGGAACTTCAACGTACGCGGTTTTTAATTTTTCATCGGTTCGTACTTTATCAACCTTCGCGGGTGACAACGATGCTGCCACAAATTTCGCCGGGTCGTCACTATAAGCAATCACGTCGATCTTTTCATTGCCGAGCTCCGCAATTACTGCTTGGACTCTCACTCCTTTTTGGCCAACACAACTACCAACAGGGTCTACTCCCGGTTGACGCGAAGCCACGGCTACCTTACTTCTGCTACCAGCTTCACGGGCGATACCCTTTATCTCCACAATACCTGATCCAATTTCAGGAACTTCAAGTTTAAATAATCCCTCAACTAATCCCTTATTTGAACGGGATACAACAATTTCTTGACCCCGATGTCCTTCACGAATCCCAACAATATACACTTTTAATCTTTGGTTAAGTCGGCATTCTTCACCTGGCATTTTTTCTGTTACTGGCATAACCGCTTCGGTTTTGCCTAAATCAACTACAACACTTTGACCTTCTACCCTTTGAATCATCCCGTTGATAATACTACCAACCTTTTTTTCATACTCTGAAAATATAGCTCCCTTTTCTGCTTCACGGATTCGCTGTAACAAGACTTGTTTTGCTGTTTGTGCAGCTATTCTCCCAAAACCGGGAGGGGTAATGTCTTTTTCCTCCTTAAATATTTTTGCTGCCCCTGAGTCTGGATCGATTTCCACACCAATATCCTCAACCTCACCGCCGTAATCTTTTTTATATGCAGATTTTATAGCGTCCTTAATAATTTCCAGAATATCGTCTGGTTCGACACCACGCTCAGCTGCAGCTTGGTTTAACGCTGCTGCAAATTCTGTTCTTAATGCCACGTTTTTGTCCTCCTTAATTTAATTACCATAGTGTTCGATAAAAAGGCAACTTCTGGCGTTTGAAATGTATAATAATCTAGACATCGAAAACGACAGGTGCTTGCGTTCTTAATTCTCCTTTAAACCTAAAAAGTGGGATTTTATCCCACTTTAAAATACTAATCCAAATTATAGCACTCCAATAATAACCTATCATTTATTTTAGGTCAAGGTTTATTGGAAAAATCGCGACCAGCAAATGTATATTGACAAGCAAGCAAGAAAGTGATTTAGTGTAGTTAAAGAGGAAAACGAGAGTACGATCTGACCCTGTTCACTCACCCGAACAGGATTAACATATGGTGGGTGCGGCATCTGGCTATTATGGGTATCCCTCCCACCCCGGGCGTAGTCAGACGTTGGTTTACCCACCACCAGCACTCAATAATTTGGTCCAGCTTTGTTCATCTGGATCACCAACTGGCTTCTATCAGCCGAAACTCTTGGCCGGTTGGTTAAACTTGGAGGCGTGATTCGGTCTGGTCATGCTTCAGCGCTCTTCGAGTCTCATCGCCGCACCCCCTGTGAGCCACGCGACTCGAGAGCGCATGCCAACAGACGGGCACAATTGTGAGGGAATTTGAGAATTCTCCGCAGTTGTGCCCCCTCTTCTTTTCAGCCCTCCAATTCTCTCAGTGCTTCTTTCTGCTTAGTAGAAAGGTGTTTGGGCGTAACTACTTTGACTCGCACGTATTGATCACCACGGGAAGAATCGTGTTTTATCCCTTTTTCGCGCAATCTAAATTCTGTCCCAGTTTGCGTGCCTTCGGGAATTTTTAATTTAACCCTGCCATCCAGCGTAGGGACTTCAACGGCGTGGCCAAGTGCCGCTTGCGAGAAGGAGATAGGTTGTTCGTAGTAAATATCATAACCGCGTCGTCTAAATTCCTTGTGGGGAAGTACACGAATAGAGAGGTAAAGATCGCCGTAACCACCACCACGTTCTCCGGCTTCACCAAGACCACGAAACCGAATCGTATCACCATCATCCACCCCAGCCGGGATTCTTATTTTTTGCTCGTTAATAGCTTTGACAAGGCCGGAACCTTTACATTTCTGACACTTTTTTTCGATCGTTTCGCCTTCGCCCCTACAACTTGGGCAAGTGCGAGTTGTAACTATGTTGCCAAAAATTGATTGTGTTGCTTGCTGCACCCGGCCGTTTCCCCTACAAGTGGGACAAGTAGTTTTTTTAGTTCCTTTTTCCGCGCCGCTTCCAGCACATTCTGGACAAGTTTCGCGGCGACCTAATTCTACCTTCTTTTCCAAACCAAAGGCAGCCCGCTCGAAGGGGATTATGATTTCGTATTGAAGATCCGCCCCAGTTCTTGGGCCACGACGTCTCGCTCCGCCAAAAGGAGAACGCACGCCAAAGAACTGTTCAAATATATCGAATGGATCAGAAAAACCGCCAAAATCAAAATTAACATCTACCCCAGGACCGTATTGATAACTAAATCCACTTGGAGCTCCTCCGGCTCCACCGGTTTGGAATGCAGCATGACCAAACCTATCATATGCTTCTCGCTTTTGCGGATCAGAAAGCACTTGATAAGCTTCGTTTATTTCTTTAAACCGGGTTTCAGCGCCTGTAGATTTGTCCACATCAGGATGATGCGCCCGTGCTTTTTTCCTGTAGGCACTTTTTATTTCATCGGCTGATGCAGCCTTAGAAACTCCTAATATTTCATAATAATCGTGTTTCGCCATTAAAAACTCCTAGAATTTCTAGCTTAAGTTAATAGTCGTAGACTATGCTTAAGCGCAGGATTCGAGAGTACACGAATTTTGCGAAGCCAAATTCAAGTACAAAGGATACTATAATAGTCCTTTTCTACCATGATTGAAACTCTATTGAACCAAATTTTAGCAGATGTTACAAGTATTTGCTAATAGGTTACTGGGCCAACGAGGTGGAAAGTACCTAAATCCTTGGATTTGGATACGGAGAATGCTTATCTTTAGGCAGCACGCGAGCATTCTCAAAAGAATTTTATCTTTCAGTACGCAGTGTGCTATAATCCAAACGGGAAAGGAGCGAGAGATGCCTGATTGGTTGGTAGCGAGTTTGCTAATTATATTTGTTTTCATCCTACCCGCAGCCTTCCTTACCTCATGGTTCCTGGATATTAGGGGTACAAACGGAACGGGGGAGGTTGATGAGTGAAACTGTGAAAATCAAGGATGGCTTCGTCGAAGTCGAGTTAGTAGAATACTCCGAACTAGCAACGGGAGACAGCGTACACTGGGCGAACAAGTTCACCAACACGGAAGAGGTCTGCCAAATCTTCGTTGATGAAACCGAACATGGGCTAATTTGCTGGGCTCTCTATCCCCGCCCTTATTACGGATGGATACAACTAAGCCGAAACGCAAAATACCGCCGAATCATAATGTCACGAATACTCAATGAGTAGGAGGACGGCGAAACTGAGAGAACAAAGGGCGAATTCGTTAAGAGTCCGCTCTTTTTTATTCTTTCTTGTCCTCGTCCACAACCTCACCCTCGACGGTTTCGCTCTTATCCTGGTTCTTTTCCTTCGACTCAGACTTGCCTTGCTCAGGACTTTCGCCTTCGGCTCGGATTTCTTCTTGCGCGCCGGCTTCAGTTCGGTCAGATCCTGGGGGAGTTTGGCTCATGGCCGGACCGACTTTTTGGAGAGCTTGACCTAGTTCATCAGTAGCTTTTTTGATAGCTTCCAGGTCTTCGCCCGCAATTGCGTCTTTCGCCGCTTTTACTTTTTCTTCTACTTCACTTTTTACATCTGGTGGCACTTTTTCTCCTGCGTCTTTAAGAGCTTTTTCGGCAGTGTAAACAAGACTGTCAGCGATATTGCGTGCATCAATCAGCTCTTTCTTCTTTTGATCTTCAGCACCGTGGCTCTCCGCTTCTTTTTGCATCCGGTCAACTTCGTCTTTGGAAAGTCCGGTAGAACCAGTGATTTTTATTGATTGTTCTTTGCCAGTTGTCTTTTCTTTCGCCGTCACGTTGAGAATTCCATTAGCATCGATATCAAAAGTTACTTCGACCTGCGGAACGCCACGAGGTGCTGGGGGAACTCCGTCAAGGATAAAACGGCCGAGAGACTTATTATCTTCTGCCATTGGACGTTCACCTTGCAACACGTGGATTTCAACAGATGTTTGGTTATCAGCTGCAGTTGAAAAGATTTCACTTTTACTGGTCGGAACTGTCGTGTTTCGAGCAATTAATGTGGTCATCACCCGACCAAGAGTTTCAACTCCAAGAGAAAGCGGGGTAACATCAAGCAACACAACCTCTTTCATCTCACCAGCCAGAACCGCGCCTTGAATCGCTGCGCCAACTGCCACTACTTCATCAGGATTAATTCCTTTGTGGGCCTCTTTACCAAAAAAGCTTTTGACTTTTTCTTGGACCGCTGGCATTCTAGTTTGACCACCAACCAAAACCACCTCGTCTATTTTTGAGGCCTCCATCTTTGCGTCTTTCAAAACCTGTTCTACTGCCTTAAAACTCTTTTCAATCAAGTCGCTAACTAACCCTTCCAGTTTTGCGCGAGTCAGTTTCATCACCAAATGTTTTGGCCCAGAGGCATCAGCAGTAATATAAGGTATGTTAATCTCGGTTTCTGTTGTCGAAGAAAGCTCAATTTTTGCTTTCTCAGCAGCGTCGCGAAGTCGCTGCAGCGCTTGTTTATCTTTCATCAGATCTACACCTTGCTCTTTTTTAAATTCTGTTGTAAGAAAGTCGATAACTTTTCGATCAAAATCGTCTCCGCCAAGATGCGTGTCACCAGCAGTGGATTTTACTTCAAAAACCCCTTCTCCTAGTTCCAAAATAGTAATGTCAAAAGTCCCACCACCAAGATCGTAAACCGCAATTGTATGAGCTTTTTCTTTATCAAGACCATAGGCAAGAGCAGCAGCGGTTGGTTCGTTAATAATTCGTTTGACTTCTAACCCCGCTATTTCTCCAGCTTGCTTTGTTGCTTGTCGCTGCGAATCGTCAAAGTAGGCCGGAACAGTAATAACTGCTTCGGTGACCTTTTCGCCAAGATAGCTTTCTGCATCCGTCTTTATCTTTTGAAGAACTTGGGCTGAAATTTCTTGCGGCGTGTACTCTTTCCCGTCAACTTCCACCACTGCCATTCCATCTTTGCCTTCTTTAATTTCGTAAGGGAGCCATTTAATATCTTCCTGAACCAAAGCGTCTTTGTAGCGCCGCCCCATCAATCTTTTAATTGAAAAGATTGTTTGTTTTGGATTAACAATCTGCTGTCTTTTTGCTACTCTACCGGCAATTCTTTTTGTCGGATCGACAACGCTCGGTATGATGTTTTCACCCTCAGCGCTGTGGATAATTTTTGGCTGTCCGCCTTCAACCACCGCCACCGCCGAATTTGTTGTCCCAAGATCTATACCAATTATTTTTCCCATCTGTTGTAACCTCCTTTTTTTATACTTAATACTTTATACACAATACTAAATACTAGCTTTCAGCTTTCAAAAATATAATTTTTCAAAATTATCCAAACTACGCTAAACATCAACCACCAAAACACGATATCCAACACAACCGACCAATAATTAATATCTAAACTACTCGTGCCGTTAACCTGCTCGATGTTCTCATGTGAAAAAGTAAATGGGAAACCTCTTGATTCACCTCTCACATAAAAGAAGCCAATTCCAGTCACCATCAACGCGATCATTAGTGTCCACAATAATGAAAGGATTCTTAACATAAGTCAATTTTATTAAAATATCTAAATAGCAACCTTTTTTTCTTTCTTCTTTTCTACTTTAACTTTAGCTGGTCTTAAAACCTTATCACCCAATTTGTACCCCTTTTCTACAACTTCGACTATTTTATTTTCAGAATTTCCTTCCGTCACCTCGATCGCTTCATGATACTTTGGATCGAATACTCCACTTGTTTCTATTTCTTCTATTTGTTCGTCCCTTAGAATTCCTCTAAATTGTTCTAAAGCTAAACTTAATCCATGTTTAGTTGTATCAGAACCTTCTTTTAAAACAAATCTTTGAACTCTCTCTAATGAATCCAAAACAGGCAAGAATTTAACTAGTAAATAACTTTTTGCCCAATCTACAACCTGCCCTTTTTCATCTTCAACTCTACGTTCCAGATTGGCATAGTCAGCTAAAGCACGTTTTAGTTGGTTTTCAAGTTCTTGGGTTTTCAAAGTTTTTTTCTTTGAGTCTTTATGCATAGTTACCAGGTACTTACTAGTTCTGTGAGAAGATCGCCGAAATAGCGCACCGTTGGTACAACTTGTGGGTAATGCATTCTGGTCGGTCCAAGAACACCAATAATTCCAGCGTTTTTCTTACCTGAACCAAATGGAGAAAAAACAAAACCGCAATATTCCAAATACTCGCTTCCCAAATCATCTCCCAAAAGCACAACCACCGGTTCGTTTATCACAGCCCTCTCTAAAATACTATTTAACATCTCGCTCCTATCGGCCAGCATCAATAATGTTTTTGTAAGATCCATGTCATAAAATTCAGGCATATCCAAAATGCTATAGGCACCTGAATGATGTACATCCCCTTCTTCTGTTGCAGCAATAGCCAAAGTACCAGCTTTTTCTGAAAGTTCCTTCGTTGCTTGCTTGAGCAAGCGGTGAAAATGGAAGCGATGATCCCAAAGGTTTTCTTTGATTTCCACCTCATCTTTTACCGATACAGCCTGCTCTTTCATTAATTCATTGATATAAAATTTTAACCCCAAGGGAGTCGGTATTCTGCCTGCACTAGTGTGTGGTTGGGCAAGATATCCTTCTCTGGTAAGAGCAACCATCTCGTTTCGAACTGTAGCGGGGGAAACACCAAGAGAATATTTTTCGACTATTACTTCGCTGCCGACTGGTTCGGCCGTCTCTATATACTCGTCTATTATTGCTTTAAGAAGCTGTTTTTGTCTTTCAGATATTTCTGCCATAGTACAACCTGCTTGCCCCGCGTAGCTTTAGCGTAGTGGGGCTGTCCTGTCAAAAGCTCACCCGAGCCTAGCTGGCTTCAGAGTAGCAACACTCTACCACGAGTGCTAATACTTGTCAAGAGAGGACACATCAACTAAACTTTAATGGTGCCATGGGTCTTCTACGTCAAGCGGTTATCGTACTGGGAGCTGGTTTTATTACCATAAATCTGGTGGGGCTCTGGCTGCGTTTTTTATTTCCCGTTCTTTACCAACCAGAGACATTTAGTCTTGGCATTATTATCCCTGCCTTAGTTATTTCAATTGTAGTTATGATTTCACTAATAATTTATTTCACTAGAACGGGCAAGAAAACGGACTGATCTAAATCTTTAGAACGCTCAAAAATGCTTCCTGCGGGATGTCTACCTTGCCAATCCGTTTCATCCTTCTCTTCCCAAGTTTTTGCTTTTGCAGAAGCTTATCTTTCCTTGTTCGATCCCCACCATAAAGTTTTGCTGTCACGTCTTTGCGAAAGGCTGGGATGCGTTCAGCAGCAATTATTTTTCCGTGTCCTGAGCCTGTCGAAGGACCGCCGATTGCGGCTTGCAAGGAAACCTCAAATTGTTGGCGGGGAATTACTTCTTTTAATTTTTGGACTAAGGCTTTACCCACACGGTAAGCTTTTTCTTTTGGAATTATTTGGCTAAGAGCATCAACTGGTTCTTTAGCGACTAAAATTTCAAGTTTCACCGCGTCAATTGGTCGAAAATCGGCTAACTCATAATCAAAACTAGCAAACCCACTCGAAACTGTTTTGAGCTTATCATAAAAATCGGCCACGATTTCACTCAGAGGAAGCTCACAGGAAATTTTTACCTTGTCGCCAAAATATTCGATATCGCCAACCTCTACCCGTCGAGAATTTATTAGTTCCAAAACAGAGCCTAGAAATTCTTTCGTACTTATTATGCTCCCTTTAACCCAAGGCTCTAAAATTTGTCTAATTTCTTGATGTAGTGGTAAATCGCTTGGACTTGACACAAAAATAGCCTCTCCACTTACTTTAATCACCTTATATCGAACTGTTGGCGAAGAAATAATTAATTCAAGTCCAAATTCTCTTTCCAATCTTTCCTGAACCACTTCCATGTGTAGCATTCCCAAAAACCCAGCTCGAACTCCAAACCCTAATGCTAGTGAGTTATCCATCTCGTAGCTTAGCGATGCGTCGTTAAGCTTTAACTTTTCTAGAGAATCTTTTAACAACCCAAAATCATCTCTGTTAATTGGAAACAGTCCAGCGAAAACCATTGGTTTACTTTCTTTGTAACCTATAAGCGGTTCGACTTCTTCTTTGAAGAGAGAAACTGTATCGCCAACTCGTACCTTATCAACTTCTTTTAGTCCAGTTGCAATCCATCCGATTTCTCCAGCATTTAACCCGTTCTTTTCTCTTAACTCTGGGGAAAAATATCCAACGCTAACTACTTCAGATTCTTGACTAGTGCCTAGAAATTTAATTTTAGCCTGCTCTTCCACCTTCCCATCAAAAACTCGCACGTATGCCACTACTCCCTTAAACTGGTCATAAAAAGAATCAAAAACTAATGCGCGAAGTGGTTTTTCCTTGTTTCCGACCGGCTCTGGAATCTTTTCAACCAAACCATCTAATAATTCGCGGACACCCTGTCCGGTTTTAGCACTTACCCGGTAAATATCATTCTTATTGAATCCAAGACTACTAATTAATTGTTCTTCAACCTTCTCGATTTGCGCGTTTGGTAAATCTATTTTGTTGATTGCTGGAATAATTGTTAAACTCTGCTCTTTGGCGATAAAAAAATTACTTAAAGTCTGTGCCTCTACTCCCTTAGTCGCATCGACCAGTAGGACGACTCCTTCAACCGCCGACAAAGAGCGGCTTACTTCGTAGGAAAAATCGGCATGTCCCGGAGTATCTATTAAGTTCAGGACGTATTCTGAACTTGCAAACTCTAATTCCAAATCACGAGATTCGAAACGATTTGAATTTTGATGATTAGGTTTTTGGAATTTATTTAGAGTTTCGTGCTTAGAATTTTGAATTTTATAATGCATAGTAACAGGCGCCAGTTTAATGGTGATTCCCCGCTCTCTTTCTAGCTCCAGCTGGTCTAAATATTGGGGTGTTAATTTACCCTTTGGAACAGTACCTGTTATTTCCAAAAATCTATCCGCTAGGGTCGATTTGCCGTGATCTATATGGGCAATAATGGAGAGGTTACGAATGTTCTTCATCCTGTTGGAGGTGTATCAGATTCAAGTTTTTCTTCAATAATAAGAAATTTTTGTAGTTTACGCATATCAGGAATCATCCGCATAAAATTTTTTAGTTCTTCGCTCTTTAACCACCACGTCAACCAAATATAGATTGCTAGCCCAAACGAAAACGCAGCCCCAGTCAAAACTAACAGGTTAAAGGCACGCGTTGTGTCAATAATATAATCAATCACATATTCGCCACCAATTTTAAAGTGGAGTGGTAAGTACAGCATTATCCCCATAAGTATTGCTGAGGAAAATATTTTTACTGCAGGTATAAAAAGTTTTTTCTTGTCAAAACCACCAACTTTTTTATGAAGGAAATATAAAAAGACCCCAAAACCAAATATCCCCGTTAATGAGCTGGCTAATCCTAAATATGCTATTGGAATAGCGACGTATTTAGCCAACCAAAATACAAAAAAAGAACTCACCAAAATATGGAACAGTAATGAAGCGGTAGCAATCTTTAAAGGAGTTGCAGCATCATGCAATGAGTAAAACGCCCTGATAATTAGTAGAAATCCCGCTTGAGCAAATATACCTATTGCAAAGTAGGACATTGTAGTTGCGGTAGCTACAGTTGATGGCCAATCAAAAAAACCGCTTCCGTACATAATTCTAACTACAGGAATACGCAAAACTATAAATAAGACACTTAGTGGAACGGTCAAGTAAAGTACTTGATGAAGAGTTGATAAAAATGTGGCTTTGAAATCTTCTAATTTTCTATTTGCCCATGAAGCAGATAAACTAGGAAGAGCTGCGGTCGCAAACGTAGCGCCAAATATACTAATTGGGAAATTTTGAATATCGGCCGCAAAACGCAAAATACCAGTAGAACCAGTTACTAATAAAGAAGACAGGTATATACTAATCCACCACTCGATCCGAGCAAAACCAACCCCAATCGTCCTTGGCAGTGAAAGTTTAATAATGTCTAAAAATCCCTTGCTATTTAATTTTAGCTCAAATTTATACCGGAAACCAAATCTCCTAATTAAGAAAAGTTGAATAATCATATGAAGAAAGGCGCCAAGAACTACCCCCCAAGCAACACCCATCAAACCAAATAAAGGTCTAAACCACAAAATACCGACAATAATTCCAATGTTATAAAGAACTGGCGCAATAGCGGGGATAATAAAACGGTGGAAGCTTTGCAAAACAGAGGTAAAAAAACTACCAATAATTAACAGTATTTGGGCAAGCAATATCGCACTGGTAAGATTGGTAGTTAGATTAAGCTTCTCTTGGCTAAACCCAGGCACAATAAGTCTCTCAGTAATAGGTTTGGCGAAAATAAAAATTATTATTGCCAGTACAAGGTAAAAAAGTAATGATGCGTTTAATATTGACGAAGCGATTTTCCAGGCCTCTTTTTCTTTCCTTTCGTTTAAATAGGTGGTAAACACAGGAATAAAGGCTATAGAAAGAGCACCTGTTATTAAAAAACCAGCAATAAAATCTGGCAGTACAAAGGCTGCTGCGTAAGCATCTATTTTTTCTATAGGAAAAAAGTGAGCCAAGAATCTGTTTCTCACCAAACCTAAAATACTGGACGCAAGAACCAAAACCATCATTATCGAAGCAGCAGAAGTGATCGTACTTTGTCTCTTAAATAAAAAGGCTGTGCTATTTTTAAAAAATTGTCTAACCATACTTATAGATAATAGCAGGAACTTGAATTTGTGCCAATGGTCTGTTATCATCTCTCCCTATGCCAATAATAAAATCCGCCAAAAAAAGGCTGAGAGCCGACGATCGTAAAAAAAGGGTGAATTTAAGGACAAAACGGAAAATAAGAATAGCCTTAAAAAAATACCTTGAGCAACCTTCAAAAAAATCTTTAAGTGAAGCCTACTCTGCTTTAGATGTGGCCGCAAAAAAACACGTAATTCCCAAAGGGCGGGCTAATCGGAAAAAAAGTCGGCTTACTGCTGCTTTGGTAAAAAATTCTAACGCTAAAAAAACACCTCAAAAAAGTTCGGTGAAAAAACCCCGTCTTACTACTAGCCAAAAATAGCTAAGACTTGGTATACTTAGTTTGAAAAGTATATGGCAAAGTCTGCCCAGCAACAAACTCCAGATATAAATATCAATCTGATGCCTGGTAAGGAAGCTCCCGGTACAGCAGGTACTGCGGTGCACTGGGCTCTAACCGTTGGTCGTTATCTAATAATTTTCACTGAAATAATCGCTATTACTATTTTCGTAATCAGCATCAAACTTTCCACTGATAAAATTGGGTTAAAAGAAAACATTAAAGTATTAGGTCAACAAGTAAACGCGAGTAGTAAATTTGAGGCTAAATTTAGGTTAATTCAAAATAGGATCAATGAGATAAAAACCCAACGAGAAAACAATTTCTCAAACGACAACGTGCTTACGGAATTTCTAAAACTTATGCCTCAAGGAGTTGGTCTTGAATCACTCACAATTGATGAGCAAGATGTTTCTTTCACAGGAACTTTTAAATCACCCCAAGAATTACAAACTTTAATAATTTCATTTTCTGAGTCTGAAAAAATTGTTGGCCTTGATATAAGTGAACTAAACACACCATCAGAAAAAAACCCAGATTATACTTTTTCTGCAACGGCGATAATAGATATAAATGCTTTTGCGGATAGGGAGTTGGAAAATGCCACTAGTCAATGAAAATACTGAATCGGCAAGATTTATAGAAAGTAACGGGTCGGGAAAAAGCTATTTTGGCACTTTAGCTACAATTATTTTATTAATAGTCCTGGTAATTTTAATATACCCAGCCATTCAACACATCACTAAACTAAATAAGGAAATTTCAGATGCAAAGGTAGTTGAGAGATCCCTACAAACTAAACTAGAAAATATCGATAAAGCAAAGGTTGCTTACAAAGCAATAGAAAAGGACATCCCCACCATAGAATTAGCGTTCCCCATTGGTTCCGACTTTGTACCGTATTTAAAGAAATTAGAATCAATGGCAGATCAATCTAAATTGCGAATAGTTGCAGCGCAGGTTACTGACACACCGCTATCAAAACCAAAAACCAATGATGGGCTAAAAACAAAAAAACTGGATTACACGTTAACATTCGAGGGTAGTTTCGTAGATTTCAAAGGGTTTTTGAAAAATCTTGAAAATTTCATCAGAACTAGCGACGTATCTATCATAAATGTGGGTAGAGATCCGGATAATATTCTTAATGAGACTATCACGGCCAGCAGTTACTATCTCAGTGTAGTCTTAACTCCTTCAGAAAATAATAGCGAGTTAAAAACTCCTAGCGCAACGGAAGGGTCACCAAATGAGTAAACGGCTGATCACAATTTTTTTACTCACTTTAATTACAATAGTAGCTTTTGTAACTTTTCAACTATTCAACTTCATGACAAAAAGTACCATACCTGAACCCACCCAGAAACAATTAGAACCGCTTGATCCACAGCTTGACAAAAGTGTCATTGAAGATTTGGATAAGTCCTTAAAATAACTAGTTCTACATTCATATAAACTTCAAAAAGATACCGTTTTAGAGATAAATAGTGTAAACGCAGGTTGCGCTTTTAATCCTTCTTTCAAAGATAAATCTAGTTTAACCAGCTGCAGCAGTGCTTTTCTTAAGGAGTTTTTACTCCATAATTTTGCTTGATCTTCAATTTTTTGCCTAGCAAACTTCATCAAATCAGCATTTTTTAGTGATTCCACCTTTGCACAATATACTAAATAAATCCCACGAGCACATGCTCCGATTATCTTTTCTGGTTTCTCTTTCTGATCAAGTAATCCAGCGGAAATAATCAGGGCCTCTTTCTCTCTCCTATACAAAATCGCATCAGCTAGTTTAAAAACCGTAGGGCTTGAAATTTTATCAAATAAAATATTTTTTACGGAATTTGGGGTAGATAATATTTTTTGCGTTGACCAAAGTAGAATATCCAAATTTGGTGGTATATTTGGAGGTAGGCTTTTCCAGTCTCCGCTAAAGTTTTCTATTAAAACAGCGCTTTTTGAACCAAAAAGGGGATGGGAAATTTTCGAAAAAAAGTTCTTTATTTCATTACTTGTCTGGGTTTTCCCTGAAAAATGCTCGATATTTTGATAGTTGCTTTTTAATTTGCTAAGAAATCTTCGCGAATCAACCTGGTTTTGACCATGGATTAAATAAATCATTTCTTTTTTGTAACCTTTGGTGTTAAAAACTCTCTAACCTTTAGCTTAATTTCACCCCAACCGTTCTTTGGCACAATGACGTACGCACCCCCATAAGTATCTTCGCTCGGATGATACATCAATCCTGAAGCGGGCTCCAAAACTAAAGTCTTGAATTTATCCAACTTTGCGTTCTTTGCTAGCTTTAACAGTGGCGGTAAGGAAGCTAAGTCAAAATCTGTCTCAATACTATTACCCAAATTATTAAAAAGCTTATGAATTTTTATAGGGTCTAACAGGTTTTTAACAGCGATGGCTTTTTTCAAAAACGCTTGAATAACTTTTTGTTGCCGGCGCGCCCGGGCAAAATCGCTACCCTCACCGTTTGTTCCAGTACGTGAACGGGCAAACTTCAACGCAGTAGCACCATCCATATGTTGCAACCCTTCATCAAAATGAATGTGTTCATACCTGCAGTTAAAACCTCCTCCCAAACAATCTCCCGTCTCCTTACCATCAACTGGATAAGCAAAATCGTCAAAACTCTTTTCCACCGTAACATCAATTCCATCTAGTGTATCCACTGATTTTTTGAAACCTTCAAAATCTACTCTCACCCCATAGTGGATAGGAATTCCAAGATGGCTTGTTATCACTTTCTCTGCAAGTTTCAACCCTCCTCCAGGGTAGTTGTAAGTATCCCCCAAAGAATAGACTGAATTTATTTTTCCTTCGGTTTCTGGAAAATCATTCCAACCAGGAATTGAAACCCAAGTGTCTCTTGGTATAGATATGAGAGAGGTCTTTTTTGTAATCAAATCAAAAGAAGCGATGATGATTGTATCGGATAAAAATCCATTTTTTACTTGTTTGCCCGAAGGTCCCAGGTACGTATAAGGAACGTTGGCCTTTTTATCTATACCTAAAATCAGGAAATTTGTTCTACCATTCGTAGATTCTAATTTCCCACCTCGTTCTTTAAAGTAGGAAAGGACTGTTCCAGGATTTTTTAAAATTTCGCTGACAATAGCTGATAATGGCCAGTAAAACGCGTAAACAAAAATGCCCACAATCACCGCAGCAACTGCAGAACCTGCCAATAATATAATTTTTTTACGTTTCCTTTTCCTCTTTTCCAATGAAGGAAGGGGTTGAACCCCTAAATCTATATACCTCATAGGTAATAAGCTTACGGGCTAATATTATTTAATATTTTCAAGAAGGAGCTGGGGTCTGTGCTTGCTTGACCAATCAAGCCACCGTCTATATTTTCTTGCGAGAAGAAAGATCGAACATTTTCTGGATTTATACTACCACCGTATAATGTTACCACCTTTTTTCCAATTTTCTCACTTATTTTATAGGCATTTGCGTTAGCATTTTCAGGATTATCTGGTCGATATGCACCACCACCGCTAATCGCGCCTGGCGGCTCGTCAACAAAAACAATTTTTTCCGCTGCTTCTACAATTTCTTTACCCCGAGCAAGATACGAATCCATTTGCGCAAGGTCGCTGACGCAAAGAATCGGGGTTATCCCAAATTCTAATAGCAACTTAACTTTTTCAATTACGTCACTATCTGTTTCATCAAAATATTTTCTTCGCTCTGAATGACCCACGATACAATATTCGATTAAACCATCCAACATTTCGATAGTTACCTCGCCAGTGTAAGCTCCTTTTTTAAACTTCGATACATTTTGCGCACCCACTTTTATATTCGTACCTTCGAACAAAGAAGATGTAGCTGGAAGCGATGAAAACGGTGAGCAAATTACAACATCAGCCCAGTTGATTTTTTCTAACTCGGTTTTTGCTTCTTTAACCCACTCGATTGTTTCTTTAATTGTCTTTGTTGCCTTCCAGTTAGCAGCTACAAGTGGTTTTTTATTCATTATTTTATTTCTCTAGTGCTTCGAGTCCTGGTAGCTTCTTTCCAGCTAGAAAATCTAGCATTGCCCCGCCTCCCATAGAAACGAAGTTGATCTTACCAAGCTGCCCCAATTTATTCAAAGCGGAGATTGTATCACCACCACCAACGACGCTGTAACCTTCCGATTCTACCACACTACTTGCGATTTCTTTCGTCCCTTTTATGTATTTTTCTTCTTCAAACACACCCATCGGCCCGTTCCAGACAACCAATTTAGCCGGAATAATTATTCCTTTAAACAAGTTTATAGATTGCTCGCCAATATCTTTTGTTTCAACATCGTCATGGGCCACTACTACGTTCTCAGGTAAAGTTCTTCTTTCTGCTTCAAACATTAGTTTTCCGCCAACCAAAACTTTGTCAGCTACTTTTGCCAAATTATATATTGCCGGTAGTTTAGTCTCAAGCTTTGCACCACCAATAATCGCAACCAATGGTCTGCCAGGCGAGTCTAAAATTTTATTTAACTCTCCTACCTCGCGAGATAGATTAAAACCAGCGTATGAGGGAAGAAACTTAGGAATTCCCACTATTGAAGCGTGCGATCGGTGGGATGTAGCAAAAGACTCATTCACATAAAATTGTCCAAAGGATGCTAATTTTTGGGCAAAGTTAGTATCGTTACTTTCCTCCTCAGACCAAAACCTTAAGTTTTCCAACATGGCTATTTTCTCTGTCTTATCAAAATTCAATTTGTTTTGAAAAGATATTGGATGTTTTAGGTTTATTTCTAATAAATTTTTTACCGGGGCTAAGCTTAAATTTTCATCTATCCCTTGCGGCCTTCCTAGATGGGCTAACAAAATTAGGGAAGCACCGTTATCCAGTAAATACTGTAGCGTGGGTAAGGTATTCGTTATCCTTGATTCTTCTATTATTTTCCCATTTTCAATTGGCACATCAAAATCACAACGAACTATAACCACCTTACCAGCAACATTTGCTTCTTTTATTGATTTCATGTATTCAATTCTATCATGAGGGAGAACAAAACGTCAGGAGGAGTGTTTAACAAGTTTATTTTTTATTACTTCTTTACTTGTAACTCCAATAAACCTACCTGCCTCCTTACCGTCCTTCAATATAAGGTAGGTGGGGATGCTCATCACGCCATATTTAGAAGCCTCTTCTTGATTTGTATCTACATTGATTTTCTTTATTTCTGCGTTTCCAGCTAGCTCTTTTTCAAGTTCCTCAATCACAGGCTTCATCGCCACACATGGACCACACCAATCAGCATAAAAATCAATAAGTTGGATTGTCATCATTAACCCCCACAAATTATCAGTATAACATAAAAAAATTACAAAAATGTAACTTTTAACACGTTTATTTTTCCGTTATGATTGGCGATATGGATTTATTATCCCCTCTAAACCCAAACCAAAAAGGGGCTGTCGTTTTTCTCACTGGACCGGCAATTGTTCTTTCGGGACCTGGTTCTGGTAAAACTCGCGTGATCACCCACAGGATTGCTTATTTAATTAAAGAAAGGGGTGTTCCACCGACCAATATCCTAGCCGTCACTTTCACCAACAAAGCGGCTAATGAGATGAAGGAGCGCGTCGCAAAGCTCCTCGGCTTACAGTCCGAGGACAACAAAATTCAGCAAGGCAAGACCGTAGATCGAAGTCGGTTAGCAGTAGACTTGCCGACTATGGGTACCTTTCATTGGCTATGCGCCAAAATATTGCGGGCAGACGGCGGTCCCGTGGGACTAGGACCCAGTTTTGTTATTTTTGACGAAACTGACTCTTTAAATTTAATAAAAGAGGTGTTGAAAGAACTAAATATTGACCCAAAACAATACTCTCCCGGAAAAATTAAAAATAGCATCGAAGGAGCTAAAAACGAGCTCATTGATGCTGAAAAGTATGCGGATTTAGCTTATGGTTTTTTTCAAGAAGAAATAATATCACGGGTATATCCGCTTTATCAAAAAAAGTTGGCAGAGCATCACGCAGCTGACTTTGAGGATCTCTTACTAAAAACCGTAACCTTATTTCAAAAGTACCCCGATGTATTAAAAAAATATCAGTATAAATGGGAATATATTTTAGTCGATGAGTATCAAGATACTAATAAGGTTCAGTATTTACTTACAAAACTTTTGTCAGGAGCAAAGAAAAATATCTTTATTGTTGGCGATGCGGCCCAGGCAATTTATGGTTGGCGTGGTGCTGATTTTCGTAACATATTAAATTTTTCTCAGGATTTTCCCGAAAGTAAAGTATTCCATCTGGAACAAAATTACCGTAGTACCCAAAAAATCTTGGCCGCAGCTACTACTATTATTTCCCAAAATCGCTCTCATCCTATACTTAAGCTGTGGACGGAAAATGTAGACGGTAATCCAATAGTTATTTACGAAGCGAGGAATGAGATAGACGAGGCTGAATTTGTAACCAGGGTTATATCAAAATTAAAAGGCGGTGAGCAATTCCCCAGCTATGATTCTTTTGCAGTACTCTACCGTACCAACGCGCAATCAAGGATTATTGAAGAAGCTTTTTTACGTGAAGGGGTTCCATACATTTTGGTAGGTGGGGTAAGATTTTATGAAAGGCGAGAAGTAAAAGATGTACTATCTTACCTAAGGTTAATATTAAATGATCATGACGATATCTCACGTAAGAGAATCGTAAACGTCCCACCAAGGGGTATCGGACCAGCAACCCTATCTACAAGAGGTCCAAAATTTGAAGAGTTTAATAACTTAATTACAAGGCTACGGTTTGAAAGCAAAGAAAAACCTACAATCCAAATAATAGATCTGGTGCTTGATGAAACAGGTTATTTAAAATGGCTTGACGATGGCAGTATTGAGGCTGCCAACAGAGTCGAAAATGTTAAAGAGCTCCGAAGTGTCGCGACAGAATATCCAAATTTAATAGACTTTTTAGAAAATGTTACTCTTGTCGAACGAGAATACGGTACGGAAAAACCTTCGTTAAATAAACAAAAGCAAAATGCCGTGACTTTAATGACTGCACACGCAGCTAAAGGCCTGGAGTTTCCCGCTGTATTTATGATTGGCATGGAAGAAGGCCTTTTCCCGCATAACCGCTCATTGCTAGATAATAACGAGCTAGAAGAGGAACGCAGGCTTTGCTATGTGGGTATCACAAGGGCGAAGGAACAACTTTACCTAACTTACACTATAAATAGACTTTATTTTGGTCAAAGTAGCGCTGGATTGCCGTCGCGGTTCTTGATAGAAATACCTCAAGATTTAATTGCCACTGTGCGTATTTGATAAGCAATTTTAACACCTCTCGTCAACTTTACTTATTTTTACCAACCACTTAAAATTTAATATTAATGGGTGTACGAGGGCGGGCTAGTATAAACTTGCTACCTGCATTTGGTAATTTAATCTATCTGGTATTTTCAAGAATTTCCTATAAATATTGGGGGGTTATTGTCATTGCCATCTCTATATATTTGGTAAGTTTTTACGGTGGTAACGTTTCTCCGATCTTAAGCGCTAATATATTTCGCTTTGATTCTTTTAGCATACCAATTTCGTTAAAAACCGATCATTCGCCTGCAGCCAAAAATATAACTGACGCTGATCTATTGGAGATTGAAGGGTTGGTAAATACTCCCCAAGGAACATTGACTTTTTCCAAAAAACTGACTGTCTTTTCTACCTCATACGATAAAAACTGCCATGGGTGTAACTCGACTACTGCTACCGGAATGAAAACCGGATATGGTGTTGTCGCAGTAGACCCACAAGTCATTGCTTTGGGAACTAAATTGTATATTCCAGGTTACGGCGTTGCCGTCGCTGGTGATACCGGTGGAAATATCAAAGGTAACAAAATTGATCTTGGTTTTGATGACGTAAAAAATGGCTGGTGGTCATCCCGCTTTGTCGAAATTTATATTTTGAAGTAGATCGCTCCGTATTTCAGAATTTCGATGCTCCATTCTTCATTACTCTCGCGCTCTGCCTGCCCGCCAGTATCAGGCTTTGGCAGGCGGGCGACCACTTCGTGGACTAAAAATTGCTTCTTTTGTTCGGTTTACGGACTATAATAACCATATGGAGTCTGTTTTCAACAACCCACCAGATATCCGACAAAGCAAGCTTTGGGGTAAATATTTAGAAGCACTTGGTTGGCAATCAGAAGAACTTTCTCCAGGTTACTTCGCTTTTGCTAGGAAAATTCCTTTTTTCGGCGCCATAGCTAAGATACCACGCGCACCACTTCCCATCCCATTTAAAGAAATCAGCTCTTTCGCCCAAAAAAACAATGTCTTTTTATTGAAAATAGAACCAGCAATAGAAACAGGCGAAAAAAGAATAGAAAGTATTTTGTCTTTATTAAAAACCAACGGTTTTTCGCTAGACCGATGGTCACTTTCTCCCACCCGGACGATACAAATTGATTTGACCAAGACTGAAGACGAGCTGTTACAAGAGCTGGAAAAAGACACTCGCTACAACGTTCGTTTAGCTACTCGCCGCGCTGTTGTAGTAAAAGAAACTAACGATTTTGAACAGTTTAAAACACTATATTTTGATACTGCTCGGAGGAAAAAATTTTGGCCGGCGAAAAAAGAGGTCGAGACGCTTTGGAAGGTTTTTTATAAACAAAAAGCAGCGGCGATTTTAACCGCCTTCCACAAGAATAAAGTACTTGCTTCAACCCTCCTTTTGTTTCACAGCAAAGCAGGATATTATCAACATGCTGGCTCTGCCGAGGCTCACCGTGAGGCGATGGCCCCCTATCTTCTCTTGTGGCAAGCAATGAGATTTTTGAAGAAAAACGGTTGCAAAACATTCGATTTAGAAGGAATTTACGATCCGAGAAATCCGGTTACAAGACGTTGGAGGGGGTTTACTCTTTTCAAACGCGGTTTTGGCGGGAGAGAGGTAGAATATCTAGGGTCTTACGTAAAATATTACAAACTTTGGGCGAAACTACTCTTTTTACCATCCCGCTTTTTTTAAAAGTGAAAGGCAGACATTTTTTCAGTCTGCCTCGCCGTGCACGTCGTTGATATGGATACCCGAGTCTAGTCCGAGGTGGTTTAATATCCTCATCAGGATATCAACCTCCTCGATTCTTATTCCCCTTAGGATTATATAAACAATCCCGTGTTCTTTGCGGAACCAGAGTTTGCCGGGGAACCCGGATACTCCAAAAAGTGCTTCTTTCACGGTGAGGCGGCCTCGCACTAGTTGGGTTCTTCCGCTTTCCTGAACGTAGCGAGGGAAGTGCCAACTAGTCTCATAGACGCTTGGTTTATCTAGCTCTTCGGCTGCGATTTCTTCTCCTGCTTCACGAGCGCTTCTGCGCAACACATCTGAAGAAATTGATAAAACACCAACTCTGATTAGCCCGTGAATTAAAGCTTCGTCTCCCATCTTCCTCTCCTCACCATAAAAGTAAAACCTATAATAACATAATCCGTCAAGTTTGCCAACAAAAAACCACCTTCAAATGGTGGGTAAGTAATTTGATGGAAAAGCTTTTGTCGAGTTCGACTCGATCCAACCAAACTAACCGTAGCAGGCTAGTACTTTCCATGATGGTTTTTATAAACTGCTCCGCCTTTCGACTTAAAGGAGCAGCGTTTGAGTTCTCACGGTCACCCGTGGAATCCGTGCATTTGTGACTCCTTTCCTAGGCCTGCTCCTCACGATCGAATCGGCGCCGCCAGTTGCGGTCGTGTTCACGCCGACGATCCTTCCTCCCCCGCTTGCCGGTGTCGGACGGGCCCTGCCTCTTCGCCATTGACAGTTCGTTCGAGTAGCGACCGGCGTTGCGCATCGTCGCTACCGAGCGCCAAGCCACCTCGATGCTGCCGGCCTCAAAGGCGCTGACAGCTTCGGCGTAGGCGGCAGCAGCAAGAGGGTTCAACCCCTCCTCATCCACTCCATCAAGAACCCTCTTGAGATCCTGAATGTTGTGGATTGCGAACGCTGCATCCCGCGCATCGAAGTAGTGTCCATGCTCCCAGGCCAAAGTAGCCTTGTCGTACTCCTCGTGAGCTTGAGGGCAGAGGCTCGAGACGTCGTTGATCTTGGCCAACGCGGCGTCGGCATCGCCCTTCGCCTTTAGGGCGAAGAACTCCCTAGCCGCACCGAGAGCCCTGCGAAAAGCACCGCGAAGACCACTGCGGAAGTGCTCTTCCGCTTCGGTTAGCTTCTCCTGCAGCTCTTCCGGGACCTTGATCTTGAAGTTCTCGAGTACCCGGTCGGCGCTCACAATCAACCGGCGCGAATTGCACCGGTCGCACAGCGCCGGATGGCCATCGGATCGCTTCTTGACCACCCACTTGCAGGGAGTACCGTCTGGAGTGTCATCCGGGATGACCCCTGCGCAGATCGTCTCCCATTCGGCGAGGCGCTGCTCTCGCGGGTGCTCCTCCTGCCATCTTTGAAAGCAGGGCGGGCAAAATCGACCTCGAGGCGAAGGGTTGTCACACCCTTCGTTCTCACAGATCGGTACATCCTGCGTCTCATCTGCAGTCTGAACTGTTGCTTCTCTCTGCGACAAAGTCGCACCTCCTTGAAAAACTTCACCCCACACACATACGGGGCAGGGCTCTTCCGTTCTAGCAAGTTGCCAGAGATATGCCCAGGAAAATTTATTTATTCACCTCCTTTGAATAATTACATCCTGGGCAAGTCCCCGACGACTTGCTTTTTGTCTTCCTACCAAGCTTGTCTCTTTCTAACTCCTCCGAGAATTTGTATCTTATATGTTGGAGCTAGTTAATAAACCTGTAGTGTTGTTTTATAACCCCACAATAATACCTCTCTCCTTACTTAGGCACGAATATTCGGCTAAACTACGCTTAATAATATACCACAAATTAGCCCTAATGTCAAGGACTATAGGACTCTTTATATCTTCTGCTTCTTCGAGCTTCTCTAACCTCCTTTGTGGTCGCAGAGCGCAAAACAATCTAATTCTTCAGGTATTTTCGAATCCTGCGCTAGGCGACTTCTGCCTAGCTAATTCAAGTTGTGAAGAAAGCAGAAGCCGAGCTTGAGGTATTTCAAGCTCGGCTTAATTCACGATTTCTCTCCTTCATCATATAGTGACGGACGGTTTGAGCACAGGTACTGCAAAGGACTACAGCCGCAAGAGCTTTCTTACCTGTGTTAGAGTCACCAACCAACACATGGGTTAGCAAACCCTCCTTTTCTTCGTAAGCGCGGCCGTTCTTATCTTCCCCCACACAAACGCGACACAGAGAGCATTCAATACTCAATCTGTCACCCAAACTAATATGGGTACCTACTGCATCGGCCGGCAGTGAAAAAACTTTCCCGGGAAAGTTGGTGAAGCTTTGAACCTCACTCAAAAAATCGGCAGCCTCTTCTTGGGTGGTTAACAATCTACCCATTCCTACTCTCCTTTCCGCATTCCGCTTATTATACTATCTACCGCCTAACTTGGGGGAAAGGACAAATGCTGTTTAGCCCACGAAGTGGTCGCAGCAACCGAGAGTACTAAGAAACTAACAAGTTTCGCAGTACGGAGGTTGCTATAAGCGCGGCTCATTACTATCTTCTAACCAAGGAGGACGGGCAGATTGAATTGTACGCGCAGTAGTAGCATGCAGGAACTCTTCCAAAATATTTTGGATTAGCGGTGAACTTATCTTTTTGTAAATTCTCACGGATATTTGTAGCAACCTCCCTAATCTCGTCTTCTGTTTTATCGAGCATTTCTCTCGTTGGTTTATAACCGCCACCGATTCCTGTCCCTAAATCATAAATCCCAACAAACTCTGGAATTATTTTGTAATTTCTAAAATATGCCAGGGCGTAAACTTTCAGTTGAATGCTTTCACGAGCTGCTTTTTCTATTTCTTCCGCGCTCAATCTTTCGGTACTTTTGAAATCAACAATTCTTACTTTCTTACCTTTCACATCTACTCTATCGTATCTTCCTCTCACCAAAGAATCGCCGATAGGGAAGCGAAATTCTTTCTCAATGTATGTTGGTATTTCTTTTTTTTCTTTTTCTCTTCGCCAAAAAGCTTCTATTACTTTTTTGCCTTCAATGAGTCTTCTTTCTTCGTGTTCTACGGAAAGGAATCCCTCGCTGATCCAGCAATTTTCGAAAGTTTCGAGTAATTTTTGTAAAGATAGCTTTTTGCCGTTTATTTTCGCGTTGTAGAAACTAGCAACAGCACTATGAAGTGCTGCTCCGTAGACAACCGCGTGATGGCGCAGGATTGGCAGCCGCAACACATGCACGTAGCGATATTTATAGGCGCAAGTTCGATAGTCGTCAATCGAACCTTGCGTCAACTTAATGATTTTTTGACTTGCCTGCGGAAGTTTATATTTATTTTTAATAGTCGGCGTTGCATGTCTTTCGATTTTTTCCAAAGCACTTACTCGGCTAACCAGCGCGCTGCTAATAGTTTTATCCAGTGCTTCCAGTACAAAAGGCGAAACTTTTTTGATTCTTTTTCCGCCAACATCCCGTGCCCAGGTAAAGAAAAGAGCGTCCATCGCCCGTGTCATCCCAACGTAAAAAAGTCGTCTTTCTTCCTGCATATGAAAATCTCCCGACGGCAACGTTTCTTTGATCAACGCATCCGGAAGAGCAATCACGTCTCCTCTCTCACGCGTAGGAAATCTATCTGAAACAAGACTCACCAAGAAGACGGCTTTAAATTCAAGGCCCTTGGCCGAATGGACAGTCATAATATTAACCGCGTTCATATCCGGATCAAATTCACTGGTAGCTGGATCGTCCCCAGCAGCTTTCATTACTTCCAACCATTCAACGAAATTACGTACGCTTTCGTTTGTGGCAAGAGAAGAAAATTCGCGTATTTTGTCAAAAAAGCGGGCTACGTTTTGAATCTTTATCTCCGCCTCTACTCCACCTTCTTGCTCAAGTCTTGATAAATAGCCAGACTTTTTCAAATATTCATACAAAACTCTCCCCGCCGGCTCTTTTCTTGAAAGCCCTGTGATTTCCTGAAGATCGCTGGTTATTTTCTTAACAATCTTCTTGCCTTCTTTTGATATTTCAATTTCGTTAATATCTTCGATTTGCGAAAAAACGTAGTGAAGGGGCTTGTTGCGTCTTTTTGCCCAATCGGCAAGTTTGATAGCATCTGCCATCGGCAATTGGTAAATTTCACTAGAAGATAGATTGTAAAGATTTAAACTATCGTCAAAATTTGAAACCGCCGTCAGCAACGAGATTAATAATCGAACTTCTTCTTGCGCGTAAAGCCCAGAGCTGCCGACAAATTTGTGGGGAATTCCTTTCATATTCAGCGCGTGCAAAAAAGGATCCGCGTGAGAGTTAGCTCTCGTCAATATTGCTATGTCCTTAAAATTACATTTTTGACCTTTGCCTTTTGACTTTTTAGTTAGTCGCTCAATTTCCTTCGCGACTAAATCCGCTTCTTCACTCAAGGTCTCGGCAAACACTTCCTTCGGCGGTTCTCCCTCGTCAGCTAAAGGATCCTTTCGCACCGCAACCAACTTTTTATTTACATTCTCTTTTACTTCAAGACGATCCGGATCATTGTGGCGGATTAGTCGGTAGGCACTATCAAGAATTGCTTGGCCGGAACGGAAATTTTCTATCAAAGTAACTATTTTTGCTTTTGAATAAGTTTTCTTAAACTCCAACACATTGCTGATTGCCGCCCCCCTGAATCGGTAAATACTTTGATCATCGTCTGCAACTACGCAGACATTATTCTTTGGTTTTGCCAGAAGTTTAACAAGTTCGTTTTGCGCCCAGTTGGTGTCTTGAAACTCATCCACCAAAATATATTTAAACTGCTGCCGATATTTTTTTAGAATCCGGGGTTTCTCCCGCAAAAGCCGCAAAGTTAGAACTACTTGATCGCCAAAATCAACCAACCCTGCTTTTGCCTTCAAATCTTCATACTTTTTATAAACCCCCGCCAACTCCTCCTGTCTTTTTATCTCATCTGCGAACTCCTGTTTTGTCATTTGTAATTTGGCATTTGGCATTTTTTTAAGTTTCCGAACATATCTTTGATATTGTTCAGGGCTAATCTCTTCGTCTTTACACCGACTAATAAATTGCAAAATCGCCTCGATAAATTTTGTCGGATTCCCCAGTGGTCGGTAGTAAGAGAGATCAAAGGCAAAAAGATTTTGCTGGAAAAAAAGTATCTGGGTTGGTCGCGTGAGAACTCGAAAGTCTGGTGGTAAACCAAGGTCGATTGCATTTTCCTGCAAAACGCGGTTACCAAAGGAGTGGAAGGTAGAAATCCAAGTATCAATGTAGCCGTAGGGAACTAAAATATCGACTCGTTCCTCCATCTCACCGGCCGCTTTTTCAGTAAAGGTTAGCGCCAAAATCTCAGAAGGTTTCGCCAGCTTTTGTTCAATAAGATAGGCGATCCGGCGAGTAATTACCGTCGTTTTCCCCGTCCCAGCACCGGCAATTATCAAAAGCGGCCCTTCCGTGGTGGCAACGGCCTCTTTCTGCTGCGCGTTTAGTCCTTCCAAAACCTTCGACATATCGCAACAATTCTATCAAGAACAACTGCGGAAATATAGGCCGTTCGAAGAATAGTTGGCGTACTACACTAGTGCAATAGCGCATCTAATCACAACGACTACTAATATACTAGTATATTAGTAGTTAGCGGCTTGATCAATATCCGGAAAAGAAAAACGACCTTTCGTCTACTTGAGTAGATGGGATTTCTTCAAATCTTGAACTGCTTTTTCGAACACCTCATCCTCACTTAGACTTGAAACATCAAGCAAAACATCTGCAAACTTTTTTGTTGGTTCAACATATTCGTTGTGCATAGGGATATGAATTTCTTTGTCGTAACCTGCCTCCACCACTCTATCCCGTCTTTGTAATCTTGCCTCTTGATCGATTTGAAGAAAATAGCTTCTACTATAGAGTTTTCTTAAATCCTTGTGCCACAATGCTAAATAGCCCTCTATTATCAAAATACCCCTTGGGTAGATAGTCCGAGATTTTACTATTTTATATTGAGGATTTTGCGGATCATCTCCTAGAGTCCATATCTCAATAGTTACTGGAGTACCACCCTGAAGAGTTTCGATGTCAGACAGTAATTTGTCCCAATCATTGGTGTCAGGGTGATCCCAATCAATAATTCCTTTTACTTTTGGAAGGTTTGCTGTGTTTTCACTAACTTTCTTGTATTTATCTAGACTAATCATATCGATTGTATCGGGGTATTTATCGACCAGATGGCGTGCTAGAGTAGTCTTTCCCGACCCAGACCCACCAGCAATTCCAATGATTTTCATAAATTCATTCTACCAAAGAACTTGTCCTGAGCGAAGTCGAAGGAAAAAGAAAACCTCAAGTTTACAGTGAACCTATTGAACTGAGCCTTGCTTAAGATAGATCCGGGTCCCCCTTCTGCCGTATCAGAAGTTTTAGTGGAGACCCGCTTAGGTGTGCTGCGCTAGCTCACCCACCCGCTAAGGACAAGCACGGTTACGTCCCACGGGCGTTTATTCGTTGTCGAGCTAGAGTTCACCCGGAAGAACCGAGACTCCCTCCAGCTCGACCAAACCCAGCGGCTGCTCGCCTTTACCATTAGGCCCTGCGGTTAAGTGGTGGCAGCCCAACCCAAAAAGAGGTCAGGCATCTCAATCCGCAGGTGACAGGCTGGTAGGCTGGCTTGGACCCCTCCTGTCTTCTAAATGACGGTCGCCATTTGGGAGATACAACGGGCCACCTGTCTCCCTAACCATCTGCAGCACCGCTGAACCCTCGCGCGAAGGGAACCTAACCCCAACCAGAGTCTTGGGATGAAGTTTCCTTGCGCGAAGTGTTTTCTCTTAACCCTCAGAGTACTTATTGAATCAATTACAAGATACAATCCAAGGATTATATCTTTTCCCAAAAAAACCTCTGTATAGAGATTTGCTTAGGATATGAGCCCTGTGGTCCCGCCTGCTGCTAACGTTTCGCAACAGATCCCCACTCACGGCCGGGCTTGTTATTCAGCCGCTTGAGAAGATCGCCTACTTGGAACGGATTGGCTCCTGGTAGGTCTTACCCAAGGCGCGAGCGCAGTCCGGAGCCAATTCCTTGACACCAACGCTACCCAACGCCCGGATCTCCTCAACGGTAACTGGCTTCTCGGGTGTCCCGAAAAACGCTCTTACAGCGTCCAACGGCCCGATAGTTTGCTCGCTCATATTTCCCTCCTTTTGCTGCGAGCCTTCCTTACCAAAAAGATTTAGGAGAGTGCGAGTAGCTTGGGCAGCTCCCCCGACAAAAGGTCGGAAAAGCAGCTCCCGCACTCCCCGGAGGATCTTCCGCTGCCCGCGGAAGTTTTTTTACCGCGGCCGGCGGAGGCGTTCCTCCAACACCTGTAAAGTCTGATAAGTGCGTTTTACTGGCAGAAACCTGTCCAGGAAGGGAGGATGGTCAATCCATGAAGCCTATAAATAATTATTTGATGCTTCCTTTTTCCCAAGTTCCTAGACAGATTTCTGCCGATAAATTACTTACAAACAGTGTGAATTATACATAATAAATTATTTTTTACTTGACATTTGTTTGACATTTCCCTACCAAAATGCTAACATTATAGGGTTTTTATCTGACAAAGTCCTATGAGAAATACGACAAGCGAGTATGCAATAACAACTAAATACCCTGTTTACGAAATGGCTTTTCGAGCAGATTTCCGCCGAGAATTGGTCACTGAAATCATAAACAAAATAAAAGCCGGGCAATGTGTAAACATAGTTGGTATAAATGGGATTGGTCTCAACACTCTATTCAAATTTTTGGGCTGGAACAAACACGTCAAAGGAGTTTATTTAAGGGGCGAGGCGCTTGAGCATATTTTTATCAATGTAGATTTTATCGAAGTGCCACAACTAACCGAGGAGTCTTTATATCGACTCATCCTCTTACGCACCAATGAGAAGGCTCAAGATCTTGCTTTAGCTGCTTGTTTTTCAGAAACCACACGAAGTTTATTTCTCAAGGCCTTGGATACAAACGACACCTTCATTCTGACCGAAGCTATCCGGGCGATGTTAAAGGACCTCATCACCTCAAAAAACCGCCGGATTGTTTACTTGTTTCACAATTTTGACAAAATCGCAGCGGGAAATCAGGCGTTTTTGGATAGTTTGATGAATTTTTATTTGCAATTTAGACTGCGCTTACTATTTGTCATGGGTTTACACGCAGCCCCAGATAGACTACGAGCGGGTAAGGAACCGTCTGAATTTGACAAAATATTTTACAATACAGTTTATTTCAGACCTTCCACCCCAGCTGATATGATTACCAGCCTAAATTTGCATCTTTCTACCAAAGGTCTTTCTGCGAACCAAGAGCAGGCTAGAATGCTTTTTGAATACACTGGGGGTATTGGTGCTTTTACAATAATTTTCGCCAAAAACGTCAGCCAAAATGATTTGGTGGATAACTTTAGCTTTCGGAAAGCCTGCGAGCTAACCAGTAGCCTACCGGAAATAAAAGCCCAGTGTGAACTAATTTTAAAAAACTTAAATCTGCAAGAAATAGAAACTTTAAAAGCCTTGGCTGGCGGTAATCAAATTAAAGATCATCTGAAATACTTGCCTTACTTAGACAACTTATCCTTGATTTATCACAAGACAGGTAGTTGGAAGGTTGCTTCCAAATGGCTGCAAAATTACTTGCTGGGTTTTGAAAACAACAATAAACCTCTGCAACTGGATAAAGAGCGCGGAAAAGTTTGGGTAAACGGGCAATCGATTGATGCCTTAAGTAAGCAAGAATTTCGTATCCTTTCTTTTCTTTATGATAATGAGGGTAAGGTTTGTTCAAAAGATGAGATTGCAGGAACAGCCTGGGATGTAGTAAGTACTGACGGGGTTTCTGATGAAGCGATTGACCAGGCGATTTCACGGCTTCGTCGAAAAATAGAAACCAGTTCTTCTAACCCGCGATATATTCAAACAGTCCGCAGTAGAGGCTTTGTCTTCAACAGAAATCTAAAAATTTAAAATATCTTACTTTTCGGTGATTTCTTCGGGCTCAAGCTCCATTTGCTCCGGCTCTTCAAGAACTTTTGAAGTGGTGCCTTTTAAACCTTGGGCGGTATCTATTTTGGAATGGAGAGAAATGTAGCGGGAGTTAACCAAATCGCTGGTGTTTTTCGTATCATTGATATGTTTTGTTAAAACCCTCAAAGCGTCACCAAATTTTTCACTATCGCCTTTTATTCCGCGAAGGGCGGCTAAGATTGAGCGGGCGCGCTCTTCAATTTTCTTGCCTTCAAAACTCATTAGAATCGCCCGCATGTAGGCGTAAAAAGTGGAGGGGGAAACCGGCAAGACACGTTTTTTATGGGCATAATCAGAAAGCTCGGGGATATTGCTCATAATTTCATAATAAACCGGCTCGCTGGGTATATACATCAAGGCGTAATCAATGGTTCCTTCTTCAGGTAGGATATATTTTTTGGCAATATCATCGATATGTTTTTTGACGTCTCGACCGAACTCTTTTTCAAATGTTTTTTTCTCCGCTTCTACTTCAGCCTTCATCATTTCTTTGAAATTTTCCATCGGGAATTTGGAATCAATGGGGATGATTCCAGCTTCTGTTTTAATTGCTGCGTCAACTATCTCGCCGCTGCGAAATCGATATTGTAAGTGAAAGCTTTCTTTTGGGAGAAACTGTCCAAGAAGTTCCCGCAAGACTTGTTCGCCGATATTGCCGCGAAGTTTTGGACTACGGAGAAATTCTTGGAACTCTTTTAGCGAGTGGCCGATCTCGGTTACTTCGCCTACCTGCTTTCCAACCGAACCGATTACTTTCGCCGCGTTATCAAGCCGCTCATTAATCGATTTGTTGACGGAATCTAGCCTGCTTTGCATACTTTCATTTCCCTTTCGCGAATCTTCCAGCCATTTCATCAAAATTTCGCTGGATTTATCTTTTTCTTTCTCCTCTCGCAAAGACTGCAGCTGACGGAAAAAGAAAATAAAACCGACAATTATTACACCCATTAACAGAATAATTAAAGTATTTTGATCCATGGATTCGACTCACTTTCGTTCGCTCAAGTTATCTTAACAAGAAATTTCTTCGTTGTAAAACTAGCTATAATCGGGCTAAAATGCTAAATATATGAGGTGGTTATTACTCATCATGTCTTCGGTAGCAATAGTATCCTGGGCACTTTTGGGTCTTCTCGTTTGGTTCGTACCACCAAAAATTGAAGGCAAGCTCATAATCAGTAACTTTAGTTACGTTTTATTTTTGGGTACGATCGCTCTTGGGCTAACCTTGAGTTTATTTTTATATTTTGTAGAAAGTTTGTTTACACCAACCATGCGGGGAAATACCACATATTTTCCCAAAAAGTTGTTAATAAGGGCTTTTAGAAGAGGTTTCTTATTATCATTCACAGTCGCAATTGTCGTTGTACTAAAAGTACTCCAACTTTTGAACCTTTTAAATTTTACCTTGGTAGTCGGTATCGCTATACTAATAGAAATTTACTTTTCTAGTCGCTAGATTAGAAAAACATCTTGCGGAGCGCGTTATTTTTCCAGTCGCTAAACGAGAAAAACATCGGGTGTGAGTCATTTTTCTTCAAGATAGTTAGGCTGGTTGATTACTAAGAGTAGAATATATAGCATGAATAAAAATTTCTTCGTCACAACGCCAATTTATTTAGTCCACGAGGTGGTCGCAGGAAATCGGCGGGTACAGCCTGTAATAACACCTACAACCAGTGTAAGGGGGTGGAATTTATGAACAAGAGTAAGAGGTTTTTCGTCACTACACCGATTTACTACATCAACGATGTGCCGCACATTGGCCATGCCTATGCCACTTTTGCCGCCGATATCCTAGCCCGATTTAACCGGGCTTTGGGAAATGATACTTTCTTTTTGACCGGCACCGATGAAAACTCTCAAAAAACCGTAATTGCTGCAAAGAAAGCAAAAAAGGATATTCAGGGATACACGGACGAGCTGGCCGAAAAATGGAAATCAGCCTGGAAAAAGTTGGGCGTTTCTAATGATGATTTTATTCGCACCACCGAAGCGCGACATAAAAAAATCGTTCAAGAAATTTTTGAAAAAATCGATAAAAATGGCGATTTGTACAAAGGCCAATACAAGGGACTCTACTGCGTTGGCCACGAAGCTTTTTTGAAAGAAGACGGTCTAGATGAAAAAGGCCTTTGTCCCGATCACAAAACCCAACCAGACCATATAGTTGAGCAAAATTATTTTTTCCGACTTTCAAAATATCAGGACGTCTTACTTGACCACTTTAAAAAGAATCCAACCTTTGTCGAGCCGAAAGAACGTTATAACGAAATTTTCAACTTCATTAAAAGCGGTTTGCAGAATATTTCCGTCACTCGCGAGACTCAAAAATGGGGGATTCCAGCTCCAAATGATCCTAAGCAGATAATCTATGTCTGGTTTGATGCTCTTATCAATTATATCAGCGGGTCTGGGTTTAACCCCGATGGGTCAAAACGTGGTGGTTCCAGCTTAGCTGGACCTAAACCAAGCTCAGCTTGGTGGCCCGCTGATGTTCATATTATTGGAAAGGATATTTTGCGCTTTCACGCCGTAATTTGGCCAGCGATGCTTCTTTCTGCTGGGTATCAGCTACCAAAGAAGGTTTTTGCCCACGGCTTTTTTACTGTTGATGGAGAAAAAATCAGCAAATCTCTCGGGAACGCGATTGACCCAATTGCTCTATCAGAAAAATACGGAACTGACGTTCTTCGCTATTATCTATTCAAAGAAATCCCTTTTGGCAACGACGGCGATTTCTCCTTCAAGCGGCTGGAAGAAGTTTACAATGCTGACTTGGCCAATGGATTGGGTAATTTAATAGCTAGGGTAGCCAAGCTCTGTGAGACTTTCAACCTGAAAGCCAAGCATTCAGGGTTGAAAATTGTCTTTAACGAGAGCTATAAAAAGGCTGTTGAGGAATTAAGATTTCAGGATGCGTTAAACATTATCTGGCAGAAAATATCAACAGTAGATAGACTTATAGATAAAACTAAACCGTGGGAATTGATTAAAAAAGATACGCAAAAAGCCGAGGCTGTTTTAAACAAACTTGTGGACGAAATCCGCCAAATAAACGACCTAGTTGCACTCTTTCTCCCGGAAACTTCTGAAAAAATTAGCCAACAATTCGCAGGCCCAAAAATCAAATCCGAAGCGCCGTTATTTCCGAGGATAAAATGAATCTAATCGACACTCACGCCCATCTACAATTTAAAGCTTACGATCCCGACCGAGATAAGATTATAAAGCTAAATCTTAAAGAACTGAAGGCTATAAATAACGTCGGGGCGGATTTGGATTCGTCTAAAGGAGCGGTTAAACTGGCGGGGAAATTTGATCAGCTTTTTGCTTCGGTTGGAATCCATCCTCACCATGCCGAAAAATATTACGGTACCAGCGAGTACGTGACGAAGCTATCCGAATTGGTCAAACAGCCAAAGGTGGTGGCAGTAGGTGAAATCGGCTTGGATCTTTATCAATATAAGCCGCTTCGCGTCTTGCGTTCTGACGAACTACAAAGCTACCCCTCACCGGATTTGAAAAAGCAAGGCGATATTTTCCACAGACAAGTAGCAATTGCCCTGCAAAATAACAAACCTGTTATTCTTCACTGCCGCGATGCGTATGATGAACTTTTCAGCAAGATTAAAAAATATAAGGGGATGCTAACAGGGGTTGTCCATTGCTTCATGGGAAACTGGGAACAGGCAAAGAAATTTTTAGACCTTGGTCTTTATATTTCTTTTACCGGAAATATTACTTACAAGGGTAACGATTATATCAGAGAAATCGCCGCAAAGGTCCCGGAAGATAGAATAATGGTAGAGACCGACGCTCCTTATCTCTCTCCTCAGGAACGCCGTGGAGAGCGAAACGAACCGCTATATGTTAAAATGGTAGCGAGAACTATTGCTGCTTGTAAAAATTGGACTTTGGAGGAAACCTCTCATATTACCACAAAAAACGCCAAGAATTTATTGGGTTTAGATTTATGAGCACGGAGATGACGAGAAAAGAAAAAATACTGCGCAGAATATTTGAGATTTTCCCGCCCATAATAGCTTTCTCTCTTCTTAGCTCGCCTTTCTGGGCTAGCTTTATTTTCCCGGTTCAAATAGCTTACTTTATTATCTTTTTTGATATCTATTTTTTTTACCGGGCATCTATACTTGGCATCAATTCTGTTAGAGGTTACTTAAAAATTCGCGCTACTACAAAAATAGATTGGTTCCAAAAAATTAAAGAGGAGCGTCTTCCTTGGGAAAAAATCCAGCATGTTGTCTTGATACCTACTTACAAAGAGCCCATTAAAATTTTAGAACGCACCCTTACATTCCTAGCAGAACAGGAATTTCCAAGCAAACAAATTAATATTTGTCTTGCCACCGAGATTAGAGAAGAAGAATCTCTAGCAAAGGGGGAGAACCTTAAGAAAAATTATAAGCGCTATTTTGGAAATTTCTGGATAACTCGCCACACCTTAACTGCAGGTGAGGTAGCTGGTAAATCATCCAACTTAGCGTACGCTGCGAAAGAAGTAAATCATCACCTTGGAAATCTAGATCTAAATAAAGATTTCATCACTGTCACTAGTTGCGACGCGGATGTTTGCCTTCACCCAAAATATTTTGGCTTGCTTACCTATCAATTTTTGAAAAATAAAACTCCGTTTAATACGTTTTGGCAAGCCGCAATTTTATTCTATAATAATATTTGGCGCGTTCCGATATTTGTTCGTGTCGTTCATACAATTTATTCGATCAGCGGAATAGCAGAATTGCTCCGACCTGGATCCAACTTCAATTATTCTACATATACCACAAGTTGGCGATTACTAGAAAAAAGCGGTTTCTGGGATGTAGATGTAGTACCCGAAGATTGGCATCTATTCTTCAAGGCCTTCTTTGCAAATCAAGGAAAGGTCGAGCTGGAATCAATTTTTTTACCTATTTATGCCGATGCTGTGGAGGGACGTAACTACTGGGAAAGTTTAAAGGCGCAATATATCCAAAACCGTCGCTGGGCCTGGGGAGTCACTGATATTTCCTATGCTCTATCTAAATTTCTAAAGTACCGCAAAGAAGTCCCTATTAGTTCGTTCATCGCAAGGTTTATACGAGCATCTGAACAACATATTTTATGGCCTGTGAATTGGTGGATAATTACCCTTGGAGCAGCTCTGCCACCGATTCTTAATGAGTCTTTTCGTTACACTACGCTTGGGTTTAATCTTCCGAAAATATCAAGTTTTATCCTTACCTTATGTGCTTTGTTTTTTTTACTTGTAATTATAGTCGATTATTTGATGAGACCACCACGCCCAAGTTATTTTAGGAAAAGTTTTCTTCCGCTAACCATTATTCAGTTTGTTTTATTACCGGTAACCGGGTTCTTCTTTGCTTCGCTGCCTGGAATGGACGCTCATACTAGGCTTTTGCTCGGAAAAAGGTTAGAATATAAAGTCACTGAAAAAATCGTAAAATCTTAAAATATTGTTTTTTTATAGATCCCCAAATTAATCTAAATTTGTGATTTTTGATTTTTTCATGAGGAAAATTATATTATTAGGCAAGTGTATGACGAAGTTAACAAAAATAGGTCGCTTTCGATTAATAAATTTAATTACTAAATTTCCTCTGCATCCAATTTTTATTGCTATTTATCCGGTAGTTTTTCTTTACTCCCACAATATCAAGGAAGTATATATAAACTCTATTTTCTTACCGATATTTGTAATTTTATTAATTACTTCATTAGCGACAATCGTACTAAGTTATTTTTTGAAAAACTTACATAAAGCTTCTTTTTTGACTTCGTTTCTCTTGGTTAGTTTCTTCTCCTATGGTCACGTAGTTTCATTTTTTGGAGGAGTGAAGCTCGAAATAATGAGGGTAAATATATTTAATGACTACATATTATTAGATTTTTGGATTGCTCTCACCTTTATAATAATATTTTTTACGCTTCGATCAAGAAAAGGTTTTCGAAATATTACACCTTCGATTAACATCATATCCGCCTTTCTGGTATTATTTTCGGTAGCTAACATCGTTATTTCTGGTTTAACCACTGGTAGTATTATTTTTTCGCGTAGTAATCTTACAGAGATCTCCAACCTTCAACCGAAAAAAGATGCCGAAAGTAAAAACTTACCGAGCGTTTATTACATTATTTTGGACAGGTACGCCGACGAAGAAATTTTAAAAGAAGACTTTAATTTCGATAACACCAATTTCATTGATTTTTTACAAAAAACGGGTTTTTACGTTGCGCGGGATAGCTATACAAATTATCCAAAGACGTTTTTATCACTAGCAGCCTCTTTGAATATGGAGTATCTGGATGAACTTTCAAAAAATTACAAGGATAAAAATGAGTGGTCGTTGATGTATGAGCATATTTACAATCATAAAGTCTTGCGGTATTTGAATTCGAAAGGTTACGAGGTGGTTCATTTCGGTGATTGGTGGGAACCAACCAGGATAAATAAATATGCAGATAAAAACATCAACTATTACGGTACTGGAGTTATGGATGAATTTGCTAATAAACTTATCGAAACCACGCTAATTTTTCCAATCATCAAACAGGATCCTACTTGGTACGACAAAGTCAGAAACGGCCATCTATTTAAATTTGATGGGCTAGCTAAAATATCTACGACAAAAGGGCCAAAATTTATTTTTGCCCATGTCATCCTGCCCCATGAGCCCTATGTTTTTGGTGCGAACTGCGAACCGGTAAATAAAAAAGTCAAATTAGGAACCCCTGAAGAAAAGGTTGCCTATATAAATCAGTTAAAATGCACAAACAAAAAAGTCAAGGTTTTAATCTCCCAAATAATTAATAACTCCAATCCGAAACCAATGATAATACTGCAATCTGACGAGGGGCCTTTCGACGAGGAGTTTAGAGGAGGTGTTGGAGGAAAAATTGACTGGGCCAAATTAAGCACCAAGTCTCTAAGATCACATCTAAAAATACTCAATGCTTATTATTTACCTGAAACGGAAAATAGTAATTTATATCCTACTATAACACCGGTAAATTCTTTCAGATTAATTTTTAATCGTTATTTTGACGCCAATTTTGAAACTCTCCCCGACAAAATTTTCATGATCCCAAGTATGGACAAACCCTATATATACATAGACGTTACGAATAAATTACGTGAGAAATAACCAATAAAATATTTGGTGTTACACAAACACTATTTAAAACTTATCTTTTTCACAGATTAGCAAACTCGCCTGAAAGTTTTATTTTTCTTTGTTGAGAAGTAGAGACGTTCAATATATAATCTCTTTATTTCGTATGAGACTTGATAAACTTTTTAGAAGTTATTTCCTGTCTACCAAAATAATAATAAGTTTTTTCCTTAGCCTAATTTTCGTTGGGATGTCTGCTTATTTGCTCGTTAACAAAGCTTCGCATTTCCCTCTGGCAGTACCTATTTGGTTTTCTAAACCCTGGGGAGAATTAAGACTTGCCGAACCTAGCTATCTTTGGATATTAACGGCGAGTGGGCTTTTAATTTTATTTATTAATTTGTTTATTTCCTATTTTATCTTTAAAAAAGAGCCTATTTTAGCGTCTTTATTAATCTGGACGAACCCAATTATAGGACTTTTACTTTTTTACACTCTAATTAAAATTATTTTGTTAGTAACCTAGATGAATTTTTTTAATTTATTACTAATTGCTGCTTTTATCGCGTTTTTAGCTACTCCGTTAACTATCTGGGCGGCAAAAAAATTTTTAATTCTAGATTTTCCTTGGCGTCATCACCCTGGAATACTTCACGATAGACCAATCCCTAGAGCCGGTGGCGTAGCAGCCTATTTAGCCATTTTTCTGACTTATTTACTCTTTGTTTTAGGTAGCGATTCGGTTGGAATAAATAAACATATTATTGGAGTTTTGCTAGCTGGCCTTGTCGTAGTTATCGTAGGTATACTTGATGATAAATACGATCTAAATCCATATTTTCGGCTTACCACAAATTTTTTGGCGGCCGGGATAATTGTCGCTTCAGGAATCGGGATAACTTGGTTTACAAGTCCTTTTGGTGGTCAGATACGGCTTGACGAAATAATAATAAGGTTTAATTTTCCGGACGCACTACCTTTCAGTTTTTTTGCCGGGTCTCACACGATTATCCTTCTCGCTGATATTTTAGCCTTTTTCTGGATAGTTTGGGTGATGAATGCGTTAAATTGGTCTTCTGGTATAGACGGTCAGTTATCAGGGATCGCTACAATTAGCTTAATTACTTTAGGGTTTGTGGCAAACCGGTATTTAAATACCGACCCAACTCAAGTTGCCGTGGTGGTACTAGCGGTTATTACTGCCGGCGCATATTTGGGATTTTTACCTTGGAGTTTCCCTCCCCAAAAAATAATGCCTGGTTACGGAGGGGCAACCCTAGCAGGAATGGTTATTGCTACACTCGCAATTCTAGCTGGAGCCAAACTAGCAACAACTATTTTACTTTTAATCATCCCCTTGATAGACGGTTTGTGGGCTATAATACGAAGAATTTTAAAACGCCATTCCCCTGTATGGGGTGATAAAGAACACTTGCATCATCAATTATTAGCCCTTGGCCTGAGCAAACCGCAAGTAGTCATATTTTATTACCTTCTCGCCACGGTATCGGCTTATCTTGCCCTTACCTTAAACAACACCGGACGTTTTTTTGCAATTTTGGTAGGCGGGGTGTTAATATTAGCCTCACTTATAAGCCTTGCCCGATTTGTAAAAAAATTTGATAAACTTAACTTTTAATAACATCGTCGTTAACATCATTAAATCACTTCGTCCAATCCAATGGGTGAAAAACCTGGTTGTTTTCGCAGCAATACTTTTTTCTAGAGAACTATTTATTCCAGATAAATTCACTCCGGTATTTTTGACTTTTATCATTTTTTCTCTGGTTTCCTCAGCGATGTATTTATTAAACGATATGGTTGACAAGCCGTTGGATCAGCTTCATTTTTCCAAAAAATATCGTCCGATTGCTTCGGGGGAACTACCAAATGGGGTGGTTTTAATTTGCATCTTCTTCCTGGCTTCCGCGTCCTTAATTGGGGCTGCACTGCTTTCGAGTTACTTGTTATATATCATAATTGGCTACATCCTTATCCAAGTTCTTTACACTTTTGTCTTAAAAAATATCGTTGTTCTTGATGTACTAGCTATTGCCTTTGCTTTTATGCTAAGGGTGTTCGCAGGATCGTTTGTTGTTTTGACCCCACTGTCTGCTTGGTTGATAATCACAACAATGATGCTTGCATTATTTTTAGCAACTGGTAAAAGACGGTGTGAACTCACTCTTTTAAGTGGTGCGGCTCCAACTAGTCACCGTAAAGCGCTTTTGTCTTACACGACTCCCTTACTAGACGGACTAGTATTTATGATGGCGACCGCGACGCTGATCACCTATAGCCTCTTCACATTTAACAGTCCAGAGCTGCTGCAAAGAGAATTTTTTGCTGCCCTTTTACCGCAAACCTTATCCTCGCCAAAATTGTTGATGGCAACTATACCCTTAGTAGCTTATGGTATTTTTCGTTATCTTTACTTAGTTTTTGAAAAAAGTGAGGGCGAATCGCCAGAAATGGTTTTGATAAAAGATAAGCCTTTACTAACCGCAGTGGTTTTATGGTTGATCAGTGTAATAATGCTGCTATTTTTCTTTTCTGTCTAGCCTGATCTCTCTTTGTAGAGACCTCCAAAACAAAAAGATCAGCACGGTTGAAACAGAAATCGTAAAACCAAAGGCTAAAGTTGATAAAGCACCACTAATAAATTCAGCTATGCTTAAAGCTAAAATCAAAACTGCAATAATGAACCAGCTAATACCTTGGTGAAACGCCTCGTTGGCATTGATAATAAAATGGTCTAACCTCTGTTTATAGATATGACGCGCTTGTTTTGGATGAAGCCAATCCTCATGTAAATACAGATTACGAAAAGCAACAAACCCAGATATAAAAGCCACCAATAGACTTGTAATCAGCCAAGAAAAAGAATTTGCTGCAAATAGATCGGTATTTTCGACAAATTTGACAAATGGTGCTGACAAAAGATCATAATTTGTACTAAAAGAATATTTGACCGGTGTAAGAAAAGCGCTGATAAATATACCTAAATACCTTGCTGCAACAATCAATATTACGGGTAGAGCCAATTCGTCAATTGTTTTTATTAAAGAAAGTTTTTTCATACTACTATTAAACAATACTTAACTAACATCAGGCAACCCTGAAAATGAACTACCATGGGTTTACACCCATGGTATCCTAAGGCTTCGCTCTTTTAGCGAGTACGTAATTGTTCAATTCACCCACGGATAGAAACCCGTGGTACTCTTGAACAATTATAGAAATATATTCCATTATTGTATAAATTACCAAGCTGTGTTAATTTAATACACCAGCCTAATAGCTGGGTCGCGGTTTTTAACTATGGGAAGGCTAAAAATCATACTTTCAATACTTATTACTTTTGGACTTCTTCTACTTGTTTGGGTCTATGTGATACCTTTTTTTAATAGTAGTAGTTCCTTCCTCAAAATAACTACCTCTAAAAACAGAGCCAACGTTTATTTGGATGATAAATTGGTTGGTAAAACACCTTATTTAGGTGAAAAACTACGATCAGGCGAGCGTGATTTATTGCTCGAAACAAAATTACCTTCGCCTTTCAATAAAAGGGTAAGTTTTGCGACAAATATAACTTTAATACCCCAAGCTTTAACTGCTGTAAACTATGAGTTTGGTCCAAATGAAATGTTTTCTTCAGGAGATATCCGCTCGTTTAGAATTGGAAACGGTTTAACCATTATTTCAAATCCCGGTAGCTCAGATATTTGGCTCGATGGCGAAAATGTTGGTAAGTCGCCCGTTTCTATAAAACCAAGTCGTGGCATACACAAATTAAAGGTGTCTAAAAATGGCTTTTTCGCTAGGGAGATAGAAATAAATATTGAAAAAGGGTACAGACTCATTTTGGAAGTTTATTTATCCTACAATCCTTTTGGTGAAATAATACAACTTGGTGAAACAGCAGTGGAACTTTATTATCTATCTTCAGACAATAAACCTCTTCTAAATAGCCCAAGTTTATGGGCAGAAGGTGTATATCATTTTGAAAATAAGATCGAAAAAGATTTTGATTTATTAATTGACAAAGGGGGTAAAACCTATTTTAAAAATAAAACAGCTACAGAGGAAAAATTAAAAAATAGCCTGCAAATAATAGTTGGCTATTTAGGAGCTAAAAAAGAAACTCAACTTTCTACCAAAGCTGACGCAACATTGACTAATATTAAAAATCAGATCGGACTGAAGGTAGAGGCTCCTATCTCTCAGGTTGAGATACTTTCTACACCAACGGGAATTCTCAATGTTCGCTCTGGTTCTGGCTTAAGTTACAGCGCCGTCGCGAAAGTAAAACCAGGCGAGAAATATGAGCTAATCGAAGAGAAAGCAGACTGGTTTAAAATTAGAGTTTCTGGCATAGAAGGCTGGATCTCCGCTCAGTATGCGAAGAGGCTTTAATAATTTCTTCAATTATCCAACCCAACTCCATAGACACTAAGATCTTTCTTGAGTTGCTGTGCATTCCTAAAAACAATCCCTTCTAACCCAGCGTTTTCTGCGGCTTTAACAAACTCTTTTTTATCGTCAATGAAAATAGCTTCTGATGGTTCCACTCTTAATCTATTCAATGTAAGCCGGTAAATCCTTGGATCTGGTTTAATAAGACCTACCTCATTTGAAAGAATAAGTATTGGAAAATAATCATAAATTCCCATTTTTTTGTTTACTTCAACATGAGGTTTGATGGTATTGGATAAGACTGCAAGTTTATAGCCTTTTCCTTTTAATATTTTCACTAAATCAATAACATCTTGATTTACCTTGTACCTTCGCACAAATTCCCTACGAAACAATGATTCTTCTGGAAGCGTCTTGGTAGCATGGGTAGCCTTGGTAAACAAATTCCAAAACTTCTCTTCGCTTATCTCACCTTTGGCAAAAGGCTCGATAAGTTTGTTGTAGCTCGAGTCAAATAAACCTTTGGTTAATCCAAGGGTCGAAATTATATCTTGGTAAACAAACTTCATTTCATTTGTATGAAGTACGCCACCAACATCAAAAATTACTGCTTTTATCATGCCCCAATAATACCAGACTAATTCAACTAAAACTCCCTAGCACATTGTAAATTATTAACTCTAGATACCGCCTCACACCCCTTAACAACTATAGGTTTGTGAGCTGTCTCTTTGATAATTACCTGCCGTAGCAACCAGTATCTTTAACTTAGGCACAGGATTTTCTTTTTCAGGTTTCTGTGATATAATTTGGCTCCGAATGGCGCGGTGGTCGAGTGGCCAGATATGGATCTGCAACCCCGCAGCAAATTGGCGTCGTGGCCGAGTGGTTAGGCAACGGTCTGCAAAACCGTTTACACCGGTTCAATTCCGGTCGACGCCTCCACCCTTCACCAAGGTTTCGGGGTGGCAAGCCATTTATTCTTCGCCTGTTAGTCTGGTATTCACCCAACCTTAAAAGTTTCGACGGGTACCCCGCAAAACTTCGTGCGTAGTGGAACAGATCCCATCGCTGAAAACTTGACATTTGCTTGTTCTATTGTTAAAATACGCAGCGTCTCCCAAAAATGTGGGAGATTTTTTTATTCCCGCTTTTTAAGCGGGGTTATGTTAAAAACATACAACCCCGAGCTATCGGGGCGCCATCTGCCTCTGCGTAATAGACAATATTCTATCGATTATTCCGTTGCCTTAGCTTTGCCTTATCCCATTTGGTATAGCAACGAGGTGATTATTTTTGATGCTCTAAGATTTCTGAGATATATTTTGAGTATTTACAAACATTTAAGAATTAATAGTCTAACCTACGCTTTTAGGATTACTTCTTTAATCGCTTTATTTTTCCTTGCGATCGGGCACTATAATAATACAAACGTAATAGTTGCCCAAAGTTTTAAACAAGCAAATGACTACCCCAAACCATTAGCCTTTACAACTCATGTGACTGCTCGTAAAGCGCATACTATTTATTGGCCGGTACCAAAAAGTTATATATCTAGTTATTTTTCCCCATCACACCAAGGTATCGACATCCCTACGGCTTACGGTTATCCAGTTAAAGCTTATCGCCAGGGTAAGATCGTTTTCGCTAATTGGGATGGCGGTTATGGAAAAATTGTAATAATTCAGCATGAAGATGGTGAGATTTCAAAATATGCTCACCTTTCTGAAATAAGCGTCATAGTCGGACAAAACGTAAACCAAAATGAGGTAATTGGCAACATAGGTGCTACTGGTTATGCCACTGGCTCCCATCTTCATTTTGAAATCCGCAATGGCGCTGGTCCAATCAACCCCCTAAATTTACTCCCTCAATAGGTAATTCCACATAAAACGTGGTTCCTATACCTTCATCTGACTCAAACCAAATTTTGCCTTGATGTGCTTCCACGATAAGCTTGGCCAAATAAAGCCCTAACCCAAAACCCTCGTAATTGTAAGTGAGAACATCTGTCGCCCGGTGGAACTTTTTGAACACGTTTTTCTGCTCTACTTCTGCTATCCCAACCCCTGTATCTTTTATAGAAACCAGTACCCTTTCATTTTTCGGTTCCAAACTGATCGTGACTACACCTTGCTCCTTACTAAATTTGATTGCATTATCAACCAAACCCTCGAATGCTTGGTTTAGTTTTTGTTCGTTTGAATCCACCTTTAAAGCGCCATCTTCTGGAAACTTCGTATCAACCTTAATTTTCTTAGCAATTGCCTTCTCACCAAGCTTGTCTATAACCCCCTTCAGCAACTTGACTATGTCTACAGGCTGCATAATGAGCGGGTTTTTCTTTTCTTCCAAACTAACCAGATCAAGAAGCGACTCTGTGAGCTCACTAAGTTGGTTGGCGCTTATGTCTATTCTTTTCAAATATTCATTTAGCTCTTTGTCTATTGATTTACGCTCTCTTAGAACAGACGTATAACCTTTAATAACCGTCAGAGGCGATCTTAAATTGTGCGAGGCTAGGTAAACAAACTCATCTTTTAGCTTGTCAAGTTCTTTAAGATCCTCAATATTTTTCCGCAAGGTGGCCGTCATTTGATTTAGCGAAGCGGCTAAATTTTGTAGCTCGTCTCCTGTTAATAAACTAATGTTTCCTCCTAATTTTCCGTGACTAATCTCTTCCGCAGCTAGAACTATCTTATCCAAGGGGGACAGGATAAGCTTCCTCACCAATACCGTCATCGAAGCCCACGTCAAGATTAAGATCAATAAGGTCAGTAGTATAGTCGTCATAATTGCTTTTTCGGCGGTATTATAGATTGCTTCGTAAGAAATAAAGTATCGAATTGAAAAAGGGTGGGAGTTAAAATCGTCAAAATAAGGCATTATAATGCTTGTTACATCGCCATTTTCCCCCTTAAATTCTTTTTGTTTATTTAAAACTAGTGCTTTCAATACTTCTTCGTCCTCTACTTTGTCGGCAAATCCAGATCCTAGCGGGTTTTCCAAATTTATAGTGTCAAACAATATATCTCCTTGAACTGAAACTATTTGAATTCTGGTTATTGACTCGTCCATAGCAAGAGTGTCCATAAGGTACTCCCGAAACTTTAAGTAGCCCGACTTAAAATAAAAATTATAAGAATCACCAATTGGCTTAGTCCCCAGGGTTGTGAAGGTCTTAGCTTGTGAAAGTAGCGACTTTTTCTGGAAAGAAATGTTTTGACGAATCAGGATAATCGAAGCAGAACCAAAGATTACCAATAAAATTAGCGCACTAATAAAGGGGATTTTAATTTTCAAACTATGGCGGGGGGTAAAAAGACTTCTTGAATGCCCAAATAGCATTTTTATTACTGCGTTTCTGTAGCTTTTTGCCTACCAGAAATCTCAAACCCAAAAATGTAACCCAATGGTACCGGTTTGAAAGCAATATCGTCTTTCATCGCACAAAAGCCTAAGCGGGTGAACAAAGGAATATAGGGAAGTTGTTCCATAAATTTTTTGTGGGCATTTTTCATAACTTCTGTTCTCTCCTCGAGATTGAAAGTGATAGAGGCCTCGTCTAGAAGCTTGTCAAGATCAAAATTTGAGTAGTTACTAACATTGGCCTCTCCCTTACTTGCAGTAGGTGTATGAACAAAGCTATTGAGAAGATCTGTCGAGTCTAGGGTATCCACCCCGTAAGTAATAAGTACAAATGAGAAGTCTCCTGAAAAAAGTTTCCCATAAAAGTCATCTATAGATTCGATAACATTGAGCTTTACCTTAACTCCAGCTTCTTCTAATTGTTTTTTTATTTCTTCACCCTCCGGTTTTTTAAGAAACTCTACATCAAATGTTACTGTGAACCCATCGGCATAACCTGCCTCCACTAGCAATTTTTTAGCTGCCGTTAAGTCTCTACCAGATTTTGGCAGAGAGGTATTGTAACCAATCAATTCAGGCACAGCAAATTGAGAAAGGGGTTCGCCTGCTCTTCCGCTATTTTTAATCACCGCTGATATGTCTAAGGCAGCGAGTATTGCTTTTCTTACTTTTAGATCCAGAAATGGATTCTTTGGTCCCTCAACGTATTTTGCTTTATTATTAGTTATGTCGAAACCTAGGAAATTGAGATCGGCTAGACGGAATGGCTTTACTTGAAATCCCTCCTCCTTTAATTTTTCATTACTACTTTTATTAGTAAGTGGTATGATATCAACTTCTCCCTTTTCCAAAGCAGCTGCAAGGGCGTTGTTATCTTTATATTGCCGGTAGGCGATTTCTTTTACTTTTGGTTGGCCAGCCCAATAATTACTGTTTGCCGCCAAAACCACCTTATCTTTTTCAAAAGAGTCTATTCTGTACGGGCCTGTACCAGCTGCATTTTCGACACCGTCTTGTTTCACTTGTTCTTGGGAAAGAATACCTACGTATACAAGCCAGTGTAGTAACGTCGGGTCTGGCTCCTTGGTTTTTAGTTCCACTGTCGTGTCATTCACCACCGAAACGTCTTCCACTCTTGAGGCCATTGGATTACTAACCCAACTCTCATTCTTTTTAGCTTCCTCGATAGTATATTTAACATCGCTTGCTTTCAGAGAATCTCCAGAGTGAAACTTCACTCCACTTCTTAGTTTTATTTTCCAGGTAAGTGGGTCGGGGTTCGTCCAGCTCTCAGCTAAACCCGGAACTACCCTTCCGTTTCTTAAAATCGTTAAGCCTTCAAAAACATTGGCGTTAGCCTGGATTGATTCGACTACAAAATCCATCAGGGGGTAGCGATCCATTTCAGCGAATCCGCCAACTCTTACCTGTTCTTTAGGTAAATTCTCGACATAGCCTGCGCTACGAAGTACTGGGGTTGAGGTAGTCAAACGAAGTATTGCAATTATTCCAACTAAGATAGCTGCTATAAGTACAACTACTAAATAAACTAGTTCCCTACGGAAAAAAGATTTTTTTTGTTTAGGCAGCTCGTCCATTACAATATATTACCTTCAATCTAAGCTTATCAATTCAATCCAGCATTGTCAATTTACACTCGAATATCCTTTATCTCACACGAGTAGGGTGGAGTTAATCTATTAGTCAAAATTTAACTCCGCCTAATTTTGAAAGTTCCTCTTTTTCTTTTTCAATTTCCTTCTTACGCACTGCTAATTTTTCCCGCGCCGTAAGGATAATTCCTTCGATCAAGGCTCTAGCTTTTACACATTCTTTTCGCGAGAGCTTTTCGATCAGTATTTCCGGTCCGCCAACCAGGCTTCCAACGTGGAGATGGCCAAAAATGGGTCCGTGCGAAGCCTGAACGTTGGAGATATCAGTAGCCATAATTGAAATTACTCTACTATAACCTGGACCCAGCCAATTTTTCCAAATTACTCGATTTTCTTCGACAATTAGCTCATCTGGAAACAACATAAACGGGAATACCGATCGAAAGCGTCTCAGAACTCTAGATTTGTTCCCCGGTTCCCTATTTTCCGTATAGTCTACATACCCACTCTTTTCTTTCTTGTAGCCTGCTTTTGTCCTAAAAGGGGGCAAATACTTTCCGAGCCAACTCTTTGCCCAGGGTGGTGTCAATGACTTATACCCCTTATCCTCCTTATATTTAACACCCATGATAGGTTTGGCGCTCACGCGGTTTTTGCCTTTAACTGAAGGGTCCTTTATTGCCTCTTGTTCGGCTCGTCTTACTTGTTCTGGAGTTAATGGCTTAAATTTAACCATAGCTAGGACATTTTAGCATTTCACATCAATAAAAGTCGTTAGAGGCAAAAGTAATCCTTTATTTAGCCGTCTTGAGAAGTTCTTCAAGGATAGGGGGTACGATGGTTACACCATTACGACCGCTAAAATGTCGCAGTCCGCTCAAAGTAATTACTTTCGCACCTAAATTTGTTTTGAACCTGATACCATTTTCGACTGGTACATACGGGTCGTCATTTGATTGAATACTAATGAAACTTTTGCATTTGGTTTTTATCTTGTCCCAAAGTATTGGGTCTCGAAAGAAATTTTTCAGCTCTTTATATTTCAGAGGGTTATCAAAACCAGCAACCAATATTGCCCCACCAATTTTTTCATTATTCGCTAATCCTTCCAAGAAACGTAGGGTAGCGATACAACCAAGTGAATGTCCTACTATGTACGTGTTCCCATCTACTCTACCGATAATTTTACTTAAATATGGAACCCACCGGGACTGTTCCGGTTGTACAGCGTTGGGCATAGCTGGCACTTGAACGCTCCAGCCTCGCCTTTCCATTTCGGCTGTGAGCCACGGAAACCAGCCTTCTTCAGGGCGTCCCTCCCAACCATGAACAATTATTAACCTTTTCTTACTTTCCTGCTTCTTTTTCATAAGCTATGAATTTCCTAATCGTGTCTTTGGCTAGAACGTCTTTTCTGTTAAGCGCTTCCTTTAGATCCAGCCACTCGTAATCAACTAGTTCCCTCTCATCAAGCTTTATCTTACCTGACTTTATTTTACATAAATAATGAACATAAACAAAATGTCTTGGCTCATAAAATTCCTTCGGGTTTATCATTTCACCAACATTAAGCAACTTAATTGAATCAATTTCTATACCTAGTTCCTCTTTTGTCTCCCTTCGAAGCGCCCCAATCAAACTCTCGCCGTGTTCCACATGGCCACCAGCAGGTACCAAACCCTTCCACTTCACGGTTTTAACATAAAGCAACTTGCCTTCGTCACTCACAATTATAGGTGCCACAACCACACCAATTTTTCTTTCCTTTTTCATAAATCAGTTTCCTCGATTCTATAATTTTTTTCAGTCTTAGCCATCTTTACTTTATGAACTTTAATTGTCGGTGCTTTTTTCATGATGAATTTCTTAATCATCAGGAAATCGCTTGGAACGATTTTTTCTTTAGGGCTACTCAAACTTCTTACTGGAAACCACTTGAGTTTTCCCTCACGCGATTCTTTAGTTTTGAAATGAGATGGTTCAAGTTCGCAAATCCAGAGTTGAAAATGCTGTAACTTTTCACCCGATTTTTCTTAATAAAGAATCTCGTGAACCAGGCCTTTCAAAGAAATGAATTTCACCTCAATATTTGTTTCTTCTTTTATCTCACGTTCGACCGCTTCCTCAAGATGTTCCCCAAATTCAACCGATCCTCCAGGCAAACCCCAATACCCAGCGTAGGGAAATTTACGCCTATTCAGTAAAAGAATCTCACCTTTATTATTTATTATTCCACCAAGGACAACATTTAATATTTTCTTTTCCATAGAACAAATTGTAGGTTTTATCTGGAAATTTGTCAAAAAGAAACGGCCTGATCTAGTCTTCGTCAGGCCGATAAGACGGTGCTTTGCTAAGTTCAATCGCTAGATCGTAGTATAGAAGATTAGTCAATTGTGGATCAACTTTGACCTTCTCCCACCCAAACCTTCTTTTTGCTGCTTGTGCGGCTTTTTTCACGCAATCGCTATAGTGAAAGCCGCCTACTACGATCTCCTCTACCTCAGCCGGAAGTCGTCTCACTAATCTTCCGAACTTAGGGTATTCCCACTTGCAAAGTTGTTTGTAAGTCACACCCGCGGGAATCACGACATCATCTCTCTGATACCCCCAGTTGCGAGATATAACCCGCAGGCTTGGTTTTAAAAGGTCATTACGCCGTGAAAACGTCAAAAACCAAACCTGGAAACCCCTCCTCCTATAATCTGCTACCAAATAAACTGGCCATCTGCAGTATTCCTCTTGGAACTCACTTTCAGAAACCTTCAAGCAGACGGACTGAACCCACCTAAGGTGTGTTTCTTCCTCCCACTTAACATAGGTGGTGTAAGGAAAAACTATAAGTAAGATCTTCAATGCCTTACTCCCGGTGCCGTCTGTTAAACTAGGGGAATCGAACGGCTTCACCATCAGCAGTCAGCAATCGAGTTCTCGACGTTCCTCCCTGATAGTCCACAAATATCATAAGACAACCCTGACCAGAACTGGCCACTGGTCTTTCGAAATCCTCAAGAGCCTCATCCTTGGTTAGGAATTCCCTCATTTGGTGTTCCTCGGTCTTAGGCTCACCTATATTCCAAAACCGTGTAATAATCGCGTATTGATAGCTCTTTCTTGGATTTCTCTCGGAAACCACCGCTTGACCAAGACGCGAGGGCACATCGAGTTTCACCACACACGCGTAAGTCACCTCGTCGGTGATGTCCCTGGGGTAAGTCTCCTCTCGGATTCTGATGATTTCTCCCCAACCATAACGGGTGATAACTCTCTCACCAACCTCGTAGCTCAGCTCTGCTATAGCCTTCGGCATGATCTCCTCCTCTACATTAGGCTGTAGTAATTATATTACTAGCGGTCAATTTATTCTTGATTTGTCAAAAAGAAAAGAGCCCTGTGGCTCTTCCCAATTATTCATTCTCAATTTAAAACTTATTAATTATTTAATATTCGCCCATTCCGCCAGGCGGCATACTAGGAGTTGTTTCTTTCTTTTCTTCAGGAATATCGGTGATGAGGGCTTCTGTTGTCAAAACCATCATTGCCACGGAAGCAGCATTTTGTAAAGCACTTCTAGTCACTTTGACTGGATCGATTACACCAGCTTCTATTAAATCTTCAAACTTACCATTCAACGCGTTGAATCCCTTATTACCCTCACTTTTTTCTACTTCACGCACTACCCACCCACCATCTGCTCCAGCGTTCGCAGCTAATTTTTCTAATGGTTTTCTTAGCGCGTAGTGAAGAATCTTTAACCCCACTTGTTCGTCTTCATTTTCTACTTTTACCGAAGCTAAAGTCTTTATCGCTCTCACTAAAGCTACTTCTCCACCTACGACAAAACCTTCCTCAATTGCTGCCTTTGTAGCCTGAACTGCGTCACTTACTCTTTCTTTTTTCTCTTTAAGTTCTACCTCCGTCGCAGCACCAACATTCACTACGGCCACACCACCAGCTAGTTTTGCCAGGCGTTCTTCTAGTTTTTCTTTATCAAAATCGCTAGTAGTTTTGTCTATTTGTGTTTTAATTTGAGAAATTCTCGCATCAATCTTGCTTTTAGTACCCTTACCGCCAACAATAATAGTATTATCTTTATCAGAAGTCACCCGATCAGCTTTACCTAGCATATCTATTGTTACTGAATCAAATTTTATACCAGTATCTTCGCTGATCAACGCCCCGCCAGTTAACACCGATATATCCTCAAGCATTTCTTTTCTCCGATCACCAAAACCAGGGGCTTTAATCGCTAGTATATTCATGGTACCTCTTATTTTATTTACGACTAATGTAGCTAGGGCTTCTCCTTCCAAGTCCTCAGCGATTATTACCAAATCTTTTGTAGTTTGAACTAGTTTCTCAAGTAATGGTAACAAATCCGAAATTGCAGAAATTTTTTTGTCCGTTATTAAAATATAGGGGTTTTCAATACTTGCTTCCATCTTGGCTGGATCAGTTACAAAGTAGGGGGAAACGTAACCTCGATCAAATTCCATTCCTTCTTTATATTCAACATTTGTCTCGAGCCCCTTAGACTCCTCAACTGTAACGACCCCATCGTTACCAACTCTTTCTAACGCTTCTGATATTAAACTACCAATTGTTGGGTCTGCCGCTGAAATGGTCGCAACTTGCGCTTTTTCTTCTTTGGTAGAGACTTTTTTAGCTGATTTTTTTAGCGCCTCCACAACTGCGTCAACTCCTGCCTCGAGGCCGCGTTTCATGGTCATTGGGTTTGTCCCAGCCGTAATGTTTTTTAATCCTTCTTCGGCAATTGCTTGAGCCAAAATGGTTGCTGTTGTCGTCCCATCTCCCGCAACGTCATTCGTTTTGGAGGCAGCCTCTTTAATTAATTGTGCGCCCATGTTTTCAAACGGGTCTTCCAACTCAATTTCTTTTGCTACAGTCACACCATCATGAACAACGTTCGGTGCGCCCCATTTCTTATCCAGCGCAACGTTCCTACCTTTTGGCCCCAACGTTGTTGCCACTGCCTCTGATAGTTTATTTATACCTTTTAATAACTTTTTTCTAGATTCATCAGAATATACAAGTTGTTTTGCCATAATTTTTAACTCCCCAGTTAACTATTCTAAAATTGCCATTACATCTTCAAATTTAACTAGTTTAAACTCTTTTCCTTTTATTTTAATTTCGTCTCCGCCCCATTTTTTATAGAGAACTATATCGCCGGCTTTGAACTGAGCTTTTTCTTCGTGCTCAGGGTGCTTTATTGGGGCACCAACTGAAATTACTTTTCCTTGAGCAGGCTTTTCTTGAGCTGTATCCGGTAAAACAATACCGGAAGCGGTTACTTCTTCCGCCTCTTGCGGTTCGATTAGCGCATATCCAGCTAATGGCTTGATGTTTACCTTAGAATTTTTAGTCATATTAAATATATAGTTAAATTAATGGAAATAAAGGACAGCCTCGAAAACTCGGCAGATACTTATCAGTCTACGATATTTACTGCTAATGCATTTTAGCTACCGTTAAAAGATTTGTCAAGACCCTTTGATGTTTTTTACCTTTTCTACAAGATAATCTACAAATTCTTCACCAAACTCCGAATTACTAATTGCAAAATCCACTACTGTTTTTAAATAACCGATTTTATTCCCTGTATCATAATAAACACCGTTTTTTATTTCCACTCCATACACTTTATCCTTTTTTGCTAACTCTCCTATTGCATCCGCCAGCCAAAGCTCCCCACCTTTACCTGGTTTTAAATTTTCAATTATTGGGAAGATTTGCGGGGTCAGTAAAAATCCGGAAACAGACGCGAGATCAGAAATTTTATAAGATGGGCCAGGTTTTTCTTTCAGGTTTTTTACTTGAATGACTCCCTTTTCTACTTCAGGACCTTCCAAAAAGCCGTACTTATCCCTATCTTCTTTTTTAGTAGTTCTGATAGCCGAAAGTACGGAACCACCGTATTTCTCATAAATTTTTATCATTTGCTCTGCTCTTGGCGGTTTGGCAAAAATAAAATCATCTCCCCACAAAACTAGAAAAGGCTCGTCTTCCACCAACTTCTTAGCTGACAGAATCGGGACTGCTGTTCCGTATGGCCCTTTCTGTCTAATGTAAATAAAATTTGCTAATTTTGCTATTTTACGTATCTCATTAAGCTGCTTTGTTTTCCCAACGTTTTCTAAAAAATATTCCAAATCGTAAGTCCTGTCAAAATGGTCCTCTATTGCACCCTTACTTGGCCCTGTAACAATAATGATATCCTCAATACCGCTAGCTACTGCTTCTTCAACCACGTATTGAATAACCGGTTTATCCACTACCGGCAGCATCTCTTTGGGCATTGCTTTAGTCTGAGGTAAAAACCTCGTACCATAACCTGCTGCGGGTATTATTGCCTTTGTTACTTTTTTCATAGTCGCCTAATTTCTCCTTTGCTAGATAAAAACTTCGTTTAATGTTATCATATGTCTATCTTTAATATCAATTTTCTTATTTTTTTATTTTGGAAGGGTGGTGAAATTTGATGGTAATAAATCCTTACCAACGAGTAGGTATATTTGTGGATGTCCAAAATATGTATTATTCTGCCAAAAATCTATACGGAGCGAAGGTGAATTTTACAACAATATTACAAGATGCGATATCTAATCGCCAACTAATTCGGGCGATTGCTTACGTTGTTCGCGCCGAAGAACCGCTTGAACAAACTTTTTTTGATGCTTTGGAAAAAGCCGGATTTGAAGTAAAGGTAAAAGATATTCAAATTTTCCCTGGTGGTGTTAAAAAAGCCGATTGGGATGTGGGAGTTGTGATTGATATGATCCGCTTATCACCTAAATTAGATGTGATGGTGCTTATATCCGGTGATGGTGACTACGTACCAGCAGTTGAATATTTACGAAACCAAGGTCATAGAGTAGAAGTCTTAGGCTTTGGCCCAAGTACCTCAGCCAAATTAAAGGCCGAGGCGGACGAGTTTATAGATCTAGATACTGAAAATAAGAAATACTTATTATTTACAAAATCTTCTCAAAAACATAGATTTTCTAAAAAGAAAATTTCATGAAAATATTGGGCATCGAAACATCGTGTGATGAAACCGCTGCTGCAGTAGTTGAGAACGGGTATAAAGTTTTGGCTAATTTTGTTTCCTCCTCTTTGCCTTTACACGCTAGTAGTGGTGGTATTATTCCAGAAATAGCTGCGCGTGAACAAGTAAAAGCAATTATTCCCGTCATTGAAAGGACATTAAGCGAAGATGTGCCTATAGGAATAGGTTTTAAAAAAGGCGTGTCTTCAAATTTAGGTGTGCCTGCCCCAAACGTTGACGCAATTGCGGTTACCTATGGACCTGGTTTGATCGGATCTTTATTAGTCGGTGTTGAAGTGGCTAAAACCCTCTCTCTAGTATGGGGCAAACCGCTCATTCCAATAAACCATCTCGTTGGTCATATATATGCTGCGTCCTTAAACATAAAGGGTTTGCTTTCATTTCCTCTGGTAGCCCTTATTGTTTCTGGTGGTCACACGGAAATTCTCTTTTTCGAATATCATGGCGAGTATAAATATCTCGGTGGTACTAGGGACGATGCAGCTGGAGAAGCTTTTGACAAATTTGCCCGCTATATTGGACTAGGCTACCCGGGAGGACCAGTTATTGAACAGGCCGCAAAAGACGGAAGGCCGAATATATATAAATTACCCCGACCATTACTAAAACAGAATAACTATGATTTTTCTTTTAGCGGGTTAAAAACAGCAGCGATTAATTTGGTGTCTAAAATAAATAAAAATCTACACTTATCCTCGCAGGAAAAGGCGGATTTATCTTACGAATTCCAGGAAGCCGTTACCGATGTCTTGGTTTCAAAAACTATTCTTGCGGCTAAAACGTTTAGTTGTAACAACATAGTTATTGGCGGTGGTGTAGCTGCTAACACCGCCTTAAAAATAAAAATGGGCAGCCTTTTCAAGGGCAAAGTGCTCTACCCCAAATCAAAATATTCGTTAGATAACGCCGCTATGATTGCTGCGGCTGCTTACTACAATTACAAACCTGTACCATGGGGTAAGGTGAAAACCAATCCTTCTTTATTGTTTTAATTAGCTACCACTTAACCTTTTTTCGATAATAGATACTATCTGATAAAAGTCCTCTGTTTTATCACAATTAGCCACTATATGGTTTTCCTCAGGAGTAGGAAGTCTAGTTGACGCCATTTCATAATCAAATAAATCTTTGTCAAGTATGAAACCTTTCTTATCGCCTCTAGTTATATCTAAGTTATGTTTTTGTAACCTTTCATAGCAAATTTCTTTTGGACAACTGGTAAATATTAGTTGATACACTCCTCCCGCATCTTCAGTAATTTTTTTTAACAGCATTCTTTGTTCATTCGTTTTGACGTTAGCATCATATATACATGATTTATCTCTTTTAATAAGTAATTCAATGGATTTAGCAGCTAGCTGAAAAACGTCAGCTGAGCTTCTTTTAAATATTGTCGCCCGAGGTGACAGAAATGTAGTCATGTCTTCTTCTCTCAAAATAGCAAGTGGGAATCTTTCTGCAAGTTTATTAACCATGGTAGTTTTACCTGAAGCTGGAATTCCAACTAATATTATGGCTACCGGCCTTTCGTATACTACCGGCGGCACATTTAAAGTCCTCACGTTATCCTCAGCCAATTTGTCAAAATCCAGTAAATTACTTAACATAAAACTAGTTTAACAAAACAAGTTTGCTATATGCTAGTATCTAAAGCTATAATAACTTTTCTATGGAACCAGTGTATAACCATAAAGAAATTGAAAATAAATGGTATCAGTATTGGGAAGGGAAAACCTATTTTACTCCTCATATAAATAATCATAAAAAACCTTACGTTATTATTATGCCGCCCCCAAACGCAAACGGCGAACTTCATATCGGTCACGCTACTTTCATCGCCATCGAAGACATTTTAATTCGCTTCCATCGTATGAAGGGTGACCCAGCCCTTTGGTTGCCGGGAGCTGATCATGCTGGTATCCTCACCCAGGTAGTTTACGAGCGTGAATTAGAAAAAAAGGGTAAAACACGCTTCGATCTTGGCCGCGAGGAATTTTTTGCCCAGACGTATGAATTTAGTATAAAAAACAAAAACCATATGGAGGCGCAGCTCAAAGCTCTCGGCGCTTCTTGTGATTGGGGACGGAAAAAATTTACTCTAGATGCCGAGATTTCAAAAGCAGTTTACACAACCTTCAAAAAACTTTATGACGAGGGTTTAATCTATCGCGGCGAACGAATAATCAACTGGTGTACCCGCTGTGGCACCGCCCTTTCCGATTTGGAGGTCGAGCATGAAGAAAGAAAGGGTAAACTTTGGTACATCCGTTATCCGCTAATCGCCAATCGCGAATTGCAAACCGATAAGCGCGAAGCAATAAGCGAAAGGCAATTCATCACTGTGGCCACAACTAGACCCGAAACGATGCTTGGCGACACGGCGGTTGCCGTAAACCCCGCTGACAAACGGTACAAAGATTTCGTTGGTCAAACCGTAACCCTACCCTTAGTGAGTCGAGTCATTCCGCTAATTGCTGACCTTGCCGTTGATCCAGAGTTCGGGACAGGCTCCGTCAAAATTACCCCGGCCCATGACCCGATTGATTTCGAGATCGCCAACCGACACAAACTGAAAACTATATCGGTCATTGGCCAAGACGGTCGATTAACAGAGTATGCAGGCGATTTTTCGGGTCTCAGGGTTCAGGAAGCGCGTGAAAAAATAGTCGGCGAGTTACAAAAACAGGGCCTCTTAGAAAAAATCGAGGAGTATGCTTACTCAGTAGGAGTATGCGAACGCTGCCGAACTATTGTTGAACCGTTGGTTTCCAAACAATGGTTTATCAAAATAAAGCCTTTGGCGGAACCAGCAATAGAGGCTGTTAAAACAAGCAAAATCAAAATACTCCCGAAACGGTTTGAGAAGATTTACTTTAATTGGTTAGAGAACATCCGTGATTGGTGCATCTCTCGCCAAATATGGTGGGGGCATCAGCTGCCGGTCTACTATTGTAAAGAGATCATAAACCAGGAATGTAAGAAACAAAGCGGCGTTTTCGTTTCTATCGAAATTCCAAAGGAATGTCCCTTTTGCAAGTCTCCGAAAATAGAACAAGACCCAGACACCCTAGACACATGGTTTTCTTCAGGTCAGTGGCCCTATACCACTTTGGGATGGCCCAATAAACAGCGATCAGCGAACGGTGAGCAGAGAGCAGCAAAGATTTCTGACTTTGATTATTTCTACCCAACTTCTGTCATGGAAACTGGGTATGACATTTTGTTCTTTTGGGTGGCTCGAATGATTATGTTGGGGCTTTACGCCACTGGCAAACCGCCTTTTCACACAGTTTTCCTCCATGGGCTAGTCCGTGATGAACATGGACAAAAGATGAGTAAAAGCCGCGGTAATGTTATTGATCCACTTGGTGTCGCGGAGAAGTATGGTGCTGATGCTGTACGAATGGCGCTTGTTTTTGGAACAAGCCCCGGCAACGATATTAATCTTGGTGAAACTAAAATTCGTGGTATGAGGAATTTCACAAATAAGCTTTGGAACATCGGTCGATTCGTTTTATCAAACAATGTCAAATGTCAAATGTCAAATGTCAAATTACAAGAAACCAAAGAAGACCAATGGGTTTTGGAAGAGCTTGGTAAAACACGCAAGAAAGTTACTGCTGATATCGAAAACTATCGCTTTGGCCAGGCGGCTGAAGAACTTTATGATTTTATCTGGCACCGCTTTGCTGATAAATACGTGGAACACTCAAAAACGCGTCGAGAAGAAGCTCAGCCAATTCTTGAAAAGGTCTTTGAAGAATCCCTGCGACTTCTCCACCCATTCATGCCCTTCATAACTGAGGATCTGTGGCAGAAATTATCCAACAAAAGCGGCCGCTCCATTATGGTTTCCCGTTGGCCTAATTAACTAATTCCGAAGTTTCAGAGCGCGAGAGTACTGAGAAACTGAAAGTTTCGAATTACGGAGCGATCTATAACCGAGGAGCTTTGGCAGAGATTACCAAAAAAGAAAGGCGAGTCCATCATGGTCTCGCCCTGGCCAGATTAGTACCCACCTTAATTCGTAGCAACACCGGACTTCCTGTGTCTCTCTCTGGCAATCCGTCTATCCAAGGCTTTTATGAGCCTCCGGTAGTATTCCTCCTCTGAAATTGCGGGCGGCAGCGTTCGACCCCTAGCCTCTAGGTCGAAACCAAGATCCTGACAAACACTGCCCCAGCTTGCGTCGATGTGGTACTGTAACCCTTTTGCCTCCCGTCTACCCATTCCGCTCACCTCTGAGGCGTTGGGCAATCACCGCACCGATCTTGTCAAGCTTTGGATCGCACTCCTTTATCATATCCGACAATTGTTGGACTCGATCTGTTGTCTCCCCGTAGAACCTTCGACGCCAACTGTCCACACGGCGTATAAGTTTATCAGTAGTCCTCCGCGACTGCATCTCTTCCCTCCAATTGAATTTTGACTCGATTATATCATAAATATTGGATTTGCTGGAAAATTTGGCTGCAGGGATTTCGAGTGGTAACTACCCTTCTTTCTGTTCTGAGGAATCTTCCTTCTGTGTTTGCGCGGCTGCCTCTGCTTCTGCCTCTTTTCTTTCTTCGCCTTCTTTAACTTCTTTACTCTCTCCTGCGGCTTCTTCCTCAGCCTTCTCTGCAATTGCTTCAACTTCTTCAGGAGCGGGGGCTTCTCCGACAGCCTCCTCTTTCATCTCAGCGGTTTGGACAGAAACAACCACTTCTTCTGGCTCGTTTTTAACTTCCACCTTGTCGCGGTTAATTTTTAGATCTTTAACATGAATGGTTTGGCCCACTTCAGTGAGATTTGAAATATCAACAATTATTTCATGAGGGATGTCGCTTGGCAGAGACTCCACTTCTATTTCGTTTATTGTTTGGAGAATAAGCCCAATACCAGATTTTTCAGCCGGTGCTTCCCCCTCAAGCTTTATCGGAACATGGGCTGTAATTTTCTCTTTCAAATTAACTTTATGGAAATCGACATGAATAATTTTATCTGTCACTGGGTTTCTTTGAACATTATGGACTAGTACCGGGTATACCTCCGCACCTAGCTTAACTTCTACAACGCCGGTCTCACCAGCTAATTTAAAAACGCTTCTGAAATCTTTTTCGTTTAACTGAATCGCCTTGGATTTTAGCGCTTTGCCAAATATATTGGCTGGCAGTAACCCTTCGCTACGAATCTTTTTCACTTTTTTACCAAGAACTTTTCTTGGCTCAACACTTATCGATAGTTTGCTCATATAAACTTACCAGGGTAATTATAACTGCCCTAGTCAAATTAAAAAATTAGAGGTGGGTAATTTTTGATGAAGTCACGCGTGCCCTAATCTTTTTCTTATCAAGTAGTCTGATTTGTTTAAAAGACATTTTATTTAATTCTTCCCTTATATCAATTGTATCATCGCTTGTAACCACGCCTCTGGGCAAATCAATTGAAGATGGTTCGGTATTTCCTTTTTCGTTAGATATCGATACAGCAAACATTTGTTCCCGACCGCAAATTTGACAGGTGTAGCGAGTAAGTATAGATGTTTTGGTTTGGGAAACCAGTTCCACCCAATCAGGCTCAAAGCAGCTACCGCAGTTGCAACTCCACTCACTACCGAATTGTTCCTCAAATTTTTTAAAAATTTCTTTGCTCATTGGTTATTTACAAGTATAACAAAATACTATGGCTGGCTCAAGAAAGAAGGGTTTTCATAATAATTCCTTGATTGATTCTAAAATTCTCGTTAGTTCGTTTTCGTTGCTTTCTATCCTTAGATAGTCTTTTTTTATGACCGTGGGAATATCGTTTTCACTTATTCCTACTGACTCCGCAATCTGCAGGTTTTTTTCTGCTTGGTTAATAAGGGATTCCGCCTTGTTTAAATTACTTAATGTTTTATCTGAGTAATAACCGCCGTTTGGATTTTGTTTAATAATTTTTAATGCTTGGGCTGTTTTTTTGGTGGCGGCACTTACGTTCTCAGCATAAAAAAGGTAGTCGTTGATTTTATTTATTTGTTTGTCTAAACCGGGGACATATGAAGGCCAAAATAAATTCTCGCTTGTATTTAAACTTCTATAAAAAGCGGCTTCTGCTCTGGAAGCTTCTACTTCGGCTTTACCGGACTCGTCTCTTAATATATTTTCCGTTGCTTTACTTATATTGATTTGGCCGACATAAATATTTACTGAAAATATGATTGGTGGTACCAATATTACCCAGAATAACAACGCGCTTATTGCTAAAATTAATATTTTACGGAAAGCTGGTTTTTTTCTTACGATTGCTTTCATTGGTGCGGCGGTTCTCTCCGTAGTTTGATCCTCTACAATTTCTCCATCCCCCGTATTTTCACCATGTAAAAAATTAATCGTTTCTCTTAGCCCGTTTTCTAAACTTACCTTTGGGTACCAACCAAGTTTTTCCTGAGCAGGATCGATAATTAGAGGTGCCGTAGGGGCTTTATACCCTTCCCCTTTTTTATAATTTATCTCCAAGTCGGGGATAATTTTTTTTATCGTCTCGGCTATTGAACGCTCTGTATATTTTTCTGGATTAACTAGGTTAAATATTTCTCCTTTGTGGGTTTGCTGCGAGGCTTTTATTAATCCGAAAATAATATCACTAATATACGTCGGGTTTAACGCTCTTAACCCATCTCCTGTCAAAAGGATCTTCCTTTTTTCTACCGCTTGCTTTATTAAATTCGCCAGTGGTTGTTGATAATCAAGACTCATCCTTGGCCCATATGGGTCTTTAAGTCTTACTATTGTAGTGTTTAAATTATACGCTTTAAAATATTCCGCGGTGAGAGATTCGGCAAAGCGCTTCGCTTCTCCAAATGTGAGAAGAGAAGGCTCCTTTGCCTTTTCAAAATAAGTCTCAAGTGAGATTTGTGATAAGGCTCCGTGAAAAACCTCTGTGGAAGAAGCAAGAATGTATTTTGACTTTTTTTCAACCGCCAGATCTAGTAAATTTTTAGTTCCTAACGAATTAAGCAATAACGTCTGTAGTGAAATTTGATCTGAAGTAAAATAGTCTTCGGCACAAGCTAGGTGGTAAATATAATTTAGGTTTATGTGCGACGGTAAATCAAAGTTGGGTCTAGTTACATCCTCCTCCCAAAAATAAAAGTTTGGCGAAGCTATTAATTTCCCAACAATTTTTTTTGAAGCGTCATCAACAGTTTTATCTAGGACAATAACATTAAAATCTTGGGCTATCAAACCTTCGCTTAAATGTAGTCCTAAAAAACCCGTACCGCCCGATACTAAAGCAGTTGGTTTCCCATCTTTTTTACTAAATTTAATTAATTTATTCTTACCGGCAGATTCCATTTAAATTAATAACTTCTTTGAACAAAGTCGCTTTTATTATCAATTGTCCTGTTTACCAACTTATCCGCCTCGAAATTTTTTTCTCTAGGAATGTGGCTATAGTAAATTTCTCCTATGGACCTCTCTAAATTTCTAATACTTAAAATTATATTCAATAACTTGTCGTCTTTAACCTTAAAAATTCCTGCTAATTGATTCGCAACTAGTTTTGAATCTAAGAAAAAATAAATCTTTTCTATACCCTGGAAGTTTTCGGTTATTTTCTCGAGAGCTAACTCTACAGCTGAATATTCGGCGACGTTATTCGTAACTAAGCCTAGATATTTACCGCATAATAACCGCTTTTTTCCCGTACTGTTCTTTACCACACAAGCAGCCGCACCAAGTCCTGGGTTTCCCCTAGCGCCACCATCACAATAAACGTGGAAAATGTTATCATTTTTCATTATAATTTTAGCTGGCTTTTTTGATAATTACGTGTCTATAAGGCTCCTCACCCTTTGATTCACTCGTCAAGTCTTTATGGTTTTTTACTAGTACGTGGATCGTCCGTCTTTGTGCTGGGGGCATAGGCGGGAGTTCAACAAGTTTTTTATCTTTTTTTAACTCGTATAGGTGCTTTTCTAATAATTCCTCCAATGCCTCTTCCCGTTGTTTTCGCCAATTACCGACGTCAACAAGAACCGGAATTCTACTATCCAGTTTCATTCTCTTATTAAGGATAAGGCCTATCACTAGTTGCAAGCTTTCTAGGTGTTCTCCCCGGTGTCCGATAAGCAAGCCTAAGTCTTCGCCTGAGATATTTACTACGATTAAATTTTCCTCGGGCTTTACCTTTATTTCGACCTTAAAATTCTGTTGTTTCAATATCTCCTCAGCTATTTTTTTAGCCTCTTTTTCTATTTTCTTATAGTCTGGCTTGGCAGCCATTATTTACTTGCCTCCTTGCCTTGAATAGAATTTTGTTGAATTATACCGAAAAGGGTGCTCACTAACCAATACAGTATCAACCCAGACCCAAATTTTATTCCCCATATTACAATGATAATAGGAATAATAAATGCGGTCTGTCCCTGTGCTGCGGCAAGCGCGTCCATAATGCCTTGTTTCTCTTCTTTTATATTTTGTGTTTCTTTTGTTTTTGTTGTACTCGGCATCATCATCTTCGACTGGACGAAAGAAGCAATTGCTGTAAGAGCCACTAATATTCCGGGCAGTGGAAACGGAAGAGACGCTATTTTTATCACATCTGGCTTGGCTAAATCCCAAAAAAGGAAATTGGTGCCTATATCAGTTTTAACCACTCTGGTAATTACGTTAAATAATATGAAGAACACGGCTATTTGAACGATAATACTCAGACACCCTACTAACCCTGCGGTAGGACTCACACCGTGTTCGCCCATTAACCGGGACTGCTCCGACGCTAATTTTCGGACGTCGCTACCGTGCTTCTTCTTTAGCTCGTCTAGTTTTGGTTTCAGATCCCGCATTGCTTTTGTATATTTAAGGCTGTTTACAACAAAGGGGTGAGTAACCAATCGCGATAAAATACTGATAACAATAATCGTTATTCCTAGATTGTTAAATAGAATTTTATTTAGAGCTAAAAATAGTTGGGTGAAAAATTCAATCATCTTACTGAGTCTACCCCTCCGGCTGTAAATGGATTACAGCGTGCCAGCCTAACGGCAGTTTGTATCGCCCCTCTGAATACTCCGTATTTCTCGATAGATTCTATTGAGTATTTAGAGCACGAGGGTGTAAATCGGCATGCACCCTCGGGGTAAATTAATAATCTATGTATTGGTTTGTATTTTTGGTAACATTTTATTAGTCCAATAACTAATTTCTTCATTACTTATTCCTTTTGCGCCTTGCTTACCTATAATTATCGCTTCTAAACCTCTTGGTAAATTTTCAATCTCTTTAAAAATTGCCTCGGAGATAACTCTCTTCAACCTATTGCGGACAGTTGCTTTACCCACCTTAACCGTCATGATAAATCCAATTTTTGGTGGTTTCTCGCTACCATGTCTTATACGGTATACCGTTTTAAAGATCGGTGTGTAAATATATTTTTGATTTGTCCAGTATTTACTCCTAGCTTCGTTTATTTTCAATCTAAGCTCTGCTGGCAACATATTTTTTACACCGCGAGTTCTTTTCTACCTTTACGCCTTCTTGATTTAATTACTTTTGCTCCACTTCGCAAACCCATCCGCGACATAAACCCGTGTTTCCTTTTTCTTTTTATTTTTTTTGGCTGATAGGTTCTTTTAGGCATATTTCGTCCTTAGAATGCCCAAAAAGTATAGAGGCGCCTATACTTTTTGTCAACCGTACAAGGAATACCCCAATGGCAAACTTCGGGTATTGTTTTATATACGCTTCCGCCAAGGCTTCGGCGGGTTGGCACCACGTAGCTACCCTTCTAGTCTTGTCCTTTTTACGGTTCTCTTCAAGAACTTCCGCTATCCTTCTCCAAGAATAAGCGTCGAGACGCGACGCGAAGTGGTGTTAAATATATAAACATATTTAAAAGTGGTAGGTTTGTTTTTTATAATTTTCTTTTCTTTCTCTAGAGAGATCGCTTTTGCTATATTTTATATCCCTTGACTCAATCGAGGTGGCACCTGCTAATATAATAAGGCCTCGTGCGCTTTTGAGGGCTTTAGTTTTTGTACACCCTCTTAATCCTGCCTACTTAAATACACATCATGATTGAATCAGAAAAACATCTTTTGTGGCAATCAGTTTTGACAGAGCTTCAGCTTTCCTTATCTGGGGCAAATTTCCAAACCTGGTTCAAAGGAAAAACTGCAATATTATCTTCGGACAAAGATGTGGTCGAGATTGGGTGCTCCTCAGAATATAACCGCATATGGATAGAGGAACGCTATTTTAGCAAAATAAAAGAGGTCCTTGATAGAATTACCAACCGCACTAACACGATTATATTTTCAGTAAATTCGCAAGTCATTGCACCCAAACAGGCTAAGAAGGCGTCGAAAGAAAACCCCACTGTTCCATTGTTTGATAGTGATTATAGTCCTTCAATTAAGGACGCTATTGAAGCCGCCAACTTAAACCAAAAATATACCTTTTCCAATTTTATTGTCGGTCAAACAAACCAACTAGCGTACGCAGTCGCAAAATCAATAGTGGACGAGCCCTTTGATCGTTATAACCCCCTTCTTATTTACGGTGGGGTTGGCGTTGGCAAGACCCACCTGCTACAAGCGGTCGCTCATGCCTTCTTACTTCGTCGAGCAAATGCAAAAGTGCTGTATTGTTCGAGTGAGGCTTTCACCAACGACATGATTAGCGCGATCCAAAAAAAACAAATGTTTGATTTCAAAGAAAAATACCGCAGTCTAGACCTACTCTTAGTTGATGACATTCAATTCATCGCAGGGAGAGAAAGCACTCAAGAAGAGTTTTTTCACACATTTAATTACCTCTACGGAAGGGGTAAGCAATTAGTTTTTTCATGTGACAGAAACCCCGATGAGCTAAATGGTTTACAGGAGCGTTTAAAAAACCGCTTTTTAGGTGGGATGTTGGCAAAAATAGATTCTCCGGACCTTGAACTAAGAGAGGCGGTTTTGTTGGCTAACGCTCGTGCTTTTGGACTAAAACTTGATTTTTCGATTATACGAGCCCTGGCCCAAAAACTAGGTCCTAGTATAAGAGAGCTGGAGGGTGGTTTATTAAGACTAACAGCCGTTTCGAACCTCACGAGTAGAAAAATAGACTTGTCTTTAGTTGAAACTGTAATAGGTGCTTATAAAAACCGTCGTGATGACGCAAGGACGCTACTTGAGGTAGTCTCTTCCTATTTTTCACTCCCACTCTCAGATTTATTAAGTAAAAAGCGCGCTCGCCCGTTTGTCCTACCCAGACAGATAATTATGTATTTATTAAGAAACCAATTAAATCACTCATATAACGACATAGCGAAATTTTTAGGCGGTAGAGACCACACTACCGTGATTTATTCTGTTAATAAGGTGGAAAAGCTTGTGGAAAACGATGGGGAAATTGGTAGAATAGTAGAAGAAATAAAGACTAAGGTGTTTAGTTGTTAACTTTTTGCACTTGTTTTAAACAACTATTCTTGTATTCGATTTCGGTCTGGTTTCCACTGTTCTAACATTACTTACTACTATTACTAAAATAAATTATGAATATCTTATTACTCAAGGAATCCTTTTTAAAAGCGTCTGCATTAACCTCTCAGGTTATTAACCCCAGACCCAGCCTGCCAATTCTAGGCACGTTTTTATTAAACGCGGAGCCTGGTTATTTAGAAATAACAGCCACTAATCTTGAAACAACCATAAAATATAAAATCCCTGTAAAAGTCATTGAGAAAGGAAATGCAGCCATCCCGGCCAGAGCCTTGATTGAATTTTGCCAGGCTATAAATAGTGAAAAAGTGGGTTTGGTCGTCGAGAAAGAAAAGGCCCTCCTCTCTTGTGAGAACGCTAACGCTGCGATACCTACCATGATTGCAAGCGAATTCCCGTCTATTGATAAGTTTGAGCAGCCAGCAAAATTTATTATCAAAAGAGAAAAGCTTTTAGAAGCGGTAAGTCAGGTGGCTTTCAGCGCCGCACCAGAGGAAGGGCGCCCAATTTTGACAGGGGTGTTAATAACCGAGGAAGACGGGCGCGTTAAATTTGTGGCGACCGATGGGTATCGACTTTCCGTGAAAGAAACCCACCTCAGAGGAGAAATTAAGTTAGTTTTACCTTCAAGGGCTTTACGCGAGGCATCAAAGGCCGTTGCAGAGCAAGAAGACGACGAAGTAACCATGGCAGTTAATAAGGATAAAAATCTTGCGCGTCTTGAGACAAAAAACCTTATTGTTACTAGCCGTATATTGGAAGGGGAGTACCCAGATTATAAGCAAATAATACCAAATGCTTTTATCACCGAACTTGTAATAAATACTAAAGAGTTTCTTGACTCGGTTAAACTGGCCGCCCTTTTTGCTAAAGATATTGGTAACGTGATTAAATTAAATATCAAAGAAAACGCGGTGTTAGTTAGCGCTAGTACAGCGCAGGTGGGTGAAGCCAGCGCTCAAATAAGGATAAAACATAAAGGAGAAGAAATTAAAACAGCGTTTAATTCTAGATTTATCCTTGACGCGCTGGCCACAATTAAAGGTCAAGAAACAGTAATGAAATTTAGCGGCGTGACCAGCGCTAGTATCATTAAAGGGGTTGGCGAAGAGTCGCTCACCCACATCGTTATGCCTGTACGAATACAAACATGAATGTTAAAGTCATTTACCGCTAGGAATTTTAGAAATTTAGACATAAAAAGCGCCAAATTTTACCCCGGCATAGTTACCATCTTAGGGAATAATGGTCAGGGTAAGACCAATCTCATCGAGGCGATTCACCTTTTATCATATGGGAAGCCATTCCGAACCAACAAAGACCAAGCAATAAATTGGAACAAGGAAAAGGCCTACGTAGCCGGCGAAACGGATAAAAATAATATAGAGCTAATATTAGGTAGAGAGATAGATACCAAGATATTACTAGATGGTAAAAAGAAAAAAACCTCGGTCCTACTAGGGAAATTTGTTAGTGTTTTATTTCATCCTGAGGAGATAGAAATTGTAGGTGGGGCGCCAACCTTGAGAAGAGCGTGGCTGGACAAACTTATCTCTACAGTTGACAAAAATTATTTGTTTAATCTAATTTCCTACCACAAGTCTTTAAAAAATAAAAATATACTGTTAAAAACATTTCCCAAACAAACAAGTCAGATAACAATTTGGAATAAAAATTTGAGTAAATTTGGGACAGCAGTTTGGCTAACAAGAAAAAATGTAATTGATGAACTTAACAAAGCACTACCGAAAATGGCAACAAGATTTATGGGTAAAAGTTTATACATCGAATATGAAAATCCTTATCAGGGAACGGTAACAAAAAAAGCAGAAGAACACTATTTTAATAAATTAGAGTCGGACGCTTCTTTGGAGGAAAGGTTTCATGCTACGATTTTTGGTCCTCATCGAGACGATTTTAATATTATAGTTGAAGAAATTAAACAAACCAGCATCACCCAAAAACTGCTATCTCAATATGGGTCTAGAGCAGAACAAAGACAAGCGGTATTTCTTTTAAAAATGGCCGAGGCGAAGATTTTTAACGAGTTTTATAAAGAAACGCCAACACTATTATTAGATGATATTGCTAGCGAACTTGATCAAAAGAACAGAGAAACCCTGTTTACAAACCTTTCGGCTAGACAAATATTCGTTACCACAACGAGCATTGATTTGATACCATCGCAAATAAGAAAAAGAAGTCAAGTATTCAAAATGGAAAACGGAAAATTAGCCGTGAGCTAGCGGTTATTGTGACGCAGCCTCGTTACTTGGGGTACCCTGCCCAGTTGTTAATAGGGCATGTTCCTCTGGAGATGCTTGGACTCTGATGGCAACATGGTTTGGGCCGGCAAAGAACAAACCTTCCCCAACATCGGCGGAAAGTAACAAGTTTTTTTCTCCTTCCGAAAGATAAAAAACCTCCACAATCCTATCAATAGCAGCAGCACTTTGTTTGAGTAGGACCTGGATAGAAGAATTAGTAACTATTGCCTTTCCATAATCGGTATTAAGAAAATCTTCTACATCTTGGGTTATTGTAGTTAAACCGAGATTGTATTTTCTTGCCCTTTTTGCTATGGCATACATAAATGAAGCCGAGTCTTGGTATTTCATAAGATACCAAGCCTCATCGACAACTAACAATCTTTTTTTACGATCCCGTTTTATTCTAGTCCACACATAATCTAGGATGATAAACATGGCGATGGGACGCAGCTCATCTTGCATATCAGCAATAGTAAATACAGTGAAGCTATTTTTTATGTCAAAGGTGCTAGGCTGATCAAATACACCGCTTAATGAACCACGAATGTACCTCTCTAGCCTTTGAGCCATGCTACGGGCCGAAGGTTCAGCCATGTTTTGTAAAACATTATATAAATCCCCAAGAAGAGGTGGAGTTTTTGTTTGGGTTGCTGGGTCCGGGGTGATACCTTTAAGTTTGTAGGTGGTGATTAGAGCTCTATCTAGCAAGGCATCTTCGGTTGGGGTAAGGTTGCCGAGCATGATTCTAAAGAGGGAGTGCAGTGTTAGTATTTTTAACCCTAATTCATTTTCACCCTCCTCAAATATCCCAGAAAGATCAAACGGATTGATTTTAACTGGTAAGTTTTGAGCAAACCGAATGTACTCCCCGCCAATTGTGTAAGCTAGGTTTTTGTATTCATCTTCTGGGTCGATGATTATTACTTCGGTGCCAAAAAGTAATGATCGGAGTGCTTCTAACTTTACCATATAACTTTTCCCGGCACCGCTTTTTGCGAAGACGACGCTATTCGCGTTTTCCAGAGTAAAGCGATCAAAAATAACTAAAGAACCATTATGCTCGTTGATCCCGTAAAGCAAACCTTCATTCGCGGTTAATTCCGAACTAGTAAAAGGAAAGGTAGTAGCTAAAGCAGTAGTGTCCATATTCCTAATCACAAAAAGTTTATCGGAAAAATAAGGCAGCGTAGTCTGAAAAGCGTCCTCTTGCTGCAAGCTGGCACTTTTCGTAATAACGAGCAACGAACCAGCAACAGCTTCGACCTCTTTGGTTATTTTATTTAGTTCTTCAATCGAGCCTGCGGGGATTTTAATGTAAAAAGAAAATTGAAAAAACCTCTCTATCCCAGTAGCCAATTGTTCTTGGAGCTCGTGGGCATCTTCTAGGGCAGTGCTAATCGCCGGATCAAGGATCCTACCCGCCTCAAGATCACTTTCTATGGTCGCTTCCATCTCCGCGATTTTGCGGCGGAGATCGTCGAGCACACCCTTTGTTTGAGTAGGATAGTAATAAAACGAAAGATCCAAAGTGTGATCAAAATTTATTAAAGGCGCAAGCCAATTGGCACCGACAAACCTTGGATAGCCAGTTACAAACAAAGTTCGATAGTAAGTCGTACCTATTTTTACATGATCGAAGTCGATTTCAATAGCAGGTGGAGCGATAACATCTTTTACATCAATCATACCACTACCCAAAGTGTTAGCCGCGACCTCTCGTGTTTTTTGATTTTCGATTTCTTGCGGGTCTAACGGCGCTTTTTTGGCATCAGACACAAATAAATCAGGTAGATTCATTTTCACCTCCCATTGGCTGGTTTTGGTAGGCTTCCGTGCTACCCCCTGGTTGTTGGATGACCGGAGTCAATTCAGGTTCAACAATTGGTGTTGTATATTCCTTTGTACCCAAAGCAGCCTTTTGTTCTCTAGAAATATCGGAATTGTATAGATCATAATAAAGCTCAACAAGTTCCTCGGTGGTTAATCTAATCGCCTTTACACCAATCCTGCCTAGCTGGCTAATTACATGATCGATTTTAGGCTCCAAACTTACCCTTGCTTTTTCCAAAGTCTCCCATCTACTAACATTAGGTGGAGGCCGTCGAAAAATACTGGCGACACCAGTTTTTATTTGGGATAGATCAATGCCAACGTGGGGTAGGACAATATAAAAACGCTTATCCAGCACCTGGTTCCTAGATACAAGGTCCTTGATGAAATTTTCATACAGCCCGATATGGTTGAGAATCGTTTTATTAGTCGCTTTTCTTTTGGCCTCCTCAATCTTAAAAAGATAATTAGAAATATCCATGCGCTTGGTCCGAACTAGTATTTGGATTGGGAAGGTTAAAGAGTTGAGAAGGGAGGCGAAAGCAAAGATCATTGAGTCTTGTTCGTTTTCCGATAATAAATCAAAATTGACTGCTGTTGTTTGAAGCACCGCAGACGCACCACCGTTTTTTAGGACGATGATGTCATCTCTAATTTCATCGATTTCCATATGAGTCTGTGTTGATGGTATTTTTTGTTTTTTTGCCATAATTAGTTAGTTGCTTTTATTTCTATCGGTGGTAGCAATTTGCCATCTACCCTAACTTGAATAATGTCAAAAGTATGCCCCTCTGCTTCTAATTCCATTGTATAAGTACCGTTTGGTAGCGGCGTCGAAATCGCAAACTGACCGATTTTATTAGATTTCAGAGCTCGCACGGGTTGATTATCGGAGTCTTTCACCACTATGATGACGTTAGTTAGTAAATGACCGTTTGGATCTTTAACAATTCCATTAATAACATTTGGTGTGTTGGTTAAGGTTGGCGCCATTTTTCCAATCGCCATTTGAGGCGGGACTATTTTTACTGCAGGCGTTTCTTCTTGGGCTGGTTCCTGATAAGACGGCTCAACCACCTTTTTTATTGGCTCTTCGCTCTGGATAGATTTATTTCGTAGCGCATCCAGCAACGTCTGCGCCTTCCGCTCTCTTAAAACCGCGTCATCACGTTCTTGTGTAGCCGTATTTAATTTGTCTTTCATATTTTCAATTTGCCTATTTAGTTCTTCATTTAAAGCTTGTTTTTGGTTCATTTCGGCAGTTTTTTGTTCAAGCTGCCTAATTTGTCCCTGCAGCGCTTGTTTTTCTAGGTTGGCCTCTTGGATTTGGCGTTGGACCTCTCTTGTTAAGCCCTCCATTTTTATTTCCAATTGCTGACTTTGGCGGACCTCATCGTTATAAGAGTTATTTAAATCTTCAAATTTTTTTCCTAAGTCTGACTTTTCAGTCTGTAATTTCTCTATTTGTAAGATGTGAGTATCGGCCTGTTGTTTTTCGATAGCAGCAGCATATAAATTTTGTAAGTCGGCTAATCTTCTTTCTAGGTCAGTTTTCTCTTCGGTAAGTTTTTGTACTTCTGGAGGGACCTGGGCTAAAGGCGTAGGCGCTGGTATTTCTACAGAGAGCGGCTCGGCTGTTTTCACGTCGATACTTGGCCCACTTAATTTAGGTGGCACGTCTATTTCCTCACGAAGTTTAGTTAGCTCATCTTCCAATTTATCGGCCGCTGCTAACAATTTAAAAGTCTCCTCTTCAGGTGTAGACACTCCCTTATTGACTGGTTCAACTGGTGGAGCTGTTTGCACCGGTGTTTGGATATTGCTTACGGTGGTGGTTCTAGCCAAAGGCGGAGGTTGAGATGCGACAGGGGTTTGCGCTGGTTCTGTAATATTTGTAGTAGTAGGTATGGTGGTAACTACAGGTATCTGCTGCCTTTTTGTTAGCTCCTGTCTGGCTAATTCTTTTAGGTTTTCAAGCTCAGTTTGCACTTGCTCAACATTTTGAGTAATTATTTTCGTGCTTGTTTTTGGTAAATTTACCGCCGCCGGTGTACTAGGAGCTTGAGTAGCCTCGGTTTGGTCAGAAGTTGTCTTGTGGGCAGATGAAAGACGGTCTATTCTAGCTTCCAAGGGGCGGCGTAAATCTTCCGATACTTCAAAAATTCCAGCTCCGCCTGCGGGTAAAAGCACCCGACCGTACATCGCTACCGGGGTCAGACTTCTAGCGTCCATATTACTTATTCTGCCGACTTGAATAAATTTATCCGGGTAATCTATGGTTGCTACGGGGTTAAAGGATGTATCTGTTGCAACCATATTTTGCGACTCATGTTTTGGCGCTTCAAATTTTCTTGGTTGGTCCAGAGGATTAAAACGATGAGCTAAGGGCTTGCCAGGATACGTCAAAGGTTGTTGCGGTAAATCTGATGGAAGACCACCGTCGATAGTTCTTTTTGGTACCAAAGGTCCTTGTATCATTTAACGACGCTCCTTTATCGGCTCGGCTAAACCGGAAAAACTTTGTTTAATACTCTCGACATTTTCCTTTATTTTCTCTTTTATCTCCGCTTGCATAAGTCTCCCTTGGTTTGAGGGTTGACTTGTCGTTTGAAAAATTGGTGGTATCGGTTGGGTTACGGGTGAAGCGAGAGGATTCATAACCGGTATTGTCGTTACGACTGAAAATTTATCTTGCACATCAAAATTAAGCATATTTAATTTGGTTTTTTCCAGATTATCTAGCCTATTTTGCTTTTTAGCCCGTACCTTTGACAAAAAAGCTTCTAGATTTGCTCTGGAGACGGAAACTGGTTGAGTATGAGCAATCGGCCGGCGTAAATATCGGGAGAACTGCGGCGCCAAAAAGCTAAGCTCTTTTGGTTCTTTGCGCCAAACTCTTTTGGCAGGGCTAGTAATCATTTTGAAAAATAAAAACACCCATTTGTCAAAGGGAATCCCGTTAACCGGCATAAATGCAGATGCTAACCCCAGCAAAACAATCGGAAAAATAAAAAGCCATTTAAAAATACCAAGACCAGAGAGGAAGAGAATAAATGATAAAATACCAGCTGCTGCCAAAAAGCCAAACTGCTTTAGGGTTAAAAAACCGACTAATTTAAATTCAAACCCGGTTATGTTCTGTGGTACAGGATGCTGCTGCATTTCAGATAGCAGAGAGCAGACAGCAGGTAGCAGCGAGCTCTATAAGGCTTGCTGCTTACTCATCTTCTGCTTTCTGATTTAACCTCCTTCATAAACCTCCAAAGAATCCTGCCAACTTCATCAGCGGATTCTTCTAATTTAACAAAATCTTGTTTGGAGATATATCCAATCTCCACTGAAAATTTCAATAAATACTTAACTTCAACCAAGGACGCATAAGATGTATCCAAAAACGTTCCGAAAACTTTTTGATTTTGTCGGGCATAGCCCTCAACTATATTTGTGGGGATCGATATTGCAGCGCGGCGTAGTTGGGATGTTAAGCCAAAGACCTCTTCTTTAGGGAACTTTCTTGTCGCTTTATAAACCTCTAAGGCCAATAAATGAGCCATCTGCCAAGCCTTTATATGTTCATAACTTGCAGTATACATTGCTGCTTTCAGCTCTCCGTTTTCTGATAACTGTAATATCGTCCCTCTTCTTAAATTAACAAGCTTATTATTAACGATATACTGCGTAAAAGCAACCGCTTCAAAATACATCACAAGCTGGACAAAAGGGTACAAGGCAGTATAGCTGACCCATAGTCTGTTGACTATTCGGTTAAATTGTGCTAGTATCGGCAGACCAAAAAATAACTGACTCCATACGTGAGTCAGCACAAGAAGGAGGAGATCGTGCCAAAAGTACCTTGTCCGCAATGCGAGGCGGAGCAATTTGAAGATGGCTATGGTGCTCGGCGCCGAGTAAAAGGCGTCTTTGATGAGGTCGGTGACAAGTGTGCAGCCCCTTCTACAAGACGTGACGTAGAAGCAACAATCAGGTATGTCGAAGGACTCAAAACAGAACACCCAGACCTTGATTGGTCAGAGCTGCTTGATAAGGCATACCGCTCACGTCGGCGACTCCTGGCCTGGCAAGATCGGTTCGACACCGAACCGGATCGGGTGAAGGGCTTTCTACGGCTGTGTGATCAAGACTCCACCTATCTTAGCAGGACGGCGAAGCGGTTCTTGGTCGATGAACGATTGCGTCAAACCAAGACGGAACTTGAGAGGGTTGGTGTAGTAGAAATATCTATTGATACCAACGATGAGCAAGCTGTAAGGAGACTTCAAAGACGTCAAAACAGACTTGACATTCTGCGGGAGCGGATATTGCGTGGTATCCAAAAGGTTGAAACAAACCTTGAGAAGCTTGATACCCGAGGTCTTCTTGGGGGCGTAGCCTTTTGGAATGTGCTAAACGATACGGTCGCCCAAGCTGTCCAGGCGTACCTTAGAATAAAAGACTACGCTGATGGGCGGGATAAGGTCGATGCCCACAAGCTTGAGAGAGCGATGAGGATGTCTGCTCAAGCAGTTGTTGAGGAGGAAGCTGCGCCAAAGCCGAAAAGGGTGCGGAAGACCGCCCCAAAGCAAAAGGCTGAAGCAAAGCCGAAGAAGAAGACGACCCGTAAGACAGTAGCAAAGGGAAAACCCGCTGGCGACAGCGAAGACCCTGGAGTCGCTGAAGGCAAGTCTTCAAAGAGGGCTGCGAGAGGGAAGACAGTCAAGCTCAATGGTACTGACGCTGATCCGGAAGCCGTCAGAGCAGCCTTGAGCGAGGGGGATTAAAACCGCATATTAGTGTGCGGAGACGGTCACAAGAAATGGAACTAAAAGATGAAAGCAAGTAGGATCGAAACTAGCAAAGAATCGATCCAAAAGCAATTAGTCTGGCAGGACTTTTTTCGCGTGGCCGTTCTGCATTTTTAGATAGATAACAGAGAGCAGATAGCAGAGAGCGGCGAGAAGACTTAGTCCACGAAGTGGTCGCCCGCCCGCCTTGACTCGCAAGGCGAATCGGGCAGGCAGCAGCCGAGAGGATCCGTTTTGAATGAAAAATTGATTACAGGACTCTTAGCTAAGCATTGAGATGCTTAGCACAACACTTGAGAATACCTGAAGCATTAAATAGTTCACAAATTTCTAAAGATCGAAAAGACTTAGATTAAGCTGATAGGCGTAGACTATGCTTAAGCGCAGCTTACGCAGTAGCTAATCTTCGGTAGAAGATATTAGCTACGAGTATGCTATAGGATTGACTTTCCGCCTCATTTCTGTTATACTGCGCTCAAAAATGAGCACGGAAGACAATATTTCACTAGTTTTTGCACAAAGCCCTCCAGGGTGAGTGCGTTTATAAAGAGACCCTAGAGGAAGTGGGCTTGTGGTGCAAAAAAAGATGAACCATAAGCCCACCTATTTTTAGCCCATGAAAGTGGTCGCAGGTCGCGGGAGTACCTAAATTACTTTTGCAAAGCGAACGAATTTAGTTACGGAGCGATCTATAAGAAGAGAGTACATTAACAAAGAAGTTAATTTCTCCCAAATTGGAGCGCCCATTTAGGGTCTGTAAGCAGATAACAGATAACAGAGAGCAGAGAGCAGATAGCAGATATTAAATCAACCAAAGTACCTTTTAGGCTTTCGGCTTTCTGCTTACTGTTTACTGACTCTGGCTGGGCCCTCCAATGAGGGGGTTAGAAAGCTTTATAGTTTCTATCAATAGAAAGTCTCCTCCTCTTTCTGTTGGTAGCCGTTGGCCAACAAAAGAGGTGGAGTAAACCCGACATAATCGGGAAATCCATCCAGAAATGGCCGAAGTGGCTACAGCAAGAAAGGAAAAGGAGGAGACGCAAAGATGCAAAACGGCGATCAAGGACCAGAGCAAGAGGAAGAAGCACCGCCAGAAGAATTTGACGAATTCGTAGCAGAGGCAAAGGCTGGTGCCGTTGGTGCCAATGGTGCTAGGACTACCGGTGGAGGAAATAGAGCAGATGAAAGATGGCGGACGGCCTGGGACGCCGACGATCCTCTCTATAGCGATAAACGGCGTAACCTGAACATGCAGTTCTGGCTCAGACAGAGCCAGACTGTCACGCGGATGCTTTTTGCCTACGGTTTCATGGACCTATCTAATGTCGGAATAGCAATCAAAAACCTTCGCCGACTAGTCCAGGTGCACCCACCGCGAATCTTTATTGAAAGTTTGCCTTGGGATCAGAGATACCTGGAGGTATTGCTACCGAAGGCCAAAAGAGGAAAAAGAAAGGGCGTTTACACACTTGAAGATCTTGCCAAACCGAAGAAGAAAGACGGGAAGGAACTACCAATCGGTGTGTTTGGTGAGGATGACTACGATATCACCAAACCTACTCCCAGCCGACTTCCCAAGGAATTGGAATCTGAGGAGCTAGAGCTAGCTTTTCTACCTCAGGACTGGTGGGTGTTCTGCGGGGTCAAGAGCGAGGCCAATGCCCGCAAACCAACAGGCCTTTTGCAAATGCCTTATGACGAGGTAGAGACAGAGGTTAAGAAAAAGCTACGGGCAAGATTCGCTGGGCGGCGGGGAGTAATAACGGCTAGAAACCATCGAGATCAGATCGACATAACCCTGGGTATCAGAGAAGCCCGCCGTCAGGTGTCCGGTCTTTACGTCTTGGATCGACGAGACGTACCACTTGAGGTGATAGGCTATTGCGAACACCGAAAGTGCTGGGAAGCCTTTAATGGGCACCAGAGGCTGAAAGCGGCGGGAGATCCAGCTGCGGAGAGCAAGCGGCTTATTCAGTTCAATACTGGCGAGCGGTATGCACACATGCAGCTTGCCAAAGGTTTGGCTGATCTGCTGCCTGATCCAAGAAGACCAGACGCGACGCCCGTATTTGCCAACACCCAGACCATTAAGGAGTCTATCGCAGCAGAAGAGGCTCTGCTGAACATGGTTTCCACAGTGTTGCGCAAGCCTCTTCTGGCGATTTACCAACCGGAGGAGGGTGGTTGGTTCCAGCTCCGGGTACTTCATGTTGAGGTGGTAGTCTTCGCTAGTGAAGACGAGCTCAACGACCTGTGCAAGACCGTTCGCCACCGTAAACAGTGGCTGGGCCTAGAGCGCGCCAAAGCACTGGCTCGGGTCGGTCCAGGCGATGTGACAAAATTACCTAATGAATGGTACCTCGCTTCCGCCGATCCAACAGTTCTGCGGGACATCACCTTTCCTAATCTGGTTGATCCGGCAAGCCATCTTGGCTATGTCTGGGAACTGGCACAGGAATGGGCGCGGCGGACTGGCAACAACCCACTGGATTACAAGCTGCCGGCAGCGCCAGAGATTGGTGGCTGGCACCTACGTGAAATACACGCCCTGTCCGAATCTTTCAACACCCTGCTCGAGATGGCTGAAGTAGTACGCGAGGGCGGCGCAATCACCGATAAGGATCTGCGGGAGAAGTATTTCCCTAAGCTCGTTCAGTACGAGCCGGAAGTGCGTCCCGGTGTACCATCGGTGATCTGGATCTACTGGGAGGAAAAATCTAATAAGGAAAAGATTCCTCATACCTTTGAGGAATGGCAAACCGCCGGAAGACCAGAGAAATGGGTGCCGCACGCGGCCCCTTACCGTGACATTGCGCTTTGGTACGACTGGTGGTGGGTGATGGCCCTCGACCAGTATGTCTACCCAGAGCTCGTGGAATATGTAAACAGGCAGTTTCGCGAGGCTGGGTTGGTCAATGCAGACGGTGAACTGACTGTCCGAGTAACAGCTGATGAGCCCTCTAGCAACTACTTCCAGCATCACGACATCGCCCGCGAAATCTGGCGGCTTCAACCAGCCAAGCCGATCGAAGACCGGATTCGTCGATCTCTTCGTGAGGAAGAGGATACCGGATCAGTCGATCTACGCCCGACAATCAGACGTAACATATCCGGCTTGCCCTTCATCTATGGTGATGGAAGGGAAAAAGACCTCTTCCCAATGGTGGCAGAACTGCTAGAGATAGCCGATAACCTCACGGATGATTACATCGCCGAGATTACCCATGCATTCGACGGTACCTCCCGTGGAATCACCTTTGCGATTACAGGCGGTAAGCTAGACCACGGTTACCGTAGGGGTATCAGTATTCACAAGCCAGTCGAGCAGAAAAGCCTGCGTATTGGTCTGATGGAGATACCTCTGAAGGCTGGGTATTACGATAAAATGCGCGGTTTGGTGGAGGCAGCCCAGTTTGACCCATTCATGCTTAGTGACGATAAATCTATGAGGGGGGCAATTGCCTCACTCCTGCAAAGCCGTGCGTTGACGCGGGTTTACGCGGTCCCATTGGCCGATATAGTCGAGAAGATGAGGGGTCCTTTAGTCGGGACTCCCCTTGAGTGTAAGAGAAAAGCATCTAAACGGGTCAAAGATGTGGAGGATAGTTGGTTTAAGGAAGAGCAGCGGTTGCTTGGTCAAGACCGCCTGCTGCGTTTGGAAAATGCATCAATGTATTCAAGGCGCTGGGTCCCGCTACAGGGTGGGCTGCTGGTACCTGTGGAAAACTTGATGAGGGGTATGGAGAAGGTTCGGTAGAGAGAACTAGTAGGGCTACTAAGGATAAATACCTTTGTAGCCCTTTTTACTTCTAAGCCCCACTTTCTTGATTGTCAGAGTCGGAACTACTATCCTGGTCCCCAGCAGTATATCTGGGTTGTGCCGGAGGAACCGATGCTGGTGGTTGAGTAGCACCTGACTGCTCACCTTCTTTCCGTGGAGAGAATGGTGTTTCAAGCCCGCCTTTTTTCACTCCAGCTGCTCCTTGAGCCACCTTTTCTGCGGATTTACCTACTTGTATTTTACGGTCAACCTGCTGTTTAGCCATGTATTGTTCTCCCAGACCCTGAGTTAATTGAGATACTCGCGCGCTTTTTTCGGCTGCTGCAACTTGTCCTTCCGTACCCTTTTTACGCCATCGATTAATCGCACCCGTTAAACCTTTAGTCTTTATATGGTCTACTATAGCCCCACCACTTATCCCCAACCTTTTTGCCATTATAGCAGCACCTACCATTCCAGCACCTGTTAACCCGTGCCCCTTTCCAGACTCCCGTATACCCAACGCATCATCAATCATCTCAGGCACCTTAGTAGCCATCATCAAAACCCCGATGGCAATCATAGGACCGAGGATCATACTTGTCAAACCAAACGGATTTACCTTATCTTCAATCGGGGTTGGAATATCATGAACGTTAGCAAGAATAAGCGCCACTGTGATAAGCAATATCATGGCTGGTATGGCTAGGATATTAGATATTTGGCGCTTGAACCAGCCAATCATCAAACCTTCACCTTGTGGTATAGCCCCCACTAAAAACACTAGTGGCGAAAAGAGGGTTAAGACGATAAACATTGCCATTCTTACTACCATCTTCCAGCCAATCATCAAAAGAATAATTAAAAGAAACAAAACCAGTAGAAGCATTACTAGTAATAAACCCCATCCAATCGCCCAGCCACCTAGCCCAACCAGGAATACAATAGTGATGAGCTTCAGAAATAATACTTCAAATTGGATACCTACTTCACCGCCGATCCAACCTACAAGTTGAATTGCTATACGTCCGATGTCTATCATCAGACCAGAAATGGCAAAACTAAAAGTGATTAATATTAAAGATACGACTACTCTTGGCAAAGAATTTTCAGCAGTCACTACTGTCCGCGGATTAATTGGTATGCGGAGCATTATCATAAAGCCAATAATTACTAAAACCACTACCATTAGAGCATAAGAGGCATTCCGTATTATTTGCCAAAATTCTAGTAATTTACCACTGCCGGCTAAATCATCTACGCCAGAAGCTTGGGCGGATTTAAAGGGGTTTATCGACGCAAAATACATTTTTGAATCAATCGGAACCGGCATTGTTTTTGCACTGTCTAAAAATCCAGCTGCGAGAACTAATGCCCCTTGATGCTCCATTTCGGCTACTGGCACCCCGTTTTGGATGTCCCGCACCACGGATTTCTGGCAATCAGTATCATCAGGGTCACAATCAGTGCCTTGGCGGATAAGTACTTTTTGGACGATTCCTACACCAAAATAAATAATTTCACTCGCCGCGTCCGAAACACACTCACCCCAAGACAATGGGTTCCAGATAGCACAACCAAGTACTTGACCTCCTTCTATGGAGGCGGCTACACTTGGAGTAGCTTGTACATAGTTTGTTGGGGTATTAGATCCGGTGGGTCTATAATAACTTGGGTAGTGAGCAAAAATAGGAGCAACGGTAACGAATAAAAAAACACTACCTAAAAAGGATGAAATTAGTATTCTAATGGGCAGTTTCATATACTTAATAGAATTGTAAACCAGAGGAGAGCTGCAAGTCAAGTTTAAATAACTGGGTAAAAGCAAGCTAGCAATAACTAAAAAGGTTAGAATTTAACAGCACCTCTTTCCTAAGATTTTTGGATAAAATATAATCCAACGAAGTAAAGTTCTTGCTAAGTAAGACACAAAATAATAAAATTATAAGTAAGGAAACCTGCTCACGATGGATGATGAACAAGACCAACAGCAACAAGGCACCCCAATAGGTGATCTGGCTTCTGCTGGCGGAAAAAAACTTGCAAGTAATTTAGCTAAAAAAGCTGCGGTCGAAAGCGTAAAGATGGGGGCACGTGCGGCAGGAGCTGCGGCAAGCTTAGGCGCTACTATCGCAGCAGAACTAGCTTGGCGATTCAAAGAAAAACTGTTAATCATTGGCGCTAGTTTGGTTGCTAGCGTTGTTTTTTTTATACTTTTTTTAGTGGTGATATTCGTGGCTGTATTTGTAACCGTTCTTAGTGGGGGGGAGTCTCCAGCAGAAGCCGATGAGCCGCCCGAGCCTCCAATTGGTGGTTGTTCTAGCCTCACATCTACATTAACCGATGCTCACATACAAAGTATTAATGACAATATGTGGCATTACAAGTATCCGGAAACCCATCCAGGCGAAGCATCACCAGTACCATGGGAGATGCTAGCTGCAGTTCATTACGCAGAAAGCGGTAATCAAAGAGACGTATTCAATCCGTATCAGTTGTATGACGAGGACGGCAACCCTTGGACTACCGGCGATTTTTTAGAAGATACAAAAAGAGCGGCAGATCATCTTGATGGTAAATCACAATTCATGCCCCCCTGGCTGCCAGGTTATAATAAGCCAGAGGGCGCCGAAGACCCCTCAGGCCCTTTAGATAATCAAGCCGATTGGACAGAACCATTGATAGAAAAAAGGATCAAAAACGCCTTATGGGGTTATAATGGTCATGCGGAGTATCAGAGGGAAGAGATAAGAAAACATTATACGCAGTTTGACCCAATCATGGAAGGCTACGAAGGATCGGGGTATGTAATGAACCGCTGGGACGAACAACGAGAAAGTATGTTACATTACGATGATGATGGAAACCCGGTAAATCTGGCTAATGACGGGACTTGGAAAGTATTCGTGCTTTTAAAAACAGCCACCTACGATGGTGACGGAAAAATAACAGAGTTAAATGAAACTTGTGGACCATCTTCAGAGGAGGAACCTTTTGGTTGTCCTGTTTCCCACGGTATAGTGTACGGGTATCTTTACAACCCACCAGCCCATCTTGGGATAGATATGTCCAACCAAGGCAATGTTGATGGAAATAGCGTGAGGGCTACTCATTCTGGAAAGGTCGTGTGGGTGTCGGAATCAGAACATGATAGAGCCGGATATTGGGTTGAGGTGGAAAACGCAATATACAAGACTAGGTACTTACACCTGTTGCCAAATATACCTGTTACTGTTGGCCAAGTTGTGACTAGAGGTGAGGTGCTAGGAACTGAAGGTAGCACAGGTGATTCAAGTGGTTCGCACCTTCACTATGAAGTTTACGAAAACGGTGGTGTAGTAGACCCGACGCCGTTTATACCAATTAAAAATGAATATGGAGCTGAATGTAAAGCTTCTATTTAGTAATAAGATGTGAAAATATGACTATATATAATAAGAAATTAATAATTTTAATAAGCGCGGCTTTGTTACTTGTGTTGATTGGAGCAGCAGCCTTTTTTTTGACACGAGTCCTAAATAAAGTAGATACGCTCTTTGGGATTATTGATCGACCAAAAATTACCTCTATGACTTCTCTTTCGCCGAAAAAAATTTCTATAGAATTTATATCAAGCAGGGAAAAACTAAAAACAATAAAGGTTTACGGGGTCTCTAAAAGGACGATAAGCAAAAAAGAAGCAATAAAAACCGCATTGGCAATAGGGTTCAAAACAAACCCAGAGGGAAAAAGTATAGTAACTTGGAAAGAAGGCAAGAGAATCCTAAGAATTAATTTGGAATCAGGAAGGCTTGACTATCAAAACCAGAGTATCAAACCAGTGAAAGGGAGTTTTTCTAAAGAAAAACTTGCCCAGATTGCTGAGAAGTTTCTGAATCAAAAAGGTTTATCGACAAAAGGTTTGAATGCTGATACTAAACACGCGTTATTATTTGAGGTTAGAGGTACTACCCTATATGCTACAAACAATACTTCTAACCCAGTATATGTAGACATTGGTTTTAATAGGAAACTTGGTGATTACACTTTATTTTACCAAAACCCAACGGAGACATCCGCTAGCGTAATGCTAAATAAAAACGGCCAGGTTTTTAAAGCAGTGTATCATATTATAACAACCAATAAGGTTAATACTGGAATTTACCCGGTGACTAATGTAAATAATATTTCACCGCGGAAGATAAAAGCCCATGGAATACTCGTGCACCCGCAAAGCGGTAACGACATTTTCGACCCAAATTTAATAAGAGCAATAATTGTTGAAGATTATTTCCTTGGTTATTTGGATGATCAAAAATCAAGATATTTACAACCAATATATGTACTTAGGGGTGTTGGTGAAATTGGAAAAACCACTATAGAAACGGTCGGAATAACTATTTACTTTCCTGCCCTGGAGGAAACATGGCTAAAATAACACCAGAGACAGCAAGAAAAATATTTTTGGGTGTACTTATCGCTGTTGTAATGTTCATTGTGGCAGCAAGTATTTTTTCATCTGTAACTCGGAAAAAAACTCACCTCACAATCAATACTAGCCCTACCGGCGCAGCGTTTGAACTTAACGGCAAAGATTACACAACGCCGGTTGCAATCAAAAAAGTAAAAGAAGGCAGTTACAACGTCACTTTTTCAAAAGAAGGCTATTTAGTTAGAAAGGAGAAGATGGAAGCAGTTTTGGATAGTGAGAATAAATACACATTCCGTCTTTACACATCAGATACTAAACCAAGCTCGCTACTTTACGACTTAGTTTTGGTAGCTCAATATAGTGACCCTATAAAAGAATTTATTTTAAAAATGCCAATCAAAAAAGAACATTTTATGGTTGAATATAAAATGGTAAATAGGGAATTTCGTTTCGTAATCACTCGCCTTGCTATATTTAACAAATCACAAGGAGCAGCCGGCTATAACAATCAACTGTTGGAATACAAAAAAGAAGCCAGTGAATGGCTTAGAGATCAGGGGTTTAGCGCAGAAGAATTGAATATTTTATGGGAGCCGCCTACTGCAGAGAAACTGTAGGTATTGATTAATATTCTAAAATTTCGGACAATTACTCCCCACGCAGAATTTGGTTATATCCAATCCCGTGAATTGGGCAATAAACTGGATAATCAGCCAGGAGATTATAATCAATACAAGACCAACAATAGCCCAAAGTAACATACCTTGAGCAGAAGATAAAGCTTTTGGATCTCCTCGGGCAGTCATATAACGAAAACCACCTATAATAAGAGCAATAAATGCAAGAATTCCGCCAATTCCTACTACAATAGAAACTATATTTCCAAAAATAACCGTCAGTTGATCCAGCGTAGCGTAACCACCAGGTTCATCGACTTCGGTTGCGTGAGCGTGGGATGTAAAAAAATAATTTAGAAGAGCAAACGTAACCAGTAGAATATACTTATTCAAAAACCCCATTAAATTAATTGTAAGGATGAAAGCTAACTTCGTCAACCAGTGCTTACTAGAATATTGCTTCTCCTGGGCCTTTGAATGTTATACCCTGCGCATTGAAGATGTTGATACCAAGAACGGTTAGGACGATAAATGTTATGCCAAATGCAGCTACCACGATTACCAGTCCAACTACCGCAGCCGTGATACGGTCTCTAGCCGACTGAGCAGCCATTTTATCCCCACCAGCAGTGATCCATTGTATACCACCAATGACGATGAACACAAAAGCAAGAACTGCCGCGAAGAAGAACAGTACGATTAAAATGTTGGCTAAAAGCGCGCCAAGATTGGTAAACGGTACAGCACCGGTAGTATTAAACTTAAATACTGCAGCGGCCACCGGCGCGGCAGCAGCAGCTAACGAAATAATTGCTAAACTGACGGCAGAAAATAATTTCTTTTCTATTGTATTTAACATTTACTCACCTCCTTTTTAATTAAATCACATAAAAACCACTTATGCAAGCAAGTTTCTTACGGAATATTCACCCCGCCTGGTTTAAAGATATTTATTCCGAGCACAGTCAAAATTATGGTGGTAATGCCAAAAGCTGCCGCCACGATCACCAGACCGATCACAGCATTGGTGATCCGTGACCTGGCCGAGTCGAGTGATTTTGGATCACCCCCGGCATTTATCCAAGATATCCCGCCGATTACGACTTGGATAAGGAAAAAGAGGCCGGCTGCGAAAAAAGCAACAACCACCAAGTTTGCTACCAAATCCCCAATATTTGTAAAAAAAGGGACGATTGTTTTATCAATAGTACCTACTGTAGGGTTCATGGCGAAAAGATACTTTTTGCCCCGACAACACGGGTTATTAGCTCTATTATGAAAAAAGATACGACAACAATCAATAGGCCAATGCCAGCATTGGTAAGGGTTTGCCGGGCAGCATCCGCATTTTTTGGATCACCGCCGGCATTGAGATAGCGGAAACCGCCCCAAATCATCATAAAAAAGAAAATAAGCCCCGAAGCGGCTAACGCTAATATAATAATATTGGATAAAAGAGACCCGAATGTTGGAAAAGCAATTTTTATACATATCCCACCCAGTTTTACATAACACCCAATATCAACAGGTTCAGGAGGTGCAGCATGGACTGTGGGTACAAGAGTACCGAAGATATTAATTTTCAATACGCTGCCAATTATGAAAAATAATGTTGCAGATAGTAAAACAATTAATATTCCAATAATAGCACTTGTAATCGTAGATCTTGCAGAGTCTACTGCCTTGGGGTCTCCTCTGGCTGTCATATAGCGGATACCACCCCAGATAAGGAAAAGAAGCGCTACCATTCCAGCAATTGTGAAAACAAAAGGAAGAAGTTGAGAAATAATATCACCAATACTACTAAACCTGTCGTTTAAAGGGTCTGTGACACAGGTGGTTGGGTCAGCAGGGTTGGTACATGTAAAGTTGGCCATATACTAAACTCCTACCCAGGAATTGGTAGTTGTAATATTGAAATGCCTATGAGCCGCAAAATAAACACAGAGAAAATAATTACGATCAAGCCTACAACGGCAGCTGTTATGATTTGTCTTCCACTCTGAATAGAATCGGGATTGCCGCCAGCGAACATAAGGCGGTAGGCGCCAAAAACCATTAGAATGAAAGCCAAGCCACCAGCAATTCCTAACGCTATCCCAAGGAAGGCTTGTGCAAACCCAGCAGGATCAGTCCTTATCTGGCCAAAAGGGGTATCTATAAAGTCCTCACCTTTAAACCCTCCTGGCGGGAAGGTTGAACCTCCCTCTGTAGGGTCTATGTCTTCGTTCTTAGGATCTACTATCCGCTCCAATACAGTAAATGACCTGTCTTTATTATAGTCTAGCCAAATCTGCTCATATAAAAACCCATGGCTACCGCCACCGCCACATTTGGTGGGACCCTCATTCACCTCCTCCCATATTTCCAAAACGTATGTCCCAGGCCCGTGTGTTTTTATATTTCCGAGTTCTACTTCCCCTGGAGCAGTGAGACATTCGTCCCAAATCCCCTTCTCACTGGCACCCTCAATAATGTAATTATTTCGATCACCCCCACCGGGGCGGATTGGCTCTAATATTTTTACAAAAGCATTCCCACCCTCCCTAGTAAAGGGAAGAACTTTTGGATAAGAGCGATATACATGGAAAGTATGTGAGAATTCGACTTGGTTTTTACCAAATAATGTGACGTAAACCGTATAGTTACCCAGACCAAAATAATCTTTATCAAAAACGCAACCCGCCTCGGATGCTTTTAGGGTCCATTTTTCATCGCCACAAATAGCTGTTGTAGTAAAACCCGAAACAGGAAACTCTGAATCATAACATTTTTTTCTATCGGAAGGAGCGCCAAGACAGTACTGATAACGTTCAAAAGGCATATCTGCGAAAGAGACTTTAACAGTCAGGTCCTTTTCATAAACAGGGTATGGATCAACGCTGGAAGAGGGTTCTGGATCCGCTGCCTTTACATGCGAAGTGGTTGTATTGTTAACATTTAGAAAAATAAGAACAAAACTTATACCTATGAGGAGGAATGCAAGATAGAAATATCTAGCGAGTCTTTTTTTTATCATTTGGGCAGATAGATACTTTCTAATCTAAACCTATTATCTTATCTTTATAGCCTGCTTGTCAACCGCTTGCACTAGTCACTCACTTGTCATGGTTGTATAAAATACCTTTCTCTAACCAGGTTTGAATTGCTTATTAATATGGGTTATAATGAAGCTCACAATGCTGAAAGCTGCCCGTTACGTGCTTCCAATTTTATTTCTACTTTTTGCTTTTGTCTCCGCTTCTTCCGCGGACGAGTTGGATAATGTCCAAAAAAATCTTGACCAAAAAAACAAAGAGTATTCAAATACCCAATCGTCTCTTACTAATATAAAAAAACAAATCAGCTCTCTTTCAAGTTCTATCCCCAGCACTCAAGCCGAGGTAGATGAAGCTAATAAAAAGGTGGAAGCAATCAGGGGAGATTTGGCTAAGGTAGAAACTGATTTAGCGAAAAAGAGAGATGAGCTGCAAACCGCTATCAATATCCGTGATCAGCAAATACGCTTTCTTTACATCCACCCGGGAGACAGCGCCCTAGAACTATTTATCGCTTCGGATGGATTTGAAGATTTTAATCAACTCTTAGGATTACAAAAAAAGATTCTTGGTACCACCAAAGATTTAGTAACTTCAATTAACGAAGAGGTGGCGGAAGTAAAAAAAACCAGAGATGAAATTGCCCAGGCGAAAGCAGATCTGGAGCAAATAGCCTCTTCCCTCAGCACCCAACTAGCCAACATGAAAAAAAATTTATCCGGGGCCAACTATCGACAACAAAGCCTAAACTCTTCTTTGGAACTTATCAAATCAGATATCACCCGCACGCTCATCAGAAAAGCGGAGCTAGATGAGCAAAGGCGGGCTGGTAATCTGGCTGGAGACCCGCCAGTACCAATCAGCACCGGTCCTAGCGGCACAACTTACTATTATTTTTACGGAATTGGTAGGGATTATTACATGGGCCATGGTACGGGTATGAGCCAGTGGGGTGCGAAAGGTTACGCCCAAAAAGGCTGGAGCGCGGCAGCTATTTTGCAAAAATATTACACCGGAGTTTCAATCACTGGTTATGGTCAGCCATCTACCATCAGAGTCGTGGGGAGTTGTTACGGAGGCGGTGGTGATAGAGTCCTTGATTTTAATACTTACTTAAAAGGCATCAGCGAACTTCTTTCTTCGTGGGAAGCAGATGCAGGCTTGATGGAGCTGATGAAAGCCCAAGTAATAGCAGCTAGGACTTACGCTATAAGGGCGGTCAATGCCAAGGGTTATATTTATGGAGATACGCGCGATCAATGCTGGACAGGTAATACTTCGCGGCCAAATTGGAACCAGGCGGTGGATCAAACAAATAGTGCCGTCGTCACTTATGGAGGAGCCTTGACTAGCACTTTGTATTCGGCTTCACACGGGGGGCATAGTGAAAACAACGAGAATGTTTTTCAAGGTTGGACCGGAAACGGTTACCAAGGTTGGCCGGTTGCCTATTTGCGGGGAGTATCAGATATGGATTCTTGGCCGGAAGGTAGAGGGCCGTATGATCAATTTGGCTGGAACACTAAATATTCTTATACCATCGGGCAGATAAGAGAAATATTAAGATATCAAGGTTTGACCGGGACGGAAAATGCCTGGATCGATAGCCGTGTGGGTACCCTGACGGGACTTGGAATAGAAAGAGGTGTTTCGGGAAGAGTAGCCTGGGTGGTGCTTTATGGAACGAGCGGCAGCGCCAAAATTCCTGGTAAGGTCTTCAAATCATCATTCAACTCATGCCCGGCAGCTGGTTGCGGCGCGGCAGTAAATGGAGACGACGTCATGTACAGCGTCAACTTCAGTATTGGTAACCAGGTAAGATAACTTATTTTATTTAATTGCTATCCTTTACGCTAGGCTTCTCCGCTGCTACAATTAAAATATGAGAATAGACGCGTATCGTACGGTTCGTTTTGAAGGGGAAGACCCGGAGGAAGAGACCTTGTTTGTCCTGCGGGCCCACCATATTACAAATCTCGGCTGGATTTTTACCACGAGTATTGTGTTAATCCTGCCATTTATCGTGATCGTATTTTTATCTCTTGTTAATACTATAAATTTCCCGGTGAGTAAAATAACTTTGCTTCTCGGAGTGCTGATTTGGCTTTTAGTTATAACTGGTGTTGCTTTCCAGCAGTTTGTTAATTGGTATTTTAATATTTACGTCCTGACCAACAAAAGGCTTGTTGATATAGATTTTTTTGGCTTATTTCACCGCCGCGTTTCGCAAACGACTCTTGGAAACGTCCAAGATGTAACATATACAAAAAGCGGTATCCTCCAAAACTTCTTCGATTATGGGGATATACATCTCCAGACGGCGGGGACAGAGTCAAATTTTGAGTTCAATTCTATACCAGACCCGGAAGGTTCCCAACACCAGATATTAGAGCTAGTGGCAAAATATAAAAAAGGAATCAGCAAATATTATGGAGCCCAATCTACTTAATTTAATTAGTTCTAAAGTAAGTAGTAGCGGCAGAATTGATTTTTGGATTCAAGTTATTTTTTTGGTGGTCGTTTTTATTTACTCTTTCTTCGCCCTACTTATTTATAAACAAGTAAGGATATTAAACCAAACTATTTACACACCAAAGGCCACCCTTTTAAATAATTTTTCGCTGGTTCACCTTCTTGCATCGATTATTATTTTGGTCGCGATAGGTGTTTTGTTAGTATTCTAGTTCTGATTGATTTTTATGGTATTTTTAGAAAATTAAAATGGAAAAAAGTTTATTTGCCCAAGTTGCAGAAATAAGAGGGAAAAAATCAGCTGGTTTATCGACCTTTAGTTTCCAATTTACTCCTGAGGGAGAACAGCTTAAACAAATGAAGGGGAGCCTTTTTCTCCTAGTTTCCTTAAAAGATACTGACCAAGACAAAGCCTTAGGAAAAGCCAGGGAATTATTTGCTAGTTTTAAAGATAAATTTTACGCAGAGGTAGGCAGTAATTTACGGGCCTTGGAAGAATCTTTGGACTACGCAAATTCAATTATTAAACAAAATACACTTATAACAGATTTAGTAGTGGCAAATTTATGGGGCAGTGTTTTGTACGTGGGAAAGCTAGGTGAGGCAGGAATTATCCTGGTAAGGAAAGGCGGAATAAAGAGATTGGAAATCACCAAAGTGGCCTCTGGTGTATTGTACGATAAAGATTATGTGTTTATGGCTGACCCGCGCTTTTTGAAAAATATCGACCTGAATATGTTAGCCTTGCAGACTGCTAGCGAGGATTTTGAGGAAAGCACCAAGATTATTAGTAAGCAGCTTGAAGAGACAGAAGGAGAAGCTTTTTGCCTTCGGCTTTCCGTTCAAGAACCTATCGAGGTTGCTCAACCAGTATTGATCGCGGACCTTGACGAAGTTACCCCCGATGAGCAGTCTCAGTATGAAATAGAGGGAACGCGCGCTTTTAAGAAGCCTATGCCTATAAAACTGCCGAAATTTAAGATTAACACCAAAGCATTTAACGAAAAAAAAGATTTAGTTTGGAGAAGGTTAGGACAAGCCGGAGCTTTTTTAAATAAATATCTAAAAAAACTCGCCACATTTATTCTAACTCCTTGGTTGCCTAGAACCCCCGGAGCATTAGAGGACGCGGCTACTAAAAGAAAACAGAAAATATTTCAGATAACCTTTTTATTGGCGGCAGTATTACTTATTAGCCTCGTAATTAGTCTTTTTAACCATTCTCGCTCGCTGAACAAGGAAAAATTTACCAAGGCGATTAACTTGATTGAAAATAAGCTAGAAGACGCCCAAAATTTGCGAGTTATAAATCCCCCAAAGGCGCGCAGTCTGGTTTCTGAGGCGGAAAAAGAACTTGAAAAACTCTCAGCAAAAGATCCCCAGGCACAGACTTTAAGAGATAAGTTAGATAGCCTATTAATACAAATAAATAAAATATTTACTGTCAAATTAACTGAATTTAAAGACCTCTCCGCCCTAAAAGGTAAAATCGATACCAGCAACGTGAAAATCGCCGCCAGCTCTCTATTTGTTTTAGATAAAGGTACAGGGTCGGTATATAAAGTTGGCTTAAGTGATAAAAAAGACTCAATATTTATTTCCGAAAAAAAGGGTTTGCAAAATATCGCCGTCACGGATGATTTTGTTTACGCCCAAACTAGCAAAGCTATTTGGAAGGTAAATACTTTTAGCCAAAAAGAAGATCAGGTCAGCGCTTCTTCGTCAAGCTGGAAAAACTTGATTGGGGCGGACTTATACCGAGAGAACCTTTACTTACTAGATAAAGAAGCAAAACAAATTTGGAAATATGTCCCAGCCGCGAAAGGACTGGGCGGACCACAAAAATATTTTGAAGAATCTCTTGAGGAAAGCCCGGTTAGTTTTGCTGTGGACGGTGCAGTATGGGTTGCCAGCGAAAGAGAACTATCAAAGTATTACGCAGGTAAAAAAGACGCCTTTACCATAAAAAATTCCCCAAAAACATTTAGCGAAATCGTTGGTATATATACGAAAGATGCGCAAAAAAATATTTATGTGTTGGATAAAGGCGCAGGTGGCGTAATGGCAATAGAAAAATCCAGCGGAGAATACCAAGGATTTTTTAAATCGGCAGAAATCAAAAAAGCCGTGTCATTGGCAGTAGACGAACCAAACAAAAAGGCATATTTGCTTATCGAAGACGCTATTTTCTCCTTCAATCTAAAATGAAACCAACCGTCAATAAAAAGGCTTACTTTGACTACGAAATCCTGGAAAAAATAGAAGCCGGTATTGTTTTAACTGGTAACGAGATCAAACAAATACGGAGTGGAAAAATTAGCTTGGGTGAATCGTTTGTCTTTCTTAAAGACGGAGAAGCTTATTTACAAAATGCTCATATTCCTGTCTACGAAAAAGGAACATCTGGTGCTTATGACCCAACCCGCAACCGCAAACTCCTACTAAAGAAAGACCAAATAGAATTTTTATTAGGAAAACTTGCCGGGAGTAATTTGACAATAATACCTACAAAGTTGTATTTTAAGCGTGGGTTTGCTAAAATAGAGGTTGCTCTCGCTCGCGGTAAGAAAAAATACGATAAACGGGAAGCAATTAAAAAGAAAGAGCAACAACGAGAAGCAGCAAGATATCTGCGGAAAGAAAAACTAAAATAAAACTGATCGCTGATTTCTGCTCACTGCAGCCCACAAAGTGGTCGCAGAATTTGCAGAACTCTATAACGAAATACTTGGGGATGTATATATTCGACGGGGAGGAAGTTAAGTTTAGTGCAAGCCGGTGAACACTCACACCGTAAAAAAGGGTGAAAACCAATAAATGCCAACAAAAACTTGGCAGTTCGATACGCTTACGCTTAATCGGACCATTTTGCAAACCTCTTTCTTGGTGGAGATTGCAAAGTGTAACCAAAGCCAAGAGGACTTTTTTGTAAGTTGGTCGCTTTAAAAAGGTCCTTAAAACCTTGACCAATCTTTTAAGCTGATCTGGCTAATCGGTAGGCTTAAGAGACAAACAACAGGTTAGCTAAGCTTGTAGTATCTTGATTAATTTCTTTTTCGGACGTCGGTGCAAAGCCGGCCATCTCCACCATCACGTACCCCGACCCTAAAGGTCGGGGTTTGTGTTTGCACTTTTTATGCTATTATGCTACTTGTTATGGAGCTATTTGATATATTTTTCCCCAAATATTGTGTAGTTTGTAAAAAGGTTGGTAAATATTTATGTGATAAAGATAAGGCAAAAATAAAACCGGCAAAATCTTTTTGCCCAGTTTGTACCAAGGCAGCAATCACAGGTGCTACCCATGCACAATGTAAAACAAGGCTGTCTCTAGATGGATTGGTGTGTCTATTTGATTATTCAAGCCCGATTAAAGAAATAATCCAGAGCCTAAAATATCGTTTTGTTCAAGATTTGAAAAAAGTTTTGGTAAGTGAGGTACGCAATGTAAATATTTTGGATAGAATTGATTTTGACGCTTTTATACTTTTACCAATACCACTCTCTTCGCTAAGACAAAATTGGCGAGGTTTCAACCAAACGGAAGTTTTAGGCGAGATAATAGCAAAAAAATTGAAAATTCCCTTCGAGAAAAGCATTCTTTTAAAATCGAGAGAAACTAAGCCTCAGGCTACACTAACAAAAAAAGAAAGAAGCAGACAAATTGCAGGGGTTTTCCAAATAAAAAATCCAGAACTAGTATCCGGTAAGAATTTTATTGTTTTTGATGATGTTTGGACAACTGGTGCCACAATGAAGGCAGCAGTTAAAATCTTAAAATACAAAAAAGCAAATAAGGTGTGGGGCATTACGTTAGCTAGTTCTCATTGAAGTTAGCACCTGCATTTGTTAAAATTGGCCTGAATATAAAGTGTGTGGAGGAGTCGCATAGCGGTCCAGTGCACAGGTTTGCTAAACCTGCGAGCTTTACAGCTCTCGTGGGTTCGAATCCCACCTCCTCCGCCACAACTGCGAGCTATTTAATAAGTATATTTATTTGTGGAGAGGTCGCATAGTGGACTAGTGCGGCGGTCTTGAAAACCGCTAAGGGCGCAAGCTCTTCGTGGGTTCGAATCCCACCCTCTCCGCCAAAATTTATTAAAAATAAGGAGGAATTATGCCCGAAAAAGAACGCTCTTTAACAGACCTAAAAGAAGATGTAAAAAATCTGCAGTCAGAAATTCACAGGATGGAAGGAGCAAAACAAAAAAATGTAAAGGCCCTATTTCGTTGGCAAAGCTTTTCTCGTCCTTACACCAAACGAAGCGCAAAGTGGTTTGTGTACACATTTTTACTTGTTGCGTTTCTTATAATTATTCTGTTGTTTGTGAGGGAATTTTTCATTATAGCGCCGGTGCTTGCTTTAGCGTTTGTTGCCTATATTCTTTCAACAGTTCCGCCGGAAATCGTCGAAAATGAAATAACTACCCAAGGGATCAATAGCGCTAACCACAGCTATATTTGGGAAGAACTAGACGATTTTTGGATTGTCCAAAAAAGAGGATTTACGTTGCTCCAGATCGACACCTTTTTACAGTGGCCGAGAAGGCTTTTGCTATTGATAAATGAGCAGGATCAAGAGAAGATCAAAGAAATATTAGCTCGTTACATTCCTTACCGAGAGTTGCCCAAAACTACTTTGATTGATAGCGCCGCCGATATTTTATCGAAAGGGTTCCACAAACTTACTAGCTAGTACCTGCACCTGTAGCTTAAGTTGGATAGCACTCTACATAACTTCAAAATCTTCGCGGAGCTCGATTTTTCAGGTATTCCCGAGTGCTGCGACATCGCTTTGCGAGGACTAAGACCGCTAAGTAACATGTGTCTGTAGCTCAATCGGATAGAGCGTCGGGTTGCGGTCCCGGAGGTTGGGAGTTCGAGTCTCCCCAGGCACGCCATCTAGGGAGTTCGACTTTTGCGTAAGCAAATGCACCAACCGAAGGTTGGTAGACTCCCTGGGGGTACCATTATTCTAAGTTCGGTATAAACTTTATATCTAAGATACCAAATTGGAGGGATGCCAGAGCGGTTTATTGGCCAGGTCTCGAAAACCTTGGGGGGAGTAATCCCCACGGAGGTTCAAATCCTCCTCCCTCCGCCATGTACTTAAGCTGGCGCATGGTACACGATGACGCCATCTTTCTAGAGTAAACCAAATAACCAACCAAGATACCAGGAAGGTATCGGTATAGCAACTAGATAAGGAAGTAAAAGAATAAAAAAGACCCCGTTTGTAGCTAATATAGCGTAAAGATCCCAAATCCTTTTTTTATTCACCAAGAATTTATTTAAGTAAATAGAGATTAGGATAGTAAGTAGAGGAATAGCGGTCAATAAATAATAAAAATAAACTACCCTTTTTACCAAAAACCAGGGGAAGATAAGAAAGGCAATTATTATTACCAAAAAAGAAACCGCAAAGTCACGTTTTAGGAAACCCTTTATACCGTAAAAAAAGAAGGCGAATAAACCGCCATAAAAGACCATTGGATTGATAACTATGGCTAGCCGTGAAATAGTACCATTATGTTTGTACAAATCATAAGTGTCAATGCCCGTAAATAACCAACGGAATGGAGAATAAACCAGTTTTTGGGTAAAAGAATAATATCCAGCCACCCCTTCAAACGTTAAATTCGCATGAAAATTATATATGTAAGCCTGCAACTTCAACAGGTCAGAAATACTGTGAGATAAAAGAAAAGGGATATAAGAAATTACGTAAATTGAGCCCACAATTAATAACGAAAGAAAACCCTTCTTAATAATTGTGAAAAACTTCTCTTTACCAAAAATAATTATTAATATTAATGCAGCCGGAATTAATAAAGCCGCAGACCACTTTACCGCTAAACCAGCGCCGATAGAAACAGAAAAGCCAACTAGATTGACGAGACTAGGGTTTTCTAAGTACCGTAGCAAGAAAAGCATAGCAAGAAGGGAGAAAAAAACCAAAAATATTTCCAAGTACGCTATTGAAGAAGAAAAAAACCAAAACGGCTCAAAACCCAATAAAAAAATAGCCAAAGAAGCAACTAACACTCTTTTACTTAGCCCCCAAGCTATTAAATAGGTAATCACCATGCTTGCTAGCCCAGCTAAAATTGGGAAAAATCTCCAGCCTAAGCTATTATCCCCAAAGAGGGAAATTCCTAACGCTAAAATCTCCTTACCCAAGGGAGGGTGTTGGGGGTTTGAATCTACGATGCCGGCCAAATAAGTTTTTGCCGCCGGTATATAATATGCGTGCTCATCCCAAATGAGATCTTTAACATTTATAACGAAGATAATTTTTAGGATGATAGTAAAACCTAAAATTAAAATTAAAACCCAATGCTTTCTTAGCATGAATATTTTTATTATAATATATTATTCTTTACGGTTTGGAAATTTTTCTAAATAATTTCGTTGTGTGCCTGTAGCTTAAGTTGGATAAAGCGCAAGCCTCCGGAGCTTGAGATTGAGAGTTCGAATCTCTCCAGGCACGCCAATGTTATTTTGCTTACGACAAAAATGGTATGAGATTGAAATATTTTACTGCAACTAGGGCTTCAATAAGTCACCCTGAGGAAAATCAAGACTCCTTTTTCGTTGACACAAGGAACCATGTAGCTGGGGTATTTGATGGGGTTGGCGGGCTTTCCTATGGGAAAGAAGCGGCCGTATCTGCCGCTGAATTTTGTAAAGTAGAGATAAACCAAGTTGGTATTGAAAAAACCTTAACCCTTGGCCATGAATTTTTGAAAGAAAAAGCTAAAAAAGAGTTTGGCAAGAATATTGCTACTACGGCGATAATTGCTCAAATTTACCCAGGGCAAAACCCAGCCTTTGTTGTGTGGGGTTCCGTGGGGGATTCTAGGACCTACCATTTTTCGGAAAAACTAAACCAAATATCCCAAGACGACTCCTTGATTAGCCAAGCAATGGAGAATGATTGGATATCCGCCAAGAAAGCGGATCAGATAAATCAAGCGACGGATTTAAAAGATTTTAATAAAGTTGAAAAAAACCTGTTCTTTGGCAGAAACATGATCACCCAAGCATTAGGAATCGGCGTTATGAAACCTAATATCGGAAAATTTAAAGCTAAAAAGGGAGATGCAATTATTCTTACTTCTGATGGAGTTCACGATAATTTGACGAATAAACAAATGGAAGAAATATTAAATCAAGTCCAGAAAGACCCAGCCCACGCTCTTGTAAAAGAAGCCCAAAGGGTATCAGAATCAGACTTCCTTCGAGCGAAGCCAGATGATATGTGTGCCGTAGTGATAGAATTGATTTAAATGAAAAACAGAAAGATCAAGAGGTTGGTTAGGCTAGCTTACAAACAACTGGGTAAACCGTATAAATATGGAGCCAAACCTTACGAGGCACCGAAACAATTTGATTGCTCTAGCTTTGTCCAATATCTTTATAAAAGAATTGGGATCGAACTCCCACGAACCGCGCTTAAACAAGCCTTAATCGGCAGGATACTTAAACCCGTCTTAAGGAACCTAAAACCTGGAGATCTAATCTTTATAAAAGGGGGTTGGGGTCATTACAACCCAGAGTTTCCGGATGGAATCGGCCACGTGGCTTTGTACGTTGGCAATGGCAAAGTAGTTAATGCCCGAGGCGAAGCGAAAAAAGTGGTGGAAGAAGAGGCAGAAGAATTCTTGAAAAGAAAAGATTTCCGAATAGTAAAAAGGATTTTGGTATGAGACAAGAGGTAAGTGCCGGTGGGGTAGTTTATAAGCGAAGCTTGCGTCCTATCGGACTACGAAAATCCAAAAGAAAAATTGAATTTTTAATTGCCCAACATTCTGGCCATCATCGCTGGGTTTTGCCGAAAGGTTGGATTGATCCCGGTGAAACAAGGCAGCAAACCGCAATTCGGGAAGTGAAAGAGGAAGCTGGGGTTGAGGTCGAACTTGGCGAATATCTTGGTGAAACTACTATTTTTTACACTGATCCCAAAAAAGAAAAGGTACACAAAACCAGCCATTTTTTTCTGATGAAATATAAAAGCGGTGATCCCGCCAAAGACCACGGTTGGGAAATCGAAGATACTGCTTGGCTTTCAGCAAAAGAGGCAATTAGGAAGCTAGATTATCCTGGTGAGAAAAAGATGGTCGAAAAAGCAGTGAAAACCATCGCGTCCGAGATCAAGGCCGGGTCTTGAATTTAAGCCTTTATAAAATTGTTGCAAAAAACCCACGATAGACCGCTATAGCGTTCTGCGACCATTTCATGGACTACGTGACAAAAATGCAACATTTTGGTAGGAGTCTGAGTTTGGTTGAAAAAATAATCAATTCAAGATAAAATTGCTAATGCTTGGAGGGGTCGCATAGTGGACTAGTGCACACGCTTGGAAAGCGTGCATGGCCGCAAGGTCATCGAGGGTTCGAATCCCTCCCCCTCCGCCACACTTCGCTAAAGCTTCGTGTGGCTTTTAGCCACACAGCGAAGTGTGTAACCCGAAGCTTTACTACCCTTCGCCGAAGGCTACGGGTAGTCAGCCGTAACTTTAGTAAAGGGTGATGCGAAGGGGTACAACGCATGTACTATGTTTACTTATTAAAGTTAAAAGGTAACTCCATCTACACAGGTTCCACCCCTATCTTAAAAGATCGACTGAAAAGACATCAAAACGGTTTAGTTGAATCTACCAAAAATCTAAGGCCAATAAAACTAGTTTGGTACTGTGAATTTAACGGTAGACTGGAAGCGTTAAGATTTGAGCGTTATCTAAAAACAGGGTCTGGGCAAGCTTTTAGAAACAAAAGGCTGATTTAGTACCCCAACCTTGCCTTCTTTTCGTTAATCTAATAGTATAGGGTGGTAAATGGATAACCAAATTGACGAAGTAAAAAATAAAACCGATATTGTCGGTTTAATCGGTGAATATACACCGCTAAAAAAAGCCGGCAGAAACTATAAAGCCCTTTGCCCTTTCCATAGCGAAAAAACACCCTCTTTTATGGTTAGCCCAGACCGGCAAATTTTTAAGTGTTTTGGTTGCGGTGAAGGTGGCGACGCCTTTGCTTTTTATAAAAGGATTGAGGGCGTCGAATTTGGTGAAGCATTAAAAACCCTATCAATAAGGGCTGGGATACTACTTAAAGAGTATAAGCCTACCAAGCAAGAACAACAAAAAGAATTAATTTTTAAACTGCACGATCTTGCCTCCCAGTTATACCACTACTTACTCACTAAGCACCCTTCTGGTAAAAAAGCAATGGAGTACCTTAAATCCAGAGGTATAAAATCAAAAGCAATTAGCGATTTTCGATTGGGTTATGCACCAGATAGGAGAGACACGCTTTTAAAATATTTAAAAAAGAAGGAATACTCTATTCAAGACGCGGTAAATGCCGGCTTGCTGCTGGTTTCAGGTAGTACCCCGATTGACAGGTTTCGAGGTCGGATTATGTTCCCGATATTTGATAGCCAGGATAGAGTAATCGCCTTTTCAGGGAGAGGTTTAGGCAATATAGAACCTAAATACATGAATAGTCCAGACACACCCATATTTTCGAAAAGCAGGGCGTTATATGGTATCAACTTAGCAAAAAGCGAAATCAAGAAAGAAAAAAACGCCATTTTAGTCGAAGGAAATCTGGATGTGATCTCGTCATCTCAAGTTGGAGTTGGTAACGTGGTCGCTCCTTTAGGCACCGCCTTGACCTTACCTCAAATAGAAATGATAAAAAGATGGACAGAGACTATACTTTTTGCTTTTGACCGAGATTTGGCTGGTGACATAGCCGCTAAAAGGGCCATAGAATTATCAGTTAATGAAGGTATGAACGTGCGAGCGATCCAGTTGTCGGAAGGTAAAGACCCCGATGAAAGTATCCGTAAGAACCCTCTAACCTGGAAAAAAGGGGTTAAAGAAGCTACCCCAATACACGATTATTTTATCGAGTCCGCAATAAGAAAATACGGTTCTTCCGGGTCCGAAGAGAAAAAGAGGGTGGCCAGTGAAGTATTGCCCGAAATAGCTAAGATAAATGATGTAATTATTAAGGCCCATTATACCCAAATTTTAGGTAGCAAACTGGCAATTGACGAAGATATAATCAGGCAGGCCTTAAAAAAGTACTCAAGTGGTGAGAAAGCGGCGGACTATATTAAAGAAGTACTTGATAAACCACTTAGCATCAAAGGATCAGTTTTAATCGAAAAATACCTTTTAGCCCTAGTTATTCAAAGCGGTGTAACGGTGGAGGATACCAAAGAAAACTTTTTTAACACCCTGAGATACCAAGAAATCTACACATTGTTGGCTGATTTTATAAAAAAAGAAAAGAGACTAAAAATAAAAAGTTTTATCAAGAATCTTCCTCAGGCACTACTACCGATATTTGATGAACTGCTTCTTTTCGAAATTGATGAGAATATATTAGCTGATGAGGAAAAAGCGATTAAGGAAATTAAATATTGCGCCAACAGATTAAAAGAATTAAACTTACGGACTAAATTGAAAGAACTTTCTTTAGCGATAAAGCAGGCCGAGAGCATAAACAATTTTTCCAAAGTTGAATTATTGACTAAACAATTTCAAAATATTTCCAAAACACTAGTTAGTTTTGAGGAAGGGTAAAATGGCTGTAAAAAATAGAGAAGATGTACTAAAAGAGTTATTAAAAAGAGGAAAAGAGGTAGGATTTGTCACTCAGGATGATATTCTTGAGTTATTTCCTCAAGCTGAAGAACAGGTAGAGGAGCTAGATAGTTTATACACAAAATTAGCTGATGAGAGTGTAGATGTATTGGAGGTTGGTGAAGAAGAGGAAATTAAAGGAGGAGATATTGAAAAAGAAATAGAGGTTCTTACCGCACTGGCAGGCGGACAAATCACCGATCCGGTAAGAATGTATTTAAAAGAAATCGGAAAGATCTCACTATTAACTGCTGAAGATGAAGTTAGTTTAGCGAAGAGAGTTGAGAAAAACGATTTAAAAGCAAAAGAAAGATTAATAAATTCAAACTTGAGATTAGTAGTATCAATTGCGAAAAAATACGTTGGGCGAGGGCTTTCATTACTTGACTTGATTGAAGAAGGAAACATCGGCCTTATGAGAGCTGTAGAAAAATTTGACTGGCGAAAAGGATACAAATTTTCAACTTACGCAACTTGGTGGATTCGTCAGGCAATCACTCGGGCGATTGCTGATCAGGCTCGGACAATTCGGATCCCAGTACATATGGTTGAAACGATCAACCGTTTTATCCGTACATCCCGTAAACTAATGCAAGAGCTTGGCCGCGAGCCTACTCCGGAAGAAGTGGCAAAAGAAATGGATATTGACCCAGAAAAAGTAAGAGAAATAATCAAGGTGTCGCAAGAGCCGACAAGTCTCGAAGCCCCAGTTGGGGAAGAAAAAGATTCAACTTTGGGAGATTTTATTCCGGATGAAGAAATTAGGCCAGAGGACCAAGCTAGTGTAGAGCTGCTTAAATCACATCTTTCAGAGGTTCTTGATACACTCAACGATCGAGAAAAAAAGGTTTTACGCTTAAGGTTTGGTTTGGAAGACGGGCGTCAAAGAACGCTGGAAGAAGTTGGCAGAGAATTCGGGGTAACTCGCGAGCGTATTCGCCAAATTGAGGCAAAGGCCCTGCGGAAGTTGCGCCATCCTACACGAAGTAAAAAACTGAAAGACTATCTGGAGTGATTAATATTAACGCTATGGTTGCCAACCAACAATTTTATTCGGCTTCAAATCCGCGCGCAATAAACCTTATTAAGGCACTGTTACGAATTCGCGCTTGTGCTAGTGAAGCCTCAAAAATTGGCTTGGCTTCCTGCGCCGAACTACCTTGCGTATATTAATGAACAATAAACTTCGGCAAAGTCTAATTGGATTTATCTGGCCTGGACCAATTGCTGGGCCTGTACCTATAAACTTATTTCGGGTTGTCTCGCCGGTATTAGTTTTTTACACCTCACCAATTTTCGCCTCGCTAGTAATGGGTATAATTAGTAGCGTCCTATCAATAGTTTATTTTTCTCTACTAGAGCTTACTGGAGGTAAAGAATATGTTGAATCGCTACTTAAAAAAATGCCTGATAAGACGCATAAGGGAATCGAATCCAAAGGCCCTGTAGCGTTATTTGTGACCAGCATATTTTTGGGTGTGTTTCCTTATGCGATTTTTTTGAGACTTCTTAAATACCCAAGATTTACCTCTAAAATTCTACTATTGTTTGCTTCATTTTTAAATTCGCTTTTGTGGACAGGCGTATTTTGGGGAACCTTAGTCGAAATTTTCAAAAACCTACCCTTCTTTGCTTTTTAAGCCTGTTTGCAGTACAATTACTTGCCATGGTAGAAAAATTTAACTCGCCTTCCTACGGAGTATTGGAGTATGAAGGTGTTATCGAAAAAGTTGCAGAATATATTAAGCAAGACACCCATTATCGCTATAAAATTATTGTCGGTACAGATAGCGAGAACAGAAATGGCGGTACAGACTTTGTGACAGCGATAATTGTGCATAGGATCGGTAAGGGGGGATTATATTTTTGGTACCGGAAAAATCTAAAAAATATAGTTACCATACCAGACAGAATCGCCAAAGAAACTCAATTTTCTATCGAACTTGCTTGGAAAGTGCGCGATACATTCCGCCACAACGGCCTTTCTGGTTATGAGCCTGAAGTTCATCTTGACGTTGGTGAAGTGGGAGCGACTCGTGATATGGTTCGGTGGGTGACTGGTATGGTTTTGGGTAGCGGTTTTTCATTTAAAATTAAACCAGATTCTTTTGGCGCCACTAAAGTAGCTGATCGCCACACGTAAAAGGAAGAGACCACGGCACGGTGGTCTCTAAAAATCCCATCCTTCCTCGACCCCTCTAAACCCTTATTTGGTACCGCGGTCCGGAAGTGTGACCTCGTTTGCTTTTTGGTGCTACTGGACAGCGCTCGGCAGTATACCCTTCGCCCAGTACGGCCTTCGGTTTTCCCACAACCTGATTCCTCAGAGCATCACTGATAGACTGAACCTTGGAGATGATTTCCTCTTCGGTCAGACCATCCTTGGAAGAAATACGCCGAAAATGCGAATCCGCCTCACCCTCTTCCTCGAAAGGGCTCACTGGTATGCAGGTAAGCTCAAAGATAGCCTGCCGCCAATGCTCAAGAACACCTTTCTTGGTCGCCGCCCGGTCAATAGCTACTACGCAGGTAGCATCGCTAAGCGAAGGTGGTGGTAATTCATCGACCTCCCCCTCCACTGCTTCCAACTGCTTACCCAGGGTGGTTAGAATCGTTACACAGGCGGAGGCAGCGCTACCCACTCCGTTGTAAACCCTCCGATTGCCTCCGCAACTACCTTCTACTCTGTACTCCTGCCAAATGCCGCAGAAGCGCGGATCGGTCGCCAGTTCTTCTGGCTGAATACCAGCGAGCCAACCAGCAATCTCAACTAGCTGATAATGAGGGCAGACTGGTTTTGGTTTCTTTCCTCCCGAGACGTAAGATGCGAGTAGTTGATCATCGACTGAGAGGGTTGATTGTTCAATCCCCTCAGGCCAATTAGGCTGGAAGTTTCTGCCGACCCATTCAGCCCGCTCACCACTGAAGAAGCTATTTAGGCTAGTTGTGATTGGATATGGGTGCAAACGACTTTCCCCACGTGCCGTCATGATCTCCTCCTAAGCAAGAATAGCTACCCCTACCTATAGTAAGAGCTTTTAAGAAAAAACTCAACTTAAATATGTTGAATGGGACGGGGTTTGATGACTACCGTGGAAAGGTTGGTAGAAAGATTCAAGACTTTGTCGACAAATTCCAAGACAAAGAGTTGTAATAAACTGCGCTCGCTTCATGCAAGTCTTTGGCCAGGTTTAGGAAGAGTTCTAGAGTGCCGACGGTACAGCTTTTCTGCCTCCACCGCAAAGAAAACTACTGATGAAAGCGCGAGAGTGAGAACAAGCTCACCTGCAGTTAAAGGTGCGGTTTTAAAGATTGTATTTAAGACCGGTACATAAATTATTGAGAACTGCAAGATTAAGGTTAGGACAAAAGCTCCTAGTAGAGCGGTATTTGAAAATAACCCTTGACTAAAAAGGGACTGCCTTTCTGATCGTATCGCCAAAACATGCCCCATTTGAGAAAGGCAAAGGACAGTAAAAACCATTGTTTGCCAATGGAAGTGTCCAGTTTTAATTGACAAGACTTGGGTGAAAATGGAAACAAAACCCATCAGAAGTCCTACCCAAATTATATGAGGACCAAGACCGTGGGCAAAAATGCTTTCCTTAGGATGGCGTGGCGGCCTTTCCATTATCCCTTTTTCTTCTGGCTCTGCGGCCAAGGCAAGGCCAGGCAACCCATCAGTGACCAAGTTGATCCAGAGAATATGGATTGGTAGAAGTGGAACTGGCAATCCAAGAAATGGTGCCAGAAATATAGTCCAAATCTCCCCGGAGTTACTAGTCATGGTGTATTTGATAAACTTACGGATATTATCAAATATTCTTCTGCCCTCCCTGACCGCCTTGACAATGGTGGCGAAGTTGTCATCCAAAATGATCATATGCGCTGCTTCTTTGGCCACATCTGTACCTGTAACGCCCATCGCCACGCCGATATCGGCTCGTTTTAGTGCTGGAGCATCATTCACCCCATCGCCAGTCATAGCAACAAATTGCCCTTTACTCTGGAGGGCTTTCACGATCTTTAATTTTTGTTCGGGTGCTACTCGAGCATAAACTCGAATATAGTCGACTTTTTCTTCAAATTCTTCCGAGGAAAGCTTTTCAAGCTCTTCTCCAGTGGCAATCGTATTAGAATCGTCATCAATAATCCCAAGCTCTCGAGCGATTGCCCTTGCTGTTAAAGGATGGTCGCCGGTTATCATCACCGGTATTATCCCGGCAGTTTTACATAAGGCCACGGCTTCTTTGGCCTCTTCTCTAGGGGGATCCATCATTCCTACTAAGCCCAGAATCGTTAGATTTTTTTCAATATTTTCCGGAGAGACCTCTTTAGGTAAATTATCCCAAGTTCTCATTGCAATAGAAAGAACCCGCAAACCACGATCCGCCATTTGTTCGCTTATTTTTTCAAAAACCTTTTTATCGATATGTTCAACCCCTTGGCTCGTTAAAACACTGTTTGATTTCTCCAGCAAAACTTCAAAGGCGCCTTTGGTAAAGGAAACAAAAGCGCTTTCCGGCCAAGCTCCCTTGTGAAAGGTAGTCATACATTTTCTCTCCGAATCGAAAGGGATTTCCTTTACTCGGGGGAATTTATTTTCTAGACTTTTTTTATCAAAGCCAGCTTCCTGGGCTATGTCATAAAGAGCGACTTCGGTCGGATCGCCAATAGCCCCGCCTTCTGTGCCTATTTGGGCATCATTACTTAAAGCAAGGGCGTTAAAGAAAGTTTGCAGTGGTAGGTTGGAAGTGGGAGCCAGTGATTCTAAATTTTGAACTAACTTTCCATCAGCGTAAATTTCGCTGACCGCCATTTTATTAAGAGTCAGCGTCCCAGTTTTATCCGAGCAAATGTAAGTGACCGAGCCAAGGGTTTCCACTGCAGGCAGTTTTCTTATTAGGGCATTTTGTTTGACCAGTTTTCTTGCCCCAAGAGCAAGGGAGATAGTCGCTACCGCTGGAAGAGCCTCGGGGATTGCTGCCACTGCTAAAGAAACAGCGGTCATAAACATAAGCAGTGGATCCTCTCTCCTAATGAGACCAACGACAAAGATAATGGCACAGATAGCAATGACGGCGATGGCTAATCGCTGCCCAAAAGCAGCAAGCCTTTTCTGCAAGGGAGTTTTTACCTCTTCTTCCCGACCGAGCATTAGAGCAATTCGGCCAAGTTCGGTGTCTAAACCAGTAGCAACCACCACGCCAATGCCTCGGCCGTAAGAAACGATGGTGCCTTTGAAAACAATATTTTTACGTTCAGCGAGAGGAACCGATTCATTTGGTAACACCTCAATAGTTTTGTCCACAGGTACTGATTCACCAGTTAGAGCAGCTTCCTCAACCCTCAAGTTGGCTACTTCGATTAGTCGTAGATCAGCCGGGACAATCTGACCGGCTTCTAACCTGACAATATCACCAGGGACAAGTTCTGAAGCAGAAATAATCGACGTTGCCCCATTTCTAACAACTGCGGCGGTGGGTGAAGCCATTTTTTTCAAAGCAGCAATCGCTCGTTCAGCTCGGTACTCTTGGATAAAGCCTAAAGCAGCGTTGAGAACAACAATAATAATAATCGCAATGGTGTCTGATAGTTCGCCAATTATTCCCGAGACAATTCCCGCCGCAATAAGGACTAAAATCATAAAATCCTTGAATTGGTCGAGGAACATTACATATAAGGGCCGTTTTTTCTTTTCGGGAATAGAGTTAGGCCCACATTTTTCCAACCGAGCACGAGCCTCTTTTTTGGATAAGCCTGCTTCACCTACCTCGAAACGGCTAAAAAGTTCACCTGTTTTTAAGGAGTAAAAATTTTGGCTTTCTTTCAAGACAGTATCCTCTGGTAATAGTGAGTTCTCCATCCATTATATAGGAAAGAGTAATTTGTTGAAATCTGTTGAGAGTAAGGCGGGCAAAAGCCTAAGCTAATGCCCGTCGGGGTACTTCTCGATGGATGTCTACTAATCCTCGCAAGTCTCCACCGAGGAAAAGACCTTGTTGAGCCAAATTGGTTCTAATACTTCCGGTTCTGCGCCAATGTTCGATAAGGCAGCGGTGCAACTCGAAGGTGTTTTTGGGTAGCTTTGTTCCAAACCAACCAAATTCCGCCGCTTCATCATTTGCTTTCAGGCTACCGGCGACTATGCGGCAGATGTATACAGCCTGGACACTTGGTGTATCATGCAGGACTGCCTCGGCAAAAAAAAGGCCGAGAGGTGCCAATGCTTCAACTCGAAGACCGGTTTCCTCTCTCACCTCTCGCTTTAAACAAGCCGTGTGGAACTGTCTGCTACCAGCATGAAAGTCATCTTCTTCGGCGCAACCACCGGGTAGGTCCCAGATATCTAGATCTCTCCGCAGTTTGAGAAGTACTTGGCCAAATTCGTCGGGAATCAGAGCAAAAGCAGCAAAAAGGATCCCCATGATAACCCTCCCTTTGGTTTGATAGGTTGGATTTTACCAGAAACAAGTGAGCAAGTAAATTATGGGATATAAGTAGGAAACGTTATTTAGCGGTTATTACTTTTCCGAGGATTTGGCCTCGTTTGATGAATTGGAAATTGTAGCTATCGAAGGGGTTATCGCCGGTCAACAAATAACTATTACCTTGCAACCTTCGGACTCTTTTTAGAAAAAGCACGTTTTCGTGCTTGATCACAACGACATCGTTAAGTTTTGGAGAAGAAAAAAGATAAGACCAGCGATTCAACCACAGCGTATCACCCCCCTTGAAAGAAGGCTCCATGCTATGACCAACAACTTTACACCGATTGAGAGGTAAGAACATACATTTAGAAATTTAAAATTTCAAATTGAAAATTATTTATACGAGACAATCTCACCTTCAGTTGGATAAACTGTTTTTATTCTAATTGGTTCAATCCCCTTGGTTTTATAAAATATTTCGGCAAACTCTTGCACCTTGGCCAAAAGTTGTTGGCTTGCTTCTAGATTTATTTCCTGCCGGGCTTTTGAGGCAAGTTTCATGATGTCAAAAACCAGCTCATGCAGCTGAGGGTGTTCTTTGATATGTTCGGGCTTAAAATAATCTCCCCAAATCACCCGTACCTCGTGTTTTACAATTTCTGCGTGTTCTTCTTTAACCTTCGTCAGCCTGGTTATTTGAGAGATTATTTTTTTCCGTTCATCGAGAAGGGGATTTGCGGAAGAGGCCTTTAGCCCATTTATCATGTTAGTCATTCGGATTACGGTATGAGCGGCCATTTGAGCCGCGTGCGGATCGTAAATACCACAGGGGATATCGCAATGAGCGTAAATCTCTTTGGGAGGGAAGATTTTATCCAAAATTCTCAAAAAGATTTTTATCATAGAAGTCTCCTTCAAGTCCTGTCAATTTAACAAAAGATGCCTTTCATGTAAACAGCTAAGAAAGAACCCCGATTAAATCGGGGTTCTTTCCTCTCACTGCATACTGCTGCCAAAATTAATCAATTTCGACAAGCACACTTTCCAACTCAGCTGTTTCTGGGAAGGGATATGGGATAGCACGGATCAGTCGCCAATAGGTACCTTTCCAGTAACCTTTGAAGGTCACTTCTCCACAACCGCGGGCATTAACGTTCGCTTTGCCGTGAAAAGCAAGATCAAGGTCGGTTCCGGAAGCACGGGCTTCACCTCGGCCAATGTAAACTACCCAGTGTCCGATATGGAACTTGTGATGGAAACCTGTAACCGTCACCTTACTTAAATCACTATCCTCAATAGCTAAGGCCCCCTTACCAGCCACGTAGATATAGCCCGCGACATCGCGAAAGTGGATAAAACCTTTTCCTTCAGCCTTTAAGCCTCCACAACCCTGTAGATGAAGAGGGTGGCCAGGTGTGACTTCAAAAGGAATTGGCTTTGGGTAGGGTATTGGCAGAATAATATTGTCTATATCGCTTGCAGTTTGGGCAAAAGCCGCGGCAGGGAAGGTAGCTAATAAAGCTACTGCACCAGCGGCAGAAATAATCTTTTTTACCATTAATTTATCACCCCCTTTACAAACAATAAGACGGGGGTTTTGGAAAAATGTTACGGATTTACTTGTTGGGTTGAAGTTACAGGTTCTTTGGGCTGGTTAGTTACGCCTTGAGTGGTGTCTTTTATAGTTTCACCCTCTGGTATTGGATTTAAATCTTCCTTGATTTGTTGTTGGAGATTCCTCAAGGTGTCGCTAATTGCCTCAACTTGGAGTTGTTTGGGTTTTGGTAGTGCATCTGCTACTTCGGCGAGATTGCTTTGGTTTTCCTCCAGGACAGGTACGATGGATTCGAGAGTCCTTTGGACGCTTGTGGTGTCCTGGCCGCTTAGTTTCAGGCTTTGGTACTCTTTTCTAATGGTTGAAACCCTTGCTTTTATTTGATTAACCGAAGATTGGACTTCTTTTATCGCAAAGTCAGACGAATTCTCGTTTTGCTGCAAAACAACTTTCTTTAGCTCGTTAATTCGTTTGTCGGCCAATCTTTGCTGTTCGTCGAACTTACCCTCCTTGCCAGCCAAGGTTAATCGGAAGTTCTCATAACCCCGTTTAATTGGATATAGAAAATCGCCGGGTAAGCTGTTTTGAGCATAAATTATCGTGCCGCTGACTAAAAATACCGAGATGAAAGTTCCTGCGCCAGCAAGTTTCATGACCAACGCAAAACTTGACGCGGGCTTTTTCCTTGCAGCGGCGACGGTTAAAAGAATAGAACGCAAGCCAGTGCGCCAATGCAAATTTGGTGTTATATGCGCAAACGTCCTTAATCGGTTTTCAATTTTTTCAAAATTTTCATTTTCCATAATCTAGTTCCTCTTTCAATTTTTTTAACGCTCTATGTTTTAAGACCCGAAGATATTCTTCTGTTCTATCAGTAATTTCTGCAATTTCTGAAAAACTATATTGTTCAATGGAGTGGAGTATAATTACTTCCTGCTCAGCTTCGCTTAAGTCTTGAAGCACCTTAAATACTTGCTCAAATTCCTCCTTGATTTCTAGACTCTGGGTATTATCGGCTGCTGGCGGTTCTTTAACCAGGTCCAAGCTGATATCTGCTCTTTTTGTCCGGTAGTAATCGATGACGGTGTTTCTTGAAATAGCGAAAACCCAAGCGTTAAAACTACCTTCATTTCTGTATTTACTTAGGTTTTCTAAAGCTTTCATAAATATGTTTTGAGTCAGGTCTTCAGCCACTTCTTTCCGGCCAACTTTGAAATAAACAAACCGGTAAACCCTTTCGATATATTGGTCGTATATTTGGCCAAACGCCTCGGCGTCACCATTTTGGGCAGAAGCTACCAATTTGTCCAGCGAGACAGATGTCTGCTTACCGCGGCTAAAAAACATAAATCTAATTTTACCTGACCCGGGCAAATTATTTTCTTACTAAACCAGGAATAGGCTAATTACCGCGCCAGCCGCGGTATAGAATATATAACGAAAGGGAGTGGAAGTTGTTACAAAAACCGTTATTTAACTTGAAAGCTGAGGTTCTTAGTGGTAAAATTTCCTCTTGCATTCCCCGGTAGCTCAATGGTACCTGCCTGCCGGTAGGCAGGGAGCAGCGAGCTGTTAATAAGATGTACATAGTGTATGCACTAAGAAGCGACAAGGATGGAAGAATTTACGTAGGTTTCACTGAGAATATTGGGAGGAGATTAAAAGAGCATAATTCAAGAAATGTATTTTCCACAAAGGGTTTCTGTCCTTGGAGAGTTTTGCATACCGAGACAGTTAATAATAGAAAAGATGCTAGACTAAGAGAAAAATATTTGAAAAGCGGTGTCGGTAAAGAGTTTTTGAAGTCAATCGTTCCGGTGTAGCTCAATGGTAGAGCGGCTCCCTGTTAAGGAGATGGTTGCAGGTTCGAGTCCTGCCACCGGAGCCATTCCCGACTTAATATAACTTCTCTACAAAAGCTTGTTTGGGCCATCGCTTTATGATTTAATTTATCCTAATGGAGTTGGAAGAGGTTAGAAGTAAAATTAGGCGTGGCGAGTATGATCTCTCGGAGCATGCCCATGCTGAAAGGCAAGCAGAGCATATCACAATCAAGGAGCTTGAGGAAACAGTTCTCTCAGGTAAAATTATCGAGAGTTATCCGAAAGACCCGCGTGGCGAAGGTGTTTTATTAGGTGCAAAACTAAAGACTAGAAGTTTGCATGTTGTTTGTGGTAAAAGAGATGATAGAATATTGATAGTGACAGTTTATGAACCAAAACCGCCAAAGTGGATTGATTATAAAACACGAAGTCGGGAGGTAAAAAGTCGCAGATGAGAGAATGCTATTTCTGTAAAGGAACAACCCAAATAAAAAATATTGACGTGGACTTCCGTTGGGAAGGTGAGCTTCACGTAATAAAAGACGTACCAGTGGAAATCTGCAATCAGTGCGGGGAGAGGTATTATTCTGCAGAAGTTTCTAAAAAAATTGACAAACTTGTCCAAAGTAACGAAAAACCAGAGCAAGTTCTAAAAGTCCCCGTTTTAAATTACAGTGAGTAACCCATTTTATCTTTCAGATTCCCCCAAACCTGAAGCCTTGCAACAAAAAAGAGCAAAGGCTTGCTGGCTCTTTACTCTTTGCGAAAAAACTTTAACTTTTCTTACTTTTAGGATAAACGTTTTGAGGCTAATTGTCAACTGAAAATGAGTTATGAGAGTTGCTATTTTTCAAAGTCAAAAAGAGAATAATATCTCCAAGGCGGGCCTTTGATATCCCAGGCTAACATTATGTAAGCAATCAGAAAAAAACCCTAGTTACACCGGCAAAGTTCTTTCCGCCCTACGAAACCAATTCGGCCACCACGAAGTGAAAGAGAGAAAAAGTTAGTACTCATGAAAATCATAGATATATCTCTCCCCGTCAGTAACGAAACCCTTGTTCACCCCTCCGAAGATTTTCTAAAGATAGAACCAAACCGGAGGTTTAAAAAAGATGGCGTGCGAACTTCGAAGATAGCAATTGGCTCCCATACCGGTACTCACATAGACGCGCCTCGTCACTTTTTGGAAAAAGGGGTGGGTATCGACAAAATAGATCTAGAAAAATGCATGGGGCCAGCTCAAGTTGTCGAAATCCCTAAAAACGTCGGTATAATCGAGAAGGAACAACTCAAAGGAAAAATAAATACTCCCCGCGTCCTTTTTAAAACGAAAAATTCCGCTTCACTAAACAAACCTTACACAAAAGATTTCGCTTCGCTAGGAGTATCTGGAGCAGAATATTTAATTGAAAAGAAAGTGGTACTTGTAGGGATCGATTACGTTGGTATCGAAGCTTCAGGATCCCCTGGACACCCAGTTCATACGAAGCTACTCGGAAATAAAGTTGTAATAGTAGAAGGTTTAAATCTTTCTAAAGTCTCCGAAGGAAAATACGAGCTGCGTATCTTACCCATCAGTTTCACCAACCTCGAAGCAGCTCCGGCTAGGGCGGTGTTGATTCAAAAGTGATTCTAATAATTTTCAATAGGTGCTAGATGCTTGAATTCACTACTGGATAGAATTTTTTTCTTGGATGCCTCAGCCAAATTGATTAACCAATAACTATAGCCTGCCTCACCGCTAGTACAACCAACAAGATTATCATTATCGCTAAAAGCGCCTACAATTTGAAGATAGGGTTGTTCCTCAGAGAATGGGAAAAGCGCAAATTTCATTTTGTCCTCATCTAGCTGTCGAAGGGTAATTTTTAGCTTATCGCCTTTTTTTGAAAGAAGGACCACTGTGTCTCCATCCGAACCCCAACCAAAACCGAGTAAATCGCTCGGATTTGAACTAATAACCTCTTCTTTTTTACTAGGGATTTCTACAACTTTTATATCGCTTGCGCTAATATAAAACTTTCTTGAATCTGGACTACCATAAACACTAGGAAGACCAAACATATTCTCTTTATTTATTAAAATACTTTCATCTGTTGTAGATTTATCTACTAGGTTAACGGAGGTTAACTCCTGAAGACCGCCATCATCCGTACTATTTGCATAAAAAATCTTATCGCCTCCCCATCCTAGAAAACCAGGTATACCAAAACCAAGAGGTAAATCGATAGTTCTGCCATCTTTTTTATCTAAATTTATAACATACAGAGTTGACTTCTTAATTGCTCTAGGATCATCATCCGTTGGTCTATTAAGAGCTAAATAAGCTGCTGCTTTACTGTCAGCTCGCCAAAGTAAATCATCGATAGTTGCATATTCTTTTTCTGAAACAACCTCACTTATTTCCCCTAGCTTTTCCTCTTGTTTATTCTTTAAATCAAAAACCCATACACTATGTTGTTTATCGAGGTACCGTACAAACAGTATTTTTTCCTTATCAGGAGAAACATTAAATTTTCCTACTTTACCATCACTAGTCAATGAGGTTTCTTTTGAATCGCTAAGATTATGAATAACAAGATTACCCAAGGAGACGTGCAAAGGTTTACTTACTTCACCATTTGCCTTTATATACAGCACTCCTTTTTTACCTGCAGGTTGCTTCTGAGCCGATGGAGACGCTTGTTTCTGTGGAGTAGCTGACGGCTCTTCTGTGAGTCTTGGAATTAAAAGATAAAGGCCCACTCCAACCAAACCAAATATAAACAAGGCTATAAACAGCAATAGGAGGATCTTTTTCCAATTTCTTTTTGGCTTCTCCGATATATTTGTAGAGGACCCTATTGGCGAAGACGTATTTGGTGTAACTTCGGGCATTAGTTAAATTATAACAAAAAACCTCGGTGCCGCCCCTGCAAGGGCTGTTTTGATCAAAAATTAGTTACTTGAAAACAATCTACTACTTTTTCAGATTCACTTTCTTGGATTTTTTCAATTACTTTTTGTCCTCTCGAGGCTAAATCGACACTAGATATCTCTAACGAGTTTTCCTTTATAATTCCCATATATACATTTGCTTGATCTGAAGTCATACATTTAATATCGAACTCGCTGCTTCCTTCTAAATTAATTCCGGAGATTTTTGATACTCCCTTTGTATTCAGATCCAGAACGTGCAAACTAAAGGTGTAAGGTTGACCGTTAGGATCAGTTTCGGTATCTTCAGCTTCAACAAAGAAAACTTTACTTCCACTTACATCAGCAGTGCTTATGTAATTTTCCGTAGAGTAAAACTCTTCATCAACTTTATAGGAATCTTTGCCAGTTCCTTCGCCAATTACTGAACCATGTTGAGTATAACTATGAGAAATAGACTTGATAAATATCTGATCTTTTGGAGGAAAACTAACTTGTAATATTGTGCTGTACCAACCGGTGCTATATTTCTCCAGAAGTTTTTTGTTTTTGATATCTATTAGACCTTTTGTGAAACCCTCGAACCCACTTATAAATAGCTCAGCGCTTTGCTTGTTTACAACTTTAAGATTTCGATAGGAAAGACATTCACCCTTTCCGATAGAGAAGTCGTCTGTTTTTAGTAGCTGACCAACCTTCTTGGACTGGAGATCCAGTGACCATATACCTTCCGAGGCAAAAATAATTGATTTATTGTCCGGCGTAACCGAAAGGGTAGAAATACTTGCGTCTTCTTGATTATCATTGAATTTAGTTCCTGAAAGACAAGGAATCCTTTCTGAAATTATTTTATCTAAATCTTTTTCATACAAGATTTCCCTATTCTTTGTTTTCAAATCTAGGCTAATTATTTCTGTTCCGTATATCTCATCTTTGGATTTTTCAACCGCTGTTATATATACAATTTTGTCATTTCCAAGCAGATCCCAATCTAGAATTTTTTTATCTTCAGCGAAAAATTTAGTCCCATCAGTGTTCCGGTCTTTAATCCAAATTTCCTTGCCTTTTACCCAAATAATTTTAGTTGTTTTTGGTTTTGGTTTCGTGGAAGGGGTTGCTGGTTTTTGGGTTTGTGAGGGAGGTTCTTGATTGAGCCCAGGAATTAAAAGATAAAGACCGATTCCAACCAAACTTATCAATAATAAACCAATCAAGATGAGTAATGAAATCTTCTTCCAATTTCTTTTTGGTTTTTCTAGAGTCGGGCTAATTGAAGGTATCTCGTTTTGTAATTCTTCAGGCATTAAATAAATTATTGCACACTAGGCTTCGCCTTGCAAACTACTGACTAAAATGCCGCAATCTGTTGGTATTGTTGTTTTAGCCTTTCCAGGACTGTATAATTTGTGAGCGTAGTTATAATCGTCTTACGATTACATCGTGCGCCGATTGTATCGGGTACGATATAATCCGCAAGGATTACATCCTGTGTATTGTTTCCTTGGCAGGATATAATCGCTAGATTACATCTCGCGATTGTTTCTCTAGCGAGATATAATAACCGAAGAACTCGGGAGCCACGATTTTTAGCCTCAAGTTAAGATTTCCAAGAAGGCTTTAATGAAGGAAATACCGAGAAAATAAATCAAAGGCGAGTAAAATTGACAAGAACCCGAATAATCAGTTCCAGATTGAGGGGTGCTTAGGAATATCTTTACCCGTATTTATCAATAATATATTGTAACTGGGCTTGCTGTGCTTTTTTTAAGTTCGGTAAAGCTATTTTTAATATTTCTTTTTGCATTTCTTTGTTACCCCAAAGGCTTAGAAACTGTTTAACGGCTTCTTCGTCCTTTGTGTAATAGGTGAGAGAAGCCGTTGCTGTCTGCATGGCATCCACAGCTTCAACGTTAGCTTGATTGTGAAAATGTTCTGCAACTGCGTTTAAGGCTTCCTCGATTGTATCTTTTGGGTAAGGAAGAAAACTCTCGGGTATCTTTGCTAAAAACAAAGCCAACAGCCTACCGTGCGTCAGTTCTAGGTATTTTCCAAAGTCCTGTCTAATAGCGTCAGCCACTTCAAGATTCATTTTCACCGCAATTTTACATAATGGATTACACAAAAGCAACGAGGCAAGATGTATTTGGTCTAAACGTAAGCACAAAAAGTTCTAACCCTTCGACTTCGCTCAGGACAAGCATCGTCCACGACTCAGAACCACCAGTTCTGAACCTAAAACTTTACCTTCTAACTAATTTCAAAAACTCCTCGTCGGTTAGCTTTGCTCGTTTAATTTGAGCTTTTAAAAGAAAGGGCTTTACTTCTTTGTAAAGAGGTATCGAAAGGGTGTGGAAGCCTGGTTTGGTTAGAATTGCGTGGTCTCCAGCAGTTCTCGCATGAGTATAACCGGCTTTAACGAACGCTTTCACCGCTTCTCGGCCAGAAATATTGGTAAGCTTGGGCATTGAGATTTATACAGTAATTTGTGGAACCTCGACAATCCTCTTGGTAATCAATTGTGGTTTTTCACCAAGCTTTGGCTTACCAACAACTTCCAGATAGACTTTAATTGCCTTTTCGACATTTTCCAAGGCTTCTTCTTTTGTTTCGCCTTGAGACATACAACCGGGCAAATTGACCACATCAGCCACAAAGCCACCAACCTCTGGATCTTCAAATAACTCAACTACAAACTCTACCTTAGACATAGTGGTTGGATTATATCATGGAAAATAGTTTTTCAAAATATATCACGTACAGGTGACGGACTTTACCCTTTTAGGTTCAAAAGAAAAAGAGGTGTATATGGGGGTGGTCAAAAATCAAAAAGTTCTGATAGTTTGATCTTTAATGCTTGGGCTATCTTTGCAATCTTATCTAAAGTTGGATTTCTTTCGCCACGCTCCACAAATCCCATGTAAGATCGGTCGACCCCAATAGCATCAGCTAGATCTTCTTGTGTCATTCCTCGTTCTTTCCTAAGTTCTTGAATTCGAGCACCGAACTTTTTGTGGGTCTCCGACTTAGCCATTGCATAATTAGGCTAGGCTAAATGGGACTCACAGACCAGCTTCTCCTTGTAGCGTATTGACCTACTGTGCTAGTATTTAATTGTCTATTAGCTTAAGGATAAAAAAGTGAACAAAGGTTTATTACTAGCGGGTGGAATTATTCTAATATTAGCAATAGCTGGTGGAGCGGTGTTATTTTTGCAAGAAGATAGTGGAGATAGTAAAAACCCAGTTACAAACCAAAACACTCAAACTGAAACTTCCACCCAACCCGCGAACCCCGAAGATGAGATTAAAAAAGTTGCTGAAGAATATTGGCAAGCCGTAAGATATAGCGATTATGCGGCTGCCTATGATCTTTTACAGCCGGCAGATAGACAATTAATAAGTAAAGAAGAATACGTAAAGAAACAAAACGCAGACCCCAGCCTTTCCACTATAAATGAGATTAAAATTGATAGCGTAAAAACTGAGGGTAATAAGGCTACGGTGAGAATAACTCTAATCACTAATACAGGTGATTATCCAGGAACTAACGAGTTTGTTCTTATAGACGGCAAGTGGTATAGGGTTATGAGTGAAGAAAATAAGGAGTCTCTGGGAATTAAGTGATTTATGGAACCAATTTTTAAGACTTCATATTTAGGATCAACTGTTAAAGTTTATCCAACTCATGTTGAATGGGGTTTCTTATTCAAGAAACAGTCGGTGCCCATTAATCAAATAGCCTCGGTGGAATTGGGTATACCTCTATATGCTCAAGTGGTAATTGAAACAACTGGAGGAAAGAAACTTAAAATTCCTGTAGGGATTGGTGAGAAAAATAAATTGAAAGATGCGATTTATAGCGCGCAATCAGGTGGTGGCCAACGAAAAGATACCCCATCGGAGATTAACGATTTGGAAAAACTTGCCGAACTCAAGGAGAAGGGAGTTATTACAGAAGAAGAGTTCCAACAGAAAAAGAAACAAATTTTAGGATTATAGTTATTAGAAAAGCAGGTATCCCTGCTAAAGTAAATACAAAAGACGACTGATTTTTTTCTTGCATTAACCTTTATATCCCTCATAGCTTGGGTCGTTGGGTTCATTAAACCTACTTTGTTTTCAAGAATATTGGGCAACAACCCTTCTAGGAAAAAGGTTGGGCTAATCCTAGGAGTAATAACCTTAGTGTTATTTATCTCCGTAGCTGTAACCTCTCCAGTTAAAGAAGAAACACCTAGTGTCAGCAAACCATCTGAAACAAAAACAAGTACCAAATCAGCCGAGAAAGCCACGGTGGTTAAATATACATTTGATGTCCCTTCTCTCATTGGAAAAAATATAGACGAAATTCGACAGATTCTAGGCGAACCAACAGACGCAAAAGATATGTTGGAACCAAACCAAGCCCAATTAGATTTGGGTGTGGGTGAGTGGGATAACACTTTTGAGAAAAACGGGAAATCGTTATTGGTTACTTTCAATGTAAAATCAAGAAAAGTGGTTGATTTCTTTATTGATACTGATGATAGTTCAGGAAAAACAAAAGATAAAGCTCACCTTCTAGAGTTAGGCAACTTAAAAGAAAATGATTCTAAATATAAAATAGAATTTGTAAAAGTGGTGAACGATCCTTCCTATTATACAGGTGTAAAAGCTATGCCTCTTTGATCAAGAACAGACATAAAAAGTTCTAACCATGAACCACGTTGGGTTCACGGCAATGCATCATCCACGACTCGGAGCCACACCCCATAGTATTGACTTCCTGACCCATTTTTTCTATAATGGTTAGCATCGTTCTCGCAAGAGAACAGGCACTTTTCAGAGTGGTTGGTACATCGGAGGTGCCAGCTACCACATAACAACAGGAAGGAGAAAGAGACGACAATGATTAGTAAGAAGCTAAGCAGGTTCACGGTGGTGTTCGGCACCATCATCGCCGTTATTGCCCTCTTCATGGTGGCGTGTGGCGGTGAGGAGGCACCGACAGCTCAAGAACGGGCTTCGGACATCGCGGCTTCACGGGAGGACACCTACCAGCCCGTCAACTTCATCGACTTCCAGAACTTCAACAACTGGGCGCAGATGTCGGACGACGCCACTACCATCTTGTGGTGCACGTTCCTACCGTTCGGGCACGAGAAGATCACCGTTCCGATCGTAGGGAAGCTGACGGACAGCGGGAAGACACCCTTCCCGACCAAGTTCGTGGTCGACCCGGCAGAGTTCGGCAAGGACCCAAAGCCAGCTGAGAAGGCAGACCCCTTCGCAATGTATGGGGTTTCGTCGGAGTTCCGTTACGGGTTTGACCCGGTCGGTAACTATATCGACTTTACGGATCTGCCGTCTTTCTGCACCACGGAACCAAGAGTGTTCCAGCAGACCCAGTCGACCATCGTGATCGACACCGACCCGTTCCTGAAGGATATTACCCAAAGGGCCCGGGCGGCTCTCAAGGCCGGCGACAATGAGCTAGCCGTCGAGATCCTGAGAGAGGCCGAGTCCTCAGGTCCGGGTGAAGGGGGTCAGTAATGTCCCACGAACCAACCGGTCCAGACAAGTGGAGGCAAGCCCAACGGGAGGCTTCCCAATACAACTTCCCGTGGGGGCCGACCTTCCGCATTATTGGGATCGTCGTCGTTCTGGTGCTGGTAATCGGCATCATCGCTGGGCCTGTAGGGTTGCTACTCGATTGGTACGGGGCCGGGCAGCGTATCGTGAGTCCCGAGAACGTCGAGCGACAGTTCAGACTAGCCTACGACTCCTACGAAGGTATGGAAGCTCTGGCTCAACAAGCCTGCAACTTCGAGGACCTCGTGGCTCAAGCTTCCAGCGATAACGAGCGGGTACAAAGGCAAGACCAGCTTGTAGCTGTGCAGAACCGCTACGAGCAGGTAAGAGCCCAATACGAAGCTCGGTACGAGGACGCCTTCCGAGCAGCCTTGGTTGGTCCGAGAGACCTTCCGAGGGACGCACCATCGCTTAACGAAATGCAAGCGCTGGTGTGCTCGGGCAACTGACAGCACCCGGTGGGTTTGGGCTGAAAAGCCACTCCGACAAACCCACCACTTCTTAGGTCGGGGCACAGAACCCAGTTCTCTGCTCCGACCTCAATCTTGAGAAAGCCAACTAAATTGGTTTGTTCGAGAGGAGAAACGATCCGAAAGGGTCGTTTTTCTTTTATTGAAGGTTTACCCGAAATGTAGGGTGATAGAATAACTGTAAATTACCACTTGATTTGTATATCAAAATTGATATAATAGAATGGAATTTGAGGCAATCTTTTATAAGGATAGTGCTGATAAAAGCCCGATTGATGAGTTTTTCGAGGAACTAGCGGAAAGTAACAAGGTCTTACTCGCCCGGACATTAATTGGAGATTGCTAGAGCAAGACTAGAAGATTTAAAGGAAAGGAAGCTAACATGAGAAAAGTAAAAGATGATCTCGATAGAACAATTGAAGAAGCTGTGAAGAGAGACCCTTCCCTAAAGGATAAACTTGCTCAGGCAGGACAGGCCTGGGATATTGCCTTTCAAATAATTGATTTGAGAGAAAAAGCTGGATTAACTCAGAAACAGTTAGCTGACCTTGTTGGAACCAAACAGGCCAACATTGCTCGGCTCGAGTCTGCTGACTACACCGGGTACACTCTTAAAACTCTTGATAAGGTTACCAGAGCCCTCAAAGCTAGACTTGAAATAAAGATCACTCCCGTCCCCCATCAAAAAGTGAGAGTACCCGAAATGTCAGGAGCTTAAGCAGTTGCTGCCAACAACCTCTCAGTTAGTTGCATTGTAAGGTTAGGATATTCTTAGCCCGAAGGACGCAGGACGCGAGGCCTAAGATCTTAGTTAGGCATAAGATGCCTAACGCAGGGATCGGGAATACTTGAGGAATTAAAAAGCTTGCAAATTCCGAAAGTATGAAGAGACCTATAATTTCTAACCAGTTAGCGGTTCGAAAATCGTCCCATCGGGCGAGCCACACTTTAAGTCTCAATTTCCTCGAAATTTCTGTTAAAATACTAATGCTGTTGCAATGCTCTCAAGGCTAGTAATTTTAAACCGGTGATTATGGAAAATATTATTGAGATCGAGGGTTTAAATAAAAAATTTCCTCCCGACACCCACGCATTGACCGAATTTAGCCTTCAAGTGAAAAAAGCAATTACCTTTGGTTTGCTTGGGCCAAATGGCTCGGGAAAAACCACTTTAATCCGGATTTTAGTTGGAATTTTAAAAGACGATTCAGGAAAAGTGGCGGTTATCGACGAATCGCTGTCCTGGAGCGAGAGAGCAAAAAGGATTGGCTATATGACTCAGGTTCACGCTTTGTATCAAGACTTGACGGTGGCGGAGAACCTGGATTTCTTTGCCGCAATTTACGGACTTTCTTCAAAAGAAAAAAGAAAGAGGGTTGGCGAGTTACTTTCTTTGGTCAAGCTTGAAGGAAAAGAAAAATCGCCAGTCAGTACTTTAAGTGGTGGGATGAAGCAAAGAGTTTCGCTCGTCGCCAGTTTGCTCCACAAGCCGCAGTTGGTATTTCTAGATGAGCCAACTGTTGGGATCGACCCGGCGTTGCGAATTGAGTTTTGGGATTATTTCCGAGAGCTAAACAAAGAAGGAACGAGCATAGTTTTATCCACCCATGTGATGGAGGAAGCAGCTCGCTGCGACGAGCTCGCACTGCTACGCGATGGAAGGCTTTTAGCGCAAGGAAGAGTAGAAGGGTTATTAGCAGAAACTAAAACAAAAACTTTAGAGGAAGCCTTTTTGGCTTTGGAGGCGGAGCGATGAGCTTAAGAAGAGTTTTAGCAATCGCAAAAAGAATTATTAGACAATTTAGCCATGACCGTCGGACTCTAGGTTTGATCGTCGTCGTTCCAATACTGCTTCTGTCGATTCTCGGTGCGCTATTCAAAACTACCCCGACCTTTGAAGTTGGATTTGTCAATCAGGATGCCGGTGTGCAGACGCCTCTTGGCAACCAAAAACTTTCGCAGAAGGTAGAAGGCCTTTTAGAAGATACTGACAATCTGAAATGGCGTAAAGAAAGTTTGGAAGAAGCGAAAGGGGATATTGAAAGTGACTCTCTTGATGCCTACGTTTTGTTAAGTGAAAATTTTAGTCAGAATGTTTCCAAAGGTAAAGCGCCTGTTATTTCAGTTGTTTTGGAGGGTTCGGATCCAAATACCTCACAGCAAATTTTGGCTGTGCTAAACCAAACCTTAACCGGCTTTTTCAGTGAGCAAAAACCAGCTGACATAAAAGTGGAGTATCGTTTTGGCGGGCCTAGCTTTGACAGTCTTGATTATTTTGCACCGGTATTTATCGCTTTTTTCGCCTTTTTCTTCGTCTTCCTTTTGACTAGCGTCTCATTCCTCCGAGAGCGGGCACAGGGGACAATTGAGAGGCTTTTTGCTTCACCGGTAAATAATGCCGAGATTGTCCTTGGTTATTTCCTAGGATTTTTGATTTTTGCCACGGTCCAATCGTTGATAGTCTTGCTTTTCACTATTTACGTGCTTGACGTGCATTTTATTGGTAATATTTGGTTTGTTCTTTTAATCGAGCTGATTTTGGTAGTGGGCTCGGTCAATATGGGAATTTTCCTGTCCGCTTTTGCCAAAAACGAGCTTCAGGTGGTTCAATTTATGCCGCTCATAATCGTTCCTCAAGGTCTTCTTTCTGGCTTAATCTGGCCAATAAAATCAATGCCGCCTCTTTTACAATGGATATCTTACGCTATGCCTCTTACCTATGCGAATGATGCTTTGAGGGGCTTGATGATCCGAGGGGTTAGTTTAGCGCAGGTAAGCTTTGATATTTACGTCTTGGCAGCCTTTGCCCTGCTGATGATCATTCTGGCCGGACTTTCTATCCGAAGAGGAGTTTAGTGCATGGAAAGTCGTGATGCCAGGTTCCACAGGAGTCAGGATTTTAGCGCCAATTTTAAATGTCTATCTGATTATAAAGAGAGCAAATAAGAAGTAGATAACCACACTGATGACATCTTGCAGCGCAGTCGCAAGCGGGCCGCTACCCAGAGCAGGATCTTTACCCAGCACCTTAAATACAATAGGTAACAGTGATGCGAGGATCGATGCAATAGTACTCGCGACAAAAAGCGACAAAGCCACCACAATCCCAATCTCAACCGACTTACTGATAAGCATTGCTCCCAAGCCCCCGATAATTCCCAACAGCGAGCCTAGAATAACTCCAACAAACAACTCGTTTAGCAAATATCTCCAATAGGCGAGTTTGAGTGTTGCTAAAGCACGGACCGCGATAGCCTCTGATTGAGTCCCAACAGAGTCTGCGATATAAGCCACAACCGGTAGAAAATACGCTAGGGCAATTGATTTTTGAAGCGATTCTTCAAACCAGCTTGAAATTAAACCAAGCCCAAGACCAACGAGTAAGCCAATGATGAGCCACGGGATTCGTGATTTGACAATAAGGCCCGTACGCTCTGAAGCTAGTTTGACGATGCTAGTACCTTTGCCTCGGATACCAGCGGTTAGTAGAGCGTCTTCGATATGCTCCTGGTGCATTACATCAATGATGGTGTTAGCAGCGATCGCGCCAAGCAGTTGGCCGTCATTATTGACAACTGGTATTGTGACGATATCGTTTTTAACGGCAAGGAAAACCGCCTTCTCCTGATCCTCGTCGGGCAGTAAAAATACTTTCGCCGGTTGCATTAATGTCTCGCTGCTTGCTCCAGAATCTGATTGCACGGTAGTGGCCATATCAATAAAGCCAAGCAGCTTTTTGTTTTCATCAACGACATAAACATTTCTGATAGCGTCCCAGCTTTTAGTTGATAAGTTTCGGAGAATCTGACTAAAGTTGTCACGGGGTCTGCAAGTAGGGATCTTGGTCGACATGATACTGCCGATAGATTCAGGCTTGTATGTTTGGCTTGGTACTTGCTGCATAAGTTTATTATATCTCGCCAGAGAAACAATCGGCGAGATGTAATCGAAGACGATTATATTAAAAATTATTAGCTATTGCAGCTATATTATCATTATATATAATTTACTCATGCAGATGAACCCGACCGGAGGTTTATTAAATGTAGTTTGGTCCGCGCTGCGCAGCGTTGGTCGATTACGCCCCAGACTGCCCGTTTTTGGACTGCGGAGGGAATTGAAGCTAGCTGACCTAGTTTTAATCGGGATCGGTGGGACTATTGAGGCAAGTATTTTTGTGCTGATTGCGCCAGGAGCGGTAATCGCGGGGAAGTTGTTACCGATAAGTTTTATTCTTGGCGGAATTTTGGCTTTTGCAGTCGCTTTAATATACGCCGAAGTGGCGACCAACATGCCCGCGGAAGGTGCGGACTTAAGATTTATTTTCAAGGCTTTTACTTCGGATCTTTGGGCATTTATTACATCGTGGTTAGTTATCTTGGGTGATTTGGCCTACTTCACCCTCAACCTGCTCGGATTGGCATTTTATGTGAGGGCAATTATACCGATAAATCATCTGGTATTTGCCGTGGTAGTTTTACTAGCAGTGACAGCGGCGAATTTACGTGGAGTTAAAAGGATTAGCTTGGTTGAAAGTGCGATTACAATTTTACTTTTATTCTTTTTCGCTGTTTTCATTGGTTGGGTTTTCTTCAATAACTTTAATAGTTTGCTTCCAGCTGAGCCTGTAGTGGATGGAATAAATTTATACTCACTAGGAACGATTTTGGCCGGTACAGCGCTTATTTACACTACATTTATTGGTTATGAAGATATAACCTCTATTGCAGGAGAGGTGAGGCAGCCTCACAAAGTTTTGCCAAAAGCTTTGATTTTCACGGTGGTTATCACCACACTTTTGTACGTAGCGATTTCATTTCTCGCTACACAAGTGGTTCCGATTGAGCAGTTAAAAACTTCAGAAAGCCCGCTGCTGCTTTTAGCCAAAATAAGTAATATACCAATATTTCTTATTACCATAACTGCGGTTTTAGCTATTCTCAGCACAATTGTTGTTGCTCTTCTTGTAGCTTCACGTAAGCTTTACGCACTTTCCCAAGAAGGTTATATGAAGAATTCGTTTGGAAGCTTGAACCAAAGGGGTATTCCTACCAACGCAATTTTATTTTGTAGCGTAATAGTCTTGGGGCTGCTATTTACAAATTCAATTAAATTTGTTGCTTACCTTGGGAATTCGGTTTATCTGGTTGGCGTTATTGCGACTACCATTGCGCTGGTAATAATGAAAAGAAAAGATAAAAGCTTTGGTCGGTGGTTTAAAGTGCCGTTTTTCCCTCTAGTACCAGTTTTGGTTATTAGCTTTTCTGCACTTGTTTTGATATTTGTTGAGCGTGGAGCAATTATGTACATGATTCTTTGGGCTGCAGCTGGCGGCGTAGTTTACTTCTCGACAAAGCTGCTAAAAGCATGACAAAGAAAAGCAAAAAATTTGGTTGGAATAGGACAAGCTACCCTTGTTTTTATCGCTACGCTAATCGGCCTTCTCGTTCTCTGGTTTGTGCTTGGTGAGATTCTATCTCCGCACTAAAATCCCCAAAACCATAAAATATTACAACTCAATTTGATATAATGCCTATGATTTTTACTGAGGAGGTGATAAAAGTAATGGATTCTTTGTTTGACCCAGCTGCTTGGGGTTCACCTGTAGGCGTAGGTTTGTTCCTCCTAATGTTGGGTGGATTTATTTTTCTTCTTTCCCTAGCTGATAAAAGTAGAAAAGATAAAAAGTAGTAATCGTAACCTCAACTTAACCTTCCGTTTTTGGGGTGAGGTAGTTCGTCGACTGTAAATTTAACAAACTTGTCTGAGAAAAATCTTAAAATACAGCAATTTGCAACAGGCTGGCCTAGTTAACAGCACAATCGGCCAATTACCACCAATTTGGCCGATTAATTTATACTGAGTAGTTTACACTGAGACTAGTCGAAGTGAAGGAAAGTGAAGGAAGAATTTGTAGTCCACGAAGTGGTCGCCCGCCTGCCAAGGACTGGCATTGTCGGGCAGGCAGAATTCGTAGAATTCTAGAATGATTGAGTCTTCGCAAAGAAAGTAGTGAGTTTTATCGAATCATGACGGGTTTTTCGAGTTGAAGAAGGATAAGAAAATCATAAGTCCTTTTCAACTTCTGGATAAAGTTTGGCTACTCATTTTTAGACTTGGTCTTCGTTAAAACCTCTCGCCCAAAATGCCGTTTTCCATTTGGAGAGTTAGTCTCGGTGTATAAAAAGATTTTTGATTATTCAAAATTACAAAGTGTAGGGCGGATTTATCAGCCTCTTAGTATCATTCTCTGCATCTTTTATGGCTCTTGCCCTTGACTCGTGCAATAGCCCCGCAAAATTGGAAGCAGAAGAATCTTTTTCAAACTGCTCCCACAATCTTAATATTTCCCGAGCTAAATTTTCAACCTGCTCGTTTAAATGAATTCCGGTTTTTAGGTTAGTTGGTTTTAATCGCGCCTTCTTTATATGTAGTACGTGTCTGTGTAAAGATTCCTCCCAAGTGTCAAAAATAATTGATTTGTAAGGACTATTCTGACCGAATTCAGTAATGCTGATGTCATTCCTCCTTTTCCTAGTAAAAAAGTTAAATAGACAGCGAGCGTGCACAAAAGCCGAATCCATAGCAACCACCACGTTAAATCCCTCATTATGATCTTTAAATATCTGCCAAATTGTAGCTGCTCCCAAGAGACAACGAAGCTCGTGATATAAATCATCTTTAATAAACTTTTGTTTTTCTTTTTCAGGTATCTTCATACTTTCCAAGCTCTTTCGATTTCTTTCATCATCCTATCTGTCTCTGCCAGCGCAACGATTATTTTCTGGTAGTGTTCGATATCTTCATTTGTAAGCTCTCGGCCCTTGCGGTCTTTGAGCCATTTTTGCGCCGGTTGGTAACCGCCAATCCAGAAATTCCAAGCAACCTTTGGTACTTTACCAAAATATTGTGTTGGATTAATAAACACTTTACCGTCTTTGTATTCGATTTTCTCTACCATATCGTCCCCACCTTCGGGGTAAGTTGTAATAAATTTATTCAACTTTGGTGAATCAAATAAATGTAACTCTCTTAACTTCCCTCCTAGTTTAACTAAGGACTGAAACTGTTTTTTGTCCTTTGGATATGGAACCCTTGGAAAATCTATTTTTAAAAACTCTTCATACTTTTCAGAGTATTTCTGAGAGTGCAAAACTGCGTATACATAATCAAGAATGTCTTCGGGTGTAGTTTTGCCAACTGTTTTTTCTAGATGTGCGACTATTTCTTCATCTACATTCGGGATTTTTGACCCGTCTGCTTGATAAATATAAAGAGGAAATAATTGCTCCGCGCCCAACATTCCAGGTCTAGTCCACGATCTTCTATCGATAATATGTCGAGATACAAAGCAAAAAGGAGATCCTTTTTGGTCTAGACCCTGTTTTGCAATAAATCCAGTGTTATCCTTTAGCATGTGTATCATTATTTCCGATCTTGGACGTGAAAAAACCCCTTCGCTTTTAAGCGAATAGATTGTTTGCCTAACATCAAACGGTCTGTAAAGAATTTCTGTGGAATCTCCAACTGCATTAGCGAGATCACTTCTAACGGAGGTTACCTGCTTTTTATCTACTCCGTATATTGATCCTATTTCTTCATCATTTTTTTGCTCAAAATAACTGCGCAGCTTATTTACTTCACCCTTCGTATGCTTGATAAGCAGGTTATCTCGCGCAGAAGTGGCACCCGAAGAGTGTTGGATAAATAATTCTACAACCGAAAAACCCTTATTATACTCACCCTCATTTTTAAAATCTTTTGGGACTAGATAGTAGTAAGGTTCTGAAAGGTTCAGGTTCTGCCACTTTATGCTGTCGATAGAATTATCGCTAAGACTTTTAAATTTTTCTTCGCGGTTGCCTAATAATTCAGCATAATAGGCAGATCCAAGTTTTTTATTAACATCATTTCTAATGAAAATATTTATAGATACCCCCTGTTGTATATCAAAAACGTTCTCATCGCTTTTTAAACCTCCTATCCTAGAATTTCCATGTAGATTTAAGATGTAAATGGAGTTAAACGTTTCCAGTAGGTGTTTTCTCATTTGACGATGTATTCTTCCACTAAGAAATGAGTTATTTGTAATCATGGCAACAATTCCACTGCCGTTTTTCTCTATAAAATGCTCCGCAAATCGGATGAATTTTATGTAGTCGTCTGAGAGTGGCTGGATATTTCTTTCGTTTAGATTTTCCTTATAAACTTTGATCTGCTCGGTTATCCACTTACCTTTGTTTGAAGAACTCACGCTGTACGGAGGGTTACCAAGCACCACCATAATAGGCTTTTCGGTCTTTATTTTTGCAGCTTCTTTAGATTCTTGCGCGATACTTTCTGCAAACCCAAAAGCAGTAAATAAACCTTCTTGTACCGGAGCTTCCTCTAGAGAATTAGTAAGATAGATACCTAAGCGGGATTTGCCTTCTCGAGTTTCATAAAAAGTATGAAATCCTGTTTTTTCAAGAGCCATACTTAGTTTTAAATGAGCGATTGTATATGGTGCCATCATGAGTTCGAAACCATGAAGCCTTGGAAGTAAGTTGTAATGAACGTAACCTGGCCAGCGACCTTCCTGTCCGCCTTTTATTACTCTTTTGTAGATTTTGCCGATTACGTCACTTATAAAAGTTCCCGTTCCAACGGCTGGGTCTAGTATCTGAACCTTGTGAACCCCATCCTTTGTTTTTGTTGTGCTAGCTAGACCATCTGTAAGACCAAATTCTTTTTCGAGAAGGTAGTCCACCGAGCGTACAATGAATTGAACAACAGGAAGAGGAGTGTAGTATGCTCCCATTCTCTTGCGTAGATCGTCATCATATTCTTTCAGAAAATCCTCGTAGAAATGAATAACTTGATCTTGGCCTCTTTCCGTACCTTTTTTGCTGCTTACTTTGAAGTGTTGCTCCATGAGTTCAGTAACATTGGCGTGAGTAAAAACTTCACAAAGCTCATCCACAATATACGCAAGACGTTTTTCAAAATTTCTGCCTGCAATATGATCAAAGAAATTTCCAAGAAATGGATTTGAAGCAGGGATTAAATCTCGTGCTTCCTGCCGCGAAAATGTTTCCGGCTTGTCATCGTGGTAACGGGCGACAAAAAGACCGTAAACCAGAGTTTGAGCGTACATATCGGCAAACGATTCTTTGGTTAAATCATGTACGAGAAGTTTTTTGATAGTTTCGTAGACCCGTGCTAGCTCAGCATTTTTATCTGATTCTGTTGCTAGAAACTGACGAACGTTATCGCGTATTCTTTGAGCTTTACCACCCATTATTTTGGAAAGGTGTTCACCAGATCGTATAGGTTCTTTTTGTGATTGGGTGAAATCAAGAAGGGTTCTAGCAATATATTCATAATTTTCTGGGATAGGAGTAATAGTTCGATTTTTTATATCGTAACCGGCTATTTTTATTGGTTCTCCGTAGCGGATACCATCTCGATAGAAACGAAATTCCAGGTAATCAGTAAGTACCAGATTGGTGTAACCAAAATAGCGGCTCATCTGCTCGGATTTCTCGATTTTGTCCAAGGAGATACCAATATCTTTTGCTTCTATGTAAAGTAGTGGGATTTTATCTTTTAAAACTACAAAATCCGGTTTGTTTCCTTCGATAGCTTTGGCATCATGAAATATATGAGTGTCTTTAATTGATTCGAAAATCCGTTTTAGTAGGGTTTCAAAATCAGCGCGGTAACCCATCTCGCTGGTTTCAACATACGCGAATTTGGAAGAAATTAACTGAATATAATTTTCCAAAATATCTTGCATAATAAGCAAGAGGATTTTAGCAGAATTGAAACCGGAAGGCGAATGGTTCGACTTAACTCACCACTGGCCGGTTGGACGTTGACTAATGTTGTCTATTATTATAGAATAGGCTCATCACTAGGGAGAATACGACCCATAGACTACGTGTCTATGTGCTACGCCTCCCACTTTTTATTTTCGATCCTGCGAAAACGTCATCCGAAAGATGTCATTTAGCCTCAAGCTTCGCTTTCTCGTGACCCACAAAAACTTTATATTTTTGAAATTTCTTCAGTAAACTTGATTCCGATTTTGCATTTGGGATTACAATTTTAAAAAGCTTTCTTTTTCTTTCTAAATATTCGTGTAAACAGTAGAAATCCCCGTCTCCAGAAACTATTACCGCCTTATCATAATTGGGGTATTCGATTGTTGCGGAATGAAGAACCAACTCGGTATCAATATTTCCTTTAGGCTTTCCTAGATTATCTTTAACCGTTGGCTTGTAAACCATTTCATATCCGTATGATCTCAACCGCCGATATAATTTCATTTTGTTTTATATAGCCGATGAATAAGAATGCCTTCTTTACACGAAATTTGTCGGACAAATATTTTCTAAATTTTTGGTAGTCTAACTTCCATCCTTTATAAATCAGTTTTCTATTCTTATAGATATCCTTGCTTGTACCTAAATTGAGATTTTGGCTATCAATAAAGGCGTAAACTTTCTGTTTTCGTTTCATAAGCCACCGCCCTTTAAGGGGATAAAGAAATTCTAGTACTTTATCAACCAGGCTGCAACCTATGGGAATAGGATCTAAAGTGGTTGGACATCGGCTCAAACTTCTTAAGACAGCTTGCCGTCTTTGAGGTGGTAGGTTTTATTGGTTTGGCCGGCGATGGAAAGATCGTGTGTAATGACGATGACAGTGGTGTTTTCCGATTTCGAAAGCTGGTGAAGAAGATCAAAAATCATCTTGCCGGTTTGGCTGTCAAGGTTCCCGGTTGGCTCATCGGCCAGAATAATTTCCGGTTTATTAATCAAGGCTCTGGCGATTGCTACCCTTTGCTGCTCACCGCCGGAAAGTAGGCTTGGGAGTTGATTTGCTCGCTCGGCTAATCCAACCTTCTCAAGGACATCAAGAGTTCTAGTTTTATCGTTCCGACCTCTTTTAGCAATCGCGGCTTCGACATTTTGCCGCGCAGTTAATGTTGGAATCAGATTGAAGCTTTGGAAAATAAAGCCAATCTTTTTCTGGCGAAGGTCTGCTAACTTTCGATCGTTAAGACGGGTGATATCTTTGTCATCAATTTTAATATCGCCGCTGGTTGGTTTATCAAGACAGCCGAGAAGTTGGAGAAGTGTACTTTTTCCAGAACCGGATGGACCGACAATCGCCAGAAAATCGCCTTTGTTGACTGTGAGGTTGAGTCCGTCAACTGCATGGATCATTGAGCGGCCGCTTTTATATATTTTTGTCAAATTACTAATTTCTATAAGCACCATTAAAGTTGCCTCAATGCTTCCTGCGGCTTCATTCTTGATGCCTTAAAAGCCGCCAGAGCTCCAGCGACTACCGAGCCGAGAATTGCCACACTCGCACCAAGCGATAATATTAAATAGTCAAAAGTGACGTTAAGTTTAAGATTGGCAGCGGTTGAAGTATCATTTCCGCTTTCCGCAAGCCGTCGCATAAAAGGCATAAAATCCTGACCGGTATTAGAACTGGCGACATTAGCCGTAAAAGTAATGTCGTATTGGTTCAAAAGCACGATTGCCGCAAGCCCCAACCCAATCCCAAGTATTGCGCCAAAAATGCCGATCACTAGATTTTCGAGGAAAATTTGTCTGATTATCGAGGGGTTTTTCCAACCAATCGCCTTTAAGGTACCGATTTCTTGCGTCCTTTTGTTGACGGAAAAGACGGTTATCAAACTGACAATAATAAAGGTAGCCAAAATGACGATTAGGCTAACCAGGCCAATAAATCGGTTCATCAAACTCGCCGCGCTAACCAGACTACCAGTCACTTGAGACGCTGTGTTATTTGAATCGATCACCTTTGCGCCGGTAAATAAACCCGCTACTTTGCTGCTTACCTCCTCAACACTGCTCGCGTCTGGCGCTTTGATTAAAATAATATTGATCCGGCCCGCTTTGTCGGCGATCGTTTGAAGATCAGATAGCGGAACATAAATATCAGCTGTGTTTGTGTAAAGTTTGGGATCGACGATGCCAACGATGGTTAATTTTTTGGTTACCTTTTCGCTGTCTAAGGTAGTATTTAAAGTAATACTACTACCTACTTTCAATCCCTTTTTTTGCGCATAAGATAGGTTGACAATTACTTGGTTGTCACCACCAAAGTACGAACCCTCGGTTATTTGGCTTGGTAAAATAAGGCCGATGGCTTTTTTGCTCGTGTCAACACCAGCAAGGGTGTAACTTTCGGTTTTAATATCAGTTTCTGGCGCATCTAGAGTTTGGCGGAAGGTTCGGGAGGGAGCTGTGAATTGACGGTTTTTGAATCTTTCAGGCATTGCTGCAGTTTCTGCATCACGGACTGCTTTACGGCCTTCATCTGAATTTGGATCAATTCCCTTCGCTTGCAGGTCAGCCGTTGCTTTTTGTCTTGCGGCGTCTACCGCCGCCCTCTCTGCGTCGGTGAGAGGTGCGATATCAGGCACTTGAAATGTTTCGGGGCCAGTCTTAAATTCGGCGGTGATTTCCGGGATCTTACCCTCCTGATGAGTAACATTTAAAATAAGGCCGGTTGCGTATTCCTTCGCTAAATTGCTTGTTAGTTTCTTTGTATCGCTGCTTGCAAAAGTAAGCATTGTCCCAGCCAAAAATGTGTCGAGAGTGAAACTCTCGCCGGCCTCCCCAAGCTTGGATAAATCAGTTGTAATTCTATTTTCCGACATCAGTTCGGTTCTCGTTGTTTCGTCTAAATCACCCATTTTTTCCGTTTCAACCGAGCGGGTAACCATAATATCCGTACCAACATTTTCCAAGGGATTTAAAACCTGTTCTTGAGAAGCGGAAAGACCCTGCGAGGTTGAGATAATCGTGATAATAATGGCGCTGGCAATTGCCAAACCAAAGGTAATTATTGCAGTCTTGCCCCACCGCCGCAGCAGCTCGGCTTTTAGATAAGTCAAATAAAACATCTACCTCCTATTTTAGAAGCCAAGACCTGAGAAAAAGCTGAGAGAACTTTTCAAGAATCTCTCGGGTTCTGAATAGGCAAGGTAGGTATTTGGGTTCAAAAGGAAAAAGGTATATGTGATGGCTAAAAATTAAAAAGTTCGGAAAGTTTAACTTTTAGTGCTTGGGCGATTTTACCGATATTTTTCAAACTAGGGTTTCTTTCACCCCGCTCGATACCAGATATATAAGTGCGGTCTAAGCCAGTTTGAAAACCAAGTTCTTCCTGTGATAAACTGAGTTTCGTTCTTTCGGCTCTCACCTTCTCCCCAAACCTTTTTAGTAAGTTGCTTGTTTCGTTTGACATTTGCTAATATAATGGGTGCAAGGTTGACTATTGGTCTACGGACTATTAGTCACAATTACTTAATGAAGGAGGTAACTCTATGGAACAAAATTTAGATGACTTGGCGAAGTTGTCAGAGTTGAAGGACAAAGGAATTATCACCGAAGAAGAATTTCAACAGAAAAAGAAGCAGCTGCTTCAAGTTTCTTCGCCCCAAGAAACCAAACCCCAACAATCAGAAGAAAAGACAGTAAAAGGAGAAAAGTGGTATAAGGAACCGTTTGGCATTATTGCCCTACTTATTCTGTTCTTTCCAGTTGGACTATTCTTAATGTGGAAATATTCAGGCTGGAGTCCAAAAGTTAAATGGGTCATTAGCGGTATTTTTGCTTTCTTAATAGTTCTCGGATTTATCATTGACGCAGCAACACCCACACCAACCATTACATTAAGCGAGTTTGAGAGTGATAAAATTGTAACCGGTTCAGAATACAGTTTATCCGGTAAAGTCGACCCGCCTTCCTCAGAACTAAAAGTCAACGGTAAAACTGTTGAAGTAAAAGAAGATGGTAGCTTCACTTATACTTTATCTCTAAAGGAGGGTGTTAACGAAATAAAGATAGAAGCAAATAACTCTGGCAAAACAGCAGAGCTGTCTAGAAAATTGACTAGAGAACTTACTGAGGAAGAAAAAGCAGCCAAAGCAGCAGAGGAAAAGCGAAAGGCTGAGGAAGAAACTAAACAGAAGGCAGAAGAAGAAAAGCCAGATGTACCAGCCGAGTACAAATCAGCACTTGCTCAAGCTACCACCTACGCTAATGATTTGCACTTGTCAAAGAAAGGCGTATATGACCAATTGGTTTCAGAGTACGGCGGTCAATTTAAGGCAGAGGCTGCACAATACGCAATAGACAATGTAAAAGCTGACTGGAATGCCAATGCTCTTGCTAAAGCAAAAACTTACCAAAACGATTTGCACTTGTCGCCATCAGCAATTCGTGACCAGCTTGTTTCAGAATATGGCGAGAAGTTTACAGCAGCAGAAGCAGACTACGCTATCCAACACCTTAATGATTAGTAATTTTCAATTCTACAAGATGTGTCACTTGGACTAAACAATAACTTATGGAAAAGGAATATAAAGGTTACAACGGAACGCTCATGCTAACAGATACAGGCGTGATAATAAAAAGAGGTTTAAAAGGAGTTCTGCTAGGTGGTGGCTTTTTGAGAGGTGATAAAACAATTCCCTACAAAAGCATTGTGGCAGTCCAACTTAAAAAGGCTGGCATGACTGCAGGTTACATTCAGCTAACACTTATGGGCGGTTCAGAGGCAAAAAGTGGGCTTTTTGAATCAACAAGAGATGAAAATAGTATAAATTTCTACTCTAATAATGAGAAGTTTGAAGAGGCAAAGAAACTAATAGAGGAACGGATTGGTGAGGGTAGCAAACCTAAAGAAACTAATTTCCTAGACGACCTATCGAAGCTCGCAGAGCTAAAGGAAAAAGGGATTCTTACAGAAGAAGAATTTCAACAGAAAAAGAAACAAATTTTAGGTTTGTAGGGTCCCACTAGAACAATTAAGGACAAGAGGCTAGCTGATAAGCTAGTTTTTTGTTGGCAGAGAATTCTAAACCTTCGATTAACCCAAGGTAGGTTTCATCTACGACTCGGGAAGTCTTACTTCCCATCGAGTCAGACTCGGGGAGTGTTTTCCCCAAACAAAAAGCTCCTGGCGAGAGTAATCAGGAGCTTTTTGTGTCTGCCACCTGTAGTCTACATACCAAATCCTCTCGGACCGTGCCCGCCAAAACCTTTGCCCGGCATGATCTCGCTAAGATCAACATCATTTTCATCTGCCCAGTCGTGTAGATCTTGCCGCAAGCTTCTTACCTCTTCCATCTTCCTTTCGATCTCAGAGTGTTTAGACAGAATGGTTTCTTTTTGTTCCTGCGTGATCTTACCGTCTTTCACAGCCTGAGTAAGATTTTCCTCCATTTGCTTTTTCATCTCCGCTTGGCGTTCTTCGCGGGTCTGTTCGAATACACCCTTTACCTCATCAGTCGAAACATTAAACTTCTCTGCTAAATTCTCGACGAGCGAGGAACCACTTGAATCTGTCGCCGCACGGATGCTGTTTAGACCAGCAACCCCAAGTGTTGCTCCGAGGGCAAGAGCCGCGACTGCAATTAGTAAACTTTTCATTTCTTATCACCACCCTTCGCCCTCCGAAGCTTAGGAGTGTAGGAGGGTCTCTTAATAATGTGTTAACAAACTGTAGTTTAATAAATTTATCTGAGAAAACGCTTAAGAGCTATGCGGTAGGGAGTGTTACAGTAAAAGTAGATCCTTTTCCTGGAGTACTTTCGACTTCGATTTTTCCGTGGTGTTTTTCGAGAGCAGCTTTGGCAATTGGAAGTCCAAGGCCGAAACCTTCGACCTTTTCCTTTGTCCGAGAAGTATCGGCACGGTAGAAACGATCAAAGATGTGGGGAAGTTCGCTTGCCTTGATACCAATTCCAAAATCTTGGATTATAACAACCGCTTTGCCATCTTTGCTTTGGAGATTTATAGTTATCTTACTTTCTTTGCGACTATATTTAATGGCGTTATCAAGTATTGTGCCAAATGCCTCTACGAGGGCAGCGAAATCTCCCTGAATGCCTACTTCTTCCAAATCCTTAACGATTTCGATTTTCTTCGATTTTGCGGGCCTCGTATGTTTTTCAACCGCTTCCTCAAGGGCTTCTTTCAACGAAACTTGTGAGAAAGCCAGACCTTCTTTTTGCTCGTAACAGCTAAGGCGAAGAAGTTTATCGGAAAGGTAGCCAAGTTTATCCACTTCTTCGAGATTGCTTTCCAAGATTTTTTTGGCTTCTTGCCCAAGACCTTTACCTCGCAAATTAACTTCTAATTCCGTTTTCATCGTTGTCAGCGGAGTACGCAGTTCATGAGAAGCATCGGCGACAAACCGTTTTTGATTCTCAAGCGCTTTTTCAATCGGTTTCAAAGTCCGACCAGCAAGAAAATAAGCAGCACCGCCGGATATTATTAATACACCTAGATTTATAAGAATAAGGTTCAGTATTAACCTGCGTTGCGCCTCTTTTAAAATTTTCGGTTCAAGCTCGGGCGGACCAAAACCAGGGCGCAAAAAACCGCCTCTTTCAATTCCCACCCTTTGACGCAGCAGTATTCTTTCCGATTCAGTTATTTGAAAACGGTAAATGGTCAGGCTAAAAAGGACAGAGATAGCCATGATTATCAGGAGATACCAAAATGTTAATTTGATCCGCGCTGAATGAAACATTATTTATCCGCGATTTTTAGTTTACGCAAAATTGGGATCTTATTCTCAATTTTATACCCAAAACCCCGCACCGTTTTTATTAACGATGGTTCTTTGAAGGGTTTATCTATTTTATCTCGCAGATACCCAATATACACTTCAACAGTGTTTGGTAGTACATTGGCGTCGTAATCCCAAACATGATTTATAATTTGGTTCTTAGTAATAATCTTACCCGTATTTCTTAATAAATACTCAAGTAGAGAGAATTCTTTTTTTGATAGTTGGATCTGTTTTCCAGAACGTTTTACTTCAAAGTTAAGTGTGTTGAGGCTTAAATCGCCCACGGTTAGTGTGGTTCCAAGACCGTTTTTTGGTCGTCGGGTCAAAGCTTTGATCCGGGCTAAAAGTTCTGCAAACGCAAACGGTTTGACCAAATAATCATCAGCTCCGGCGTTTAGCCCTTCGACCCTGTCGTTTAGCTGACCCTTAGCAGTAAGCATGAGGATGGGGGTGTGGATATGCTCTTCTTGCCGAAGCTTTTTGCAAACTTCAACTCCGTTCATTCCTGGTAGCATTAAATCAAGAATTATGCAGTCGTATTCTTCAACCGCTGCCAAATCAAAACCGTCTGTCCCATCATAGGCCACATCAACAGCGTAGGATTCTTGCTCAAGACCCTTTTTTATCGAGTTTGCAATTTTGTGTTCGTCCTCAACGACTAAGACCCTCATCGTCTAGATATTATACACACAAGCTGAAAATTTGCTGAGAAACGGCTTAAATAACAGAGACTATTTTTACGCTGAATAAACATTTTTGACAGTGGTTTTTTGGATAAATAATCTGGTATACTTTTTATAAAGTAAAACTATGCCCGAAGAAACTGTTCAACCAGTAACTCCAAATCCGGCTCCAGCGCCGACCCCATCACCCAAAAAAGGTTTCAGAATTCCGGGTTTGATAGTAGTAATTTTCCTTGCGGGGTTGATTTGCTTTGGAGGTTATGTCGCCTGGTTGATGTTTGGTTTTATGTTGCCTTGGGAGGAAAACGGAGTTCCAGATGAAATTAACTCTAAGACAGCTACCTCAACTGCGACTACGACAGATACTTCTAAGAATGCCGACTCGCAAATTATCGGAGTTTGGGAATCAGAGTGTCTGATTCCTGATCCAGAAAGCAAGTGGGCGGAGAAGCACCAATTCACTATCGAAAGCGAGGGAACAGCCGTTCATATTCGTTGGAGTAATGATACTGTTACCCGAAATTGTGACCAGCCGACTACGACGCTTACCAATAAATATACATACGAAATTCCATCGGCAGGACAAATTGACTTACACGACACGGAAGAAGGGGTAGATACGTATGATATTTACAAAATTTCTGGGAACACTTTATTATTCGGTCATGGTTTCCGTAACAACGTTCCTTATCCAAGCACTCATGGCACAAGTTCCGCCGACCGCCTCAGCTCTCTAAATACCTACATAGAATACAAAAAGAAATAATTTCTCAACACGCAAATTTTATCCATTTTGCCGGAATTTAATGCCCGTGTCCGGCCTCGAAAATCTTGGTGAAAACCCAAATTGAGGCAATGCCAAGAACAAAAATTAAGGCGAGTGGGATTTTACGACCCTCTGTATGAATTTCATGAAGTTCCGGGATAAGGTCGCTAGCTGAGATGTAGATAAAATGGCCAGCGGCAAGGGCGAGGAAAATGTAAAGATAACCTTGGATAAAATCGGCAAAAAAGAAAGCAATCAGTGCGCCGGCCAAAGCCATGAGAGCAGAAAGGAAGTTGAAGAGGAGCGCCTTCATTTTTGACAAACCGTTGGCAAGTAACACACCCATATCGGCAATTTCCTGCGGAATCTCGTGTGAGGCAACCGCCAGAGCAGCGATGATTCCAACAGGGACAGAGGCTAAAAATCCAGTTGTAATCACTACCCCATCAACAAAGTTATGAACCCCGTCACCGAAAATTATTAAAAACGTGCTTGGTTTGGCACTGGTATCACTACCGTGTCGATGGTGGTGAAATATTCTGATTACACGTTCGGCAAAGAAAAAAGCAACAAAACCAATTAGAGCCGGCAAGAAAACGTCGGCTTCTCCTGCTTCTTCTACTGCTTCCGGAAAAAGATCAAGAAATGCAACTCCAATCAAGGCTCCGGCAGCAAAGCTAATCAGGCTGCAAGCAAAACCCTCACTAATTTGCTTTTTAAGTAGTAGTAAAACACCGCCGATCAGAGATAAAATACTACCAATTAAAGTGAAAACTATAATGTAAGCTAGGATCATCAGATTTCTCCTTGGTTAAATTCTCTCGCAAAGACCGATCAACTACCATAGGTAAATAATCAGCATTTGTCAACCCCGATCTAATCGGGGTCAACCCCACTTAGTCATTGCCAGAAACCCTCTAAATTTTAAAAATGTAAATCTGCTAAGAAAAATTGATAAAAATACGAGGTAGAGTAAAAAAGCCAGATCTCCGCTTGAACAACACAAATTCTGATTCCCCTCACACCTCCATCTTAAAATTAACCCATAATATTTGTATTCTCGGTGTATAATATCTATATTCGGCTGGCAACCTACTGCTAAGGAGGACGAGAGACAATGGATGCGTCCAACTCTCAGTCAAGTCGGGGAGATCAAAGCAGCAGTCAGGAAAGAGTTTTTGATGAGCTTTTCAGGATTCTGAGGCCCATCCTAGACAAGATCACGCGACCAACTGTTACCTCCTTCCAACCAGACGGCTACTCTCGTAGTAGCCACCGCCTTTTTGAGGTTGCAAGTTTTGGCGTTGGGGTGGAGGTCTTGATCGATGAGCACGGCCAATGGTATCGTGGGGTAGACTTCCGAAACGGTGCTCTCATCGTCAAACCCACACCACCCGACGATCTCCTGCAAAGGTTCGGCTGTGAAGATCTTCTCAGCGGAGTTGTCCAGACTCTAGATGCTGTGATCGAACGACGTCAGGAAATCCTGGACGGTTTGGTCCAGCGTCGTGAGCAGGTTCATGATCTGCTTGCTGAGCAGATGAAAACCCTCGACAAGGCTGCGCAATCGTAGCGTAGGTTGTGTAACACTTGAGAGATCGGTTCAAGCTGATCCAATAGACCCAAATAGCTGCTAGGCGGTGATAGGTCCAACCCTTCACCGCCGGTTTCTTTTTTATACAAATTCCACGGTTAATTGTGATATATTAAATAGATTATGGATTGGTTTTCGCTAGTTTTAATTGTTGCCGGTTTGGTTCTTTTTGAAACGATCAGCAGTATTGACAATGCGAAAAACACCTTGGTATAGTCTTAGTACTTGTGAAAAGCAAAAATAAACTTCTAAAAACCATTCTTATATTTAGTTTTTTAATACTATTTATATTTACTTTCAGCTCAATTTCGTTGGCTTCCCCAAATCAAACGTCCAACAAATTAAAGGCTACAAACGCCACCGACTCATCAAAATTTAAAGGTAGGGAAAAACTAAAGGAGCGGTTGGGCGAAGTGAAATTAAAGATTTGCGAAAAAAAGGAAGCAAATATTAAAAAACGCGCCAACAAACTTGTCCAAAGAGCCGAGAAAATTCAAAATATTTTCGGCCGGATAATCCAAAAGACGGATAAATTTTATGTAGATAAACTAGTACCAGCTGATTTGGAGATTGATAATTACGAGGGGATTTTGAATAATCTAGAAAATAAAAGGAAAGATGTCGCAACTGCGATTGCTGCAGCAGAAGACACCGCCGACAACTTTGATTGTGAAGGGCAAAACCCAAAAGAGCAGATTACGCAGTTTCGCACTAACATGAAAGGGGTAATAAGCGCCCTTAACGAGTATAAAAAAGCAGTAATCAATTATTTGGTAACGGTTCGTACTAAAGCAAAAAATTATAAAGCGCAGACAGCTACCAGTTCTGCTGAACCGGCTACAGGTTCGGTTGATCTAGAGTAATGTTTGTCCCGCTATGCGTGACGTAAATTAGGAAATTTATGACCTGCTGCGCATGACGTAAATTAGGAAATTTATGACCTGCTGCGCATGACGTAAATTAGGAAATTTATGACCTGCTGCGCATGACGTAAATTAGGAAATTTATGACCTTGGATGTATTTGAACCACAAGTGAATAACCCAGCTTCTTCTGATCAGAATAAGGTTGGCGAACCAAGCAGTAAGAGTAAAAATACCGTGATTATTATTATCGTAGTTTTAGTACTAGGTGTTGTTTTTGCCTCGATTTTGTATGTAGTTAGCTCTATGAACTCAGCTGCTCCAGTATCGACACCTACTCCGGTGACGACCTCTTCTGCTACGAGTTCTGAAGTGAAGAATGATTCTGATCTGAAGAAGCTAGAAGAGCAAGTAAAAAATACAAATATTGACCAGGATTTGAATGAAGGCCTAGATGAGAATGATCAAGACGCTGCTGCGTTTTGAAGGGTTTAAAATTTAGGCCGCCGTTTTATTTGGATAAAAAAGAGCGGGCAAAGCTGCGACTACAGTTGCCGGTACTACCAGTAAAACCTTTTTCAACACCATTCCTCTGGGTCTCTATTTGTTGAAGAGCAAGCTACAGACACATTATTAAAAATATGGCGGTTAATACAATAAAAACCTATTGACCTTAGCGGTAGAATGGAGTAAGTATGGCAACAAAAAATATACTTTTATGGGAATATATCCGTGAAATACGAGGTCAAAAATATATATTGGTGAAAAAAACTGATGAGGAGTACTTCGTATTTCGCACCCCAGCTCAAGCCGAAAAAAGTCAAAACCAATTTAGCCTGGAAAATTGGGAGGGAGAAATTGTACCGTGGGGTGGGGTACCCGCCAAAGTGCGCGGGTGGCTTGCGCGGAAAAAAATCAAAGCAGATCCAAAAAAACAAGAAATACTAATCTCCGAGTGATCCTAGATAGTTGGTACACAAACGCCCGCTTTTCTGATATTCTTGTCGCAGCGTGATCCAAATCAAAGAAATTACTGATAAATCTACATGGGAGAAGTTCAATTTGGTAAGTGCCAACGCTAATTTCCTGCAATCATGGGCTTGGGGAGAATTTCAAAAAAGTTTGAATCGGAGTATTTATCGATTGGGTGTGTTCAGGGACAAAAAGTTGGTTGGCATCTCACTAATAAACGAGGAAAGAGCAAAGCTCGCCTCCTTTTTATATTGCCCAGGCGGGCCGGTTTTTACTACCTGGAGCAAAGAAATTTTAGGTTTTTGGCTTTCACATGTAGCTAAAATTGCCAAAGAGATTGATAGCGCCTTTTTGCGGATTGACCCGAGAATCATTACAGATTCCAACCAAGCTTTGCTAAAAAGATTTAGCTTTGTGTCTGCGCCAGAATACACTCAACCTCAATGCACCGCAACCATCGATTTAACTAAAAGCAAAGAGGAACTCCGACATAATTTAAGAGATTCTACCCGTTACAATATCAATGCGGGAGAAAGAAGGGGAGTAAAAGTAAGAGAAGGTGAGCAGGAAGAAATTGAAATTTTCCTAGATTTGCTGAAAGAGACTGCGGGAAGAAAAGCGCTCACTTTGCCAAAAGAAACTAATTACCACCGAAAACAGTTTGACACGTTGGTAAAAGAAGGGTTGATGAGACTTTTTATCGCGGAAACTACATCGCAACCGTTATCGGCTGCATTAGTAGTTGGTTACGGGGGTACGGCTTACTACTTACATGCCGCGAACTCCATGCAGCAGAAGGACTTGAGAGCTAGCTACCCACTTGTTTGGCACACTATCTTGGAGGCAAAAAAAATGGGAAATAAAAAATTTGATTTCTGGGGGATAGCACCAAGCGATAACCCAAAACATTCCTGGGCTGGGGTAACAAGTTTTAAACTTTCATTTGGGGCAGGGAGAATGTGTTTTACACCTCCGCTGGATTTAGCTTATAAAAAAAGCTACCAACTAAGTCGAATAATTGAAATCTGGCGCAAACCTGCAAGAAGAATCCTTAGGTTTGGGAGGTAAGATGAAAAGGAAATTGAATAAATTTGCTGGTCAACTAGACGATAAAGAAACCATAGATAAATATATTTTAATTAGTCTCACGCTAGTAAGTTTTTATTTGGCTTTGCTTTTTTGGCAGAACTCGCTGTATGTTTATGATGCTGCTGGACACGTTTCGTTAGTTAGACAGATAGCAAGCAATTTTTGGCCCAGTCTCAGCGGTTGGAATCCAAGAGAGTTATTGGGTTGGCCGCAAGGCATTTTTTACCCTTCTTTATTCCACTGGTTAGCAGCTACCCTTTCTTTCATAACAGGTATACACATTGCTATTAAAGTACTCGTTTCTCTGGCCTTGGTTATTTTACCGATATCTCTGCTCGCTTTTGGGAAGTCTTTGATAAAAAATCAGTTCTGGTCCGGTGTGATGGCAATCTTACTATTTTTCTTGATATTAATTTTTCCAAACTTTTTGGGTACTGGAATAAGGTCATTGTTCCAGATAGGATTGCTTAGTAATTTTTTTGTCCTGCCTTTCGTATTTTTCTTTCTAGCTTCGGTTCACCGTGAGGGAAAAGATCTGATAACACCCACCATCCTACTCTCACTAATTATTCTCACCCACATAGTAGCGGCATTGGTAGTAATTATTTATCTAGTAATATTTTTGGCTAGTAAATTCTTGATCGAAAAAAAGATCGATATTATTTTTTACCTAAAAATAATTATTTTTACTTTGCTGCTCACCGTATTTTTTTGGTTGCCGTTTATGCTTAACCTTTCGTACACATCAGTATCGCGTCACGTAGGTTCGTACTTTCTGCCAAATGTTGTAGTTTTTGGTGCGTCATTTTTACTTATTTTTTATGGCTGGAGAAAAAAAGAAGCGAATTTATTTATACTGAGCAGCTTCTCAAGCTTGTTTGCTTTGGTTGCCACCATCGACCTTTTGCTTATTCGAGGATGGGGAACTAGTTTTGTGCTGTACCCATTTCACATATATCGTTTCCAGCCGTATATTTATCTTTTCTTCGGTCTGGCAGTTTTACTTTTCCTTATAAAAAAACCCTTGTGCCAAAGAATCCAAAAAGATATTTTAATTAAAAATATTATCTTTGCACTTAGCGTAGGTTTGATTTTGACGAGCGTTTTATGGAGTAACCCAGCAGAACTGCCAAACACCCAGTTAAAGTTTAAAAACGCAGGTATTGTAAAGGGCAGGTTTTTAGAAACATTTAGAAGAGGTGAGGTGGAACCTTTTTGGTATGGTCTGCAAACGGAAATATTAGCAAATGATAAAAATGCTGTGTGGGCTTATGGTTTATTTACAGACTCCAGCCCAAATGGGCCCTATTTAGGATCACTGATTAAAAGCGCGCGGCCAGAAGTTTATATGGAAAAAGAGGAAGCACTTATTGAAACTAAAATCATTAATCAAAAAAAGACAGAGCAACTACTAAAATTATTAACAAATTTTACAATAAGCCTTGATAATAAAGAAAAAAATTCTATCGGAACGTTGGTTATAGAAAATGAAACTAAATATTTTAATATACAAAAGGTTTCGGACTCGAATCTTTTTGAAGTAGTAAATCTGCCCTTAAAACCAATTGAAGGAAGTTGGAATGTGGAAGTGGAAAGATGGTGGACTAGTAAAGGAACGGTGAAAAACCTTCCCTACCTGACAAACGGAGAAAAATTACCAAAGCTTTCGGCAAAAGAGATAGAAAACGCCAGGGTTAAATTACTTAATACAAATAAAAATCAAACTAACTACAAGTTGAGGATAGATTCATACAATAGCGTACCTATTTTAGTCAAGATCTCGTACTTTCCCTATTGGAAAGCTTTTGGTAAAGAGGGTAAAGAAATACCGATCTATCGAGCGGCCCCGAATCTAATAGTCTTTGCAGCAAGGGGAGAAGTCGAGTTAGTTTACAATGAGCCGATTATCAACAGGGTTGCGTTGTTTATCTCACTAATTAGTTGGGTTATAGTATTTGGGCTTTTCGGGAAAAAGTTTGTGAGACGAATTTCTTGAGAGCACTTGTTAGTTTGAGGCCGTCAGTCCTACTTCTACTTTGATTTATATTTTTCGCCTTTGACAAAGCTCTAACCCACCTTTTATTATCGTTGGGTGATGAACTTTAAACGGGGGATAGTTCTCTACCTTTTTCTTGTTGTAGTTATTTTGATAGCGATAGTCTCCTCGCCGAGAGAAAATAAAATAGAGAAATCAAATCAGTTAGGGTTAGTAGTAGCAGAAGCACCGGCAGAAATGCAATTTGAACCTATTAATACTTTTTCAATTGCTGCTACGATCAGCGCCAAAAAGGCTACAGAAATTTCCTCTGGTGTGATCGTCACAGATAAAGTCGACGATTTACTGGTTTTGATCAACAAACACATCCGTTTGCCAGAAACCTACGAGCCAGGTGATTTAGTCGCAATCGACGGAAAAGTTTCTGTTGTTCGATCTGGTATGGTGTTGCGAAAAGAGGCAGCAAACGCTTTAGCGGAAATGTCAGTGGTAGCGCTGAAAGACGAGGTGAATCTGGTCGTACTGTCGGCTTATCGATCATACTGGACACAACAGGCAACCTTTTCTATGTGGGTTGGAGCTGCAGGGCTTGCGTCTGCCGAGACTTTTTCGGCTCGCCCCGGTCATTCGCAGCATCAACTTGGTACTACGGTGGATTTTACTTCCGAATCAGTAAATCTTGGTTTGACTGAAAACTTTAGTGCCAGCAAGGAGGGTAAATGGCTTGCAGACAACGCGTATAAATACGGTTTTGTCCTCGCATACCCTAAAGGTAAAGAGTATATTACGGGTTATATGTATGAGCCGTGGCATTACCGTTATATAGGAGCGGAAAATGCTCAACAAATGGTAGAGTCTGGTTTGATTCTTGAGGAATATTTAAGACATTTTGGAGTAGTCTAAATGATTGTAGCCCACGAAGTGGTCGCAGAGCGCGGGAGTACGTAAATAATCAAGTTTTACGAGGATTATGCAGTTACGTAGCGCTCTATTCCGGTTTAATTCTTGAAGAATTTCTGCAAAGATTTGGAACAATTTAAAATATTTTTCATTGACTAGCATCTAAAGAAATAGTACCGTTTAATTAATGAATCTGTCTTCAGTCGGTTTTATTAAAAAAAATTCCCAATTTGTTTACTCCATAATTTTAATAATATTAATCCCCGCTGCTTTAGTCCTCAACACTTTGTGGGTTCTACGAGCAATTAATCGTGATGTTAATTATCAACTACGGCGGGAGGCAGTTGTTGTGGGTACTATCTTGGGCAACTTGTCAGTTGAAGATTTGGAAAACCAAGATTTTTTAGCGGGTAAATTTACCAAAATAATCAAAGAAGAGCCGGAAATCAAAAATATTACGATTTTGGTTCCTGCGGAAAACAACAAATTTGATTCAGTGGTCTCAACAAGTTCTTTGGGAGTCAAAGATACAGACCAGGTGCTAAGCCAATTTGTTTGGAGTTCGGGTAAGGCTCATGCCGCAGAAGTTCTTGATAAACCATCAAATGATAGAGCTTGGTCAGTAATCGCGCCAATAACAAATGACTCTGGTGTGCAAACAGCTTTGGTAGATGTAAAAATTTCTACCCAGGAAGTAGATAAAGTAATAAATAGAACAATAAGGGACTCACTTGTAGTACTTTCAATTACTGTTTTGGTGGTTTTACTGCTACTTATCAATCACTTTCGTTTTTTCGAGTACGCACAACTTTTTAAGAAACTAAAAGAGGTAGATGAGATGAAAGATGACTTTATCTCCATGGCGTCCCACGAGCTGCGAACACCGCTCACAGCTATTAAAGGATTCAGCGACTTATTGCTTCGGGATCCGGACGTAGCGAAAAATGAAAAAGCCAAACGGCACGCGGAAATAATCGCTTCCGGAGCAGAAAGACTATCTGACCTGGTCGAAGATTTACTTAATGTTTCAAAAATAGAGCAAAATCGAATGAAGTTTGATGTGAAACCGACCAAACTTGACTTTTTAATCAGTAGTGTTTTGAATGAATTGCGGGTTCAAGCGGAGCAAAAAGGAATCACCATCGAATTTACGCCTCTAGACCCACAACCAAGCGTGCTAGGGGACGAAGATAGGTTTAAACAGGTTTTTATAAATATCATTGGTAATGCGGTGAAATATACGATGCAGGGGGAAGTTAAAATCAACCAGAAGTTGGAAGAAGGTATGCTCAAAACGTTTGTCAAAGATACCGGTCTTGGTATGTTACCAGAGGCAAGAGAGAGGCTATTCCAAAAATTTTATCGTATAAAGACAGATCAAACAAAAGATATTGCTGGAACTGGTTTGGGGCTCTGGATTACCAAGCAAATTGTTGAAAAAATGAAAGGTAAAATTTTTGTTGATTCAATCGAAGGGCAAGGTAGTCAATTTACGACGGTTTTTCCGGTAGCGAAGCAGTAAGTTTTTGCTTGCTCCTATTTTTTAGGATTAGAATAACTATCAATCCGGTAATTCCAATTACAATTACCCCAACTACCCAGTAAAGATAACCACTAATCTGATCTCTAAAATTAGTGCTTTTAACAATCAGACCACCCCCGCTATCACTAGAAGCAGCTGCTTGGGCAACGCTAAAGCGAAACACCTCGCTCCTAACAGCTCCGCTATCGGTTTTCGCAGCAACATAAGCAACGTGATCTCCCTCTTCGAGTGGTACATCCAGATTGTATGTCCACACGCCATTGGCATCCGTATTTCTAGTTACGACAATCGGATCAGAAAATAGGTAAATATCGACCAGACTATTTTTTAAACCAATGCCTTGAAAAGTAACTACTGGTTCTTTACCCTTGGAATTTTGCTGCGTTTTCGCTTCGGTGATGGCAACTGTAGACCTATCTACCCTAAAAAAGAGCATTTGTTCAGGAGGACTTGGAAGGAATGCAAGTTGTACTTTGTTTATGTTTTTAAAACATGCTGAAATCAGATTTCTTTCTTCGCTAGTTGGTTTTATTTTGCCTAGATTTATGAGCCCCAACCTACCCCCCTTTATCGTTTGGTTAATACACTTTTTTATTTGGGTGTCAATTTTGAGAACTGGCGGCGGTGCTAACGATGTAGATGGGGCGCCGAAACACTCCTTACCTTTTTTCACTTCTTGGCTAGTCGGCTTACTTTTCCCAGAAGAAATCGCCTCATACCTTTCTTTGCCTACGGCAGTTTCAAGACAACTTTGAGTTTTTGAATCTAGATTTTTTGACGTAGAGTATTCTACTTCCGGTCGTTCTTGATTATAAAATTGTTTATAACAAGCTGATATCGTAAACCCGTCAAGTGGGGTGGGGCTAGATTTCCCGTAAGAAATTTCGTTAAATCGGGTTTCGCCTAATCTGCTTTTCAGGCAAGATATAAGTTCTGGCGCCATATAAAATTTTGGCTCGTATGTAGAAGCTGGAGGTGGGTAAGTCTCAAAGCAACTTTTTGCTTTTTCCTCCAATGCGTTGAACCGATCATACTCTTTTGTTGCGTTTGGGTTGGCTGTGTTATTAAACCAAGCAAAATCATTAGCAAGAGCCCCCTCGATACACGCCCGCTTTGGCGAATCAGTAGGGTACCTTTCACCGATAGTTGAATAAGTTGGTGTTGTCGAAGAGTTCTCTGTGGTTGATGGCGGAGGGGTTGTTGTATCCGGTGGTGGGTTATTAGGAGTTGAATTATCACTATAATGCAGGTAACACCAGCCCAACTTCTCACTTTCTGAACTGTCAAGCGCAGCCCCGTTATATCGTATTGCACTATAACGGCCTGGATAAAGCTGAGGTTCCCAACAAGCTCGTATTTGTGGTTTAACTATTTCTAGCCCACCGAAATAGTTTTGGTGGAATAGTAGGCGATTATTGCTATAACAACCATCCGTGATTATATTCATTTCAGCTATGGTGAGGGCTGGAGGGTCAACCTCGTCCACTTCAAAGTATCGCATGTTACCAAGTTTGCTATAAACACAGCCTAATTTGTCTTGGTCAAAATAAGCAAAAAGAAACGGATATGCGGTACTTCCTAAAATAGGAGAAGCGCTTGAATCGACATTGGGTGACAAAGACGGAGTTTTTGTATTAAATAAAAGGAGTAGGATGATAAGCGTGCTGAAAAGAAAAATTCCGGCAACTATTTCAAAATAAACCTTTAGGGCAGTTCTCATCTTTATTTATAATATATCGTAAATGTATTTAAAAAATCAAATCAGGTTTAATTTCACCCTTCCATCATATTGATTAACGCCTAATTTAAATAGGTAGGTCTGCATAAATTAAAGATTTTCAAAGGTATATTTCAGCGACGTTTTATTTTTATTAAATTTCTCCCATGTTATAATTATTTTTATAAAGGAGGTGAATTAGGATGCTTAGTGAAGTTGGAGAAAAAGCAAAAACTAGTATTATTGGTGTAATTTCTGGTTCTGCCGATATCGTGGCTTCTGTGCGCGACAATACCAAGCAACTTGTTGTCGATACTATAAAGGAAGCAGGTGAAGTTACCTCAGCTTCTATTCAAACCGTAGCCGATATTGTTAGCGGTGCTGTGGCTGGAGTTGTCCAAGGCGGCGAATCTATCTCTGATGGTTCCGCTGAAGTTGTTGGTAGTTCTATCGAGGCGGTATCAGAGGTTGGTGGGGATGTAGAAACAGCAGCTACCGAGGTTTCGAAAGGTGCTATCAAAGGTGCCGCTGAAGTTGGTGGTGATTTAGGGGAAGTAGGAGTATCTACTGTGAGAGGTACTATCGATGCAGCAGGCAAGATCGGGGCAGATACGGGAAATTTGGCCACGAAATCAGTGGTAGGCGTAATTGATGCTGCTGATCAAATAGGTTCGGAGGCTGGTTCAGTTGTGCGTAAAGCGTTATTGAATGCGGCTGCACTACCACGACAAATTATTGAAGCAGCTATTTCCGGCAATCCAGAACCAGAAAAAGCAAGTTAGGTAGGTTTTATTTACCTCAAAATTAAGTCCCGCGAACTTAAATTTTCCTATTGGAGACCCAGTAAGATTGGTACAACTATCCTATAGTTGAAATAATGTTTAAATTCAGACGAGCCACTTTTTACTTGAATAAAATATGCCCATATGTTAAAAGTGGTTGGATATGTTGGTGATTAGAAATCTTCGTGTTTCATCAGGGAGCAAGGAAATTCTTAGGGGCATTTCCCTGACAATAAAACAAGGAGAAATTCATGCTCTCATGGGACCAAATGGTTCTGGTAAGTCTACCCTCGCCCTCGCTTTAGCTGGCCATCCTCGGTACAAAAGTACTTCTGGAAAGATTTTGCTTGATGGTAAAAACATCACGAATTTGGCGCCGGATAAGAAAGCTAAACTAGGTTTATTCCTCGCCATGCAGCACCCAGTGGTTGTGCCAGGAGTGAGTGTAACAAATTTTTTACGCACTTCCACCCGAAGTTTAAAAAAGAATATTCCAAACGAAGAATTTGTTCAGGCTGCAAAGACTAAAATGAAAGAGCTCAAAATAGATCAGTCTTTTGCGGCTCGATCTGTTAATGACGGTTTTTCTGGAGGCGAGAAGAAAAAGATGGAAGTGTTGCAGCTTTCGGTTCTTACGCCGAAATACGCAGTTTTGGACGAAGTTGATTCCGGTCTTGATGTAGATGCACTCAAACTTGTTGCAAAGAGTATAAAAAAATCTTCGGGCCCCGAGGTCGGAATCTTACTAATCACGCACTATCAAAGAATTCTCAAGCACATCCGACCCGACTGTGTGCACGTAATGGTTGATGGGCAGATTGTGCAAAGCGGGGGTTATAAACTTGCAGAAAAAGTCGAGAAAAAAGGATACGCTGAAATTAAGAATGGATAATTAGTATGGCAAAAACACAAACTGTTGATGTCGATAAAACCTACAAGAGTAAGTACGGGTTTGCCAAACCCGAGAGGTATGTGTTCAAAACAAAGAAGGGTTTGGATGAGGACGTTGTTAAAGAAATTTCCTCTCAAAAAAACGAACCCGAGTGGATGAGGAAGTCTCGACTACACTCTTACGAGATTTTCAAGTCAAAAGCCCAACCGACTTGGGGCCCGGATCTTTCCGGGCTTAATTACGATGAGATTTACTACTATATCAAACCAACTCAAGGGAGAAGACAAAGTTGGAAAGAGCTACCGCGAGAAATCCGTGAAACTTATGAAAAAATCGGTATTCCCGAGGCAGAACGCAAATATTTGGCTGGTGTGGGCGCGCAGTATGACAGTGAGGTAATCTACCATAGTATAAAGAAGCAGTGGGAAGAAAAAGGCGTAATCTTTCTTGGTACGGACGAAGCTCTCAAAAAATACCCAGATATTTTCAAGGAATATTTCGGTAAGGCTGTCCCACCGGCTGATAATAAATTTGCGGCGCTCAACAGCGCTGTTTGGAGTGGTGGTTCTTTTATTTATGTTCCAAAGGGGGTCAAAGTCGACGTTCCTCTTCAGGCTTATTTCCGAATAAACGCCGCTAAAATGGGTCAGTTTGAGCGGACTTTAATAGTTGTTGACGAAGGAGCGCAGGTGCATTACGTCGAAGGTTGCACGGCGCCGATTTACACTACCGATTCACTCCACGCAGCTGTCGTTGAGATCTTTGTCAAGAAAGGCGCTCGCTGCCGTTACACCACGATTCAAAATTGGTCGAAGAATGTTTATAACTTGGTCACAAAGCGGGCTTTTGTCGAAGAAGAGGGGACGATGGAATGGGTCGATGGGAATCTTGGCTCGAAAGTGAATATGAAGTACCCCTCCTGTTTTCTGAAAGGAAAAGGAGCCCGCGGCGAGCTGCTGTCAATTGCTTTGGCTTCTCGTGGTCAAGAGCAAGACGCCGGTGGGAAAATGATTCATCTGGCGCCAAATACCTCGTCGCGGATTGTTAATAAGTCAATCAGCAAGGACGGCGGCAAGACCGCTTTCCGTGGGTTAGTTAAGATGGTGAAGGGAACAGCGGGGTCGAAAACCCACGTCCAGTGTAACTCCTTAATTTTAGATGAAAAATCTGCTGCCACCACTTACCCGGCGATGCAGATTGAGGAAAATGATGTTGAAGCGGCTCACGAGGCAACAGTTGGCAAAATCGGTGAAGATCAACTCTTTTATCTAATGAGCAGAGGAATTACCCAAAACGAAGCAACCAGCCTGATCGTCAATGGCTTTATTGAACCTATTGTTCGGGAACTTCCGTTGGAGTATGCTTTGGAACTCAATCGATTAATTCAGCTCGAAATGGTTGGTTCGGTTGGATAGAATTGTCCCTGTGCCTCGAAGCTTCAGCGAAGTGGGATCGAGCCGATTGTAAAAGAACTTCCTTTGGAATATGCAATAGAGTTGAATAGATTAATTCAACTTGAAATGACCAGCGCTGTCGGCTAAGAGCTCTTTACAAAAGTCCCATAGTGTATTATACTTCTTCAACAATTTTATAGCTGGAGGTGAGATCGATGGGACATATCAAAGATTGGCCGCTTCATCTGAACGAAACGGAGATTAAGGATGGCAAGCTAGTAGTAAGGCCTATGTTCCAGACAACAGAAGAAGAAAGGGCCTTTTGGAAGCACGTCTCGGATTGTGATAGCTGCTTACCGAGAGTACTAAACGTTCTGTTGCTTCCTAATTTACCAGAGGTCCTTATAGAAGATTGGGCAGAGGCCTTCATCGAAGAAATAGGCAATTATTTGAGCGGGGTTCACCCAAATGAAGAAGTGCTGGTCGGAGCATTTCTAGGGTGTCTTCAGAGACTCGAAGAGGCTTTGGACGATACCAATGAGAGCAACATCGACGCATATATGGACCAGGAGGAGGTTGAGTACGTGGTCTCCGGGATACAAACAGTGATTAATGTAGAGTGTCATATCCAGATGTGCAGTTTGTGCCTACAAAAACTAGCTAGCTTACCAGGTATCAAAACCATAGCTTTTAGGACAGCAGGCAAATTCTATACTGTAATGGCTAAGGTCGAAGAAAAACGAGTTTGCCCTTAAATAATTAGCGACTACTGATCAACCGACGCTACAAGAATATCGGCAGACCATCTCTGTAGGTTTTACCCCTACCGTCTTGCGCGGATTTGCCAACCGCGCACTTTCTTTTTCTATTACGACTGAGATCTTGGTTGGACCTCAGCACTTAGGTACTTCTTCCAAGGCTCCAGGGTGGGATCAGGTTCTGGCCAGCGTTGCACAAGAGCCTCATATTCTTTTTGAGTGGGAATGGCTGCAGAGAAGTCTTCTGCCATTTTTACGTATTGTGGGTCTATCCACTGCAACAGTCCAATTCTGCCAAAGGCCCAACGTTCATCATAACGATATACCTTCCCGCTAGCATAGGTAAGCTGGGTAGAGCCATCCTCATTTCTCACCTTGAACCAACTGTGTGGGTTGGTGTCTAGTTGCCACTGCTTGCTTTCCTCATATTTATTTGCAATTTCCGCGATTTGCCGAATATCATCTTCGGTAAGCTGACCATTCATGATAAGTTCGGCAGCTGAGAGGGCGTCTTCTGGCGCAGATTGTTGCACTACGAAGCGGTAGGGCGGCCCTTCTGGGTCGCTATCGACAATTTCCAAATGGGGAGTGCTAAACTGTTCCAATACTTCTTGCCGGTCAATTATCTGAAAAAGAGATTTAAAAACCTCGTGGAGATTGCGAGCATCTTCTCTGGGTACTTTCAACACTTGCGGCTTGTCGGCTAGCTGGAAAATTCGCTTTTTTGAGCCTATTATCGGTGTTGGTTGGACTTGGAATTCTCTGTCGCCGACTCTCACTAATCCCTTTTCTTCATCAACCTCGATTGCTGAGAGTAGTTCTTGATAATCTATTGCCTTTGGTTTGGTTTCCGCTGCAGAAACTTGTTTTGTAGACGGCTTTTCTCCAGTAACAACCATGTGAGTTGGTGGAAAGGGCATTGGTTGCAACTGCCCGTCTCTCATTTCAAAAAGAGCCACTTTTCCGTTCAGGCGATTCTCCAAAATATATTTATTTGGATCGGGAATTACCTGCACATTAGTGTAGCCTTCTGCTTCGAATATTTGCCGAGCCTCCTGGGGTGTCCAAAAGGTGTATTTTTCTTTTATCTCCTGTCGCCAGTTGGCGGTGTAATCTTTGCGCAAGTAAAACTCGTGGGCCCATTCAGGAGAAATCTTTATATAATCTTCACCGCCAATATTTTCTAATTCGTATGAGAATTCGTTGCCACCACCAAACTCTGCGCGGAAACGTTCGAGTAAAGCTAGGGTGGAAAGTACGTTGTAATCAATTTCATTTTCGGGCGTACCCTCTGGTGGATAATCAAGGCCGATTTTGGAAAGGATCTGCATATAAACTGGTTCAGTACGGGAAGGTTTAGCAAAATCTCGGATAACTATACGACCGCCCGGCGCAAGTTCTTTAAAAGTATTTTTCGCGGCGGTTCGCATACTGCCAGGTCCGCCAAAAGATTCGATCTCATGACCACTGGTGGAGAAATATTTTATTTTTACGGAATTTTCCGGGAAGTTTTGCTCCCTAGCATCACCATAAACCAGATTTATCAGCGCTTGCTGCTCGCTAGCCAAATTCATGAGTTCATGTGAAATATCCAATGCGTATACCTGAGCACCACGAAATTCTCGGCCTGCCCGCTCTGCCATAGCTCCTGTGCCTGAACCCGCGTCGACAATTACATCACCTTCCTCGATCGTAAAGTGAGGAAAAATGGATGAAGCTTTAGCAGCCAAGGCTGCATCCATAGAACGGGTATATATAGAGTAATCACGATCCTCATTAGCTCGCGCAAATTCTGCTTTTATTTCCTCTTTTATTTCCTCGGATCTCGCGCCGGCAGCATCATCGTCGATATGTTCGATCGGTGGAGGAATCTCGCCATTCATATGTCGTTAATCGTAGCTACTTACTAATGTTTTGTCAAAGAGGTCTCTCTAGAATTGAATCGTATGATACAATTGGAGACGATAGGAGCAGTGGGTTAATAAGGAAGAAAGGACTGTGAAGTGAAAACTCTCTTTCCTGATCTGTTGGAGAGACTGATAGCCTTCGTAGCAGTAGCTTCGATTGCTTTGGAGTTTGCCTGCTTCTTCGGAGGCTTGGCTGTGCTCGTCTTCTTCGATGCAACGATTGGTACGATCGTTTCTCTTTGTGGGCCTTCGCTATTCGGAGCGATCGCGCTTCTTTCCATATTCTTGCTTGCAAGGCATCTAAGGGAAGAGGTTCGCGAGGCTCTGGGTCAATGAGACATGTAGGTTCGCATCCTACCATCGTTTTTACTGATCAACCGACGCTATCTAACGAAGGAGGGGACCAGCCATGAAGGGATTTTTCCTTTTTTGCGCCGCTGCGTGGATCACGCTTGCACTGCCATTTGCGATGCGAGCTTATGTCGGGGTTGTCCTAGCGGTGCTGGTGTCGGTTATTGTTGCGGCTTTCTGGTTGGGTTGTCTACTGTCTCCTACGATATGGCGGCTAATCAGCAAGGCAGCTAGACCGAGTCGGTGACGAGTAGGTTCGGATCCTACTGTAAGGAGCAAAAGCTCCGGCGCGTACGTCAACCGCGCACTTTCTTTTCTTTCAAACACCTTATAGTGTTTACATTTTCTACACCTTTTGCTATACTTTGCCCTTCCAAATCTAGTAGCTACCGGCAAGTTCAGCGTTGAATTCCAAGGTACACCGTGAGGTTCGGGGAAGAACACTTACAAGGTACACCGGGATCGACAAGGAAGCTGTCGGAGCTGGAAGGAGAGAGACTGTGGACGTAAACGTCATTGCTGCTGCCATGGTTGGTGCGGCTGTTGCGCTGTGCTTGTTCGTGATTGTAGTTGGTCTGCTGTTAGGCTTCATCATTGATCCGGCTGCAAACAAGCTCGTGCAGAAGATCTATGAGCCTATTTGTTACGCCGCCGCCAAGGAGTACTATCACGAAGAGAAAGCTGGAGAGGCTTATCAGCGGTGGCAAGACATCTGGGAGGTTATCACCAAGCTGAGACTTCATCGTCTCGAAGATGTTCGAAAGGGTCTCAAGGAGATCCACAGCGACCAGGAAGGTAAGAACCCATTCCTATCGTTCGTCATAAACTGGCGTACTAGGGAGGCTGGGTTTAAGCTTGGGCTCTGGGAAGTCAAATTCCTAGACCACGATGGGCGTGAAACCCGAGGTTGGCAACTCACGCGTAAAGCAGCTACTGATCCTGCTAGGCTGCGTGAATGGCTGAGTGGATGCCAGGAAGCTGTTAATGTCGTAACGGTTAATCCTACTGGATTGATCGTTAATGTCCGTTCGAGGGAGGAAGTTATGGCATGCCCCTAAGTGTTGGGAGCGACTAGACGAGCACTGCAGTGGCGAGGACTTCGAGAAATCGAAGCTTCCCTTCCTCGCCAACAACCCTTTTGTTTCCTTGTAAAATGAATTCCCAGCAAGTAAAATACCCTCACTTATGTTGGATACGAAAAAAATTCGCCTTGATTTTCCGATTTTGAGTCGGATGGTTCACGGTAAGCCACTTATTTATTTTGATAATGCTGCTACTTCCCAAAAACCAAACCAAGTAATTGATGTAATCAGCGATTATTATCGGCAACACAATGCCAATGTTCATCGCGGTGTGCATAAACTCAGTGAAGAAGCTACGGAGGCATACGAAGCCGCGAGGAAAAAGGTGGCAGATTTCGTCAATGCTGGGGACGTCCGGCAGATTGTGTTTACTCGCAACGCTACGGAGGCTATTAATTTAGTTGCGTACAGTTGGGGTCGAGCCAACATCAAAAAAGGCGATGAGATTCTTCTCACCCAAATGGAGCACCATTCCAACCTGGTGCCGTGGCAGATTCTTGCGAAAGAGGTCGGCGCCAAGCTTCGGTTCATACCCATTAACGACCGTGGAGAATTACAAATGTCAAATAGATCGCTCCGTAATTCGAAACTTTCAGTTTCTCAGTACTCCCGCGCTCTGCGACCACTTCGTGGACTAGACAAATTACTAACGCCAAAAACGAAACTTTTAGCACTTACTCATGTGTCCAACGTGTTGGGTACAATCAACCCAGTTAAACAGATCGTATCAAGTATCAAGTATCAAGTATCAAGTATCAAAGTCTTAATAGATGGTGCTCAAGCAGCTCCTCATATGCCGGTGAGCATCCAAAATATTAACCCAGACTTCTACGTCTTTACCGGTCATAAAATGCTTGGGCCGACTGGGATCGGAGTTTTGTACGCAAAAAAAGAAATTTTGGTTGAAATGGATCCTTTTCTGACCGGTGGTGATATGATTTTGGATGTTGATTGGGAACGTTCTTCTTGGAATTATATCCCTTGGAAATTTGAGGCGGGGACGCCGAATGTAGCAGGAGCAGTTGGTTTAGCTGCTGCAGCTGATTATTTATCAAATTTGGGTATGAAAAATGTTCGTGAGCATGAGAAGGAACTTGCAGACTACGGACTACGGCAGTTGGCAAAAGTTAAGAACCTAGAAGTTTATGGGCCGACAGATCCGGAGAAGCGGGCGGGCGTTATTTCCTTCAACATTGTCAAAAACGGGGAGGTAGTGATTCATCCACATGATTTGGCATCGATTCTCGATACTGAGGGGATCGCCATTCGTTCCGGCCACCACTGCGCTGCGCCACTTATGAAAGTCTTGAAAATTCCAGCCGCAGCAAGGATTAGTTTTCATGTATATAATACAAAGGAAGAGATTGACGCTTTGATTCCGGCGATTGAAAAAGCGAAATCTATCTTTAAGATAGATTGAAATGCCAAATTATAAATGACAAATGCTAAATGAAGAAAGAGATTGACATACACAATAGAGTCAAGAAGTTTATTCTTAGAGTCATTAAAATGACAAGAGAATTACCTAAAACTCCTGAAAATAAAGTTTTTACCACACAGATTATTAGAGCAGCCGCTTCTGTAGGAGCCAATCTACAGGAGGCAGACGGAGCGCATACAAAAGCAGATTTTCTTTATTCTGTGAATTTGAGTAAGAAAGAAGCAAAGGAGACACATTTCTGGTTGGAATTGGTCAGTGATTCTAATCCCCGGTTAAATTCCAGGATGCAAGCTATTTTAAACGAAGGATTGGAAATTTCTAAGATTTTAAGCCCGATCATATTAAGCGGAAAAAAGAAAATTTGACATTTAGCATTTAACATTTGTAATTTATGATCGAAGATCGATTATACCGAGAGGAATTATTAGAAGTCTATAGGAATCCGCAAAACCGTGGGGAGCTAGCTAGTCCTGATTTAGAAGCAAAAATGGTTAATCCGCTTTGCGGAGACGAGATTCGGTTGCAGATTAAGCTTTCTAAGAGTCGAGTGATTGAAAAGGCGGTTTTTTCGGGAAACGGTTGTGCTATTTCGCAAGCTAGCGCATCTCTTCTGGCAAGTCACATTGAAGGTAAGAAACTGGCAAAAATTAAAAAATTAGATGTATCGAATATGCTAAAATTGGTTGGGATAAACCCAAGTCCGGCGCGGCTAAAATGCGCGCTACTTGGCTTAGAAGTTTTAAAGGAGGCAACTAACAAACTCAAAAGGCAAAATTCAAAAGTCAAAACTACAACTTAAAATTTATAAGATTTGGGGTTTTGCGTTGTAAATTTGAGTTTTGCGTTTTGAGATTTTAAATTAATAGTCATGGCGTACAAGGTAAAAATTGATAGGACTTTGTGTATCGGAACTGCCGATTGTACAAGAATAGCTCCAAATACATTGGAGCTTGACGAAGAAGCAAAAGCAGTGGTGAAAAAACGGGGTGGTGATAGCGAAGAAAAAATCCTTGAAGCAGCAAAAGCATGCCCGGTCTTAGCTATCACAGTGGAGGATGAGGAAGGTGATCAGATTTACCCTTGAGATTGAACAGGCTAAAAACTTTAACAGCCTCTTTAATTATAAAAAATGAGAACAGAATACAGGATCAAAATAGCTCCTTCGGAGCCGCACAAAATGGAAGGCAATATTAGCCTAAGGGACATTATTCTAGGCGGTCAGGACGGCTTGGTAAATGTTTTGGGTTTATTGCTGGGAATAGCTGTTGCTTCAGGTGACCTGCGGATAATTTTGGCTGGTGGTTTTGCCGGCGCTTTCGCGGAAAGTATTTCCATGGCCGCTGTAGCCTATACTTCAAAACGCACCGAGCAATCTTTTTATGAAGGTGAGTTGGAGAGAGAGCGAAAAGAAATCAGGGAAAAACCGCAAGAAGAAAAGGAAGAGATTAGAAAGCTTTATGCCCAAAAAGGCTTTTCTGGCAAGTTACTTGACGAAGTAGTGGAAAAAATAACTTCCGACGAGAAAGTTTGGCTTGATGAAATGGTCAAATCAGAGCTAGGTCTGATCCCTGTGGAAAACGAACGTGTCTTTGCTAGTAGCGCGGTCGTTGGTTTGGCAGCAGTAGTTGGTTCTTTGATTCCATTGGTTCCGTTTCTCTTACAACCATTGCTACAAATTTCGATTGGCCAGGCGATTTTGTTTTCTCTAACTTTATCCGCTTTGACCTTGTTCGTTGTTGGAGCCTATAAAGCGAAAATGACAATAGGCGATTGGAAGCGTTCAGGCGTGGAAGTCGCAGTAATTGGTATTGTTTCAGCGTTAGTTGGCTATGCAATCGGTCTTCTTTTTAAAACCCCATAACAATTGACATTTCCCCGTAAACCTGTTAAACTATGGGTTAGTAAAGTCAGCCTTGAGTTGGCTAAATTCGGATCCTCTAGTTTCACAAGGAGGTGACTTTTGAGGATCGTTTTCATTTTGATCGCGGTTCTTGTCGCGATCGGCACCCTTCAGTTCGCCAGTTCGGCTGCGGCGGCACCGCTGTTGCACCCGTTGTCTGGAGCCGTCTTCACGACGTTGCCTGATGGTAGCGTGGTGAATGGCAACATATACCAGGCAAAGTGTGACGTCGCCCTCAACGGCGGTCCGTCGCATCTGCAGGCGCATCACCTGCCGGACGGCGTCTACGACGTTGCCGTTACTAACCCCAGCGGCAGGACCGTTCTGGGAGTTGGTGAAGGTAGGGTTACGATCACCAACGGCGAGGGGACCTTCGGGCCCACCTCGCTGTGCGATCTAGTGGCCCCGGTGCCGTACGGCACAACGCCGAATCCTGGGGGCGAGTACAAAGCGTGGCTGTGTGAGGCGGGGAGTCTCTTTGCCCACAACAGCTGTAAGACGGACAACTTCAAAGTCCGTCCGTCCGTGCCGCCCGAGGTTACACCGTCGCCGACTCCGACCCCGACTCCGACACCAACACCAGTGATTGGATCGCCAGCAGTAGCGACACCGGCGCCGAGCTCGACTCCGACGCCTACGCCGAGTCCTACACCGGTAACTGGACCTCCGTGGTCCCAGCCTCCGGAACCGACGCCGACACCAAGCCCGATCCCGGAACCGGAAATGCCGAAGGCTCTACCGGATTCTGGTGGAGAACCACCTTCCGACGAAGGTTCCTCTAAGCAGATGTACCTGCTTCTGGGAGCTCTTGGGATGGCAGGTCCTATCGGGTTCCTGATCTGGCGACGTAGGCACTTCGGTGTGTTCTAGCTGATCAACAGGGTGCTGCACATGGCCGTCTCTTTGGGTTCAAACCCCACCGAGGCGGCCTTCGTTTTTTTGCAAGGATATTTCTCTCAAATAGACAAATTTTAAAACCTAACAACACTTATAGTGTGATTCCTTGACTTTTTTAAGTCGCCTGGTTACGATTGTGAGGAGAGGATAAGATGGTAGTAAACCAGCAAAAGAAAATCCTAGTCGTTGATGATGAACCAGCAGTTCGGGAGATTTATAATCGAGAATTTACCGGCGCAGGGTATAAGGTAGTTCTTGCGTCCGATGGTCAAGAAGGTATTTTGAAAGCAGGCGAAGAAGTGCCAGACTTAATATTGCTTGATGTGATGATGCCAAAGGTAAGCGGGATTGATGTTTTAAAATTGTTAAAACAAAATAAATTAACAAAAAAGATCCCAGTGTTGCTACTAACAAATTTGGGCGAAGAACATATTATTAAAGAGGGTTTTGGACTCGGAGCGGACGGCTATTTATTAAAAGTTTCATATACACCCGCACAAGTAGTTGAGGAGTGCAGAAAATTTTTAGGTGAATGAAAAATGAGGTTGAATTTGTAAAAAATCTGACGACCGGGAAATGGGTAATACTTTCCCCAAAAAGAGCTGAGAGACCCGACGTCTCAAAAGGTACAGAGCCTGTCTGCCCATTTTGCTATGGTCACGAAGACCTGACTCCGCCGGAGGTATTTAGGACCGGAGGCGGTAAAAAAGACAAGCCCGGTTGGAAAATACGAATAGTACCAAACAAATATCCGTTTGCACCGACGCATGAAGTGATAATTGATTCTCCAGACCACGATAAGACTCTTTTTGATCAAGACCCAGTAGAAATTGCAAAGATAATTAAGGTCTATAAAGACAGATTTAATTACTGGAAAGATGACAGTCAAGTAGTCATTTTTTATAATTTCGGTGTGCAGGCAGCCGCATCATTGCCCCATCCCCATGCTCAACTAGCAGTAATTCCAAAAAATATTAATATGGGTGTGCCTATGCCCATCTCGCCTGAAAATATTATCCATGAAAATAAATATTTTACCGTATTTGTTCCACAAGCCAGCGAATGGCCATATGAGATTTGGTTTTTACCCAAGAATAGAGGACGTTTGTTTGGTGATATTACCCAAGAGGAGACTGAGAATTTATCGCAACTTTTATCAAAAATTCTCCATAAGCTAGAGCAGCTACTAGGTGAAAAATTCCCTTTTAATTTTCATATTTATCATGGTGGCGACTGGTATTTGAGGTTAATCCCTAGACTTAGAGTCCAAGGTGGCTTTGAATTAGCAACCGGCTTGAATGTTCATTCAACTCACCCAAAGAATGCCGCAAAAAACCTTTCTTGGTAAATAAAAACTCTTGGTATATAATTTCAAGTTGGCTCCATGATTACCAAAGAAAAAATATATAATAAATTAAAAAAAGTACTTGACCCAGAGCTAAAAGTGAATGTAGTTGATTTAGGGTTGATATACGACGTCTCGTTAAAAGGTAAAGAAGTAAATATTTTAATGACACTCACTTTTCCTGGATGCCCGTTCGGTCCTAAAATACATGATGAGATAAATGAAAAAGTCAAAGAACTAAGAGAAATCGAAAAAGTAAATGTTGATATTACATTCAGTCCTCCCTGGGATTTGTCAAAGGTGAGCGATGAGGCTAAAGCCCGACTAGGGATTATTTAGACAAAAAGATGCTATGAGCGTGAATTTTATTGATTTTATAATATTATTTTTTACTATTATCTTCATCTGGCAGGGTTATCAGACCGGTTTTTTGGGTGGGGTATTAAATATAATAAGTACGGTTATTTCCCTAATTATTACGATTGTATTTTATCCAAATCTTGGTCGATTTTTTTCAAGTCAATTTGGTTGGAGTGAAAACGTAAGTGTAGTAATTGCTTTTATCACCCTCTTTGTATTGTCGGATATTATTTTTAGTATCATCGCTCATAAAATTTATTCCCGCGTCTCGCCTTTGTTTAAAAATTTAAGAAAATTACTAATTTGGGATAAGATTCTGGGTTTGATTCCAAGTGTACTAACAGGACTTTTCTTGGTAAGCCTAATTTTACTGGTATTTGTTATTTTACCAATTAATAAAAATATCAGCGGTGTTATAAACGATTCGTGGTGGGGCAAAAATGTATTAACCAAAGCTTTAAAATACCAACCTCAAATAGAGTCTGTTCTCAATAGACTTCCGTACAAAAACGTTGCTTATCTTATTACCCCACGCCCGCTCAGCAGTGAATTGATAAATTTAAATTTACCCGAGGAGATTAAATTAACAGAAGACCCTGTTAGCGAAAAAGAGATGTTCGACTTAGTAAACAAAGAAAGAAAATCACAAGGGTTGAAACTACTAATCTGGGATGATCAATTAATGGAGGTTGGTAGGGCACATTGTTTGGATATGTTTGAAAGAGGATATTTTTCTCATTATACTCCAGAAGGGGCTTCACCTTTTGATCGGATGGATAAAGCGGGGATTGATTATAAAGCAGCAGGGGAAAATCTCGCTTATGCTCCTAATGTCAACATCGCCCACCAGGGATTAATGACTTCTACCGGACATCGGGAAAACATTTTGAGGCCAGAGTTTGGCCATTTAGGTGTGGGTGTGATAGATGGTGGGATAAACGGTAAAATGTTTTGTCAGGAATTTAAAAATTAACTAGTCGAATATTACTGACGTATAAGTATTTACACCGCTTGATTGTTGCCAAAACCCCCAATATTTGATACTAATATTGTTAGATATAGTTACATACCCGGTAACAAGTTTAGGTAGACCTCTATTACTGAGGTAGAGGAGGTAGGTTATGACAAGAAGCCCTCCGGGTTGAGCTAAATTTATATGGGCGGTAGGTAAATAGCCAAGAGTAGAGTGCCCTCGTCTGCTCTTGGCGGAATCATCACAACAATCAGACTCACCCAAAGTTTGGGTGAGTTTTTTGATTGAATGAAAGCCAACTTTATGCTAAAATTCATTCCTGCTTGGGCGTATAGCTTTAGCGGCAGAGCACCATCCTTTAGTGAGTCCCGAGCCTGTTAGGGCTCGTAGCTCAGCGGCAGAGCATCACTCTTATAAAGTGGGGGTCGATGGTTCGAATCCATCCGAGCCCACCACGTGCCTTGATTGGCAGATTACTATATGCTCGAACTCGCGTAAATCGTAAGACGATTTAGAAGATGGAGGTCCTTGGTTCGAATCCAAGTGCGCCCATTTGTTATAAACCAATTTCCTTGGCAAATTCGATTTGCCGCAAGTTTTCAGGATTAATTCCTGCCAATGAGTTACCCTCATAGCTTTGAATTATTTTTATCCCTCCGATGTCAATGGAAATTCTATCTTCCGAAGCTAATATCAGTTCTGGTGCGCGAAGCTCTCCCTCCGAAGGCCCTTTATTGATAAAACATTTGCGACTATCCATAATTACTAGGTTTGGATCAATTATTTTATTCAATTCTGCAATTTTTTCTTGAAGATGGCGTAAATGTAATCGTACACGCTCTGAAGGCTTCATAAAACCAACGGACAATTTCAAAGCACCGGTAAACCTAGCATAGCAATGAGTTTTTAGACATGGGAGCAGTATCAATTTATCAACTTTGTCCAAAACGGTAGGAATGGAAACGCTTTTTAAATACTTTGCGCCGGGGATTTCTTTTTTTACCCACTCGCCCTCTTCGAACACGTAGATTCTCGGCGGTTTTTCTAACCCTGATAAATCGAAAACCCCTAGTTTCGCCATTACTTCGTGGGTATTTAAAGTCATAGTAGAAGACTCCCCGACCATTACCAGTTTAGTTCCATAGTCGTAAGCTAGTTCAACCATAGCTTTCAAAAACCCCGAGTCAGTTGAGGCGGGGAATGGATCTGCAGTATTAAAATTTGGTTTTAAAAAAACCGTGTCGCCCCTTTTTATAAATTTCCCAAACCCACCAATAGAATCGACAGCCTTGGCAATTGAGCCCTTTAAATCCTTTTCAACTTTAACCTTGGCTACCTTACTCATACTCAATCCTACGCTAGTAAAAAAATCATACCCTACAATATATCAATTATTTGTTATAATCACTAGATTACATCTCGCGCTTTTATCTCTAGCGAGATATAATATTCAAACTATGAAACTTCATTACGCATTACTTTGCGATTATGCATTCCTTTCTATAGATAGGAAGGTAAATATAATCGGCGTGTTTGAGACGATAAACGCGGCTAAATTTCCTGTCACACACCCGAAATTTGTGATTGTTGGTTCCATTGCCCCAAGCAAGAAAAAATTTAAAATGAGTCTGAATATTATTGATAAGGACACAGGCGATTCTATTCTTGGAGATATTCACGAGCGGGAGGTAGATTTACCTGATGAAAAAGGGCAGAATTTCAATTTTATCGTTGAAGTAATTAACACCAATTTTACCAAACCGGGCTTATACGCAGTAGAAATCAAAATTGATGGTAAAAATATCGGTGAAATTCCCCTAAAACTTTTTGAAAGTAAGATGGATAGTTTTGGAGCGCCTTCTTAAAATTATAACGTATATTTGACAATCTCAATAATTATAAATTATAGTTTTATTTAGCATGGAAAATTTAAATCCCGAGCCTAGCCCACAAATAACTTACACACCAACCGCTGTGCCAATCAGGCAGACCGCTCAACACCCAGGACGTATGTATGGAATTATCGGGATAGTGTGCGGCGCGATTTCAATTTTATTGTTTCCCCCGTTGTTTGGAGCCGCAGGTATAATTTTAGGAATTGTTGCTAAAAATAAAGGTGAAAACTCACTCGGGCTTACCACTATTATTTTGTCTGTAGTATTCATGGTGATAGGTATGATTTTAGGGGTTGTGGTTTGGTCTTTACAAAATAGTGGCGCAGGTTTCATTTTCGGCCCATTCTTATACTTACTCTAAATGTCTTTTATTTTAATTCCAATACTAGCTTTTATCCCCGCCTTTTTTTGGTTTTTCATATTTTTAAGAGAGGATAGATTTTACCCAGAACCAAAAAAGTTAATTATCAAAGTATTTTTTTTAGGCTTACTTACCGGTCTGCTAGCCGCCCTTATCGAAGGGGTATTCTCATTTATTTCACCGGGAATTTTTGATAAGTTACTTTCTGATTTTTTCGGAGAATCTGGAGTTGCAAGCATACCACTTATTTATTTACCACTCGTTATTGCCATCATTATTGGGTTTTCGGCAGTAGAAGAAATATTAAAAATCAGTGTAGTAAAAAGGTTTGCATACCGCGATCCAAATTTCAACCAAATTGTTGATGGTGCTATCTTTGGTATAAGCTCAGCATTGGGCTTTGCTGTACTAGAAAATTTAGGTTACTTTGTAATTATTGCCGTTCAGGAAGGACTGGCGCTATTTATAATCGTTTTTATATTTAGATTTTTTGCTACCACACTTTTACATTCTTTGACAACCGGAATATCTGGTTATTATTTAGGCAAATCAAAATTCACCGGAAACCGCTCATTTTACCTGAAAGGTTTGCTTGGAGCTATCGCTCTTCACTCAGTTTTTAACTTATTATTGGTGGTGGGAGTAATAGGAATAGGAGTAAATATAATTTTATTATTATTTACATTTGTTTTTTTGATTAGAAGAATGGAAAGTTTTGAGGCTCAGACAATATGGAGACTTGTTTTATTGAAAGACCTTAAAGCTCCTCCAGCTTAATGGGCTCTTCAAGTCTTCCTTGAATCAAATTTAGATACTTTTCTGTGGTGGCCAACCTTTTATGACCAGCAAGTTTTGATACGAGTACTAGACTAGTACCAGCCATGAGGTGATGCGCAACGAAGGTGTGACGTAGGTCGTTTACTTTTGCATCTTTTATGCCGGCAAGTTTAAAATAGCGGTCAATTGCCGTACGAATATTTCTTACTAGTAACGAACGTCCGGTTTTGGTTACAAATAGCGTCTCCTCCTTGGTGTTGGGTCTGACTTCAAGATAACGCTGTACGGCTGTTTCCGCAGCTTTATTCAAAGGTACAGTCCTTTCAGGATAGCTTTCACCAGCGGGTATATGAAGCTCGTTTGTTTTAGTGTTTATTATTTTTAGGTCGCTTATTTTTAGTCGTGATAATTCACCGATTCTAATACCGGTTTGTAGAAGCAGTTCTATGATCGCACTCATTCTAATATCACTTCTTGCCGCGTCACGCAAGGCGCGATACTCTGTTTTGGTGAGGATACGTGGAGGTTTCATTTCAAAACGCGGATGTTCAAGTAGAGTAGCGGGATCGTCAGTAATAAGATCATTAATTTTAAGAAACCGGAAAAAAGTTTTTGTAGAATTTGTTTTTCTGGAAATGCTCTTTGGTGTATAACCTTCTTTTGAAAGTTTGGCCATAAAAGCCTGTAAATCTTTAGTTGATATTTCATGCACACGGTTTTTATCTAATTCCGCTAAAAAATCACTTAGCTGTTCAATATCTTTACCATACGCTAAAACAGTCGCACTACTGCGACTTTGTTTTTTTAAATGAGCAATGAATTTTTTATGAGCTTCATGGATATGAGTCATATGTTATAGTTTAAATTTTAACATTAGAAGAAAATACTTGTCAAGAGACTATGGGGTGCTTAAAATATTCGCTATTTTCAATTTCACGATCTTGCAACCCGCGATCAGGTTTTGCGAGTTTAGTCAAAGATTCACGATGTACGCTCAATATTTTCGAACCTTAAATTAATTAGACATTTTCAAAGCCTCTACAAGATTTAAATGATTGATTAAAACCCGCTGGTTGTACCAGTTTTAGTAATTTTATGTGTTAATTATGGTATTAGCCAGCGAGGTGGTAACATTACTCGGAAGTACTTAAATTATTAAAGTGAAAGAAGAGACGATTTAGTTACGAAGAGTGATATAATTTGACTATATAGGTTGAACGAGTTATGAAATTAGCGGCCCAATTATTGATCGTAATAGCCTTATTAACGACTTCGTTTGTGTTGATAAATAATATTCGTGGCCAAATAAATAGATTTGGAGAAATCTATAACTCTGAAATAAAAGCCCAAAAACTAGCTGAACAAAATAAAAGCCTTAAAGAAAAATTGGAAAAACAAAAAGGGAATATGTTTTTAGAAAAACAAGCCAGAGATAAACTTAATTATCAGCGAAAAGGGGAAGTTTTGTACGTAATTCCTGATCAAGGAAAAACTAATGAAAGAAGACCGAGTAACACCAAACAAGCAAATTGGCAGGAATGGGTAGAATTGATGTTGCGCTAAGAAAAGATAGGATAAATTATTTGTATTTTTCTATCACACCTATAATTAGTTGGTATGTTGCTCTTAGCGCAGATTTATTCTGAATAGATACTCGGTATCTCCCGTTACTACTTCCCGTTGTAATTAATTCGCTGTTGTTTTTTGAATTCGATATATCAATAACCTCAATGTCATTATTTGGTTTATATATCCACAATGACAATGCTCGGCCGCTACTAAGTTTGGGTAATATCGCTACCTTACACGAATTTGAACCACTGTAATTAAATTCATGTATTTTTCGCTCGCCTGAACTTAAGTCACCTTTTAGATCTACTCTATATGGTTTACAAATCATACTTGACCGGGCAACAAAGGAAATTATTATTATGGGGATTAGTAACAGTACTACCGCTACTATAAAAAGAATATAAAAATTTCTAAAATCAAAAGGATTGTTTACGGCCTTTCTGATTTGTGCCAACACTTTTTACCTTCCTTAATTAAATATTAATTTAATTAGGGTTTAAATGTCAAACATTAATAAACACATCATTGACCGAAGCACTTTATTTTAGTAAAATTACTATCCGCAATGCGGTTGGGGGGTAGGTATCCCGTGAGGCTCATAATCTCACTTAAATCGGTTCGAGTCCGATAGCCGCTACCACATGAGCCCCGATTCTAAAGATCGGGGTTTGTGCGTTATATCAAGGTCTGATATAATTTTCTCGTTGGTTGGGTACTTCAGTGGCAGACCCCGCAACATTCTTACCTTGCGCCGAAACTTACAGGTTCGCTCGCAAGGGGCGAAGTTACGGGGCAGAGCAGCGGACTCAAGTATAATTGGCAGACCAGGGTAGCTCAGACTGTAGCACGCTCGTATTCTACGCCTCCTTCGGAGCCGAATACTCCGCGTGCTGCGACCTCGCAAAGCGAGGACTAAGAGCAGCGGAATCTAGAGTTTTGGCTGGGTAGCTCAATGGTAGAGCACCGGACTCATAAGCCGGGAGTTGTGGGTTCGAGCCCCACCCCAGCCACCAGAACTAGCCAAAACTCGCAGCAAGCTTTAGTTTGCTCTAAGCCGTTGGTCGCTGGTTCGAATCCAGCCGCAGCCACCATTTACCCAGATTTAAACCCGCAACCCATCATAGGATTTAGTCTAACAAGGGTAGGATTCAACCTTCCAATGCAAATTAGGAATTTCTTGTTCGTTATTTTCCTAAGAATTATTTGTTATACTACAAGTAGATTTATAAATTTTTGACTAATCCATTAAATATGAGAATTACACTTGTGGGAAATATTTCTTTTCTTAAAAAATTTGAAGAAGCTAAGGAGATTTTAGAACAACAGAAACACGAAGTAATTATTCCAGAAAAAGAATCGATGCTAGAACCAACACCTCAATCGGTTAAAAGGAAAGCGATGGATAAATTTAATGAAAACTTGAAGAAATCTGACGCAATTTTAGTGATGAATTATTCAAAGAAAGGCGAGAAAGATTATATTGGTGCGAATACACTTATGGAAGTTGGTATGGCATTTATTTTCAAAAAAAAGATATTTGTTTTAAATTCGAGCCCAGAATTCTGCAAAGATGAATTAAGAGCCATTGAGGTTCAATTTCTGAATGGAAATTTGAGTAACGTTAGGTAAATCCTCTAAAAACTAGAGGGACAGGTAAAATGGGTTCTAACATTATCCACCAAACGAACCAATTCATCACGTATCTTTTTAAGTACAGTTGGGAGGTTTTTCTCCGCTGGTTGGAGTTGCCTCTCCATATTGGAATTTATATCCAGGGTAACCAGAAGAATTGTGGTAAAAAAAGGCTGATTCTTCGGAACACTTGAAGTAAGTTACATTTGAAGTGTCGCTGCCGCCTCCAAACGAAGACAGTTCTGCTAAGGAGTTTGGATAAGCACCTTGTTCGGCGTAATAAGCCATCATTTGAGTTGAGAGGGATTTTAAATTCGTCTGAATCTTAACATTTTCAGCCTGTTTGATTGGTCCTGTTATCGATCCGTCATTCTGTGCGTCTGTGCCACCATTTAGGTTAGTTTGAATTGTTCTGGATCTTGGGACGGCAAACAATACAACGAAAACTACAATTGATAATATTAACCCGGCCATTAATAATCCTGCCAAAAGGCTCCCACGTTCACTCATACAAATATATTATTTCAGAAACTTTACTTATCAATCAAGCTTTTGATTTGTTGTATAATTAGTCGATATGAAACGAATTCTTACTGGCGACCGACCGACAGGTAAATTACATTTGGGTCACTATGTTGGCTCATTGAAAAATCGTTTAAGGCTTCAAGATAAGTATGAGGTCTATCTTCTTGTGGCCGATTTGCATGCTTTGACAACAAATACCGACACTTCGCAACTTAAACAAAATATAAAAGATCTCGTTTTAGACCAACTTTCAGTTGGAATTGATCCTAAAAAAGTAACATTTTGTGTGCAAAGTAGGTTGCCAGAGGCCCAAGAGTTAGCAGTAATTTTCTCTATGTTAGTACAGAAACCACGTTTGGAAAGGATGCCGACCCTAAAAGATATTGTTAGAGATTTAAAAATTGAAAACCCATCTTTAGGACTGCTATCATATCCTGTTTTAATGGCTGCTGATATTCTGATGGTTAAGGCGGACCTAGTACCAGTAGGGAAAGATCAAACTAGCCATATAGAACTTACTAGGGAGGTCGCCCAAAAATTTAATGCGGTATACAAGAAAATATTTCCTGTCCCGGAAGCTTTAATTCCCGATGATTTTGGGGTATTGCCCGGAATCGACGGGAAAACGAAAATGAGTAAAAGTTTGAGTAACGCAATATTTTTGTCTGATGATGAATACACAGTTCGCGATAAAGTAGCCAAAATGTATACAGATCCTACTCGCATTCACCCAACTGACCCAGGTCATGTAGAGGGGAACCCAGTTTTTATTTACCTAGATGCTTTTGGTTCGACGGTCTCACCACAGGTGCGGCAGAAAGTTGAGGAATATAAAAAACGGTACAAAGACGGTAAGGTTGGAGACGTCGAGGTAAAGAAGTTTCTCGCTGAAGTATTAAACAAATTTTTAGACCCAATTAGAAAAAGACGAGCTAATTATCAAAAGAAAGAAGCGGACTTGGTTGAAAAAATCTTAGAGGAGGGGACAAAAAGAACAAGAGCTCAAGCTAATGAAACTCTAGAACAAGTTAAGACCGCGATGGATTTATTTTAGTACCTGCTAGTTGGATACGCCCTAACTCTTATTGCTAGGCTATCTTCCCAGTGATATAATCTTCAAGCTTGCGGAAGAGTCTCTTCACAGATATAATTTCCGCATTATACAAATGGATACCCTAAAAAAACAAGGTAAAAATAAAAATCTGATTAGGACAATTATTCTTTGGGTTGTTATCGCCCTAATAGCCACTTACGTGATTATCAATTTTCGCCCGCCTGTCAATAACGTTGAAAGTAAGAAACTATCAGAGTTTTTAACCTTGATTAAAGAGGACGAGTTAAAAGATGTGAAAGTGGAGGGAAGCAGTGTTACAGCAAAATTAAAAGATGGTTCAAGTGTAAAGACCGTAAAAGAAGAGGATGTTAGTTTTACTGAAATTTTAAAAAATGCAGATATAGACCCGAAAGATTTCTCATGGAGTGTAAAAGATACTTCGACTAGTAGGACTATCACAACAGCGATTTTTACCTTCCTACCGGTGATTTTAATTGTTGGATTTTTATTTTTTTTCCTACGTCAAGCTAGAGGTGCGGGTGAAAACATCCTGTCCTTTGCTAGGAGTCGCGCGAGGGTCTTTAATAAGGATAAACCAGTGACAAAATTTACTGATGTGGCTGGAGTAGAGGAAGCAAAACAAGAACTATCCGAAGTAGTCCAATTTTTAAAACACCCGGAAAAATACCGCACTTTAGGAGCAAAAACCCCAAAAGGCGTTCTACTAGTCGGACCATCAGGAGTGGGAAAAACCCTTCTTGCTAGAGCGGTTGCGGGTGAGGCAGAAGTACCTTTCTACTCAATTGCTGGTAGCGAGTTTATGGAGATGTTGGTAGGAGTAGGAGCCAGTCGGGTTCGGGACCTTTTTGAGACGGCGAAAAAAAGCGCTCCTTCTATTATTTTTATTGATGAAATTGATTCTGTTGGTCGACAACGAGGCTTGGGAATCGGCGGCGGCCATGATGAGCGGGAGCAAACTTTAAACCAGATACTTACTGAAATGGATGGTTTTGAACCAAACGATAATGTAATAGTTGTAGCCGCTACAAACCGACCCGACATGCTCGATCCAGCCTTGGTCCGACCTGGGCGGTTTGATCGAAGAGTTGTGCTGGACTTCCCCGACATAGAAGGCAGGAAAGCTATTATCAGAATTCATTCGCGTAATAAACCACTTTCAGCAAATGTAGATTTGGATAAAATAGCTAAAAGAACCGTAGGATTTTCTGGAGCCGACATAGAAAACATGCTAAATGAGGCAGCTATTTTAGCAGCGAGACTTGGGAAAAAGCAGATTGATAGTAAAGATATTGAGGAAGCGGCACTCAAGGTGCAACTGGGTCCAGAAAGAAAAAGATTGACTACAGAGGAAGAAAAAAGAATGACAGCTTATCACGAGGCTGGCCACGCTTTAGTTACAAAAATACTTCCACACACCGACCCAGTGCACCGAATTTCAATTGTAGCAAGAGGACCTACAGGTGGTCATACTTTGATACCCCCGGCGGTGGATCGTTACAATGAAACAAAAACCAGACTTTTAGAAACAATAGCGACCCTTCTTGGCGGAAGAGCAGCTGAAGAAATTGAGTTTAAAGAATTTACTGTCGGTGCATCCAACGATATTGCCCGGGCTACCGAAATTGCTCGTAAAATGGTTACTGAATTTGGAATGAGTTCGATAGGCCCCCTCTCTACTGGTGTAAGAGGTGAAAGCCCTTGGTTGGCACGAGAATTAGGTGACCCCAAACCCTTATCGGAGCACCTTGCTGCTAGGGTGGATGATGAGGTAAAGAAAATAATTGATACTTGTTTTGAAAGAGCAAAGAAAATAATAAAAGAAAATAAAGAAAAGTTGGATCTAGTTGCTGGTGTTTTAATAAGAAAAGAAACACTTGAGGGTGATGAGTTTGAAGAGCTTGTCGAACGCGGCGAAAAGCTCCATCAAGTTAAAGAACAAATAAGTGAGAAAGAATCCTCCTCTGCTGAAGCTTCGAAAGGCAAGGAAAAGGAAGAAGCCTCAACATCTCCCGAGTCCTCTTAAATCTCCGTCCATAGCTATCAGTTAGACGTTAGTATCTTGTTATGGGCTTATTTGTGTTATAAAATCAAGCCGCACCTTAACGAGTTTGGAGCAGCAGGAGGAGAGAGATGGATGACTTTTTGCTTTTTTCTGGCAGAGCAAATCCCAAGTTGGCCCAAGACATCGCCGATAAGCTTCAGGTGAAGCTTGGTGAGATTGAGATAAAAGACTTTGCAGACGGAGAGATTTCAATCGAAATCAAAGAAAATGTTAGGGGAAAAAGAGTTTTTTTTCTCCAGCCAACCTGCCCACCTTCTGTTAGCCATCATATAATAGAATTACTATTAGCCGTGGATGCTTTCAGGAGAGCTTCAGCCAGTGAGATAAATGCGGTGGTTCCATACATGGGGTATGGAAGAGGGGACCACAAAGACAAACCAAGAGTACCGATAAGCGCCAAAGTAATAGCCAACCTTTTGGTAGCAGCTGGCATAGATAGGCTGGTAAGCATAGATCTTCATTCTGACCAGATCCAGGCTTTTTTGGACCTTCCTTTTGACAATCTTTATGCTAGTTATGTCCTCTTGCCCTATCTGGAGGAAAGACGCATAGGAGATCTAATGATCTTTTCCCCCGATGTTGGAGGAGCCAGGAGGGCGAGGGCTTTTGCCTCTCGGTTGAAGTCAGATTTTGGAATTGTTTGGAAAAGACGAGACCCATACCGACCAGATGAGGTTGCGGAAATGGTTGTTATGGGGGACCCAGCAGGGAAAAACGTCGTAATAATAGATGATCTAGCCAGCACTGGTACAACTCTCACAGATGCCGCCGAAGCATTGGTTGAGAGAGGAGCAAAATCAGTCGTCGCTGCTTGCACTCACGGTGTTCTTTCCGGTAATGCCCTAGAAATAATCGAAGAATCACCCCTTAAAGAGCTGGTTCTTACAGACACAATACTCTTACGGGAGAGATCAGACATATTGACTGTTGTTTCAGTCGCACCACTGCTAGCTGAAGCGGTTCGCAGAGTCAACAATTGCGAATCGATAAGCAGTCTGTTCTTGTAGTCTGCCCGCTGGGCGTCTTTCCCAAAAAAGGCGCCCTTTCATGTAACTAAAATAAACTGGAAGTAACAGAGAACTCTGTAGTAAAATCAGGCCATGTTTAAAAAGTTAGTCCTGGTTGATGGCCACGCAGTTTTTCACCGAGCATACCATGCTATGCCCCCATTGACGACATCAAAAGGAGAGCTTGTTAACGCAGTTTTCGGCTTTACTAGCATGCTTTTGCGGGCAATTAACGATATCAAACCAGACTATATTGCTGTGACATTCGATACTGCCGAGCCGACATTTCGTCACCAAGAATACACTGCTTATAAGGCCCAAAGAGTAGCAGCACCGGAAGAACTTCATGAACAAATGCCGCGAGTAAAAGAAGTTTTGAACACCTTAAACATTCCGATTTTTGAACTTGCCGGCTATGAAGCCGATGATATCATCGGTACGTTGGTCAAACAAGCAACGGAAAACGGTATTGCTGACCTTGAGACAATAGTTGTAACTGGAGATCGAGATACTCTCCAGTTAGTCCGTCCACATGTCAAAATTTATACCCCGGGAAAATCTTTTTCAGATGTAGTTTATTACGACGAAAAAATTGTAAAGGAAAAATATAGTTTGTCACCAAAGCAGCTGATTGATTTTAAGGCGATCGCCGGTGATCCTAGTGACAATATTCCAGGCGTGCGTGGAATTGGTGGTGTGGGCGCAACAAAACTAGTGAGCGAATTTGGATCGGTCGAGGGTGTTTATAAAAACCTAGAAAAAATTCCGGAGAGAAACCGCAAATTACTTGCAGAAAGTGCTGAGCAAGCCGTTCTTTCCAAAAAATTAGCTACGATTGACTGCAACACGCCGATAAAACTGGAGCTACCAAAATGTGTCTTGTCTGATTACGACAAAGAAGCGGTGAGGGAGCTGTTTGAAGAGCTGGAGTTTCGGAGTTTGATTAGTAAACTTCCCGGTATTGGTCAGGAAGTAGCAGGTAGAAAGCAAAAAGCGGAAATTGCACAAGGCCAAGCGGGATTGTTTGAGAAAGAAGAAAAGACCGGTAGCAACGATGAATTGGAAAAAGTCTTACGGGAGATGGAAGATTGGGGAGTTTTGATAAATAAAGAGAAGCTGGCGAAGCTTTCGCAGGAGATTAATAAAGACTTGGCTACGTTGGAAAAAAAGATATTTAAAGAGGTTGGGCATGAATTTAACCTCAATTCACCAAAGCAGCTTTCAGCCGTACTTTATGACGAGCTAAATCTAATTCCGCAGCATTCAACACGTATTAAAACCCATAAGTCAACAGATGAAGCGACTCTCTCGACATTGACCAGCGCACACCCAGTTATAGAACTGATATTGCAATATCGTGAGCTATTCAAATTAAAATCTACTTATATTGACGCACTTCCCGCGCAAGTGGACGCGAAAAGTCGTGTACACACCCACTACCACTCAGATGTGACTAGGACTGGCAGGCTTTCGAGTAAAAGTCCAAATCTGCAAAATATTCCTGCGCGTGGCGAGTGGGGTGAAAAGGTTCGAGGTGCTTTTATCGCGCCAAAGGGACAATTGTTACTTAGTGCGGATTATAATCAAATCGAGCTTAGAGTCATGGCTCATATGAGCCAAGATTTAGAACTCAAAAGGATTTTCGAAGCAGGGGAAGATATTCACACCCAAGCCGCAGTTGCAGTTTTGGGTAAAAAATATGCGCAAGTTTCGAAAGAAGATAGACGGATCGCAAAAATTGTCAACTTCGGGATTATGTATGGCATCTCGCCCTTTGGCCTCTCTACGCAGCTAAAGATTGAACCAGCCGTCGCCAAAGAGATCATTGACCGCTACTTTGAGCGCTTCCCGGCAGTAAAAGATTGGATGGCGGCTACACTACAGGATGCCTATGAAAAGGGCTTTGTAGAGACTCTGGGCGGCTTCCGGCGCTATGTTTTGGAGCTACGAAGTGCAAATATGACTGTACGACACGCTGGAGAGCGGATCGCAGTCAATTCACCAATTCAAGGTACGGCGGCGGATATTATTAAGAAAGCGATGGTCAAATTGAATGAAGAATTAGGAATTAAGAATTTAGAGACGAAGATGATACTGCAGGTTCACGATGAACTTGTGTTTGAGGTTCCAGAAGGCGAGTTAAAAGAAGTTACCCTTATGATTAAAGAAACTATGGAGACTGCATTCCCACTCTCAGTACCATTAGTTGTTGAGTTAAAAGTAGGGAAGAACTGGGGAATAATGAAACCTCTTAAGCTTACTTCGTAAGCTGACGCTATAGATCGCTTCATAACTTCGAAACTTTCGCGCTACTTAGTTTCTCAGGTATTCTCGCACCCTGCGCTAGCTGTAAAACTTAAGAAAAAATGCCTCGGGATATCCTCGGAAATTCTCTTCGGTCAGTTTCCGTTTCCTCTTCGCATTTTTGATGGGTTACTACGCCGTGCTCGTATGGCGGTTTACATATCGTAAGAGCTAGGGGCCAGAGGAGACCAGTAAAAGCTTGATTATTGGACTAAAGTCTTAAAGTTGATTATTTGCAGCTTGTGCCAAAGGTAGGCGAAAGAATTGCACCGAGGTCGAGAATGTTGATGAAGCCATTAGGCACAAGGTCGTAGCGAGGGCTGGTAGGAGGAACGGAGGTGCCGAATCTGGGCGGCAGCAACTCGCCCACGTCAGAAATATTAATAACCCTGTTATCATCAAAATCAGGGGGCCAGGCATCGATGAGTTCGTCGTTTGGGGTTGAGGTCCTTGGACAAGATCTTGTAGGATCGGTGCCAAGGTATAGTTCTTTCCAATTGGTATAGCCGTCACCATCCATGTCATCGTTTGAAATAGGGCCTGAAACATAATATGATCCCATACCCATGTTGCTGTTTTCTGTGGCCTCTGTGATATCACAAGAAGAATCGACGACTACCCAGACATAATACGGCCAAAAGTCTAAATATTCTATTGGAGCCGCGAATCTTATGGAATAAGGAATGCTTTGTCCGGGCAAAATGGTTGAGCTAAAGAATGCAGATGCGGATGATTGTGGGTAGTCACAGCTGTCGCTGCTGATGCTAGACACTCCGCTTCCGATGGCATCAGCCCATAGTTCAACGTAGAAATTAGAAGCAGAGGCCCAGCCAACGTTCTGGATGTTAAATTTGGCGGTGACGGTTTCTCCAGGCTTAAAGTTAGTGGTTTTCTGACCACGAGAGTTGTAAAGGTTAACGTTTCCGTTTTTAATAGCAAGGTCTGATGTACAGGCAGGGACACGGAAAGTTTGAGAATTCCAGTTTGACCACTTGTAATTATTTCCTGCTCTAACTTTCCATTCGTACACATTCCATTTCTTGGGAAAAACTGTAATGTTTGTTTTACCATATGACCAACTGTGAGTTGAGGCAAGCTGTCCTGTGCTCAAGTCACGCATCTGGAACTCTACTCTGGTTGTGCCTGAAGGCAGTGTCCATGAAAGGTTTGCTTGATAGTCACTGCCGTTTGTGCAAAATGGTACCGAAGAATTAAGGTTTTGCGGTACAGAAGGTACAGCACAAGCGGTAGATTCTATACATCGGCCTTCAGAAGCACAATTATAGGTACAATCCCTTGTTTGATACATTCGGGTTGAAGCACAACGCTCACCTCCACAAAGTGCATTCGACCATGAGGTGCAGGTATCAGAACTGCGTCTAGCGGAACCGTAGAAGTCGACATCACCGAAAGCAAAGATCCCCCCGTCAGAGGCAACTAACCAGTATCCGTTGCCGGTTGGAGTGGCAGCCATGCCCACTATGGGTTGGGCGAGAGAGATGCCGCCGGCAGAGCCGTAGAAGCCAACGTCGCCGTAGGAAAAGATGCCACCGTCTGAGGCAACCAGCCAGTATCCGTTGCCGGTTGGGGTGGCAGCCATGCCAACAATGGGCTGGTTAAGGGGGATGTTGCCCGCAGACCCATGGAAACCGGCATCGCCGTAGGTGAAGATTCCCCCGTCGGAAGCAACCAGCCAGTATCCGTTGCCGGTTGGGGTGGCGGTCATGCCAACTATGGGATGGGTGAGAGGGATATTGCCCGCAGACCCATGGAAACCGGCATCGCCGTAGGTGAAGATCCCCCCGTCGGAAGCAACCAGCCAGTATCCGTTGCCGGTTGGGGTGGCGGCCATACCCACGATGGGTTTGTTAAGGGGAGTGTTGCCTGCAGACCCATGGAAACCGGCATCGCCGTAGGTGAAGATCCCCCCGTCAGAGGCAACCAGCCAGTAACCGTTACCGCTTGGGGTAACGGCCATGCCCACAATGGGCTTGTTAAGGGGGGTACCACCCGTGGAGCCGTAGAAACCGGCATCGCCGAAAGTAAAGATTCTCCCGTCAGAGGCAATTGACCAATACCCGTTGCCGCTTGGGGTGACGACCATGCCTTCGATACTGCATGCATAATCGCAGGCAGGATTGTAAATAGCTTCGGAATCAAGCACTCCACCAAATTCTTGGGCCCAATACCAACCAGAGGTGCTACCTGGAGCATATGCCCTGGCCAAACCCATAACGGTAAAGTTTGGGTTAAGAAGATTTTCATTATGTCCCGGGGAACCTTTCCATGCATCAAATACCGTTTGAGCGTCAGGTATTCCCGCAACAAGGTTCTCCGCCTTCCAGGTATTAAATGTGTAGCCAAAATCATCCATACGCTGATGAGGATCGCGGCCTAGAGAATCAGTATGACTAAAATAATTGTTTGAGGCCATATCATTAGCCATCCAATTTGCTACGTTTGTAAGGATAACCGAGCCTTTTAGTGCGGAACGGCCATTTGCTACTCGATAATTATTTACAAGATCGAAAAGCGTTTTTACATCAGTCGGGACATTAACCTGTTGAGATGAGGCTTGAGTGGTGGATGATTGGAGAGTGATCTTTTGTGTTTGACTAGGAGATTTGCGCCAGGCACTTCCAATCGTTGTCGGCGGCGAGTCTGCCTGACTTTTTAATTCTCTAGCTTGGTTTACAGATATAATTGTTACAGGAATTGCCAAAAGAATGATTAATGTACCGACAAGGATGCAAATCTCTTTAATAGTGTAGGGAGGATTGATAAATCGGCGAGATTTCTTTATTGGCTCTTCAAAAAGATCAACAGCTCTCATAGGCAGGCAACTCAATTATGGGGTATTGGTTGATTGCTTGTCAAGAAAATGTATCCGTCCAGGACATATTGGACTTTTTAAGGAAATCCACCACTACTTGCGTTGGAGTTTCGTTCTTTAAAGAATGGTGCGGTCTTTTAATATTGTACCAGAGAAGGTAGTCAATTAACTTGTCGTTAAAATTTTCAGTATCGGACTCTTCTAATAAACAGCTGTTAAAGTCTACGAATTCTTCCTGAATAGTCCGGTTGAACCTCTCAATACAACCATTCTGTTTAGGACATCTCGGGTAGATAAAGAAGTGGGCAATTCCAAGCTCTTTAATTACTTTGTCAAAGTCTTTGAGGAACTCAGGGCCGTTATCAGTTTGGACTGCCTTAATTGGGTAAGGAGTAGCCTTAATTAGCTTTTGGGCAAAGTCGGAGGCTGAAAGCGAGGTGTGTGACTTGTAGGTATAGGCAAAGGCAAACTTAGTAACAACATCAGTAGCGGTAATAATGTACCTTTTAATTCCGTGTTCAAACCTGACTACGCTATCAACTTGGAAAAGATCTCCCGCCCTCTTTACCTCGTAACCAAAGACCCGTTGTTTGTCTATGCTGACTGAATGTTTGCTTCTCTTACCCAGATAGAAGTACCAGTTGTTCTTCTTGATCACCCTGCCGATCTTGGATTCAGAAATAGTTTCCAGGTTGTTCTCCCGACAATATTTATCGAGAAGAAGTTTAATCTTGTTTTTTCCTAATCTTGGGTAATTCTCCCTGAAGCCTTTAATAAACTCAAAGACCTTCTCGTTAACTAACATCCTACGGGTATTATGTGGTCTTCTGGTGTGGTTTATCAAGCCGAGAAGAGAACCACTACCATCACTGATCTTTTTCTTCCAGAGAAAGATAGTTGACCTACCCACTCCAAAGGCATCTCTGGTTGGGGCAAGGCCGTATTTATCAAAGAAGATAATAATCTTAAGCTTCTCCTCCACTTCCGTATGGTTAAGGTACTCTCTGAAATCGTAAGTAATATCCATGTACTTACGGTAACCCCAAATACCTTTAAAAAGAAAGCTTGTTCGTCTACAAAGATAACTCATCGGACTCTTTCATAGAGTCCAATATGTTTCTGAACTTATGCAGAAAAGAGGAAAAGCTAGGCCCCGCTGGAAGCTGTTTATATATAATACAAACCTATAATTAAATTTTTATAAAGCCTCTAATAATTAATATGTTATAATGTCAAATTGTTAGGAAGAAATTATTGAGTTTTAGGGAGAATAAATACGAAAGAGAGGTCAGATGATGACAGACGTACTGCAAGACGTGCTTAGAACGGTATGGGGCGAACTTTGGCAAAGGATCGGGGCAAAAGGCGATCCCCAGGTTGTCTGGGAAAACTTGGTAGCGAGATACAGTGAAGATGGGCGCTACTACCATACTCTCAACCATATAGCCCATTGCCTGGAAGAATTGGAGCGTGTGAGACATCTTTGTCGCTATCCAAATGCGGTTGAGATGGCGATCTGGTTTCATGACGCAGTATACGATACGCACGCCGAGGATAACGAGGAGCAAAGCGCCAAGTTGGCTCTCGAAGTAGTGAAGGAGGCCGGTCTTTCAGAAGAGTTCGGGCAAAAAGTCACGGCTTTAATCCTCGCCACGAAGCGCGATAGGCTTCCGCAAAGCATCGACGAGCAGATCATCACTGATATAGATCTGGCAATCCTTGGACTACCAGACGAACAAGACGTTTTTGGGGAATATGAGAGGCAGATCAGAAAAGAGTATGCTTGGGTTTCAGACACGGTCTTTGCCAGGGAGAGGGCTAAGCTGCTCCGAGTGTTTCTCGCGCGAGGATTCATCTTCTCAACTAGGTACTTTCGGAGAAAGTATGAGGAGGCAGCGCGGGAAAATATTAGAAGATCGCTGTCTGCTCTTGACAAAATGTGTACCACCGGTTAGGTGTAACGCATGTTGAATCAAACCGCTCGAAGTCCTTCGGGCGGTTCTTCTTTTTTAATGTTAAAATAAAAACCATAATCAACTTTCGGAGGGATAAAAGGTGAAACGAGAGAGAGGATATCTTCCGATTCAGCGAATCGATGTCGACGGTCTGAAGGTCAGCTTTATCAGGCGGGGGCAAGGTCCCAGCTTGGTGATTGTGCCTGGCCTATTCCAACATCTCAACGGTCTTCGTCACCTGGTTAACCGTCTTTCTGAGCACTTTGACGTGACTTTGCTGGCGACACCTGGGAGCGAAGGCAGCAGCCTCTTGCCAAGGTATGATCGGGAGACAGTTTGTTGGTGGTTCGAAGAAACCTTTGAGAAGCTTGGTATTCGGCGAGCCATCATAGTATCTGTCTCGATTGGGGCAGCCCTAGCCCTACTGGCTCTTGCTGAATCAAAGAAAATCCAGGCTACAGCGTACGTAGTTCAGGAGCCGGTGGTCCGGGTGGGTGACGCCCAGTTTTGGCTGAGATGGTTACACCACACCGACCGCATCCTATGGAAATCGCGGATGGGTTTTGTTTCCATCGGATTTCTGTGGTGTATTAGAGCGGTGTTGGCTCATGGAGTAGGGTTAGGTTGGGCGAAGGCTCTTCTGAAAACCCCCTTGCGTAGTCTTTCAGGTATGGCCAACCTTCTTCACGAAGAATCGATCCATAGCTACGCCCGACCAGTCAGCGAGAGAATACCGACTATGGTAGTGACTGGTGAAAAGAAGAGTCGATTGTTGCTAAACTACGGTTCCATGAGGCAAGTGATGGAGTCAATGAAGATACAGGCTCAGGCTATTCTGGCAAGAGCCAGGCACTTCCTCCGCCGACCTGATCAAGAGAGCTTCGCTGCCCAGATCGTCCAGTTTGCTCAGCGGCGAGGGTTACTAGATTAGAAAGAAAAAGTGAGAAATCACACTAGCCGTCCCGAATCCTTTTAAGAAGGCGGGGCGGCGCTCACTTTTTATGTTAAAATGTTCCAAGTTAGAAAGACCATTCTTTGTTTTATCCTTCAACGGTTAAACTATGGAAGATTTAAAAAGAGCCTATGACAAGATTTATGAATATTGGTCTGCTGTGGAACCAGAAAAGACTTGGGGGTTTGACCAGGCAAACAGTTTTGTTAAACACGTAAAAAAAGGCAGGGTTTTGGATTTGGGTTGTGGGGCTGGGGCGCACGCTAAACTTTTGTCAGAGGCTGGTCTTGAAGTTGTTGGAATTGATTTTTCTGAAAAGATGGTTCAGGAAGCAAAGAAAAAAGTTCCAGAGGGAAAATTTTATGTGATGGATATTACTGGTTTAAATTTTTCAGACGCCTATTTCGATAGCGTTTTCGCCCGAGCTTCGCTTCTCCACGTTAGTAAAAAGCAGATAAATAAGGTATTAGATAAATTACACAATATTTTAAAAAAGAACGGTTTGTTATATGTAGCTATGAAAGAAGGAGAAGGTGAGGGGGAAGTTTTCAGCGATTACTTTAAATTAAACCGATTTTTTGCTTTTTATACTGAGCTAGAGCTGGTAAAATTGCTGGGAAAGTGCGGATTCAAAGTTATTAACAAAGAAAAAGAGCTACATAACGATGGGAAAACTGTTTGGATTCAATTATTAGCTGTGAAAAATTAATCTATGCCAGAACTACCCGAGGTTTAACCCTATACAATTATTACTTCGTCTCGTGGTCTAAGTCCACGCAGCCGAAGAGCGAATGTACAGGGCAAGAACAATAAAGAGGAGGAACCGTGCCCGAGTTACCTGAGGTTGAAACAATTAAACGAGACATTGAAGGCCATTTGATCGGCCACGAAATATTAGGTGTCTGGACTGATTGGGGAAAAATGCTCAAACCCGACCAAGAGACATTCAAAAAGTCTGTTATTGAGAAGAAATTTAGCTCTGTTGGCAGGCGGGCTAAGCTACTTATTTTTCATCTTGATTCGGTTCCGCTTGTCACTCATCTTAAACTTAGCGGACGACTGCTTTATCGAGATCAAAAAGACCCGAGAGATCAATTCACGCACGTGATTTTAGAGTTGGACAAAGGTAAAGAGCTACGTTTTGCTGATATGCGCAAATTTGGTTGGATGAGAGTGTTGAAAGATGAAGTAGAGCTCGACGCGCTTCTTAGCGAGTTTGGTATTGAACCTTTTACGAGCGGTTTTACCTTAGAAAAATTCTCAAAAATATTACAGAGTAAAAAGACAGCGATTAAACCACTTCTTATGGATCAATCGCAAATTGCTGGGGTGGGCAATATTTACGCTGATGAAAGCCTGTGGTGTGCGATGATCCACCCGTTGCGTCCGGCAAATTCGTTGGGTGAGAAAGAAGTTAGTAATCTATTTACCTGTGTCCAAGACTGCCTACAATCTGGTATAAAAGATAGGGGTACAAGTGTTGATATGTATTTGGATTTATTCGGGGAGAAGGGGGGACATGAGAAGAATCTAAAAATCTTTAGAAGAGACGGTTCGCCTTGCCCAAGATGTGGTACAGAAGTTAAAAAAACTCGTGTTGGGGGTAGGGGTACACACTTTTGTCCCGCTTGCCAACCCGCCGGCAACTAGCGTATCTTTGGGTGGGAAGGCCAAATTACCGAAAATTATGATACATAAACCATTAATCTCAGTTGTAGTACCAGCTTACAACGAAGAAAAATATCTAGCAAACTGCTTGGAATCTCTTAATAACCAAGTATTTCCACGAGTTAATTATGAAGTAATTGTTGTCGATAATAATTCTACTGATGCAACCCGCCAAATAGCAGAAAAATATGGAGCAAGGGTAGTAGGCTGTCAAGTACAAGGAGTTGCTTCTGCTCGAGATGCAGGAATAAAAGCTGCTTGGGGAGAAATAATTGCTAATACAGATGCAGACACAACAGTTGCCCCAGATTGGCTCGAAAAAATAGCATCACATTTCCACTCCGACCCGATGCTGCTAGGCCTCACCGGGCCGGCCTATTTATTAGACACAAACCCAATAAATTCAAAAATTTCTTATTTTACCTTTAACTTATTTCAGATATTTAATTTTGCGATCAACAAGCCTACTTTCTCTGGGTTTAATTTTGCAGTCAAGATCGAAGCTTACAATGAGGTGGGGGGTATAAATGTTGAGCTTCCCTCCGCTGAAGATGTAGATTTATCCTTCAAACTTACTAAAATTGGAAAATTAAAATATTTTACCGATGTTGTGGTTTATACATCTGCTAGGAGACTAAAGAAAAACCCATTTGAATTTTTTCGCCACAACATAAAAAATTACCTCTCAATGTTGACAGGAAAGGAACCAGAGCCATTCGGGCCTATAAGGTGAATGTTGCATTATATTATTTATTGATATATAAGTTGTTATATTGATATATACTTATAGTAATTAAATGAGATTAAGAAGACTAAATTTCAATTAAATGGGGTTTTTATAAAAATAGCCTAATTTGTTTTCATGTCCAAAAGGAGTTGTCCATGAAAATTGGATTTTTTACCGATGGGTATCTGCCTCAACCAAATGGTGTGGCTACATCAGTAGCTGCAAGTGTTAAAGAGCTGGTTCGTAGAGGCCATGATGTTTACGTAGTGGCACCAAAACAACCAGGATTTAAAGATGAAAAAAACGTTTTTCGGCTTACCTCAGTGAAAATATATGGCAAGGAAGATTTTCGCCTAGCGCTTAATCTACCTGAAAAACCGCTGCGGGAAGTATTAAGAAAAGATTTCGACATAATTCATGGTCACGCAGGAGGGCCGGTAACTTTTTTAGGTTGGCAAATCGCCCGCCTAAAAAATATTCCCTTTGTCGCTACATACCATACGCTTTGGAATCGCTACACGCATTATATATTAAAAGGAAAGTTGATAAGCCCCAAAGCGGCTGAAGTCGCCTCGAAAGTTTTTGGAAATCTTTGCGATTATCTAATTGCGCCTACCCCCAGAGTAAAAAAGGAGCTTGTTTCTTATGGAGTGAAAAAACCGATTGTGGTAATTGGTAGCGGTTTGGATTTGACTAACTTTATCAATATTAAAAAAGGTTATATTCGTAATAGGTTTCATATAAAAGAAGAGGAGAAAATTCTCATATTTGTCGGTCGTCTGGGCAAAGAAAAATCGGTGGAATTTTTACTTAGCGCGTTTGAATTTATTTATGAAAAAGATAAAAACAGCCGCCTGATTTTAGTGGGAGATGGCCCGGATCGGTCTAAACTAGAGCAAAGTGCGAAAAGAATGAAAAGTAAAAAAAACGTCCATTTCGCCGGGCACGTTTTAAATAAAGATATACCTAAGGCGTACGCAGATGCGGATATATTTGTGTTTTCTTCCCAAACTGAGACTCAAGGCTTGGTAGTTATTGAGGCTTTTGCATCAGGTTTACCAGTAGTTGCCGTAAAAGATCCGGTTTTTGATAAAGTGGTAGAGGATGGGGGGAACGGGTATTTAGTTAAAAAAGATCCTAAAATTTTCTCAAAAAAGGTTCTTGGTTTATTAAAAAATAACGATGAAAGACAAAAATTTTCTCAGAACGCTCTGCAAACAGCCGACAAATTTTCGGTTAAAGTAAGTACAGAGAAATTGGAGAAATTTTACAAGCGAGTATTAAAAGAACATAAAAAGAAAAAAAGATTAACGGAAAAAATAAAAGATTTGCAAAAACTTTTAGATATCAGTATTCAAATAAATCGCCTAAAAACTATCCTGATTCCACCATATTTTGAAGGTAAGAATGACAGCTAAACTACTAGACGGTAAAAACCTGCGAGATAAAATATTAAATGAGTTGATATCTAAAGTTGATAAACTAAAATCAAAGCCAACTTTAGCTATAATTCTTGTCGGAAGCGATCCTGCATCAGAAATATACGTGCGGGAAAAAGAGAAAGCAGCTAGGTATATCGGTATAAATTTTAGGTTGGTTAAAAAACCCCCTTCAATAAAGCAGACAGAATTGGAAGAAATTATCGAAAATCTAAATCGTGATACAAAAGTGAAGGGAATTGTAGTTCAAAAACCGCTGCCCAAGCAGATTGATGGAGAAAAAATAGATCGGTTAGTAGCACCAGAAAAAGATGTCGATGGACTTAACCCCGCGTCAGATTTTTATCCCGCTACAGCAAAAGGAGTTTTGGAACTTCTACGGAAAGCAAAAATTAAAATGGCAGGTAAAGATGCTGTAGTGGTCGGTAGGAGTAAGTTAAGTGGGTTGCCCACGGCCTTATTATTGATTAAGGGAGACGCGACGGTAACTATCTGTCATTCAAAAACAAATAATCTTAAAGAAAAAACATCCGACGCTGATATTTTGATTGCAGCTGCTGGGGTGCCCAAGCTTGTAACCGCTGATATGGTTAAGAGTGGCGCAGCCGTAATCGATGTTGGGATAAATCGAGTTGGAAAACGAGTAATTGGTGATGTGGATTTTGAGCGTGTTAAAAAGAAAGCTAGTTTCATTACTTCCGTTCCTGGCGGCGTTGGACCGATGATCGTTGCTGGACTAATGATGAACCTCGTCGAAGCCGCAGAGAAATAAACCCTTTGCTTGATAGTTAAATAAATTCGTGGTAGAATCCGCTCACTTTAGGGAGGAGGAAGGAAGTGGGAATGTGACGCACGAAACCTCGGTAAACCCTAAGCTTGCAGAACTGGTCACACGAATCATCTTGGAGTCAGGACACGACGAGATTATCGGACTGCTGATTGATCACTGTAGCCTGACCGATCTTAAGCTGGTACATCACAGACTTATCTTGGAGCGTGACGGTCGAGCTGAAAAGACTGATCTATCCAAGAGGTTAGGATCAGAGGAGTACCTTGAAGTACTCAAACTAGCAATCTTGAGGGGGGAGGCTGGGATATGTCACGAATCAATAGGAATCCCCTACCAGCGGAAAGTGTGGAATCGTGTGCGAGCTCGAATTTCAAGCCGCCAAAATGCCAAAGAGAGGTAACCACATGCCGCTATGGGCTTCGCTCGGATTCGGGGCGCTCGTCTCAACGGTAATCTTGATTGTTATTCTTAACTATATTCAGGCGCGAATCCGAAGAGGCTTCAGAGAAGGTGGTAGAAGAGCTGCTGTTGAAGAAGCGGCGAGGATCCTTCATGAAGCTCAACAAAAGTGGAGAGTGCCGTAAGCCATCAGGAGGTGCAGAGTGAAGCAACTAACGCTTAGCCCGTTCCAACAGATGATAATTCGGTACTTGTTGCAATGCGGAGGCCAAGCAACGGAGCTTCAGCTCATAGGCGAATTTCGTAGATGGCGGACTCGCAAGGAGCTCGGCCAGATCATAGCCTCGCTCGTACAGAGCGGACTCTTAGAGGTTGAACGGGGGTTGGTTAAAGTTACCAACAGGCTCGATCGTAGAGCAAGGAAGATAATTCAGGGGAAGGTGGGACCGATTGTTGACGAGTTTCACGTGATTGTTCATAGCGGGAAATAGGGTTCCAGAGAGCCTAATCCTGCCACGAACTAAGCTGCCGAAACAACGCTGAGGACCATAGGTCCTTGGCGTTTTTATTTGTGGTAAAATACCCCTGAAATAACAGGAAAATTGAGAAAGGAGACGGAAATGGAAAGGGATCTTTCCAGAATAACGTATTTTCCTAATGTCCTAGAAGTAGGGCGAAAGCTGGCTCAGGAACTGGCCCAGGAAATGACTCAGGCTGAAGCTGATTCTCAAGTGTTGAATGAAAACTACCCATGGCTACAAGAGCAGCATCCGCGCTGTTGGGTGGCAGTATTCCAGGGTCAGATAGTAGGTATTAGCAAGCGGAGTCAGTCCTCACTAATCAGAGCTCTTCGAAAGAAAGGTTTGACTCAAGAGCAGATCGCGCAAGTTAGGGTGAGGTATATCCGCGCCAAGGGCGATGAAAGACCCAGAATTCTACTTAACGCAGCGTGAAAGGAGGGAGCGATGAAGGAAGATCCTATTTCTTTGGAGTTTGTGGCCTATCTTAAGAGAGTAGGCCTAACGTTACAAGAGCTAGCTGGACAGTTGAAACAGTTTAGCAGAGACTGCCGGTTTATCTCCGAGCACAAACCAAAGTACCAGGCAAGGTATCCAAACCGGTGGGTTGCAGTTTTCGATGGTCGCCTTATTGGGACAGGTAAAGATCTTCGTAAGCTGCTTCGTCGGCTAGAGAGGAAAGGTTTCCCAGCAGGCCGTCTTGCTGTACGGTTTATCTACGCCGAGGGTGAAGAACCAATCTTTATCCTTCGAGCAGCAGCGTGAAAAAGGAGTGGATAATGGGGAGAAAGACACCGATTGTAGTGGGATCGGACGGAACTTTACATATCGATCCAGCGCAGATTGGAGAAAACACCGCTCACCCACTTCGGGTTCGGGGAAGAAATTACTTCGTCTGTAAAAGAGCAGGTGGAGTGCTAGAGATCTATGAACGAAAGACCACACCGAACTGGCCGCTTCTGGCTGTTCTGGCTGCTGCTGTTGCCGTTGCGGTACTAATTGCCTGGCGCCCCTGGCGGAAAGGGAATTATCGGCGAATGATCCGGCAGCTGCATGAAAGGGTTTGGTGATGGAACCACCTGCCAACGTGGAGGTAGTGAATCAGACAGTTTTCATAATCGCCATCATCGCTACAGCCGTTATCATCGCCGGATTGGCCGCGGCTCCGCTCCTTCTGCGGTTTCTAGTAATAGTCCAGAAACCGCTTAGTAGGAAGAGGCCGCCTTTGACTGGGGGATAGGAAGCTGGTGGGAGGAAGAGCAGATTAGGAGACTTTGAAGCGGATCCTGCCGTCCTTGAGGCCGGTTGACACAACGTCGCCGGCTTTAATCTTTCCTTCGACTATTTGCATTGCAAGCTCGTCAAGCAACTTGTTCTGAATCACTCGCTTGAGCGGGCGAGCACCCCAAATAGGATCAAAGCCTTCCTTTGCGATTTTGGAAGTGACTTTTTCATTTATTTTCAATACAACGCCTTTTTCCTTGAAACGAGCGGTTACTTTTTCAAGCTGCAGAGCAGTTATCTGCATGATTTCTTTTTCACTAAGCGGGTTAAAAATGACTATTTCGTCAATTCGATTCAAAAATTCCGGTCGGAATGAGCTTCTTACAAGCCCCATTAGCTCTTCCTTGTCGATTGGCGAAATTTTTACTGCTTTCTGATCTCTGCTCACCGATCGCTGAACTATCTCGCTTCCCAGGTTACTGGTCATAATAATTACAGTGTTGGTAAAATCGACAGTTCTGCCACGTCCGTCAGTTAATCTGCCGTCATCTAGCACTTGAAGGAGAAGATTGAAAACCTCGGGGTGGGCTTTTTCAATTTCATCAAACAAAATTACGCTGTAGGGTCTTCGTCTTACCGCTTCAGTAAGCTGCCCGCCTTCCTCGAAACCAACATATCCTGGTGGTGCGCCGATCAGCCGAGCGAGACTGTGACGTTCTGTATATTCACTCATATCGATTCGGACCATCGCGTCCTCGTCATTGAATAGAAAATCTGCCAGGCTGCGTGCAAGTTCTGTCTTTCCCACTCCGGTTGGTCCAAGAAAAATAAAGCTACCAATTGGTTTGGTTTCTTCGCTGATTCCTGCGCGGTGACGACGGATCGCATTGGCAACTGCTTTAACCGCTGGATCTTGATCCACCATTCTTTTGTGTATTTCGTCTTCCATTCGCGAAAGTTTGGCTGCTTCACCTTCGAGTAATCTGGCAACAGGAATAGAAGTCCAGCGTGAGACGACTTTAGCGATGTCTTCGGCGGTGACTTCTTCTCGCAGTAGTGCAGATTTGCCTTCAGTTACTCCCAGCAAAAGTTTATTTGCTTCTTTTATCTTTTTCTCGATTTCCGGGATTTTTCCGTATTTAATTTCTGCTGCCTTGTTTAAGTCGGCACTTCGCTCGGCAGATTCCAAAGAGATTTTACTTTTTTCAAGCTCGGAATTAAGAGATTGAAGCTGGCTGATTGCCTCTTTTTCTTTTTTCCATTGAGATTCGAGCGTGTCAAACTCTTTTTTCTTACGGGCAACTTCGGTTTCGATCTTCTTCAGACGCTCACGAGACGCAGGATCCTTTTCTTTTTTAAGTGCGGCAGCTTCAATTTCTAGTTGCAAAATATTTCTCTTCAACGTGTCGAGTTCGGTAGGCATACTTTCAACTTCCATTTTTAGCGACGCTGTTGCTTCATCAATTAAATCAACTGCTTTGTCGGGGAGGAAGCGACCGGAAATATAGCGTGCAGAGAGGGTTGCTGCCGCGATAATCGCCGCATCAGTAATTCGCACTCCGTGGTGAACCTCGTAACGTTCCTTAAGTCCTCTTAGAATTGCGACTGTATCCTCAACACTCGGCTCTTCAACGTAAACAGGTTGAAAACGTCTTTCAAAAGCCGGATCGCGTTCTATATATTCTCGGTATTCTTTGCTAGTTGTCGCGCCGATCATGTGGAGCTCACCGCGGGCAAGAGCAGGCTTTAAAATATTGGCGGCATCTACCGCGCCTTCAGCTTTTCCGACACCGATTACAGTGTGGAGCTCGTCGATAAATAAAATGTATTTCCCCTCGCTTTCCGTAACTGCTTTCAAAACCGCTTTGAGCCTTTCCTCAAATTCGCCGCGGAAGGCTGCTCCGGCAACAATCGCAGCCATGTCCAGTTGAATTAATTCCTTATTTTTCAAAGTATCCGGCACATCACCGGAAACAATTCTTTGAGCCAGCCCTTCAACAATTGCGGTCTTTCCGACACCGGCTTCGCCAACCAAAACTGGATTGTTTTTTGTTCTTCGGGAAAGGATTTGCATCACTCGGCGAATTTCTTCGTCGCGGCCAATAACCGGATCAAGTTTCCCGTCTTTTGCCAGGGAAGTGAGATCACGCCCATAGGCCCGCAATGGATCTTGCGGCGTTTGAAAAGGATATTGTGTTTGTTGTGGTTGTGTTTCGTCCATAGATTAGTTTTAAGATCTAAGATTTAGGATCTAAGATATTTTAGTTAAAGTAAAACGTATCACTTACAACTTATAACACATTATGTTAGCACTTTCAACCCCTGTTTGCTAAGTTGACTTGTAATGATAAAATCAAGTCGGAAGAAAGGAGGCACATGTGAAAGGAAGATTAAGAGGCCCGGTCCCATTGGACAAGTTGAGATCTGTTGTCCTTGAGTCAAGACGGGAGACGTACGATCAACGAACTGTTCCCCTGCTGTTCCTGCCTGACACTTACCTTATTGGACACTCAAGCAATCCCTTTCAATACAGGGCGATCCTGTTTGGGAGAAGGGGAGCTTGGAGGTCCAACAAGGTAGAAGGTGTAGTACTAGCCGACCGTCTGGTCTGGCACAGTTCGATGGATTTTGGCGTAATCTTCAAAAGGCTTTACGGCCTAAGAGAAGAGTTCCTTGAGTTTCTCGACGAAGTGCTCCGCAAGCACCCAGAGACTCGTCTAGATCAGGGCGTCGATGAAAGACGAGGTAGGTGGTACTATCTCTACGACGGTCAAGGCTCAATCGACGAATGTTACGGTCCGGAGATGATCTTTTGGAACGATCGTCTGATCGCAAGAGGTTTTTTCTCGGGCCGTCTTCACACACGTTACTGACCCTACGAGGCCGCGAGCTACCCGCTGGCGGCCTCACCAACCCTCAATAAATATCCCAGAGCATTTGACAAGAGGGTTACATTTATGATAAAAAGCCTATTACCGAAAGGGAGAGTTTGCGGCAAATCTGGTCGCAAGGAGGTGAGGTGGTTTACAATTGAATATTAAGCTCAAGGGAGATGCAGGTTAGGGACCTCAAAAAACCCAAAGGGTTTCAAGGAGGAACCAAATGAGAATCCGTATCCTGTTGACACTAATCGTCGTCATGACGATAGTCGCCATCGCCAACGGGCCAGAGGCTGCCAGAGCTGATAATGGGGGACGCAGTGGAAGCCGCCAGTCCGCTAACCTAAGGGAACTTCTCGTAGTCAACATCATCGACGGAGTGACCGTGACACCGGGCTTCAACTCAGAGGGTTTCAAGGGCGACGTGGCGGCGGCTAAGAGGCAGGCTGCAGGCCTTAACCAAACCGCAGATCCTGCTACTGTCACTATCAACGCTGTCCCTGCTCCTACCCCTACCACTTGGTGCGTGACCAGGGATGCCTGGCGCGCAGGCACAAACCTTGCCGGTATTCGCGTCTGGGAGATCCACCACTCCGTCTACTACTGCTACAACGGCAGTAAGTTGACGAGAACCCCGGTGTCCTGGCTTTGGGTGGGCAAAGCCGTAGGGGCTTGGCGATACGAAGGAGAAATCAGCTCCAGCTTGTACTGGATGAGCTACCCCTACAGCTATCATGCCTTTCGGCAGGGGGAGTTCCGGCTGTGTTTCAGCTGGTGCGTCCAGGAGGTTCACCCGTGGATTACCTGGGAGGTGTATAAGAACGGTAGCGCGTACCGCGCGACGGGAGGTTAGCCGTGAAAGATCATCTGTTGATGGGGGCAGTCCTGGTGGCAGCTGTTCCCGTGGTCATTTTGCTCCCCATCTTGGCTTTCCCGATGATGGTGGTTGCCGCTATGGTGGGGTTTCTCATCTACCGTCGTTGGGGAACCGTTCGCGGTGTGGTGGCAGCTCTCGTGGCGTTTTTGGTCGTGGTTGTCATCACCGCCGGGACGCTGACGACCACCTCTCGAGAGGAAGGAGAGTCTGAAGGACCGGTGGCCGAACAGGGGTTAGAGCAGCCGCTCACCCCGTAGAGCCGTAAGCGAGTTCCTGGCCGTTCTTGGAGTACCTGCCGGAATACTCCGAGAACGGCTTTTCTTTTTCTGGGGAACTTGATTTCTCACCGCAATTGCCGCATAATTACCGCAGTGTTCCACCCAAAATTCAAAATTACAAATAGCACGCTTGTATTCTATGCCGTCCGCACTTCGTGCCGAAGCCGAATACTCCGCGTGCTGCGACCACTTCGTGGGCTAAAAATTCTTTAATATTATGTTTTCACCAAAATTTTCTATAACAAATAAAATTTTGACTAATGTAGCCAAAATCGAAGCCTCTAAGGCGGTGATCGAAAACTCGCCACTTGTTCCAGCTTATGAAGCCAAATTCCGCCAAGAAGCGATTGTCCGCACTGTCCATCATGGTACTCATATTGAAGGAAATCCCTTGGAGCAACCAGAGGTTGAAAAAGTTTTAGAAGGGAAGGATGTGACTGCAAGAGATCGGGATATTCAGGAAATTTTAAATTATCGGGAGGTCTTGAAATTCATTAACTTGAAAAAAGATGAACCGATTACTGAAAAAAGTTTGCTCGAAATCCACAAACTGACGACCAAAAAAATCCTCAAGGCGGATGAAGCAGGAAAATATCGATACACGCAAGTGCGAGTTACCAACTCAAGGACAGGTGAAACTTCATATTTACCACCGCCGCCTAGCCAAATTGCCGATTTAGTAAGAAGCTTTTTACTTTGGTTAAACCAACTCGGAAGTGAAGAAACTCACCCGATAATAAAAGCGGCAATTACGCACTACATTATTACTGCGATCCATCCATTTGTGGACGGAAATGGTCGGGCTGCAAGGGCTTTGTCTATGCTCGTTTTGTTTAAAGATGACTATGATATAAAGAAATTTTTCTCGCTGGAGGAATATTTTGATCGTGATGCGGGGAGTTACTATACAGTTTTACAAAAGACATCCAATCAATCCAAAAAGCTAGATGAGCGTAATTTGACAAGCTGGATTGAGTATTTTACGGATGGATTAGCCACCGAACTTGCTCGTGTTCGCGAAAAAGTCCAGCGGCTTTCGGTGGATTTGAAGCTTAAAGGGAAAATGGGCCAAGTCCCACTGAATGAGCGCCAATTAAAGTTAGTCGAATATATGCAAAAAGCGGGCCAAGTATCCAACAAAGAATGGCGCGATTTTATTCCGATGGTTAGTGATGATACAATTTTACGTGAGCTTAAGTATTTGATGCGCAAGGGACTAGTCAAAAAACGTGGGAGAACTAAGTCAGCTTATTACGTATTAAAATAGATTTACTTGCCCTCGGGCTCCTCTTTTCGGTGAAGAAGCAGGTAGATGGCAGTTGAGAGAAGAATGAGTCCCGCTGTAGCTGTTATTACCCAGCGGGGAAGGGAAAAGACGAATTCATAAGTTTGGGAAATCACTGCCACCACTATCGCAGCGATTCCAGTATAAATATAGTTGCGGTACGAGAGAGAAGTTCCCAGCGCAAATACTATTAATCCCTCAACCCCCATCAAAAGCGCATATTTTGCTCCAGCGTCGGCAAAAGATTGGAAAAAGGTCGGCACGAACAAAAAGCCCAATCCGACATAATTTAGTAAATCCCTGTTTGCGAAATTCCCAGATATACGTTGGAAATAAGACAAAACCATAAAGTAAACACCAAGAGCTAGGGTGTAAGCTTGTGTTTCTGCGACCCCCAGGAATTTAATTTGCCACAAATAGGTAAACATTCCCACAGCCGAAGCAAAGTAACCAAGGGATGCTTTTTTAACCAAAGCCGCGTCAAGGCTATAAAGGAAAGTAGCAGCGTAAGAGCTAAGCAGAGCATTTCTTTCTAGCCCCTCGTATAGATTGGTTAAAATATATCTACCTTGGCTGTAGTTGTAATACCCTTCCGGAACCATTTGGCTATAAAGCCCAAATACTATTGTAGTAGCACCAGTTCCTACAAGAGCTGTGAAACGGTAAAAATTCTTTAAATTTTCCGGTAAGACCTGGCTGATTGTATAAAATACGTAGGAAAAACCGGCGAAAAATAGAGGGTAATATATGATACGTGTATCAAAAGAACGTAGAAGGCTCCAGAGGCCAAGATAGAAAAACAGATTGGATAAATAAATTAAATCACGTCTGCCAAACCGTAACGCGTAGTCCAATAGTATAAAGGCAACAATTATGTTTCCGATTAGGAAATAACTTGGTTCGGCTACTGTAAATACAAAACCCAAAGCAGCACTTAAAACAGTTGCGACGATGAATGCCTGGAAGCCACCTTTATTTTTTTGAATAAACAAGGCGATTAGGTAGAATATTACTGTTAAGCCAAGATACGCACTACCGACAAAATAAGGTTTGTCCCCAAGTCCTAAAAGCTGATTAAAGTACAAATAGACCGCAATGAGAATGAATGTGATGTTGTAATAAAGATAATTGCTATTCTGCTGCAAGTAAGTTGCTGCCAGACCATACACAGCTGGCAAAGTAGCAAAAACCGTCAAATGAAATGCTGCCACATTGGTTCCAAGAGCGATAAAGAAAATAGCTGCTGTGTAAGCTAGTGAAACAACTGTCAGCGATTCAGAATCCTCTTTACCCCAAGCCTTAAGCGGATAAGAGATAGCTAGAAAGAGAGCAAAAACTACTTCTAGAAGATAGTAAGTTTGGAGAATGGTCAAGCCTACCCATCTACCAAATAGAAAAGCGACAATCGGGAATAAAGCCGCGCTAGCAACCAGAAAAGCAGGGTTTCTCGCGACAAAATAGGTCGTTAGATAAAATAAAGATCCAAGGAAAGCAGTAAATACAACCTCAAAAGTGAAAAATGTTCCAGTTGAGGCGGTTAATACTACTAACCAGAGCAAAGCAACTGGCAAAATTGAATTGGACGTTAGCAACAGGGAATCAAACTCTTTTTTGAAGTTTCTTACAAAATAAGCGATTAGAATATAAACAAAACAAAGAAGTTCCAGAAGTGTAATTATTTGGATTCCTTCTAGAGACAACCATTTGCCGGCAAGAAACACAGAGACCGCAAGAGCAAACTGAGAAATGATCAAGAGCCCGATCTGTTTAGACGAAAGATAGGCGCCAAAATAAAATAAGGTTGCTAAAATGCTACCGATTACAACCTCAATTACATAAAAATTGATTGGATAAGCAACAGTAATGAAAATTAAAGCTATCGAAACTGGCATAATTATATGAGCGGTGAGAAGAAAAGCCTCCGTTTCTTTACTTGCTCGCGACTTCAAAAAGTGCGAAGCGGTTAGATACGCGGCCGATATTACTTGAATAATTATAAAAATTTGAAGAGTTGGTATACCGATCCATTTACCAAAGAGGAAGGAAAAGACGGGGAAAATGAGTAAAGAGGCGTATAAGTAACCAGCTTCTTTTGCAAAATCATAAGCAGTTGCATAGTAAAGCGAAGCTAAGAATGCAGAAGCAACAACTTCAAATGTAAATAGTGTGTCCGATGCCGCAGCGAGTAAGAGCCCAAATACTAGAGAAATCGGCATGATTATATGCGCACTGACAGTAAGCGGAGCGATGTAATTTTTTAGTCCTACATCACTCGATTTAGTAAATAGTTTGGTTGAAAGTAATAATACAAAGGAAGAAAAAATCCCGCCGAGGACATAAAACTCGCGATTCAACTCCGCAGTATTTACTAACGACAATACCATCGAGAGGCTACCAAAACCAGCAATATAGGTATAAAAAGGATGACGGATGAAGTAAGCAAGAAAAGAGTAAGTCAGGACTGCCGCAATAGAAGTTACTAACCAAACGTTCCCGATCGAATAACCTGCAGGTCCCAATACAAAGTTATACCAAGCGAGACCGTTAAATGGGATTAGTAGTGCAGCGATTGCGATAAATGTAGCACCTGCTTGTTTTATCTTTGGCGCATTATAAAACCATGTACCAAAACCAAAGAAAGCTAGGGTGAGAAGCGAAAGCAGGGCTGCTTTTGATACACCACCAATCGTTTCCCAGGCAAAGCCGACGTAAATCGAAGCTGAAGCAACGATTAAAAAGGCGCCTAAATAAAGAAGTAGATTTATTGAATTATCCGAATACCAGTTGGATATAATATTTTCCCAGTCTTTGCGAGGTGACGTTTTTGGTTTAATTTCAACCTCTTTTTCTTCAATAATGACTGGAGTCTCTCCTGTTATGAATAGATCTCCCGATGCTTTATTAGTAAGTGGTTGTGGTATAGATTGGGTTGGGGGAGGTAATATAATCTGTTCTTTTTTTATTATAGTATCTAGCTCATTTTTATAGTCATTTAGCTGTTGGGTTAATTTTTTTTGTGGCGAGGATGCTAAGACCTTGGAAAGCTCTTCTATTGTATTTCGTAGATACTGCTTTTTATCAATCTTGCCCTTGGAAGATATACCAATCAACCACTTAATAAATGCAACTAAACCTATTATGTAAAAGACAGGCACACTTATGAGCAGGATCACCCACATTTTATTTAATTATCCACCTCCCGTTACTATCAGTCAAGCGTGCGGATTACAGTTCATATTGGTATAATGAATTAAGTTATGAAATTCTCCGATTTAGCTTTATATTTCGAAAAACTAGAAGCCACTTCTAGCCGAATTGAGCTGACAAATATTCTTTCTGAGCTTCTAAAAAAGGTTTCCACAGACGAAATTGATAAAGTCGCGTATTTATTGCAAGGTCGCGTGGTTCCTTTCTTCGAACCAATTGAGATGGGAATGGCCGATAAGATGGTCGAGGTGGCAATTTCTCAGGCGTATAACAAACCGCGTGAGGAAGTTCGCAAGTTGACCACACAAACCGGAGACCACGGGTTGGCAGTAGAGAAATTGGCCACAAATTTCGAAATTCGAAATTCGAAATGCGAAATTTCAATATTGGATGTTCACGAAAGTCTATACAAAATTGCTACTACAGGTGGAGTAGGGAGTGTAGAGAAAAAAGTTAGTATTCTAGCGGATTTGCTGTCAAATTTGGATTCAAAAAGTGCGAAACACTTAGTTAGAATTACACTTTCAAAACTTCGTCTCGGAATTGGCGACCCAACGGTCCTTGACGCCCTTTCCGTAGCCAAGACAGGTGAAAAGACCCATAGATCTGCTCTTGAAGAAGCTTATAATAAAACTAGCGATCTTGGATTTGTGGCTAAGACTTTCTGGAGTAAAGGGATAGGAGCGGTTAAAAGAGTCCAATTACAAGTCGGCAAACCAGTCCGTCCGGCACTTGCCGAGAGATTACCGAATGCAGAAGCTGTAATTAAAAGAGTTGGAACCAGCTTTGCAGTCGAACCGAAATACGATGGTTTTCGCAACCAAGTGCATTTGCAGAGACAAGTAACAAGTAACAAGCAACAAGTTAAAATTTTTTCTCGCAATCTTGAAAATATGACTCATATGTTTCCGGACCTTATCGAAGCGGTGAAAAAAGAGGTCAGAGCAGACTCAGCTATACTTGAAGGGGAGGCAATTGCTTACAACCCGGCGACAGAAGAATTTTTACCATTTCAAGAAACAACTAAAAGACGTAGGAAATACGGAATAGAGGAATTTGCCGTCAAACTTCCCCTGAAACTTTTTGCTTTCGACCTGCTTTATTTAAACGGAAAAGATATTACCAGCCTTCCTTACAAAGAAAGAAGAGAGAAGTTATCAAAAATCGTTTCCCAAAAGGGGCAAATTTTGGTGGCGAAAGAAGAAATTTTACACTCGGCGGAAGAGCTAACCAAAATGTTTGAAGAGCAAGTCACGGCTGGTTTGGAAGGCGTGATGATAAAAAAACTTGATGCTCCCTATAAAGCGGGAAACAGAGGCTTTCACTGGATTAAATTTAAGCGTATGGCAGCAGGGGAGCTGTCCGACACAATTGATTGCGTGCTACTGGGAATTTATTCAGGGACTGGAAAAAGAACTGGGTTTGGTGTTGGAGGCTTGTTAGTCGGGCTTTATGATCCTAAAAAGGATGAATTCGTCACTGTCAGTCGGGTTGGAACGGGTCTGACTGATGATGAATGGCGCCAAATAAAGGCGACAAGCGACAAGTTACAAGTAGCAAGAAAGCCCGCTCGTGTAAACTCGATTATTAACCCATCGTATTGGGTGGAGCCAAAAGAAGTCTTGGAAATATTTGCCGATGAAATCACCCGCAGTCCAATTCACACCGCTGGTAAAAAAACTGATCGGCCTGGTTACGCCCTACGTTTTCCTCGTCTAATTTCCTTCCGCGGTGCTGATAAAAGACCGGAAGATGCTACGACGGTTACGGAGCTAGTAGAAATGTACAAACGTCAGAAAAAAGTTAAGGTCTGATAAAAACCGCGCGCTTGCGACCACTTCGTGGACTAAAACGCCCAGAGGACGCAACAAGTGTGAAAGAATTGATTGAGATGTACGAGCAACAACGTAAGGTTAAGGTACGTTGAAGCTACGTTCCAAAAATGTATAGAGTCCTTCGTAATTAAATGTTTTCGTTTTATTCAAAATTTGAGTATCCCTTTAAATTTTGCGCTATGATGTAAAATAAACATTAGTTGGAGGAGGAGTAGTATGAGCTGGCGAGACTTGATCGAAAATAAAGTGGAAGAAGAAGCTAGCTACCAATATCTAACTGGGTTGATAGGTGGGCACAGACCTTCTACCTACTCAGTTTCGCCTAAGGTTTGGAATGCTGCTTTTCACGAGTTTGGCCTGCCGGCAGCTTACTTACCGTTTGATGTAGCAGGCGAGGGACTTGAAGAATTTGTAGAGGGCCTTAGGAACGATAAGAGATTACGCGGATTCAATATAACTATTCCGTACAAAAAAAGGATCATTGATCTTTTGGACCGGACGGAAAGTTTTGCCGCTAAAGTAGAAGCAGTAAACACCGTAGTTATGAAAGGTGACGAATTAGTAGGCTTCAACACTGATGGTGAAGGTCTGGTAGCTGCGGTAGAGGAGCAATTTGGCGATATTGGTGGTAAGAGGATTCTGCAACTTGGAGCTGGTGAGGCAGGTAATGCAATAGCCTATACGTTGGCACAGCGAGGTGCCCGTTTACGATTAGTAAACAGGACTCTAGCCAAAGCAATAGCGTTATCAGACTTGATCAACTACCGCCTACACCCCAAATCTTTAGTAGTGGCAGGCGGGGAAGAGAAAATATCAGACTGGTCTCCCTGGGCAGAAGTAATCATCAATACTTCTACCAAAGGCTTCGACAAGCTAGGAGGAGTTTCTGCCCTGTGGTCTACGGATCAGGATAATGGGCAAAGATCAGTTGAGATTGCCCGTGCAGTACCAAAAAGCACGATCTTTATTGATATCATCTTTTCACCGAGTGAGACGGTAATGCTTCGGCAAGCAAGAGAATCTGGGCATCAGACTCAAAACGGGCTAGGGATGCTTATTCACCAGGCAGCCTTGTCTTTTGAAAAGATCTTCGCAGAAGAGGTGAGGAAAAAAGCGATTGATCGTAGTAGAATAGTACATGCCATGAGAGGAGCTTTGTAGAAAGGAATGTCTCGTGCCTCGGAGAAAAAAAGTAGAGAAGAGCCTCGATGATTTATACCAAGAGGAGAGAAGAACACCCGAAGGTCTCAAGAGACAAGTAGGTTCTCTTCTTTCAACCGGTGCTGATCCTGAAACAATTCGGATGATGGGCTCCGATTACGTAAGAATCCTGGATCAAGACGGGAAGGAAGAATAAATGCTAGGTGAGAGGCAATGGCAGGCGGTAGCAAATTAAGTAGCAACCGCCTCCTTTCTTTTTAGAAAACTCATAATTTTGTTTGTGACCTCTTCTGTGCTTAAATTATCGACGTTTATATTAAAATCGCACCCAGTGTAACAAGCAACACGGATGTTATAAAGTTTCTGGATTTCTTCTAGCGATTTAATTTTTAATAAAGGTCTTGAGCTTTTTAACTCTTCGACTTTTTGGAGGAAAGTTTCAAACGAGCTTGATAAACATACTACCAGAGAATTCCTCGCCGCTTTTTGGATATTCGGATTGACAAAAGCCCCACCTCCCAATGCAATTACGCAACCTTCTCTGCTTAAGACGTTGTTGACTATTACCAACTCTTTTTGTCGGAAAAATTTTTCCCCGTGCCGTTCAAATATTTCGGGGATGATCTTACCAACTTCTTTTTCCACCATGCTGTCAGTATCAAAAAAAGGTAGGGATAATTTTTTTGCCAGCAAGCTTCCAACCGAGGTTTTACCAACCCCCATAAAGCCAATCAGACAAATGTTTTTGTAATCGCTCATCATGGCCACTATTATACACTGAAGTAAAATAGCTAATGAGGGATCTCTGAACAGGCACATTTACGTAACATGTTGACAAGCAACCGTTAAATAATTATTATCGGACGAGAAAGTGAGGTGAGATCATGGTTTGGATACACCCAGCGTGTGGAAGAGTTCATCCACCTGGCGCCGTTACCTGTGAGCAGGCTCGGAAGATGATCGAGCAGCGTGGTAGGGAGATCGAACATGAAATGGCTCACCACCGAGTCGATCACCCTGATTGTCCGGACGTCCACATACATGTTATCAGACTAAGACATGAGCGTGAGGCTGAAGCTAGGAGACGCGCACGAGACATCTTGATAGGGTGAGAGAGTTGACCGTCTGTAGACTGAGAGGTGAAAAAGTGAGTTTGCAAAAGGTATGCGAGGAGTTGGTCAGACAGGGTTTGGCAACACCTGTTTATGGGGGTGCGATCCGACTTAACTGCTCAAACTCGCCTGAAGTGCAAAGGAACTTAGTGGCGGTTGAAGAAAGATACGCTGCTAGGTTTGACCAGTTGCTTGTCGGAGAACAAGCGCGACAGCGAGAAGCTTGGAAAAAGCTTCGTGATTTCGTTTTCTGTTCACCGGCGTAAGTATCTTTGATGACCAAAAAGAGAGGAGACCTGCATTGGGTAAACCAACATCAGAGCAAGAGCTAGCAAGAGTTTTTCGAAGCGAAGAACCCGAGAATCTAAAGAAGCCGAGCCAGGATGATCTGAGGAGAATCGCCGAAAAGATTTGGAGGATAGACCCCATTCTGTTCGAGTTGAAAGCTGAACGAATGGGCTTCAAGCTCTCATGGGAAGACAGACAAGCACTTTTCGGTATAATAGCGGAGAAGAAAAAGAGAGCCCGCCAGAGACGACAAAGGCAGTTAGAGCGGACTTTCCAGAGGGAGATCCATAAGATCATTGCTGCGTGTAAAGTGTGCAGCAGCGAGGATATCAAAGCCAAGTTAGGTGGTAGCATAGTAGGTGATTGGCCTTCGGTGGGGGAGAACATCTCGATTAGCCTTTTGTATTGCGGCAGTTGTGGTCTTACCTACTACAACGAGAAGGTTGCTGGCCTAAGTCTACGTTACAGCCAAGGAGAGTTTACTGTTCCAGCGGAGAGGGCTCTCTATGATCTTTCCCCGGATCTTTCCGCAGAGCCTTGGGTAAACTGGTAAGATTGGGGGCGTCTAGATCGAGGTATCGCGAACGGCCGACTTCAGTTTTGGAGTCGGTCTCTTTTTTACCAAATTATTGACGTTTATCTACGATCGTAGAAATAGATCAATTTTCTCGCCGTTGATTATTTTTGAGTTGATTATTTTTGACAGGAGAACGTTTAGTGTGATTTAATTAAACTAATCCTAGAAAAGGAGGCTTGCCTCCCGACTTGTCCACCGAAGCTCAAAGCGAAGGTGGAAGCCGAAGAATATATTTATGAAATATTGGAAACATACAAGAATTAGCGACCCCACTTCGTTAAAACTTCGTGGGGCGCAGAGGGAGGTGAATTAGTTTGCCCGAAGAAACATCTGCACCAGCTCCCGCACCTGCAGCTGAACCAGCTCCACAGCCAAGTTCAGGGAGTAGCAGCGGTGATAACGTAATAGGAGCTATCTGCTACATTTCTATTATTGGAGTTATACTGCTTTTTGCTAAAAAAGACTCGGCATTTGTTCAATTTCACGCAAAACAAGCAACCGCGCTGTTTATAGGACAAGTAATTTGGTGGTTTATCGCAGTGATTCTTGCTTTCGTTCCCGTTATAGGTTGGTTGATAAGTATGCTTGGTTGGATTGCATTTCTTGTCGCCGCAATCGTAGGTTTTGTCAAAGCTTACGGTGGCGAAAAGTATAAGATGCCAGTGGTTGGTGATCTTGCTGAAAAAATTAACATTTAGTGCGAACGACTTCAATAACTATATTTTTCTATTAATAGGTATATTGATGTGATAAAATTGGCCAAATAGACCGCTCGTAGCTTATGCCTCTTCACTTCGTTCAGAGCCACCTACTCCGCGTCCTGCGACCACTCGTCCCAACGCGGAACTTCGTGGGCTAGGCCAAGTTTATCATTTTATTATGTTAGAATATGGTACTATGAGCAGGTTTTTTGCAGATCTGCATTTACATTCAGCTTACGCTCGAGCAACTAGCCCAAATTTAAATTTCGATACTCTTGCGCAGTGGGCCAAGTTCAAAGGTATCAATTTACTTGCTAGCGCGGATTTTACTCACCCGGTTTGGTGGCAAGAAACAAAGCGCAAGCTAAAAGAGTCAAAAAAACCAGGTTTTTTCGAATACGCTGGTATTAATTTCGTCCTCGGAACAGAAATTTCCTGCATCTACTCACAGGGTGGTAGATTGCGGAGGACCCACTGCTTGGTTTATTTCCCAGAAAAAGAAGATGTAGAAAAATTCAACCAGCAAATTGGCCGAATTGGGAATTTGAGGGCAGATGGTCGGCCAATTCTTGGGATAAGCGCCAAACAGTTGTTGGAAATAGCATTAAATGTGAATGAAAAAGCAATTTTTATCCCTGCGCATGTATGGACACCTTGGTTTTCTCTTTACGGTAGCAACTCCGGTTTTGATTCTATAGAAGAAGCTTTCAGCGATCTTTCAAAATATATTTACGCGGTTGAGACAGGGTTGTCCTCCGACCCAGCGATGAATTGGAGAATTAAAGAGCTGGACAGCCGCTCAATTGTTTCTTTTTCTGATGCCCACAGCTGTCCAAAAATGGGGAGGGAAGCGACTGTATTTGATACCGATTTTAGCTACGATGGTTTGTCGTCAGCTTTAAAGAGTGCTGGTGAGGAGCAGGTTTTGTCTGCTGAGGATTTTCAAACTCGCCCGCCGACAAAATCGGCGACGTCCCGCTCCTCAACAGGCTCTGGAGAAGATGCTAAAAATCCTACGGAGGCGGGACTGGCTCAGACAGGTGAAAATGCCGCAGACATCCAAAAACCCGCTCCTAAGATTAGTTTTACCATTGAGTTCTTCCCAGAAGAAGGTAAATATCACTACACTGGCCACAGAAACTGCAATGTTCGTCACTCTCCAAGCGAGACTGCTAGACAAGGGATAATTTGTCCAAACTGCAAGAAAAAATTAACTATTGGTGTAATGCATAGGGTTGAAGAACTAGCTGAAAAGCAAAGAAAAGAGGCTTTCAAATCAGATTCCCGCCCACCATTTATCAGATTAGTTCCTCTTTTGGAGATTATAGCTGAGTCACTGGAAAAACAAATATATTCAAGTAAAGTCCAAGATGAATTTAATAATTTAATAAAAAAAGTAGGTTCTGAAATCGATATTTTATTAAATGCAAAGCTAGCTGATATCGATAAAGCAACTACGGTGTTTAGAATTGTTGAGGGGATAAAGAAAGTCAGAGAGGGAAATATTATAGTTGAACCTGGCTATGATGGGGTTTATGGCGTGGTAAAGATCTGGAACGACAAAAAGTTAAATGAAAGCGGCAAAAATCAAAAAAAGGAGTCGGAAGAAAAACAAGCTGAAGGTCAGGTTGGCTTATTTGATTAAATTTATATATAATCGCAAGATTACATCTCGCGTAGAAACTGAAGTGACGCAGAAAGCCCTAGCTTTATATTGTTTCTCTAGCGAGATATAATTTATTTGAAATGAAAAATATAAAGGATATAAAGAATATTAAATATAAATATTACGCGAGTATCATCATTAACTACCTTCGTTCTCAAGCAAAAAAAATAAATAGGTATACGAAGGTAGAAAAAACCAGCGATGAGAACGCTTTCTCCAGAACGTATTTTGGTGAGGAAACTTGGATAGCAGCAGCATCATATATACCATTTATTTCTGCGGTGGTTCTTATTTTGCGCAAAGGCAATAGCGAGTTTGTCTCCTTTCATTCGCGACAAGCACTTGTTTTGGTTTTATTAATAGTTTTGGGTTTGCTACTTCTACCCCCGATCTATAAAGTGATTCTGGCTATAATAGCTTATTTAGTTTTAATTTACGGTGCATATCAATCTCTCAAAGGCAAGAAGTGGTATTTTCCGCTTGTTACGGAACTAGCCAACACAATAGATTTATAAGGGCCTTTTTAGTACTGATAATATGAAATTTGAATCCAGAAGCGAAGCAGGGCAGCTTTTAGCCAAAAAATTAAAAAAATTCGCTGAAGATAGCGTAGTTTTTGCTATACCAAGAGGAGGAGTGGTAGTAGGAGCGGAAATCGCCAAAGAATTTAAATGTTCTCTTGATGTTATTATCGTCCGCAAAATCGGTGCTCCTGGCAATCCTGAGCTAGCTATAGGTGCAACGACTTCTAACGGGGATATTGTACTAGACCGGGACTTGATTGATAATCTTGGAGTAACTCAAAAATATATTCACGATGAGCACAAAATACAACTTACGGAGGCTAGACGCAGAAAAAAACTGTACACAACGGGTGAAAATACAGCTCTTGCTGGAAGAAAGGTGATTTTGGTCGATGATGGAATAGCAACAGGTGCTACGATTGAGGCTGCTATTCACTCGGTTCGTGAATCAAAACCGCAAAAAATTATCCTGGCAGCACCCGTAGCTACAGTCCGACTAATTGGAAAATTAAAAAATATTGTTGAAGATGTAGTGGTACTTATTTCACCAGAAAGTTTCTGGGCAATCGGCGAGTTTTATTCCTCCTTTCCTCAAGTTTCCGATGAGGAAGTTATTAAGCTACTTAAGAAAACGAATCAGCGTTAAAATCCTTGAAACTCTAGTTTTTTAACCTCTATTGAAAACCTAGAACTTGATAAAAAGCCCTAGTTCAAGCAGATAGTTGTCAAACTATGCTTGAACGCAGGCCGCGCAGTAGCTAATCTTCGTGAGAAGATATTAGCTACGAGACGTAATTACGGGCTACCCGCAATTAGGAACTACCATCAATAAGAAATCTTAACAAAAGAGGTATAATATGGCCATCTTAATTATTTTGGCAATAGTGCTAATATGAAATTTCTAAATGAGTTTTTATTTTGGTCGCATTTGTCCTTTATACCTTTAGCAGTTTCGACGGGTATTATTCTTCCACCAGTAATAGCCGTATCTCTTGTAATACTTCATCGGCTACATACACTTTTATTTAATGGCTGTGCTTTTTCTTTTATTCAAAGGTATTCAGGTGGAATACCAAAGGATAAAGATTTCCTACAATTTGCCTCAAAAAGAATTTTTGGTTTAAATTTAAGTAGAATCCAAAGCAAGGTACTAGACTACTCTTTAGTAACTTTAACCGTCGTCTTCGTTACAATAAGACTACTTATGTAAAGACTGAAGTCGGGTAAGGCGAAATGGTAAGCGGGTTGCCCCAAAACTCGGACTCTTTATTTGAATAGACTGGCTGGGGAGTTATAACGCGGCCAGGAACTACTATCAAAACGTTTTGTAACCTAGTGATATATAATCTCCCTGTTCTACAAATCAAAAATAAATACCTGCAAGGAGGAGGATCACGAACATAACCGTAGGAGAAATCGGAAGGTGGCTGGAAGGTAGAAGACCAAATGATCTAGTTGGCGTAAGCCAATCAGACACAGGTAATCTTCTAGCACATTTTCTGAGAGATACCGCTAATGTTCAAGTTGATTGGGTGGGCATGCGTGAGTTTGGAGTAGACTCCAAGACACACCCAATTCCAACCGACGTCGCCGATTTTCTGAATATGTTAGACTGGCTCCCGGAATTTTCTGGAATCAGAGCCTTAGTCGCTATCCAAGTACTAAAGGGAGACATGGAGGGGTTGCTAGTACGTTAGTCCTGCCCCTCTTTCTCTTGTTATATCAGGAAATAACGTGGTCTTTGCCTTTTTTAGTTAATTTTTCGTACACCTATTGGACCTCCAGGGTCCCTTCAGCTAGTAGTGTCAGGCCGCGCTTGCCTTGCTGGAAGGCCTTGAGACTGTAGGTGCCCGCCTCGGCCGTCTGGTATGGGAAGTCAATACAGCCGTTCCCCCACACCCAGACCGAATACGCGTCCGTTTTGGTGGCGTGCTCGATGTGAACCTCGGTCCCCGCATCGTAACCGCAACCTACAATGTGAACGACGCTCCCTGCGTCTGCCGGGTTGGGTGACCCGGCTAAGCTAGCAGAGGTCTCCTTACTCTGACCAGGCGGGGTCGCTGGTTTCCCTTTTGCTTCGGACTCTAAAGATCTCACCTGGTTTATTGAGTAAGCTGTAACAGCTACGGCCACTAGTAATGAAATTGCAAGGATAATGTTAAGAATTACCGAAATGCGGTGATTTTTTTCCAAACAACTCACCCCCTTACAAGTATAATCATAAAACAACACTTGCTTGCTTGTCAAGAAAATGTATCCGTCCAGGACATATTGGACTTTTTAAGGAAATCCACCACTACTTGCGTTGGAGTTTCGTTCTTTAAAGAATGGTGCGGTCTTTTAATATTGTACCAGAGAAGGTAGTCAATTAACTTGTCGTTAAAATTTTCAGTATCGGACTCTTCTAATAAACAGCTGTTAAAGTCTACGAATTCTTCCTGAATAGTCCGGTTGAACCTCTCAATACAACCATTCTGTTTAGGACATCTCGGGTAGATAAAGAAGTGGGCAATTCCAAGCTCTTTAATTACTTTGTCAAAGTCTTTGAGGAACTCAGGGCCGTTATCAGTTTGGACTGCCTTAATTGGGTAAGGAGTAGCCTTAATTAGCTTTTGGGCAAAGTCGGAGGCTGAAAGCGAGGTGTGTGACTTGTAGGTATAGGCAAAGGCAAACTTAGTAACAACATCAGTAGCGGTAATAATGTACCTTTTAATTCCGTGTTCAAACCTGACTACGCTATCAACTTGGAAAAGATCTCCCGCCCTCTTTACCTCGTAACCAAAGACCCGTTGTTTGTCTATGCTGACTGAATGTTTGCTTCTCTTACCCAGATAGAAGTACCAGTTGTTCTTCTTGATCACCCTGCCGATCTTGGATTCAGAAATAGTTTCCAGGTTGTTCTCCCGACAATATTTATCGAGAAGAAGTTTAATCTTGTTTTTTCCTAATCTTGGGTAATTCTCCCTGAAGCCTTTAATAAACTCAAAGACCTTCTCGTTAACTAACATCCTACGGGTATTATGTGGTCTTCTGGTGTGGTTTATCAAGCCGAGAAGAGAACCACTACCATCACTGATCTTTTTCTTCCAGAGAAAGATAGTTGACCTACCCACTCCAAAGGCATCTCTGGTTGGGGCAAGGCCGTATTTATCAAAGAAGATAATAATCTTAAGCTTCTCCTCCACTTCCGTATGGTTAAGGTACTCTCTGAAATCGTAAGTAATATCCATGTACTTACGGTAACCCCAAATACCTTTAAAAAGAAAGCTTGTTCGTCTACAAAGATAACTCATCGGACTCTTTCATAGAGTCCAATATGTTTCTGAACTTATGCAATTTTCAGGCTTGAAAAATTATTCGTTGTGTGGTTATAAAGAGGAAATTTTAGGTAATGGTTCGGCTGAGGATAGGTTTAAACTGATAAAAAACCTATATTCGAACCTTATTTTGAAAGATAAAAAATTGGAAATTAGATTCAAAGAACCCTATCAGATACTACTGCGACCCCGCTCCCACAAGGATATACGATAGAAGAACATCCCTAGGACTTCCACTCTTTAGAAACGATTTCGGAGCCTAGCAACAGTCTTTAGAACTATTCAAATAACCGTAATTACGTCAGCACCTTGGAAACAAATGAGGTAGGTGTTTGAAGATTAATACCTAAGTGTAGTCTAGCATGATTGTAGTAATGAATGTAATCTTCTAATTGCTTCCTAGCGGTCTTCTCGTTTGGCCTTCTTCCTTGGAAACATTCCTCTTGCAGAGTGCGGTTGAGTCTCTCCACATGAGCATTGTCATTGGGGGTTCGCACCCGTGAGTGCCTTAGAGCAATCTTTTTTCTTCTTAACTCTGTCCCGAGATAGTCTCTAAACTCTGGTCCATTATCAGTTTGTATAGTAAAGAAACGGAACCCAAACTTCTTCTCTGCGTTCCTAATCACACCTAAACTAACTCTCTGAGACAACTTTGGGTGATACTCAGCGTAAGCTAACCGGCTGTAGACATCAATTAAGGCGTAGATATAGAATCTAGTGGTGTTGTGGATCTGACGTAATGGATGGTATCCACTTGTACTAAGGCTCCTGGGCAACCAGCGACTGGTCTGGGAAGTGGAGTATAGTACTTAGCTGGTTTTCTTTTCCTAGTTAAATCAAATCTCTTTAAGGTTCTTTCCACTGAAGAGAGACTAACACTAAAGCCTTCTTGTTTTAAATGGGCATGTAAGACTGGAGCACATCTTCCCAAACCCATTCTTAACTCAATAATACGGGTAATAGTACTATCTGGAAGTTGGTTAGGGTGAGACTTTGGTCTTGAAGGTAGAGTATTAATAAACTCTCGATTGTGACTTGGAGCTCTTTTAACCCACTTCCAAATCGTTGATCTAACTACTCCATACTTTAGGGCTGCTTGGACTTGAGTTAGCTCATGGAAACGAACATCGTTAACAGCATCTCTCCTTGTCCTTCCTACGTAAGGATTGGTAGTATAGGCCATGGTAGGTGTCCTTTCTAGTTGTAGTAATTAACGCTAGTCTGACACCTACCTTTTTAGTTGTCTAAACGTTTCCAAGGTAATGAAGTATAACGCGAGAGGCCTATAATTGTTGACATTGGTCGACAGCTGTGTTATGATTCGTCCAGCAAGCAGCTGCTTGAGAACCTTCATGGTCTTGAGCACTCCAGTCGAAAGAGGCTGTTTGCGAGATCACATAGGAGGTGCTACGAACTGAAAACGTTTCAGCGCATGAACGCTAACGTTATGTTCGTCGCCTTTACCGGCGCCGCGACCTGATCGCCGGCCCGGGCCCTGAGCCGATCCTGCCGGTGTTAAAGTAGACCGAACCGGCGTTCGTCTCGGGGCAAAAGCGCTCGGGAGGAGGACTAGGGGGAAGTTGTGCAACGAGCGCTTCCGCAAGCCGCCCCTGTTGGCCCGGCCTTGATTGGCTACACCAGCAGCGGCGGCTTCCTTTTTGTTGACAACTAAATAGGTATTAGACCATAATAAAAGTAGCTTACAAAATGAGAGTGGTTGCACTGGTCCAAAAAACACGTAACGTTATTAGTCCTCCCTACAAAACGATTGATATTTTCACTGTAATCGGCGCGATAATTATTTTTTTAGCGATCCCTTTTACTGTAATAACTTTAAATCAAAGATTAGGTTTCACTGCTTCTGCGGATGTGGATGGTCTGGTTAGTAAAATAAACGCGTACCGAAATTCAAAAGGTTTAGCTTCCTTAGCCCAAGATCAAAAATTAGTCAACGCTTCTTGTTGGATGGCAGATGACATGGCCAAAAAAAATTATTTTTCTCACACCGATTCGCTCGGCAGAAATTTTAGTACTAGACTAACCGATTTTGGAGTAGGGCCTAGCTTTTGGAGGGCGGAAACCTTAGCTGCAGGGGCTTCTACTGGACAGGCGGTATTGGATCTATGGAAAAACTCCCCCGGCCACAACGCGATATTACTTGATCCGAACCCCCGCAGAATAGGTGTGGGCGTTGCTTATAACGTTAATTCTAATTATGGGTGGTATTGGGTAGCCGATTTTGCTTCTGGTTCAGCTACAAGCGTGACAAACCAGTGCCAACTTTCATCAACAGGACAGATCCAAGGGTACAAGGTAGTAATGCCGGGTAATAAGAACCAAAACCCAGCAGCTTCTCAGACAGTTAGGTTGGACAACGGATCTCCAACCTCAGCTAATCCTTATTACTTTCGCAATGTAAAATCTGGTAACCACATAGTTTCTGTTACAGTTCCAGCTGGTTATAAGGTGGGGTACACACTTTGTTACAACAGCAGTACTTGTCATGGTCGTACTCCAACATATGATAGTTTGGTAACGGTAAATGTACCGGTGAATGGTTATGCTGATCTTTGGTGGCATTATACTGATATTACACCACCAAGTGTTTCTATTACCTCACCAACAAACGGTGAGACTGTAGCTGGTACAGTTAATATTTCTGCTTCTGCTTCGGATAATGATAAAGTAAGTAACGTTAAGTTTTACATAGACAGCACTCGCAAAGTAACAGATAGCACGGCCCCATTCTCTTACTCTTGGAATACCCGACCACTTGGGGATGCGGGTCATACGATCTATGTTATCGCCACCGATCTTACGGGTAATACGAAGACGTCAGTAGCGATTAGCGTAAAAGTCAAGCAGGATATTGATGGGGATGGTTTTGACTTCACAGTGGAAGAGTATGTGGGTACTGATCCGCGTAAAGCCTGCGCTTTGACAAGTGCTGCGAATGATGAAGCTGATGACAGATGGCCGGCGGATTTTGATGACAACCAAGTTATAAATATTGCAGATATTACCCAGCTAACTCCTCCAGTATTTGGTTCCAGCGAGGGAGACCCCAACTATAGTCGAAGAAAAGATATAAATGCTGATGGGGTGATAAATATTACAGACATAGACAAACTTAAGACGCCGGTTTTCGGTTCAACCTGCAAGCCTTAAAAGTAGTTACTTTATTGGACTCTTTATTTTCTCAACGTGTTTTGTATAAACTTGTGCTGGGTTAATTAATCAAATATTTAATTATGGAGAATAAGTTTGGGCGGGTTCAAATAGTTGTTTATGGAGAGGTTCATTACGTAGGCTTTCGTTTTAGCACGATCGAAGTGGCTCGCGATCTTGGTTTAACTGGTTGGGTAAGAAACAATCCTGATGGTACAGTAGAGATCGTCGCCGAAGGAGAGAAAGGAAAGTTGGAAAACCTAGTTACATGGGCAAAGAGAGGACCAATGTTGGCCAAAGTAGAGAATGTTAAGGTAGAATGGAGAGAAGCAAGCGGGGAGTTTGAAAATTTTGATGTAGAATATTAAATCCTAAATACTAAGTACCAAATCCTAAATAAACCAAAGACTCAAATTTTCCAAATCCCAAACGGGCTTGGATAATTGGAATTTAGAATTTAGATATTATTTAGAATTTAGAAATTAGAATTTTGAGATTTTATGTCGAAACTATTTATTGGTACATCTGGTTGGGTCTATGAGGACTGGTGGGAAAGATTTTATTCTATAGATACTAAACCAGACCAACGCCTAGAGTATTATTCAAAGCGGTTTGATACAGTTGAGCTAAACGCCAGTTTTTACCACCTTCCTCGCAAAAAAACCTTCGAAAATTGGTCTAAAAAAACACCGTACTCGTTTTCTTTTTCCGTAAAATTAAGTAAATATATTACTCACAATTTGAAGTTGAAGAATGTTAAGGAACCGCTGGCACTATTTCTCCAAGAAGCTAAGGGACTTGGAAATAAACTATCGGTCGTGCTTGTCCAATTGCCGCCAAATTTCAAAAGGGACCTGGAAAGATTAGAAAACTTTTTGAAAACCGTCGCTGAGGTCGCCTTTCAACAATTTGGTTCGGCTCCAAATCCTCCCCGTATGACTCGCTCCGCTCGCAACGGGGCAAGCGCGAATCAAAGCTTGCCTGCCCCGCGAAGCTTTAGCGAAGCTGGGGTGCTAATGGAGCCTCACAAATTGGAAAGGCTCCCCGCGACACAACCCCGCTTCGCTTTTGAATTTCGCCATGAAAGTTGGTTAGTGGAAGAAATTTATAATTTGTTGCGAAAATATAAAGCTGGATTTGTCATCCAAGATTCTGCTGGAAGGTGGCCGGCAGCCGAAGTAGTTACTAGCGATTTTGTTTATCTCCGCTTTCACGGGCCTGACGTTCTTTATTCATCAAACTATACAAAAAATATATTGAAAGAATGGGCGGAAAAAATAGAAAAATGGTTGGAAGAGGGTTTAGATGTTTATGCTTATTTCAACAACGATGTAAGCGCGTACGCCATTAAAAATGCTTTAGCCTTGAAAGAATTCATAAGCCGATAAGGTAGGTAGCGAGAAGTTGTTGAATAAAGACGCGGAATATTCGGCTCCGAAGGAGGCATAAACCGCTGAAGCGTTTTGCGCCCACTTTGTGGACTAAGAATACGAGCGATCTTACTTCAACAATGATGTTAATGCCTACGCAGTTTGTAATGCCTTACGGTTGAAGGAGCTGGTTTTAAAGGTTTGATGCTTCTGTAGAAACATATTTCAATTTTCAATAGCATCCTCCGTAACCAAATAAATCGCTTTCAATAATTTGGGTACTCTCGGTTGCTACGTCGCTTCGCTTCTAAGATCGCTAATTAATCTGCCCAAGTGCTGCTTGTAGGAACGTTAGTGACGCAGGACGCAAAGCGGCCTATTTCTCAGGTATTCTCGCGTCCTGCGCTAGCCAACTTCTGGTTAGCTAAACGACGTTAATGTTTACGCGGCTCGGAATGCTCTAAGTAAGATTGAAAGAATTAGTTAAAGCCCGAAGTTTTTGCTACCTTTTGCCGAAAAGGTAGCACCAAAGCGGCCGCCTATCTGCGGGAGCTGTTGGACATATGCAAAAAAGCTTCGGGACATCCTCGGAAATTCCCCGGCTGCGCCGAGTCAGTTTCCGTTTCCTCTTTGCTGTTTCGTAAGTCCAAAGACGCTATCCTCGTATGGCGGTTAATTATGTTAGAATAAACCCATGCAGGTTTTGGCCACCGCGATCACTAAGATTTTCAACCCGGCCATTGCTTCCTTGGCCACTATTGCAGTAGCGGTTGGGGTTCAAGAAATTCCCACTCAGCAAAAAATGTTGTGGCTTATACTTGGCCTTTTTGTGGCAGTCGTACCGATGGCAATTTTGTATTTCCAATATAAAAAGGGACAGCTATCTTCGCTTTGGTCGCCTAGCGCGCTAGAGAGAAGAGATTCCTACATTGCCTGGGTAGTTACTGCCCTTAGTTTTTCCCTACTAGCTTTTTGGCTGGTAGCACCTAGGTTGGTGCTGGCTCTGGGACTCGTTTTTCTGGTAATAGGTGCGGTAAATTTATTAGCTACTGCAAGCTTTAAAATCTCTGTTCACAGCGAGCTGATAACTACTTTTGTAATGACTGCAATTTTGACTGTCTCAGTCAGTTTGATTTACTTAGTCGTCTTGATATTGCTAGTTGCCTGGGCGAGGCTTCGCTTGAAGGCTCACAGCGTGAGTGAAGTGTCTTTCGGTACTATGTTAGCAATTTTGGTTGTTTACTTTGTTTTTAGTGTCTTTGGCTTAGCTACTTTTTAGTTACTTTTTCCACAAGTTGACATAAGCTCAAATACCTCTATTATTATTATATTATATAATTATATAATAAATTTAAGAGGGAACCTGCTAGATGAGCAGCCTATTTAATTTTCTACAGTATGAACCAATTATTTTAGTTGTCTTTTCTGCCGTTGTGGTTACTTTGGCCCTGTTTCTCATTCGCCGCGTCATTTTTCGACCAGCTCAATCAATTGAATCAGAGGAGAAAGAGGTAGGGGAAGGGCAGCAGCCTAGTCAAGAAAAAGCGGGTTCAAGAAATAAACTTTTCATGAATGCAAAAAAGGCTGTTAATATGATACTAATTAGCTTGGTTTTTCTAGTAGTGCTTGGCGTGGGCTATCTTGCGTATGACTTTTTCCTTCAACCGGTAAGAATAGTGGGAGCGGCCCAATTTAAATCGGAGAAGGGGAAGAATATCAGCCAGCTTCAAAAGGGAGGTTTATCTGCTTGGCGGCAGGCGAAGGTTTATTTACTTGATGTTAGGAGTAGGAAGAAGCACTCAAAAGAACATTTAGTGGGGAGTGAAAGTCTTCCAGCAGAAAGAGCAGTTACGGAAGCCTATCCTATTGAAGGGGTGGTAATCGCTGTTTACTCTGATGAGGCTGCTTTCGATGAGGCACGGAAAGTGGCAGATGCAATTATAAGAAACGGCGAATCTGGGAAAGTCAAATACGATGAAAGAATAGGCAAAATATTCGTTATTAAAGATGGATACGAAGGCTTGAAAAAGGCAGGTTTATCTACTGAATCTGGAGGTTGGGACTAAAGATGATGAAGATTCTAAGGTAGCTATTAGTTTTTTCAATTGGCGTATTAATATTTCTAGTTTCTTCTACTCAACAAGCTACTTCTCAAGATGACATAAAAATTATAAAATCCGTCTCCCCGACAATAGCAGAGCCAGGACAGATGGTAGAAGTGTCATATCGAATCCCCGGCGGTTCTTCGAAGCTGCGGCGGCCAGCGGATACCATGCTGGTGATGGGTAGGAGTGGAAGTATGAGTGGTGCTTTTTTCGGCAAAACAAAAATACAAGCTGCAAAGGAAGCTCTTAAGGCTTTTGTAGATCAAACACAGGAAGACGAAGGTGTGGATCACCCAGGGGATTATGTCGGTTTATCTACGTACAGTAGCAGCGCAACTCTAAATTTCTCGATTGCCAACATGACTGCTGGCAATAAAACCGCCATAAAAAACGCCATTGATTCTTTAAACGCCAACGGAATAACCTCCATCGGGGCTGGTATTGATATTGCCAATAAAGAACTACTGAACTTGGTAGAACCAGCTAGTACCTCCAGAGCTGGAGTACCAAAATTCATGGTTCTAGCGAGCGATGGAATTCAAAACACACGTCCCAGTCCCTATCAAAACAACATTTTACAAACAGCCATAGATAATGAAATTGTTATTTTTACTGTTGGAATTGGGAATGACGTTGGCTACGAATACAACTTTAACCCCGGCACTGGCCAGTTGACAAGCGCTGGTGGGGAAAATAGTTGTATTGGTTGTGTAGACTTAGATGGCCCTGGCGTCGGGAATTTCTACGATCTAAGTGGGGAGGAAGTCTTGAAAGATATAGCGTGCAAAACAGACCAACACAGATTTGATCCTGCAGATAATTGTCAAATGACTTGGAACACGGGGAACGACCCATCGGTTAATGATTTAGACAGCCCAGCCCATTATTTCTTCGCTGACGACCCAGCTAAGTTAACCCAAGTTTATAAAGAAGTGGCGAATGAAATTACATCTGCAGCTTGGTACCAACTAATAGAACAGATTAATACGGGTCTTTTCGGGGGTATTGTCCCTAACTCAATTAGTATTGTCGATTGTAAAACTGGTCTGGATTGGGATGCGCAGATGCTCATGAAAGGAGGCGACAGCTTTTTCTATATTTTAAAAAACGTAGGTGAGGATGACGAGGTTTGTGTTTCTTTTGATGCAATTGTATCCCCGGATGCGGTACCTGGGGTTTATTGGGTAAATCAAACTGGACTGGTGGCTGTCTGGGACCCAGAGTTTGAGTGCGATAAAGATGGTAATGGTATTATCAATATTATAGAACTAATAGATTGCATATTGATAGGTTTCTTCGAACTTCCGAATATACAAATTACCAATGTAAAGCTTGAAGTAATCGATCCTGCGGAGCCGTGGCTTAAAACTACCGGTGGTGACGTAGGTTCTGCGACGACAAAGATTGATATGGCTAGGGATGGCCCCCCGATACCAGGCGACAACGCTGATTATTTAGTGATAGTTGGTGGAGCAACCAGACTAATCAAAAATTTCACCTCCGCCAGAGATTGGCTAATTGAAGAATACTCAGATCCCGATGGGGTCGCTATCAAACCTGAACCTGTTGGTGGTTCTATGTATACAGTACTGCTTGAAAAATACCGCAAACGTTGCCCTCCGGAGACTCCTGTTAGTAACACTCCTGGATCTTTTGCAAACGCAGCTGCTATGTGTAATATTTTGCAAGTTCACGGTGATTTAGATATTGATAACGATGCTTGGGCTGCTGCGGGGTATAAGGGTGATCCAGCCGTCGTTTTCATTTCTGGTGATATGAATATAGATAGAGATATAGAAATAGCAGCAGATACTGGGCTAATATTTGTTGCTCGTGGCGATATCCTTATCCAAGGGGGTGTAAAGCGCATAGATGGAATTTATAGCACAGACGGAGATTTCAAGACCTACGAAAATGTGACTTGTGGTAGCACCGGAAGTAACAATCAGCAACTGACTATAAATGGGGCAGTTCATGTATTTGGGGAAGCTTGTTTTACAAGAAGTTTGCCACCTTTACCGAATATTCCAAATAATCGAGACGATCCTGCGGAAATAATCAACTATGAACCAAAGTATTTGTGGCTGTTCAAGGAAATTATCGGTGATAAAAAATTATTCTTCAAAGAAGTAGCGCCATAGTGTTTTCCTAATTTTATTATCTATGTTTTTCCTCGACAAGTGGCTTGACTACCCCCTTTCTATAAAGTTAAAATTAAAATGAGCGTGAATAATAAACTGTCCAGGTGTTTTATAAAATTTTTTAAATTACCCATTTATATTGGGGTGGTT